>Ga0194130_10000001_pt1 | contig 879830 bp, 727 predicted proteins | sample TA2KigsurfametaG_FD_160084 | JGI IMG/M metagenome (GOLD analysis project Ga0194130, IMG submission 160084) | Freshwater microbial communities from Lake Tanganyika, Tanzania - TA2015050 Kigoma 12 surface | ecosystem: Environmental > Aquatic > Freshwater > Lake | place: Tanzania: Lake... | reverse complement strand
TTGACTCCAGATGGCGAAGTCTTGCATCAATCAATGTGCAACGAGCTCTCAATGAGAAGTAATCTGATTTTACTCTGTGGCCACTACAAGGGTATAGATCAGAGAATTCGGGAGTCTCTTGTTACACGTGAGATATCGATAGGTGACTACGTCTTAACAGGTGGCGAATTCGCAGCAGGCGTTCTTACAGATGCTATTGTTCGTCTTGTGCCTGGTGTTGTGGGTGATGCTGAAAGTGTTCTTGAAGATTCCTTCATGCACGGACTGCTTGATGCACCGCTGTACACAAAGCCTGCAGTTTTTCGCGATTTGCACGTGCCGGATGTATTGCTTTCTGGCAACCATGCCAAGATAGCGGCTTGGCGCAAAGACATGGCTACCGAGCGGACGCAGCATCGACGTCCAGATATACTCGACAAAGGCGATGTCGAATGATTCTTCCTGAACAAGACTATCAGGTTGCCAACAGACATGGCAAACCTCTCTTTACAACGCTCACGTTGCCACCATCACCAAGAAATGGCGTGCCTTTATTGCTCATTCTACATGGGTTTAAAGGATTCAGAAATTACAGTTTCCTACCCTGGACTGCTCAGCACGCGGCTAGCAATGGTATGGCTGCCTTGCGAATGTGCTTTTCGATGAATGGGATGGGCAATACTTCTTGGCTTGTACAGTCAACCGATGATTTTGCTCGCAATACAATCTCCACCGAATGCGACGACGTTGCAGATCTCGTTGATGCAGTTATGCATGCTCCCGAATTCCAACCACTACAGGGTGTTTGGAATGGCCAGATTAGTCTCTTGGGCCATTCACGTGGAGGGGGCATAGCAATGATTGCTGCACGAGAGCTCATGCATTCGCACCCTGACCGTTTGAAGAACGTAGCCGTATGGAATTCAGTTGGCACATGGATCCGCTGGACTCCGCGCCAAGCGCAGGTATGGAAAGATGCCGGGATGTTTGAAATGCAGAACCAACGAACGATGCAGTTACTGCGAATGAATGCATCGTACATTGATGATATTGAAACGAACATGTCGCGTCTAGATTTGTCCACTGCATGTGCAGCGATAGCAGATCGTTTGCGTGTGGTTCATGCCGAAAGCGATCTTACAGTACCATTGCGCGAGATTATGCAACTGGTGCAGTCATGTGCGCAAGACCAGGCATTACGTGTTATTCAACAGACAACTCATACATTCGGCATGGAGCACCCAGTTCATCGCATCACTCAGGGATTTATCCATGCTCTAGATCATACGTTTCCGTGGATTGGCCAATGAGATACATGCTCTCTAGTATCGTGTTCGTACTATCACAACTCACTGTTGGATGCGAGCTGTTTGTGATCGGTAATGCTGCGAAACCACGTTTTATCGTTGAGCGTAGTCAGAGAACAGCAGCTGGCGTGGTTCATTTGTTCAAGGCCGAATTGGATTCCAACAATACTGTTGCAGCAACCGAGCTTATGGTTTCTGCTACTGGACGCCCCCTACTTGCCGTTGAAAAGTATGAGCTGGCAGACGATCTCAATCGTTGGAAAGCGGTTATGAATACCCTTCCAATTACAGATACGCAGGTAGACACCATCGACGCAGACAATCACAGTGTGACCGTCACACTGGACTACTTCCGCAAAATAAATTTTAACACCACACGGAGCGAGAGCACGTGGTGGATCACCAAGGTCGTTGATCCGCAGCGCAAATAACCAGATGGCCCGTTAGTCGGCTTTCACTACCGTACGTGTAATTGTTCTGGCCCCATGCTGCGCAACCGCAGTATAGATGCCAGGTTGCAGCGCTTCTGTGTTCAGCGAGATACTGATGGCTTCTTGTGCGCGTACATTCTGATAGCTTGTTGGCAGCACCTGCTGGCCCATGATTGCATACAACGAAAGCTCAACTACACCATCGGCATTCGATGATAGATCAAAGATTACTCGTTCACGCACGGGATTGGGTCGTGCATTCAAATTCACATGGGCCAGACTACCTTCGTCTACGCTGGCACTCGGATCAAGGTGGCGATAGACGAATGTTCCCTTTGGGGCAAAAAATACGTGATTATCCTTCGTAATAATCACACCATTAGCCGAGCCGTCTACAGACTCAAGACCTTCACGAACAAGGGTCCACGAAGCACCGTAATTCGTGCTGTGAAAAGGTCCAGATACCTTTTCGGTTGTAGCCCACATTTCGCCGTTCTTGCCAACAGCGATGCCCGAAATACGATTATTCGTAACGTCTATGTTCTCCCAGCCGGTCGTAAGGTAGGTCCATGAGTCACCGTCGTTTGTAGACTTCATCACGATAGCATTTTTACTCTTTGCGGATCCCGGAAGGGCATTCCTTCCGATATACAGGTGCCCCTTTTCATCGTACGTCATCACCCGGAAGTTGTCGTCACTTTCCCCAGACTGTGGGTCTGAGTCGATACGCGTCCAGGATGCCCCCTCATTTACGCTGCGATACAAACCCTTGTTGTATGCAACTAGCACAAACAATTTATCTGAGTTAGGAGATTGAAAAACTTCAAATAGAGCAGATGTTGCAGAAGGAATGTTGCCACGTGAGACACTCGTAAATGTTTCTCCGTTGTCTGTAGAAAGACTCATACGTAAGTCTACTGGACCATTATCGTACCCTACGAACACGCTTGTAACTCCGCCAGGTTGGACCTTTGTGTCTACGCATACACGGCTTGATGGTGAAACCTGAAAGCCAATATCTAACTTCTGCCAGGTAAGTCCCCCATCGGTAGATCTCACTACTCCAACACCATTAACAGATGCAAAAAGTACGTCATTAGCACCCACTTCAATACCACTGATGGTAACGAAATTGATTCCATCATCAATTCCGCGATCCGAGAAATCCCATACATCGCCACGGTTTGTCGTGCGGTATATCTTGCTGTAATCAGTTCCTACAAACACATGCCCCTTGCTATTGGTGGCAAGGCATACAGCTGCTGCTGGCGGACCGCTTGTAACCTGCCAGAATTGCGCGGTGCTTGGCATAACGGCACTAACGAAAATTGCAATCCATACTGTGTGCAGAAGGCGCATGAGCTTCCCATTCTATCTTTGTAATTAGCGTAAAGATACTACATTTCAATTTAGGCTTCGGTTACATGCACATACATTTTGTTGGCATAGGTGGCACTGCAATGGGTTCCGTTGCGGTTGCATGCGCGCTGCAGGGTCATACAGTAACCGGGAGCGACGGCCCTGTGTATGAGCCAATGCGAAGTGTGCTAGCCAAGGCTGGAATAGAGCGTTACGAGGAATTCAGCAGCGCTCGGTTGATTGAGCTGCAGCCAGACATTACAGTGATTGGCAATGCCATAAGCCGAGGGAACGAAGAATTGGAGTTTGTGCTCCAAGAACGCTGGCCGTTTACGTCTATGGCCGAGTTAGTTGGAAGACTGTTTATCGATCGAAATACGTCGATCGTTTGTGCTGGAACGCATGGTAAGACCACAACATCAAGCATTACTGCTTGGCTACTGGAGCATGCGGGATTTCAGCCAGGCTATTTGATAGGGGGCGTTCCACAGAACTTTGAATATGGCTGCAGGCCCCTCAGCCCAGAGTTACACAACTCTCACACGGGTGTCTTTGTATCGGAGGGGGATGAATACGATACAGCATTCTTCGACAAGCGCAGCAAGTTTGTGCACTACCGTCCTACGATTGCGATCGTGAATAATCTCGAATTCGACCATGCAGATATCTTCTCATCAATAGATGCCATTATTGCGTCGTTTGTACAAATGATACGCATCATACCACAGGATGGTATTGCACTTATTAATGCCGACGACAAGAATGCATTGGCAACCGTGGTAAATGCCCCATGCAAGGTAGAATCTGTAGGACTGTCGACATCTTCATCTTGGAGAATTGTTGATGTGATTGAAGTTGGACCTACAACGCAATGGTCGCTGCACTATAACGGAGTGATGCATGGAACATTTGTCTTGCCGATGCCTGGCATTCACAATGTGCGCAATGCCACAATGGCTATAGCGGCTACGTTTCATGCCGGCCTTACCTCTGAAGAGCAGCAGGCTGCGATGCCATTGTTTGCTCCACCAAAGCGAAGACTGGAGGAGATCGGCACATGGAACAGCGCAACCATCATCGATGATTTTGCGCATCATCCAACAGCCATAGCCTTATCGATCAAAGCGCTGCAACAAAAGTACCCTGCAGCACAACTCCACATCGTGTTTGAACCGCGATCAAATACCACCACTCGGAATTTCTTTCAGAGTGAGCTAGCCCTCTGCTTCACAGGCGCTACAAGTGTTTGCCTGGGTCCGGTAAACAGACCCGAACGCTATCGTATCGAAGAAAGACTCGATACTCAGCGCCTGGTTCAAGACATCTGTTCAATTGGAATTTCGGCTGTGTCCTTGGATTCCTCGCTGTCAGCAGATCCGCACTGGGGCAGCCATGCCATAGCCTTTCTCGAAGGGCGAGTTTCCCCAGGGGATGTTGTCGCGATCTTCAGTAATGGTGATGTAGGGGGCCTACGCAGAATGCTTACCGTTGAATGAGGAACTTCTTCATCGGAAACGTTTGACTGCTGCCAGGCTGCGAGCGGTCCACCACAACATAGTAGTAGATGCCGGGTGCGACTTGTTGTTCCAAACGGTTACGCAGATTCCAGCGTATGCCTCCATTGCCGTCGCTACTCGTCAGCATCACCACCTGTTGGAATGTATCATCGAACACCTCAACATCAGCAGCGCTGGGTAGTCCTGCAAAAACCAGCTCCTGGTGTACCTGCATTTTCAGAGGCTGCGGATAGGTATAGACGTCTTGCTCACTACTACCATACACACTAAACGTGAGGGTGCTGCCAGCCCCCTGAGCAATAACATGTGTTGTGTCAAAGGTTACATCGCGCGCCATAATCGCATATGTAATCCCCATTGATCGCAATGGCGCTGATGGGTCGAGTGCAAGTAGAACGGTAGAGTCATCTAGACGATTAACAGTATTGACAATTCCTGCTGGACGCAGTTGATACGACGTTGCCTTGAGAGCACTTGCATCCACTGGGTGTGAGAACCGAAGTTTTAGCTCAAGAGGTGAACGCACGGTAACACCTGAAAGCGTTATCACTTTGCGTGATCGCTCTGGCTCTGGTGAATTGATAACTCGCAGCGAAAACGTCCGTCCTACATAGAGGTCTCGGCTAACAGGAATCACGACTGTTACGCGCAATGAATCGTCTAGATACTCAACTCCGGGAAAGACAAGATCGAGCACTTTATCGCCACGCGGCCGGCCATATCGTGCTGATGTAATCACGTCGTTGCTTTGAGCCGACAGCAGTTGCTGTGCCGGTAATGAGAGTCCACGCGGGAACACACCACCTGCAGGGATGCTAAAGCTCAATGTGAGACCTGCACTCAGTTCTTGTCTCGTGATCGTTGTTCGATCGAGCCCAATTCCGAGTATCACGGGCCGAGCGTCGATGATGACACGATTTGATTCTCTACCAGCAAGAGTAGGCGCAGCTTTGGGAACTGCCCGCACAACAAACGAGATGAGCGAATCTACTATGCCACGCATCGTGTAGACATAGCTTGTGGCAGCAGTCTCGGCTATCAATGAATCGATTCGGCCTACTTGTCGAATCACTTGATATGTACCCGCCCCATCAACTGGGAACCACACGAGTTGGATGCTCCCGAGAGTACTGTCAGTTGGTTCATGTACTCCTCGAAGAGCACTTGGTGCGGGGAATTGCGCACGCTTTGTTTGCTGCACAAACGTGAAGCTCGTCATTGCGCCCACTTCTTCAATCGTCGATCCAAATCCAAGCTCAACGCGGCCGTCGTTGTCGACATCATACGCGAGTACACGCGGCGTTGCTACGTTGTCAAAGAAGCCCTTTGGGACGATATCACGTTTCGTTGTATCGCGTCCGAATATGAACAGACGTGGGAATGCACTTATGATGATCTCTGCACCGGGCATAGAATCAATATCCGCAATAGCGACTCCGTTGCGGTAGCCGATGCCGAGTCGCACTCCAGCAACTCGATCAGACCATACCTTAAAGTGGCCAGCCGACTGGTCTGCTGTGTAGAGATTGTATGTCCATAGCTGACGTCCATACTCGCCGTCAGCATTTGCCTCGACGCTATCTGGAATGCCATGCAGAATGTCCGGTAATCCATCAGCATTCACATCTCCCGCAGCAACGAAACCCGAGCCCCCTGCACCCGGATTCTCAAAGACGGCCTCCTCTTCGAATTCGGCACCATTCCATTCATGAATAACGAGATCTCCGTCCGTGTCTGAAAATGCGATCTCCATCTTGCCGTCACCATCGAAGTCGCCCGATGCGATACTGATCTCATCAACACGATTCATTGCGCTCGACGAAGGGGGCTCACTCGTGTTCTTCGCAACGCCAAGAAGCGAGAACTTGTCGTTCTTGCAGGTGTATACGCAGCAGGCGTTATCTGCCAGGGCAAGAATCTCTTCGCGACCATCTCCATCGATATCTGCTGCACCTGCTGCATTCAGGACGTTTGTGGTGTCTGCAAAGAGCACTGAACCAAACAGCGACGAGGTAGGTGTCAGCTGCTCAAAAAGCACGGTCTTGCCGACAACATGACAAAGCACTTCGTAGCGTCCGTTACCATTTACGTCACTCAGTGCACGAGGAATGTACGTGTCACTCAACGAATCACGGAGAATCCAACGTCCGTCTTTGAATTGCGTTACAATCGTACGTCCAAACGAACCATCGGACAGATCATTCATAACAACGCACTTGCCACCATCGCGATACATGTCGCGCACGTCATTGAGAACGTAGCCCGCCCAAGGGGCCGACAGAACCGTATCCCACCCTGTTGTCGGAATAGCTTGATATGCTGATGGCGCAGGCAGCGCATGCACCGTTCTGAACGACTCGCCTACCATAGGCGTAGTGACAACCTGAATCAATCTATCACTGCTTGCTCTTGCTCCCCATGTATCAGGGAAAACAATACTGTGCAGTGTAGCATACTTCTTGGGTGTTGAGACGATATCAGCAAAAGGTGCTGAGCCATCGGTGATTGCAACAGTGGTGGGATTGAATGTCGAAAGCGTTACAACCTCTGTCTTGCGATCTCGCAGCCATGCCGACACATGTTCATATGCCTTGCGGTTGTGGCTACCTTCCACAATGCGTATGCGAACATGTGCATCATGGTGTCGCCCATCAGTGGTATGTACGCGGACACGAATCGTATGCAAGCCAAGTTGTAATGTGTCTATGACAACAATGGCAAGAGTATCATCAACAACAGAGATAGAACTCGCACCTACCCTACTCCAGTTCTGTGGATTTACGCCAGAGCCAACGTGCATCTCACTTCGTTCGAAATTGACCATGTGCGTCGAGCCAGTAATGGCTAGTCTTGCTGTCTGGCCTCGGACAAACTCGTGCTCTGAGGTAGGATTGTTTATCCCGAGTCTGCTGATTCCCAAGGATGCAAGTGCTGCGTCAGCGCGTAGCCTGCCAGATCCGTACAGCGGATCCCATCCAATTTCACCGAGGTCTTGCGAGCTAGACATCAGAATGCCGCGAACATCATGCGCATGAAGCGTTGGAATTTTTTCCAGGACAAGGGCTGCCGCAGCAGCTACGTAGGGGGCTGAGAACGACGTGCCACTTACTGTGCGATATCGTGAGTTCACGCTTGTTGTGAGAACTGCCTGCCCTGGGGCCGACAGCGACACTACTGGCCCCGTTGATGAAAACGGGGCTCGCAGATCCTTACTGTTGGTTGCCGCCACAACGATTACACCATTATAGCTTGCTGGATATTGTGTGGATGTAAGTCCACTATTGCCTGCCGATGCAACAAGCAGGCAGCCCTGTTCTTGAGCATAGGCAACCGCATCCTGCATGAGAGGCGAATTGACGCCATCTCCAAAACTCATGTTAATGATGTTGACGTTGTTTACAGCAGCATAGATCAACGCAACAGCAATATCATCTTCTTCGGCATTGCCACTTGCATCGAATGCCCGAATCGTGCGCAATCGAGCCCCGTAGGCTAAACCGGCAATACCTTTACCATTGTCTTTGGTTGCTGCAATCACCCCAGCTACCAACGTACCATGTCCGTGCTCATCAAACGGCACGGGATCGTACCACCTGTCATCGCCGAGATTTCGGAACTCCTGATCTACAAAGTCAGCGCCGATAACGTCATCGACCATGCCATTGCCATCGTCGTCTATGCCATTAAGATCGCCGTACACGCCAAGTCGCTCTTCAACACTTGGCCATGCATCAAAACGGCCATTGCCATTGATATCCTCACGCACGCTAACAGCAAGTGCGTCCTGGAGATCTTCGTGCTCCCAATCGATCCCCGTATCGATGATGCCGATTACAACACCATTCCCACTTGCCTGACGCCACGCATCAGTTGCACCGATGATTCGGAGAGCATACTGCTGGGCGGACAAAGAGTCATCACTTAATGGGTCTTCTTCCACTGCTGCATGCAATGACCATTTCTGCAAGGCCCATGCAGCAGCAACCCCAGGCAGTGAAGCAATTGAATCCACGCCAATATCATCTGGCAGAGTTAACCTAACATATCGTTGCAACCTGCGCTGCAGCGACGAATTGGCTATTTGCGAGCCGTCTTGATCCTTGCCCAGCATAGCTTTAGGAACGATATATACCGGCGAATATGCCGCCAGCGACTCCGGCACCTGCGCACTGGAAAGCAGAACGACAATGTCTTCTGCGAGAACTCTGCAGTTGAGAGTAGCAAACAGTACGATAGATGCCAACACAACTCTTTTCACGCTAACGCCCCGTCTTGCATGAAGAGATCCCTACGCGCAAATGCAACTGCCAGACGCAGTTCAGGAAGTGGGGGCTCGCCGCCAATATATTCACGCACATCGCGCAGTTTTGCATATCGATGATATCTCATGTACTCTCTAACGCTTGAGTACATATTATCGTCTACGAGAGCACCTCGTTCGGTATATATATCAGACTCGATGGCTCGCTGCAACAATTCAACGATAGTTGTCTTCTTCATCTGCGCCTGCTCGACCAGTCCGTTTAGTGTAGTAGTATAGCGTATCATCCCGATAAGCTTTACAACTTCCTGGTCAGCCGTCACAGTCTTTACGCCACGTGGGCTTACAGGCACTAGTGCGGCGACAATATCATCGGCATGCTGCGCCAAAAACAGCGAACTTCCATGCCTCCCGGGTACGAGATCCCTCAGATGTTTGGGCTGGTCTTGAGCTATGGCTTCAAGCTCATTATTGGTACAGATTGTTTCTTCAGGTACACCACGTGCCGAGGCGATTCGCTCGCGCATTGAGCGAAGCCTATCAAGAGCGCCTTCGATTGGCGATGTATCATGAGATAGATTGTTCATCTCACGCCGCATAAACGACAATTGCTTTGGAAGGGGGCCAAACCTCTCCATTCCAGTTTTCGTAAGTCCTACGGTTGGATACAAATCTGCAGATCTCACAATCCATCCTGCATCAAGTGCTACATCGATTGCCTCAAGCAGCTCGGCCTTCGAACGTTGCTGCAGCGAACTAAACGCAACGCAACGATCAAGGCGGTACTCTTGAACCTTTTCTGATTGCACACCCCGAACTACATCTACAAGTACATGACGCCCATACTTGCCCCGGACCTGCCAAATCACAGACAGTATTGCTCGGATGTTTTCAAGAGTACGCTCTGGTAGACTGTCCGTTGAGGGAGCCTTTGCAACACAGCTAGAACATACACCACATGTACCGGCGCTGCTGTGATCACCGAAATATGAGAGGATTACATTACGTTTACACTGACGTGATTCTGCATAACCAATCATGACATCGAGCTTTTGCAGCGCACGATCACGTCGGCTTGCCATTGCATCGTAATCTATGGGCAATCTTGATGCATGAACTCGCTCGCCGAGTAGAACTATTCCACCACCAGTACCTGGTGGTTGATATCGAATCAGAGCTCCAAGCTGCAAAGCGTGAAGGGCACGAGACAGCTCGTTAGGTGTGATGTCGGATCTACGTAGTATCTCGAGAAGAGGTAGGTCCACAGACTCACCAGGCCCCCTTGCGAACAAGTAGCGAATAAGTTGTTGTATGGCAGCTGCATATTCCAATGGTGCAGATGCCGCGAACTGTTCCAGCCGTTCGCGGCTTGTGCGAAGCGTTACCTTCGCACCACCGTGTGGTGAAGTACTCATAGCTACACCAGTGCGTTCAAAGAGCGAGAGTACACCACGGACACTTGTCTCTGTCGTATGCAATGCAGAAGCGATGCTTGCGCTGTCTGCCATGATTGGCGTATTTGAGAATTGTCCAGGTTTAACACCAGCTCTCGTGCAGAGGTAATGATAGACAGATGCAATCTCCTCATGGTTCGGATAGGTTGTCTCAATGTAAAAATCCATCAGACGCCTATCTTCTTGCTGATACAGCAACGTGCATGTGGCAGCAGATCCATCGCGACCTGCCCGTCCTGCCTCTTGATAATAGGCCTCAAGCGTCAGAGTGAGGTCTGTATGCACAACACTGCGCACATCTGGCTTGTCGATGCCCATACCAAATGCATTTGTCGCAACAAGTACCTGCGCGTTATTAGCCAGAAATGCATCCTGAACAGCACTCCGCTCGTGTCCTTGCATACCGGCGTGGTATCCAACTGCCTTAATCCCGCGCTTGCTGAGTTCTGACGACATAGTATCAACACGTCGCCTTGAAGCGCAATACACAATTACTGGTGAGTCGGCATTCTGGCGTGCAATCGTTGTAACAAATTCAACTTTGGCTGCTGTTTGCTCAACTTGGAATGCAAGATTAGGTCTATCAAAGCCCCGGACAATTTCGACGTGATTTTGAAGTTTCAATGAATCGATTATGTCGGCACGTACATCAGGTGTTGCTGTTGCAGTTAATGCGATCACTGGAACTCGAGGTCGCGATTCGAACAGCGAAAGAATGTTGCGATAGCTTGGACGAAAGTCGTGCCCCCATTCACTCACGCAATGTGCTTCATCAACGGCTAGTAAACTTAGTGGGACAGACTGCAGTAGACGCCGAAATGTGGTTGATTCCAACCTCTCAGGTGCTACGTACAGCAGCTTTACGTTCTCCTGCGAGGCTCGATACATGATATCATGCACGTCTGCTTGCACCATGCCGCTATGCAGGGCGTAGGCTTGAACACCGAGGGCCTGCAGCCTTTCTGTTTGGTCCTTCATGAGTGCAACAAGGGGCGAGACAACCAACGTGAGGCGCGGAAATACAAGCGCCGGCACCTGATAACAAAGCGACTTACCACCGCCTGTTGGCATTACACCAAGTATATCTCTACCACTGAGAATTGCTGTCACGATGTCGCGCTGACCTGGCCGAAAGGTAGAAAAGCCGAACACATCACGTAGGATGTGTTCGGCTTGTTCGATCATGACCCGCGAGGTAGACATATCGCACTACGAGGCTACAATGGCCCCAACAATGAATGGATTATGCTGAGCAAGCAACGATAGTGTGGTGTCCACATCATCCGGCCGGACAACAACAATCATTCCCACGCCTAGATTAAAGACGTGCCGCATCTCAGACTCGTCGATGTTACCTGCAGATCTGATTATATCAAAGATTGGAGGAACATCCCAACGTCCCCACGACACTTCAAGGCCAAGGCCTTGGGGTAGTATTCTCGACGTATTACCAACAATACCTCCACCTGTGATATGCGACAAACCAGTAGCAAGACCTGCTTCAAGTACTGGTATAATTGCATGCAGATAGGACTTGTGTACAGAGAGTAACGCATGACCGATCGTGCTGCCTAGATCATCGATGTACTGGTCTACTGAGTATGTCGGGAACAGCGCCGCTCGAGCAAGTGAGAAGCCATTGGTATGCAGGCCGGTTGACGGAAGACCGATCATCACGTCTCCTACCCGCACGTTCGCACCATTAATGATTTTGGGCTTATCGACAACACCAACAATTGTACCCGCCATATCATAGTCGCCATCGGCATAGATAGAGGGCATCTCGGCAGTCTCGCCCCCTAATAAGGCAGCCCCATTTTCCGTGCATGCTTGGGCGGCACCTTTGATCACATCACGCGCAACACCGCGCTCTAAACGTCCGGTAGCGAAATAATCCAGAAAGAACAAAGGACGTGCACCGCATGCAAGAATATCATTAACGCAGTGGTTTACTAGGCATTGTCCAACCGTGTCGTGAATGCCCGCCATCACCGCTACCTTGAGCTTCGTTCCAACACCATCGGTGCTGGCAACAAGAACTGGATGTTCGTGATCTGGGAAGCGAGCGTCAAAGAATCCACCAAAAAGTCCTATCTCGCTGAGTACACCACTTGTTCGAGTTGCTTTGACAAATGGCTTGATATCATCGACGAGTTCCTCGCCAGACTTGATATCTACACCAGCCTGCTTATAATCCATACGTTTGTGCTTGACATTATGATTATCGAACGGGCTCCCATTCATCAGACGATGAACGCCCCGTAAACATCACACTGATTGCGTTTAATGTCCACGACCAAAGTACACGAAGATACCCAAACTTGCGAAACCGTCTGGGCGACTCCAGTACATGCAATTCGCTTGCAAATAGCACGCGGCCGCGCAGTCCAACGCGCGCAAGAAGATCAAAGTCTTCACCTGCGACTAACTCAGCTCGATAGCCCTTGACACGCTCAAACATCTGCCTGCGTATCACCTGGCACTCCCCTCGGCCTGCTCCTACACGAAGCAAGGAGAGAAAGCGCACATAGGCGTTGTAGGCAATATGAAACAGTGTGTCTTTGAAATGTTGGTCTTCTGGACTAAAGCTAACAGGACAGGCCAATGCAGAGGCTTTGGCATAACGCCCCAACCCTTGTGAATATTGCTGCAAACACTGAGAAAACGCTTCAACATGTTTTGGCTTGGTATCGCCATTGATAAAGACTAAAACATCTCCACGAGCAACGGCAGCCCCCTGATTGCGTCCTCCAGCAATAGTTTGCCGGCGATCCTCAGTATGTCGCACAATAACATCGGCATAGCGCTCAGCGATTGCCAGAGTGCCATCAGAACTCCCTCCATCGCTTACGATCAACTCGGCATCATAAAGATCTCGCCACTCGCGCGAGAACACTGCAAGTGTTTGTTCCAGAAGCTTTTCTTCTTGATAGGTGGGAACGATAACACTGATTTTCAGAATGGCACCACGATAGCGAAAGGATAGAGTAGTCCAAACCGAGCTCCGTCATCGCCGAACTCAAGTGTAGGACCCGGCAGACGAACATAGTTTAGTCCTTGCCGAAGATAATTCAGGAATCCGAGTGAGGGACTAGCCTCGGGCAGAATTTTCACCCAATTATAGTCGATTCCAATCAGGAATCTACGCTTCATCGGCAGAGATGTTGCCGAACGCGTTCCATCTGGCAATATTGGATACACCTCGTAATTACGGATGCCATATCCCACAGACAACATCATCCAATCTGGCCAATACGATTTCAACGAGCTGGGCAGGAAATTGTGGACATTACATGCGAGCCAGAACGTGGTTGCATTGTAGTCGTCCAGAGCAGTTACCTCGCGTCCGTTCGTTGCTAACTCCCCCGTTACATGTGCCGGCATATACGACCATCGCGGCATGAAATTCTGAGCAAAGGGCGACAAATTCCGAGCCACATATATGCCCGCACCTACAGCATTCGCAATTGCATCTGATGGAGAAAACCCCCAATTGGCACCGTGACCATCTTGATACTCAACGTATGTCATGTACCCCAGCCCCATCGTTGCCCCAAGCCAGGTAGAGGTGGTATAGTCGAATCCACATTCCATCAGTAAATCACCACAAACTGTGCTGGCGATGTATCCTGTATATGCATGCCCAAGCTTATCAGCACCCCTGGCGTAATACCCGTCTTCGATTACAAGGAAGTCTACACTGCGCTGCCACCATGAATTACTCATATGGTAATTCAAGAACATAAAAAGGCCGCCGTAGGCAGCACTTAATGCTACGGTAGAGATTGGTTCTATCTGCGTTGTGCGGCGCGGAGTTGCACCCAAGAGTGTATATCGTTGGTCGTCGGCGAAGCGAAACTCTTCCCTACTCAGGTGTGTGCTATCGGGCACAACTTGCGCGTATGAGGGATAAACCCATAAGCACATCAGCACCGCCAGAAGTTTAGATTTCATCTACGAGGACACGCATATCTACAACGTTTCGATCCAGTAGTGCCGGGAAATATGCGACAACATCGGTTGCCTTTGGCCTACCACCCGAGAACCCTGTAACACTTGGAGGACCAGTCAATATCAAAGGGGCTATCTCTTTTGCGAAGCGATCGATAGTCTTTTTGTCCTTGCCGCGAACCCCGATACGCATCATTACTTCGTTAGGCACTATCGCAGGTGCAATCGGACCATGGCAAGCATTCATACCAACGAATTCGGTCCGAATTTCATCAAACGCAAGACCCAACCTATCCAAACGCTTGCGCAATACGGCATCAGCTGCACACGCCTTTTCGTAGGCATCGGGGGCACAGTATGTTAGCGAGCTGAATGCAACATATCCATCAAGGTACGAGGCACTTACCTTCAATGTTGGCGTCTTGGGACGCCCCTTGATACCAAAGACCCGCACTCTATCGTTACCAAGGTCTTCAAGTTGAATTGTTGAGAAATCCGCTATACAATCGGGAGTGATGTACGTCGAAGGATCGCCGATCTCATACATCAACTGCTCGCTTACAGTCTCGCGTGTAACGCGGCCGCCGGTTCCCTCATGCTTGGTTACAATGAATGTTCCATCGGGAAACGCCTCTATGATAGGAAATCCTATATCATCCATGTTAGGGATGGAACGCCAGTCTCCGAGAAAGTTTCCGCCTGTTGCCTGAGCGCCACATTCATTGATGTGACCCGCAACCGTGCCAGATGCCAGCTTGTCCCAATCGTCTTCCGTCCAGCCAAACTCATGTATCATCGGAGCTAGGGTAAGCCCTGTATCGGTTGTGCGCCCCGTGATGATAATCTGAGCACCTGATTTCAGAGCTTCCACGATGGGCCAAGCACCCGTGTAAACGTTTGCGCTAAGGAGTTTGTCTTTGACGGTTGCAATGGGCTCTCCTGTTTCCATGTGCTTCATGGCATGTCCCTGCTCAATAAAGCCATCTACCTGAGAGAGAATGTCGTCCCCTATAACCACCCCAATTTTGAGTCCGGTTATTCCTAAGCCCCTTGCAACTTCGAATATTTTATCACGCGCCGCGATTGGGTTAACACCGCCACCATTGGTGATAAGTGTTATGCCCTTCTCAACAATGTGCGGCAGGATCTGCTCGCACACCTCGACAAGGTCCTTGGCGTAACCAAGCTCTGGATTGCGCATCTTCTGCTTCTGCAGGATCGACATCGTGACCTCTGCGAGATAATCCATCATGAGGTAGTCTATTTGCCCACGCATTACTTGCTCATAGGGGGCTTGCTGTAGGTCGCCCCAGAATCCCTGACCCGAGGCAATACGTATTGATGATTTCATGATGCGATATGCAGTGGTATGAATGTCAGCTGTAGGTGGTCGAGGAGGCAACCCCTGTTAACGAATGCAATTTTTGGAGCAGAACAGCCTCGGAGAACCGAAAAATACGAAACGTTGTCTCGCTAGTATCATCCGACGTAATAGTAACAACTGTCCAAAATGGAAGCCTACGTGTACGTACTTCAACAATATGGTCGTACATGATGTACGTGATCCGAGAGCGCAGAACATAGCGCACAACCAGTGCCCGAGTGCGCAATCGTAAACGCTGGAAGTAAACGCGAGCTCCAAGTTGCAAGACCTGACTCAGAACTATAAGTGGCAGAGCATAACGCCAAATCGATGGTTCACCGTACCCATAGCAAAGCCACGCAAGGGGTACAAAAAGAAGTATGCCCACAACGCTGTAGAGTGCTCCGGGTGCGCTAAAAAACAGCTCGAGATCCTCGCCAGTTTTACTCGCACGCAGCTCCAGCGAATCTATTACCTGACGATAGGCAAGCCCCCCAAACAGTATGCAGGAGAATGCGAATGCTACATACGCTCCGTAAGGCAGAAGTGACCAATTCACCGTGGACTCCTAATGGTCTACATTTTTACTTTTGTCTCTAACACAATTACGTGATATTTGCCTAGAGTATTTTCCTACGTTTAAAGAGTGACGCATGGACCCACTTGCTGAGCGACTCCGCAAAGAGAGAGTGGCCCGGGGGCTAACTACAGCAGAACTCTCCAACCTCACAAAGGTACGCGAGCCATACATCGACGCGCTGGAACGTGGAATGTACAACATACTACCAGCTGTTTACGTTCGGTCGTTTATCAAAACCTTGGGCAACGCCCTACGTATCCCCCCTCACGAGATTCAACAATTGATCGCAAAGGTATTGGACGACGAGTCCAATAAGGATTCTTTGCGATACCAAGCAGACGCACCACAGAAATCGCACCTCAGCGCCTCCGAAACTCTCGAGAAGACATCTGATACAGTTTCAAACCTGGTGGCCAATCTTGCAGACGTCGCTAAACAGCTAGCGCGCATTACGTTAAGGAGCTTTACATCGGATAAAAAATACTGGGCGTTCGGAATAACAGCGGCTGCAATCCTCACCGTCGCAATAATCGTGCTATTCACTGGCGGCGATGGCCCAGCCCGAGACGGCAGCGGCACGGACACAGTTGAAATTGGCCCAGAAGATTCTATTCGCCTGCTGGCAATTGCTGACGACACCAGCCAGTTTACCATTACGATAGACAATCAGCGCAATGAGAAGGTTTTGTTGTTACCCAACAACGAGTATTCATGGGGTGCAATGGACCGTTTTGTGATCAACAACGTGTTCAATGCAGGAGCGATCAAGTTTTCGCGCAACGGCGAGCCATTTAGACAATTTGGCAAGGCCAATGAGGTGCTCCGAGAGCTAACTATTACTCGGCAAGATTTTGTGGCCTCGAATTCTCCGGCGCGAGCTAATCCTGCAGTTGTAAAGCAGCCCACATCACCCAGGCCAGCAGCAACGAAGTCTCCAGCAGACAATCCTAAGCCAAAGTCTCCCGACACTGGCAAGGCTAAAACAAAAGCAAAGACTAAGGCAAAAGATCGAGGCAAGGCTAAAGGCAAAGCCAAGGGTAAGGCAGATACAAAAACCGCCAAGGCCAAAGCGCCTGCAGTACCTGTTAAGAAGGACCCAGAAGAGAAAGCTCCGGCAAAACCTGATTAGCCGACACGATGTCGTGCAGATGCACGACACCTATGAGCTTGTTATCAGCCTCAACAATTGGCAGCACAGATATCTTGCTCGCACGATCTTCCATCATACGCAAAGCAGCATGGAGTGTAGTGTGAGCAGCAACCGTAACTGGAGTTTTTACGGCTACATCATCCAACGAACGTGCAGCTACGTCCTGCATGCCTTGTACCAGCCTCCGGACATCTCCATCTGTTAGGATACCCTCCAACCTACCTTCTGCATCCACGCCACAGACAATTCCTCGCGCCGATGAATGCAGAATATTTATAGCATCCATGAGGCTGGCAGATATATCAATGCAAGGGGCTGGCGGCAGCGTAGGCAGGAGATCTGAGATCTTGGTTGTCAGCATTCTGCCTATAGCACCATTCGGATGAGTGACACGCAATACCTCACTCGTAGACTCTCTCATTGAAGCAACACAAGCAAGTACAAGGTCGACAATAGCCATGGCAATCGTAGTGCTTGCGGTTGGCAAAAGATTATCAACATCATACTCAGAATGGACGGGAGAATGAATGAGTACATCATTCTCTCTCTTCAGCAAAGCCAAGGGATTAGCCGTGATGAGTACGCGTCTGACTGTTGCAAGCTGCTCAACCGCAACAAGCCTGATGAGCTCCTCTGTAGCACCGCTTTTACTTATGAGAACAAGTACCTCGTTGCCTTGCACAAGACCTATATCACCGTGAAGCGCGTCCGTTGGATGCATGAACCTTGATTCGAGACCAATACTCGTAAGTGATGCCGCAAACTTCTGTGCAATGAAGGCTGATTTGCCTACACCGGTTACGATTACACGCACTGAGCCCGCGACTAACTCAGCGGCCCGGAGAATATCCTCGCAGCTATTCTGTGCAACGGCATCTAATGCTTTCACTTGCAAGGCGATTGCAGACTGCAATAATGCCCTGGCCTTGACATGTTTCATAGGACGCAACTTACGGATTCATTCCAAAGAAAAAGCCCCCAACGCTATGAGCGTTGGGGGCTTTGACGCGATAACTATCTCTAGTCTTTAACGAACAACTGTAAGTGTCTTCGATAGTACAGTCTCGCCAGCAGTCAGCTTGTACATGTACGATCCTGAAGCTACATCTGTTCCGTCATTGTGACGGCCATCCCACTCAACTGCATAAGCATTTGACTGGCCAGCTACGACGTTGTCATAGACTGTCTTCACAACGTTACCCATGAGGTCATAAACTTCAAGCTTAACGCGTGAGCTAAATGGAACAGTGAACGTAAATGTTGTCTTACCATTGCTTGGATTCGGGAAGTTGTTATCGAGTGCAACATCTGAACCATTACCGAACTCAACGTTTACAACGTTCGAGAATGATTGTGCACCAGAAACATCAACCTGACGCAGACGATACTCGTACTTGGTACCAGTAGCTACGTTGTTGTCAAAGAACTTGTAGTTCGATGTCTTCGAAGCGTTACCAACACCATTTACAAAGCCAACTGCAACCCATGGATTCTCAACACTGCTCGTGCGGTCAACGCATGATAGTGTTGTCTTTCCAGTTGTAAGGTTGGTGATTTCCTTTGTACCACGACGCTCAACATGGAATCCAGCGTTGTTCTTCTCTTGAGCTGTTTCCCAGAATACATCGATTCCAGTAGCACGGGCCTTGGCATCAAAGTATGTGAGTTCAACAGGAACACCGCACTCAACAAAGATTGGAGGGCTTGAGAAAGAACGATTTCCGAAGAACGGACGAAGCAATGGAATCCATGATCCGCGTGTGAACGTTGAATAACCAAGGCTCGAGCCCATCGCATTCAGGTGTGGATAGCCAGGGTTGCCGATCGTTGGAGTAAACGGCGCCCAATCTCCAGAGAAACGTGTCAACTCAAACGCAAAGCGGTTATCGTTGAGCAACGCGCCTGAACGGTTGCGGATACGAAAGTTCTTGTCGATGAGTAGCGTACGGTTACCAATACCAAAGACTGGAATGTCTGAGTAAAGAGTTGTAACCATACCCATGCGTGATTCAGAAGCTCCGAGTTCATAACCTTCTGTACCCATCTGAGCAACCGATGCCCAGTACTCACCAGGAGGAATGACAACTGGTTGAGCGAGAAGATACGTAACGTACTTACCGAACTGCGGCTCAGTAAATGCTCCCGTCTCATCTTCACCACGACGACGGAGGATAGTAGAGTTAGCAATGCGCTCGTCGCCAGGCAAACCACCTTGGTCGCGATAGAGTGAGAACGAAATATTCAACACGTCTTGGTTCAACTCTGCCCAGTATGCCTGATAACCGGCAACTGTGTCCTGAGAGAACAACGTAAAGCGCATAGCGATCTGTCCAGATGAGTTACCAGCATCTGCACCAAACATGTCGTTTACAGTTACACCGGCAGGGAATTGACCCCAATTGCTACCTGAAGAATATTGAGCACCAGCTCCTGCAAGCTGACCCCACGAAGCACCGTTACCACCACCGTTACCACCGCGGTGATTGAGACCCTTGCCTGTGATACCAGAGAACTGGAGCTTAGGTACGTCATTCGTTGCGTTGTTCGGATTGTTCTCGTATGCGAATGCAGGACCAAACGTCATGCGGAACATAGCGAATGTAGAGTCGTTAAGTGTATCCAAGTCGTTTCCTGGGAAGAAAATACGACCTGTAACCTTGTACTGACCCGGTGTTGTCGTACGGAAGTTAGCATCTGGGAAAGGAAGCAAAACTTCACGGTTACCAGCGAGTGTTGGAACCGTAATCGTACGGCAGTAGATCTGCTGATTCTCATTACCGTCTGGCTTGATTTGAACACGTACCGAGAAGGCAGGTGCGGCGATGTTTGTGTTGTTAGCAATCTTAACACGAACAGGTACACGTGTGGCCTGAGATGCAGGTGCCATTGTGTATGGCCAAATCAACTGGATGTTTGAGAATTCAACGTCGGTTACTTCGTCTGGGAAGAGGATCTTCACGTTATCAACGTAGAAGTTATCTTCGTCATCAGCAGGAAGTGGCGGCGTTGAGTTGTTCAAGCAGCGTGCACGGAGACGGAAGCGGAAGTTACGAGCACCTTCGTTGACCCAGTTGATAACTGTGTCAGGGATCGGGATTGTAACCTTGTAGTATTCGTTGTCCTTACCGTCGTCGTATAGGTCTTCACGGAAACCACCAAGTGGTGGGTTAGGTGAAGCTGTAAGCTGAAGGTTATAGTCGGCAAGATCGTAGCCACGAGCATAACCACCACCACCCCATGCGCGGAGTGGCTGGAGGTAGGTCGTTCCACGAGCCTGAACATCAAGTACCCAGTTCTGAATGTTTGTGATACCATTCAACTGGTCAGTACTAGGGCGTGCAAACTCAACCCAAACTTCATCTGGATTGCGATAGCCTGGTGTAAAGCCATTAACAGCAAGCATGTTAACACGGTGCTCTGGTCCAATCAGACGATTATCTGAGAATCCGCGGCTAAGTGTTGTAAGCTTACCAGTGCGCTGATATGAAATCGAAAGAACAGCACGGCGCTTACGTGTAAGGTTAATCGGGAATGAACGAAGTTCGTCACCACCATACTGTCCTACTGGTGGGATGTCAACGTTACCGAGATTTACACGATTCAGGCGGATAACTGGTGACTTAAGACGATAGATATCAGAGTTCTTTGCAGCATACTCACCACGCGGTGGTGGTGGGTTGTTTGTTACTTCATCACCGTCAACAACGTCAGTTTCGATATTCACCCACTTCAGAACAGAAGGCATCGCAGCACCACCGACCAAGTGATACTCTGTAACGTCGTCGCTGAATGATGACAAACGGCGCATCGAGAAGATGCGGATGCTTGTAGTATCATCAAATGGCCACTGATCACCAAGTAGTTGATTCAATGAGTCTTTTGGTTCGGCAATAACCGTTGTGAGGAGACGACCGATCTGGTCATCAATGAACGGGTTAGGCTCGAATGGAGGGAACACAACCTTAATGAATTCGTAAGGAAGTACGAATGTACCCGGAGCTTGATATGCCTGGTTGTTACCATTAATGTCGCAACGGTAGATACCTGACAGTGTTGTATCACGAAGGGAGGCATCGGTTACAGACTTCGACGTGTTGTAAACGATCTTTCCTGTTGCCTCGTTGCGAATGAGGAAACGGACCTTGAAGTTCACACCCTGGCGCGTGTAGTTTACGCCCTGAGGACCTTGGATATCATTCGTGAGACTTTGTACGATAGCTACTGGCTGGATAGCACCGAGGCGCTCTTCACCGGCGAGAAGCTCGTAGTTGTTTGCTGATGCCGTAGGAACAACAACTGAGAATGCAAGATTTGCGTTGTTGTTGAGGGCACGAACACGATACGATACGTTGATAACGCGCATGATGTTCTTGTACTGCTTGAACTTGATAGCCAAGAAGTCCTTAGGAACCGTGTTATCGTCGTTACGTGAGCTCACAGCGCGAACCGAACCACCACCCACATCTACGTTGTGCAAATACTCCGTGCACTGTGTGTACTTCAGAGTATTGTAATCAAGCATCGTATTTGCTGGCAGTGTTGATGTTGGGAAACCCGACCAGTTCAAACGGCGAGCTGGACCAGTTACACCAACTGTTGAGTTACAACGCATCCAAACCGTTGCAGGATGTGGAGACAGCGCGCTGCGAGGTGCGATACCAGAGAAACGCTCGTACTGGACTGTAACTGAGCTGTCTGCGCGATTAAGTGTAACCTGCATCGAGAAGCGATAGTGTTCACCACCACTGCTCGGACGGTTATTCGCACTGAACGTAACGTTATGCGTAACACCGCCAACTGTCGCTGTCTTAGCACCAATAGGTGTGAGGTTAACGTAATAAATAACAAGCTTGTCGTTTGATGGCGAGCGCTTGTAATACACGCGCGAGAAGTCATCAACGGCGTTATCTGCTGTGTTGTACACAGACACTTGGAGATCATCCCATGCAGCTGCGATCAGCTGTGGTTGTGTTGATCCCCATATACCTGAGATTGAACCTTGGTCCAGTGGACGGTTGGCACCACTGCGAAGTCCACCTGTCGCAGTCGTAGTGCTACCACCACAAGCAACGTTTAAGAAACCGTGGTTGTCGGCCGTACCGTCTGTCATACCGTCACCAGTACGACTGCGTGTGTCGTCAGATGATGGATCATAGGCAGAGAAGTTACCAGGTGTTACTTCCAGACGTGCACGTACAGTAGGATATCCGTACTGATCATACTCGTAGAAATAACGACGGTTCGAAAGGCCAATGATACCATTCGTCGAAACGTAGAACGAATCTTGACGAACCCCGTTGAAATAGAACGGGAAGCCTATCGAAATTGGACCAGCGAACGCATCGTTCGTTGAGTCGGCTGGAGTCGCCAGATTACGGAAGAAAGCCCAACCACCGTAAAGGTTCTGTGTTGGATCCGTCCAGTACGAGTTCGGAAGCTGACGTGGGCCCGACACAATGCGGCGCCATGTTCCGGGCTCTGTAAGTGTATCGACGAACTGCGATGGATCAGGACGCCAGAAATCTGGCGCTTCATCGTCAGAATCGACGAAGTAATATCCAGTCGAGATAGCTGGGTTCGTGCGCGCGTTGGCACCAGTGATTGTGAATGGAAGCGGGTACGACGCTACCGGCGTACGCGGTCCACTCTTACGCAACACATCTTCGCCATCTTTCCCGTCTCCGGCCGTTGCGAGCGATGCGCCCATCAACCCCGTCATGAGTACAAGAAGTAGCAATCTGCGGCTCATGCAAACCTCATTGAAACAGTGAACAAGTATGTACTATTTAAAACCATCATTTTCGTTGTTATTCGGGTGTATACACACCTTTCCCGGAGGTACATCCCTTAAAATTGTGAATCCATTTGAAATTGTCAAACAAAATCTCTTCACATACGTGATTTTGCCCTTGAAACTATCCACAGTCCCTTATCAACGGGTATGAACCCCAAAAGTTACGTATTGCGTAGAAATGCGGAGATAGTCTGTGGGTAAATCCTGTGTTCTACGTTCTTTACAAGAATTTGTAGCTCTTGTGCTGTACAATTGGTTGGCACATCTACGTAGTCCTGGGCGATGATGCGGCCTTCGTCATACTGTTCGGTAACAAGGTGCACAGTTGCCCCTGTTTTCAAGGCCTTAGCAGCAATGACAGCTTTGTGAACATGTATGCCATACATGCCTTTCCCACCGAAACTCGGCAGAAGTGCTGGATGAATATTAAGAACCCTTCCACCCAATTGTTCAATGATTTGGGTTGGCAAGAGCTTCATAAATCCGGCAAGGGCTAACAACTCAATCCCATACTCAATCATGAGGTCCGAAATCTGTCCGGCGATATCCTTCTCAGGATCAAGCACACGCAAGGGGATAGAATGTGCGGCCGCAACCGTGTACATTCCAGCACCAGGGCTGGTTGATACAATCAATGCAACGGCGTACGCGCAATCTGCATTAAGCGCATATGTACAAATTGCTTCAGCATTACTGCCAGCACCCGACCCGATTACTGCCACGTTCTTGCGCTGAACCATCTAGCTCTCCGCCATCAGCAATGGTGCAAGCCAGCGCTGCGCTTCTTGCATTGTCCATGCTTTACGCTTCATGTAATCAAGGAGCTGATCTTCCTGTATGGATGTGATGGCGAAATAGGTAGACTGCGGACGTGCGAAGTACCAGCCGCTAACGCTTGAGGCAGGTGTCATTGCCATGGACTCCGTCAGCGATACACCAATGTTTTGCTCTGCATTCAGGATGTTAAACAACTTTATCTTCTCTGTATGGTCAGGGCATGCGGCATACCCTGGGGCCGGACGAATCCCCTGGTATTGTTCTGCAATCCGCTGCTCGTTTGTTAAAGCTTCGTCTTCGGCGTAGCCCCATACATCTCTGCGAACGCGCTCATGTAGCCATTCGGCGCATGCCTCAGCAAGCCTGTCTGCAATGGCTTTTACCATGATCGAGGAATAATCATCATTGGCCGATTCAAACTCTGCACATAGCTCGTCAACACCGTCGCCTGCACTCACAACGAATGCACCTATGTAATCCGTCTCGTCACTTGCCAGCTGTTCAGCAGGGGCAATAAAGTCTGCAAGCGACAGATTTGGCAGCCCAGGTGCCTTCGCGGTTTGCTGGCGCAGGAAGTTGAGCATTGTGCCATTTGCGAGTTGTACATCGTCTCCAACACGCACGGCTGGAAACATTCCGCACACGGCATGCGTGCGAATCGAGCGATCACGTATGATCTTATCCAGCAGCGCATTTGCCTCGGAGAAAAGCTTTGATGCCTCTACTCCCAGATCGGGGTCTGCAAGAATAGCAGGGTATCGACCACGCATTTCCCAGGATAGGAAGAATGGTGTCCAGTCTATGTATTCTCGAAGAATCTCGAGCGGAATATCCCTTGTTACATGCACACCAGTTGAGCGTGGCATCCTCACATGGGAGCCGCTTAGTTGAAGGGCATTGGACCGCGCTTCTTCGAGCTTTCGGAATGTCTTTGCTGCCGAGCGATTTGCATAGTCCCTGCGAACAGTTTCGTACTCGTTACGAATCTCCTCAAGGTATCGTTCTGCACCTTCACTATGGAGCAGTGAACCCACAACAGGAACAGCCTTCGAAGCATCCAGGACATGGATAACTGGGAATTTAACGGTTGATGAGATCTTCACAGCAGTATGAATGCGCGACGTTGTAGCACCGCCTATCAGAAGGGGCTTGGCAACACCTCTGCGCTCAAGTTCCTTTGCCACATGCACCATTTCATCAAGTGATGGTGTAATCAGGCCCGATAACCCGATTACATCTACGTTTTCTGCGATCACTGTATCAATGATCTTCTCAGCTGGCACCATCACACCAAGGTCAATTACCCTGTAGTTGTTGCATCCCAACACGACGCCAACAATGTTCTTTCCGATATCGTGAACATCCCCCTTCACCGTTGCCATAAGCACAACACCTGCATCAGTAGCTACCGAGCCCCTCTTTCTCTTCTCCTCTTCCATGTACGGTGTGAGAGCGGCAACAGCCTTCTTCATTACACGTGCGCTCTTTACAACTTGTGGCAGGAACATCTTTCCAGCACCAAACAAGTCACCTACGATGTTCATACCAGACATCAAAGGCCCCTCAATGATTGAAAGGGGCGAAGGATACTGCTGTCGTGCTTCTTCTACATCTGCGTCGATATACTCCGTAACGCCTTTAATCAGTGCATGTTGCAGACGTGATGTAACATCTGCGTTACGCCATTCTTCAATCTGATCGGCCGATGCTTCTTGCCCTCTATAGTTCTCTGCCAGCAATAGAAGCCTGTCTGTGGCATCATTGCGACGATTGAGCAAAACATCCTCGACATGTTCTAAGAGCTCAGGTGCTATCTCGTCATAGACATCAATCTGACCGGCGTTAATAATCCCCATATCCATGCCAGCCTTGATGGCATGGTACAAGAATGCTGTATGCATGGCACGTCGAACAGGTTCATTACCTCGAAATGAAAACGAGATATTGCTTACACCACCACTAACTCGTGCATGTGGCAAATTATTCTTAATCCACGCTGTTGCATTGATAAAGTCTAGCGCATAGCCATTGTGCTCTTCAATTCCTGTTGCCACAGTAAGGATGTTGGGGTCAAATATGATGTCGGCAGCCGGGAATCGCACGGTTTGCACCAGTATATCATAGGCACGTCTGCAGATTTCAATCCGACGCTCGAGCGTATCTGCTTGCCCTTGTTCGTCGAAGGCCATCACAATTACTGAGGCACCGAAATCTCTGCAGGCGGTTGCGCGCTTGATGAACTCCTCTTCCCCATCTTTCAACGAAATCGAATTCACGATTCCCTTGCCCTGTATGCACTGCAGTCCAGCCTCCAGTACAGACCATTTCGAAGAGTCTATCATGATTGGAACGCGCGATATCTCGGGCTCTGCCGCTATCAGGTTGAGAAACTCGCACATGACAGCTTCGGAGTCGAGCAACCCCTCGTCCATGTTGATATCAATGATCTGAGCCCCATTTTCCACCTGTTGCTGGGCAACATCAAGGGCTTTTTCGTAGTTACCCTGTTGAATCAGTTTGGCAAAGGCACGAGAGCCGGTAACGTTTGTACGTTCGCCAACATTCACAAAGTTTGTCTCCGGTCGAACCTCGAGCATCTCGAGTCCGCTTAAACGTAAATACGGACTTACAGCCGGCACCCTTCGCGGCCGAATATCTGCTATGGCATCTGCAATAGCGGCAATGTGATCCGGCGTGGTGCCGCAACATCCACCAAGAATGTTTACAAAACCAGCCTCGGCATACTCTCGAGCTTGCTGTGCCATGTAGGCTGCGCTCTCATCATATCCGCCCATTGCATTGGGTAGTCCAGCATTGGGGTATAACGACACATATGCAGAGGCTACCCGTGAAATCTCCTCAATAAAGGGGCGCATCATGTTGGACCCCAATGCGCAGTTCAATCCTACGGATAGGAGATTCCGTGTATGACTCATCGACGTCCAAAAAGCAGCCGGAGTTTGCCCCGATAGTGTCCGACCAGACATGTCGGTAATAGTTCCGCTAATCATGACAGGCACAGAGACACTCAGTTCATCACAAATTTCAGCGTATGCTATAACTGCCGCTTTGGCATTGAGCGTGTCTGTGATGGTCTCTATCAGAATGAGGTCTGCCCCACCCTCGAGTAATCCAAGAAGTTGCTCTCGAAATGACTGCTTCATTTCTCGGAACGTGATGGCCCTGTAGCCGGGGTTGTTCACATCCGGCGACATTGAAAGCATTTTTGTCGTGGGCCCTATCGAGCCCGCAACAAATCGTGGCCGCGACGAATCTAAGCGCATCATCTCGTGAGCGGCTTCGCGCGCAATGCGAGCCCCCTCTCTACTGATCTCTCTGGCGAGTTCTGAAAGACCATACTCAGCCTGCCCAACGGGCGTACTCGAGAACGTGTTGGTCTCGATAATGTCTGCGCCTGCCTTGAGATAGGCTAAGTGTATATCTCGAATTGCATCTGGCTGCGTGAGGACCAAAAGATCATTATTGCCACGAAGAGACGTGGGGTGGTCCGCAAACCGCTTGCCGCGATAGTCCTCTTCAGTCAGATGTAATCGTTGGATCATCGTGCCCATAGCACCGTCCAACATGAGTATTCTGCCCGTAAGCAGTGAGCGTATGTCTATCATGTATTTACAAAACTACGTGGGTTCGGAGAATCGTAACCGTGGTGTCCCTAAGGGTATAGTAAACTCGGTACTCACGAACCGCGATTTCATAGACTTCGCCATCTAAACATTCTATCCGCCGATAGGGGTGTGGCAATGGATCTGCGCCCAAAACGGTCATCACATGGCGCGCGACATCTGCCGGCAGCTCGTTAGCAAGCCTACTGCCACCTTCGATGGCATACACGCTTTCTTCGAGCCCATCTATCCAGTCCACCCTACTCTCGGGGTGTGCATCAGCATAGGCCACGTAGGGTTTAATATCCAAAACAGGCGTCTGATCCATAAGATCCGTTCCTCGAACATAGACGTTGCGACCATCAACGCGCACAAGCTCGCAACTTGTAATACCGATGGGATTAGGTCTGTGAGGCGATCGTGTTGCAAAGACACCACGTTTAGTTCTGCCTCGTGGAGGAAGAACTTTCGGCTTCCACCCTTCAGCACGATGGAAATACACGACTAACCAGATATGGGTGCAACCACTCAGATCTTCAAGAGCTTGCTCATAATTTTTGTGCGCATACAGTTCCACACGCAACTCTTCGGCAATCCCATCAACGCCGGGTTGCCGTGGAGCATCATAAAATCTCTGGTACGGTGAGTGCAGTATGCCGACAGGCTCGAAAGTTATCACGTTGAACGAACTACCACATTGAACCAATAGACAAACTGATGAACAGGCCATTGAAGTTCGACATCGGCAGGTTGCGAAGACTTTCAACACCCGGCTCTCCGAATGGAATCACGAAATACCGCACGCTGAGACTAAACGTACTGCCCTTTTCCAGGCTGCCAAAATTCGAGCCCACGCCTATGAAGCCCCCTAGCTTGATGGAGGTTGTTGCGTACCCAAATGATTCAAAAAAGTCGTAGAACCGCTCTGGAAGATCATAGGCATCATACGTCATGTATGGCGTAACGATTACCGCTGCTGCGGTTGCTCCAACTGTTATGTACGGTCGAAAGGTCTCCTGAAGGGACTGTTCAAAGACTCGATACCGCAGTGACAGGTTTACGGGGAGATTGAAAACCCGACTAACCTTGCCCTCAACCACGGGGAATGGGAAGAATAACCCAAAGCTCTCAAACTCATCGTTGTTTCGTCGTGTGGTAAAAAATGCATCAACAGACCACGACAGGGGGCCTCCGGCGTCGGCCACATAATATCCACCCAAAGCCCAACCACTCGCAGAAAAAAGCAGGTTGGCACCAGCTCCTTGGCTGGCATGCGTCGACTTAGAATCTTCCCCGATAAGCGGCACAACTGGCGTAAATGTGATAACACCATCAGCCCCAGGTGCTTGCTCTCCGGCTGTTTGGGCAAGGAGATTACCCGTCATAGCGATAGTGATAGCAACTATACTAGCTGCTGCTAGCCCGAAAACGCGGTGGGTATGTGTGCGAATCTCCATTCGATGCAAAACTACGCATCAAGTCGGTGTGGAAAACATTGTTAATCCTTTCATTTTCTCTAGTTTAGGCGTTAATGACCCTTGCTGATTTTCAAGATCGTGTACATTCTGTGCTACTCCCTGCCGCCGCGATGCAGGGAGACCCCATCGGTACGCAGATTGCATCATCAGCATGCGAGGTCAGCCGGGTGTTTACCTGTATGGAGATAACTGATGCCGTGGTCGACGAAGCCATCAAAGCCTCGTGCGACACGATTGTGACGTTCCACCCGCTGATCTACTCCCCTCTGAAAGCTCTGGCCGGACAAGACCGCGTAGCAAGACTCGTCGCACGTTTAGTCCGTAGCGAAATTTCTGTGGTATGTGTGCATACGTCGTTTGATGCCTTCCCACAGGGTACGAACATGATTTTCGCTCAAAAGTTAGGACTAAGCCAAACACATCCACTGCAGCCTGCCGAAGCCCATGATTCGCCCCTTGGCGTATATGGTATGGGTATCGTAGGATATTGCAACCTGGAGTTTCACGAGCTACTTGAGCGTGTTTCCACTGTTTGCTCAAGCCCGGTGCGGTTTTCCAATCCAGCTACCTCTCAGATAACGAAGGTGGCCATCGTAGCTGGTAGCGGTATGTCATTTTATCAGCGCGCTGTTGATTCGGGTGCGGATGTTTTTATCACTGCTGATGTAAAGTATCATGATTTTCATGCTGCTACATCTACGATCGGGATCATCGATCCTGGCCATTACGAAATGGAACAGTTTGTCCCACAGGGCATTCTATCCTCGCTGTCAGACGTCTGCACAGGCTGTGAACTTATAGCAAGTACTGTTCGTACATCGCCCGTGGAATATTACGTTCCACAAACATTACAACGACATTAAACGGTTTTCTTACTAAGGGAAAGACATGGAACAACAGATTCAGCTATTGGCAAAGCTTGCAGCAATCGACGCACAGCTTGACGAACTTCACGACGAGCTAGGTGACTTGCCGATTGAAGTCAAGAAACTAGAATCCCTGGTGAAAGACCGTCTTGCCGACGCAGCTGTTACAAAACAGTCACTTGAAGATCTCGACCATCTCCGCGGCACTGCGCATGTTACAGCACAAGAAAGCATCGACAAAGAGCAGCGCTTGGCAAAGCAGCAGTTCCAAGTCAAGAACAACCGTGAGTTCGATGCCATCACCAAAGAGATCGAGCACCTCAAACAAGAACGTGCCTCGTTGGATGAGCGCCTCCGCACGGCAGGCGTCCGCGAGGAGAACCTGCGTCAGACGTTAGCTCAGCAGGAAACAGTTTTAGAGGACGCGCAAGAAAAGCTAGCCACGAAGCAGCAGGAGTTGGCAGATCTCAGCGGAGACCATAACGACGAAATGCGCAAGTTTCTCGATGTGCGTCTCAAGCTCATCGCTGCCTTGGACGATACAATCGAGATTGAGTATGAGCGCATCCGTAAGTTCCACTCGAATGCTGCCGTTGCCATCCGTCGTAATTCATGCAGTGGATGCTACTCGGCAATCCCATCGCAACGTATCATGGAAATGAAATATCAACGCGATAAAATGTACACATGCGAAAACTGCGGTCGCATTCTGTTTACAGATGATGTTGATGTAGAAATCGATGCAGTAATGGAAGAACACAGCTAGGTTAAAAACACTACTCGTGGATTGTTCTCGGGGATGCCGGGCAGTTGCTCTGACAACAGAGAGGAAAGTCCGAACTCCACAGAACAGTGCGCTTCCTAACGGGAAGGTGGTAAGGGGCGGAGCAATCCGTTTCGAGCCAACGGAAAGTGCAACAGAAAGATACCGCCAGAATGCCTGCTTGCACGCCTTCTGGTAAGGGTGAAATGGCAGGGTAAGAGCCTACCATCAATCAGGCGACTGATTGGATCGGCAAACCCCGCACGGAGCAAGACCAAGCAGAATGAAGAGCATTTGTGTTAACGGGCTGTTCGTTCGTTTTACCTTCGGGTAACTTCATTCGGGTAGGTTGCTTGAGGTTAGCGGTAACGTTAATCCCAGATAAATGACTGCCTCCTCGTTCATTCGAGAAGACAGAATTCGGCTTACAGGCATCTCCGAGCACAATCACACGAAGTAGCTAGTTTTGCACATGGCTGGAACATCCAGACGTAACTATTCGTTATTAACGCATAACGTTTTTCGAGGAGGTTCTATTAAACGCCTATTTGTCATCGTCGGCGTGCTGTTTGCAGGCTTTGTGGCTGCGCCATCACAGGTCCGAATCGCCGTCTTGCCATTTCGCAACATGGATCACGACATCAAGTACAACTTGTGGTGCATTCAGTTTGCTGATTCGCTTCGAACCGCTCTCAATGCGGCGGATCCTTCCGGCGCAACGTATCATATCGTTCCTGCAGATAGTGTAGAGATGGCGATTGCAGATTTGAATCTTGACCCCACAAATCCGCAATACGAGTCCGACATGTGGAAGGCAGTCAGAGGCTTAGGTGTTCGCAAGGCTGTCCAGGGAAACTTTCAGCTGCGTGGCGAACGTGTACTGATCAATTGTTATGTGTACGACCTGGAGTCAATGCTTGCAGATCAAACGAATCAGGCTAAAGATCTGTTGAAGTCTCCTACAACCTATCTCGAAGCAATTCGTCCCATCGTGAAACGCATAACTCCAGCCCTACAATAGAGTAAGACCTTCTATGATGCTCGACCTTCCAGTAATACCTACTCAAGAACAGCAAGCGCGTAGGCCCGAATGGCTTAAAGTTCGTGCGCCTGGTGGAGAGGATTATGCCCGCATTAAGTCAATGATGCGCTCAAAAGCCCTTCACACAGTGTGCGAGGAAGCTCGTTGTCCCAATATTTCAGAGTGTTGGAATGCTGGTACAGCAACGTTTATGATTCATGGCGACACCTGCACGCGCTCCTGTGGTTTCTGTGCAGTGAAGACGGGTCGCCCCCTACCTGTTGATTACGATGAGCCCCGCCGTGTTGCTGAGGCCATCGCATCGATGAATCTGAAGCATGCCGTTATCACCTCAGTAAACCGCGACGAGCTCAAAGATGGCGGCTCTACGATCTGGGCTGAAACGATCAGATTTTCACGAGAGTTGTCTCCAACAACAACGATCGAAGTTTTGGTGCCCGATTTTAAAGGGAACATGTCGAATCTGCAGCGCATTATTGATGCTCGCCCAGACATCCTGAATCATAATACCGAAACTGTACCGAGACTCTACAAGCATGTGCGCCCGCAAGGTAGATTCCAGTGGACGCTGGATGTTTTAGCAGAGTCGAAGCGTCAAGGAATGCGCACGAAGACCGGGGTTATGCTTGGCCTGGGCGAAACACCGGCAGAAGTGCTCGACGTGATGTCAGAGCTCGTAAAGGTGCAGGTTGATGTTCTTACACTCGGCCAATACCTGCAGCCCACAAAAAATCACCTTCCTGTTGATCGATTCGTTCATCCCGACGAGTTTAAGCATTACGAAGTCGAAGGACTTGCAATGGGCTTCAACGTTGTTGAATCAGGTCCGCTTGTTCGAAGTTCGTATCACGCAGAACGTCACGTATGATTCGTGCTACTGTTCTCGGTAGTGGCACCTCTACAGGCGTGCCCACCGTTGCGTGTGAGTGCCCAACGTGCACAAGCCCAGACATCCGAGACAAGCGCCTGAGAACCTCACTGCTTGTTGAGACCGGCACAGCCACACTGGTTATCGACACATCGGCGGACTTTCGTCAGCAGATGCTCAATCACAAGGTACTCGATATCGATGCTGTCATCTATACGCATCATCACTTCGATCACATCGGTGGCTTTGATGATCTGCGACCGTATGCGTTTCGCAGCGGCCGGGCGGTAGAGGTCCATGGAATGCACGAAACTATTGAGGTACTCAAGAGTACATTCCCATATGCGTTTGGGCTTGTTGAATCAACTGGAGCTTCGGTTCCCAATGTTCATGTGAACTACATCAACGATACGCCATTTGTAGCTGGGGGCATCGAAGTAACGCCAATCCCCATGCGCCATGGGCGCAACATGAGAGTTAATGGCTACCGATTCGAGAACCTAGCCTACTGTACAGATACTAACCATATTCCTGACAGCTCGCTGGCATTGTTGCAAGACCTAGACGTTCTCATAATTGATGGTCTGCGTTGGGACCCTCATCCCACGCACTTCACAATTCACGAATCTTTGGCAATCATTGGTTTGACTCAGCCGAGACGAACGTATCTAACGCACATCGCACATCAGGTGCTCCATGCTCGAGACAGCCAGTTGCTGCCCCCTGGTGTAGAGTTCTGCTACGATGGACTCGTTGTAGAGTCCGTCTAATCCTGCGGGTCGCTTGGTAACTCTTCGCTCTCCGTGTCTTCCGGTGCGACTTCATCGAGTTGTTCTTGAACCCAATACGCGCCGGAAGTTGCTTCGGATTGCATCTCCTCCTCAGGAGCAGTGGGGCGCTCCCCGTCCAACAAGAGAGCCAATTGTTTGCGCAACGTTCTGTGATCAGTCTGTATCGAAATCGTTTCGTCCATGTCGATCATAGTTGTTGTTGTTTTCAGAAGGTCATCTATCTCGCGCAGCTTTGGAAGATCTGACAATGAATTCAATCCAAAGACGCGTAGAAATTCCTCAGTTGTACCATAAAGCAACGGCTTGCCTGGGGTCTCTGCACGTCCAACCATCGAGATGAGTTGCTTCTCGACCAGCGAATTGACAACTTCTCCAGCATTGACGCCCCGAATAGCGTCTATCTCTCCCTTGGTTATCGGCTGCCTGTATGCGATGATAGCAATGGTCTCGAGCGCAGCCTGCGTTAGGCGCCTCCTGTTCTTAGCTTTCAACAGCCGCTGCACAAGATTACCGTGCTGTGGGGTTGTTGCAAACTGATAGCCCCCTGCAATCTTGACAATACGATATGGCCTCTGCGACTGCACGAGGTCGTCGTTGATTTCATCAACCAGTTCTTCAAAAAAGCCTTTCGGAACATCAAACGTTGGCAGCACAATTTCCGGTACTACAGGTTGTTCTCCATCCAATGGCAGTTGTTGCTGTCCAGGGTCCTGCTGCGTTGGGTCTTCAAGAACTAGAAGCCTATGCAGCGATCGGTTTGAAAGGGGCTCCTCACTGGCAAAAATCAACGCCTCAAGCGCATGCAACTGGTCTGCTCGTTCAAGCGTAAAAAAGTATGGCAACTCTCGTGTTGCTACATCCTTTTCAAATTTTTCTTGTTCAATATCGGTCATGACGTTGTCTCCGAGTCCTGATCAGACTCATCTTCATTCGATGTTTGCGGTTGTTCTTCATCCTTGCGTTCGACAATAACGATATCATCGAAACGCAGGTCTTGCTGTACCAATATTCGTTGCAGCTTTGCCAACTCTAGCAGTGCTATGAATGTTACTACAATGTGCATCTTCGTTAGTCCAGAGACAAGCTCAAAGAATCGCGCTGCAGACTTTGTTTTCAACACATGCATGATCTCGTCAGACTTTTCTTCCACGGTAATCGGGAATCGAGTTACGACATGCGGTTCGGCTTTCTCTGGGGCTTTGTCGATGGCACGTTTGAGTGCTTTCAACAGATCAAAGAGCGTTGCATTTCTGTAGGAAGAATTTTCCGAGGCATGAATCTCTTCTGCTTCGAAGATCTGACGATACAACACGTACTTTTGGTTGTCGGCAGAAATCGACAAAGAATCAGACGCCTCCCGATAGCGCTTGTATTCCAGTAGCCTCTTGACGAGCTCTGCGCGAGGATCATCTTCGTCTATCGTACCTGGGGCCACACCCTCTTTCTCGTCACGCGGCAACAACATTTGAGCTTTGATCTGCACCAGCATTGAGGCCATTACGATAAACTCGCCAGCCAGCTCAAGATCAAGTAGCTCGAGAACCTTGACATACTCAAGGAACTCTTGTGTTATCGATGCAATGGGTATATCGTATATATCGAGCTCGTCCCGCTTGATAAAAAACAAGAGCAGGTCTAGCGGTCCCTCGAAGTTCTGTAATCGTACACTGTACATGCGCTGTCTCGTATTCCTCGTTACGCTAAAACAGACAAGAGGCGGCCGTGGTATACACGTGGCACTCGTGCTGAAAAAGCTGTTATGATTTCATAAGGTATTGTTCTGGCCATTGCTGCAAGTTCGATAGCATCAATGGCGTCGAAGCAGCCATCAGTACCCAACTGGCTCCCAAGTAAAACTACCTCTTGTCCAATACTGCAGGGATCTTGGCCCAGATTTACCATCAGCTCGTCCATGCAAATCGACCCCACGATCGGGTATCGCTTGCCACCGATGATGCATTGGCCAATACCTGTAAGTCCGCGAAGATACCCATCACCGTATCCAATTGGCACCGTAGCAATTGTGCATTGTTCTGTTGCAGTAAAGCGCTGACCGTAGCTAACGGAATCTCCAGGGAATGCTGTTCGGATCGAGTTGATAGCAGATCGCACAGACAATACGGGCCTGAGTGCTGGATCTGTTTCTGCACCTACGGCATAGCCAAACAACGACAGACCTGTTCGTACCATCGTAAAATGGGTGCTGATATCCATCCACAATGCTCCAGAGTTTGCCGCGTGAACGTACTGGAACTGAAAGCCTGATTGGTCTAGCAGGTCTAGGGCAACCTTGAACTGTTCGAGTTGATTTTGTAAAAAGGGGCTTGCTGGATCGTCGGCAGTGGCAAAGTGTGTGCACACCCCGACTAGCTCAATGCCCGGCATCGTAGTTAGTTGTTTGGCTGCTTCGACAGCCTCGTGCACACGAAATCCCTCCCGCAGCATGCCTGTATCAATGTACAAATGTACCGGCACGGTGCTAGACTCAGAAACAGCTGCCTGCGAGAGTGCCTCAATTTGTTCAACCGCGCAAGCAACCGCATGGAATCCATTCCTTGCAACCTGCTGAACTTCGTGTGCTTCCACTGGCGTCAGAATAATCATGTCTGTGCTAACACCGTTGTTTCGCAACTCAACCGCCTCGTCTGCGATGGCGGTCCCGAGCATATCTATGCCAAGAGACTGCAATGCTTTGGCAATTGGGACCATGCCGTGGCCGTATGCGTTCGCCTTAACGAGGCCCAACACATGCTTGCCAGCAGCCCTTCGTTTAACACAGGAAAAATTCCACTCCAGTGCATCAAGATCTATATGTACTTGAGTACTTCTCATGAGGTTTGTTGAGCATCGGCCCATTCGAATGCTTGTTTAATTTCTGGGTTGGAAAGCCCAGCGCCGAGTGCGCAGATCAGTTTGATGCGCGCCTTCTGTCCGTTGAGATAGTCGGCGAAGACAACACCCGCTTCGTGAAGATGACGTCCAGCCCCCTCATATGCATAAAGATGCTCAACGCGCCCCACTGGACAACGAGAAACAAGTACCACTGGTACTCCAGAAGCCACGACCTTTTTTAGAGCATAAAAAACAGGTGGTGTTACGTTACCTACGCCAAAAGCTTCGACAACGAGACCGTTAGCCCCTTTAGCAAGACATATATCGACAAGCGTGGCATCCATACCCGAATAGAGTTTTAACAACGGAACGAATGCAGGTATGTTTTCTACATGAAAGACCTGCCTATGCTGGGGTCTGCGATGTAGAAACACAATGCCGTTTGTGATGCGTCCGACCGGACCAAAGTCGAAACTTGTAAACGTCGACAACGCTTCTGTATTGGTCTTTGATGTCTCAGAGGCAGCCGTCATTATACCCCCAAGACATACAATTACACCCATTTCGTGCAAATTCCCTGACGTAGCAGCCGTTACAGCATCTCGCAGATTTCGTGGACCATCCCAATCAGGTTCACTACTGTTTCTCATCGCACCCACGACAATCACCGGCTTTGCACTTGCAACGGTAGAATCGAGAAAGTACGCTGTCTCCTCAAGCGTATCTGTGCCGTGCGTGATAATCACGCCACGAATGCTCGGATCATCAAAATAATTCTGCACAATCCGCGACAGTTCCAACATGTGTATCGGCGTGATGTGCGGGCCAGGATATGTACCGTACTCATGAACAACCACGTCTGCCATGTGCTGTATCTCTGGAATACGCACAAGTATCTCTCCGCCCGACATACTTGGCACTACACCGCCCCATTCTCTATCGAGCTTCGAGGCAATTGTTCCACCAGTGAAAATAATCGCTATTTGTGGTCTGTCAGGCATCAGTGAGGGTAACTTTCAGGCACTATCAACCGCGAAGATAGAGATGCGGTTTGTAGTTTTGCAGGAATTGGTTGTTTACTACCGAACAACGTTATCAACATGGAATACATGAGGCTGAGAGACAATGAGCTCCGAGACACTTGATGCACAAAGCGTTGCTGTGACCGAGGACTTCTTGCCGTTGAATGGCACCGACTACGTTGAGATATACTGCGGCAACGCGAAACAATCTGCATACTTCTATCGAACAGCATTTGGTTTTCAGCTTGTAGCCTATGCAGGCCCTGAGACCGGGCTTCGTGACCGTGCCTCGTACGTTCTGCAGCAAGGCAAGATTCGACTTGTCTTAACAACGCCACTTCGCTCAGACAACGCCATGACGCAGCATATTGCCAAGCATGGCGATGGTGTAAAGACACTTGCCCTATGGGTAGACGATGCCCGTTCAGCATGGGAGGCTACTACAGAACGCGGAGCAGTTAGCATTCAGGAACCAACGGTTTTAACAGATGCAGATGGCGAGGTGGTTGTTGCCACAATCGGCACGTATGGCGATACAGTCCACACATTTGTAGAACGCAAGAACTATCGCGGCGTATTTATGCCCGGGTTTGTTGCCACCAGTGATGGATATCACAGTGAGCCCGTTGGTTTGGTGCACGTAGATCATTGTGTAGGCAATGTTGAGCTTGGCCAGATGGATCGCTGGGTTTCGTTTTATGAAGAGGTGCTGGGATTTAAACTCCTGTTAACGTTTGACGACAAGGACATCTCGACTGAGTACTCCGCTCTGATGTCGAAAGTGGTCTCGAATGGAACAGGGTATGTCAAGTTCCCTATCAACGAGCCAGCTTCCGGCAAGAAGAAGAGTCAGATCGAAGAATACATCGAGTTTTATAGTGGGCCGGGCGTGCAACACATCGCAGTTGCAACAAACGATATCCTTCATACGGTATCTGAACTTCGACGCCGTGGTGTTCAGTTTCTGCATGTACCCGAGACGTACTATGCAGATCTTCTTGATAGGGTTGGATCGATCGACGAAGATATCAAGGCGTTGCGCGAGCTAAACATTCTTGTTGATCGTGATGACGAAGGGTATCTTCTACAGATCTTCACTAAACCGGTTGAAGACCGCCCAACGTTATTCTTTGAAATCATACAGCGCCGTGGCGCTCAATCTTTCGGAAAAGGAAACTTCAAGGCTTTGTTCGAGTCTATTGAACGAGAACAAGCCCTTCGAGGTAATCTATAACTTTCACCTTTGTTTCACCTACGCAGCCTGAATATGGCTTCTACAGCAAAAAAGAGCAGCGGATCAGCCGCCCTCTTCCATGGACATAATCCATTTCTGGAGTCTGTCAACGCATACTTTGATAAAGCAGCGGCGATCATGGGTCACCCGAAGGGGCTCTTGGATCAAATCCGTGCATGTAACTCAGTGTACTACATGCAGTTCCCTGTTCGCATCAAGGGTGGTATCCAGGTAATTCAAGCATGGCGTGCAGAACACAGCCATCACAAGTTGCCAACCAAGGGTGGTATCCGCTATGCACTTTCGGTAGATCAAGAAGAGGTGCAAGCTCTTGCTGCCCTGATGACGTACAAGTGCGCAGTGGTCGACGTGCCTTTTGGTGGCGGCAAGGGTGGTATTCGCATCGACCCAAAGGCCTACACTGTTGAAGAACTCGAGCGTATCACTCGTCGCTACACGGTAGAACTAATCAAGAAAAACTTCATCGGCCCATCGGTAGACGTTCCTGCCCCTGACTACGGCACTGGCCCTCGCGAGATGGCGTGGATAGCCGATACCTATCAGGCCATGGCAAAGGATGATATTAACGCCCTTGGTTGCGTTACAGGCAAGCCTGTAGGGCAAGGTGGCGTACGTGGGCGCACTGCTGCCACAGGACGCGGTCTCTATTTCGCAGTTCGCGAAGCTGTCAACGACGCAACACTGATGAAGAAACTCAAGATGACAACAGGGTTGTCGGACAAGAAAGTCATCGTTCAAGGCTTTGGTAATGTTGGTTACCATGCTGCCAAGTTCCTCATGGAAACTGGAGCAACAATCGTTGGAATCATCGAGTGGGACGGTGCCGTGGTTAATCCAAAGGGTATCGACGTCGATGCACTCAATGTCCATCGAAACAAGAAGGGTTCTATCACTGGATTTGCAGGCGCTAAGACCATCAAGGATGGCAATAGCGTACTCGAACATGATTGCGATATTCTTGTCCCTGCTGCGCTCGAGTCACAGATTCATAAGGGCAACGCTGGAAAGATCAAAGCAAAGATCATCGCAGAAGGTGCTAATGGCCCTATCACATCAGAAGCAGAGCCGATCCTTCTGAAGAAGGGTGTTTTGGTTATGCCAGACATGTACGTGAATGCCGGTGGAGTTGTGGTGTCGTACTTCGAGTGGCTGAAGAATCTTTCACACGTTCGTTTTGGCCGCATGGACAAGCGATTTGATGAAGGTGCCAATACACGCATCATCAGCACCGTTGAACAGCTTACTGGCAAGACACTTACAGCTGCAGAACGTGCGGTGGTTGCTCGTGGCGCCGACGAAGAGGATCTTGTAAACTCAGGTCTCGAGGATACAATGATTGCGTCCTATCACACAATTATGGAACACTACTATGGTAATCCTAAGGTAAAGGATATGCGCACAGCTGCCTTCATCAGCTCCATCGACAAGATTGCCCAGTCGTATCTCTCGCTTGGCATCTTCCCGTAAGGGGCTATCCACGACATACAAAGCAATAAGCGCCGCAATTGTCTGACTATTGCGGCGCTTTTCGTTTGCGTTTATCCAGGGCTAGTACGATCAGTCTATCGAACGATCACTTTATGTATTGAACGGCCAGAGTTATTTGTAACAACCACAAGATAGAGGCCGCTCGCTACAGCATCACCCTTGGCATCTCTCCGTGACCATACTATCTCGCCCAAACCACGAAGTGATGCAATAGTACTGCCTGAAACAGTCATAATGTCACATGCTAACATCTCGTCCTGGCGACCACGGATGAAGAGATCATCGGTCATTGGATTTGGAAAGACATTTACTTGTGAAGTTGCTTCAACTTCATCAACTGAACTAATGGTACCGCGCGCAAGCCTGAATGCACTCGTGCCCACATCCGATGTAACGACTACCGAAGCGCTTTCACCATTAGCGGCAATTGACTCAAAGCACAACTCAAGCTGTTCGCCTTGCTTTAACGTCAATGGGAGCTGGGGCTCTGAGACAATCTTCCATGTGTCACGTCCCGCACCACTTACACTGATACGTGTGATCCTAGCTGTGGCACACGGCAACGAAGCTGAGAGATTACATTTTTTAACGTTAGCAGTACCATCAGGAAAGACCAACGTATCCTGCATGAACTTCAAGCCAGATACTGCATCTCCCTGAACCTTCAGTGTTTGATTGCCACTTGAGGCAAAGAACTGAATCGATGCATCGATTGGACCGATTACCCTCGGTGTAATTCTGATACGAACGTCTCTACGCTCATTTACCGCAAGTGCAAATGGCGCAACGAGCCCCACCACTTCGATATTAGCGATAGGCTCTGCGGAGATAGACGTGATAGTGACCGGTGAGCCCCCTTCGTTAACCAACAAGCCTGAAACAACAGTGTCTATGACACTGCATGCAGGTACCTCTTCGAACGTTAACGATGGCAACGAGAGTACAAACTTGCCCGGTCCAGAAACAGAGGTAATACGAACAATCGCAGTCTTGGATTCTACTGTATCACAGTTGTTAAAGACAACACACTTGTACACACCACTATCAGCCTTTACAATCGCTGTCTTGCGCAGCGTAGCAGCTTTTTGGCTAGAAAGTGGTTCGCCATCCTTGTACCACTGATATGTGAGTAGCTCGCCAGATGCAACCACTGCGAGAGATAGCGTGTCGCCCTCCTTGAGTGATCTATCAACTGGCTGAGTACGAATCGCTGGCTTTTCTGTTACTAGGAGTTTAGCCACTGCAGATACCGCGGCAGGACTACACGCCCCCTCGACGGTGCATGTATAGTCACCCTCATCAAGCAGGGTTGCTGCATCAATTGTGAGCTTAGGTTCTGTTCCTCCAGATACGATTCCATTATTTCGCTTCCATGTATACGTCAGATCAGTGCCAGTAGCAGCAACTGTAAACGAAACTTTGCCACCCTCGCATACCGTAACACTACTTGGCTGAGTGGTGATCGCAGGCTTCACACCAATAGTAACAAGAACCGCGTCTGAGGTGACGTTTGTGTTACAACCAAAAATCACACAGTCGTATGTGCCAGCTTCAGCTGTCGTAACTGTATTGATGGTAAGCACAGGCTTTGTTCCGCCAGCGATGTCAACTCCGTTCTTACGCCAACGGTACTGTAGCCCGGTTCCTGTTGCTGAAACAGAGAGGTTAAGGGGCTTACCAGCACACACAAATGTTGGCTTGGGTTGGAGCGTGATTGCTGGACCAGCATTGATAACTATCGATTGTACCGTACTAACAACTTCATCAGATGCAACATCGACCATTCTCAGCGCATATGTGCCTTGCTCGAATGATGCAGAGATTGCGTAGTTGTAGCTTAGTGTATTTGCAGCAACTGTTGCAACTACCGTTGTTGTTTGGAAATTGTCTTTTGACAACTCTAAACGGATCGTATTCAAGCCGGCCTGCGTCCATGTGATACTCATGGACTGCCCAGTGCAGAAGCTCGAACCGGCCGTTGGGCCCATGATAGAGCCCCCTATCACCGTAATCTGAATTGGTCCAGTTAATGCCCAGTCATCCAGATCGGTTGCACGCCCGTCATTGTTTACAGCATTGCCCGCACCTGTAAACGTATACGTTCCAGCTGTATTCGGAGCAGTCCAGTTAAACTCAAATCGAGCAGATCCACCAGCGAACTGCGTAACGTTTGCATGTGTAACCTCGCCGCCAACGACCTTGCAGTTTGTAACTGCCTGTATCGTGCCAATGTTGGCATTGCCGTTCTTAATGGCAGCATTGAAACCTGCAGATTGATTGTTATTATGTGCCACCACAACTGCATAGGCCTTGGTCTGACCAGTTAGCACGGTGCGAGGTCCTTCAAGAACCACATTGGCTGGGCCGGCCTGCCCACCGTGACAGCCAGCGCAACCTACATTCGAAAGTCCCGTCTTTCCGCTGGAATCAGCAAGCATGCTCTGTGCAGAGGCTACCAAGACTATGAGCATCGAGAAGTATCGCAGGTATATGCACTTCATAATTCTATCTCAACAGATAATGTTCAAAAGCAGGTCGAGCTATAAAATACAAACAGGGGCCGTATGGTGGAACGTACGGCCCCTGATAGAAATTCCAAGAATCATCCGCGATTGCTTATGAGTTTGCGAACAGTTTAGCCTTGATCGCAATCGTCTCACCAACGCTCTTGCCAACCACGCCGGCCTTGCCCGTAATGTTATGATCTGAAAGCTTCACATTGAATGATGCCTCGACCATGGCAAGGTTCCCTGATGCCCGCTTCTTTGTCTCAGCAGACTCCGGCAAATACGTGATTGTTACGTCCGCGGTGGAATTCACGGCAACACCGTGACATGTGAAAGAACCAACGGCCTTGGCTGTAACGATGTTACGTCCGTCTTTCGAAGATACTTTCACATCCTTGAGGGATTTGATGGTAAACGTTATTGTTGGGTACTTCGCCGCATCCAACCACATAGCGTCATACATGTGCTCATCGCGCTTCGAATTAGCAGTCTTCATAGACATCACCGAAACCTGAATAGTGCCAGTGGTGGCCTCAAGGTTGGTCGCATCCAAATTGAATGCGCCGGTTACACCGTCAGACGTTCCGTTAATCGTCTCAACTGGCGCGTCCGATACAAACTCAATGCCATTCTTACCAACATTGTTGTTAAGCGAATACTTCTTAGCACCAGCTTGAGCACCCGGGATCCCAGTTGCGTAGGCATAAATGGCCGTAAAGGCTATCAACGACATCATCTTGAGGCTGTTCATCATAATCGCATCCTAGTGTTATACTGAATTGCGTGTTTACACACGCATATTACGGATTATCTCTGATAATAGTGCACAAGCACGTTCAACTTCTACTGTTGTTGTATTCTTACTAACCGAAATTCTCACTGCTGCGCGGGATTCGGCATCTGTTCTCCCCATTGCTTTGAGAACATGGGACGGCTGAAGGCTCCCTGATACACAAGCACTCCCGTTCGAAACGGCAACGCCTGCAATATCCATTGCCTGTAAAATCGACTCACCATCAAGCTTTTCAGCATCAATGAAAGACACATTTAACACGTTAGGCAGAGCCCCCTCTTCAGGGGTGTTAAAGCGAATTTTTTCGATAGAAGAGCTCAAAAGAACTCTAGCATAATCAATGCACGACTTCATGTGTTTCGTGTGCGCTTCGAGATTGCTTACTGCAATCCGCGCTGCTGCAGCCATACCTACAATAAGTGCTACCGGTTCGGTGCCAGCACGCCTGTTTCGTTCTTGCCCGCCGCCCTGCTGGTGTGCCCTAAAATTAATCCCCTTTCGGATGAACAATGCACCTACACCCTTAGGACCATGAATTTTATGTGCAGAAAATGACATGAAATCCACAGGCAGCGCAGCTACATCTATCGGCAGTTTGCCAAGAGTCTGCACGGCATCTGTATGCAATAATGCATCACCAATTACACCCCGGATATCAACAAGTGGTTGAATGACACCAGTTTCGTTGTTTGCATGCATAACACTAACGAGTGCGTTGCCATACGGCAGACTTTGCAGTACACCGAGATCTACATATCCGTATTCCGATACTGTTGCCTCATATACAGGCACGCCTTGCTGTTGCAGCGCGGCAGCCGGATGCAGTACTGCATGATGCTCGATAGTTGAGTGAATCACTGTGCTGGCAAGCTTCGAATCCTGTACTACACTTTTCAACACTGCATTGTTCGACTCAGTACCACCGCTTGTGAATATCACCTCCGCAGGATGCGCCCCTATCACAGTAGCAAAGTCAGCACGGGCCAGCTCAATTGCTACTCGTGCCTGCCTTCCGAGGGCATACACACTCGACGCATTGCCGTAGTTATTCTGCAGCCATGGCATCATCTCGTCTAAGACTTCTGGATCGATGGCAGTAGTAGCGCTATTGTCGAGATAGATCACGAGGTTTTTCCTAGCCCCTTATAAAGGTCGTACTTCGCACTGTAGAGCACGATATTAAGGTTACTATCTCTCAATGTACCACCTGATGGGGATAGATAGAATGTTGCAGTCGTTGCTGTCGGGGCCTTTGCAAGCGATCCATCGGCATCGATGTAGAACGTGAGAATCTTGTACCCCAGATGCTCCTCTGCAGTCTGGGCTTGTTCTAGCAGATGCTCTGGTGAATAAATAAACAATGGATTGGATCTGTCTGTTGCAAGAATATTCTCTGTCATTTGCGCATTTCCGGGAGTGTTGCCACAAAATTAACCAGTAATTTTGGCGTCTGTGCCACTTCACTTTCAGTTAAGAAGACATGCTCAAGTTTTTTCAGTCACTGCTCGGCGGTTCAAAACACGATAAAGACGTCAAGCAGATGCAGCCGATCATCGATGAAATCAATTCCGTATTCGCGGGATTGTCGGGGCTATCTGACGACGACCTACGCAATAAGACCCAAGAGTTCCGTGAACGCATTGATCAATCCGTAGAATCGCTTCGCGCAGAGGTGGAGTCTATCCGAGAACGACTTCGAACCGACACGTCCATAGAGCATGCTGAACGTTCAGACCTCTATGCCCGAATAACTGCAAATGAGCGTGAACAGTTTGAAACCATTCAGGCAGCACTCAACGATATTCTTCCAGAAGCTTTTGCTGTTGTAAAAGAGGCTTGTCGCCGTCTAGTAGGACACAGGTACAACGTAGTTGGCAACGAGCACACATGGGATATGGTCCCGTATGATGTACAGCTTATTGGTGGCATAGTATTGCACCAAGGTAAGATCGCAGAAATGAGCACTGGCGAAGGTAAAACACTCGTCTCTACGCTGCCGTTGTACCTTAACGCGCTTGCAGGCCGCGGCGTGCATCTTGTTACTGTAAACGACTACTTGGCCCAACGTGACCGTGAATGGATGCGCCCAATCTTTGATTTCCTGGGCGTATCGACAGGCTGCATACAATCAAACATGCGTCCGGAAGATCGCAAGGGTCAGTACGGGGCTGACCTTACATGGGGAACCAATAACGAATTCGGCTTTGACTACTTGCGCGACAACATGGTTACCGACGCCGTTGACATGGTTCAACGCGGACACTGGTTTGCTGTTGTAGACGAGGTAGACTCTGTCCTAATCGATGAAGCTCGAACGCCCCTTATCATATCTGGTCCAGTTACGGCCGGTTCAACAGAAGCGGCGTTCGTCGACATGCGTCCGCGCGTTCAAAGGCTTATTGACGCACAGGCCAAATATGTTAACGGCATTGTAGCCGAAGCCGACAAGCTTCTGGCTACTGCATTTAAGGACGACCGAATACAGGCTGGGGTAAATCTTCTTCGTGCGCACCGCGGAATGCCCAAGCAAAGCAGGCTCCTGAAGATGCTGCAAGAGCCAGAAATCATGAAGCTGCTGCGAGATACCGAGCTCGAATATCTTCGAGATCAAGGTCAGCGCATGAGCGAGATCGACGAAGAGCTCTACTTCACCGTAGATGAAAAGAATCATCAAATCGACATCTCTGAAAAGGGGCGCGCTCTGCTGGCATCTGGGAAAGAAGATGCAGAGATGTTCGTGATCCCTGATATCGCTGCACAGATGAGTGCCCTAGAAGGTGATAGTGGCATGCGTGCCGAAGACAAAGCACTCCGCAGGGATGATTACATGCGCGTATTCTCAGATCGATCAGATAGAATCCACATCATTAACCAACTCCTGCGGGCGTACACATTGTACGTACGCGATGATGAGTACGTAGTGCAGGATGGTAAGATTAAGATCGTTGATGAGTTTACTGGTCGCATCCTTGAAGGACGTCGTTATTCCGACGGACTTCATCAGGCGATTGAAGCCAAGGAAGGTGTGTTCGTTGAACAAGACACCCAAACCTTTGCTACTGTAACGCTCCAGAATTACTTCCGTCTATATCACAAACTAGCTGGCATGACGGGTACGGCTGAAACTGAAGCCGGTGAGTTTTGGCAGATTTACGAGCTCGACGTAGTAGTCATTCCAACGAACCGACCAATCCAGCGCAAAGATCTAGACGATTTCATCTACCGCACAAAGCGTGAAAAGTATAACGCCGTCGTTGATGCAGTGAAAGCAGAACTCGAAGCAGGGCGTGCGGTACTCGTTGGCACAACCAGCGTGGAAGTTTCTGAATTGCTCTCCAAGATGCTCAAGCGTGCAAATGTTAATCACAATGTGCTCAACGCTAAGCAACATCAGCGTGAGGCCGAGATCGTTGCCAACGCTGGACGCAGAGGCGCAGTGATGATCGCTACCAATATGGCTGGCCGTGGCACTGATATCAAACTTGATGCTGATGTCAAGGCAAGTGGTGGTCTTGCAATTATTGGTACCGAACGGCACGAGGCACGCCGAATAGACCGCCAGCTTCGAGGTCGTGCAGGACGTCAAGGCGACCCCGGTTCTTCGCAGTTCTTCATTTCCCTCGAAGACGACTTGATGCGGTTGTTCGGCGGTGAGCGAATTGCCGCCACAATGCAACGGTTGAAAGTACCCGAGGGTGAACCAATTCAAAGTTCGATCGTTACACGCGCTGTTGAGAATGCTCAAAAGAAAGTTGAAGGAAACAACTTTGGTGTCCGCAAACGGCTGCTTGAATACGACAACGTCATGAATCAACAACGGGAAGTGATCTACGATCGCAGACGTCACGCCCTGATGGGAGAGCGCCTTCGCAGCGAAGTTCTCGATTACGTGGCAGAACTGGCCGATGGATGGTACGACGAGCATCATCAAGACCAGAACTACGAGGCTTTCGCCAACGACTTTCGCGTAAAGATGCTTTGCGAACCAGGTTTGACTTCAGCAGAGTTTACGAGTCTTGCAAAGTCCGACGTTATTGATCGCGCAGTAGCTTCGGCCACTGAGTTCTATAATCGCAAGGAACAGATGTTAGGACCCGATTTCATGGCCCAACTCGAGCGCGTTGCTGCTTTGCGGGCAATCGACGATGAATGGCGTGAGCACCTACGAGCGATGGACGATTTGAAAGAGGGCATTTATCTGCGTGCTTATGGCCAAAAGGATCCGATTCTTGAGTACAAACAAGAGGCCTACAGAGTATTCCTTGGTCTGATAACTCAGATAAACGAAGCCACTGTTTCGTTTGCGTTCAAGTATTTCCCGCAGGTTGTCGAGCGCGCCCCTGCAAGACCCGCTGAATCTGTTCCTGCAAAGACGTCAACCGTTACCGGCCTGCCATCATTACAGTCATCAGTAAGCTCATCACGCCAACTACAGTTTTCGCATCCAAGTGCTACCACAACGATGGGAGCAGATTCCAATGCAAGTGCACAAGGTGATGGCCGCAACGTAACACAAACGGTTCGCAATACTGGCAGAGAAGTTGGCCGAAATGAGCAGTGTCCTTGTGGGTCAGGTAAGAAGTTTAAACACTGTCATGGGGCTAGTGGTTCAAGGACATACGACGGCTAATCACCTAAGCCTATCGTTGCAACGCGAAATCCTGATTGAAGGGACGTTGGTGGATTAACGACCACGAACGTCCCCTTTCCTATTCCATGCAATACCTGCACGAAATCCCTTCCTTGCACGCCCAGCCGAAGTGATCGCATCGACACACTTCCATTGACCACTGCGAAGACTGATGCATCCTTCCCATGAATCACAATCGCGTTTGATGGCACGCGAACTACATTGATGTATCTCCAAACAATGACATCAAGAGACATCTTGTAGCCGTCACCAAGATTGATCTTACCAGATGGTCTGCAAACAGCAACAACTCGTTGTTCCTCAATACCTAGTGCAGAGACCTTCGTAAATGCAGCAGGTTCAATGCGCGCTATTGATGCAGCGATTGGTTTATCACTACCTGCATTGATGATTACTGGCATACCAACTGTAAGCAATGGCGCATCTGTGCTTAATACATCTGTCGTAACCTCTGCTTTGTCGAACGTCCCAATTTCGTAGAGTGGCGTGCCTGCTGCGAGTATCCGTTCCTCATCAACAAAGCGCTTAAGAACAACACCACCGATCTCGGATTGCATTACGAGCCTCTTAGCAGGCAACCGTTGAGAGCCCACGCGATATGCAGCTTCTTCGTGCTTCATACGTTCGAGAGTCTGATCTGCAGCACGCGCCTCACGGTCTAGACCCTCATAATGCAACAGCGAACGCTCGAGCTCCGTTTAGGGTGAAGCTTGAAGACGAGTTTACGCTCGCCAGCAATTTCACATGCCCTCTCTATCGTGCGACGTCGATTCTCATACTTGAATGTTTCACGAAAGTCGCTTGTCGCGACAAGGACATAGCCGGTTGACTCTGATGGCGTCTCAAGAAGCCTCTGACAATCATCGAAATTCGGTATGCCGGTAACGACGATCTTGGATGAATCTGCCCCCTTCTTTACGAAAAGATCGCGGTAGCCTTCGGACGCTACACACATTCTGCGGTAGGCGTTCGATATCCCGAAGGTTGACGTCGAGGCGAGATAACGCGGGAGCTTGAGTTTCTTCACGACATGATACATCGTGTTCACGGGGTCTATCATGCCCTCCTGCACGAGCACAATGTGCTTGCCCCGTACATTCTTTGGTAGGAACAAGTCGCTGCAGGTTACCACCAGATCATATTCATGTAGCTGGCCAGCAAAGTCTAGCTGCAGACCATGAGCAGCGAGAAGATCATGTGCACGCTGTTGATGCCCCATGCCAACGATCATCCAGTCTAGCGTATCGCTACGCCCCATCATGCCAATGAAGCCATCGGTATAGTGCGGCGTGAACCAACAATCATGTTGCTGAAGGTGCTCAGCGATCTTCATCATCATAGTGGTCTGATTCTTCGAACCACAGATGAAGAGAATTCTCCTGGAGTTTAGCATTGTCCCACACGGTACGATATTGCAGAATCAAGAACGCCTGCAAATCTGATGTGTGGTCGTCAGCTAATCGTTACGACAATGTTTCGTTTGTGTAGTGATGGCTATGATACCGTAACACTACGGCTTTACCCATCGGGGGTTGCGCAGCACCGAAGAATCTGTTAGTGCCTTCATGAAGGCAACAAGAGAGGCCTTCTCACGATCGGTAAGGTTGAGCTTGCGCACGCGTGTATCGCGATTAGGGAATGGAAGTCCACCCTCGTTGTAATGCCCGACCACCTGTTCAAGTGTGTTCATCGGACCCTTTTCAGAATCACCACTTGCCATGTAGGGAGGTGTTAAGGCCACGTTACGTAGTGTTGGTGTCTTAAATAGACCTTCGTCTTTGGAGTCCTTCGTAACGTTGTAACGGCCGCGATCAAAGTAGTGACTGAACAATCCAACGTTCTGAAACTGATCGTTTGTGAAGTCTTGTCCGCCATGGCAAGCACCACACATTGTCTTATTGCTGAAGAACAGATTCATACCCTCGCGTTCCTGCTCTGAAAGTGCAGAGCGCTCTCCAAGGACGTATTTATCATAACGACTGTTAGCACTTACGATGGTGCGTTCGAAGCTGGCGATAGCTTGCGTGACGCGCTTCATACTAACAGATGTATCACCAAATGCGCTCATCCAGGAATTCTTGTATGCAGCAGACAGGATCAATGCAGCTACCTTCATGGTATCGGCGTCCATCTCAACAGAGCCAAGCAACGCAGCCATTGCCTGATCTTCCATCGTAGCAGCTCGTCCATCCCAAAACAGAGAGGTGCGGTATGCGACATTAACGAGTGATGGACTGTTGCGCTGTCCACGAGCCCCGTTCACTCCCCTACTTACCTGATTGGGGGCATCAGAAAACGCATGCTCTGGGTTGTGACACGATGCGCACGCTACTGTTCCGTCGCCAGAGAGCCGAGTGTCGTAAAACAGTTGTCTACCCAGCTCAACCTTAGCAGGAGTAAGTGGGTTATCCGCAGGAACGGGAATTTGGGCCAGATGAGATGGCGTCAACGGAAACGGAGGAATGGCTGGAGCACCCTCGGGGTCGCAGCTCGTAAGCACGGCACCAACCGCCGCCAAGGCGAAGATGAATGACCGTGTTAATCGAACCACAGACATAGATGCTTTCTACAGTCGTGAAAGTTTTTCTACGAATTCGCGCGCCTCGCGTCCGCTAAGACCTTGGGCAACGAGTTCTTCCTCAGTTGGTATCGCTGGTAACAGCGATTTGATAACCTGTAGTTCCTGATGCGAAAACTTCTGTGCGTTAACGATGTAATCTTCAAACGCCTCGTAGGCAAGGGGCACGGCAGCCTTCACAATACTTGCCATTGCCTGACCATAGACACGTATCTCGTATTGTGCATGCGCATCAATACGTAGACGTAAGAAGTGGAACAGGTTGTGCAGATCAATCTTCCAATACCATTCGGTGTAATTCGATACCGGCAGGTTGATACGCGCAATTTCTCGAGCAAGATTCGTTTCGAGCAGATCCTGATATTCGCCGTACAGATTCTCCTGTGTTGTACGCATCGTAGTGCGGATACGCCCTGACTCTTCAGCTGCGAATGATTCGTCGGCTCTACCCTGCTTGTTCGTAGCGCTTTGTGCACGTATCTGCTCTGGATCTGGAACGTAGAACTCATCCTTCATCTCGGAGTACCGTCCAGAGTACTCATTCACATTTGCTGTGCGATGACGTATCCACTGACGCGCAACGAAAATTGGCAGCTTCACATGAAACTTGAATTCGACCATCTCGAAGGGTGTCGTATGCAAATGGCGCATGAGATAGCGGATCAGTCCACGATCTTCATGTACTTTCTTTGTACCTGAGCCATACGACACGCGGGCGGCCTGCACGATTGCATTGTCATCGCCCATGACGTCGATCAACCGAACAAAGCCCTTATCTAGGCACGGGAATTCTTTCCCGATTAGTGCTGCAACTTCTTCTGTCATGCGGCAAAGATACTCACAAGGCCAAATTGACGACCCGCCGCCGTGCTATGCACCCATCGGCAAATAAGGTATCAGCGTCTTTGCAAACCCTGGAACGTTGCGTGTCTGCATCCACAGAGTACCAGGACCAGTAAACAGACAAACAAGCCCTTCACCGCTGGCCATGCTTGAAAACAGTCCCTTTGATGCCGTCTTGATCGAGTAGTTCATTCCATCGGTAAATGCCACGATATGCCCTGTGTCCACAACGTACGATTCCCCTACCCCGAGAGTCCGTGTGTAAACTGCTCCAAAACTGCTCAAAAAGAGGGGGCCTGTGCCGCTGAGCACAGAAAGAAATAGGTCGTGTCCAGACACCATGGCCTTGATAGACCCACGTGCGCTCATCGTTAGATCAGGGTCTCCAGCCAAATACGCGCCGCCATACGCAAGGATCGTCTGCTGCTGCAGGTCGATGCGCACAATATCACCTGGATGCGCAGGCGCTAACATCAACTCGCCCGACGCGTGCACAGCTGAGTAGATCGACGCAAAGATCGATTCGCCGCCTACGGCAGCTTTGAGCGTGCCCATAAGCCCCTTGCCGGCAGTAGTTGTTTCGAGTTCAATACTTGAACTCATCGAGAGCATGGCACCTGGTTCGGCGCGAAATCTCTCGCCGCGCTCCATGTCTACGCGAAGTGTAGCATATACTGGGGCATGTTCAATAGTAAACTTCATGACAAGATCCTTTCCGTGTTCAGAGTACCTTTACACCCGTTGCTTCGAAGTTGATCTCGTGTTGGTCGCCAATAATCTTAGCGATCTGCTTCTTGGACTTTCCTGCGTCTTCAGCGTAATGGCGTGCATCAGCTTCCGACACAGTCTCAACAGACAATACACCCGTTGCGACAATGCTTTTCCCTACAAGGTTTCGCGGCATGAAGAATCCGTAGTCCTTGAATGTTACACGCGCCTTCCTTCCACCCTGTTGCACGATCATCCAACACCCTTTCACAGAGCAGACCTCTTTGACCTTGCCCACAATCGTAATATTCTCGGAAAACTTCTTAGCAACTATGGCATTCGAGAGCGGCCAGGGTTTGTCACGCAGGATAACGCCAGCACCATATTCTTGCCCCTTCTTTGCCGGTGCAGGCTTGGGCTGTTGAGCTGCGCACATAAGGCTCGATGCGAGAGTAATGATTACGAGGAGAAGCTTCTTCATTGATGTTCTTTCTGATATTCGCACAACTAAATTCGAATCTACACATCCATTCACGCAAACACCATAGAATGATTGCATTAGTTCAACGGGTCAAACAGGCATACGTCGACGTCGAAGGCACAACTATTGGGAGCATCGACAAGGGGCTCCTGGTTTTACTTGGCGTAACACACACAGACACGTCCGCAACTTGCGAATGGATAGCCCAGAAGCTGGTCACGTTGCGCATCTTCCCCGACGACGAAGGAAAAATGAACCGCTCAGTTCTTGATGTAGGCGGCAGCATTCTCGTGGTTTCTCAGTTTACCTTGTATGGTGAGCTCGCCAAGGGCACACGTCCGTCGTTTATCAAGGCTGCACGTCCAGAACATGCAGAGTCACTCTATAACGAGCTGATAACGAAGCTTCGCGAATTGTCCGCTGGCCATGCGAACACACATATCGCAACCGGCTCGTTCGGTGCGATGATGGATGTTCATCTTGTGAATGACGGGCCGGTAACGTTAATCATCGAACGCGAGTAGCAAGCAGCGAGTAGCGAGTAGCGAGCAGCAAGCAGCGAGTAAAAAGAACGGCGACGTTTGACGAAGGTCAAACGTCGCCGTGTTTCATACTATCCATGTTTACAGCGAGACGGAGTGCTCGTTGATACTTTCGAGTGCCTTCACCATGGCTGCAAGCGCCTGTGTAGCTAGTGCGCCGTCGATAACGCGGTGATCGTACGTGATTGAGATGTAGACCATGTTACGAATCACGATCACATCTTCGCCTTCAAGTTCACGAACAACCGGACGCTTCTGAATTGCACCGATACCAATGATTGCTGTCTGTGGCTGATTGATAACCGGTGTACCGAAGAGCGAACCAAATGATCCTACGTTCGTGACTGTGATCGTTCCGCCAGCGATGTCGTCCGGAGAAAGCTTCTTCGAACGAGCCTTGTTCGCTAGATCATTCATCGAGCGGGCAATTCCCGTGATGTTCAGCGACTCAGCACCCTTGATAACTGGTACGATTAGATTGCCATCAGGCAACGCTGTAGCCATACCGAGCTGCGTGCGGCGGTGCTGAACGATATTCTTTCCATCAACGCTAACGTTGATTCGTGGATAGGCTTTGACGCCCTCACACACTGCAAAGCCAAAGAATGGATTGAACGTGAGCTTGAATCCTTCACGCTCTACGAATGCGTCCTTCTGCTTGTCGCGCAGACGCACGATTCCCGTTACATCTGCCTCGGCTACACTTGTAACGTGCGGTGATGTGTGCTTCGAGCGAACCATGTGTTCGGCGATGAGCTGACGCACGCGATCCATTGGAATCACCTCGACGTCTCCAGTTACAGCCACACCCGATGACGGGAATGCATTGACTGCCACCGGAGCTGATGTCGCAACAGCTGGTGCAGGAGCTGCCGCAGCAGGACGTGCCGCACCTGTGCCGCGATTGGCCAGGTATGCCATGATATCGTTCTTCGTTACGCGGCCCTCTGCACCCGAGCCCTGAATGTTGTCAAGCTCCTGAACACTTATACCTTCGGCAGCAGCAATACTGCGCACAAGGGGCGAGTAGAATCGTGATCCAGACTGACGCGGTACACTCGATGTTGAAGCACTGCCGATAGCTACCGCAGCAACTGAGGCAAGCGCTGGCACAGCCGGCGCTGCTGTTGCAGCAGGAGTAGGGGTAGGGGTAGGTGCAGCAGCAGCAGGCGCTGCTGCGCCCCCTGAGAGACGAGCAATAACTTTACCAACCTCTACTACATCGCCTTCTTGAGCAAGGATTTCGGTAATCGTTCCAGATGACGGTGAAGGCACTTCGGTGTCCACCTTATCAGTCGAAATCTCGAGTAGGACTTCATCACGCTCTACTGCGTCTCCAACTTTCTTGACCCAACGCAGGACTTTGCCTTCCTGGATAGACTCACCCATCTTTGGCATAACAACTTCAACACCGCCGCCCGACGGAGCAGGAGCTGCAGGTGCCGGAGCAGGAGATGGCGCAACAGGCGCAGGCGCAGGTGCCGGAGCAGCGGCAGCAGGAGCAGCCGCTGGAGCTGAGGCGCCCGCAGCATCGCCGAGAACGCAGATAACCTTGCCAACCTCGACTGTGTCACCCTCCTGAAACAGAATTTTAGTGATCACGCCAGAGGCAGGCGAGGGCACTTCTGTGTCCACCTTATCTGTCGAGATTTCGAGGATTACCTCGTCGCGCTCAACTTTGTCTCCAACGTTCTTTACCCAGCGTAGAATTTTACCTTCTTGGATGGATTCGCCCATTTTGGGCATGACTACTTCGATACTCATGTATATCGTCCTAGCAGGAAGTTGTTCTGTTTTCGGAATTATGGGTTCGATTTAGGCGCGCAAGTTAACCAAATTCATCGTACGGATAGCAGGTCTTCTAGTGCATTTCGCAGAGTCGGATGTGCAAAAGTAAAGTTGGAGCCGAGTAGTCGATATGGCACTACATGCTGTCCATGCAACACAACATCGGCTTGGCGTCCGAGCAGAAGCCGCAAGGCAATTGTGGGCACGTGAAGCCACGTTGGGCGCTTGAGTACCGAGCCCAGAGTGCCTATAAACTCGGCCATTGTAACTGCCTCGGGAGCAACAACGTTTATTGCTCCGTACGCATCTTTGCTGTCTACCGCCCACACAAAGGCAGACACCACGTCGTTAACATGTACCCATGGCATCCCCTGCCTACCAGAGCCCAAAACTCCCCCTACAAAGGCTTTCATAGGGCCTACAAGCTTTGGCAGTGCACCCTGATGTGGATCAAGCACAACACCAATTCGTAAACAGGCCACGCGAGTATGTACTTGTGCTTTCAGTGCCTCCTTCTCCCAAGCAGCTGTAACATTTGCCAGAAACGATGCGCCTGCTCCCATGGCTTCGTTTGAGGGGATCATGGTGTTGCCGTAGTATCCCACTGCTGAGGCAGAAATCAGACTGGGTGGATGGCTGCATTTCGCAATGGCATCCACGACGTGCTGCGTGGACTCGATTCGACTTTTACGAATCTCATGACGAACTCGAGCAGACCACCGCGGTCCACCAACACTTGATCCAGCTAGGTTGATGACAGCATCAGCTCCTTCAACAACCTGTTGCAACATCTCCCAGCCCACCACTCTGCAACCCGCGATGCGATGCTGACCGCGCGAGACAATAACTACGTCGGAGCCATTTGCAACCAACCGAGCAGCTATAGCCTGCCCCAAAAATCCGCTACCGCCGGTAATGACGATTTTTTTCATGGGCCTAACAACGAAAAAGCCCGCTCGATAGTTCGAACGGGCCTTTGAAAGATCGAAATCGCTGAGATTACTCTTGGCCTATAACCCAAACCTTGAGTGGCGCAACCAGATCGCTGTGAAGCTTTACCTTAACCTCGAATATGCCCAGTGTCTTGATAGGCTCTTCGATGATAATGTTACGCTTGTCCACGGCAAAGCCGCGAAGCTCTAGCTCTTGAGCGATCATTGGTGCAGTAACCGAACCGAAGAGACGGCCTTCTTCACCAACCTGCATAGAGACAGTGATCTGTAGGTCTGCTAGCTGTGCTGCAACAACCTCTGCATGCTGACGTGCCTTGGCCTTGCGAACCTCGTACTGCTGCTTTTCAGATTCCAACGCACGGATTGCTCCGTTGGTGGCAACATAGGCCAACTGATTTGGAATCAAGTAATTACGTGCATACCCCGGCTTGACAACGACGATTTCGCCGATATTGCCAAGGTTCTCCACGTCTTGTCGAAGGATGATTTTCATGTTGATTTCTTTCGTTTTGACGTTGTTAGGGATTACATGTCCACGCCGGACTTAGCTGCTTCTGCCATAGCGGCTGCACGAGCTGCCTGAGCTTCAGCACGTACCTTGCGGAATTCACGTAGCTTAGGATCTAGCTGCAGCGAAAGATGGCGCATCACATGCTCTTCCAAAAAGAAGAACTTCTCCAGCATCGGCAGAGCCTCTGAATGGGCTTCGAATGCCATGTACACGTAATAGCCGTTGTACTTCTTGTTGATTGGGTAAGCCAAGCGGCGGCGCCCCATCTTGTTGAGCTCGACCATCTTCGCTCCGTTTTCCTCAAGGAACGCTGTTGTACGAGCAATTGTAGCCTCAATGTCGGCATCCTCAAGGATGGCATTGAGAATGTATGTTGATTCATACAGACGTTGTACGCCCATATATCTCTCCTTTGGTTGCTTGCGCATCCGCAAACGTCGATGCGTTGGCGGCAGGGTTAGAAAATAGCTTGCGAAAATATGGTGCGCGGGCGAATTACGCAACCTCCCACATGAGATATTTGCCTGCGACCTTGCCACGACATGGGCGTACACGGTAATTTTTTCACGTATCTTCGTGGTCCGCATCCTAACTATATCGGTTAGGGCGGAGGTATTTTTCACAAGTTTTCGTCTAGTTCAGTACTATGTCAGAACAGCCTATCGAGGATGCAACAAACATCCCATCCGAACCAGCCGCAGATGCATCGACGCCAAATGTCGAGCACATACAACATGTTGAAGTTACAGGTGAGCAGTCCACCGATGCTACAGAGATAGCCTCGAGCGATGCCGTCAGCAACGCCAATGAAGAGAGTGCGCATCCAGAGGCAGCCGTTGCACAAGAACCAGTTGCTGAAGCTGCTGCTACGCCTGCACTGTCAGAAGAAGAAAAAGCCGAGCAGGCTGCCAAGCGCGAAGAAGAACGCAAGCACAAAGAAGAAGAACGTAAGCGTCGTGATGAGGCATACAGCAAACTTGAAGGTTTTCACAATTCCAAGGGTTCATTCGACGTCGTCGTTATCGAACGTGTCAAGGGTGGATTGCGTGGCGACTTTGAAGGACTGCGCATCTTCCTTCCAGCGTCGCACGTAGGCCTTCGTAAGAACGCACCTGAGGATGACTTAAATGAATTGCTCGGCAAAACCGTAACGGTCAAGGTGCATGAATTGCAGTCGGACGATACGGGTTATAAGTCTGCCGTTGTTACTCGCAGAGATATCCTGCTTGATGAGTACTGGGGCAAGGTAGAAGTTGGCACCGTTCATGAAGGAATTGTGTCATCTGTTACAGCCTTTGGCGCATTTGTGAATATCGGTGGCATCGAGGGGCTTGTACACGTATCTCGACTATCGAAGTCACGTATTGACAACCCAGCAAGTGTTGTGAAAAAAGGTGATAAAATCACGGTAACTGTTGCAGAAGTAGACCGCGAAAAGCGCAAGCTTGCGCTTTCTCACAAGGAGCACGAAGCAGATCCGTGGGTTGGAGTTGCAGAAGCCTTCCCTGCTGGCAAGCGTGTTAAGGGCGTCGTTCGCCGCATCACAGACTTTGGCGCTTACGTGCAGGTTGCACCGAAGATCGAAGGATTACTTCGAATCAGCGAGCTAAGTTGGACGCGGCGCATCAAGCATCCATCAGAGGTTGTTGCTGTTGGCCAGGAGCTCGACCTCGAGGTGCTTTCAACTAATCAAGAAAAGCACCAACTGTCTCTTGGCTATAAGCAAACACTCGAGAACCCTTGGTTGGACCTTGCCACAACACTGCCTGTTGGTTCCGATGTTACAGGCGTAGTCCAACAAGCCAGCACTCAAGGGGCTGTTGTGCGCGTAAACGATACATTCGACGGATTTATGCCACGCTCGAAGATGCTTAATGCTGGTCGCGGAGCAAAGGTTCAGATCAATGTTGGCGACACCATACATTGTGTTGTGGCAGACCTTAACGGTGCCAGCGCATCGTTGATTCTGGCCATGAAAGGCGAAGACGGCTCAATTGGTGGTCAGCAGGAAGACGTTGGCGGCTCTCACGGTCACCGCGATGGTGGACGTGAACGCAGCGACGCGCATCGCTCGCATCAACCGATACCATCTGATCCTGGTGTAACACTTGGCGACCTTTTGAAAGACGCTCAAAAGTCAATGCTTCAAAAGTGAAACTAGCAGTTGTTCTAGCATTCGTCATTAGCGCAGTTGTCTCTACCGCGCAACCGAAATCCAGTGTTGTCATACAACCCCGTGTGATGGCACCAGGAGAGTTTATTGCCGCAGACTCCAGCGACTTCGACGCACGGACGGGAATTCCCGGTCAGGTGCGCGCCCCTTCGACCGATGAGCAGGATAGCGCATATCGACAGGCAATGCAGCTTCAGCTGAGTGCATCTACGCGTTTTACCATCGCTTTGCGTGAAGCTTCTGCATTGTTGCGCGTGTTAAGTACAACCAAACGCCCAAGCACGATCTGGGATCAGATCAATGAGACGATGAACATCCCGGCTTCGGTGCTCGCGCCAAAGCCGCAGGAGCTCACGCAGTATCAACTCACCATTGCCAATGCTATGTATGTGCCCGGTGTTCTGCTTTTCCCAATGGGCACTGGGAATATGCAAGTGAGTTTTTCAGATATCGCAAAAGTTTTTGGCCTTGGCGAGGATGTGAGTCCCGATATACGCTATGTGGTCGACGAACAGGTCTACGTTGAAATCGTGATATACTCTGCGCAGGCAATGATCGTTTCTACAATCTATTCGGGCGTTCAGCCTCCAGGCGTCTACACTGTTACGTGGAATGGAACCTCGCAGGATGGCCACACGGTTACAGATGGCGAATACATCGCTGAAGTTCGCCTTGGCACGCAGCGAGTGATGAGAAAACGAATCACCTGGAAATCCCAATGAGATCAATCTTGTTCACAACTGCACTCATGTTCATGTGCTGTTGCGGACATGTTACTGCCGAGATCGAACCGCGGGCACTCATCATTCACCTCAGCCCCCAATCCCCTATTGCACAGCAGTGGCTGGCATCAGGACGCACTGGCAGCATGGCTGCAATACGTGCGGTTATTGGCGAGCATACTACACAGGGCTACATTTCAGGCTCTACTCTGATAGCGCTTGCAAAAGCACGCTCTCGCAAGAATTCATTAAGCGCGCAAGGGCCTGCCTCCACTCTAGACCATATAGCCGTTGTTCGTTACAGCACAGATTTGACTCCACATGTAGCTGCGCGCAAACTTTTGTCCATAGATGGCATTGAGTTTTGCGAGCCCCTTCCCAAAATGAGACTAGTGGGATCTACCAACGACCCACTACTACCGCAGCAGTACCACATTGAACTGATTCAAGCTAATAGTGCGTGGGACAGCCTAGGCCAAGCACCAACCATTGTTGTCGGCATCGCAGATACTGGCATAGATACAACACATCAAGACCTACAGCAACGAATCTGGAATAACACTGGCGAAACAGGCCAAGACAATCTTGGCAGAGACAAGCGCAACAACGGTATCGATGATGATGCAAACGGCTACATTGACGATTGGTTTGGATGGGATTTTGTAGGCGCTAATGGATTTACCGAAGACAATTCACCTTTGCCAGGGAATCGTCATGGCACCCATGTTGCCGGTATCGTTGGCGCAACCCATAATAACGCTCTGGGCATTGCAGGTGTCGCACGCAACGTAGCACTCATGCCTCTGAAAATTGGCGGCGATGATCAGTTTTCTACTTCGATCTCTCGATCTGCTGATGCGATATTGTACGCAGCTAGCATGGGGGCGCATGTGATAAACTGTTCGTTTGGGAGTCCGTCGAGCTCACTTGCTGATCAGAAGATTGTAAACGAAGCTACCGCCCTTGGATCCATAATCGTGGGGGCCGCAGGGAATGACGGCCGAGAGATTGCCTATTACCCTGCTGCGTACGATGCAGCATTGTGTGTTGCAGCAACAGACTTTGGTGATCGCGTTGCCTCGTTTTCGAACATCAATGCAAGCGTTGATGTTTGCGCACCTGGTGTGTCGATCGTTTCAACAGTACCCATAGACCGCTATGAAGCCTACGATGGCACATCGATGGCTTCACCAGTTGTGGCTGCAATCGCTGCAATGGTCCGGCAGATTCATCCCGACTATACTCCAGCTCAGGTTCATGCTACACTACAAGCCTCATGTGTTTCCATCGATAGCATCAATCGAGGACTGCGAGGTCTAATCGGCAGCGGCCGAGTAGATGCAGCTGCTGCTGTCTCTGGAGAACAACGCTCATGGGCAACGGTATCATCATACAGGTTTTCAGATGCTGATGCCGACTCAGTCTTTGAGTCATCCGACACGTTGCTCGTAGATATAACAATTCTGAATACACTTCAGCCATTGAAGGACTGCATAATTCAATTCGCTATTGCTGATGCACCATCAGGCACCGTGCTCTTGGACTCTTCAATCTCTGCCGGCCCCCTTGAATCTGGCGAAAGCCGCTTACTTGCTTCGGCCTTTCGAGTTGTTCTGCCACCTCAAATCCCAGGAGATGCTCAACTTCGACTTCTCACCTCGGTGTTCGAGCGGCAAACATTTATTACAATGTCATCACTGCAGACGATTGTTAATCCCACGTACAGAACTATTGCGGGAAACGACATAACAGTTACCGTCAACTCCACTGGCAATATTGGCTTCAATGACTACTCGACCAACATACAGGGTGTTGGATTGCGATACCGAGACTTCGACAATATTCTCTTCGAGGGGGCTACCCTGATTGGGACAGGGCCAGACAAGCTTCCCAATGCCGCTCGAGGTTTCGAAACATCACAGAAGGAAACATCGTTTTCCAGCTTCGAGAATGCCATTGTGCGCAGCGACAGCATTCCTTCGGGTCTGCGCGTACGATGTGGGTACGACGATACGGGCGATTTCTACCCATTGGGGATTCAGGTTCGCAGCAATGTTATTGCCCTCAACGGAGACTCAACAAAGAACACGCTTCTCGTTGTTTTGCGTGTCACCAACATTACCGATTCTGCATTCAGTGACTTACATGTTTCGCAGTTCTTTGATTTTGACATTGGCGATGCTGGAGCAAATGATCAATGTGTGTGGGATGCGAATAATCAACTCATGTACATTTCAAATACTGTGCATGATTCGTTGCCACATATTGGCCTTGCAATGATTTCCCCTCTAGCTGTGAATGGATTTGCAATGGATAATGAGGGGTCTAGTGACTGCCCGAGTATCTATGATGAGTTTCTGCGCTCTGAGAAATGGTACGTTATGACTGGGGGTATCCGCCGACCAAAGTCAAGGGTCACTGATGTTTCGGCGATCGTCGGAGCTGGACCGATGAAACTTCTGCCAGACTCAACACTCGAGGTGTGCTTTGCACTTGTGGCAGGCACCACACAAAGTCAAGTTCAACGTGGCATGGGAAGTCTTCGCAGTGAAGCTAAACGACTAGGATTCAATGTTGGCACTAGCGTTCTTAAACCCACACAGGACGAGATTATTGAACCTGCACAAGGTTCGATCATTGCAACAGGTGCACGCGATCTCCGCTTCGTACTCCATGCTTCTTCAGGTGTAACAATTGATCTCTTGGACGTGCAAGGCAGAAGCATCGGCGTGCTGTATCAGGAGCTTTACGTTGATGCTGGGGAGTATGAGGTTACCTGCAGTATGCCAACAGTCTCACCTGGCATCTACATCATACGCATGATCACCCAAAGCGGTGTTGCATCGTGCACAGTTATGCTCTCATCGGCAAACTAGACTGCGGCATCACAACCATCTATGCTCTGCGCTCTAGCACAGCCACCGCCTCGACATGATACGTCTGTGGGAACATGTCAACCGGAGTAACAAGTCGCACATCGTATACCTCATGCAGAATTGCACAGTCTCGTGCCAAGGTAGCAGGATTACAACTCACATAGACGGTACGTGGAGCACCCACTGCCAACAGATGCTTGACAACTTGCTCGTGCATACCATTTCTTGGGGGGTCTACAATCACAACGTCGGGTGCTGAAAAGGTGCGCAGTTGTTCAAGAGCAGCTTGATGATGCAGGTCTACCACATGAAATTCTACATTGGCAATCCCGTTGCGATCGGCATTTGCACGAGCATCAGCAATGGAACTCTCGACTAACTCAGCACCAATAACATGCTTTGCCCTGCGCGCAGCAGGTAACGTAAGCGTTCCTGTCCCGCAGTAGAGATCCCAAACGACACTATCAGCGGTGATGCCAGCCCCCTGCATTGCTTTATCTACCAGATTGGGAAGCTGCACAGTGTTGGTCTGAAAGAATGAAAAGGGGCTGATTCTGTAACGAATCCCATCAGATACTTCTTCGATGTGTCCCGGCCCCATACATGTATGTATCTCACCTATGGCCACAGGAGACCAGGTGTCGTTGATTGCGTGGATACAGGTAGACTCAGCCGGCAGACTATTGAATACTTCTAGCCACTGCTCAACAAATTTCAGTTCAGCATCAGTATTTGGCGTTGTTGTTATCAGCATCGTCATTACCTGACCTGTTGCGGCACTTGTGCGAATCACCAAATGCCGAAGGAAACCCTCGTGAGCGCGCTGATGATAGGCAGGCACCAGATTTGCTCTTCTACAGGCATGCGTGTGTGCGAGAACCACGCCTGCCATGTCTGACTGGAGCAGACATCGTTCTATGTTTCGGACTTTGTCGAATCTCCCGGGAACATGAAGCCCCAAAGCAAAATCTCGGATGTATTCGTTTCCTGTGTCAATCTCCTGACGGGTTAGCCAGGCAGAGCCTGCGAAAGAAAACTCCATTTTATTACGATACCCTAATGGTGTCGGAGATGCCAATGTTTGATCGATGGTATCAACAGGAATCCGTGCCAACCTCTCAAATGAGTCAACAACATGCTGCCTCTTCCACTGCACTTGGTGCTCATAGGCCAGATGTTGCCATGAACAGCCACCACAAACGCCGAAATGCTCGCAAGGGGGCACGCTTCTCTGCGGCGATACTTCGAGCACCTCAATGGTTTCAGCAATCACATGTTTTTTCTTCTTGCCAACGATTCGAGCCCGCACTCGCTCTCCGGGTAGTGCGCCCTTGACAAAATGGACGTGACTATCAATTCTGCCTACTGCAATTCCTTCAAATCCGAGTGCATCAATGGTTAATTCCATTTCTTGGCCAACGAGAGTCTTGCGCATGAGTTGTCGTAGTATGTTTGAGCAGCAAAGTTAACCCCGACTCGGACTCAACGTTGATCTTCGTACGAAAACAAGTCATTTACATTGCGCTATCAACCCTGGCCGCAATCACTATATTGTCTGGGTTTCGGCTAGCAGGTGAGCAGCCTGCCGACATTACTCAGGTTTCTCTTACCCATCGGGCTTCAGAATCCACACTATCGCTAGCCAGTAGTACGCCTATCTCAATGCACAGTGCTCTTGAACGCACAGCAAAGGGATGGATACTGCGCATTACAAAGGCCCGCATTATAGATAATGCCATTGATTATGCGACTATGAACAGCAAGCTGGCATTCAAATGGGACAATCGAGCTTCTGAGTGCGTGATTACAATCGTGTCTACATTCGACACAATCATCGCAAAACGCATCAGCCCAAAGGAGATTTCCTACACGGCAACATCGAAGAGCAGTCAGAAGGATGCTGCTACCCCACCAGCCAACACGTTGGCTTCCAAGGGGCCGTGGAGTTTAGATGTAATCGTTATCGACCCAGGACACGGTGGACAAGATGCCGGTGCTGAAGGTGTCAATGGAGCATACGAAAAGAATGTTGTGCTAGCCATCGGGCGCAAGCTTCGAGACATTCTCAAGAAGGCTTTGCCTACCACCAAAGTTGTTATGACCCGCGAAACGGATGTCTTTATCGAACTGTATCGCAGAACAGAGATAGCCAATGCAGCTGGAGGGAAGCTCTTCGTGAGCATACACTGCAACAGTATGCCAACAAAGCCCCACCCTGCCCATGGTTGCGAGACCTATATACTCCGCCCAGGACGAAACGACGATGCAGCTCGCGTGGCACAGCGAGAAAATGCTTCAGTCAGTTTCGAAAAAGCTAAACGCCGTTATGAAGGCATGACTGAGGACCAAATCATTGTGGCAACTATGGCTCAACGTAGCTTTGTTAAACTCAGCGAGACGTTTGCTGTCAAGATTCAGAAAGAGATGACTTCAGGTGGCTCGCTAACGGATCGAGGCGTAAGCCAAGCAGGTTTTTTTGTGCTTGTCGGAGCATCCATGCCAAATGTGCTTGTAGAGACCGGATTCCTTTCTAACACAAAGGATGCCGCGTATCTTGCATCCGCAAGCGGTCAAACCGCGATAGCTCAAGGGCTTGCAAAGGCCATTCAAGCCTATGCGCGTGAATACCAACAATCACTCAAACACTGACACACCAGAACATTCGTCAAGCCGTACCTCCGTGAAACATAGCAGTTCATATTCTGTCCGCCAATTGGCATTAAAAATGTTGCCCTTTGTGCGCCCAGCATGGAAGCTGGTGGCATTGTCTACTATAGCCAATGTTCTGTTTTCTGTGTCAAACGCTCTCATCCTAGCTGTGGTTGAGCCTATTTTCCGTACCCTTTTTGGCTCTTCACCAACAGCACCGTCAGCAAAGGCTTCTGCTCCTATACATGGCCTAAAGGCTGCATTCGATCAGTTCGTTGCTTCGATCGTAGAAGGTGCCGATAAGAGTAGCGCACTGCGGAATATATCGCTGGTCTTGCTCCTGCTCTTCGTTATCAGAGGAATTACGAAGTACGTCAGTTCAATACTAACAACAAGACTTGAAGAAGGGGTGATGAAGCGCATTAGAGACGCTTTGTTTCTGCACCTTACGAAACAGTCTTTAGACTTTTTTAGCAAGCGTAAAGCTGGCGAGATCATTTCGCTGCTAACAAACGACATCGGCATTCTTAACCATGCCACTATCAACTCCATTACAACCCTATGGCGCGAGGCATCAACGGTAGCCATTTACATTGGCCTGCTGTTTATGATCAGCCCGAAGCTCATGTTGCTATCTGTAGGAGTTGCAAGTCTTGGGCTCATACTCATGCGTGTAGCCACGCGCCTGCTGCGTACATATGGTGCTCGGCTACAAGCAGCGCAGGCAGATTTCACGTCTACATTGCAAGAAACTGTCCTTGGCATTCGCGTAGTCAAGGCAATGAACATTGAGTCGTTTATTGTGCGCCGTTTCCTAGATCAGTCCTCGGCTTACGTGCGCAGGGCTGTTCGTAACACCAGGGTTATGGGGCTGATACCGGTGGTTAATGATACGTTCGGGATCCTTGCACTCGTTACGGTGTTTTATGTCGGAAGCCAAGACAGCGCAGCAGGAGTAATTACACCGTCAAATTTGATGACGTTTCTCTTTCTGCTCTTCGGATTAATGCAGCCCATTAGCGTTATGGCAAATACCATTGCAGGTATGCAACGCGGTATTGCTGCAGGTGCAAACGTTGCTGCAGTGCTTGATACACTCCCTACAATCACCTCCGGCTCGGATCACGTAACGGCCAATCAGCAGGTGCTTGCCGTCGAGAACCTTTCATTTGCCTACGACGAGCTGCCTGTACTACAAGACATCTCCTTTACCATAAACGCCGGTGAAAAGGTTGCTTTCGTGGGTTCGTCAGGTAGCGGCAAGTCAACAATGCTCGATGTTGTATTGCGGTTTTACGATCCTCAGCGCGGCACTGTGCGTGTGTTCGGACAAGATATTCGCGCTGTAGATCTTGACCAGTATCGTCGTCTCTTTGGAGTTGTCTCGCAAGAGGCACTGTTGTTCCACGACAGTGTAGCAAACAATATCAGCCTAGGTGATGATTCTGCAGACATGGCTCGAATCACATCGGCGGCCCGGATTGCTCATGCCGATGGGTTTATTGAGCAACTTCCTGACGGGTATAATACTATTGTTGGTGATCGCGGAACACGGCTATCCGGTGGACAGCGCCAACGACTTGCCATTGCAAGAGCACTTTTTCGCGAACCTTCAATCTTGTTGTTTGACGAAGCCACATCGGCCCTAGACACAGAATCAGAGAGGGCTGTGCAGACTGCAATAGATGATGCGCTACAAGGCAGAACGGCAATAATTGTTGCACACAGACTCTCAACGATTATCAACGCTGATAGAATCTTCGTATTCGACCAGGGGCGCATCGTGGAGCGTGGGACACATGCAGAGCTGCTTGCTCTGGGTGGCGTGTATTCTCGTCTGTACGAAATCCAGTACGCAGCAAAGCTCCAAGGGAGCTAGCGCACAACAAACAACGTGTAGTCTTTTGTGTGGACGTTCTCGGTATATGATGTATCGAGAATGCGACGCACTGTTTCCAAATGACGAATGTCGGCGCCGGGGTGGTAATACACTATCGCAGGGGTTCCTTTGATAATCGAAATCGATTCCTCTCGAACTCCATCGGCAGGCAGCAGAATCTCTTGATGTCGGTGGCCGATGATTTGACCTGTCATCCAACCGTCGAGATACCAGTCCAGCTGAGCATTCATGCCATCGGTTGGAGCATGCTTGTGAAAGAGATACGTAAACGTGTCATCGAGTGACAAACCGTCTTTGATTTCATAGGCAACGCTTCGTGCACCCAAAATTGTGTAGGGTCCGCCAAAGACAACAATGCAGAACGCGACAACTGCACTCACCACTAAAGAGCCCACGTAGACGGGCGTATCGAGTGATGCCGCCAGCTCCAAACCACGCTTGAGCTTGCCTCGTGAGAACATGCGAACGGCTGCGTAGGCAGCATATGTTCCTCCAACAGCTATTGCTCCCAATCGCAGCACTCCGGCTTGCGCAGCACCCAAGAAAATCAAGACAATGAATGTTGCAACCGCAGTTAGAGTTAATCCAACAAGGATCAATCTCGGACTCTGCTGCCTGCGGAATTCCTCCATTGCATACGCACTGAGCAAGGCACAGCATGGTGCGAATGAAATAAAAGAATGCATGCCCTTCTGCTCGTCAATGGCAACAAGTAAGATTGAAACAACGAACCATACTGCAATCAAACGCTGCGTTGTCTGACGCTCAGCCGGAATCAATGTTCGATAGAATACAGCCGAAATGCACCATAGTATGGATAGCACAAAAACAGGTGCTGCTGTTATGAGAAGAGCAATTGCATCGAGGGGGCCTGTGTGATAAAAGCGCGGCTCTGATGCTGGTACGTCTATTGATGATGCCAGTAGCACCTGATCCCCATACGTTGCGAACATCATGAGCAACCAAGGGAGGGCAAATCCGATACCTACTATACCAGCGACAAGCACTATCCAGCGTCGAGTTAAGAAGGCAGTTATCACAGACAATACAAGCAGCAGTATGCTTGTCTGCCAAGAAACAACTCCAACCGTGGCGCAGACAAGCAGATACGAGGCAGTATAGGTGAATGTCGTGTCTCGTTTTTGCGATTCAGCTATCAAGAGCAGCAGCAATATGCCAGCAAGTAACAATGGCAAGCCTGCTACATCAAGATTTGCCTGGCGTCCATAGACAAGAAGTGGCACGCACATTCCTGCAGTAACAACTGCCTGCATGGCCCCCTGATGGGACAGGAAACGCATACCGATGCGATACGTTAGCCACAAGCTTAAGCCAACGCATACGATCGAGAACCACCGCGCAGCGGCTTGCCCACCGCCGAACATCCGCGAACCAATGGCAATCATTGTAGGCGTACCCGGAGGAATCAAGCCTGTAGTAAGACCGCCGGAAGAATATGGGGCTACATCAAATACTAAACCGTGGCGTTCAATTGCATGCCCAGCCTGAGCAATAAAACCCTCGGGAGAGGGTTGAATCTCCACTGCGGACATCCTGATCAAGTAGGCACCGAGAATTAACAGGATAGCCGAAAGCACTGTGTGTTGTCGTGTGGTCATTGCACCTCGAATATCGCTTTGGGAGCAATGCTCAACAGTAGTATGAACATGGCACACCACCCAATAATGATTCTTCCTTTGGAAAGGGGTGTGTCGTCGTCAACTACAGGGTGCTCGATCTTAATAAAGAGGCGCACCATAATGAGCCAAAAGGTCCAGACCTCTCCAAGCGAGAATAGCCAAGGGGCACTTGAGATAACATCGCCAAGAGTTGGGTCTACGAAATTTCGCAACCATAAAACCCACGGCGAATGTGCAGCAGGATTGAAGTCAACTGTAAGTAAACTATATACCAGACCCGCAAGCCAGAGAATAGCAAACACGAACATGGTCCACCATAGAATACGGCCCACGACATGCTGTCTTCTACCTATCAGCGCATACAGCACGTGGCCACCATCGAGCTGACCAAATGGCAGCAGATTTAGTGCCGTAACAAACATTCCGAACCAACCAACGCACAGAAATGGGTAATGATAGATTTCATTCATGGGTGGCACAAAGCTGCCCCCTTGAAAAATCCATCGGAGCGATGAGAATAGTACTGTGTCGCCGAATGTGAGCCCCTTATCAGTCAAGCCCGTGGCACGCAATTCTGGATGAATCGCATAGAGGTATTCTATACTGGGCAGCGTAGCAAATCCGATCAGGAGAATAACGATGCAAACAATAAAACCTGCTACAGGACCTGCTACACCAATATCAAACAACTGATTTTTCGACATCATTGGTGTACGCGTTCGGATAACAGCACCAAATGTACCGAAGGGCATAACCATCGGAGGCACAGGAATTACAAATGGTAAAGACGACGGAAGCCGATGCCTGTATGCGGCGATATAGTGTCCGTATTCATGCGAGAGCAGGAACGTCATAGTAAGAACTGCATATGCCAGCCCTGCACTCCAGTTCCCAATCTCTAGTGGATTGAGGCCATTCCACTGAGCGCCTGCCATAAGACACGTGGTAAATGTAGCCAGCACAAGAGCGACGTGGGTTGCAATCTCTCGCGTTGTAGGAGGCACCCATCTAGTGATCAACATAGCAGGTGCAGCAGGGTCAAAGCGTTGATACCCCACTCTCATTCTCCTTCATGCTTATGTCGCTCTGGCCGCATCTGGGGGAAGAATAACACGTCGCGAATGGAGTCGTTATTCGTAAGCAGCATCACGAGGCGATCGATTCCAACGCCAAGACCTGCCGTAGGTGGCAGTCCTACTTCGATAGCGTGCAAGAAGTCTTCATCAACTACCATTGCCTCATCATCACCCGCTGCACGAATTGTTGCCTGCTCTTCGAGTCGTGCACGCTGATCAAGCGGATCATTAAGCTCACTGAATGCGTTAGCCACCTCTTTGCCCATGATAAAGAGCTCAAAACGTTCAACCAAGCCTTCTTCGCGAGGATGAGCCTTTGCAAGCGGCGACATCTCGACGGGATAATCCATAACAAATGTTGGTTGAATGAGGTGCGGCTGCACCTTCACACTGAAGATCTCATCAAGAATCTTCATCGCACTGGCCGATGGATCTACGTCAACATGAATAGACTTGGCCGATGCTAGCAACTGCTCACGCGACTGTCCACGCAGGTTAAGACAAGCGTATTCCTGGAACAAATCAAACATCTTCTTCTTTGCAAACGGTTTTGCGAATGATATGTCTGTTCCTTGAAAGGCAATTGTCGCAGCGCCACAGGCTGAGACAGCAATGGTGTTGAAGAGGTCTTCAACCATTTCCATCATCCAGATATAGTCCTTGTAGGCTACATAGATCTCAAGTGCCGTAAACTCTGGGTTATGCGCTTTATCCATACCCTCGTTGCGGAAATTCTTGGAGATCTCATAGACGCCCTCAAAGCCCCCTACGATCAGCCTCTTGAGGTATAGCTCATCTGCAATCCGAAGATAGAGCTCTACATCCAGAGCATTATGATGTGTTACAAAGGGGCGAGCAGTAGCACCGCCATAGATAGGCTGTAGGATAGGTGTCTCTACCTCAATCCAACCGCGCTCATCAAAGAAGTTGCGTATGGTACGGATGATTTGCGATCGCTTGACAAACGTCTCTTTAATGTCAGGATTTGCAATCAAATCAAGGTAGCGTTTTCGATATCGTTGTTCTTTATCGGCAATTGCATCATACCTTGTTACGGTTCCGTCTTCGGCTACTTCTTCTTTGCCCACAGGAATTACCGTTACGCTTTTCGTAAGCATGGTAAACTCGCGCGCATGCACACTGATCTCGCCCATGCGGGTTCTGAACACATAGCCTTCTACGCCTACGATATCTCCGATATCATACAGTCTTAGCAGATCATAGGCTTCGCCGAGGTCGTCCTTTTTAAGGTAGATCTGAATACGTCCGGTTACATCCTGAATATGACAGAACGATGCCTTCCCCATCTTGCGAATGGCCATGATGCGTCCGGCCACACGCACAGCGCTCATGGCATCGGGTTCATCATCACGAAATGTGTTGATAATCTCAACAGTGTGATGAGAGCGATCATATGATACGGGATATGGATTAATCCCTAACGAACGCAGCTCATGGAGCTTTTCGATCTTGATGAGCTCCTGCTCGTTGCGTTGCACAGTTGACATTGAAGAACTTCCTAGATATTCAGAACTTACGATTGTTGCAAAGATAGCCGTTGAGCGCGGGCTTGATATAGAACGATACCCGCAGCTACGGAGGCATTCAGTGACGATACAGTGCCGCACATGGGAATCTCGACCAGCACGTCGCATTGCGCCTGTACGCTTGGATGCAGGCCCTCGCCCTCGTTACCAATGACGATAATCGTTGGTCCTTGGTACACAGTCTCGGTGTACCTCGCCGTTGCAGGGACTGCCGTACCGACAATATTCCACCCCTTCTGTTTACAGTACTTCAGAGTCTCCGAGACTCGTGGGATCTTGCATATCGGCAATGATTCCAGCGCCCCGGCTGAAGCCTTGATAGCAACCGGTGTGATTGGAGCACTGTATTTAGCAGGCATGATACATCCATATACGCCAGCCCCATCTGCACTCCGTGCAATTGCTCCAAGGTTGTGTGGGTCTGTAATACCATCGAGTACAAGCAGAAGCGGATCATTGGATGAGGCAAGGGCACCTTCCAACATCTGATCAAGTGAAATCGATGGCTTGGATGCACGCAGTGCGATTACGCCTTGGCTATCGTTTTGCGCCAAGCCCAGCGTGCGTTCGAGATCACTAAACTTGCGTCGATCCATTGTGGAGCATACGACGCCTGCCTTTTGTGCTTCGGTACGAATTGCCACGATCGGTGCACCCTCTGCACCGTAGGCAATAAGAATCTTTTCGATCGTTGCTCCGGAGGCGATAGCTTCATAGACGGCTCTGCGTCCGGCAACGTATTGCGCAATTTCGTTAGAAGATGTGCTCATTGATACTTGGTCAAAACATCTGAAAAAAGACAGCCGAACTCGGCCACATCGGTAAACGAGTTGTATAAAGGGGCTGGCGAAACGCGGATTACGTCGGGAGATCTCCAGTCAACGATACATCCTAGGCCAAGCAGATCATTGTAGATTTCCTTGCCGTTGCGAGTAAATCGAATACTTAGCTGAGCGCCACGCTGATGTTTCTCTGGGGGCGTAATGATGCTGATCCATTCATGCTTGCCGATCACCTCCAGCACCACCTGCTCAAGAAACCCCGTAAGATTGTCTCGCTTATGAAAGATTCTCTCCATGCCGGCTTCCATAAACACCTCGAGAGAGGCTCGCATTGCAGCCAGCGGAAGCACTTGGGCATTCGAAAGTTGCCATCCGGCAGTGCCAAATGTTGGACGGAATTTCTGCGCTAATTCAAAGCGTGTGGATTCCTCATTACCCCACCATCCAGCCAAACGGTTCAGGGTGGAAGTTTGGGCATACTGTTCATGCACGAAGACTCCCCCTACTGATCCTGGTCCAGAATTGAGATACTTATACGTGCACCACACTGCAAAGTCTACATCCCAATCGTGCAGCTTGAGTTCGATATTGCCGATAGCATGTGCAAGATCATAACCTGCAAGTGCACCTACCTCATGGGCGGCGCGGGTAATCGTCTCCATGTCAGCACGTGAACCGTTATAGAAATGAACGCCACTGATGATTACCATGGCCAGCGAAGACCCAAGCTCGCGTATGGTATTGAGCACGTCGTCCGTGGATGCGAACTCGCCGCTTGATGGTCCAACCTCTACCATAGCCTCATCAGGGTCGTACCCGCGAAAGCGCAGATGCGTCTCCACTGCATACCGGTCTGACGGAAACTCCTTGCTAACGATCAAAATCTTATGTCGCTCAGGCGTTGGCATGTAGAACGATGCCAGCATGAGATGCAGATTAACGGTAAGCGTGTTCATTGGAACAACTTCATGGGGCTTAGCACCAACGATCTCTGCCAGAGGCTCGGCGAACCATTGATGATAGTCGTACCATGGCCGACGCGAGAGGAAGTGCCCCTCTACACCGTAATCGCGCCAGTCATCAAGCTCTTCCTGTACGTAGATCTCTACGGTTTTGGGCTGCAATCCAAGTGAATTACCGCAGAAGTATAGTGCAGATCCATCGCCGTGCTTCGGGAAATAAAACTTTTCACGAAATGATGCCAGAGCATCGCTGGCATCCATAGCAGCTGCCTGAGCTTTCCAGTGCATTCGTTGTTGTTCTGTACCGTTCGTCATTGTAATACGTCGTTATTGGTTGGTCGTGAGTTACTAATTTGCACTTTCTTTCGCGCACATGGAGTTAGGCATGAGTCTAGCAGTCCACAGACGAAATATCCTGCTACTGACAACGGTGGCTCTCGTTGGATGCAATGCCATACATTTTATGGACAGGAAGCGCACCATGTCTATGTCCTGTAAACGGCCAACGGCCCAGTTTATCACAAATGCTGCAAGCATTTTTGACCAACATGGGTTTACCGTAGTTGAACGCAATGATGCCGAGGGCATCATTATGGCGCAAGATTCACTAACCGAGCTTGAATATCGATATACTGCGTTGGTCCGTACGTGGAGACTGCAGCATACCGGCGATTCGCTTTTCATCGACGTGTATTCGGTTTCCACGCGCCTAGATGGAAGTGATGTAACGCAAACGTGGGATAAGAAGTGGTCTGGCGAGTCTGTCAAAGCGTGGATGCGACCCATTTTGTCGTCACTTGAGACAACATGCGGATCTGCCACGCCCCTTGGCCGTCCGTAAAGACCCAAGGTTTACAGGCTCAGTGCTCCGTCTGGTATCTCCAGCTCCATCATCAACATCGCAGATGCAATGGTCTTTCCTTGAGCATCGAGTTTGAGCGACACGGTTCCGCCACCACCCAGCGTGTTATTGAGCACAAAGTTGACCGCCCACAGATTAGGAAGCTCATAGCGCTCTACCTCACCAAGGCAGAGTCCGACAAAGTACTCCTGAACCCTATCCTTCGTTAGATATTGCTGAAGGATCGGGTACCACTCCTGCTTGAAGGCTATCACCCCACAATTAGCTGCATCACCCTTGTCGCCACTTCGAGCATGGGCTATTTGAGATAGTTTAAGTTTCATGTTGCAAAAATACGAACTCCACGACTGATGCGTCATTCCCGATGAAATGCGGTAAATTTGAGCCGGAGGCATCAATGAATCGAATCATGTTCAAGTCAAAACTCCACAGGGCTCGCATCACGCAGGCTGATCTCTATTATGAGGGTAGCCTCACAATCGATGTCGAGCTTATGGAGCTAGCAGACCTCGTGGCCTATGAAAAGGTCTCGGTTGTTAATATCAACAATGGCGAGCGCTTCGAGACGTACGTTATTCCTGGCAGCGCTGGTAGCCGCGACATTTGCCTCAATGGTGCTGCTGCGCGCAAGGGGCATGTTGGAGACGAGGTTATCATCATTAGCTACACAAACCTACCAGACGAAGAGGCACGCACATGGCAGCCAACCGTTGTGCTTGTAAACGAAGACAATAATCCAGTTTCTGTTGAAAAGAGCGTTGAGGCATACACGAAGATGCCCCGCAATAACTGACCCCACTACATGTCGAAACAACTTGCCGTTGCTATCCTCGCAGCCGGTCAGGGCAAGCGTATGGGCAATCCTAACCTGGCCAAGGTTCTCAATCCCCTACACGAGCGCCCCCTTCTCGGGTACGTTCTCGAGCAGGCAGCAACACTCGATCCAGCTCAGGTTGTAGTAATCGTTGGACACCAACGTGAATCTGTTCGTGATTTCGTTGCCTCATGTATGCCATCAGCGATCTGCGTTGTGCAGGATCAGCAGCTTGGCACCGGACACGCAGTGCAGCAAGCCTCAAGTGTCTTGTCTGATGCAGAATGTAATGTTCTGATCCTCAGTGGTGATGTACCACTACTTACCAGGCAAACTCTTGCTTCATTTGCAGCTCATCATTCGAGTGTAGGTGCAGCAGCCTCGGTTCTTACTGCTCATGTGCCAGACCCCACAGGATACGGACGCATGATTCGGGACGAAGCCGGTAACCTGCAACGAATTGTTGAACACAAGGACGCAAGCGAGCAAGAGCGCAGTATAAACGAGATCAACTCCGGCATTTATATCGTTGATTGTTCTGATCTCTTTTCGGCCCTTGAAGGGCTTTCAAACAATAACGCTCAAGGCGAATACTACCTCACCGATATCATAAGCATCCTGCAGGGTCGTGGTAAATCCGTTTCCGCATGGCTAGCCCCCTCATGGGAAGAACTCCATGGGATCAACACTATCGCCGATCTCGAGCGAGCTTCTGATATTCTTATCGAAAGGGGCTTGGCATGATCAAGGCAATAGACCATGTTGGCATTGCTGTGAGCGACCTCGAAGCAAGCAAGGCTCTATATAGTAGGCTCTTTGGCGTTACAGAATTTCATGAAGAAGTAGTAGAATCTGTTTGTGCTGCTATTGCATCATTCATGATACAGGACGTGCGCATAGAGCTGGTTTCACCCCTTGCAGAAGACACACCACTGGGAAAGTACTTGGCTAAGAATGGAGATGGGATCCACCACGTGGCGTTCCGTTCCTCTGATTTGTCTGGCGACATCCAGGATCTTCAGCACAGGAGCTTTGAGTTTATCAATGAAGAACCCATTCCTGGTGCACACGACATGCTCGTAACGTTTCTTCATCCCAAAACTACCGGTCGCGTTTTGTTCGAGTTATGCGCGCCCAAACCACAACCATGAGCAGATTAACTCTCCTTCGTCACGGCCAGTCGCAATGGAATCTTGAGAACCGCTTTACAGGCTGGGTCGATGTTGATTTAACGGCAGATGGCGAAGCTGAAGCTCGCAGAGCTGGAGCTCTCCTTGCGAATGTTCCGGTGGACGTGTTGTTTACGTCAGTACTCAAGCGTGCAATCAGAACAGCCGATATCGCCTGCACAGAGGCTGGGCTGCACAACCTGCCGACACATCGCGACCAAGCATTGAATGAACGCCACTATGGCGATCTTCAAGGTCTGAATAAGGCAGAAACAGCTCAGAAGTATGGCGATGAACAAGTACACACCTGGCGTCGTTCATACGACGTCCCACCGCCGAATGGCGAGTCACTTAAAGACACTCAAGCACGCGTAGAGCCCTACTATCGTGAGCACATTGTTCCTTTGCTACAGCAAGGTAAAAATGTTCTCATTGTTGCGCATGGCAATTCGCTGCGTTCTGTGATCATGTTTGTCGAGCATCTATCACCTGAAGAGATCTTGAAAACCGAGATCGCCACCGGAGAACCAATTACGTATGAACTCGATGCACAACTGCAAGTTGTCTCCAAATCTGTTCTACACAAATAAGCGTAGTCTGCTTCATCTAACTGCGATTCTGCTGGTTAGCATACATCACGCAGGGGCTCAAGAGAGATCTGGAGTGCTCAATGCCATGGAGACCGAGATGAAGCGTACTATCAATGCGCTTTCAACGGCTACGCCGGCACCATATTTCCTCTCGTATTCCATTACTGAAGTTTCGTCAACGCTTATCTCTGCATCTATGGGTTCACTAGACGCAGATCTTACGTCGAAACGTCGAATCCTAGACGTTGACTTGCGAGTTGGCTCCTACAAGCTAGACAACACACGCAGTATACGTGGAGTAGCATTCGAGATGGGGCGAGGCACACGCGGTGTTGAACTGCCTATCACCGACGATGAAAAAGCAATTCGCAGCGTTATCTGGTCTGCAACAGACAAAGCATACAAATCAGCTGCCGAACGATATGGCAAGGTGATCACGAACCTTCAAGTAAAGGTCAAAGAAGAGGATTCATCTGCAGACTTATCACAAGAGCAAGCTCATCAGTATATCGGCGCTATCGAGCCGCTGACATTCGACACAACACTTTGGAGAGAACGCGCCCGTAAACTCAGTGGAATGTGTGCCGGACGTGAGCATATCCTTACAGGACGCGTAACATTCCAAGCTGAGAATCTTGTAAAATATTTTGTCAATAGCGAGGGGTCACGCATACAGACATCCGAGCCTATCGTAAAGATGTTTGTTATCGTCAAGAGTAAAGCAGACGATGGTATGAGCCTTCCCCTGTATGAAAGTTACTCTGCCTACTCAGCCGGCAGGCTTCCATCAATGCAGGCGTTAGAGGCCGATGTTACTCGCCTCGTAGACCTCTGCGTTCAGCTGCGGACTGCTCCGCTGATGGAGACATATACCGGGCCTGCCATACTTTCCGGACGGAGCTCCGGTGTGTTCTTTCACGAGATATTTGGCCATCGAGTAGAAGGTCACAGGCAAAAGGATGTCAACTCGAGTCAGACGTTTAAGCCCTTCCTGAACAAAAAGATTCTGCCAGACTTCATCAGTGTTATCTTCGATCCAACGAAGAAAGAACTTCAAGGTAAAGACATCGTGGGCGCATTTGCATACGATGACGAGGGGATGCCTGGCAAGCGCGTGATTGCTGTTGACAGTGGAGTCTTCAAAAACTTTCTTACCAACAGAGCTCCTATTGAGCACTTTCCTCACTCCAACGGTCATGGCAGACGCCAAGCAGGACTCAAGACCGTAACACGGCAATCCAATTTGATCGTAGAGGCAAGCCGCCGAGTACCCTACGACTCTCTGCGCGCCCTACTGCGCAGAGAATGCATCAAACAGAACAAGGAATTCGGCCTGCTGTTTGAGGATATTCAAGGGGGCTTCACCTTTACCGGAAGAACCGTACCCAACGCCTTTAATGTGCAGCCACTCGTGGTATACAAGATCTATGCAGACGCACGTCCAGACGAGCTGGTTCGTGGCGTGGATCTGATTGGCACACCACTTACAACTTTTAACAACATCGTGGCAGCTGCAGACGATCTTGGGATTTTCAATGGCGTCTGTGGTGCAGAGTCCGGCGGTGTGCCGGTGAGCGCAAGTTCTCCAAGCTTGCTTGTTTCTACCATAGAAGTTCAGAAGAAGCAAAAGTCTCAGGCAAAGCCTCCACTTTTGTCGGATCCCACGGTTGAAATGAAATGGGGGCAGCCATGATACGATTGATACTTTGCATCGTCTTGGTATCAAGCTCGCTTCGGGCCCAGACGATGAGCGAGCAAGAGGTCTTCAACACACTGCAACTCGAAATGCAACGTTCGATGGACCAGCTGCGCATCGGAGACCTGCCGGCGCCCTACCAGCTAGAATACGTGCTGCAGATTCGAAAGAGTGCAACAATGCATGCTGTGCAAGGTGCTCTCGAGGACCTAGATTCTGGTACACGCGCAACCCTGAGTGTGCGTATGCATATTGGCACACCAAAGTTCGACAACACGAATTTTTTTGACGTAAGCCTCGGATTCTTCGGATCAAGCGACGATGAAGAAGGATACAAGAATAGAGTTATCCCATTTGAGTTGCGCCCCGATGTTCTTCGCAGAGAAGTCTGGCTAGCCACAGACGCTTGCTACAAACAGGCAGTTGAGATCTATTCAAAGAAAGAATCGACACTCAAGAATCGCACACGCAAAGACACAACGTGGGATTATCGCATAGCACAACAATACACGGTGAATGACCTTGGCAATCAGATGTATCGTCCACAGGTTAATGTTCTGATAGCAAAAGCACGGAGCCTTAGCTCAGTATTCCGGGAGTTCCCCAAGATTCAGTCATCACGCGTAGGTATCGAAGTGATACCCAAAGAGACCTACTACCTGAATTCGAGCGGAGCCCGTTCACATAAGATTGAGTGCAGTGCTGGCCTTGAGGTAATAGCAACTACACAGGCATCTGATGGCATGCCGATCGCGCAGACCTTTGCAGCATATGCTCGCATTCCGGACGAGTTTCCACCCGACGATTCGCTGCAACGTGCAGTGCGAGAGGTGGCCGAGACTCTAACACAAATGGTCGACACCGAAACTGCTGAAACCTATTCAGGACCCGTCATTTTTGAAGGCCAGGCAGCTGGAACGCTTTTAGGCCAATACTTTGCACCCAACCTTGTTGCTCAGCGACAGCCGCTGTCTGAAGGCGGATTCTCCACGAATGAGCGCACCATGGCATTCCAAAACAAGATAGGTGCCCGGGTGCTACCCGAGTTTTTGTCTGTGACTGCAGAGCCCCTTACCAAATCCTTCGAGGGAACTGTACTTACCGGACATTATAACGTTGATGACGAAGGCGTTCCTGCACGAAATGTTGACGTGGTCTCCAAGGGCTATCTGAAAACGCTCCTTTCATCGCGCGTGCCAACAAAGCGCATCGACTCTAGCAACGGACACCAGCGCGGAGGTGGAGCGATGTTTAGCGTTGTGTCCGTGCAATGTGCTGATGCGAAGAAGATGAAGTCTCGTGCAGAAATGAATAAACAGCTCCTCAAGCTCGTCAAGGATAGGTCTCTCCCCTATGGCATAATTGTTCGTTTGGCGATGGATCAAAATTTACTCTTCACAGGAGTGTTCCGGCAGACAGGCACAGACTTGCCCGTGTCGCAGGGCGAAGGCAAGCTTGGGTTATTGCGCGCCTACAAGGTATATCCAGATGGACGGGAAGAACTCCTCCGTGGGATGGAGGCTGCTGGAATTGCCCCACCATTGTTTAAGGACATTCTGGCCGTATCGAAACAACGACATGTCCACAACTTTCTAGCACCTAGTGTTGTTCCATCATTTATAAGTGGTGGTGCAGCCTATGTGCAGGCTTCGATAGTAACTCCAGACATTCTCATCGAAGATGTCGAGGTTCGTCCACTTGAGGGCGATATGCCCAAACCTCCAAGTCTACCTCATCCGATCGCAGCTGACTAGTACAAGGTGTAGCGTACACCAAGATAGATCATCTGAGGATCCATCGGCCCCCATGTTAACGAGGCATCAAAGTAAGTTCCGAAGGGGCTCTCAGTCCCAAGAATCGGATTGCTTTGGATAAAGTTTGTCGCGTTCTCTATGCCCATATAAACGTCCAGCGTACCAAACCTCTTGGTTATCTGTCCGTTAACGCGCCAGTATCCCGGGAACTCACCTCCAAGGCGATAGCGCTCGAGGTTACCCTGTGTAGTTGGTAATCTTCCTGGTCCATTCCAAGACAATGTGGCATCGGCCTGCCATTCGTTGTTTTCTGATGCATACGAGATTGTGTTGAGAATGCGCAGACGAGACATCATAGGACGTTGCATCATTCCACCATTGTACGGGGCTTGCACGTCTACCCAACGCACCGCTGAGAGCAGGTCTACTGATTCGAATGGAGAAAACATGATTTGTAACATCGCATTTGCTGCGAAGCTTGAACCTTCTAGGTTCGTAAGCCACACTTGTCGCACCGAGCGATCGTAGTCTACAACGAGCTGATTGGTAAAACGCGTATAGTACAACTCAGCATCAATCGTAAGTGGTTTTCCTGCTATTGTTAGTGCTGACGTTGCAGATCCACCTATATTCCAAGCATCTTCCGGACGGAATGTTGAGTCGAAGTACACGTTACGCGAATTGATAAACGACGAAACGTTCTCTGTAATCACAGAGGGCACGCGCCAACCACGTCCAAGCGAGGCCCGAACAACGAGCTCTTGGCTGGCATTCCACTTAACATGGGCCCTGGGAGTCAATCTGGATCCATACATGTTGTGCCAGTCGTTTCTCAGACCGAGCAAGACCGTAAGATTCTTATGTGGCTCTATAGTGGCCTCGGCATAAACCCCCGGCACATGTTCTCTACGATCATACGAGGACCCATACAACGTCAATGATGATTCCTCGAGTGATTCTCGAACATTATCATACAAGTACGAGAACCCTGTAACAATCTTGAACTGGCGTGTGAACGGCAAGGCTGCAATTCCTCGGAGCTGAAAGGTTTCTTGTGCACCGCGAGCTGATCGCAATCCGAATACAGTAGATTGATCATGCACAATCGCTGCTGCAACTAGAGAGAGACCACTAGCTTCTTCAAGATCATCGAAGGGATTGAGCAGACCGAACTTCACAAACGTCTCTAGCCTCTGGATGTCTGTAGTGATATCGTAGGGTTTGGACGAATCGCCATCGTGATGCGGCATATATGAATGAACAACGCTTTGTCCAGACTTGTAACGGTCAAGAAAACCTCGGACAAAAACCTGCCATTCAACTTCATCATCGTTATACCACCATCGATGAACAAGGTTAGCTTGGCGAAATGTTGGTATGTCTGCAAAACCATCACCATTGTTATCCTGTCCCATATCCATCTTCCGTACATGGGCCATCGTCATGGTGGAGAGTTCGTCATTTATCTGTTGAGCACCATAGAGATTTAGCTCGTATCGCTCCATCGTATTAACATAGGCGTTCACATATAGCGGCGGAGACATGCGAGGGTTGTGCATGCAGATGTTGATCTGACCAGTCATCGCCTCAAAACCTGTCGTTAACGAAGAAGCCCCTTTCGAGACACTTATCGACTCCATAAAGTGGCCAGGAATATGGTCAAGTCCAAAGGGCAATTCGAGAGATCTAACTGTTGGCACTGCCTCTATGAGGAACTGCGTATAGAGCCCTCGCAGACCTAGCAACTGGATCTGCTTTGCTCCACTTACTGCGTCTGAAAACGAGACCTCTACAGACGGATTCCTTTCAAATGACTCCGCCAGTGAGCAGCATGCGGCCTTTGTGAGATCCTTCGTAGTGATAATTTCGGTCTTGATCGGTGATTTCGTGATCGTTGGACCAGACTCAGCCTCGACTTGCAGAGTTGTAAGCGTTGTGGGCTGCACTTCAATTGAAAGGATGGTTTTCGCATCCACTTTTATGATCTTGGTCGAAAACCCCAAGGCTCTGCAAACTAACGTATCCTGCTTGCCAGCACGAACGATGACAAAGCTTCCCTTCGAATCAGTGACAACACCAGACGTTGTTCCAATCCACTGAACAAGAGCCCCCTTCAGAGGGATCCCACCGGAACCAATATCGACCACAACACCACGTATAGTATCTCCATCTGGGCTGGCAGCTTGTGCTGGCACCAGCAACAGGAGCATCACCACGAGACACATTGACAAAACGTGGACAAGTTTTAAACTCGGCGACATGTGGCAATAGTACGGAATTCGGCTTCCGATAGTATATTTGCATCGCATGAAGTTCGTTGTTTCGATAGCGCTACTCGCAGTAGCATTTGTAGTAAGCGCACAAGCTGTGCAGTTTACGCTGCAGTACTTCCAGGCCAAGTCCAATGGCAATGCCATTGTGGTCGAATGGAAGTCAGCAAATGAGTCTGATGTAGCGCAATATGAAATCGAGCGTGCCGGTGCCGATAAACAGTACAGGTACGTAGCAACGATTCAGGCAAAAGGCAGCAACCAGTCCTATTCATACAACGACACAGAAGCGTTTGGCAAAGCTGAGTCTGACAAGAACATCACCGCCAACTATTTCACCTACCGCCTCAAGGTAGTAACACGTGACAAGAATGCCTCATACTCAAACACTATAGGCGTTGCCCACAACGTAAGTGGGATCAAGCGTACATGGGGTATGATCAAGGAAATGTTCCGGTAAAGTATAACGTGACACGGCTGTACAGCAACCGATGTGCGCGGGCGGGTATTCTCCTGGGCGCGCTTTTCTTTTTTCGCACCGTAGCAATCTGTGGCAACGACGAACCCGCAAACCGGTGTGGATTTACTGAACGTGCAGATCGCAACCGCATCCAACGTGGAAAGAGCATTGAGATTTTGGGCTCGCGTCCACCACTGCCTCTACACACCGAATCAAGTGATGGCAAGTTTCGCGTCCACTATGCCGTTGTCGGACCAGATGCCGTAGACACGATAGATCGTGATGCCAACGGCTCACCAGACTACGTTGACGAATGTCTACGCGCACTACAGCGCTCATGGAAGCTGGAGATCGATACCCTTGGATATGCTCCACCACCAGGTGACGATACCACAGGTGGAAGTCGTGCTATAGACGTATACCTTCATGATCTCGGTCGCGAGGGATATTACGGCATCACAAACTTGGACAGGCTACTTGCACTCACCCCATCGGAGAGATACACAACGTGGGTTGAAATCGATAATAACTTTAGTCCAACCGACTCTACGTGGTCCGGAAAACAGTCATACTCAACCTTTGGTGTAGACGCATTGCGAGTGACATGTGCACATGAACTGCACCATGTTATTCAGAATGGCTCCTATGGCTACAATGGACAACAGCGGATGTTCTATGAGCTTTCATCGACTTGGATGGAGATGCGCGCGTATCCAGAGGTCCGAGACTGGGCTGTATGGACATCATTTTTGCTTACACGTCCTGAATTGTGGCCGTTTTCAAAGTCAAACGCACTCAACGGGTATTGCTGGGGCTGGTTTGGGAACGTACTTACTGCGGGACAGGTCGACATCATGAAATCAACCTGGGATCACGTAGGCAAGGGTCGAGAACCGTTTACCGCCCTCAACGCAGCATGCACCTCGGCTTCGACAACATTCAAGGATGTCTTTTGTGGGGCACTTTCAAGTCTTTATCAAACTGGGGCAAGGGGCTCGGGTAATCCCTATCTGCCAAGTGCAGAACTCCTGCCAGAGATCAAGTTCTTCGCCGACATTAGTGCTGAGTCGATAAGTGAGTCGCTCACCGGTACTATGCGTCCATTCGAGGTTGTTGCTGTTCGCAGTGCCATCCCATCACTAACAGGACAGCCTATCAGCGTAGGACAGGTACTTTCGTGGACGTCTGGGCCTGCAATACTGAATCGTCCAGACTCTACGATAAGCTTCGGTGTTACGCTTACCCCGACCCCCCTTCCAAATGATGAGCTCGTTAATGGATCTACCTGGGCTATACGATATGAGCCCAACGATGCTCTGTGTAGGTTCTATTTGGGCACACAGCTCTTGTTTACCGAAGCCCCCTACCCACAACCCTATCGCTCCACTGAGCATGAGTTTCTGTACGTTCCCGTACCAAATTCAACGGCTGGAGACAACGTGCAAATCCAAGTATGTAATACGCTGTTGCAGCCACTAACGCATGGTACTGAGAAGGATGCGTACACTGCTCAGGTGAACATCTATCATAATCGCCTAGTTGCGCAGTTTCCCTTTGACAGCAGCACATTGATTCCTGGAATCTATTTGGTTGTGGTTACACGCGAGAACTCGCAGCCAATAATCTATAAACTTGCCATTGAAAGATGAACACTCTAACTGCTAGATCCATAGGTAAGAGTTTCGGCAGTAGGCACGTCGTGCGCGACCTAAGCTGTGAGCTTTCATCGGGAACAACGACAGCGTTCGTTGGGCCCAACGGCTGTGGCAAGTCTACTGTTGTAAAAATGTTAGCTGGCTTGTTGCGTCCGGATCGCGGAACGATAGAACTGCGATCACAATCATTGATTATTGAACGTTGCGATATCCCCTCGCATGTAGGGTTGGTAGCACCGTATCTCAACATCTACGATGAGTTTACGCCCATGGAGCTGTTAGCCGTGCACTATGGGTTGCATGGTAGCAACTTCGATTCGGCAGCCTCCAGTGAGATCCTCTGTAGGGTTGGACTTCAGGATCGCATGAACTCGCGTGTACGCACATTTTCTAGCGGACTGCGGCAGCGTGTAACCTTAGCTCTTGCGGTCTCTCACGATCCAGAGATACTTGTGCTAGACGAACCATCTATTACTCTCGACGATGACGGCCGTGCCGTTGTAGCACAAGAAATCAAACGCGCAGCGAACAGAGGTGCTATTGTACTTGTAGCTACAAATGATGATCGTGAGCAAGAACTATGCTCCAAGGTTATACGGCTCAGTTAAAAAGGAAAGGGTAGCCACAAACGGCTACCCTTGAACGATCGATCGATGTGTGAGTTGCGCTTACTTAGCCGGAACAACATTACCCTGAAAGACTGGGCTTTGGGAATCTTGAACAAAGCCATATGCACGCAGGTCTACCTCGGCGTGGTCGCTATGTGATGTCTTGAACTTTACACCGCCAGCATAATTACCCTTGGCCATGGGAACAACCTTGGCAATAATCTCGAGTCTTTCCTTTGCATTTAAAGTTACGCGAGATGTCTGATTGATTACCAGGCCACCGTCTGTAGACCAATCGGATAAAACGATTGGAGAGTCTGAATTATTCGTTACCTCGACCTTGGCTGATTGTTCTTGACCAACCTTGAGATCTTGGAAAGAAAAATACATGGATGGTTGGAACATCAGGGCACGCTGAATGTCTGCCTTCAGCCAGATATACTGCGAACGGATTGTGGTGTCTGTGCCGGTTGGCAGCGGCGTATTCGAAGATGACTTATAGGCCTTAAAGGCATCGTTACCTGCAAGGTCTGCCCATGATACCGTAATGTTCTTTGTAATTGAGCCGGCCTGCGATGGGCTGATGTTCAGCTTCACCTTCATAGTACTTACTTCGCCCGGCTTCAGATCGAACTTATCTGGATCTGTTTTTGTGCAACCACAGCCAGGGCGCACATCAGTCAGACGAAGTGCTTTGTCACCGATATTCTTCATCTTGATTTCGGCCTCAAGGTGGCCTTCTTTCGGAGCACTTGTTTTGCCCCAATCGTAGGTTTCGCCGCCAACAATTTCAAGCTTTGGCTGGGCGAACGCTGTTGCTGTGGCTAGAACCGCGACAGCAAGCATAGCAAAAAGTCTTTGTGTCATAAACACGAACTCCTAAAACAATCTTTTGACGTTTGTGTGACGACTGTGCTACAAATATAGTATTCCAAGGTGCCTCATAGCCCCTTGTAGAATGCAAATCCCACGGATAAAACTGTGGAATTCCACTTGTAACGCTGTGAAATGCTCTGGGCGGTGGTTTCGATCCGGATGCTGGGTGCCAGGTAATACCCGTACGTGAGTGGCACGTCGTAGGCAATGGCAAGAGACGGTCGCAGAACAACTGTTGAGATGTCTGAAAGCCCAACTGCCGGCAGCTGGTATTCTTTCGCAGGTGGATCTGTTACAAAGTAAAAGTCATTAGGCCCTAGGATAACCTCCCGATGAATTGCACCGCTACCAAGCCTTACATGTGCACCGAGATTCGCGGCAATTGTAAGTGGTGACGAGAATAGACGAGTCTTTGCTCCAATACCAAGGGCTAGCCATTCGGCTTGCGAATCAAAAACATACTGCGTTGTCACAGGTGGCAAACCATTTCTTGGCAGCACCGACGGTGTTGCTTCGAACCTTGTGGATTCGCTGCGAATACCCACAGAGAACGTAACTGCGGATGTTGGCAGTACCCAATACTCAGCCGTTACGCCTATCGACAAGGGAGTGCTGCGTCCAGCATCGTACGTACAGCAAGGGATTCCGTACAACTCATCGAGGTACTGCAAGTGGGCATCATGACGCGCTATACCAACAGATGCATCAAGCCCTACAAAGATCCTAGGAGCAGAATATGGCTGCCTCATAGATGGATTCCATGGTATCTGCTGCGCTACTGCTGCGGCAGATGTCAGAACCATGAACAAATAACAGGCAGAACGGCTCATTGCGACACCAACAGTGATAATCGCTCAGTAAAGCCATCGCACTGCACAAAGACCGAGTACTGGCCAGAGGCCAATCGGCTTGTATCGATAGATGTTAGCGACATGCCAGTGGAGGCAGGCACTACTATCTGCTGACACTCTCTACCAAACGCATCAACAATCATCACAACGGCCTGTGCAGAAGCATCATGTTGCAGCATCAGTGTTACATGATCTGAGGCCGGACTGGGGAACATCGCACCCTTGAGACCAGGCTTCACACCGCGAGTTTTATACGCAAGCCCGCAAACTGAATCGAGGGAGAATCTCCCATGTTCACGTAGAACTGGAAACACGCTTCTACAAACCTTCGTACCTACCGCGGCATCAGAGGCAAGCGACAACAACGTCCATGCGCTGTCGCCAAGAAAAACAGAAAAATCTAATTCAATCAGTGTGTCACTCGGGAAGAGTCCTGCGTCGCGCTCAATCGTGAATGTTACCCCACGCGCATGCTCGGTTTTGCCGACCAAGGCACCTTTCGAGGCAGTCCGATCTTGACGCACATCAATACATTGAAGGAGAGTAGGGTTATAGTCGACGCTGAACGAAACGAACTCAACGGCACGCAGATCCTCAGCGTCAACACGAACCGGGAAACGCAGAGTCGAGCCAGGTCTCGCACGCAGCGAGTCGTCGATACGTAGAGCCACATTGCTAGGCGCAACCGACCTACCACGGTATGGCACATCCAGCCTACCCTGTGGTGTATTCAGCCACAACGTCAACGTACCAACTTCATTGCCAATGCGCTGCGGCAAGAACTGGCAATCAATCACGATGGCGCTGTTGGGTGGAATGATACTTCCTGGAGGCAGCAGAACCTGAACCGAACCACCAATAGGATTGATGCGTATCGAATCGATGACACATGGATTCATAGAGTAATTGCGCACGGTTAGCGCATAGGGCTTCGTACCCTCGCAATCAACCGGTTTTACGATGCTCCCGAATTCGATTGTATCAACAATTGAGCGCAATGCTGGACGGTTTCGTGCCACAACAATGAACTCTCGTGTTACAGCTGAAGGGGGCACGCACGATATCGGCCTACGACCGAGATTTGTATGAACACGCAGTGTAGCAACAGCCATGCTTGATACGTTCTTTGGAATGAACGTAAACGAGACAGAGTCAACGGCATTCGCTCGCAAAGCCTTGGGTAAACCTCGATTGAGAATAAAACTCCCCTCAGAAGCGTGTTTGGCCTGTATCGACAACGAATCTACGCCGACAGCAATACTTCCAAAGTTCTGTACAGAGAGTGAAACACGCACCGAGTCAAACTCTTCAGGCAGATATCCGATATCAATGGTATCACCACGGAGTGAGCAAGGAGTGCCAGATGCATCTGTTACGCGGGTCTGAATTGGATCAAGACTGTGTTGCACCCCTATGCCCTGCAGGCGGACCGTAACACTTGTATCGGAGAGGTCGTTTGGATTCTCATATTTCAAAGAGAAATCAGCAACGTCAGGACCGACATCAACGGGCTTATAGGAGCATCCCCACGAAACGTTACTAATCCCATTAAAGGTTACAGAAGGATACGTTGCAACCACGATTTCTTCTTTACCAAGAAATGGCGTTATCGACGTAAGTTTTTGCTGCCGAATCGAGACCGATTCCTTGGAAACGGCAAAGAATTTGAACCCCGATGCTACCGAGCACGTTGGAGTTATCAATACGGAGTCGAAATTGACAACGGTTGCATCTGTACCAAGCAATTTTGCTGTCTTTACTCCGATTAGCAAGAACTCAAACCGTGAGATCAGCGCTTGCGACCCTTCCTCTTCAACCCTCACGACAAGCTTAGCACGTGCTACAGTATCGTTAGGGAACTCAGAATAGCTAGCAAGGTGCAAGATCCTAAAGTCGCGAGTTGCGCCGTTCTCGAGTATTTCTGCACCACCAAGACCACCAAACTCCTTAGAACCATTTGCATGGGCTCCGCCTATATCCTCAAACGAGGGCGTAATACGGATTCGTGCGCCGTACCCATTAACCACGATAATAGTGCGGGAGACTGGCTCTGGTGGTTGCGGCCGGGTAGCACCGAACGAGACGATGTTGTCTTTTTTATTGTCTGGATTGGAATAGACGTCAACCGTTTGCGCTACACTTGTGTGTGTCCACGCGAGGATTGCTAACAGTGATGATACGGCTAGTCGCAGCGACATAGCATACGCCCTATCCCAACACTTTCCACCAAGTTGGCCACCACGTTGCGAAAAGTGCAAGCATCTGTGATGTAAACAGACCAAGAACAATGCTGGCTGCTGTTGTGATTGCTAAAGTAATTCCAGCGATTCCCGATTGCACAGGTTGGTGGTGTCCTTCGGATTCTGAGAAGTACATCTTCACCACGAGACCCAGGTAGAAGTAAGCGCTGATGAGCGAGGAGAGCACCGCAACGAGCGTAAGCCAGAGATGGGATTCGATGACCGAGACAAATAGAAGGTACTTACCAAAGAATCCTGCCATTGGGGGTATACCCGCCAGCGAGAACATGAACACAGACATGATGAAAGCGAGCACAGGCTCTCTCTTTGCCAGACCAGCGTAGTCACTGATCTGCAAGTTGTCCTCGTTACCACGTTCAAGCAGACCAACTACGACAAAGGCCCCCAGCTGCATAAACACATATGAAGTAACATAGAATACGATTGCACTATGTCCATTATCGCTGTTTGCAACAATCCCCATCACGAGGTATCCGGCATGAGCAACAGACGAATACGCGAGCATACGCTTCACATTCGTCTGCGCCACGGCTGTGATGTTGCCAACCAACATTGTAATCGCCGCCATCATGGCTAAGATGTCTTGAAGCTGTGGGGTAAGCTTAGCCCCTTGGGGCATGATCGACATGAAGATGCTCACGAATGCGCTAAACGCAGCGGCCTTGCCGGCCGTACTCATAAATGCCGTAACAACTGATGGGGCACCTTCATATACATCTGGAGCCCACTGGTGGAACGGGAAGGCTGCAACTTTAAAGCCCAAGGCAACTGCCATCATAACACAGCCTATAGCGAGCAGCTTCGGATAGGCCACATTACCACTTGCAATGGCTGCATGGATCTCGCCATATCCAAGCGAACCAGTTGCACCGTAAATAAGCGACATGCCGTACACAAGGAATCCCGAAGCAAATGCTCCAAGCAGGAAGTACTTCAATGCGCCTTCGATGCTGCGGATATTGGTGCGCAAGAACCCCGTCATAACATAAAACGAAATCGACATCAGCTCGACGCCAACAAACAGCGAGATAAGGTTGGCCGAATGCGCGATCAACATCATTCCTGCAACAGCAGAAACAAGCAACGTGTAGAATTCGTCCAGCTCTATACCCTCTCGTTGCAGATATGGTCGGGCCGCAAGCATCGACATGATACCTGCTCCACAAAAGAGCACATCAAAATAATTTGCGTAGCCCCCTACCGTAACCATGCCAGAGAAGGCTGTTGCCTTATAGCCCGCATGCATCATGGCGAGCACTGCCGTAAGAGCGAGCGTAAAAATGTAGTAGCCAAACACAAGACGCGTGTTATCGCGAACAAAGGCCTGAATTGCGACACCGACAGCACCAAGTGCCAGCCAAATAACTACAAGCGGGAGTGATCCGAGAATTTCCATATTCATTCAGAATACCTTGGTGCCAAGAATCAGGGTTGGATAACTTTTACGATAGCAGCAGCTTTTACGATTGCAGCAACGCTCTGCTCAGAGAGCATCATCAACGGACGCGGCTGAACACCGAGCCATACGGCCAATAGTGCAAGCGGCACGAGTTGCCAATACTCCTTTACGTTCAAATCACGCAGATGATGGTTCTCTGGGTTGTCGTTGGTTCCAAACATCACACGCTGGAACATCCAGAGTAAATAGACGGCCGCGAAGATCACGCCACTTGCGCTCACGATGGTGAACCATGGCGTGCCAAGTGTTGTGCTCTTGAAAGCACCGAGCAGTGTTAAGAATTCACCAACAAAACCATTGAGTCCGGGAAGTCCTACAGAGGCAAACATTGCCACGGCAAACATCACGGCAAAACGCGGCATAACTTTTGTAACACCACCGTAGTCACTGATCTCGCGGGTGTGGCGTCGCTCGTAGAGCACGCCAACACAAAGGAACAACATCGGTGTTGAGATACCGTGATTGATCATTTGAAGCACTGCACCCTGAACGCCTTCATTGTTCATTGAAAAAATGCCCAGTACAACAAATCCAAGGTGGCTAACCGATGAGTATGCGACCAGCTTTTTGATGTCGGTTTGTACCATGGCAACCAATGCCCCGTAGACAATGCCAACGACGGCCAAAGCGCTAATCAGAGTTGCAAAGCGTTCTGATGCCTGCGGAAACAGTCCGAGATTAAATCGAATCAAACCGTATGTACCAAGCTTAAGGAGCACTCCAGCCAGAATTACAGATCCTGCGGTTGGTGCTTGCACGTGTGCATCTGGAAGCCATGTGTGCAATGGAAAGAGTGGCACTTTTATCAGGAAGGAGATCGCGAAGGCCCAGAAGAGCCATTGCTGCACATCCATCCCTATCGTTGGGCCAATCTTCTGCAGTTCGATAAGATCAGCCGTAAACCCAACCCCTGCCCACTTTGCCTGCAGTCCCAGCCAAATAATGGCAAGCAGCATAAGCAACGAGCCAACGAGTGTGTACAGGAAGAACTTTACCGCTGCATAGATTCTGTCCTTGCCACCCCAAATACCAATGATGAAATACATCGGTATCAGAATCAGCTCCCAAAAGATGTAGAACAGGAATGTGTCCCATGAAACAAATACGCCAGTCATGCCAAACTGGAGAAGCAGCATCAGGGCATAGTAGGCTTTGACGTTTTTCGTGATAGGATCAAACGAAGCTAGCAGAGCGATCGGCATGATCAGCGCCGTGAGCAGCACTAAGGGTAATGAGATGCCATCTACGCCAATACGGAATCCAGCATCTAGAGTAGGTATCCATGCCTGATCGATAACATACTGCATGGAAACATTGCTGCTGTCAAACTGCGGTAGCAAAAACAGCGACGCTACAAACGCGAAAATCGAGAACCCAAGTGCAGTGCGCTTGGCAGCTACAGCCTGATCACGGTGAATGAACATGACGGCAATCGCACCGGCAAGAGGTACGAACAAGGTTGCAAGTAGTGCAGACACGCCCATATTCCAATCGATCCGTTTGTGGTGTCACTTATCGGCAAAAATACCCCGCAATATAGCAATTGCAGAGGCTCGGAAGGGGCTCTTGGGGTAGTTTTGCGTCATGCCTACTCCAAGACCTTCATATATCATTGCCGGGCTTGGCAATCCTGGGGAAGAATACGCCGCAACACGACACAACATCGGCTTCATGGTTGTTGATGCATTTGCCCAAAAGCATGGGCTTTCCTGGACTCGGCACGGGGATCTCTACGAGCATACACAGGCTCGTGTCCGCGGAAGGGTAATCGATCTCATCAAGCCCCTTACATACATGAATCTCTCCGGTAAGGCCATACGCAAGCATATGCATGCGTGCGGACTGCAGGCTACGCACGTTGTGGTGGTCACAGATGAGTACAACTTCCCTACTGGTAGGATTCATCTGAAAGCAGGGGGCTCTGCAGGTGGACATAACGGCATCGGTTCAGTCATCGAAGAGCTCGCCACACAGAACTTTTGGCGACTACGATGTGGGATCGACAGAAAATTTGGTCCAAGCGAATTGGTCGATTACGTCTTGTCAGACTTCCCACACGATGAAGCAGCGCTGGTGCAGAACATGATCGCAAAGGCTTGCGACGTGCTTGCTGATATCGCAAGCGGAGGGCCCAGCTCGGCAATGCAGCGAGCCAACAGCTCGCTATCACAAACTAGTCCTTGAATGGTATCGCTCTGATGTAACCGTCGCGCTGTACGAATTGCTGTATCATTTCAGCACGGCGCATCGCGGGAAGTAGCTGGTCAAGGTGCGTCTTCAATACCTGCAGGCGTTTATTCTCGGATTGCAACGACATAAGCTCCTGCTTCTGTTCGTTAGAAAATCCACATTTCGGCGCCATCTCATACGATGGTGTTTCGTCAAAATCATCAAGTGTGAACGTTGGTGCTTGTGTGCCAAAGACCATCGTTACGATCAGATTATAGGATTTCAGTACCGATTCAAGAAGATCCTGATCAATCCCATCGGTGTTATCGAGGTAGTGCGCAATAGAAGCCACAGCAAAGGGCGTGTCTGCTTCCTCAAGTTCGATAAGGGAGTATCGAAACATTCCTTCAACAATGATATCCATTCTGCCATCGTCGTAGGTAGTTGTAACCTCTACAATCTTGGCGGCACATCCCACTGGATGCATGTGCCCCTCATCGATGTAATTGATACCAAACTCAACACCCCGTTCAAGACACTCATTGATGAGTGCCTTGAAACGGGGCTCGAAAATATGCAGTGCAATTCTCGTCTGCGGGAACAAGACAAGATTGAGTGGAAATATTCCTAAGGTCACTCGCTATACTTTGTAAAGCGTTCGTTGATCCGACCCCAGTGCAGATTGCTCAGAAAGGCATCGATATACTTAACACGACCAGGTCCGTCCTTATGATAATATGCATGCTCGAACACATCGCATGAAATCAATGGAATTCCGCCCCAGATTGCACCATAGTGGTGCTCATCGACAAGAACATTCAGTAGACGGCCAGAATACAGTGTATCTAAACAAAGCACTCCCCAGCCAGAGAGCTTTGCTGCCGTTGCAGTTGCCTTAAAGTCTGCCTTCCATGCATCGAACGAACCAAACTCCTTTTCGATAGCTGCAAGAACTTGTGGGCCCTTCGATGGATCGCCGTCGCCGCCCATTACATCCCAATAGACGTCGTGCAGAACAGTCCCACCATGGTTCCATGTAAACCTGCGCTTGAGCTCTCCGAAATCGCTCCAATTTCCATTAGCTGCAGCACGATCAGCACCCGGCAGCGCGGCCTCGATCTTATTCAGGAAGGTAACGTAGCCTTTGTGATGGGTATTGTAGTGCCAGTCTGTTGTCTCAGGTGAGATTACATCTTTCAGTACGTCTTTCGCCTCTTCATCAGAGTACGGACGTGCATTAAACTTCCATTCGTACGACATATCATTTTCCTTTAACGTAATTGTTCAAGAATCAAACGCCAAAACTGCTGCCACAACCACACGTCTTGGTGGCATTTGGATTATTAAACGTAAAGCCCTTACCCATGAGTCCATCGCTAAAATCTAGCGTCATTCCCATGAGATAGAACATACTCTTCGAGTCGATGAAGATTCGCACACCTTCTGCATCAAGCACAAGGTCTGTATCTCGCGAAGCCCCATCGAAGCCAAGAGTATAGGACATGCCAGAGCAGCCTCCGCCCTTAACGCCTAGGCGCAGGCCAAAGTCGTCTGCGATGTTGTTCGACTCTTTGATCTTCTTGACTTCGCTCAGAGCCTTCGTTGTAATGATGATGTTGTCGTTCTCGTCCGTACCTGTTACGCTAGTAGGAATTGATACAACATCTTGGCCTATCATTGCTACACTCATGATACCTCCAATTGTACAAATGTTCGTAGTGATGCGAGCTCGGCAACGGTCATCGATGCAAACGTTGCCTGTATGCGTTCCTGAAGAATAGTAAGGGGCTCTCGAATCGTGCACGTCGAGTGAGCAGAACAGTCATGATGGTCGCTATTCTGGCACTCGATGATCGACGCTGGTGAACCTTCGATAGTTTGTATGATCTGCGCAATCGTAATCCGTTCTGGTGCCCTATCCAGCATATATCCGCCATTGACGCCAGCATAGGATCGCGTTACACCATCTCGAGAGAGTTGCTGAAGCACCTTGGCAACAAGCGACTGCGATATACTATACCGCTCAGCAATCTCTGATGCAGAGATTTTCTGCTCTGGTCGTATTGCCATTTCTTGCACAGCAAGAAGTGCATACTCTACTCGTTTCGATAGCTTCAGCATTACCTACTACACACGCTATTGATCGTAATCTGCGAAGCATCCATCTGATGTGGGATGCGCCTGGCAGGTGAGAATATATCCATCTGCGATCTCGTCGTCCGATAAGGCCTCGCGCTCATCCATCACTGCTGTCCCTGAAACAAGCTTAGCCCTGCACGTACAACATGCGCCTATCTGGCATGCATACGGTGGGTCAAGGTTGGCGCGCTGAGCAGCCGAAAGGAATGTCTCGTCTGGTTGAACGTCGAACTCATGATCCTCTCCATAGAGACGGATCTTTACACGACGCATAACAAGTTCTTGTGAAGATTCTGACATTGTATTCGCAGATTCAGTTGTTGACGAAAGTGAAAAATATTCCTGGTGAATTCTTTGTTGTGGCAGACCATGTTCGACTAGGCAGGCCCGAGCGATGGTCATCAGCCCCTCCGGACCACACAAAAATGCCTCAACCTTATCAATTACAGGCACATGGGTAGTCAAAACACGCGCAATGTCGTTGTGGTTCAGCCTTCCAGCCAGATGTGCAGAAGCCGTATCGCCTGATTCGAGAGCATGTATAACGTTCAATCGTCCACGATGTTCCTGTTCGAGCGCAGATAAAAGCTCACCGAACATCACCGAACTGGACTGCACATTTGCATACAGTAACGCTACAGCCGAGTTATGCTCAACCTGCAATACAGATTTGATAATTGATAGTATCGGAGTAATGCCGCTGCCACCCGCTACACAAAAAATGTGCCGGCACTTTGATGGGTCTAATTCAATCGTAAAATTGCCCATCGGGGCCATAACCTCGAGTGATGCACCCACTCTAACATTTTCGTTAAGCCACGTAGAGACAGTACCATCGGAGATCTTTTTTACTGCAATAGTTAGGGGCTCGTCCACGTATGGACTCGAACAAAGCGAATATGCCCGACGCTCCTGAAGCCCACCGATATCAGTCTTTAGTGTGATATACTGTCCATGCTTATATCGGAATACGTCTCGAAGTTTATCAGGAACATCAAAGGAGATCGCCACAGCATCCTGTGTCTCGTTCCAAACACGTTGTATAGGTAATGAGTAAAACACCAGCTAAGCGTCCTAAAAAAGTCCAATTGAAAATAGTGCCGCCTCCGACATCATCGTCTTGTCCCACGGTGGGTCGAATGTAATCTCCAGGCTTGCACTGCTCACGCCTTCTACTTCACGAACCACCCTCTCTACCTCTGCTGGTAGCGACTGAGCAGACGGACAATTGGGCGTTGTTAACGTCATCACAACATGAATCTGCGTTCCATCAATAATCCTTACTTCATAAATCAATCCGAGTTCGTAGATGTCTACGGGGATTTCTGGGTCGTACACTGTACGAATGGCACCGATCACCCTGTCTCGAAGTGATTCCTCTAGCTGAGGTTCTTGGTGTTGCTGGTCTTGGCTCATGGTTTCAATAATGAGTAAGCGAGCGCATAGAGACGAATCTGCTTGATCATGCTTGCAAGACCGTTTGCCCGATTAGGCGAAAGATGTTGCTCTAGCGACAATTCCTTTGCAATGTCATCATTGCTTGCAACGATCTCGGCTGGCGTGCGACCTGAGTATACGTTCATGAGAAGGGCTACAAGCCCCTTAACAATCAAGGCATCTGAGTCAGCATCGAAATGGAGCACACCGGCCTCGTTTCTCGGATGCAACCAGACTTGCGATTGACATCCCTTAACTTTGAACTGGTCGCTGCGAAACTCTTCTGGGTAGAGTGGCAACCCCTTACCCATGGCTATGATCTCGGTATACCGGTCCTCCCAGTCGGGAAGCCCAGCGAGTTTTGCCGCGAGTTGCTCTATGGTTTCAATAATTGTCACGTTTTCTATCCTAGCATCCTACATGAACGTGAAAATGCATCGAGGAATCGGTGTGCATCATCGATCGAGTTATACGCTGCAACAGATGCGCGCAAGGTACCTTGAAGACCTAATCGACGCATCAGAGGCATTGCGCAATGATGACCAGTGCGCACGGCTACCCCCTGCTCATCCATGAGCGTACCAAGATCATTGGCATGGATACCATCAACCACGATGGAGATGATTCCGTTACGCGCATAATCGCCACCGATAACACGAACACGATCATGTTGCAAGAGTCCATCGATCATGGCTTCTGTAACAGAAGTTTCTTGATCAGCTACCGTCTTACGATCGATGCTTGAAAGCCAGTTAATAGCCGCTCCGAGTCCTATGGCACCTTCAATGTTGGGCGTTCCAGCTTCAAAACGCAATGGAGGTTCTGCGTAGGTGGTCTTCTCGAAGGTTACGTTGTCGATCATTGCGCCACCGGCCTGATAGGGCTCGAGAACGGTTAACCATTCTGGCCTGCCATAGAGAACACCAATTCCAAACGGACCATAAACCTTGTGTCCACCAAAGACATACGCATCACAGCCAATGTTATCCACGCTCACCTGATTGTGTACCACGAATTGGCACCCATCAACAATTGAATGTGCGCCATGCTCTCTTGCCCAAGTACAGATTGTTTCAACATCATTGATCGTACCCAGTACATTCGACATATGCGCAATTGAAACAACGGCACAGTTATGAGCGATAAGTTCTTGTGCATGCTGCATGTCGAGCGACCCATCGTCACAAATGCGTATCACCTTCAAGAGCGCACCAGTACGTTCACAAAGAACCTGCCACGGAACGATATTGGCATGATGCTCCATTTCTGATATCACTATGCTCTTGCCACGAAGGGATGCACCATAGGTACGTTCAATCGAGGTAGCCAACAAGTTGAGTGCTTCAGTTGCCCCATGAGTGAAGACAACAGACTCAGGTGCGGCGTTCAGAAATCTGCCAATAGTACCCCGCGCTGATTCATATAACGCTGTAGCCTCTGCTCCGAGTGCATGACCGCCTCGGTGAGCATTTGCATTCGACGTTACATAGAAGTCTGCTATCGCATCAAGTACGGCCTTCGGCTTTTGTGTCGTGGCCGCATTGTCGAGGTATACAAGGGGCTTATCACCATGCACATGGCGCTGCAAAATTGGGAACTGCGATCGTAGATCATAGATCATAGGCCAGCTGCTCCCAGTTTGTCTGCAAGGCGCTGCAAAAGATGGTTCTTGAGCTCTCCATGTGGAAGCTTTTCAAGGACCTCTGCTGCGAATGCATTGGTTAACATAGCCACCGCCTTTGAACGTTCAAGACCACGAGCCTGCAAGTAAAACACAGCATCTTCATTGAGCTGTCCGGTAGTTGCACCATGCGAGCACTTTACATCGTCCGCCCAAATTTCGAGCTGCGGCTTTGCATTAACCTGTGCCTTACCGCTCAATAGCAGCGAGTGACTGGACTGATATGCTGTTGTCTTCTGCGCCTGAGGCCGCACAAATATTTTGCCATTGAACACCCCAGCAGAAGCGCCGTTGTATACTCCCTTGTAGAGCTCTTCGCTATGACAGTGCGGCACCATGTGGTCAACAACCGTATGGTTGTCTACATACTGCACGCCATCGAGTATACTAGTTCCATACAGGAACCCCTGACTAAGCTCACCAGCGAGTTTGATCTGAGCATCGTTGCGGACAAAACCAGCGTTCAGATTGATACTATGAGAAGCAAACGTTCCAGAACGTTCGACACGTGCCGTGAGTTGTCCGATGTGATGCAACGCTGATGCGTCGTCGATGATCTTCACGTACGACATGCGCGCCCCCTCATGAACAACTGCACTGCAAACCCCAAGACTTAGTAAGTCTGCCCCACCGAGCGTGTGATGAGTCTCGATCACATCTACTTGTGCATTGCGTCCAGCACTAACGAAGACTCTCGTTGTTAACAGAATGCCGTCATCATCTGTTTCGCCACAGACCATCACGTGAATAGTATGTGGGCACTGCACATTATCGGCAACCCTTACCAGCACACCTTCTGATGAGAGTGCCATTGCAGCAACTGCAAATGGGTTGTCGTGCAAATCGCTTTCGTTAACGTCTTCAACAGATGCAGACGAAAGCGGCATAATCTCTACGCCGTCTGGAATCGTACTTCCTGTTAGATGTATGATGCCATTGCGCAGAACAATGCCAATTGCATTCTGCAGCCCTGGAACCGGATGGACGTGATCTGTGATGGTGCCGTCTGACCATACATTCTGTACGTGCCGCCATGTCTTGGCGGCAATTGGCATCACATTTGTGTATTTCCATTCTTCATGACGCGTTGTAGGAATTCCGCGTTCATTGAACCCGTCCATTGCCGCTTTGCGTGCACTGTGAAATGGCTCAGCAGAAGTTCCATACATGGCTGTTGCGAGTGCGTCGAAAGCGTCCTGGATGTTTGTTGCCAAAGGCAGCGTGGACATCAAGCCTCCACCGCAGTTTCGTTTTTGATCCAGTCATATCCGCGCTTTTCGAGCTCAAGTGCTAGCGACTTGTCGCCCGAACGTACAATCCTTCCATTCCACAGTACGTGTACTACGTCCGGCACGATGTAATCGAGTAGACGCTGATAGTGTGTGATAACTACCGTGGCATTGTTTGGCGTGCGAAGTGCATTTACACCACCTGCAACGATGCGAAGTGCATCGATGTCTAGTCCAGAATCGGTCTCATCAAGCACAGCGAGCGTTGGTTCCAGCATTGCCATTTGAAAGATTTCATTGCGCTTTTTCTCGCCCCCTGAAAAACCCTCGTTAAGGGAGCGCTGCAGAAACGACGGATCCATTTCTACCAGTTTCATCTTTTCTTTCATCAACGCAAGAAATGCGCCGGGGTCAAGGGGCTCATCACCGCGATACGCACGATGCTCGTTCACCGCTGTCTTGAGAAAGTTTGCAGTCGATACGCCGGGGATTTCAACTGGATATTGAAATGCCAAGAACAAGCCCTCATGTGAGCGATCCTCTGGTGAAAGCTCCATGAGATCCTTACCGTTCAGCAGAATGGAGCCTTCAGTTACCGTGTAGTCTTCCTTGCCTGCGAGAACCGAGGCCAGGGTTGATTTGCCGGAACCGTTTGGGCCCATGATTGCATGAACTTCTCCGGCATGTACCACAAGATCTACCCCTTTGAGGATCTCACGGTCTTCAATTGATGCATGAAGATTTTTGATTTCTAACAATGAACTCATCCGACGCTTCCTTCTAATGAGATGGCAAGTAGTTTCTGTGCCTCCACGGCAAACTCCATGGGCAGTTGATTGAGCACCTCGCGTGCATAGCCGTTAACGATAAGTGCCACAGCTGCTTCCGTATCTATTCCACGCTGGTTGCAATAGAATAGCATGTCTTCGCCGATCTTCGACGTCGTTGCCTCGTGCTCTACTGTAGCAGTCTCGTTGGCAACTTCCAAGTACGGAAAGGTATGCGCTCCGCATGCATCACCAATGAGTAGTGAGTCGCATTGAGAGTAATTACGAGCGCCTTGCGCTACTTTGAGAATCTTCACCAAGCCACGATACGAGTTCTGCGATACTCCAGCAGAGATACCCTTTGACACGATGCGGCTGCGGGTATTCTTACCGATGTGAATCATCTTTGTACCGGTATCAGCCTGCTGATGATTATTCGTAACCGCAACCGAATAGAATTCGCCCATTGAGTTGTCGCCCTTGAGCACAACACTTGGATATTTCCACGTAATTGCAGAACCCGTCTCTACTTGCGTCCATGAAATTTTGCTGTTGCGTCCCTCGCACACACCACGCTTGGTAACGAAGTTGTAAATACCGCCCTTGCCGTTGGCGTCTCCAGGGAACCAATTCTGAACAGTTGAGTATTTGATTTCTGCGTCTCTATGGGCCACGAGCTCTACAACTGCTGCATGCAACTGATTTTCATCGCGTTGCGGTGCAGTACAGCCCTCAAGGTAGCTAACATAACTACCCTCATCAGCGATAATCAGCGTACGTTCGAACTGTCCTGTGTTTCGTGCATTAATACGGAAGTACGTGCTTAGCTCAATCGGACAACGAACACCCTTCGGTATGTATACAAACGAGCCATCACTGAAAACTGCGGAATTGAGTGCCGCATAGAAATTATCGTTCGTTGGCACCACCGAGCCGATGTACTGACGAACAAGCTCGGGATGATTGGCTACGGCCTCGCTGATCGGACAAAAGATGATCCCCAGCTCGGCTAGCTTATCTTGAAATGTTGTCTTCACGCTAACGCTGTCGAGCACAACATCAACGGCTACGCCTGCTAAGACTTTCTGTTCCTCGAGCGGGATGCCCAACTTTTCGAATGTTGCCAGGAGCTCCGGATCAACTTCGTCTAGTGATGCAGGACCTTCCTTCTTCTTTGGTGCTGCCCAGTAGATGATATCCTGAAAATCTACCCGTGGGTACTTCACATTCGGCCAGGTAGGCTCGACCATGCGCTTCCACTGCTCGAAGGCCTTTAAACGCCACTCCAGCAGCCATTCAGGCTCGTTTTTCTTAGCAGAAATAAAACGGATAACCGACTCGTCGAGCCCCTTCGGAAGTAACTCCTGCTCGATATCGGTGGTAAACCCGTACTTGTAGTCACTCTGGACTACTTCATCCAGGATGTTTTGTTCTTGTGCCATAGCGTGCAAATATACGACTATTTTAGTCCGATATTAGAAACGCATGCAAGGGGCTAGAGGTTCCCGTCGGCTGATGAATCTAGAACGAAACAGGCACTACTCAACGATAACGCTACGGCGCACCGTGGTTGCGCCATACTGTATCTCAAGCATGTAACTACCGACAGAGCAGTTACGTACAGGCAGCACTACTGTGTGGTCTCCGGTAGAGAGCATACCAAGATTTTGCTGAAAAACCTCTGCTCCCCGCATATCTATGAGTCTGGCGATTACAACCTGATTGCGCACAAGACCAAGATAGATACGTACGTTTTCGACAGCTGGCTGAGGTCCGAGTACGCGTACAATGGTTCCGTCATGCTGAACATCCTCATGAACCGATGTGCCATCTCGCACAACAACTGTTGATGCTGTGCTCTTCACCTTGCCGCATCCGCCGGTAACCTCGCATGTGTATTGCCCTTCATCATTCTTGGCAGACGAGGCAACGCTGAACTGAGATGTGGATGCACCATTTACGGGGCTGTCGTTTTTGAACCATTGATAAGCTAGGTAGCTACCACCAGCAACTACAGACAAGCTAAATGGCATACCAACATCAACAGTAACGTTCGTTTGTGGCTGGGTGGTTATCACCGTTGGCGTTGCAGAGGCAATCGTCACTGTTTGGGACGTAACATTAGGTGTACACATTCCAGATACTACGCATTCGTATTTGCCAAGGCCGTTGGCATCGAGCGAGGCAATCCTGTAGACCGAGTCTGTAGCGCCAGCAATGTTGACTCCTTGTTTACGCCACTGGAACTTGAGTCCAGCCCCTGCCGCCGAGACAGCTATTGATACTGGCTGACCCAAACAAGCTGACGCATTTTTTGGCTGCGTAAGTATAGACGGTGGATTTGAGATCATGAATGGAGTGGTTAGCTCGCTAACATGACCATAGATCGTTGACAATCGGACCACGTACGTGCCATTCGGCAGTGCGGGTACTTTCCACGAGTAGCTGCGGCCACCAACACTCTTAACGGCTTCCTTCCAGAGGCCAGATCCTGCTTGACTATACTCAATCTTGAACTTTGTCGTATCAGGCATACCAAGAGCTGCCCAAGAGATCGAGCGTGAGGCCCCAACGCAAACAGTCTCACCACCAGTTGGAGATGATAGCTCAAGCGTTCCAAAAGCGAGCTTCCCAACGAATCCAGTTTGTCCAGATGACGTTTTTTGAAAACTACTATCGTGCACGGCTAGGTCATCTGATGTTGAGTTCATGATATAGTATGGATTGCCAAGGCGGTCGGCAATGGCTGCGACGATCGTATCTCTCTTGTTACCAACAATCAATGTTGAATGTGTCACAGATCCCAAACTGATGACTGAGAGGAATCCATCAGTTGCTCCTTCGCGTACGTTGGCAGCCCCCTGACCTTCAAATGGAAAGTCCTGTGATTCTGTAGTTCCATAGAGCAACAAACTTGAGGTATTGGGAACAATGCGTGCCGCAACAAGATCATCATCACCGGAACCACCAAAATAGGTGCAGCCAGAAATATCACCACCGTCTGCTCCGAACTGCGCGTAGAACGCATCCTTTTTTCCAGCGTTAAGTGTTGCTAGCGTGCCAATAGCAGGCATGTTGGTAGAAGTTGTTACACCAGTGATGTAAATCCTGCCTAGTGCATCTACCTGAATTGATCGTGCCTCTTCGTCTTTGTTTCCACCCAGGAACGTACTAAATGTCTCGCCATCCGTTTGTGAATACGTTAGGTTTTGATTGAACTTCACAACAAATGCGTCGGTTGGCCCACCATTGTATGTTCTGTCGAATGGCAGACGTCCGTTCCACTTTGCATTGGCAACGGGAACAGTTTCAAAATTTGTCGATGTGGTAGATCCTGTCAGATAGACGTTACTTGACTTATCAAAAGCTACAGCTGTAAAAAAGTCTGAGCCCTCTTTGCCGAAGTACCTCGACTGTTGCATAATGCCACTCCCATTGAAGGTTGCGACAAACCCATCAATATTACCGGTGTTCGTTCTACCACTTGTGATTGTAACAGAGATTGGCTCTGGGTTGCCCATCTGCGGGTAATATGTCCACGTTAGTGCCGCAGTTGCGGGCATCGTATTCGGCAGATTTACCGTTGAGGTGGTAGAACCTGCGATCACGATTGTGCCATTGTCATCGACTGCTATTCCACGGGCAATATCATCACGATTTCCACCATGATAGAACCCCGTGAGTAGTTTGGTCAGGGTTGAATCAAACTTTGCAACGAATGCATCAAGGCCTACTTTATACGTTCTACTTGTGGCGGTGTTCGTCGTAGGCAGATCGTTCGAAGTTGTCTCGCCACAGATGTACACATTGTTGTTGCCATCGATCGTCATGGCGCGCACCCGCTCGTCTGAAGATCCACCGAAGAATGTGTAGGATACAATGCGCTGCAGCTTCGAATCACAGCGCATAACAAATGCATCGATACCCCCCTTGACAGAATTCTTGTACCCTCCAACCGAGGTTGGAAAGGTAAGTTCTGTTGTGTTGCCGGCAACTATTACGTCGCCGTTGGGCATCAGATCTACATTCGATAGAACATCTGCCTGCGAGCCCCCGATGTATGCACCGTATACCAATGAGGTAGGGGGCGTTACTTCTAAAACACTTGGCCCAAGTACGCCAAGTGTTCTCACGCGGAATTCACGCGCTGCACCTTGAATCTTCTCCGAGATGGTACGATTGAGGCGTCCGTCTGCTCCTAGCCTAAATGCAACATCAACCCCAGGTATCACGTCCGTGAACAGTGCTCTCGAGAACATCCTACAAGTGAAGACCCTATCGCCCTTGATAAACGTGACAAAAGGCTGCCCCTTACAATCAGCTGATACTACGTTCTGTAGTTCAAATTTTCCATGTTGAAGAGTTTCTTGGACTATTCTGCCGCAGCGTTCACCATTGACAATTGCGAACTCATCATGAATAATTCCATTATTGGTGATCCAAATGTTGGAACCGTTCTGACGAGCAACAAAGAGCACATGCGCTGGCCACTGACCCGTGTTCTCAATCAAGCCTGTTAGCCGTGGCGATGTGGCGGAGTGAGTTTCACTCAATGCCTGCTGATAGGTCGCTAAGGCAAGCAAAACCAGAGCCGCGAGAAAGAACGTAGAATGCCTCATGACAAGAACTTATACAATGTGATTGCAGATGGCATAAAAATACGCAGCGCATATTCAATGTTACCATCGAATAGGCGCTGAAATCGAAATTCTACGTACGTACTTATCTTCTCACATGGATCTGCGTGGAACTGATGGATTGTCCTTCCTGAACCTGCAGAATGTATGCCCCATTAGCGCAGGCCACTGTTGAGATTGCTAGAGTGTGACTTCCAGCAGCTAGAGTGCCGTGTACGCTCATGGTAACAAGCTTGCCCTGAAGATCAATAATGCTGACCGTGACCGGAGCCGATGACGTAGCACTGGAGACTTGGATCATCAATACGTCTGCCGCGGGTTGAGGGCCTACTACCGACAATGCAAGTCCTGTTGATTCTACGTCATCAACAGAAGTACCACCCTGAACAACAACTTTGGCAGCTGAACTCGTTGCCTTACCACAACCGCCTGTAACCTCGCACGTGTAATCGCCCTCGTCGCTTTTTACTGCGGCAGCGATAGTGTATTGCGCGCTCGTAGCGTTTGCAACGGCAACACCATTCTTATACCATTGATAGGTAAGATCAGAGCCACCCGCAGCTACCGACAGTGTAAAACCAGCCCCTTCGTTAACTACTGTATTGGCCGCTGGTTGTTGAGTAATCTCGGTAGGCGTTGCTGTAGCAACTGTAATTGATTGTGAGGTTACACTTGGCGAGCAAGTTCCAGATACAAGACAGTCGTATTTGCCAAGTGAACTTGCATCAAGGGCTGCGATCGTGAAGCTCGCTTCAGTTGCGTTTGGAATATTCACTCCAGCTTTGCGCCATTGATACTTCAGGCCAGCCCCCTTGGCCACAAGTGACATCGTAAGCGGCTTCCCAGGACATGCACTCACCTTCTTAGGCTGAGTTTCTATCGTTGGTGGGTTTGAAATAGCAAATGGAGAGATGAGCTGACTAACGTGCCCATAGATTGTCGAAATTCTCAAAACATAATCGCCAGTTGGGATCGATGGAACTTTCCACGAAAAGCTTCGTCCGCTTACGCTCTTAGCAACATCTTGCCAAACGTTCGACCCTGCCTGTGCGTACTCAATGCGAAATTTGGTTGTATCTGGCATGCCGAGTGCCGACCATGAAATTGGCTTGCTGATACCAACACAGTATGTTTCTCCACCTGTAGGTGTTGTTAGTTCAAGTACGCCATACGCATGTTTTGCAACGTATCCAGCCAAACCAGATGGCGCAGTCTTGCTATAGGACGAATCCTTCAGTAGAAGATTCGTTGAGGTAGTCGAAGCAACGTAGTATGGACTTCCGTACGGCCCGATTGAGAGTGCCTTGACTGTATCTTCTTGATTTCCTGTGATCAGCGTAGCGTACTGATTTGTCGAAAGATTGATTACCGCCAGAAAACCATCGGTTGGACCACTGCGTTCTGTAACAAGACCTTCGCCAGCAAATGGGAAATCTTCTGAGCTCGTTGTGCCAGCCATAACCACAGAGGTTGTGCCAGAAACCATCTTCATCGCGAAAGGTTCGTCGTTTCCAGTACCGCCGTAATAGGTAGTGCCCACAAGCTCGCGACCATCGTCGCTTACTACGGCCAGGAAGATGTCCTGTTTGCCGATTGCTTGTGTGTTGAGCGTACCGATAGCCTTAAGGTCTGTGGAGTTCGTAACACCAACCACATATGCTCTTCCGAGATCATCGATGGCGATGGCGCGGCCTTCTTCTTCTTTATTACCCCCGAAGAACGACGAATACGTACCGTCGTCTGACTTTGCCAAGGCCAGCTCATTATTGAGCTTGACCACGAATGCGTCTGTATTGCCACCATTGAAGCTGTTGTCGAATGGCAAACGACCGGATGAGAATCGGTCAGCAGACGGTGCCGTTTCAAAGTTTGCCGACGTTGTCCATCCTGTCAGATAAACACTATTCGAATTATCAATCGCCATGGCCGTGAAATAGTCATTGTTCTCGCGTCCAAAGAAGCGCGACTGTTGCATAGCACCTGTAGTAGAAAATGATGCGATAAATCCATCAATCTGCCCCATATTAACACCCCCGCCCGGCTCTATGCGCTGCGTTGGTGGACGTCCCCGGCCCCCTGGGATATTCACAGTAATCGTTGCAGGGAATATAACTGGGAAATTGGCCGTTGAGTTGGTGTGCCCGGCAATCACGATCACACCGCCGTTGCCCACAGCAATGGCACGTGGAATATCATCCTTGTTGCCCCGTGGTACATGCCAATCGATAGTGTTGTGAGCGTAGAATCAAGCTTGGCCACAAAGCCATCAGTACCGGCCTTGTACAGCTTGCCCGTAACTCCGGATGTGATTGGGAAGTCTGTGGAGGTTGTTTCACCGGTAACGTACACAGCGTTTTGACCATCCTTGCAGATGGCTCGTATTTTTTCGTCTGCCGTGCCACCCAAAAACGTGTACGATCTTGCACGCTGAAGACGGGAATCAAAACGAATGAGAAATCCGTCGGATGTTCCCTTCATCGATTGCGAGTATCCCCCAGTGGAGTTTGGTAGTGACAATTCAGATGTGGTGCCAGCTGCTAATACATCGCCATTTGAAAGGTATTCAACGCCAGCGATCGTCGCAGCTCCGGGTCCACCGATATATGAACCATAAACAGTGGATGTAACTGGCGTAACATCTGCGTTGTGCTGCGTCGAAACTCCGCCGAGGATCCGCATCATATAGTTACGTGCGTCGTGATGCTGATCGATGTCAACAGTACGCTGCACGCGACCATCAGCGGCATGCGAGTACCGCAGCTGAACGCCGGGCTCGATCTCAATTGTGACCGATTCTACAGTGGATGTGCTTACCCATCGCTTAGCATCGGAACCACGTAGAAAGGTTACTACTTGTTGCGCCCGTTCCGTCTGCGTCGATACGTTTGCGTTGGCAGTCGAAAACGAAAACACTTCACGCGTAACTACACCAGTTCTGATGCCAGTATTCTGGTCTATCGTGAACTCATCAACAACAACACCTGATGTTGTTATCCAGATCACCGCGTTGGGCTGTTGCGCCACAAACTGAACATGAGACGGCCATTGGCCTACGTTGGGAATAAACCCAGCGATATTGGCAGTGTTGATCTGAGCTATACTAGCGCCTGAGCACAGGGCAAATGCCAACAGCAGTACAAAAAGTTGGTTAAGAACTTGCATAGGTGTAATCGATGTGTGAGTGATAGATTTCGGATCAGCTCATTAAATAACTATCAAAACTGGTTTCGGTTACAACAACGAAAAAGAGCCCCTTTCGCCAACAATTACGAAAGGGGCTCCAACGATCAAATATGTTTGTAATTACTTAATCAGTACGCTGGCTGAAGCAGCCACTTTGCCGACATGAACTCTCAGTGTGTAAACTCCAGGCGCAAGTGCATTGAGAGGCAGCTGAATGTCTACTACACCCTCCGAAAGAAATCCGATGTTTTGGTGCAACACTGTTCGACCCTGTAGATCTACAATTTCTGCTCGGGCCTCTCCACCGCTCGTTGTGGCAATCCGCGCATACAGCACATCCTGCACAGGCATAGCGCCAGTAACTGCAATGTTGGCAAGAACCTCTTCGTGACCATCGACGGAAGTAGGATCCTTAACCACAACGCTGACTGGTGCCGTACTAACTGTGCCGCATCCACCCGTTATATCACATACATACGAGCCATTGTCTGCTGCAGATGCCTTCTCCACGGAATACGTTGCAGTAGTTGCTCCTTGAATGAGCGAGCCGTCTTTCTTCCACTGGTACGACAGCGACGAACCGGTTGCTGCAACGCTGAGCGCAAAGGAGCGGTCAAGCTCAACTGTTACAGGGGTTGGCTGCTGTGTGATTACGATTGGTGTACCAAAGACAACATTGGCCTGTGCTGATGTAGCGTTAGGCGTGCACGTTCCTGTGATAACCACATCGTACTTGCCAATTGTAGTAGCATCCAGAGACGGAATAAGTAGACTGTCGGCTGTTGCACCAGGGACGTTAGTTCCGTTGCGACGCCACTGGTACTTGAGTCCTGCACCTTCGGCACCAACGCGCAATGTAATCTTGCCTCCATCACAGGCTGATGCATCCTTGGGCTGCTGCGTTATCGATGGTGGATTCGAGATCGTAAATGGTGTTGTTAACAGACTTCCGTGACCGCGGCTTGTAGTTACGCGAATCACGTATTGTCCTGTAGGGAGATTCGCAACTTTCCAATTCAAACTGCGGCCTACGGCAGCCTTCGATATCTCCGTCCACTTGTTCGACCCAGCCTGCGATATCTCAATGGCGAACTTCATTGTGTCCGGCACGCCCAATGCAGCCCAAGAGATAGGCCTGTTAGCGCCAACACACCATGTTTCACCACCAGTTGGTGTTGTTAGCTCGAGAGTGCCGAAGGCATACTTGCTAACAAAACCAGACAATCCGCTCTCAACTGTTGTGATGGCACCAGCTGGATTTGTTGGGAAGTTGGTTGACGTTGTTGTACCCGCGATATAGAGATCACTCACCTGATCAACAACGGCTACACGAACCGTATCCTCGTTCTCACCACCGATGAGTGTCGTGTACTTATTCGTCGATGTATTCAGCACCGAGATAAAACCATCAGAATTACCGGCGCGTTCGCTACGCGCTCCTTCTCCCATGACGGGGAAATCATTCGACTGTGTTGTGCCAACAAGAACGGCCGAGTTGGCAAGTGGGTCGTAGTTCATCCCCACCACTTCGTCTTTGCCCGTTCCTCCGAAATAGGTTGCACCGTTGAGCGTGCGTCCATCATCAGGTAGCACGCCGTAGAAAATGTCTTGGTCTCCGATTCGCTGGGTGATAAGTGTGCCAACAGTCTCGAGATTTTTTGATGTGGTATTGCCTACGAAGTGAGCGCGGCCCAAATCATCGACATAGATGCCACGTCCCTCGTCTTCACCATCTCCACCGAAGAACGTAGAGTAGGTGCCGTCGTCCGATTTTGCCAGAGCGAGCTCGTTGTTGAGCTTGAGAACAAAGGCATCAGTTGTGCCTCCGTTGAAGGTGCGATCATACGGCAAGCGGCCCGACGAAAAGAATCCTGCACTTGGAGCTGTTTCAAAGTTGGGCGATGTGGTTGACCCAGTGATGTAGACTCCATTTGAACGGTCAAGACACATTGCACGGAAAAACTCGTTGCCCTCTCGTCCGAAATAACGCGATTGCTGTATCGAACCATTTGCAGAGAAGAAACAAACAAACCCATCAATCAAACCCTGATTTGCTCCACCGCCCGGCTCCGTGTATGTTCTACCTCTCCAGTCCCGGCGTGTGATAGTAACCGGAAATGTTACCGGCATGCCCGACGTTGAACTGGTATAACCGCAAACAAAAATCAACCCGTTCTGATCAACTGCGATCGCTGTTGCCTTATCATCCTTGTTGCCACCATGATAACCACTAACGATGAGCTTCGTGAGCGTTGAGTCAAACTTTGCAATAAAGGCATCAATCCCGCCCTTGGAGAGCTGACCCGAAGCACCTGATGTGATGGGAAGATCTGTGGAAGTGGTCTCTCCTGTAACATAGATGTTGTTAACGTTATCTGCCGTAAGTGCCACAATACGGTCGTCTCCAGAGCCGCCGAAATAGGTGTACGAGAGGAACTTTTCAAGCTTACGGTCTAGGCGAGCAACAAACCCATCAGACGTACCCTTGATTGTAGTTTGATATCCACCGGTTGCATTGGGGAATGATATTTCTGGCGAATTACCAGCTACTACGATTTGACCATTCGTAAGGTATTCTACACCAACAACATTGTCTGGCCCCGAACCACCTACAAACGATCCAAAAACTACCGACGTTACAGGCGTTGTTGCCATCGCCTCGCTACGTGGCTGCGTCTCGGACCGGATATGTTCTGCGCGAAGTGTTCCAGGAACATATGCATCCTTGTAAACGATTTCTCTACTAACCGCGTTGTCCGAAACTGAGTAATGGAAATCAGCACCCTTCACAACTTCCTGAACTACAACCAACTCGTATACAGGTGCGCTGAACCATGCTGAATGATTTGCTCCCAAATGAAATGCAATGGTAGACATACGCCCCGTTTCGAGACGCTTTGCAACAGGGTTGATGTCGTAAAAGTACTCGCGCTCAACAAGCCCCTTGCGCACTCCTGCTGAATGATGCAGAGCATATTTGTCAGTGACCACACCAGTGCGAGTGATCCACACAACTCCTTGATTGGTTCGCACGGCATAGAGCACTTCGCTAGGCCATTGCCCAACGTTCTTGATGAATCCACACAATTGAGTCCAAACCCGCGGCTCGGCTGATGCATGTAGTGGCAATATCATGCCCGCTAACGCTACAAGAATGGCTAAGCGTAAACGTGTGAGTGTCATACAGCCTCCAAAAAATCAGTAGTTTCGAAGTTCGTATCGTGCTTTTATACGCTGGTACAAAAGCATTGACAAGATACACAGAAAGTAGTTACGCCAGTGTGGACAAACACTTCCAGAAAGTCTATTTATGCGCCTCGCTGTAAACATTGATCACTTTGCAACAGTTCGCGAAGCCAGAGGCGGTATAGAACCCGACCCTGTGCATGCGGCAGTAATCGCTGAATTGGCTGGCGCATCGGGCATTGTCTGCCATTTACGAGAAGATCGTAGACACGTGAACGATCGTGATGTGCGCGTTCTGAGAGACACCATTACGACAAAACTTGACCTCGAGATGGCAGCCACCCCCAAGATCATAACCATTGCCATGGATATCGTGCCAGAGCTCGTCACGATTGTGCCCGAAAAAAGAGAAGAGCTTACAACTGAAGGGGGCTTAGCAGTTGCTGGGAATGAAGCTCACTACTCAGAGCTAACACAAAGATTTCATGACCGCGGAATCGAGGTTAGCCTCTTTATCGAGCCTGAGGCCTCCCAAATTGAAGCAGCAGCCGCATGCGGAGTTGATATCATTGAGCTTCACACCGGAACATATGCTAATGCTCGCAGCCGAGCTGCAAAGGACATACAACTCGAGCGTTTGAGGGTTGCCTCGGCGCTGGCTGCTCAAGCGGGATTAGTCGTAACCGCCGGACATGGTCTGGACTTGCGCAACATTGGCCCACTTGCCGAGATTCACGCGATCGAAGAGGTCTCGATTGGCCACGCACTTGTAGCTAGGGCAATGTTTATAGGACTCGAGCAGGCTGTGCGCGAATTCATCGTCGCTATTGCCTGAGCACCATAGAACGTCACCTAAAAACAACAGGGCCTGTTAGATTTCTCCAACAAGCCCCATCATTTGCTTGCATGTACACTTGGTTAATCGCGTCCTGCGAAAACCGACGCCACGTAGTCTTTGTTCATCTGCGCAATAAAGTCTGCACTAATCCCCTTCGGGCATGCAGCTTCGCACTCATAGTGATTTGTGCAGGCACCAAAGCCTTCGGCATCCATCTGTAGAACCATGTTCATAGCTCGTGTTGAGCGCTCTGCCTGACCCTGCGGAACAGAGCCAAGGTGGCCAATCTTGGCAGCAGTAAAGAGCATAGCCGAGGCATTTGGACACGCCGCCACACATGCACCGCAACCAATGCATGCTGCGGCATCCATGGCGCGATCTGCATCGGTCTTGGGTATCGGTAGTGTGTTACCATCCTGCGCATTACCAGTGTTAACGCTTACGAAACCGCCCTTTTGGATTATTCGATCGAATGATCCTCTGTCTACCACTAGGTCGCGTATCACGGGGAAAGCACGAGCACGCCAAGGTTCGATGTAGATCTCGTCGCCGTCTTTGAACGTGCGCATGTGTAATTGGCACGCTGTGGTGCGCGCCAGCGGTCCATGCGGACGTCCGTTGATTACCATACCACATGTCCCACAAATACCTTCACGGCAGTCATGGTCAAATGCAACAGGCACCTCGCCCTTGGCGATGAGGTCTTCGTTGAGAACATCGAGCATTTCTAGGAAGCTCATGTGTTCGCTAACGTTTGCAACGTCGTATGTCTTAAGCATGCCCGCATCCTGCGGACCAGACTGACGCCATATGTGCAGTCGTAGATTCATTACTTGTAGCTCCGTGTGGCCAGTTGCACATTCTCAAATTCAAGGTTTTCTTTACGGAGTGTTGGCTTGGAACCAACTCCAGTGTATTCCCAGGCACCCACGTATGCAAAGTCTTGGTCATTGCGCTTGGCTTCACCATCCTCTGTCTGATATTCTTCGCGGAAGTGCCCACCACAAGATTCATTGCGGTGCAGCGCGTCGTAACACATCAATTCGGCAAACTCCAAGAAGTCTGCAACACGCAGCCCCAGCTCGAGTGACTGATTTAGCTGATCACCACTGCCTGGGATCACGACGTTTTGCCAAAACTCTTCACGTAACTCTGGGATCCGTGTAAGGGCTTCGGTAAGCCCCTTCTCATTTCGGGCCATACCGCACTTGTCCCACATAATCTTGCCGAGTTCACGGTGGAACGATGTGGGTGAACGCTTGCCATTGATAGAGAGTAGCTTCTGAATCTTTTCTTCTGCTTCGCGCACAGTTGCCTGCACGATTGGTGAGTCTTGCAGCACTGGCGAAAATCCGCCTTGCGCAAAGTATCCACCGATAGTGTACGGGATTACGAAATATCCGTCGGCAAGGCCCTGCATCAACGCAGATGCACCGAGTCGGTTGGCACCGTGGTCGGAGAAGTTTGCTTCTCCCAACACGAAAAGTCCGGGAACATTCGACATCAGATTGTAGTCAACCCAGAGACCTCCCATGGTGTAGTGAACCGCAGGGTAAATCCGCATCGGCACCTGATATGGGGTTTCACCCGTAATGCGCTCGTACATTTCGAAAAGATTGCCATAGCGATCGGCGATAACCTTTTCTCCCAGGCGCTTGATGGCATCAGAGAAATCGAGGTAAACACCCAAGCCGCCCGGTCCTACACCACGACCATCGTCGCATGCTTCTTTTGCGGCACGAGAGGCGATGTCGCGGGGTGAAAGATTTCCGAACGAAGGATATTTGCGCTCGAGGTAATAGTCGCGGTCCGACTCCGGTATCTGGTCTGGAGAACGCTTATCGCCCTGATTCTTGGGCACCCATATGCGGCCGTCGTTGCGCAATGATTCCGACATCAGCGTCAGCTTTGACTGATAATCACCACTCTGCGGGATGCACGTTGGGTGAATCTGCGTGTAACACGGATTTGCGAACAGCGCACCACGTTTATGTGCACGATACGTAGCCGTAACATTGCACGCCTTTGCATTGGTGCTTAGATAAAACACATTGCCATAGCCGCCAGTAGCCAAAATCACCGCATCGGCCATGTGCGTCTCTACCTTACCGGTAACCATGTTGCGGGTTACGATACCTCGCGCGCGACCATCGACAACAAGAAGATCCAGCATCTCTTGCTTGTTGTGCAGCTTAACCTTGCCAAGACCGACCTGACGCATAAGCGCTTGATATGCACCCAAGAGCAACTGCTGGCCTGTTTGCCCCCGTGCATAAAACGTGCGAGAGACCTGCGCACCGCCAAATGAGCGGTTGCTAAGGTATCCCCCATACTCGCGAGCGAATGGCACACCCTGGGCAACACATTGGTCGATAATGTTTACAGAGACTTGAGCCAGGCGATGCACATTGGCTTCGCGCGCCCGAAAGTCGCCGCCCTTGACTGTGTCGTAGAACAAGCGCCAGACAGAGTCACCATCATTCTGATAATTCTTTGCAGCATTGATGCCGCCCTGAGCAGCAATCGAGTGCGCTCTACGTGCAGAGTCGTGATACGTGAATGCCTGAACGTTGTATCCCAGTTCAGCGAGCGAGGCCGCTGCAGAAGAACCTGCTAGCCCCGTACCAACAACAATAACGCTGAACTTGCGCTTGTTGGCGGGATTTACCAGCTTAAGCTCCACACGATGTTTATCCCATTTCTGCTCAATGGGACCACTTGGAATATGATTCTTAAGATCCATAGATTATGCTTGGTCCTTCCTTATTTCACAATTCCGGCGAGTATCGCCAACGGTACCGACGAGAAACCCGCTGCTACGAGTATTCCAAGTAAGGGGCCAACCATGCGTATCACTGGTACAAATCGCTGATTACGAACGCCGAGCGTTTGAAACGCACTTGCAATTGCGTGGTTCAGGTGCAGTCCAACCATGATCATAGCAAGCACGTATGCCACACTAATGGCATGAACCTGGAAGCTCGAAACAACCATACTGTAGACATCGGGTATATACTCAGCTCCGTTAGATTCGGGTCCGGTTGGACTAGCCTTCGGATAAAACTCCGAGTGCACAACACCCCACGTAAAATGGGCTAGGTGATAGACAGCATACGTTAACAGCAACAGCCCGCTGTAGAGCATAGAACGCGATGCTAACGTTGAAGCTCTGTGCTCCACCGTGTTATATCTGCTTGGCCGAGCTTCACGATTCCTGCGCGAAAGTTTCATAGCGGAGGTAATATGCAGCACGAACGTGCCTAACAAACCAAAACGCACGATCCAAATAGCTGTGCCGTGAAGCATTGTTCGTAACCCATGCGCATACTCATTGATCGCATCGGGCCCCATGAATACAAGAAGGTTGCCAGATAGGTGACCCAACAAAAAACCGACCAGTAGCAGGCCGGATATTGCCATAAGCCACTTCTGGAAAACGTTGGATTCCCAGATTTCGCCAAATGCTCTCATTTCTTACCTGAATGATAAATTCTCCATGCACCCCGCAAACAAAGGCGGGGTAGAAAAAGTGCCACAAACTTACGAATTGCCGTAGCTTCGCAGCCATGCTTACTGTCGCAAACCTTACAAAGCGGTTTGGCTCGCATGTGGCCAACGATAATGTTAGTATCTCGGTGCGCCCAGGCATCATATTCGGCCTCTTGGGTCCAAACGGGGCTGGAAAAACGACGCTAATCAGAATGATCACACAGATCATCGAGCCCGATCAGGGCACGATCACGTTGTCAGGGATATCCGATAGTGAACGCAATCAGCGCATAGGGTACCTGCCTGAAGAGCGCGGTCTGTATAAGAAGCTCTCCGTAATCGATCAGCTTATCTACTTTGCTTCTCTCAAGGGTTTGTCTCATGCAGAAGCTCGCATGCGCGCGATGCATTGGCTTGAGCGCATGGATGCTCGAGGATGGGAATCAAAAAAGATTCAAGAGCTTTCAAAAGGGATGCAGCAAAAAGTTCAGTTTATAGCTACAGTTATTCATCAGCCCTCGTTGCTGATTCTTGATGAGCCATTTAGTGGCTTGGATCCAGTGAATGCTGATCTTCTCATCAATGTTATTCGAGAAATCCAGTCCAACGGCACAACCATAGTCCTATCTACCCATCAAATGGACCAAGTAGAACGGCTGTGTGATGATATCGCACTCATTCATAAAGGAAGAGTAGTTCTCAACGGCACTCTTGCAGCAATTCGATCAGCGAATGCAACAAATCGTTTGCGATTCGCCGTTCAGGGGCAACCAGATGTTCTCACAGATATTCCTGGCACTGAGGTTTTCGCGCGGGGCAATGACTGGATTGAACTATCCTGCGCTCACGGTGTGCAGTCTAATCGCATAGTACAGGAAGCCCTCACACGGGCAATGCTATTGCGCTTCAACATCGTAGAGCCGACATTAAACGAGATCTTTATTCGAACGGTTACCGACCCGACAATTGAGTCTCAGGTACCTGTATGATGCGTCTCAGATATGCTGCCATTGCTCTCACACTGCTGCCACTTGCTGCGATAGCTCTGCTCTGCTTCCGAAGTGTCTCAGGTCCGGTGACGATGATCATTGAACGCTCTCAATCGAGCGTAGCACGGGCAGTTGACGATATAGATGCGATTGCTCATCTACCAGACCACTGGTTTGTGCAGGGTGCAGTGAAGTTGGGACTGCGTGTCTCAGGCAAGAATCTTATTCCCGGCAGGTATAGTTTTTCTGCAAATACAACACAGCTACATATCATCATAACATTAGTACGCGGACAACGAGAGCCTCTTGTGAAGGTTACCTTCCCAGAAGGATTTACCATCTACCAAATCGCATCACGATTGAAACAGCGGACATCTGTTGATTCCGCAAGTTTTATCACCTGGTGCTTGTCGAGCTCGACACGCCATACCTATAACATTACATCTCCAACGATGGAGGGTTACTTGATGCCTGCAACATATCATCTTATCGAAGGTGAAAGCCCTGCAAGCGTTGGTGCAATGATGGCTGATCAAGCCCTTCGTGTATGGCAAGATATACAAGGTTCTTCCCCTGCTAAACGCGACAGCATAGTAACCCTTGCTTCGATAGTGCAAAAGGAAGCAGCACGAAATGATGAACTTGAAATGATTGCTGGTGTGTATGCCAATCGACTGCGTCGCGGTATGAGATTAGAGGCAGACCCTACATTGCAATACGGACGAGACCTGGCAATCACACGACAAGATCTTGCTGATGAAACCAATTTGTACAACACCTATCGACATGATGGCCTGCCGCCAGGACCAATTTGTAATCCCGGTAAGATGGCATTACATGCCGCTATTACCCCGCAACAGCATGACTACGTCTTTTTTGTTGCACGTGGAGACAGAACCATGGGCCATAGGTTCTCACGCACGTATGGGGAGCATCAGCAGAACGTGCAGCTGTATCGTGCCACAAAAAAACAGCCGTGAAAACACCGCAGTGAACTAGTCCTCTGCCACCACGGCACTGCCTCGCCCCTTTTCGTCGAATGCCTGAATCCGAAACGCAAATGGCTTCGAAGGATCTTTCCGGGTGATCTCGAACACTTCGATCCATGATACAGTAGGTTTTTGCGCGTCGGCTGCCCGCAGAAAACCTGGCAACTTCGCACTGCACTTGCGTTTCCGTCAACGATTTTAACGGTAGGCCTGTTTGCAGTGCGATCTGCTGAATAAAACTGAACAGTTATAGTCTTCACGTTCACATCGTTACTTCGCCGTACTTCCCGAATGACCGGCGCAGGAAATGCGCGAACATAAATGTTCGATGTGAACTCCGGCTGACCATCAATCAAACGCTCGAACACAAACACTTTACCCGTGTCTGCATTCGATGGCTTAAATCTCAGTGCTCCGTTTGCAGTGGTAGACACCTCTCGTGATCCTTCGCGGATCACGGCTCGCGCAGACTCAATAGAGCCAAGTAGTGGATCAACAACAACTTCGACTCCAGGATAGGCCACCTCTGGCACACGCGGCATTGCTGTAACCACAGTCTGAACGGAGAAGGTAGTTTTAGACTGTTTACCATCAGTACGTGTAGCCACAACTTCAACAACCGAAGTGCCATTGAGCGGTGTTCTACCCTTGATCACAAGTGTGCGCTGCTCAAAGTACCGTACAAACTCAATCTGTGCGCCACTAACAACTCGTATGGTTGGAAGTCCTTGCAGATCTCGCGACGGATCTGCGCCACCAATGCTTATGCGATTAGCCCATTCGCGTCCAGCAGCAGAAACAATAGCAATACGCGCAGGCTCGATCCAAAACTCACTGCTGAGTTGTTCTGCGAACTGTCGAGAGATTGTATCCTGCAGCATCAGGGTATCGATTCGGCCGCCCAGCATAATAAGCTGCGGAGGCTGCTGATTGTTAACAACGGTCGTCAGTACAAACTGTGTCTGCCCAATCGCAGGTGCCTGTGTGGACACTTCTTGCGCAGGTCTACCAGTTACTTGCAGTGTTACACGAAACGTCTTTGACGAGACAGATGCCTGAAGGGGGCTCCATGAAAAACGTATCACTCCGCGCTGCTGCTCGATGCTCAAAGATGCAAATGAAGAAACCGTTGATTCATCTATAGACAGCACCTGCCCTGTGCCTACATCCTCGATTACTGCTTTTACCTTCATGCTATTGAGTGCAGGCGAATAGCGGATCACATTTACCGTGTCTGCTCGCAATACCCTCATAGGCCCAGAACTATCTCGCTCTATAGCACACTCGAGTCTGATTTTTTCGGGAAACAACTCTACCCTGATCTGATCAAGCTGGCCATCGCCAGCCGATGTCGACAGAGAGTCCCAATCAGGCATCAGCAGCACAAGAGCCACCAGATACAGCACGAAGTAAATCTCGATATGCTTTTTACGCTTTGGTGCTGGTGCCATCACGGTCAATAATGTTGCGTGTTAGAAGCTTTTCAACTTCGAGGCGAACCAAACGTTCCACTTCCTGTCTCTCGACAGCGTGTAAGCGCTCTGAGAGTGAATCTATGCTTGTGGTAAACGAGGCCAAGGCATCGGTGGTCTTGGACATCGCATGCATTAACTCCGGGTTGGGCGCTACTGCTGCCACTGATGCCTCGACGCTTTCTTTCATGCTCTGGGCCATATCATTCTGACGCTCAACAACGTCTTGCAGCACACCGGCGATAGTCTCAAGTTGAACAGCCATGGCTGCATAATCGCGACCGATCTCTCCAAGCTCTCGCAGAAGTTCTTGGGACGCATCACCAGCGGCTGATGGATCGCCCAGGAGTTCGTCGTCCGGTGGCGCGAAGTACATCACTGCGAACAACAAGACCAGGAGTGATGCCTCGACAATGATTGCAGCGACAACAACATTCGGCGTGTTGATAACTTTAGTGCGGTTCAAGCCAATTGCCACAAGCAGAAAGGCAGCACCGATATAAACAAAGGCATTGATTGCAGAGTAGAAATACCTATTTACAATCTCCTGCATCCAAAGTGCCGTACCACCAAAGACCCCAAGTGGGTGCAGGACAGTTACATCACGGTTTACAATTCTAAACAAGTCGCGCTCTAGCGAGCATATACGCCACATAATAGCGAGCGATGAGAGAGCACCGAGATGCTTTTCAAAACGTAAATCCTGGTAAATATCGCGCAAGAGAGCACGACCAGGAAGCGTTGCAAGTGTTTCAAAGGTAAGCATATGCCATTGCGAGCGATAGTTCTTGGCTTCAATGATACGCAATAGCACTGGTTGGTCCTTGCCTATCCCACGGCTGTGTCGTAATCTAGGAGTTCATCGTTTCCTCTCAGCTGGAGAATCCCAATGGTTTTGCACAAGTTCTGCATAGCGCTCACCGTATTCGTGGGCTGTCTCGTAATTCCTTTCACGGCACACGCCCAATCAACTCCTCGACTGTCTGCGAAGAGCGCTCAGTCACTGGTCTATTTTGAGCGGAACGTGGGGCAGGCTCGATACAGCGAGGGGGAACGCGGTAGTGCAATTGATGCCATCGTGCGTACAAACGGCACATTAGCATACATTCATGCTAAGGGGCTGCAAATGGCTCAGTCACGAATGTATCCCACAGACAAGCATACGAGGCAAGAACCGGATTACGAGACTGATGTGTACCGCGTAGACATGGAACTCGTTGGCAGCAATCCAACTGCAAGGGCAGAGTTTGGCGATGAGTTGCCAGGTCTTGTTCGGTATATCAATAACCAAACAGGTGTTGCTGGTATCGATGCTCAGCGTTACCGCTCAATCACATACAGAGAAGTATGGCCCAACATTGATCTGCGCATGTACCTAACAACCGCAGGTGTAAAATACGACTTCATCGTTCATCCGGGAGGCAATCCAGCGGATATTGCCATGTCGTACACAGGTGGGTCTTCACCAACAGTATCCAAGGATGGTGGCCTTCTCATAACAACACCACTAGGCGAACTCAACGAGCAAGCTCCAGTGGTATGGACCAAGGACGAACATGACGACTTTGTCTCCAGTGTTGCCTCCAGCTTCGCAACATCTGGCAAGAGTGTGCGATTCAACATCGGGAGTTACGACAACACGAAGATTCTTGTTATCGACCCTCAGAGACTGTGGTCAACCTACATCAGCGGCTCGCAAAACGTCTACAGCAATGTCAATGGAATCTCCCCTACGTCACTTCGCACTACATTCGATTCTACTGGCAACGTGATTCTCGCCGGAACCACTCCGGCAACAGATATGCCCAACACACCCGGGGTTTTGCAGCGTCGTTTGAAGGGTAGATTCGATTGTTTCATTTCGAAGTTCGATGAAACTGGCACGTTCAAATGGCATACATACTATGGCGGATCACTTGAAGACATCCTGCATGACGTTACAACCGACCCATCCGGGAATGTCTGGGCATGCGGAGAAACAAAATCACGCAACCTTCCAGATTCTTTACTTGTAGGCTCGAACGACGACCTGCAAAGATGGGCAGACATAGACTCAATCGCTAGGATCGCAGGTTTTGTTCTTAAGCTGCAACCAGATGGCAAATGGAGTGACAGCTGGCTTGTTGATGACAGAGAAAATGACCGAATCACGGGGATTGCAGTAACTAAAGACAAGGTAGCAATCGTTGGTTCAACGAACAGCCCCCTACTTGGATTCATGAATGGTGATGGAGGCTTTAAAAAAGACACCACAAACTTCTCTTCGAACTACGACATCTTCATGGCAACCTTTAAGCTCAATGCTCAGGGACGCTGGGGTCGAAACTATCATATCTTCTATGGTGGCGGAGGCATGGATTACGGTGGCAAAGTTGCCATCGATAGTGATGGCAACATCATCTTCAATGGTTTGACACAGTCCACCAATTTCCCCGTTACTGATGGCTCGCCTCGCAGAGGTGATGATGATAACGTGATCGTAAAGTTTGGAGCTACACCGACTAGGCTTTGGGCAACGCAATATGGTAGCACGGGGCAAGACCAACCGTCCGACATGGCGCTCGATGGACAAAATGCCGTTGTCGTGGTTGGGTACACACTTGGCACTGACTTCCCAACAACCACCGGAGCCTTCAAGACAGCACGCCAAGGGTTTGTTGATGGATACATCCGCAAGCACAACTCAGCAGGTGCCGTTCAATGGTCTACGTATTACGGAGGAGACTCAACAGACTATGCCTACGGCGTAGCGGTTGACAAGTCCAACAACGTATGGGTAGCGGGTGTTACCTTTTCGTCGTCAAACATACCGCTAACGCCAGATGCGCATCAAAGTGCCCCCTACACAGCAACTGATTATGTGCTCAAGGACGGCTTTATCGGTAAGCTAGATTCTACGGGAAAGAAGCTTCTCTACGGCTCATATTACGGGGCTCCGCCTCAAGCAACATTGCCGATTATTGATCGATCGAATCCAACAATTCCACCTCCGAATACCGACTTTGGTTCCGACCTAGCAGTAGATATCGCATGCGATCGCAGCGCCTATGTATCGATAGCGACGATTGCCGAAACATTCCGTATGGGTACCACACCAGGTGCCTATCAGGATTCTGCCAAACTGTATCAGGACACAACTCGCGCTCATCCGTTTATCTCATATTTCACACAGTGCAAAGACTCTGTGATTTCTATCACACCAAACGGACCAGCAACCTTATGTGATGTAGATGCACGTCAGCTGCTCGCACCAAATGGTTATGCCAGATATGAGTGGTCTACCGGTGAGAAGACTCGTGTTATTACTGTACGCGATACTGGCACCTATCAAGTTATGTGCATGACGTCTGAGGGATGCCGATACAAAACGTCGTTATATATAGCGCGCAATCCGAAGCCGCTCGTGAGTGCTGGACGCGACACAATACTCTGCAACAAATCTTCAATTCAGATCAACGCTGTTGCATCAGGTGGTAAGCCGCCATATCGTTTCAAGTGGAACCGCGTTGAGACGGGAACAGAGTTTGTAGATAACGACACAATTCCAAATCCGAATATCAATCCTGGCAGCACGTCGCGCTACGAGATCACGGTAACAGACAGCAATGGCTGTGCTGCTAAAGACACTATGCTCGTAACGGTTATCGATCCAAGGCCAACATTGTCTCCATCATCAACCGACTTCGGCACGCTCGATGCTTGCACCTCCAGCTCGGAGCAGGATGTCACCGTCAACAACCCATACGACTACCCCATTGTTGTGACAGGCATGACGCCAGATGATCCGAGAGTTAGCTTGGTTACAAACCTTGCAGGCGGTATCCCCGTTGCTCCAAAGAGCTCAGTGAATATTCGCCTAAGCGTTACTGCAGCCACAGCAGGAACCACAAACGGATTCTTCTCTATCACCGGTACTCCATGTTCGTGGTCTGCACGTACCACCTATACAGTAACCAAAGCCCAGCTAACAGCACTCGTAGTTCCAAGCACAGTTTCATTCGGAGCTGGTGTGGAGTGCGAGACAGCACCTAAGACAGACACGGTAGTGATCAAGAATCGTGGTGTAGAGCCCCTTATCATCAAGCCGGCGATTGTAAAGGCCCCATACACTGTACTTGACCCCACTGCTGAGATCACGATAGATCCGGGCAAAGATTACACTGTGAAACTTCAATACACACCAACCTTGGGCGCACACAGCGAAGAGGCAAAGTTCGCGTTCACATCAGGTGCATGTAAAGACACGCTTCGTGTTAAACTCAATGCTGTTACTTCTGCCGTTACTGTTGTTGCGAGCACGCCATCAATAAATCTTGGCACATTGTCGGGCTGTGAAAATCAGCGCGATACGACAGTGATCATCACAAACAATTCTGATGTTGCCATTAAGGTAAGCCTGCCTCTCGATCCTGAGGTTGTCTATACGCCTGCAGGTCCGCTGGATATTGGTGCAAAGTCTTCGCTGGAGGTTCAGGTCTCTGTTCGTCCAGGAGCAGCAGGTGCATTTAGCAAGATCTCTGAGTTGTCTATTGAACCATGCGCGAAGAAATTGTCGATTTCGTATGGTGCCCAGAAGAATGGTGTAGCGTTTTCAGTACCAACTGCCATCGATTTCGGAGAGTTCTCAACGTGCTCACCTGCACCCAGCATTACAAAGACGGGTTCACTGTCATTCGACGGCACAGGTAGTGCATCCATCAAGAGCGTTTCGACTGGATCTTCTCTTTCAGCAACATTATCGCAAGGACAGCCCCTTACACCCGGAACTCCCCTTGCATTCAATCTCACATGGACACCCGCAGCCGAAGGGCAACTCATAGACAGTGTCGTTGTCGTCTTTGACCCATGCGACGTCCGACGTGTTATTCGAGTTACGGGTGTGCGCACACGTCCATCACTTCGGGCAGACAACGCTGTTACAAACCTAGGCACGATTGCTGGGTCTGCTACAGGCACTGTGCGCTACACCAACAACGGCACAGACACACTACTGATCGGCCTTCAGGCCTCTGTTGGTACTGCTGTAACAGCCACGCGACCAGCGAACCTTGCAGCGCTTCTGCCAGGAGCTCAAGTAGAGGTTGACTTCTTGACTGGTTGTGATAATCGCACCGCCATCTCCGATACAATTCAAGCGGTTGTTACTTCACCTTGTGTTTCATCAGCAGTTTCAATCATTAATGCTACATGCGAACAAACCACTACTGTCTCTACGTCGCTCGTGGTTGATTCCGTAGCTGTGAAAGTAGGCGAACTATTTGTGGTCCCCGTGCGCATTGTCGCCTCGTCCGGATTAACTGCATCGAAAGCAAAGACATGGACAGCAAAGGTTACCTACGACCCAATGGTTGTCGTGGGCAGAGGCAACACACCAGATTGCTATATCCCTGCTACAACTGGAACGTGCACCTCGCAAATCAGCGGCGTACGTGGTAACGATACAACAGGTGTGTTGTTCGCTCTGAACTTTACTGCATTGCTTGGGTCGGCTGCCAGGACGTCCTTGACGCTTAGCGACTTCGCGTGGACCGAGGCGGCGGGTGCTACTATCACGTCTTTGCCGGGAAGCGTCCGTATCACAGATATATGTGAGTCAGGGGGCTCGCGATTTGTTAAACCACGCACTTCGGGTGTTCGATTGTCGGTCTATCCAACTCCTGCTACAGACGATGTTGCGATCGATGCCTCCGGTATGGGTAACGAACAGCTGCGTTGGGTGCTTAGCTCATCCATCGGACAATCAATATCTGCAGGCAGCATAGTACCCGACGGAAGTGGCCTAGCTCATCAGACAATTGATGTTCGTTCGCTACCAGCTGGAGTGTACGTTCTTTCGGTAGACGCGCGTGGCGAGACGACACACACAACTGTTTTGATCCAACGATAATCGACAAAGGACACATCCATGAATACACCAACATACCTTTGTCGCGCGATCGCAGTTATCGTTGTTTTTTCAGCAGCAGCATCGCTCAGTCTTGCACAAGAATCTCTGTCAAAAGAACGACCAAAACCCAAGGCGCCTGAAGCGCCTAAGCCAGCAATGGTTGAAAAGCGCGCATTGTCTATCGGACTCGTTACGCTTTTCAATCCTGTCGTAACAAACGATGTTGAGACTGGCTTTAAGCTGCCCACTGTTAGCTCATGTTGTCCCGGCTACGAGGGCACATCAGGATCCGGCATAGCAATCGGAGCGGAACTAATGCTGCCGCTTTCCGACGCACTAGAGTTAGGAGCTCGAATTGCGTATCAAACCTCGAGTGCTACGTTTTCGGCTGTAGAGCCTACAACAGTCCGCGTGGGCAACAGTGCGGTAAAAACAACCATAGATCATTCTCTGTCCACCAATGTGTCTTCCCTGTTCCTCGAGCCCACACTCAACTATCTGCTTACAAGGGGGATCTATCTTAGTGGTGGACTCCGTCTCGGGACAATTACTGGCGGGATGTATGATCAAGTAGAGAAGTTTACTGATGCATCAATTCCATACGACTTCGAGACGAACAGGAATGCTAAAGACCAGGAGATTCCATTTCTCAGTGGATTCCAGCTTGGTGCAGTTATTGGCCTGCGAACGCTGATCGAGCTTGGACCGAGCTTGAGTGTAATGCCGGAGATTTCCTATGCTCCGATGTTCACAAGTATTGTCTCGGATGCAAGCTGGACGGCATCTCCACTGCGCATTGGTGCGAGTATTCTCCTGAACGTCACAAAGCTTGAGGCCGTTTCTACGCCAATTGCGCCGTAAGTTTGTTGGCTATGCCCAACAGGACAACCGAAATACAACGTCGTCGGACGGTTGCTATCATCTCACACCCAGATGCTGGCAAGACCACAATGACCGAAAAGCTTCTCCTCTATTCTGGCGCTATTCATGCAGCTGGAGCAGTTACAGGGGGCAAGCACAGCTCGACAACGTCTGACTGGATGGAAATCGAACAACAACGCGGGATCTCCGTTTCATCTAGTGCAATGCGCGTTGAGTACGGAGATCTTCTGCTTAACATCCTCGACACACCCGGGCACCAAGATTTCTCAGAAGACACGTATCGAACCCTGATGGCGGTTGATTCGGCCATCATGTTGTTGGATGCTGGTCGTGGTGTGCAGGAGCAAACACTCAAGCTTTTCAAAGTGTGTCGCGACCGCGGCATTCCAATCATCACGTTCATGAACAAGATGGATCGTCCGTCACGTGATCCACTTGAACTACTCGATGAAGTTGAACAGACGCTTGGCATCACAGCGATACCCCGCACGTGGCCCATTGGCAATGGACCTGATTTCCGTGGAATTTTTGATCGTGCTACGGGGCAGTTTTTTGAATTTGAGCGCACAGTTGGCAACCGCTACAAGGCCCCTGTATCCACCGGCGACATTCGAGGTGCCGAACTCCGTGCTGCAATTGGCGAACTCTCGCACAACAAACTTCTCGAAGATCTTGAGTTTGTAGACCACGTTATTCCAGACTTTAATCGTGATGCATACCTGAAGGAGGAGTGCACACCGGTATACTGGGGTTCTGCAATTACAAACTTTGGGATTGAGCATTTCCTGCAGTTCCTACTTGACCTAGCACCTACCCCACAGCCCTACCAAACATCGACGGGATCTATAGCCCCTTCCGATCAGGAGTTCGTTGGCTTTGTCTACAAAGTACAGGCCAACATGAACAAGGCTCACAGAGATCGCATTTCCTTCGTCCGCATTGTGAGTGGTACGTTTGAACGTGGCATGACGGCATATCACCCACGGACGGGCAAAGAGACAAAGCTTACCTACCCATTCGAAATCTTCGGACGTGATCGCAAGATTATCGACGAGGCTTTTCCTGGCGATGTAATCGGTCTAACAAATCCGGGCTTGTTTCAAGTAGGCGACACCATCACCGAAGGCACCAAGGCAGAACTGCCAGACTTCCCGCGCTTTGCACCTGAGATCTTCGCAAAAGTTTGGCCAGCAACTGGCTCGTTTTCGAAGTCGTTCCGTAAGGGCATTGAGCAGTTACGCGAAGAAGGCGTAATCCAGATCTTCACCGAATCTGACGGAAGTCCCGTACCATTGGTTGGTGTTGTGGGTGAATTGCAACTCGAGCTCTTCGCATGGCGTATGGAGAATGAGTACAACGAAAAGATCAAACTTGAACGCTTGCCGTTTACCCGCACACGCTGGATGGGATCGGATGTTCGGCCCGCTACCTCGGCACCAGTTGTTGTTGATGATAAGGGGCGAATGGCCGTGTTGTTTAAGAGCGACTGGGAAATTGACTACACAATCCAACGTACCGAGGGTCTTGAACTATTGGATAAGCCTCCGGTGGCTCCAGCATAGTTTTTTCCTAGGCGGATACGTCGATTGAATTCCGTATTGTGGTAAACATGGATACATTCAAGGCACACGGACAACAACTTGCATGTGCGATGCTCTTCATCATCGCGTCCGCGCTTTGCCCTGATCTTACCCGTGCTCAATCAAACATTGGCGGCATCATCAACATATACACGCCCGTGTTGCAGATTACTACGGATGCATGTGCTGCTCTGCTGGAAGTGGAAGACACCACAGGATTTCGTGCCGGCGACCGCGTTTTACTGCACCAAACAATGGGATGCACAGGCGCTTCAGATTATACAGTAGACGCAGTTGGCCTCTTCGAGTTCGCAACAATTGAACGAATCCGTCCGAACAAGATTATTGAGCTTAAGCGAACACTTGTGCACAGCTATCAGAGGTGCAACTTCGTACAGCTCGTTCGCGTCCCATCATACATTGGCGCTACTACCGTAACTACACCTCTTCGGGGTAAACCATGGGATGGTAAGGGTGGTGGAATCATTGCACTGGAAGTGCGCGGGGTGTTGAACCTGCGCAACACGATCGACGCCTCGTCGATTGGCTATCAAGGCGGAGCCATCCGCAACAGCAATAACGGACAATGCTCCACAACAATTGCCAATACAACCATCGCTAGTCCTGATGCCGCGATGAAGGGTGGTACGTTTGTCTATCCTCGGGTAGACAATGTTGCGGGTAATGCAGAGTTATTAAGCGCAGGTGGCGGTGGCGTAGGGCACAACTCTGGCGGTGGTGGTGGTGGTAATGGCGGACGTGGAGGCAACGGCGGAAGTCAATGGCAAGGGTGTGGTGCCCCCTTCGACAACGGCGGTCGCGGTGGTGCCAGCCTGGCAATTCAGTTCAATGGGCTTCCATACATGCGCTTTGGCGGCGGCGGTGGTGCTGGCCATACGAACAACAACACCGGAACTCCCGGTGGCAATGGCGGCGGTATTATCATCATCAAAGCTGATACGATCTACGGCAACCAGAACGTAATCCAGTCTCTTGGAGGCAATGCGCAGACATCTGGTAACGACGGCGCAGGTGGAGCAGGTGCCGGCGGATGTGTCTTGATTTCGAGTGCACTTCTGGTAGGCCCCCTGAATATCAACGTAAACGGTGGCAAGGGTGGAGACATGTCTTCTGGCGGTCTTCATGGCCCTGGTGGCGGTGGCGGTGGTGGTGGTGTATTGTTATCAGGAACTGCACTGCCCTCGGGCGTTACGTTTACCGCTGAAGGTGGCATTTCCGGGCGCTGCACAGCCTTTACAGATGCGGTTGTAGCGGCTCACCTTGCTAAGCCTGGAGAGCCTGGATCGATAGCCTTTCGCGCAGTTATTCCTGAGAATTCAACACCCAAACCGATACTCAAGGTTACAATTCTCCAGGACACAACAATCTGTCCCGGACAATCAGCAACACTTAGACTGCGTACCATAGGTTCCGTAGCAGGTATTGAATGGAGTGAACTTGGCGGCAAGGTTCTCAGCAGGTCGAGTGTTCTCGATGTTAAACCCACACGAACCACATCATATGTGGTTGCAATCTCAGACCCCACTGGATGCTCTGCACTCGATACAGCAACTGTTACCGTTCTGGATCAATGGAAGGGGCTTGCACGCCCGCTCGACCTTGGAGACGTGTTCTGCGACAAGGTCATCGACACTTCTTTCACAGTTGTGAATGCAGGTTCGGTATCAGGATTCGTTTCGAAAGTTACTTTTACCTCTGCCAATGTTCAGTTGCTCGACACATTACCGACCAGATTACTCCAGAATGATTCGGTCCGCATACGCGTAAGAGTATCCACAGGAGCAGCAAGCGGACCGAATTTTGTAACTGTTGCAACAACGCTCTCGCCTTGTGACTCGACGATAACATCTACCATTGTTTGGAACAGACAGAACAGACTCAATTCGCTGTTTCCCTCGACGATAACCATGCCACTTCTCTACTCATGCAAGGGTGAGGTGCGCGATACAACTGTGCTGTGTGTACTGCGCGGGAGCGACGGTATACTAACGAATATTATCACGAGCGGCAGTGCCACATCTACAACCGCCTTACCAATTGCGGTTCAAGACGGAACAGTTTTCCCAATTAACCTGCAATGGTCGCCGAGTCCGGGCAAATCTAAAGGCAGAGTTGGACTAGTTCTCCAATTTGAAGGCTGCTACGATACGTTGTGGGTAGACATTGATGGTCCGGTATTCATGCCGCGCGTACAGCTACCAGATACGGTGCAAGTTCCTGATGTGTTGCTTTGCCAGAATCAACCAATTACTGTAGACGTTCCGATCACATCGCTTGACTCAACTACCTGGTTCGTAAGTGATGTGTCAGCGCCTGCTGAAGTTTCTCTCGATCTGCAAAATGGTGATTCGGTGCGAGCAACAAGAGTCGTTCGTGTAGGCATTAGCCCAACAGTTCTTGGCAAGTTTGCATATACGGTCAGCATCACACTATCTCCGTGCGACACTACTATTCGCCTAACTCTCGTTGGTAAGGCAATTGATGCTGGTATTGCCCACGTAGATACTCTTCGCTACACCGAACCGATCATAGGCCGAAAGGAACTACGGACTGCCTATTTCGTGAATAGAGGGGACATTCCAATCGATGTGCTTACTGTGGAGCCCCTTTCACCAAAACCATTTGTGCTCATTTCATCCGAACCAACAATTCCGTGCTCACTCGGTCCGGGCGATACCTTGTCCTGCGACATTCAGCTAACCCAGCAGTACGGGATGAGTATCGATTCGTATGCAATCATCACGAGTAACCCATGCAAACAGCGCGAAGTTGTTTTGTTGGTGTCCGAGGCATATGCAACCAATACGCTCTATATGCCTCGCATAGAATCAGAGATTGGTGCCACGGTGCTTGTACCGGTGCTACTGGATGGGCGTCCGGCAATTGATTCATCATTACTCGATTCGTTCGCAGTACAGATACATGTTCAATCGTCAGATCTAGCAGTGCAGACAGGATCCAACAGCTACGCTGCATGGGAATGCGACAGCCACGACTCGCTAACGACGATAAGCATCACTGGTGAGTGGCTTGGTGGTGATACTCTCGCTATTCTTCCAATGCAAACATTACTCTCAACTTCGTCATCAACACCATTAACGTTCGACCGTCAGCCGGGATTTGCATGGATCAATCAGCAGTGCGACGTTGTCTACCGCGACGGCGAGGTTCTTCTCGGTGATGTTTGCACGGGTCGTGTTATACGCCTTGTGCGTATTGGACAGACGCGTCCGATTGTTGTTTATCCGAACCCAACAGATGATGTTGCAATAGTAGATGTCAGCAAAGACATGTTCAAGAATGGTTACACGGTGGTCGTGGTTGATGGGATAGGCAATGTTGTGCAGACCGCTGTAGCGCAGGGCAGCAACTCTATTGATCTGTCCTCGGTGCCATCTGGATTGTACTTTGTTTGTGTCGGCGATAAGTTCAGAACGGTTTATCAACCGCTTATCAAACGCTAGTCCTCAAGCGTTCCCATTTTTCCATCTCTGTAATCAACCAGAGCTTGCTGAATTTCGTCATCGGTGTTCATAACAAAGGGACCATACTGCGCTATTGGTTCGCGAAGGGGCTCTCCGCCCAACAACAAGAGATCGCCGGATGATTCAGAAGCTAGATGTATTCTAGTCCCATCATTGTTAAACACCACAAGTTGATGCCGCTCTACCCTGTGCTCTCCATTTACAATGAGAGCGCCGTTTAGCACATACAGGGCAAGTGTTTCGTTACCAGGTAGGACTAATTCTGCATCAAGTTCTGAAGTAAACGAACCCATAGCCGTTGTAACGGAAGAACGCGTCTTGGCAGGGCCTTTGTGCGACATAACCTCACCGGATATCACGCGCAAGGTGAGTTGATTATCATTGATACGCACTACAGGAATCGTAGAGTTGTGCAGCTCCTGATATGAAGGAACACACATCTTATCGCTTGCAGGCAGATTAACCCACAGCTGAATAAGTTCGATTTCTCCACCTGATTGTTGCAGCTCCTCGGTTGGACCTTCGCTATGAATGATACCGGATCCGCCTGTAATCCACTGTACTTCTCCGCCATGGATTATACCGCTGTTACCGAGGGAGTCCTTGTGGTGAACACTCCCTCGGTAGACAAACGTTACTGGTTCGAATCCGCGATGTGGGTGGGGATCAATCCTGTGAACACCACCACTTGCATCGAATCGTTGTGGTCCAGCATGATGCAACAGGATAAATGGATCCAGATTACGCAGTGCATGCACAGGCATTGGCTGAGCAACCCGCAAAGGGCCTACACCCGTGAGAAGAGACGATGTGATGATGCGGACCGAACGAAACATGATTACTGCTTCTGTAGTTGAAGATTCATTGCAAGTTTTACTGTGTCGGATACGACAATACCTCCAGCTTCAGTAACAGCATCCCATGTTAGACCAAACTCTTTGCGATTGATCGCACCGGAGATTTCAAATCCAGCTTTGGTATTTCCGTAGAAGTCCACCATTTGACCACCATACACAACATCGAGTACAACTTCCTTCGTTACATCACGAATTGTGAGGTTGCCGCCTAACTCAAATGCGCCATCTCCCTTGGAATCAAACCGTGTTGATACGAAGTTCATTGTAGGAAAGTTCTCTGCACCAAAAAATTCGTCGCTCTTTAGGTGGCCGTCACGCATTTCAATGCGTGTGTTGATGCTGTTGATATCCGTTTCGAAGGTAAACGTTGCCTCGGACCAATCGGATGCATCGGAGACTACTTCGGCGCGCTACGATGTAAACTCACCTGTAACCGTATTGATCATAAGGTGCTTGACTTTAAACTGCACCTCTTAATGTGCTGGATCCGCAATCCACGTGGCCATAACTTATTCTTTTCAAAGTGATAGTATGTGTTGCAACACAAATATACCAAAACGATGTGTGTTATGACACATTGCACGCATGAGGAAGTCATGGCTTGGGTTCATCAAGACCACTCACGATCACAACACCGCTTGATGTACCCAGACGTTCTGCACCAGCATCTAACATTGCAAGTGCTGTTTCCCTGTCTCGAATGCCGCCGCTGGCTTTCACTTTTACTGAAGGGCCTACGTGCGCTCTCATCAAGCGAACATCATCAAGGGTAGCACCACCGGTAGAAAATCCCGTCGAGGTTTTGATAAAGTCAGCCCCTGCTTGCGTAACGATAGCGCACATATGCTTCTTTTCATCGTCTGTTAGCAAGCATGTCTCGATGATAACCTTAACAATGCCATGAAGGCCATGCACTGCCTGAGTAACCTCGCGAACATCATCATAGACCTCACTAAAAAGACCACTTTTAAGAGCTGTTATCGATGCTACCATATCGATTTCACGAGCCCCCTGACGAAGTGCAATTTCGCTCTCTGCAACCTTGCTCACTGTGGTCGATGCTCCCAATGGGAATCCCACCACCGTGCAGACCGGTATACTGCTGGCAACAAGGAGCTCATGCGCACGCTCCACGTGCCATGGCAGAATACACACGCTGGCGAATCTATGCGTGATGGCCTCCGAGCAGATTGTCTCAACATCAGCAAGAGTTGATGTTGGTTTCAGCACAGTATGATCAATTGTAGCAGCGATATTCATGATGTCCTCTATTGCCTATCCATATCACGTCCGTAAACATCCGGAGCACGATACCGATGTTGTGAGAATGCAGAAAAATGTTGGCTCACAGAAAAGATGATTCCTGCCATTTTTTGCGTTGTACAGTTGTATGCAAAATCAAAACGATAGATAGCGTCTTTACCGGATACCTTGAGATTGTGGATGCGCAATCCGGCACCTACCGAGTTGTAGTAGCGTGCATTGAGGTAATTCGACGACTGATTAAATGCCGTTCCGATATCGTGGAAAAGCACTGCACTCAAGCCATAGATCCACAGGTTGATCTTGGGGAACCACCGCAGTTCGGTATTACCAACAAGACGGCGCTCTCCCACAAGCCAATTGGCTTCGTAGCCGCGCAGACCAGATTGCAAATCAAGAACCAGCTGACGAAATCCGGTCCAATTCCAGATCGACTGGGTCTTTACCTGCGAAGCAATCACAAAGTTCTCATTTACGCGCCAGTGCGTAGTACCATAAATCTCGAGGTATGTATTGACTGCACGTGCACCTGTCTGAAAACCCGATCCAGCAGCAATGCGACCAAACAGGTAAAAGTTGTCCGACAGCCGCGCAGATTCTTCACCCTCGGCGCCGAGATACCACATTGATGGTGCTCCCTGACCCATCGAAAAGACGCGTCCCATTGTTGCGCTGCCCCACGCCCCTTGCATGATGTCTTCGGTCTCATAGCCATTAAGGAACTGTGCACGTGAATACTGTTGTCGTATCGAAGAAAATCCAATGAGAACATGTCCAGTGTTGTCGAATGCCTGCACAGATGTTGGAAGGACGCGTGAAACATCAGAAAGCCGAACGCTGAGACTTGAATATAACTGGTCGCGCACTCCATAGGATTGTGAGATCCAGCCGAATAGTTCTCGCGAGTGGAATGGTAACAGGGTTACATTCTTACCTTCATTTGAATATTTGAAATCGCTACCGTATTCATTCAGCGTCTGTACGTTGAATGCATAGGGTGTTGTAAACCACCGAAAGGGCTGGGAGATCGAGATCTCTTGTCGTGTGCGATATCTGTTGGACTGAACAGATACACCGACGTCTACCAAAGAGCGAAGAACGCGTCTCCACTGACCATCCAATGTGCCCTCGAAGCCTATGTCGTTCTCTGTTCTATAGAGCCCCTTAAGAGCGAGCATCGAACCTGTACCGAGCAGATTAAACTCCTCTACTTGGCCTCCATATGTGAAGATGCCGCCACCTGTAGAGAAAATGACGGCTGGAGACAACGACGCTCTGTCTTGCGTGGTAATGTTTACATCTGCTTGTCCGTTGGCTACAGTGTGCTCAACGCGGACGTTACTAAAGATCCCAATTCGACGCAGAACACGTTCTGTCTCGAGCAGATCAACTGTATCGAGCTCATCACCAATGTCAAAGAGTAGTTCGTCGTTAATCACATATTCACGTGTCTTCACATGCAAGGCATTCATGAGGTCTGCAGCAAAGAACCAATCTCCTTGCGTAGAATCCCAGATCTCAATGCGCTTGATTTTTATCGATCGGATGATCGGAAAGTCACTTTCTTCTCTTTGTGCAAGCAGCGAACCGACATTCACGACAACAAACAGTATAGCAAGGCTAACGATCTTCATGACTAAGTCCATTGTTCCTTTGCTTTTGATGCTCATGAATTACCGCGCGTACTTCATCTGATGTTCTGCATGCTACAACATGTTCTACGAGTTCACAACACTCACTGGTGGTGAGAGTTTGTATGCGGCGTTGCAGCTCAGGGATAACGTGCGGAGTAACACTAAAGTGTTTTACTCCGATGCCCAATAGCACCTCTGTGGCCATGAGTTGAGCTGCCATTTCGCCACATATATTTACGTCAATTTGGGATTCGCGTGCAGCCTGTACAACACCTAACATCAATCTGATAACGGAAGGATGAATGCAATCGTACATGTTCGACACAAGTTCATTGGTTCTGTCAGCGGCTAGTGTGTATTGTGTGAGATCATTTGTACCGATTGAAATGAAGTCTACATTTTTCGCCAAAACATCTGCCATCACAGCTGAAGCTGGTGTCTCGATCATAATTCCAATCTGCACATCGATCACATTGCCAAGTGTACTTTCTACGTGAACTCTGCATGCATCGATAATCTCGCGTGCAGACATCACCTCGGCATACGACGTTATCATTGGCAACATGATACGGATTCGTCGTTGCTCAGAAGCCCGCAGCAGAGCTATGATCTGATCTTCGAATATCTTGGGCTGTGCCAACAGAAACCTAATACCACGTAAACCAAGAGCTGGATTTTCCTCTTTGTACGGTGAGTAACTCCCAAACTTATCTCCGCCAATATCGAACACACGAAATGTAACGGGGCCATGCTGATATGTTCGAAGAATCTTAGCGTACCAGGCCGTCTGCTCTTCGATGCTTGGAAAAGTTCCATCACCAGACAACATCATCTCGGTGCGAACAAGACCAATTCCGTGAGCGTTGTAGGCATTGGCATGAATTGCTGATGATGCATTGTCTACGTTTGCCAGCACAAAAACTTCTTGCCCGTCTCGCATTGTAATTGCGCCCTGCACTGGAGCTCGCTGCCTCTGGATGCGAACAGCCTCGCGCTCGATCAGGTCCTGATACTGAACAAGCTGCGCCTGTGATGGATCAATCAAACACATGTTTGCCGTTGCATCAAGGATCACCATTGCACCTTGATCAAGGCATGTAGTTGCACCATGCACAGATACCAACGCTGGTAAACCCAGGTCTCGTGCAATGATCGAGATATGTGAGTCTATCCCCCCGTCTTCACAGATAAAACCTAACGCTCCATCTTCAGCATATGTGAACATTTGCGATGGAGACAACGAGTGTGCCACAATGATAGAAGGCTGAGTAGGTACTTCGAGAGAATCCCCGGCTTGCAGCTCTGCAAGCAATCTGTGCTGAACCTGCTGGATATCTGCTGCACGATCACGAATCAATGAATTTGTGGACAGCAGCATGATCCGAGCTTGCTTGGAGAACTCTGTAGCAACAGCGTGTGCTGCAGAATCACCAGAGCGAATCATCGACTCGATATCTTGTGAGACAATTGGATCGCCGACAATCAGCCCATGTGTTTCAACAATTGAGGCCAGCGTTGGAGAGTGCAGTTGGGCACGCTGCACAACCTCGGCAAGCTCACGCTCTATACGCCCCTTAGCATCGCGATAGGTTGTAATCTCGTGATCAACATTTGTTGATCTCATGGCATCTATCATTGCATGCTGAGAGCGAGCTATAAAAACTGGCCCAATGGCAATTCCGAGAGAAGATCCTATTCCACGGAGCTCTTGCATCTGTTATTCTTCACCGAAGCCGGATGAAAACAATGTCGAGATTGCATCCGCAGCTGCCTGCTCATCAGAACCTTCTGCTCGAAGCAGGATCGTGCTGCCACATTCGGCGGCAAGCGTCATCACACCAATGATGCTCTTGGCATTGATGTGGAACCCATCTTTTACGAAATAGATATCGCTGGAAAAGGTTGAAGCCGCCTTCACCAACATTGCTGCCGGCCGCGTATGTAGGCCCGCTCTATTGACGGTTGTAAGTGTCCGCTCTATCATGGTTTACTGCCCCTTTCCCTCTATCCCCGACGCCCGCTGAATTCTGTTATACAGAGCATTCTGAGCCGTAATAGACTGATCACAAAGTACTACAATCAATCGTGTTTGCAAGGCATCGGCACGCCGTAATTCCTCATAGAATGTCTGTTGCTGAAGTGCTCTGACTTGCAGTCCCGAGAATTGTTCAAGCATGTATGCAGGCACGAGTGCAACTGTATGTGCAATGTCGTGCTGGCATGCCGCTCGGAGTTCATCGGCGGTCTTGCAAAGCACAACATGTGCCTGGGGTGCGTAATGTCGGTACTTCATACCCGGAGACCGGGCTACGTCTACCACGATGGGGCTATCAGCCTGCTCAACAACGTCTAATGCAAGCGTGGCGAGCTCCTCGGCAGTTACTACCCCTGGACGAAGGACATGTACAATCCCGTTCGACACATGCACAACCGTACTCTCCAGACCAATCTCACAGGGTCCACCGTCCAAAACCAGCACATTATTGCCGAAATCTGTTTCTACGTGTTCTGCTATCGTTGGGCTTGGCTTACCAGATATGTTAGCACTTGGTGCGGCAACGGGGCACCCAACAGCGTTGATCAGTTCCAGAAATACTGGATGCCGAGGCATCCGGACTGCGACCGTATCGAGTCCGGCAGTTACGTACGATGTTACAAGCCGACTTGCTTGTAGGACTAACGTTAGCGGTCCCGGCCAAAACCTTGCTGCGAATGCGTTGATGAGCTGTTTTCCATGCTCATTGGTAAGGTCGTAAGCCTGCTCTACTGCGGCAACGTGAACGATCAGCGGATTATCGCGCGGACGCCCCTTTCTGCGAAAAATCTCTTCGATGGCCGCTGGCTGGTCGATTCGAGCGGCAAGTCCATAGACTGTTTCTGTAGGCACAGCCACTACCCCACCGTTGCGCAGCACCTCGGCGGCACGCTGAATGTTTTCGTGTGTTGGCTGCAGAATCATACGACAAGTATAACTCCCTGAGACCATGCCAGATACCGTGTGTAGTTTTGCCCCATGATTCGTCCTGTATCGCGCTTTCTCGTTTCTACCGCTATCCCACAATCGCTTCAACCGCTCGTTGCACTTTCACGCAATTTTTGGTGGTGCTGGAATAGCGAGGCCGTGGCCCTGTGGTCTTCAATGGACCCACTTCTCTGGAACCAGACTCACCACAACCCAGTGTTGCTGTTGCAGCAGATATCACATGCAAGGCTTCAGGAACTTGCCAACGATGAAGAATTCCAGACGCGCATGCGTTTGGTATGCGACAGCTTTCGTGAATACATCCAGCAGCCCTGCGGAGAATCCATAGCCTACTTCTGTGCCGAGTTCGGTTTGCATGAGAGTTTTCAAATGTATTCTGGTGGACTAGGCGTATTGGCTGGAGATCATCTAAAAAGCGCTAGCGACCTGAGACTTCCCCTGATTGGCATAGGGTTGTTGTATCAGGAGGGGTACTTCCGACAGTATCTCACAGAAAACGGGTGGCAGAATGAACATTATCACGAAATGGACTTTCATGCCCTGCCAATTGAGCAAGTGCATGGTCAAGATGGACAGCCTCTTCGTGTTCACGTAGACATGCCTCTGGGCAGGTGCTACGCTGCCGTTTGGAGAGTTGCAGTTGGACGTATCACACTGTATCTGCTGGACTCAAACGTTGAAGAGAATCACAACCCCACCCTGCGAGATGTTACCGATCGTCTCTATGGTGGCACTACCGATACACGGATCATGCAGGAGATGCTGCTAGGTATTGGAGGCATGCGAGCGCTCGACGCTCTCGGAATTACCCCTTCAGTAACCCACATCAACGAAGGGCATGCAGCCTTCTCGATGCTCGAGCGCTCTCGACAACTTATGGCTTCGCATCATCTGACCTTTGCCGAGGCATTCAAGGCGATGCAGTCTTCGAGCGTGTTTACTACCCACACTCCAGTGCCTGCAGGAAACGAAGTTTTTGATGCCGCTACTCTCGACCCATACTTCAGATCGTATGCAGAGTCCATGGGGCTTACCTGGGATACCTTTCTCCAATTGGGACAAGCCGCAGGAAGTTCGCCAGAGAAGTTTTCCATGACGATTCTTGGTATCCGCGGCTCGTCGTACCGCAACGGCGTAAGTAGCCTGCACGGCCAGGTTGCCCGAGAGATGTGGCATGGCATCTGGCCCGCGTTCCCAGCTAACGATGCGCCGATAACAGGACTTGTAAATGGCATTCACACAAAGTCATGGGTTGCACCAGAAATTGCCTCGATCTACGATCGTTACATCGGCAACAACTGGCGTGAGAAACCTTGGTTAGAGTCTACGTGGGAGTTGATTAAAGCCATACCTGATCACGAGCTATGGCAAGTCCATGAAAAAAGAAGATCCAGACTTATCGATGGTGTCCGCACCCATATACTTGAAAAGCACCATGCCTCATTATCGCAAAAACAGGCCCTCACAATTCATGAGTGTCTGGATCCAACTGCTCTCACGATTGGCTTTGCACGCAGGTTTGCCACATACAAGCGAGCAGACCTGCTCGTGCGTGATATGGACCGCCTAACACGTATTGTGCATCATTCCGAGCGTCCGGTTCAGTTTATTCTAGCGGGCAAGGCCCACCCTCGCGACGTGCAGGGCAAAGAGCTTATCCAACGCGTTCATCAGATGATACGCGAGCATGATCTTGAAAAACATATTGTGTTTCTTGAAGACTACGAAATGGATGTTGCACGACTACTTGTCAGGGGGTGTGATGTTTGGCTCAATACCCCACGCAGGCCGCACGAAGCTTCCGGCACCTCTGGGATGAAGGCAGCCTTGAACGGAGTGTTACACTGTTCGATTCTCGATGGATGGTGGGCCGAGGCCTACAATGGAAAAAATGGCTGGGCAATTGGGCGTGGCGAGATGATGGATGATGAAGAGCAAGACAATGCTGATAGTGCTACGCTGTATGACATTCTTGAGTATGATGTTGTGCCCCGTTTCTACAAGCGAGATGATGATGGAGTGCCGAGGGCCTGGACCTCTATGATGAAAGAGAACATCCGTACAAATGCTTGGCGCTATGCTGCCGAGCGGATGGTGGGCGATTATCACAGCACGGCATACGCACCGGCAGATGCACGTGGTAGATTGTTTACTGCCGATCATGCACAGCTCGCACGGGAGATCGTAGCGTATGAGCACAAACTTCACAACTCATGGAACAAGGTTTGCGTAACCGCTGTTACGTCCAGTGCAGATAGCGGCTCGCATGTTGGGGATCCCATCCATGTTGAAGCTACCGTTTTTCATGGCCCCTTTTCACACGATGAACTGCTTGTTCAACTGATCAGTGGTCCGGTTAATGCAAAGGACGAAATCGAGCCTGAATCCAGTGTTCCCATGACGCTCATTGGTAGTTCTGAGCACTCAGGCATCTATCGCGGTACAGTAGCGTGCAATTCAAGCGGATTCCACGGCTGCACCGTGAGAGTATTGCCGAGTCACTCCGGATTTGTAAGCCCCATCGAACCTGGACTTAGCCACTATCCTCATCAAGAATGAAACTTTCTTAAATTGCGATGCTTCTTCACTAGTCACCAAGTTCCTGTCAAGATTTTCCTTCTCGGAGTTGTACATGTCTCGCTTCCTATCGCTACTATTCTTTGTCTGCGTCGCCGGTTTGAGCTTGCAAGCGCAAACCAGTTTTGTGACCTTCCTCCACAACAGCCCAGACCCTGATCTGAGAGCCGTAGACTTGTACATCACGCAAGCGGGTATAACATCGAAGGTAGAGGATGTAGCATTTCAGGCAGCCGACAACCTAAACTCCGTAGCAATTTTTGGAGATCTTGAACTTATTATTGGCGTTGCTCCTTCCAACAGCGTAAGCATGGGCGATGTGATTGCAGAGCATGCATTTACGCCTACTCCCGACATGGGATATATGGCCACTATGCATGGAGTGAAAACCCCAACGAACTATGCTGCAAATCCCGACGGCAAGGCCACGAAACTGCAGATTACCTCCTATGCGGTTGAGAACACCAACAACGATCCGAACAAAACTGCAGTCTTCTTTTTTCAAGGGGCTACGGATCTTGAGAAATGCGACTTCTGGATTCGCGGAGGAGCCAAGGTTGCAGCGGCCAATATTGCATTCTCGGAACGCAATACAACAGCCACTGTTGTTGACCGCAAGGTTTTTACAATTGATTGCACAAAACCAGGAGATAAGTCCAAAGTACTCGCATCATTCAGCGTAGACTTTGCCTCACTCGCCAATACCGTGGTTGTATGTGCCGTAAGCGGCTTTAAGACGCTCGAAGACAACAACAAGAGCACGGACACACTAGCATTGCTGTCAGTGCTCGAAGATGGTCGCGTGGTGCGCTCACCACTCATGGCTGGCTCACAAACGTGTCGGGTGCAGCTCGTTCATGCGGCTGCAGATCCAGCCCTAACCCAGGTAGACGTGTACATTAACGGTACAAAAGCCGCAGATAATCTTGCGTTTCGCAAAGCAACAGGTTTTACTCCTGTAATAGCAAATTCACCGATCGTTATTGGTTTTGCTCCAGCAACCTCAACGGGATACAAAGACACGCTCCTTACCATCACACTCGACCCGCTGCGTCCGTCACGACTCTACACCATTGTTGCATCGGGTGTTGCGGACACATCAAAGTTTGCTAAGAACCCCTCGGGCGTATACACAGGTGTTCGGTTGTCGGTGCTAGACGGTGCCCTCGAGCAGTCTAGCCCCGGCAAGACTTCTGTTCGTGCCGGACATTCCGTTACAGATGGTCCAGTGGTTTCTATTGTGAGCAGCAAAACAACGTATGTCTCGAAGGCAAAGTACACAGACCTAACGCCGTCGTATGCCGAAGTTGAACCAGGTATAGACACCCTCTGGATTACCGACAGCGAAGGAGCCAAGATCAAAGGATATGTCTGCGACCTGCGCGGCTCTAACAGAGCTACTGTTGCCTTGGCTACAGGATTTATCACCCCGTCAGCTAATAACAATGGTCCAGCCCTTAAGCTCATCCTCATCGATGCAAACGGCAACGTAAATGCATCAGCAGAAGAAGTTGAACCAGGCGGTAATACTTCCGTACAAGAAGACGCTCTCATAACACGTGGGTGGTCGGTTGGACCTAACCCTGCAACCAACACACTTGCTGCACGTATTCCTGCTGGCAACCTAGTTGGCGATCTCTCGTATTGGCTGACTAACACGGCTGGAGAGCAGGTTGCATCCGGCATTATCTCGCAAGTCAATGGCTTGTATGAACTTAACCTTAGCGTGAGTGCAGTACCTCAAGGCGCATACAGCCTCGGATTTACATCCAAGAATGGGTCTGCAATCGGAAGCTGGAGCATAACAATTACACGCTAACATTTTCCTATCTTTGCGGTCCTTTTTGGGACCACAATGTTCGAATCACTAAGCGACAAACTCGATTCTGCCCTCCGGGCGATTCGGGGTCAAAACAAGCTCACCGAACAAAACGTCGACGAAGCGTTGACGGAGGTTCGTCGTGCGCTTCTCGACGCCGACGTGAATTTCAACGTCGTCAAGAAGTTTATCGAGGATGTCAAGGAAAAATCCCTTGGCATGGAGGTAAAGGGTAACGTTCTGCCTGGTCAGTTTATGATCAAGCTCATCCATGACGAACTTGTTTCACTCATGGGTTCCTCCAAGTCCGACCTTATCAAAGCTCAGCAAGCACCAACGGTTATCATGGTTGCTGGTCTTCAGGGCTCTGGTAAAACAACGTTCTGTGGCAAACTGGCAAACTCACTGAAGAAGCAGGGACGTCTGCCACTCCTAGTGGCGTGTGATATCTACCGTCCGGCGGCTGTTGACCAGCTCAAGACTCTAGGACAAAGCATTGCCCTTCCTGTGTTCTCAAAGGAGGGAGCTAAACCTTCGGAGATCGCAGACGAAGCAATGTCATACGCAAGGAAGTTCGGCCGCGACACAGTGATTGTTGATACGGCTGGACGCCTGACAATCGACGAAGAGATGATGAAGGAAGTCGAAGACTTACGGAATCAACTTAAGCCCCATGAAATTTTGTTCGTTTGCGACTCCATGACTGGCCAAGACGCCGTAAACACAGCACAGGCCTTTCACGACAAGCTCGAGCTAACCGGTGTTGTGCTTACAAAGCTTGACGGCGACACCCGTGGCGGTGCAGCCCTCTCGATTCGTGCAGTTGTTGGTAAGCCCATCAAGTTTGTAGGTGTTGGCGAGAAGATCGATGCACTGGAGCCATTTTACCCAGAGCGTATCGCCTCACGTATTCTTGGCATGGGAGACATCGTTACCCTTGTCGAGAAAGCACAGGCGCAGATCGACGAAAAAGAGGCAGAGCGTCTCGAAGAAAAACTCAAGAAGAATGAGTTCACATTTGAGGACTTTCTCGACCAGATGAAGCTTATCAAAAAGATGGGTTCACTGCGCGACCTTCTTGGGATGATTCCGGGAGTTGACAAAGCCCTGCGTGGCGTAGAAATTGACGATAAAGCGTTTGGTCGTGTAGAAGCGATCATACACTCAATGACAAAAGAAGAACGAGGCAATCCGCGTCTACTCAATGGTAGCCGCCGCAAGCGAATCGCAAGCGGTAGTGGCACATCGATCCAAGACGTGAATCGCCTTATCAAACAGTTTGAAGACATGCAAAAGATGATGCGTAACATGACAAAAGGCAAGATGGCGAACATGATGGGTAGACGCCTTCCACAGATGCCGTTTGGGATGAAGCGCTGATCGATTTTTTATTCACTTACCAAGTTCTAGGAGAACATCATGGTAAAACTCCGCTTGCGTCGCAGAGGTCGTAAGAAACATCCGTTCTACGACATCATTGCGATCGACGGACGCGACCGTCGCGACGGCGCTTCTATTGAACGCGTTGGGTTCATCGACCCAATGACAACCCCAAAAGCAGTCACACTCAATGCAGATCGTGCACTGTACTGGCTTAATGTTGGCGCACAGCCAACAGAGGTAGTACGTGAGATCCTGAGTCGTGAAGGCGTTCTACTACGCCGTCACCTTGGTTTCAAGGGTGCAACAGATGAAGAGATCGAAGCCGCTGTTGCAAAGCATCGCGAAGTTGCAGCTGCTCGCTACTCACGCTTGAAGCAACGCCGTTCGGACCGCGCACGTGCAAAGGCCGAAGCAGCCAAGGCCCCAGTTGTTGAAGAAGTTGCTGAAGTAGCCCCTGAAGCTCCTGCAGAAGAAGCAGCACCAGCAGAAGAGGCCGCTCCTGAGGCAGCGGCAGAATAAGTTTGCCACCAACCAAACAATACGCATGAAACAAACAGCGCGGTCATAGTGTTATGATCGCGCTGTTGTCTTTTTCGCCACATCCGGTCCATTCCTTCTGAGTTCTATGCTTCACGCATCATTTGCACCCTACATCAAGCAACAGCAGATGTTCTCGCAGCGTATTAAATGGCTGTTTACTTGTGCTGGTAGTTATTGGATCCTGATCTATGGCTTCCAGTTGATGCAATGGATTGATCACGAAACGCTAAGAAGTCTGCGAGGTGGACAAACCATGATCTATTTCGTGCTGCTTACACTCTGGGGTATGGAGTACATGCGCGAATCGAAGCGCCTCAAAAAACTGATAGTCATAGCCGATGCGTCCGGTTGTCAGGTTCACGACGTTACGTTTTCACAGATTCCCGCGCCAGGAGCGCTGTTCACAGTGCTTCGTCCTGTAGAACCCACAGCAGCCGCATACGTCTTTACGGCAGTGAACATTGGCGGCCTCGTACTCGCAGGATATCTGATCGGCATGAGATACTTCGCTGCATTTAGCGCGATCTGAGTATCTAGAACATACAGTCAGCTCGTATTTTGGCCTCATCATTGTGGCGGCCTACTATGTCTTTTCGCTCATGGTTCATTGTGCTGATGCTCATGCTGGCATCGCTAACAGCCAGATCAGCACCGGATACAATTCGCATCGACAACGGGGTGTTTGGATCGACCAATCCCGCACGCGAGGGCTGGGAAGAATCGGTCATCATCTCCCCGAATAGGCCGTGCGCCATTATTGGCGTAATGATCTACTATGGGGCTGGCACAGGCAAAGATGAAGTTCGCATTACCGGCGATGCGTCCGAAGGAACGATCCCGCCAACACAGTATTGTTTCCCCTACAACACATTGGGTTCGGCCACGGCAGACGTTACTGCGTCGGGCTGGAAGACCATCATGTTCACAGTCCAAGGTATCCGCATCGACGGCAACGAGCGCATCGTTGTGCAACATGTTATGTCGGCCAATGGTCCGCGCTGGGGACAAGACAACAACGCCCAGAATCCAACAACTTCCTATGTATACGACCCCGTAACACCGAACCCAAACTTCTACAACATCCCTGGCATATACTATCTAGCCAAGGGTGATTACATGGTGCGCCTCATTATTGACGATACGCCCGCCTACCGCAAGCCCCCTACATGGGTGGATGTTACGTTTGATGCGGGCTTGCCATCAGGCAGCGCAGCTCTCAAGTCCGACCAACTGAGTGTTGTTGACTGGAACGGCAACGGCTTCTGGAGCACCGGTGCAACATTCGTCACTACTGGTACAACTTCCGTTCAGGATATCGATCAGCAGAAGTGCACTATCACAACAATCGAGATCTTTGACCTGCGCGGCAAGCTCTTAGCCAAGGGGCCAGTAGAGCAACGCATGAGCATACTTGAGGGATTACCTGGCGCTGTGCTTGTGTGCAAACGCAACGAGCTCGGACAACCATGTGGGTCCGAGCTCGTAGTTAGATAACGATAGGCAACACAGCTTACTTGCGTGTCTTCTTAACCTCAATCTGCACCGTACGGCTTAGGAACCGCTCCTCTGGCGTGTTGTACGATTCAATACCCGGAGGAAACTTGTCGGTCGTGATGTCGTTGCACTGAATATTAACCTTCTTGCGAAGGTGCTTCTGAATCGTTTCGCAAACAGCATCCGCACGTTTTTGTGAGAGCTTCTTGTTAAACTCGGCATTGCCAAGCATATCAGCAAAGCCGCGCACGATAACAGTTGAGCCGGCTGGTACGTTCTCAACAAACGACTTGATCTGCTCTTCGGCAATTACAGATATTTCATCTGAAGCAACTTCAAAGAGTGTGAGCGTGAGACGCTCCAGCTCTATGTTCATCGTGTCCTTTTTAACAGTCAGCGAAGCATTATCCGACGCTGTTGCTCTACGGAGTCCATTGATCTTTAAACGCACATTCACTGGCTCGCCCGATCGCATTTTGTCGGCCACGGCTATTGAAAGATCCTGCATCGTAACGGTTGGTAGCCCCTTACCACTTTGCGAGAACAATTGCTGCTGACCTGTTATAGCCTCTAACTCCCAATCCGTTACATACTGAGTACTGGAACCGGTAGGATCAAACTGAAGCCTCGGTGGATCGATGGTGCGTGCCTCATTAAACCTGCGCTTGGCTACTGATCCAAGCACATCAAGATTATCTGAATAGATTTCAACTCGGCGGTTCTCTGCAAATCCTTCCTCGGATTGTCTTCTTGTTGGCTTATCAGGCGCACAAGATCCACCCGCATCTTGAATGGCAATCCGAGAATCTTCAATACCCCAGACACGAATCAAATAATCTTTCACAGCAGTTGCACGCTTTTTTGCAAGCTCGCAATTCGAGCTCTCGGTTGTTGGGTCGGCCGTACCCTTAAGGCGCACAGTAGCGCCTGCATTATTTTTCATCCGCTCACCGAGAATATTGAGAATATCTCGGTGCACAGCCGTTGTTCGTGGGGCTACGTCTGCAAGCTTGAATTCTGAGCCACTACCAACTTGGTGATAGCGCGGCGAGATAGTAATTGTCTGAGATTCAAAGAACACAGCTGGCAGAACAGGAAGAGCCTCGGTTACATATTGCGTAGATACGTGTATCGTAAACACGTCTTTCAGTGCACCAGATGCTTCAACTGCACGAGCCTTGATCTTTGCAAGCAATTCGGGAGGTCTTGGGTAGAACACCGTATCTGTGCGGTAAGCTCGCTCGGTAATTGTTACAAGATCCGTTTCAACAACCGTGTCTAACTCAATGCGATCAATACCACGCACACGAGACTCCTGACCATCTGGGGCGATCTCTACCAGAAGTGAATCAACGAACTCTTCTCTACGACGCTCTACCGGAGTAGGGGGCTCTGGTGCATTCATGGTAAAGGCAACAGATACACCTGCGCGCAAGAGGTTCGTTGTCCAATCAACATCGCTGCGATTCTTCGAGAGTGGTATCGTGTAGAGCACCTCGGGGGTTAACACCACAGAATGATTTTCTGTCATGGGCAGGTCGTAGCCGATGCCAACAACAGCACCTAGTGCGGGCGAGACCATGTTCTGCAGGTCTTTATTGAGAACTTCATTCCGCTCGCGACGTCCGTTTTCAAAGGTACCTATCGAAGGCTCAACCAGAACTTCCCGTTGCGTGAACGTGGGGCTTAGGTAACTTCCGAATGCTACGCCACCCATAAATCGCAGGGGATTCACAACCCGAAGATCAATGAGAAATTCTCCGCCTATCCAGTTGGCCTTCGTGTCGAGAAACGTGCGTGTAAGAGCCTGCTGTCCACCACTTACGAGAACGGATTGTTCCTGGACAAACAATCCGTTTACAGGAACAAACGTACCACGAAGTGCAAGTCGCATATGCTTCGTGATTTCGTGACGCGCAAAAGTCGACAAGGAGAACGTTGTACCTCTTGCCCCTTCATATGGAGCACAGCAAACTGGCGCCTCTGGTAGCGTAAAGACACCTGTATGCTGCAACAACCCAAAATTTGCACTAAAGCCTATCTGGGACAACCACACATCCTCGGGAAGGGTCACCTTCCACCATTGAGCTTGCAACGACTGGCCAATCAGTGGAATGCAAAGAGCGAGTAGAATCAAGCGGTGCATCAGCGTGATGCCTCCGAGATAACTGTTGATGCTTGCTGATGCTCCGTTCGCACAACCACAACGGCCACACCGCTGATGATCTCGGAGGGGAGTGTACGAACATATGCTCGCTGGGTTTCTTCCGAAGGTGTTGTGCAGTCAGACCACAACAATCTTCCACCTAGATCATAAACATCGATCGTTGCTGGCGCATTCTCTGCCAGTGTACCCTCGAGAACAATCCCGTAGGGCTTTACGATGCCACGCGCCGTAAGGGGCTCTCCAAGTGGATTAAACATCCTCGGCCCCCCGCCCACTCTACAAATTCCACGGATGAGGATTGGTTCGCTCCGCTTTTCAATGCGTGTTCCCGGCCCCCTACCGATCTGAGTAATACGATCGTAGGTCATCGCTGTGATGCTGTCTTGACCAAGTGTAGCCTGAAGAGTGGCCGTAAAGAGCTCTGCATCTGTGGTGTCTAGTGGAATGCGGAAAAACACGACATCACGCATGCGACGCACGCCCGCCGAATCGGTGATAGTTTCATCTAATGATGCAAACGGCTCCTTTGAGCTCGAGACCCAGCGTAGCGCAGATGCGTCATAGGAGATTCGCAGCTCTACGCTGTCTATGTCTGCAAGACCAAGAAACTGGCTACCCTCTGTTCTGAAGTTGATTGTCGTTGTTTCGCCGATTTCAAGCGTATCTCCGGACGCCGTGAACCGCACAAAAGACGGTGGTGGCGGAGCAATGGCAAACAGATCACTCGTGTCGGCCAGGAGGATTACTGGTAGAACCTGCCAAATGCGCGCGGTGCCGTCTCTTGACGTCGTGAGTAGGCGATCGCCACGTTCCGACCAACGTACAACGTTGACATCATTTCCATGCTGAAAACTTGCAATTGGAGAGAAGTCATCTGCTCTATGAAGACGGGCAAAGTTGTCGTCCGAAGCACCAGCAATCATCGTACCATCGGGCGAGTATGTAACCATGCGAACTGCGCCGTTATATCCGCTGAGCTTTCCTTTGAGAACGCCGGTTGCAACGTCCCATATCGTTACTGTTGAATCAGACATTCCAACAGCGACCGATGCACCATCTGGGGCAAACGTTACGCAGCGAACTCCCTCACGGTTGGCCACATCGGAAACACTCCATGATTCCACCGCGGTTGACTGATTCCACAGACGTATCGTGGCGTCTCCACCAATCGAACAGATCAACGTTCCATCGGGAGAAAAGGCTGCGCTCAAAGCGCATATTGCATGCTTGTTAAACGTATTCGGCAGACCTGTTCTGCGCCCAAACACACGCGCATCTCCCGCACAGAGCACTACGCGCGTACCATCAGCATTGATCACCATGTCATCCATGCTGGAACCCGCATTATGCACAGCCTGCGGTACCGCACCAGGCAGGTTGTAGACGCGGGTGCGGTTGTCGTCGCATTTTGTGAATAGCCACGACCCCGTGGGGTCTAACTCAACTTTTGTAACCACATCAGGATGTGTGATCGAGCTTACGATCGTGTTCGAAACAGCATCAACAATCTTCGCTGCGTTATCATCGGAGCACGTGATAATCTTTGATGAATCTGCAGACCAGCGCACTCCAGAGTACGATGCCCTACCAGTAGGCAATGCTAACAGCGGTGAGTTCGCACTGGCCTTTGAGCTCCATACGTGTGCCTCGCCAGCAACACTAACAACACGGTCGTTGTCTGGTGCCCAATACGCATCCTCAACCGGACTTGAATGTCCGCTATAGATCACGTTATCATTTGCACCTGGCAGACGCAGCTGCACTACCCGTACACGGTAGTTTGTAGAGGGGGCAAGCCCCTTAACGTTCCAACTGTAGGTTAGGCCCTTTGCGCTGTCTGCAATCACAATCCAGTTGCGGCCATCGTCGGGACTATAATCAAGCTGCACAGCAATAGTATCCTCTACACCAGACCATCTTATCTGGATAATTGTATCACGTGAGGTATAATATGTAATTCCACCGACGGGTGCTTCGAGTGCAAGCACAGTAGTTTGGGCGTGAATACTACATACCGCCAAAACAAAAACGCAAAACGCGCAACAAATCCGCATTTGATATACTCCACTGAACATAACGTAGCAATAAACTACGACGAAAGAACACGTAGGACAAGGAATTAGAGTGGGGCTAAACCATCCCCTATCGCACCCACTTCAGGAGCTACATCGAATGCATCCCGATGGTAGGTCATATCATGGAAAGCGGCCAACTCTTTTTGATAAAAAAGTCGAATATCTCCTGTAGGACCATTCCGTTGTTTGCCAACGATTACCTCAGCAATGTTCTCAGTAGACCGTCCGTCTTCAAACGTTGCAATCTTGTAATACTCGGGGCGATGTATAAACATTACTACGTCTGCATCTTGCTCGATAGAACCCGATTCGCGCAAGTCTGAGAGCATTGGACGCTTATCTGCACGCGATTCGAGCGTTCGATTAAGCTGCGACAGGGCCATAACTGGTACCTGAAGTTCCTTTGCTACGGCTTTAAGTGCATGAGAGATCATCGAGATCTCTCGCTCGCGGCTCTCCGCCCTCGGGGCATGCATAAGCTGCAAGTAGTCAACGATGATCAAGTCTATCTTATGCTCAATCTTCATTCGACGGCACTTGGCACGGAATTCAACAGGAGATAAACCGGCCGAATCGTCGATATAGATATTCGCATTCATGAGATTATCGATACGCGTTACTAGCCCATGCATCTCCGTTTGCGATAATCTGCCGCTTCGCAGCGCCTGTAGTCCAATCTGCGCATCAGCAGAGATCAGGCGCAAGACAAGCTGCTGAGCCGACATTTCCAATGAGAAGACACCAACGGATTTTCCTTTACGCGAAGCCTCTCTGGCAATGGACAGCGCAAACGCCGTTTTACCCATCGACGGACGAGCCGCAACAATAACAAGGTCTGCTGGCTGGAGTCCGCTCAGCAGTTGGTCAAGCTGCGTAAAGCCCGTTGGCACGCCCGTAATACCATCGTTTTCTTTTGAAGCCATTGAGAAGATTCGCTCGATCGCATCTTTGGTTAGCTTCTTCATGCCCGAATACGACCGGCGAAGTCTCTTTTCGGCCACATCAAAAATGCGCTGCTCCGCACGGTCAACCTCGTCGAGGGCATCCGTGGTTTCATCATAACAGTCACGCACGATTTCGCTTGCTACACGAATCAACTGTCGCTTCAGGAAACGTTCAAGTACGATGCGCGCATGATTCTCAACATTTGCGGCAGAGACTGTTCGAACGGTAAGCTCTGTAAGAGCATACATGCCCCCTACCAATTCAAGTGTACCATCACGCTGTAACTGATCAGTCAACGAGACAAGATCAATAGTAACACCACGCTCGAACATCGCCATCATGGCATTGTAGATGCGCACGTGCTTGTCATGGTAAAAGCACTCAGCATCGAGAATCTCGACAACCTTAGGCACAGCCTCTTTGTCGAGCAGCATGGCACCAAGAACAGCTACTTCTGCATCGGTTGAATGCGGCGGAACATTTCCAATAGGATCGTCTGATTGAAGGGATGAAACCCTTGGAGAAGCGGAAATCGGCATGGCAGAAATCTATGGATTCTCAGTTTCCACTTTTACCGGAGTTATGCCAACGTTTTGCACAGAGGATGGGAAAAGCAGGAATGGACGATCTGGCTTTCTACGGTATAACGATCTCTCGCTTGTGCTCGGCACTGGCATAAATCGCCTCTACGATGCGCATTCGTTCGATGGCTTCATCAATGGTGCTTACCATTGGGACCACCCCTCTAACGGCATTTACAAAGTGCTTCAGCTCTGTTGCGTAAGACTTCATATATATATCAAGTTGAGACCGACGCTCTGGGGTAGAGGAGCTTTGTATCGAATTACCTGTTCTACGTACCAGCCTGTAGGGGTTGATGTAAGCGCTACCTTTTCTTCCAAAAGCATTGCAGTAATAGAGGTCCTCTGCACGAATAATGGACCAACTTGTCTCCACAGTAGCAACAGCGCCACTTTCAAAGTTCAGGATAGCAACTGCGCCATCTTCCACTGATTTCGTGGCTTGATGAAACACTGATCCTGTGACAGAGCGGACGCGCCCAAAATCCATAACGTGCATAATCATATCAATTACAGCGATGCCCAGATCAACAAGCACGCCACCACCAGACTTCTCAGCATTGGCCATCCAGCGAGCATCGGTTGAACGCTGCTTAACCCATCCTGCCTTCACGTAATACACAGGACCAATTTCGCCGCGATCAACTGCGTTTTTCATGTTCACCACATCGGGCCGGAATCGATGATTCATACCAACCATCACGCTAACACCGTGTTCTTGGGATAACGTGCGGATCTCCATCACCTCTTCGAGAGTACGTGTAGCGGGCCGCTCAACAAACACATGTTTGCCCGCAGCTATGGCAATCTTCGCAACAGAAGCATGAGCATCAGTGCTCGTAGTCACAAGCACCGCATCTACTCCGGGCAAGTGGAGTGCCTCTTCAAGAGATCGAAATGCGTGAGGAACCTTGTACTTTTCGGCAAGAATCCGTGCCTTAGCGATCTGCTTGTCGCAAATAGCCAACAGTTTCACACCAGACATAGCTGCCAATGTTGGCAGATGCACGCTTTGCGCGATGTTGCCCGCGCCAACAATAATGAGTCCAACCATATCCTCTGCCAAGCAACAATCGTGCCGTCACGCTCCTGCATGTTGTATTGCCAGTCTCACCGCCTCGTTAACAAGTGTCAGGGGGCTGATGGCATGCATACATCGGAAGTGCCCCTTAGGGCAGCTGGACCTGCCAATATGCGTGCACGGTCTGCACGGAACATCATGAGCCTGCACATTCGCGTGTGAAACGCCATAGGGTGTAAACCCAAATTCCGGGGCGGTAGAGCCGTACACCACAGCAACTGGAACCTGGCGCGCGGCGGCCATGTGCACGATTGCCGAATCACATGACACAACAGCATCCAGCGTATCAAGCAAGCCCACAGTTGCAGCAAGGGTTGTAGCCCCGTCGCCTCGAGCCACTGAAACATTCGCCAAATCCACTACTGCATTGCACAACTCAACATCAGCTGGGCCGCCGAGAAGCACCACCTCTGCAGCATGGTTTGTAACGAGATCTCGCACTATATGTGCTATCAATTCTACGGGGTATCGCTTTGTGTAATGCTGAGCACCTGGTGCAATCCCAATTCGGAGCTTGCGCTCCCGCAATGGTTGCTCAACGTGTTCCCCAGGCCTGTTGGCTTGGGGCCAAAGCTCGAGTGCACCAACGTCGATAGTAACACCCAGCTCTCGCAATGGTTCGGCATAGCGGTGCACCACATGTGTTACATGCTTGGGTTTGCGTTTGAAATAGACTAGCCCTAACTTTTCGAGGAGATGTTTCGCATACTTCAGCACACGCGGCGAACCAACCTTTTGCAATCGTTGAATGATGCGCCCTGAGCGCCGATTTCTCTGAAGATCTATAATGAGATCGTAAGCTTGTGCCTTAATTGTGTGCTCACGTCCTTTGGGCAATGCATATACTGCAGAGACATAAGGATTGTTGTTCCATACTTCCGAAAACCGTTCGTCGACTGCAACATCAATTTTTGCTTCGGGATACGCGCTTCGCAGCATCCGAACAATCGGTGTTGCTAGCACAACATCGCCAAGCGATGTTAGTCGTATCACAAGAATTGATTTCATTCTGTCGGTTTTACGATCTTTGTTTCAATATTCATTTATCCGGCTAGCGCAAGTATGCGATTTTCTGTTGAACAAGATGACGAGTTGGTAGTTTTTACACTCAAAGAACCAGCACTGGATTCACTGCTCGCACCCGAGGTTAAGAGTGAGATTCTCATATTGTGCCAGCCCTCTGCCAAGGCACTGGTCGTAGATTTATCCGCAGTTCAGCTCTGCGATTCACAAGGCCTGTCTGCCCTGCTTCTGGCTAATCGGCAAATGAAAGACAACGAAGGCTTCGTTATTCTCGTGGGTACACAGGAAACTGTACGCCAGATGTTCCGCATCTCACAGATTGAATATCTGTTTGAATTCCAGCCCACCGTGAACGATGCAATTGCTTGGCTGCAGAGCTAGATAGCATCAGCTCGCTGTTCGCTGCTCGCTGCTCGTTAGTCTTTCAATGGCAGCGGCAGAGATCCTGGAATTCCCATGAGAGGGAAATCCTTACGCAGTGGATATAGCGGGGTTCCGTCGGTATCCATGAAATCTTCCGGCATAAAGAAGCGACGCAGGTCTGGGTGCCCATCAAAGATGATTCCATACATGTCGTATGCTTCGCGCTCATACCAGTTAGCTGATTCCCAAACATCTACCGATGTGGGAACATGCGGCCTGTCTTCACGGACGTGTGCTTTTACTCGCACATGGGTCGCATGCGCTATCGAGTAAAGGAAGTACACAACATCAAATCTTTCGCCTGGCTTAGCCCAATCGATCACAGTCATGTCAACAAGCTGATTGAACTGTGTGTTAGGATTTTCTTTGAGCTCCGAGAGCACCTCAATCAGGTCAGCGAGTTTTACAACAAGGGTAAGATCACCGTGGTGTTCTACACACTCGAGTTCACTTGTAACTGCCTGAGCGGCGTTTAGGATATCGGTTTTGCTGAGTGCCATTCGACGTTTGCCTTTGTATGAACTGCTTTAATTTACGGCGTCTAACCGACACACGAGTGGTGGGCTCGGGTAGCGAGGCAAAAATACGGTCCCAGAACGGCTTACTTACTCCAAATGCACGGTCGGGGCTCACAAAGTGATGATGCATATGGTGCATCTTCAGGTACCGACCGAGCGGCGATGTTAGGTTTACATGATGGACAACATAATAAATGCCATCATAGGCCAAATACAAAAAGTATAAAACCAATCCACATAGGTTGGTAGAAATTTCCAAATGCCAGCTTGAATAGCACAAAGAAGGCTGCCGCTAACGGGAGGCTTACCAGAGGGGGCATAACAAGACGCGTAGAATCACGTGGGTAGGCATGGTGGATCCCATGGACGAGAAAATGAACCTTTCTACCCAGGCGTGACCGGGGCTGAGCATGAAAGACCACCCTGTGAATCACATACTCGGCTAGCGTCCAGAGCACAATACCGGCACAAGCCGCAATGATAAACGAGGAAGGTGCCAATACCTCTGCTGATCGCCATCTAACCACGCTTATGATCGGCAGATACACAATCACAGGTGTAGCGGGATGTATATGCGAGAAGTACTCAAGGATCAGGTTTTGGAACAGCCGGACAGTCTCGTCCTTCCCCGACACGATATGCTTGCCAATTGCAAACCGCACGATTCGAGTAGATTGGAAAGAATCGATGGAGTTCTGCTTTTAGAGTAATCCGAGCGCGCGATGCATATCATCGCCGTAATCAGTGAAGATCTCTTCACCAGCACGGATACGTTTTTTAGCAACGATCCAAATACGTCCGCCAAAATTGATGTACTCCGCATTAGCCTTCTTGCCCGAACCATGGTAGTCACAGGCATATCGCGCTACACCTGCATCTGTGCGGCACGCGTCAATCACATGTCTCACCGATAGCTGTATACCATATGAACCGAGTGGGTCTTTGCGGTATCTACGTTCATATTGGTCCGTAGTCAGCTTCTCGCCATAGTACTCTACGATTCGTTCGTCTTTGTCGAACACGCGTTCAGCAAAAAGCCCCTTTCCTGCCAGCTCTATCGTGCTCTTTCGAACTGATACACCAAAGTGCACCTTGGTGTGAGCACCACAGAATGGATGTGAATACATTGTTAGCTTCTTGCATCTTCCATTGTCACCAATGTGCGCACATTGTTTTGTGACTTTGATAACGTGTTTGTTCATGGCTGCGAATATATGGCATGCATGCGGTCAGGTGATACTACGTCAAAAATCCACGGTTGCAGTAACCATAAAATTGCGTCCTGCCTGAACGAAATATGTAGACTCTGCCCGTCCGTCAACAAAGGCCGAAGCCCCATTGGTAACAACGAAGGCATTGGTCATGTTGTTGCCATGCATACCTATTCGGAGAGCACTGGAGATGTTTACCCACAGGCGTGCATCAACCTGCACAAATCCCGGTAGAGTAAGTGATGCATCGTTGGATATATCTGTGAAGGATCTCGTTATACCGCGGGCTACGAGATCTAGACTCACTAATCGCACAGGTGAGTAACGCATCACAACATTGCCCAGGATGTTAGGTGTAAGAACTGGAAAGACATTGGTGTATACGACGGCAGGTATGATATTCTCGGGAACATATTCATCAACACGTGCCGACATCCACGTAACATTTCCTTCGATGCTCAGGTTCGAGAGTAGGTTGTATGCGCCTTCGATCTCAACCCCAATGCGGCGGCTGCGGGCAACATTCTTTCGCAACTGCACAAACTGCTGCTCTATGTAGGGTCCGATAGGAGCTATCTCGTCTTGAAATCGCATCAGGAAGAAGTTCGCAGCTAGACGCCCCTTCTCACTACGAACACGGTAGCCCGCCTCGAGATCCATTGCGTACTCTGCCCGTACCGTGCCCGGACGTTGAAGTACACTCACATTGGCATCATTGATCTGCGTTGAACCGAGCAGGTCAAACCGCGTTGGCTCACGTCCAGTCTGACCAAACGATAGGTAGAGCTCCGAGGCATTGTCAAGGGCGTAGCGCGCACCAACACGTGGATTGATAAAGAGCCACGAATGTTCTGGAAGACTGCGAGCAGACAGCATGTTTGGCACATCCTGAACGAAGTTCATTCCAACTCCCCGGGCCTGAAGGTCTACATACAATTGCCAGTTGCCGAGATCATAGGTTCCACGAACAGACAGGGAGAGCTCGTCCTTCGTTGTTTGATCGTCGTAATACGGACTTCTGTTCTCAGGACTCACAGTTTCCCAGTTACGCCTGCTGAACCTGTAGGCATGCATGTTGGCTTCGAGGCGGACGTTGTCTACTAGGCCCGATGTAGCAAAGCTTGCTGTTGCACCAAGATGACGATTCTGCAATGGGTAATTGATCTGGGTTAGCGTCTGCGAACTGTCACGAAATCCAGCGAAGTAGTCCCCACCTGCTCCACCATAGTATACTGCCACTGATATGTCCGAAGCCGACGTTAGAGATCGTTGATAGCGAAGTTGTAGCAGATGCTGGCCAAAGTTGTCATTGTCGGTTATGTCGTTTAGGTTAGTAGGTGGTCTACTCCGAGCAATCGAGGCAGGCACCGGTAGATAGCCCAGTTGGTTTGCAGATCTGCCCCAGACTCCTACTACGCGAATCACATCCGATCCGCCTGCCCAGCCACCTGAGAACAGCAAAGAATTCGTTTCTGTACCTGTATTCAATCGATAGCCGTCAGAGGCCAGGCTTGTGAACCGTGCAAACGCATGTATACCGCTTGGTAATGTACCAGTAGACACAATAGCGCTGGCCCTACGCATATCAAACGAACCGGCCGCCAACTCTAGGTGTGCTGATGGCAATCCCACTCCGGAATTGGTTTCGAAGTTTACAGATCCAGCATAAGAGGCAGTGCCATTCATGCTCATTCCCACACCACGCTGCACTTGTATTGATGCCATACCACTGGATAGGTCAGTCATGTTTGAAAAAAACACCCCTTGGTCTATCATGTCGTTTATGGGCGCACCATCTATCGTTACGTTTATCCGAGTTTGGTCCATTCCGCGCAATCGGAATGATCCATAATTCGTCATCCCCGTTCCCGACTCCGAGAATGCCACTATCGACGGAACCGCCCTTTCAACGATGTACTGAGGGTCTTGTCCCACATGAAGCATCCGCAGCTTAGCTGGCGTGATTGTGGTATGAGTTACTGGCGCATGATCGTCTGCACGTACCAGGCGAACATCAATGTTAGGCAGTAGAACGGACGCCGTGTCTTTATCATTCAAGCATTCCGCATACAACGTGATGGAGCTTGCTACAAGCGTCTGGCAAACGAAGAATAGAACTTTGTGCATGGACGTACCTTCTGTAATGAAACATGCTGTAAACGTCCGTTAGAAAGGTAGATCCGTTTTCCTTCGCCAGCATTATCTGTATCAGGTTCCAAGAGTGTGATCTCAGCCTCTGTTATCGAGGCACCTCTAACGGTGTACGAATATACAAGATGCCGCGAATCCGCACTTCCGCCCCCTATCTTTGCGTATGGATAAGTTTATCGTACACGGAGGCGTTCGCCTCACCGGCAGTGTTGCCATTTCAGGCGCGAAGAATGCATCGCTCGCGCTTATGCCTGCATGCCTTCTTACCAATGGTGCACTTACACTCAAGAACACACCCAACAACCGAGATCTCGGAACGATGAGTCGTCTGCTCGGCAGCATGGGGGTTGGGATGTCTCTCGAAGGTGACATGTTAACGCTGGATTCAACGAGTATTACGAGTTACGAAGCCCCGTACGAACACGTCAAGCAGATGCGTGCTTCGATCTACGTTCTAGGGCCACTGATTGCCCGCTACGGAGAGGCACGAGTATCACTGCCTGGAGGCTGCAACTTTGGTCCGCGTCCTGTTGATCTGCACCTCAAGGGGCTAGAAAAACTTGGTGCCGAGATCGACGTTACAGGAGGCTACATCATTGCCAAGTGTCCGCGATTACAGGGCGCACACTTTCACTTCGACATATCCTCGGTTGGCGCATCGGTCAATATTTTATCAGCTGCGGTTTTAGCCAGGGGGCAAACAACTCTTACAAACGTTGCCATTGAACCAGAGGTTACCAACCTAGCGCTGATGCTTGAGCAGATGGGTGCAAAGATTTCCGGCATAGGCACGACAACATTAGAAATCGAAGGTGTAGATTCTCTCAATCCTGTGGTAGCATCAACAATCCCCGACCGGATAGAGGCTGCAACGTTTATGCTTGTTGCAGCAATGACGCGTGGCGACGTAACACTCACGCATGTTATACCGGAACATCTGGATGCGGTAACACAAAAACTGATTGATACCGGCGCACTCGTGGATGTGTCTGATGATACAATTCGTGTCCGCATGTTGGAAACACCAGAGGCGGTGGACATAACGGCCTCAATTTATCCTGGATTCCCTACTGATACACAGGCCCAGTGGGCTGCATACATGCTCACAGCTCAGGGGGCTTCGCGTATTCGAGACACTATCTACCCTACTCGCTTTGGATATGTTCCAGAACTTCAGCGACTTGGTGCGCATATCGAAACAGGAGAAGGATACTGCGTGGTCAAGGGCAATAACAAACTAACTGGCGCAACAGTTATGTCGAGTGATCTGCGTGCCAGTGCAAGCTTAGTCATGGCTGGACTAGTTGCTCAGGGTACAACAGAGATCTTACGGGTCTATCATTTGGATCGAGGCTACGAAAAATTAGAGTCTAAGCTCGGAGCTCTCGGAGCCGTTATTGAACGCCATCCTACCGAAGACTATTGATGCCTGCTCTGCTGTATCTGATCGCTGGCATGCTTGCGCTTGCTACCGCTTCAGCGCAGAAGCCGGTGTCTACGCCCCAACAGGAACTCCAGCGCTTGCGTCAGTCTATCGAGTCCACACGGCAGCGTATCAAGAGCCTTGAACAACGCGAAAGCAAGGCCCTGCGAAGCCTTTCTGCTACGCAGCGTCAGCAGAAAAACATCAACAAGATGGTTGCTAGTTTATCGCGGACACTTGCTGTATTGGTGGACTCACTGCATACGATCGAAACGAAGTTTTCCCAGACAAAAGCTTCGATTTCTAACACCGATGATCGATGGCGCTTGCTCACACGCGGCATGTACGAGCACCTTGTTATCAATCGTGGACGTCAGCGACAATCACATCTTCCCTCGTACCTGTATACGCAGGCAACACTGTCTGCAGTTCGTTATCGAAGTGCGCTTTCGGATACTGCTGATTCGCTCTCGAATCAGCTTGCATACCTCGGCGATGTGTCTCAATCTCAAGCTGTCGCATTGCGGCAGCAACAACAGAAGAATGCACAGCTTAGTCTTGCACTATCTAGACAAAGCAAAGAGATTCAGTCCGTGCGTAACAGCAAGCAAGAACTGCTAGAGGAGTTGCGCAAGAAGCAACAAAGTGCAACAAAAATCCGATCGATGATCGAACAGCTTGTAGCAAAAGAGCGAAAGCAGCAGAGCACATCAACCAAGAAGAATGCTAAAGCCTCAAAGCCCCCTGCAAAGGGCGGTAAACAGCAGAAGCATGAATCAACAGTTGCGACAAATGCCCCAAAGCGTGGATCGTTTCAGTCTAAATCTCTACCGTGGCCTACCCCTAGTCAGTCGATTCTGCACAGCTACGGAACCTATACCAATTCAGCCACAGGCACCACACACGAAAATCCAGGAATCGATATCAAGGCTTCCGTTGGCACTGGCGTTTCATGCGTAGCCAAAGGCTTAGTATCGACTGTTACGTGGCTGCCAGGATTCGGATCCTTGGTAATCATAGACCACCAAAATGGTTTCCGCACTGTATATGCCAACCTATCACGTGTTAGTGTACAGCGCGGCTCAAGTGTTGGCCAGGGCAGCCGCATAGGGTCGAGCGGAAGCAACCTTGATGGCAATCTCGTTCACTTTGAGATTTGGATCGACGGAAAGCGCATCAATCCGCTTACCTACCTGCGGTAGCTTTGTTATCAATCTCAAGGTACTGCTGAATTGAGCTAACGGCAGCTGTATCGCCCGCGCGCGTATGTGCGCTCATGAGCAATCCACAAATGCGATCACGGGTCACAAGTCGCTTCTGCTTGTCTTGAATCTGCAGCCAAGCTCTTTGCAAAAAGGGACGAGAAAGAGCTGATATCACCCGCTTGGGGGCAGAAGCACTATCGGCCCCAGCGCGCTCGACAATCCTGACAAGACGCCGTTCATAATCTGCAGAGCGCTCGGCAGCACTATCTGGTATCATTGGGTCAACACGCTTTGAGATCTGCTCATTGAGTCGGCCAACATTCGAGGAGTCAAAGCTGAATACTTGGAATCGAGATACAGTTGCCGGCCTCATACGCACCCAGATACGATCTTGTGATGCCGAGGAGAATCCCTTCCCTCGCACCTCATTCAAAAGATATTGCGTGATGTCATAAGTCAAATTGGTTTCCACCAGCATCAATGCTGCCCGCATTGCAAGCTGCCCCATTACATCGTCCGTTTTATCGAACGTGCGCAAAACCGCCTGACGAATGAATTGCCCCTGGTTGTATGAGCGCTGAAAATCTCCGGAGGCATACGCTTTTCTCGAGCGCAAAACGCGTAGCGTCGAGTTCGCATTCTCCTTGTATCCCATGAGTTCGAGCAGACCAATTGCTTGGGAGAAGCCAAACTCAACCCAGTAGTCTACTTTAGGGATTCCGGCAATGCGTGCAACTTCCCGCAGATATGCTTGCTTGCCACGTGCAGTGCGAACGTTCGCGATCATATTCAAGTTTGTCGTGTCGTCGAAGCCTGCATTTGCGTACGTGCCACGAGGAATTGAAATAATCTCGATATAGCCAGAATCTAGAATGAAGCGGATGATGTGATTAGCATCAGCCCTGCCAGACCCTTCACCCAATCTTGCGTCTATTCCGGTAACGAGCAGACTAACGATGCGGCCTGTTACGGTTGGGTAGATGTCTCTCTTGATTTGTATCGTTGAATCTGTAATCGTAAAAGATGTTGTGTCAACGTTCTCCTCTTCTACCTTCATGGCTGCCAAGGAAGCAGAGTCCGTGATGCGGGAAACCGAGTCTTGCTTGCTCTGAAACTCTGCCTCCTCGGTATCTGAGGACCTCGTACATGACGCTACAATTGTACATGCAATAACGAGCGATGCGATGTCTCTCATAGTTGTTCCTTTGCTTCATCCCAATATCTATCCATCTCTTCGAGCGTCATCGACCGAAGCTCCCGGCCATGTTCGGCAGCGCGGGCTTCGATATGCTGGAATCGTGCCTTAAACGTCTCAATCGTGCGATGCAACGCATGCTCGGCGATTACTCCTTCATGTCGTGCGGCATTGACCAGCGCAAAGAGGACGTCGCCAAATTCCCTCTCCACACCATCTGCATGACCATCCGCAATTTCGACCTGCAGCTCAGCCAATTCTTCATTCACCTTGGCCCAAACATCTCGTCGGTCGTGCCAATCAAACCCAACATTCGCCGCCTTCTCTTGAACGCGCTGCGCACGCAGCGCTGCAGGTAGTGCCTTTGGTACGCCGTCGAGGATTGATGTTCTGCCTTCATTCATTTTGAGGCGTTCCCAATTTTGCAGTACAGCCTTTTCATCTGCGACCGTTTCATCGGCAAAGATGTGTGGATGCCTGTTCACAAGCTTGTTGAACTCCTGCTCAATAACATCCCTGAGTGTGAACGCGCCCCGTTGCTGTGCAATAACGCCATGCATCACCACATGGAGTAGCAAGTCTCCCAGTTCCTTCGAAAACTCCTGGTCATCAGCCTTCTCGATTGCTTCGATGGTTTCATAAGCCTCCTCGAGCAACAGGTGTGATATCGACTCATGCGTTTGCTTCATGTCCCACGGACATTGCTCCCGTAGTATGGTCACGAGCCTTACAAAGGCTTCAAACTGGGAGAGCACGCCATTATGATCTGCGGGGTACGGTACAGGTGTTGGCACAGGCCTTGCCCTATATGGGTAAAAGGGGAACCCCAAAAATACAACGCCCAGCCCGTTTGATGCGGGTTGGGCGTTAAAAAATGCTTCGTCTATTGTTAGGCGTGCGGGGCCATATACTTCTCGGACGGACGCGCCAAGGCCTGGCGCACCCATCGGCCCTGCTCTTCAGCCATTCGGCGAACAGCCAGACGTTCCTTGTTACATGGGCCATCGCCATTGATAACCCGTTTAAACTCACTCCAGTCAGGATCACCATACGACCACCTGCCAGTTACCGGATCCTTCTTGAGCTCATTGTCTGGTATCTCAAGCCCAAGCTCAAGAATCTTAGGAACGTACTGGTTAAAGAACTGCTGACGCATATCGTCGTTTGTGGCCATCTTCACTTTCCACTTCATCAGCTTTTCTGTGTGTTGACTTGCAACATCCGGTGGACCAAAAAAGTGCATGATAGGGCGCCACCAGCGATTAAAGGCCTCCTGCAGCATTTCGCGCTGCCTTGCTGTGCCTGTTGCCAGCGCTACAACGTTATCGTAGCCATACTTGAGATGAAACGACTCCTCCATGCAAATCCGTTCGAGTGCGCGTGCATACGGAGCATACGACCCCTTCGAGTTTGCAACCTGGTTAATGATAGCCGACGCATCGATCAGCCAGGCAATAACCGCAGTATCTGCCCATGTAAAAGCAGGGTAATTGAACACATTTGAATATTTCGACTTCCCAGTAAGAAGGTCATCAATCATGTGTTCGCGGGGCTTACCAAGCGTTTCAGCAGCAGAGTAGAGTAATTGGGCGTGCCCAATCTCGTCCTGCACCTTTGCCATGAGCGCAATCTTGCGCTTAAATCCCGGAGCTCGAGTAATCCATGTACCCTCCGGCAATGCTCCAATAACCTCGGAGTGCGCATGCTGTTCAATCATACGGATGAGCTGACGTCGATACTCAGTTGGCATCCAATCATGCGGCTCGATCTTTTCTCCACGAGCGATCCTGGCTTCAAACTCAGCAAGCTTCACTGGATCGTCTTGATGTCCATCCTGATTCGGTGTTGCATCAACCACTGTAATATTTCCGTACATGAATTCTCCTAATTGGCGATTTGTGCACTGCGAAAATGGTAAAATCCGATCGGAGTTTCTTGCGTCGGATTAGACTCCGCGTTTTTGTAGATACTTGTGATCTGGAACTTATAGACTTTGCCCGACGACGATTTAATGATCAGAACCTTGTCTGGCACAGGACGCAGTGTGTGTGTGGCGATGTCGTAGACAAAGTAAATATTCGGCCCCAACACGGGTAGAGGCACAACAGGATTTGTTGCATCGTCCGAGCGAAGCACCACGCCATCTGGCAGGCTTGCGACATTGTCGAATCGCCCAGTGGCAATCGCGCCCGCAACTGATCCAGGGCCGTTCGGACCCGAATTCAGCTGGACCGGTATAAACTTGGTCTTACCACAGCACTGTATGTACGGCAGTCGAACATCCCATGATGTTGTTGCCGAATCACCGGCAGGAACCAGAGCTCCTCTTTCACAGGAGTAATACAGCCATCCCGCTGCGCTGTCTGCACGCACGTCTTGAAAGCTTACAACCGTGGTATCGACAGGTGGTGGCGAAGAGGGTGGCGTTGACGTTTCGCACCCCCCAATAGCAAACACCGTCAGTAGCGCAATCGCTAGTTTGTTCATCGCTTTAGATTAACCCGATTTATTACGGCTTGTCCTATGAGTTTGCCGTGTTCATTCCCTGCATCACATCCCCTTCGGTAGTGAATACCACCATAGAGTCTACTGACTGAAGCTTCCATTGCTGCAACACGAAAATTTGCAAACGATCGGGCTGGCCACCCAAATGGAACTTCAGTGCTATCAACAAAAGCCACATCCCCGAAATGATGCGTTAACACTTCTGCCGCAGCCGCTGTGATGGTCGAGTGACCACTGGCATGCTCCGGAAACGGTGGAGTCTGTAGTAAAGGTTCCCAGGTTTTGTCGATGTAGGAATTTATATAGCTCACTGGACGAATCAGGTTGCCGCGGAACTTCTCCTGCCAACACGCCGTAAATCCATCAAACAAGGCAAAAGCCAGCATCGAGTATACCTCCATCGAGCGAACCATAGGCGTCTTTTCTTGGATCATCACCTGCTCGGCGATGTTCATCCAGTGGCCACCAGGTGATATCTGACGTGAGTTGTAGATAAAGTGTCCGTGGTAGTTCGTGAGCACTGGATTGTCGTTCCAGAAATCCGCAATTGCTTTTTGTTCCGCAGTTAGGGTGTTCTTGATGGTCATTACCTCGACCGCTGCCTTGTAAAATTCAGATCCCTTTTCTGTACTATACTTGATGCTCGGTGGAACAGGAAACTCGCTAGCACTCTTGAGCACAATCGTACGGACCTGCCCACAGTATGGAGACAGGGGGCGTGCAAAGTTTGGTGGCGTTGGAATCCAGCAAGAGTCGCAACGGGGCCATTCAAACTCAGGTAGCCCTTGGGTACGAGTATATCCGTCGGCCTTGGCATAGGCATTTATCGCTTTCCCAACAGCTACACCAAAATCCTTCGACCTGCGGAAAACATCCTCTGGAACTTCCTTTGCGAGAACGTCAAAGTGCACCTTGGCCAGACTATCGGAATACACGATTCGATACAGCAGTTTGCTACAGGCAATCTGGTAGGCGGCTGCGGCAGATACTCTCCAATCATACACCGAATCGGCAGAAGGGCTCGGACAAGAGGCAAACCCGTTCAGCTGTCCCACCATGCTTGTATATGATTTGTCTGCATGATAGGCAGCCTGATACCCAGCGAGATTCGCATACGAATGGATACGGGCCGCTACCGGCGGACCAAACCCATCCTCCATAATCACCTCGATAACCAGCCGATTCCATTGGTGCACAATCTCTTCACCTGTAAGAGACGACACACGTGCGCTGAGTACAGATACACTTAGGGCACAGAGTACTGTGCGTAGAATAGTTTTCATACATCAAAAATACTGCCCAGCCCCTTACCGTGACGGGTCAGTGAAGAGAATTGGTGAAGAAGAATTTGTGGTAACACCAATCAGCGAAGGTTTACCCAGGCGAGGTATGCGAACAATTCGCCGGCATTCCCGTCTGATCACAACGCCACTCTCGGTGGCAAGAAGCGGGGCGTATCTGCCGCTTCCATCATTGCGCATTACAAGCCCCATACCAGCATCGTAGCCGATGTTGTCGCCATCCGCTGTTTTTGAATTGCCCACTGCAAGAATGTCCAGGTCGTTGTCGTTATCAACGTCAATCAGCAGCATATCTTTTATCGGGGCAACTTGGGCGATGTTGGGGAATGCCTCGAAGACGAAACCCTGTGGTGTATTACGCAGAATACCGGACTCAAATGTTCGTGTAACGAGATGTACTGCAGAGTTTCTCTGCGCAGGGGTTAGAAACTTGTCTATGCTCGCAGACGCATACGCTGAGAATGTTGTAAAGCTGCGCGTCATGGTTGGCATGTGGCCGATCAACGTTGTGCGTCCACGCGTTGGGACCAATTTGCCGTCAACGTAGTAAAAGATCAGCGGGTCTATCGAACCATTATCGTCAAAATCAGCGGCAAAGCACTCGATTGGCCAAGAGGGTGTGGGGCGGTACAGACAATTCACTCCGTTGTTACCAAGCACGAGGTCTTGATCGCCATCACCATCAACATCGGCAGCACGCACCACACACCACCATCCTTGCAAAGAATCCAGTCCAAGTGACGATGTTACTTCAGTAAACCTACCCTTTACATTGCGCCAAACACGAGGTGTCATCCACTCACCAACCACCACTAGGTCTTGATCGTTATCATTGTCAATATCAACCCATTGCGCAGAGGTTGTCATGCCAGCAAAACGAAGCCCTGGAGCAATGCTATCGGTAACATCAACAAAGTGTCCCTTGACATTTGCGTATAAAACACTCGGTGCCAGTTCTGGGAATCGCCCAGGAACAACACGACCACCAACGAAGAGATCTACATCTCCGTCGCTGTCATAATCGCTCGCAACTACGCAAGAGCCGGCAACTGCAGTGGCGAGCTCTTCAGGCTTCCGCACAAAGTTGCCCTTGCCGTCGTTCAGGTAGAGACGGTCATTCAACTCGACGTCATCTGTTTCGAACTCCGAGCCCCCTGTCACGACTATCAAATCCAAATCTTTGTCCCCATCGACGTCTACCAAGGCTACATCGATGTCCTCTGCTTCTACTGCGTCGTCCAAGCCGCAGTCTGCTGGCTCAAATGAGCCATCTGGTCGCTGCATAAAACACTGTGTTGGCTGATACTTTGCTCCGGCGGTGATCACATCGGCCAGCTTGTCGCCATTAACATCGCCCACGGCCATAGCTGGGCCATCCTTCGAGAATCTATAGGGCACAAGGCGCTCACGCTTGAAATCGTCGTAGGAATTCTCGCGATGGCGAAACGGCAGCAAGCTATCTGGAAGGCGCGCGAATAGGGTCTTGAGAGGGGGCTTTGCACCAGTGGCTAACACGTGATGTTGCAGGCCATCAGTCGACATCGTAAGGGTATTGTAGCGCATGAGAGCCAGGTTGTTACCGACCGTTCGTGTGCCGTTTGACCAGTCTACGACAACGCTGTCAATGCGCTCGCCAGTATGAAGAGCCACAACCAAGCGCGCGTCGGACGTCGATTGAAAACCTCGCACGGCATAACATTCTTGCACAACGCGCCGACTCTTCGTTCCAGATGATACGCTCCACGTTACCCGCGCACCGATTCCCTGAATATTCCGTGTGTCTCCACGAAGCACTATGCCACACCATATCGGATGAATGGACTCGACTGTTGTGTTGCGATACACAAAGGCTACCGTATCGGTGTTGTTCACAACAAGATCCATATCGCCATCATTATCCAGATCTGCGTAGGCTGCACCATTTGAGATGATAGTTTCCGGCAATCCAAGATCTTTTCCTCGTTCATCAAAACGAAGATGTTCGGCATTGTTGCCACGATTCATAAACAGAAAATTGGACAGGCGTGTTGATGGCATCGATCGGTAACTGTCGGCGCGGTATGCACTGGGCGCCGACAAAAAGTTGTAGGTAAAGTCCTGGTCACCCAGGTCGCGCTTTGTACCATTTGAAACAAACAGATCCACATCTGCATCAAGGTCGAAATCTTGCGCCAGGATTGTCCAACTCCAATCAGTGGCAGACATCCCAGATAGATGGCCGATGTTCACGAACTGACCACCACCACGGTTCAACTGAAACGTGTTGCTGACTCGTTGCAATGAGTCGAAGAATGGTCCATAAATCGACATACCCCCAAGCTGGGTTTGACGCCGGTAATTGTCTCGGGGCAACATGTCCACTGTAACAACATCCATCATCCCGTCGGAGTTGATATCTGCAACATCACTCCCCATCGAAGCCCAAGACATATTCGGAAGCCGTGCAGAGGCTACCTCTTCGAATGTGCCATCACGTTTGTTGAGCCACACCTTGTCACGTTCTTCGAAATCATTGGCGATGTAGATATCGGGCCAACCATCATCATCGATATCACCAATACCAGCAGATAGCCCGTAACCTTTATCTGCAATACTCGACTGTGAGGATACGTTGGTATACGATCCTGCACTATCATTACGGAAGAGGATGTCTGACGTCCCAGGATTGATATACCCTTTGCGACGGGGCTCACCGCTATTTACAAGCAATAGATCAAGGTCGCCATCACGATCGTAATCGAGCTGCGACGCCTGTGTTGTAAATGTACGAACTCCAAGCGGACTCGTCTCTGTTACATCCTCGAAACGTGCCTGCCCCCTATTGATAAAGACGCGATTCTTCGAGTATCGGCGACTAATGTACACGTCTAGAAGTCCATCACCATTGAGATCTGCAATGAGTACGCCCGTATTCTGTAAAGAATCAGAGATCAATAGGTTCGCTTTGATTGTTTCGTCGCGAAATCTAAGTCCGCCAAGATTTTTGTAGTACCGTATGCCCTGCTGCGTGCTGGTAAAGACAATATCCTGTAGGCCATCATTATCGAGATCACCTACGGCAACTCCTCCACCGTTGAACATGTAGAAGTCTACAAGAATATTGACGGTGTCTGTTTCGCGTATGTCGTTACGAAAATCTATTCCTGACAAGCTTGGTTGCACAAACTCAAAGACCTGGCCGGGCATACGGTAGGCAACAAAGAGCATCATGATGAAGATACAAGCAGTAAACATACTTGCTAAAAGCCGTTACTTGCGAAATCGATACGCCACCATCAATCCCAGACATCCAAAAATGATATTCGAACTCCACCCAACCACCCATACAGGCAAATCAGAGTTCGTTCCAACTGCCTGTCCAATTTTTGTGAATGCAATGTAGCTAATCGATACAATCATGGCGAGCGAGATATTCACTGCTGCGCCGCCTCGCATACGTACGGCCGCAAAGGGCGCAGTGAGCATGATTACGATAACGTTCACAAATGGGAATGCCCACTGACCTGCCAAATCGATCTCGATACCACGGGTCTCTTTACCACCTTTACGCAGTGTCCTGATATGCTGCTCGATATCCGTAAATGTCATCTCATCAATCGTCTGCTGCAAACGCATTATCTCACTTGGCTGGGTTGTAAAGGGAATCCGGCCCTGAGCAATGGATTCGATTCGTACAGGATCCGATGAAAACGCGCGTTGAACAATACCACGACCAACCCATGACGACGAAGTGCTATCCCACATGATCGTGCCAACGTCCCAGTGCTTGACCATACGGGGCTTTTCGGATGACGAGAACTCCTCGATCGTTACGGCACTACCCTGACGAGCATCGATATCATATCGGCTAATTGTGATGTTGAGCATTGGCTGCTCACGAAAGAACATGTCGTTCAGGACATTTCTACCAGCATCGTTTCCAAGGTAACGTCGTTCAATTTCGACCTTCGCTCTACTTGCAACTGGAACAACCCAACCGTTGAAGTATAGCTGGGCGGCACTTAAGAGCAGTCCCACAGCGAGTATGGGCAACAATAGCCGCGTTGTGCTGATCCCGCCAGCACGCATCGCCGTGATCTCATTCAGGTTGCTGAGTCTTCCGATAGAGAACAGCCCAGACAGCATGATCGCAATTGGGGTGATGAGCTCGACAATTTGGGGCACATAGCTGAAGTAGTATTCAACGATTGCCGAGCCTGGTGTTTTATGGTCGAGGAACTTATCGAGCTGATTGAAAAGATCAACAAGCACAAAAAGTACCGTTAATGCCAGCACTGCAAAGAGCACTGTTACTAGATATTGCCGCAGCACATATCGTGTGATAATTCGTATCACTGCACACGGACCACGTCAAGAAAAGGCACCAACCAGCCCACATGGTCACCCACAGCATCCGAAATTGCTACAAGGCACACAAGGCCCAATCCAATGGCCAGAATTGAAACACCTACTGTGAGCCCTATAACGCTAACCATACCCCAGCGTGGGGCCTGCCCCATCGACGGACTTGCATGGTGCGCCAGAATTGCAGCAGCAAAACTACCCGAGAGCCAGAAGGATACGATGAGCACGACTAGGAAGAGCACACCCGAGCCCGCAATACGGGCAGAGGAAACGTCAAGCCTACTTTTATCGTACTCAGCAAAGGCCTCGGTAGGAATGAGTACGCGGTCAACAATCGACGCGTACCTAGACTTCACCGTATTGCGTACCAACTCAGCAGTTGCCAGTGATGCGTGGGCTGGTTGAAGTTGCAGCTGCACAACCGACGGCATAGATGCGATATCGGACAAGCCCCCTGCCTGCATGCCAAGCTCCTGCTGAAACATGGACCACACGGCACGTGAATCCAGCAGACGCACCACCAAGATATCATCTCTGTTTCGCAGTAGCCTTACACACTGCTGCATCTGGGAAACATCCGCTTTAGGTGTTATCAAGACGTCAATCCGCACCTGCGATGCCTGAACGCCCGTATCGATTAAGACAGAAGTGGCAAACCACCAACATCCAGCAAGCACGATGAAGCATCCTGCCAGCAAGAGCGCCTTGAGTATCCACTCCATGGGCCGGTACCGAAGTGCTCGTCTGATGCGAAGTAGATGTAGCCACATTATCTTCTGCCTCCCAATCGAGTAAGAGCCATTCGCTTCACATCACCTAGTGTGCTTAGAATAGCGCTCATCGGCACATGAATCTCCCGCCGGACATGGTTCATGTACAGCGCACCAGATACTACCGTGTAGGTGACAAGGCCAAGTCCAATCCACTCGAGTTTATTGGCATACCCAATGACTGTTAGCACGAGGAATGACGACGCAACGCTAATGGCTGAATACAGCACTAAGGCACTGCTGCGGCCCATAGCCTGGATGATTCCTGCCATCAGGCCAAAGGGCATCGCGAGAGCTGCGATCGTTAGCACATTAAAATGGCCTACCACTGCATTGTACTTCGGGAGCAGAAAATTGATCAAGAATGCCCCTAGGCCTGATTCGAGAGCAACCACAGCAACTGCGGTTGGTAAAAGTGTGAAGCTGATTACCTTGGTAATAAGTATCTGCAGATCCGACATTCGGTTTTGACTAAACATCCGCACAGCAGCTGGATAGAGCAACGTTACAACTGCATCATATGCCTGCTCGAATATTCTGTAAAGATTCTTCGCCGGATTGTAAATGCCCACAACACCTACACCGAAAAATGCGGCAATGATATACACATCAAGCATGCGGGGCGCAGTACTGAGTGCGCCTGCAAGTGAAAGGGGCACTCCATATCGAAGGTATGTACCAAGTGACATGCCACCGGTCCATGAAAACTCCAGCTCCTTTAGCGTTAACAGCATCATCACAACCGAGCAAGACGCCATACCAACGAGGTCTATCATCAGAATGTCTTCGAGGTTCACAAGTGCATTATCGTTCATCGCCATAATGGTCATGAGTGTGCGCACTCCAAACCAGACTAGGTCAGCAAAGAAGATCTTACTCATCCCCATATCTCTTAAGAGCAACTTCATGCAGACCATTCGAGGCATTGTTACTACAAGGTATATCGGCAGCCACGTGGCAACAACAGTAAAATCCTGAATGCCGAACGAATGCTCGATGATGCTGGCTGTGGAGTAGAAGAATACACTGCTCAAAAGGACGATGACGGCGTAGATCGTTACCGCCAGCATGTTTACACGTTTGCGATCCTCACGTCTCACCCCGAACTGAATGATTCCAGCTAGTGCCGAGCCATCGGCAACCATGGTAATCCATGTGTTCAGCGTAACCACAAGCGTGAAGATGCCATATGTAGTAGTGGCCAGTTTAAGATTACCTGCATTACCTGCATGCAGCGCATTGATTTGCATGAACTGCACAAAGCCGTAACCAACGTAAAGAAGTTTGTCGGCTAGTGACCACGATATCTTTCCTAGGTGCTCTGAGAGCTTCATGCTACGAATTTAGCTCCTGCGAAGCCGCCATGAGATGGTATTTCCGCTTAATACGATTGCTGTTGATTCTCTTGTTTGAGCGAACCGTGGGGCAGTTACCAGCTTTCGGCTGGAACCCGAAGCCCCCTGCCACTCCAGCATTACCTGAGTATCACCTACAGAGAGTGCCGCATGATCATGTGCCATACGCACCTGAATATCTGGGGCAAGCACAAATACGAGCTCGCCATTGATGGGATTTTTTCTGCCCCTGCGGAGTGTATCGATGCAAGAGATGATGCTGCCATGCGGTTGGATTGTTACGTCTCGTGCATGCACGAGTGAGCTTCGATGATGGACTTCTCCATACCATCGCGTTTCGCTGCGCATCGAAACACCGCTTCGTAGATCAAACGCTGGTAACCAGAACAAACCATCCTGTTCACGATACATGTATCCCTGATCCTGGTCAGCTGGCCACATTGTGCTATGGAACTGTACGCTGCGCTCTGTATTTCGTACCGCTGCTGAGAACGTGTACAATGACGTACCGGGATCGATAATAATCGGATGCCCATCACAGCGAACCGTTATCGAATTTTGATCATGATGAGCGTGCCCACCCTTGCCGAATTGTCCTACTGATCCATTGCGTAAGGTAACTCCCAGACTACCCCTCCAAATATCCAATCCAAAATCAGGGTAGGAAGTCCAGTTGTGCAAGGCACCAGCTTCCAGCCCAAGGTAGCGAGCGTAGTAGCGTGTTGTATCTGTACGCGGAGCATACCCCGTAAGCTTGAGCGCCATACCATCGTCATTGTCGCCTATCAGGGGCATTCCGATAGACTCTAACGTATCAAGTGCTGCAAGCCCCCTTGATAAAGCATCATGGAAAGAAGCTGAGAGATTCTTACCTGCGCCACGACGCAAGACTGCGATCATGACAAACAAGTCTATCACCTGGCGATGGTATCCGGTGCTTGCTTCCTGCACCATACCGTCGGGTAAAATCTGCCGCTGCGCCTCGCGTTCGAGCACTTTTTGTGTGTATCGAGATAATTTTGCCAACGAACGATTACCCTGCACATACGCCTCTACAGCCGCAAGCCCAAGAAGATTGGCAACGAAGTGCGATGTTGAGAGCCCACCCTTGGACTCTCGATGCAGATATACCTGCATGCCATGCTCTGCCGCACATGCTGCTACAAATCTATCCGTGTCTGCATTCTCGTAACCGCTGCGCCTGATCCAATCCCAGGCAACCAGCATGGAGAACACACGAATGGCAGTACCCATTGGAAAACGCCAATGAACGCTTCTCTTGGTGTAGGTTGAGGCGAACAACCGCAGCTCATGTTCGAATGCAGAACACCAAACATCAGCTCTCTCCGGTTCGATATGCACTGCCAGAGCATAGGCACACCAGTGATGCATTCTGCTTAGTTCATGGGTAGACCGCACGTCAACACCAAGGGGATCGTCGTCGCCTACCTTCCAGTTCGTAATTCCATAGGCATTGACTTTGCCTTGGCGCATCTGACGCGCAAATGATACTACATCAGCAGAATAACGCTGAAACCAATCAGCAGAGGGCAGAGGGAAGACACCGGCATTGGTAGACAAGCCCTCGTGTATTGCAATTGTTGATCCTCGGCCTAGCCGCAGCCGATCTAGAGCAATCACGATCCCATCTATGATCTTTCGACCAAGAAATGGACGTACCGGGCCTAGCAAGATTCGCAGTTTCCAGAGCAACTTCATCACCACAAACTAGCGCATTCCGTAGATTCGACACTCATGTGTGGCATAGCAGGAATTATAGACGCGCAACGATCAGCCGACGATCTGCTGCAAGCAGGCTCGGCTATGCTCGCTGCAATGGGACACCGCGGACCCGACCATCGTGGCACGTGGCAATCCAAAAATGTCTTTCTTGGACACAATAGGCTAAGCATTCTCGATCTCTCAGCAGCCTCTCATCAACCAATGACGAGGGACAGTTTAACGATTTCGTTCAACGGCGAAATTTATAACTACGTTGAACTTCGTGAAGAATTGCAGGAGGCCGGCTACACCTTTGCTACCAGTGGTGATACCGAGGTTGTTCTTACTGCCATTTCACACTGGGGATATCAGGCAGTTGAACGATTTATTGGGATGTGGGCATTTGCCATCTGGGACGAGGCCAATCGAACTCTTTTTTGCTCCCGTGACCGCTTTGGAATCAAGCCATTCCATTATTCCATGCGCGATCAGCGGCTGTATCTGGCTTCAGAGATCAAGGCGCTCAAAACCACACCGCTATTTCGTGGCGGCTTCAACGAGGCACAGGTTGCTCGTGGACTCTACCTTGGTTGGATGCATCACTGGGAGGAGACCTACTTTAACGACATCCTAGCGCTCCCGGCGTCCCATAATCTTGAATGGAAAAACGGTGCGCTGCGGATTTGGCAGTATGCCGATGTAGTTAGTAGCGAGAATCCAACAAACACATTCGAAGAGAACGTCGAGCAATTCCGCGATCTCTTTATCGATTCAATACGCATCACGTCCCGTCGAAATGTACCGATGGGCGTATGCCTAAGTGGCGGTCTAGACTCAACGTCTATTTCAGCAGTTCTGGCCTCCTCAACTTCGGAACACGAGGTTCGCGCCTTCACTGCATACTACACTGGCACAGGAGACGTTGATGAGCGGCCATACATTCAACATCTCTTGGCACGCTATCCACAAATACGCTCTCATGAAATATCTCCAACAGACACCGATGTAGCCCAGGCTCTCGACACGATTGTTGGACTGATGAATGCACCAATGCCTTCGTCGTCGTATATCTCGCAGTACTTTGTCATGGGGCTGGCAGCCAGTCACGGTGTCAAGGTTGTCCTTGATGGCCAAGGATCCGATGAGATGCTGGGTGGTTACATGCATTCACTCTACCGAGTTATTGGAGGCTACATTAAAGAAGGCAGATACGCAGACGCATACAAAGAGCTGCAAACGCATTCTGCCAGACAAGGCTATACATCTTCGAAGAAACTCAATATTCTGGCGAAAAGCATCCTCGCTGCATCACGGGGCGAGCAGTCCCTCTATGAGACCGAATTCCAACACACGTATCCGTGGATCATGCGGCAGGGAGCCGGCTCGTATCCGCTTCGTCTATCAACGCCGCATTCATGCAGACTAAACGACTTTCTGCATAATCTGCTTCGTGTAACATTGCTTCCAACACTGCTGCACACAGAAGATATCAATTCGATGGCCTTCAGTATCGAATCGCGCGTGCCGTTTCTCGACCACCGCCTCGTTAATCTAGCCTTTAGCATGCCTACAGAGGACAAGATCTTCAGGGGCGAAACCAAACGCGTTCTGCGTGCAGCAATGCGAGGTATCGTTCCGAATGAAATCCTTGATCGTAAGGATAAAACAGGCTTTATCACGCCGGGTCATGTCAAGTGGTTGAAGGGGGCTTTGTCTTACACGATTGATGGATCATGGAACGAGATTGACAGCTTCGTGAATGTTCCCAAGCTGCAGGAAATGCTGCAAGCATACCGCAACGGCGACACCAAACATGCTCTCTTTATTTGGCGTGCTGCAATGCTTCGCTTGTTCATTAGACAGAATTGCTGACCTCTACTTGCGTTTTACAACATTCAGCTTGCGCAGCAGTATCCCCTTATACCGATCGGATACAGATACTACATCGCCATTAGAGAGCACCAGCCTTGGTGTCTTTCCCGGAACAATTCGGCGAACATGCTTCATGTTTACTATGTGGCTTCTGTGAACACGCAGAAAGCCAGCGCCACCGAGCACGTCCTCGTAATCTCCAATTGTTCTCGAGAGCAACAGCCTAGGCTCTCGTGCAAAGACAACATATGTGTAGTTACCCTGGCCTTCAACGTGAACAATGGACTCGCATGCGCGAACTTCAATACCATGCATATGCGGAAGCGCTATTACCTCTGGTGTATAAGCAGGCTCAGGTGATCTGGCTATCATCTGGCGCGACCGAGATTGCAACACGCGTTTACAACGTCGTATGGCAACATCAACATCTATCGCGGTAGAAGTATCAAACAGAACAAACATCGCTCCTGCTTGCAAGCACTCGAGAGCCTGCTCGGGCCCGGAACACAAGCAACACAGCTGAGCCTCGGTCTGAGAATCACACCACAGGTCAAGGCTCGCTCCGTCGTCTGCATTGGGCTCATACAGAACCAGATCCACAGCATCCATACAGCTGGCAAGCTCTGCACGTAGTTGCTTGTTTTCCCTCAGACGAGCAACTACATGAATGCCATCTGTTGATGATGGCAACAGCTTAGAAAATAATTTCTGCTCTGATTGAGCAGACATGGCAACACAAACACGAATATTCATGAGATCGTCTCCAAATAGTTAGTTCATCAAACATCCACCTTTCTCTTTCTCAGTGCGTTTACAACACCAAAGTGTGAATTGCTCGTAGATTGCGCCATGTTCGATGCCTTCCTACAACTCGGCATACCACTTGCATGCGGCGTACTCTATCGCTTCGTCCCGGATGCAATTGCGGCCGCCGAAGTTCGCCGTGTAATCGGCTCAATCGTGTTGAACGTCTTCATACCGCTGCTTACCTTCGGTGCTCTGAGTCAGGTACATATTGGTGAACATCTCTGGACGATTCCTGCTGTCTCGATTAGTGCGGTTCTCGTGGGACTTATCCTGTCCTACATTGTCTACGGTTGGATCTTAAAGGGGCGTATTGGCCTGCCTACAGCAGGCGCTCTTATGCTTGCAGGCACCTGGTGCAATGCCATGTACCTTGGGCTGCCGATTACAACGGCTGTGCTAGGAGAGGGGGCTCGGCACATTCCCATTGAGTATGATTACCTGGGAATGACACCGCTCCTATTCTCCGTCGGGACCATGATCTGCATTCGCTATGGCACATCAGACATCCGCTCGAGCATAGCCGACGCACTCTATCAGGTTGCAACTCTACCGCCCATGATCACCATCGTGATCGCGATGCTCGTCAATGTCCTCGATATTCCTATTGCGCCGTGGATAACAACCTCTTGCACGTCGGCTGGCAAAGTTGTCCCTCAGCTAATGCTGTTCAGCATTGGATTAACACTACGAATACCAGATCCTCGGCATGTTCTCATTGTTTTTCCAGCTGTTGCCATTCGCACAATCATTGTCCCACTCATACTGTTATCGGCCACTATCTGGCTCATCACTGATCCAGTTGTTGAGACCGGTGCCATTCTCGAGACAGCAATGCCTACGATGATGCTTACGATGGTGTTTGCCGAGAGGTATGGACTCGACACGTACGTACTTGCTCAAGCCATTCTGGCCTCGACGATCGTATCGGTCTTTACATTACCCTTGCTGCTAGGTTTCTTGTGAGTTCCCTGCAACGGTCTCAGCAAAACGCGCTGTAACTTTGCTTCCCTATGGCGCTCATCCGCACACTCTTCAAGAGCATTTGCCGGCTCTACCCTCGTGAACACGGGAAGTACTCAATCCTGATGCGCGTGTATTTCCCATATCTGGTTCCGCGCAGCAGCACGATGGTGACCTCGACGCTTCGGTTCGGGATTCGCATGCGGCTTGATATCACGGAATATCTTCAGGCTCACTTGTATGTGTTTGGCGACTATGAATTGCCCACTATACGTTTCCTGCGCCGGGTGCTGAAGCCACGCTCCGTATGTCTCGACGTAGGCGCGCAGATGGGATCCCTAACGCTGGCAATGGCAACAGCGGCCAGCAGTAAGACGATCGTACACTCGTTTGAACCGGAAGATCAAAATGCTGCAAGGTTTCGCGAGAACATCGCTCTCAATGCGCTCAGCAACGTTACGCTGCACCAGACCGCAGTGTCAACGGTCGATGGAGCGCTAAAGCTTTATTTGTCCAGTGATCGTAACGCCGGTACACACAGCACTGTCTACATCGAATCAAACGTCTCAACAGAGTTCATCGAGATTCCATCTGTCCGACTCGATTCGTTTGTTCGTCAGCATGCTCTGCAACCCGTAGATCTTATCAAGATCGATGTAGAGGGGGCTGAGGTCGACGTTATCGAAGGAGCTCGCTCTGTGCTGCAGCACCATCGCCCCATTGTGATCATGGAGCTGAGTGATCACTTGCAGCAGGCTCGCGGACAAACCTGCACCGAGTTCAAACAGTCTATGGCAACATTGGGGTATGCCCCCTACTTCATCAACGAGTATGGCACACTGCGCAGCTGCCCTATGGATGCAGCGCATGTGAACGACAACATCGTCTTTGTGCATCCATCATCGTCACTGCGTCCAACAATCGTTCCATGAAAACGATGCACATTCTTGGCCCCTTTCCACCTCCCTTTGGAGGCGTGGCCATCCATTGTGTTCGACTGTTAGAGGCATTGCGAGGGCGTGGTATCAGTGTTCACGGACTCTCACTGGGAGGCATGCCGGAGGGACTGCAACACGTCTCGTTGTGGCGCCCGTGGCATCTTCTCACTCGCACTCCGGTGCACTACCATACGGACGAGGGCAACTTTCGTTGGATGCTCTTGTATAGTAAGCTCTGGCGTTTGCTAGGCACCAAGTATATCGTAACAGTGCATTCGTTCCGCCACAGAAGTGAATTCAAGAATTCAGGCATTGTTCGGGATTTGCGGAAGGCCTATGAGCGCGCAGAGGCCATTGTTGCCATTAGCGATGAGGCCGCGCGCGACCTGCAGAACGAGCTTGGTGTAGTCCACAAGCGGCTCAAGGTTATCCCATCCAACCTACCAATGAGCAACTGGGAATCGAACGGCATGCTACCCACATCCCTACCGGAGCAATGGCGAGCAGCACCAATCAGAATCCTCGCAAATGCAGGAGCCGTTACGTCTGTTGAAGGTAAAGACCTTTATGGTATCGACGTGTTGCTCGAAGCACTGCAGCAGGTCACAGATCAACGAATCGGGGTCTGCATTGCTATCGGCGGGGTTCGCGATCAAGCGCTGTATCATCGCATTGTTAAAGCGGCCAAGCTCGACGCACGCGTCTGTTTGGTGAGTGATCTCAATGGACCTCTGGCCCCTTTGGTCAAGGAGTCGCATATCGTGATACGTCCAACACGAACAGAAGGTGGACCCTCGCTTACGGTAACAGAGGCCATGGAGCTGGGACGCTGGACGATCGCATCCGACACAGTGTTGCGTCCGGCAGGCTGCAAGACGTTTCGCAACGAGGATGCTTCCGATCTGGCCCGTGCAATTAGTGTCTGCATTGAAGAGGTTGCCGTTGGCAACATGCCCGAGCCTACGCAGCCATACTCACAAGCACTTACTCAGCTTATACATCTCTATCAGCGCTTGGGCTTTGTAAGCACAACACAAACACCGGCAGAGGTGTAGATCTTCATGTCCTTCATCGACACCGGAACATCCCGATAACTTCCATGCTTGAGGGCATGATCTACGGTGCCAATTTGGCGCAACGTGCGGGCAATCTTCTTGATACCATGTTGTTCAACGATCTTATCGTTGAAGAATGGTACGTCATAGTCGCCAAAGTATGTGCGTGCAACTTCTTCAAGCCCGGACACATCAACGATGCACTTCTTGAATGATTCAACATCGTAGTGGCGCTGAAAGAACACAGGCTCGGTGGTAAACTTCTCACCATAGACATCCTGCTGCAGGAACCAGTCGCGTGCATATCCCTCATTCAGCGGAGTCGTGAGTATGTACTTACCACCTGGCTTGAGAAGACGGGCACTTTTCTCCATTGCAACAGAATCCAAGCCCCCTTCAAAGTGTTCAATCACAGAAATATTTGTGATCACATCAAATGATTCTGGCTCTAGCTCCGCTTCGAGAAAGTCCTGAAGCACAACATGAAAGCGCTTCGCATCGAGCCCAAGTTTTGTGGCATACTCGTGCTGCTTTTCAACCCAGTTAAACTTATCCAAACAGGTTACATCCCAGTTGGACTTGCTGGCAACCCAGGATGGAAAAATCGATTGCCCGGTACCAATGTCGAGATAGCGAAGGGGCTGACTAAACGAATCTGTTATATGGCTTGCGATAAGAGGCAACTCAATAGCCCGTTCGTAGCCAAATCCCTTGATGCGGTAGAGAAAACGTAGCCGTTTGGCATGTGCATCGATATCTCTGAGCAGCGTTTCATTAATGTGCGATGTCATGTGCGTTTTACCTTTCACCGATTAGAGGCACAAATCTCTGCAACCACTGGATGTGCCTGCAGCCGCTCGAGGTATGCGAAGTTTGTTAACTCGTAGTGAATTGGGGTAATGGCAGCCCAGCCCTCTGCAACAAGAAGGTCATCTGCGTCTGCATGTTCTTGGATGGTAACGAACTCACCAGAGAGCCAATAGTATGGCCTACCTTGGGGGTCCATACGTGTATCGTAGGCGTCTTTCCATTCGCTGTAGCCCTGCCGCGCAATGCGGTACCCCTTGAACGAGGAACGGTCTACATCGGGCACATTCACATTCAGCAGCGTGCCTGCCGGCAGATGCAGATCCAAAAGGCGCGAGGCCACTGTGTAGGCAACTTCAGCGGCAAGAGTCATATCGGCACGATGATCGAAGCTTGTATGCGAAACAGCCATTGATGGGATACCCATCAGTGTACCTTCCGTGGCTGCGCTTACTGTACCTGAGTAGATGGCATTTACGCTGGCATTAGAGCCATGATTGATTCCACTAACGACGATGTCAGGTCGACGTTCCAGTAGCGTACTCACTCCAAGCTTAACGCAGTCTGCAGGCGTACCGTTGATGGCATATCCGAACATCTCACCATCTCGGTGAAAGGGCGTGGCGCGCAACGGACTTGAGACCGTTAATGCATGTCCCACAGCGCTTTGTTGTCTGTCGGGTGCAACAACAACAACCTCGCCTAGCCTACGCATTACATGCACGAGTGCATGAATACCGGCTGAATCAATACCATCGTCGTTGGTAACCAGAATATACACGTGCAAGCCCCTTATCGCGTGAGATCGAGATAGAAGATGTATGCCATTAGTGAGAGCAACAACGCCATACCAACTTGCTGCACGCGAATCTTAATAGCGGTTGAGATTTCCCGTCGAATGATAGACTCTATGAGCACAAACATGAGGTGTCCACCGTCAAGACCCGGCAGCGGCAGGAGATTGATTACCGCGAGAGATACAGAGAGCCCGGCCATGAAGATCAGGAATGCATCGAGTCCGGCGGAGGATTGCTCCCCTGCCATCTGAGCAATACGTATAGGCCCGCCAAACGTCTGCTTAACAGTGAGTGTACCCTCAATAACATGTGCTACCGAAGAAATAAACGCACCAATGGTAGCAACTGTTCGCGACCATGCCATGTTGATTGCAGTCACAGGTGAATACGTCACCTTTGTCCGACGTCCAACGAAGTCTCCAGTTAACTGAACACCGATAGGACCGTTCTTCGGAACATCTACGCTAATTGGCAGAGTCTCAGCGCCGCGCTTCACAGTGAGAATGATTAATGAACCACCTCGAGCCTTTATGGCCTTCTGCAGTTGAGTAACGGCTCCAAGGCGTGCTCCATTTACCTCTAGTACGATGTCTCCATTGGCAAGTTTGGCGCGCTCTGCGGGTGAATGTTTCATCACGCCTGCAATCTTTACGGAGACGCCTTCGGGATAGAATCCAAGATCTCGCTGCTCAGCAATTGCTGTAACAACTCGTTCGGATGGCACCGTGATGAGCACTTGAGTACCATTTCTCCTGACGATAACGTTCCTCGGAGCAGTCTTCTCGAGACTAATAAGTGCCTCTGTAACGCTACCCCATTCGCCAAATGTTGCGCCGTCTACCGATGTGATAACATCCGCGTCGCGGAAGCCAAGTGAATCTGCGAGAGATCCCTGCTCAACATAGCCAATCGTGGTTGTGGCAACATCCTCGCGTCCGTAAACCACCAGCACTGTCCAGAAAAAAGCAATAGCTAGAAGCAGGTTCATGATCACGCCGGCAGACAATACGAATGCCCGTGCAAGAGCACCCTTGGATCGAAACTCATATGGCTCGGGGGCCTGCGTTGCGAACTCGTTGTCCATCGACTCATCAACCATTCCGAGAATCTTCACATAGCCGCCTATCGGTAGAGCACATAGTCGGTAGTCCGTTTGGACACCGAGCTGTGATTGCACATCTTCGGAAAGCTTGCCGAACGTAAAACCGTTGAGCTTATTCCATCCAAGTACACGTGGTCCCATGCCAAGGGCAAACACATCTGCCCGCATACCCGTCCAGAGTGCAGCCAAGAAGTGTCCGAGCTCGTGCACAAAGACGAGAATGCCGATGACGATGATGAAGGAGAGTATGTTATTGAAGATGTCCATAAATCTTTAGAGTTGATGTCGATGTGCAAAGTCGTGAGCAATCCTTCGTGATTCTGCATCAATGCTCACGATGTCGGCTAATGACGGATGAGTGACGTGTTCCATGTGATGAAGCACGTGCTCAATCGTTGCAGGGATATCACGAAAACGCAAACGACCCTGCAAAAACGCTTCAACAGCAATCTCGTTTGCAGCGTTCACAGCAGCTCCTGACGTGCCCCCTTGGCGCATCACTTCATACGCGAGGGCAAGACATGGGAACCTCTCTGTATCTGGCGACTCAAACGTGAGTTGCCCCATCGAGGCAAGATCCATGCGTGGTATGTCGAGCGGAGTTCTCCGCGGGTACGTAAGCGCATACTGGATTGGAACCAACATCGTAGGAACGCCCATTTGCGCTTTAACCGATCCGTCAACAAACTGCACCATCGAATGGATGATCGATTGTGGATGAATCACAACGTCAATCTGGTCTGCACGAAGTCCGAAGAGCCAAAAAGCCTCGATAACCTCAAACCCCTTGTTCATCAGCGTAGCCGAATCAATCGTGATCTTAGCACCCATGTCCCAATTGGGGTGTTTCAGTGCCTGTGCGGCAGTCACATGTTGCAGTTGTTCGTGTGTATAGGTGCGGAAGGGGCCACCCGAGGCGGTGATGATTACCTTCTCGAGATCATCCCTGCGCTCGCCTACAACACACTGCAGAATCGCGCTGTGTTCTGAGTCAACGGCCAGAAGTTTAGCACCATAGGTATCAACGGCAGGCATCAATATCGAGCCAGCGCTAACAAGCGATTCCTTGTTCGCTAGGCCAATGGTATGTCCGGCTTTGATTGCTGCCAAAGTTGGAAGCACGCCGCTGAAACCCACCATGGCTGACAGGACAACTCGATTTTCTGAATCGGCTGCAGCCTCGCAAATTCCATCATCACCGCAAAGAACTCTGCCAGTATACCGTGGCATTGCGTCCTTGAATTCGCGCCAGGCTTGCTCTTCGCGAATGGCTACGCCATTTGGCGAGAACTTTTCTACCTGCTCAGCAAGCAGCTGCCACTTCGTGTTGCATGTAATCCACCGTAATGCCTGCCCCTTTCCAGAGCGCTCGAGAATATCGAGTGCTTGGGTACCTATCGAACCGGTAGAGCCGAGGATGGTAACGGAGGCGTTCTGAAGATCGGTCATTACTGATACTGTCGTGTGATGTCTTTCGCCGACCCAGGAACGAAGCATCGGAACTCACCCGCTTCGATGGAATCGTCTTCCTTGAGACGAACACGCAGAAAATACGACCGAAGCCACTTTCGTAGTGTCTGTTGCTTGTTACGCTCGATATAATGTACGATGTAGGGGTGCGTAGCAATCGTAACCCGCATGGCCCAGGTTCCGGCTCTAAACTTGCGCAACCAGCGGTCAATGTCGCTTACAACACTGGCTGCAGAGAGTACCTTACCTGTGCCAAGACAGAACGGACATTCTTCGCTCGTACGTTCGGCCATACTCTGGCGAATTCGTTGACGCGTAACCTGGAGGATGCCGAGCTGGGTAAGAGGGTACACCACAACTTTCGCGCGATCTCGCGAAGTTTCCTTCTTCATTTCTGTGATAAGTCTTCGGCGGTTGTCTTCCTGCTGCATATCGATAAAATCGATCAGAACCATTCCACCAATATCACGCAGACGCATCTGCCGAGCTACCTCTTTGAGAGCTTCGAAATTGGTCTTAACAGCGTTGGCCTCCTGCGTGCGTTCGTTTGAAGCACGACCAGAGTTCACATCCACGACCACCATTGCCTCTGTGTGGTCAAGTATCAAGTGTCCGCCACTTGGCAGTGGTACCTTACGTGAATGTGTCAGATGTACATCACGCTCGACCCCGTATACATCAAACATCGGACGTGTATCGGCGAAGAACTCAAGTCGGCTTAACAGGTGTGGCGCTGTCTTCTCCATGTATGCCTTGAGATCGCGGTAGACCTTGCGATCATCGACCACTACCTGGGCCACATCATCCTTCATCAGATCGCGTATCACGCTGTGCGTCATGCCTGCTTCTTGATGGAGAAGCATGGGTTCTGTGGCCGATCGCACATCACGTTCGATCTCTTGCCAGTCTCGCACCAGCGTCTGAAAGTCACGTGCCACGTCTTCCTCGGGCAAGCCAGCGGCAGCCGTTCGGATGATACAACCCATACCTTCTGGTATGATTGACTTAGCAATTGCACGTAGGCGTTTGCGCTCTTTTGTTTGATAGATTTTTCGAGAGATTCCGATGCTACTTTCAAACGGCAGTAGGACAACGTTACGTCCCGTTAGACCAACCTTTGTCGTGATGCGCACACCCTTCTGGTGATAGGCATCGCGCGTAACCTGCACCACAACCATCTGCTTTGCATGGATGTTAATCGTTATCTCGCCGCTACGCTTTGTAGAGAATGTTGGCTTTTTCTTTCGCGATTCAACCTTTGAGGTACGCAGCGCTATGCTTGCAGATTGTACCTCGGTAGATCCAGGACGTTCATCTTCATCATCATCTGATGCGTCCTCTTCCATTGTTGAATCGACATCGCTGAAATGTAAAAACCCATCCTGCTCAAGTCCAATATTGACAAAGGCAGCATTCATACCCTGAACAACGCGCGTTACCCTACCGAGGTAGATATTCCCAACATGGTGCTCAGTATCTGGCGATTCGGTGAACAGCTCAACCAACTTGCCATCTTCGGTAATTGCAATTCGAAGGTGAGACGAAGTGGCGTTAATGAGGATTCTGCGTAGCATCTAAAAAAAGAGGCCAAGTTGACCGTGGCGCATTGTGTACGAGCTGACCGTTGCTTCCTTCCGGACCTGGCGGAGTTGGGACTGACACAATCGCACGGGACTTGGCCGTGTATTCTTCATTGTTGAGGGGTGCAAATATACATTACTTCTGCGTGAATTCAGGCACTAGGCCTTGCCAACATTCCCAATAGTCGTTTTGAAGCTCTGCACATTGCATTGCAAATGCAGTCGGACGGCACACAAAGCGCGTTTCAAACATAAACGCCATAGTTCCATCGATCTTCGTAGGCTTCAATTCTACTTCTGACATTTTCTTGTAGGTATCGGCATCAGGACCATGACCGCTCATACAGTTATGCAGAGACGAGCCACCCGGCACAAATCCTCCGCCCTCCTTGGCGTCATACATGCCATCGATAAGCCCCATGAACTCATTCATGAAGTTGCGGTGGAACCATGGTGGACGGAATGTATCCTCGGCAACCATCCAACGCGGCGGGAAACATACAAAGTCGATGTTCGCCGTACCCGGCGTATCGGTTGGCGCAGTTAGTACCGTATAGATCGAGGGATCTGGGTGATCGAATGTTACTGTGTTGATGCACTGATACTTGCGCAAGTCGTACTTGTATGGCGCATAATTGCCGTGCCATGCCACCACGTTAAGCGGCGAATGGTCATAGGTGCCTTGCCATAGGTTGCCCTGAAACTTTGCAACAACCTTGAACTCACCAGTGCGATTCTCAAACCATGCTTCGGGCGTCAGAAAATCACGTGGATATGCCAGTCCATTAGCTCCAATCGGCCCGAGGTCTGGCAACTTCAACAAGGCACCGTAATTCTCGAGAATGTATCCTCGAACACCCCCGGAGACTTCTACACGAAACTTGATCCCGCGCGGAATCACACAGATCTCGTAGGTCTCTACGTCTATGATGCCGAGCTCGGTAAGAATCTTGAGCGAGCCCTCCTGTGGCACGATAAGCATTTCCCCGTCGGCGTTGTAGAAGAACGAGTCTGTCATCGACGCATTGGCAGCATACACATGTATGGCACAGCCCGAATGCGTGGTTAGATCGCCATTGCCTGCCAACGTCACGATGCCTTGAACAAATGTTGTTGGCTTTGTAGGGATTGCTATGGCGCTCCAACGAAGCTGATTTGGTGTTGTCTCCACTTCGGCAAACGGCGTTGAACGGATCAGCCCATTATCGATACGCTCGTATGGCTTGTGCACCACAGACGGACGAATACGATACATCCACGTGCGCTTATTTGCAGTGCGCGGCGCGGTGAATGCGGTTCCTGAAAGCTGCTCTGCATAGAGTCCCAACGCCGGTTTCTGCGGCGAATTTCGCCCTTCAGGCAGAGCACCCTTGACAGCTTCGGTGGCAAATTCATTGCCAAATCCACTCATATAGCCCATTGATGTCCCTTTCAAGTGCAGCACTCAAGCTATGAGCGCGCCCAGCAGGATTCGAACCTGCGGCCCGCAGCTTAGAAGGCTGCTGCTCTATCCAACTGAGCTATGGGCGCGTGAGGCGCAAAATACCAATTTTGGGGACTAGGTACTAGGTACGGGGTACGGGAGTTACAGGATAGACTCGCTGTTCGCTGCTCTCTGCTCGCTGTTCGCTGCTTAGCTCGGCAGGATTTCATGGGCCGAGAGGGCCTCGTCGATTACGAGTGGGACGTTGCCCCAGGGGGTTGGGATGATTCCGGGATCTGAGTGAACCGTACCGGCTAGGGCCTCGGATTCTCTTCGGATGTCCGATAGCCAACCGTAAAGCATTGGAGATACTGCCACTTCATGAGGGGGCTCACCGTGCTGATCCACGTAACGCTCAATGGATGTCATGAGCTCTTCGAATGCATCGAACCATTCCATACAATCTACCAACCAATATTCGTGCCAGATAAGCCTGATGTTTTCGCCCCTTAAACACCATGAAATTGCCTTCAGTTCCGTATGTTTGTAGTCTTTCCCGGGCCCTGGGGTTGTATCACAATAACACAACTCCACAGCATACATGGAGGGCCGCATGTACGCAGTGGAACTAGTATTTGTATGTCAGATTCAGTAGAAACAAAGAACTACTCGGCTATTGCCGATCTCATCTCGGGCGAGCTTGCTCCTTCTGCGATGGGTGACGACGATTTCCGCCAGTTGTTCGAAGCAAAAGTATCGACCCTCAAAGCCGATGACATGGTTCACGGCAAGGTCGTTTCCGTTACAAAGGACGAGATTCTTGTAGACATCGGATTCAAGTCGCTTGGCGTTGTGCCTCGCGCAGAATTCGTTGGTGCAGAGCTGCTTGCCCCAGGTGAAGTTGTAGACGTATTTGTTGAGAAGATCGAAGATGGCGATGGCCGTCTGATGCTCAGCCGTCGCCGTGCAGACTTCATGAAGACATGGGAAGAGATTCTCAAGCTTGCAGAAACACAAACGGTAACACAGGTTCGCATCCTTCGTCGAATCAAGGGCGGTATGGTTGTAGATCTTCTTGGTATCGAAGCGTTCCTCCCTGGCTCCCAAATCGACGTGCGCCCTGTGCGTGATTTCGATTCATGGGTAAGCAGAACCATCGATGTGCGCGTGGTCAAGGTTAACCACCCAAGTGAAAATGTTGTTGTCTCTCATAAGGTGCTTCTCGAAGAGCAACTTGCAGAGCAGCGTGGCAAGATCCTGGATCTTCTCGAGAAGGGGCTTGTAGTCGAAGGCACCGTCAAGGCTATTTCAGACTTCGGTGTGTTTGTAGACCTCGGTGGCGTTGACGGTCTGGTACACATCACTGATTTGTCGTGGGGACGCGTTACACATCCGAGCGAAATTGTTTCCCTCGACCAGCAAGTCAAGGTTGTTGTTCTCGACTTTGATGAGAACCGTAAGCGCATTTCGCTTGGCATGAAGCAGCTCACACCTCACCCATGGGATCAAATTGGCGAGCGCTACGAGCCAAACGCTAGGGTTCGTGGTAAGGTTGTTTCGCTCACAGACTATGGTGCATTCATTGAAATCGAGAAGGGTGTAGAAGGTCTCATCCACATCAGCGAGATGTCTTGGACTCAGCATGTTAAGCACCCATCTCAGGTAGTATCTCTTGGTCAGGTAGTTGAAGCTGTTGTTCTTAATATCGATAAGAATGAGCGCAAGCTTGCTCTCGGTATGAAGCAACTCGAGCCAGATCCATGGAACGATTTGATGGCGAAGTATCCGATGGATTCTGTCCACAAGGGTATCGTTCGCAACCTCACAAACTTCGGTGTGTTCATAGAACTTGAGCCTGGAGTTGATGGACTCGTTCACATCTCAGACTTGTCGTGGACTAAGAAGATCCGTCACCCTGGTGAGTTTGTGAAGAAGGGTGATGAAATTCAAGTTGTTGTGCTTGCTATCGATAATGAGCATCGTCGCATCTCTCTCGGACACAAGCAAATCACAGAAAACCCATGGGATATCTTCGAGAATGCGTTTGCTGTTGGTAGCGAGACCGAAGGTAAGATCGTTCGTCTGATCGACAAGGGCGTTATCGTTGAAATGCCACAAGGCGTTGATGGATTCGTTCCTGTCTCTCAGCTTTCGTTTGCACCTGTTCGCACGATCTCTGATTTCTTCAACATAGGAGACAATCTTCCACTCAAGGTTGTTGAATTCGACAAGGAACAAAAGAAGATCGTTCTCTCAGCAGTAGAATTCCTCCGTGGGCGCTCAGCTGAAGAGATTGCAACGTACAACACCAACCATCCAGTCCCGAACGCAGACAAGTACAATGCCGATGGTTCGGCATCTACGGTAACTACGATCGAGGATCTCGAAGACAGCACACCGGTTGGAGAGTAGCGAGCAGCGAACAGCGAGCAGCGAACAGCGAGCACAGTAGGGGCGACCCCATGTGATTGTCCGGTGCTGTGATCCCACAAACGAGATTCTGCAAGGGGGCGAGTTTTTACTCGCCCCTTTTCTTTTATACCTTGCTACCATGAATATCGACCACATTCTCGATGAACTGTTTGCCATGACGTTTCATGCCGGCATCAAGCCTGGACTGGGACGTATCGAACATCTATGTGAAGATCTCGACAACCCGCAGCAGCGATTCCCCATCATTCACCTTGCCGGGACAAATGGGAAGGGCTCCACAAGCGCCATGATCGCTTCGATCTTGGTCGAGGCCGGGTACAAGGTTGGACTCTACACGTCGCCTCATATACGGAGCTTTAACGAACGTGTTCGCATCGGCACAGAGCTTATCTCCAATGAAGACATCGCGCGACTAGCTGTGCCTCTCATGGAATCAGCAAAGGCCGTCGGCGGTACGTTCTTTGAGGTTACCACCGCCATGGCTTTCCAGTACTTTACCGAACGCAGAGTCGATGTTGCAGTTATCGAGACAGGTCTTGGCGGACGACTCGACGCAACAAATGTTTGCATGCCCCTTGCATCGATTATCACGTCGATCGACTTCGATCACATGGAGTATCTCGGCAATACACTCGCCGCGATTGCGGGCGAAAAGGCAGGGATCATCAAGGAAGGGGCTCCTGCCATCGTAGGTCGTGTTGATGCCTCAATACGCGGCGTGTTTGAGCGAAAAGCTAACGCCTGTGCTACATCGGTGGTTTTTGCCGAAGATGTTGTTGGCGTTGAGGTAGACACAATCTATCCAGACCTTACGATGAGCGTTGCGGTAGTGAAGGACGACATCCGTCAGTACTATGTGGCCGATCTTGCAGGCGAGCACCAAGCAGCGAACATTCAAACGGTCTTCACAGCACTGCCCGCGCTGCGTAGCATCTACTTCATCGATGATGAGCATGTACGCGCCGGACTCCAGCATATGCGTCGCAACATCGGTTTGCGTGGACGCTGCGAGCTCTATTTGTCATCGCCGCGCGTGGTACTCGATGTGTCGCACAATCCCGGCGGCATCAACGCACTAGTGCATATTCTTCAGTCGTCGGGAATGCAAGCCCCCTTCAACATTGTCTTTGGTGTGATGTCGGACAAAGATGCCGATGGTATGCTCTCAGCGCTGCTACCACTTGAAGCAAGGATCTATGCGTGTGCGCCGCACATCCCTCGCAGTATGCCACATACAGAAGTGGCCACACGCGCTGGTGCATGTGGCCACATCGATGTCGTTGATTGTGCAACTGTTGCCGAAGCAACGTCAAGAGCTCTCGCTGCTGGCGGAACCACCATCATCTGTGGCAGCTTCCACGTTGCCGATGAGGCAGTTTCCTACCTGGATCAGCATCTTACCACTTAACGAGTGCCAGTGCAAACAAGATGGCATAGAGAACTTGCAGCTGGATCGTTGCAACGTTGCCCTTAACGAGCGTACGCTGATCAATATGCTGGCGCATGTAGTTCACGATCCATCCGCCAAATGCAACACCAACGGCGGTTACGCCGTAGAGAAGGGGCTTGATATACGCGCCAGCAAGCCAAACCGTTGTAACCAAACATCCGAGAAGGAAGATTGAGTAAATCAGCGGCGCAGCGTTCGTGCCAAACGTCACAAGCAAGTGGTTCTTACCTGTCTTGGCATCGCCTTCTGTATCGGGCACCTGGTTGATGAGCAGAATGTTCGTTGTCAGAAGTCCAGCAGGAATGCCGAAGTAGAACGCATCCCAGCTATATGTACCCGTAACAACATAGTGCATACCCATTGTGATGAGCGGACCAAACGCCATGCCAATAACGATTTCACCGAGGCCATGACGCGCTACGAGCCTGAGTGGTGGTGCCGTGTAGAAGTATCCAAGGGCCAATCCAGACAGACCAATGACAAGGATTCCTGTGCCAACCACCTGCCAGAGAAAGATCCCAATGCCAAGTGCAATTAGTGAGAGCACAAGGGCCACGTTCTTCGTCTTCTTGAATTCAATTAGCCCCATTTCAATAGAGCGCGACCCGCCCGAGTACTGCGTGAAGTACTTCGTATTAGCTTGATCCGTGCCGCTTTTATAGTCGAAGTAGTCGTTGAAGACGTTGCTTGCAAGATGCAACAGCGCAACACCCAGGATCGCAAGCGTAGCATAGAACCACTTGATCGGCAGACCTTCCACACCTGCTGTGTAGGCTAAACCAATAAAGCACGGAGTAAGAGCAGCCGAGAGGAAGGGGGCTCGTGTAATCACAAGCCACGAGATGATCTTGGTGCTACCCTTAATCGGCACATCAGCCAAACGCCCTAGATCTTCTGTTACTCCACAGAAGCCAACTTGCTGGCCATTCTTGAACGTTGGCGTAATACGAATCTGTGCTCCGAAACGCTCTCCACCTTTACGGATAAAGTTTGTCTCGCCAACCCATTCCCCTTCCTTGACAGCTGTAGCCAGCCACCCACCAAGATTCTGCAATACTACCTCGCCCGGCGAAAATGCGCTCACTCGCATATTCCCGACGGTTTCTTCCTTGCTGTAACCGAACATCGCCTCGGCTCCAGGACTAAACGTCTCAATGATACCCTCCATGTCGCAGGTGATCACGGACTTATCAAGCGTGGTTGCCATGATGGCTCCTCTCGTTTTATGATGAATTCAACGCAAAAATACATTTGACCGACCCACTGGTCAACATCAAAAGAATAACTTTGCACACATGAACGTACTTCTTTCTGTTTCCGATAAAACTGGGATTGTAAATCTCGCCAAAGCGCTTCACAACCTTGGAGCAATGCTCATCTCGACGAGTGGCACTGCTAACACACTAGCCTCTGCAGGAATTCCCGTACGTAGTGTTTCTGATGTAACTGGATTCCCCGAGATCATGGACGGACGTGTCAAAACACTCCATCCCAAGATCCACGGCGGCTTGCTGGCGCGACTCGACCTTCCAGAGCATGTTCAGCAGATGCATGAACATGGTATTGCCAAGATTGATCTCGTGGTAATCAACCTCTATCCATTCGAGCAAACCGTAGCTAATCCAGACTCTACGCATGACGATATCATTGAGAATATCGATATCGGTGGGCCGGCAATGGTGCGGGCGTCTGCCAAGAATTACCGGCATACAACGACTGTGGTTAACCCTGCACACTACCCTATGATTGTTGAACATTTATCAACGACAGGCGTGGTGCCGCTAGACGTGAGAGAACAGCTAGCGATGGAAGCCTACAGTCACACCGCATATTATGACGCTCGCATTTCACAGTATTTCGCATCCAAACGCAATGCCCCGTTTCTCGAAGAGACAGCCATTCCCCTTCGCCGCGATCAGTCCCTTCGCTATGGAGAAAATCCACATCAGCGTGCAATGCTCTATGGTTCGTTCACCGCCCAATTCAAGCAATTGCACGGAAAGGAACTATCGTTTAACAACATCCTGGATGTAGATGCTGCTACTGGACTGTGCGCGGAGTTTGATGAACCCACAGTTGTGATTGTTAAACACAACAATCCATGTGGTGTCGGGTCTGCCGACAATCTCATAGACGCCTATCGCAAGGCATTTGCAACCGATACGGTTAGCCCCTTCGGTGGAATTATCGCCGTTAACCGTCCGATAGAAATCGATTTTGCACACGAAGTTCATAGTCTCTTCGCCGAGGTTCTTATTGCACCATCCTTTAGTCAGGAAGCGTTAGAGTTGCTACAGAAGAAGAAAGATCGAAGGCTCCTGTTAGGAGCGTCTCAACCAAGCATATCCACTGTGGCCCTTTCCATTCGTTCCGTGTCTGATGGTTTTCTTGTACAAGAAGAAGATGCCATTCTCTTCGACGACAGCGACCTACGCGTTGTCACACAACGCACACCTACGGATGACGAACGCAAGGCCATGCTCTATGCATGGAAGATAGCAAAGCACGTAAAGAGCAATGCGATTGTATACGCCCTATCAGACAGGTCGCTCGCTATTGGTGCCGGACAGATGTCGCGCGTAGATTCTGCACGTATCGCAGTTCGTAAGGCGCAAGATGCCGGCATCGATCTCACAGGCTGCGCTGTTGCCTCAGACGCGTTCTTCCCTTTTGCTGATGGACTTCTGCAGGCTGCAGAAGCCGGCGCATCATGCGTTATCCAACCAGGTGGCTCTATTCGCGACGAAGAGGTGATCACTGCAGCCAATGACACGGGGCTGGCAATGATGTTTACCGGGACCAGGCATTTTAGACACTGAGTCAATTACGAATTACGAATTACGAATTACAGATTACAGATTACAGATTGCTGATTACAGATTACAGATTACTGTTAACTGATGGCGCATTGGCGCAGTTAACCAGAGCGGACGATGCAACTCGTAATTCGTAATTCGTAACTCGTAATTCGTAATTCGTAATTAGTTATTCGTCTTCGACGCTTCATGCAGCACATTGAGATTATGCTGCACCTTGCCAAATACAGTATCTGATGGGAAGTCCCCTTGCTTGTTTCTCATTCCAGCAGGCTGACTCATCATAATCTCAATTGCCTGCTCAATACGAGACACCGCATAGATTATAAATTTCTTTGCTTTAACAGCTGCAATAATTTCTTCCGAGAGCATCAGATCCCGTACATTTTGCTCCGGCAGAATAACACCTTGCGTACCCGTTAGCCCCTTGTCTTTGCAGATTTCAAAAAAGCCCGTAACCTTTTCGTTTACGCCACCGACCGTTTGAATATCACCCTTTTGATTAATCGATCCAGTTACGCCAATGTCCTGTCGAATCGGAATATTGGAAATTGCGCTAAGAAGCGCGATCACTTCGGTAGTCGAGGCGCTATCACCATCAACACCACCATACGACTGTTCAAAAGCTACACTGGCGGTAAATGAGATCGGCTGTGCGCGAGAAAACAACGAACGAAGTAGACCTGAAAGAATGTATACTCCTTTCGAATGGATAGGACCACTCATCTGAACTTCACGCTCGATGTTGATTATGCCCGCATTCCCAGCGCTTACAGTTGCAGTTATACGAGCAGGTTTACCAAATGAGACTATACCACTGCTATAGACTGTTAAGCCGTTGATCTGCCCTACGCGCTTACCCTTTACATCAATAAGAAGGATGTCTTTCTTGATGCTCTCACGAATCTCCATGTCGGCACGATTGCTGCGTTCCTTACGCATCGCTAGGGCATGTTTAACATGGTCTGCACGTACTACCTTGGCATTGCTCATACGAGCATAGTGGGATGCTTCGCGCAGCAAGTCCGCTGCATAACTAAACTGCAACGAGATCTTTTCCTGTGAGTCCGTGAATTCCACAGCCCATTCAACTATTTTTGCAGCAGCCCCCTTATCACAATGAAGCAGGCCTTCGTTGGTTGACATAAGCGATAAGAATGAGCAGTAGTTCCGAATCATCTCTGCACTTCGGTGCGTGTATGCATCAAACTCAGCGTGGATTTTGAACATCTTGTGAAAGTCTTCGTCGGCCGCCCATAATGCGAGATACATCGAGGGGTCTCCGAGCAAGATCACTTTAACATCTACATTGATGTGATCCGGTTTAATCGTGTTAAGCTGGAACTGATTTTCATGAGGTTGGATTTCAAGGCGTCCGTAGAGCAGCAACTTCTTCAAACTCATCCAAATCATCGGATCAGATAGCACGTCTATGGCGTTCATCACAACAAATCCGCCATCCGATCGCAAGAGAGATCCAGCCTTGATGTGCGAGAAGTCGCTCATCACAAATCCCCTAGCATCCATCCGCTTTTCAATCGTTCCAAATAGCGAGGCGTATGTTGGCGATGTCTCTACGGATATCGGCGCAGTTTTTGTGTCATAGTTGTCTACGACAAGATTGACCGATGTGTTTGTCTCGAGCATCCTTGCGGCTTCTTCGATACCCTCATCAATCGATCCAGCAAGCTTTGCTTGGTATACGCGCACATAGTCATCGAGGTGCTCTAGAATATGAGACATTACTCCATCAAGGTATTCACGAACTCGATTTCTTGGAAAACTCTTTTGGAGATCATCAAGGATTGACCTCACAAGAATACCAACAGCCGCTTGATCATGCTTGTTCAACTCTTTACGAAAGTCTACAAGTACTCGCATAGACATTCGACCGATCTTGGCAAGCTCATCTTGATAGGCTGTATACGCCTTAGCTATCGCCTTTGCTTGCTGTATAGTGAGTTTCCCATCCTGCACCAGCTGATCTACATCATCAATCGTAACTGGTTTGCCATCTACAATTGGGAATATCTCTGTTCGTGAGGTGCCATCTTCATCCTGCAGCTGACCAACAACAAAACCAGAAGGGCGGATTTTACTGTCGAAATCAGTCAGAACAGCACGCTCACGATTCTGAAACTTCTGAATGATCGTGTTTCTTGTCTTCTGAAACTGTTCCTCTTCAAATAGCTGCGGGATCCTGCGTCTGATAACCGCCATACTTTCGTCTATCATTCGCTTAAACACCCTGCCCTCGCCTGCGGCGAAGCGAAGCAATACGGGCGATTCCGGCTGACGGAAATTATGCACGTATGCAAAGTCATACAGCGTTGGCTTCATCGATTTTATATCGTCTAGGATCTGACGAATCGTTGTCATACGGCCAGTTCCTATAACACCAGATGCCCAGATGTTATATCCCTGACTTCGTATGCGAGCTCCCAGCTCGAGCGCTTCGATTGCACGCTGCTGGCCCACAATCTTCTTTAGTGGCTTTAGCTCTTTGGTACTGGTCCGAAAAGGCAGTGCCGAGGTAGGACACGACCAACGCAGATTCTTTACTGGCACTTCAATAGCAGCTTTTGTTTTCATCCGTTGCCCCATTGTTCAACTCTACATAACTCACCAAAATCACATCTTCTACAGGCCTGCTTTGCTGGCTTAACTGCAAAGCAACCATTGTGTATACTGTCAACAATACCAGCAATTGTTTCGAGAACAAACTTGTTTTGCTCGGTAAGGGGCTGGCCAGCAAACTCTTTATGTGCTCCAGTCCAATTCGTCAGCTTCACTCCAGGAGCATGCTCTGGAATAACAAACTCAGGATCTCGCAATGCTACCTTATTCAGAGGGTCGTCTGTTGAGTGTAGGGCTGTCCCAAATGATCTATACAAGGCAGCCCATGGTCGAGCATCAATGTTGTGATTACGCATCCATATCTGTGTGGCCTCTAGGTAAATCGGCATCTGGGAAAGTGATCCTGAAACAATCTCGCCTATCGTATAGCCTGAGCTCACGCTAGCTTTATAATCGTTTACGATAAATGTTAGCCGTTGGTCTACTTGGCCTATATCTACTCGATCGATTCGAGTAGATACAGCAACATCCTCAATACCCTTCGCCGTGTTCATAGGTATTTGTACACGTATAGGTATCTCCATGAGCGTTGGATAATGTTGTGTCGTAGCCTGATATGCGATCTCTAAATACAGCCACTGTCGCAACAGTCCTGGACGTTCTGCTGTTCCAAAGAGCACACGTTGATCAAGTTTCGCGTAGGTATGCGCCCACGATGCTGTTTGCATTACATCGTGCGCAACATCTTGCAGCAATACCCAATAATCATCCACGCGATGAGCATCCAATTTCACTGAAAGTGCAAGGAGGTCTTCACCCGATGATACCGATGCATAGTCAATCGCTGGTTGTTGCCTGCGGAAGAACTCAGCAGCTACATCATGCAGCATCGTGCCGCGCTCAAGGGGCGACAACTTAGCGTCAAGAATCTCGTTCTGTTCCAAGCGCAGGATCTTGTCTGCAAAGTATTTATAGGGGCACTGCGAGAATACGTCAATTCTTGATGGGCTTACCGGACGACCAACCTCATCATTGTATGCTAATTGTAAATCGGCCGTGGGCATACTCCCAAGAACAACATTTTGCTGTCCACGGTAGATAGAAGCTGAAGTGTCTTGCACTTCAGTTTGATAGATTTTCACGTTTGTCTCGGTCTGTAGCAATTCCGGCAGAGCTTCTCCGGCTTGTGCTGTGATGTATTCGAGAAGTGATGACGGTAGAGTCTTCGATCCATCCACATGGGTTGGCATTGTAAATACCAACTGGCCACTGCTCTCACAGGCATGTAAAATGTCGGTCAACCCCTGCAGGTACATGCGCTCAAGTACTCCCGGCATTATCTCGCGGTCGGTCAAATGCTCTTGTGCTCGTGGGTATTCTCCCTCAACCATTCCAACAACATAGATTCGCTTCCATCTCCTGCATCGTAACTCGGCTGGAGCAGCCAAAGCCACACCTTTGCCGCTTCGTCGCACAACTTGAGTTGATGCACTGGCAAGCAACCTCCACCACCGTGATGCATGGTCTCTGTATGAAAGCTTTGGAAGATTGTGATCATCTACCAGAATCTGATATGCTTCCAGTTGCTCTTCTACCTCTGCTGTTGCCTCTGCATACGATGGATAGTCTTCTGCGGATTTGATAACAGACAGTATGCCATCAAAGCTCGCTACAAAGGCGGCGGCACTAATCACGTCGTGTTCGCTATATGGGCAGTGCAAGGAGATCTTATGAATTGTAGCTACTGCGCGATTTAGCTCATTTACTTTACGCTGCAGAGGTACTTCGTCTTTGGCGTCGACAACCTGTTGCTGTTCCTCATGCAGTATCTGCGACAGCTCGTCAAATCTCTGCATCCACCCGATTGCATTCGAACCACCGTGAATACGCTCGCGTCTGGCAAGGCCAACAACCTCGCCCGATGCAGCAAACTCTTTCTGTAGCAATGAATGGGATAGCAGTCTTTCAAGGTCTTCACGAGCCCAACGATTGCGCACCAGCTCGCAAACACTTTTTACTATCAATGCCGGCTGTGAGCAACTCATAGGCATCTCATACTCGCTTTCGAGCGGCAACATAGACCTCCGGGCAACATCCTCTATCAGCAACCGATAGGCACTTGAACCTGGCATGCAGATGGCAATATCCCGCATGCTTATACCATCTGTGATGTCCTTTTTGATAGATGCAACAACACGCCGCACCTCTTCCTCACGAGATGGCAACGATGCACGGAACACATCATATTGGCAAGGTTGATCTGTGCAACTACCTGAGATCCAATGATGTGATGCAAACCATGCTGCATCGATTGCAGAAATGTTAATGTTGTCACGTTGAAATGCATCTGGTGGGTCGGGGGCGAACTGAACACCAATATCCCATCCAATGTTTGCTAGAGCTATCAGCAGCTCTTTATCAGCATCGCTTACGCCATGTGTGGCGATCATCACACATTGTTGAATCACGTCCCCAGAAAACGTCCGAAGTGGGTTGTCCAATAGCTTCGAAACTCTTGAGGTAACCTTAACTTCATATGCACCACGATCACATCCTACGCCACCATAAAGCTCACGAAGATTACTCCATGCCGCAGCTATTTCAGCTAACATTCGCCCCCTGCGATTATGCAAGCCAGCTTGATCGGCTAGTTCATCGATAGCTCGTGGAGATTTACCGTACTGCGTCCATCGCACGAGCTTCTGTGCCTCAAAACCTACAGATTTGAGCAATGAGCTCTCGTGAATAACATGTTCGATAAGCAGATCAACCTTATTCTCACTAAGAATCGAGGGTCCATGCGGCATCACATGCGCTCCTAGACGGCGTATGAACATCGACATCGTCTCGATGATAGGGGGCTCTCCAGTTCCGTTATACTCGGCCCATGCTCGAGTAACAATCTCAACTTGCCTAGAGGTTGGAACGATCACAATAGAAATGCCGCTCGGAAGATGTTGCATCCCAAGAGACACCTCTGACTGCTCTACAAAAGCAGTCCATACTGATTGTGGTTTACATGCTATCCATCGCGCCATAGAAGTTGATACCAAGTGCTATATTTAGCCTCACATACGTTGATACATACAATATGAGGCACGACGTGCGACCCAACAAATCAGTGGCCAGAATTTCTTTGTTGGCCATAATGACGATTCTTATTGCCAGTTGCAGCAGTGTGCAGCCAGTGCGTGTCTTGAAGAGAGATTCCTACGCGGCTACAGGTTCACTCGGGGGTGCATTCATTCCCGAGAAATCGCCAGCTGGCATCCTGCCGTATCTCACAGTAGGGGGCGCGCATGGTGTAACCGACAACCTTACCATGCACGGACATGCACACCTTCTCCTGGCGGCTTTTAGGGTAGCCGGACTCGACTACGGAGCAAGCTATCGTGCGCTATCTCAGGATGGCGCTGTCCCAGAAGTCACTGTTGGCGCGCAGCTCCTGATGTTTGCTAAGCTCTCGTCAGAACCAAACCCGCGTGTCTATCCGAATCTTACTGCAAATGCCTCTTGGAGGGTAGGAGAGCAGTCCCTTGTTTATACTGGATCGCATCTTACCTATCAGTTTAACAACGAAGTACTTGTTAGTCCATTCGTAGGATACCAGTTCCCGGTTAGTGCTGCGCTAGACATACAGGTCGAGGGGGTATGGCAGGCTCTGAACAAAAACACTTCTGCCGGCGTCTTCGAAGGATTGTCATCCATACATGGAATGGGTTCATATGGCTTTTACATCGGAGGGATCTACAATCTATGATCAAGCGCATTATCGTAGTCCTTGCTGTTGCTGCTGTAGTCATGCTCAATGGCTGCTCTATGGATTCATTCTTGTTTAACACGCTCGACCTTGCCTCGTATAGTCTCTCCAGTGCGGTTATCCCCGACTCACTTGTCAAGGCCGTAACGCTCAAAAGCGGCAGTGAAACTCTTTATGGGTTCTACGTCAAACAACCTGACACCGATCGCATAGAGCCGCACCAAGTAATCCTGTATCATCATGGGAACAAGCACAACATCGAAGCGTATTGGGACCGCGTAGAGCTTCTCTACCGCGCGGGCTTTGATGTGTTTATCTATGACTATCGCGGCTTTGGAATGAGCACCGGCTCTTCTTCAGAACAGGGACTTCATGAAGATGCACTTGCTGCACTTAACTACCTTCGCTCTCGCAACGATATCGATACAACACAGATCGTTAACTATGGCTTCTCGCTCGGAGGTGTTCCATGTATGTATCTTTCTGCGTACGTGCATAAACCAAAGTGTGTTATTACTGAGGCTATCTTCGCCTCGTCTGAGGCCCTCATTCGTACCGGAACATTACTAGATGTACCGGGCAACTACCTGATGAAAGGCGCGTTTGACAATGTAGAAGCTGCGCGCATTCGTACGGCACCCCTGCTAATGCTGCACGGTACGGCCGACACCTTTGTGCCCTTCGATCAGCATGGGAAGTACATCTATGATGCAGCACAGCAGCCTAAGATGCAGCGCCTCATTGATGGAGCCGAACACTCCGGCATTCCAAGTACAATGGGAGAGTCTGCATACATCGAGCTCATCAGAACATTTATCAAGGGCAACTAACGGTGTTTACCGGTTTAGTCGAAGAAAAGGGGCTGGTGCTCCGCATAGAACAATGCGCCAACGGACGCAGACTCGTGATCGGCTGTTCGCTTATCCTTAGCGACGTGCAGGTAGATCACAGTATCGCTGTCAACGGTGTTTGCCTAACAGTGGTGGCTCATACCGCAGATTCATTCACAGTGGATGTGATTGAAGAAACATTACGTAAGACAATCATCGGCTTGCTTGAAGAAGGATCAGAAGTAAATCTGGAGCGTGCCATGCAGCTTGGTGCTCGACTTGGCGGACACATCGTTCTGGGCCATGTGGACACAACCGGCGTTGTGGCAAAGATATCCGCAATAGATCTCGACTGGAACATCTGGATTGAGTTCCCTGCAGAGTACCGGCGTTACCTTATCCCAGTTGGCTCGATCTGTCTCAATGGTGTATCACTTACAGTGGCCAACCTGGAGCCCACACGATTCATGGTTTCAATCATACCACATACGCTGGCAGTAACAACCATTGGGACCTTGGCTGTTGGAAGCCGTGTGAACCTGGAATTCGATGTTCTGGCAAAGTATGCCGAAAGTGCCTCGCTTTACTATTCTTCAATGCCAGCAGGCACATAGGTAGTACGCGGCTGATGAGCTGCTCGCCACGCTACACGCGAGGCAAGACGTGTGATGGCCACTAGGTCTGCCATGTTCAGTTTTGACACTTCATCCGTTTGCTTGTGATAGTCTTTGTGCTCACCAGTAAAGTAGAAGAGCACTGGTATCTTCTTCATAGCAAATGATGCCTGATCACTTCGGAAAAAGTACTGCTCGATATCATATGCGAGTGTAAAGGGGCGAACAGCAGCGGTATTTTCTTCCTCGTTTATCTTTACGAGACCTGGACATCGCAGATTGCCTCCGATGGAGAGCTTAGAATTCTCGCATCTTCCAATCATATCCATATTGATCATAGCCACACAATTCTTTATTGGCAGAGGTGAATTGGCCACATATGCCTTTGAACCAAGGAGCCCCTTCTCTTCTGCCGAAAATGCAACAAATACAATTGATCTGTCTGGCCGTGTTGTAGATGTCGCTAGAGCTTCAGAAACGAGAAGAATACCGGTAGTCCCTGAACCATTGTCGTCGGCACCGTTAAAAATAGAGTCGCCCTCGGCATTTGCCTTTCCAACGCCAACATGATCGTAATGTGCACCCATCACGACGTATTCATCTGGATACTTCGCTCCTCGCAGAATTGCAGCAACATTTGCCGCCGGAACGATGTCCTTCGTGAGGGTAACCTTACAACTAACCGACAGCATATCAGAGCAGCGCATTTCGCGAGATGATGGCTGCAGCGTTTTGTCGATGTCTGTAATAGTTGAAACTAACGTGTCTATACTGCCAAAGACTGCAGCAGCGACGGCATCCCCTACATGGATAACTGGGATGTCCCCTCGCTTTTCATCAAGCTGAAGACCACCCGATCTGCGAGAGCCAGTAAGTGATCGCCAGCCGTGTTCATTCAGCATCAGAGAACGCTTTGAACGAGGCGCATCGAGAATAAGAACAGCAAGGGCTCCGTGTTCTTCTGCGTTAGATTTCTTGTGATCTGCAAATGAGTATCGCGTCCATTTCTTGCCATTAAACTTTGTCTCGTCTTCATGTTCTGGCTCACCACGAAAAACAACTACCACTGCCCCCTTTGCATCGATTGATGCGTAATCGTCGTAGTCATACTCAGGCGCCGTAATGCCAAAGCCTGCGAATACCACACGTGCCTCACGCACCTGACCCTCGCCTGTTTGCTCAAATGGTACAAACTCTTTTTTGATCGGCAGATCAGTTACAACCCCATTGATATGTAGCGTTAGATAGGTGTTAGCTCGAGCAGTATCCAAATCTCGCGTTACGAGGTTGTATGGGATCTTGTAGCCATCCGACGAAAGCGGCTCGAGGCCTAGTTTCTTAAAGTGATCCGCAATATACTCGGCTGCTTTGTCGAGTCCTTCCGATGGAGTATCCCGACCCTTCATTTCATCCGAAGCAAGAAATGAGACGTGCTCAGTTGCGCGAGCAACCGTATAGCGTGCGTCGGCGTCTGCAGGAAATGACGCTTTGCGCTCTCCATCACCAAGGTTGAAGAGTAGTGATACAACGACAAGAATGAATATTGGATTCATCAGCGATTAAAAGTGATGGTTACTTGCATACCCGGTTCGAGGTTTTCGAACATGACAGCGTCCGCAAGCTGCTGTGTGAGAAAAACCCCACGTCCACCAGGAAGCTCTCGAAGCTCTGGTGAGCGTGGGTCTGGAAGTGATTCAGGCTGAAAACCATTACCGTAATCACGGACGATGATACTAATTTCGGATGACGTCGCACAGATGGAGATATCAACAGGCAGCTCTTCAGATTCTCTATTGCCATGAATGATGGCGTTTGTCACGATTTCTGTCACGGCTATCTGCACATTGATGCGGCGCTCGTGTGCTAGCATCATCAAATCAGGGAAGCTCCCAAGAAAGGCGCTGATGGCTTGCAGAGCCTTCCTTGTGCTTGGGATTCGCATAGACCGGGTCATTAGATTCTCACCATACAGCGCAGAAGAACATTGGGAAGATTACGTGTCTGCGTAACGTTGATTGTCTGAAACTCATACCACCCAGACAGCGACAATGTGGATCCTGCACTCGTGCCATATCGTATGGCCACCTCGGGACCTATTGAATGCAGAGATCCGGTGAGTATATGCGCTGCGCCCACAGCAATACTACGTTGATCGAGTGTGTAGAGCCGTACGCCAGTCTGTATTGATGCAAGGGGCGTTAGAGCCGTTGATAAGAGGACCTTGACGAGGTACTCCAGATTGCCTGTTTCTGGAGATTCTGCAAAGGCATTCCACTGCAGCGACGCACGCTCGAAGTAACGAAAGAGAACTTGCGACTCAACATTGAATGCCGAGGTAAGCCGTACGCGCAACGAATCGCGGTATGAGATCTGCCTGAACGAGAATGAACGTGCAGCGGAGCTCAGACCGTCGTAGTCATAGGCCGTATAGTTAGCAAGAATCTCAAACTGTGGCTGCATGGTAACACCCGACGTGCGAAGTACGAACGATGGCGAGAAACGCAGCACTCTATTGACGTTATTAAATGCACTACGTGTAGCACGAAGGAACACGAGATGGAGATACTGACCAGAGAGACCAAGGTTCATCGACAAACTTCCCGTTAGCTTCCTCGACCACGAGAACGTAGCAACCGTTGACAGCTCGTCGCGGTCGTCGTCGTTTAAGGGGCTTGGCGTGTCATATCGAAGCAGCCATCCGGCTATGTCGAGTCGGAATGTATCTCGTGACGATGCGAACCAGTCGCCCCTTGCAAATAATCGCGTTCGGAATGTTTCATTGTCACGCTGAAACTCCTGTGCTCGCACGGTCTGCAGAGACATGGATTGCAGTCCAAATACATCTTGCACACCATTCTGTTCCGATCGTTGATAGACCGATCCACCAACAAAGGCATTTGCGTTCGGCAAGGTATACGAGAGCTGTGCTTCGATATCTACTGCAAGCTCGGACAACTGCCTACTCACGGATGTAAGTGCAAGATCTTGCATGGGTGTATCATATGATCGATTTATGCTGTTTGACAGCAACGATCCTACGAAACCAATGCCAAGCTGGGGTGTTAGCGAATATGCGATGTTAGCGTTGAATTGCTGTATGCTTTCTGCTCTGCGCTCTATGTTTAGAGGAAGACTGGGGGAAACACTTGTAAAAAACTCTCGTCCACGTATTGTTGACTGAGCAGATAACCTGAGTGAGGTTCCTTCGTCCAAGATGCGTGAGACACGAGCAATAACGTCAACGTCGCTGTTGGTTCGTCGCGAATCCAGACGCTGCCAGTCTGCGATGGCACTGCTGGCAAGATTCCATTCGTCGATTGTATAGTCGTCGAGTTTGCCCCGCACCACAGCCACCGGACCCGTTGCGTGCACGCCCAGCTGAGATGACGATTCTACTCCACCAAGTGCCTCTATTGCAGCATTGAACATGGGCGTGTACACAATGCCTGCAGCACCATTGATACGTTGCAGTGAATTCAAACCAACACTTCGTGAGTCCTGCGAAAGCAGCCAGCCCTGGCGCAGCACCGTCTTGAGTGTTGCCGAGACAGGAACATCCCATGAGATCTGCGATTGTTGATCATCACGTGTTGCAACCGAAGCTGTGCGAAATGCCGAGGATCTATATTGGTTTACAAAACGGAACTGTCCAACCGATGTTAACAGATCAACGTCTGCATTACCAGTCCACACAAACGTATTCGTGATCTTATCAACGCCGAATTCAATGCCTTTGCCAGGCACGCGCTCTTGTGGTGTAAGAAGCGACTGGAGTTGCTGCGCATAGAACGATGGTGATGCTAGGATCAACCCCAGCATCACGGCTATGTGTCTATGAGATAACTTCCAGGCGTGCAAATGCCACCATAAGTTGTTTGCGCTGTCCGGTGTCGAACAGCACGGTTGCTTTTTCCGATTGTCCGGCACCAGTAACGGAACTTACAGTACCGTTGCCAAACATCGGATGTTTCACGCGCTGTCCTGAATGCAATGTTGCCGTGCCCGCACTCGGTGCTGCCGCGTTACGAGACTTGGGTTGAGATACACTTGTGTAGCGCTTGGGTATTGGGAGCTGCGAGTACGACTGGCCACTCTCAGGCATTTGCGAGTAACTCGAGCTGCGTGGCTGCTGCCGAGTTGACTGCGGTGGCTGTTTGATCGAAGCACCATGCTGGGCCATAGACCTGCTGGAGGGGGCTAGGCAGTCTATATTGATCTCTGCCAGGAACATCGACGGACGTGAGAACACGAGCTCACCAAATCGGTAGCGTCTCTCAGCATACGACAAGATCAGTTGCTCTCTGGCTCGTGTGATACCCACGTAAAGGAGTCTGCGTTCTTCTTCTTGTTCTGCTGGGTCCTGCTCTGCCTTTGCTAAGGGGAACAATCCCTGCTCAAGTCCTGCAATAACAACCAGCGGAAACTCAAGCCCCTTGGCAGCATGCATCGTCATCATGGCAACACGATCATTACCGGTTTGCGGATCATCGGCATCGCTCAAGAGTGCAATCTGTTCAAGGTACGAGATCAACGTCATCTCTTCGTTGAGTTCCTGCTGCTCTGCGATGTGATCAAGGATGCGTTCGATGTTATTCCATCTGTCCTGCGCATCATCCGTCTGCTGCAGACGATACATCTGGGGCAGACCCGTAGCATCGATGTATGCCTGAGCAAGCGATGCCGGGGTAAGTTCTGTGATCATTTCCTGGTAGCGCGTGATAATGCCTACGAAGTCGTTCACAGCCTTTACCATGCGCGCCTGAAGCATTGGTACTTCGCCAACGCGCAGCAGTGCTTGAAACAGCGATACGTTCTCGCGAGCAGCAAACTCTTGCATGCGCTCTAGGCTGGTTGCGCCAATACCACGAGCCGGCTCGTTGATCACACGTAGGATGCTCTCGCTATCGTCTGGGTTGACAAGGATGCGCAGATATGCCAGCACGTCCTTGACCTCTTTGCGCTTGTAGAAGCTTACGCCACTCACGATGTGATACGGCATGTTCGAGCGCCGAAGGGCATCTTCGAGCGCCTGTGACTGTGCGTTCGTGCGATAGAGAATCGCTACGTCCTTGGGTGAGTAACCGCTCGATGAGATGCGCGAGCGTATGGTGCGCGCGATTGTTTCGGCCTCTTCCCTGTCGTCACGACAAGCAAGCACCGTTATCTTTTCGCCCTCGGTGTTATCCGTCCACAATTCTTTCTTGAGCTGCGATGTATTGCGCTTGATAACGCTGTGCGCTGCAGCAAGAATCACTTTTGTTGAACGGTAGTTCTGCTCGAGACGCACAACAGTTGCTTCCGGATAGTCGCGCTCAAAATCCAGAATGTTTTTGATGTCGGCTCCACGCCAGCGGTAGATACTCTGCGCATCATCGCCCACAATGCACAGGTTGCGATACTTTGATGCCAGCATGTTCACCACGCGGTACTGCGCCCGGTTGGTATCCTGATACTCATCCACCATGATGTAGCGGAACCTCTGCTGCAGTTGTTCCAGCACGTCGGGATGGTCTTCGAGTAGTCTGATCGTATGCAGCAGCAAATCGTCGAAGTCCATTGCATTGCTCTGTTGCAGACGCCTCTCGTACTGCTCAAAGATCTGACCCGTCTGCTTGTCCGTGATGGAGTTTGCCGTGCGAGAGAACTCCTGCCAGGATATCATGTTGTTCTTCGCATGCGAAATGCGCGAGCGCACGCCATTGGGCGGCAGCACCTGCTGCGAGATACCCATCTGATTCATGATCGCCTTGATGGCCGAGGCTTGATCGTCTGTATCGTAGATCGTAAACGTTGGTGTAAAGCCGATCTTCTCTGCGTATTGACGCAGCAACCTTGCAAAGATGGAGTGGAAGGTGCCGGCCCAAATGGAGCGGGCTGTTGAGCCCCCTACCAGATGCGCAATCCGCTCCTTCATCTCCTGCGCGGCCTTATTGGTAAACGTGAGTGCCAGCATGTTCTCTGCGCGCACACTGCTGCGCAGAAGGTATGCCATCCGGAAGGTAAGTACGCGTGTTTTGCCGCTACCTGCACCGGCGATGATCAGCACCGGACCGTTGATCGTGCGCACGGCTTGGGCCTGACGCTCGTTGAGTCCTTGGAGAAGATCGTTTGCAGGGGGCTGTTGGTTTTCAGGGATAAGTTGCAACATCAGAACTCTACAAACCCCGTTTTCTTGTACACCTTCCGAAGCGTCTTGCGCGCCCGATCGCGCGCATGCTCGACGCCCTTGCGCAGCGTGGCCTTGAGCGTTTCCTCGTCGGCCCGCAATGCCTGGTACTTCTCGCGCACTGGACGCACAAAGGCAACGATGGCCTCGCCAACGGCTTCCTTGAACTCGGCATAACCAAGACCGGAGAATTCCTGCTCGATCTCTGCGTATGTCTTGCCCGTTGTGATGTGATAAAGCGTCATCAGGTTTGCAACACCTGGACGCTTCTCGGTGTATTCGATCGTTGTACCAGAATCTGTTACGGCGCGCTTCACCTTTGAGCGAATCGCTTCGTCGGTGTCTACGAGGAAGATCGTTGCCTTCTCGTTGGCATCCGACTTGGACATCTTCTTCTCTGGCTCCTGGAGCGACATAATCTTGGCGCCCACCTTCGGAATGAAGGGTTCTGGCACGGTAAACGTTGGCGAGTAGTGATGATTGAACCGCTCTGCTAGGTTGCGTGTAAGCTCCAGATGCTGACGCTGATCCTCGCCCACTGGCACGAGGTCTGCGTTGTAGAGCAGAATATCGGCAGCCATCAGAATTGGATAGGTAAACAATCCTACATTCACATTGTCGGCATGTGTTGCGCTCTTGTCCTTGAACTGCGTCATGCGCGAGCACTCACCGAATCCCGTCATGCAGTTTAGCACCCATGCCAATTGCGAATGCTCTGGCACGTGAGACTGAATAAACAGCGTAGACACATCGGGATCGATCCCTGCGGCGATATACATCGCAGCTACATCAAGCGTGCGCTTGCGCAGCTCAGCAGGTTCTTGCCGTACGGTGATAGCGTGAAGATCTACGACGCAGAAGAGCGCCTCGTATTCGTGTTGCAGTTCTACCCAGTTGCGCAGCGCCCCAGCGTATTGTCCGATCGTAAGGTCGTTGGTGGGCTGCATCCCCGAGAGAATGGTCTTTTTTGTCAGTTTTTCGGCTTCCATACGTGGCAAAATACCCACCATCTTCGTCATTGACGCATTTTTGTACATGATAGGATTTGGATGCTACCGCACTGTCGACACAAACCCCACGCACCAGAGCGCAATCGAGCATGCACTCGTCTCCGGCGTGAGAATCTTTGATACCAGCTCCAACTATGGAGATGGGGCTAGCGAGAGGCTTGTGGGGAAATTGGCCAAGGCCGCGATCATAACGAAGTATGGTTATCTCCAGGGCACCATGCTCGAGCAGATCAAGGCTCAGGAAAGTATGGGGCATGAGATTCCAGAGCTCGTGAGGCTCTCCGACTCGCTCTGGCATTGCATCCATCCGGAGTTCTTGGAGCAGGCCTTTCAGATCTCGTGCGAGCGCATGAACAGGACGACGCTTGACGTTGTGCTGCTGCACAACCCGGAGTATTATCTGCAGCATGCGCATCAACAAGGTGTTAACCTCGGCGAGGCACGCGAGGAACTGTACCGTCGGTTTACGGAAGCCTTTACTTGGTTCGAGCGCGCTATTGCAAGTGGACGTCTGCGCGCCTATGGCGTCAGCTCGAATACCTTTGCCTATCCAACCGATGCCACCGATGCCGTGTGTCTTGCGCGCACGTTGCAGGCAGCCGAGCAGGCAGGCGGTAAGGGGCATCACTTTGCCTATGCGCAGATGCCGTTGAACTTGATAGAGCATTTTGCGGCAACCAGCCTGAACACAACGGCACGAAGCACTGACGCGCTGCAGACGCCCCTTGAGTTTGCCAGCGAGAACAACATCCACGTGCTTGTGAACCGTCCGCTCAATGCCATCGTGGACAACGACCTCATCAGACTAGTATCGCATCCAATGCCGGAGCACATCGTGCATCCGCAGGACATCGAGCATCGCATCCACGAGATGGAAACGCGTGAACACGACCTTGCCAACAAGCTCCAAGCAGAAGGCTCTCTCTCCGAGCGCGACATCCAAGTACTACACGAAGCCTTCCGCGTTGCCGGTGCTTTGTGTCAGTCATGGTCACAGTTCCAGGGCCTTATCCACTGGCGTGATGTAGAGCGCTCCTACCTTGCGCCTCGCATCAATGCTGCGGCTGTTATGGGCGCTGGCAGCGCGCATCGCAGTGAAGTTGACGAATACATTGGCGACCTTACCCAGCTGCTTACGGACCTGGACACCATGTACGCCCAGGACGAGAACGCCTCACTCGAGGAGCTCCGCTCAACGCTTGCCACAGAGTTTGGTATGGACCCTGAGAGCCCCTTACAGCAAATCGCCATCCACGCCCTCGTATGCACTCACGGCGTCGGCACCGTGCTCGTAGGCATGCGCACCCCCACCTACGTCGACGACATCCTCGCCACATGCGACCTGCCACGTCAGCACTTTACCCGCCAAACCTGGGCGCGCGTGGCAGAGCAGTTGAAGCGGCTAAGCCATTAGCGCTCGTCTAGCACCGTGTACCTTGTACCTAGTACCTTGTACCTAGTACCTAGTACCTAGTACCTAGTACCTAGTACCTTGTACCTAGTACCTCGTACCATTTTCCGTATTTTCGTCCATGCCGCTTCCTCTCCTCATCGCCCCTTCCCTGCTTGCATCGAACTTGCTGAACATCGAGCAAGACATTCGTGCGTGCGAGGCAGGTGGGGCAGATCTTCTGCACTACGATGTGATGGACGGACATTTTGTGCCGCCGATAACATTTGGGGCAGACTTTGTAACGATGATGAAGGGGCTAACCACGCTGCCTATCGACGTGCATCTGATGGTTACGAATCCGGACCATCAGGTGGAGCTGTTTGCTGATGCTGGTGCTGACTGGATCTCGGTGCATGCAGAAGTTACCCCGCACCTGCACCGCACGCTGGATCGCATTAAGCAGCGTCGCTGCAAGTCGGGCGTTGTGCTGAATCCTGTAACGCCCCTTGAATATGCGTTTGAAGCAGCCGAGTCGTGCGACTTCATCTTGCTGATGAGCGTTAACCCCGGCTATGGCGGACAAGCCTTTATCCCATCGTTTTTGCAGCGCTGCGAACGCCTCCGCACGTGGCTCGACGCACAAGGCCTATCACACGTTGAGATCGAGGTAGACGGCGGCATCAAGGTCGAAAACGCCAAGCGCGTCATCGAAGCAGGTGCAAACATCCTTGTCTCCGGCTCCGGAGTGTTTGGTGGGAATGTTGCAGAGAGAATCAACGCGCTAAGGGGCTAGGTAATACCCCCGATACCATTCCACAAACCTATGTAATCCGTCGCGGAGTGAGGTATTGGGGCGAAAGCCCGTGAGTTCCCATAGGTCTTGACAGTCGGCCCAGGTTTTCTCGACGTCGCCGGGCTGCATGTCCAAATAGTTCTTGGTGGCCACGACGCCCAATTCCGACTCGAGGATTTCCACGAATTCGAGCAGGGATACAGGAGCCCCGTTGCCGATGTTGTGAACAGCGAGCAGCGAGCAGCGAGCAGCGAGTAGGGGCGACCCTGTGTGGTCGCCCTGCGAAGGTGTGTGGTCCCCACCATGGTTTCCCGCGTTCGCGGGAACGACACAACCCATCACCCTTACCACCCCCTCGACGATATCATCGATGTAGGTGAAATCGCGGCTCAGGTTTCCGTGGTTGTAGATGTCGATGGGCTTGCCGGCAAGGATGCTCTGGGCAAACTTGAAGTAGGCCATGTCGGGACGTCCCCACGGACCATACACGGTAAAGAAGCGCAGTCCGGTGCAGGGGATGTTGTAGAGGTGGTTGTAGCACTCGGCCATCAGCTCGTTGGTGCGCTTGCTTACCGCATACATGCTGGCCGGGTGGTCCACCCTATCGTCCGTTGAAAACGGCACGTGCGTGTTGTTGCCATACACGCTGCTGCTGCTGGCGTACACCAGATGCTGCGGCATGTGCGTGCGGCACGCCTCCAGGATGTTCAAAAAACCAAGTATGTTCGACGAGACATACGCCTTGGGATGCTCAATGCTGTATCGCACGCCTGCCTGCGCAGCCAGATGGCATACGTAACAGGGCTTGTGCTTCGTAAAAATGGTATCGATAAGCCCCTTGTCCTCAAGATCACCCTTGTAAAAGGTGATGTCAGAGCCCAGCTGTTCGAGGCGGGCATACTTCAGCGCTGGGTCGTAATAGTCGTTGCAGTTATCTAAACCGATAACGGTCCACCCATCGGCCACGAAGCGCCGGGCAACATGAAATCCGATAAATCCAGCGACTCCAGTAACGAAAATCGTCTGCTGCGTAGACATAGATAATTCCCCTGGGGCAAAAGTAAGCAGCGAGCAGCGAACAGCGAGCAGCGAACAGCGAGCAGCGAACAGCGAGCAGCGAGAAGCTAGCAGCGAGCGGGTGCGCCCCTGCGTGGGAACGTCGCCCTCGCGAAAGCGGGGGCCCATCACATAGCGTGCCGATCACAATAACGTGAGGTCCCTCGCACCTTCGGTGCTCGGGATGACGCAGCGCACGCTTTTATTCATTGGGTGGTCCGCGCGCCGTAGGCGCGCGGACCACCTCCCCCACCAACACGCAATCGGTGCGTCATCCCGAGTGGCAATGCGACGAGGGACCTTGTGGTATTGTTTCGGGCGAGCCACCGGCTCGCCCTTACATGGTCGATTCCAGCTGTCGATCGGTAGGCCGCAGGGGCGGTCCACCATTCCCGGGCGCTCACGCAGGGGCTATTCTGGGCGCTCACGCAGGGGCGCTCCTACTTTCCCAACAACCTCTTTCAGGGCATTGGTTAGGTGCACATACTGCTCCCGCAGGTGGGCGGGTATGGCATCGAGCTGACGTTGCACGGCGTCCATGTCGCCGCGCACAAGGGGGCCAGTGAGCGGGAAAGGCGCGTCTTCATGCATTGCACGCGCGGCGTTCTCAAGGGTCTGACGCATGATGGGCACAAGAAACTCGGCCACAGGGATGCCGGCGTCCTTGGCAAGCTCGCGCGCTAAGTCGTATGCGGCATACGTAAAGTTCGATGCGGCCACAGCGGCCGCATGATAACGTCGTTTAGAAACGGGATCTGTCTTCGGCAAGCGATACGGGAAGCCCCCTGTCAGCTTCACAAGTTCTTCGATAAGGGGCCATGCATCATCATCGCACTCAATACCCCATCCAATGCCTTCAAGCAACTTCGGATCTGCATCTCCAAAGGTCTGGAAGGGATGCGCAGCCGCCACCATTGCGCCACACGCACGCACCGGCTCAAGTATATCCGTGCCCAACGATCCGTTCACATGCATCACAAGTGATCCGGAAAGTTGATCGCCATACTGCTCTGCCATGCGCTGAATGACAGCCGGAAGATAGGCGTCTTTGCAGGTGAGGAGGAAGAGGGAGGACGAGGGACTAGGTACGGAGGTACTAGGTACGGGGGGACTAACAAATTCTCTAGATGAAATCGAATGTAAAGTCTGGATTCCCACTTTCGCGGGAATGACGGATGAGGATTCAGTACCTAGTACCTCGTACCCAGTACCTAGTACCTGTCTTTCGTACCTCGTACCTAGTACCTCTCCTATAGATACCCCTACTCTTCCCTTACCGATGATCGTAATATGCGTGATCATATCATTCGTTATGAAAGGGGCTCAAGGGTATAGCCGTCTTTGCCGTCTTTCATTGTCCAGCCGGAGTTGGTGAGTTCGGTGCGGAGACGGTCCGCGTCTGCCCAATCTTTTGCTGAACGAGCAGCCCAACGTTGGTCTGCGAGGGTGCGGATAGCATCGGGGATGTTCACTGCTGGACGTTTCGTGAATGTCCATACAGCAAGGACGTTGTTGATGGCCTTGAGCGCGCCGAGTACTTCGCGTGCAGCATCGGGATCTGACTTCACATTGGCGTTTGCACCCAGATACTCGTGCATGCGCGCAAGCGCCTGCGGCACGTTCAGGTCGTTGCCAAAGGCTAATGCAACATCAGGTGGCATTGCGCCTGTTAGCCCCGTTGCATCATCGAGTCCGGCAGCGTCGAGAAGGTCCCAGATGATGTTCTGCACCCTGGTGCGCGCCGTTGATGCCGCCTGTAAACTGTCGAAGGTAAAATTCAGTACTGCTCTGTAATGTCCGGCAAGGAGCGCAAAACGTATGTCGAGTGGGTTGTGCCCCATCTTCTCGAGATCGCGCAGAGTGTAGAAGTTGCCGAGTGACTTCGACATCTTCTTGCCTTCGATCTCCAGAAACTCGTTGTGCATCCAGAACCGCGCCTGCTCGTCAACATGATAACCGGCGCAGCACTGCGCTAGCTCGTCCTCGTGATGCGGAAACCGCAGATCTACACCACCCGTGTGAATGTCGATGGGCAGTCCAAGTATGTGTTTCGACATCGCAGAACATTCAATGTGCCAACCCGGGCGTCCGGGAATGTTCTCGCCATCCAGTTCGAAATCCCAATACGGCTCGCTGTCCTTGCGTCCCTTCCATAACACGAAGTCACTCACCGATTCACGATCATACTCATCAGCGTCGATGCGGACGCCTTCTCGGAAATTCTCTGCATCAATAGCAAACAATCTGCCGTAGCTGTAGTCCTTGGCGTAGGCTGCCACGTTGAAGTACACCGATCCTTCGGATGCATAGCCGTATCCAGCATCCACAATGTCGCGAATCAGTGTCTGCATATCGTCGATGTATTCCGTGGCACGCGGCATTTGATAGAAATGCTCCATCGAAATGCCCAGCACCTGTAGATCTCTGCGAAACTCCGACTCAAAGAACAATGTAAACGTGCGCAGGTTTGCCTTCGCATCGGACGACTGCTCACCCATCTCGGAGCGCCATTTTTCAGAGCCTTCAGCACTGTCGCGTATCGTCTTGTCGTCGATGTCCGTGATGTTCATCACCCAGCGGACTGGGTAGCCCCCTACCTCTCGCACCACGCGCTGTAGCACATCGGTAAACACAAATGCCCGCATGTTGCCCATGTGGGCAATATCATACACCGTTGGACCGCACGAATAGATCTTGACGCACGATGCGTTAAGGGGCTCAAAAGGTTCAACAGACTTTGTGAGGGTGTTGTAGAAGCTTAACATCTTTCAAAACTACGAACTAGGAGGTACTAGGTACGGGGGTACGGGGGTACGGGCTAATCACTCTTTCGTGGATAATTCTCGAACAATGCTATACGGTTTCCCTCGGAGTCTTGAAACTCCGCAACGAAGCCGATGCCGTTGTCGGTCTTAGGATAGAGAACGCTTCCACCGAAACTCTTAACAAGATCCAGAGTTTCGTTGATACTCAAAGTGCTGAAATAGATAACTATCCCATCAAGTGTGGGTTTATAAACATCACCTTTTGCCAACGCGCCTGTGATGCCTGAAGAGCACCCTATCGAAGGAAACCAGCCATTTCGTTACCATCAATGATGGTTGTTTCCAAGGCGCAATGAAACACACCTTGATAGAATTGTACTGCTCTCTTCATTTCGAGAACTGGGATCTCGAAGTAGACTGCAGGATTTGAAAATTGTTCCATCATAACCACACCTTCTTCAGCGCCATTGTGCCAAGTGTTATCATTGCAGAAGCATACTGCATTGTATCCGGGAGCATCCTGATGAGCGCAACACTTACCCTGTACCGCAATCTACGCTGCATCATATCCATACTAACGTCGAGCGCAATAGTATGCACTGCACAGCCACTTGCACCCAAGCAGGCATATCCGTTTACGGTAAAGCAGATACATAGCGGACACAGTCTTACCGACCCGTTATTCTATCCTCATTGGCCGGGTCAGTATGTAAACCTCGTAGCCTCCGTAACGCAGCAGAGTTCGTGGCAACTTGTGAATCGGCTCATAGGCAAATCCACAGCCCCGGGTTCACAAATGAGCTACCGATGGGAGAATCCTCCTGGCAACGATGCACCGGATGCACGACATGACATTTTGAATTGGGAGTTGCTCTCTATTACCGAACGGGTCCCATTGCTCTACGAGGGTGGCAGCACACAGCAGTGGTATAAAGACGGCATCATCGCTCAGCGGAATGCACTATCGCTGTTTGTGAACAACGCATGGACGCAAGGTAATGGCGGTAAGGGTGCGGCAACGTTGCTCTGGACTACATGGGTACACGTAGACGGTTCAAGCGGCAACTTTCGCTCAATGCTTGATGTGCAGGGTCAGGAATGGGAACGCATGCAGGATCTTGCCAATCAGAAGCGTCCCGCTGGTGCTCCGCCCGTGTATCTGATTCCTGGACACAAGATGATGGCACGCCTTCATGATGACATCGCAAAGGGTATCGTTCCCGGGATTACAAACATCACGCAGTTCTTTAGTGATCAAATTCATACAAACGAGCTTGGCGCTTATGCCATCGCCATGATTCACTACGCATGCATATTCAACAGGAGTCCGCTGGGCTTGCCGCATAAGCTAATCCCCAACGCCCCCTCGGGCACGCCTATGCCCACTCCAGAGCTGGCTACCTATTTGCAGAACATGGTCTGGGATGTTGTTACGTCGTACGACCGCACAGGAATTTCAGCATCGACGTCCGTTCAGGAAGGGCAAGCAAAGCTTGACATAATCCTATCTCCGCAACCTGCAAACGATGTGCTCACCGTTACATGCAAAAGTCCAGCAACACAGATTGGAACGATACACATTCACGACATAGCCGGCTGTCTCGTTGCACAAGCCGAAGTTTCGCAGGGGGCCAGCACTGCTCACATCAATGTGCAGCATCTTCCTGCTGGGGTCTATGTACTAACGATTGCAGATCCTCTTGGAGTAGAATCCACAACCTGGCTCAAGGTAGAATAGGTCGCCGCGCGGCGTCATCCCGAGCTGTGCTAGCAGCGAGGGACCTCGCGGGAATGACGATCAAGTACCTAGTACCTCGTACCTAGTCCCTAGTCCCTAGTACCTAGTACCTAATCCCTCCTACCCATCCTGCTCGTACCTGGTTCACGCCATAGTGATAGACGATGTCTTTGTATGAGGGTGTGTCGTAGAGCACAACGTCGGCACGTTTGCCAACTTCGAGGGAGCCGCAGAGATGCGAGATGCCAAGGGCCGCAGCGCCGTTGATCGTTGATGCTGTGATGGCTTCTTCGATGCTCATGCGCATGTTCATGCAGGCAATGGACATGATCGTGGGCATGCTTTCGCTGTACGACGACCCCGGATTGCAGTCCGTTGCAAGGGCAACGATAGCCCCTTCACTAATCATCATTCGTGCGTCGGGATATGGCAGGCGCAGCGTGTAGGCCGTACCCGGCAACAGCGTGCAGACAACGCCGGCATCGCGCAGGATTCGCACTTCTTCGATGGTGCTGTGCTCGAGATGGTCGGCACTGATGCACCCAAGCTCGGCAGCCATCTGCGATGCCCCAATGAGCGCGATTTCATCTGCATGTACTTTGAGCTTGAGTCCGAGCTCCTTGGCTTTGTTCAGGATCCGCGTCGATTGCTCAACGGTAAAGAAGCCGGCATCCGTAAAGACATCGCAAAACTCCGCTAAACCCTCTTCTGCAACGCGGGGTAGCATTTCGTTGATAACGATGTTTACATACCCTTCAGGGTCGCGTTTCCATTCAGGGGGCACGGCGTGGGCGCCGAGGAAGGTTCGAACGACGTGAGGCACAAGGTACGAGGTACTAGGTACTGGGGACAAGGTACTAGGTACTGGGGACGAGGTGCTAGGTACTGGGGACAAGGTACTAGGTACTGGGGACTGAGCATGAGTACCTAGTACCTGGCACCTTGTACCAATCTTCAGCATCTTCAACTCCGTCTCTGTATCCAGCCCATACCCGCTTTTGATTTCGACGGTGGTGGTGCCATGACGCAGGGCCGACTGCAGAAGGCGCTGGGCGTTGGCTGCTAGTTCATCTTCGGTGGCTTGGCGCACAGCCTTCATGGTGGTAAGAATGCCGCCGCCTTCGGCTGCGATCTCCGCATACGTAGCTCCTGCAACGCGGCGCGCGAATTCGTGCGCGCGCGAGCCAGCAAAGACCATGTGGGTGTGTGAGTCTACAAAGCCGGGCATCACGGTCTTACCCGAACAGTCGATGAGGTCTGCATCCGCAAGATCAAGGTGTTTGGCTTCTTCAGCAGTGCCAACCCACTCGATGGTGTCACCGAACAGGATAGCCCCTTGAAGGATCTCGTCAATATCACGCATGGCTTCCCCAGTGATGTACGGGGCTCCGTTGGCGCGCACTGTTACGAGCGATGCGATGTTGGTTAGAAGCGTCTTCACGACTCGTCACCTTGCGCACGCGCATGGTCCGCGCGGGACTGCGCCTTCTCAAGCTGACGTGTGATGATGAGGTCGGCAAGGTGGATCGGGACCTCGAGTGGAAACGAGGTAGACATAATCTGATGCACCACGGCTTCCTTTACGTCGATTCGATAAAGAATGGCCATAAGCTTCTCTGGGTTGCGCGAGAGTAGCTCCGTGATACGGTTAATGAGCATGGCGCGCATCTCTTCGAACGAGCCCATAAACTCAAGCTCATCGCCTGCTAGGTCAAAGGCTGCTGCGATGCGCTGCGATGCGCTTTGCTGAACAATCTCAGAGGACATCGCTGCGTCCCTGCTCGCGAAGGGTCTTAACAATGTTCTTCACGTCCTGCGCTTTGTGCTTTGGACAGATCATCGTGGCATCGTTGGTCACAACAACCACAAGATTATCTACGCCAACCGTGGTTACAACGTGTTCGCCATCATGTGCATTCACAACGACCGAATTCTGTGAATCAAGAATAAGTGTGGTGCCCTGCTTCACATTACCCCGTTCATCATTCGGCTGCATACGATCTAGTGAATCCCACGATCCTACATCGTCCCACGGGAATGATGCCGGCACCGTGAACACATTCGAAGCACGCTCCATCACTCCGTAGTCGATGGAGATGTCGGGCATCTCACTAAACGTAAGCCCAAGCGCTACGCTCTTGTTCTCCCGGCACGAGGACGTCATTGCGTCTATATGCTTACCAACCTCTGGCAGCACATTGTGCATGGCGCTCACAAGCGCATGTGTGCGCCAGAAGAACATGCCGCTGTTCCAGACGTATTCGCCGCTGCAGACATATTCCAGGGCTACTTCGAACGCGGGCTTCTCTTTGAATTCTGCGACTCTGGCAACCGTCGACGGACGCGTGCGCTCTGTCATGCGGATGTAGCCGTATCCTGTTTCCGGACGCGTGGGCGGGATGCCCATCGTTACAAGCGCATCATTGGTCTGCGCATACGCAAGGGCAATGGCTACGTCCTGACGAAATGCCTGCTCGTCTCCGATGAAGTGATCTGCCGTGAGCACGGCCATGAGAGCGTCTTGTCCTTCGCGAGCTTCGATCACGCTGCATGCAAGCGCAAGGCACGGCGCTGTGTTACGCTTGGCAGGCTCGGCGATCACGTTCTCGGCTGGCAGATCTGGAAGTGCGTCAATGATCGGCTGACGTAAGATCTCGCTCGTGATGATCAGTATGCGATCTTTGGGGATAAGGGGCTCGATACGCGCGATGGCTTCTTCGATCATCATCGTATCGGGTGATGTAAGCTTCAAGAGCTGCTTTGGCTTGCGCATCCGCGATAGGGGCCAAAAGCGCTCGCCGGATCCACCGGCCATGATCACAACGTATGAGTTCATGTAGTCTTCGTAGAATTCGTAAGAAGTTGTAGTATCTGCACGGCATTCGTGGCCGCCCCTTTCCGCAGGTTGTCTGCTACAACCCACATCAAGAGTCCATGTTCAACAGATGTGTCCTTGCGGATACGTCCAACATAAACGGGGTCGGTATCCTTGGACGCAGAAGGCATTGGGTACGTGTGTGAAGCCGGATCGTCGATAACGACAATTCCCTCATGTGCAGCAAGTAGGGCTCGTGCATCATCGGGCCCGCAAGCTCGCTCGGTCTCGAGCGCAACGCTTTCGGCATGACCTCCAAGCACGGGCACGCGCACGCACGTTACGGCAATCGGAAGTTCTGGGGCATGAAGAATCCCACGCGTCTCGCGCATCATCTTGGTCTCTTCCTCCGACGAGCCGTTGAGCTCGTTGATCGTGTGAAACACGGCATTCATCGCAAGGGTGTGGGGCGAAATACGCGACGTAGGCTGATTGCCAGAAAGCTCTGCTGCTAGTTGGTCTACGCCCTGCTGTCCGCCACCACTTGGAGACTGATACGTACTCACAACGATGCGCCTTGCACCGTACTCTTCGATAAGGGGCTTCAATGCCACAACGAGCTGTATTGTGCTGCAATTTGGATTGGCAATAATGCCCTTGTGCGCAAACGCATCGTCTGGGTTTACCTCCGGCACAACCAGCGGTACGTCGGGGTCCATGCGCCAATAGCTCGAGTTATCGATCGCAACACAACCTGCCGCCGCGGCTAGCGGCGCATACTGCTTACTGATCGAGCCCCCTGCGCTGAATAGCGCATAGTCCATGCCCACAAAGGAATGTGCTGTAAGCTCCTGAACTACGTGGTCGCTTCCAAAGGCCGATACAACAGACCCCGCAGACCTGGATGAAGCCAGCAGTCGAAGCTTGCCAATAGGCACATTGTGCTCTTCGAGCACGCGAATCATGGTGCGTCCGACGAGTCCGGTGGCACCAACTATGGCAACATTTATCACGTCCGAAAATACGCCCTGTGCTAGTTTTGCAGATGAAGCATTTTATCGTTCTACTCGTAGCAGCAATCAGTGCGTATGCGCATCCGGCAGACGTGGACTACTTCGGCTGGGACGGTCGGATAGTGTATGAGGCCAGCTCCATCAAAAGCGAAGGCCTAAAGGGTGTCTCGAAATGTATGTCGGACGCAGCTCAATACGTGTACGTCGGTGTTCCCAGCGCACTCTACACTTATGGCGTGGTTGCTTCAGCACTAGACCAACCTACAGCTGATCGCCGGTACGCGTCAGAGACCGGAATTCAAGCGCTCACATCGCTTGGCATCACCTATGGTATTGCTGTTGCTACGAAGATTATTGTTGATCGAGAGCGCCCCTATCTGGCATATCCCGGGCTGATTGCGAATGGGGAAGGGCCAGAAAACGACAAATACCTGAGCTCGTTCCCGTCAGGACATTCGGCCGGTGCTGCCGCCATTGCAACAACGATGATGCTGCGATATCCCAAATGGTATGTGATTGCTCCGTCGGTGGGTTATGCTTTGTGGATGGGATTCTCACGGTTAAACCTTGGCGTGCACTACCTAACTGATGTTCTGGCTGGCTATGCCATTGGAGCCGGAGTAGCATACGGTGTGCATGTGGTAAGCAAGGAGCTGTTTAACGTTGCAGAGCCGATCCTGCCGGCTGGTGTTGGTCTTGCTGTGGGCATGGCGGGTACACCCACAACTCCGCTCTTCACGATCTCGATGAACTTTTAATGCGCGTTGCCTGCCTGCAGTTTTGTCCGGAATTCAAGAATCTGGATGCGAACACAAACATCATCATTGATGCTGTGCGATCCGCAAATGCAGATGTATTCATCGCTCCAGAGCTAGCAACAAGTGGCTATTTCTTTCAGTCGCGCAATGAACTACGTGATGTGGCTCAGGGGCTTGATGGCGAGCACAGCAGAGCGATCATTGAGGTGGCCCGTGAAACGAACACTGTGGTTGTCTGTGGTTTCGCCGAAGCAGATGGTAATAGTCTCTACAATTCAGCGTTGATCGCAGGACCAGACATTACGCCACATACATATCGCAAGACACATCTGTTCTACAAGGAACGCTTGTGTTTTGACCCCGGCAATTCGGGGTTTTACTGCACGCCCCTTCCCCATCTTGACTGCACGCTGGGCACCATGATCTGCTACGACTGGCGTTTCCCGGAGTCTGCCAGGGCGCTCGCTCTGCAAGGTGCCGACCTTGTTGTGTGTCCATCGAACCTCGTTACGCACCTCTGGCGCATGGCCATGCCCGTGCGCGCAATGGAAAACAAGGTCTTTCTTGCTGTTGCAAATCGAACAGGTTCGGAAGAATCCCACGCAGAGACTGTCAGCTTTAACGGCTGCAGCGCAGTGTACGACACAAATGGCGGCACACTCGTCGAGGCAAACGCAACAGAAACATCGGTGATCATCACCGAAATCGATCCTGCATCGGCTCGCACCAAGAGCTTCAATGCAATCAATGATATTTTCGCGGACAGACGTCCAGAATTGTACACACGATGAATTTTTCTTCCGTTAAGCACATCCATTTTGTTGGCATAGGTGGCTCGGGCATGAGCGGGATCGCGGAGATCTTGCTGTCACAGGGCTTTGTGGTCTCTGGTTCTGATATGCAATCGTCAGAAGCCACATCATATCTGATCGGCAAGGGCGCCAAGGTGTTTATCGGGCATGCAACGGAGAACATTGAAGGGGCTGAGGTGGTTGTATACTCTTCTGCGGTGCGGCCGCAGGAGAATCCTGAAACAACGGCAGCTCTTGAACGCAAGATTCCCATCATACGCAGAGCCGAAATGCTCAGCGAAGTTTCTCGACTCAAGTACACACTTGCAATTGCTGGTACACACGGCAAGACTACAACTACATCCATGTGCGGATTAGTCATGATGAAAGCTGGTCTGGACCCTACCGTGATAGTTGGTGGACGCCTAAAAGGTCTGGGCGGCACGAATGCACGGCTAGGCAACGGAGATTGGATCGTGCTCGAAGCCGACGAATACGACAGAAGCTTTCTACAACTGCTGCCTACCGTTGCAGTTATCACAAACATCGAAGCTGATCACTTAGACATCTACTCAGACCTTGATGATATCAAGGGCGCGTTTACAGAGTTTTCGAATAAGGTCCCATTTTACGGCACCGCATGCGTATGTCTCGATGATCCGGGCGTACGCGACATCATGCCGCAGATCAAGAGAGTTGTTACCACTTATGGCACAACACCTCAATGCGAAGTACGTGCCACTGACATCAGCTACCACGAGAAACATTCAACATTTACGCTTCATCATCATGGCAAGCCCCTTTGCCAGATTACACTCAATGTGCCAGGAGAGCATAATGTGCTCAACGCTCTGGCAGCCTGTGCTGTAGCCCTACAGTGTGAAGTTGCTCCGAACGTGATAGCTGAAGCCCTGGCAGAGTTCGGTGGGGTCTACCGCAGATTCGAGGTAAAGGGCGAACGCGACGGCATTCTCGTGATTGATGATTACGCACATCACCCAACAGAGATCCTGGCAACACTTGAGGCTGCGCGCAACGGATGGAATAGGCGTATCGTTGCTGTTTTTCAACCACATACGTATACTCGAACGAGAGATTTTTACCTCGAGTTTGCCACGTCTTTCGATAATGCAGACGTTTTGATCCTTACCGATATTTACGGTTCTCGTGAGGAACCCATCGAAGGTGTTTCGGGCAAACTCATCGCAGATGCCACTCGTGATGCTGGACACCGGCACGTACACTATGTTCCAGGGCTGGCAGACGTGGCCTTGGCCTTGAAGGAGATCCTCCAAGAAGGGGACATCCTGCTTACGATGGGCGCGGGAGATGTGCATAAGGTAGGTTCAGACGTCCTGAACTGACTATTTTTGCAACCCTGTCGTCTTACAGCGTCAGTTTCACATCACTGATTTTCTGGTTTTTTCATGTTGCACATCACCATGATGATTCGTCTTTATTCATTCGCCCTCATAGCAGCTGTTTGCTTTTCTGCAACGGTTGCAAGCGCACAAAAGAAAGCGCGCCCATCTAAAGCCATAGATCAATCGCAGACTGTCATCGCCACCGTTGGGTCAGAGCCGATCCTTCTTGGCGACGTAGAGCGCGCCTTTCAGAAGAATCTAACACGCAGAGACACAAAATTGTCTGCGGTACCCAAAGACACCGCCCTTGATTTCTTGCGACTCTATACCAATTATCGCCTCAAGGTTCAGGACGCAAAAGATCGCGGATTAGATACAGATTCTGCCGTAATGGTAGACCTTGCAAACAATCGCCGTTTGCTCTCCGAAACCTTCTTCTACGACAAGGCAGTTGCCAATAGACGTGTAGAAGAACTTGCCCAACGTCGCCTTACAGAACTCGAGATCGGAGTTATTCTCTGTGCCATCCCAGATCCGGCAACAAGGGGCTGGGACACGCTCAACAGCAAGCTTAAAGCAGAGCAGATTATCGTTGAGCTAAATCAGGGTGCAGACTTCGACAAGATTGCTCGGGACCGTTCAGACGACAAGGAAACTGCAGCAAACGGCGGTCGCTTGCCATGGATCAGCGGAGGCACGATCATCAAGGCTGTTGAAGATGCTGCCTACGGCTTATCTGCTGGGCAGGTAAGCTCAAAGCCCGTGTATTCACGTTTCGGTTACTTTATTGTTAAGCTCTTTCGCAGTGCCGGCCGTGAGTCTGTAAAGTTTCGCCATATACTGTTGCAACCGAAAGACAGCAGGGACAGCACTGCTACACAACTGTTCGCCGATTCGCTGATTGCCATCCTGAATAGCCCAGCCTCTAAGCAGAATACAGCACTTGCCGCAAGGGGCTTGCAGCCATCTGGCGATGTTTTTGGAGACCTCGCAAAGGCCTACTCAGACGACAAGACATCCTCGGCCAAAGGCGGGTACCTCGGAGCCCCATACACCCGCTCTGGAGGCATGGAGAACAACAACTCACGTCTGGTGCCGGATTTTGAACGCGCCATCTTTGATCTCAAGGACGGGCAGATCTCGGGCAAGGTGAACACGCTCTTCGGAACGCACATCATCATACGCGATTCTACCAAGCGCCCAGACCCGTTCGTAGAGCGCGATGCTGCAAAGCGCTCTTATCGCAGACTGTACTATGAGGAAGACAAGCGCCTTGTTCTCGATTCCGTGAAGAAGGCCAATGGTTATGGCTGGAATATTGTGAACCTGGCGAAGCTTCTCAACTCAATCGACACAAACCGCAATACACAGGATACACTGTGGCATCGCTCAATCGGAGACGACTTGATGCCACAACCTCTGTATTATCTTTCTAACGGACAGCTAAGCGTAGCGCAATTCACTGATACCCTACGCAAGCGCGCTGATTTGCGTGGCTTTACGCTGAATCGTGCAGGATTCGATCGTGCAATCAACAAGGTAACAGACCCCCTAGCACTCGAACAGGCTACAGTAAATCTTGAGAATGAATATGCAGACTTTGCTGCCCTTGTGCGCGAATTCAACGACGGGATACTACTCTTCAAGGTGGAAGAAAAAGAGGTGTGGAGCAAGCTCAAGTTTGATACTGTAGATGCACGCAAGTTCTACGACACAACAACTGCACGCTGGATGTCGGAAACGAAGTATGATGTTACAGAGATCTATGTACTCAACGACTCTCTACTTGGAGTAATCAACAACCGCATCAGCAATGGCGAAGACTTTGCTGCACTCGCTGCAGACTATACGCAACGTGATGGCATGCGCGACAAGAGAGGCTTTAATAGTAGCTTGTCTCCAAAGACGTCAAAGGTTGCGCAACAAGTAACGAATGCACGAGTAGGTAGTATTGTTGGCCCCGTAAAGATTGATGCAGGCTGGTCGCTGATTCGTCTGGACGGAATTGTGCCACCACAACTAAAACCATTCGAGAGTGCACTATCAGAAATTGCTCCTGCCTATCAAGACGCTCTCCAGAAACGCCTCACCGAGAATTGGTTAGGCAACGTTCGCCAGCGTCACCCAGTTATTTATAACACAAAGGTTATCGATAGCATATGGCCTTCAAAGCCTACTACGTCTAATGGCAAAACAAAGTGATGCATCACGCCACTAAACTTTCGTTTCTCATTGCGAGTGTTGTTCTCTTGCTGAGCAACACCACGACTCTGCCTGCTCAAGATGCCGTCGAGGGTATCGTAGCTATTGTTGGACGTGAAATCATATTGAAGTCTGATGTTGACGGCCAGCTTGAAGTGATGGCTCAGCGCGATCCTCGAATCAACAAGAAAGACCCATCAGTCCGCAAGGCCATACTTGATCAACTGATCAATGAACGACTCATTGTTACAAAGGCGATCGAAGACAGCACGGAAGTACAGGACGACGAAATCACACAGCGCATGGAATACCAGATCCAGATGCTTGTTCAGCAATATGGCTCTGAAAAGAGGATCGAGGATCTCTATGGTATGAGTATGTCGCGTATTCGCAAAGACTTTCGGGATGAGATCCGGAAGAGACTTTTAGTAGAAAAGATCCAGGGTGCAAAGTTTGGAGAAGTCAAGGTTTCACGGTCTGATGTTGAATCATTCTTTAAGAAGTACAAGGATTCAATTCCGCAGATCAATGACCGAGTAGACCTGTACCACATTGTTAAGTACGTAACAGCCTCGGCAGAAAAAAACAAAGAGGCTCAGGGACTGGCGCTACGCATACGGGATTCCATCACCAAGGGTGGATCTTTTAGTGACTTTGCTCGCAGGTACAGTGGAGACCCTGTATCAGCTGCAAATGGTGGCGACCTAGGTAGTGTCGAAAAGGGCAAGTTTGTTCCAGCTTTTGAATCAGCAGCATTTGCTCTGGAACCCAATGAGATATCACAACCCGTGGAGACTCCATTTGGCTGGCATGTCATTCAACTAGTTAGCAAGACATCCACCACCATTACATGCAGACACATCTTGATTCGTGTTGGTCAGAGTGAAGAGGACAGAGATGCTGTACGAAAGACGCTTGTAGACCTCGAGAGTCGCGTTAAGACAGGTGAGGATTTTGAGACGCTAGCAAAAAAGTACAGTGAAGAAAAGGAAACCCAAGGATTCGGTGGTGCTATGGGGCAGATAGATCTGCAGCGTCTACCTGATGACATGAAGCGAACAATCCTTGCAATGGCAGATGGAGACGTCTCAGACCCACTCCCCTATGCTGCAGATCCCACAAAGCCCGGCTACCACATCATGTGGCGTAAAAAGCTGTTAAAGTCGCACTATCCAACACTCGATGGCGACTACAAGCAGCTAGAACAGATGGCAACGTTGGAAAAGCGTCAGCGCTTGGAGCAAGAATGGATAGAGGAGCTCCGTAAGAAGTTATACTGGGAAGTTCGATAAGCCCCTTACCACGTCTTGGATATAACAACTCGAAAAACACTCTCCTGATACGACCCACCAAGTACGGCAGGGGTAAAGCGTTCGTCAAAGATTGATCGCTCAGCACGAAGATCGATATCTGCTATGTCTTCGAAATGCGCTGTGATGCCGAGCTGGAATCCAACTCTGTCGCCATAGGTTTTGTCGAACGCTAATGTCAGACCTCCATTTGCAGACAGAACATCATCAAACGAATAGGCGAACGATCCGTCGCCCGTGATGATTGTCGCATCCTCAGTAGAGGCTGAGGTTTGCTGAATGATGCCAAGTCCAAGGTTCAGACTCAGTGGGAAGACAAACGATATCGACTGGTTACCTGTTGCAGACGTAACCGAATAGTCGGTGCTTGCAACAGATGTTGCTGTTTCCTGGCGTGAATATGTGAGATGTGTACTGGCAGACAGGTCTCCAATGCGATATGAATATCCTGTTGCAGAGGTCCACATAGTCGTACGATTTGCATATGCATATACAGAGTCGGTTGCGTCGGACTCCTGGACAAATGGCATATACGAGAGCCGAACGTATGGCAGGTGGCGAATGGAGATGTTCATGTTTGCGCCCATTGACGTGGTCAAAGTAGTAGCGCGTTTAAGAGGGATCAGGTTATCCTGATCTCTGCGTACAAAAACGCCCAAGGATAGCTGACGCTTAAAAAGTGCCTGATCCAGCTTTGCATCATAACGCAGTACATCCACTCTCATATTCGGTACGCCAAGAGCGCGGTATCCCGTACCTACACGACGAACTACGCCAGAGAGACGAGTACCTGTTGATGCAATAGACAAAGACGTGCTGGCAGTGCCGGCCCAGTCTGCATATGCTGATGAGCTCGAATCGATGAGATCAAGAATAAATCTCGGCAGCTGGTCGGTAGAGAACTTTGGTGCATGAAGATCTCCGACAGTAATGCTGCCGGCAACTTCTGCAGCGATAGTCCAAATTCCTTTGATTGGTTCAACGCGAAAGTCCATCGATGTTAGCACGTTTCGTTGCGGAGTAGAAATAGAGAGACTATCACGAATGGGCGCCGCTGTTGCATCATCGGTAGTATAGACGCCTGTAAACATCCAGTGGGGACCATCTTTGGCACCAAACCCAAGACGCGCGCCCGTTATGGAACGTCCAAAATCAGCGTTGTCGAGATTCGTATAGATCGCAGTGTCGATGCGCAGTCCATCAGCACGAGCAAGTGGACGCTGTGTAGTACCCTTGAGAGCAGAGATGAAAAAGACCTTCCCCGGATTCCATTCGATACTGGTGCCCTCAACGCGAGTACCGCTCACTGTAAGCGGTGTAAGCGTTGGGAAAATCGTTCCAAATCCAACCTTGGGCAGCCACATCATTGTCCTTTCGGTTGCGCTCACGAGCCCTAGTGACTCAAGCGCATCGACATACTCGAGTGGTGAGCTGCCAGACGTAGAGCGCATCTGTTCGAGCTTTCGAAACTGTTCCACGCGCGACGATACTTGCCCTGCAAAGACTCTAGCAGAATCCACTAGCATCTCTGCCGAATCAGCCACGACGTGCGCTGAGTCATACACATCCATGGCTTGATGTACTATCGTTCCGGAGTCGGATGCCATAAAGAGCTCTAGTGCCTTAAAAGCCCTCTGCTCAACGATCCTCTGAAGCATCTCTGGATCAAGGTTGAGAGAAAAGGCGTTGATCTCCTGACGAATGTCTCGTTGTTCCGTTGAATAGAGCAGCGTAGCACTAACAGGAATACCAAACAGGATCATCGTTGGAGTAAATTCTGCTCGAGCAAAGTCAGGGGGCTTCTCCTGAAACGTACCCTGGCGGTTGGATGATTGCCCAAGAATGCGATAGCTCCCAGTGAGCACAACGGGAGCGTCTCCAGCCCGAGAACCTAGACCGAACCAGGATTGTCCATACGCTGGAAGAGCTATGCAGTACAGTACTACTGCTGTAACAATGCGCATCACTTCTGCCCTGAATCATCGTCAAGAAAGCGGACGGCATCAAGATTTACATGTGCACTAGATGACCAATCGCGAACGAGGATCACTGCCTGACGCTGCTTAAGCTGCCTCACATCCCACACAATCGGATCAAGACGTTCGCGAGCCCCCCTGCCATCAACATGGCTGGTGGCAACAACAACAAAGTTCCCAGTCATACCTGCAATGCGCCTGCGCGGCCCCTGTAAGGTATCGTTGTCGTTTTTCGATACGAGGAGCTCCACACATGCATCTGCTTGATTACTACCACCAACGTGAAGTTGAATCTTGTCACTGGTGATGACGAATTCCTGCGACCGTAGCTCTCCGCGTGCCCCGTCGCCAAGGTCTGTCCCATAAGACGATACCCAATACCGCCGGTGTTGCTGAACCAAGCCAAACACAGGGTGATCATCACGGATTGGCGACTGCTCGAAAGCGTCACCCTCGGCAACCCAGCACGAATATGTGCCCGTCTCAAAATCCCAGTTTTCTCCTGGGCAGGAGAACAACCGAATAGCAGAATGGGCAGAAAGCGACGAATCCATCCGAAGTGGTGCATCTGTATAGGTGAATTGCCAAACTTCACTTTCACCGAGGTACTGAAAGCTACTACCTATGCGTTCATAAGCGCCTACGTACCATGCATATCTCTGGCCAACAGCCAAACGTCGTGCAGACACGGGATACATGAGCAATGTGCGTCGTAGCTCCGACACGTCCAGGAAAGCAGGATTGCGCTTAGCGGCATCTTGAGGGGTTTGCGTTCCATAGATCTCTGCAATACGCAACCTGTAGACAATCTCGTCTCTGTTGAGCGGCGGCGTTGCACTCATCCATGAGAAGGTAGGATATTGATCACGCACAAACGTTTCGTTTACCGGAGCAACGAGAAAGGGTTGTGAAGTTCGCTGGATAACCACATCATTGCATGTTGTGGCAAGCACGCCCCCTGTTGTAACCTCGATCACCTCTGTACAACCGCGATAATCCCCACTGGGCATAGAGCCAGACTGCAGGATTACATTGTAGTAGTCCTTGTTGTACTTGTCAACTGTAAAGGGCTCTACTTGAGCACCACTAATGGACGTTATGCCGGGCAACAGGTCGATTTGCTTGGAACGTGCATCAACAACTATCCCTGTAGTTCTCGAAATCTCTTCAACGCTGGCATGCAGATATACTCTGATGGTGTTGGGTGTGGCATTGACAATCTGGCCTTTCCACACATCAGACATCCTGAATTGATTTGGGGGTGGTTGAGTTATGCGAATCGTAACTGCACCGGGTTGCGCACAAGTGGCAAAAACACATAGTATAATTGCCAGCACAAATGCTGGCGTTCGATTGCTGATATTGATCATTGCTGTACTCCGGTAACAATCTCGAACTTAGTGCGAATTCGTCAAATAGCCCCTGAGCCGTAACTTGCGCAGCCATTTTTATTCCAGCACAATGTTTACAACAACAACATCCCGCATCATCCTCTCAATCTTCATCCTAGCCAGCATACTGTGGCTAGGAATGTCTGTTGCACGGCTTGCAGTTGGGTACGATGTATTTGTACCCGGAACCATCCAACTCAAGTCCAAGCTTACAAAGCCTGTTCTGCTGCAAACAATCTGGTTGTACACCAGCTTAGGCATGTGGACGTTGATTTCATTTGCTGTATCGGCGGTATCAGGACTTGTAACGATCCTGCTTATGCGCGGACACTATAAGCGCTATGGTTGGCTCTTCATGTCCGCAGTTCTTTTTCTGATCGTGTTGCCTGCTCAGGGGTACCTTATCGATGCGGATCTTCTGCTGTGGAGCTTCTTCGACTACCAAACAGGTATGCCCCTTGCTCAACCACAACAGATCGTAGATGTCTTTTTACGTAGATTCTCCAATCAGGTTATCGGGATTGTTTCCCCGCTGGTGCTGCTTTCGGGAATCACGATTGTGCTGTTTACCACGATGCGTCCACTTCATAACGTTTTGGCTGAGAATGAAAGCAGATAAGCTGTTGGAAGAATTAACTACACTTGCGAAATCACTCGACTATAATGTTCGTAGGGAGCAGGGAGCTTTTCGCGGCGGTGCATGCCTTATGAAGGAGCAGCGCTTGATCATCATCAACCGCTCTATGCCAATCGAGGCCGCATGTGTTATCCTTGCTCGTGCCATGTGCCAGTTGGTTCCTGAAGATGTCTTTTTGAAGCCTGCTGTTCGTGAGATCATCGATCGCGAGCGTGCGTGGGCTGCTGCACATCCGGAAGTCACATTTGAGCCTACGTCGAAAGAAGCTGCTTGACCAAATACGCAACCGTTGCCATCATTGGACGACCAAATGCTGGGAAGTCCACGCTCATGAATGCCATCATGGAGATGCATCTGAGCATTGTTACCAATAAACCCCAAACCACACGACGACGCGTCCTCGGGATCGATACCAAGGATGATACCCAACTTGTGTTCCTCGATACGCCGGGTATTCTCAAACCTACGTACCGCTTGCAGCGCTCCATGATGGGATTCGTGGATGAAGCACTCGACGAAGCAGATATCATTTGCGTTGTGGTAGATACCCCTAAGGCAATCGAACGGGGGAATATTCTAGACCCCATGTGGGCGGGCATCATCGAAAGACGCAAGCGTCCGACAGTGCTCGTGCTCAATAAAATGGATGCCGTCAAGATTCGTAAAGAAGCCTTACCACTCATGGAACAAGCCCGCGAAAGTGGGCTCTTTGCCAAAGCAATTGCTGTTTCGGCCCGCGACAACAAGTTCATCGAAGACCTCATGGTCATGTTGCGCGAACTTGCACCCGAGGGCCCATTCCAGTACGACCCAGAATTGGCATCAGACCAAACGGATAGGTTCTTCGTCGCAGAGTTTGTGCGAGAAGCCGTGTTCAAACAATTCACCGAAGAAGTGCCATATGCTACCGAGGTAATGATCACGGAATTCAAGGAGCGTGAAGGGGGCAAGTGGTACATATCCGCCGATGTTATCGTGGAGCGTGAGAATCAGAAAGCCATTCTCATTGGCTCTCAAGGTGTAGCTCTTAAACAAGTTGGCCAAGCAGCTCGGGCAAGCATCGAACAACATCTCGGTCAACCCGTGTTTCTTGAGCTGTATGTAAAGGTTCGCAATGACTGGCGCAACGACAGAGCACAACTAGCTAGCATGGGGTATTGAGACGTAATTTGCATTGCATGAGTTATCGCTGTACCATATCTGTTTGCAATCTCATTGCTCTGGTGATACTTGCTTCGTGTTCAAGTAGTGATGGAGCGAGTGCTAAAAAGTCGGTAGATGAGATCTTCGAAGCTGGGAAGAAGTCCTTTGATGACGGCAATTACCTCGATGCCCAAGCACAGTTTGATGTAATCAAGCTACAATACCCAGCATCTCAATATGCAGATGATGCACAGTACTACACTGCAGAGATCAACTTTGAGCGCGGAGAGTTTATCATGGCTGCGTTCAACTACAATCAGGTTCGTCGTTCCTATCCATCCAGTGAATACGTGCGCGAGTCTATGTTTAAGGCAGCTCAGTGCTACGAGAAGATTGCCCTGCCTGCTGATCGCGACCAGGAAAATACTCGCAAGGCAATCCAAGCCTACACCGACTTCCAGTCACTCTTTGTGCGTGATTCGCTCTCACTCGAAGCGGCCAAACACATTCGCGACCTACGCGACAGGCTGGCAGAACGCTTTTGGCTAGTTGCAGATCATTATCTGCTTACGCTATCAAGAAAAGCTACCCTTATACAACTTGATGCAATTATCGATGAGTATCCAGACACGAAATGGCTTGAACCTGCGTTAGTAAAGAAGATCGAGCTGCTTGTTGAGCTCAAGAAAACAGATGATGCAAGAGCGGCGATAGCAACGTATCGACGTCTAATCAAACAACCACAGCAGCAAACCGTTGTGGACGCAATCGAGCGAGGATTATGATGAAAACACCAAGTAACAGTCTGGTTGTCATGACGGAGCTGGTTCTCCCAAACGATACGAATTATCTTGGCAATCTCCTTGGCGGACGCCTCATGCATTGGGTCGACATCGCCGCTGCACTTAGTGCTATGCGCCATTCTGGTAAAGTGTGTGTTACTGCTTCGGTTGACCAGATTACATTTGATGAACCTATCAAGCTTGGGCACGTGGTGCACATTACCTCGATTCTCACGCGAGCATTTAAGACGTCGATGGAAGTATATGTGCAGGTTGAACGGGAAGACCCACTCAATGGCACACGGACGCGCACGTCTGACGCGTTCCTAACGTTTGTTGCAATCGACCAGTATGGTAAGCCCCTTCCCGCCTCTCCGCTATCACCTGAAACAGACGAGGAAAAGCACCGATACGAAGAAGCTGCCATGCGTCGCGAGATTCGCCTTCGCGCCCGCGAAGCAATGAAGGCACGCCGGGGATGATCCGGCTGATAGCAGCCGTCCTTTTTTTCCTGAGCATCAGCACGTATGCTCAAGATGGCGACGTTACGCTTCGCATGATACGAAGTTATGGGGCCAACGATGAGCGTCTACCCCCTATAGTCGTGCTGAAATCAAGCGAGGCAAATGAAGTAGGCTCTGAGTTTGTAACGGTAGAATTCGATGTTGCGTCGCACTCGATCCCTAATGTGTATGCGCGCATCACCCATTGCAAAGCAGACTGGCAACCATCCGATAATGGGTTTCTCAATGACGTTACAAATAGAACCAGCATAGTAGACTGGTCGATTGCACCCGAGCGCTCGAAATATTATCGATACCGAGGCAAGATGGTGTTTCCGAACCCTCAGACATCGATTCGCTTCTCCGGCAATTGGAAAGTAACCCTGTATGATCTTTCCAACGACTCCATCATAGGAGAAACCAAAATCTTTGCTGTTGATGTGCGAGCATCAATGCGGATGTCGTTTATGACAGACTTCTATCAGCCACGCTTTCAGGTTTCTTCGATTGCTTACACAATTGAATCTGGTGTAACGGACCGATCAAACAGTCTACTGTCAACAAACCTTCATACGCTTGCGCTCTACCGAAATCATCGATGGTATGAACCATTCTATGCAAGCGAAACTCTAACATCTGTTCGGAACCCTCAGGGAGTGGGAAGTTTTGTTGTTGGCATGCCGCAAAGCGGCAAAGTCTTTAGACTTGAGCGCATGCCTGCACAAAATGAGTATCGGATACTCGACCTTACAGACATGGCAAGGTACCCCTTTGTTGGAGCACCCGTTCGCATGCCCCTTTCAGACATGCGACGCAACGGTACCTTTTTTGAACGCGCAGACGACGGCGCTATGACGTCGCAGGGCATAGTTGGCGCTAACGACGAATTTGTGCCTGTGGAGATTCTGTTGGATCCCAATCCAGGAGGCGTTAGCCGAGAAGATGTTTTTGTGGCCGGCTCATTCAACAACTGGACGCCAGATAAATCCTGGATGATGTGGTACGATGAGTCACTCAATCTCTATCGGTTACGCCAATGGCTGCGTCGTGGACGCCACAATTACCTCTATGCTACGGGACGCCTCAATGCTGATACCGATGAAATCATGGACTTGAGCTTCGAAGAGTTCGAAGGAAATACTGCCTCAGCAAACAACTCATTTGTTGCCTTCGCCTACTATAAAGAGCTGGACTACGGTGGTTACGACGGCATCGTAGCTGTTGGAAGCAGTACGATGTATTTGGGGAGATAATTACCAATTACGAATTACCAATTACGAATTACCAATTACGAATTACCAATTACGAATTACCAATTACTGAGCGTCATTCCCGCGGGGTCCCTCGCATGGTAAGTGCCGAGCAGCGAGTGCCGTGTAGGGGCGAGCCGTTGGCACGCCCGCTTTCCCCAACCACGCAAGCATTGCGTCATCCCGAGCAGCACAGCGACGAGGGACCTCAAGCATGCTGTGTTGCATCGAGGGTTGTGTTGCATCGAAAGTGGTTTCCCGCTTTCGCGGGAAAGACATCAACCCCCCGTACCCCCCGTACCCCCCGTACCCGCGTACCTCGTACCTAGCACCTTGACCCACTCTTCCCTACCTTTGCGTATGTCTCGCAAGCAGCCAAACACAGATCCAACACGCATGGACGATGACATTGATGCATCGCTCCGCCCAGTATCGTTTAGTGACTTCACTGGACAGCCGAAGATTGTTGAGAATCTGAAAATCTTTATTGCTGCTGCCAAGGGGCGTGGGGAAGCGTTGGACCATGTGCTCTTGACGGGTCCACCAGGACTAGGCAAGACAACACTATCACACATCATCGCTCGCGAGATGGCAGCACAGATCAAGATCACATCGGGACCAGTGCTGGAAAAGCCGGGCGACCTTGCTGGACTGCTAACAAGCCTTGACGAAAGCGACATTCTCTTTATCGACGAAATTCATCGTCTGTCGCCGGTTGTTGAAGAGTATCTCTACTCGGCCATGGAAGACTTCCGACTCGACATTATGATCGACTCGGGTCCGGCAGCACGTTCTGTGCAACTTGCCATCCCACGCTTTACCCTCGTTGGCGCTACAACACGTCAGGGATTGCTGACAGCACCCTTGCGTTCTCGCTTTGGTATAACCAACCGCCTTGACTACTACGACGCCGCAGAGCTTGCACGCGTAATCTCGCGTAGCGCAAATTTGCTTGGTGCCGATATAGACCCAGAGGGGGCTAATGAGCTTGCGCGCAGGGCGCGAGGCACCCCGCGTATTGCCAATAGATTGCTTCGCCGCACACGCGACTTTGCCGACGTAAAGGGCACAGGCGTCATTACGCGTGATATTGCACGCATCGCACTGGAAGCTCTCGAAGTAGATGAGTTCGGATTGGATGAGATGGATACAAGAGTGATCCTTGCCCTGATCGAGAAATTTGGTGGCGGTCCAGTGGGCATCTCGACACTTGCGGTGGCGGTAGGCGAAGATGCCGGTACGCTTGAAGAAGTCTACGAGCCATTTCTGATCCAACAGGGATTCCTGCAGCGCACACCACGCGGGCGCATCGCCACGCCCCTTGCCTACCGGCATATGGGACTTCAGCCTCCGAAACCAGATGCTCCCCTGTTCGATCCTGCGTAAATTCGCAGGATATGAGCAAAGACATCACCTCTCGCAGCGAAGATTATTCACAGTGGTATATAGACCTTGTTCGCAAGGCTGGCCTGGCAGACTATTCAGCCGTTAAGGGCTGCATGGTGATCAAGCCCTACGGCTTTGCGATATGGGAGAATATGCGCGACACGCTCGATCGCATGTTCAAGGAGACAGGGCACGTGAATGCCTACTTCCCACTCTTTATCCCGAAGAGCTTCTTGAGCAAGGAAGCCGCGCACGTCGAAGGCTTCGCCAAAGAGTGTGCCGTAGTTACGCATTATCGTCTGAAGAATGCCGAAGATGGAAGCGGAGTGGTTGTAGACCCCGATGCGCGCCTCGAAGAAGAGCTCATCGTGCGTCCAACGTCAGAGACCATCATCTGGAACACCTATCGCGACTGGATTCAATCATACCGCGATCTGCCGTTGCTCATTAATCAGTGGGCGAATGTTGTCCGCTGGGAAATGCGCACGCGCCTCTTCCTGCGCACCGCCGAATTCCTCTGGCAAGAGGGGCATACTGCTCACGCGACACGCGAAGAGGCAATTGAAGAAACGCGTAAGATGCTCGACGTCTACGCAACCTTTGCCGAAGAGTGGATGGCCCTGCCAGTCATCAAGGGCGTCAAGACGGCCAATGAACGCTTTGCTGGCGCCGAAGACACATACTGCATCGAAGCACTTATGCAGGACGGCAAAGCATTGCAGGCCGGCACATCACACTTCTTAGGTCAGAACTTTGCCAAGGCCTTTGATGTGCAGTTCTCATCCAAAGAAGGCACCCTCGAATATGTTTGGGCCACTTCATGGGGCGTATCAACACGTCTGATGGGCGCGCTTGTTATGGCGCATTCAGATGATGAAGGACTCATCATACCACCAAAGATTGCGCCGCACCAAGTAGTGATAGTACCAATCCCTAAGCCCCTTGCAGAACTTGACGAAGCGATCAACAATGTGGCCAAAGAACTTCGTACACGAGGCATCCGCGTCAAGATCGACACAGACGATCAAAACCGTCCAGGTTACAAGTTTGCTGAGTACGAAAAGATCGGCATCCCTGTTCGCTTAGCCGTAGGCGCGCGCGACCTTGCCGCCGGAACCATCGAGGTTGCACGTCGCGACACACGCGAAAAACAGAGTGTAGCGCTCGAAGGTATCGGCGATTACGTTGCGAACCTTCTTGATGAAATCCAGCGCAACCTCTTTGAACGTGCTAAGAGTTTCCGCGACGAACGCATCACGCGCGTTGATTCATGGGAAGAATTCATAAAAGCTCTCGATGAGAAAGGGGGCTTCGTAAGCGCACATTGGGATGGCACTGGCGAGACAGAAGATCTCATCAAAGACGAGACAAAGGCAACGATACGCTGTATCCCGCTGAACAACCCACAGGAGCAAGGCGTGTGCGTGCGCACTGGTAAACCAAGCACGCAACGTGTGCTGTTTGCCCGGGCATATTGAGCTTGTAGGTGTATCGTGACACGAATCCCGCGGCTCCTGTTCATCCTCCTATTCGCGTCACTGCCCTATCCCAGCCTTGTTGCCGATGATGACATGGAGATTCGATTGGGATTTCTTGCCTACATCGTAGGCTCGCAATCCACCGTTCGGCCGGATGGTGGCAAGCGTATGTTCACACTGCAACCATCCCTCGACCGCACGATTGGCGTGATGCAGGGCTATGCCGAAATCATTGGATCTTCAAAGCAGTCGTCATGGCGCATAGCATTCCAAGATGGATGGTTCCCAAGAGCTAATTATACCGGTGACGACTACTCATTCCGCTTTCTGCAAGAAGCGTCCTTTACAAGTCGAATTACCGATGATATCACATACAGCATTGGATTGCTACCATCACATATTGGTTATGAGTCTATGATCGCGCGTGATAATGCTACACTATCACGATCGTTTACTGCAGACAACACACCATATTATGAGACGGGCATATCAAGCACGTACAACGTGAGCGCGCAGCTTAGTTCCAGTATTCTACTCCTGAACGGATGGCAGCGCATTGTTGATGTTAATGACGACCTCTCTGCTGGAACAGCTCTGAAGTGGCGTCCAGACTCGACAATGACGATTTCGTGGAACACGTATGTAGGCAATGATCAGCCTCGCGACAAGCCTTCACTAACGCGGTTCCACAACAACGTTTGGTGTGAATGGAGCGCAACAGATAATCTTACCGTGGTTGGACTGCTCGACCTGTGCTTGCAAGAAAAACCAACGAGCGGCATGAGCAACCAATGGTATGCTGGTGTTGCTGCGAGGTATGCTTGTTCGCGATCGATCCGTATCGCTAGCCGGATTGAGCGCTACTTCGATCCAGATGCGATCATCGTCTCGCCCCCCGTGATGGGCTCATTTGCGGCAACTGCTGGATTGGTAAATAATGATTATGACGTAACTGAATACGTGCGCCTTCGTGGTGAATGTCGAAGGATTGAGTACAATGGTCTGTTTATCAATGCGAGCACCAACGGTGCACGATCTTCAGAGACATACTTTACGCTGTCAGTCTCAACACGACTCACAACTGGTCCGCTATGAAAGCCTACTTCATTCTTTTCTCATGCGTGTGTATAAGCTGCGCAACAGTCCGCAATGAGCCCCTTCCCAACACGGAAATCTGGATAGCGAAGTTCAACGAGCGCACACTCGAAGTAACAGACGTCCAGCAGATTACACAGCATGAAGGCTACGACAATCAACCATGCTTTAGTAACGACAGCAAGTATCTGCTGTACTCGTCGGATCAGGAAGGAGATGGTTCTCCAGACGTAATGCGCTACGATCTTGCATCGGGCACTATGACGCGGATAACGGCAAGTCCGGCATCCGAATTCTCGCCAACACCAACAGTCAACGGTCGCTTCACGGCAATCTACGTAGGCAAACCTGCAGCCGATGGCAATGCATACACGGAGTCGCAGCAGCTTTGGGAGTATGACTCAAAAGGTAAGGGGCTCGGGCCGATCATCCCTGCCACGCGTATCGGTTATCACACATGGCTTGATGCGAGCCATGTTGCGGTATTTGTTGTTGGATCTGAAGATGGAGCAACACCACATCGGCTGGTAGTATACAACACCGTGGATTCGAGCAAGATAGAGATTGCATCAAAGGTTGGACGCTGCATTAAACGCGCACCCAATGGCCTCTTGACGTACGTCGACAAGTCAGATTCCACTGCGCTGAAGATCATCGCAACCGCCGGCGACAGTCAAAGCGTCGACACACTCGTTACTCTTCCCAAAGGCACTGAAGATTTCTGCTGGATGTACGAAGGCACGATTTTCACTTTCGCAAATGGCACGCTCTACGGTTGCGCCACCTACAACAAGCCCCGTACCTGGAGACCATACGTTTCACCCTACGTGAAAGGAACCGTGTCACGACTCGTGATGAGCCCCGACAGCAGGTACTTTGCATGGGTGGTAAAGAGGAGCAGCGAGTAGCACGGCAGATATGACAAGGGCGAGCACAATGGCCCGCCCTGCTCGCTGCTTACTCTTCTGTGTACAGCGTTGAATTGTCTACGTAGATCAAATAGTCCTTGATCTTGCCATCGACCATGTTGAACACGTTTGCAAAAGGAACAGAAAGTGTTGAGCCGCTGTGACGTGTATACGTGACAGTGCCCTCTGTAAGAACAAATTCGTCTGCTTCGCGCACGCTGAGGTTGCTATGCTCGATAGCTGCTATGCTCTGGAACCAACCCTCGAGGAAGTTTACGATTGTGTCCTTGCCAACTACTGCCGGGTGGTTCGCAAAACGAAACTGTGCATCGTCAGTCAAGAACGTACCAAAAAGTACATGGTCCTTAGCATCGATACCATTGAACAATACCGAAAAGTCTGGGTTTGCCATGGGGCTCTATCCTTTGAATGATAAATGGTGGTGAACGGCAGGAACACAAAACTACGCAGTTTGGTTCGGTTTCCGACCAATGGGTCAGGTTAAGTGGAGAGTGTTTGGAATTGCGTGAAATCCTGGATTCCCGCTTTCGCAGGAAAGACATCCGCTGTTCGGCACCCGGTACTCGGCACTTATCTGTTCGGCACTCGGCACTCGGCACTCGCTGTTCTCTTCTTCCGTATCTTTGCTCACTTATGCAGAACTACCGCAACTTTTGCATCATAGCGCACATCGATCACGGGAAGTCTACGCTGGCAGACAGATTGTTGGAACGAACCGGACGGGTCTCGGCGCGTGAGATGACGATGAACCAGATACTTGATGACAACCCGCTTGAACAAGAGCGTGGTATCACCATCAAGCTGCATGCTATTCAGATGGATTACAAGACCAACAACGGCGAAACCTACAAGCTAAACCTCATCGATACACCGGGGCACGTAGACTTTTCCTACGAAGTATCGCGCTCTCTCAGTGCTTGTGAGGGGGCTTTACTGGTTGTTGATGCAACACAGGGTGTCGAGGCGCAAACGATTTCAAACTTGTTCATGGCTATCGACCAGGGACTGGAGATTATCCCGGTCATCAACAAGATCGACCTGCCTAGTGCCGTAACAACCATCGACAATGTGAAGAAACAGGTGATGGATCTAATCGGCTGCAAGGAAGAGGACATGATCCTTGCATCAGCAAAGGCAGGAATCGGCATTGATGAGATTCTTGAAGCGGTTGTAGACCGAATTCCGCCACCCAAGGGCGACCCCAAAGCCCCTTTGCGTGCTCTTATCTACGACTCCGTGTTCGATGCATATCGCGGCGTAATCGTATACGTTCGTGTAATCGATGGTACAATGAAAGAGAAAGACAAGATTCTTTTCATGGCTACCGGACAGACCTACGAGCTTGATGAGGTTGGCGTACTCTTTATGCAACGGCAACGCACAGGTGTGCTCTCTGCCGGCGACGTGGGGTACTTCACAGCTGCCATACGCAAGCTGCAGGACACCAAAGTTGGCGATACAGTTACACTGGCCTCGAATCCCACCACACAGATGATCTCGGGCTTCCGTGAGGTAAAGCCAATGGTTTTCAGTGGCATCTATCCTGCCGATAGTGACGATTTTGAAGATTTGCGCGAAGCACTCGGGAAACTGTCTCTCAACGACTCAGCCATCACCTTCGAACCCGAATCGTCAAGCGCCCTTGGCTTTGGTTTCCGCTGTGGCTTCCTCGGCCTCTTGCACATGGAAATTGTACAAGAACGACTCGAACGGGAGTTCAATCAGACAATTGTTACTACTGTTCCGAACGTACAGTACAAGGTGATCACAACGCGCGATGAAGTACTCTGGGTTGACAACCCAGCACAGTTACCGAATCCGACACTGATCAACGAGATACAAGAGCCTTACATTCGTGCGCAGATCATTGCTCCATCGGAATATGTTGGTACGATCATGAAGCTCTGTATGGAGCGTCGTGGACAAATGTTGGGCCAGTCTTATCTGTCAGCCGATCGCGTAGACATGACCTTCGAGCTGCCATTAGGAGAAGTTGTCTTTGACTTCTACGACAAGCTCAAGTCTAATACACGGGGCTATGCATCACTCGATTATGAGTACGCCGATTACAAGGCTGGGGAACTTGTCCGCATGGATATTCTCCTCAATGGCGAGCAAGTTGATGCCTTGAGCTCAATCGTGCATCGTCAGAAAGCACACGAGTGGGGTAAGAAGCTGTGCACAAAGCTCAAAGAGCTTATACCACGTCAGATGTTTGATGTAGCAATTCAGGCAGCCATCGGTGCAAAGATCATAGCACGCGAATCTATCAGTGCGATGCGCAAGAACGTTCTTGCCAAGTGCTACGGTGGAGATATTTCTCGTAAGCGCAAGCTGATCGAGAAGCAGAAGGAAGGTAAAAAGCGAATGAAACAGGTTGGCAAGGTGGAGATACCACAAGAAGCATTTCACGCTGTTCTCTCATTGGATTGATGTATGTCGCTTGTTGATGCACTATATGATCGTCTGCCAGAACCGATTGGGTCATACCTTAAGCGCAGGCGACATAATCGATTGAATGCCCCGAAGCCACAAACTCTCGGAGAGCACATCATTGCTACCGTTAAAACGGTTGTCTGGGCCGTTACCGTTGTAACTATCGTCAACGGTCTTGCTCTTGCTTCTTTTGTGGTGCCTACCGGCTCGATGGAGAGCACCGTTATGGCTGGCGACTTCTTGTTTGTGAACAAGTTCAAGTACGGGCCATCTACGCCACAGATCATCCCTTTTATCAATCAGCCCCTTCCCTACTTCAAGCTACCTGCACTGTGGAAACCAGCACAAGGCGACATTATCGTGTTTGTGTTTCCAGGTAATCGCTACGAGGTAAAGCCGCAGAATTTTGAATACTATCTTAAGCGATGCGTAGCAGTTGCCGGAGATATGCTGTTCATAAAAGCTGGCAAGATCTACGTGAATGGCGTTGAATATCCGTTGCCAAAACATGGCCAGTTTTACAGCTGGGATGCGGAGGTACGCAAGCAAGTGTACGAGAGCGATAGAGCATCTACATTTCCTGCTGGACGTGGATACACGCGAGATGATTATGGTCCGATTCGCATCCCAAAGCAAGGCGACATCATCGACCTAACCGAGCAGAATTTTGCCGAATGGGCTGTATTTATTGGTCGTGAAGGACACGAGGTTGATCAGTACAATCGTAGGATCGACGGTGTTTCTGCATCGACCTACACGGTTGAACGCAACTATGTTTTTGGTATGGGCGACAACCGCGACAACTCACTCGACTCCCGGTTCTGGGGCTTTATTCCAGAAGACGATGTGGTGGGCACGCCTATGGTTGTCTACTGGAGCTGGGAGCCGGACGATGCTCAGTCAGGCAAGAGACTTTCGTTTTTACAACGACTAAAGTCTATTCGGTGGGGTCGTCTTGGCACGATCATCAACTAATGCGTGCCTATCACCGCAACAGTAAACCATGCCTGATACAGGCCTAGAACATACCCGACTTCGCGACATTCTTGTTACCGGACTTTATGCCGCTGTTGTGGCCATTCTGTTGCGTGTCTTTGTAATTGGAGCCTACGAAATCCCATCGCACTCGATGGAGAACACGCTCCTATCCGGAGACTTCATTGTGGTTAGTAAGCTGGCGTATCTATGGAGTGATGTACATCGTGGAGACATTGTCATCTTTCGTCACCACGATTCCATTGCCCAATTCAATAACCAGCTTTTTGTAAAGCGTGTAGTAGCTGTTCCTGGAGATACTGTACGGCTTACGGAGGATGCCATCATCGTTAATGGAGTTCCGCTTCCAACACCACCAGAGGCAAAAATCCCAACAAGCCCCCTACCCCTTACGGTGCCTACACGTGGGCCTATCATTGTTGGGTTAGACTCCGTTTACGTTGTTGGAGATAATCGACGTAACTCCTACGACTCGCGATACTGGGGCTCTGTTGCCATCGAAGATCTCAAGGGAAGCCCACTCTTCATCTATTGGTCGCATGGACCTAGCGAGAGCAATCCGTTGCCTCATATTCGATGGGACCGCATTTTCAATGGTATCTACTGATGTTCGGGCTTTACCTTCATATCCCTTTTTGCGAAAAGAAATGTTCATACTGTGACTTTTACAGTATCGAATCTTTGGCGCATGTAGATCGTTTTACCGATGTACTCCTGCAAGAGATAGACCTACGCAGAGATCAATACAGTGGGGCAATGGCAACTTCCGTGTTTTTCGGAGGCGGCACGCCCTCGCTGCTCTCCCCAAAGGCAATTGGGCGCATCAATGAGAGGCTGCGAGAAACTATACACATCGGCGAATCAGCTGAGTGGACTATGGAATGTAATCCCGGCACCGTAACACTTGACCGTCTAGAGGCTTATCACGCCACAGGTATCAACAGGTTGTCGTTTGGTGTGCAATCATTCACTGCTTCAGAGCTTGCGTTTTTAGATCGCATCCACGATGCGGATCAAGCCGAACAGGCCATGGTACTCGCGCGCAAAGCAGGCTTCAGAAACGTTAACATGGACCTCATGTTCGCCGTTCCTGGTCAAACAATAGAGACACTCACGCACAATCTTGAATGCATGGTTGCACTGCAACCCGATCACATCAGCGCTTACTCCTTGATCTACGAGCACGGAACTCCTCTCTATGCGAAATTGAAGAAGGGGCTCGTGCAACCCCTACCAGAAGAGGTAGACGTAGAGATGTACAAGCTTGTGATCGACACGTTGCGGTCTGCAGGCTACCACCAATACGAAGTAAGCAACTTTGCAAAGCCTGGCTTTGAATGCAAACACAACCTTACCTACTGGCATGCAGCGAACTATCTTGCATACGGGCCCAGTGCCCACGGCTTCGTCGGTACAACTCGATACTGGAATAAGCGCTCGCTTACATCATGGATGCAAGATGTAAGCAACGGTACATTGCCCGAAGCAAACCGCGAAGAACTAACTCCACAAGACCTGCTATCCGAATTTCTCTTCCTGCACCTACGCGCGGATGGGATCCCACTACATGACGTTCAGTCGAAATTCAACATAGATCTTCGAAAGCATCTCCATCCAAACCTACAGTACTGGATCGACGAAGGCTTCATTAACGATGCCAATAATGTGCTTAGCCTTACTGCAGAAGGTTATCGTGTTTGCGATGAGCTTACAGTGAAGATTCTAGGTACTAGGTACTAGGTACTAGGTACTAGGTACTAGGTACACAAGGTGCGAGCATGCTTTTAGTATTTCCTGCGAAAGCGGGAATCCATGAGCTGCTGTGGGAAAGATGATGTTACAAATCCTAACGCTTCCGTACCTCGTATCTAGTACCCTTGCGTACCTCGTACCCTTGTGTACCTCGTATCTAGCTCCTTGCCGCCGTGCTGGCAGGATACACTGCTGCGCTGGCCGAGAGCAGAATACCTACTGCTACAACAACAAGTACATCTGATGTCTCAATATCAATCGGCAAGGCCGGTATCAGGAATCCCTGTTGCATGTCAAATGCAATCCAATGGAACTGCTGCTGCCCAAGGCAAAGGCCAATCCCTATGATCGTGCCGATGGCAACGCTTAACAGCCCGATGGCTAAGCCTTGTTTGATATAAATTGATCGAATCATTGCATTGGTTAGCCCCATTGTCTTTAAAACGCGAATGTCGCGCTGCTTTTCAACAACACCCATCGTGAGAGAGACAACGATATTAAAGACCGCCACTACAATGATCAGCATCAGCACGATAAATGATCCGATACGCTCTAATCGCATGGTATCGTATACCCCACGGTTCATGTCTTCCCAAGTATCTACGAAGCCCTCAAGGCTATACTCCGAGGCAATGATGTTTGCAGTATCTCGCGCATGTTCTGGGTTTTGCAAACGAATATCCCATGCCGCTGCCGGCTGACCAGTTAGCGAGCTTAGCAGCTCAGGGGTACAGAAGATATAGGTTTCATCGATGTCTCGTGATGAGTTGGATTGGAAAACTCCCGAGACAATGGCCTGAGCACCAGAGGGAATAGATGCACCTGCTAGACCCGCCTCTACCTGTTGTGGCGATACCAGACTTACCGTATCGCCTAGGCCCAACTGCAAATTCTGCGCTACGCCAAGAGCTACAACAATTCCTGGAATAGTGCCAGCATTCCCAAGCTCTGAACTTCCGTAGATAATCGACGAAGCAAGTGCACGCCTTGCTTCTGCATCCGAAGTACTACTCGATTGTGCCTGCACAACAGACATGCCCGAGGGGGCTCGCATAACAAGTTTCGACAGCCACACCGGCTGCATATTCCAGCGTTGTGCTTCTTTCTCACTAAATGCAGCCGCATGAACTCTAATGTGTGGACCAAACGACGTCATGAGGTCACGGGCAACACCACGAAAGCCGTTGAACAATGACATCACAATAATCAATGATGCCGTGCCCAGTACGATGCCGAATATTGAGACTATGCCAATAATCCCAACAAACGAGAGACGTCGTGGACGCAGGTATCTCTTTGCTATGAATGACGTGAAATTCATCTGCGCTTCGACGCTGCCAATAAATCAGTCTGCACACGGACGGGTGCAGCACCTTTCTTGCGCGGCGCATATGATCCATCGCTTTGCAGTATGCGTGCTCTTACATCGTCACAGAGATACATCGTAAGAATGTCACGAAGCTTTTTCTTCACTTTCCGATCATAGACAGGAAAAAGGAGTTCAACGCGACGCTCCATGTTGCGCGTCATCCAGTCGGCGCTCGATATGTATACGTCTTCTTCCCCACCATTGCGAAACCAGAAAAGTCTGCTGTGCTCGAGAAAACGGTCAAGAATACTACGCACAGTGATATTCTCACTCACTCCCTGTATACCCGGTCTGAGAGCACAGACGCCACGAACAACAAGGTCGATCTTCACACCAGCAATCGAAGCTTCATACAGTGCGCGTATGATTTTGGCATCGATCAAGGCGTTCATCTTCGCAATAACATAGCCCTGACGTCCCTCGCGCTGGTGTTGTACTTCGCGCTCAATCAGTTCAATAAACTTTTCTCGCATATTCAGCGGCGCAACCCCGAGATGCTGCCATGAAGCATGCTTTGAATACCCTGTGAGCAGATTGAACAGATGCACAAAATCGCGCTCAAACTCTTGGCGTCCGGTAAAGATGCCTATATCAGTGTACAGACGCGATGTGCTCAAGTTGTAGTTACCAGTAGCGACATGTGCGTATGTGAGCACGTTCTTACCTTCTTTGCGTATCACAAGACACACTTTGCAGTGTACCTTAAGCCCCATAACACCATACACAACATGTACCCCAGCCTGTTCAAGTGCACGTGCCCATGCAATGTTTGTCTCCTCATCGAAGCGTGCCTTGAGCTCAACGAAAGCCGTAACATTCTTGCCAGCACCAGCTGCACGTTTGAGAGCCTCGATAACCGGAGAGCGTCCACCTGCTCGATACAGCGTCATCTTAATTGCAAGAACATTTGGATCATCGGCTGCTGCTTCAATGAACTTCACAACCGAGTTTGTGAACGAATCAAATGGATGATGAACCAGTAGATCGCGCTCTTTGAGTATCTCAAAAATGTCTAATGCTTCATGATCAAACTCAGGAAGTATCCTCGAGTTAAAGGGGGCGTCTTTGAGCTTACGCTTATCCAGCAACAGAAGTACTAAGAAGTCTTGAAGATTCAGCGGAAGTTCAACCTTATAGACATCACTGTATTCAAGCTCAAGGGCTCTAGTAAGAAATTGAAGCAACTTGCGAGGCATGTCGGAGGCAATCTCCATTCGCACAGCGTCTGTACCCCATCTGCGCTGGCGTATACCCTCTGCAACCGCCGTCATCAAATCATTGGCCTCGTCTTCTGCAATTTCGACATCAGCATCTCGTGTTACACGAAAGATGTGGCTTTCATGAATGCTATGCCCAGGGAAAAGGATGTCTGCATGCGCCCTGATGAGCTCCTCAAAGAGAACATAGTGATGACCACCCTGACGATTAATCTTGATCAGTCGCGGCAAGGCGGCCGGCAGCTGAACAACTGCAACCTTCATCTCTTCCTTGGGGTCAACTTCGTCGAATAGCACAAATGCGATGGTGAGCGATCGATTCAGCAGCCTCGGGAATGGATGCCCTGGATCAAGAGCCAGAGGCGTTAACACAGGAAGGATGTTATCTACAAAATCTTGGCGTAGCTCTGTACGTTCATCAGAAGACAGATCCTCAATAGCATGAATAAGAATTCCCTCCTTAACCAGAGCAGGTAAGACTTGTTTACTCCATATCACTGCTTGTCGCTTGTACAGTGGAATGAGCCGTGTACGAATCTCCTTCAGTTGATCCGATGGCGACATACCATCTTCTGAAAGATCTGTAACACCCGAATAAATTTGCTCCTGCAATCCGGCAACACGAATCATGAAGAACTCATCGAGATTCGTAGCATAGATTGCAAGAAACTTCAGGCGCTCGAGTAATGGATGTTGAAGATCTTCAGCTTCTTCCAGAACGCGCTTATTAAATTCAATCCACGATAGCTCGCGGTTGAGGTAAAGCTCCTCATCATGAAGATCAACGAAAGGCTGAGAATCTCCCGACGAGGCTTTTCCAGATCGCAACCGAGTCTTTTTTGCAGCTGACATAGCAGATTTGTGGTGGTTGTAAACTCACCACGAAGCTAGCAAAGGTTTCGTGCATCTCTGTGTGATGAAAATGTTACTTGGAATCGCCAACTACTGCCAAACACGTGAAGTGTATCACATCTGAGGATGCACCATCAACAGCTTCGAAGACGATGATATAGACGCCGATAGGAACCGGCAATCCCGTCAAACCGCTCCTGCCGTCCCATGTTACCGAGCCCGATCTGCCTACAAACTCGCCATTCAGGATCTGAGCTACTTGACTGCCGTTTACATCGTGCGCAAACATTCGTGCTACACCCTGCTCCATGGGCAATTCCCAGCGTATAATACATGGGAACCTGGCTTCGCGCTCATCAGTAGAAAAGGGGCTTGGCATTGCCCACAGACCCTGACGCCCAATCACCAGTTGATGTGCGATGCTGTTTGTTCGTCCCGGCGTGCTCCCCACGTACGTCGTGGACGATCCCCAAGCTGAGCTTCCTTGGTCAATCCCGTCTGTAGCTCTTCGCTCGAGAGACCTGCCTTTGGTACTGACCAATACCTGGCTATGCCAAGTCCTATTGTAGCAAGCCGTGGCAACCGGGAAGCCTTGAAGTGTTCGCAATGATATCGTATCCGATTGAGCATGGATGTTCAGCAAAGGCCGCACAAAGGCCCATGATGCACCATTGCACATGCGCGCGATCGCGGTATCCGACGCACAGGCCATGTATGCCCCAGGAGGCAGATGTTGCTTTCCATGGATGCGGACCAGTTCGCCTCCAGTGTCTTCTATAATCCACCCAGCCATATCTATAGTGTCTGAGGTCCCATTGAAGATTTCAATAAAATCGCAGTCCTGATCATGGGGCTCTGCAAGCACTTCGGTGATCACGATACTTCCTGCAACCGGTGGAACCACTATAGTACTGGAGTAATGGTTGTTGTCAGAGCGCATATCGATCTGTGAGAGATCAACCATTATGCTGTCATGACGAACGTATGCACCGGGCTGCAGCATCGCGAGGTCTATTGGCGTAGACCACCAGCCCTTGGCAGGCAGCACAGGACAACGTCTCACAAAGGACGTTGTACCAATTGACAGATAGATGTCTTGTGCGGCAGACTCTTGCCTGCCGTAGTTACAAACTCCAACAACCAACGTTGAGTCTTGAATAAAGTACCCGGTAACGCCAACATCACGCTCATACTCCACATGTGAGTTTACTCGACCTGGTGTTGCGCTATCAAATGCCGCACTTGCAGTCCAAACCTGTGAATACGTGACCACTCCATTCACGTCTGTGCCGTGTCGTTCAATGCTGCGCCCCCTATCTACAGCAGTCAACAAATAGTGCATGCTATCGATAACAGACGAATCTCGCCCTCGAAGCTCTACACGATCACTCGAGTTGTTCAGAGATGGCAGATTACACTCCACAACTATCGTAATCGGGGGCAACTCTCGCATCTCGCGAAGCGCCTCTGCATCGCGTGTAATGAGGAGATACTGTCCAGACACAACCTTGACTCGTGGCAGCTGAACACAGGATCGATTATCGCATACGAGCACATCTTCCAATACCGCAGGCTGGTCGGATTTGATAATGCACTCAATCCACTCCGGCTCTCCTGCTGCAGGTGTCGGGTGAATTTCCGTAAGTATGATTTGAAAGAGTGCGAGTATCTCCACTCTTCTTAGTGCCCTTTAGATACTGCAACGTGACATGAGCACCTGCATGAGATGCTCAAGGTGCTCCTTGTCTTCGGCACTGAATCTGCCAACGAGTGGACTATCGATATCCAGCACACCGATGAGTTTCCCATCTATAACTAATGGCACCACGATTTCGCTAGCGCTCGCCGCATCACACGCGATATGCCCGGGGAACTCATGTACGTTGGGCACAACAAGCGTTGTCCTTTGCTCTGCCGACGTACCACATACACCACGCCCCATGGCAATGCGCACGCATGCGGGTTTGCCGTGGAACGGTCCAAGTACAAGCTCGTTATCGCGCAGGATGTAGAATCCGGCCCAGTTAATGTTCGGCAGCATGTGATAGAGCACCGATGCCGCATTGGCAAGATTTGCAATCAGATCATGCTCGCCCGTCGTAACGGCATCGATGAGCGATACGATGGCCTCATATATCCGTGACGGATCGTCGAATGTTTCGTCTGAAATGTGGAACACGCAACCGATTGCCGATTATCGTTGAATGGAAAGTCTGTTCGTTGCTACGCCTGTCGCCCCAGAAAGCCGCACGAGATACGAACCTTGAGCGAGCGTACCAATTGGCAGCGTTGTTGTTCCCTGCACAACGTTCATTTCAGCAACAATTCTGCCTTGGAGATCAAGGATCACAACGGTGCCGGCCTGCTCGGAGCGGATTGTGAGAACATCGTTGGCAGGATTCGGGAACATCCATGCTTGTGCATCTTGATCTGCGTCATTGGCTACACCAACAAAGACAGGCAGCGTCACGTTTACGCGCGTCTCATCTTCGCAGCCACCTTGGAAGTTTCTCCGTACAATGATCGTGCCTACAGAATCCGTCTGATTCCATGCAACGTCGATATCATCAGAATTGGTTTGCCCCTGAACAATCTTACCACCAACAACTTGCCAAGTATGGCTAACATCGAGCACACTCTTAATCGAATACTGGGCTGTCTCACCACGTTGAACAGTTCGTCTGCCAAACACCACCGCTGGCGCATGCATAACGGCCGAGGCTGGCCCAGGACCCCACGCTGGCTCGATCTCACTCTTTGCATAGTTGGTAAGACCAAGGGCATCGTTAGCTCGAAGCCCCTTACCCTCATCGATGAAGTAGCTACCAAGAAGATTGGTTGCGGGCTCTGAGATGAAATTGTACATCGACTCTGAGATCTGCTTGGCAGAACGCATCGTATTCCAGACACGGAAGTTGCGGATGTTTCCTTTGAACCATGTTTTCGAGTGCGGATTCCCCCCTAGTGTTAACTGCTTCAATACCTTTGGTGCATCCGTAAAGGTTGAACGCTTCGCTACTTCACCGTCGAGATAAATGGCCATGGAATCATAACCATTGGAGACCATTGCAACATGAGTCCACATACCGAGACGTGACTCATACGACGTGGAAACACGTCCACTCTCGCGCCAATCACCATAGTCCCAGTATAACGTTTTATCGCCCCATGGGCCATGAGACTGCAGTCTCTTTGCGTCGTCTGCCTTATCGCCCACACTGTAAGAAACAGAGTTCATGAGTTGTTCTGGGGATACATAGCTCCAGTACTCAACCGTTGCAGCGCGCCCCTTATAGGAAAAGGCTTCTGATGTAAATCTGTCTGCAGTGCCGTTGAACGTTACAGTGCTGTTTGCGCATGGTGTGCGTGTTTGCATCATTGCGAGCGTCCAGTCGCTTGAACCGAATGTATTACGAGCTCGCACCTTCACATACATGAGACTATCAGCCGGTAAACCACGCAAACTGTAGGTTACCTCCTTAGCCCCGTTCGATGGGATGTTGTTTATACGCTGCAGAACCTTTGTTTGCGCTGAATCAACCAGCAAGAGCTCGTACCATGTGCTCCCGCGTGTGATCGTAAATGGTTTCCACGAAATGTCGTAGGCATGCGCGCGAATGCTCGGCACAATTCCAACTTTTGATGTTAAATCGGGTGAACCTATGATCGAAACAGGATCTTCACATGAAACCAGCGCGCCACTTTCAGTCCACATACTTCCTGATGGCATGGTAAGCTGACGTGACCGAACGGCATCCTTGGCACTAATTCCAGAACCTTCGTTGAGACGCCACCAGCCTACAATTTTTGAGTTGTCAGCAGCCTGCGGCAACCTTCTATTCATGTAGCTGCGTATCTCTTCTCCACTCCTGGCAACATTCCATACACGGAACTCATCTACCATACCATTAAACCAGGTATTCGAGCGCATCCCACCAATTGTTAGCTCTTTTAGTCCCGTTGGTGCTGATGCTTCTTTCGCTGAAGCTACTTCCTGACCATTAACATAAATAGCCTTGAAGTTTGCACCGTCACTAACGAGGGCTACATGCACCCATCTATCGTAGTTGGCATCACCGAACGGACCGCTGATGCGCCCCTTGTCATTGATGTTTCCATAGTCCCAGTAAATACGGCCATCGTCCCATGGACAATGTGTCTGGAAACGATTGGCTGCATTGTCTGATTCGCCAACCATAAATGTTGTTGTTGGCTTAAGCGTAGACCTCTTTACAAATGTCCAGTATTCGACAGTTACAGCGCCCCCATTCCATGCGAATGTTGCATCGGTTGCCTTATTTCCATTGCCGTTGAACGAGAGTGCCTTACCAGCACAATTCTTCGTTGTCATGAATGTACTTGGCTTGCAGAACGCACCCGTTACCGTCTGATTCATGGCACGCGCTCTCCAGCGATGCGTACTATTGAACTCAAGCGGCAGGACAAGTGCACCAGGATCACGGACAACCGCTACGAATTCTAACTCCTGAAACGCATTGTCTTTTGCCACCTGAATCTCATATTGATCTCCGCCCTGCACAGATGTCCAGACCAAATTGGCCAACGCAGGAACTCCAGATGTACCATCGACTGGAGAGATGATATCCGGCACACCCGGAACCGCAGCACCGGGGAACACTTGTGGCTGCGCATAGACAAACGGGGTAAAGACGCTTTGAAGGTTACCCTTTACAACGCGGAGGGCATAGACATATGGTTCGTCATTGGTTAGCTCGTCGTCAACGTATGTATCTATTGCATCGTTGAACGATCGAATCTTCTGCATCGAAGCAGGACTTGCGCCACGCCATAGTTCAACACGCTGTACCGGATCACTTGTGCGGACGCGCCATTGTAGGAGCACGCGATTGGGGCCCTCTTCATACCGCACATCAGATGGGGGTGTAAGCCCCTTAGCAGAGAACTCTCTCCAGAATCTGTCATTTGCAGCATTGGTGTCATTCGGAGCATCAACATAAAACTCCATTGTATGAACACCATCGGCAAGAACAGGCGTTTGCGCCAGAGTAATGGTATCCTCACCACGTGCTTTTACAAACGGCAGAACAAATGTTGTGTCGTAGCATGCGGCAGTAGCGCGCACCCACTTCATCGAGAACCGAACCTTTACATCCTTGGCATCGTTTTTCCCGATATTGCGCACCACAAGTTTAGGCACGAGCGGAGATGTTTGGTCATCTTTGGTACGGGGCTCAACAATATCATATGCCTGAACATCCAACGGAACATCGATTGTAAATCGAGCATTCGAAACATCAACAATTGAAGCATTAGTAAGGCTCATCACGCGCACGAGACATTCGTTTGAGACAACAAATGGCACAAGCCACGTAACAGATCCTGCTGCGGCGTCAATATTATACTGCAGCGTGTTCCATGTTGCACCGTTATCTATGGAGTACTGCAGTGATACATTCTTAACCTTGGTTGCGGTAAATGTTGCGTCTATTGTTGTACCCGCTACGAGCTTTTCTCCTCCGTTGGGATAGGTTACTTGCAACTTGCCTGAATCAGCATTGACAACTGCAAAGGGGCGTGTCAGGATGTCGTTTGTTGGGTATTGATCGTTCAACGCCTTGGCCGTTATCCTTACGAGGTAACTGCCAGCAGAGTCGAGAGTAAAGCTTGGGAAGAGCACAAGCTGAGTCTGCAACGACCCAAGTTGTGAAATTGATGCATTTAGCGACTTCTTAACCTTGTTATCTAAATCTGTGATCTCGCATACTGCGCTGATATTGGCCAGACTCTTGTTGCCGAGATTGCGTATGTATGCCGAGGGTTGGAGCGTTCCTTTTACCACATACTCGCCGCCATTGAGCGGTACGTCGATGCTAACAACAGCTACGTCACTATCCTTACGTGTTGGAACCGGAGCATTACACCATGTTGTGGAGAGCACTCGATTAAACAACGTTGCCACGCGCGGATGGAACTGCAGTTCGGTACCCTTATTTGTGAGATGACAATAGCTCATGATCGTACCGCGACGCGCACGAGTGTTCTCATAGCAACCGCCTTCAGCATTCCAGCAGGAGTCGATTGGCGGGTTCCACCCACAATTATGCGTGTGCGATGAGCCGATGTTGTGACCGAGTTCGTGTGATGTTACATCAATGTCCCATATGTAATTCGGTGCTGGGAAATTCACACGTCCGTCTACGCCGCTAACGTTGTACCCGTAACCACCACAAAGAACTCCAACCCAGGCAAGTCCACCGCCACCTTCTCCCGACAGCAAGCACGTGACGCTTCTGCGCACATGTTGCATGTTGCCTTCCCAGTGTTCGCGAATCTTGCCAAGCTTAGCACCGATGTCGCTTGGATATGGATCAGTTACCGTCCAGACGCGCAAGTATGGAACTCGGATCAGAACATTAGCATCTCGAAAGTATACTCCCCCACATGCGCCCGCAATAGCAATGGCAGAGCTGGCAGCGGTAGTTAGGTTGCTTCCGAGATTTTTATAGAACGAATTGGTACAATCAAGAGCAAGTTGAAACGAATTCTGCGTGGCATCAAGCGGGGCATCATCAGCCCCCTTCACCGATTCGTCCCGATTTGTTATAGCGAAGATTGAGTCTACCTGACGCTGATACGTCGGCAGATCTTCTGCGTGACACTGTGTTGGATTACCCGAGCCCGGACGCACCTCATAGACCACGTGATTTGCCATACGACCCTCGATGATCGTATCTGGTGCGATCATAAATCTACGCTTGCCCTCTGGCTCGTTCAATTCAAAAACCCCGACTACATGAGTTTCAAATGCAGCCAGAAAGACGTACGACCCACGTTGGCCCTTGATGCTGCCTCTCATCAAAGCATGACGGGGGATATCAACGTACTCATCTCCATTCACTGTGCGCTGCACCATTATCGCGTCGTCGGTGAACAGCTCAAACGTAGACGCTTCGATCTCAAACACACCACGAGAGGTTGGGATCTGCAATGTGAGCTGAAATGATGATCGCACATCACGAACAATCGTAGCAGGCGGAGTTACGGCATACGCGTCTGCAGGCAAGGGGCTGCGAGTACGCAGAAATGCCGGATCGGCACTCTTGAACGTGATCTGCGCCTGTAGAGCTAGTGTACTTGCGAGGTATACAAAAAACAGCGTACGTAGAGCTCTGATCATAACGTGATTCTTTCTTGGTTTTGCAGGCCCAATATACTCCCGATAATCCTGATATTTGGACATGCAATCGCTGTTCGACCAGACAGATCTGGCCCCAGAACGCATTCTGGAGCTTCGCAGGAAAATTCTCAGGCATGATCACCTCTATTACGTGGAGGCCCGGCCCGAAATCTCAGATCGCGACTATGATGCTCTGTTTTCTGAGCTCTTAGACCTCGAACGTCTGCACCCAGACCTAGTTACCCCAGACTCACCCACGCAACGTGTTGGCGGCACGCCAATTAGCCAGTTCACCACCGTTTCCCACGCAGTACCAATGCTGTCTCTGGCAAACACCTACTCCAGAGAAGAGGTCGAAGATTTCGACCGTCGCGTGCGTGAGACCCTTGAGGGGGCTACCCCTGAGTATGTATGCGAGCTGAAGTACGATGGTGTTGCAATGTCTCTTACATACGAGAACTGCACGTTGGCATTAGCTGCTACACGAGGTGATGGTCAAACCGGTGATGATGTTACGGCGAATGTTCGCACAATTCGATCGGTACCTCTTCGCCTTCACCAAACCACCATCTCGTCGGCTATCGTGCGCGGCGAGGTCTACATGATGAATGAGACCTTCCTAGCAATTAACGAGGCTGCAGAAGCGGAAGGCGAAAAACCGTACGCAAATCCGCGCAATCTTACAGCTGGAACCCTGAAGCAGAAAGATTCACGTCAGGTTGCGAAAAGGCAGCTAGAGTTTGTTGCCTATTGGCTGGACACGGCAGATGTAAACCTCGAAGAGCACTCAACGAACGTCGACTTGCTGCGCCAGATGGGATTTCCCACGAGTCCGGCTGTTCGCCTCTGCGCCAACGTGCAGGAAGTGATGGCCTTTATCGCAGAGTGGGATGAGAAACGATATTCACTGCCGTTTCAGATTGATGGGATTGTGATCAAGGTAAACTCGCTGCGCCATCAGCAGGAGCTGGGCTTTATTGCACGATTACCGCGATGGGCAATTGCATACAAGTACGAGGCAAAAAAAACACAGACGAAACTGCGCGATATCACGCTTCAAGTAGGACGCACTGGTGTTATCACACCTGTGGCAGAACTTGAGCCAACGTTGTTAGCGGGCTCAACCATATCACGTGCAACGCTGCACAATCAGGATTATATAGACGAGCTCGATCTGCGAATCGGCGATACTGTAGTGATTGAGAAAGGTGGAGATGTTATCCCCAAGGTTAGCGGCGTGGTCAAAGAAGAGCGCGCAATAGATAGCATGCCTTGGATGATGCCACAGACGTGTCCGTGTCCACGACATTCTGCTCTGCATAGACCTGAAGGAGAAGCGAACTGGTTCTGTAATGATTCCTTTTGTCCATGGCAATTGCGCCGTCGCCTTGAACACTTTGTTTCGCGCGATGCTATGGACATTGATGGTCTCGGCGAAAAGGCCATTGCTCAATTCATCGAGGCGGGACTCCTCAAACGTATAAGCGATATCTATCAGCTGCCCAATAGACGCTCAGAGATTCTTGCACTGGACCGCTGGGCACCCAAGAGCTTCGAAAAGATGTTCGACGGCATCACGGCCAGTAAGCAACAACCCTATAATCGCGTTCTCTTTGCACTTGGAATCCGCTGTGTTGGCGAAGGCGTTGCCAAGATGTTGTGCAAGCATCTTACGAGTATTGAATCCCTGCAGGGGGCTTCGCATGAGCAGCTCACATCCATCAACGAGATTGGCGATGCCATTGCGACGTCGATACGAACGTTTTTTGACGAGCCCGATAACCGTGACGAGATATCAAGTTTGAAGGCCGCAGGATTGATATTCGCATCATCAGCCCCCAGCCTCGTTTCTCAGAATTTTGCAGGCAAGACGTTTGTATTCACGGGCGAGCTAGTATCGATAACTCGCAGGCAAGCAGAAGAAATTGTCGAGGCGCACGGCGGTAAAGCTTCAGGCTCTGTTAGCAAGAAGACCTCGTTTGTGGTAGCTGGCGCAGAGGCTGGAAGCAAGCTCGCAAAGGCCGTGCAGCTCGGTGTTCCCGTGCTTAGCGAGCAAGAGTTTACCGCAATGATTAACCCTCGAGTGTCCAGTTGATTCCAAACGTTAGCTGATTACGAAACTGTGTAGCCGGCCCTATCGATCCATCCTTGCGCGTAATCGGGATGCGGTCATCGTAAAAGATATCCGATAACCATGAGACGTTCAGCCAGCCATTAACCTTCATCACGATAGCATTCTCGACCGTTACAACCCACAGCTTTGGCGAAGAGAATGGCATAAATCCGTTAAAACGGGTGCGCAGATTAACATTCGTTGCGATTTCCCAGTCGAGTTTGAGGTTAACAACCGAACCGATGTTTGTTCTCGATGAAACACCCGGCCCGAGACCAAAAACACCCCGACCGTCCAGACGTCCAGACTCAACAAGTCGATCATCAAGCACCCACGTAGAGCGCGAAGCAAGTGGTGCGATCAATACACGTACGTGGGGCAGAACTGATGCATCGAGACCAAAGGCCGTTGTCAAAAATGCAGGTGCAAAGAAGGATGAAATGCGCAGTGGCCCTCCCGTTGCACTGTCGTATATCGAGTTATTAAATCCGTCAACAAACTGCGTTCGGAAATCTGCAAAACCAGTATAGCGATACCAATTCGAGGTTACGCGAGATATACGGCTACTAAGTATGATGCGGTCATCCGACTTTTGGATGTTCTGCGTTCCTTGTTTCACCAATCCATATCGCAGGTGAATATCGTTATCCCAGGAATGAATACTATCGGCATAGTCATAGGATCCATAGAACCCCAAATCAAGACTATAGACGTCCTGTCCACCCTGCGTCCAGTTCGTAAGCTGTGTTGTCGAAAACCCTGCACCCCACCGTGTTAACCACCTCCATGGTACAGAATCTGCCTTGATCTGCGGCACGCGTGTGAGCGAGTCTATGTTAACAGACATTTCTGTTTGGGCTGTTGCGATTATCGATCCAAGAACGACAATAACTGCACAAATGTAATACCGAAACATTTCCATCCTATGGGTTCACGTGGATACAAATCTAAAGTCTCGAACAAACAACACCTCTAAATTCGTAACAGTATGCTACGTCAGCCATCCATACGCCCCGTACTCTCTCTCCCGCATCGCATGCAGGCAGACACCTCAGCAAAGGGGCGCGGCATAACCATCGCGATGATCGACAGTGACTTTGTGCAGCACCCAGATATATGCAGTCCAGAGCAACGCGTAGTGCAGTATGTTGATGCAGTTGAGCAAACGACTCATCCAGAGCTTCCGAGTCAAGCCATAGCGCGACACTGGCACGGTACCATGACGGCCTGCACTGCTGCTGGGAATGGCTTCATGTCTCATGGGCAGTATTCATCGCTTGCACCGCTGGCTAGGCTTGTAGCAATCCGTGCAATGAATCACGACGGACGCATCACGACACCCACGATTGTATGGGCGCTACGATGGATAGAGCAGCATGTTGAAGAGCTCCACATCGATGTTGTTAACATCAGCGTCTATGCAGACGAGACCGACCAAACACTACAGCATCCTGTCAACGCGGCCGTGGAAGATCTCGTGCGTCGTGGCATTGTTGTTGTGGCTGCTGCTGGAAACAATCCCAATGCCCCAATACGCCCCCCTGCTGCAGCCCCCAGCGCCATAACGGTTGGAGGCCTCAATGATAACAATACACTCGATCGTGCAGACGACATCATGTATCACAGCAGTTTTGGTAGAACGTCACTCAACGTGCAAAAACCAGAGATCATTGCCCCCTCGATCTGGCTACCTGCACCTGTTCTGCCCGGTACAATTGGCGCACAGCAGGCGGCGGCCTTGTGTGCACTCGACTGTATGGACGACCACCAATTGATGAACCAAGGTCTGGCAATAGCTCGTGAAGTTGGGTTGCTACCCGAGGCGGATGCGCCTACAGATCTGTATTCTCTGCGCGGAATTATCAGCGATGCCATTCGGGAGCATGTTCTCATCAATCCTTGGTACAAAATGGTTGATGGCACTTCCTTTGCTGCCCCTATAGTTACTTCTGTGATCGCTCAAATACTCGAGGTAGCCCCCTACCTTACCCCGTTCGATGTTAAAGACATTCTCATGGCTACTGCAAAACAACTTGTTGGAGTAGACGGCCTGTGTCAGGGTGCCGGCGTAGTGAACCAGCCTACCGCTCTTTCTATGGCTCGAGGCTACTCAAAGTCTGCGAAGTCGGCCGTCGAACGTATCTAGCATCGCACTGTGCCGTAATTTTGGCACATGATACGTTTTCTAGCTTTCGTTCTGGCCACAACTTCACTCGTTGCCCAGATCTCGACAACGAACATTGATGGCTTACGCGATAAACGCGTGGCCTATGTAGCATACACCAACTGCACTGCGATTCCGTATCCGGGAAGTCGAATTGATTCGGCCGTGATCATCGTGCATGATGAACGCATCGTTCGTGTTGGAAAAAACCTAGCCATCCCGCAGGGGGCAGAGGTTCGCGACCTGCGCGGAGCATATGTGTACGCTGGTTTTGTAGAGCCGTACCTTGACGTTGCATCGCTGCGCGGCTCGGAAACAGAGTCGAAACCGCGCAACTGGGACGAGGACGAGGGACCAGTAACTCCCGAACCACAGGGAGCGCACCATTGGAACCAAGCCGTGCGCCCAGAGCGTCGAGCCTCTGATGCGCTCCGTATTGACGAGTCTGTAGCTCGCGAGCGGCAATCTCTCGGCTATGGAGCAGCGGCGGCAGTCTCGACTGACGGGATATGTAGCGGCAGTGCCGCAACTGTTCTGCTGCGTGGCGGAACCGCTTCCAAGACGGTGATCGCAGATAACACATACCAGCGGCTCTCGTTTTCTAAGGGCACCTCGAAGACACCCTATCCGAGCTCACAAATGGGGTCGATAGCACTTCTGCGTCAGGCATTTCTCGATGCCTCATGGTACACAAAGGCCCATGCCGCGGCCCAGCGCGTGAGCACCAATGTACCACCAGAGGTAAACCTATCGCTCGAAGCACTGTCAGCTGCCGTTTCAGCAAAAACACCATTTGTTGCTGAATCATATGACGAGCACGACATTGTTCGATGGAACAAGATTGCAAAAGAAGCAGGTATACAGGTTGTTACTCTCGGCACAGGTACAGAGTTTCGAAGAATTTCCTCCATCGCAGCCGTAAAGCCAGAGGCAATCATCGTTCCCCTCACGTTCCCAGAAGTACCGGATGTACGGGACGCTATAAGCGCACACGAAGTAGGGCTCACAGATCTCATGAACTGGTATTGGGCTCCAGATAATGCCCGCTTGCTGGATTCTATTGGGATTCACCTATCATTCACAGCCCATGGTCTCAAGGATAAGTCGGTACTTCTGTCGCGCGTGCGCGAGTGCGTCAAACGCGGACTCCGCGAGGATGTTGCTCTTGCTGCTCTTACCACAGAGCCCGCCCAGCTCGCACGCCTAGCAGATCGTGCTGGCCGCATTGATGCCGGCTACTACGCCAATATTGTCATCACGGATGGACCGCTCTTTAAAGACGGCTCTGAGATTACCCGCGTTGTTGTTGCTGGCTCTGAGCGCGTGATTCGTCAGATGCCAGAAATAGATGTTCGTGGTCACTGGACACTTACATCATCGGGCTTGCCGAATGCGAGGAGTCTACGCGTTACTATCGCGGGTACTGCTGATAATCCAACTGCAGATTTCTCGCGCGACAGCGCTAAGCTATCAGGAACGTTTTCTCTGCAAGGCAGGCGTGCATCGTTTACGGTAAGCCTCGATACGCTCGGAATGCCTGGCATGCTTCGAGCAGCATCAGCGGCTGATTCCTTAGTGTTCAGTGGCGATGCGCTGCTACCTGATGGACGCAGCATTGGCTTTATCATGCGCCGTGATTCTGCGCTGCGCGATCGTGATGCCAAAACAGAGTGGGTTCGCATAACATCAATGTTGCCTATGCCACGTATCTCACCGATGGGCCCCTTCGGTCTTGCCACCATGCCCTCTCAAGCAGATGTTGTTTTGAAGAATGCAACGGTCTGGACGTGTGGTCCGCACGGAACACTCGAATCATCAGACGTGGCACTGCGTAATGGTAAAATCATAGGTGTTGGTAAGGGGCTTACAGCTGCCACGACAATCGATTGTTCTGGTATGCACATCACACCTGGCATCATCGACGAGCATTCGCACATTGCAATAACCCGCGGCGTAAATGAAGGCACGCATGCAGTTACCACAGAGGTACGTATTGGTGATGTACTGGATCCTGATGATGTAAACATCTATCGCCAGCTTGCAGGCGGCGTTACATCTACACATCTCCTGCATGGTTCTGCTAACCCAATGGGAGGACAGCTTCAGTACATAAAAACCCGCTGGGGATCGGATGCAGAAGGGCTTAAAGTAGAAGATGCCGTTCCTACTGTAAAGTTTGCCCTCGGTGAAAATGTAAAGCAAGCAAACTGGGGCGATCGCTACACATCGCGATATCCGCAAACTCGCATGGGTGTTGAGCAGATTATGCGTGACGCGTTTAGAACCGCACGCGAATACGAACGTGATCTCAAAGCCAACGATCCAAACAAACCCGTACGCAGGGACATACAGCTCGATGCTTTGGTGGAGATTCTCAACAGCAAGCGCAATATCCATTGTCATTCGTACGTGCAGAGCGAGATATTGATGCTTATGCGACTGGCAGAGGAGTTCGGTTTTAAGGTTCACACATTTACGCACATCCTCGAAGGCTATAAGGTAGCTCAGGAGATGGCAAAGCACGGCGTAGGTGCTTCTTCATTTGCTGATTGGTGGGCATATAAGATGGAAGTGTATGATGCCATTCCTGAAAGCCCAGCAATCATGCATGAGGCAGGCGTTAACGTTTCAATTAACTCAGATGACGCAGAGATGGCGCGACGACTCAACCAAGAAGCAGCTAAAAGCATCAAGTATGGCAATGTAGCCGAGATTGACGCACTGAAGTTCGTTACAATTAATGCAGCAAAGCAAATGGCCATCGATGAACGAACAGGTAGTATCGAAGTTGGCAAAGATGGCGACGTTGTTGTTTGGACTGGGAACCCACTATCAAATACCTCACGTGTTGAACGCACTTTTGTAGACGGACGCGAGTATTTCTCAAGATCCTCTGATGCACAAATGCGCGAGCGTGATGCAGCCCTTCGACGTCAACTTGAGCAGGAAGCAATCAAGGCAATCAGCAAGGGGGCTCCTGCAGCGCGCGGTGGGCGCGGTCCACGTCGTGAATATCACTGCGATACGATTGAAGATGAAGTTGCAGGACGTTGATCAAGAGCTCTGCACATTACGCTCAAGTCAGGGCGCTTCTCGTACCCGCCTTGGAGAACGTGTGCTGGCATCGATGCTTGGCACCGAGTTGTCCAAGCACCAGCAACGGGCATATCAACAGCTCCTCGCACCAGATAGTGTAGTCGCAGTTACAGGTCAGCAGGTGGGTCTGTTTGGTGGCCCCATGTACACGCTGTATAAGATTCGTTCTGCTGTGGCAGCTGCCTCGATTGTTAGCCAGCAAACTGGAGTACCATGCATTCCGCTGTTCTGGGTCGAAGACAATGATCACGACGCACACGAGGCAATGCATGCAGAAATCCTCACTGGTACACATGATGTATTGAGCATTTCTCCATGGGATGGCGCTCATCCAAGACGCAGAGTTGCAGACCGTCTGATCGATCAGGCATTGCACGATGCTGTAGTTCCTATATTACAGCAATTGCAAGGGCGATGCGCCCAGCAGACCATTGAACGATTACAAGATGCCTATCAGGTGGGCACTACGTGGACAGATGCTTTTCTTACAGTTCTTGCCCCGTACCTCGCTGAATGGGGCGTTCTTGTTGTGTGTTCAAGCAAACTTGTAGACGTCGGACTGCATAGCCCCATTCTGCAATACTTGCTCAACCGCAACGACGAAGTAGTGCAAACCATCAAAACGACAACCATGGCGCTACAACAACGTGGCACGGCACAGCAGGCAAACGTTCTCGACGTGCCTTGGATGTACACCAATTCCAACGGACGCCAGAGAATTGAAAAAACTGCCATGGGTGTTAGCATTGCCGGCCAGCAGTTGCCTTTCGATGAACTAGTGAACATGGCGCGTTCGCATCCTGAACGTTTTACTCCTACGGTTCTTACTCGCCCACTAGTGCAAGATGCAATCCTGCCTACGGCTGTCACAGTTCTCGGCGCTGCAGAAATGGCATATCATCAGCAGATAGCAGACGTGTATCAATTACTCGGCGTTGGCAGGCCAGTACTGATTGCTCGTTCTGGGGGCACCATGATCAACGCGAAAACTAAGCGCAATCTGCTGAAATCGGGCCACAAGCTTGAATGGTACGCACGACCATGGCAAACGATTGAAAAAGACCTTTCCAGTGAGCTGGCAAGTGCAGTTCTTCCGAATAGAGTACAACAGCAGGCAACCATCGACAACACTCTCGACAGCTATGTAGAGGCTGCACAGAAGATAGACCCTACACTGGTTGCGACAGTGAATGCACAGCGGGCTGGTATGCATGCAACGTTAGACATGCTTGAATCGAAACTCACATCTGCTTCCAAGAAGAAGAATGCTGTTGTTGTTGATCGAGCACACGCAATTCACGCATCAGTATTCCCACACGACACAAAGCAAGAGCGCGTTTACCCGCTAGGCATGTGGGAGGCGGATTTTGGTATAGACGGTCTCATCGATGCATGTGATCAATTAGGTCAGCATGAGATTGGAGCCACTCTGCTGTTTCATGCTCCCACACACGAGGCGCAGTAAACCAATGCGCGTTGCAGTTGTTGGCGCTGGAATTGGCGGACTCGTCTCGGCTATACAGCTTGCACATGCAGGACATACTGTCGATGTGTTTGAGCAAGGACCACGCGTTGGCGGCAAGTGTAATGTCAGCGAGTTCGACGGTTGTTCGTTTGAAACTGGTCCAACCCTGCTAACAATGCCTTTTGTGTTAGACGATGTGTTTCGACGTGTTGGTAGACGTCGCGAGGACTACATCAAGCTCCATCGAGTTAACCCTGCCTGTCAATACCGCTGGTCCGATGGCTCGAGACTTGACATGCCGTTTGAACTCGAAGATGTGATCTCTGCTATTGAGGGTTTTGCTCCAGGCGCAGGGGTCAATGCTCGTGCCTACCTCGAACATGCACGGGAAGTTTATGAGATGACGAAGGATGTTTTCATCTTTTCGCCATTTGATGGTTTTATGGAGTTTCTCAAGCCCCGTAACCTTGGAATGCTTCCCAGACTTCACCGATTGCGATTCGCATCAACACTGCACAGACACAATGCCTCGTACTTCACAGATAAACGATTACTACAACTTTTCGATCGCTTCGCAACGTATAATGGATCCAATCCATTCAAAGCCCCGGCAACACTCATGGTTATACCGTGGGTAGAGATAGGATTTGGAGCATGGTATCCCGAAGGGGGCATGTACAGCATAGTGCGCGGCCTGGAGAAACTTGCCATAGAGTGCGGTGTAAACATCTCTACGGAGTGTCGAGTTCGATCAATTGAGCATGCAGGAAAGCGCGCCACGGGAATACTGTTGGACAACGACACACGCGTTGCATGCGACCATGTAGTGTCGAATGCAGACGTATACGTTACACAAAAGCACCTGCTTGGATTACCTGTTAGAGAACCTCGTGATCTGTCGTGCAGCGGAGTTGTCATTCAAGCCAGTGTTGACGTGCAGAGTTTTGGTCTAGCTCATCACAATATCTTCTTTGCAGACGACTACGAGCGCGAGTTTAGAGTTCTTGAGAATGGCCGACACCATGACAGTAAGGCAACGATGTACGTATCTCGATCCTGCGCTGCCGACGGCTCTCTAGCGGCAGAGGGTCGAGAAAACTGGTTCATTTTAATGAATGCCCCACCAAACGGAGTAAGTGCTCATCTTGACGGATCGGCTGGGTCACATTGGAACGGACATGATGAGCACATCGTGGCCAGTGCCGTTCAGCGACTTCATGATTTCGGCATTTCCCCGTCAATTCGCGAGTATCGTATCCGAACACCTGATACTATGGCAACGCAGTGGTCGTCTTTCCGTGGTGCATTATACGGCGCATCGTCTAACTCGCCGTTGAGTGCGTTTTTACGTCCGAGGCAGAAATCACTGGACTTAGAAAATCTTTGGTATGTTGGTGGCAGTGCTCATCCCGGTGGCGGAATACCGTTGGTAGCTACCAGTGGAATGATTTCAGCAGACCTCATTATTGAATCATCATCGTTATAGAGATATCGAATGAAATACAGACCCCTGCTATTGCTATGTGTTCTGCTACTTACCTCCTGTGCCAGCATTCGTGAAATGACCAATGCGCTTATGTCTATGAAAGACATGCAGTTTCGTATTAGCAAGGTTGCCAACATGAAGCTTGCAGGCATAGACGTCTCACGCTTTTCATCTGTAGCAGACATCCAACCTATGGATGCAATGCGACTTATGCAGACCTATGGTTCAAAATCAGTCAAGGCTACCCTAACTGTGATGCTGGAGGCAAAGAACCCCAACGACGGCAGTACACCAAGTGCGAAGCCGGCAACACTCACCTTAAAGGAGCTTCCTTGGACTCTGTACTATGAGGACAAAAGAGTAGTAAGTGGCGTCGTTCGTAGGGATATACCGATCACTGGTGGCGCGGTCTCTGAGCCGATTCCATTGGAAGTGACGGTGGATCTCTCAAGCATACTTTTTGAAAAGGGCTACGAAGAAATTATGCAGGCCGTGATCGATCTCGGTGGCGCTAACGGGTCTCCGGCAAAGCTTACGATAAAGGCCAAGCCAACTGTCAGCACTCCCTTTGGAATAATGACGTCACCCAATGAAATCGCAATTGTTAGTGCACAGTTTCGTGCTCAGTAAATGAATTACGTAGTCGTCTTCGTAGCAATACTCGTCAGCGGACTATGTGAGTTCATCTCATCGGTTCTGCAGAACCTTCCTGTAGCCGTCGTTGCGACAATGGCCGAAGAAGGCTCTTCCTCTGGTCTTCGTCTGAAGAACACACTTGATGAACCAGTAGAGGCTCAGCTGGCCGTGCGGCTAGTTGATCTATTCGTGTTGATTGCAGTTGTTCTTACACTCGAATCGTGGATTGGACCAAACGCTGCGTCATTCTACCAAGAGATCATAGTTCTCGTTACTGGCATTGCCGTCGTAAAGATCGTTTCTTCGGTTATAGGTGAACGCGTAACAGATCGAGCGCTGATTTTTACCAGTAACACACTAGTGGTAATGACGGTAGTTTCTACACCGCTATTGATGCTACGCCGCGGGATTCTGGCTCTTACGAAGCCCCGTACTCAGGCAGAAGAAGAAGAAGAGGCTCGCGAAGAGCTCGAAGCTCTTGTAGAAACAGCCCGTGAAGAAGGGGCTCTCGATCCTGGTGAGTATCGCATTATGACGAATATCATGCAACTAAGTAGCATCGGGGTTACAGACGTTATGACTCCCCGCACTGTAGTTGCAGGCCTACCCACTGATATCACGGTGGCTGACGCTATTAAGCGTCCAGAACTGCAAATGTTCTCGCGGATGCCAGTGTACGATAGTGCAGATCTCGACAGTGTCTCTGGCTATGTGATGACGAAGGATGTATTACGAGCAGCTATTGCCGGACGGCAGACGGTGGAAATCAACAGACTAAAGCGCGACATTGGTTTTATCCCGGAGAACATCACGCTAGACCATGCCCTAGAGCAGTTTCTCCAACAACGCCAACACATTTTTATGGTTGTAGACGAACATGGGGGCGTTGAAGGTATCGTAACAATGGAGGACGTACTTGAAACAATGCTCGGCGCTGAGATTGTGGATGAAGCAGACCATGTTGTAGACCTGCGAGCATTAGCAAAACAACGCAGAGATGCGCGTATTGCCCGAATCACCCAATCGTAATGTTTTTTACATTCACGAACTCCAGCAATCCCCAAGACCCAAGCTCACGTCCGTAGCCAGATTTTTTTACGCCTCCAAACGGCAGCCGTGGTTCACTTCGTACGAAGTCATTGATAAAGACAGTGCCGCACTCAAGCTGGTCTGCAAGAAATTTTGCACGAGAGATATCACTGGAACATACTGCGGCTCCAAGCCCGAAATCCGTTCCATTGGCCAGGCGCACTGCGTGTGCATCATCAGTAAACGTTGTCACAGTAGCTACAGGCCCAAAGAGCTCCTGGTTATATACAGGATTGGTTGGGTCAACATGAACGAGCAGCGTAGGCCGCACAAAAAAGCCGTTGCCAGATACAGACGTCATAGGCTGCCTCGTTGCAATCCTAGCACCATGAGAACAAGCCACTTCAACTTGCTGCTGCAGCTGTTGTTGCAGATCTCGACGTGCTAGCGGCCCTACGTCTGTTGCTGTGTCGAGTGGATCACCTACAACAAGCGAATCATACTGTTGAGCAACTCTCTGGATAAACTCCTCAGCTATGGACTCATGCACGAGATAGCGCTTTGCAGCGATACATGATTGGCCACTGTTTATCATACGTCCAGTTACACACATTGTAACTGCCAACTCTATATCAGCATCATCGCAAACGATGTAGGGATCGCTTCCACCGAGTTCCATGACGGACTTCTTTAGATGTCTACCGGCAGCGGATGCCACATACGAGCCTGCAATTGTGCTACCAGTGAATGTTACTGCACGAATACGATCATCTGCTATAACGCCCTCAACGGCAGCAACATCTATCCGTAAATCAGTTACTATGTGCTCGGGTAGGCCGGCAAGGTGACACAATCTTGCAGCCATCAGGCCGCAGCCCATCGTAGTGGGTGCATGCTTGAGCAGTACACCATTTCCGGCTAGCAATGCAGGCACAGCGAAGCGAAAGAACTGCCACAGGGGAAAATTCCAAGGCATGATCGACAGCACCAGACCAAGTGGATCATTTCGAATCGTGCTTTCGGTAAACCCAGCCTCTATCCCAACATCTGCTAAAACGTCTGGCACAATCTGCGCCATGTGTCTGCATAGTCCAGCACATTTTATTACCTCTGCTCGACTTTGCACAAGGGGCTTACCCATCTCCTGTGTAATAAGACGTGCAATGGGCTCGCAATGTCTCTCGAGCACCGAGGCAAGTTCCAATACAATGCGGACTCTTTCGCTTAGCGCGACATTGCGCCACGTATATTGTGCACGAAATGCTTGCTCAATTCGTGATTCCACGTCGGCTGGCTGATGACTTGTATAGGTGGCAACCACGAGTCCAGTGGCCGGATTGATGCTGGTAAAGCTCATGTAGCAAAATTACATTCTGGGTTATGGAAACAATCTTCACTGTAGACGGCTTGGTTGCACTCCTTACTCTTACGATTCTGGAGATCGTACTGGGTATCGACAACATCATTTTCATATCGATTCTTGTCGAAAAATTACCAGTATCCAAGCAGTCACGTGCACGAACAATCGGCCTGTTCCTTGCCCTGGTATTGCGATTGCTGTTTCTGTTAGGAGCAGTCTGGATGGCAAAGCTTACAAGCCCGCTGTTCACGATTCCGCAAATGATGGCAATGTCGGGAGTTTGGGGAGTCAGTGGCAGAGATCTCATCATGATGGCTGGTGGACTGTTTCTGCTTGCCAAGGCTACTAGCGAGCTGCACGGCAAGCTTGAAGGTGAGCAACACCAGACGTCGCGCGCAGGCAAGCGACGCGACTTCGGCCTCATCATCATCCAGATCATCGTGCTAGATCTTGTGTTCTCGATAGACTCCGTTATCACCGCAATAGGATTATCACAAGACTTTATCGTGATGGCTATCGCCGTTGTGATCGCTGTGATTGTAATGCAGTTAAGCGCTGGCACCGTGTCTCACTTCATTCACCAGCACCCTACGGTAAAAGTCTTGGCGTTGGCGTTTCTTCTCATGGTTGGGTTGGTGCTCGTACTGGAGGGCGTTGGCGTACATGTTCCAAAGGGTTACGTCTATTTTGCGATGGCGTTTTCCATGTCTGTCGAGTTCCTCAACATGCGGTTGCGAAAGCGGGTTGCCAAGGGATCGGTGCAGCTTCGAGAGCCTCAGTTACCAGAATAAGTTATACCCATCGCTTGCTTTCTGCCCAAGGTATTTCTAATATTAGTGATAATCTGCAATGCCTAGAAAGGGGCGTCTATGCCCAAGAATCCAGCTGCTGCTATCGATAAGTCGAATATGTTCGACACGCTATACCGTTTCCCTGAACAGGTAAGGGATGCTGTAAACATTGGCGAAAATGCCCCATTGTGGCGTCAGCAGGCCACGTCCAACCGCTATGCATTCTTCGGGCTTGGTGGCTCGGCTATCGGTGCCGACCTACTACGTAGTTATGCGGCCACTACCCCTGGAGCAGATCATCTAAACATTTCAGTTCATCGTGGATACTCTGTGCCATCCTGGATGGATTCCGACACGAATGTCGTTTGCTTAAGTTATTCAGGAGAAACCGAAGAAACCCTGTCAGCTTTCGACGATATCCGCAAGAAGACTATGCGCGTAGTCTGCATTACAACGGGCGGTCAGCTCGGCAAGCGGGCTATCACGTACGGTTTCCCAATCATCAATATCCCCCCAGGGTTTCAGCCCCGTTGCGCACTCGCATATTCATTTTTTCCCCTCCTGACAATAATGAGTCGGTACGGGGCTATTGATTCTCGTGCCTCACGAGCCAACGCTAGGGGTATTCGCGAAATTGTAGCACAAACAGAAGAGATGCGCAACGTCTATGCATCCTCTGCAGCAAGGAACCCTGCCCTGCAGATCGCAAAGAAGTTGCATGGCAAGATGCCAGTGATTTACAGCGCAAATGAACGATTGGATGCTGTAAACCTGCGTTGGAAAGGCCAGATTCAGGAGAACGCTAAGCAGGTTGCATTTGGCAACCTCTTGCCCGAAATGAACCACAACGAAATCAATGGCTGGCAGCACCCCAAAACCCGCATGAAGGACTTTTCGATACTTCTACTTAGAGACAACGACGACAATCGCAGAGTTCAGATTCGTTTTGATGCACTAAAAGACATCATCAAGGGTTCCGTGGGAGATGTAACAGCCCTTGAAGGTAAAGGTTCAACCTTGCTATCTCGAATGTTCTCATTGATTTATCTCGGTGACTGGGTTAGTTGGCACCTAGCGGTTTTGAATAAAGTAGACCCCTCACCAGTGCCAGTTATCCAGACACTCAAAGCCAAGCTTGCCAAGGCAAAGTAAACAGCCTGGCCAGTACGGGGCTTACTAGGTTCTTCTTTATAATTTCTTTCGTATCTTACAAGCCCCAAAAAATCTGGAATGTTTATGCCGACCGCAAAGGCAGCAAAAGTTGCTAAAACCACAAAGGAAAAGGCTCCAAAAGCCAAAAAAGCAGCTGCGGCAGATGCAGTAGCTGGCGAAGAAGTCGAAGCCCCGAAAAAGACGAAGCGTAAAGCTAAGTACATGGTGTTGTATTCGCCGTTTCTCATGAAAGACACAAAGCATGAGTTGATTGGTGAGCCTACAGAGACAGACAATGGCCGCATGCAGTGGGCTAAATGTGCAGTCAGCCGTCACATGCAGATGGTTAATCTGGACACGTTAGCATCGAACACCGAAAAGAAGGTCACTGAAATCAAACTTGCACGCGAAGATTCAAAAGAATATTCGCCAAAGAACGCGTACAAGGTTGGCGACGTGATTTATCATAAGTCTTGGGACGACGTTGGCATCGTCCGTGCTAAAGAGATTATGTCGAATGGCCGTGGAGCAGTTTTGGTCCACTTCGAAAAGAACAAAGAAAAGCGTCTCATCGAGAATTTCAAGTAACCATTTTCCTCAGAGGATCTCTCGTGATCGGAGTTACCGTACAAAGCAACGAGTCTATTGACCGCGCATTGCGCCGCTTCAAGAAGAAATATGAGCGCTCAGGCGTTCTTCGTGAGTTCAAGAAGCGTGCATTCTACGTCAAGCCTAGTGTTGAGCGCCGCATGTCGCGTCTCAAAGCAGCTCGTCGTCAGCACCGCGCGCAGATGGAACAAGAGTAAGACTCTGCTTCCCAACTAAGAATTAGAGATAAAGGGCGCTTCTCAATCGAGAGGCGCCTTTTTGTGCTTTGCAGACCACGCTGATATCTCGTCTGCATCACTGAAGGCTAAGCGCCGATCACCGATAATCTGGTACTCTTCGTGCCCCTTCCCTGCAATGATCACTACATCGATCGGGCCGGCTTGGTCTAAGGCTGTATGGAGGGCTGTGCGTCTGTCCTCAATTACCCGCACCTTGGAATAGTCATACGCGTCTACACCTGACAGGATATTGTTCACAATATCCTGTGGATGTTCGGTTCTCGGGTTGTCGGTAGTAATAATAACACTATCAGCAAGTGAGCTAGCAATTCGCCCCATTTCAGATCGCTTTCCTTTGTCGCGATCACCTCCACATCCAAACACCACGTGAAGTTTACGCTCGTGAGTGCCTTGATTGGCGAAACTGCGCACAACACGTAAGACATTATCGAGCGCATCGGGAGTATGGGCATAGTCTACGATTGCTATCGTACCCGAGGCGGTGCTGTGCACCTCCATGCGTCCTTTCGGACCCTGCAGACTCGGAATGATACGTGAAACCTCATCTGGTGATGTCCCATCGAGAATTGCCATCACTACCACCAACGCAACGTTTGCAACATTGAACTCGCCCAGCAGCTTCGTCCGTATGGCCATGCGCTCTGGTAGTCTGGCAAGCCCCGCGTTGTGGCGAACGAGATTAAAGGTTGTTCCGCTAATGTCCATATCGACATCTGTAACTTGAATCTGATTGCCGCGTCCCGTGCCAACAGTTACAGCCATGTTCGCAGGGCAATGCCTCTTCATGTATGGCGCCCACTCGCTGTCTCCCCAGAGAACAGCAATCGCATCAGAAGAAAGATTGTCAAACAACTTCTTCTTCGCATTGGCATAGTTCTCCATCGTTCCGTGATAGTCGAGATGGTCGCGAGTAAGATTCGTGAATATCGCTCCTCTAAATCCAACCCCATAGACACGGAATTGATCGAGTGCGTGCGAGCTCACTTCCATACACACAGTTTCTACACCTACCTGAAGCATTGCATTGAAAAGTTGGGTCAACTCCCCAGCATGTGGGGTTGAATACCTCGTATCGTATTGCAAACCAGCATAGCGGTTCCCCGTAGTACCGATAAAGCCCACATGGCGTCCCACGTTACCATAGAGCTGCTCGAGTAATGTGGCACAGGTAGTCTTACCATTTGTTCCGGTAACGCCGTAGATGCGCAACTGTGAACCTGGGTTTCCTGCAAGAGTTACGGTAAGAACCGCATACGCCAATCGAGTATCTCGCACATGAATGCAGGGTACAGGTACAGGACTTACAGGTGCCGTCTGAACAACTATCGCAATTGCCCCACGCTCAATTGCATCGTCTATCGCGTTGTGTCCATCATAGGTCGTGCCGTTAACAGCCACAAATACCGCCCCCTGCACAACCTGACGTGAATCAGAAACAATACCATGTACAGACTGTTCTGACCGCTCTTGGGTAAGTTCAGGTGCAATCCGCATCTCTTCGGCGAGAGCATTGAGAAGTGTGCCCAGATTCATCATGCATCAAAATACAACCTGATTCTCTGCAGATTTGCATCATGACATTTTCACAATGGTTAATAAGACGAGTTACCAAGCCGTTGCCAGGAAGAGAGGCTCATCGGCGATTTGTGCCCAATGGTAAGGATGCCGGTGTGCGCTTAGCCGCAGCTCCTGTTGGTGCACGTCGGAGTGCAGTTCTTATTCCAATCATAGAAGACGTAGAGAATGGCGCAGAGGTTGTATTCACGGTTCGCAGCGAATCATTACGGAGTCATAAAGGCCAGATTTCATTTCCTGGCGGACGTCTAGAAGCTCATGAAACGCCTATACAAGCTGCACTGCGAGAAACAGAAGAGGAAATTGGTATCAGTCGATCCAATGTACATGTCATTGGAACTCTGAGCCCCCTCTACATACCCCCATCTAACAGTGCAGTTACGCCTGTTGTTGCAGCCGTTACAAGGCCATCGCAATGGCAGCTCAGTGTTGACGAAGTAACCGAGGTATTTACACGACCCCTTATGGATTTTGTTGACGATACATTCTACGATGAACGAACAGATATCATTCCCCAGATCCCAATTCCCGTGCCGCTATGGGATGTGCATCCAACCATACCATTGTGGGGAGCAACTGCAATGATGCTTCACGAAGTGGTGCTACTTTACTCTCATTACCTGAAAGACAATCCGTGAACATCTCCATCCGCGCATGTTTCGTTGCAACGGCATTGTTTTGCCTAGCGTGCACAAAGAACGACGTCGTAGATGATCGCATGCTTCAAGCATATACCGATTATGTTGTGCTACGTATGTCGTCTAGTGATACTGTCGTTGTTCAGAGGCGACTAGACTCGCTCATACACTCGCATGGATATACTCAAGAGTCGTTTTTTGCGGAATTATCTTCGTACGGACAAGATCGTGAGACAATGCGTGTATTCTACGACTCTGTACGAGCGAGAGTAGGTCGCATGCAGGCAGAAAGTTCACGATAGACATCGTGACCATGCTGGGCAAACGCCTCGAAGTATCCAACGTACCATTGGTTTAGGTGCACACCTACAAAGGCAGAAGCCGCTATGTCGTCAGCTGCGGCAACGCCACCGCAACGAATCACGTTAAACTCATGGTGCGGCCCACAATTATCTACTGCACGGACCGCAGCAGCGCATGAGGCAAGAGATGATGCACGCAGCAGCGCACCACTTATGCCGCCACCATACATAGACGTAAAATAATCAAATAATTTACGGTCATCAGGATGCACCTGCTCACGCAGAGCATTGTACCTTGTGGATGTATTGCCAAGTATCACACCATCAAAAGAACGTTCAACCAATGCTTTGATAAGTTCTGGAAGCTGCTCAAGAGATGTATCAGTTGAGAGTTTTACAACAACAGGCAGTCTACGCCTACGTTGTGCGAGAAACTGTGTAGCTACAGTATCTAATCTGCGAAGCAGCTCGTCGTCTACACTGGCATGGCCTGCATGGCCAGGAACATTAGGGCAACTCTCATTGAGCTCTATGTAATCAACGCCAGCATCATCGTATCTTCTCATACCCTCAAGTAGCTCCGGAAGAGCGACGGCAGCCTCGAGACCTGGTTCGGCACTTACGCTTGCTACCAGGGGGCATGCATCAACTTTCTGGATCTTCGCCAGACGGGCCGCTACAGTAGCATGACCTTCATTAGGCAGGCCCATCCAGTTTGATGCAGAGTGTGAGAGAGGATACTGCGTAGAGGGCCAAGCAATTCCGCGAACAATGTTACCTCTGCGTGCACGTGATGTTGTAGTACCTGCTACAAACGCTCCAGCACCCTGAGCAGCAACCATCTCATATCCATGTCCCTTTTTGAACATTCCCGCTGCATTCCATATAGGCATACGGAACTGCAAGCCCCATGCATTAACAGACTGGTCTTGAGGTGGTTCAAAGGATTGTCTGGGAACATCTACGGCAAAACGAGGAAGAAAAACATTCCGTGCTGCTGTAAATGAACGAACCACAAGTGATGGTGGCAGCATGGATGAAACAGTTCGCAGTGCGAATTCAGATTTTGCGAGCAGTTCAATCACAGACATAGAGCAAAGATAGTATTAGCCATTCTTGCGAAGCTCTGATTCAGGGATCTCTCGTATCCATACGTCTTTACCTGTAGCATCAACGATACGAATGGTGAGTATACGCTTGCCACGTTGACCCGAAACAGTGATGTGTCCGAAGTTGTGTCCGATGAATTCCGTACCAGCTACATGATATGAATTTGCCCTGTAAACGGGGCTAGTATTGAGTCCAGAGGAAAGGGGCGACGATGTGATCTCGTAGATCGGATATGTGCCCTCCCTGTCCAACCTAGAAAGCTCTGCGAAGTGAACATCACCAGACATGAACATAACACCGGAGACATTGTTTCGCGTGATGAGATCCAATATCCGCTGGCGTTCTTCAGGAGATTTCTCAAAGCCCTCTCTGCGCTTGTTGTCGCTGAGAAACTGCGATCCAACAGCAACGAGTTTAAACGTTGCCTTACTCGATGATAGAGCGTCGATGAGCCATTCATCCTGATGCTGACCAAGGATAGTCTTGGGCTCATCATGCCTGTCATTTGACGAGCGATAGAAACGATCATCAAGAAGAAAGACCTGTACATCGGCGAGTTCAAACGATGATGTGATACCAGGTTTTCCCCCTACTCCATAGGAGGGGTTAGGCCAGAATAGTTTGAAAGCATCCAGAGCATCATCTTTGAGCACATAGGACCGATCTGCATCGTTCGGACCATAATCATGATCATCCCAGATCGCGTAATTGGGAATACTGGCAAAGAGCTCACGCGTGCGCGAATGAGCCCGCGTATGAGAGTACCGCTTTAGTATGCCAGACCTTGATCCCCAATCCGGATCGCGCAAATAGACATTGTCTCCCAGCCACAGCATAGCATCAGGATTGCGCTGAACAATAGCATCAAAGATTCCTGTCTCTGTGCCATACCCCCTCTCCTTACCTGTAGAATCATGGCGCTCGTAGCCTGCCTGATTTACATAGTGGCAGCTACCGAAGGCTAGACTCACCGTTGGCCAGTCGTTTCCACGATAGCGAAAGATCGAACGCGAAGTAAAACGAGTTGGCACTGAAACATCGAGAGCTTCACCGCCAACAAGGATTTCATAGGTGTATGTTCTACCCGGCTCTACACTGTCGAGCATAAACCCCATGCAACCAGCATTACCGGGATATCCATAATACACCTGTGGTGTTGTGTATGTTCTCTTCGATGCAATGTCTGTGTAGCGAACTGCAACATCTGTTCGTACTGGCTGCGAACGAAATCCAATCTGAACAGTAATACTCGCACTGCGCATATCAACATGTCCAACGGTTGGACCAGACACTACAAATGGTTGAGCGCTAGCAATGGTCGCTGCTGCAAGCAGACATGCAACGATGTAATTAATCATAACGCAGGTGTTTAATGTGCTCGCCTTTGATGCCAATCTCGCGCATTGCTTCTATACCTATCGTAAGGTGTAAGTCAGCAAATTCCTGTGTAACCCGTTTATCGCTTTCTTCGGTCTTCACACCTTCAGGGACTACTGGTACGTCGCTCACTAGGAGGAGTGCACCGCGCGGGATGTCGTTCTTATGTCCAACGATAAAGACCGTGGCTGTTTCCATATCAATAGCCAAACAGCTCACTTGCTTTAGCCGATTACGAAAGTCTATGTCCCATTCCCAAACACGACGATTGGTTGTGTACACAACTCCTGTTCGATAGTCTTGCCCGTGATCCAGCACTTTGTCTGAGACGAACTTATGCAGCTTAAACGACGGTAGGGCCGGCACCTCAGGTGGGAAGTAGTCATTACTGGTACCGTCACCTCGAATCGCGGCGATTGGCAGAACAAAGTGTCCAATCTCTGTTGTTTCCTTTAGTCCACCGCACTTACCAAGAAACAGCACACCCTTGGGCATGCGAGCTACCAGCAGATCCATGATCAAAGCGGCATTGGGCGAACCAATACCATAGTTGATAATCGTAAGATTATCATAGGTGGCTGTTTGCATCGGCTTGTCTAGCCCCTTAACCTCAACATCAAACTTCCGTGCGAATGCATCTACATATCCACGAAAGTTGGTCAGCAAGACATAGTCGCCAAATGCAGCCACGTCGGTACCGGTGTATCGAGGCAGCCAATTCTTCGCTATGTCAAACTTGGTTTGCATGGTCATGCATACGTCGGTTTCCACATATGCGATTCGATCAACTCAGTGATGTTTGCCGGGCGTTCGATGCCTGCATGACCATCGTCGAAGAGATACTCAGCACATGCGATTGCAACAACCTTGGCTGCCTTTTGAATATCTGACATTGGAGGGTAAATGAGCCACTTCGAGAATTGTTCTTCGCTGACCATTCCTGCAAGTGCGCGAGCAGCAACACCGAATGTCTTGTAGGGGATATTCGTTGCACTAACCGCGTAAGCCGCAAGACCTACACCTGGGAAAATGTAAACGTTGTTGCCTTGCCCTGGATAGATTGTTGTACCATTGATAACGACTGGCTGAAAGGGGCTACCGCTGGCAAAAATGGCCTTGCCATTCGTCCATGTGTACGCCTCTTCAGCACTGCATTCGCTCTTGGATGTCGGATTCGAGAATGGGAAGATGATCGGCCTTTCGCAATACGAGGCCATGTGCTCAATAACTTCCTGCGTAAAACTCTTCGGAATAGTACTCGTACCAATAAGAACAGTAGGTCTAACGCTCTGAACGATGTCTGCAAGGCCAGCAATTTCTGCGTGCTGATGCGTGAAGGGAAGCTTTGATTCTGCAAGATCTTGCCGTGATGCAACGACAAGCCCCTTGCTATCAACAAGCCAACACTTTGCACGTGCCTCTTCTTCGCTACAGCCTTCGTCTACCATAAGTCGCCACAGGAGTTCTGAGATGCCAAGACCCGCAGAGCCAGCTCCGTAGAATACATACGTCTGGTCACGCAAGCGCTCGCCCTTCATGCGGGTTGCTGCGATAACACCGGCAACCCCAACAGCAGCCGTGCCCTGGATGTCGTCGTTGAACGATGAGATGCGATGCCGGTAACGTTCGAGAATGGGGCTTGCATTCGGGGTGGCAAAATCTTCCCACTGGATAGCGCACTGTGGGAACACCTCCTCTATGGCGGTTACAAACTCTTCGATAAAATCGTCGTATTCCTGTCCTGCAAGCCGCTTCTGACGAATTCCGATGTAGAACGGGTCTTCGAGCAATGCTTCGTTGTTGGTTCCAACATCAAGCAAGATTGGCAGGGTAACCTCTGGGGGTACGCCCGCACACGCGGTGTAAAGAGCGAGCTTTCCAATGGGGATGCCCATGCCTTGAGCACCCAAATCGCCTAGTCCAAGAATGCGCTCGCCGTCGGTTACACAGATCCAACGCACGTCGCGCTCAGGCCAATTGCCGAGCACGTCTGCCATGCGCCCACGATGCCGAGCGCTGATGAACATGCCTTTTGGCCTGCGATAGATGCGGCCAAATGTCTGGCATGCTAACCCTACAGTTGGCGTGTAGACGATGGGCATGTATTTGACGGGATCTTTTTGCAAAAGTGCATAGAACAGAACCTCGTTACGCTCTTGTAGATCGCTCAGGTAGATGTATTTGTCGAGATCGGTTGTTAAAGAGTCTACGTGACCCTCAATTCGCTGAATTTGCATTGAAAGCGAGGAGACGATATCGGGCAGCAGCCCAGAAAGTCCATATCTCTCGCGTTCTTCTCGTGAAAAAGCCGTACCCTTGCTGTCGCGCGGATCGCGCAGCAGATCAAAGCCACGCTTGGTGATTTGTGAATGTGGCATAGGGCATAAAAATACGGAGTCTTCGTAGCTTCGAGCCATGCAAAATCCATTCATGTTCGCGTCAGCGGCACTTATTTGCCTCTGCATGACGCAAAAACTCGCAGCTACAGAGCCACATCTGCATAACATTCGACAGCTTACCTTCGGTGGCGACAACGCCGAGGCATACTTCAGCCCAGATGGAAAGAAGCTCGCCTTTCAGAGCAACTTCAAAGGTTGGGGGCATTCATGCGACCAAATTCATGCCCTCACCATTGCCGACGCAAAGGATTCATCATATCGCCCACCATTGATCTCGACAGGCAAGGGGCGAACAACGTGCTCATACTTTCTGCCAGATGGAAAGCACATCCTCTATGCGAGCACACACCTGGCTAGTGAGGCATGTCCGCCAGAACCGCCCCCTCGCAAAGACCGGAAGTATTTATGGCAGGTCTTGCCTACCTACGACATCTTTATCGCGGATGACAAGGGTAACATCACGAAGCGGCTTACCGACCGCAACGGATACGATGCAGAAGCAACTGTTTCGCCGAAGGGCGATAAGATTGTGTTTACGTCTGATCGTAGCGGCGATCTCGAGCTGTGGACGATGAACATCGACGGTAGCGACCAGCGTCAGGTAACCAATCAACTTGGTTACGATGGCGGTGCATTCTTTTCTCCCGATGGAAAGAAACTGGTCTTTCGGGCCTCACGTCCAACAACAGACAGCGCACAGACGGAATACAAGGAGCTGCTATCTCAAGGTCTCGTTGCACCGACAAACATGGAGATCTACACATGCAATGTCGATGGATCAGACCTGAAGCAGATCACGAAACTGGGCAAGGCTAACTGGGCCCCCTACTACCATCCGGCAGGTAAGAAGATCTTGTTTTCCTCGAATCACAAGTCGCAGCGCGGCTACGACTTCCACATCTACATGATCAAGGAAGACGGTACAGGCATTGAGCAGATCACATCGGAAAGTATGTTCAATGCCTTCCCGATGTTCTCGCCCGACGGCACGAAGCTGGTGTGGTCAAGTAATCGTGACAACGGTGGCACGCGCGACACGAATGTTTTCATTGCCGACTGGAAAGATTAAACCATGAACAAACGGCAGATTCAAACAGCACTTGCGGTGCTTGTCTATTTGGGTGGCATCGTTGGCGCAAATCTCTTTGCAGCGTCGTTTGGTCCGAGTGCAGTTCCGATTGTGACGTTCACATTGATCGGCCTTGATCTTTCCCTACGCGACTTTCTCCAGCTTACGATGAAAAAGTGGAGCATGTTCGCGATGATCTTTGTGGGCGGAGCTGTTTCATACATCCTCGTTCCAGAGGCTGGCATCATCGCAATTGCATCAGGCACAGCATTCACAACGGCAGCATTGATTGACTGGACAGTATTTGCATTGCTAAAGGGCAAATGGATCGTTCGTGCAAACCTCTCAAACGTAGCCGGTGCAATGGTTGACTCTACCGTCTTCATAACAATCGCATTTGGTGCGTTCATGCCGCAGGAGATAGGCCTGTCTGTAGTCTCCAAAGTTGCAGGGGGCTTTTTCTGGTCATACATCCTTGCGATCATCTTCCGCAAGCGCATTGCCGCTATAGATGAACGAGGTGCTCAGACGCCTTGATCATACGGCCTATGGGCACAAGCCCTGAAAGCCCATTGCGCGAGGCCTCTGCGGCAAACTCATCAGCCTTCGAAGGATGTACAGACACCAACAACCCACCGCTCGTCTGTGGGTCGCAGAGAATGTACTTCTGTTGCTCCGTCATTGGTGCAATGTGGTGTCCATACGATTGGAAGTTCCGCGTTGTGCCACCAGGAAACGACCCCTGTTCGAGGTAATCATATATCACGTCGCGGTTGATCAGCGGCACAGCTTCGACATCAAGTTTGGCGGAAAGGTTAGCCCCCTGACACAGTTCGATTAAATGCCCCATTAAGCCAAAGCCGGTAACGTCTGTCATGGCATGTATATAATCGAGTTTGCCAAAGGCATAGCCGGCATTGTTTAACCTTGCCATCACATCTCGTGCAAGCGTTGCGTGCTCATCACGCAAGATGCCTTTCTTCTGAGCCGTTGTAAGAATGCCCACACCAAGGGGCTTTGTGAGGAAGAGAATATCTCCTTCTCGCGCACCAGTGTTTGTCTTGAGATTGGCCAGATCTACTCTGCCTGTTACAGCTAGACCAAATATCGGCTCAGGGCTATCGATGCTGTGTCCACCGGCCAGCGAAATGCCCGCATCCATGCACGCAAGACGAGCCCCTTCCAAGACCTGCTGCGCTGCTTCTACCGGCACTGTATTGACCGGCCAGCCAAGTATGGCAATGGCCATCATGGGTTTGCCGCCCATGGCATAGACATCACTAATGGCATTAACACTGGCGATGCGACCAAAGTCTACCGGATCGTCTACGATTGGCATAAAGAAATCTGTCGTACTTACGATGCCTGTACCATCTGCTAAATCGTATACAGCAGCATCATCCTTTGACGTATTGCCAACGACGAGCCGCGCATCTGCTGGCATTACAATGCTTGATTGCAGGATGCTATCGAGAATCGCTGGCGATATCTTACAGCCGCAACCAGCGCCGTGTGAATACTGTGTTAGCTTGATCATGATTGTTGTATTCCTCGTATTCGTCGCTGCTGACAGAACTCATACGTCCTGTCGTAATATTCCAAAATCAGATGCACGGCTTCGGTGAGCCTGCCTTCGCGCACGAATTCGGATGCCTGATGGTGGCGCTGCCCGCCGAGCTTTTCTCTAATCACATACAGCGCATCACATAGCTCATCATGCGAAAACGCTCCATAGTCACGAACAAGATTCCGAACTCGCGTCTCAATATCAACATCGAGCTCAAAGACTTCTGATTGCTGCATTGCTTCGAACATTACTTCCGGCACATGCACCTTGCCAACCGTTCTGCTTTCATCTTCAATCCAGACAGGCTGTTTAATATCAAAGCAATGCATCACATAGTGAATCACATTCAGCGCATGTTCTGTCGTTGGCTGAGGCTGTTGTCCGAGTCTGCCAAATGCGGAACCACGATGATTCGCGATACCCTCGAGATTTACAACCTGCTGGCCCTCAGCGGCCTTCTGGTACAGAAACGTTGTCTTACCGGCGCCCGTCTTGCCGATGACGAGCCGGTACTTCCATGGCCGTGAGATCAGCTCGAGAGCATGAGCCCGAAAGCCTTTATAGCCACGGGGTATGATTCGCACCTTCATCCCGGCGGTAGATAGCAGCCATGACATCGATCCGCTGCGCATGCCCCCTCTCCAGCAATAGACGATAAGGGGCTTATCGAGAGAGCGCGCTTGCTCAACATACTCACGCAGCCGAGGTCCGACGATCTCGAGTCCACGATCGATTGCATGCTGCGCACCCACCTGTGTATAGAGCGTACCGACCTCTGCACGCTCCTCGTCGGTAAACAACGGGATGTTTACAGCACCAACGATATGACCCTGTGCATACTCCGCGGGTGTTCGCACGTCAACAACGGCATAGGCCGGATCGTAGATATCATCAAGCACCGAAGTCATCATACTCCGGAAGCTGCGAATACTCGCTTGGTGGTGCTTCTACTGCACGCACTGCTCGTTCATGATCGAAGCTGTTGAATGCTTGATGGATAAGATGAGGAATAGTTGAAGGATCGTATACTATCGCTGTGTGTGCGCGCTCGCGTCTGCGATAGAGCCATGATGTTATGATCTGCAATTCATCAAGCTCCCTACTCGTAAAGCGCTTGGGCTCGATTGCGCGAGTGAAGTGCCCAAGGATCTCCTCTGTGATAACTGTGCGGGGTGCTTTGAGGCCAACTTCACGCTGAAACACAAGACGTCCAGAGCGCATGGCATACACCTCGATCGTGGTATTGCGCTCACCAACGGGAATAAAGATCAAGACATTTGTGTCAGAGACTGCAAGTGGACGATCCGTAGCGTGGATCGTTGCGCGTTCTACTTCGCGGATCCCATCTCGCAGCGTCGCAGCGCGTTCAAAGTCAAGCTCTGCCGCTGCAAGCTCCATCTGCGTACGGAGACGTCCGATCGCCCCTTCCTCAACATTGGAGAGGAATCTGCGGGCATCTTCGATAGAGTCACGATAGTCATCAATGGTCTGATGCAGCGCACATGGTCCGTCACACCGCTTGATGTGATAATCAAAACACGGTCGAATCTCGGCATGCGGGAAGAGTGCTCCTGAGCATGTGCGCAGCTTGTTCTCGCGGACAACCATGCCCATGATGCGCTCGGCCATTCGGTGCGATCGAAACGGACCGAAGTACTCGGCTACGTCATCCTCGATGGTAGAAGCCAGCTCGAGCCGCGGAAAGTCTTCGTTTGTAATCTTCAAAAACGCTGGCGCCCGGTACTTGCGCGATGCCACGTTGTGTAGCGGCAATCGCTCTTTGATCTCACGCGATTCCAGCAACATTGCTGCAAGCTCTGTTCCAGTGGTCTCCCACTGAATGTGTCGCACGTAGCGGATCATCTTCTGCACCGATCGTCCATGCAACGGTGCGTCGTTGAAGTACTGATTGACACGTGATCGCAAACTCTTTGCCTTGCCAACATAGAGCACGTGCTTCTTCGCATTCAGGAAGTAGTACACCCCTGATTCATCCGGCAGCTCGTTTAAGTACGGGGCTAACTGCACCTTACGCTTCGCCGCAGCCGAGGAGAGCGTCTTGGATGTTGACTTCTTAACATGCTGAAGTGCGAAGAGATCTTCAAGGGTTGCAGCATCATGTTCGTTGCGAGCACGTTCAATGAGGTGCAGCAACACCTCTGCAGTTGCCTCGGTGTCGCCCATGGCACGGTGGCGCGCGGAAATCACACAGCCATAGTGCTCGGCAACGGCGCCAAGATTATGCTTTGCAAGCCCCGTACTCAACCTGCGAGAAAGTCGGCATGTACACAGGCTTGGGATGTCCGGGGCAACCTCTCCCATGCGCTCGATGGCAGACTTGACAAAGCTCCAGTCAAACCCAACGTTATGGCCAACAAAGACCACTACTTGGTCATCAGCATAAAGCTCCGAGATCACAGGGGAGAGAGCGTAATCCTCTTCTGGCGCATTGGCAACCATTTCCGGAGTTATACCAGTCATGAGCTGGATGAACTCCGGAATTGGCTGCCGTGGATTCATCAGGGATTCGTAACGACGCATGATCGCGTCGTCTTCGACCACACACATTGCGATCTCCGTCATGCGGTGATCGCCGGTCGTACCGCCAGTTGTCTCGACGTCGACAACAACGAACCGGACCTGCTCAATTGGTGTGGCGCCTATGTCCATGCATCAAATTATTGAACGAACGTGGGGAACGCAACCTCTATATCGGTTTCGCTTCCAGGAGTTGTCCCCGTTTTATCGGACTCGTTGTCATAGTGATACAACGACAGCTTAAGCTGACCCGGAACTGCGGAAGCATCCATAGACGTTATCGTTTTAAACTGCAATCCTACTGGAAGATTTCTTGCATCGAGATCTTCAATAGTGATTTGTCCGAGATATGACGAAAGGTCATAAAACACCTGATGAAAATTCCGATCATTCAGGATGTCCTGCGTCACGTCGACAACTGGCGTGACACTTCGATTCTCAAATGAAATGTTGCATGTGTATGTAGCTGCCTTCTTTAGGAATATCGAATCGATACGATTGGGATTTGCTCCACCAATGCCATCGATGTCTTCCCAGGTGGCTGTTACAACATCATTCGTATCACTTGTATTCTTAAACCGGAGTGTTACCGTTGTGATGACATCATGATCGTCGTCTGAATCATGATCATGAAACGGATCCTTGCAACCGCTAAGTGCAAGAACTGTAATCATCATCGCAAGTGTAATCAGTATACGTTTCGTCATGGCATATGCCCTTTCAAAATGAAGTTGTGAATCGAAAAATGATGTTGCGTCCTGGGTCATCAGTGAAATACCTGTATTGACTCAAGTAGTCACGATATGCTACATTGAAAACATTGGTGCACGATAGCGTTAGCCGAGCGAGTACTGTTTCTGAAAGCTCTAGCACGCCACCAATGGAGATGTCGGTTCTAGCATAACCTGCAGGGGGCTCGGCATAGTCTCGACCAGGAATGCTGTTAGTCTGACGCCGCACACCCATCATGCTGACGTCGACATAGGCGTCGTGAATCTCCCAGATGTCGTCTGTATGGAGGTGTGCGCCGATACGGGCACGGTCTGCTGGAACAAACAACAACGGTTCGTTCTGACGATTGTCGTACCCACGCACAATTGCGCTCGAAGCATACATGTTGAGTCTCTCGTGCACATCAACACGAATGTTGATATCACCTCCATACAGCCTCGCTGGGAGCTGCGTAAACCGATACGTCGGGAATGTCCCACGCACCGTAATAGTCGGATTGGCAACATCCGGCAGTGCCATGATGTATCCTTCAATGACATGGTAGAATCCCGACGCCTCAAGCTGAAGGACTCCCTCGTTGTATGATACCGAAGCATCTCCACCGAGTACTTGTTCGTTGGTAAGTAGACTGTCACCAACTTCATAGTAGGCCGAGCCATGGTGCACATCGTTGCTATAGAGCTCATTCACCTGTGGTGGACGCCATGCGCTTGCAAGATTCATGGTTGCGGTGACATTCTCGCTGACAGTCCACATGGCGCCAATACTTGCTGTCATATTTGCCCATTGCCTCGTCTGAAACGATGGCTGTCGGCCTGAACGGGAAAGAAGCATTGCCTTAAGGTCTCGGACGTCATATCGAAGACCGCCACTAAATGTGAAGTCGTTGTACGTCAGTGATTCATGAATAAAGGCACCCATACCCCAGAGCCGGTAGTCAGGAATCAAGAGTACTGCACCACTTCGGCAATTAACCTGCCACATTGATGTAACACCGGCAGCGCCTCGAATGCGGTCGGATAGCGAATGTTCAAACGTAGCATCAAGCGTTGAGGTAGAGAGCACAAGTTTCATTGCTGGCGTTTGCAGCGAGGCCTGAAGTCGTGCAAGAGAATCCTGAGCACGAGCAATCGGATCAGTGCCCCGTCCGACTATTCGCGTGTTGTGTCCATCGAACTCATTGCGATCGTTGACTTGATGACCATACGTGACGACGATACGTTCATCTTCGGAGACCTTTACATGCCCCTTGACTGATAGGAGTGCATGTGAGATCTCCTGACGCGGATTTGTGATCTGATAGGAAAATGGTTGTGGGTTCGCCGGACGTCCACGCTTAATGGCGCGCAGTAGATCAGCCCCATTACCGATGTGGGCTCCGCTGAAGATGCCGAGAGTTGTCGTGAAGATCGAACCGATGGCCGTGATCCCTAGCTCTTCGTTGCCAGCCTGAAGTGTAAGACTTCCGTTGAGCTCTTCTACGCCCGTGTTGTTGATTACATACGAGGGTGCAGAAGCATCACCGCCCTTGCGTGTGCTAGCTTGCACACGCACATCGACACCTGTGCCCGCAACGTTAGCCGACTCAAGGAATAGACCAAGAGCTGCCTGACGTCCGTTACTAAACATATTGAGTGTTGACTCCCCATGAATGCCGGGGTCCTGTCGTATCGGCCGTGTCTCAAGATCGATTACCCCGCCGATTGCGTTGGGTCCGTACATCACCGATGCGGGCCCCTTGACCACCGTAATCCGGTAGGGCGAGAACACATCAATCTCTGGAGCATGCTCGATTCCCCACTGCTGACCCTCCTGGATTACGTTGTTGTTTCGAAGCACTAATCGTGTACCCGTCATTCCGTTAATCATCGGCTTCTTCAGGCTGGGTCCTGTTTGCAAAAGCGTTACGCCACTGATCTCCGACAGCGCATCAGCAAACGTCTGTCCGCGGTGCTCGTCCACATCAGCAGACGACAACACCACCGCGCGCTGTGTTGGCAAAGCACTGTGATCAATTCGAGAGTCTGTGACGATGATCTCACTCCCCTTAGCCCTCTCCTGCACCAATGGGACGTCTATACGAACATCAGCAGCACTCGCCACGATGATATGCGCCGTGCGATACCCCACATACGACACATCCAGGTGCACGCTATCCGAGGACACATCATGAATATGGAACCCGCCATATCGGTCGGTGATAGCGCCCTTCTTGGCACTAATCACTTTAACTATCGCCCCATGTAAAGGGGCTCGTGTTGCGCTATCCCGCACGATTCCATGAATGTGCGAGTCGGCAAAAAGGGAGAGGAGGAGGAGAAGGGACGACACTGGGGAGGGGGTACTGATTACAGATTACAGATGACTGATGACTGATTACAGATGACTGATGACAGGTTACGGGTTCACAAGATTGCGCGAATGAGGAACTGGAGGCACGGGAGGGCCATGTCATGCCCGCGAAAGCGGGCATCCATCGAACATGTATGCTTGTGGTTTCCCGCTTTCGCGGGAAAGACGTTCGGCACTCGGTACTCGGCACTCGGTACTCGGTACTCGGCGCTTGACACTATCCCCCTGGCGGCGCTCTTCCAGCTATTCGCAGCGGGCACCGGTCGCTGACGAGGTTAGCAACGAGTGGTTGCTGCAGCGTGGACGCGGTGGTAAAGTGGGCATCGAGATGATGCGTTGTATGGACGGCCCGTTCCTTTGTTACGTGACAAAGGCCACAATCTGACGTTGATGTCGCGTCATCTTCTGCTTGTGAGGTCAGGACCGTGTTTGCAATCTCATGATCTTCGTGGACGTGCACAGCAGCCGCTCCCGAGACCACAACAAAGGCCACGAGAAGCATTAAGCTGATTATGCGATGGAGCATCATGGGGAATGAATATACGGAGTATTTTGCGGACATGAAAGCTCTTGTCCTCGACGCCAATGGACTCAGTGTCCACGATGTACCGCCGCCTGAATGCCCAGCCGGGCATGTGCGTGTGCGGCTTCATGCGGCGGCACTGAACCACCGCGACGTCTACATCACTGAAGGCAAGTATGCCAAGATCGTCTACCCGTCAATCCTTGGCTCAGATGGCTGTGGAGTAGTGACGGAATCTCCAGTAGCCCCTTCCCTGCTTGGCAAACGCGTGATTATAGACCCTTCGATGACCTGGGACGGTGACGACCGTGCGCAGGGAGCAGGATTTACCGTACTTGGCATGCCAACCCAGGGAACGCTTGCCGCGGAGATCTGCGTCCCCATGGACCATATCCATGAAGCCCCTTCTCACCTGAGTGATACTCAGGCGGCAGCCCTCCCACTTGCTGGTGTTACGGCATGGCGTGCAACGATGCATCAGGGGGCACTTGAAGCAGGACAAACAGTTCTCATTACAGGAATCGGCGGTGGCGTTGCCCTGGCCGCGCTGCAGTTTGCTGTTGCCGCTGGCGCACGTGTACTCGTAAGTAGCACGTCGGATGTAAAGATTGCGCGGGCCATAGAGCTCGGTGCAGCGAAAGGATTCAACATTACCCACGACGGATGGTCGAAAGCTGCAGGTGCCGAAGGGCCTGTTGACCTCGTCGTAGACTCTGTAGGGGGCGAGTATATCAACGACTACACCAACATTGTGCGCCCAGGCGGACGCATCGTTGTGTATGGGGCTTCACGAGGTGTTGTTCCATCGCTCAACATCCACCGCGTCTTTTGGAAACAGATTCATTTGATTGGATCGACCATGGGAACGTCCAAGAACTTTGCAGACATGCTAACATTTGTTACAAAGCACAACATCGTGCCAGTTGTAGACTCGGAGTTTACTCTCGATGAAGCCCCTTCTGCATTTGAGCGCATGAAGCAGGCGCAACAGTTCGGAAAGATCGTTGTTCGATGCAGCTAAGCTCCCTTCTTGGGCATGCTGCAGAGCTTGTCCGCATCATTCGTAAAAGTCCGCAACCGGGCGACGCCATTGCATCTGAGTATTTCCGTTCTAAGAAATACATCGGGGCAAGTGACCGCAGATTCATCAGCGGACTTGTTTTTCATACGCTGCGTACACTGTCGCTAAGTGAAGCCATTCAGCAGCACTTTGCACTCGAGGATATTGTCCACGGGGCTCACATGCTCTTGGAACAGCCAGAACAGATTGATCAAACATGGCTTGCATCATTGCCAGTGCATGCGCGCATATGCACGCAGGACTGGCTGCTGGCATCTACGCAACTGCGTTGGCCAGATGATGCATGGCGGGTATGGGACGCAATGACGTCCGCCGCACCGCTCGTGCTTCGCGTCAACCTGCGCAGGGCAAGCCGCGATGCCCTACTCAGAAAGCTCATCGACGAGGGACTCAATGCCACAGCCGGCGAGCTATCTCCAGCTGCGATCCTGATCCATCAACGTGTGAACCTGTTGCAGCACCCCTTGTACCTGAACGGTATAGTCGAAGTGCAGGACGAGGGAAGTCAGCTCATCGGCTATGCCTGTGCACCACGAGAAGATGATATTGTCTTCGACGCGTGCGCTGGTGCTGGCGGCAAGACACTTCACATTGCCGATCTGCAGAATGATCACGGGCGTGTGATTGCCCACGACATCGAATGGAACCGCCTCAAGGAAATACCCAAACGCGCAGAGCGTGCGGGTCTACGGTCGATCAAGCTCGAGACATCGAAACAACGGGACCAGCGCGGGCTACCTCAGGCCGACGTCGTACTTGTAGATGCCCCATGCTCCGGTCTGGGTACCGTGCGGCGTCTGCCTACCGTTAAATGGCGCATAACGCCCGAAACGCTGGCACGTCATGCACGCAAGCAGCTGCAAGTGCTCGAACAATACGCAGACATCGTGTCACCGGGCGGCGTTCTGGTCTATGCCACCTGCAGCATCATGCCGGAAGAAAACGAACGTGTGGTTGAGCAGTTTCTCTCAACACATACTGAATTTGCGCCAGACCCGCTAGCCCCCTGCTTTGATCGGCATGGGATCACAATACCGGGTATCCTTGAGGAACAAGAATCTCTCCAGGTAGACCCATACCATCATAACACTGATGGGCTGTTCATGGCACGAATGAGACGTCTAGCAGAGTGATGTGGTATTGGAGTGGGATGAAAAATAGGACCAGTCGTAAGTTGAGGGATTCACCTCAAGGAGGACCGTTGAGAAAGAGTCAATACAGCGATGAGCAGATCGTAAAGATCGTGCGAGAATCGCATGCCCAGGGCGTGGCAGAGACGGCCAAGAAGTACAAGGTTTCCGACAACCCGCCAATCCCCCTGCAGGCCAAGCTTGCTGCCGCGTGGACCAGCTTCATGTTTTTCTATATCTACGTCGACTATTATGGTCTCTTCAAGCCTGGCGTCATCGACGATTTACGGGCCGGTATCGTTTTCGAGTTCGACATCACACCGATATTGTTGACCGTGTTTCTCGCTCTGGTAGGGATCCCAGCTCTGATGGTTGTGCTATCAATGGTGCTTCCTGCTCGGGTGAACCGTGCCATCAACATCTCCGTCGCATCTCTGTACATTCCCTTCACGGTGTTCAACGCGGTCGGGGAGTCCAGCAACTGGGCCCCCTTCTACGGCCTTTCCATCGGAACCGAGTTGGTGCTTCTGGCTTTTATTCTGCGCTCGGCTTGGACATGGCCCCGTACGCAATCACCGTCTTTGCCAGGTTGACGCCACTAGTACTTTGTCTCTTTGGATTCCTAGCCCTGACGCAAGTAAACGGTGGCGACATCTGCAGCGGCCTGGAGTCGATCCTTTGTCGGTTGTGCGTAGAACTTGAGCGTGGTCTCGATGTTGGCGTGACCCATGCGCTGTTGAATGACTTTCGGGTCATAGCCAGCCTCGACAAGCATCGTGGCGTGCGTCTTTCGTAAGTCATGGAATGTGAAGGCTGGGAGTCCGGTGGTCTTGATGATCTTCTTGAGCACCCGTTGCGCGAAGTTGCGGTACACGAGCTTCTTGCCTTCGGTTGATCGGAACAGAATTGCGTCAGGTTGCCGTGATTCCTGACCGAGGCTCGCAATCTGTTGGCGGAGTACTTCGACATCGTTCTCGGAGAGGTGGATTTCGCGTTCTCCGGTTTCGGTCTTGCTTTCCTTGACCACAAGGATGCGTTTCTGGAGATCAACGTCCCCGATCGTCAGGTCCATGAACTCCCCGATTCGGAGACCAGTAGCAAGGAGGATGTGGAACGCCCGCCAGTAGTTGTCTGGTGCAGCCGCTAGGAGTGTGCGGCACTGTTCCCTGTCGAGGATGGTTCCTTTGCCATGACGTAGAGGGGGCAGTTGTAGTCCGGTTGTCGGGTCCTTGCTGATGATGTCGTCCTGAATCGCCAACTTGAATACCGGTCGCATGTAGTTCATGTGGGTGCGAATGGTGGCCGCGGTCATCTGCTCGCATTCCCAAGAGGCCACGATTTCACGGATGTGGCTGAGGCGAATTGCCCTGATTGGCATGTGGCCGAGGTGTGGAAGCACATGGAGTCGGAGGATCTGGTCGCGGCGTTTCGCAGTTGCTGGGGCGTGCCGTTGTCCTAGGACGTTTAGCCAGCTCCGAGTAACTTCGGCGAAGGTTGTATTGCGTTGTTTGCGGGTGAGTCCGCGGATATCGCCGTCGTCGACTATGAGAGTTGCTTCGAATCGTTCTGCTTGCTTCTTGGTGGAGAAGGTGCGTGAAGCTTGTTCACCGTTTTCGCGTCGGTATCTCACCTGGTAGGCGACGCCCTTTTTGCCGGTGCGCTTGTGGATGCTCATGACGCAGCTCCCGACGCTTTTTTCTTGTGATCCGACATGTGGGCTTCGATCAAATCGATGATGTCTGTTTTGCGGTAACGCGGCCGGCGTGTGTGCCGGCACACCGGCAGCTTGTGCTTCTTGACGAGCGTCGCGAGTGTCGTTCGCGAGCAGCCAAGGATTTTCATTGCTTCTGTTCGGTCGAGATATTCGATTTGATCCATGTTTGTCCTTTGGGGCTATTGACTAGGGATTTTCCCTGGTTCTTCTCCTTTCACTTCGGGGAAGGAGCCCCTCTTTTCTCAGCTTGATGATCCGCTTGTTTGCGGCGCTCTCAGATATGTCGAAACACCTCGCCACTGTTTTCACTAGTGGTCGACCCGTCTGGAGCGCCTCCATGAAAACGGCGCAAGAGAATGCCATCTACATCTGGCGCCGCAAGTTCGGCGGCATGGAGCCTAATCAAGTCTCTGAGCTCAAGCGCATCATGCAGGAGAATGCCCGTCTGAAGAAGATCGTGGCCGAGCGTGATCTTGAGATCGAAGTGATGAAGGAGATCGCGGCAAAGCAGCCGACGCGATCGGCTGCGGGTAGGCGTATCTCGGCGAATGCAGGCCGTGAGATACGCCACAAGCCGGGGATTGAGCCAGCGCCGCGCCTGCCAGCTGCTAGCGCTCACGCGTGCCCTGCTGACGTATGCCTATCGCATGCCTGAGCGTGATGCGCCATTGCAACAGGCCATAGCCGGCGTGGTTGCAGCACATCCTACGTGGGGCATACGCTTGATCCCCGGCTGGTTGTGCGGTCAAGGCCTGGTCGTGCCGTTCTCGCGCCTGCGACGCATCTACAGGCAAGCTGGATACGCTGCCCAGTGGCGCAAGCGGCGCAAGAAGATTCGTCGCCATCACAGGATCAACCCTGTAGCCCAACAGCCGCATGATGTATGGTGTATGGACTTTGCCGAAGACCGCCTGATCAATGGCAGACGCTTCATGGCGCTGCTTGTTAAGGATGAGGCAACGGCCTACGGCCTTGCTATTCGCGTTGCACCATCATTCAAGTCGATCGACGTCGAGAGTATCCTTGACGAGCTTGTGTCCAAGCATGGTTGTCCTCAGTTCATTTGTCTTACATCCAACCCGGCAAACCATGGCAGAATGGTTTCGCAGAGAGCTTCGTCGGAACCTACCGCACAGAAGTTCTCAACGCCGATGTGTTTCATTCGATCGATGAGTCTGGAGTTGTCTCATCAGCTTGGCTTCACATGTACAACCACGAGCGTCCGCACAGCAAGCATAACTATCAACCACCTGTGTCTGCTTTCACAAAGTGTGCCGCATGATCACTATTTTCTAAACATTGCACTGGTCTAAATATTCGACCCTACTCATTTGCTCAATCGCTTGATTGATAGTCAATCAACCGTTGAGTTGTTAAATAACGAAAAAGTCCCATCGCGTAATTCGCGACAGGACGTTCCCAGTAACCATTCGTATGGATTCCTGCTTTCGCAGGAATGACTCTACCCCGTACCTAGTACCTAGTACCTTGTACCTTCTTCTTGTAGTCCCGAGCAGATTCGAACTGCTGACTTTCAGCTTCGGAGGCTGACGTTCTATCCAGCTGAACTACGGGACCAGATGGACGGCAAATGTACGGAATGTGCATGCCATATTTGCCAAGGGGCTAGCATGCAAACACGAACCACATCTTGGAAGCGCATCGCCGCATTTATCTGTATCGCAGTTATTGCGATGCAACTTGCCTTGCTATGTGTGTATCTGATTTTTGCTAATTCGATTCAATCTTCCATCCGCTCCACTGTTGTCCGTTACATCGAAACCCAGGCTAACGCTGCTGATATCGGACGTGGTAGTACGCTCAGGGTAGATATCGGAGACATTGATTACACATACCTGACGGGGCTTCTGTCAATTCGCGAAATTCGCGTGACGTATCGCGACACGACAGAACACCGTGATCAGCACCTTCGTGCGAGTATTCCTAGCATATCTGTTTCTGGCCTTACTCTGTGGGATCTACTTGATGGTGACGGTCTTTCACTGGGCACCCTCATCATCAGCAACCCTACGATTACGCTCAATGGCATCAGCGGTGATACGCCTCAGGCAGGTACGGACTCAACGGCAAGCAAACAAGACACTGCGATTGTTGAGCTCCCCCGCATACCGAATGTAGATTCCCTGCTGCATGATGTCTTCCTCAGTGCCTTCCCAAGCTATGTGCAGCCCCTTCGCATTGACAAGGTCGAACTCGTTGCGCTGGAGGTGACTGCTACAGATGACAACCCGACTACGCTCTTTGGCGGCAACCTGCGCGGTGTGTCTGTGCGATTTGGTCCCGTGCGCGTTATCCCTGGGGAACGTCCACAAGGCCGACCGTTCGGAAACCTTGCCATCGATATTGATTCATGGAGACGTGATTACATAAGTGGCAAGGCTGTTCGCACACACGGCTTTCACGTGCGCGTGAGCGACAGCGACAGCTCACTTGTGGTTGATTCACTTCTGCTGCGAAGCCCCCTCGAGTATGACTATGTGGTAAAAGGCATTCGGTTTTCATATCGCTCGAAAGAGCTAGGCATTTCAAGATTTTCCATTGCACCTTCAATGGACGATGCAGCCTTCTTTGCTCGACAGCGTTATCGTGGGGATCGATTTCGCATTTCTGCAGGACCTGTCGTGCTGCGCAATATCGACTTCGATGCACTGGCACGCGGCGAAGCATTGCACGTTTCAACGTTGGATGTGCAATCACTCGACTTCAATCTTGTCAGTAATGTTGCCTTGCCAAAGCATCCACGCGCAGCGCGTCCAAAAATGCTCAACCAGATCGTGCAGGCAATTCCATTTGCCGTATCCATCGATACGATCAAGGTGAGCAACGGGGCAATCACCTATGGCGAGCGATGGACACGATCTGCTGTTCCCGCCAAGCTACATTGGAATAAGCTGTCCATAGTTGCAACAAATTGTCGGAACAGATCAGAGAATACTGCCGAGCCCCTTGTCATAAAAGTGAAGGGGCTCTTTATGAACCATGCTCCGCTCGAAGCTACGTTTACCATTCCACTGATGTCCGTTACGTATCAGCTCAAAGCCACTGGGAGCGTTGGCAAATTCGATGCAACAACATTGAACTCATTTCTACCCATCTCAGACAACATGAGAATTCGGTCCGGGCTTGCGAGAGTGACAACGTTTAGTTTCACAATTAACGGACGTACCTGCAACGGCATGATGAACTTGCGATACACGAATCTCAACGTGGGTAAGGTGAACGCAACAACGAAGAAGGAAGGTAACATCTTCGATGCAGTTGTTTCACTCGTTGCAAACTGGTTTGTTCTGCGCACCAATAACGACGGATCGGACTTTCAGCCAGGCCCTATCGTTTACACGTTGCCCTCGAATTGTACATTCATGGAAACTATCTGGCTCCCTATTCGGGATGGACTGCTAGAGTCTGCCAGTCGCTGACATCCGCTTGTGTATCACGCTTCGCCATAGTGGCGGTACGAGCGACATAAGCAGCATGGCTGGATAGCCGTGCGGCAATTGTGGGCTTGCATCATGCACCCGCAGCGACTGATAGCGTCGCTGTGGAAGCAGGTGATGATCGGCATGACGCTGCAACTTGAAAAGCACATAATTCGAAACACGGTATCTCGACTCCCACGCATGTTCTGGTGCGAAGCGTTCAATAATACCCGATTTGATTTCATTGCGGACGAGACCGTAGTGCTCTACATAATTCACAAGCTCAAGCAGAATAAAGGCAACAATGGCTTGAAGTGTAAACAATAGTGCAACGTGCCAGCCCCCTATCAAACCTATTACCGCCGTTAACGCAGGCGAAGCGAGCGACCACAGCCACATCCGATTGCCAAGTCCATACGGTGATTTATTCTTGCTACGAAGGCGTGCTGCCTCCATCTTCCAAACATGCAGCCAACTTTGAACTACGCTTCTCACAACAAAGGCATAGGCGCTTTCACCCAATCGCGCTGTTGCAGGGTCTTCGTGGCGCCCAACATTCTTGTGATGCCCGGCGGTGTGTTCGGCAATGAAGTGCGTATACCACACTTCGGTTAGAAGAATGTAACCCAGCAGGCGTTCCCACCAGATACTGCGATGTCCAAGCTCATGTGCGATGGTAATACCAAGGCCGCCAGTAACTATGCCAATGCTTACTGACTGCAGGATCACCTCTGCTCCAATGCTTGGTTGCATGCTCCATAGAATGCAGGCGCGGGCAATAAGCGCTGTTTGAATAAGCACGTTTACGTACAGCACGATGCGATACGACCAGCGCCGCTCAAGGTCGATGATCTCTTCTGACGATGGTGATGTGTTGTCGACTCCACGCAGCGTATCCGCCAGCGGCAGCACAATGAACGCTATCGCCAGTGTGAGTGTCGTCCATAGGCCCCCTAACTCAAGCCCAACCCATGCAGAGACGGGCAGGATAAGTCCGAAGTAATATGGAATGGGGCTTTGGGAATAGGAAAAAGACATCGACGCAAATCTAGTGGTGTAGACTGTTGATATGTCACGTTTTTCTTGTCAAATGGCACATAGAGGTAGGAACACAAAACTCGGTTTGTTACACTAGTCCGTTTGATTAGCTAAAAGGACATCACGATGACCGTCAACATACATGATGCAAAGACGCGCCTGTCACAACTGCTCATGGCAGTTGAGCAGGGCGAGGAAGTGATCATCGCTCGCAACGGCAATCCTGTTGCCACGCTTGTTCCGTTTGCGCAGAAAACGCGAATGCGCACGCTTGGTTGCGCCGAGGGGACGATTGCCTACATGGCTGCTGATTTTCACGAGCCCTTACCAGAGTTCGCAGAGTATATGCCCGATGGCAAGTAGGGGCCCAACTCTATGGACGGAATCCTCCTTGATACCCATACCTGGATATGGGCTGTTGAACGAGCCTGACATGGCACGATTTGTAACACGTGCCAATGCTGAGTCGCAGTTTGAGCTTTTGGATGTTTCACTAAAGCACTTAGCTGTGCTGCAGGAATTAGCGTGGCATCATCGCGACCCGTTTGATCGGATGATTATTGCTCAGGCAAAAGAAATGGGTCTCACGGTTGTTACCAGAGACCCATCGTTTGAACTCTATGAAACTGAAACAACGTGGGATAAGGGGCAAGCAAGATCGAGATGATCCTACATGCTGTGGTGAGAGCCCCCTATCCGATAGCTGATGCCAAGCGTTAGGAAATAGTCGGAGAACGCGGCATCACCAACAGTCTTTGTTCCACGAGAACCAGTGCGGAGGAGATCGATGTAACTCTGCGTGCGATTGCGGTACCCGGCAATTGGGGCGCTAAAAAACACGGAAAGGTCCGAGGTGCTGTAGCTGATGCCAGGTTCGATAGAAACCACGTAGCCTGGACGACGGAAGCCTTGACTCTCGCCGATAAAATCAAACGATGGAATACCTTCTGCGCGCACACCGAGGTATCCGCTCCATCCTTCGATAGGAGTGTAGAAGGCACCAATACGCAATCCAAACTGATCCGCGCTAGAAAACTCGGCTGAGTCGATTTTCGCAGTAGCCGCTGCGCCTCGAACGCGAACACCGTTGGTGTTCGTAATGTTTGCCATGTAGTTAAAACTCGTTGCCAGCATAACGCTGCTTGATAACTGGTGTATTCCCTGCACATCGAACGTAACGCCAATGCCGCCATCTCCGAGCTGAATGGATTGGTCAACGACAGCAGTGATGGTCGAATCTGGCTTCTTGCCTTGGTTGTAGAATTGATCCGTTACGTTAAAATTTCCAGAACGGGTTTTTACACCAAACGCAACGGAGTAATTGTAATCAGTATGGGCTGGATCGAAGATCCAATATCCTAAGCTGAAACGGGCATCGCCGAGACCCTGCGACGATGTTTCGCCACGAAAGCCCTGGTACTTCAATGCCCCAGTTGAATCGAACGTGGTATTTCCACCATGCTCATACATGGATGTGCGCGTGTTGGTTGCGAACGGGAGTAATGCTGAAACAAAAAGCCGATCTGTTACACCATAACTGACACCGAGGTCAAGAAACGTAGAATGATTGATGACTTCTGTTCCCTGCTCCACACGATATTTCTGCTCAATATCACCCACGAAGTGCTTGTATGATGTAAAATTTCTCGCCCCCAGTGTGAAGTTGAACTGTCCTGGCTGAAGGTTCACCGTGGTACCTGCAACAGCGCCGCACATGCCCCCACCGCGCACAGCCACACAGCCTTGCGCATATGTTTGATGACTAGCCAGTGCGAGCATCGCGAGCGCAACTACGATGTAACGAATAGACATATTGACCTCGAAGTGACTGTGGTGATCTGATTGACGGTGCGAAAATGGCCCTACAGGTAAGGGGCCTACAATCGTAAGGAACATATATTCCTTAACTTTAGACATGGGTTCAACTGTTCAAACGAGTATCCTTCAACGCCGGAGACAACGCGCAGTCAAGCTGTACGAACGCGGATGGAGGGTTGTTGATATCGCCAATGCTCTGCAGGTAAGCCCTGCAGCCGTTAGCCAATGGCTAAAGGCGTTTCGCGAGAGCGGCTATGAGGGCCTGGCTGCAAGGCCCAAGACAGGTAGCCCGTCAAGGCTATCAACGCGACACATGGCGATGATCTCTGCGTTTCTTTGTGACGCACCTGGCGATCATGGCATAATGGCAGAGCAATGGGATCGAAAACTGATGCAAGCAACAATTAAGCGAGTTTTTGGAGTAAGCTATTCATTGCAACATGTCGGACGACTCATGAAGCGCGCGCAGTCTGATAAAAATGTACTTCCACCGATGGCAAGAGCCGAACTGCAGGAATTGTTGCGAAAGTCCGATATTGCCCGCATTCGCTCACGAATCAAAGATCAACATGGCAAACGCTGATGACGAATTGATCAGGCTCTCTGCGTCTATCTCAGAGCTGTCACGGCTTATTGCGGATTCACAGCGTTCTGCTGCAACGAATGAGCAACGGCTAGCCCAATCACAGGACATCCTATCTGAAAATCAGCGTTTCATCGCCGAGACACAGTTGACGATCAACGAAGGATTTATCAATGTCATCGACAACCAGAGAGAGATCATCAAGAATCAGCATGCGATCATTGGCAACCAGAACACGATCATTTCATTTCTGAAAATGCTTGTCAATGCCGAAGAGTGATGTGTCCATGCTGTTCGGACTTCGTTATTACCTAGTGTTTGCTATTCTGGTAGTTGCCGGGCTTGTTGTCTACGTAACGTCTACAGACTCGCTTTACTGCGTTCTTGTTAACTGGCCTGCATCACTAACCATGATGTTCGGCTCGTTCATCGCCGGGGCCAGTGCTGAAGGGGGCGGAGCAATTGCGTTTCCGGTCTTCACATTGCTACTGCATGTCGAACCTGATGATGCACGCAACTTTTCCTTTGCCATACAGTGTGTGGGCATGGTTTCTGCAAGCCTGCTCATCATCGGCAGGGGCATTCATATCGAGTGGCGCGGTATTGCCTATCCAGCTATTGGCGCCGTTATCGGACTTATTGCAGGCACGCATTTTATCGTCCCACTGCTCGAGCCCGTTACGACAAAGCTATTTTTTGTCTCCCTGTGGACGGCCTTTGGTATTGGGCTCTGGCGGGCCAATCGCAATGCGTCTCGGATTGTACGCTCGAATCTTGGAGCTCATCTTTCTCAATCGGATGTGATTCGATTGATTACCACGGGGCTTATCGGAGGCATGGTTACGGCCATCTTTGGCAATGGCGTTGATCTTGTAACGTTCTGCTTGCTCACATTGTGGTACGGTCTCGACGAAAAAGTAGCTACCCCGTCGTCTGTTGTGCTCATGTCGATCATCACCGTCGTAGGATTTTTCTACCACAGCACCGTTCTCGGCGATGTCTCAAAGCAAACGTACCACGCCTGGATAGCAGCAGCGCCGGTAGTTCTCATCTTTGCCCCACTTGGCGCTTGGGTAATCTCGCACTGGAACCGTTTGTCGATTGCTCGCCTGCTCTACACAATCATCGTTGTGCAGCTCATAGGAGCACTCTTCGTCCTTGGAATAACGACATCACATGCCGCGCTTTGCGTTGGCGTAATCGTACTAGGGACACTTGCTATGAAGCTCATCGACCGGACTGACCGCGTTAGAGCTTCATAAACCATTGTACCATCGGAATGGGGAACGACGACCAATTCGAGTTGTCTTCGAGATTCAAAAAGTTGCCCTTGTACCCCGTGAATCCGAATTGTAACGAGCTCCGCGCGCTCATCTTCCATCGAATAGACGGCGAAATGATGATCGTGGGATACGTCTGAACGCCTGTTACGACGCTTCGCTGAAATATGTGTTCGCCATCGACAATCTTGTAGTCCTCTTCCAGGAACGTCTGGTTCGTTGGCAGCTTTGCTGATCCAGCGTCTGAGATGTAGAATGCATCTAGTACGAGGCTAATCGTGTTCGAGATCTCGGTGATGAATCCTACCGATAGCCATGCTCGAGCAGTGTTCAAACGCACATCCACGCTCGACGTAATAGTGTCTTTGACCAGCTCCCCGGTGCGGTAATCGACACGCTCAAACTCACCCTCGAAGCGGTTCGCACTCTGCATGAACGTGCTGTAGCCGAAGCCTGCACTGAATGAAACGTTGTTGCGCGAGTCACCCTTGGTAACAGAGATCGTGGGCATCATAATTGCATTGTTACGTGCAACGCTCCCACCCCATGCTGCAAAGCCCCCTACCGCAAGATGCAGGTCATCGCTGGAGCTAAATGTGTAGCTCGTTCTGCCGATGATCGGCGCTGCAATAACCGAGGCCATGATGCCAACCGAAAAGCGATCCGTTAGGTAGAGTTCAAAGTCTGTGCTCACAGGCGTAATCTGTAAATGACCCTGCTGTGCTTCGTGCGGCAGGGCGCCCTGCGTAAAGCCGTAATACGAGCCGAAAGGGGCTTGACCCATTTCCTCGTACTGCATTGCCTGCGGCGCTGCTGTGCTGGCCCCAATCCTGCGGATCTCATGCTTAGGCACATAGAGATGTCCGCCCGCGGTGAGAATCACAACTTCTTTAGCATCGTTGGAGATAATACGTCCAACGATAATCGTGCGGTCGTTCTTTTCGATCTCAACAACCTTCGTGGTGTCGTTGGATACTTCTTGCGCAAACAATGCCGATGCACTGCAAAGTGAAATCAACACTGCGATGATAACGTGTGTAGGTTTCATGGCATTACATCTTTACAAAGACGCCAAAGGTTGGGAAAGGGGCTGCCCCATACTCGTTGATGGATCCATCCTTGATGGAATAGAAGGGGTAGCCAAACTGGAACGCTGTTGTATTCGACGCAAACCAGCGGATGCCGGGGGATGCGAACATGAGCGTTCCGCGTCGATCACTGATCTCAGGAAGAATCATCGAATCAAAGACAAATGCCAGCCTGCCCCATATCTGTGTGGTTCCCGCAACTGAGAGGAGCGATCGAGAATCAGATTCGCCGTCAACGGCAACAAGGCCATATCCGGCAGAAACCGTGATATTGTTCAGGCGCGATCCAAATGTTGCGGCTGCATACGGCACACCGAAGTAGAGTCCAAGGTCTAACCAGCCACTCGAGCCAGTAAGAAGACCAACAGCCCCGTGCAGACTCTCGTTGATTGATGTGCTGTACTTGAGCGACCCAACGATGGGCGAGCCAATCCATGTTGTGAGTATGCCCGCCGTGAAATGATCCGTAATGGCAAATTGGAAGTCTGGACCGTACACGTTGAACAGTATGTACGAACCATCTTCGGAATTCGAGAATCCGTTCGTCGTAAGGAAGTAGCGGGTCGAAAATCTGTCCTGTCGTTCCGCGCGCTCGATCACCTCGGTAAGCGATGTATACCCAGTGCGAATGCTCGCAACAAGGTACCTCGGAATCACGACAGATCCGATCTGCGTTGAATCAAGCCGCAGCTCTCGGTCGTCCATAGCAACGAGTTTGCCAAGATACTCAGCGCCGTCCTGCTTGGCAACCTTTACATAGGATCCAATCTGGGGCACATCGCCTTGCTGCGCATACGCCAATGCGCTGCCCAGCAACACGCTGATACATACGAGGAGAGTTTTCATTGTTGTCCTGCATTGGCTGTATACAACGCGCAACTTAAACAACAAGGGGCCCTCATGGGGCTCCTGTCTTATTTCATCATTGTCTACTGCTGATTACCAGCACTTGTCCATTGGTACGTATTCCATACCAAATGCTTCTGCAACTGCTTCGTAAACAACCTTGCCATCAACTACGTTGATGCCGAGTTCGAGCTCCTTGCTTGCCTTGCATGCGTCTTTCCATCCATGGTTGGCGAGCTGCACTGCGTATGGCAATGTTGCATTCGTAAGTGCAATCGTTGATGTGTACGGAACAGCGCCAGGCATATTCGCAACGCCGTAGTGAACAACACCATCTACAACGTACGTAGGATCTGCGTGTGTCGTTGGCTTACATGTCTCAACGCAACCGCCTTGGTCAACAGAAACGTCAACGATAACAGAACCTTCGCGCATGGTCTTGAGCATGTCGCGCGTTACAAGGTGCGGAGCCTTCGCTCCAGCGATCAATACACCACCGATCACGAGATCAGCTGTCTTCACTGCTTCGCGGATGTTCGACTGCGTAGACATTTGCGTGATTACATTCTTTGGCATCACATCGTCAAGGTAGCGCAAACGATACAGGTTGGTGTCGAACATCGTAACACGAGCACCAAGGCCGGCTGCAATCTTCGCTGCGTTTGTGCCAACAACGCCACCGCCAAGTACGATAACGTTTGCTGGAGGAGTTCCTGGAACACCACCGAGCAAAACCCCACGTCCACCCATTGGGTGTTCGAGGTACTTAGCCCCTTCTTGCGATGCCATACGGCCTGCTACCTCGGACATCGGAATCAGCAGTGGAAGCGATCCATCGTCCTTTTGAACTGTCTCATAGGCTATGCACGTTGCACCGCTCTTGACCATTGCCTCTGTGAGCTCACGCGAAGCTGCAAAGTGGAAGTACGTAAAGAGTGTCTGCCCCTTGCGGATCAAGTTGTATTCAGTAGCGATTGGCTCCTTAACCTTCATGATCATATCAGCCTGAGCATAAACTTCGGCTGCTGTATCGATGATTTTCACACCAGCTGCGATGTAGTCATCATTGGTAAAGCCACTGCCAATGCCTGCATTTGTCTCAACGATCACTTCGTGACCATGACGACGAAGTGTGTCTGTACCGCCAGGTGTAAGAGCAACGCGCTTCTCACTCGGCTTGATCTCCTTAGGTACGCCAATCAACATACGTGTGTTCCTCGTAGTACGGATAGGTTGGTGAATTTCGATTTGAGGCCTGCAAAACTGCGAAACGTTCGTCAATTGCCGAACATATAGGCCAGAACAATTGCTCCTGAAACTAGAGCAACCAGTGTTTTTGCATACGACGGGCGCATGGCGCTGTGCCATAAAGGCATCGTTACAAGCTTTAGCAGCAATGCAATGGCAATAAACCCAGCCAATTCAGCACCCAACCATATGGCCCAAGCATGGATCGGCATAATCGTCCACCAAGCGTAGACATGCTCGCCCCCTGCCACTCCCTTGATGGCATCTCGAATGGGATACTCGTGAACGGGATTCGCCACGGCTAACAGCACAGACGCAACGAATGCGATGCCACAATAACCCAGGGTCCTCACCCTGGGCTCGCGCGGTGCCTGGTTACCCAGGGTCTTGGCCATGGCGTAAGGCAACAAACATATCCCCCCGCCCATCACAAGCGCATGCATGATGTACGTGCGGGAGAGCGAAAGTTCAGCGTAGTGAAGCCCAAGCACTCTTGTGATGAAATCCCCAAGGGGCGCATCGCGAAGCTCATTGCTCACGATAGTCCGAGAGATCATCGAATACACGTCATCTGGGAGCACACGCCCCGTCCATGCCAATGCCAGGGCCAGCACCGAAACACCAATCGACATAAGCCATAGTCGTGGGTTACTCGCATATGCTCCAGCAAAGCCCAGAAGAGCGGCCCAGAAGAGACTGGTTAGCACAAGTGCCGTAGCAGCATGCTGATGCACGGCACGTATGAAGCTGCCCAATGGCGCATTCTCAAGTGCCACGTGTACACTGGCTGAGGCCATACTCGGGACGAGCTCGCCCTGCCTCGCTGGCACCAACGCCGTGCGGCCAAGTACGTTAAGCGTATCGATAAACGTACCGATCGTATCAAGACGCAGCGACTGGGAGATGGTAAGGGGCTTGCCGTCAACAGTTCGAGCAGGCGCGTCCGAGGGCACGTAGTACATCGACATCAGGATGCCGGTGATTGCTTGGATGATGATGAAGCCCACAACAATCCAGCCAGTGCGGTTGGCAATGAGTTTGAGTCGCTGCTGTTGTGCTTGGCTCATGACATTGCACCGGCGATGTGCACTATGAGGTCGCCATTGTCAAAATCACATGTGTAGCGAGTAAGTGGCACCGTTGGCGGACCCGCCACCGGTTTCCCGTTAATATCAAAAGCGCCGCCATGGCAGGCGCATGTGATGCGTCCGCCCTTAGCGTTGAATATAAGCGGACATCCCGCATGGGTACATGTGAGGTCAAAGGCAATCACATCTTCTGTCCTGCGGACAAGCAGCACAGGCTTGCCGTCGAGGTGGACGGTTGTGCTAGCCCCTTGCGAAAAGACCTGATCAAGCCTACCAACACGATAGGTTCTGCTCGATGTGGGCCTATTGGGGCTTAGGAACGTATGAAGTCCAATAGCCGAGCCGGTAACGCCAAGCAACGTAACAATCGATCGTATCCACGACCGTCGGTCCATTCTCTGTAATTTTGTCGAATCCATTTCTGTCCGAAAGTTGATCATGCCCGTTCCATTGCTGGACCTAAAAATACAGTACCAAGCGCTCAAGACCGAGATCGATGCCGCACTTTTTCGCGTAGCAGAGTCGCAGGCCTGCATTTTAGGTCCGGAAGTAGATGCCCTCGAGCGCGAACTTGCCACCTATCTGGATGTAAAGCACGCAATTGGTGTCTCCAGCGGAACGGATGCCCTCTTGATGGCCATGATGGCTCTGAACATTGGTCCGGGCGATGAGGTAATCGTACCAACATTTAGCTTCTTTGCAACAGCTGGTTGCGTGGCCCGCCTTAATGCAACGCCTGTGTTTGTGGACGTAGACAACATTACCTACAACATCGATGTAGAACTTGTCCGCAAGGCCATCACACCGCGCACCAAGGCAATCGTGCCTGTGCACTTGTTTGGTCAGGCGGCAGACATGGATGCCCTGATGGCCCTCAGCGCAGAGTTCAACATCCCGATCATCGAGGATGCAGCCCAAGCAATAGGCACGCAGACATCCGATGGACGTCGCGTAGGATCGATCGGCCACATCGGTTGTTTCTCCTTCTACCCAACCAAGAACCTAGGTGCGTTTGGTGATGGCGGCTTGGTTACTACCAATGACGACGCCATGGCCGTGCGCCTTAAGCAGATCCGGAATCACGGCATGGAGCCCCGTTACTATCACAAGATCATGGGCGGCAACTTCCGCCTTGATGCGATGCAAGGGGCTGTGTTGCGCGTCAAACTTCCTCACCTGCCATCGTGGCACGCTGCACGCCGCAACAATGCCGCGCTCTACACAAAGCGCTTCATGGAGGCAGGCGTTAGCTCAGGTCCGGGCGCAACAACGTTTGGTCCACATGATCTTGTGCTGCTCCCGAAGGTCATTCACGAGGGTACTTCAGCCGACAACCACATCTTCAATCAGTTTACGATCCGCTCAGCGCATCGCAATGCCTTGCGCACGCACCTAGCCGAGCTCGGTATTGGTAGTGAAATTTACTATCCGGTACCGTTCCATCGTCAGGAGTGCTTTGCCAGCCTAAACTGCAACGACGAAGACTATCCAATCTCGAACTGTCTGGCGGCAACGGTGTTGGCGCTGCCGATTTATCCGGAATTGCCGGAGTCGCATATTCACGAAGTAGTCAACGCCATTGTTGCCTTCGAGAAGTCTACGCTCGAGCACACGTCGGAATGTCCAGACTGTGTCGAGTGTGGTACAACACTAGCATAACAAGAGTTCACAGAAATGTTGCAGTTCAACTTTCAGTCAATGGGTGATCTTGAGCAGGCGAAGATCGACTTCATCCGCAAGCAGCGCATCAACGGCATACTCTTCGGCGGATTGTTGCTTGTTGTTGGTATCGCAATGATCATGGCTCAAATTGGTCAGCCGTTGCTCTGGATGCACATCCGTCTCTGGTGGCCATCGATTGTTGTTTTGTTGTTTGCAGTACGCCTATTGGCGGGCATAGGAACTGTAAAGTGGACGCTTATCATGACGGTAATCTTTGGAATAATCCAACTGCAGAAGCTCGACATCGTGAGTTCCTTCTGGGGATTATTCTGGCCACTTATCCTTGTTGTGATTGGTATTTCTATGCTCATGAAGCGCTTTCGACGTCCAGCAGTAAAGCAGGATGAGAACGTTATCTCTGGGGCCGTTGTTGAGTATCCCGACAACGATCAATAAAGGCGCCTATCATGTCCGTACAACAAGAACGCGTTCGGGATCTTACTCCCGATAGACCCACGTCTGCCCGGGGTCCAGTTGTCTACTGGATTAATCGCGATCGTCGCACACGCGACAATTGGGCCCTGCTCTATGCGCAGGAACAAGCCCGCGAGCGGGGCACGCATGTAGAGGCCGTGTTCTGTCTTGTGCCCACGTTTCTTGATGCAGCGCTGCGTCAGTACGACTTCATGATCAAGGGGCTCGAGGAACTCGAACAAGAATTGCTCGCGCTCAACATCCCCTTTACGCTGCTTCTCGGGGCTCCCCCTGACGTGCTCGCGCCATGGATCGATGAGCGCAGACCATCGCTGATGGTAACAGACTTCGAGCCACTTCGGATCAAGAAGCAATGGCTTGATGCTGTGATCAGTGCAACATCAGCCCCCTTCCATCAAGTTGATGCACACAATGTTGTGCCATGCTGGCATGCGTCACCGAAGCAGGAGTTTGGTGCCTACACGCTGCGTCCGAAACTCAAGAAACTTCTAACGCACTTTCTTATCGACTTTCCCGAGGTTGCAGCCCAGGACGCATCACACGTCGAGGGCCAGGCGCTCATAGACTGGTCGCATGTGCGCTCAACGCTGCGTGTAAACACCTCGATTGCCCCCGTAGAGTGGATCACACCCGGACAGCGGGCCTCAGAGGTATCGCTCAAGGAGTTTGTTGGACGCATAGAGACATATCGCGATCGAAACGATCCCACCAAGGTGGGTCAATCGCGACTCTCCCCCTACTTCCATTTTGGTCAGCTTGCTCCGCAGCGCGCAGCATTAGAGATTTCCCGCATTGGAAGCACGGGACAAGAAGGCGACCCAGTTGATGCCTTTCTCGAAGAATTGATCGTGCGCCGCGAACTCTCAGACAACTTCACCTACTACAACCACAACTACGACACCTTCGAAGGCCTTGCATCATGGGCACAATCCACACTTAACGATCACCGTAATGATCCTCGAGATCATATCTACATGCTTGAGCAGTGGGAACGAGCAACAACGCATGATGAGCTCTGGAATGCCGCACAGCGAGAGCTGATAACAACGGGACGGTTGCACGGCTATATGCGGATGTATTGGGCAAAGAAACTCCTGGAGTGGAGCTCTACGCCAGAAGAAGCGCTAGCCTATGGCATCTACCTGAACGATGCCTATGCACTCGACGGACGCGACCCCAACGGCTATGTTGGAGTAGCCTGGAGTATAGGGGGCGTGCACGATAGAGCATGGTTTGAACGTCCTGTATATGGCAAGATCCGTTACATGAACGCCAACGGATGTGCACGAAAGTTCGATGTCAAGACATACATTCGCACCTATGCTAGCAACACCCTCTTTCCGTAGACTCCTACTCGTACTCATTCTTACTGCTGCGAGCACTGCAGTGTATGCCCAACAAGCTTATCAGCTCAAGCTTGGTCGTGGTCTTAAAGAGTACGATCAGTATCTTTTAAAGACAACCTACGAGCAGCAATCACGCACGAGCATATACAGCGACAATGTGATGCGCGGAGATACTACAGACAACATCGTTATCCTGCTTACCGCGCAATGCAAGGTTGTTAGCGTAACTGTGGACGGACAAGAGAAGGAAAAGCATATCGTGGTGCGCAATTTCCAATTGCGAACAAACACAGACACCTTTGAAGTATTGTCGACGGGCGCAAAAGTTCGATGTTGGTTCTCCGACTCAGGCAGTGTGTTTACAGTAGATGACGTACCTGTGCATGATACAGTAGCTGCACTACTTTCAAATGTGGTCTTGGGCGAAGGGGGCTCGCGCACCGGCGATGTCCTTGACGCCAAGCAGCCAGTCAAACTGGGTCAATCATGGAAGATGAATGTAAAAGCGTTCCGCAAAGTCCTCGGCAAAGAGCAGTCAAAGCTCATGAAAAAGCTGGACGGATCAGTAACATTCTCGCGCATAGACAGCAGCGGCGCGCAACCAACCGGCATCGTCACTGCACGCGCAGAGGCACCATCGTTTTCTATAAAAGTTCCAGGTGCAGCTTCCCCGATAACTGGTTCGCTCGTGGCGGAGTTTTCCTATGAGGTTCCACTAGACACACGATTTCCACCTGTGTCGCTTAGTACATCAACAACGCAGAATTACGTTGGTATTCAGGGTCTCAACAAATTGGAATCTCGCGTGTTCACTCGGCGTCAGTCGCAGTTTATTCGATGACCTCGTTTCATGGCAAGGCGATCCTAGCGCTCATCCTCTGCGCTCTACTATGGAGCACAGGAGGGATGCTGATCAAGACGATACCTCTCTCGCCCCTTGCCATTGCTGGATCTCGCAGCATTATTGCTGCACTTGTTATGCTTGCCTGGCAAATGATGCCCGAGCGTGCGTTTCGTCCGCTATGGACCTACGCCCAGATCGGCAGCATCATCAGTTACGCGCTTACAGTTATCCTCTTTGTGATGGCTACAAAGTTCACGACCGCTGCCAACGCCATTCTTCTGCAGTACACCGCGCCTGTATGGGTTGCACTGTTGAGTGCTGTTGTTGCGCGGGAGCGCCTGCGCGCAAACGACATAGCAGTTGTTGTAGTCGTGATGGTAGGAATGCTTGTGTTTTTCCTTGATACACTTTCACCCGGAGCAATGACCGGAAACATCATCGCCATTGCCAGCGGCGTTGCCTTTGCTGGTGTAGCACTCTGCATGCGAGCTCAGCGCGGCAGATCAACAACCGAGAGTATCATTTTGGGGAATATCCTCACTGCTCTTGTTTGCCTGCCACTTGCTGGCTCGCTTTCCGTTGACGCAGACGCACTAACGCGTCTACTCATACTCGGCGTTTTCCAACTAGGTGTCTCGTACATTCTCTATGCATGGGCTTTGGCACATGTATCGGCCATCGAGGCCGTCTTGATTACGGTACTCGAGCCCCTTCTCAACCCAATATGGGTTGGGCTTGCCACTGGTGAAATACCCTCGTTAACGGCAGTCGTAGGTGGCATTATCGTGGTTTCTGCCGTTATAGCCCGTAACTTTGTGCATGCCAGAACCGCACACACCCAATCAGGTTCGTAACGCCATCCAGGCGTCAATCGAAACCAAGCAGTTGCTCATGGAGCAATGTTGCGATGCAATCCATGCATGCGGCACGGTGCTTGCGCAGGCGGCACGTGAGAACAATCTGATCATGCTCTGTGGCAATGGTGGCAGCGCCGCCGATGCCCAGCACATCGCAGCAGAGCTGGTTGTGCGTCTGCGTAGCAGTGTTAACCGAAGAGCTATTGCAGCCATGGCCCTCACGGTAGACACAAGCATCCTTACGGCTGGTGGCAATGACTACGGGTTTGACCACGTGTTTGCGCGTCAAGTAGAAGCCTTTGGCAAGCCGGGCAGCGTACTTATCGCCATCAGTACAAGCGGCAACTCCGACAACGTGGTCAAAGCCGTTGAACAAGCCAAGACGCAGGGCGTAACCGTTATCGGCTTGTTAGGGGGCTCGGGCGGCAAGCTGGCTTCCATGTGCGACACCGCAGTGTGCGTGCCCTCGGACGTTACCGCGCGCATCCAGGAATCCCACATCCTCGTGGGCCACATCTGGTGCGAGATGATCGAGGAAGCCATCATCCCATAGCCGATGTTGGATTTGTGAGCGATGGCTCATGTTTTTGTGAGCAATAGCTCACAAAAACTTTGGCGTCACTTCAACTCTTTATGCAGATTCCACTTACACACTTGCCTGTAGGCAAGGGAATCGACATCCTCAAGTCTGACGAAACATTTTGCAGCAGGTTGTCATGCGAATCTCAACCCGCTCTTTGGTATTTACAATTCGTCGTGTATTTTCGCAGGCCCTTTACGGGGGTCGCCAACTTAGCTCAGCTGGTAGAGCAGCTGATTTGTAATCAGCAGGTCGCCGGTTCAAGTCCGGCAGTTGGCTCCAAGAATCATCGCAAGGCGAGCTATCCAGCTCGCCTTTTTTAGTCCCCCTACATTTGCAGATGCTTACACTTACGCTGAAGCCCCACGAAGAGCGGCGCATCAAGGAGGGTCACCTCTGGGTTTACAAAGACGAACTCGCCCACGCCCCCGCGGCCGAGCCCGGCACGCTTGTGCGGGTATGTGCCCAGGATGGCGCGTCGCTTGGCACAGGGTTCTACAATCCCCTATCCAAGATTGCCGTGCGCATGCTGGCATGCGAAGTAGAGCTGGCCGAGACCGAGTTCTTTACTAAGCGCATACGTCAGGCACAGGCTTTAAGAGATCGCATGCTGCCCCAGGAAGAGGGCTACCGCGTGGTGTTTGGCGAGGCGGATCTCCTAAGCGGACTCATCGTTGATAAGTACAACAACTACCTCGTGCTGCAGATGCTCTCTGCCGGCATGGACTCGCGCAAGCCCCATATCATTGAGGCCCTGCGGGAGATCTTCCCGGACGTAACGGGCATCATCGAGAAGAACACGGCCCAGACGCGTAAGAAAGAAGGACTCGAGCTTATCGATGCTGTTGTCTGGGGAAGCGTGCCCGATGTTGTGCGCTTTCGGGAAAACGGACTCGATCTTGAGATCAATTTGGCCACCGGACAGAAGACGGGATACTTTCTGGATCAAAAGATCAACCGCCGCGTTGTGGGGTCGCTCTCACGAGGCAAGACGGTCCTTGACTGCTTCTGTAATATAGGGGGCTTTGCACTCAACGCAGCCCTTGGTGGAGCAGCCGAGGCCGTGGGCGTTGACAGCTCGGCGCTTGCCGTTGAAGCTGCTACCCGAAACGCAGAGATCAACAATCTTGCAAACTGCAGGTTTGAAAAGGCGAACGTATTCGACCTCTTGCGCGAACACGTGCAGCAGGAGCGTAAGTGGGACATCATCGTGTTGGACCCGCCGTCGTTTGCAAAGTCGCGCTCGGCAATTCGTAGCGCTCAGGCTGGGTATGCCGAGCTGAATCGCACGGCCATGAAGCTTCTGCCGCCCGGTGGACTGCTCGTGAGTGCCTCGTGCACGCAGCTTGTGCCCGAGCACGACCTCCTGGATATCATCTACCGGGAATCTGCACGAATTCGCAAGCGTTTGCGTCTAGTGCACCGTGGATCCCAAGCGGCGGACCACCCGGTGCTGCTGGCAATGCCCGAGACTCAGTACCTGAAGTTCCTGGTGTTCGAAGTGGCCGGCAATCCGTAACATTGCACCGAGAACAATAGCTATGATGGATTTCGAATTCGACGACGGATCTGAAGAATTCAACAAGCAGGAGCTTGATGAGACGTTGCGTCGTTTTCGAGAATCAGTACGCAGCGGAAATTGGCAAAACGGCGGACCAAGCATTGAATCGCTCGAGGCAATTGTTCAATACTGTCTTGAGTCGTCGATGTTCGATGATGCGCTCACATTTGCCAAGATGTGGACCGAGAAAGCCCCCTACTCAACGGATGCATGGCATAAGTGCGGTATGACGTACGGCACTCTTGGGCGATGGCAAGAAGCGCTCGATGCATACGACCGTGCAACGGAGCTAGACCCAATCGACGTAGAGATCATGGTAAACCGCGGAATCGCGTTGGAGCAACTCGGACGGTTAAAAGAGGCTCGAAAGGCAATCGATGCTGCGTTAAACATTGATCCGGCGAATATGGATGCGCTCTTCACGAATGCCGTGATTTTTGAGCGCCACGGCAAGTTCGACGAGGCTATAAAGCTCTTTTCGTTTTTGTCACGTCAAGAATCACACCAACGCGATGCCTTGTTCGAACTCGCAATCTGTCATGAAGGACTCGAGCAATACAACGAAGCCATAGCGATCTACGATAGGTTGATCGACATGGACCCATATGATCAGAATGCCTGGTTTAACCGTGGCGTGATCTGCGGAAAAAGGGGCTCGCATCGCGAGGCAATTCGTTGTTACGATTATGCAACAACCATTAACAATGGTTTTGTGAATGCTTGGTTTAACATGGGCAATGCCTTTGCTGGACTTGGCCGCAACGACGAAGCAATAATATCATATCGTGAAGCACACCGCTCGGATCCGCACGACGTGCAGGTTGTACATAACCTTGCATCATCACTTGAGGAGTCCGGCAACTTCTCCGAGGCAGTTGAGCATTTCACAAAGGCCATCGCGCTCGATCCCAACCATGCACAGTCGCTGTATGGAAGGGGCACATGCTTTGATGCAATGGAACAGCACGAAAAGGCACTTGCTGATTATGATGCAGCTCTAGCAATTGAACCGAGTTATTCAGACCTGTGGTATGCAAAGGCAGATGCCTTGTTTAATCTGCGTCGGATGGACGATTCACTAGCAGCCTATCGCAAGGCCCTGGACCTTGCCCCTAATGATGCCGAATGCTGGTACGACTATGCCTCGACGGTGTTAGAGATGGGCGATGTATTAGAAGCACTGCGCGGCTTTAACGAGTGCATCCGCATACAACCCCTCTGGGCTGATGCATACTATGCAACAGCGAAGACGCTTTGCGCGGCGGGACAGCCAATCTCGGCAGTCCCGTTTCTACAGAAAACATTCGAACTTGACCCTACGAAGGTGGAGGAATTTGCCGCAGACTTCCCGCTGATAGCCGGTCCGCTCGGTATGGAATACCTCAAACACGCAATTGATTCAAACGATTCACAAGGAGACTCATAACATGCCATACGATCCAATGCTCGTGCAGCCCATGCGCGAAGAACTCACAAAGCTCGGCGTCAAGGAACTACTCTCGTCCGCCGATGTTGATGCAGCCATGACGCAGCAAGGCGTTACGATGGTTGTGGTGAACTCTGTCTGCGGCTGTGCCGCCGGTGGAGCGCGTCCGGGTGTTGCCAAGGCACTTGAGCATGCCAACCGTCCGGATCACATTGTAACGGTTTTTGCCGGACAAGACCTCGAGGCTACCGAGCGGGCACGCTCATATTTCACAGGCATGCCGCCATCAAGCCCAGCTATTGCATTACTTCGTGACGGCGAGCTTGTAGGCTTTATGCCGCGTCACCACATCGAAGGCCGTTCACCGGATATGATCGCGGCATCGTTGACGTCAGCCTTCGACGAGATCTGCGCCAGCGCCTAAGACGCTCGTCCAACAGTCCAATAACTCATCCGCCAGTTTGTGATCCGGATACACATCCGCTACAAGCTGGCGGAACTGTTTTCCGTGGTCCATGTGCACCAGATGGCATAGCTCGTGCACGACCACCCCACGTATGCACGTGTCGGGCACGCGGATAAGGTGCTCGTTTAGCGTGATCACACCCGTACGTGTGCAGGAGCCCCATCGGCGCTTCATCTTGCGTAGTTTCAGTCCAGCATAGCGCAGCCCATGCACCCCAAATGACGGAACATACTCGCGGATGACCTCTTCAAACACCTGCTTGGCCTGATCACGCTGCCAATTCTCCACCCATCTGCGAGCAGATTCGTCTTCGGTTATGCGCGCAGGTACAGCCAAATTAGCCCCCTGCCAACCCCAGGTGATGAGATTCCCGCGATGGTAAAACTCACGAGGATGCGTACGTTGCGGTACAATTGAGCGCCGGCGTGCAACCCTGCTTAGCTGGACTTCTATCCAGTCCTGCCGCAATGCAAGAAATCTCTCAATCTCGTAGAGGGGTACCCGTAAGGGGGCCCGCACCACCACTCTAGCGCTCGACTGAACCTCAACTGAAATCGTTCTGCGCTTACTTCTGAACAGTTCGTACGAAATCATAAATGAGGTAACATTTTCGGCCGTTACGAGTTAATACGAGTTGATGCAAAGTCCGTTTAGCGAATATACCGACACCGAACTCTATGCGCTCTTGCGCACGGAGCGACGCGACGTAGCGTTTGCTGAATTGTACTCGCGTTTATCGCAAAATGTTTTTGCCTACACGATGCGCTTACTTGGCGATCGGGATCGCGCATATGATGTTTTTCAAGAAACATTTTTGCGGCTCTATCAAAGTGCCGATCGGATTAGCTATCTGGAGAACGTACGGGCCTACACGCTAACGATATGTCGCAATCTATATCTGAACGAAAAGAAACGTGCGCAGACACAGATGGTAGAGTTTGACGACACGCTCTACAACCCGGGTGTTTCGCGTGAGTCGGATCGTCAGGAGATGCTCAAGCTGATTCACATGGCCATGGAGCTTTTGCCTCACGACATGAAAGAGGCATTCGTTCTACGTGAATATGACGGTTTAACCTATCATGAGATTAGCTCGCTCCTGAACATCAAACTTGATACAGCAAAGGTGCGTGTGTTTCGAGCACGACAGCGCATAAAGGAAATTCTTGAGCCGTACCTAAATGAGTTTACAAAAGAAAATGATTAAGTAGAGAACATCATGCCTCATACATACAACGAACGCATACATAAGCTTCTCGATGGCGAGCTGGACTATCCAAGCGAGTCCGTGCTGTTTAGTGAGCTTGCACAGAACAGCGAGCTTCGTTCAGAGTTCATGCAACTCCTGGCCATTCGTACAGCCGTCCAGCAGGATCGCGCGGCTTTGATTCCGCCCGTTGCCCTTACGGGGTCTGTTTTTGCCGGACTTGGCATTGCCTCGCCCCTTGCCGGCGCAGCAGCAGGTGCGGCCGCTGGTGCAGCAGGTGGCGCGATGGCAAGCACATGGCTCTCGAAGATCATCGTACCCGCCATAGCCGCAATAGCCGCCGCCGGCATCACATATGGGATAACAGCGAGCAGCGAGCAGCGAACAGCGAGCAGCGAACAGCGAACAGCGAGTAGCGAGCAGCGGGTAGCGAGTAGCGAGCAGCGGGCAGCGGGCAGCGAGCAGCGGGTAGCGAGCAGAGAATCTGAGATACGACGTTTGCGTAGCGAAGTTGCGATGCTGCAGTTAGAGCTCCTCAACGCGCTGGATCGTGTGGAGGTTGCGCCTGTTGAGAACAGCACGCTGTCCGTGGAGAATGTTGAGACGGAGACCAGGGCCACACCGATCGATCTGTCACACACGATCACGCTCGCGCGCGAGACAGATGCGCGCGTGATCATGCCAATGAGCCAGACGCCGATCACGCCTGAGTATCGCGATTACCCAGCGTTTCTTGTGCAGTTCCGTGGATTAGCATCGTCGGGATTGACAACTGTAAACGTAGCACCTCAAAAGTCGCTGCTTGAAAATGCCAACCTCGCTCTGATGTATCAGCTATCTCCAAGACACTTGATAGGGTTCGAGGTAGGTAGCGAATCGTTTCCGATGTCCTTCGAGGGCACCCGTAACGGCCAACAGATTCGATATGAGCAACAGCCTGTTTCCACGTGGGCTGGTGTAGCATATCGGCATTCCTTTGGCCCAATTGGCAATTCAGCATTTACGCCGTTCGCCCAAGGTTTGATAGGGGGCTCACAGTTAGGCCCGCTGGGCCGCATCACTGGTGGACTTCAATACTCACCGCTTGGGCCACTAACATTCATGTTAGGTTTAGAAGGCACATCTATGGCCTACACCCATCAAGACCGTTGGTTTACATCGTCAAAAATCGGCCTCACCTATGGCCTGGCCATCCGGTTCTAAAATTGTCAGAAAAGCAACGTCATCATGAAAACCAATACAACACTAAACCTTGCTGCTTCACTAGCACTCCTTGTAGTGCTCATCAGTGCTTGCACATCCCCACTCGACACCACAGCTCCGCGTAATGAGACGCCAATAACTCCAGCGGAAAAAATCACCCCACAGTCCTACTCCGTGGCCTGTAAAACCGCATATGGTAATTATGTGGTCAAGGGGCTACCCACCATCAAAATCGACACCACCACAACGCCAATGCGCTTCTGGTTCGATTTTATGATGGATGCAACAGACACAGCCGGCCTCTCGCCCCTGCTGCACTCATTCCGCGTGCGCTTAGACTCTTTCCCTGGAGATGGATTAATAACAATCCTGTCAAATCGCGAAGTCCAACTCCAGGCAGATTTCGGTCCTTCCTGGGGCGGCCTTCAGAGCTACTGGACAGATCCAAACTCCAACACGGCATCGATTATCGTTGCCGAGCACCCCCGCGAGGCCGGCAAGCCCCGCACAGTCACTATCACCCTATTCATCTTCCTCAACAAGGACAATTTCTACCGTCCAGCCCCCCAACAGCAGGTCCTGGGAACGGTTACGTTGACGATCTAGGGACTAGGGACTAGGGACTAGGTACTAGGTACGAGGTACGAGGTTCGAGGTGCAGGTTTGTCATTCCCGCGGAAGCGGGAAAGACGAGATACAATCTTCGTACACTTGTGGACCCTCGTACCTTGTACCTAGTACCTTGTACCTAGTACCTAGTACCTTGTACCTAGTACCTGTAACTTTCCTCCCCTTCTCGGTATCATCATTACTGATGATTCAGCAGATAATCTAGTTTTACCCCATCTACTACGGAGGGCGTCTATGCGAACGTTCCGTTTACTTCAACAAATTGGCATGATGCTGTCGGTTTTGGTAGCATCTGTCGTGAGTGTTAGCGCACAGCAACTACCTGCGCCAACAGAACTTACAGCAACAGTGCAGGGTGGTGCCAATGGCACAGCTGGATACGTTGTGCTTACCTGGAAGGGCATCAAAACTGCCCCTACACCACTAAAGTACACAGTATACCAAGCCTCGGGTGAGACCGAGGATGTGACCAAGTTCACGAAGGTTGCAGCTATTCTGCACAATGCTAAAGCGCTTGAGCTCACCTACACAGCAACCATCCAAGGTTTGAAGGCGGGTGTGTACACGTTCTTTGTAAAGGGCTACTGGGACGGTGGAACCGAGGGACCACGCACCGCGATCAAGGTTGTCGAGGTAAAGGGCACCGTCACCAAGGGACTCCGCTTTGTCAGTGCACCGGTTGCTACCGGTACAACAACAAAGCCATACTATTACTCTGCAAAAGCTGAATCGGATAACCCAGCAAAGATTACCTACACGTTAGTTTCAGGCCCACAGGGCATGACGATCAACAAGGAAACAGGCAAGATCACATGGGAGAAGCCTGTCGCTGGACGTTACGAAATTTCAATAGCTGCCGTTCAGGTTGTCGATGGTAAGGAAGTCGTTGTAAAGCAGAACTTCCTCTTGGTTATCTCTGAAGGAGATGGTCAGACTGGAACACTGAAGTTTGTTTCTCAGCCAGTAACAGTCGGGTTCGTTGGCGTTAAGTATACCTATGCCGCCAAGGCAACAGTTCTTGGTGTCAATACGACGGTTATGTACAAGCTCGATGGCGCACCAGCAGGCATGGTGATCAACGAGAATACAGGCGTTATCACATGGGAGAACCCAGTTGCAGGCACATATCGTTTTGTTGTGCTTGCCAAGGCAGTCGTCAACGGCAAGGAAGTAGTTGCTACTCAAGTTGTTGAGCTTGTCATCAAGGAGAAGGATGGCGGCGAAGCAAAGGGTTGCGCAAAGATCAAGGGTACTGTGACCAACGAAGGCAACGTCAATGAGACTGTCAACGGTGTTGTAACAGCATGGCGTCAAGAAGTGATTAAGAAGGAAAACGGCAATTCAACCACGACCTATCGTCCCGTATACAAGGCAGAGATCAAGAACGGATCATACGTTCTTATGCTTCCAGCCGGCACGTACAAGATTCGCGTTGAAGGCGCAGGGATGGTAGCTGAATGGTATGACAACGTCGTTGAACTTGCCGACGCTAAGGATGTTGTTATCGAATGCGATGTTATCAAAGAGATCGACTTTGCCGTAGTCATGCGCGCGAAGCCAGTGCTTGTGGTTGCTGAAGGTCGCGTGTTCGATGAAATAACGAACGAGCCAGTCAAGGCAGTCGTCGTGTTCGAAGCTCGTGGTAAAGAAGGCACAGCCGATCCACGTTATGCTCGCATTGTTGCTGAGACACGCGAGGATGGATCCTACGAGATCAAGATTCAGTCTGGTGTCAATTACATCGGTACTGCTCGCGCCGCAGGACGTGATGCGGCTGGAAATCAATATCTGGTAGAGTTCTACAACAACACCAATGATGCTGTCTCAGCAACATCGATCAACATCACAGAGAACAAGGGCGGTTTCGACTTCCCGATGAACAAGCGTGAGTCGTACAACAACGGCTTCGGTGGCACGATGAAGAACAGCTACACACAGGCTGGTGTTGCTGGCAAGGTTGTCGCATATCGCTTCACAATCGTAACAAACGACAAGGGTGATGTTGTCTCGAAGAACGTCGAAGCCACATCGGTAGAGACAGATCAGGACGGTAACTACACCTTCACAAACATGATCCCTGGCAACTACGTTGTCTTTGGTGTTCCTGCAAAGCGTCCTGCTATGCCAGGTTGGATGGTTCTCGGTGCGCTTGCTGCCAAGGAATCAGGCAAGGCAACACAGGTATCGGTTGGTGATGTAATGGTAGCTGTGCAGTACGACATCCTGCTTGACACTGTCAAGACAGAAAAGGGCAAGGGTCGCGTTCGTGGACATGTCTACGACAAGCGTGGCGGCATCGTGAAGACGGGCGTTGACAAGACCCAAGAAGCATCAGCTGTCATGGGTGCCTTTATCATTGCACGCGACGAAGACGGCGACATCGTAGACTTTGCGCTTTCTGAGGACGAAGGTTCATTCGACATGACAGAAGTTGCAATGGGTAACATCACGATTGTTGCTGATCGTATTGGTTTTGATCCTACAACGCAAGTCGTAGCAGTTGAAGCAGCAAATGCTGATCGCGTCATCGCAATTGGCCTGATGAAGAACACCACAACAAGTGTTGAAGTACCAGTCGATGAAGTTGGCACATCAATCAACCTTTGGCCAAACCCAGCAGCTGTTTCTGCTTCGTTGCAATTCACAGCTCAGCCAGGTGTAGCAGTGGTTCGCATTGTGTCCATGACGGGTGTTGAACTTGCATCACAGCAGTACACACTCGACGGTGGCATGCAGACGCTGACGGTCAACACTGCTTCGCTCCCAGCTGGCATGGTCATGGTTCACGTCACCAACGGATCAACATCGTTCGCACTCCCGCTGAACATTGTCCGCTAAGCCCCCTCGAATTGCATACATATCAAGGGTCGCAGGAAACTGCGACCCTTTTCTTTTTTCTGTCAATGCCTAGCTTTGCCCGTATGAACCTGCTTGCCCCCATTATCCTGTTAATCTCGGCCACAACCCTTGTTGCCCAGATCTCATCACCCGATAGGTTTCGTTCGCAGATCTTCGATGTCCAGCATTACGATGCAGGCATTACGTTTCCCGATCCACCAACGCGTTCTATTGTGGCAGATGTGAAGATCGTTGTTCAATGGGAGGCTGACGCAGTAGCTCCAACGTTCCCCTTCCACTTACGAGACCTAACAATCGACTCTGTATTCGTAAATGGGTCTCGTGCGGCATGGTCAACAATCGGCACTCAAGACATGGACACCATGCATCACCGTGTGCAGCTGAAAGGTGCTGTGTCGCGCGGTCAACGTGATACTGTCCGTGTGTTCTATCATGGCCTGATGACAAATGAAGGGGGCTCATCACCGTGGGGAGGCGTGCATTATCAGGATCAGGTACTCTATGCACTCGGAGTGGGCTTTGCAAACAACTATGTAAGCACAACACAGCATTGGCTTGCATGTTATGACCATCCATCGGACAAGGCCACATTTAGCGGACGCTTTCGCGTGCCTACAGGGGGCTGGGTTGTTGCTTCGGTTGGACCAGAGCAGCCAGCTACGTCAGCCGATACGCTAGTAGAGTACACCTGGGTAGAGCGTAACCAGATCGCAACGTACCTCATGACGTTTGCAGTTGGCAAGTACACCTCTCACCGCATGCAGGACATGTCGAGCAAGAACGTGCCCCATGTGTTCTACTACTTGCCTCGCGATCAAGCCAAGAGCATACAGTCCTACGCACTCGTCCCGCAGATGACAGCGCACTTGGCGTCATGGTTCGGCGATTACCCGTTCGATAAAGTTGGTTACTGCAACACCTACAAAGGAGCAATGGAACATCAGTCGATGATCTCCATGCCCGTTGCAACAATCCAGCGTGGTGATACGATGAACATAACCGCAGCGCACGAGCTTGCTCATCAGTGGTTTGGCGACTATGTAACTCCACGAGACTTTCGGTACGCTTGGCTCACGGAAAGCTTTGCAACATTCTCCGAAGCATTATGGATTGAGCACAAGCGTGGGTGGGATGCATATCTTAAGGAACTCGAGGTGAAAGCACGAAGCGCAATCTCTGCCGCTGCTCGTGAGGGTACTTTTGCTCTTGAAGCATTCCCCCGCACAGCCCCCTCTTCAAACTACCCCCAGACCATCTATCAGAAGGGGGCAGTTGTTGTTGGCATGATGCGCGCAATTGCGGGTGATGATGCGTTTAAAAATGGACTGCAGTATTATCTCCGTCGCAGCGATCATCGCTACGGCAACGCCCAAACAGAGACCATGGCCGAGTCACTTCGTTCGGCTCTTGGCAAGCGAACCTATGACTTCTTCAACGAATGGGTTACAGGCAAGGGATGGGCAAAGCTGCGTGTTGAACAACGCAAGGACACCAATGGTATTCTGGTAACTATCCAGCAGGTGCAGAAGCAGCAGTTTCCCGACTGGCCTATCTTTACTACCCTTCCGCTCAACGTTACCTACACAAACATCTCGGGTAACAAGGAGGATCGCATCATGTATCCTGATGATCGTGGTGTGATCGAGTTCGAGTGTCTTGAACTTCTGGGTGTAAACTCTGGAAGCAAGTCACGATGCATGTGCGAGGTGCAAACGATTAGCAACGTAGACCAAGCAGATGACAACGAATCCATAACGCTTGCACCGATTCCTGCAAGCGATCGCATGATCGTTACGAGAAGGGGATCTTCAGAGCGCGAGTATTCGATGACGATCATCGATGCACGAGGAGCAGTGGTCGAAAACAGAACCGACACAATGTGCGACAGTGGGTGCGTGCTTGATGTTAGCTCCTATCCAAGCGGCGCATATATCCTGGTGATGAGCTTTGGTAAGAGCACCACACGGCTACCATTTACTGTTACACGCGGAGAGTGATCCAGCGGGCAACTTCTTTCAATGTTGGCTTCTTGCCGTAGGATAGAATTCCTATACGGTAGATACGTGATGCCAACCAAACAGCGCCAAAGAATGCGCCGATACTGCTCAGAATGCAAGCCACTAACTGCCATGCGGGAACATCTGTTGCTGCAACTCGCACCGTCATCAATATCGGTGAGAATAACGGTATCAACGACATCACCGTAGCGAACGTACCGTTGGGAGCTGCCACGACGTTGCCGATAAACATCATCGTGAGCACTACCGGCATTGTAATCGGAAGCGTGAGCGACTGTGCATCAGCTTCCTGATCAACAGCAGAGCCAACAGCGGCAAACAATGATGCATAGAGAAAGTATCCTGCGAAGAAATCAAAGATGAACATCAAGATCGTGGTGATTGAGATGCTGGGTAGTGTGATGCCCTGTTGTGCAAGCGCCTGGGTAAGTCCCACCTTGGGCATCGACTGTGGTCCACCCATCTGCTGCGCAGTATTTACAACATCTGCAGTCATCGTGTTGCCTACCACAAGACCCAACACGATAAATGCAGCGATGCCGAGAACAGCCCAAATCACAAGCTGGGTAAGCCCAACAAGTCCAATGCCCACTACCTTACCCATCATCAACTCAAATGGTTTTACCGAGGAGGCAAGGACTTCAATAATTCGATTAGCCTTTTCTTCGACCACCCCGCGCATAACCATCGAGCCATACAGGAAGATGAGCATATAGATCAGAAAACCAGCAGCATAACCAACTGCAGCAGAGGCCTCGCTGGCATCTACCTCGACCCCTTTTTCGGTGACCTTGAGAGAATTCACTGACACGCCTGTACCCACAAGATCGATCACCGAGGTGTCGGCCCCCTGCTTGAGAAGGCGCGCTCGAACAACCACTGGTTCGATGTCTGATTGTACGCGTCCCTCAAAGGCAATACCCGAGCCCCCGCGGGAGTACATAACAACCTCTGGTTTCTCGAGAATCGAGTCGGGGAATACCACATACGCTTGAATCACCTCGTTTTTCAGGTCACGGTCTAAGTCCTGCAGGGTGCGCTTGCCGGCCAGCTCATAGGCAGCAGTATCGCTGGCCACGACCTGTTTGGCGAGCGAGTCGGTAGCATCAACAAATACAACCTTTGCCTCTTGCCCCTCCCCAGAAAGCAGGGCAGCGAGAATCGGAATCACGATTAGAAGGCTCAATCCTAAAGGGGCTAGCACCGTCGAGAGAACAAACCACTTGGCCTTGATGCGTTTGAGGTACTCATGGCGTATGATAACCGTAATCTTACTCATTGGTAATGCCCAAGTAGTGACGTGGTGGAATTTCCCATCGAAAATATACGCTACGCCGTGTTAGTTTTGCATGCTATACCTATGGAGTCAAGCTACATGAGCATTCTACACGAGAACCTCACCACCCAAGCCGAAGCCCTTCGTGCGCAACGCACAGAACTATTGAAGGAACACGGCGACACAGTTCTTGGAAGCGTCACGATCGAACAAGTTCTTGGTGGTATGCGCGGCGTGCCGGCACTGGTTTGCGACACATCAAGCGTGTCTGCCGACGAGGGCTTGCGCATTCGCAATACGCCAATCCTTGACCTTACCGACATCACTCCAGAAGAGACATTCTGGTTGCTTGTTACAGGCCAGCGCGCCAGTGCAAGGGAGCTTGATGAACTTCGTTCAATCTTTTCGAAGTACTATGCGATTCCGCAGTACGTGATTGATACACTGAAGGCCATGACAAAGGATTCGCATCCGATGGTGATGCTCAGCGTAGGTCTGCTAGCGATGGAGCGCGAGAGCGAGTTCCGCGCGGCTTACGATAAGGGTGCAGGCAAGGACGCTTTGTGGCAGTCTATGGTTAATGACTCGGTACGCCTAATTGGCTCTATCCCCGGTATTGCTGCTGCGATCTATCGCATCCATTTTCATGATGGCAATGTTATCGCGCCGCTTACCAACGACAACGACCTGTCGAACAACTTCGCACACATGCTCGGCGTGAGTAACGATGCATCATGGAAGGAACTCATCCGCCTCTACCTCGTGCTGCACTCCGACCACGAGGGCGGCAATGTAAGTGCGATGACGTCGTATGTAGTGAGCTCGGCCCTCAGCGATCCGTTCTACAGCGTGTCGGCAGCTATGTGCGGTCTTGCTGGCCCCCTTCACGGACTTGCAAACCAAGAGTGTTTGCGCTTTATCATCGACGTCAAGGATCAGTTCGGCGGCGTTCCAACAGACGAGCAGCTCACTGAATACACATGGAACCGCCTGCGTAATGGCCAAGTCATCCCTGGTTATGGTCACGCCGTCCTTCGTGTTACAGACCCACGCTTTACAGCCTTCTATCAGTTTGCCAAAAAGCACAACCTGCAAGACGAAAACGTGCAGATCGTACAGAAGATCTACAACATCGTCCCAGGCGTTCTGCGCGAGCACGGCAAGGCAAAGAACCCTTGGCCAAACGTTGATGCAGCTTCGGGCTCACTCCTATACGCTTATGGCATGAAGGAATTCGACTTCTACACAGTTATGTTCGGCGTATCTCGCGCAATCGGCCTATGCTCACAGATGGTCGTAAACCGCATGATGGCCTCGCCGATCGTGCGTCCGAAGTCGCTTACGCTGGCAGAGCTGAGCAAGTAGAGCAGCGAACAGCGAACAGCGAGCAGCGAACAGCGAGCAGCGAGCAGCGAACAGCGAGTAGCGAGTCCCAACACATCCGGACAATAAAAAAGCCCGTCAAATTGACGGGCTTACTATTTTAGTTCCACCTGGGGGATAGGACTTGTGGACGCTACTGGATTCGAACCAGTGACCTTTACGATGTCAACGTAACGCTCTAACCAACTGAGCTAAGCGTCCCTTGAGGGGACGCAAATTTAGAAATTTTTTCGATGTATCACCTGAAAGGTTCTGCATGTCGATCATTACATTGATCACGGGTCTTGGAGTACTGGCCCTTCTCGTAGCGGTGGTGTTCCGTCAGCGCGTACACGCCGTAAAAGTTGAAGACGGGGCAGCCTCCCCTGAGGAGTTGGCGCGTCTCACTGAGATATCAAGTGCAATCGCCGAGGGAGCAATGGCGTTCTTGGGACGCGAATACCGCGTACTGGGCTTGTTCATGGCAATCTTTGCTGTTGTCATCTTTTTAACGGTAGACCATGGTGGCCAGACAGCGCTTGCCTTCGTTTGCGGTGCAGCAACATCTGTTGTTGCGGGTTACATTGGCATGAAGATCGCCACCAAGGGTAACGTTCGTACAGCATCAGCTGCTCGCGTATCCCTACAAAAGGCATTTTCTGTCGCCTTTGAGTCTGGTGCTGTGATGGGCTTTGGCCTTACGGGTCTGGCCGTTGTTGGCCTGATCCTTGTATGGCTTGGCATCGACACCTTTGTACCCGGTATCAGCCGCGAAATACAAATGGAAATACTTTCAGGCTTTGGTCTAGGGGGCTCGGCAGTTGCTCTCTTCGGTCGCGTTGGTGGTGGTATCTACACAAAGGCAGCCGACGTTGGTGCAGACCTTGTTGGCAAGGTTGAAGCAGGTATCCCAGAAGATGATCCTCGCAACCCTGCTGTTATTGCCGACAACGTGGGCGACAACGTGGGCGACATCGCCGGCATGGGCGCAGACCTGTTCGGCTCTGTTGCTGAATCAACATGCGCAGCCCTTGTAATTGGCGCTGCCGGCTACGAGATGGCCGGTGGTGATAACCTCAACATTCTACTCTTCCCGATGCTTGTAAATGGCGTTGGAATTGTTGCATCAATTCTCGCTCTGCCATTTATTCGAGCTAATCAAGAGGATAAGGTTGAAGCAGCCCTCAAGAACGCCCTCATCATCTCAACCGTCCTCATGCTGGGTGCTTTGTATCCTATAACCATGTGGGCTTTTGGAAGCAGCACGTTTGCAGTGTCTGGCGTAACGGTTACAGCTATGGGCGTATTCGTTGCTCTTGCTGCAGGCCTAGTAGCCGGACTGCTTATTGGCTTAGTCACAGAGTTTTATACCTCACACCGCTACAAGCCTGTGCGCGAAGTTGCAGATGCATCACAAACGGGTTCTGCAACCAACATCATCTATGGTCTGGCGCTTGGGTACAACTCCGCTGTGATACCTATGCTTCTGATCGCTGTATCTGTTGTGATCGGCTATGTGTACGCTGGTATGTACGGCATTGCTCTTACAGCCATTGGTATGCTTGGAACGATCGCTGTTGGTCTGACGATCGATGCGTATGGTCCAACATCAGACAACGCCGGCGGTATTGCCGAAATGGCCGAAATGGGCAAGGACATTCGTAAGCGCACAGACGCTCTTGATGCTGCGGGCAACACAACAGCTGCTATCGGTAAGGGCTTTGCCATTGGATCAGCAGCTCTTACATCACTTGCTCTCACGAGTGCATTCATCACGCGCGCCGAGCACACGCTCGGTAAGGAACTCAGCCTTGAGATCACAGATCCGCACGTACTTGCAGGATTGCTTGTAGGTGCTGCACTTCCGTTCGCATTTTCTGCGATGACCATGAAGAGCGTTGGTAAGGCAGCGTTCGCGATGATCGAAGAAGTGCGTCGTCAGTTCCGCACCATTCCTGGCCTGATGGAAGGCAAGGCACGCGCTGAGTACGCAAAGTGCGTCGACATCTCGACCCAGGCCTCCATCCGCGAAATGATTGCTCCAGGTTTGCTGGTGATTATTTCTCCTCTTGCCGTTGGCTTCCTCTTTGGCGTGGAGATGCTTGCCGGACTTCTCATTGGCTCGCTCATCGTTGGTGTGATGCTCGCAATCTCCATGGCCAATTCAGGGGGCGCATGGGACAATGCGAAGAAGTACATCGAAACGGGCGTGATGGGTGGTAAAGGTTCTGATACGCACAAGGCAGCGGTTGTTGGCGATACTGTGGGTGATCCATTCAAGGATACCTCTGGTCCGGCTCTCAACATCCTTATCAAGCTTATGGCCATCATCTCACTCGTGTTTGCTGCTGCATTTGCAACCAAGGACGGGCTTTTGATTCCATAAAATGGCCCCGGGGTTAATCCCGGGGATACGAAGAAGCGAGGGCCGCAGCTTTGCTGCGGCCCTCTTTTTTTGGGGAACGATTAGCCCCGTTCAATCGTTTTCGCAAACTGGTATAACAATTTATCTGCACCCCATGAAGCTCATTGCCTTAACTGCTGCGCTGGCTGTCGCCGTTGCTCCCACAAGCTCTGCCCTGATCGAATCCGTAGGTACAATCACAGGTACGGTTCGTAATTCCATAACGCAGGAAGTTGTCGTTGGTGCAACGGTGAAACTTGAAGGCACCAAGCTTGGCACATACACCAACACCAAGGGTGAGTTCACAATCAAGAACATCCCACCGAAATCATACACGGTTGTGGTGTCATCAGTTGGATTCAAAAGCAAGTCGCTGTTTAATACGTTGGTAACCTCGGGCAACGTTGCCAGCCTTGGTATTGAGATCGAGCCGGACCTTACAAAGGCCTCGAGCATTGATGTAGAAGTGCGCTCGTTTGGGAAGCGCTCTGAAACACCATTGTCTGTGCAGAGCCTTACCACAGAGGAGATCCGCAGTAATCCTGGCGGCAACTTTGATATCTCCCGTGTGCTGCAAGCACTCCCTGGCGTGGGTGGTGCTACTGGTGGTGCAAGCTTCCGTAACGACATCACGATTCGTGGTGGTGGTCCAAGCGAGAACGTCTACTATCTCGATGGTATTGAGATACCACAGATCAACCACTTCGCAACGCAGGGTAGCGCCGGGGGGCCAGCGGGAATCTTGAATGTGTCCTTCATCGAGGATGTCAACTTGAGTTCATCATCCTTCGGTAGCGGTTACGACAACGCGCTTTCCTCTGTCATCGCGATCAAGCAAAAGGATGGCAACAGTGAGAAGCTACAGGGCAACTTCCGCCTGAGTGCAACAGAAGTTGCAGCAACGGCAGATGGTCCGGTGTCTGAGAATACAACAGTTATTGCCTCGGCGCGTAAATCGTATCTCGATTTTCTCTTTGCTGCTATCGATTTGCCCATACGTCCGAACTATTGGGACTTTCAGTTCAGGACCACCACGAAGATCGACAACAAGACCACCCTTAACGTGATCGGTGTTGGGGCAATCGATGTGTTTCGCTATGGCGTACCGCGTGAAACATCACTCGAGAAGGAGTACGTTCTGCGCGCTGCCCCATCTGTTGACCAGTGGAATTACACGATCGGAGCTTCACTCCGTAAGGCCCTTGACAACGGACAGGTCTTCGTTTCGCTTAGCAGGAATATGTTCGACAATAAGCTTCAGCGAACGAAGGAAGCCCGCGCTGGGAGTCCAGCTGAAAAGGTATTTGATGTGTCATCACGTGAGATCGAGAACAAGTTTCGACTTGAATACACGCAAGTTGCCAGTAACATCTCGTATAAGACTGGTGTTCAGGCACAGTATGTGAAATACACCAACACGACGTTCAACAAGCTGAATGACTTTGTGACGTTAAACTTTGACTCGAAGATAGATTTCTTCAAGTACGGTGTCTATGCTGATGCATCAACGAGCTTCTTCAATGATCGTCTTCGTGCCAGTGCAGGTTTGCGCACGGACGGCAACACCTTCATGGAAACTGGCAACGAGATCTGGAGAACATTCTCTCCACGAGCCGCACTATCGTTCATCATTGATTCTTCGTGGAGCATCAATGCTACTGTTGGACGCTACTACAAGATTCCACAGTATCCCATCCTTGGTTTCCGCGACACTGGCAGCGGCCTGGTAAATACCGGTGCCTCGTATATAGGCACTACTCACTATGTGGCTGGGGTTGAATACATGCCCGAACCAAGTATACGGGTAACATTTGAAGGGTTCTACAAGATCTACGACGGCTACCCAATTTCAACACTCGATGGCATCTCGCTTGCAAATCAGGGTACGAACTTTGGCATTATTGGTAACGAGCCAGTCATTAGTGATGGCAAGGGGCGAGCATACGGCGCCGAGTTATTCTTCCAGAAGAAGCTCACGGAGAATTTCTTTACAACGATTTCCTACACACTGCTGTACAGTGAGTTTACGAGTCTAAACTCCGACAAGTACATCCCATCGGCCTGGGACTTCCGTCATCTGGTCAGCGGTATTGTGGGTTACAAGTTTGAAAACGGCTGGGAGTTCGGAGGAAAGATTAGGTACGCAGGGGGCTCGCCTTATACTCCCTACGATACAACAGTGTCGCGTCAGTTATTCATTCTGAATGGATTTGGTCAACTAGATTTCACGCGTCTTAACAACGAACGGTTGCGTGCCTTTAGGCAGGTGGATGTCAGAATCGACAAGAAGTGGTCGTTCACATCGTGGTCTCTTGACCTATTCATCGACGTCCAGAATGCACTTGCGTTCTCACTAGATGCACCATCGCAGTATACCTTCACTCGCACGGCTGATAACGCAGACTGGGCCAGCTCGGATGGACAGCCTGTTCGGCCTGATGGCTCTAATGCCATCCCGGTGTTCATTGATAACAGCTCAACACTTGTTACTCCCACGATCGGCGTTATCATCGAATTTTAAATAGCCCCTTGCCAGTTTCAAAGCGAGCAGTATTTTTGCTCGCTTCCTTAGCTCAGCTGGTTAGAGCAACTGACTCTTAATCAGTGGGTCCGGGGTTCGAGTCCCCGAGGGAGCACAGTCTATAAACCCCATCACGACCAGCGTGATGGGGTTTTTTGTTGCGTGGATCAGGTCTCGAGCTTCTCAAGTGCATCCCCTATCTTTCCGGCATTATGTCACTCATTCACGCTCAAAACGATGTTCAAGACACGTACTGCGAGTTCACTTCCACAGCAGCAATGGTGTAACATCCTCATGATACATATGCTATGCATAGTTTTCTTGGCATTGCTAACCTCCTGCTCTGATCAGGGTGTTTCTCCTTCTATGCCGAAGTGGTTTGTTGATAGGGGGCTTGCCGGTAAAGCAACGTGGGATGAGACCACGGGAACGCTACATATCAAGGAATCCGTCGTGTGGGGCGGCGATGACGATGTCGAGTCCTTTTACTTTATGCCCCCTACCGAGGTAACGACGATCCTGATTGGTGCGAACGTTACGGTAACCGGAGGGTTTCGTTGTACGCACGGTCTGACGATAAGGGGCGAAGACCGATCTACTTCAGTGATCTTTGGAACCAACACAGTAGCATGGGCCCGTGGTCCCAACAAGGCCGATGACTCGCCTGATTGCAACAAGACAACAGGAGACGATCGGGCGGCCGACTGCCTGAAGTGGAGCTACGGTGCGATCAGCGCATTGATACTTCCATTGGGCGATACTCTAAGGATTAGCTCATTGACTCTTCGAAATGCCCGTACGTACAACATCACCTCTACCATCTTTCCGATCAGGGTAGACAATGTGCTCATGATCGAGCGTCGCACAGAAGAGAGCAGAAGCAACTGCGACGGTTTCGGAGCAGGCAGTGGGTCTGCAATAACAAACAGCACTATCGATGTTACTGATGATGCCATCAAGCTGTATCGTGGTATGACAGTTCGCAACGTAACGATCATAAAGCGGCGTAATGGAGCCCCCTTTCAGCTTGGCTGGCATAGCGAACCTACATCCTCTCATTCGATTGAAAACGTCATCGTGCGAGGTACAGACCCAGAGGCGCTTTACAATTGCGGGCTGTTCAGTTGGAAGTCGCCAACGGCATCAACAAAACGAACAATTCAGATTGACGGCCTCAAGACCGAAGGACTTCAAAACGCTAAGCTCTGGAATGGTACAGGGTGGGTGCCCCATCCGTTGTTTGAGTTGCGGAGTCCGAATGCTGAATTCAAATTATCCGCACGGAATGTTGATATGAAATCAGCTGCTGCAACACTGCCTTCTTCAGTTAGGAATTTCACGCTTGATGTGTGCGGTTCAAATGCAGTTGTCAACACGTATCAATGTGGAGACATCCAGGCAATTGTAGGGGACGACTGAGTTGCCGCACCAGTTCTTGGAGGAGAGGGAACAGTTGGCCTATCTTTGCGGCGTTCAGACACTCATTCACGTTTCACACGATGTTTAAGCCACTTGCTGCAATTACCGCCGCCAGGCTGTTAATCACTGCCTGTGGTGACACAGAAACGCCCGTAACGCCGGATCCAACACCATACGTAACGGAGAAGGACTCAGTCGTTATCGCTCAAGAGCGCTACGACAAACTCGTCTACAGCGACACGATCAATGTTTCGATCATCAAGGAGAATGGGGCTGGATGGGCAAAGGTCTCTGTCTATGATTTTGGAGCAGCTGATCATCGCTCTGCAGTAGCATTCACAAGCCCGAGCTCTACAACGGGCGAGGTCAGGGTGATCCTGTACGGCAAACGTCCGACGCTTTTCGATCCAGAGCCACAACTTGCCTCTTATACGTTTTCTAAAAGTAAGACGAGTGTAACAGATACCGTGACAGGCGTCATTAGCTCCGAAGCTGTGGTCTCCGGCGCCGGCACAACGTGTCGCATGAGTGGACAGATCATACTGCCTCGTTAGTAGAAATTTTTCCAACAGCGTAACAAACTCCACGATAGCAGCATCATGAAGCCCCTTGTCAGCCTCATAGTCATCTACGCACTGTCACAGTGCGCGCCAACCTTGCACGCCCAGCTATTCGTAGATCAGTCCTACAAGATCAAATCTTTCAAGGATGTGCAGTATGCAACGGCTATAGGCTTCAATGGTCGGACTGATACGCTACGCATGAACATCGTTGTCCCAACAAACGACAACACTACCAGGCGTCCGCTCGTGGTGTGGATCCATGGAGGGGGCTTTATCCAGGGCAGCCGCGCAGACTTTCAGACGCTTGCTGAATCGTGGGCGCGCCGTGGCTATACTGCTGTCACGATATCCTATCGTCTCGGCATCCATGGTGGACTCTTTGATCCCCCGTTTGCTTTTGATGAAGCAGAGCTGATTCGTGCATGCTTTCGGGGCATCCAGGATATCCGCACAGGGCTTCGCTTCCTTGCAAAGAATGCTGCTCAGCACGGCATCGACACTTCACGTATTGTGATCGGCGGCGCAAGTGCAGGGTCAATCGTTGCTCTTCACGCATCATACATCGATCCGCTCGACAAGCTCCCAGCAGCAATCGGCAAGATCAGCGCCGTAACCCGCGCTAACGGTACATTCGCGCGTCCAGATATGGGCTCCTATGAAGGCACACAACACACAGAGGTACCAACACCTTCAGTCGATGTCGTCCTGAACATCTTCGGCGCATTGCTTGATCTTTCCTACCTCGACAATGCACCGTTCATACCGTTGTTTAGTTACCATCAAACCGACGACCCGGTCGTCGCTTGCGGCGTCAACCGTCCGTACCATAGAGTGCCCCTTGTCTCTGGTAACTACCCCCTTTTGAGCGGCACATGCGCCATCGTACAGGAACTTGCAAAGCGCACAATACCTGCAGCAAGCTATGAGACAAACATCTATCAGGGGGCGGCCCACGAAGTACACGATCCTGTTGGTGTAGACAAGGCAGCGGCTGTGTTTGCAGCGAAGTACGTCGCAACTCCGACGGGTGTTACGGAAGATGTCAGCACCACAGTCAACGCCGACACTCGCTGGACACTCTACACATTGCATGGCGTGACCGTTGCCTCTGATGTTACATCAGATGAAGTACGCATGCTTCCGGATGGTGTGTATGCTGCACGCGCGGGCAGCAACCGCACAATGGTTCTCGTACAAGCGGGAACCGTCTACAAAGCGCGGTAGGGCGGATTCGTGCGAAAGCCCCTTATCTACCTCACTCGAAAGGGGCGGAGATGATTGCATCATAGGTTGCCTGGTCCAACACGCGTGGACTGTACCGAAGGCCACGTTCGGTAAGATTTCGAACGAATGCACGCAGGTGATTTCGGGAGCCTTTTGCAAGGTTGTCGAACACCATCAGAGTGTCCTGATTATCCACCCGAGCGCTCCAGTATGAAAGATCACGAAGATCAACTTCCTCTGCTTCTGCACTCACGAGCAACGCTGAGACGAGATCGGAGTTCCCTGCTGTGAATAGTCGCAGATACAACTGCTGCAGTGTTGTGTCGACAAACTCGCCAGGGCCGTTACTCTGAGCAGGGTCCGCTATCTGATATCGCTGCAGCAACAGCATCACGGCATGCGTATGTGTTAGCTCACTCTGGGCGATGTTCGAGAAGACGAGCCTGTTGTATCTCGCATAGAAGCTTACGTAGAGATCATGCACGAGTTTTTCCTCCCCCCGCATGAATAACAAGGCCCGTTGTTCAACAACCGACAAATCGTGTATGGCATACCCACTCAGTCTTCCGCGAAGCTGTGTCGTATCGAACGATGAGTAGCCACTATCGGTGATTATAAATTCTGTGGACGTGGGCGAGGTCGTTGACTCGCTGCATGAAGCCACGATGATGGCTACGCAGGCAATAATTGCGAATGACCATTCAGTAAAACGGTTACGCAGCATGTGTGATACTCCTGACTTGTACAACGACGTGATTTCGTCCAACCTATGTAGTTGGATTCATCACGTCGCTACGGCCATGAGCAATGCCGTGGCGAGTGGTCGATTTACCTGCCGAGTAAAAGTTCACCACTGCCTGATACATTGATGAGCTGCAGGGTATCACCAGCCAAGACTGCATACGTTCCAGGCTGAAGTTGTCGAAGCTCATCATAGGTGTCCACGCTGCAGACGTATCTGCCTTCTACGCTATAGACTTCTCCCGGCAGTGCAGTGCTGAGACGTTGATTGCCATCCTCATTCACGGACGTAGGAGCATCTCGCAACACTCGCAGTACAGCCGCAGCAACGCCAAGCGGATTCGAGGGTATTGAATTGGTAAGGACCACGATGTTCGCTTTGAGCGAGGGCACGCGAAACATGACGGATGAATAGCCACGAATCTCACCCGTATGGCCAATCATTGTTGTCCCTGATACCACCTTTCTGCTGATACCAAGACCATAGTCATTAGCTCCAACGAATGCTGTGAGCTGCGTCATCGATTCGGTTTTGAGCACTCTGCCGCTAAACAGAGCGTCATAGAACTGCGCCATTTCTGCCGAAGTCGATATCACTGCTCCAGCCGCCCAAGCACCGCTCCATTCAGCATTCATTGATCCGTTTGATGCATCTCGTCCACCCATCCAGCGATGTGCAAGCTCTCCGGTAATCTCTTCATCCGGGAACAATCGCGTGGAGTCCATAGACAATGGATTGAACAGCTCTCTTCGAAAGAGCTGGTACAGTGACAACCCCGAAACTTCCTGGGCAACGAGTCCTGCGAGAAAGTAATTCGTATTACAATAGCCCCCTGAAGTACCCGGAGCAAATTGCTGCTTCGGAATCAGTGCCATCAGATCAGGGTGCGTCCACAGCCGCACAGGATCCTTTAAACATGCATCACGATAGCTCTGCTCAGCAGAGTAGTCTCCAATACCACTGGTGTGATTGAGCAGCTGACGCACGGTAATCGTTGTGTCGATATTGGGATGAGGAGGCAGCCACTTGCGAATAGGTTCGTCAAGCTTCAGAAATCCCTGTTCTTGCAGGCGCAGAAGCGTGCTGGCCATGCACGTCTTGGTGTTGCTTCCTATACCAAGCACCATATCCGTTGTGATTGGCCGGCCTGCGAACGACTCCCCTGCAGCGCCAGACCAGAGGTCGTTGTCCATGCCAACAGCAGCCGACACCCCTTGGATCTTCTCGGCCTTCTGAACTGAGTCTACAGCACGCTGCAGTCGAGCACGTATTGTATCGTCGATACCAGCTGAGGCTGATGTGCCCAGCACAAGGAGCGCCACGAGCACATGGGCACCAGCAAAAATCCATCTACAAAGCTTCATACGCCGGTACGATGATGTGAGACATGTTTGTAACAATTCCTCTGACACCCATGGCAACAACGTAGTTTAACTCATCGGCAGTATTGACGGTGTAGACTGCAACTGGAATGCCTTTCTGGCGGCATAACGCCATCATGTCTTCATTAAGCTCTTCGACAGAACACCCGAACACATCGGCCCCACAGTCTGCTACAACTTGATCTGGAGAGCGCGTATCACCAGGAACATTAAGTGCCAGCATTGGTAGATCAGGCATAAGTGCTCGTACATGGCGAATTGCACGGTGATCGAATGACGAGAACAGGCAGGTGTCAAGCATGGACATTGAGCGTAGGAGCTCGATAAGCTCTAGTGTTTCCTTCTGTGCCTCCTCGGTATCTGGACGGGGCTTGATCTCAAGATTAACATATGCCCTACCGCGGATCAGCTCTAAAACATCAACGAGTTTTGGAATCCGCTCTCCAGCAAAGCTGGGGCTAAACCACGACCCAGCATCAAGCCCCTGAATTTCCTCGAGAGATTTCTGGTTGATTGCGCCCACTCCATTGGTAGTGCGCTCCATTGTGTCGTCGTGAAACACCACCATTTGATGGTCTCGTGTGTATTGTACGTCGATCTCGATCATGGGAGCGCCACTCTCGAGAGCAAGCCGCACAGCAGCAACCGTATTCTCGGGGGCAATCCCTGAGGCTCCGCGATGAGCGCAGATAATAAACGAGTTTTGTTCGACAAATTCCCGAAACGGAATCATGAATAATCCTCCTGTGACATGCCCTTTGAGGTTTGGTTAGGCTGGTCCAATATGCTGAATCGTCGCAATACAACATTGATTTCGTGGTAAGTTCCGCACAATGGGGGTAACTACTGACCGCGATTCGGCACCGTACGTGCTTGACATCAGGGCGCAACGATGGTGTACAGTTCTGCGTCGAGTTGGCCTGCAAAGGCCATGGGACCTGATCTTTCCGCCGAACCGCCTGTATGCGCGGGGATCAACGTTCAGCGTGGGAACAAACGTTCGCCATTGCGTGCTCATAAAAGATGGTCGTGCTGAGGCTATGTTCGTGCTTGCCATGCGAGAAGGAGACTACTGTCTCATCGACGTACGATGTCAGCCTGATGCCTACGACAGCTGGGCTGATGCAATCATTGATCATTGGCAAGCCATGGGTCGCGAATATGGAGCGAATACACTTATTGGACCTGTGGGGGCTTTCGCCTTCCTCACAGATGGCGTGGCAGAGTCGCATGCTCACACAATAAATAGTATCCACATCCCCTGCTATCCCGAAATTCTTGTTGCGAGCTTGCGTCGTCGTGGCTATGTTCACGCTTGGTCTGGGGCCATATGGGGACGTGAAAGGGCTGTGGGGACAGCACCCAAGAACGTTGCTCGGCAAACTTCTAGTGTTAGAGCGGGATCGTGGATGAACGTAATCTCAATCGCACGTGATTTGGAGAGTGTGCTCTCAACAGCATTCTCAACATTACCCTGGCATCGCGGAAGCGGTGCGGGCTTGCCGTCTCTCGTTCGCGCCTACGCTCCAATCTTTTCGCCAAAGCTAGCCCTTACGTCGCGCACCGAGGATGCTCTCGCAGCAGGTGCTGTGCTCATCCATAAGGATATTACCAACGTACCTCGCTGGGTGTATGTGCTCCCGAGATTGCTGCAGGCAGTTTGGCTGCGTATTGCCTCAGCTCGATCACAGTGTCTCCACACGAGTGTGATTGGTGTTCGACCAGAGTTTAGGAACACCGCACACTCATCAGATCTGTTTGCCGCGACACAGAGGATCTTCAACTCTGCGGCGAGCATCAACACATCATGGATACGCGACGATAATCGCCTATCGCAGATGATGGCAAGGCGGGCTGGGCTTAGCCCCCTACAACAACGATTTGTATTTCGGTTGGTTTGTCAATCATGTTCAACCCCAAAAGGAGAATGAGAATGCAACTTCTCATACGTGGAGTATTTCTAACCCTTGCTATCGCTCTTACAGGATCGATTGTATACGCGCAAGGCGTATTGCTTAGTGGTAGGGTGACTACGCCTAGTGGTGGTCCTGTTCCTGGAGCCACTATCAAGCTTTCTACAGCGGAGATGTCAGCATCGAAAGGTGCGTATACCGATACACGCGGTCGTTACTCAATACGCGGTGTGGCAAGTGGCAAGTACACGCTTACCGTAACTGCCATTGGTTACCAGACGAAGGTCATGGAAGATGTAAACGTCGACGGTGGTACTCTGAATATCACAATGAGTGAAACTGCCATTGATATGGACGTTATGGTTGTTACAGCATCACGTACGCTGCAAAAGGCATCGGAAGCACCTGCATCCGTAACGGTTGTAGAGCCCAGAGCAATTCGTGAAGCGCCAAAGACAAACCCAACGGAGCACATCCGCGGTCTGGCTGGTGTTGACTACGCACAGACGGGTATCTCACAGCAAAGTGCTACTGTCCGCGGCTTTAACAACGTGTTTAGCGGCTCGCTTCTTACCCTCACAGACTACCGTCCAGCAGGGGTGCCCAGCTTGCGCGTAAATGTTGGATACTTCGTGCCTGCCTCAAACGAAGACATCGAGCGCATGGAACTCGTTCGTGGACCTGGTTCGGCGCTTTATGGTCCAAATGCATCTTCAGGCGTACTGAATATCATTACGCGTTCGCCATTTGCCTCTAAGGGAACAACCTTGTTTTTTGCTGGCGGACAGCAGAACCTGATGAACGGTGGTCTGCGTCATGCTGGCACTCTTAGCGACAACTTAGGATACAAGATTAGCGGACAGTACTTCTCAGCAAATGATTGGGATTACCGCGATGCTGCCAACGACCTTCCAACAAGACCTCGTGTAAACACACATGAGCGCTATAACGTAGATGGCGGCATTTATTATAACATGGGTGAGAACACAACGGTTCAGCTCAACGGCGGTATGTCGGAAGCCATCAATACGATAGAGATGACGGGTCTTGGCGCTGCAAACGGACGCAACTGGCGCTATACCTACCTAAACGCACAGGTAAATTCGGGCGACTTCTTTGCCCAAACCTTCTACAACAAGAGTGATGCTGGAGGAACATACTTCCTGCGCACTGGCAACCCAATCGTTGACAAATCAGACTTGCTTGGCGCTCGTGTTCAACATGCATATCGCGTAAACGATGATATTCGTCTAACATACGGGGCTGATTATTTCGCAACAAACCCTGTAACAGAAGGCACGATCAACGGCGTAAACGAAGACAACGACAACTACACAGAGATTGGTGGTTATCTCCAAGGCGATTGGAAGATCACATCAAAACTTTCAGCTCTTGCAGCCCTGCGCGCAGACCGTCACTCGGTGATTAATGAAATGGTCCTCTCGCCTCGTGTTGCCCTTATGTACAAGCTCAACGATAACAGCTCGGTTCGCGCAACGTATAACACAGCCTTTAGCAATCCTGGCACCAACGATCTCTTCCTTGATCTTCTCAGCGCACCTGACGCCTTTGGTCTTGGCAGTGTAAATCCAGCATGGGCTGTTGGTGTATGGGGTGCATCTGCCGGACGCAACGGCTACACGTATAACCGCACTGGCAACAATCTCAATTTCATTTCGCAGTTTGTCGGAAAAACGGATGCGAACTGGATTGGCCTAAACAATGCTTCATCTGGCGGCGTTTGGCAAACAGTTACGCAGATCATTCTGCCACAGCTTGAAGCTCAAGCGCCAGCTAATCTGCGTCCGCTACTGCGCCCATTCTTAACAGCTATCCCAGCTCCTCAGAACATCAAGGGCAACCTAGCGTCGCTCAACCCAACTACGCGTACATTTATTCCAACAAGTCCAGATGCTGTAACAGATGTTAGCAAGCTTCGCCAAAGCAACACCCAAACCATCGAGGTTGGGTATCAAGGCAAGGTTACAGACAAGCTTCGTGTTGCAGTTGACGCCTATCACTCAACAGTAAGTGATTTCGTTTCGCCACTCCGCGTAGTAACGCCAAACGTCTTCCTTGACGGTGCTTCAGCTACTGCATATATTCAACCACTCCTTACAGGCGCTCTCATGCAACAAGGGATCCCTCAGGATCAGGCAGCGGCTCTTGCAGCTCAATATGCTGGTCTGATCGGTGGTGCATATGCACAGGTTCCAGTTGGTACCGTTTCACCAAATGAGACACCACACAAGGGCGACATCCTTCTCGCCTATCGCAATTATGGCAAGCTCTCGTACTATGGTAGCGATGCTGCTTTCACATATGAAGCATCTCCATCTTTGTCTGTATCTGGAACTGTCTCGTACATCAATCAAAACACCTTTACTGGAGCAGACCTGGGCGACGAAACAATCACAGACGTTATAGCGCTCAACGCACCTAAGTACAAGTCTTCGCTCGGACTGCTTCATCGCAGCTCTTCACTGGGACTTTCCGTTGGACTCCAATGGCGCTGGGTTGATGGCTTCTACATGAACTCTGGCGTGTATGTTGGCGACGTGAATGCCTATCACATGATGGACCTCACGGCGCAATACATCATTCCAGGTGTTGATGGCCTTAGCTTCAATATCTCGGCAACGAACCTTCTCGACAACCAAGTTGAGCAGTTCATCGGCGCATCAACTGTTGGTCGCCTTGTACAAGGCCGTCTGACATACAACTTCTAAGCAGCTGCTCAGCAGATTGCTGAAAGCCCCCTCAGTCAGTTGATTGAGGGGGCTTTTTTATACGCCGAACTGCCGCAAGTGATGATCGATATGTTTATAGAGAAGGTTGTTCCATTCTTGCGCTGATAATCGTCCCAGCGTTAATTGCTCACGTCCCTCAAAAGCATCACGACCCATATCTGATATGTCATGGACAAGCTTGAGTAACCGTTGCTTGTTTTCTTCGAATGCAATATCAGCCGGCATGATGAACGCTGGGGCAGTCGGCATATTCTTCTTGTACGGCGCATCGTTCGTCAGCGTCTTCTTGAAAAAAAGCTTCAGAGCGATTCGCATATATGCAGGGGGTTTTGTTGTCTTGATACCCAGAGCCTGCTCATAAGGGATGCAGCAGTGCCCCATCATCTGAGCAGCATTCATTTGGCCCCATGCGGGCTTTGTGTCTTTGGCAATGCTGCTGATTCGAGAGCATAGTCGAGCGGTTGCTTCGGGATTCCAGATGTCTGGTAATGGCATGCTTGTTGTCCGCGAGTGTGTTTTCAATACTTGATGAATCTACCGATAGGCTTGCCCTGCAGCACGACCACATACATGCCTGCGGCTAACCCGTCGAGGCGGATGATATGCGTCGTGCTCCCAGATGCCACGAGAGCCTCATGAACAAGACCTCCACTGAAATCAACGACTTGAACTTTGCTGGGCTGCTCCTGACTAAACGTCAGGTAAAGGACATTATCTGTCAATGTGATAGACGAATGAAGTTTATCATTCTCGACCGAACTTACTGTAACACGCAGTGGATCGCTGACCGCTGAACATCCATGTTCGTCGGCTATCGTTGTCTCAACACTATACATCCCCGAAACAATCGGAACGTACCAACCTTGAATTGCTCCGGCAATCTTCTTACCATCAATCAGCCACGCATACGTGGCCGCCTCGGTTGACCACAGCGTGTCATTGCGAAGAGCAATCACTGGCTTAGTGGGCTGCACATTCCGAAGTGTAAACGCCATCGTATCCGAATACACGCGGCATGGATGGTTGCCTTTTGTGCGCATAGATGCAAACAAGACGTAGCTACCTGGTTTCGTAATGAAGATTCGGCGTGTCGTATCACCTGTGCTCCATTGAATATCTTCAACAAGATTCATCTCACCTATGATCTGCACATCAATAGGCTCTGCAGTAGACTTGCATTGTATTGTGTCACCAAACAAACGGAGCGCCATACTTGGCACCATCTGCATATCCATAACGTGGCTCGCTGTAACCGTGCCACAACCATGCTCACTCGTTACCGTTGCAGTGTAGATGCCGGGCTCTTGCACAAGGATATCGGATGTGGTAGCACCTGTGGACCAACGCAATGTCATCCTGTTCTCGGGTGTTGCGTTCGTAACAACCTTCAAGAGTGAAGATCCTTGCGGACATAAGAGTGAGTCGCCCTCGATGCGAATGGTTGGTCTGTCGTAGACAGCAATCACAGTATCAATGCGGCTAGTGCCGAAACATGTTGTGTTGATGAGGCTAACTTTTGTGTTACCCGATCGAGCCACAAACGAATACGAGCCGCTGCGCACGCTGTCAGGCAGCCATAGAATGTTCTTTGCATTGCCGGTATATATGCATCGAACAGTGTCCCCTGCACAAGGCTTTGTTGAACTAACAACAACATCTCGAGCATTAGCAGCGAGTAGTGTAGTTTGTATTTCTGTGTCAGCAATTTTGCTTGCAACACCGTCATCCTGCTTGAGCAGCAGATTGATGTATTGCCAGCAGCGCGCAAACTGAGCTTCACGCGTGATTGTTGCCTTGCAGTTCAGCTCGCCGAGATTACATGCTGAGTTGGCATCTCCGAACTGACAATGGCTCGCTCCAGGGATCAGGGCTAGGGTTTTACATGCAGCTGCAACATTGTTATATATCGGCTGTACAGTTCCTGCAAGGGGCGTTACGCAATCAACACCTCCGGCGAGGATCAGCGTTGGACACGTTACAAACGCTGCGGCGGCAGATGAACTCGGATTCGTCTCGGCAGGTGCCATAGCTATAACAGAGGTCAGTTGAAATGCCCCACTCTGCAGCGCTTGCTTGGCTGCGAGAAATGCAGCGCCCCCTCCCATGGAGTGTCCAGCTAAAATGTTGTCATTGGCAATATGGTCCTTCCAGATCGAGCCCTGACGCTTTCCCTCCCGCTGCATGTATGCGCAGGCTGCCACCATATCTAGCGCAAAGTCACCATGATTCGGGAACAACCCCGAGCCAGTTTCGGGAAGTACAACAACGTATGAGCCCATGTTCTGACAGATGTTGGTAGCAAATGATTTGTATGCCGTTACAGGCATTTGGTACCCATGCCCCATAACCACAACGCCAAACGTTGGAATGGCATTTGCACCCGTTCCTACAAGCGGACGGTTATCACCACTTGCGGAGTCTGCAGGGTAGATAATAGTTACGGGGATGTCCTTGTTTCGCGACGAATCTCGGATGGTCACACGGATGCGGCCCTCGTAGTAGGGGGCTGCAGAAGATATCGTCACCAACACGGCGACAATACAGCAAAGGCTTGTGGAAATGCGAAGGATCATGCTGTAGTAATTTACTACCAGATTTATATCGCCAAAGGGTCCAGATGAAATTGTCACTTGCGGTTGCCGCCATATCGGCGCTACTTATCGGCTGTTCTTAAGAGACTAGTCCTCTACCGGAGCAAACGCTTGAGGTGCGCTATCAAGCCGCAATCATCGATTCCATGGTTGCCGATGAAAATGAACGCTCGACCAACCTGATTGCCATACATGAGGAGAACCAGCTGCTATCGTGGAGAGAGATCAATGGTCAGAAATACGTTCTCGTGAGCACATGGACATCCTGGGATACATCTTACGCTCCAGAGCAGCAAGCCACCGCTCGCTACGATATCTGGGTGACGGTCGTACCTGAGTTGCGCCAATGGTGGAGGTCAATGTACGATGGAAGAACTGACACTGTACTCAGACTTGAGCAGCTGTTGGGACTGTCTCCAGGCCGTAAGAAGACCATGTTCCTCACACTTTGGGTGCGTACCGAGGATTTGTTTCGTCCTGCTGGCGACAAGGAAATCAATGATCAAACTGCCGGGCCGGAACTCCCCCAATCTGCTGATTCTGCCTACCGGACATGGTTTAACAACAGCATCATTTACTCATACTATCCGAAGACAGCCCCTTGGACTCGGCTTGGATACACACACGACTGGAACGACCAATATGGAGAACGGGGCCTAAGTGAGTTCGTTGTGCGAAAAGGGGCCACCTGTGTTATCCATTCCGTTCAGTCCACAGCTGACTATATAAAATAGAACGTGCCAGCAGGGCTAAGCCCCCTGGCACGCATTAAATAGCGTTGTGAGGTCTTACCTCGCGCTTTTGCCTTCAGCAACAGATGCCTGGTTATACGGCGTTACAAGTTTCTTCAGGGCACTGGCTGCCTTGCGGGCCGCGGCGGCGTCCTTCTTAAACTTCGAGTTGTGAGCTGCTGTGAATTCGCCGAAAAGACGAACCATTTCTTCGTAAAGTTCTTGCTTTGACACTGAACTGTCTCCAGTTAAAAGTTAAATGATGCCCCAATGTTAGTGTTAACGGCTGATTTGTCCAAAGCTTTTTTGCCCAGAATCATATTGGTCATTTTGAATGTCCGGAAATGTATGGAATTCCACCGCGCCAGAGTGGAGGTCTCCGGCAATCTTTGCGGCGGACTACTGCACGGTTGCGGCCTATATGTAGGCGCTCATTTCTCTTACTAGTATGTATCCGTGCGCAGGGCGCGGATTGTGAGCTATCGAACATGATTTCGCTGCGATCATCGCAGTGGTTGCCAAGCCCCACACATGTGGGGCTTGCTCATATGGGAGCAAGGATGCTGGGCAGCAGCATACTACTTTTTTAACATCTATAGTTTAGGTGTAACCTCGTAGTTTATCTAGGGGGTAAAAATACTATGAGGAAATTCATTTTTGTAGCCAGTTGCCTGATTCTAGGCATTGTTACACATGGTTGCAATCTTGGATCTCAAAAGCAAGACGTTCTCTCCGGGTCGGATTCAGGCGAAATTGGTGCTCTCTTTGATTCGGCGCAGTTTCATTTAGAAACAACGGAGAACATCAAGAATGCGCTACCTTTTCTGCAGAAGTTGCGGCCATTTTGCGCCAAATCTCCCGATCTATTGCTGCGCTACAATGGCCTGCTGATGAGCCTAAGCTGGCAGGCCCAAAACTTTGAAGATGTACTCACAATAGCATACTCAAGCCTTTTCGAGATATCTGTGCGTGGCGAGGTTCGCTCTGGTCAGGACATGTATCAGACGCTGATGGCGGCGCACGCCCTGAAGAAGGCAGCAGATACAACTGCTGCTATTCGGCTGTATGAATTCCTCGCAAATACTGAGTTTCTAGCTATCAGAAGGGGCGGCCAATCCAATTTGTTGGCACTGCAATCGAAGCGTGGCAACCATGCTAGAGCAATTGAACTAGCGAAAATCCTCGAGCCAACAGAGGTCATGAATCCAACGGATATCTCTGGTAACGTAAATCTTTATTACTACTGGGGACGGAGCTTGGTCCTATCTGGCAATCGCCAGCAGGGCTTGCAATCTCTGAAAGCCATCATTTCGAAACTCCAAGCGCCTAGGTCTAATGTCAACACTACCGAGCTACGAGTCCGCATATCAACAGCCAAAAACATCCTGATAGATGAATTCATCTTGACCTTACCTGTAGGCATGCGAAACCAGATTACAAGATTGCTGCAGAAATCTATGGTCTCCGACAGTACGGTACTTGCGAACAAGTTTCATACTGTCGAAAAGCCTACTAAGATCCAAAAAGCCACAATCCCTGAACATATGTATATCGTTCCAGCTTCATTACCAATCTTTATGAAGCTACCAGCACTAGATCCAATCGCGATAACCGGATTTGCAATGGATTCGCGCCGAGTTGAGTGGATTTCTACCTTGTTTGGCCTATATGTGCGTGTCGGGCAACACTACGTACGTGTAGAGCTTCCCCATCACAGGGGGCTGCCCCGCCCCATTCGTTCCGTTCGAATAGAGCGCGATACGATTCATTTGCTGTCATACAACGATGTCGATACCCACTATGCACTGGCTAATTTGATACACAACTACACGCAAGGACAGTCGCTCCAAAACGTGTGTCAAGTAACGTATCGTTCAAAGAACATCCGCGAAGCAAACCAGACATTGCTCCAACTGCAACTCAATGATTCTACAACGATCGTTGGAACACCAAACGGCATGAAGTCCGTTGTTGCAAGCTCTACGTCTTCAAGAGTAATAGATATCCCCACTGCGAATGTCGTAGACGATACAGTGCTTGCTATTTATCGGCTCGGTGATTCGGTCGTAACGTGCTCGCGTGTCTATAATTACCGAGTGATCAATCGTCAGATGCTCGAGAATGAAACATTCGACTTTACACCATTCGATCCGTACAAGAGATTTAATGAGATTCGTGTTCCTAATCCGATTCATGGTATAGTCCTAAAGCAGTTAATGGGCGAACATCCATCCTCACGTAGTCCAATCGTGGATGAGTGGCATCCTACTACGTTGCAGCGGATTCTTTTTTTGAAGAGAAATCGGGTCGCAATCATTCGAACAGGTGGGATCCTAGCAGTAGATGCTTCGCTCTCTACATCTCAGTTGATTGCATGGCCAGATTCTGTTGCAACACTGTTACGGAGAGGTTTTTTTCCTACAGTTCTTAGCGACAGTGTTATTGATATTGCCACAGATACTGCCACTGTTAGAGTGAACATCAACCAACTGCTGCGCAGGAATCTTGCCCAGCCCCTTGTTGCAATTGCAGGTCAGAACAAGCGAGCATGGGTTGGCTGGCTTGGAACACAGACTGCTCATGTACAATGCTCTGACTCGCTAACAATTGTTGCAGGATCATCGAGCATACTCTCCGATTACTTAACGATAACTCACGTGCTACCGGACTGGAGTGCTGATACGATAGAACTCAAAACAGTCAATATTGGGCGCATTGATGTTCCAGACCGTCGGTCATGTGTTTTAACTGTTACTGCCGCTGGTGCGCTGCAGCCCGGAACTATACATCTCTATCCAGAAACTCATCCGCTTATGTATCAGGATGTGATTATCGTTTTAACTATGCTGTTTGCTGGCATGGGGGCGTTGGGTCTTGTTTGGTTTTGGCATCGGCTGGCAAAAAAGAGTCAAGAGCTTATGGAACGTCAGCACACGGCTTTGGCTCGCGACCTACACGACACGCTAGGAGCCGATTTAGCACGCCTTACCACGTTGCTGCGCACAAGCGACTCAAAGGAGTCTCGCAACATCGCAAACGCGGCACTGGCTGCTAATCGCAAGTTTCGCAGCCTACTATGGATTTGGCGAAGTGACTCTATCAAGCTCTCTGAATTCGTGGGCGAGCTACGCGAGTATGCCCTCTTATCACTTGCCGATGCCAACATCGTATGTTCAAGCAGAAACTATGACGTGGTTAGCGACCAATACATCGACGCAAACGTTGCCAAGAATATTCTCTTGATACTGAATGAGACAATCACAAATACAATCAGGCATTCATCGGCTTCGAATGTGATTTTTGATGTTATACGCGAAGGCTCAGCTGTAACCCTCACGATCACGGATGATGGCACGGGGTTTGATGCTAGACTACTTGTACGCAAGGGTGGTATAAGTAATATTGCATCCAGAGCTTATGATAGTGGATTCCACGCCGAGGTGATCTCTGCACCCTCACGCGGAACAACAGTTTTGATTTCATTTAGAGTGCATTGAAAATGATAACTGTAGCCATAGTTGAAGATGATATCGTGCTAGCAGAGAGCTATGCACGCGAACTCGGCTCCAGCAACGACATTAGCGTGGTGGCCGTTTGCACAACAGCTGCTGATGCGAGAATTGCCCTTGCTGAAAGGCAGCCGAATGTGATCGTTCTAGATCTTGTTCTACCGGATACTCCAGGGCATACGCTCATCATGGAAGTACGCACATTGGTCCCCAAAGCAGATATCATGGTTTTAACTGCCTTTGATGACTACCAGCGCATATATGATTCGATCGCAGCTGGCGCTATGGGTTATCTGACGAAGATTTTAGGTTACGGCGAACTTGCCGGAGCAGTTAGACAGATACATGCTGGCGAATCACCTGTCAGTGCAGGTGTTGCACGAAAGATTCTATTAGCTATGCGTGGTTCGATTCGCTCATCACCAGAACTCGAGAAATTATCCCGCAGAGAATTAGAGGTACTGCAGTTTATCGCCAGTGGGTACTCGTACCTCGAAGTAGCGACATCCTTAAACATTAGCCTCGAGACCGTCCGTACACACATACGGAATGCATATAAGAAGCTGCATATTAACAGCCGGAGAGAAGCTGCGAACCTCATTAATGGTATGGTGCTTCAGCAGAAATAATCACGTGCAATCCCTAGCGCGATGTAACTTGTGAGCACTACATTATGCTGGGATATGCATGAACGGGAAAGCACACCTCTCACTTACGAAACAAATTCTGATCGGTCTCGCTCTTGGTGTGCTGATTGGATACGTTCAACCTGAGTTCGGCACGTCCATCGGGTGGCTTCGAGACGTATTCTTGCACCTCATCAAGCTGATTATAGCCCCGTTAGTTTTTGCCACGGTTGTATCAGGGATTGCAGGGGGCGGACACAAATCGAATCTCGGCAGACTCGGTTTTAGGTCTCTGGTGTACTTCGAGGTTGTTACTACGCTTGCTCTGTTTGTCGGACTTGTCGTCGTCAATGTTGTGCAGCCCGGCCAAGGTATCGTTCTTGTCGGAGATCCCGGCACGCTGGGGTCTATAGCCGAGAATCATCCCAAAACCCTAATCGAAACAATCGTGCACATCTTCCCAACTAGCATTGTTGACGCTATGGCAAAGGGCGATGTGCTACAGATAGTGACGTTCTCTGTGTTGTTTGCCGTAGCGGTTTCACGCATTGGTGATAGAGCCAAGCCCATTATCGAATTCTGTGACTCACTGTCGCATACGATGTTTACGTTTACAAACATCATTATGAAGTTTGCCCCAATTGGGATAGGCGCTGCTATGGCAGCCACAATTGGCCATCAGGGGCTTGGTATTCTTGGACACCTCGGAATGTTGATCATTGCCTTGTATATCACACTGCTGTTGTTTGTGGTGCTCGTCTTTGGCACAATTGTGATGTGCATCAAGATCCCGCTGAGGCAATTCATCAGTGCTGTGCGCGAGCCCTTCACTCTTGCCTTTGTAACAACATCAAGTGAAAGCGCCCTGCCGATGGCGATGGAAAACATGGAGGCATTCGGGGTACCCAAACGTATCGTGGGCTTTGTTATGCCTGCTGGCTACACGTTTAATCTTGATGGTACAACTTTATATCTTGCCATGGCAAGCGTGTTCGTAATGCAGGCGATAGCAACCACTGCACCTGGATTTAGCTTCGGTATAGAGCAACAGATCGGCATGATGCTGGCGCTCATGATTACGTCGAAGGGTGTGGCAGCTGTACCGAGAGCATCATTAGTGATTCTTCTAGCCACCCTTGCTACATTCTTGCCAGATAATCTCAAGCACTATGCACCAATAGCTGTTGCTATGATATTTGGTGTAGATGAGTTTATGGACATGGCACGCACGAGCGTTAATCTGCTAGGCAATTGCTTAGCAACTGTGGTTATGGCCCGCTGGGAGGGTGAGTTTGACGACGAGAAAGCCCGTGCGTACGTTCCTGTCACTAGCGAGTAACAACAATACGTCCGGTGCCGTTGCGGCTGAGAACGAAGTATGTTCCTGCAGTCCAGCTCGCTGCATCAATCTCCATATTAGCTGTGCTTCCGCTTTCATCCGCTGCGAACATTGTGCGCCCGTACATGTCAACAATACGTATTGCACTTGGTGCAGATGTACTCACACGAACTGATGATTGCGTGGGTGTAGGATACACTATCACCGCTGATTCATCGCTTGCGTAATCAGCAACTGATGTGGCTGCATCTGGAAAGCGGACGTGATAACGAGTCCAATTCTCTGAGCACCACTGGGCCAATACCTCAACGGTGTCTCCATCAGGACGTAGTATCAAGCAGTCTCCCTCCATGTACTCAGCCGTAGTAATAACATATCCATCGCCATCGGGGTTAAAGATGGACTGGCAAACAGCGTCGTGCGTAGAAATCACACGGTTGCCATTTGTTGGTATGGCCTTCAGATCGGCCCAGCGCTGCTGTATTGTTGCCCCAGCGCCCCCTGCCCAATGTGAATTTACTGTGTAGCGTCCTATCATTTTATCGAGGGTTTCCCAGCACCTGCAGGCCGTACTTGATAGTCCATCCCCGATAGGGATTTGCAGAAACTGGTACGCCTTGCCGATTTCTGTGCATTGCTCACGCCCTTCAAAAATGAGATTGCGTCCAGGAAAGCACTCTTTCGATGGCCCTGGATCTTGCTGCAGCCAATCTGTCTTCCCATGTCGATAGAGCAAAACAAGCTTGCCCTTTCGAAGCTCGTCTACCACTTCACGAAAACCAATCCTATCCGTGCGTTGTGATTCATATGCACCGAGGTCTACTTTACGACCAACGAGACGCGGGTTGCCAATGATGTCATAGTTACGATGATTTACGAATCGATCGATAACTCCGGCATTGCGCACCATTGAGAAACTGGACAATAAAAGTCCATCATCATCAGTACCGTAGATATTGTCTGGACCATCCCAATCATCTTGATTTTCAAAGGCAGGATCTACTTGCCAGAAACCATAGTCAAAATCACGCTCGACAAGATTGGCGTTAGCAGCAAACTTCGAGGTATCGCCCGGAACCTGGAAGTGTATGATATGACGAGTTGTGTCTTCATCGCCATTCCAGACAACTGAGTTTTGAACGAAACCTCCGTTCAAGCCAATCGTCTTACCTCCTATGACCATGTTACCCGTTGTGCTGCCGTTCTTGTAGAACGTACAGTTGTTTACATAGGTCCAGGAAGCATCGGCCCCTATCGCACCGCCAAGATCGCGAGCTCGATTGCCCGCGAACACTGATGATACGATCTGGGTCTGCCCCTTGCTTTCATTGATATAGATTCCACCGCCCCGCTCAGCACTGCAGTTGATAAAGAAGCACTGCCCGATGAACGGCCCCCAATCAACATCCCACCTACGAGAAACAAGTGATGTGTTAAGATATATCGCCCCGCCGTTCATGCCTGCTCGGCAGTTCTCAAACGTGCAGTATTCTATGCGAACTCTTCCGGCTCTCGAGACCCAGATGGCCGAGCCACTTATGACGGCGTAGGTGTTTCGGAAATGACAATTGAAGATTCGTGGAGCACCACCTGTAATGCCCAGAGCCACTTTCTGCGTGCCCTCAAGTACAAAGCCATCTATCCGAGTTGTTGAATCGCAATCCGTAAGCTTGAAGATGAAGTCACCTTTATTCGAAGACAGAATAGTCTTCTGACGGTACCAATCACGATCTTCACGCACGCTTTCATCACCACGGAAACCACCATAGAGATGCATGCCATTCTTGATATTGTACCCAGCTGATACTATTGCATACGAACCTTGGGCAACCCAGATCTCGTCACCAGTTTGCCATGAAGCCAATGCGTAATCAAGAGAGCGAAATGCGGTGCCCCATCGCTGCCCATCGCCGCCTGGCTCGGCCAAGGCCGAAACATGGAGTGTATCAGCACTTGCAGATACTATACCTACGAAAAAGGTCAGAAGGAATATGGTAAGCTTCATGAGTAATCCTCGGTTTCAGACAGAGGAAGAAAACTACGCACAAAAAAGAAAGGGGGCTAGCGGTGTTGCCACTAGCCCCCTGAATAATTCAAGTTACCCTAAAAGGTTATGCAGATACACGTGCTGTGCGACGAATCGGACGACGTTGTGCTTCATCTTCTGATTCTACCTGAGGAATGATTGCTTCCGGACCAAAGATGTTGCCAACGTCTGAAGCAACAAGCATCTCTTGGTAGGAACGAAGACCCGTTCCAGCTGGGACCAGCTGACCAAGAATGATGTTTTCCTTCAAGCCCAACAACTTATCAACCTTAGCAGCCGCAGAGGCATCAGCAAGAACACGCGTTGTTTCTTGGAACGATGCAGCAGACAACCATGACTCTGTTGTAAGAGATGCTTGTGTGATTCCAAGAAGAAGTGGTTCGCCAATCGCGGGCTCGGCATTGCGGCTCTTCGCTGCAACCCTTTCCTTCTTCTTGAGTTCTGCATTGATTTCGCGCAAAATCTTCTTGTCGATGATCTGACCGAGCTTCATCTTCGAATCGCCCGGACCTGTTACAACGACGCAACCACGCAAACGTTCGTTCTCATCCGAGAAGCGCATGCGGTCTGTTTGATCGCCTTCGAGGAAGCCAGAATCACCAGCATCCGTAACACGTACCTTTTGAAGCATCTGACGCACGATAACTTCAATGTGCTTGTCGTTAATCTTCACGCCCTGCATACGGTAAACTTCTTGAATTTCGTTTACCAGGTATGCCTGTACTTCGTTGATACCCTTGATGTGCAAGATGTCGTGTGGATTGATTGCGCCTTCTGTTAAACGGTCGCCAGCACGCACGAGATCGCCTTCTTGAACAAGAACGTGACGTCCAATCGGTACCGAATAGTCCCGCTTGATTTCATTGTCGAGCGACGTAACGCTGATCACGCGAGAACCACGCTTTGGCTTTTCGATAGAAACGATTCCATCAATCTCAGTAACTGCAGAAGGGGCTTGCGGTGCACGTGCTTCGAACAATTCCGTAACACGTGGCAGACCACCCGTGATGTCGCGTAGACGTCCAAGATCGCGTGGCATCTTTACAAGCTTCGAACCAACAGAAACAACATCACTGTCGTCAACAACGATTTGAGCACGTGACGGGATGATGTACGACTGAATGAGAACGCCATCTTCATCAACGATTTCAATAGCAGGTGATTTCGTACGATCACGAGAATCGATAACGATCTTCGTTGTGTGTCCTGTCTGCTCATCAATCGCTTCTTTGAACGTAAGGTTCGAAATCAGGTCGCGATAGCGGACACGCCCAGCCTTTTCAGTAATGATCACGGAGTTGTACGGATCCCAATCGTAGAGCATGTCGCCCTTCTTGACCTTTTGTCCATCAACAACCTTGAGCTCGGCACCGTAGACCACATCGTACTTGGTAACAACGCGATTCGAGCCAGGCTCTACAATGTTGATCACACCTGCGCGAGAGACAACAACAATCACATCTTCAGTTTCACCAGGATAGGTAACCGTGCGAATACCATCAAACTGGATCGCACCATCGAACTTGGCAAGAACCAAGCTCTGGCTCATCGAAAGTGAAGCTGTACCACCAGTGTGGAACGTACGGAGTGTAAGCTGTGTACCTGGTTCGCCGATTGACTGCGAAGCGATAGTGCCAACGGCCTCGCCCGTATCAACAAGCTGGCCAGTTGCCATGTTACGTCCGTAACAACGTGCGCATACACCACGACGTGATTCACACGTGAGTACACTGCGGATCATTACCGACTCGATAGGGCTTTGCTCGATTACCTCAGCGATTTCCTCATCGATGAGCTGTCCCTTTGTGCAGTATACCTCATTCGTTATTGGATCAACAACATCCATAAGAGACGTGCGGCCAAGGATGCGCTCCTTTAGCGGTTCCTTTACGTCTTCGCCGTCTTTTAATGCACGCATTTCAACACCACGAATCGTGCCGCAGTCGTCATCCGAAATCACAACATCCTGAGCAACATCGTGCAGACGACGCGTGAGGTAACCGGCATCAGCTGTCTTGAGAGCCGTATCGGCAAGACCCTTACGAGCACCGTGTGTAGAGATGAAGTACTCAAGAATTGTGAGGCCTTCTTTGAAGTTCGAGATGATCGGATTTTCAATCAGCTCGGCGCTAGATGCTGCAGCAGTCTTTTGTGGCTTAGCCATCAGACCACGCATACCTGCAAGCTGACGAATCTGCTCCTTAGAGCCCCGTGCCTGCGAGTCGAGCATCATGAAGAATGTGTTAAATCCATCCTTGTTTGAAGCAAGCTCGTTGTAGAGCTTATCAGCAACACGGTTTGTTGCTGTTGACCACGTGTCGATGATCTTGTTGTAGCGCTCACCTTCAGTGATAACACCTGAGTGATAATAGTCTTCGATCTTATCAACTTCCTTCTGCGCCCTATCGATGATCGTTGTCTTCTCATCAGGAACAACAACGTCTGCGATGGAAACCGATAGACCACCACGCGTGGCAGTCATGAAGCCGGTTTCCTTGAGCTTGTCGAGAAACTCAACTGTCTTTGCAAGACCTGCCTTGCGGAAACAGTCTGCGATAACCTGACGCAAGCGCTTCTTACCAAGCATTTCGTTCATGTAACCAAGTTCTGTTGGTACGATCTTGTTGAATACAACGCGGCCGGCCGTTGTCTCAACCATTTCACCGCTGATACGAACCTTTATCTTGGCGTGCATGTCGATGCGACCGGTATTGTAAGCGATAACAACTTCTACTTCAGAAGAGAAGATCTTGCCTTCGCCCTTAACACCGTTGCGTGCTTTTGTGAGATAATACACACCCAGAACCATGTCCTGCGATGGAACTGCGATGGGCTCGCCATTCTGCGTGTGCATGATATTGTGAGCTGAGAGAATCAGCAACAATGCTTCTAGCTGTGCTTCATGGCTCAGTGGCACGTGAACGGCCATCTGGTCACCGTCGAAGTCAGCATTGAACGCTGTTGTTACAAGTGGGTGAAGCTGGATAGCCTTGCCTTCGATCAACTTCGGCTGGAATGCCTGGATACCAAGACGGTGAAGTGTTGGAGCACGGTTCAAGAGTACCGGATGACCATCGATCACCGTATCGAGAATGTCCCACACTTCTGTTGTCTTCTTTTCTACCTGCTTCTTCGCGCTCTTCACAGTCTTACAGTGACCGCGCTCGATAAGCTTTCGGATGATAAGGGGCTTAAACAGCTCAACGGCCATATCCTTCGGCAGACCGCATTCATACAGCTTAAGCTCTGGTCCAACGACGATGACCGAACGGCCAGAATAATCAACACGCTTACCAAGAAGGTTCTGACGGAAGCGACCCGTCTTGCCCTTGAGTGTGTCTGCAAGAGACTTGAGTGCGCGCTGTGATTCGCTACGAACGGCACGACGCGAATTGTCGAATAGCGCGTCAACCGATTCCTGCAACATGCGCTTTTCATTACGCAAGATCACCTCAGGAGCTTTGATGTCGATCAGGCGCTTGAGACGGTTATTACGGATGATAACGCGGCGGTAGAGATCGTTAAGGTCAGACGTTGCGAAGCGACCACCCTCGAGCGGCACAAGTGGACGCAGATCTGGTGGGATAACTGGGATGATGTCTAGCACCATCCACTCAGGACGATTCGGCTCTTTGCCTTCAGCAGAGCGGAATGCATCGAGAATACGCAGGCGCTTGAGCACGTCTGCACGCTTTGCTTGCGACATATCTTCGCGCAGAACCTCGCGCAGCATAAAGTAAGCCTCATCTGCATCAACGCGACGAAGTAGTTCCTTGATTGCCTCGCCACCGATAAGCGCGATAAACTTGCGTGGATCTTCATCATCCATGTTGCGCTCGTCTGCACGCAGGCTGGCCAGCACATCTAGGTACTGCTCTTCTGTAAGAAGGTCCTTCTTCTGCAGACCAGTCGAACCAGGTTGCACAACTACGTATGATTCGTAGTAGACAATTCGCTCGATATCCTTCGTGGGCATGCCGATTACACCAGCAATCTTGCTGGGCAATGAGCGGAGGAACCAGATGTGCACTACCGGCACAGCCAACATAATGTGGCCCATGCGCTCACGGCGAACGCTCTTCTGTGTTACCTCAACACCACAACGGTCGCAAACGATACCCTTGTATCGAATACGCTTGTACTTACCGCATGCGCATTCCCAATCGCGAATCGGTCCGAAGATCTTTTCGCAGAATAGACCATCCTTTTCAGGACGGAACGAACGGTAATTGATCGTCTCAGGCTTGGTAACCTCGCCATGAGAGCGATCAAGAATATCATCCGGTGACGAAATGCGGACGGTTATGGAAGTATAACCACGCTTAGGGATGTTATGGAACTGCATCGTAACTCCGACTCAAATATTCCAATTCAGTTTGACAAGGATCGCAAGCCCCTTAATCGAGCTTAACGTCCAGACATAGACCCTGCAACTCGCGTATAAGAACATTGAACGACTCCGGAATTCCCGGATTCGGCAAGTTCTCGCCCTTGACCAAGGTTTCGTACATCTTTGCACGACCCTGAACATCGTCGGACTTCAGCGTGAGCATCTCCTGAAGTGTGTGTGCAGCCCCGTAGGCTTCGAGGGCCCACACTTCCATCTCTCCAAGACGCTGACCGCCGAACTGCGCCTTACCACCAAGCGGCTGCTGGGTGATAAGTGAGTATGGTCCGATAGAACGTGCGTGAATCTTATCCTCTACAAGGTGGGAGAGCTTCATCATGTAGATGATGCCAACAGTTACCTCGTTTTCAAATGCGTCGCCTGTACGTCCATCATACAGAACAGTCTTACCCGTGCGAGGAAGACTAGCTTGAGCGAGATAATCACCAACCTGATCCCATGATGCCCCGTCGAAGATTGGAGTTGCGAAGTGCGTTCCGAGCTCACGTCCGGCCCATCCAAGAGCTGTTTCATACAACTGACCCAGGTTCATACGAGAAGGCACGCCAAGCGGATTTAGAACAATGTCCACTGCCTTACCATTTGGCAAGAACGGCATGTCTTCTAGAGGAACGATCTTCGATACGATACCCTTGTTACCGTGACGTCCAGCCATCTTGTCGCCTACCTGCAGCTTACGCTTCTTGGCTACATACACCTTTGCCATCTGCTGGATGCCAGGCTGCAATTCATCACCAGCGGCGATCTTGTTGCGCTCGATGCGTCCGTCAAGCATGATGTTGTTGCGACGATTTGTATAGTTCTTTATGAGCTTGCGAACAAGCTTCATGGTCTTCTTTTCAGCAATCCAGTCTTGTTCAAGGCTAACGTTCGACGGAAGTAATGTGCCGGCTTCGTACTTGGCCAGCATGTCCTTCGAGGAGAGCTTTGTGCCACTGCGGAAGATCGCCGTACCGTTGTCTGACTTCACACCAAGAGTGGTCTCACCTTCAAGGATCTGACCGAGGCGTTCAATACAGTCGATATCCAGCGCACGCAGCGCCTGATGTTCACGCTTTGTGATCAGGTCTTGACGCTTCTTCTCTTCAAGGCGGAACTCGCTGTCGCTCGTAAGCACGCGGCGCGCAAAGAGCTTAGTGTTAATCACTGTACCCTTCAAGCCTGGAGGTGCCTTCAGAGATACGTCCTTGACGTCTCCGGCCTTATCACCGAAGATTGCACGGAGAAGCTTTTCTTCCGGTGTTGGATCTGTTTCGCCCTTTGGCGTGATCTTTCCAATCAAAATATCACCCTCGCGAATCTTCGCACCGATGCGAACGATACCGCGATCATCAAGATCTTTCGTTGCTTCTTCACTAACGTTCGGAATTTCACGAGTAAACTCTTCTTCACCGCGCTTCGTATCACGAACTTGGAGTGTGTACTCTTCGATGTGTATCGATGTAAACACATCTTCGGCTACCATGCGCTCGCTGAGAACGATAGCATCTTCGAAGTTGTATCCACGCCACGGCATGAAAGCGACCATCACGTTACGTCCGAGGGCAAGTTCACCCTTGTCCGTGGAAGCCCCATCAATGATTGGCTGACCCTTTGATACGCGCTCTCCAACAGCCACGATCGGCTTCTGGTTAATGCATGTATCTTGATTTGTGCGGTAGAACTTCTGCAGGTTGTATGTCATCGTACGATCGTTCTCAAATGAGATGAGCTTGTCGTCTCCAGAGCGACGGTCGTCGTATTTAATGCGGATGTAATCTGCGCACACATACTCAACAACACCGTCGTCTTCTGCAAGTACTAGTGCGCGTGAATCGCGCGCTACGCGAGCTTCCATGCCAGTGCCAACGATTGGTGCTTCTGGGCGCAACAATGGCACGCCCTGACGTTGCATGTTCGAGCCCATCAATGCACGGTTGGCGTCATCGTGCTCGAGAAACGGAATAAGCGATGCAGCCGGCGACGTAATCTGGTCCGTACTGACTTCCATGTAATGGACTTCCGTAGGATGCAGAACGCGATAATCACCACTTACACGTGCCTTGATCGTTTCGCCGAGGATCTTACCCTTTGCATCGATCGCTGTTGATGCTGGGATGATGATGAGACCTTCTTCTTTGTCCGCAGGTAGGAACTCGATCTCTTCGGTAACTACACCATTAACAACCTTGCGGTATGGTGTCTCGATAAAACCGAACTTGTTAACACGTGCGTGAATAGCAAGCGATGAAATAAGACCGATGTTCGGACCTTCAGGAGTTTCAATCGGACACAAACGGCCATAGTGCGTATAGTGAACGTCACGAACCTCGAAGCCCGCGCGTTCGCGCGTAAGACCGCCAGGTCCGAGTGCTGAAGTACGGCGCTTGTGCGTGATCTCAGACAATGGATTTGTTTGATCCATGAACTGAGATAGCTGATTGGTGCCAAAGAATTGGTTAATCACGCTTGTAATCGTGCGAGCATTAACTAGTTCGCTTGGTGTAACGTTTTCGCTATCGCGAACACTTAGACGCTCCTTGATCGTACGAGCCATACGCGTAAGACCGAGGTTGAATGTTGATTCAAGCTGCTCGCCTACTGTGCGCACACGACGATTGGCCAAGTGGTCGATATCGTCAACTGGTACCTTTGCATCACGAACTTCGATAAGATACTTCACGATTGCCACGATGTCATCAACAGTAAGTGTTGTAACATCGAGTGGCACCGTCATATCAAGCTTTTCGTTGATACGGTAGCGGCCAACAACACCAAGATCGTAGCGCTTTGGATTGAAGAACAATTTCTCCAACAAGCCCCATGCAGTATCAAGATCTGGTGGGTCACTCGAACGTAGTTGGCGATAGATAGTCTCGAGAGCGTCTTCACGTGTGCGAGCTGTATCCTTAGCTAGCGTCTTTGCGATGATTGGCTCGTCGTTTGAGTTTTCGTACTTGTAAACGCGCAGGGTTTCAACAGTTGAGGCCTGCAGACGAGCAACAAGTTCTTCATCGAGAATCAGATCTCGTTGTGCGATGATCTCACCTGTATTCATATCGACAGCATCTGCTGCAATACGGCGCCCAAGATGATCCTCAGACATGCGCTTTACAGAGATCTCCATAGTGAGATCAAACAAGTTCAGCAAGTCTTCATCGCTGGAATAGCCCAGAGCACGCAAAAGCGTCGTTACCGGGAATTTTTTCTTGCGGTCGATGTAGGCATACATCACATCATGAATGTCGGTTGTGAATTCAACCCACGACCCCTTAAATGGGATGATGCGTGCCGAGAAGATCTTTGTGCCGTTCGGGTGAACTGCTTCGTCAAAGAAGCAGCCAGGTGAACGGTGCAACTGAGCAACGATTACTCGCTCGGCGCCGTTGATGATGAACGTGCCGCGCGGCGTCATCGCTGGGATCTGACCAAGATATACCTCTTGATCGATTGCCTCGATGTAATCTTCTGAGGTTGGATCTGCCTTTGAGGACAAACGCAGCTTAGCCTTTAGCGTCTTGGCATGCGTGAGTTCGCGCTCGCGGCATTCTTCTTCAGAATACTTTGGCTTCTCAACGATGTACTCAAGAAAGCTTAGTTCATAGACCCCCGAGTTGTCTTCAATCGGGAAGTTGCTTTCAAAAGCACGTTGAAGACCTAGGAAACGACGCTCGGATACCGAAACGTCTTCCTGTAAAAAGTCGTGAAACGAATCGATCTGGATTCCGAGAAGATCCGGATACGTTGACTCCGATTCTATCGTTCCAAACGTTACGCGATTGCGCAAACGCTGAAGCGGCAGCTGGTACAACGATGGTTCGAGACGTGATTCATTCATGGAGTTAGCTCCCGAATGCTGATACAAATGTGTTTTTTTCGTTCTGATGATCGACCATGTAGATCAACCGTCAGAAAGACCCGAATACGGGTAGTGTTGCTACGACAACAACGCCCGAGACGGCACAAAAGGCCGTCTCGGGGCTGTTAGGAGTGATGTTCGATTACTTAAGCGTAACCTTTGCGCCTGCTTCTTCGAGTTTCTTCTTGAGAGCTTCTGCATCGGCTTTGGCAACGCCTTCCTTAACGATCTTCGGTGCGCCTTCTACCATGTCCTTGGCTTCCTTCAGACCGAGACCTGTTACTTCGCGAACTACCTTGATAACGTTAAGCTTTTGTGCTCCGCCATCTGTGAGTTCAACGTCGAATTCAGTCTTCTCTTCGCCACCACCGGCTGCTGCGCCTGCACCAGGTGCTGCTGCCATCATAACAGGGGCTGCTGCTGATACACCGAACTTGTCTTCAAGAGCCTTCTTGAGGTCGGCTGCTTCGACGAGTGTAAGGTTACCAATCTTTTCTACGAGTTCTTCAACGATTGCTGACATGTGTTTTCTCCAACGGATTGAATTTGAAAAATCTAGATTTGATAAAGAAGGTTATGCAGCCTTCTTCTTGGCAACTTCCTCGATAAGAGAAGCCACATCACGCATGACGGCGTTGATGCTTCCTACGATACCTGTGATAGGTGCGTGGATGCTGCCGATCATACCTGCGATCATGTCTTCACGTGTTGGAAGTTCAGATACCTGCTTGAGCTGTGTGCTGTCGAAGTACATACCTTCCACAACAGCAACCTTGAGCTTTGGCTTTTCCGTCTTTTCGAAATGCTGACGGATAATCTTGGCTGGGGCTACTGGGTCGGTACCACCGAAAAGCACAGCAGTTTGTCCAGCCAGCTTCGTGTCTTCGATCTCGTAGCCTCCAACGTCTGCCAGAGCACGAAGGATCAGTGTGTTCTTTGCAACCTTCATCGTGACACCCTTGCCACGGAGATCGTTGCGGAACGCTTGATCTTGCGCTACCGTCATACCTGTGAAGTCCACGAAATACAGACTCGTTGCCACGCGGATTTGATCCGCCAGTGCTGCGACGACTGCCTGTTTCTGTTCTTTCGTGATCATAAACCTTTGTATTTATTATGTCGCTGTTTCGCCAACATGTCTTCAATGAGAAGACAGTTAGAAGCGTGGCGCTCCAGCTATGCGTAATAGTTTCAGAATTATTCGGCGCTTACTGTGTGCTCGTCTACACGAACACTCGGCCCCATGGTAGAGCTGAACGAGATGCTCTTGACGTACTTACCCTTCGATGATGAAGGCTTTGCACGAACAACCGTGCCGATAAACACAGCAACGTTTTCGGCCAGCTTATCAGCTGAGAACGAGCACTTGCCAACAGCAGCATGGATATTACCAGCCTTGTCTACGCGAAACTCGATCTTCCCTGCTTTAACCTCTTGAACAGCCTTTGCTACGTCGAACGTAACGGTACCGCTCTTCGGGTTAGGCATAAGTCCGCGTGGACCAAGCACACGACCAAGCTTACCAACCTCACCCATCACATCAGGTGTAGCAATGATAATGTCGATGTCTGCCCAGCCCCCTTGCAGCTTCTCGATGTACTCCGAGAACCCTGCATGGTCTGCACCTGCGTCAAGAGCCTCTTTATCCTTTGGCCCCTTGGCAATAACGAGTACGCGCACACTCTTACCAGTTCCGTGAGGAAGAGCAACCGTGCCACGAACAAGCTGATCTGCTTTGCGTGGGTCAACACCGAGGTTCATTGCAACCTCGAACGACTCGTCGAACTTCGCCGAAGCATTCTGCTTGACAAGCTCAACAGCCTTCTTGTATTCATACGTCTGCGTGCGATCATATGCCGCTGCCGCCTTCTTGTAACGCTTCCCTTGTGCCATGGAAGTAATCCTTTTGTGTTGTGCAAACGGCCCCCATTCATGCGGGCGGCCTCCAACGATTAATCGTGATCAAAAAGTTGAATGGGACTGGTATTAACCATCTACAGTAATACCCATCGAACGTGCCGTACCAGCGATCATGCTGACGGCACTTTCTTCCGTGCTGCAGTTAAGGTCTTGCATCTTGATCTTGGCAATCTCAGCAAGTTGTGCACGATTAACCTTACCCACCTTGTCGCGGTGAGAAGCAGAAGACCCCTTGTCGAGTCCTGCAGCCTTGAGCAAGAGAATCGAAGCCGGCGGCGACTTAATCTCGAACGTAAAGCTCTTATCGCTGAAGAATGTTACCAGAACAGGAAGAATCATTCCTGGCTGCTTAGCAGATTTCGCGTTGAACTGCTTGACGAATTCCATACCTGCAAGACCGCGCTGACCGAATGCCGGACCTACCGGCGGCGCCATCGTCGCTTCTCCAGCCTTGAGCTGAAGTTTAAAGGTACCCATGACCTTCTTTGCCATGTCAAATGTCCTTTCGTGGTCTGCGGCAGAACCGTTATGCCCTGCCTCCCACTATGAAATGTTAATGGTTCTCGATTTCAACTTGATTGAAGTCCAGCTCAATAGGCGTCTTACGACCTAGAATGCCAACTTCTACTTTCAACTTTTGCTTTTCTACGTTTACTTCCTTCACCGAACCCTTGAAGTTGGCGAATGGGCCTTCAATCACATTGATAGGATCGCCCTCGCGGAACGATGTCTCTGCTGTGGTGATGTCCTTGCGCTCCTCCACTCTTCCAAGAATTCTGTCTACCTCGTCCTTTTGCAATGGCTGCGGTCCCGATGTCGTGCTGCCAGCAAATCCAACGATAGATGGCAGCGATACAATAACGTCGCGAAGACGGTTATCAAGGCTTACTTCGATCAGGATGTACCCAGGAAGAAAATTTCTTACGCGTGTACGACGCTTTCCGCTACGCACTTCGAACACTGTTTCCGTTGGGATAACAATGCTCAGCACACGGTTCTCTAATCCGAGCCGCACCATCTCGTTCTCAATGGACGTCTTTACCCTAGCCTCGTGGCCAGTAAAGGTACGAAGAGCATACCAGCGTGGCTCGACAGCCAGTGTTGGAACTGCGTCTACCATAACTCTGTCCTCAGTAAATAAACTCGAGGAGCGTTAAAACTCCACGATCGATAATGAACACAAGCGCTGCAAACACCAAACAGGTAGCCACAACAACCATTGTGCTCTCTCTGAGCTGCTCCTTCGTAGGCCAGGAAACTTTCTTCATCTCCTTACTTACGTCAGCAAAAAAACCTCTTATCGCCTCAACCATGTTGCATCTCCGATGCGTTTGTTTTCACGTTGTTTGCACGGGCGGCAGGATTCGAACCCGCGGCCTGCGGTTTTGGAGACCGCTGCTCTACCAGCTGAGCTACACCCGTATAGATTTTCAATTGAGCTGATGACCGGGATTGAACCGGTGACCTCCACCTTACCAAGGTGGTGCTCTACCAACTGAGCTACATCAGCGGCCATCAGCCGTCGTAGACACCAAAGCCCTTCGGTGCACAGAGCATAGCTCCGACACGTCAGGGTCTGACTTCTACACAGAGCGGGAGACGAGACTCGAACTCGCGACCAACAGCTTGGAAGGCTGTGACTCTACCAACTGAGTTACTCCCGCACGAATGCTAACGCATCACGCTTGGTGGGCAGGGAAGGATTCGAACCTCCGTAGACATAAGTCAGCAGATTTACAGTCTGCCCTCGTTGGCCGCTTGAGTACCTGCCCGGCTTTCAGAGCCGGCAAAGATAGGGGGCGGCGTTGACCTGTGCAAATGCTACATCAGGGCAAGAAAGTCTTCGAAGAGGTAATCTGAGTCGTGTGGCCCGGGGCTGGCCTCTGGATGGTACTGCACGGCGAACGCCGGCACATCCTTTAAGGCTATACCTGCACAGGTCTGGTCATTGAGATTCACGTGCGTCATCTCCGCATTTGCAGGCAATGTGTATGGATCTACCGCAAATCCGTGATTTTGGGAGGTGATCTCGATCTGTCCCGTTCTCAGGTTCTTCACTGGATGGTTTGCACCGCGATGCCCGAACTTCATTTTATACGTAGAAGCGCCTATTGCCAGGGAGAGTATCTGGTGTCCAAGGCAAATACCGAAGATTGGCTTCTTCCCAAGTAAATCCTTTACTGTACCGATCGCCTTTGTAACAGCAGATGGGTCTCCCGGACCATTACTCAGGAAAACTCCGTCGGGATTGAGCGCAAGTATCTCTGAAGCGGAAGTCGTTGCTGGGACTACAGTTACATCACATCCGTGATGAGCCAGCCGGCGTAAAATATTCCTCTTCACACCAAAGTCTACAGCCACAACACGCTTTCGAACCGGTTGCGATCCTACCTCGGGCCGATAATCCCATTCGGCATCACTGGCCCCCTGCCACTCGTATGGAGCCTGCGTGGTAACTAGTGGCGTTAAGTCCAATCCGCTCATCGATGGGATCGCTCTGGCGCGCTCAACGAGTTCTCTGGGGTCCAGACTATCTCCGTGGGCGATAATCGACCTCATTGCGCCTTCTAAACGAAGTACCCGCACGATCATACGCGTATCAACACCCTGTATTCCTGCTACACCTGATTCCTCAAGGTATGATTGCAGCGATCGATTGGCACGGTAATTCGAGACTATCGGCGAGAGCTCATGAACCACAAGACCTGAGGCCTGAATGCGGTCAGACTCAACATCGTCTACATTTACGCCATAATTCCCGATATGAGGGTAGGTAAATGTTACAATTTGTCCCGTATACGACGGATCTGTTAACACCTCTTGGTATCCTGTTAGGGCGGTGTTAAAGACAAGCTCACCGGCACATTCAGTACCAACTGCACCAATTGCCTCTCCTTCTATCGTGAGGCCGTTTTCGAGGGCAAGGATGGCCTTGGCAAGTGCCATGTGTAGCTCCGTGTAATCAGTGCGAAAAGTGCATGCGAAAATACTGGTTGTGTACTATTTTCACCACAGGAGTTTTGCCTTCAGTAAGCGATATCATCAAAGAGCCCCATTATCAGGTGGTCCATCGGAGACCACTGCGGTTTCTTCGCTCAATGCGAAGGTGCTGATTCTTAATCAGTCGTACGAGCCCATCAGCGTGTGCAGCGCAAAAAAAGCGCTCATGCTGCTCTTCCTTACAAAGGCAGAGATGGTCGAGCAACACACATCTAAGGTGATTCGAACGGTTCGCAGCAATTACCCCTTTCCTTCTGTGATTCGATTGTGCGCCTATCTCCGCGTGCCATTCAGAAAGATTGAACTCTCGCGCAAGAATATATTTCGCAGAGACGGCATGAGATGTCAGTACTGCGGCACGCAACACCCACCGCTCACAGTTGATCACGTGATTCCACGCTCACGCGGTGGTGGCGATACATGGGAGAATCTTACAACTGCCTGCATTCGATGCAACAACAGAAAAGGCAATAGAACTCCTGACGAGGCAGAGATGCGCTTGCTTGTACTACCCAAGAAGCCCCATCATGTTCTGTTCCTAAAGCACAACCTTGGCAAGGTTGACGACACGTGGCGTCCGTATTTGTTTATGGACTAGCGATTTGCGCGGAATGCGCGTTTGATGCCATTGTCTAGCAGAGATTCATTCTTCGAATCTGCTGGGTCAAGGATGTCTGTATCATCACGAAACGCGGTGCCCACATCAAACTTCAGCGTTGATGATGTAATTGCCCCCTCACCGATCACAAGCGCAGGAGAATACTCAAGCTTAAGATTCTCTGTCACGTCGCTGCGATACACAAACGGAGATGCACCTGTCTTACGGATCACATATCCTTCGATAATGGCGGAATAGCGATCTCCCGTCACAAAGTCCTTAAAGGCAGCATCATTCTCAAACGCTGCCGTTTCACTGCTGCTGAAGCGATGAATCTCAAACTTGAGTCGGTCATACGTTCCCGGTGTTACGTTGACGCTTGATACTACTCTTGTGCCTAGTGAATCCGCCTCATAAATAAAGGGGCCCGTCTTTACGGTGCGGTCGTCCTTGCCAGCAGAGTCTTGTTCAGAGTGCAACACGATACGTGAAACGAGTACACGCACGCGACGTACGCTGAGTCCTACAACTGTTTCGCCCTTGTCCACCTTATCAAAAGGCTTTCGGACTTCTACCAGATTGGGGTTCGTTAGCCCAGACTCGATAACAAAATTCGGTTCAGGAATCACTACGTCATCCGAACAGCCAATCGATAACAATCCTATCAGGGCAAGCAGAATGCCAAACACATGTCTCATGAGAATAGCACTCGGTACAGGGTTGGATGTTTCTATCGACGCCGAGATATTACTTTTCGTGGATGAGGAATGGTAGTGATGAGATCCGGCCACCCTGTTGTTCCACAACCACAAAGTAGATACCTGAGGTCAATGATGATACATCAACGAGCGTGCCCAATGCTGCATCGGACATGACAGTCTGCCCCCGCACATCTACGATAGTTCGGATCTTGGAATCACTCGGCACATGCATCCGCAGAACGCCGTCGTACACTGGCTGCGAAAGCACCGCAGCACCATTATGCTGTGCTTCTTCAGTCACCGACGTAGTAACACCGAATACAAGCTTATACCAGGGTGTAGCGTTAAGCTTTGTATCAATCAGTGTAGTGAATTTGTTCCCCGCACGCCGAGAGACACCAATTGGTTTTCTTCCGGCAAGGGGCTGTCCATTCTCTGCCAACGGGATAATCGTCAAGGAGTCGAATTGGGGCGCAGTAAATGTCACCCGCACTCCAACACCCTCCATCTGAATATTCCCCCTACCCCAGCGTGACAAGTCGGTATTCTCTGCGTTAAACACAGCCCCCTCATTAAGTACTCGCGTACTTATCGTTAGCAGTGCCTGGTCCGATTCGGACAATGGCTTATCGGTCAAGGAATGCAGAGCAACAAGAGCATGCCTTCCAGCGGTTGTCTGTTCGGCAGTGAGAAGGTCTGCAGTAACAATCTGCCCCTCAAGTCTTCCCATGAGCGCTATATGGGTTGGAGTTGCAATACGCATCTGGCCCTTGGTTGCATCCCAAAAGATCTGCTCATTCTCTGCATCCAGTGCTGCAAGATCCACCGTGCCGGAGAGCGCGGAGATGTCGAGGTGTGGCATAAACGACTCTTCTGCCGCCGGATCAAGATTCACAGACACACGCCGAAACAAAGGCATACGCGAGTCTGGACTGATCATGAGACTGTAGTTGTTTAGCGCATGAAGCGACGGTACTTCGACAGATTCGCGGGTATGCTGAATAACGATTTTCTTGGCCGACGGGGCTATTGCACCGGTGCGCATCAGTGATGACGTCCACGGGAATAACGACAGCACGTTCGGCTTGTTCATCAGAATCCAATAGTTATTGGAATCTACACGGTTGGATCCAGCACGCGCGTTCTCCGAATAGACGCTAAAGAAAATACCGTCCCAGTCCTGCAGACCATTGTACGCTGGTAGAACCGTCATCATCTCGCTTTGATACGGTCGTGGGAACTGGTATGCGAGATGAGAAATCACAAAGGCCTTACCCTCCGGACGTACCTGTGCATGAGAAGTCAGCGTGCCACCATAGAACTCGTCCAACATAGACCCTGTAGACGAGCGCCATTCTGCGTTACCGAATACTTCATATTCTTTAGCTGCCGCCATGTCGTAGTAGCTCACAAACCGGTAGGACGGACACATGAGCACCGGTGATGCGAGCGTATCCCTTACAAGCTTGCGGATGTTAGTAAACATCGTCGTCAGGTTTTCATGAAGGAAGGCCGCGTTCGCCTTTGCTCGCTCACCGGTGATAGTGTTATCGAGCATTGGCGATAACAGAATATTCCGCTTCGTAAGACTCTCGCCAGGCTTGAGTCCAGGAACCGCCGCTTCGCGGAACTGCACGTCATCCAGATACACGTCTCCTGAATCAGCTCCCATCAGAAAGCCAGCATAAGCTGTGGTGGTATCCGTTGCAGTGGAAGTAAACGTGAAATCATACTTCTGCCACGTGGAGCTTAGCTGAACTTCTGTTTGCGGTCCGTAGGAATTGTATGGTGACGTTCCGTTGTAGATGTAGAGCGTCATCGAGCGCTTAGCTCGCTGAGGTGTGGTCTTTGCCCAGAAAGAGAACTGGTACGTCTGCAGTCTGCGCATGACAGGAATCTTCTGGTTTAGGTTTAGACCATACACTGAACGTGTTTCATCAAGCTTATTGATGCGAATTCGAGCACATGACGAACCCTCGTGCTTCTCTGCATCACTGTATTGCAGGATCGCCTGTGCTCCACTGGTCGTATTGACAAAAAACTGCCAAACTGTATTAAACGGATCTTCAAAATTTCCGTTGATCAAGACGTTACTTGGATTTGCTGCCTTTGTGCTCCATGCCGCAGACAGCGCTTGATCAGTCGTGTAACGTTTTTGTAGCCATGATTGCCACAGGGAATCTATCAACTTGACATGCTGTGTGCCGGTGGATGCCTGACCATTGGTATTCGGGCGAACAACGTCCTGCGTGTACACCCAGTGCGCTGTCAGAGACGCATCTTCAGATGCCACGATGAATGCAACGGCAGGGTCATCTTTATAGGCTAGGTTGGTAAATGTATTTACATGACTCAAAAGCGCACGAATGATGTTCCGATGAATCTGCTGAATCACAGGATTGAACATCGACGGCACGCGCGCGCCCCAGCTCGCAGAGTCCGGCTGAATCACCCCATCGTCTGGCTTCGGCGTCCACGTGGATTGGAAACACAAAACATAGTAAATGCCATTCTCGCGAAGCTGATGCGTCAGCCAATCAAACTTGAGCATCTGTCCCGCACTGAGTCCGTTACCAAGTGTCTTGGTCTCGTTCGCATCGAACATGCTTACAGTAGACCATACATTCACATCGAACGTATTGAACCGCACACAGTTAACGCCCATAGATCGGAGGCGTCGCGCAAGTTGCACGGCGCTGGCGCTATCCGGAAATGCGGAATACCATTGTAGCGTTGTACCAACGATGCGAAATCTCGTGCCATCATTAAACGCGAAGTGGCCGTCTTTGAGCACCACTCGCCCCCTACTGCCAGCTTTTTCAACGTCTGCATTATGTGCCAATGCAGGGTCGATGGTGCTCGTATCGGAATACCAGAATGGATAGGGATTGGTAAGGGGCTGCGCTTCTGCCATTTGCGCTAAGCCTACAAACATGATTGCAGATAGTGCAACCACAGAACGGATACGTAAGGTCATAGTTGTGTGAACGTTATCGAGATACGTTGACGAATGTATGTGTTGTGCGCGGGCCATCCTCGAGTGTAACGATGTACGTTGCTTCGGAAAGATGTGAGACGTCGATGCTGCCAACCCCAGTCCAACCATCAAGGATGGCAGTGCCGCAGACCTTCCCCCGCATATCGCTGAGTTTGAGGACAGCATTTGATCCTTGCGCAACATTTGCTCGGACAGTAACAACGTGAGCTGCCGGATTAGGCGCTACTGTCAAGAACATTTGTGAAGTCCGCTGATGATCCTCAACGGATGTTGGCAACGCCTTAAAGATTGATGGAGCGGTTGTGCTGAAGTCTTTATACAACAGCTGCTGTGCCTGTGTTGATGGCACACCAAACCACTGCAACAGAACACTTGCATACACATCACGGTAGTCGTGCTGCATCTTCATGTCGCCGATCGCATCGAGATCCTGAAGGTTTGGATTTGCACCGTAGACGCCGCCGTTTACTTGTGAACCAAACACGAAGAGTGGTGCAGCTGTGCCGTGATCTGTGCCTGTACTACCGTTCTCCGCCACGCGACGTCCGAACTCTGAAAACGTCATGCCGGCAACACGCTCATGGTGCCCCTTGGCCTGCATCTCTGCCATAAACGCTGAAACCGCTTCGCTAAGCTCAGTGAGAAGGTTCGCATGGATCCCAAGCGTTGGGTCGGTGGTAAGCGTCTGGTTTGCATGTGTATCGAAACTCGCGGCTGCCCACGACACGAGATAGACACGGGTCTTGAGTCCGCCGGAGATTAACTGCGACACAACTTTGAGTTTACCAGCGAGGTCCGATGTTGGGAAGTCTGCTGTTGACGATCCAGCTTTGTCGCTTGCCTGTTTGACCACCTGGGCATAAACGTCCGCACTCTTGGCAATGTTGCGCATGAATGCGATCTCTTTGCCGGCCGGCGTGTCGGTTTGCTCGCTGCTTGGTACCTCGGCCGAACCGCCCCCACCGTTAACGAGACGATAGAACTCTTCTGGATCACGGAAGCTGATACCCATTGTTCCTGAAGAGCCGAGCAGACCCAACGATGTCTGGGTTCCGATTTGAATCGCAAGGGGGTGAGCAGGGAGCTCGGTCGGGTAGCCCGGAGCGAGTGTCTGCAAATAACGCCCAACCCATCCTGTAGAGCCAAGCACATCGGCATCCGTCGCAGTGAGCCAGATGTCTGTTCCACGAAAGTGCGAGCGGTCTGGGTTTGGATACGAGACACCTTGGACGATCGCCAGCTGACCCTGATCGTAGAGTCCTCTGAAGCCCTTCATTGCCGGATGCCAGCCAAGGTCATCATGTATGCGAAGCGTCTTGTTCTTTGGAATCGCGATCGTGGGGCGCCCCTCATAGTATTGTGGGTTGTTGATCGGCACAACTGTGTTGAGTCCATCATTCCCACCAAAGAGCTGAATTAGGACAAGAATCCGGTCCTGCTCTTCAAGCATCGCATGCAGACGTGGGTCGCCCCCTGCCAAAGCCTGAACCGTAAATGAATTGATCAGTGTCGGAAGTGTCGATACCGTTGCACCAGCAATGCCAGCTGAACGAAGAAAAGAGCGGCGTTTCATTGTGTTTCTCCTCACGTCAACTGATACTCGGGCATGCGTACGATCGCTTGCAGCAGGAACTTGATGCGTTGCGTTGCCGACGGTGAATTAATGTTCCACTCATAGACCTGTGCACCAGCAAGCATGATGTCGAGAAGGACATCAAGCTGTTTCTTAGTAACTGGAACTGCCAACATCAGCGAGGCCATGTTGGCCACAAGTTTCACTGCGTCGTCGGCATCAGGGAGCTGTTTGGCCATCGCTACGACGTCCGGCGTCAAACTCTTGCCATCAGCGTCGAGCAGCTTTGCCGAGCTTCCGGCCTGACGTCCGTCAATGAATGCTTCGGCAAATCGCTGCCGTTGGGGAAACGTCGAACTGGTGATCCACGCGTGATGCCCCTTCCATCCCTCGACAGTAGGCGGATAGAATGGCTCCTGTGTAAGTTTTGTCATGGTGGCAACTGCGTAGGCTGGCTGCACGCCACGGGCACCCAACACAGATGCGAGGCCAACAACCATCTCTGCCGGACTCTTGATGAGTGCGCCACGAACCGCAGACGAGTAGAAGTACTCTGATGATAGGAGCGTCTGCAGGATCACATTCATGTCGTAGTTCGCATCACGCACGATCTTCTGCAAGTTGCTAACCACCTCGTCTGTTGGATAGAACTCAACGAACTGCTTGATGATGCGTTTGGCAACGTAGCGACAACACGCGTCGGATTCCAATGTTATGCGCACAACGTCCTTCCAGTCCCAAGAGCCGGTCTTTCCGAGGATGGTCTTTGTTCCCGTATCGGCGAGCTGACGCGAGTAGACACCCTGAACGCCGTTAATGCGCCAGCCTGTAAATGCGCGCGCTGCTTCGAGTACATCCGATTCTGTGTAATTGCCAATTCCTAGTGTAAACAACTCGAACCATTCGCGAGCAAAATTCTCATTAGGCCGGCCCTTAACGCTGAGTTCGCCGTTCAGATAGCGCAGCATCGCTGGGTCACCCACCATCTTCTCAGCAAGTGTGGCATAACTCGTTGCATTGCTGCGTATGAGCTTGTGCTGATTAAGAAGCCATTGGGCTATGTAAACGTTGATGTAATCCGATGTAAAAATATTGTGCCACATAGACACGAGCTTTTCGTGCACGTGCGGCACCGACAGGACTCGAGACATCCACCATTGCTGCATTTCTGGCCACAAACGAGCATTGGCCGCAAAGTCCTGGAGGTTGGGCACTGTATTTGCCCAAGCAAGATCTGGCTGGGGCGGAACAGGGTCCGCTAACAGTTTCGCAATTGCCTCGGAAGGGGTAAGACCCACTAACGCTTTTGTAGCTTGGTACGTCGGATGGTAGGTTGCCCTGCGAAGCAAGTGCACAGCATCTTCCAGCGAGAGCGGCGTTGTTCTAATCTGTAGAGTTTCCATAGCCGCAACATACGTACTTTTGTCAACCAAAATCACACCGAAGGAAGAGGGTTACATCGATGGCTATACAGCAACCAACATCGTTTATTTCTAAGTACGCAGACGTACTTGCCTATGGGGCAATTCTTGTGTCTGTTGTTGCCTTTTTTGCCGATGCTCTCTTTGGCGGCAAGAACTTCATGAGCGGAGGTGACAACGTTGCCTTTTACTCGTTTGTACCCTATCTCGAGAAAGCAAAAGATGCGGGTGAGTTTCCGTTATGGGTTCCCTACATTTTCAGCGGCATGCCATCTTTAGCATCCTTCTTGGCCGCCGGAGACCGCTCTTGGGACTTTATTGGACAGCTGGTCTTTGCATTGCCACGAATGATGGGCGATCTCTTCAACAACGACACAGCCCGTCTAGCACTTTGGTACGTGATCTATGGCTGGGGCGTCTACACACTTACTCGTGTTAAGGGGCTCACCAGGCTTATTGGTGTCTTTTCAGCCATAGCGGCAATATTTAGCACGTTTGTGATCGTCTGGATCATGATCGGACACAGTACGAAGCCTGTATCGATGGCTACATTACCATGGATTCTGCTGGCACTGGAAAGACTACGCGAGAAGTTTAGTATCGGCAATTTGTTTTTACTCACTCTTCCACTGATCGTGCTCGTTACAGCAACACACCCACAGATGATGTTCTACATTGGCTGTGGAACAGCCATCTACATGTTGGTTGAGCTGATCACGCGACTGATCACAAACGAAGGTTGGATGGATGTGGTCAAAGCAGGAGCAGGACTTGTTGTAGCTGCTCTGATAGCTCTGGGTTCACATGCTGATATGTTCATGGCCACGCGCGAGTATACGCCTGAATCTACCCGCGGTTCAGCGCCACTTGTGCAGTCAACAACCAACACCCAAGACCAGTCTGGTGGGAATGATTATGAGTATGCAACCAACTGGTCGTTTTCACCTGGAGAGATGTTCACATTCCTCGTTCCAAACTATTACGGCTTCGGAAACACCACCATTAAAACCAGTCGAACAGCTACCCCTCAGCGCGGCAATCTATACTGGGGACAGATGCCGTTTACGGATGCTGCCAATTACATGGGAGTGGCAGTACTCGTACTTGGAATCATTGGGATCTGGCATTATCGCTGGGATCCGTTTGTAATCTTTCTGGCCGTTGTAGGTGTTTTTTCGTTGCTGCTTTCGTTCGGGAAGAACTTCCCATTACTCTATAACATCTTTTACAATGTTGTTCCAGCATTCAATAAGTTCAGAGCCCCCTCCATGGCACTCTGCTTACTGCAGTTTGCGTTACCAGTGGCAGCGGGATATGGGCTATCAGCGATCTCTGCATGGGCTTCATCAGAGGCCGGTGGACAGCGCGGCAAACGCGGAGTTGCTGTGATAGCCGCAGTAGCAATCATGTCGGCTCTTGTATTCTTGGCCGCAAAGGACGAGGGTGACTACAAGGACAATGTTCGCGATGCCATCATGGCCAAGCAGAGTGGAAACCCGCAAGCGTCTGTCTCAGATGAGTTTCTTGATATTGTCTACAACGAGATGCATGCAGATGCGATGGTTGCTGTCTTCTTACTGCTTGCAACAGGTGGTCTCGTTTTCGCTACCTCTCGCGGCGTTATCAAACCGAATGTTGCTGTGATTATGGTGTTGGCCATTACGGTGATCGATCTCTACCGCGTAGACAAGCGGCCATACGAGCCACAAAAGGGATCGCCGGAGAAGAATGTGTTTGCAGAGAACGATGTTGTGACGTTCCTCAAGAAAGAGTCAGCCCCTTACCGCATTTGCGATATCTCGAGCGCGTTTCCTGCCAATTGGTGGGCATATCACTTCATCGAAAGTGTATCGGGTTACTCTTCTGCGAAACTCCGCGTCTATCAAGACATGCTGGATATAGCAGCACCAGGCACTGGACAAAAACCAGCGCAAGGCAATTCTGCTATACTCAATCCATTTTTATGGAATCTGTTCAACGTAAAGTATATCATCTCTGATCGGCCCATCTACCAGGGGGTTGAACCTGCATTCAAATCACAGGAAACACAGTTGCTTGTCTATAAGAACGAAGGGGTTCTTCCGCGTGCGTGGTTTGTTGACTCGATCGCTATCCAGTCAGACAAGCGTGTTCTACTCGAGCAGCTTCGCGACGGTAGGTTTAATGCACGCCGCAAAGCACTGGTTGAATCGTCATTCGATGGCATGAACTCCTGTGGCTCCGATACTATGTCCACAGCCCAAGTTGTAGACCGCGGCAATCAGAAGCTAACGATCAAGGCCACCACAGCAGCCAAGCAATTGCTTGTTGTGAGTGAAGTTTTTTACGATGAATGGCACGTCTACATTGATGGAAACGAAGCGCCAATTGTTAAGACGAATTTCTTGCTGCGTGGGGTAGTTGTTCCACCAGGGACGCACATGGTAGAATTCAGATATCAAAGTCCTGCCTTTGAAACAGGACGTACAATTAGCATTGCTTCAAACATTGCTACCTCGTTACTTGGCTTGGGTGCACTTGGCATATGTTTGATGGCACGGCAACGGAGCAAACAACAAGCATGAGCAATGAACTTGAATCGATTTGCAAAGCATCTATAAAGAGCTGTGGCTACCTTGAGTTTGATGCCGCTACTCTAGCCTCCATGACGCCGGAAGATGCAGCTCAGGTGTATGCAGCATTCGGATCTCGTTATCTGCTAAAGCTCCCTAGCCACGAGATCGCATTTCAGGAGTGGCTGCGTATTGCAGATCCTGCCGTGTGGAAGGATCTATGGGAAGATCAGCCAGATACCGCCTACCTTGTATCGGTGCTCTTCCTGCAAGACTTTGTAGGGGGCAAGCAGAGTGGCGCATTTTTGATTTGCGACCTTCAAACGACTGATAACTATTATTTCACCCCAGACATGCTTCTTGAGAAAGAGTCAACAGATTTTGTTGAGGCTGTCCGTGAGAGATTTTTGGCTGGTGGCAATATGACAGTTGAGCAGGCAATAACCGTGGAGATGTCTGCTGGCCCAATGGACATCTGGCACTTCGCCTATCTACGTAATGTCGAGCTTGATAGAGCAAAGAAGGCCGTGGCATCACTGGTCGAAGACAGGATCATAGTACACGTGCCCAAAGCTGAGCATCTTTCGTCATTTTTCGACGTTGGCTAAACCATGATTGTGATGAAGTTTGGTGGAACCTCTGTTGCCAATTCCGATGCACTGCGTCGTGTGGCCGCAATAGTTACGTCGCACGCACCACAACATCACGGAACCGTGGTAGTGCTATCTGCAACATCAGGCACAACAACAAGACTTTTACAGCTGGCTGCAGATGCCGCTACTGGGTCCAATACCGACGATGCATTTGATACGATCTCACAGCAGCACCTTACGATTGCGCGCGAGCTCGGAGTAGATCACGAGCCTACAGCAGAACTCCTCAAGCAGCTTTATCAGCATATAGACGCAGCACGAACACTTAAGGAATGTCCACCCCAAAGTCTAGATGCTGTGGCGGCTTTTGGCGAACTGTTGAGCACAACGGTTTTTCATCAGTACCTGCTGAGCATGTATGCAAACATTGCATTTGTCGATGCTCGTGCTTGTGTAGTAACAGACGATTCGTATACATGCGGCAAGGTTGATGTTGTAGCTACTGCTACACAGACAAAGCAGCAAATACATCCGTATTTACGACAAGGCAGTGTTATTGTTACGCAGGGTTTCATTGCAGCCACTGTAGATGGAATCACAACTACTCTTGGTCGTGGTGGATCAGATTACTCGGCGTCCGTGCTGGGAAGTGCGCTCGATGCACAAGAGATTCAGATTTGGACAGATGTTAGTGGTGTCTATACATGCGATCCACGCATCGTGGCCGCAGCTCGCCCCCTTGAATCGATCTCGTTTGAAAGTATACGGCTCTTGTCGCGATACGGTGCAAAGGTGCTTCATCCCGAAACCGTTGTACCTGCTATTCGCGCCGGCATACCCGTGCGAGTGCTCAATACCTTTAGCCCCGATGAAACTGGTACGGTGATTACGGCAGAATCACAAAGAGACCATGCAGTTTTGGCTATTGCGCTTACGCAACCATGCTTTAGAATTCAGACTGATGGTGATGGCTATGATGCGTTGATGTCTATCGATTTTATACGACATCATGTTTCACTGGCTACAATAACCCGCAGTGGGAACACGATTGTTGTTCATACGCCAGATAGTGCTGTTCAACGAGCCATCGATGTTGCTGCTGTCGGTTGCAGATTCGATTGCGACGAGGTGGCATGTATCGCTGTGGTAGGAGCGCGTGTTACAGAACCGGCTGTTGTACAATCAATAGTCGAGTGCCTTCAATCGTTTCCGAATTGCACGATGAGTACATTGATGCAACCATCATGTGTACTGATAACTGTTGAACTCGACATAGCCATGCAAGCTTGCAATGCGCTTCACGCGCTTGTCTCGTCGCCCTCGTCATAAGCCTCTTGAAGAGCAGTACGCACCGGTTCGATGTGACGTAAAAACTGAGCAAATGCTACACCGGCTACCATGATGCGGAACTCCGTAACATCCCAGCATGGCGTTAGCATTGTTACGTGTAGCGCACTATTAGGAAGGCTCCATATAAGGCCTGTAGAACCTATTATGGCGGTCATGCAGGCGATATGCAGATTTCGACGGATTACATAGTACCCTGTTAGGTAGGAGATTCCCCAAAGAATCAGCGGCAATGGGTTTACAAGTGCGTATACGCCAACAGCAGTAGCTAGTCCGCGACCACCCTTGAAGGCGAGAAAGACACCGTAGTTATGCCCAAACACCACAGCTACCCCGGCCCAAGCTACCGCAGCGAACCAATCTCCATGCAACTGTTTTGCAATAACAATAGCGACAAGGCCTTTTACTGCGTCCAGCACGCCAACGAGGATTGCAGCCCACTTGCTACTTCCTACATCCCAGAGATTGCGGGCACCAATGTTTCCTGTACCCTCTCTGCGCAGGTCGTTGCTACCCGGCTGAAGCTTACGAACGATCCATGATGTTGGGATACCACCAAGCACAAAACATGCAGCGGCTAGGGCGAGAAGTCCAAGATTCATACAAGCTCCTTCACAAACTGACGCAGTTCGATGTACAGTAACTCTAGGGGCAGTCCCACAATAGTATAATAGCAACCGTCAACGCGGTGAACAAACATTGCCCCAAAGTCATCTTGAATGCCATATGCACCAGCTTTGTCAAGGGGCGAACCAGAGCTGATATATGCATGTATCTCGTCGTCACTAAGGTCTCGAAATGTCACATGTGTATGCCGCGACGATATGCGCTTTCGCATAGAGGATGCAGATACATGCACCAGAGCAAGCCCAGTGAAAACGGTATGCGTGCGCCCGCTGAGAGCGCGCAGCATTCGATATGCGTCGTCGTTGTCGGCAGGCTTGTTAAGCACTTGGCCATCGAGCACTACCGTTGTGTCACTACCAATCACAATTGCATCATCGGCGCATAGTGCGCAAGCAGCTGTAGCTTTTAGCAAGGCCAAATGTTCAACGTACGCACTGGGCTCAATAGTTGTTGGGACGCTGTCTTCGTCAACATTGGGAACTACCGTTTCGAACGTAAAACCAACATGCCGCATCAGCGTATTGCGTCGAGGAGACTGTGACGCAAGCACCAAGCGGCATGGAAGATTGAGTAGCGTATTTAAGGAAATCATACGCTGCGAACTTACAGAATCAGACTACTGGGCAAGCGCCTTTTCGACGTCGGCGATTACATTAGCTGCCATTGGGTCAACTCCACTCTTGTAACGAGCGATGATCTTGCCGTCTTTGCCAATCAGGAACTTCTCGAAATTCCATCCGATTTCACCGGCTAAGGCAGTATTACCGCCACCAGCAGTCAAAAACTCATATACAGGGGCCTTGTCGCTACCTTTAACAGAAATCTTTGCAGCCATCGGGAACGACACGCCATACTTGGCCGAGCAGAACTGCTTGATTTCATCATTCGTACCTGGCTCTTGAGCGCCAAAGTCATTAGCTGGGAAACCCAGTACTACGAGCCCTTTGTCTTTGTATTGCTCATAAAGCTTTTCAAGCGGACCGTATTGCTTTGTGTAGCCACAGAAAGAGGCTACGTTCACAACCATTACAACTTTGCCTTTGTACTCCGATAGTAACATGTCTGTACCGTCGATTGACTTTACACTGTAATCGTGAAAAGAGGTGCTCATGGTAATTAGTGCCAGTAGTGAGATGAATAACGTTTTCATTGCATATCCTTTATGAGTGTGCGCTTGTTAACAATGAAAACCACCGGAGGATTCCCGCGTTGATTAACAAAGTTGGTTTCCATGCACGTCCAGCTGGCCTGCGGCAGACAGGTAAGTAGGTCACGTATTGCTTGAAGCTCCAGTTCGCCGTCACTGTGGCGATAACAAACGACTGTTACAACGCCACCGATGCGTACAAGCGACATAGCCCTCTGCATAGCAGAGAGCGTGGTTGATGGTTGTGTTGTTATAGACTTGTTGCCCCCGGGCAAATAGCCAAGGTTGAATGTGACGGCCGCAACATTGCCGTGATGCTCCTGAGCCAGATGCATATGCATGTTCTCATGCCCATCACAGATTATTCGCGTATCGGCATGGACATCCCCAAGCAGGCCCTTTGTCATTGCGATTGCAGACTCTTGAACATCAAAACCATATACGATCCCACTGTTGCCGACCAGTTGGGCCAAGAATACCGCATCGTGTCCGTTACCAACGGTGGCGTCTACCACGACATCACCCTTCTGCACGATACACGTCAGCAAACGATGTACGTAACTATTCGCATTGTCCATGTATCACCCCTTCCACCACCGTACACAGTCGATCTCGGGGTCAAGGGGCACCCCATGCAACATATGAGCCAACAGTTGTTGTGCAGCCCACGGACCCTGCAGAGCCCCTTTTGTGCCAAGTCCGTTGAAGATGTAGTGTTGAAGATGCTCTGGATGACGTCCGACAAGTGGACGTTTAAACTGCGTGGACGGCCTAATTGCGGCGCGGTGCCCCAGGACTGTAATCTCCTTGCTAGTCATAAGGCGTGCTTGCTCTAGGAGGTACTCTCTGCCCTTTGCCGTTGGTGACGGATCATGATCATCCCAATCGTTTGTAGCACCTATGCGAAATCTACCATTAACACGAACACCGCTTTCCAAAACTGGAAGTATCCATGTACCATTGGTAAGTATAACATCGATATCTAGGTCTTTAATCTCGACATCAAGAATCTCGCCCTTCGATGGCTCAATCGGCAACCAATTCCATAACTCATGATGCAGTGCCCGATATCCAGTACACCAGATAATATGTTTCGCATCAGCTGGAATACTGGAGGTAAACTCAACATGTGATTTCATGTGTTCTATGAACGCAGCTAGGTCAACGGTTGCAACTCCCGCATGTTCGAACCCACCATTCGGATATGTAGTGCCATCATGCATACCCGGCTGGATTGAGCGCACATCGAGGTGATCAAACTCTCCACGGCTAGTGCGTTCCTGGAACCATAACTGCATTTGCGGCTCACGAAAAATCCTCCGTAGCATCCAATCGTGCCAGATGTCACGTCCTACCTGGCGAGAAACATCGTTATAAACTTGGCGAGCAATCGCAGCGAGTTCTGGTCCACGCCATGTGGGCTTTAACCTCTTTCCGGTAATCGGTGTTATCATTCCTGCTGCTACGCGCGACGAGCTGTGATCGTCGGCTGCATCTTGCACGGTTACCTGATAGCCCTCGAGCAGGAGCTCACGTGCCAGAAGTGCACCTGCGATTCCGAAGCCAACGATATGAGCGTGCTTCATACGAACTTTCCAGCAAGATCTCTAATCACGACGCTCGCGCATGCCCCGCCAAACGCAGCAGGGATGTATGGTACGGTGCCAAAGGCAGACTTCTTATTGTTAGCGCCATCGGTAAACATGAGAGAGCCGTGCTCTGTTTCTTCGAGCGAGTATACGGCTGTGATACCTTCGTAGATACCAACACGATGCAGGCGCTTGCGCACGAATCGTGCAAGCGGACACTTCTGTGATTGTGAGATGTCGGCAACGCGAATCATTGTTGGGTCCATCTTGCCCCCTGCTCCCATAGAGCTAACTGTGCGGAAGCCCAGACGATAGGATGCATGGAGTAGAGCAACTTTGGGAGCAAGTGAATCAATAGCATCAACCACGTAGTCATACGAGCCTGCTAGAAGCCGCTCAACTGTTTGCGGCGTAACGAACTCGCGTATAACGGTCAGCTGCAGATCCTGGTTGATGTCGCGTAGCCGCTCGCGCATTACCTCTGTTTTGAATCTACCCTCGGTACTTTGAAGCGCCGGCAGCTGTCTATTTCTGTTGGACGGATCTACGACGTCGGCGTCTACAATGGTCATGCGCCCGATACCCGCACGTGCAATAAACTCCGCTGCAAATGAGCCTACGCCGCCAAGGCCTACAACCAGAACATGCTTCTGAGCAAACGCTTCAACAGCATCATCACCAAGAAGTAGCCTCGTGCGGGAGGTCCATCCAGCATCTGTCATCGCTTGAAGACGGTTTCGAAATTCTGCTGCTGGATCGCGCATAGTTCTTCTGTGGTAATTCCTCGCACGTTTGCAACGGCAGCATAGACTTCGTGAATTGGTATCTCATCCACGTCTGTCTCTAGCAACAGACGGTCTGCTGGACACATTTTTAGTGCATCAATCAACGACGCAGATTCCTTTAGAACGGCAGCACCGAATGATACATACATACCTGCATCTAAGCATTGCTTGGCAAGATCGGCACCCTTCACAAATCCATGGAGCATCCAGGGCTGCGCAGGGTTGATGAACTTGTGAACACGAAGCAGTTCATCATGCGCCTTCACGCAATGAATGACAAGGGGCTTCGAGACACGCTCGGCAAGGTCTGCCATGTATTCAAACGCGTCTACTTGATGTTGCCACAATGCATCACATGCACGATCGATTCCAACCTCGCCGATTGCAAGCACCAGTTCTTCCTGTGCAAGATCCTCAGTGATATCTGCTGCATCTCGCCAATCGCTCGTGACATCCCAAGGATGCAAACCAACAGTGCATATCCCATCGGTTTCAAAGACCTCAGTTGAGGCAGTGATGCGAATACTAACCAGAGTAGTTGTCGCTGAGTCGGCGGAACGACGATGCGAGTGGGCGTCGAAGTACGTCATCTGAAGATTGTGGATAGGACCTGAACTATGAGTAACTGTTGGATGTGCAGTGGTCTAAAATTAGAAATGATATGCGAAACTGACCTCATACATCAGGAGCTCCAGTATCTGAATCTCCAGATTCGATGTCTAAACGGGCACGTATTGCCAAAGCTTCATACTTCTGCCTGAACTCATCTAGCTGGGACTCTTCCATTTCTTCCAGATCAAGCAGGGCATTATAAGCCCCTTGCGTGGCGCGTATCAACTCATCAAGCTTGAGGTGGATTGCTTCGGTGTCGCGGTTTTGGGTGTTTTGGATGAAAAACACCATCAGAAACGTCAGAATTGTTGTTGCGGTATTGATAACCAGCTGCCATGTGTCGCTGAACTCAAAAATGGGCCCTGTATCTACCCATGCAAGTATGAGCATCACTGCACCAACAAAAACGATGGGCCTACCTGTAATTCTGGCCGTGCTCTTTGCTATTGCTGAATACCAAGACGAAGCGTTCATAGACGAATTTACTACCGGACGGCAACCATACAAGTCCAAACAAAAAGGGGCCGAATGGAACATCTCCATCCGACCCCATAAACCGACGTGAAGATCTTAATACATGTCCATTCCGCCACCATGTGAATGCGGAGCAGCATCTTTCTTCTCAGGCTTTTCCACGATTGTGGCTTCTGTTGTGATCAACAGTGATGCTACAGATGCCGCATTCTCCAGCGCAACGCGAGAAACCTTCGTTGGATCGATCACGCCTGCCTCGAGAAGATCTTCGAACTTCTCTGAGTAAGCATTGTATCCAAATGTTCCGGTTCCTTCCTTGATCTTTGCTACAATAACGGAACCTTCGAGTCCGGCATTGTCTAGGATCTGGCGAATCGGCGACTCAACAGCGCGACGCACAATACTGATACCTGTTGCTTGATCGTGATTTTCTGTCTTCAGACCATCGAGCTTATGGAGTGTGCGCAAATACGCAACACCACCACCAGGAACGATACCTTCTTCTACCGCAGCGCGCGTTGCATGAAGTGCATCTTCTACGCGTGCCTTCTTCTCCTTCATCTCTACTTCAGTAGCTGCACCAATCTTAAGAACCGCTACGCCACCCGAGAGTTTTGCAAGGCGCTCTTGGAGCTTTTCACGATCATAGTCGCTTGTTGTTTTTTCAATCTGCGACTTGATTTCGTTAATACGCTTCTTGATATCGTCAGAGCTGCCTGCACCTTCAACGATTGTTGTGTTGTCCTTGTCGATCGCAACGCGCTTTGCCTTGCCCAGGTGCTGAAGAGTTGTGCTCTCAAGCTTATAGCCCTTTTCTTCGGATACAACCATTCCGCCTGTGAGTACTGCGATGTCCTCGAGCATAGCCTTACGGCGATCACCAAAGCCCGGGGCCTTAACAGCTGCGATCTTGAGTGTACCACGAAGGCGGTTCACTACCAATGTAGCAAGCGCTTCGCCTTCAATATCCTCTGCAATGATGAGCAGGGGGCTTCCCGATTGTGCAGTCTTTTCCAAGACTGGGAGAAGATCCTTGATTGCACCAATCTTCTTGTCGTGGATGAGAATAAATGGGTTTTCGAGAACACACTCCATCGTGTCTGGATCTGTTACGAAATATGGAGAGAGATAGCCGCGGTCAAACTGCATACCTTCCACAACGTCTACAGACGTTTCCGTACCCTTCGCTTCTTCAACAGTAATAACGCCGTCCTTACCAACCTTTTCCATCGCATCTGCGATAAGGTTGCCGATCGTTGCATCGTTGTTTGCAGAGATCGAACCTACCTGAGCAATTTCCTTCTTACCTGGAACCGGACGTGAAAGTTCGCGCAAACCTTCATGGATTGCCGTAACTGCCATGTCGATGCCGCGCTTGAGGTCCATTGGGTTTGCACCTGCTGTAACGTTCTTGAGTCCTTCAGCAACAATAGCTTGCGCCAATACCGTTGCTGTGGTTGTACCATCACCAGCGATGTCGTTGGTCTTCGATGCAACTTCACGAACCATGGAGGCCCCGAGATTCTCGATTGGATCTTCGAGTTCAACTTCCTTTGCTACTGTTACACCATCCTTCGTGATTGCCGGTGCACCAAACTTCTTGTCGATAACAACATTGCGGCCCTTTGGTCCGAGTGTTACCTTAACAGCATCTGCAAGTTGATCAACACCGCGCTTGAGAGCCGCACGTGCGTCAACATCAAATGTTATGATCTTGCTTGACATTTTGATTATTCCTTGTGATTAATTGACATGGATTGAAACGTTGCCGCGAACTAGCCGACGATACCAAAGATGTCTGCTTCGCGCATGATGAGATAGTCCTCACCGTCGATGCTGATTTCAGTGCCAGCATACTTTCCGTAGAGTACTTTGTCGCCAATCTTGACCTGCATTGGCGTTACCGTACCATTATCGAGCTGCTTGCCAGAACCGGCAGCAACGATCGTTCCTTGCATCGGCTTTTCTTTGGCCGTATCTGGAATAATGATTCCACCCTTCGTTACCTCTTCAGCTTCTGCTGGCTTCACGAGCACACGATCGTGCAATGGGGTCAAACTCATAAAATCCTCCAACTTGTAATTGTGAATATGACTATGGTTATCTCTCGTCGACGCGCAGTGACGAATGGTTAGCACTCGTAGTTTATGAGTGCTAATACTGTCTGTCGGGATGCGAAATTACAGGGTTGCCGTGGCCACTACAAGTGAAAATGTGGCAATAATCAGTCGGCAACTACGCCAGTTAGGCGCACTCTACTGCCAGTATGGCAGCATTGTTAGAAAATGACGCCAAAAAGGGCATCAATTACAAGAATGCTGGCGGCGGAGATTGTGAAAGCGCGCACTGTAGACTTACCGACACCTTCTGCGCCTCCATCGGTTTGAAAACCAACATGACATCCAATGATCGCCGTAAAGCCGCCAAACACAAAGGACTTGAGAACACCCCGAAAGATTTCCTCAATGCTAAAAAACTGCTGGATGGAGAGGAAAAATGTTGGCACGCTGAATCCAAACTTGATGCTTGTTAAAGCGTAGGCACCCAATAGGGCCACAGCATTGGAAAAAATAGCCAACACGGGCATCATGGTGATTGCGGCCATCACACGCGGCATGCCAAGGTATCGAGACTTATCGATGGCCATCATATCGAGAGCATCTATTTGCTCAGAAACCTTCATTGTGCCTATTTGTGCAGCAATAGCACCGCCCACACGCCCGGCGATAACCAGCGCCGTCAACACTGGTGTTAACTCTGTAAACACCACAGTAGCAATCGACCCACCGATAAAGGGGCGAGCGATGCTGATCAAGTTGAACTTCGCAAATAGGTTTGTGGCTTGGAGGGCAGCTATCGCTCCTGTGAAGGAGCCCACAAGCACAACAAGTGGAAGGGAGTCCGAACCCACGATCTTCATCTGTTCGAGTACCAGTCCCCTATCGGCAAATACCCTCGGGAAGTAGCGTATGATTGTACCCAATAGCTGTATGATCTGCCCTACTTCAGTAAGCAGTGCAATAACGATTCGGCCGATGCGAGATAATAGACCAGTCATAGAACCTGCAATCTACGACGATGCCCATCGCTGCAGTGCAACGATGGGCATCAAATTGTTTACGCTGTGGGTAATGTCGCGCTGGAATTAACCGCGTCCGCGACCACCAGTTGGACCTGATCCAGTACCCGTGTCGTCCTTATCTCCATCGCGTGGACCCTTGCCACCATCATCCGTCTTGCGGTCGCCACGTGCTGCGCGCTCTGCGAGAAAACGCTCGAGGATGACAACTTGATCTGGAGTTAGAATACGGCGAAGACCATTAAGAAACGCTTCATCACATGCCTTCATGGCTTCGCGAGCGGCTGCGCGCTCAGGCAAGTTCTTGAGTGCTTCGCGTGTTGCCTTGTTGATTTCGCGTATAGCCGCACGAGCTTCTTCCTTCGTTTTCGTACCAGCAGCAACTTCTGCCTTCACAGCTTCTACACGGGCCTTAGCTGCATCAAGTACTGCGCGCTCTGCTGCACGGAGTGCTTCGAGGGCTGCCGTTGCACAAGCCTTATGAGCTTCTTGCAGTTCTGCCACACGTCCCTGCTGCCGTTCATTGAGCTTCAACGCTGCGAGCAGTCGGTCGAACGGGCTGCGAACGCGCTTGTCTTTGTCTTGACGCGACTCAACTGCCATCGGCTTTTCTAGCGTGGCGTCTGTAAACTCAACTGGAGCCCCGTTCAACTCAAATGTTGTTGGAAGTTCCATCGTGATTGCCATCGGGTCTGATGGCCCTGTGCCAAACTCAGAACATGCTGTAAGTCCGAGTGCGGCTGCCGAGAACGCTGCAAGGGCAAATGCCTTGAACATATTGTTCCTCTTCATAACTGTACCTTTCAAAAAAGGTTGGTGATTAATTGCCGTGTTGTGTGTGGTTGGTTTCCGACACCATACGTGGTGTTTTCGTTTAACCATGTAGGTGGCTAGGATTCCGGTTCTATGAGCAAGAAACCCGTCACCCGAAGAAGGTTACAGGCTCCGCTGCATAAATCGCTTTTTTTTCGTTCAAGACGCCAAATTCAGTAACATGCAGGGCGTACAATCGTCGTAATCAACGTCAGTTTCCCCAGTTTATACCCTCGTGGACCGTTCACATGCGAATTTCAGCCATTCTTCTCGTTGCCATTTTACTTTCAGGTGCCGGGCATGCCGCGCTCTTGCCGGGTCAGGACGCATACCTCGTGCGACGAGAGGCTCTTACCCTGCCATCCGGTGTAACCCGCCCAGCCTCGATCATCAAGATTGAGCGCCCAGCACTTGGTACGTACGTACAAGGCGTGGTGATCGTGAAGACGAAGGCCTCACGTGGCACCATGAGGGGCCAGAAGAGTCTTGGTGAGAGCCCCCTGAACAGAGACCTGGCCGCTCTGAATGTAGGCGAAGTATACTCTGAGTATACATCTCTTCAGGACCAAGACCTGAGCATGTTGCTCGGACTTGATAGAGTCTATCGAATCACTTATACCGAGCCTCTCGATGCATTCGATGCATGTGCTAAGCTTATGGATAATCCCGATGTTGAGTATGCTGTTCCAATGCGTATTCACCAGCCATTCCATACCCCAAACGACACACGTTACTCGCAACAGCCTTGGTTAGTCCAGATGGGGCTTGATAAGGCATGGGACATCAACAAAGGCTCGTCCACTGTACTGATAGCAATCATTGATTCGGGCACAGATTGGCAACACGAAGACCTAACGGCCAACATCTGGACAAATTCAAAGGAGATTCCATCGAACAACAAAGACGATGACAACAACGGCTTTGTTGACGACGTGCGCGGCTGGGACTTTGTTGGCAACATATCCACCACAGAGGCCCAATCAGGTATAACGAAAGCCGACAATGACGCTCGCATCGTTAGCGGTGTTTCTGTGAACGATAACAATGGGCACGGCACTGTTGTTGGTGGCTGCTCAGGAGCAACAACAAACAATGCCAAGGGCGTTGCCAGCAGTGGATACAATTGCAGAATCATTCCAATCAAGATCGGATCAGATAATCCGTCTGTGCGCGGCTTGCAGCGTAGTTACGAGGCGATTGCCTATGCCGCTGATCTCGGTGCGCACATCATCAACTGCTCATGGGGCGGAGCTGGTATTGATCCTGGAGCACAAGACATCATCAACTATGCCACCGGCAAAGGATCGCTCGTTGTAGCAGCATCTGGCAACGATGGTCTAAATAATGATTCGTATCTGCAATCACCATCGAGTCTTCAAGGAGTTCTCAGCGTTGGGTCGCACAACAGTGGAAACCGTGTCTCGGATTTTTCAAACTATGGGATGAACGTAGCTGTGTATGCTCCAGGTGAGAACATTCTCAGTACGTATCATGGCAATCAATACAGGGCTCTTTCAGGAACATCGTTCGCTAGCCCCCTAACAGCTGGTGTTGCTGGTCTTATCAAGTCCCTACACCCCACGTGGACCCCTGAGATGATTTACGCGCAGATTCGCGGTACAGTTGATATGATGGTTGGAGTATCTGCGACTAATCGTCCACTGTATTGGGGCCGAGTAAATGCAGACAGAGCCCTCAAGACAAACATGTCGTTTACATCTGGAGATCGCATCCCTGGTATCATGCTGAAATCCGCCCTGATTGGAGGCTCTGCAACAGGTAGGATTACCAGCTACGACCGCACCACCATCAAGATCGTGCTCAAGAACGTCCTGGCTGATGCATCGAATGTAATGGTTACACCAACATTGCTCGACGGCCAAGTAAAGCAGTTTACTACAGGATCTATTTCCTTTGGCAATATTGTTCGTAATGCTGAAGGCTCTGCTTCTATTGACATTCAGCTAGACGAGCGCTTCCCCTGGTACTCCCATTCTGTTCGGATCTCTCTGGCCATTAGCAGCGGCACGTATACCAATCATGAAGTGGTAGAGATTCCTGTTGACCTTCCAACAACAAATACATTTTCGATGATTGCATCAGTTCCTGGTGCTACCTGGAATGAAATCGACTATACTGGTGATGGTGCACTCTATGCAGCGGGAACATATTTCGGACAGCGTGCAATGCTTCGCGCAGTTGGTGGCAGTGGCGGACTTGTTAGCCCGCCATTTAATGTTACCGCTCTTGATGCTGTGAATGCAAACTTGGTTGTTATCGGCGGACTCAACAGTAGCAAGGCATCCGTCTCACGCTCGAGTAATGGTGGCGGTTCTTGGTCAACGACGGACATAAGCGCATATGCAACAGCGGTAGTGGGTATTTGCATGTTTGATGCAACAACCGGAATTGTGCTTGGTAATCCTGTAACGGGCAAGTTTGGTATCGGACGAACAACAAATGGCGGAGGCGCTTGGAGTCAGGCCACAGGATCGCCAATTTCCAACACCAACGAAACCATCGTACCCGGCAGTGTTGCATCATGGGGCGATGCCGTATGGTTTGGCACCTCTACAGGGCGAGTCATCTCTTCGTTGAATAAGGGGCAAACATGGGCCCAAGGTTCACTTGGTATTTCTGGAGCGAAAATTCTATCGATAGCATTTCGAGACAGCACCAATGGTGTTGTGCTGTATCGAACCAGTAGCGCAAACGACGCGCCATATCGCACAGCATATTCTGCTAACGGTGGCGCAAACTGGAAGGCCACAGCTATTGACATTAATACATGGGGTGTAACGCCTGTAATGGTTGCATCAAATCCGGGCCATCACGTGTTGATTTGCTCAAAGGGTGAAACATTCGCATCTGATAATAGTGGTCAAGACTGGACACCAGTTCTGTCAAAACCAGTGTCGGGTGTTGTCTCGGCAGCTACAAATGTTGTAAGCCGTCCGTCTGTGGTCTACTGTGGAACCGAAGTAGGTTTGTTGCAGTATCGATATGCAGGGGTGAATGGACCAAAGTTACCTGTGTTTACGACAACCGAAGTTGCGTTTGGTAATCTAGAGCCCGGCCAGAATCGCACGCGCACAGCTACTGTGCGAAACAACGGCTCATCTGATGTGGCCATCAGTGCATTCGACATCATACCACAAGGATCAACACCGGCCACGGCCTTCACCATTACATCAACACCCAAGAATACGGTTCTTGCTGGAAGCACAGTTACTATTCCTTTGCGTTGTGCTGCATCCGATACAGGAACCTACAGCGCAAAACTTCGTGTAACCTCTAATGGCACTCCAGGTGTTATTGAATTGCCTCTCACTGCGAATGTGCGCATAGCAACCTCGGTACATGAAGACAACATTGCTCTCGGTGCTCTCCGGGCGTGGCCTAACCCCGCTTCTTCTCATATCGTGGTTAGTCTTGGTGCAGCAGCCAACATCTTGCTTGTATCTACTGATGGCAGTATCATTACAACTTGGGCAGTAGACGCGGGAACAACGTCATTGCCGCTTGATGGGCTTGCTATTGGGAACTATCAGCTCGTTGTGCAGCGTGGCTTGGCAGCACGTACGTTATCACTGCAGATTTCTCGGTAGTAAAACGCGCTTGCGATAACAGGCAAGCCCCCTACATAAACGAGCTTTTACGAGCGTCGTCGTTTGAGTTATAAGCACTAGCAAAATTCAACCGGCGGCGCTTGTTGCGTATCCAGACGTACACGATGTAGCCGATTGCAGCAATAACGAATAGCGACAGAATCAGCGTACCCCATTGGAATGTACCAGGATAGACGCCAGTGGAGCCATCAGAGTTTACCACAGCGTACGGACGCGAATAATAGAATGCAGGATGGAATGGCATAGACCAGTACCAGGGTACCGCACCAAGCATATACCCCATCATAAATCCATCCCCCATACCACCATACTGGTTAATCACGTAGTTACTTCTCGTTCCATTTGCTCCAGTGAACGTTCTTGTTTCGGTTCTCCGCGGAACACCATACCTACTGGTATAATCAGTTGACCTGCTCAGTCGTGAACCACCAAATGAGTTCTTCGAACTAGACGAACGAAAACCTGCACCTGGCTGAGAAGGGGCTTTGCTGCCCGGTTGCGTGCGCGTACCACCAAACGAACGCGGAGCACCTCTGGTGCTGCGCCCGAAGCTGCGTCCTCCCCTACTTCCACCAAATGAACCACCACGGCGTTGAGCCAAAACATCGGTTGGAACAACCCATGCAGCCAACACAATGAGCAACGATATGAGTGCAAGAATACGTTTCATAACCTAAAACACACTTTCTACTGTTAGTTCGCCATTGTCTTCGCGGTATGTTATCTCAGCAACAAACTCCGCACGCTCTGGAATACTTTTCATGCCACCGAACCAACTACGGAGTCCGCCAGACTCCTGCACAGACGGAGCTTTTATGTGCACGTACAGGCGAACAATACCAAACTGCTCTTCGTTGTTACGCAGCACTATTGTGGATTCCAAGGTTCCATCGCTCGAGACCGTGAGAAGGTTCATCGACTGCGCTTCCTCCTCGGAAAAACCAGGTGGTTCGGTTCTGATATTATCGAGGTAATCAGTAAAGACATTCTTCGTGTACGATTGCCCGTCTGCACCGGTATACATCAGGAGTACGTCAAACTCCCCGTCTTCGGTCACATTAACAAAGACTTCGCGCATGCCGTCCAGCTGCTGACCATTGAAATACAGCGCCGTACGCTCTATCCTACCGTTACCTTCAATACTGAACTCTGCCATAACGCAAGTATACGACGAACATCAGGCCGATTCATTGCAGCCGCCATGCCCAGTGGCTATCTTCGAGCACTAGTTTAGAAAGTGCATCCCATGTCATCTGAAGACGTAGGCATATTATTCGATCCCGCTAACCCCTACGAGCGGCCAAGCTTTACACTCGGCATCGAAGAAGAGTACATGGTGCTCGATCCCGAAACCTACGACCTAAAATCACATGTTGAATTAGGCTTGTTGAGCAAGGGGCAGGAAGTACTGCATGAGCATATTAAGCCGGAGATGCACGGTTCGATGCTTGAGATTGGCACAGGAATCTGCAACAATGTAAGCGAAGCCTACGCCGAGGTTAAGAAGATCCGGGGTATCGTTTCGGATCTTGCTGGTCAGAATGGGCTGATCATCGGCGCTGCATCGACGCATCCATTTGCAAGGTGGGAAGACCAAGAGATCTATCCTGATGAGCGGTATAAGATCTTGGTCGAAGACATGCAAGTTCTTGCTCGTTCACTACTGATCTTCGGTATGCACGTTCATATCGGCATTGAAAATCGCGAGGTGCAGATTCAGCTCATGAACGAGATGCGATACTTCATGCCGCATATCCTGGCAATAAGTACGAACTCTCCCTTCTGGGAAGGAATAGACACCGGACTAAAATCATATCGCTCAAAAATCTTTGAACGCTTTCCTCGCACGGCCCTACCGGATTTATTCTCCAGCTATAGCGAATACCAGAACTACGTGAACTTGCTGGTGAAAACAGGTTCTATTGATAACGCGAAGAAGATTTGGTGGGATATCCGTCCGCATCCATTCTTCCCAACACTTGAGGTGCGCATTTGCGACCTACCAATGCGAATCGAAGAGACTGTTGCCATTGCTGCGATATGCCAGGCAGTTGCAGCGAAGCTCTATTCCCTGTACGAAAAGAATCTCTCATTTAGAGAATATCGCCGATCCCTTCTGATGGAAAACAAGTGGCGTGCTGTTCGCTATGGTCTGGATGGCAAACTCATCGACTGGGGACGTCAGCGCGAGATGCCGGCTCGCGAACTCATCAAAGAACTATTGTTGTTTGTGGACGACGTGGTCGATGATTTAGGCTCTCGTAAGCAGGTTGAATACATCTATGAAATCATGGAAATGGGCTCTGGTGCTGATAGGCAGTTGCGCGTTTTCCGTGAAACCGGAAGCCTTAGAGAAGTGGCAAAATATATTCATGAAGAATCAACACGTGGACTCTAAACACATGAAACATCTACTCGTATTATTAGCCTTTACATGTGCACTGGCAACTGCGTACTCAGGCGAAGAATCAGCGCCTGCAAAGCCGAAGGTTCCTATTATCCATGAACCAACTACCACCTCTCATTCGATTACGATTGATGGCAAGAAAATCGAGTACCACACTACCGTTGGTCACCTGAAACTTGTCGAAGAAGATGGATCGCTGCGCGCGAACGTATTCTTTATCGCGTACACAAAGTCAGGTGTTTCAGATCCGTCTGCACGCCCCCTAACATTCTCGTTTAATGGCGGTCCTGGATCCTCCAGCGTATGGCTGCACCTCGGCGTTCTTGGTCCACGTAGAGTGCTTATGAACGATGATGGAACCACTCTGCCGCCTCCATACAAGCTGGTAGATAATGATCAATCCTGGCTGGACCTGACAGACATGGTATTCATTGATCCCGTAAGTACCGGCTACTCGCGTGCTGCTGATGAAAAATCTGCCAAGCAATTCCATGGATACAATCAAGACATTGAATCTGTGGGTGAGTTTATTCGGAGATGGGTGTCCGATAACAAGCGTTGGTCTTCGCCGAAGTATCTGATTGGCGAATCCTATGGTACTACACGCGCCAGCGCACTTTCGGAGCATCTTCAGGCGAAATACGGAATGTATTTGAATGGTGTAATTCTTGTTAGCGCCGTCTTGAATTTCCAGACGATTGACTTCAACGACGGCAACGATCTCCCGTTTGCAATGTTTCTGCCGACATACACCGCATCAGCATGGTATCACAAGCGTCTATCACCAGATCTCCAATCCATGCCCATCGAAACAGTAGTGGAGTCTGCCAGAGCGTTTGCCAGTACCACATACACGCAGATGCTTATGAAGGGCTGGAACATGACGCCCGAAGAGCGCACATCTACAATCGAAAAGCTGGCGCGTTTTACGGGACTCTCACGCGAGTACCTCGATAAGGCAGAGCTAAGGCCAATCATCTTTCGTTTCTGTCAGGAACTACTTCGTGATAGGGGGCAAGTTATCGGCCGGTTCGACAGCCGCTACACCGGAACTATCTCTGATCGCTTGGGAGAATCGATGGAGCGCGATCCATCGCATCATCCAACGATAGCAGGATGTTTCTCAACCTGTATCAATGATTACCTCACGCGAGAGCTTGGGGTTGCAACCACTCTGCCATACGAGGTTTTAACCGGACGAGTATGGCCCTGGGATTACAGTAATGTTCAGAATGAATATCTCAATGTTGCACCTCGTCTGCGAAATGCGATACAGATGAACCCGTCTATGCGTGTATGGGTGCTAAACGGTTATTATGATTTGGCTACACCGTTCTACGGAACCGAGTACACGTTCACACACTTAGGCCTGCCGGAGCCGTTGCGCAAGAATGTGAATATGTCCTACTACAAGGCCGGACACATGATGTACCTACTCAAATCAGAGTTGGTGCAAATGAAACAGGATGCTAAAACTTGGTTTGGTATGCGCTAAGAATATCGTAGCGCATCGAAGAGGCTAGGCATCACAGCCTGTAAATCGTGCACAGTATCGATATCACGTAATGTTTCAAGCTTCGATATCCGAAGGTTGTGTGCACGGGCATGCTCTGCCGTCTGCGCGCATACAGCATCCGTACTCCAATTGATATTGTTGAATAGTTCTCGGCGGATCTCTTTCATGCCTAGAAGGTAGTAGCCTCCGTCAGCAGCTGGACCAATAACTACATCTGCCGTATTGAGATCGTTCATCGCCCGGAGAATTACGCTAGACGTCACTGTAGGTGTATCAGATCCTATCACGATCATCTTCGGATACCCCGAACAGTCTTCCATAGAATTGATGATTCTTTCTCCGAGATCTTCACCACGCTGAGGGATCGGCTCGAGATTACCGGCCTGCACAAGCGTGATATCTCCGTCAACACACGCGCAGACGTCGTAGTCTACACCAGCATGAAGATTTGCAAAGAGCATGGCCATCATCACAGAGTATACATGACATGCCCTCTCCTCTCCAATATCCTTGGCAAGACGAGTTTTTACCCGCCCCTTTTCGGGAGCTTTGCAGACAACGATCACCACAGTATCATGAGGCGAACTCATGATCGCTTGCTCCAGTATCGTGGGGGAATAAAGAACAGTCCATACGCTTCCCCCAACTCATTGCCAACATGCTTGTGATGCGCCATATGCATGCGGTAGACAGCTTGGAGATACCTGTTCGTGGGAAGGGGCTGACGAAGAAACCTCTTATGAATCACCATGTCGTGCATCACGAAGTACGACATCCCATAGAGCGCGATACCGAGGCCGATACATACTGTAGGCCCGTTTGGCAGGCCCATTGCGATGAGCACAAGTGCAATGCTGGTAAAGAAGAGCACGAACACATCATTTAACTCAAGGGGGTGCTTCGAAGGCGCATGGTGTGTTACATGAATGCGCCACAAGGGACCATGCATTACATAGCGATGGAACACCGTTGTAAAGACTTCCATCCCAACAATTCCACTAAGCACCAGCATTACCTCGATCACTGCCGCACCTCGTGGTAACGGAAACACGTAACAAGATGATCATTCACCATGCCCGTTGCTTGCATGTGTGCATATACCACCGTGCTGCCAACAAAGGCAAAACCTCGCTTCTTAAGATCTTTGCTGATACGATCCGAAAGGTCTGTTCTAGCTGGCAGCTCACTCAGATTCCGAAACGCATTGATAACTGGACGTCCATCAACGAAACCCCAGATGTACTCATCAAACGACCCAAACTCATTCTTCACGGTAAGAAATGCCTGAGCATTTGTGATCGATGCCTTGATCTTAGCCTGATTACGAATAATCCCGGGATTAGATAACAATCTGGTAACATCACTTTCACCGAAACACGCAACGTGTTCTGGACGAAAGTCTCTATAAGCCTCACGAAAATTCTCCCGCTTCTTGAGTACTGTATGCCAGCTTAATCCTGCCTGCATTGTTTCAAGAATCAGGAACTCAAAGAGAAGTTGATCATCGTGCAGAGGCAAGCCCCATTCCTCATCATGGTAACGCGTATAGAGCTCGTCCTTCAAACACCACGCACAACGTTGTATCATGCCAGCTGTCCTCCGCACGAAGACCCAGAGCCGGCCGTGCAGCCAAAGCAATGTCGGTCGGTGGCAATCAGACGGCTTGCGAGCTCGCTCATACTGAATCTCGAAACATGGTCCGAAGCTGAAGCAACAGGCATGTCCAACATTTGGTTAAAATCGCAGTCGTAAAGGCGTCCGTCATAGCCCACTGAGATAGTCGTTCTACACATTACGCCACGAGCAGCATCTGCATTGAATGCGTCAACCAGTGTATGCATATATCGCTCATAGTTGCCCGAGTTCACAAGAAATTCTAGAAACCTTGATATCGGCATGTTTGTGATGCAGTGTAGACTGTTAAACACAACACCATGTTTGTCGAGTAGATTTCGTTTGAATTCCTTCTCGAGAGATGCTTGAGGTCCTGGAAGAAGCGCGCCCAAAGGATTATACACGAGATCAATTATGCGTCCTGTATTCTCATGCCCATATCCAACGTTATTGAGCATGCGGAGAGCCTTGATCGAATCGTGGAACACACCGCCCCCTCGCTGACGATCCGTATACGTAGCATCGTAGAACGGCAGACTCGAAACAACATGTACTCCATGTTTAGCATAGAAGTCAGGCAGGTCATGGTACTTAGGATTTGCGACAATGATCGTAAGGTTGCAACGAACCATGATCGTGAGTCCACGCGAATGCAGTTGTTCAACAAACCATCTGAATTCGGGATTCATCTCGGGCGCGCCACCGGTAAGATCTACGGTTGTGATAGAACTTGCATCAAGTGCATCGAGACATTTCTGCATCGTCTCTCTCGACATGATCTCTGTGCGGTCAGGTCCGGCATCTACATGACAATGCTTACAAGCCTGATTGCACATCTTCCCAAGATTTATCTGCAGCACTATGGGTGTCAGGGGGCGCAGTTCTCCCACACCGGATTGCTTGAGTTGTCCATCGAAGCTCGGTAGTGTTGCAACGGCTGGATGGACCTGCAACATGGCACGCTGATGCTGCGTATCGGAAAGCTCGGAGCCTCTCCGCAAAAGACTTGTTGTAGCTAAGGCCATAGCAATGTCAATGTCAATGTCAATGTCAATGTCAATTACATTGATACTTCGTTAACCTTGTTCATCATCTGCACACCGTGTACAAGAGATGCACCGCCACGAATGGCTGCAGCCACATGCACCGCTTCCATCATCATTTGTTCTGTAGCTCCCTTTTGCAGACTATCCGTGGTGTAGGCGTCGATACAATACGGACACTGCACAGCATGGGCTACTGCAAGCGCTATCAGGGATTTCTCACGCTGGGTAAGGGCGCCCTCGGCAAAGACTGCTCCGTACCATTCAAAGAACTTTCCAGCCAATTCGGGCTGAAAAGCAGAGATGTTGCCAAACTTTGATAAATCAGCTGGGTCGTAGTACGTAGACATAGGTTAGATCCTAGATGAGAGAAAGTGTCAGTAGAAAAGCAACAAGAGCACCTGCTAGCGCAAACAACTCCGGAGACAACCCAAAGAATCCGCCGTACATCATAAGGGCTGCAGCAATCCCTGCTATGATCTCACGGATCCCTTTGCCACGACCCGATAGTACGCGCATGTAATTCGATGTCATGAGTCCAGCAAATCCAACAATAGAAACTGAATAAAACATACTCAGCCCCATATATACGATGAGCTGAACAATAAGAAGATCTGCAGCGATAGTTCCGCCGAAGAGTCGGGCAACTGAAATAAGCACCAGAAAAAATAGGCCCGCAAGGAATACACCTTGGAGCATCTTTGCCCCCTGTGTACCGAAGAACTTCGCTGTGAGGTAGCATGCATAGAATGCGCCGCCTCCGGTGGTCATGATGATACGCCCAAGTTGGATCATTGGGTCGATCTTCATTACAATGGCTGCTATAGAAATCACCGCCCCTACAACGACGACCACGACGAATCTCCACATCCATGGGTCTAGTCTGTTTGGCATGATCCACATTCTCCTTTGGCATGTAGGTGTTCACTCTCAACCTGCACAGTAACATGTGTAAGATTGAACTTGTTCCTCAGTGATTGATGCACATCATGCATTACATCATCTGAAGTACGCGAGCTGACCACGTGCACAGATGCAGCGTTTTTTCTCACACTCAGTTGCCAGACATGCACATCGTGCACGTCTACAACCCCCACAATGGACATAAGCTCGTTGCGAACATCTACGGGTGAAATTCCTTGTGGTGCCGACTCCATAAGAATCACCCCAGATTCATGAATCACCCGCACTGCCCCTCGCATAATGAATACTGCTATGACGATGGAAATAACTGGATCGATCAGCTCCCACCCTGTTAACTCGATAACAACTGCGGCAACTATAACGCCTAAGCTTGAAAGCAGGTCTGTGATAACATGCAGGTATGCACTTCGCGTTGTAAGATGCTCTGAGTTGTGCAGATACAATGTGCTTATGCCGTTTGCGATGAAGCCAACGATGGCTACATAGAGCATAACGTCAGAGTCAACGTGAGAATGCCCATCTCCAACAAGTCGGCGTACAGCCTCGAGAATAATGTAGACACAGATGCCGAGGAGCAGGAATCCATTTGTTAATGCGGCGAGTATCTCGATGCGCCGCAACCCAAATGTGTAGCGTATGTCGTGGCGGTCACGGGCACGCGCTGCAAGACGAAGTCCAGTAAACGCTATGAGCAGCGAGGCGAGGTCAACGAGTACATGCCCTGCGTCTGAAAGAAGTGCTAGGCTTCCTGACAATACTCCACCAGCGATTTGGGCAATGAACACTGTTGCCGTCAGAACGACAGCTATCCGAAGGGGCCTAATATCCGTATGCTCGTGTATATGGGTATGCCCGTGATGATGAGCATGATGGTGAGCATGATGATGGTGCCCATGCTCGTGATTATGTGCCATGTCTATGCTCGATAGAAGTTGATGACAAGGTAGATAACAACGATAGGGGCCACGAAAAGCATCGAGTCGAATCTGTCCAGAATCCCCCCGTGCCCAGGAATGATACGCGACGAATCTTTTACAACTGCATCTCGCTTAAGCCAAGATTCTGCAAGATCGCCGATTGGTCCAAACACGGCGATGATGAGTCCGATAGCAAGGGCATGTATGAGTTCAACGTCAGGCATAAGCCAGGCAAACATTCCAATCACGATAGCGATTGCTGCGAGTCCACCACCGATAGCCCCCTCCCATGTTTTTTCGGGGCTTACACGAGGGAACAACTTATGCTTACCAAAGGCAAGTCCAGCGAAGTACGCAGCGCTGTCGCACATCCATACTCCAGCAAAAAGCGTCATTGTGAGCGATGCCCCGTCGAACCCGCTAACATTCACATTCGAGCGAATCATCATCAGCATAGACAGGCAAACGGTTACATAGGCAACACCAAATACTGTCAGCGATGTATTCAACAATGCATTTTCCTGTGCCCGAAACATTTCTGAAGCCAGTGTCAGCAGCACAAAGCCGATAGCGGCTACAGTGAGATAGACCAGGATGGATGCTGCTGTTGCAGGGGTCGAAACTGTATACATCAGGAACAGTATCTGCAGCACAATGCTGCCGGCAATGCCGAGGAACTTGTTAGGTACGGCATGCTTTGATTCGGCCAGTTTGTAGAACTCAAGCAGCGCGAGTGTAGTCAGTGGTATGACCAGCGCTGAAAAGGCGAGTTGATGCGAAAAAATAAAGGCCACTGTCGCTGGGATGCCGACGAGACCCACCAGAATGCGTTTTACCATGTTCGTCATGACGCGAAGCTACGTACTTTCGTAGTGCTATGAATGTCTATAATCTTGCCGACCACAGCACGTATAATGTTCTGCTGACCGGGGACTCTGATTTTGTGGCAGAGTTTGCTGCGGTTCTTCAGGCTGCGAACATGCAATTCAACATCATTGCTCCAATGGATGAGCTAGACGAGATCGATGTTGATTTTGATGTAATGAGTGCCGCTGTTGCAACTGCAGAAGCAGAGCCATACGAGGCATATGCCGACCGTTTAGTTGCAGATATACATTCCTTAACGGCCAGTTACACGCACATCATAGACCTCTCCATTTCGTCCAACATGAATCGCAGACTTGGACTCGAGTTGGCCGCAGCTATGAATCCCCGTGCAACAGTTCTTGTGTCTGTGCTTACAAATACAGCGACAGACATTGGAAGTGTTTCGAACACCGCAGATCGCATAACCGGACTCGGATTAGCACCCGGTTTGATGAGTAGCACGAAGACAATTGATATCTGTAAGGGGCTTAACACATCCGATGGGCACCTTACAAGTGCTCGCGAGCTCATGCGGGCAGTAGGCTATGCTACAGAGGTAACAGAAGACCGTGTTGCGTTGGTACAGATGAGAGTTCTAGCCATGCTCATCAACGAAGCAGCATTTGCCGTGATGGAAGGTTTAGCAAAACCTGAAGACATCGACAAGGCAATGATGCTGGGTGTAAACTATCCCAAAGGACTTCTAGCTTGGGCAGACGAAATAGGCATTGGCGTTGTAACGCTAGTTCTGGATGGACTTTATCGCGAATATCAGCAGGAGCGCTACCGTCCGTGCGTGCAGCTCAAACAAATGATGCGTGCTGGATGGACTGGTAAGGCAGCTGGCCGCGGCTTCTACATCTATCAGTAAACTATGGCGATACACGCCTTCATCGACTTCGATGGTACGGTGAGTCAGCAGGACGTTGGCGACGAACTCATTCGCACATTTGGAGCATTTGAGCCCCTTCACAGCGAATTACTCGCAGGCAGAATGAACGTGGCCGAGTATTATCAACGCGCTGTTTCAACTTTTACAGATCGAGCCACACCGGAATCCGTTGAAGCCTTTGCTAGGCTTCAACAGCTCGATGCTGGAGCTAAGGCACTTATTGCATGGTTCGCATCTGTGGATATTCCTTGCGCAATCGTGAGCGACGGCTTCGATACCTACATCACTCCACTGATGAGCCAACTTGGCAATGGTTGCAACGTACCTGTTTTTTGCAATAAGCTTGTTTGGAATGGATCTGCGTTTACCCCGCTGTTTCCGGGTGCCACAGAATCATGCTCATGCTTCTGTGCATCGTGTAAACGCAATGCAATTCTGACGAGCATTGCCGTGGACGATATCGTGATCTACATCGGCGATGGTCGCTCGGACGCATGCGCTGTTCAGCATGCAGACGTAGTGTTTGCTAAAGGTACACTTGCCGCATACTGCACTGCGCAGGGCATACCGTACCATCATTATCGCACCTTATCTGATGTGCTGATAATCCTTCAAACAACGTATAAGCATCTCGACTTTCGTCCCCGACGTCAGGCATTTCTCGCCCGTAAGCATGCTTTTGAAGTTGAGTGATTAAACCAGAGCACTGCCATAGGCGTCGGACGCTGGTATTCAACCTTACACGGAGTGCATTATGAAGACCATCATGTTGTTAGTGATCACAGGCACAGCACTGCTTTCGACAGCCGTAGCTCAAGATAAATCGGCACGCAAGTCTGAAAGACATGCGGCATTCAAAGAATTGCGTTCGAATCTGCATGTATGGTTTGAACGTGATGTGTATCCTACCGCCAAGGTCCTGCATGATCAATATGATGCTTCGTTGTCGGGTCAGGATCTGCAGGCTCTGCAGGCACTTCGCACAGAAGCAAAGCGCCTCAAGGAGCAGATAACAGCAGACTTGAAGAGTATGCGCAGCACCCTTAAGCGCGGCGATCGCGATGAATTGCGTGATAAAATCGACGAGCTTCGCGACAGATACCATGATGCCGTGAAGCAGCTACTTGACCGTCTGAAACCCATTGCAAAGCGCTCGCGCACAAAGCTGCGTGAGATTTTTGATGCCAACGAAGACAAGATTGAATCATGGAGAGATCAGGCACGCCAGACTGTTGGAGACTGGCGAGACGAGCACGATGATCTTACATTCAAGGGAATGTTCGGTCATGGTAACGGACAACTACCACTGATTGGCGCAGACGGCAGAAGGGCAGCCATACGCTTCATCCTGTGGGATGGTACAATGCCCCCGGCTCCGCAGAGTAAGGTAGTTCATCCAAGCCGCATGCCCCTTACCGTATCACCAGCACCTACAGGAAATACAGCGACTGTTCATGCTGCCAATCTGCCAGATGGACAGCATGCATTGCAGGTGTTTGATATGAACGGCACAATGGTACGCAGCATGCAAGTAACCGCTGTGGCCGGGCAAGTCAATCACAGCATTGACCTCTCAGGACTAGCGGCTGGGACATACATGGTTAGCATCAACACGCCGGCCGGACGAAGCACAACAAACGTGGTCGTCAACAAATAGAGGTATATCTTTGCGTGTTAAGACACATAAATAAGCACGCAACACTATGCACATACTCGGCATCTCGGGCTCGCTCCGAGAGAAGTCATATAACACGGGTCTGATCAGGACGGCTAGCCTGCTCCTTCCCGAAGACATCACGTTTTCGATTGCCAGTATTCGCGATTTACCACTCTATGATGGAGATCTAGATGTGGACCCTCAGCCGCCAGCGGTTGTGGAATTCAAGAAACATATTGAACAAGCAGATGGTGTTTTGATTGCTACTCCGGAATACAACTACTCGTATCCGGGTGTTCTGAAAAATGCAATCGACTGGGCATCGCGCGGCACCACCCGCCCCTTTCACGACAAGCCGGTTGCCATTGTTGGTGCAAGTCCTGGCAACTTTGGAGCTGTTCTAGCGCAAACAGACCTACGCAGGCTGATGTATGCCGTAAGTGGCGTAGTGGTGCCAAGACCAGAGCTGCTGGTCAATAACGTCCATTCCAAAGTGGATGGCCACGGTATCATTACAGATGAGGCAACACTAAAGGTCTACCGCACGCTGCTCACAAACTTCATTGATTACATCAATCACAGTAATCTCAAGCGGGGCTTGTCATGAAGGCGGTTCACTATCCGGCAAGCGAACGCGGACATGCCAACTTCGGTTGGCTTGACTCGTATCACACATTCAGCTTTGGTCAGTACTACGATCCATCGCGGATGAACTTTGGTGCGCTTCGGGTATTCAATGACGATGCCGTTGCCGCAGGCGAGGGGTTTGGAACGCACCCTCACAAGAACATGGAGATCATCTCTATCCCGCTTGAAGGGGTGATCATGCATCAGGATTCCATGGGGCACAAGGAAGGCATTGCCGTAGGTGATGTCCTAGTGATGTCTGCTGGCAGCGGAATCACCCATTCGGAATACAATGGTTCTTCAACCGATGCACTAAAGTTTTTCCAGATCTGGATCATTCCCAACGAGGCAAACGTCGAGCCCCGTTATGATCAGGCAACCATCGGCCCCATAGCTTCCAATACCATCACCACTGTTGTTGGTCCTAAGAATACAGGACTGCCACTGTGGATTCATCAGCAGGCATGGCTATGCTTCGGGCACGTGGCTCAAGGCGAACGCCTACAGTACGACCGTCGTGGCAATGATACAGGTGTGTTCACATTTGTTATCGATGGCGCACTCCGTGTTACTGGTGCTGACGGCGAGGCTACACTCGGTATGCGTGATGGAATCGGTGTGCTCGATGAGCCAATGCTGACGTATACGTCGAACGCGACGTCTCAATTCATCGTGATCGAAGTACCGCTCGCATAACGCCAACGAATCGACTTCTCGATGGCTACGGCGATGTATGCGATCGCACCGCACGAAAAGATAATCGCCCACATAGAAAGCGGTATGGGAGCCGTGCGAAAGAGAACGTTCATAACTGGAACGTACATAAACAAGGCTTGTAGCACGATCATAAGTGCTACGCCATAGGCCACGGTCATGTTGGACGTGATAGGCGCTGCGTAGGGTGAAACCAGTGTTCGACAGTTAAAGAGATAGAATATTTCGATAACGACGAACGTATTTGATGCAGCGGTTCGAGATGCTTCGATGGAATAGCCAGCCCCATTGGCGTAGAGAAAGACCCCATAGCCAGCGGTCACAAGGAGCAGGGTAACAAACAAGGTGCGCATCAGGAGTTCTCTTGTGAAAAGGGGCTCACCAGTGCGCCGTGGCGGCTGACGCATTACATTGTCTTCTGCTGCCTCAAACGCTAATGGCAATCCAAGAATCACGGCCGTTGTCATGTTGATCCAGAGGATCTGCACAGGCTCTACCGGCAAAGCCGATCCAGCTGCCACAGCCATCACAATGATCAGTCCTTCAGCAGCATTTGTTGGAATAGTCCATAGAATGAATTTGAGAAGATTCTCGTAGACCGTGCGTCCCTCTTCGACAGCCGAGACAATTGTCGAGAAATTGTCATCCGTTAGCACCATAGGTGCGGCTTCCTTTGCCACATCAGTTCCGGACCTCCCCATGGCCACACCGATGTCTGCCGCACGCAGCGCTGGAGCATCGTTCACGCCATCCCCTGTCATGGCAACCACATGCCCCTTTCGCTGCAGAGCGGCCACAAGCCGAAGCTTCTGCTCGGGCGACACGCAGGCAAAAACGCTAACACGCTGTGCAACATCGTCAAGTTCGTGCTCGCTCATAGCAGCCAGCTGGGTTCCTGTGCGTGAATAGTGTTTTGGATGCAGTAACTCAGTAATGATGCCAAGCTCACGTGCAATAGCAACGGCGGTTGATGCATGATCGCCGGTGATCATTTTAGCATCGATGCCGGCTTGGTGGCATTCTGCTATCGACGCGCGCACCTCTGCACACGGAGGATCAACCATGCCCACAATTCCGCAGAAGGTAAGCTCCGATGCGATTGTCTGTAATGTGAGTGATAAGGGCACAGTATCAAGGTGCTTCGTTGCACAGGCTAAGACGCGATGTCCTTTTGCGCCCATCATTTCGGCCTGGATATGAAATTGGGGCCCATCTATTGCTGCGTGCGTGCCGTCTGGTCGTAGTTGCGATGAACAACGAGAGCGGCCTCCGTCGGATCGCCGATTGCTTCCCAGCGGCCCCCTTCATGCACGATCATGGCAGTAGAGCAGAGGACGCCGCTTCGAATGGTCTCGAGAAGGGCTACATCTTATCCGAGTGTGTACTGTAGAAACCGTGTCTGCTCCGCCCATGGCTGAGACGATGTACCCTTCTGGTTCATAGCCCGTGCCTTCGACGTCGTATTCATGCCCGGCAGTTGCGATCTCAACAACTGTCATCTGATTTTCAGTCAGGGTTCCGGTCTTGTCGGAACAGATCACCGTTGTCGACCCCAACGTCTCTACCGCCGGTAACTTTCGAATGATGGCTCGTCTCTTTGCCATGCGATTAACACCGATAGCAAGAATGATCGTGACAGCTGCGGGTAAGCCCTCTGGAACTGCTCCCACGCTGAGTGCAACAGAGACGATGAGCATGTCCACAACTGTATTGCCACGCGCGATTCCAACGAGAAACGTTACTGCGGCAAGACCTATGATGGCGTACAGAAGTATCGAGCTGAACTTCGCAATCTGTCGCGTGAGTGGAGTCTGCAGCTGAGGTGCGGTGTCCAGCAGTGCAGAAATTGTCCCGACTTCTGTTCGAGTGCCTGTTGCTACAACGACTCCCTTGGCTGAACCACGAACGACCACTGTTGAGGCATAGGCCATATTTGTGCGATCGGCCACCTGGGCAGTAGCCTCCAACACAGCAGTGTGTTTTTCTGACGGAACTGACTTGCCAGTAAGAACGGCCTCGGCAATTGCTAGGTCCTTTACCCAGAGCAGGCGTAGGTCCGCAGGTACTTTATCTCCAGCCTCGAGCAGTACGACGTCGCCTGGCACAAGTTCGGGCATAGCGATGCGTACACGCATACGTGAGCGGACAGCCGTGGTCTCGCCCTGGATATTTGCTGCCAAAGATGCTAGAGCAGCGGTTGCTTTGCCTTCCTGCAGAAATCCGATGACGGCGTTCAGGATCAGAACACCGAAAATCACGATGGCGTCTGTTATCCCGCTGACGATAACGGTGACGCACCCAGCAAGGATCAGGATGTAGACAAGTGGTGCGTTGAGTTGACGCATATAGCGTCGTACAGGGTGCTCAATCGCACCCTTTGGCAGGGAGTTTGGACCGTAGGTCTGACGGCGCACAGACGCCTCATGTTCCGTTAACCCATCTGAGACAGACGAGTCAAGGGCCCGGACAACATCATCAATGATAGTAGCATGCCATATCGGATGCTCAGTGATCACTCCATCATGCCTGCTGGAATAGCTTGAACGATAGCCCCCTGAACAACGAGTTCGTGCACTGCATCCATGTCGTGGTAAAGAACACGATCTGCCTCGGCAAACGGAACAGCCGTTCGAACAAGCGCTACTACGTGTTCCAGTGCTGAGCTGCTGGCGAGCGGGCGCAGCAGATCAATGCCCTGACATGCACAGAGGATCTCGATACTCAGCACACGTTCAACATTCGCTATTACACTCCAAAGTTTACGTCCGGCAATACTGCCCATCGAATTGTGATCTTCTTGATTTGCCGATGTGGGGATACTGTCGACGCTTGCTGGGTGAGCCAGAACCTTATTCTCACTCACCAGTGCTGCAGCCGTGTATTGCGCAATCATCATGCCTGAGTGGAGTCCACCTTGTGGGGTTAAAAACCGTGGTAAGCCCCCTAATGCATGATTGACCATACGTTCGGTGCGGCGCTCCGAAATGTTCGCCATTTCAGACAGAGCAATTGCCAGATAATCCAGAACAAGTGCAAGGGGCTGGCCATGAAAGTTTCCACCCTGCACGTAAATGTCGTCTTCGGCAAAAATCAATGGGTTATCAGTGGCACTATTCATCTCACGCTCAATTACTTGAGTAGCGAATGCAATCGTATCTCTCGAGGCACCATGCACCTGCGGCATACAGCGCAAGCTATATGCATCCTGCACCTTATCGTCGCCGCTGCGATGTGATTCTCGAATTGCACTGCCTGCTATCAGCGAGCGCAGATTCTTCGCAACTGTGAGCTGTCCTGGATGTGGCCGTGTCTTGTGCAGACGCTCATCAAAGGCGGCATCTGTACCTCTTAAGGCATCAAGCGAGAGGGCACCTGCAATATCGGCAGTGTGCATAATAGTACGCGTGCGATGCAGAGACAATGCACCAAAGGCACACATCATCTGCGTGCCATTGATCAATGCTAGGCCTTCCTTTGCCGCCAGACGGATGGGTTCGATACCATGGCGTCGGAGTACGTCGGCACTCGGCATGCGATTACCATCAACGATACACTCTCCCCTGCCGATCAAGCATAATGCGAGATGTGATAGCGGTGCAAGATCACCGCTTGCGCCAACAGACCCTTGTGATGGGATCACGGGTGTGATGTCTGCGTTAATCATCGCAAGCAATGCGTCGATAGTGGATTCACGAATACCGGAGAATCCTTTTACTAGCGCATTCACGCGCAGGACCATCATCGATCTAACGATTTCCTTCGGTAAGAGATCGCCTACTCCAGTGCTGTGCGAGATGATCAGATTCTCTTGGAGTGCTTCGATGTCGGCAGCTGCAATCGTAACACTTGCAAACTCACCAAAACCTGTAGTCATGCCATAGACTACGCGGCCTTCGGTTATCCAGCGCTCAACAGCATCTCGTGAGGCACGCACCCGCTCGCGAGCAGCAGCACTTATTTCAATTCGAGACTCACTGTCGTATGCTACCTGTGCAAGGTCTTGAATCGTTAGTGAATCGCCATCCAGTATCAACGTGCGATGTTGCATTATCGTCCTGCACCCTTGCCGATGAATGAGCTCCAGGCATACTCTGACGGCACTCTGCGACCTTCCTGAGCTAGATCGATCAAATACGAGGCTGTGGTCTTGAGAACCCAATCAAAGTTGTCTTCCTGAACCGACGTCTTCTCAGCATCCGGTGCTGGGTTCATGTAATCGATTGCGTATGGAATACCATCACGTACAGCGAACTCAATTGTATTGAAGTCGTAACTCAGCATCGTGCAAATCTGAATGCAGAGCTCTTCAAGCCGAGCTAGCATAGCCTCAGATGGGGCAAATCCAGCCTGATACCTCAGGTGATGTGGGTTGCGAGGCTCGTAGGGCATTATCCGCACATGCTTCTTTCCTATGCAGTAACAGCGGTAATACTCTGTGAAATCAATACCCTCTTGAAGTGTCATCACAATGTTATCAGTCTCGGCGTATGCCTCAAAAAACTGGTCTACAGTATCAATCTTATAAACATGCTTCCAGCCCCCTCCATCAAACGGCTTAAGGTATGCTGGAAAACCAACGTAATCGAAGTGCTCCTGCCAATTGAGAGGATAGACCAGATTGCGAAACGACTCGGCAGTTGTTTCGGGAGGATGGTTTTTACTCGGCAGCAATACCGTCTTTGGGACTGGTATCCCTGTTTCATTAGCCAATGCATAATTGAAGAACTTGTCGTCAGCAGACCACCAGAATGGGTTGTTAACAACTCGAACACCTTTGAGAGCAGCAAGTTTGAGCATTGCCCGATAGTATGGCACATCCTGTGAAATACGATCGAGAATAACATCATATTCGAACAGTGTTTCTAGCGTAACTCCGCCAATCTTGATAAACTCAGCCGATACACCTGCGTGTCGGCTATTAATCTCCTGTACAAGTGCCGGCGGAAACGATTGTTCCATACCGAAGAGTAACCCGATCTTCTTCATCAGCAATTCCTTACGCTCAATCAATGGTGTTTAGGATAAAACCAACCTGGTTTTCAAATGTACCATACGTCATTGGCTTCGTAAGCCAGTGACCCAAGTTGATGTATGTACCGTTCTTGATGGCAGTCTGCTCGGCTCTGTGGCGATGGCCCATGACTACGTAATCATATCCTTCGTGAATCTTCTGCTCTGCAAATTCACGTAATCCATCTACAGGACCATACTCCTTCTTACCCGTATAATCCCTGCTGCCATGAGACGTTACCGAGGCTAATGAGATTCCAATTGTTGGGTGCAGCAAACGATACAGTTGCTGCGCAATCCTGCTTCGGAGCACACTCCGAAGTATCACGTAGCCAGTGTCGTTGCGTGCCTTGCCATCACCATGGGCGATATAGAACTTCTTGCCCGAGATCGTGGCGTCTACATCTCCGCCTAGCACTTCTATATCGAGCTCATCCCGGAAATACGTGTGATGCCCAAAGTCGTGGTTACCCATCAAGTACGTAACGGGTATGCCTGCAGATCGGTAAGAGGCAAGAGCCGAGAGTGTGCGCACGTGGCCACGGGGAATAACTCGTGCGTAATCAAACCACAGGTCAAAAAGATCGCCCACGAGGAACAGATGTCCACACGTATCCCGTGCCCCCTGCAGTACCTCCACGAGATAAGACTCCCGCGCCCTATCATCTTCGCGAGGTCCGTATCCCAGGTGAACATCAGAGATAAAAAGTGCCTTTTGGCCCGGTTGAAGGTCTACCGTAAGCGAAACACATGAAACAACTGGGTTCAACATAATGATAAGATAACGCCCAGAAGGACTGCGACGGCTATCTTTGTGGTCATTAACCAAGAGTTCATAATGTCTGTTGTACCTAGCACACGAAAACGCGTAACAACTCGCCGGCTAGGCGATATGAAGCGGGCGGGGATGCCGATTGCCTGCCTTACGGCGTATGATGCAATCAGCGCATCTATACTCGATGCCTCGGGTGTGGATGTATTGCTTGTTGGCGACTCCGTGGGCAACGTAGTGCAAGGACACGACACGACAATCCCGGTAACACTCGAGCATATGATTTATCACACACAAGCTGTGGTGAGATCAGTAAGTCAGGCTCTGGTAGTAACAGACATGCCATTCATGTCCTATCAAGTGTCACCTCAAGAGGCGTTCCGCAACGCTGGCCGCCTTATGAAAGAAGCAGGATCTGGTGCCGTGAAACTCGAGGGTGGAATGCGGGTTACAGAGTCCGTACGCCTTATGACAGAGAATGGCATTCCTGTAATGGGACACCTTGGTCTTACCCCCCAAAGTATTCATCAGTTCGGGTCGTATAGGGAACGTGGCTCAACACCAGAAGAAGCAGAAATAATGAAGCGAGACGCTTTGGCGCTGCAAGAAGCAGGTGCTTTTGCTCTGGTGTTGGAGAAGATACCCTCTGGTTTAGCAAAGGACATTACCGCACTGTTGCACATTCCGACTATTGGAATTGGAGCCGGACCCGACTGTGATGGACAAATTCTGGTCTGGACCGACATGATGGGTATGTCTACGGAGTTCCGTCCACGGTTTGTCCGCAGATACGCCGAGTTACATTCGATCATGGTTGATGCAGCCTCTCGTTACGTCAGCGACGTCAAGAATCATGCATTCCCAACCACCGAGGAAAGCTACTAATGCAAGCATTGCTCATCATATGCGCGTTCAGTAGCTTGCTCATGCTGGCATCTTGTGATGGCTCCGTGATCACCAATCCGCAGGATATAACATTCCCAGACAGCAATGTGAGCTTTCGAGGCCAGGTTCTTCCGTTTTTGGCACTCTCATGTGGCGTCGGTGGATGCCATGGAGACATAAGCCCAGCTGCCGGGATTCGGTTAACTTCGTATTCAACGCTCTTGTTCGACAGACCGAATTTGGTTGTGCCGGGCAAGCCCGACGAAAGTCTTATCGTGCAAGTCCTCGAAGGCGATCTGCTTCACCCATGGGGCAACCTGCGGACAACTGTATCGAGTTCGCAGATTCGTGGCATGCGCAAGTGGATTGAAGAGGGCGCAATTGACAACTAAACACCAGAACATTCTTTCGGAGTCTCGTTACATGTCCACATTTCGAAACCTGCTACTAACACTCACGGGCATAGCCATCATAGTTGGCTGCGAGCCGAAGGCAATCCCAGTTCCTATCGAGGGCCTGAAGGTTGAAAAAGATGAATTGCGCAAGTTCGAGATTAAGGTACCAGCCAACTGGTATGTGCAAACACGCAAGGGAGATATCATCGTTGCATTTAGCTCGAAGGCACATGTCAATCGCTTTACTCAGTTTAGTAAGGGGCGTGGTGGTGCCAAGGTCGAGATTCGAGCTATCGCCATGGACAGTACAACAAACATCGACTCTCTTGTTAAGCGTTCAAAGGTAGAGTTCGAAGACGGGTTAGATCGATACACGAAATCGGTATCAACATTGGGTGGCAAGCCTGGCCAAAAACTCTACGTTGAATTCGACCAAGAGGACGGAAAGTTTGTCTCGGAATCATATTTCGCTGAGGATGATTCAGTGATCACGATGGTAACATTTGCGGCCTTTGGAAACACCTACCAGGATTACGCAGAAGAATTCAAGCAAATACTAGCTTCTGTGAAGTTGGCCAAGAAGCTTGTACCTCTTGCGCCTGGTGTTGCACAAGGTGCAGGTGGAACTGTGCCGCCAAGCGATACACTTCGACCATTCAATGCTGGTATGTATGCCATCAGCTATCCAAGCAACTTCTCTACGAAAAAGGGTTCCGCTGGTGCATTGAGCTCGACAGTTTTCGTAGGCGCAAGACTTGACTGCTCGATTCAGGTTGATGTTATCAATGCAAAAGATCAAAATGATCTCGATGTTATTGTTAAGCAGAATGAATCGCGCTATCCAGGATCAACACAATCTGCCTCAACACTTGGTGGACAGCGTGCAGTGATGTTCTCGTACAATCCAACCGCTGCTGTTGCTGCACGTGCATATTTTGCTGTCAAAGGCGACAAGATGTATCGTGTTACGGTAAACTGGAATAGGGCGGAACAGAATATGTACCTTCCAGTTTTTGACAAGTGTATCCGGTCGATTCGCATAAACTGATACTCTTGTCTGCATGAAGTCGCTCCTCATTATCGCCGTCGCATTGCTAGCCAGTGCGACAGCATTTTCAATTCCGCAGTTCTCAGCGATCTCGGGCAATCGTTGTATTAACTGCCACGTAGCCCCTTCCGGAGGGAGCGTGCGCAACGATCTTGGCTGGTATAGCTGGTACGATGTTGGAGCAGTTCCACGATCCAACAAGCTCTTTGATTGGTTTTACGACAAAGATTCTTCCAATCAATTCTTCGATGGCAAGGTGATTCTCGGAATGGACGCACGCATTCAGAGCACACGATCGTTTGTTAGCGAGTCTTCTCCAAGAAGACTGTTTCCTATGCAGGCCTCGTTTTACTCTGCCTACAATCCCATTCCTGAGGTCACGATAGAAGGTTCTGTAAACCTTGCAACGCTTGCAATCCAGGGGGTGCCGCCGTATTCCGGCATGAGAGCCGCAGCAATCTCTGCTATCATTGCTCCCTCGTTCTCATTGCCGTCGGTGCGCATAGGGGTGTTTCGTCCGAACATAGGTATGCGTTATGACGACCACACAATGGCCCCCTACTCATACACGCTTGCCACACAGCGAAAGACGGTGATTGCGCCCGATTGGTCCGAAGTAGGTGCAGAAGTCTCATATGAAGGCCTAAAATGGCTATCCCTTCAGGCGGGCGTATTCGGTAGCCAAGGGTTGTCGCAAGTTCATATCTCCGATGGCGAACAAACATTTTCTGTGGTAGATGGCAATCAACCAACGCTTACTGCTCGAGCGGTTGTATGGCCTCGCCTCTTTAACGACAAGCTTAACACATGGTTTGGAGCCTCTCTTTTACGGAACAACCACTTTGGCATCACCAGCGGATTTGCTGGTATCGGATTAAGCGATGAGTTTTCTCTTATGCTCGATTACACGCGTATCGAGTATGATGATAGATTCGAATCCCAGTCGATGATGGCAGAGCTGATGTATTCTGCAACCACTTGGCTGTTCCCATATGTTAGGGCGGAACGGTACACGACAGATCCATACAATGCATCGGGTTCGTTTCTTAGTAACGCGGCAACACTTGGGGCACAGATTTTTGTTATGCCATACATTGAAGTTCGCCCTGAGTACAGAATCTGGGACACGTGGAAACCCGGTTATTCATCTCGTTGGAACGTACAATTACACTTCTTTTATTGATCATTCGGAGCGCAGCATGTTGAATAAGATCCTGAATACTATTGGCATCATCGGCATTCTAGGTGGCGGTGCTTTGTGGGTTAAGGACGGAAGGCATGTGTTCTCTAAGGATCGCGAAGAGGTTGTGCGCGAAGTCAAAGACGAGCTCTTTGGCACTATTCGTAGGGAGACCGAATTCGTTCCTGCCTTCAAATTTGGACTCCTCCCCGTAGATGCAACAATTGCAGACGTTCCCCGCTGCTATGCCTTCGTTGGCGGTATGTCTGTTGCCCTTATCGCCTTTGCATTATGGCGCAAACGTTCGGGCAACCAGTAACTCTTGTACCTTGTACCTCGTAACTCCATAACCCCTCTTCCCATGCTTACTAACTCTCGCCGTTCGTTCCTCCAACAAGCAGCTGCTTCTGTTGGACTTGTTCTTTCTGCATCTGCTGTTGCCAGTTTGATAGCTGGCTGTGAGAAAGACGAGACAAACCCCATCACTCCAGGTAAGACGTACGATGTGAATCTTACATCATTGTCAGAACTTGCCACCGTGGGCGGCATCGTACAAACCGTTGTTGCCGGTGTAAACGATAGCGAGCCAGTTTTTATCTCACGTATCGATAATGCGTCGTTCGTGGTTTTCAGCACCATCTGTACACATTCCGGATGTGGAGTTGACCTACCACTGGATGCAATTGCTAATTGTGTTTGTCCTTGCCATAAGGCAGAGTTTTCGCGCACAAACGGAGCTGTACTCAAGCAGCCTACCTCTGGCTCTGCAACAGATCTTCCGAGATACACCTGCACATACAACGCGAGTACAAACGTGCTCACGATCACGGTCTGAGCTTGCTACTCCCGAGCGAATATCACGAGGCCATGCGCGATGCTGTGTACGATGTCATCGCTCAACACAAGCACGTTTCATCGAGCATCGAACGAATCTTTCGAGAGCTAAAACCCGACCGTGAGCTAGCACGCATTGTGCGATCCCGTATGTTCCAAGCAATTCGTTACGATGATGCCGATGCGGCAATTGCTGGCGTTCTCGATGGCACCATCGATACAAAACAGGCCAAGTTTCCGTCGTGGTTACGAAGGCGCATCGAGTCGGTATACAGAGAGACTTCACACGAGATAGAACGCTCGTTGTTAACGGATGCACCAGCATTCATCCGAGTAAATGCGCTTGTTGTGGATGTTCCGACATGCATGGCTGCACTAGCCCCATTTCAACCGAAGCATATCGAGAGCGATATACTCAGGATCGACGAGCCCTTCGGAATGTATACATCCGAGGCCTTCCAGAAGGGGTGGTTTGAACAACAAGACATCAATTCCTATCGGGCAGCTTGCGAACTCATCTGTAGGCCTGGGATGCGCATTGTTGATGCATGCGCAGGAGCAGGAGGTAAAACGCTTGTTTTTGCATCCACGATGATGAACAAGGGGCGCATCATTGCGCTCGACACACAGGCATCAAAACTCGAAGCTCTCCGCACTCGGGCAACACGCGCTGGAATTGACATCATCGAAACACGAGAGATAACGACGACCAAGATTGTAAAGCGACTTCATGAGACGTCAGATGGAGTGTTTGTTGATGTACCATGCACCGGCACTGGAGTGATACGTCGAAATCCTGATATCATGCACCGCATTACGGAGGAGTCGCTTCGAGAACTGTTGGTGCTGCAATCTGATATTCTGCGGCACTCGGCGTTGATTGCAAAAGTCGGTTCGATGGTTGTGTACACAACATGCTCGATTCTGCCCGAAGAAGGCAAGGATCAAATCACCTCGTTTCTCAGCTCAGAGATCGGCAAGAAGTTCACTCTTGAACACGAATGGATTACCATGCCTGGTGACAACGACGGCGATGGCTTCTATGTTGCACGACTACAGCGCCAGGTGCGCTAGGTGAATTCCCAACAAACGACAGTGATTTTCGATGGCATGTGCAACCTATGCGATGCTACCGTTAATCATCTCCAGCACTACGATACACTGCGCCAGCTTAGGTATATCCCATTCCAGGGTGAAGAAGGTGCAAAGCTGCTTCGAGGGCATGGTGTTATGGGCCCGCCAGACTCGGTATATGTTATCACACCAACTGGTGCATTCTATACCGAAGATCTAGCCATGATCTACCTATTCAAGTTGTTAGGGGGCTGGCATAGGCCCCTTGCCTTCGTTATCCAAGCAGTACCAAGAGTGCTTCGGCGTCCGATGTACCGATGGATGTCTCGCAACCGCTACGCCATGTTTGGCAAACGAGACACCTGCCGGCTTTAGCACTTGGAAATCCCACTCGGTTCGGTATCTTTGCCGTCCTTGTCAAAAGTGAACCCATTCGGGAGAAACACATATGAGTACGTACATCGTCAATCCTGTCAAAGTCCGTATGGACGAGTCTGCTAAGGGCTCTATCTATAAGTCAATTGTAGCCATGGGGTTACGCTCACGTCAGATCAATGATCAAATCAAGACGCAGATCTCTGAGCGCCTTGCCGACGTTATCGTTGATACAGACGAAGCAGAAGGACCAAACGCCGATCAGATCGCTATCAGCAAAGAATTTGATCTCCTTCCAAAGCCAACATTTATGGCGATGAAGGAAATGACGGACGGTCAGATCCACGTGCGTACAGAGCCTCTGCCGATGGCCGCTCCATTGGTAGCTGAGGAATAATCCATTTTTGAATTCACTAGAGAGCCATCCGGTATTCTGCCGCGATGGCTCTTGTTGTCTACATGAACATACTGCTTGGCATAACGGGTAGCGTTTCAGCGTACAAAGCTCCTTGGCTGGTGCGAGATCTTCGCAAGGCCGGACACGACGTGCGCGTTGTCATGACGCCCTCAGCGCGTCAGTTCGTTGCCCCCTTGGCTCTTGAAGCGGTTTCCCTCCATCCGGTAATCATCGATCCCTACGACCCCTCAATTCAGGAAGGGGGCTCCTGGCATGTTCACCTGGCACAATGGGCGGATGTAATCCTGATTGCCCCTTGCTCGGCCACAACTCTGGCACGCCTGGCTACAGGTCTGTGTGACACAGCGTTGATGACCGTAGTTTGCTCACGCAGCGCTGATACAGAGCTGATAGTGTTCCCAGCGATGGATACCGACATGTGGCTTCAACCCTCGACCAAACGCAATGTTGATCAGCTGCGCAACGATGGCATCACCGTGGTAGACCCCGAAGCAGGCGAACTTGCTTCAGGCCTCGTAGGCCAAGGCAGATTGCCAGAGATTGAGAAGATTATCGAAATAGCAGCGAGCAGCGAGCAGCGAGCAGCGAATAGCGAGCAGCGAGCAGCGAGCAGCGAACAGCGAGTAGCGAGCAGCGAACAGCGAGTAGCGAGCAGCGAACAGCGAGTAGCGAGCAGCGAACAGCGAGTAGCGAGCAGCGAACAGCGAGTAGCGAGCAGCGAACAGCGAGTAGCGAGCAGCGAACACGATGATTTGAGTTCGCTGTTCGCTGCTCGCTGCTCGCTGCTTATCACCGCTGGCCCAACCCACGAGTGCATCGACGCTGTCCGCTCAATCGTCAATCATTCAACGGGCACGATGGGGTTTGCTCTGGCTGAAGCTGCGCAAAAGCGTGGCTACCTCGTAACGTTGGTAACGGGGCCGACCAACCTTCCAACACCGTTTGGTGTAGAACGCATCAACGTGGTAAGTGCCAAGGAGATGTACGAGGCAGTGATGAAGCATAACGATGTGGACGACTTCATCATGGCTGCTGCGGTAGCCGATTTCACGCCATCAAATCCGTCGGCGCAAAAGATCAAAAAAGAACAACTCGGAAGCAACCTCTCGATTGAGCTTACACGTACTCACGATATTCTCGCTGAGATCGGCAAGAGTAAGGCAGAGCATCAGCGCGTTGTTGGATTCGCCCTCGAGTCTGATGATGTGATTGAGAACGCAAGGCGCAAACTCGTATCTAAGAACGCCGACATGATCATTGCCAATCAGGTAGGCGTGGCGGACAGTGGATTTGGCGCTGGACAGAATACAATTACAATCGTTACGAATAGCCAAGATCCAATGTGCTACCCTGCGATGTCAAAACGTGCATGTGCCGAGGTCATCCTCGATGCATTGGAGAATCTGTGATATCCCTTTCAAACATTACTGTTGATTTTGGTACTCGCGTCTTGTTCAAAGGTGTGAATTTTCTGATTAAGCGTGGAGATCGTATCGGTCTTGTCGGACGCAATGGTGCTGGAAAGTCTACGATGCTCAGCATCATTGCTGGGGAACGTCAGGCCACCTCGGGCGATGTCTCTCGTCAGAACGCTATACGCGTTGGGTTCCTATCTCAAGATCTCACGCTCGACATCACGAAAACCCTTCGTGAAACAGCCATGCAGGCATTCGAAGAGGTGCTCAAGCTTCACGACGAGATCGACCGCATTCAGCATCAGTTGGAAACACGCACAGATTACGAGACCGAAGACTACATGAAGCTCGTGCAGCGTCTTACAGACGTGAACGACCTGTACGCGCGACGTGGCGGACTTACCATGCAGGCAGATATCGAGCAGATATTAACCGGTCTTGGCTTTGAACGCGAGCAACTCGACAATCCCCTTACGATGTTCTCAGGGGGCTGGCAGATGCGTGCAGAGCTTGGGCGTTTGCTGTTGCAACATCCCGACTGCCTTTTGCTTGACGAGCCAACAAACCACCTCGATATCGATTCTGTGCGCTGGCTAGAGGATTTTCTATCTACCTACGACGGTGCCGTGGTGCTGATCTCACACGACCGCACGTTTCTGGACAACATCACCAACCGCACGATTGAGATTACCAAGAACAAGGTGTACGACATCCCTGCTTCGTATTCAGACTACGAAGAGATTCGCGCCGAGCGCATGGAACAGCAGAAAGCCATTGCTGCCAGACAGGGCCGCGAGCGTGAGCGCATGCAGAAATGGATAGATCGGTTTAAGTACAAAGCATCCATGGCGTCCCGTGCACAATCGCGCATCAAAGCACTGCAGCGCATGGAGGTTGTAGAAGTCGATGATCAAGATACCTCTTCGATTCACTTTGCATTTCCACCTGCACCCCGCGCCGGACGTGTCGTAGTAGAGTGCACGAATGTTGTAAAGAATTACGGAGACAAGCGAGTACTGCGTGGGGTTGACTTCGCGCTTGAACGAGGCGAAAAAATTGCCTTCATTGGAAAGAACGGAGAAGGCAAGACTACACTCGCAAAGATCATTGCCAGCGCAGAGCCCCCTACAAGTGGAGAGTTTCAGGTTGGTCATGCCACTTCGATTGGCTACTATGCCCAGCATCAGGCCGACATGATGGACGGACATCAGACTGTATACGAGATCATGGAGCAAGCGTCGCCTCCAGAAATGCGCTCGCGTTTGCGCACGCTGCTGGGAGCATTTCTGTTCAAGGGCGACGATATCAACAAGCGCGTTGGTGTTCTGAGCGGCGGCGAGAAATCGCGTCTTGCACTGGCACGCCTTCTTCTACAACCATACAACCTGCTTATCCTTGACGAGCCCACGAACCACTTAGACATGCTCTCCAAAGAGGTGCTCAAAGAAGCACTCTTGGCCTATGATGGTGCCATGATCGTGGTATCGCACGATCGTGACTTTCTCGACGGACTTACAGAAAAGATCATCGCTTTCCGCATGGGAACACTGAAGGAGTACGAGGGAGATGTTGATGCATATCTCAAGTTACTGGGCGACCCCCATGTGCAGGATGCTCCGCCCCCTACCGAGATTCCACTCAAGCACGCACCTGCAGCAGACGACAAACCAGCCGTTCTAAGTCGTGAGGAGCAAAAAGCTCTGGAGCGTAAAAAGCGCAAAGCCGAACGGCGCATCGCAGAGATTGAGAAGCAGATTGGAGTTCAGGAAATGATGATGGCGGATCTCGAAGCAACACTGGCAGATCCCGAGCTCTATAGAGATCCGGTGAAGCAGCATAAGAGTGTAACATCCTACGACACTGCAAAACGCGTGGTTGCGTCACTGATGGAGGAGTGGTCATCACTCATGGAAATCCTTCAGTAATAACCGAAACAGGAGCATCATATGTTGCGCATTCTGGCTCTATCCATCATAACGTTGATTGTTATCCTGCCAGCACGCGCTCAGGATCAAAAGACTCAACGTCAGATCTCTATGGACGGCGAAGCATCAATGATGGTTGCGCCAGATATGGCAAGCATCTCAATCGGTGTCGAAACCGAGGGCACGAACATTGCCGATATCAAGCGCGATAATGATCTGCGTGTATCATCGATCTATGAAGCTCTGAAGGGGCTTGGCATTGCAGGCAAGGACATCCAAACCAGCGAGTTATCAATGCAACTCATCTACGACTATTCAAGTAAGCGTCGGAAGTTTCTGCGCTACGAGATGCGCAACCTTGTTGTGATCACGGTTCGCAAACTTGACAACATCGATAAGGTTATCAACGCATCGGTACGCGAAGGAAGCAACATACTCGAGGGTGTGCATTTTATCGTATCGAACCGTGATGCGTTGGCTGATTCCTTACAAATCGAAGCAGCAAAAAGTGCCCGTAAGCGTGCATCGGATATTGCAAGTGCCATTGGAGCCAGGCTGGGTAAGGCGCTCACAATTACTGCTACCCGAATAGATGCAACTGAACCGATGTACAAGCAACGAGCATTTGCCATGATGGCTGATGGAGTTGGGAACGGGGCATCAACGCCTGTTTCCGGCGGCGAAATGAAGCTTCGTTCGTCGGTAAGTATTACATTCGAGCTCGAATGATCAACGGCAAACGCATAGTAGTTGTCATGCCGGCATACAATGCCGAGAAGACGCTTGAGCAAACGTATCGAGAGATACCTCTTGATATCGTGGACGTGGTTATCCTTGTAGATGATCACTCACGTGACAACACCAGCGAACTTGCTCACAGTTTAGGCATTGCACATGTGATCCGTCATGATGCTAATCGCGGCTACGGGGGCAACCAGAAGACGTGTTACGCCAAGGCCCTCGAGATCGGCGCCGACATCGTGATCATGGTTCACCCGGACTACCAATACACCCCAACGCTCATCCCATCGATGGCTTGGATGATCGCTAATGATGTCTACCCAGTCGTCCTCGCATCACGCATCCTTGGCAATGGCGCGCTCAAAGGTGGCATGCCTCTGTACAAGTACATTGCCAACCGTGGGCTAACATTCTTTCAGAATGTCTTTGTTTCGCAAAAGCTCAGCGAATACCATACAGGCTATCGAGCGTTCTCACGGCAGGTATTTGAGCGCATCAATCTCGAAGCCAATAGCGACGACTTTGTCTTCGACAATCAGATGCTGTCGCAAATCATCATGGCAGACTTCCCTATTGGAGAAGTCACGTGCCCATCCAAGTACTTCGATGACGCATCATCGATCAACTTCCGTCGTAGCTCCATATACGGCATCGGTGTAATTGCCACCAGCCTGCAGCACAGACTGCACAAGTGGGGCGTAATCAAAAACGCGCGCTACAGCAAGTAACGTCTGATTAAGCCTGCTTGCGCACACCGATTACGTTGTATCGGTTTGTTACGAACTGCCAATCGGCAAATGTTGCATTACCAGCTGGGTTGCAACCTGTTCCATGGAAGTCGCTAAACGCTGCGGACTGATTCACCCACACAAAGCTGTTAAAGTTGAACGCTACGGGCGCTCCCGCCATCACGATAGCATCTTCGGCTTGCTGCATCTTTGCAGCATCAGTTGTGTAGACAAGCGCACTCAATGCGCCATGCTGGCGAATGCTCTGCTCAACGGTCTTGAGCGACTCATCAAACGAGCCTGTAGTGATGACGAATGAGATTGGACCGAACCATTCACGTGTGTATACATCTGAGCGCGAAACGTCTGTACGCAGCACAAGGGGCGAATGTGAAAGCGCTTGATCAAATCCTGGCTGTGCGATGGCTGAAGTGGCACGAATCTCTGCCAGTCCCAGATTGAGGGCTTCGCCGAGACGTCCTACCGTTGTTGGATTCTGAATAGCACCCAACGTTCCTGGACCAGCCTTCTCGTTGTTCACAAGTGCGTCGATCTTTTCACGAAGCTTTACGGCAACATCTTCAACAGAAACCGTTGCATCGCCAACCTTCATGCCGGATTCGGCGATGAAGATATTCTGCGGGGCCGTACACATCTGACCAGAGTACAGCGACAGAGAGAATGCGAGGTTGTCCATTGCCTTGTCAAGATCTTCTATGCTGTCGAGGATCACGCAATTCACGCCGGCCTTTTCGGTAAAGACCACCTTGCCATTCTTGATCGACTCTTGTTCAACGAGAGTGCCGAATGCCGAGCCCCCTGTGTAATCAATCACTTGAACTGCTGGATGTTGCACATACTCGAGTGTAAGGGGCTTTGCAGCCGTATCAACAGCAAGCTGGATAACATTAGGGTCGAGTCCGAGTTCTACGAGCACATTGCGGAGCTCTGCGATAACAATCGCTATCGGATAGACAGCCCCAGGATGGGGCTTGACGATAACGCTATTACCTGTTACGAGTCCAGCGAACATTCCTGGAGTTGTATTCCAGACAGGAAACGTTGAGCAGCCAATAACGAGGTTTATACCCTTTGGTACGATCCGATATGACTTGTCGATGTTTACAGCGAACTTCCCCATCGGCTTGGACCACTGCACAGATTGCGTAAAGCTACCTTGTGCTGCAAGCCCCATGGCGACTGCTTCAAGCGCGCGATCAAATGCATGCGGACCCGAGGCCTGAAAGGCCATCACAAATCCTTGTCCGGTTGTGTGCTGCGTTGCGTATCCAATCTCAAAGAAGTGCTTCGAGCCCCGCTCAAGCGCTTCTACGAGGATCGATGCACGTTCTGTGGGTGTAAGACTCTGCCAAGCAGTCTGCGCAGCCGATGCACGCTCTACAACCGCCGCAACAGATGAGCTAGGATACGTTATACCCAATGGGAATCCGTATGGAGATGATTCATCTCCAACCCATTCATCGCCCCCTGACAGGCGGTCGAACTTTGCATTGCGCTGACCCTTAAACCTTGCAAGTCCATCATCGTTGGCCGTTTCACCATAGATTTTACCACTGGGTGCTTCAGGCCAATGTGCGTGAAATGTCCGTTCCTGATTTGCCTTGATGGCATCAGCTAACGTTTGGGAATGTGTTGAGCAAAGTTCTGATAACGTCACGTGTAACCCCTATGAAGATTGGCTACAAAGTTACGCAGGCAGAACCCTTCGTAACGGGTATCTTTGCGCCATGAAACACCTCATTATTCTCTCCCTCTTGTGTGGGGCAGTACAGGTCTTTTCGCAGCAAACACCGGCAGGACGAGCTTACGCGGGTGTGGTCAACGGAGACACTGTCTGGCTTGATGAATATTCGAAAGAAGTTGGCAGAAAGACTGAATACGTTCAACAACGCGGCAACGTAGATCCATCCGAGATCATGCAGCAGTCATGGAATGAACTTACTCAGCGCAAACTCCTTCTCAGAGAATCCGTTCGTCTGGGCTTGCGGGTAACGAACCTAGATATCGATAGCATTTTTCTGACTGCTACTCCTGATTTCATCAAGCGTGGTGTAGTAGATCAGAAAGGAAAGTTCGACATTGACCTTCTCAAGGCTATACTCTTCAGTCCCGACTCGTTGATTAAGGCTAACATGAAGGGTATGCCAGAGAAAGAGCAGGCCCAAGAACTCCTTCAGTTAAAAGCCTCGGTATCGCAATGGCGCGAGATTATCGGCCTTGGCGCGACAGAAGCTCGCTTGCGAAAGGCACTAACAGATACCGTAACACTCGATACTGCGTTAGTAAAGCCCCGTTTTCGAGAGGCTGCAACTTCTGCCACAGCAGATATTATCTACGTGCCTTGTCAGACAGACTTGCCTGCCCCTTCCGTGTCCGAGATGGAGTCCTTTCATAAGGCCAACCCGCAAGAGTTTATGTCCGCACAACCTATGAGGCGGCTCGCATACCTGGCCTGGCCAATGACTGCTGCACCCATTGACTCAGCCCTTGTGCTCCAGAATGTTACCCGCTTTGTTTCGCTCATGAATGGGGCTCGTAATGCCCGCACACGAGACTCTCTGTGGATGAGTGTTGCCGGAACAACATCCTCTGGTGGAGCGCGCCTATCGCCTGATTCAACAGCACACTCATCATTCTACGCCCTGGTTAAGGGTAAGAAAGCCGGCACCACTGTTGATCCAATCCGCCACGCATCTGGCGTACACGTCATGTTCGTTGATTCGCTCCTCCATCAGAAAGGCAAAAAGTTGCCCGACATCAAGGTGCGTGTGATTGTAACACAGATCGAGCCATCACGCCAGACCATAGATAGCATTCTCAAGATTGTTGATGACGCCTCAAGCCTCTACGACCAAGGTCTTGAGTTGGGAGCAATTGCCGGACGTTTTGGACGGACGATAGAGCTTTCCCCATGGTTTACGGATGACGACAAGATTTTTGGATCATATCGCCTCGGAGACATAGCATTCAAAACACAACTTGCCGCGGCATGCGATCCAATCGATACACCAGAAAAGGGCGTGGTACTTGGAGTTGTTGTAGACAGTATCGATGCCGGCCCCATGCCCTTTGATGCTGCAACATCCAGGATTGCGATGCTCATGAATCGTCAGCGTGGCTGCGATGCTCGGCGTGATTTGATGAAGACCATCATGGGGCTAACCACGCGCCTCGATGATGGAGTGATGTTTATCGCAGAAAACCCGAAGGGCGCTTCCATCATGAGAGGGGTAACCGTGCAGAGTGGCTTTATCGGCGAAGAACTCTACGATCCCACCGCAGCAAAAGAAGTTCTCGCCAAGCCCCTTCCAAGCCTCTATGGTCCGTTTCTAGGAGACCTCGGATGGTATATCGTAAACATTACTAGTGCAGTTAGGGCAAATGATGCCGAGTTCCCGATGTGGTTGGAGCTTCGGTCCGAAGATTTGCTGCAGGAGCGCAAGCAGGCACGCTGGGATGAATATCTTGAGAGCCTTCGTAAGAATGCCACCATCGAGGACAACCGTTGGTATTTTTTCCGGTATTGATAGGCTGTACTCAACATGTCACTCCTCATTCTTGACCTAGGTGGCGTGCTCTATGATATCGATTTCGAGCGCACGCGACGCGCAATGCTCAATCTGCCGGGATATAATGGTGCGCCGATCGAGTTTGGAGTTGAATCACAATCAGACGTCTTTATAGCATATGACAGAGGCGATATCTCAACATCAGAGTTCAGAGGTGCACTTCGCGGTCTCTATGGGTTTACCTGTAGTAACGACGAGCTAGATCATGCTTGGTGTGCGATCCTCGAACGGGGTCTGTTTGCGGATGCCACTGAGCGTGTTCGGGGTTTCGAGCGCCACTACAATGTATCGAGAACCGTTATTCTCTCGAACATTTCAGAGCTGCACTACCTGGATTCTGCAGAGCGATGCAAACCAGTCTTTGATCTCGTCGATGAAACCTACTTCTCCTATCTGATTAGACTACGGAAGCCTGATCCACAGGCATTCCTATACGTCTGCGCTCAACAGGGGTACTCCCCTTCTGAAACAACCCTCGTTGACGACTCGCGGTCAAACTGCGATGCGGCACAAGCGCTTGGGATCTCCGTTTGCTGGTGGCAGTCGGTCTGATCCTCTCTCTGCGACAATCTAACGCGGCAAGTCTTGTCCTCTTGTCTCGCGGGCCCAGATCAATGTGATCAGACCAATCACGTAAGCTCCGGCAAAGAGTGTTATGGCATTGTGATAGCCGCCAAGATGTTCAACAAGAACGCCTAGGAAAAAGACACCTGTTGCCGTCAACACGCGCCCCATGTTCATACTCAGCCCCGTTCGTGTTCCCCGAACGATCGTAGGAAACAGCTCAGGAAGATAGCCGCTCAGAATCCCCTGGTTAAGGCCAATAAAGACGCAGATACTGAATGCTCCGGCAAAGAATGTAAACGAAGGTGCAAGTCCCGTCTGCAAGGTGAGCACGGTAGTGGTCAGGCAACCGACATAACCAATAGCCGCGGCCTTGCGCCTTCCCAAACGATTCGATAGCACACCGCTCAAGAGCCCACCAACAACGTTGCCAGCACCAAACATGATGTTGGCAAGTGATCGATTCGTCTGTGAGTGCTCCGGCATACTCATCTTTGCTACGTACGTGGGCATCCATGCAAGCACAGCCCATATGCCGAGAAGCATCGAACCAAACAAAACGATAGCCACAACAAGGTCTCGCCTGTATGATCTATGCCATACGTTGTGATTCTCTTGAGTTGCTGCCAGCATGCGTGCCGACCACATGTCGCTTTCACGCACGATCACCAGGGCTGCAATGGCCAAAAACATGGCGGCGCTGGCAATGCGATAACCTGCCTGCCAATCATCGGTTGATTGTGTGATAAGTCCAGCAAGGATGAATCCCATTGGGAACGCATTGATCAAGATTCCGACCACAATAGGCCTGCTCGACGTCGGAAAGGCCTCGGAGATCATAACAACCGACTGAGCCAGCACACTTCCAACACCAACGCCCATCACAACACGCGCACAGATGAGCATAAAGAATGTGTCTGCAAAGCTCACAAACAGCATGGCAGACGTTGCCAGAAGCACACTGATGAAATACGCATACCTACGTCCGATCTTATCGGAAACCCAGCCCAAGGCGAAGGCACCTATAGCCCAACCCAGAAGAAATGCCGAACCTCCGTACGACCCAATGAGCCGAATCGCATCCCCAGCATCAACCCCAGGAAGCAGGCTTGCAGCTATTCTCGGTATGTAGCCACTAAACAACTGTGCTGCCATCCCGCATGCGGCAGTGCATGCCATGGCAAGAATGTACAATACGTGACGGTGTTGCATACACAAAGATAGGCGTGTTATATATTTGTACCCGATGCAGTTACCATCGATAATCACGTTGGTACTGTGAGGGAAGCACGTGGAATTCGTGCACGGTTGCGCCGCCGTAATGGCAGACGATCCAGCCTAGTTCTATGAGAACAGTCACTGCATACGTGTTGATGACACAATGTGGGAAGACGGATGGAGAGGATGAAGCCGAAGTCGGAATACCTGCTGCATCATATACTACAATTGGAGACGTTGTCTCCTCTGTCGCGCATCACGACAGACAATACTCAAAGGAGCTCGCTATGCGTAGCTTTCTCATGATCTGTGCATGTGTGTTCACATGCACGCAGGCTTTCACACAGAACAGAGTTCTTACCCCACCACTACCTTCTGCCGTGTTCTTTGACGACGATGTGGTTCACGTACTGTGCGCGCGCCTCGATGCAGATTACGATGGCGAGATCGACACGGGCGATGTGCCTGCGTCATGGTTGGTCGTAGACCCCTCTACACTGAGCATTCTTCGAAGTCAGCAGTTTGCATGGAACGATGTGAAGGTTACACGATCTGGGTCTTCGCTCGAAAAGGATATACTTGATCTTGTGGTTGGCGAAGAAGTTGTGCGGTACCAGACAACCTCCCTTGCGCCGCTAGGCAGCTTGTTTGAAGGTAAGATTTACGGTCTCGATGCAAGCCAGGATCTCAAAACTCTTTGGATGAGCGAGCGTCCATCGTTTACAGACCCCGGTAACATTATCGAATACAACACCGATACGAAGCAGACAACACGCATTCCAGTTGGCGTGAATCCCCAGCAGGTGTCGTATCATCAAACGGCAGGTGGTCTTGAGCAGGTGCTTGTTATATGTGAAGAGCTCTTTGGTAAGACGAACGGAACGTTTCGCATAGTTGATCTCAAGACTACACCGCGCACACAGAAGTCCATCGAAGTTGGAGACACGCCGAACTATTTCGTTGCCGATGGCGACACGGCATACGTTGTTGTTAATGGTTCGCATTCGGTGGTGATCATTGACCTTGTCAAACACGAAAAGATCGCGACGATCAATGTTGGCACAACCGGGTTTGATGGTCCACGTGAGGCAGCCGTCTGGTTCGACCCAACATCGAAATCCAAGATGCTGCTCGTTTCGACATTTGACGAAGAAATCCGCGTATTCAATCTCACAACGCGAGAGCACATAAAGACTATTGCTCTGCCTGCCAAGCCGGAAGGGATTGCCATTCGTGGTAATGATGTATGGGTTACTCAGACATTTACCAAAGACTCGTACGAGCCAGCCTCTGACGTAGCCATATACGATTTAGCAAGCGCTGTATCAGTCGATGACTTCATCACCCCTACCACGCCAAAAGGGATCTTGGCGTTCTCTGGTGCAGCCAATGTGCCTTTTGCACCGGGCGCAATGATCACAGTTACAGATATCACTGGTCGTATGACTGCCTTTTCTGCCGTAGTTTCCAGCTCGCAAACCGTTGATTGCACCATGTTGCCACATGGCACGTACATGCTTTCAAACGGAAAGGAATCTGTAAAACTCATGCGGTAAAAGCTTAATGAGACTCGCTCTCGCATTACTCGTTCTTCCAGTTGCACTTGCAGCACAACTTCTCCCAACTCCTTCATCTGACCAACTCGATATCGCATTTCGAGCAATGAGATTTCGGTGCGTGGGCCCCTACCGGGCGGGACGTTCGATAGCGGTTGCAGGACATCCGGATCTGAAGTCGACGTATTACTTCGGAGCTACTGGAGGGGGCGTATGGAAATCGGAAGATGGAGGCGAGAATTGGCGCTCAATTTCCGACACAACGTTCACCTCCAGCAGCGTGGGGGCGATCACCATCGCCCCCTCCGATCCAAATGTTGTGTATGTGGGCATGGGCGAAACAGACATCCGCGGCAACATCTCGCCGGGTGATGGAATGTACCGGACCACTGACGGCGGCATGACGTGGAAGCACATCGGCCTGCGCAATGCGCAGATGATCGCCGATATCGTGGTGCATCCGGACAATGCAGACGTTGTGATGGTATCGTCGATGGGCAATGTTTTTACCTCGAGCGCGAGAACCAGCGGAGTCTTCAAATCCACCGACGGCGGCACCACGTGGAAGCAAGTGCTCAACCGCAACGATTCCACCGGCGGTATGACGCTGAAGATGGACCCCAACAACCCGCGCATTATCTATGCATCACTATGGCAGGCCTACCGTAATGCTCACAGCATGAGCAGTGGCGGTGCAGGCTCTGGTCTGTTCAAAAGTACCGATGGTGGCGAGACATGGAGAGAGATCACGACGAACCCAGGAATGCCAAAGGGTATTCTTGGAAAAATCAATGTAGATGTCTCCCGTGCCCAGCGCAATCTTGTCTGGGCAATGATCGAAAGTGAACATGGTGGCCTATTCAAGAGTGTCGATGGCGGTAATTCGTGGTCGCGCGTAAGCACATACGCAGAGATTCGTCAGCGTCCGTGGTACTTTAACCATGTCTATGCCGACCCACTTGATGCTAACACTGTCTATGTACTAAACGTAGGTTGGCACAAAAGCACAGACGGCGGACGCACCTTCACTGGACTCGGATCGAACCATGGAGACCATCATGATCTGTGGATCGATCCAACAGACCCCAAACGCATGATCATCGGTGATGATGGTGGTGCTGTAGTAACAGAAGATGGATGGAAGCATTGGACGGAGGACGACGTAGCTACGGCGCAATTCTATCACGTAAGCGTCGACAACCATTTCCCCTACCGTCTCTATGGCGCACAGCAGGACAACACAACATGCTCCATTCCGCATCGCGTGATAGGGGGCTGGTCCATCGGTAAAAACGACTGGTATCCGGTTGCAGGCTTTGAAAGCGGCTATGTGATTCCTCATCCGACAGATCCCGACGTATCGTTTGGCGGTAATTATTCGGGATACATCGGACGCAAATCACTCAAGCTGAATCAGGAACAAGACATCTCTGTCTACCCAGAGAACCCCATCGGCGAAGGCTCTATCGATCGCAATGAAAGGTTCCAGTGGACCTTCCCTCTTGTGTTTTCTCCACACGACAACAAGATACTCTATACAACTTCGCAGCATGTTTGGAAGAGCACCAACGAGGGTATGAGCTGGACGAAAATCAGCGGCGATCTTACTCGTAACGATCCTACAAAGCAGCAGTCGTCAGGTGGTCCGATCACGAAGGACAACACAGGCGTAGAAGTCTACAACACCATCTTCACGTTTGCCGAATCGCCTGTTACACAGGGTGTACTATGGGCAGGTAGCGACTGCGGCCTGATCCACGTGAGCACAGACAACGGCAGTACCTGGAAGAACGTTACACCGAAAGCTCCGAAGGGTCAGCCCGAATCTCTGGTAAGCATGATCTCTCCATCGCCTTTCGATGCGGGCACTGCATACGCCGCAGTTAACCGCTACAAGCATGGCGACATAGCGCCCTACATCTACAAGACAACAGACTTCGGTGCTTCCTGGACTATGATTACCGACGGCATACCGAATGGTGCCTTTGCACGCGTTGTTCGCGAAGATCCATTCCGTAAGGGTCTGCTGTATGCCGGTACAGAGCAAGGAATCTTCATATCGTTTGATGCTGGAGTAACATGGAGTAGGTTCAGACTCAACTTCCCCGTCACACCTGTGCACGACCTTGTGATTCATCCAAAAGAGAAGGATCTCGTGATCTGCACACACGGAAGATCGTTCTGGATTCTCGACGACCTCACACCACTTCACCAATACTCAGTCCCCTCAAAGAAACTTCTCACCGCGCATACACCACGACACACATATCGCGTGGCAGGGGGCTCGTGGAGCAGCCCAACGATGAACGTTGGCGAAAATGCACCATCTGGCGTGCAGTTGTTCTACTCTCTTGCAGACACAACGTCCAAGGAATTGCGTATTACGATTCGCACGGAGCAGGGCGATAGTATTGTAACCTTCTCGAGCACAACTACGCCAAAGGGAGATCCGATCAAGGTCGATCGCAACTTCCACGTTGATTCATTACATCGCGCCTCGCCAGATGCACCAACATTGCATCGTGGACTGAACAGATTCACATGGAATATGCGCTGGCCCGACGCCGAAGAGCTCGAAGGCGCCCTCCTATGGGGCGGCGGAACAGAAGGCCCACTCGCTGTTCCAGGCAGGTATAGTGCAACATTCACTCTCGGTGACCTGACCGAAACTGTACTCTTTGACATCCGCATGGATCCGCGTTTGAACACCCCACGTGAAGACCTCGTTGCACAATTCGAACTTCATCAACGTATCAATGCAAAGCTTTCGGAAGTTCACAAGGGTATCAAGCGCATACGCGAGGTGCGCACGACCGTTTCGAGCGTTAAGTCAAGCTGGGCAGACCTCGATTCGAACCAAACCAAGAACATTGATTCTTTGGTCAAGCATATCAGCGATACATTGTCGACAGTAGAAGATGCGCTGATTCAAACGAAGGCAAAAGCGTTTCAGGATTTGCTCAACTACCCTGTAAAGCTGAACAACAAGATCGCATCTTTGGCGAGTGTAGCTGCGAGTGCCGACAGGCATCCGACACAGCAGACGTTTGATCTCTTCGAGCAGCTTTCTCGGGAGGCAGACATCTATCTGCGTAAGCTTTACGATGTAGACGAAAGACTCATCATCGAGCTTAACACAAAGATCAAGCAATTAGACCTTCCTGTGATTTCGAAGAAGAAGGCATCGAAAAAGTGATTCGGCTTCCGCGCTATCTCGTCCTTGTCTGGCTAGCTGCAATTGCTGTTTCGATCTTGTGGCTTGATCAGCCCCTTGCACTCTGGATCGAGAGTACGCAGACTCATTACAGTCGCATGCTCGGGCATTGGCTAGAAGAAGCAGGCAAAGCACATTGGATTTTGGGATACTGTGTTATCATCACTGTGATAGCATGGCGCTCTCGACGGGATGAGGCATACGATCACCTTCGATTGTTCGGTGCAGTTGCTGCCTCAGGAATCATTGCTAACATCATGAAGGTGCTCGCATGCCGTCCACGTCCGCCACTCTTGATCGAGAAGTCGATTACGGAGTGGAATCTTCTTGGGTTACAGATGGAGTACATATGGAATTCCTTCCCTAGCGGACATGCTACCACGGGGCTAGCAATCGCCGTCGCTGGCTCTGCAGTCTATCCGCGTCTCAAGCATGCGTTCTGGATCATCGGCCTAGCAATTGCCGTAGGACGAATCATGCTGAATGCGCACTATCTCAGTGATGTGCTAGCGGGAAGTCTTATAGGGGTGGTTGTATCAATCTGGTTTGCAAGTCGTCTACGCAGTAAGCCTTTGGCGTAGCTCATCGAGTCCGGGATTTCCTATACTTCCCAGGGCCGCATTGTTGTCTGCTACGCCATCACGGCTGCTGCGCACAGGTTTGCCATCGGCCACTTGTTGAGCTACGATCGTATATGCCTCGCGAAACGGCATGCCCTGACGCACGAAATCGTTAACGCGGTCAACGCTGAATATGGCATCGTACATTTCGTTATCAAGTACATCTGTGCGCGGCGTGATTGACGGTACAACATGCTGTGCTACACGCAGACACAATCCGATCTCGTCTATTGCATGTACGATTCGGTCCTTTGTGAACTGCATGTCTCGATGGTAGCCAGAAGGCAGGTTTGCACAGACGAGTGTGATCTCGTGTGCAACACCCTGAAGTCTGTTACAGCGTGCGCGCAGAACCTCGAAAACATCTGGGTTCTTCTTGTGTGGCATAGTGCTCGAGCCGGTGGTTAACGCATCAGGCAGCGACACAAATGCAAAGTTCTGACTGACGTAATGCACCACATCTGATGCAAATCGCGCAAGCGTCGAAGCCACCTGTCTGATGGCAAAAGCTGCGAGTTTCTCGGTGCGCCCGCGCGACATCTGTGAAAACGTACTAGTTACATGCACGCGATCGAAGTTCAAGGCCTTGGTTGTCCGAATTCTATCTAGCGACAAGCCAGTACCATACCCAGCAGCACTGCCGAGTAGATTTGCATCGGCAGCATCAATTGCCATATCGAGTACACGCATGTCTTCGATGAGGGCTTCTGCATAGCTCAAGAATATCGAAATTCGGGCACGACTGACAGCCCTACCAGAAAGACTCATCTGTAGTGAGTTCTAAAAAATGAACCGGACGATAGCCTAGTTCGAAGTTGATCTTCATCACGGCCGCACTTGTCGTGATACCAAACATCTTTGCCTCGGGGAATCGCTCAAGCGAAAGTTCAAATGCTGCGCGTTTGATGCGACGAGCAAGGTTGTTCTTGCGAAACTCAGGGCGTACGATCAGACCCGAGTTGGCAACGTAGCGGTCATGCTCCCATGTTTCTACGTAACAGAAGCCAGCAAATACACCCTGAGCCGTGAGTGCAATGATCGCCTTACCCTCCATCATCTTTTGGGTAATGTATTCACGGGTTCGGCGTGCGGTACCCGTGCCGCGCTGCTGGACTGCCACAAAGATTGTTTCGACGATCTCTTCGGCGTAAGAAACATGTGATTGGTCGGCGCGCACAATATGAACGTTGACCTCTTCCAAGAGGTTATCCATAGAATTAGAAATTGGGTTTGCTTGATCCGTGCTGCGAGTCTGATGCTCGAGCAGCACGTTGTGGGCGAGGCCCTGAAGGCTTCGCTGCGGGATGGGTCTGGACGGGCGCGTTAGGAGCCACGATCTTCCAGCCGGGTTTCCCGCAGCGGCAGTCGTCGTCGGTCCTCGTTATGGTAACGCGTGAGTATCATCAATAGGGTCGCAGACATCGTAAGAACGCTACAACCGCACAAGTAGTTGCGTGTTATCGTTTAGACATTGTCGTTTTTTGCTCGTGAGTCGGTTGCCAGGCGTTCTTTAAAAGCCAATAGTTTTGGCAGTAGATCTGGCATTCCTGTAGAGAGCATCTCGACTGCAAGCAGTCCTGCGTTGCGCCCGCCCCCTATCGCTACAGTGGCAACAGGAACACCACTTGGCATCTGGACGATACTCAGCAGAGAATCGAGTCCACGAAGCTGTTTGGTGGCAATCGGCACACCGATAACAGGAAGCGGCGAGTATGACGCCGTCATCCCCGGCAAATGAGCAGCACCGCCTGCGCCAGCAATGATAACCTTGATACCGCGCGTATGTGCCGTAGATCCGTATTCGGCCATATCCTGTGGCGTGCGGTGTGCGCTTACGATGCGCATTTCGAATGCGATGCCAAACTCTTTGCAGACCATGGCAGCTTCTTTCATCGTAGGCAGATCTGAATCGCTGCCCATGATGATACCGACAAGGGGTTGTGTACTCATGGAGACACCTTTGTGGATAGACTGACGATACGCTTCATCAGGCCAAGCAGTTGGTGTCTGCCGAGGCCTGTTTCGCTCGAAGTTGAAATGACGTCTACCAGGGACGTGCATTGGGATAGGATCTCACGCACTTGGTCGATGCGTGCCTGAAGTGCCGCGGGCTTCAGCTTGTCGCACTTTGTAAGTATCACCGCATACTGACGTTTGGCAAACTCAAGCTCCTCGATCATTGCCAGGTCAAGGGGCTGAGGATCATGCCGCGCATCAACAAGCACGCATGTTACTGCCAGCTGATCGCGCTCGAGCACATACTGCTTGATCAGGGTCGAAAACTGCTCGCGCTGCGTCTTACTAACGCGTGCATACCCGTATCCCGGAAGGTCCACGAGCATAAACCCGAGGTCCGTCACAAAAAAATTGATCTCTTGCGTTTTGCCGGGCGTATTCGAAACACGCGCCACACGTGATGAACGTACGAGAGCATTGATAAGAGACGACTTGCCCACATTTGATCTGCCGATGAGAGCTATCTCGGGCATGTCGGACGCAGGGAAATGCTCAGGTGCTGTGGCACCCTTGACAAACTCCGCTCGAAGATGAATCTCTTGCGCCATCTCGTAAAAAAATGAAAACGCCGAATGCTTTCGCACTCGGCGTCTTATGTACAAATGTTGTGCCTTTACTCTGCTGCGCTTCCGTCCGCTCCAGCATCTGCTGCCGGAGCATCTGTTGTATCAGCTGGAGCATCTGCTGCAGGTGCTGGTGCTTCCTCAACTGCTGGTGTTTCAACCATTGGCTCTTCATCAATTGCTGCAGGCTCTTCAATTACAGGCTCTGCTGCAACAACTGGTGCGGCCTTCAGCTTAACAACAGGCTTTGGCTTCGCTGGTGTCTTTGCTGCTGCACGACGACGTGTCGATGATGATCGTCCGTCTACCGGATTAGACCAGTCAACAAGTTCGATCATAGCAGTTTCTGCAGCGTCACCACGACGTAAGCCAAGCTTTGTGATGCGAGTATAACCACCGTTACGTTCTGCTACCAATGGTGCGATCGTATCAAAAAGCTCTTGAAGCACACCCTTGTTCTTGATGAAACGTCCAACCATACGACGGTTGTGTACATCAACACCAGTGATAGCGCCAGACTTTTCTGAACGATGTGCATTACGTGCACGTGTGATAAGCTGCTCAGCAAATGGACGGAGTTCCTTTGCCTTTGCAACAGTTGTTACAAGACGCTTGTGCTCGAACAACGATGTTGCCAAGTTCGCAAGCAACGCGCGCTTGTGGCTCGCTGTGCGCTTAAGTTTCCGACCTGCATACCCGTGTCGCATGATTACTTCTCCTTGCCTTCCTTAGTCTTGTTTCTTTTCGTCGGCGCTGAGGTAGTCGTCGAGGTTCATCCCGAACGTCAAACCATTTGCGGCAACAACTTCTGCCAACTCCGACAGAGACTTACGACCGAAGTTGCGGAACTTCAGAAGATCTGACTCTTGGAGGCTTACAAGGTCTGCAAGTGTCTTGATACTTGCTGCCTTGAGGCAGTTGTGAGCACGAACGCTCAATTCTAGTTCATCAACTGGTTGAAGCAGGATACGGCGAATGCGTGAGCGCTCGCGATCTGCTTCGCTGTCTCCTACGCTTGTTTCATGAGCCTCTGAAGCACCAGCTGCAGATGGGTTCACGCCAAGAAATAGGGCAACGTGCGCGCGCAGGATGCTAGCAGAGTGCTCAACTGCTTCCTTTGCTGTTATCGATCCATCTGTACTTACATCAAGCACGAGGCGTTCGTAGTCTGTCTTCTGTCCAACACGGAATGGTTCTACGTTGTAGATCACATTCTTGATTGGCGTATAGATTGCATCTATTGGGAGCATTCCGAGTGGGAAGTCTGTAGAATTCTGTTCTTCTGAAGGAACATATCCCTTACCACGACCAATACGCAGTTCTACATCGAAGTCCACATCGTCTGAGAGTGTAGCAATCTTCTTGGATGGATCCAGAACTTCAATAGATCCAGCTGTTGCGTCTTGGATCATCTCAGCTGTCCAGGTTTTTTGTCCCTTGACGCGGAACGAAATACGCTGCGAAGCTTTAGGATCTACGATACGAAAACGGACTTCTTTGAGATTAAGAATGATCTCGCACATGTCTTCTACGACGCCTGGGATCGTCTGGAATTCATGCTGTACGTCGGATATCTTAACACCAACGATTGCTGAACCCTGGATCGATGAAAGGAGTACGCGGCGAAACGCGTTACCTATGGTTGTTCCGTAACCTTCTTCGAGTGGGTTAAGGATAAACTTAGCATGGTAGGGACTGCCGAGTTCTTCGACGACGACGCCTTCTGGCATCTGCATCTGCATATTCATGGCCTTCCTTTGGTCAAATTCACACGGAAAAAAATCAACATCATATTAGAGGATTAGACGCGGCGCTTCTTCGGAGGACGGCATCCGTTGTGCGGCAACGGTGTTTCGTCCAGGATAGAAAGAACCTCGAAGCCAGCCTGGGTGAGAGCGCGGATAGCGGCTTCACGTCCCGATCCTGGCCCCTTCACCACAACATCAACCTTGCGAAGCCCCATTTCGAAAGCTTCACGAGCGGCCTTGTCTGCGGAGACCTGCGAGGCATACGGCGTGTTCTTCTTTGAACCACGGAAACCGTTCTTACCTGCAGATGACCACGACAGTGTGTTGCCGTATGTATCTGTCACGGTGACAATTACGTTGTTGAATGTTGCACGTACAAAAACCTTGCCGTGCACATCCGCAACGATCTTGCGCTTTACGCGCTTCTTAGCAGCTGCCATGTATCATCATCCCTTAATTACTTCTTCACTGCCTTCTTCTTACCAGCAACTGTCTTGCGCTTACCCTTACGAGTACGTGCATTTGTACGTGTGCGCTGTCCACGTGCTGGTAAACCGCGGCGATGGCGTAAGCCACGGTAACATCCAACGTCCATCAGACGCTTGATGTTGAGTTGAACTTCCGAACGGAGCTGGCCCTCGACTTTATAGTCGGCCAGTACCTGACGGATACGTGCAACTTCGTCATCGGTCCATGTCGATACACGCTTGCTGTGATCGATGCCCGCTTTATCAAGCACTTCACCGCTAATCGTGCGGCCGATGCCGAAGATGTATGTTAGCGCAATTACACCGCGCTTATTTTTTGGTAGGTCTATACCTGCAATACGAGCCACGTTGTGTCTCCCTTTTAGCCTTGACGTTGCTTGAGGCGTGGGTTTTTCTTGTTGATAATGTACACCCGTCCCTTACGACGTACAATTTTGTCGTCTGGGCTGCGCTTCTTTACTGATGCTGTTACCTTCATGACTTCACCTGAAGTTTGATTTCATTGTTACTTGTAGCGATACACGATGCGGCCTTTCGATAGATCATATGGAGACATCTCAACTGTCACCTTATCACCACGAAAGATCTTAATGAAGTGCATACGCATCTTGCCTGACACGTGGGCGAGGATTTTATGCCCGTTATCCAGCTTCACGATGAACTGGGTGTTTGGGAGTGCTTCCTCGATTGTGCCATCGACACGTATAACGTCTTCGCGACTCATGTATCCCTAATTGTAGTTTGTTAATTCCATTCCGTCAGAATTCTCGGCGTTGCCCCATCGATGAGTATCGTGTGTTCAAAATGTGCCGATGGTTTCCCATCAGCAGCAAACACCGTCCACCCATCGCTTGCTGTGTGAACATGAAACATTCCCATGTTCACCATCGGCTCGATTGCCAAGGCCATTCCGCTCTTTAGTGGCACATTCGGAAATCTTGTTCGATGCAGCAGTCCTGGAACAAAGTTTGGTACAGGGGGCTCTTCATGCAGGTGCTGGCCGATGCCATGCCCTACGAGCTCACGTACCACTGAGTATCCTTGATTTTCAACGCACGACTGAACAGCTCTCGCAATGTCGTACACGCGATTACCATCCTTTGCCTGTTCAATGCCCAAACGAAGAGACTCTTTTGTAGCATCTAACAAACGTTGTTTTTCGACTAAGATTTCGCCTACACCAAAAGTGTATGCCGAATCTCCGTAATAGCCGTCCATACAGACGCCTACGTCTACCGAAACTATTTGGCCTGCCGACAACTCTCGTTGTCCGGGCATGCCATGTACCACCTCTTCTTCTACGCTTATGCAAAGTGTGTAAGGATAGATCTTGCGATCAACCTGGTACCCTTTGAAAGCTGGCTCTCCACCTCGCGTTCGGATAAAATCCTCTGCAATGGCATCGAGCTCAATTGTTGTTACTCCCGGCTTGATGTACCCTTCGAGGTGCTGCAAAACGTCTGCGACGATTCTGCACGAAGCCTCAATCTTACGTACTGCATCTGCCGAATGGGTCGGTATGCGTACGTCATTAGGAGACATACAACGCTAGGATGCCACTCCGGCACGTCCACGGATCTTGCCCGTCTTCATGAAACCATCATAATGGCGCATGAGGAGATATGACTCGATCTGCTGGAGTGTGTCAAGAGCAACACCAACAACAATGAGAAGACTTGTACCGCCAAAGAACGACGCGAGCTGCGACTGAACTGTAAGAACACTCATAGCAAACGTTGGAAGGATCGCTATGATTGCCAAAAAGATCGAACCCGGCAGTGTGATTCGCGTTAGAATATTTTCGATGTAATCAGATGTAGGCGAACCTGGGCGCACACCTGGAATGAAGCCGCCATTCTTCTTCATGTTATCAGCTACTTCCTTTGGATTGAAAGCAATAGCTGTATAGAAATACGTGAAGAATACAATCATCAAACCGTATAGCACTGAATAGAGAACTGCATCAGGGCGCAACGCCATTTCGATTGTGCGGAAGAATACAACATCTGGGAAGAAACCTGCAATCGTTCCAGGAATAAACAGAATTGATTGTGCGAAGATGATCGGCATAACACCTGCTGTGTTCACGCGCAATGGGATGTACTGCGTTGAACCACCATAGACCTTGCGACCAACAACGCGCTTGGCGTATTGAACTGGAATACGACGAGCCCCCTGCGTAATGAGAATCACAACGGAGATGATTCCAAGCAGGAGTGTTAGGAAGATTGCACCAATTACTAATTGCTGACCAAATGTGCTGTCTTGTGACGTTGTTGCAAACTGTTGGTAGAGACCTACAGGCAATCGAGAGATAATACCGATAAAGATGATCAACGAGATGCCGTTGCCGAGACCATGTTCGGTGATCTGCTCACCAATCCACATCAAGCCCATCGTTCCCGCTGTGAGCAAGATCACAGATGAGATCGTCCAGAACATACCTGGATCTACAATAACGCCAGGGAAGTCGTACCCAATCTTCGTCGTAACGCCCCATGCCTGCAGCGCTGCAATAGGGATGGTAAGTTGACGTGTGAATTGATTGATCTTACGACGGCCGTCTTCTCCTTCGCGCTGCAACTTTTGAAGTTGTGGAAGCACAACTCCAGCAATCTGCAGAATGATGCTTGCAGAGATATACGGCATGATGCCAAGTGCAAAAATGGCAGCGTTCTCAAACGCGCCCCCTACAAACAGATTGTAGATCTGGAAAATACCGCCATCTCCAGAGGCACCAGCTTCAATTTGACGCTGCAGCTCTGCGGTGTCGATACCAGGGATAGCGATAAGCGATCCTAGGCGCACAGCAAGGAGTGCAACCAGCGTAAAGACAATACGCTGACGCAACTCTTCGATTCGGAACATGTTCCGAAATGTAGTCACGATATTAGCCATGAACGGTTACCGCTCCTCCGGCAAATTCGATCTTGTTCTTTGCAGATTCGGAGATCTTATCGCACGAGACAGAGAGCTTTGCAGAAAGATCGCCGTTACCCAAAATCTTAACTGGTGCAGATTTCTTGCGAATAACGCCAAGCGACAAAAGTGTGTCTTTGTCTACAACGCCGTTCGTAATCTGCTGTTCATCGACCAGGCGCTGCAATGTTGCAACGTTGACCTCTTGATATTCAATGCGGTTGATGTTCGTGAAGCCGAACTTTGGTACGCGACGCGTAAGCGTCATCTGACCGCCCTCGAATCCACGGCTCTGGCTGAAACCACTGCGTGATTGATGGCCTTTGTGGCCACGTGTTGACGTGCCACCATGACCTGAGCCGGCACCACGACCAACGCGTTTTTTCTTGTGACGGGAACCCTCTGCGGGTGTAAGATTTCCTATGTGTTTCATTGTTGGCCTCAGTCTGCAATCTCTTCTACCGTCACAAGATGACGTACAGTGTTAATCATGCCAAGGATTTGTACGTTCTTCGGCTTGATCGATACATAGTTTGGGCGACCAAGACCAAGGGCCTTGATTGTTGCCTTATGTGCTTTGAGTGCTCCGATTGATGAGCGCACTTGTGTGATTTTCAGCTTCATAATGTTGTGTTCCCTCGTTTCGCTTAGCCCTGAAGAACCTTCTCAACGCTCACTCCACGGCGCGCAGCAACGGCCGCAGCATCTTCAAGTTGCATCAATGCGTCTATTGTGGCCTTCACTGTATTGTGAGGATTAGAAGAACCCTGCGACTTCGTTAAAACGTCTTTTACACCTGCCAACTCAAGGATAGCGCGTACACCACCAGCAGCAATAACACCTGTACCAGGAGTTGCTGGACGTATAAGCACCTTTGCTGCACCAAAGCGGCCGACTACCTCGTGTGGAATTGTTCCCTCTTCTACACGAACCTTTACCACCGACTTCTTGGCGGCTTCAGTTGCCTTTGTAACAGCATTCGAAACTTCGCCTGCCTTACCAAGACCATAACCAACATGTCCCTGCTCATCGCCAACGACAACCATTGCCGAGAAGTTGAAACGGCGTCCGCCCTTAACAACCTTCGCTGTTCGGCCAACGTAAACGATCTTGTCTTTGAGGTTGAGATCTGATACTTTTTGCTTTGCCACGTGTACTGCTCCGTTACGTTCTCTATTAGAAATCGAGACCACTTTCGCGGGCTGCCTCAGCAAGAGCCTTCACGCGACCGTGATACAAAAACCCGTTACGATCAAATGCAACTGTTTTCACGTTTGCAGCTTGAGCGCGCTGAGCAAGAATTGTTCCGACAAGGCGGCTTTCGTCAACCTTTGTCATGTCTTTCGTGATCTTGCCACGTACTTCAGCATCAATCGTAGAAGCAGAGGCAATTGTTGCTGCCGCAACATCATCGATGACTTGTGCATAGATGTGCTGAAGCGTGCGGTGAACCGTTAGGCGCAGACGCTCTGGAGAGCCGCTGATGTTCTTGCGAACTCTACGATTTCTGCGTTCTTGACGTTTGTTTTTAAGCTTAATGCGATTCATAGTCGTAAATACTCCTTACTTACCAGCTGACTTACCTGCCTTGCGACGAATGTATTCACCTTCGTAGCGAATACCCTTGCCTTTGTAAGGCTCTGGTGGACGCAGCTTGCGAACCTTGGCTGCTACTTCACCAACCAAGTGCTTGTTGATTCCTTTAACAGCAAACGAAGTAGGTGTTGCTACTGCAAACTCAACACCATCTGGAGGCATGAATAGGATTGGATGAGAATAGCCGAGTGACAACAATAGATTCTTGCCACGAAGCTCAACCTTGTATCCAACACCCTCAATCTGAAGATTCTTTGTAAAGCCGTTAGCTACACCCTCTACCATCCATGCAATGTGAGCACGCGTTAGACCATGTAGTGCTCGCACTTTTCGGTCTTCGCTGTTACGCGTGAATGTAATTGTGTTGCCCTCCATAGAAGGAGCAATTGCATCGCTCATTGCGAATGTTAACTCGCCCTTAGGCCCCTTTACAGAGCACACACCGGCGTCGAACTTTACGTTCACACCATTCGGCACGATGATCGGTTGTTTTCCTACTCGAGACATTGTCGATTACTCCTACTTCTCTTCTTACCAGATTGTACACAACACTTCGCCGCCAACATTTTCCCGGCGTGCTTGCTTATCGGTCATCACACCACGAGGTGTTGAGACGATAGCAATGCCGAGTCCGTTGCGGACACGTGGCAACTTGTCTGCAGGTGCATAGATGCGACGTCCAGGCTTACTTACTCGCTGTATCTCTCGAATTACAGGCTGTCCATAGTAGTAACGTAGCTTTAGTGTAAGTACACCTTGCTTGGAATCGTCAGCATGGGAAAAGTCTTGGATGTATCCTTGATCCTTGAGGATCTCAGCGATAGCTGCTTTGAGCTTCGATGCTGGAACTTCCACAGTCTTGTGCTTTGCAGCAGACGCATTACGAATGCGTGTAAGGAAATCTGCTATGGTATCTGTGACTGGCATATTCGTCGTCGTTGGTCGTGTTCGAAAAAGTGGCCTAATTGATTACCAACTGGCCTTGCGCATACCTGGAATCTTGCCTTCGAGGGCAAGAAGACGGAACATATTTCGGCAAAGACCGAACTTGCGATAAACACCCTTGCCACGTCCCGTAACGAGACAACGGTTTCGTACTCGTGTTGGCGAGCTGTTACGTGGTAGCTTTTGTAAGCCTTCCATATCTCCAGCAGCCTTCAGCGCTGCACGACGTTCTGCATACTTAGCAACTAGTCGGATGCGCTTGTTATTGCGAGCGATAATTGATCTTTTCGCCATGACTCTTCTCGATTTCTATTAGTCGCGTTTACGGAATGGGAAACCAAATTCTTGAAGAAGTGCGTGCGCCTCTTCATCTGTCTTCGCTGATGTCACGAACGTGATATCCATACCCTGAATCTTAGACACTTTATCAACGTCGATTTCCGGGAAAATAATCTGCTCCTTCACACCAATCGTGTAATTACCACGACCATCGAAGCTCTTGTCCGAAAACCCACGGAAGTCACGAATACGTGGAGCTGCGATATTGATAAAGCGGTCAAGGAATTCATACATGTGTGCGCGGCGCAATGTTACGCGAGCGCCAATCGGCATTCCTTCACGAAGCTTAAAGTTCGCTATCGACTTGCTTGCACGCGATACTGCCGGACGCTGACCCACGATGAGTTCTAGCTCGTTAACCGCAGACTGCAGCATTTTCGCGTCTTGTGTAGCAGCCCCAACACCAATATTAATTGCGACCTTTTCGATACGGGGCACCTGCATGATGCTCGTATAGTTGAAGCGCTTCATAAGTGCCGGTACTACACTGTCTTTGTAGAAGGCATGCAACCTAGCCGGTACCCGTACGTCTTCGATTTCCTCGATACGTGGGCCTTCTGGCTTGAATTGATCCCTTTTTGACGTTGTCTTAGCCATGATACGTGCGTTCCTTCGTCATTCGTCGTTGTTATTCGCTACCTGATTCTTCTTTTTTCGTCTTCTTAGCAGCCTTCTTTGCAGCTGGCTTGGCTGGCTTTGCCGAAGCACGATTTGGTTTAGAATCATATATGTCAGCAAGCTGAATATTTGAGTAGTGGATCGGCCCTTCCATCTCAATGATGCCACCATTAGGGTGCTTTGGAGATGGCCGAACAGCCTTCTTGCGGATGTTCACACCCTCTACGAGAATGCGCATTGCCGCTGGCTGCACCAAAAGGACACGACCACGTGTACCCTTGTTCTTACCTGCTATGACGACTACTTCATCGCCCTTTTTAATCTTCAGCTTCATCATATACCTCAGAGCACCTCAGGCGCGAGAGAAATGATCTTCATGAATGCGCGCTCACGCAGCTCGCGAGCAACTGGTCCAAAAATGCGCGTACCACGAGGATCGTTGTTATTGTTGATGATCACAGCAGCGTTCTCATCGAAGCGGATATACGAACCATCACGGCGACGTATTTCCTTCTTCGTACGAACGATCACTGCCTTTACGACTTCGCCCTTCTTCACAGCTCCCGCAGGCAGAGCCGCCTTAACTGAACAAACAACGATGTCGCCTACACCAGCATAACGCTTGCCGTGTCCGCCGAGTACACGGATACAACGGATGCGACGTGCACCGGAGTTATCTGCGACAACGAGGTTGGTTTCCTCTTGAATCATGATTCATTCTCCCTTACTGCGCTCGTTCGATGATCTCCACAAGTGCCCAACGCTTGCGTGCACTGAGTGGACGATGTTCGATAACCTTGACAACGTCGCCGATGTTGCACTCGTTTTTTTCGTCGTGCGCCATCACTTTTGTTGTCTGTTTGAAGTACTTACGATAAAGCGGGTGTGCCACCTGGCGCTCAATGCTTACCACGATGGTTTTGTCTGCCTTATTGCTGACAACCTTCCCAACACGAACCTTGCGGCGCGTTGCTGTTGTCTCTGTTGATGTCGTTTCTTCTGCCATGATATATTATCCGGTTCAGTTTGCGTTGCGTGTGCGCTCGTGAATAATCGTCTTCATACGAGCGATATCCTTGCGAAGCGTCTTGATGCTCGATGAATCTTGCAGCTGTCCGAGAGCAAGTTGGAAGCGCAAACGCATTACGTTTTCTTCGCTTTCCTTCACGAACGACTGGAGTTCTGTATCGCTCAGACCTACCAGATCCTTTGCCTTACGTGCTTTCATTGTCTTAATCCTCCAAGTCTACGCGTTGGACAAACTTGCACTTGATAGGCAGCTTATGGATGGCAAGACGCACCGCTTCCTGTGCGCGCTCCTTTGATACACCGTCGATCTCGAAGATGATGCGCCCCGGCTTGACCACCGCTACCCAGAATTCGGGATTTCCTTTACCCGAACCCATTCGCGTTTCCGCTGGCTTCTTCGTTACCGGCTTGTCCGGGAAGATGCGAATCCACACCTTACCATCACGGCGTAGATAGCGATTGATCGCAATACGCGCCGATTCGATTTGACGATTAGTGATCCAAGCCGCTTCTAGCGCCTTAAGACCGAAAGATCCAAATGCTACCGTCGATCCACGATAGGCCTTGCCTCTACGGCGGCCACGTTGGGTTTTGCGGTGCTTTACTCGTTTTGGGATGAGCATGTCGTTGCCTTAGCCTGACTTACTGTTCCTTGTTCTGTTGCTTACCGATCACATCGCCACGGCATATCCATACCTTGACGCCGATCGAACCATATACTGTTTCCGCACGGCTCTGCGCATAGTCGATGTCCGCACGCAGTGTGTGAAGAGGTACACGGCCTTCCTTATACTGTTCTTGACGTGTCATGTCTGCACCACCAAGGCGGCCTGAACACATCACGCGAACGCCTTCTGCTCCTACTCGCATAGTGCTGCTTACTGCGTTCTTCATCGCACGACGGAAAGAGATACGGCCCTCAAGCTGCGCAGCAATGTTGTCTGCAACAAGCTGTGCATCAAGTTCCGGACGCTTGATCTCACTAATGAGAACCTTGACTTCCTTCTTGGTGATCTTGCGCAACTCTTCTTCCAATTGCGCAATGTCTTTACCCGAGCGACCAATGATCACGCCAGGGCGTGATGTGTTGATCGTTACACGAAGTTGCTTCGCAGTGCGCTCTATGATGATACGCGCTACAGCTGCTTTCTTAAGACGACTCTTGATGTAGTTACGCACCATGATGTCTTCTTGTAGCTTGTCTGCAACGTTCTTCTCATCAAACCAGTTGGCTTCCCACTGGCGGATGATCCCAAGGCGTAGTCCTATCGGATTTGTCTTCTGACCCACGTGTCTTGACTCCGCTTACTGTTTCGTCGAAACGATGATGGTTAAATGATGTGAACGCTTACGAATTCGGTATGCACGCCCCATAGGGGCTGGCGAAATACGCTTCATCGTTGGACCTGGATCCACAAAGCATTCTTTCACGATGATGGACTCCGGATCAATTCCCTGATCCTTTGCCGTCAAGTTGCTGATCGCCGACTTCAATGTCAGTTGCGCAACCTCTCCAGCTGCCTTATCGGAGAACTGCAGAATGTTGAGTGCTTCCTGAGCCGACTTGCCACGGATCAAATCAACGACCAGTCGCATCTTGCGTGGTGATGATCTGTTGTAGCGTTTGATTGCGCGTGCTTCCATCATTCGTCCTTACTTCTTGCCCGTTTTGAGATCTTTCCGGTTTCCTGCATGACCACGGTAGGTGCGCGTTGGTGAAAACTCACCAAGCTTGTGTCCTACCATGTTTTCTGTTACGTACACCGGAATGAACTTGTTACCATTGTGAACTGCGAATGTGTGTCCAACGAAATCCGGAGAGATCGTCGAAGCGCGTGACCAAGTTTTGATCACTGTCTTCTTGTTAGCTTCATTCATCGCATCTACTTTTTTGACAAGCTTGTAGCTAACAAAAGGCTCTTTTTTCAGCGAACGTGGCATGTTCTCTTAACTCCGTGATCCTGTATTACGAATTACGTCTACGAATGATCATGTCATTCGAAGCATTCTTCTTCTTGCGTGTCTTGAGGCCCTTAGCAAGCTGACCCCACGGTGAGCGCAAATGCTTACGACCACCACCAGACTTCGAACGTCCTTCACCACCACCGTTCGGGTGGTCGATCGGATTCATGGCCATACCACGCGTCTGCGGGCGAACACCCAACCAACGCATACGACCTGCTTTACCATAGCTGATGTTCTCGTGCGATCCGTTGCTGACCACGCCGATCGTTGCCATGCAGTTCGACGGAACCATGCGGATCTCACCAGAAGGCAGCTTGAGTTGCGCTTTGTTACCGTCGATACCCACAAACTGTGCTGATGTTCCTGCCGAGCGAGCCATTTGGCCGCCCTTACCAGGACGCATCTCTATGTTGTGAACGAAGTAACCAACGGGGATCTTCGTGAACGGAAGCGAATTGCCATCCTTTGGCTCGGCCATCTCACCGCTCATGAGAACTTGTCCCACAGCGATCTTGTCCGGAGCAATGATATAGCGCTTTTCACCATCGGAATACTCCAAAAGAGCAATGCGGCATGTGCGGTTCGGATCATACTCGATGGTCTTGACCGTTGCGGCTACGCCAAGCTTGTTGCGCTTGAAGTCGATGATACGGTACATACGCTTGTGTCCGCCCCCACGATGGCGCGAGGTTACGCGTCCCGTGTTGTTACGTCCACCAGACTTCTTGATCGGCTCAAGAAGGCTCTTCTCAGGCTTCGATGTTGTGATCTCATCGAAGGTACTGATGCTGTAGTAGCGCGTTCCCGGTGTTATTGGTTTAAGATTTCTCGTTGCCATGATTGTGCTTCGTTAGTCTTCTTCGATTATTCTTCGTTTCCTCCGCCAGAAACGATGTCGATCGTCTGACCTTCCTTCAACGTCACGTATGCCTTCTTCTTCAAATTAGTCTTACCTACCTGCATGCCTTGACGCGTCATACGTGTCTTAACCTTGCCTTTGGTGCGCACCGTGCGGACGCTTACTGCGTCAACATCAAACATCTGCTTGATCGCCTGGCGTATCTGAAGCTTATTCGCATCCGGTGCCACTTCGAATACATACTGATTCTGGTGACCAATCTTTGTTGCCTTTTCCGTGATAAGGGGCTTGCGGAGTACCGTTATCATTGTGCACCTCCCTCATCACCGAATGACTTTGCAATCGTATCAATCGCGCTCTTGAAGATTACCAGCTTGCCATGATTTAGCACATCATATGCCGAAATCTTATCTGCTGGGAAGGTTGTTACACCAGCGATGTTGCGAGCTGAACGAACAAATGTTTCGTTCGCTTCTGGCAACAATACAAGCACCTTCGAACCACCACACTTTACAGCGTTGAGCATCGATGCTACTTCGCGCGTCTTTGGTGCGGATATCGTAAAGTCTTCAACAACTACGAGGTTGTTCTCGCGTGCACGCAGCGTAAGTGCCGACTTACGTGCCAGACGCTTTACCTTGGTTGGTAGATCGAGCGTATACAAGTGTGGTTTTGGTCCGTGAACAGTTCCACCACCCGGCATCAGAGGAGAGCGGCTTGAGCCACGACGTGCCCCACCAGTTCCCTTTTGCTTGAATGGCTTCTTTCCACCACCTGATACTTCGGAGCGCGTCTTCGTCTTGTGTGTGCCCTGGCGACGATTCGCCAGATAGGCACGCACTGCGAGGTACATAGCATGCTCGCTCGGCTCGATACCAAAGACAGATTCCGGAAGCTCGATTGAGCCTGCCTTAGATCCGTCTTTCGTAAGTACTTCCACAGTCATGAGTGTGTTCTTCTTAGAGCTTGACAATTTCAACTACTGAATTCATTGCGCCTGGAATGCTTCCCATCACCAAGATGAGGTTCTGCTCAGGCATTACACGCAGGATCGTCAGATTGCGCACGGAGATTCGTGTTCCGCCCATTCGACCTGCCATTCGCATGCCCTTAAAGACACGTGAAGGGTACGACGATGAACCGATGGAACCTGGGGCACGTGGGCGGTCTGATTGACCGTGGGTTGTCATACCAACACCACCGAAGTGGTGACGGCGTACAACACCCTGGAAGCCCTTACCCTTGCTCGTAGCAGAGATTTTAATCTTGTCGCCTTCGGCAAAAGATTCCACTGTTACGATGTCTCCGCTTTTGACTTTGTCAACAAGCTGACGGAATTCCTTCAAGTGTCGAGTTGCCTCGACATCGTGTTTTGCAAAGTGACCGGCACGAGGACGGTTTACCTTACGTTCTGCTATTGGCTCATATCCGATCTGTACCGAATCATAGCCGTCGCGTTCTTTTGTTTTTATTTGGACAACTGGACACGGACCCGCTTCGATGACCGTACATGGAACAAATGTTCCATCTTCGGTGAAGATGCTCGTCATACCCAATTTTCGTCCTAGGATTGCGCTCATTGCCCTCTGTTCTCCTAGACTTTCACTTCCACATCAACACCTGCCGGCAGCTCAAGGCGCATCAGCGCATCGATAGTCTTCTGCGTACTGCTGAAGATATCGATAACACGCTTGTGCACACGAGCCTCGAATTGTTCACGAGACTTTTTGTCAACGTGCGGCGAGCGGAGAACTGTGTACACAGATCTCTCAGTCGGCAATGGGATTGGTCCCGAAACCACTGCGCCAGTCTGCTTGACTGTTCGGACGATGCGCTCTGCTGAACGATCGATCAAATTGTGATCGTACGAGCGAAGCTTGATGCGAATGCGTTGCGTTGCCACTCGGTAATACTCCTGGAATGATCCAACGTGGAGGTTGGTTTAGAGACAAAAACGAGGGAGGATTCAACATCCTCCCTCGAGGTTTTGCCTTCAGTTTTTCTTACTCAATAATCGATGTCACGACACCTGCGCCAACCGTCCGGCCACCTTCGCGGATAGCGAAGCGAAGACCCTCTTCCATGGCAACTGGCGTGATCAATACTACTTCAAGGCTGTCAACATTGTCGCCAGGCATGATCATCTCAACACCAGCTGGTAGATTGAGGATACCTGTAACGTCTGTTGTACGGAAGTAGAACTGTGGACGATAGTTCGTGAAGAATGGCGTGTGACGTCCGCCCTCTTCCTTTGTCAATACGTATGCTTGTGCCTTGAACTTGTGGTGCGGTGTGATCGAACCTGGCTTTGCGATAACCATGCCGCGCTCGATTTCTTCCTTGTCTACACCACGAAGGAGGAGGCCAACGTTATCGCCAGCTTGTCCTTCATCAAGAAGCTTACGGAACATTTCGATACCTGTAACTGTAGTCTTCTTCTGAAGACCAAAACCTACAAGCTCAACTTCTTCGTTTACCTTAACGATACCGCGCTCAATACGTCCTGTTGCAACCGTACCACGACCTGTAATCGAGAATACGTCTTCAACTGGCATCAAGAAGGGCTTATCAACATCGCGCTGAGGTGTTGGGATGTATGTATCAACGGCATCCATGAGTTCGAAGATGCATTGCATGTTTGGTGCGTCTGCGCCAGAACCAGATGCTGCTGCATCAAGCGCCTTCAAAGCTGAACCCTTGATGATCGGAATCTCATCGCCAGGGAATTCATACTTGCTCAGAAGTTCACGAAGCTCCATTTCAACAAGTTCTACGAGATCTGGATCTGCGATGTCGACCTTGTTCATAAACACTACGATACGCGGTACACCAACCTGGCGAGCAAGAAGGATGTGCTCACGTGTTTGTGGCATCGGACCGTCAGTTGCTGCGCAAACAAGAATTGCACCGTCCATCTGTGCAGCACCCGTGATCATGTTCTTCACATAGTCAGCGTGACCTGGGCAGTCAACGTGTGCGTAGTGACGATTCGCAGTCTCGTATTCTACGTGCGCTGTTGCGATCGTGATCCCACGTGCCTTCTCTTCCGGCGCGTTGTCGATCGAATCGAATGAACGTTGCTGTGCAAGGCCCTTCGATGCCAAACACATTGTGATTGCTGCTGTAAGCGTTGTCTTGCCGTGGTCAACGTGACCGATTGTACCAACGTTTACGTGCGGTTTATTCCGCTCAAATTTCTCTTTGGCCATTTTGCCGACTCCTCAGAAATTCAGTGAGTGAGTGTGAAGAAAAAACATTTAAAATCTGTGTTCTCTGTCTCGATACGGACCACCGGAACGGGACAGAAAACAAATTTACGGAAAAAATCTGACGTGAATGCAATGCACGGCCCCTCCACACCAAATATATTTTCTTTGGCGGGCGCGCTGCGGCACTGACGCAAGCCGGGATTAGAGCGTAACTGCTCTAATCAATACCGGCGCTGGGCCTGTTCGTAACCATGGAATTGCATGGTATACGAGCCTCTGCCCTGCGTTAGCGATCGCAACTGTGTTACGTAGCCGAATAATTGAGACAGCGGCACCAATGCCGTCACAACTTGCAGGATATCGCGCTGGGCTATGCCCTGCACCATCCCGCTTCGCGAGCTGAGGTCTGCGATGACCTCGCCCACATACTCCTCGGGCGTAACAACCTCGACGAGGAAGACTGGCTCCATGATGACCGGGCTGGCCATCCTGCAGGCATCCTTCGCTGCTATCGAGCTGGCTACGGCATATGCCGTCTCCGTTGCGTCTTCTTCATTGTATGCCGAATCTACGAGGACGGCCATGATGTCAATCATGGGGTATCCCGAAATCGGTCCGACCTTAAGGGCTTCTATTGCGCCCTTCTCTGCACTCTTGACGTATAATTCAGGAAGTGTCTCTGGTGCGAGTTCATTTTTGAACTCGAGACCTTTTCCTGGATCATTCGGTCGTAATTCTATTGTAACCTGACCAAATTGGTTCTTTCCAGCGTTGCTGCGGATGAACTTGCCTTCCGCTCTGGCGTTGGTGGTAATCGTTTCACGATAGGCTACCTGCGGTTTGCCAACTTTGACAGGTACGTTGAACTCGCGTTTCAGTCGGTCTACGATGATCTCCAAATGAAGCTCACCAACACCACTGATAATGAGTTGCCCCGATTCTGCATCCGTATGGAACCGAAACGTCGGATCTTCTTCAGAGAGCCGATGTAAGGATTCCGTCAGTTTATCCTGATCCGCCAGAGTCTTCGCCTCAACCGCTTGGTTGATGACGGGATCTGAGAAACGAATGCTTTCAAGGAGTATGGGGCTCTTGGGGTCGCATAGTGTGTCGCCTGTGCGCGTAAATCGCATCGACGGTATAGCTACGATGTCTCCGGCAAAGGCCGCTTCAAGCTCTTCCCGCTTGTTGGCGCTCATTCGGAGTATCTTTCCTGCCCGCTCTTTTTTGTCGTTGGTCACGTTGTAGATCTGTTCGCCTGCCTTCAGGACACCGGAATAGATCCGGATAAATGTCAAGCGCCCAACAAACGGATCTGTAATGATCTTGAATGCCAATGCTGCAAAGGGCTCTGAATCAAGGGGCTGGCGCACCATGAGTTCTTCTTCGTCTTTCACGCTGTGCCCGCGCGTTTGGCCTACGTCTGTTGGCGAGGGCAGATACGCTACAACAGCATCGAGTAACTGCTGCACACCTTTGTTCTTAAACGAGCTGCCGCAGAACACTGGTGTAATGCGCAGTCCAAGTGTGGCAGATCGCAAACCCGATCGTAGCTCGTCGGCCGTGATCTCGTCTCCTGAGAGATAGCGCTCAAGCAATGCATCGTCTTGCTCTGCTAAGATCTCTACAAGTTCCTGACGTGCCTGCTCTACTGCTGCCAACATCTCTTCCGGCACGTCGCATTCCTGAAAGTGCTCGCCATGTTCATCGTCAAAGATGATGGCTTTGCGCTCCAGCAAGTCAATGATGCCTTTGAAGGTGTCTTCTGCGCCCAGTGGTAATTGTACAGCCACTGGTCGTGCTCCTAGCCTACTTCGCATCATTTCCAACACACGAGGAAAATTCGCCCCGATGCGATCCATTTTGTTGACGAATGCGATTCTTGGAACGCGGTACTGGTTTGCCTGATGCCATACCGTTTCCGATTGTGGCTCAACTCCTGCAACAGCACAGAACAACGCTATCGAACCATCGAGTACGCGCAGCGAGCGCTGTACTTCTGCCGTAAAATCAACGTGTCCGGGAGTGTCGATGATGTTGATCGTGTATCCCTTCCACGCACAGGTAACGGCGGCCGAGGTGATGGTGATTCCCCGCTCTTTTTCTTGCTCCATGTAGTCTGTAAACGCTGTGCCTTCGTGCACTTCGCCCATCCTGTGGAGCACTCCTGTGTAGTAAAGTATGCGTTCCGTAGTTGTGGTTTTTCCGGCATCAATGTGAGCCATGATACCGATATTCCGCACAAGGCCAATGGTAACGGAACGCGTCATGTTTTCAGTGTATCAAAGAACAGGTGTCGCCCGTCTTACCAACGGAAATGAGCAAATGCGCGGTTGGCATCTGCCATACGGTGCATTTCGTCGCGACGCTTGATTGCTCCGCCTTCGCCGTTTGCCGCAGCGAGAAGCTCGCTGGCCAACTTTTGCGCCATCGAACGATCGCGACGCTCAGAGGCGTATTTCTTGATCCAACGGATCGCAAGGGCCGCACGACGCTCTTCACGAACTTCCATCGGCACTTGATACGTTGCACCACCAACACGACGGGGACGGATCTCAATCGCAGGCGCAGCATTCTGCATGGCCTTGCGGAAGATCTCAAGCGGATCTTGCTCCGTCTTCTTTCCAACGATGTCAAGGGCTTCGTACACAAGGCGACGCGCTGTATTCTTCTTGCCCTGAATCATAATATTGTTTACAAACTTTGCGACCATCACGTCGTTAAAACGTGGGTCTGCCATGGTACGGCGTTTATCTGCACGCTTTTTACGCATGTTCTACCCCTTACTTCTTTCCAGCCGGTGCAGCACCAGCCTTTGGCTTCTTCGCGCCATACTTTGAACGAGCTTGCTTACGGTTGGCAACGCCCTGTGTATCGGCCGATCCGCGGATGATGTGATATCGAACACCCGGAAGGTCCTTCACACGACCACCACGAATCAGAACGATCGAGTGCTCCTGCAGGTTGTGGCCTTCTCCTGGGATATAAGCCGTTACTTCGATACCGTTCGAAAGACGCACACGGGCTACCTTGCGAAGAGCTGAATTTGGCTTCTTTGGTGTTGTTGTGTACACACGCGTACATACACCGCGCCTTTGCGGGCATGACTGAAGAGCGGGTGACTTGCTCTTCTCGGTGATTGCGAGACGTCCTTTACGGACAAGCTGACTTATCGTGGGCATTGCGTTCTGCCGATTTTTATGAAGTTGTTATCCTAGACGGGTGAAGGCGCACAGGGAAGACCCAGACGCCGACATAGCCTGCAAAAGTAGGAGGGAAACCTGTTTTTACCAAATTTCCCCCGAAGTTCGTGTGGATTACTTGCCTTCGGCACGCTTCTTTTGGTATTCCTTGACCATTTCTTCCTGGATGTTGCGCGGCACCGGCTGGTACTTTGCAAATTCCATCGAGAACTCGCCCTTGCCCTGCGTAACCGAGCGTAGGTCTGTTGAATAGCCAAACATCTCTGAAAGCGGCACTTCCGACTCTACCGTTACGTAGCCTGCATCCGATTCCGTACCCATGATAACGCCACGGCGCTGGTTGATCTGACCGATCACTGTGCCCTGGAATTCTTCCGGTGCCGACACTTCGAGCTTCATGATCGGCTCGAGAATTGTTGGCTTTGCGCTTGAATACGCTTCGCGGAACGCCATGATGGCTGCTGTCTTAAATGCCATTTCCGACGAGTCCACTGGGTGCTGAGCACCGTCGTTCAGGATCACGCGCACACCCACAACCGGCTGTCCGATGAGCGAGCCTTCTACGACGGCTTCCTTGAAGCCCTTATCGCACGCAGGGATGTATTCGCGCGGAATAACACCGCCCACGATTTCGTCAACGAATTCATAGGTCTCTACGGCATCTGCTGGAAGTGGCTCGATATAGCCACCAACACGGCCAAACTGACCTGAACCACCGGTTTGCTTCTTGTGCGTGTAATTGTAATCGGAGCGCTGAGAGATCGTCTCACGGAAGGCAACCTTCGGACGTCCAACGATGATTTCTGTGCTGTACTCACGGCGGATACGCTCGATGTAGATCTCAAGGTGAAGCTCACCCATGCCCTTGATGATCGTTTCACCAGACTCTTCATCACGCATAACGCGGAAGGTTGGGTCTTCCTTGGTAAAGCGGTTCAGGGCCTTCGAGAAGTTTACCTGACCAGTCTTATCCTTTGGAGATACGGCCAATTCGATAACAGGATCCGGAACGAACATCGACGTCATGGAGTAACGGACGTTACCATCGGTGAATGTGTCACCAGAGGCGCAGTCTACACCAAACATCGCAATGATGTCCCCGCAAACGGCTTCTTCGATATCGTGCATTTCGTTCGAGTGCATACGCGCCAAACGCGGCACCTTCAGCTTCTTACCGTTGGCGATGTTGATGATCGAATCGCCTTTCTTGACGGTACCTTGGTAGATACGCATGTAGGTAAGCTGACCATAGCGGCCGTCTTCAAGCTTAAAGGCAAGCATCACAAGGGGCTTCGACGGGTCGTTCGCAAGCGTCATCTTGGCTTCGTTCTTGTCCTGGTCCAGGGCTTCGTTCTTAACCTCTGCCGGCTCCGGCAGGAACGATACAACGCCGTCAAGCATCGTTTGCACACCCTTGTTCTTGTATGCAGATCCGCAGAATACGGGCGTCATCTGAAGAGATAGCGCCCCCTTGCGGATAGCGCGATTGAGCAGATCCGCTCCGATCGCCTCGTCCATCAGAAACTTCTCCATAAGCTCATCATCAAAGTCTGCAGCAACCTCAACAAGTTTGTGACGCAGATCCTTTGCCTTGCCTTCGAGTTCCGACGGAATGCCTTCCTTACGGATGTCTGAGCCCCCTTCGCCTTCGAAGTACACAGCTTCCATGTTCACGAGGTCGATAACGCCGTTCAGCTTGTCCTCGAGACCAATCGGATACGTAACAAAGGCTGGGTTATGCGAAAGCTTTTCACGGAGTTGGTCTGCAACACGGTCCGGATTGGCACCCTGACGGTCGCATTTGTTGATAAAGGCCAGACGCGGAACGCTGTAGCGGCGCATCTGACGGTCTACGGTGATGGACTGCGACTGCACGCCTGCTACAGAGCAGAGAACAAGAACAGCACCATCTAAAACGCGCAACGCACGCTCTACTTCTACGGTAAAGTCAACGTGGCCCGGGGTATCGATCAGGTTGATGTTGTAGTCGCCCCACGTGCAATACGTAGCGGCAGACTGGATCGTAATGCCCTTTTCACGCTCAAGGTCCATTGAGTCCATCTTTGCGCCAACGCCGTCCTTACCGCGGACTTCGTGGATCGCGTGAATTTTTCCAGTGTAATACAGGATGCGCTCAGAAAGGGTGGTTTTACCCGAATCGATGTGCGCCGAGATCCCGATATTGCGAACCTTTGACAGGTCAGACATGATACTTCACCAATGATGTTGCTAAAATTCGACAGTCGTAAGGCCGCATCGCTACCCATGATTTCGGTGCACTGCGGCAAAGACCACAAATATAAGGGGGCCTAGGCCTTATCACCAAGACTCATTCGTCTGAGAGCAGGGTTCTTGGTAGCCGTGAATGCCACAACAAACAGAGTGAGCAGAGCGCCGATATAGACAGAAGGAACGGTACCCAGCAATCTGGCTACCACGCCACTTTCGACAGCACCAAGCTCGTTACTACTGGAGATGAACATGGTATTGGCCGCTGCCACGCGCCCCTTCATGTCTTCAGGGGTTTCAAGCTGCAGGATGGTGTGGCGCACAATCACGCTCACGGCATCGAATGCTCCCGCCAGCAATAGCGTTGCGAAGGAGAGCCAGAACCACGTGCTCGAGGCAAATCCAAGAATGCAGAGTCCAAAGCCGGCTACAGCCCAGAGGAGCTGACGTCCAGCGTTCTTTCCCAAGGGCTTCCAGGAGAGCAAGGCCATCATGATGATGCTGCCAATACTCATCGATGCCCGAAGCAGTCCGAGCCCCCTCTGATCAACAAACAGGATGTCGGTTGCAAATACCGGCAACAGCGCCACAACCCCGCCGAAGAGCACGGCCAGGAGGTCGAGTGAAAGAGCTCCAAAGATCACCGGTCTGGAAACAATGAAACGTATGCCAAGGGTAAGGTCTTCGATCATGCCTGCCTTATGATCCTGTTTTACAGGGGGCTTGGCAGAGATCCACACTGTTCCGCATGAACCAAGGAGCATCAGGCCAAGCACAACGTAGGAGGCGAACTCAACGTCGTAGAGTCCGTACAACAGACCGCCCAACATAGGCCCGCCTACCATTGCCGTTTGCCACATGGTGCTGCTCATGGCAGATGCTCTGGCGATGTTCTCGCGCGGCACAATGCGACCCAACGTGCTGAACATGGCCGGACCATACATAGACCGCGCCGTGCCGTTGAGCATGATCATGGCAAGGAGTCCCCAGAGCACCGAGCTCTGACCCCATGTGGCCAATGCCGCGTCGTGAACAAGATAACAGGTGCCTGCCGCCGAGAGAATGATCAGCTCAATTGCCGCCCACATGGCCTTTCGCTTGTCCCAGTTGTCCACCCAATACCCCATAGGCAAGGCCATGCCAATTGCTGGTATGGCCTCGGCCATTCCGATGGATGCTAAGGTAAGTGGGTCGTGTGTGAGCCAATAGGCATACCATCCTACGATCAATCCCTGCATGTGCCATGCCGTCGCGATGAAGAACCGAAGGTGCAGAAATGCCAAAAACTCGCCGGCATTGGGAGTTAGTGCACTAGCTTTGCTATGGATGTATGCTAACACGGTTGCGTGGTTCGTTCAACAAAGCTCGGGATTTTTCTCTCGATTCGACATATGAAACAGTCACACCGTTCTGCTCCGCGTGTTGTCGTTCTCGTCGCCGTGATCATGGTTCTCCTGGCAGGCCCTGATGCAGACGCGCAGTCTGTGCTCCATGAAGGACTGCACTTCCTTGCCGGGTTCATACATCCAGAACGAGCGCACGGAGAGCCCCTTCCACCCGATGCCTATCGGATAGTTGTTAGCTCGCGATACAATGCTCGTGTGGTGGTTGCAGGTAAAGAGATTACTGTGCAGCCCAATGCCTCTGTGGAAGTTGTTATTGACAGTTGCAATGTAGCGCTTGTTACGAGCGACAAGCCAATCTCGGTTGCATCGCGGATTCTCATGCCAGGCAATGGCGAGCAGGCAATTCAGATTCCAACATTTGCGTGGGGAATGCGCTACCATGCGTTCTCGTGGTGGACGGATAGATATGGCCTTGAGAAGAAGCATTATGCGTTCGCCAAACGCCTTGTGATTGCCATGGAAAACGGAACAGTTGTACGGGTCTATGGAAAGTCGGGAATCCTCGAGCTGAAGTTGAATGCAGGTGAGAGTGGCTTTGTGCCGTTCTATCTGGACACGACCGGTGTTCGTGATTCGGCGTCTGATCTTACTGGAGAGTACTACACCGCGAACAAGCCGATCATGGTTATATCAGGTCACGGCAAGGCAGCAGTGCTTGAGCATCCTGATGCATTGCCTGCGAGCGGACCCTATGCGCGCGCAGCCAATCGCACGCGAGGCACTCTGATGGAGTCGATGATCCCTGGTGAGCATGCGGGCACAACGTTCGTGACAGTTCCGTTTCAGTATTCGCCAACGCGCAAACGCGGACAGGACAATTCCTCTGTTGGCATTGCCGATGATCGAGGGGATGTGATTCGCTTTATCGGAACAACAACGCCTGCAGTGCTTTCTTATCGAACAGATACAGGTGATGTTATCGTCGATACACTTGGTCAGGGCGAAGTTTACACTACGCGCAGTGTGGAGACTGCTCGAGTATGGAATGCAACGCGTCAGGTGTTGTGCGCTCAATATGGCAAGAGTTACGGCCATATTACGTCGCAGGCTACGCTTCCCGAAGACGACCCCTCTACCGATGCTGGCTTGCCCATGATGATAACTATTCCGAGCACAAATCAGTGGACGTCGCATGCTCTTTTCACCGCACCAGCCGATCTGATCAGTTATGTGTCTCTTGTGTGCCGCCAGCAGCACATCACATCCATTCAATTGGATGGCAAGCCCCTTACAGGCCACATGTACATTTCGCCTATCGCAGGCAGTGATGTTGTTACCGCACGCGCAATGGTGAGTCCCGGTAGTCACGTTGTTTCTGCTACACGAGACGACGTCACGTTTATGACCATCACTTATGGCAACCTCGATGGTCTGCAACTATGCAATGCCTATGCGAGCACTTGCGGGATAAGCCTCCAGAATCCGTGCATTGATAGTCTCGAGGTTTCTAGCGAACAATCAGATGATACAGCCCGTGTAACATTCACACCCGTTGCACTCTATGCATGCCAAGATGTAGGTCTTGCGATGGTGTATGCTTCGGCATCATACAATTGCACAACGTCTGTTGTTGATGGAACCGCAACGATCCGGCAGAACAATGCCACGGACACTGCCTACGCTGTTGTTACAGGAGTAACGCTGCATGGAACATCAAGCTCGAGACGCATCTGGTTCGGTGCAACAACGGATGTTACGGACGGGCTAAACCACGCGCAGACTGATCATCTGTATCCCAACCCCTGCAGCACAACGCTCACAATTGCGAACTGTGATGCGCGTTCGAATTGCGATGTGCTTCGCATGTGCGATGTGTACGGGAACATACATGTGTATCAATGTAGCGCCGCACTCATGCACCAGATCGACGTTTCACAGCTTCCACCAGGACTATACCTGCTTGCCCACGCACAGCAGACGATACCGGTCATGATCGTCCGATAGCATACCACGAAATCCCTACTTTCTGGTATTGCCTGCATGAGCTCTACGACATACAATTTGTTCAGGCATCTGCACTGCCGTTCTTACGCAGTATCGTACTTAATAACATCGTATACGACATTCAACCTCCCTGCTACATGCGAGATGATTCATCCCGTATGTTGGTTTGAGTCCGTCCATCACGCTAGGAAAGGTGCAGAGATATGCTATGTACAACACCCGAATGCATGCAGTGCGGTTCGCGCCTGCGGAATGGAATGCTAGAGATCGGCATAGATGGCGCGTTGCAAGTAACACAGACCAAGTAGAGCTCAATTTTCAAGCGTGGCTCTGTCGTCCGTCCTGTTTTATCAAATCCGCGAAAATTCGCGGCTTGCTCTCCGCGTCATGCAGCAGCTTTCTGCAGAAGTGCAAGACGCACAGCGTCAGATTGTTGAGTTGGTACACAAATTCATCCGTGAGCGGCTCGCAGAAGCACTTCTCGTCCTGAAAGAGACATTTGGCACAATAGGCGATGGCATGACGCTCGCCAGCCCCTTAACACGTGAAGAAATCGCATCCGTCGTTGGCACAGCACCAGAGAGTGTCATTCGCACGCTATCAGAGTTTAAGGCCGACAAGCCGATTGCAATCAACGGACGTGCAATCATGCTTACAAACCTCAAGGGCTTGCTCGGATCGCGAACCTGCAAGACTAAATTTGGCAAGTATGACAAATGTCATAGTACACGCTTACGTGCGGTTCGAGATTGTATGCAAAGGGATTTTCTCATCACAATTCTCAAGGGTGTTCCAATGCGTAGTATTCCACAACAACCTACGGCAGCGCTTATAGCTCCGATCCTCGATCAGCACGAGGCGCAGGCATCGCGGGCTTACATGCTGCGCGAGATGCGCTAGACGGGCGTACTAAAGCACGCTGCAGAGGACCATGCAAAGCTGGAATCTGCTCTCCCTCATGAGCACCGCCTTACAGCAAAGCGCTTGCAGCGCGAAGTTTCATCTTGCGCCATATGAGAGCTTAACGATGTTCCTTGCATCTCGTGTCTGATTAGCTAGTAAGCACACATAGTTTGTAGTTTTGCCTTGCCCGAGGTACAGATCGGCGTTCCTCGGGCAAGGTAATTTTATTTCGGAGTACGTCATGGCAAAGCTAAAATCACGTCTCACAGTATCCCGCACTGCAGTGCAGTGGAAGAGTCCACTAAAAAACATGCACTTCGCCTACCTCGGCGGTGCTGTGGCTGTAATTGTCATTGGCTTTTTACTTCTTGCCAAGGGAATGTATTCAACCTGGGACGATCCACTTTCTGTTGATGTGGCTCCGGTAGTATTGGTTGTAGGCTATTGCATTCTCGTACCGTTTGCGATCATGCGCAAGGGCACAGATAACCACTCAAACGAAGCATGAGTACTGCACCGTCTCTTATTGGCGGTGTTTCAATCGACGAAATCTGCCGACTTGCTGGCACTCCCACATACGTGTATGATGCGGCAGTTATTGCCAGCAATGTTCAACGACTGAAGTCGGCATTTCGTACGATACCCGTCCGCTTTATGTATGCATGTAAAGCGCTAACCAATACAGCAATCTTGCGACTCATGCATTCGTTGGGCACGGGGCTAGACACAGTCTCTATCGAAGAAGTTCACCGCGGTCTACACGCAGGCTTTACGCCTTCCCAGATTCTGTTTACACCCAATATGATCTCCTTTGAGGAGATCAAGCAGGCAGTCGCACTTGGTGTTCACATAAACATCGATACTATCTCCGTGCTCGAGAGATTCGGGCATGAATACGGGAATTCCGTACCAGTTTGTATACGGATCAATCCCCACATCATGGCTGGGGGAAATGAACGTATCAGCACAGGGCATATCGATTCGAAGTTTGGGATATCGATTCATCAAATGCGGCATGTACTTCGTGTGGCACAATCACAGAACATGCACATCAACGGATTGCACATGCACACAGGTAGTGATATCCTCGATGCTGATGTTTTCTTGCAGGGGGCGGAGATGCTGTTTGAAATAGCATCCGACTTCCCAGCACTTGAGTTTGTAGACTTTGGCTCGGGCTTTAAGGTGGCCTACAAGCCTGACGACATATCTACAGACATCGAAGATCTTGCAGCTAAGCTCTCAGAGCGCGTTCATGCCTTCAACGCCACGCGCTTTGCACCGATTGAGATTTGGTTCGAACCAGGCAAGTTCTTGGTAAGCGAAGCCGGAACACTGCTGGCGCGTGTTAACGTTGTGAAGCAAACTACGGCTACAGTGTTTGCAGGTGTCGATACAGGGCTGAATCATTTGATTCGCCCGATGCTCTACAATGCCTATCACCACATTTCGAATGCCTCGAATCCAATGGGTACTCCACGAGTGTATACCGTTGTAGGGTATATCTGCGAAACAGATACGTTCGGATGGGACAGAAAGATTACAGAGATACGTGAAGGCGATGTGCTTGCATTCTCGAATGCAGGTGCCTACGGCATTACTATGGCAAGTAACTACAACAGCCGGCTGCGACCTGCAGAGGTGCTCATCCATAATGGAAAAGCGTCCCTCATCAGAAGACGAGAGACGCTTATCGACATCTTAGCCACTGAAGTCGAAATCGAGCTCTAGAAGTTTAGACTAACTCCAAGGCTGTAACCCGTTACATTCATAGGGGCCGCGGTTTCGAATGGCCAATTCATTTGGTTTTTGCGGAGCGTCTTGAAACCATATGCCACGGCATTGCGCAACACAAAGTTCATGATGGGCAATGAAGCCGGAGATGCCTTACCGAAAGCTTTAACGGAGGCCATAACAATTCCGTCTGAAATACCTTCGATAAGTTCGCTGCCAGCCCAGTACCAGAACATGTGTCGTGGGTATATCTGCGTCCATGTAAAACTCGCCTGGATACTCAACGGCTTGATGACTTGAAACTCAATCGTCGGCTTCATCGTGGCACCAAAACGAATGCTGCCTGTAAAATCACGCACAGCTTGACGTGCATCTCCGTTGATTGACTGGTCAAAGGAAATCGGGTCTATGCTCGACCACAACGACTTCTTTGCTACAAGGAATTTCAACGCTCCACCGCTGCCAAGCTTGTAGCCGTAACCCGACTCGTCGATGAATCCAAACGAATAGATATTCATAGATGTGGTAGCAGCATTCACGATCGAGTCGTCAATGGCAGTAAGTCCAGTAACTGGTTTCGATGCACCATAGTTAAAGAACAAACCGTTATTCTGGTAGCGGACAATACTTTGGTCGCCGCGAATACTGCGTGCGTCTTCCATCCCCACAGAAACACGATAATTCACGATGGGATTTGTATTCCCGGCTAGCCCCTTGCGCTGAAAATCCAATGTGCCATACGAGGCCTGGATTCGCGGACTACGATGACGCTGACTTCTGTCGGGATGATCATCAAAGAAGATCTCCACCAAACTGTCGATCAGCGACGTTGTGTCCTGCTGAAACGCTTTCACAGATGGGGAAATGATGCACATGAGCGCTACGAGAATGATAAAACTCTTCATAAAAGATGCAACACCATGTTGTGAGTGATCTGTTGTTCTGACAAACACACTATTCCGAGGTTTCGCCATCAGAGGATGATTTTTTTCTGCGGCTCCTCATCTTGCGTTCTTTAGGCTTGTTTTCATCGAGATTTTCTTTGAAAACATAGACGTCTGATGCGTAGGCCTTTGACCTTGTTTCGTCTGTATCACGCTTGCGCGCTGGACCCGAGGATGCAAAGCCCTCTCTGCGACGTCCACCGCCGCCATAACCTCGGCTTCCGCCTCCCTGACCAGCCCCTGCTCCACGTCCGCGTGGGCTTGCACCCCCACGTCCACCTCGCGTGCCGGACGGTTTCCCTCCACGCCCACGTAGAGACGGCGATTCATTGGTAAGGGGCTGGCGTTCGTCTCCATCACGATATCGTTCACGCGGCGAGCGATCATCACGTTGTGGCCGCGAATCATTCCCGTAGCCTCTTGATGGACGTGGCCCCCTATCATCGCGGCGGTTGCTGCGTGGCCCCCGATCATCGCGGCGGTCGCTACGTGGCCCCCTGTCATCTCGGCGGTCACCGCGTGGATCTCTGTCATCGCGGCGGTCACCGCGTGGCCCTCTGTCATCGCGGCGGTCGCTGCGTGGCCCTCTGTCATCGCGGCGGTCGCTGCGTGGCCCTCTGTCATCGCGGCGGTCACCGCGTGGAGCTCTGCCATCACGGCGGTCATTGCGTGGAGCTCTGTCATCACGGCGGTCATTGCGTGGCCCCCGATCATCACGTCTTGGTGGCTTACCACCATCACGCCTTCCGCCCGACTTTGGTGCGTAGGCTGGATTTTCACTTGTTAGCGGCTGTCGTTCATCATCAAAGCGTTCACGCTTTGGTTTACCGAATCCTCGGTTTCTATCATTCATGTATTATTCTTTCCACTTTATCGTGCAGCCAATTGCTTTGGTCTGCGTTACTGTCGGCGTTGATCCTGAGGACAAAGAGCGTACTGCATCAAGTACAAAGCGTGACTCGACCTTTTCGGCATCATTTGCATTGTCATCTATGGCTCCAATGTATTCCACCTTCCAAGAGTTACTCGCATTACTGAGTAAGAATACATGTGGTGTGCGCTTTGCGCCATAGGCTTTGGCAATCTCCTGTGTTCCATCAACTATGTAGGGAAATGTAAAGCCCTTTTCCTTGGCACGAACCTGCATGTTCTCGTAAGAATCTCCAGGAACCTTGACGGGGTCATTGGGATTGATCGCAACGAGCGGATAGCCAAGCTTGGCTGTCTCTGCTGCAAGCGCGATGATTCGATCTTCGTACTTCACCGAATATGGACAATGATTGCATGTAAAGACAACTACAAGTCCTTTCGAGTTCTTGTACGTGTCCAGCGAGATGAATTGTCCATCTATGTTTATCAGACGAAAATCGGGGGCTCGGTCTCCCACCACAACGCCCGTCTGGACCCCCTGCTGCGCAAACATGCTGGTAGCCAAGATCATGAACATGAGCACGTATTTCATGTTACTTTCCTTCATTCAAAAAATCTGTAAATGTCTTTTCTAGTAACTCTGCAGAGAACTGAAACTCTCCAAAGAGCCGGCGTCCATCCTTGATGAACAGTGTTGCTGGGATAGACCCACTCCACGATTGGTCTACTCTGTCGATCCACAAATGAGGCTTTGGTTCGTTAAGCACCACAGCATCGCAGTATTCATAGCCCCTTCGTGTAAGAAAGGGCACCACCTTCGCCTCCCGCTCTGCTGGGTTATCGAGACTTACAAGAATCACTTTCACCGGTTGATCCTTATAGGTACGTGATAGTTTGTCAAACGCAGGCAACTCCTCAACGCAGGGCTTGCACCACGTAGCCCAAAAATTAACAACATACGCTGTGTCTCTGCCGGCATGCAACCTCTGCTGGAGCTGACTAAGTCGCACTTCTTCAACGTGTGGCCCGAGAGCCAGATACAGAAAGAGACTTGCAAATAGACTCATGTATGAACGGGGCCAACCGGCTCCAATAGTTCTTCCTCTGTGGTATTGACCTTGATCATCGAAACCTCACGCGTTATCGGGAATGCCTCAAGAATACCGTCTTCAAGTGGCCGCATGCAGGGCTCGATGTGCTCGCGGTCATCAGCATAAAGCCAAGTTGTACGATCCAATCTTGGAATGATCACTGGCATGCGCTGTTTACTGTTATGCACATACGACATCAGCTCGTTTGCATCAGTAGTAACAATCGAGAACGTTCGATGCAGTTCTCCACTGTCTGGGTCTGTCCAATCCTCCCAAATACACCCCAGCGTTAGCATCGAACCATCTGCAGCACGAACGAAGTGTGGTTGCTTTTCCGATCCATCGTGTCGCCATTCGATGAATCCATTCACTGGCAGCAGTGCACGACGTTTTTTGACTGCATCTCTAAACGATGGTTTTTCAAAAATCGTTTCACGGCGTGCGTTCAACGTCATCCTACGTATCTCAATTGACGCATCCACCGACTTTGTCCATCTCGGGATAAGACCCCACTCGCACAGCTGAATCTGCTTGGGTTCTTCACTCGTTAGTAGGGGCAAGCAGGGATGTACAAAGCCAGAGACGTGAAAGTACGGACGATAGTCTTGTTCATGTTCAAACTGTGCCCCCAAGTCGGGTTCTATGCTATGCGATTGAGCATAGATAGACACGGTAAAACACACGGGGAGAACGCTGCGTATTACAAAAGAACGTAAACCAGCATAACCAGGATGCCCAACATCATCACCAGGGCATAATTCTGGGCTACACCAGACTGCATCCGACGAAGCACAACAGAAGCTGATCCAATTGACTTTGCGCTTCCATTCACGATTCCGTCGATGATTACTACGTCAATGATCTTCCATAAAAAGTCACGTGAGGCTGCAAGGATTGGTCCAGCTGCGAGCATGTTATAGATCTCGTCTACATAGTACTTGTTCCAAAGCAACTTGTAGATGCCAGACATCTTGACGGCCATCGCAGACGCTTTTGCTGTTCCGTGACTATAGATGCTACGCGCGAACATGATACCGATTACAGCAAGTAACGACGAGGCCACCATCAGGCCGATCTCTATGGTTGTATGGTCGCCAGTATGCTTTGGAAGCATTTCATTGCTGACGGCAAATATCGGCTCCAACCATCCTTCAAAAAGGTTCGGGATATGCAGTGCATGTCCAATCACATGCGGCACACCCAACAGGCCGCCAAATGCAGAGAGAACCGCAAGCACGATCAACGGAATCGTCATTGTAGCAGGTGATTCATGCGGATGCACATGGTGATGGTCAAAGCGCTCCTCACCAAGGAATGTGAGCGATGTTAGACGCCACATGTAGAATGCAGTTGTGAATGCTGCTACGGCGCTTACTGCCCAGAGTATCGGACTGCCGTTGAGCCAAGCAAACCATAGGATTTCGTCTTTGGAAAAGAAACCAGAGAAGAACGGAATACCTGAAATAGCCAGTGTGCCGATAAGAAATGTGCGGTACGTTATGGGCATGTGCACTCTGAGTCCACCCATCTTTTGGATGTCTTGCTCTTCATGCATACCATGAATCACGCTTCCCGAGCCCAAGAACAACAGCGCTTTGAAAAATGCGTGCGTCATCACGTGAAAAACACCAGCGGTAAATGCGCCGACACCAAGAGCTGTAAACATAAATCCAAGCTGAGAGACCGTTGAGTATGCCAGGACCTTCTTGATGTCGTTCTGGACTATGCCGATTGTTCCAGCTATCAGCGCTGTGGTAATGCCGATGCCTGTAATCACAGCCATTGTTGTTGGCGACATAGCAAACAGTACATTGGTACGTGCGATCAAGAAAATACCAGATGTAACCATTGTTGCAGCATGGATGAGAGCCGATACGGGCGTTGGACCCGCCATGGCGTCGGGAAGCCAAACTCCGAGTGGGATTTGAGCGCTCTTACCAGTGCAGCCTAGGAACATGAGCAGTGTAATTGTGGTAACGATCGTGCCCCCTGCTTCGAGCTTTTTAGGATCATTAGGATCAAGAGCCATTTGGTTGATCGTGGTATAGTCTAGCGTGCCGAATTGTTGGAACAGCATGAACATCGCCAGCAGTACGCCGAAGTCGCCGATACGGTTTACAACAAAGGCCTTCATAGCAGCATCACCTGTCCAGGTGATGTTTGTTCCCTCAAACTTGCGATCGTACCAGAACCCGATAAGTAAGTACGATGCCAGACCAACGCCTTCCCAACCAAGGAAGGTTAGCAGCATGTTATTTGCAAGGACAAGATTGAGCATCATGAACACAAAGAGGTTCAGATATGCAAAGAACCTTGAGAAACTCTTATCACCGTGCATGTAGCCTATAGAATACACGTGAATGAGAAATCCGATGCCGGTTATGATCAACGTAAAAAGAATCGACAAATGGTCGATCTGATATGCTATGCTTACAGCGAACTTGTCTACTGCTATCCAGTCGTAAAGGCGCTCAATGATAGGACCAGATTGGCGCACCTGCATGAACGCTTGCAGTGCTGTAATGAAGCTCAGCAGAATAGCCGAGCTACCAATAATGCCGATGGTCTTCTCATCTTTTATCCTCTTGCCAAAAAGGCCAAGGATCAAAAACCCAACAAGTGGGAAGAGTAGAATCAGAGCGTAGTTCATCCTATTTCCGGTGCAATTGTCTCAAAATCAAGCTTCTCGACATCCATTTCAATATTATGGAAATTGATGCGCATAGTCTCATCAACAACCATCATCGAGTTACGTTCTATCTTCATCCAATCAGACCTGCGAGCTGTAAAGGGCTCCGAGGCCACAACAATAGCGCTGGGCTTGCCAAACGATGGCTCCATTGCGCATTGATCCTCAGTACACTTATACTCGCGACCAAACATGTAATAGAGCGAGGCAGGCTGAACATTGGGGTTGGTCGTATACCTTACCGCTATCAAACATGTTCCGTTGGTTACAGCCAGATTGAGATAGGAATGCTGATGCACGGCTATTTCCATCAGCAGTTGATTCAAATCTGCAAACATTCCCTTCATCGCTTGAACCATCTGTTCACATGTTACGTGCCCATGCGGATCTGCAACATGATTGAGGAATAGTCCAAACAAATGCTCAGAATCTGTGCTACCCTGAATTGCATCGTAGGCTACATCATTCAAACCACGAAGTAGTTTACGACGGATCTGCTTATAGCCCCCTAACACACCGTTGTGCATGAACATCAACTTCCCGCACGAAAACGGATGGGAGTTGAGTTCTTCAACTGGAATGCCAGGAGATGCAGCACGTACATGCGCGAACACGCACGGCGAATGAATCTTCTTTGCAAGGTTCTTCAGATTCCCATCGCTCCAAGCTGGACGGATACTGCGGAAAACACATGGTTCGTTGTCAAGCTCGGGGGCATAGAACCCAATGCCAAAGCCATCACCATTGACGGATACAGACATCTCGCCTGCATTCATGGTCTGGGCCGTTACAAGCGAAAACTTTGGCTTGTAGAGCAGATCATCAGCAAGGATCGACGGGCCGATATAGGCAACGAACCGACACATAGAGAAACGCCTAGCGCTTAGTTGAGCGACGCCTTTTCAACGCACCATGTGTTGTAAACACCATCAAGCAGAAGATTGAATGCATCTGCAGCTTCACGCGCTGCATCAAGTGCCGACTGCTTTTGTTCATCTGTCTCACACATACGAGCCAGTGCTTCGCGAGTTACCGTACGGTGAATCTCATCAGCGTGCTCGTGCACAGCAAAAAACACAAGTGCGTCTTCTGTGTCGAGATTGTAGAACTTCTTCAATCCTTCAATCTTGGTTGTCGAGATCTCTGGGATCTGCGACTCATACGCATATAGGGCGGCAAGGCCTTCGTAACCATTTTTACGAGCAGCCAGCTCACGCAAAATGCGGACAGACTCGCGCGTATGAGGCAGATAGCGGCGCTCCTTCATCTCCTCACGGCTTACACCAAGTGCTCCGCCAAAGCGCAACCAGAGCTCTGGGTGGTTGTCTGGACCATGTTCCTCTTCGATCAGGTTCTCGAGCAACATCTGGCGCACTTCCATATCTTCACAGTTAGAGTGCGTGGCACTCACGTATGTTGGAAATAGGTGCACTTGATGATAATACTCCTTGGCATACTCACGTAGCATCTCTACTGTGAGCGCTCCCTCATTCCACATCTGGTAGAATGGGTGCTGGAGCATGTGACGCTCGGAAACGATTTCATCGAGCTTTGAGAGAAACTGTTCTGTTGTCATTACCTTACCTCAAAAAGATTGGTTGTATGCATAGTTCTGAACGGCAAAGATAGGTCTTTTCGTAGTTTTGCCTCGCACGCATGACCCTATTTCAGCTCCAAAATATTGACAATCCTGCCGAGCTGCTGGAGCTTGACAGCGAAATCATTGCCGAAACCACACTCCAGGCACGCGTAATCCTCTACAACGACGAAGAGCACACATTTGACGAGGTAATACGTCAGATCGTTAAGGCCACGCTGTGTCCGATTACCCAGGCCGAGGCACTTACTCTTGAAGTTCACTTTCGTGGCAAAGCCATGGTTTTCGAGGGCTCGATGAGTCAGTGCCTGCGTGTTTCCGCCGTACTCGAGGAAATCGCACTGCACACCCAATTGGAGTTCTAAGGCTTGGGAAGGGGCGGCGGAGGGGGTATTTTTGTGCTGTCCGATCCCATCACCTTGCCTGTAGCGTCACGGATCTGACCCTGCAGCAAGTCGTTGATGCTACCACCACCAGGGTTCAATCCCGGGATTGAGGGCAACGTAGCGTTGGGTCCGCTAACCTGCAGCGCATCCCTATTCCTGTCCATTAACTGCTGCAGTGCGTCTTTTTCCCCCTGCTTGGCCCGCTTGAGAAGATCATCGTCTAGATCTTTCAACAGCGTAGAGTCATTAACCTCTATGCCATTGATCTTGGCCAGGGCAAACTCTACACTCGGACGGATTTCTTTGGCATAGACTGATCGTGGATACTTCTCCAGAAGCTCACCATAGTAGTGCAGAGCACTATCATTCATTTGCCTGTCACGCTCGAACATCCAACCCATTGCATAGAGAGCCTTGGGTGCATAATCACTCGCAGGGAAGCGCTCCACGATGCTCATGTATTGACGAGAGGCGTACGTGTAATCTCTAATCTGACGGAAACTGGTAGCAGACTTGTAGAGCTCGGCGGCATCATCAATACTTGCGTCCGATGTATACCCCAAATTCACAGAGGCTTCCTTAGCATATTCACTGCGTGGCCACTTGTCTGCTATAAACTCGAACAAAGAATCAGCCAGATCAGGCTCGATATCTCGAAGCATTCGTGCGCGTGAATACAAGTACTTGCCTGCTACGTCTGATTCGACCGGTGCCAGATCGTAAGCTCCCACATAATAGGCCAATGCAGAATCTGGCGATGCTAACTGCTCGTGCACGCGCCCAATCGCATACATCGACGATGCACGTAGGCTAAGCATTGAGTCTTTATGCGTTGTATCAATCCGCAGGTGGAGGTCTAGCTGGAGAATTCTTCTCTGTTCCTCGTCCCATTGTTTGAGCAAGGTAAAGTACTTATTTGCTACATCGTATACGGGTGTACGCACGAGCTTTGCTTTGGCGAAGTACTTCGTTGCCTCGGGATAATCACCGCGTTTGTATAAGGCCATTCCCTTTTGAAACGATTGAGCCATAAGCTCTGGTCGCCCGACAAACGAGGTATCTGTAAATTTCTCACGAGCAAGCAACGTCTTGTCGTTTGGATTATCTGAGCGCAGCCTATCGAAGGCAAGACGCTCTGCCTGAATATATGAGCCCCATTCAGTGAAGATCTTATTGTCTTCGAGCTCTGCAAACATCTCGCTGGCCTCATCAGCACGGTCTTGTCGAGCAATCGACGCAGCCATGTAGAGCTTCGATTCAAACTCTGCCAAGGCATCGGGGGCTTCATCAAGCGCAGCAGCGAAATTCTTTTCGGCAAGCTTGTAATTACCAATGCGGTAATAGATCGATGCAATGTCAACGTACCAACGCGAGCGCTGTTCCCCATCATCGGTCATGATCAAGGCGCGCTTGTAGGGATCAACCGCCTTGTCTATTTCGCCGTCTTCGATATGTATCTCGGCTTGTATGCGATATGCCTCGCTTAAGATGTCGTAGCGATCTTTATACCACGCAACATCAACTGCCCTTGAAAGCGTCTGCTTGCCTTGGGTAATCTTACGCTGCATCAGATATACTTTAGCAAGCAGTAAGTGGGCATCGGGCGAGTACTCGCCGTCTTGATAACGCTCGATAAGCTCGATACATTTTTGCTGCGACGGCACCCATTCACTGCGGAAGAAATAGGCTTCGGCCATTAAGAACAGCGCACCTTCTACGTACTCAGACCTGGGATGCAGGCCTACGACCTTAGATCCCTTGATCAGAATCGAGTCTACCTTCTGAGACATAGGCGCCAGCTTGGAACGTTCTACCGTTAGCGCTTTGAGAAACTGGTACGTCGTATTCTTCGGAGGTTGAGATTCTAAACCTAGACTATCGATTGCGGGTACAAGAACACGCGGACGTTTACGATTGTTTTCATCTTGGTATTCAAAGTCGTTAACAACTTCGGTGCGAATGCGCCGCATGTTGTAGTACGTGTTGAAGTACGTGGTTTGATTATCGAACCATGCACAACCTGCCAGCCCCGTGATCAGGACTAGATAAGTGAGACTACGTATCGTGGTTGAACTATTCAAATCTCTCTGCGAAGCCAGCGTTCACGCATTTCTAGCTGACGTGGCGACGGCTTCTCTATTTCAATAACCTTGGGAATGCGGCGCAATATCGGATTAATTGTGGTGTTGTAGAGTCTCCCGTCACAATGGGCAGTTACACGAGCCCCCTTTTCACGACGAGAGGCCAAGTAATGATCTACCTGTGCCGTTGTTACTACCCTTCGATCATCGATGGCAACTAATTCGTCATCAATCCCAAAGCCCGCTATTGCTGCTGGCGAGCCATCATCTACACTCCGTATCACAAGCTTGCCATTTGATTCGGCAAGTGTCCAGCCAGTATATGGGGCTTGTGGGACGTTCGCAAATGGACGCTTCTCTCCAAATGTTGCAGGCTCCGATGGCTTATCCTCGTACTGCAGTGCAAGGCCTACGCCGGCCAGGATCTCGTCGTATGGCAATTCCGTTGTACCCTCTAACCACGTCTTGAGTCGTTCTCGAATCTGTACTCTGGTGGCCTGTTCTATGATAGCAAAGCACTCTTCCTCCGACATCCCCTTTGTTGGGTCGGCAAGGTATCGCTTCCACATTTCGCGCAGTGCATCATCCATGGAATACCTACCATCGGAATGATCGATGATGTATGCATCAAGAAGGAGGAAAATCACCCCACCCTTTAAATAGTATGAAGGGAAGCGGTTGTTGCCATCCGGACTCTGCATGTAAAGCTTGAGCCATGCGAGAAACGAGCTGTCCCTTGTGGACATTGCTTCTCGTCCTGGAACAGCGAAGAGGCGCCCAATATGCTCCTTAGAAACCGTCTCGAGGTATTCCTTTGTTGTTGTAAATCCACATCGATACGCAAACAAATCATCGTAATACGACGTAAGACCTTCTGCTAACCACAGCATCGTGGTATAGTTCTCACGCGTGTAGTCAAACGGACCAAGTTCGCGCGGACGTATGCGCTTTACATTCCACAAATGGAAATATTCATGACATAGTAACGATAGTAAACCGATCGCCTTTGTCTTGTCTGTAAGCTGGCTTGGATCAACTGCATTTACACTTGATCGAGCGTGCTCTAAGCCCCCTCCAGCTCCAGGATATGCTTGAATAATAAAAACGTAGCGATCGTATGGGGCCCCACCAAACACAGCTGTTTCAACCTTAACAATCTGCTGCACCTGCGCTGTTAACCACGTTGTATCTACATCGAAGTTTGTTGCAACAGCAACCTCATGCAATGCACCTGCTTCGGTGAAGGTTGTAACAATATGGTCGCCTAATTCGATCGGAGAATCTGCAAGAATGTCATAGTTCAGAGCACCCAGAAGATGACCATCTGTATTTGGCTCTCGAACTAGTGAAAGCGCTGAAGAAACAGATGGCCATGCCGATCTGTCATGCTTGAGAAGTACATGGTGAATCTCTTGCGTGCGACCTTCAACATACATACAGATAGAGGTGAGCATCAAGAACGCATGAAAGCGGTTAACGTGACTCGTACGTACAGTACGTTCATGCGCATAGACCACATACTCAATCTCAACACTCGTAGCACCATCTGCTGCTACAACAAGAGAGGCCTTGTCACGCCACGAGGTAGTTGTTGGAATGCGCGACGCACCTGCTCCTTTGAACGCACGCACGTTCCCCTGCCAGCCAGCGTAGTCACGAATCTTGTAGCTACCCGGCGACCATGATGGCATAACTGCAACCACTTCGGGTGTTGAAATGCCTTCAACTCTGATCAGCACAGTTACCAGATGCTGAGCCGCACGGTCGAACGAGAGCTCGTAGGTAATCTTTGCTTGTGTTCCGCGAAGTTGCTCATCGCGTTGTTCTATCGAATACATTACCGTTGTCCAAAGTAGGTGTTCGTGAGAAAATCTTCCTCAAAGCTCTGCTGCTCTTTCGACTTCACAACTTCAGATCCTGGCGGCAGCGAGCCCCCTGTAAGCTCTGTATACCTTGCAGTGTTTTCGCTGATCTCATGCTGTTTTGCAGAGACTGCTTGCTCCAGGTTTCGCCTGTGGCTGCTTCGCCATGATTCATTGTCAAGTAGATGTTCCATCGTAAACGGCTCTTCGGAGCGAAGTTTACGAAGTTTTCGCTGTTCAACTCGTACTCGTGTTTCCATCTTTTCAACTTCGAGCTGCCAGCGATCTACATCCCAGTCGCTGGCCTGCCCCTTGGTCATGTCATCTGCCCCCATCAACGAAAGTAGCGACTTCATCTGGCTTACATTCTTTGATACATACGCTTGCTGTACTCGATGCCACACCGTTGCTGTGTCTAGTGAATCGTCCCCAGTTGAGTCTGGATGTAACTGCTTAGCAAGTGTACGATACATTTTCACTAATTCGCCATCAGCCAGGTGTTCTTGTGCATGCGTTGCAGACCGCTCGCGCTGCTCCATGTCCATATCAAACGCTTCCCGAATTCTCATGGCAAAGCGCGCATACTCTGAATCAACAACCTGATTAATGAGATCGACAACCTGCTTTGTGAGTACCTCTCCACGTGAGACCTTGATTGAAAGCAACTCTACTCGACGAAACAGTTCAGCACTTCGCAATGCTGTTATTTGAAGCTCACGCTCGAGATCACCAAAGTATTGCTGGTACATCGAATGCAGTCGCGGGCGTACCTCAATTGATAGCCTGTGCCAATCATCCATGGCTTCACGAAGCTCAACGTTCAGTTCAATTAATCGTGAGCACAGCTTCTGTATATCTGGATGAATCGTGATAGACATAACATCTAGCCTACAATGCCTCGGATACCGCAGTGTCTCGTCCATAGAACTTTGCAATCGCCATTTCTGCAAGTGCCATGAGTAGTGCAAGTATTGTGAAGAGAGACCACAATTCAGATCCGGTACGTGCCTGCTGAACAGCCTTAGCTACAGACGATCCAGCGTCTAGTTCGGCAACCAACTCCTGTTGCTTGATTATCGGCTGACTGTTTCGCTTCCATTCGCCGCTGGCAAAGTACGTTAGTATAGACTCCGCTGTCTTTGCATTCACAGTCACGGTTGTTACAGGTGTAGAGTCTGTGGTTGAGATTTTGACAACACCAGGTTGATATTGAGGCGGAACACTTAGGAATGTAGAAGAAGGCAGGCGCACAGGTGCAACAAGTTGTTTTACGGATTCCACATCCTGCACAACAAATCGGTCTTGTCCGGCAACTCTTGCAGATACAGGAACACTAACAGACTCGCCAAAGTCTGCATACACACCTTGATCTCTCGAGGCAACAAGATACATCGTACTGCGCAGCGTTGTGGCTGCAAAGAGTCCTGTCAATGGATACGTGCCCCACTCCAAGGTGGGAGATACAGCGATATACATAAGCTTGCCTTGTCCAACGGCAAACTCCGTTACCAAGCCGCCGGCTGATGTACGGACAATATCTAAGCCCCCCGATGCGGGTTGTATCCGAACAATCTTTGATGTTTCACGAGCAGCAGCTTGGTCCTGTGTGGAGACAAAAACCCCACTGTACAGTGGATGCGCCTTGTCGATAGTTGAAACAGCATAGGGGGCCTCTGCAGATGCTACTCTCTCCTGCTGCAATTGCAAGCCCGATGCCGACGTAAGTGTCTGAACGCCTGCGCCTGCAAATACCATTGCTCCGCCCCCCGACTCAAGGAACTGACGCAGCACAGTTGCATCGACCGAGGTATACTCGCCCGCTGTGATAATGAGAACATCAAGCTGTGAGAGAACGGATGAAGCTTGCGCCATTGTTTGAAAGGTCTGGATTGAAGGAGCAAAACGCTCCATCCCTGGTAGCGACAAAACAGTTCGCACCAGCATGAGATCCGCAACTGAACCGATCAGGCCCACTCGGGACGGACGCGGTATCAACAGTCCTGCGTATCGTATGTTGTCGCGATCAATCGCATCAGACTCGAGTTCTATCGATGCAGAGATCATACCATATCGTTGTGGCGATGCTGCCAGCGATACTCTCTTTGTGGACTTTGCAGCCACATCGGCAGAGATCTGCGCAATTCGTCTTCCATCAAAGGCAAGAGAAACTAAAGCCCCCTGAACATCCCGTTCGCTACCATTCCGAATGAAAGCCTCAATCTCTACTGGTTTATCTGGCTGCACGAGCTTTGTAACAACGTTGATTGAGTCTACACTAAGATTCTGCTCGATACCCTTTTGTCCTTCTCCAATACGAACAAGAAAAACAGATACATCGTCTGCTAACGCATACGAAGTATCTGCTGGATCTTTCCATGTTAGTGATGTTTGTGCATCGCTGATAACATAGATTTCCTTCTGCTGATGCAGCGCCCTAGAGAGAACTTGTTTTGCTGCCCGCAGTGACTCCATCAAACTTGATGTTCCACCAGTACCATGAAGTGCCTCGATTTGCTCATCTGCATTGGCAAACGTTCTCGTAAAGTCCACGCGGCGTTCTGGGTCGCGTCCAGTCATGGGCAGCACCACAACTTCATCCCCATCTCGAAGTCCAGAGAACACCTCGCGTGCGGCACGCTTTGCCTGTAACATTCGCGGCCCGCCTCCATCAGCGGCCTCCATGCTTCCAGAATTATCTACAAGGATAACCACACTCGATCGGGATGTTGATCCAAGCAGCGGCAGGCTACTTTTAATAGTTGGACGAGACAACGCAAGAACAGCAAATACCACAAGAAGCGTTCGTATGATAAGCAGCAGCAACTGCTGAAGCTTCAGCTTGCGCACTTGCTTTTGTTGCAGTTCCTGCAGAAATCGCAGTGTGCCAAAGTCTATAGTCTTTAGCCTGCGCAGATTGAGCAGGTGCAGCACGAGCGGAATGCTCGCAGCAGCCAGACCAATCAGAGCTAGTGGATTGAGAAAGTTCATTCGCCTGTAGCAACAATTCGTTGAAGCTCTGCAACCTCATCACGCGTAAGGTGACGGTACTCTCCGCGCTTTAAGCCGCGAGTTGTGATGTTTGCATATTCTTTTCGGTCCAGCCGTTTAACCTCGTAACCAAACAACTCAAATATGCGGCGCACCTCTCTGTTGCGTCCCTCGCGAATGGCAAGCATCACGGATGCCTTATCACCTCGATCGATGGCAATCTCAACCGGCTGTGTGGGTCCATCCTCAAGCTCAACACCTTTGGCTATCGCACGCATGTGATCTTGTCTCAACGGCCGATCTAACGTTGCCTTGTATATGCGTGTGATGCCATAGCGGGGATGCATGAGCTTGTTCGCCAAATCACCATCATTGGTGATTAGTAGCACCCCAGTGGTATTCCTGTCGAGGCGTCCTACAGTAAACAGACGAGACTTGATCTTAACAATGTCGAACACCGTTGCACGACCCTTTTCATCGCTCGACGTTGTAATGTAATCCTTGGGTTTGTTAAGCACAACGTATGTCAAGTGCTTGTATCTGGTTATTGGCTCGCCATTCACGGTTACCATGTCGTCTATCTCAATCATGGTACCAAGCTCTGTCACTACAGCACCGTTGATGCGCACGCAACCCGAACGGATGAGCTCGTCTGCGCGGCGGCGTGAAGCAACACCGGCATCAGCAATAGCTTTATTAAGACGCGTAGTCTGCGGCGTTTCTTTTACGTTGCGCGAGTGCGTGCGCAGATCACCTTTGGGCCCTTGCGGCTTGGCGTCCTGCTTTGCACGTGCGGGCTTGCTTGCACTGCGCTGGCGCTGGTCGCGTGATTGTGAACGGGGCTCATCATTGCGAACACAAGAACGCGAGCTGGACGAGCCAGTGCTGCGCTCTCCACGTGAGGTGGGGCCTCGTTTTGAATGCGTTGACTTGGGTGAACTAGATCGTTGTTGACGCATGGCGATTCTCATCGTGAGCGTGAAGAAGACGTTGAATGCGGCTGTATACCTTATCAACTGTTATGGATGTCATGCATTCGTGCGTTCCAAGCGGACATTCCTGCGTTCCATGATCACTGCATGGCCTGCAGAGTAACTGGTCGTTCTGAACCACTATTACATCACTGCCGAACGGCCCAAAGCCGAACTCTGGTATTGTGGGACCAAAGATGGCAATCGTGGGAACATTCTGAAGGGATGCAAGATGCACCGGAGCGCTGTCGTTCGCAACGACAATCGTTGCACCGGCAATAACCCCGGCAGCCTGCTGCATTGTTGTCGAACCAGCCAGATTGTCTACACCTGCACTTCCTGAGGCAACCTCTGCTACAGAAGCATCACCCAAGACGCTTACACGAATGCCTTCGTGCACAAGACGTTGCGCAAGCTCTCGAAATCGCTCTGTAGGCCACTGCTTGGTCTTCCAGGCGCTCCCTGGCGCAAGCACAACATGTGGATGCCCAGAAGAAGCTTTGACCTCTACATCTGTTAATACTATTGGCACACAGTCTAGCAGGCCTGGCAGTGCAACACCAATCTCCAGCAGTGGTTTTAGCAACAAAAGGTTACGCTCTGCAGCGTGCAGTCCAGATGGAACGCTAACACTAGATGTTGCGAACCACCTCGCCGGCGAATCCGCAAATGCCACTGAAAAATCTGCGTTGATCGACCGCAAAAAGAGTGCGCTTCGCCAACTCTTATGCGCAACCAGGACGATGGTGCGTTCGCTGCTCGTGAGCGAAGCAGCAAGTTCCTGCTGCTGGACTCGAGTGGCATGCTCTCCGCGTTTATCGTACACAACCACACGATCAATGCATGAGACCGATGCCAGCATTGGTGCTGCTGCGGGTGTTGTCACAAAAGTGATGCTTGCCTGTGGCAGCATACGTTTAACGGCCACACAAAGCGGTAGTGTTAGCAGTACATCGCCGAGGAATGCCGTCTGGATAATAACGATATTCATGCAGCCCCTGCCTTTGATGCTGGGGGCTCATAACGCCATCTTCTATGCTGCCAGGACCAGAGCTCGGGCTTTTTGTGGATTGCGTCTTCTAATGCTCGCACATGTCGGCGGGTAAGCTCAAGAATCCCTTCTTTTGTGTTATCGAGATCAGACATCGCTATCTCATCAAATCGAGCTACGTAGCTTCCGTCTGGTAATCTCTCGGCAAAGGTGCAGAATATCGGCGCATCGAAGCGCAGTGCCAATGCAGCAGGTGCCTCATATGTTGGCGTAGCCCTACCCATGAACGAGATCCATGGATCCTTCTCAGGATGTCCATGCTGGTCAACTAAAAAGGCAACTGTGCCGCCCCCTGACAGAGTCTTCACCAGAGAACGTGCCGCGTTATGCATGGGCAGAAGAATGTTCCCAAACTTGGTACGATAGGAATCCAGTACAGCGTTGGCTTCTGCATTCGACTGCGGATGAACAACAATCGAAATTGGTGCCTCGAGTAAGAGTCCAGCTACAACAGCCAGATACTCCCAGTTGCCATAATGCGCAGAAAGCAATATCGTTGGCAGTCCCGCCTTATGGCGCTCAATCACCTTGTCAAATCCAGGCATAACAACCTGCTTGAGCAAATCTTCGCGCGTTGCACTCTTGAGTGCAACAAGTTCGGCAAGTACGATGCCCAGATTTTCATAGGCGCTACGCACGATATCGCTAATGCTCTCTTTGGTAGCACCACGTAGTGATGTTGCTACGTTTTCGACAGTGATTGCACGGCGCTTACTCGAGGCGCGCATGAGAATACGTCCGATACGCTTACCTAGCGCTACTCTTGCACGTACAGATAACCGTCCGGACACAGCGCCCATCACAAGCATAAGCTTCGTTATGATGCTGTTGCCAAGCCCCATCTATCTCTGGTTCGGACGGAGTTTGTTCGACGGATTAGGATTGGGCTCGTACGCTTTGGCATAGAGGTTATACCAATTCGGCTGATTTACATTGCCTATCACAGTAGAGTGCACCAACTTGAGATTTTGTTGAAGCGTGATGTCTACAAAGTAGAAGTAGGCTCCGCCTTGAATGTGCTGATAAAACCAGATCTCATAGGATTTGGTGTCTGTATTCTGAATGAATTGCTCAACCTGTGTAGGCAAGCCATACTTCAGCAAGATTGCGCCACGGTCTGAACGCCAACCATCACGGTAAGTCGGACTCGAATAATATGCCTGCGCACGAGTATACATCTTGCGAAACTCGTCAAGGCGTTCATTAGCAGGGGTAGACTCATCTGTGTCGCGAATCTTCCAGAATCTGTAAAGGAGACGCTGCTGCGATCTTTCATCTGTGCATTGACTCTTTGTTTCAAGTTCTCCTTTTGTTGCAAGAACCTCGCATAACTCAAGTTCCAGCTTGAGTCGTTCACCTGTGGTGATCGACCATTCTGATGCTTGAAAGTCTTCGTCCTCCGTAACAAGCTGTTGCTGTTCAGGGGGCTGGGCAGGATTGATGACATAGAAACGCTCTTCTCGTGAGTCAAGAACAGTTGATTTATCCTTCGCCATAAATCGCATACGCAGGGTGTATACACCTGTGCGCAGGTTCTCAAGCGGATACTCTTCGCGGATAGCAAGGTGATTTGAGACACCCACAATGGGTACATAGAGTGTGAGCTCTTCGTCGCGCACATTATTGAAAACTGTTATCTCAGCATACGATGTGTCGAGTCCGGCAAGCTTTGCATTATAGAACTCTGCATACATGCAGAGGGCTGGTGTAACCCCAACAAGTTCGTGGCGCGGATTGGGATCACATGGTTGCCCTGCTCGCATGAACTGTGGTGATTGAGCAGCACTGCGTGGCATCACGAACATAACGTCGCTCATCGATGCGCGAGCAGACACTGCCGGAACATTCGTAGTGAACGTAACAGTAGACTTTTTAACTGGATCATGTACATCGGTGGCTTCGAAGTACACCGTGAACTGTCCGGGTGGTAGCACCAGCGTTCTTATCCCGGAATAGTATCGTGAATGTACAACGTTGTTCGTACCACTTTCTGCTGCAGCAATCCACTGATCTGCAGCAACAATCTGGGTGTCTTTACGTACCGTGACCGTGCATAGCATTTCCGCAACAAATCCGGAGGGGGCTACAACATACCTTAGTGTTGTATCGGAGAATGAGTAATGCAACTCCCATTGCGATTCTGCACCACTACTTCGAAACTGCACAACATCAGCAACAACATCTAGCTGCTGTGCAAGAGTGGTAGCCGTTGCCATAACAAGCAAGCAAAGCCACGTCGCGATAGATATACGTTGATAGGTCTTCATAAAAAGAACAAAGTGCCGTCGATCATGACGACCAACGGCACTTTAACGTGCAACATTCAAAGTCAATGATCAGTTAAACTTCAGAGCTACGCTAACACGATTAATCATGCCAAGTGTTTGGGATGGATTTACAGAATAGTCGATTTGACCATCAAAGTCCGATCCAACATACTTGATACCGATACCGCCTGCAACACCGAACTGGTCAGATCCAAAACGGTAGCCACCACGGATACTGAGAAGTTCCTTCCATGTGTATTCGGCTCCAACGGCAAACTGCTCTGGAACATCTGAAAATGTTTCAAAGTCAACCGCTGTCACGAGCGAATGCTGCTGAACACCATCAGCATCAACCTCTGGTTCCCAGATAGCCCCTTTACAGAGATCTGTTCCAAGACCAGCACGGAAAGACAATGGCATGTCGAATGGGGCTGTGATGAGCTGCATATCAACAGGCTGTGTCTTGATACCGCCAACTGGATTATTAGCGCGGTTCAGATCAGAGCCCTCAAACGATTGCTGTGTGCCTAACGAGTTGATGCTAAAGCCTAACACGATGCCCTTGTAGCCTGTGTTGTATCGCGTACCAATATCAAACACAAAGCCGCCTGCAGAAACGTTTGTGAAGGCCTGCTGGATATACTTTGCTGTAACACCAAATGAGAATTGCTCCGTTAGGCTACCAGCAAAGGTTAACCCTAGTGCAACATCGCTAACATTGTAAATACCACCTGTACCGTCTTGCTGATCCATGGTTGTGATTTTGATATCACCACTCGAAAGATTCGTAAAGCTCGCTGCAAGACGATACTTTTCTCCGACTGGAATAACAGCACTAACAAAGTTGTGCGCCATACCAGCAAACCAGAACGTCTGGCTGAAGTCTGCTGCATATCCCTTCACGTTTGCCAGGCCTGCAGGATTCCAGAAGATCGATGTTACGTCGTTTGCTACTGCCGAGTGCGCTCCCGCCATACCAGTACCGCGTGCGCCGACACCGATTTTGAGAAACTGTCCGCCAGACAGACCAACCTTGGTAAAGTCTGAAGCTGCAACAGTTGTCTGCGTTGTCTGAGCATGCAACGCTCCTGAGATGAAACAGAGAGCTGCTGTAGCGAGGGATAGGTTACGATAGAAGTTTTTCATTGTGCTCTCCTTATTCTCCCTCACCAACAAAACGTGCCGGACCTGTCACTACCGAGAACTTGCGGATCACACTAGCACCACCAGCCTCGATCTTTGCAACAAACATCTGGCTTGCTGCTCTACGCTTTGACTGCGAACTACGTGTGAGAAGATCCCAAACATCCGCGGCAATCTCAGACCGCTTAATTGACTGCAGATTCGAGCCATCGGCATTAAGCTCATTGTGCTCAATCACACGCACGAGTTCGCTGCTTGCTGTGTAGATCGAAATCTTGCACTGACGTGGAAGGCGTGTGAAGTAAATCTTGCCCTCAAACGGTGTGTTCATGCCCTCATGGCTTACATAGTATGGGTTTGGAGCTACCTGAATCTGCTCAAGCTGTTCATCAGTATAGGACTTCCCTTCTGCACCCGGATCATACTGTGCAACGTCGATGTAGGCCTTTGCATTATCAAATGGAAATCCGAAAGCACCGCCAGTTGTACGAAGAATAACCTTGTCTCCAGGCTGGAAGTCACCTGTAGGATACGCTGAAGGTGGGTTAGCCGAAGTTGGTGCGGTGCCTGTAATCGTTACGCTGGAAGTACGGCGATTACGCAACGATGGGTCGATCACAAACTGTGTACCAGCGATTGTGATCACGTGACAGAAATCTAGCGTGTCCTTACCCGTTGTTGAGATGTTGCGTGACTTGTAGTAACGCAACTGCTTACCAAGCGGACGGCCAGTATTTGTCTCTGCTGCATAGAAGCGAAGGCGAGCGGCACTCCACTCACCATTGCGCGAATTACGCCATCCGTACGAAGCACTCGCAAAGTTGCCTGGGATCACAGGCTCTGGGTTCGGGAAGTTCCGTTGCTGTGCAGCAGGGATCTTGCTGAAGTCGAGCTCTTGAGGTGTAAGGTTAAAGTCGTAGGCAACACGGACTGAATCAATAGTGCCATCGATTTTTGGGTCTGCACGGTTGAAGGCCTGAACGTTGCGGATATCATACGTCAGGTACTCTACGTCCTGGAAGGTCATCGTAGAGTCCTTACCAGCATCATCTGTGTTGTTCAGCGCAAACTTTGTCGTAAGCGTTTCTCTTCCGCCAGCCTTGAACGTTACTTCATAAATACCGGGGCCATTGTTGTAGCTATTAGGCCATGATGCTCGTGGTACAAAGCCAGGATACGGCAACTCGATATAGCCCTGTGGCAGGTTAAGCTCACTTGTTTGATTGTACAACCCAGTAAAGCCAGGAGCTACCGATACGTTTTGCGGACCAGAGACAACGTATGCTGTGTCTCCGCGATATGCACCACCGTATTGCTCAATAGCGTAGTCGAACGATAGGCCGATAGTACCATACGCATACTGGTCGCCGCGGAAGCATACCGCGTTCGATGTGTATGAACCAGAACGTGCGATACGCTCGCGTGATCCATCGAGACCAAATGTAACCGTATCTACACGCAAGATTGAACCATCCTGCGCCCAAATCGTGTCGATGTTATTCGTGTCAACATATGTCTTCGCATGCTCCGTGAAGTATCCCAATGGGGCAGCTTCTGACGGATCAGACGGACACAGAACCGGCGGCAGGAAGCTGCTCCATTGAGCAATCTGTTGTTTAGTCTCCACATCACGCAGAGTAAACACCGTGCCGTATAATCCAACGAGGTCGTTCTCATTGTTCTTATGCGGCCAACCAGCCCAAAGTCGGTTGAAGTTGAGCTCCAATTTGCGCCCGGAGAACAACTGATTGAAACGCTGTTCATCATTTACGAGCAGACGAATGTTGTAGATACCACCCAAACGAGCAAGGTTATCTGCATCTGGTGTAAGCTGGAACTGTACTTCGTTTCCAGGACGCGCACCTTTCGGCTGAGCAGTTACTGTATTGAATGGTCCACGATCGTTGAGCTTAATAGGAAGGGCATTTGAGTAATCACCTTCGTCATAAGCACGAACTGCATAGTAATAATCAACGTTGTTGATCAACTTTTCAGAACGCTCTGGATTGGAGAAATACTCAACCGTACCATTGCGATTGTCGTCGCCAAGATCAAGGAACACACGACCATTTGTAATGCGGCGAATATGGCCGGCGATGAGCACCCTACGTGTTTCGTTTAGCTCTTGGAATGGACGCAGTCTGTTCGCACCATTATCATCCTTGTCAGGGAATAGGAATGGCTCAAGGCGAACCTTCCGATCAAGAATGAGTTTAACGAGCGAGTCGGCTGCACGTGTAGCCGGGATGCTGTCGAGACGACCGTTCGCCAGACGCTTTACTTCTGGAAGCCCTTCTGTTACAGATGAGAAGTATGCGTGGCGACTCGAATCAAGCTTGTCAAAGTTCGGATAGCCCCCTGTTGCACCCGTAGTGCGCAGTGTGCTATCTGCATTGAGTCTCAGCGCATATCCTGTTGGGCGCTTGAGAAGAAGCTGACTGTAATATGAACCCCATGGCTCAGCAAAGTTCAGATCACGAGCAACCATGAACTTGCGCTGACCCGGCTTGATAACATCTGCGATCGTAAAGCGATCGATGCGTGAGCCCGATCCACCTACAGAAGCCACAGCATCACCAAACTGAAGGAACGGTGATGGCACCGCATACTGCGCAATCTGCTTCCATCCGAGAGGTCCACGACGTGCGTTTTCGCGCAAGTCTGTGTCGAATGTATCAAGGTCGTTGCGGCGCGCACGATAGATGCGATATCCCATGAAGTCAAGACCTTGCTCAAGCGTATCTACAGACAGCTCAGCTGTTGAGTCCCATTGGATAGCGATGGCATTATTCAAGCCAAGCCAACCACGGTTTGGTACAGCAGGGAATGTGCTATTGCCAGTACCCTTGATGATTGACTCGAATGGGGCTCGTGGAGCAACGAAGTTATTGTTATAAACAAACTGAGCGAACTTCACTTTGCGGATAAGCTCTGCCATATCTTCGACTGTACCGGTTGCATCGCTGCCACTTGCAGTGGCTGCCAGAATGATACCAACAACAATACGTGCCGAATCTCCGGGTCGCATGTGGAACGGGCCTGTAGCCATCATGAGGCGGCGGTCTCCAGGGCCTAGGTCGCCGTCTTTACGCTGACTGGAAATAAAGTTGTAGCGGTCTTCATTTTGGAGTGGGTCTTCCGTGATAGGCCAGTTGCGCATTGTCTGCAAGCCAAGCTGCTCTGTTACTGGGAACTGACGGCGGTCCTTGCGTAGGAATTTATCAGCGTCCACTGCAGGTGATTCAAGGAAGTTAAAGCCAAGGTATCCAAACCCTTGACCGGCTTCGCCACGGTCGCCATTCGTCCACTGAACTGCAAGGTTCAGCGTATCGATTTCACTGAAGTACCGTGCTCGGTCATTGGCAGCACCTGGACCTGAGTTTGTCTCAAGCGCGATATCAACGTCTTGAACTGCAGCCATCCAGCAATCATACAGTGTGTCCTTGTACTTCTCTGGGTGGATAAACATGTACTTCAAGAACAGAATGTCTGCGTAGTCTCCAAAGCCCCATGAATAAATCATCTGCTCGATCTGCATTCCGAGAGGGAATCCCTCTGCGGTGCGGGCAGCGATACCACCTTCGTAGCGCGACAAGTCTGTATCCTTGTACACGCAGAAAATGTCTTCGCCCGATACGAATGCTGGCGCATCTTTTTCGTTGATCTTCTTGCGCAAATCAAGATTATCCTGATACAACCCGTAATAGTTGTTCTTGCGAAGCGTATCACCTTGCGATGTGTCCCAGATTGGCCATACTGGATTGCCTGGTTCGAGCTTGTCGAGACCTGTGGCCTCATCATAATCTGTTGAGAAGTACAGACGGTACTTCTTTACAGCATCAGCACTCGTGTTTACGCGCGGACCATCCTCAATACTGCCCGGTGCCATCCATGAGCGGCCCGTATACGGGTTGTATGTGAGCATAACGCGCTTACGCAACGTATCAGATCCTGGTGGAAGCTTCCTTGCTCCGAACCATGCGCCACCAGCGAAAATGTACTGGTTTCCGCGGCCTCTAGGCCAGAAGGTGCCGCCACGTCCTTGGGAAATGTTAAAGCCAAAGACACCATAGTTTGTTACTTGGAAATTCACTTTTGACTTGGAATTCCCCTGCTGGTCAAAGACACCAGTGGGTGTGCGTTGAATATCTTCAGACGCCTCTTCACCCTTGCGGCTCTTTCCATTCTTGTTGATATCGGCAGTTGATGGAACCGTTGCAAATGCAAGGACCACGAGAAGTGCCCTAAGCAACCAATGACGCTTCATAATTTCTCCTGAATTCATCGTAGGGTTCATCGTTGTTTCTCTCCTCTCTTAGAATCGGAATGAAACAGCGAAGAATACTGTGCGTGGAGTCTGATAGTTCGGGCGGCGATCCACCTGCACTTGTACATACTCCTGATAACCACGGTAGGTTTCTTCCGGGGTTACACGACCATCGCGATTATAATCTACACGTGCCTGATACAGGCGCTGACCATAGCGATCGTACTGATTTGTTGCAATCGTGTTTTTGTTAACCGGGTCAGCATCCTTGTAGTAGGTAACAGCGCTGAAATCTGATCTCTGACGCTGCAAGCTGTTTCCGAAACCATCATAGTCCGGATTGCGCGATGTTGTGTAGAACGACACTGGGTCTGTAAAGTTGAGGAGGTTATATACGTCAAGCGTAAGGTCAAGCGCTGTCTTACCCCCGAATACGCTCTCCAACGGAATCGTGCGTGTGATACGCATTTCGCTAAACCAGTTCGAAGGGAAACGCGCTGAGTTGAGCTGCCCTGCAATCTGACCGCGAATATTCACTGGTGTGTAAGGAGAACCGCTCTGCCAGAAACCAGAAAAGTTTACAGACAGATTCTCAAGGATTGGAATACCTGCGATTGTTGGTCCTTCACCCTCGCCCCATGTGAAACCAATCACTGCATTGATGCGGTGCGGCAGATCGTTGCTCAGCGGGAAGTCTGCAATCGGCAGCTGATACTGTCCCGTGGCTGGGTCAACCGGTGGCACCTGTGTAGCAGAGTTGGCATTTCCACGCACGTTCGCAATTGTGTAGTTGATGTTAAACTGCCAGTTGTCTGCAAGGCGCTTCATGAATGACATTTCGATACCACGAGACGTTCCGTATGAAGCGAGATCATATTGGAACTTTGGACGTCCCTGAAACTCCGTGATACGGATGGAAGGCTGGTTGTATACGTCGTTGTAATAACCCGTTACAGACAACGCCAAGATGTCATTGAGCTGGTGGTTATACGCAACTTGGAACTGATTTGTTCGCTGTGGTGCGATGTTTGGATTACCGAAGAAATCCGTGAACTCTGCATCTGAGTAAACCCCATCATACAGGTACGTCCACGGTGCATTCTGGTAGTAGATTCCGTATGACAATTGGAAGTTCTGACGTCCATCTTCACTAACAGGGTATGTTACCGAAACACGTGGACCGAAATTCAGCTTTGAGTTAACGGCAGCCGAATCAGCGATATCTCCTATGTCGAAGTTTGCCGAGTTTGGATTCAAATAATCGAGGCGAAGACCCGCTGTAAGCACAAGCCCCTTCAGCATAATCTGATCTTGCACGAAGAATGCTGCTGTGCTTGGGTTACGCGCATCGCGCGTACGTGCCGGATTCGTTACGTTCGGCTTTCCATAGGATTGCGCAAACTGATCGCCCTGCCATGGTGCACCATTGGAATACAACGCAAGATCGAATGTTCTGAACTCAAAACCACCCTTAATAGTGTGGCGCGTGTCTCCAAGCTCGAGTGTATGCGTGATGTTACCATCAAACTGGTAAAAGATTGAACTGCGGTATTCTACGCCTGCTGTATTACCATGGCTTAGGAAGTAGCCTAGCAGTCCGTATGGGTTGGCTGTTGACTGGTTATCGCCTGGGCCTTCGAAATATCCCGTGATTGGATTACGTGTAGTTACATCCCAGTTGTTCACGTAACCGTCTGCTGTAACAGTACGGTAGCGAACAGCGTCGTACTCATCAAGGATTTGATTTGACCCGCGATTGTATCCTTCGCCAGCTTCAATGGTATCCATAGGAGCGTATAGATCGATACCAGTGAAGAGGCCTGGTGGCAAGAACTTACCTTCTTCATTAGCCTTGCGTTTTGCGATTTCCGTAACCTTACCGTTGTACGATCCGCGCAACTCATAGAACGTCGTGTTGCTCAATGAGTGGTTAACCTGAGCAAACCCATTTGTTGTGAATTCCTGCACGATAGGTTGCTTAGCGATGCGCTCGTCGGGCAACTCAATAAGCTGGCCTGCACTGTTGATGCGCTCGCCCTTTGTTGTGGCATAAAGCCAGCCTTGGCTACTGAGCTCGCCAGCAAGGAAGCCATACGAGCCCCCTACCAACAGCGCAAGGTTGTCGTCAAGCTGGAAACGCATACGACCAGTAATGTTGCGAGCCCACGTACGGTTGTTCGGTAGCTGACCAAGATTGGTACCAATCGGGTCGAGAACCATCAAACCTGGATTACGGAACTGCTGGTAGGTGTTACGCACAGAGAGGAAGAACGTAGACTTGCCGAGTCCGAGCGGACCTCCAATTGCTACGTCTGCAACATCCTCGTGCGGTGCGCCAAGCTGGATGCCATTGCCTGCAGTACCATAGAGGAACGGCACATCTTTACGCCAACGGACCTGGCCATCATAACGGTCGAGCTTGCCTGTTTTAACAACAGTGTTCACGTTGCCAGCTACAGCATTGCCATACTCAGCAGTAAAGCCACCCGTTTGTACCTGGACTTCTTCAACAGCCAAGGGGCTTGGCATAGCAGCCGAGATGGTAGAACCAACGTTACCAAGACCACCAGTAAACTGGTCCGTAACAGTCAGACCATCAACCATCACCTGAGTTTCGTTTGTACGGCCACCACGGATAACGAAGTTATTTCCAGATGCACGAACACCAGCCTGCAGCGATAGTGCCGATGCCAGGTTGTCGCGAGCAATCTTCGTGATTTCCTTACCCGATACCTGACGGTTGGTTCCTACGTCTGTTGAACGAACCATTTGTCGCTCAGCAGTAACGTCGAGTGCTCCGAGCGTTACACCTCCCTGGCTTAGCCGGAAGTCTGCCGAAAGCGTCTGGTCGGCGATGATCGTCAGTCGCTTGACAACCGTGTCATAGCCAACGGCTGTAACACGCACATCATAGGTGCCTGAGTTGATATTTACGATGGTGTATTTACCATCCGCTTTGGAGTAACCACCTCGGGTTGTACCAACAACCTTGATCGTTGCTCCAGCTACCGGAGCACCACTTTTGTCAGTGACTTTTCCGGCAAGAATTCCTGTAATACCGGCAATCGACATTGTTGTTGTCGAGGCCAGCAGGACGACTAGTAAGAGGTACCGACGTACCATGTACAGCTCCTGTTAGGTCTAGATGTACTGTGAACTCAATTTTTTAACGAACTACGGACAGCGAATACACCGAGCGTGCACCCGCCTGCTCAATCACACAATGATACATCCCAGCGGCCAATGCCTGCGTTGGAACAGCAACTTCAAAAACACCCGAATCGTTCGGACTTACCGAAGACATTACTGTTTCACCAATAGATGTCATGATTGTAACCTTGACCAATCCTTGAGCCTTGCTGGTAATGCGAACATTGGCAAGCTCGCGCGCAGGATTAGGCGCAATAACAACATCGGCTACAAGAGGCTCTGGATCTACACTATTTACCACTGGAAGTTTTGTAGCATCAAGAGCATAGAACATCACCTTTGCAGCTTCTGCGTTTGTTTCAAGGTTCGTTACTCGATCGCCAGGTGTTGGGCTGGCTGAGTAGCCGATGTACAGTCTGCCATTTACGACGTCGTCGCAGAGTGAAGGATACTGGCAGTTCACACCGTCTGGGGTCATGTTGTACGGGGTAGACCAAATATTTACCCCGGCTGGCTTGTAGGTAACCCAAATGTGACCGTTCAGGGCGTTCACTTGCGCTAGTGTATCTGGCTCTGATTGCTGATTGCCCGCAGTTGTATCAGCAAGAATAGACTTTGTGTCACCATTCTTCCATGAACCATATGCGCAGTACAGATTGTTCTGGGCATCAATGCCCAACTGTGGCCAACGGCTCGCGGCATCAAAGAAACGGTTATTCATGATGTAGCCGTCGAGGCCTAGTTGCGCGCCAGCTGGCTGCCCCATGAAATAGATGAAATTGTCTGTTTCATTGCGGTATGCAAGACCAGAGGTGCGAAGTGATTCGCGATCATTCATGATAAAGATGGTTCCAGAGCGAGCACCATTGGTGTCCTTACGGACGACATAACCAGGTACGAGCCCCATTACATAGTGCGTATTGCCTTCACCGTCGATGATCACATCAACATGGCCATTTGGTGTTGGCATGGTATCTGTGCGCACTTCGAAGGTTCCCCATTCGTTGTTGGCACTATCGATATCCGTCCAACCTGGTGAGTATACCACGCGGGCCAGATCTGATGGCCACGTTGCGCCACCATCTGTAGATGTACGTGAAAGCGTGCGCAGTGAGTTATCTGTGTACACCATCACAACTTTCTTACCGCGTGCTGTAATAGCATAGGTGTCTCCACCAAGGCCTACAGGCATATTTCCTTCTGGGGCAGTGGAACCCGTGAACAGCGTTTCTTCCGACCATGAGAAACCACCGTCAGTTGAATGGCGATAGCCGATCTGATTGCTTGGTGCGGCATCGCTTCCAAGATTATTGTTGTAGATCAAGTGGGCATTGCCATCGCCATCAGCTGCAGCACGAGGCCACAGGCATGTTGATGACGCATCTGTTACCTCGGCATATTGCACTGGCTGGTCGCCCACGCCACCATTACCAAAGAAACGAATTGGCGGGTGAGAAGGCGTACCAATAGCCCCATCCTTGAACTGAATCAATGATGGCCAACCAGAACGAGTGTCTTCTACCTTCTGCCAATCTTCAATGCCAAGTGCAGGAGCGTCTGGGTTGCTTACATCTAGGAATGTGTAGTGGGTACCACGGGCATTACCAGCAAATCCAGGAATGCGCGATGTGAGATCGCGGGTTGAATCTTTGGACGTCATCCACACCAGCTGCACGTACTTGTCTGGTCCATCTTGCGTGTAGGCAAGGCGATTTGCCATTGCACCATTGGTCTGGAAGTCATAGTAGGTAAAACCAACTTCTACGCCCGGCAGCTCTGCCTGAGTGGCATCAACTACCTTTGGTGTGCGAACACGCAGAACTGATGGCGTAGATACAGCACGCGACTCTTCGCCATTTGTGCGAAGAAGCAACGGTGATACTGCATCATTGGTAAGGGGCTTTAAAGGGCTGTTGCCAACGGGGATCCTATCAGCAGTTCCGGCAGTGAGGCCGCATAGCCCCATTGTGGCAAACACAGACGCCACGGTAAAGAAGCGTGTACTTGAACGTTTCATGGAGACTCCCTTGTAACTCGTCGGTTGATACGAAGTATAGTTCGGTTTTAGCCCTTCAATATACAACCAATTCACAACCTTTTTCGGCGCAAGAATACTCGTGGAAAACTCCTATTGTGTGCGCAGCACCACTATCCAGTCCATGAGGGAAAAGCCGCCTAAGATGAGCCTGGAAACCAACCACAGTATGGCCCCTACGACGATGCCATACCTCCAGTTAAGACTATTCCAGCTGGCCAGCCCAACACAGGCAGCCATAAGCTGCCAAAGCGAGGCCACACTGAAGGTCTGCAGCCACACAAACCACATCGGATGTATCTGTGGATCGACAAACACCCCAGCGTGGAATCCAGCGCGCATGGTCCCCAGCATGAGGTGTACCATGGTAGCTACGATAATGCCAAATACGTCAATCAGTGCCGTGGCAGATATTGCTGCTAGAGATTCGAGGTAGCGGACCTTGACGTTTGTTGTAAATCTGAACAACGTCATCGCTAGGGCCGCTAAGGCTACGTATGGGATTATCGTCTTTTGCAACGCCTCGCCCAATGCCTGGGTAAATACGCGCTGAGGCAGCGAAAGGTCTACTTGAGGTACCTCAGTGACTCTTTGTGTAGTTGTGGACGAGATAAGCCTAGCAGACTCTGCGGCAAGCTGCGAGTTACCCTGCTGCAGGTCTACCGACCAAACAGTTGTGATGGCAACCAGAAAAACGGCTATGGCAAACACTGCCATAGCCGCTTCGATCGTTACATTCTCAATGCGTTGCGGTGCAACTACACCATCTCGGAGGGCTGCAAATGCCTTAACAACACGCATCGTATCTACTTTACTTCTTTGTTGGTTCGAATGTCGATGGATCTAGGGGCTGGTTAACTGTGTAGACAACATTTCGCTCCATCGAGAGTATATTGTTTTGAACCTGAACACGCTTAGGCAGTTTCACTCCGCCTACGTCGGCATATTCACTGAATTTTTCAATCGTGGTTACAGTGCCCTGCGGACCCGCCTCATCTTTTTCGTGGCGAACAACCAAAAATGTTATTCCATCAACGAAGTAACGCTCGGTGGTCCCGGCTGGGCTTAACGCCTCGATTGTAATGAGGCCATCACGCTTGCCGAGCACCTTGCACACGTATCCATCAGCTACAAGTGATGAAAAAGGGAACATTCGCGCCTCGAGAAGCAGCTGCTTGAGTTCGTCGGCTGGAGCTTCGCCTGCATCTCCATTCATCAGCGACGACCATGCATTTGTGCCATTTACCCATTGTGCCTGCTGCATCATGCCTAAGTCTAGGGTGGCATACTCCTTGTTTGGAGCCATGTTTACGCGAGTAAAAGAACCCTGATACTCTTTTCCCTGCATGATGAGTGTTACCGTGCCTGAAGCATGAAGTGTACGCACTGTATCGATCCCTGTAGCCCCACCTACAGCATCGCTGTACATGCCAATCAGCTGCTCGATGGTATACGGTACCGGTTCGTACGGACTTTCTGTTACAGGCTCTAAGTCAAGCGTGTATTCTTTGATAACACCAAACTGCTCAAGCTTTTCACGAACACTTGGATTGCCAACAACAACAAGGCGCAATTTGAACATCTCGAGATACCCTGATGCCGCTGCCTGAATGTCTCCCGAAGACAATGCCTCGATACGATCTGTATAGCTCTTTGCATCTTCGATCGAAACATCGTTGATCCAAGAGTTCAGAAGGATGGATGCTACCGTGGATGATCGCTCAAAGGCTATGCGGTACTGTCCAGCTTCCAAAGCTATGCGTCGTGCAATGGCATCGTCTTCTGGACCCTCACCGGCAAGCTTGCGAATCTCTCGCAGCATCACAACGATTGCCGAGTCTGTTACAGAGGTACGCACCTCGGCTCCAGCTGCTATGCGGTTGTATCGACGTCCACGTGTAAGCAACGAGAACGGCGAGTAGGTATACGAATACGTTTCGCGCAGTGTATTAAAGAGCAAGCTTCCAAACCCCGAGCCAAGATGGCTTGCCATGATTTGGGTTGCGTTAAAGTCTGGAGAGCTAACTGCCGGACCTGCCGCACAAACTATAACCGCGCTCTGCACGGCCCCCTTACGCGGAACGAAATACACACCTGCTGGCTCAGTGCTCATACCCGACATTGATACTTCGGGCCGCGTTCCCCGCTGCCAAGAGCCGAGATACTTGTTCATCAGCTCACGAGCCTCGCGAACTGAGATGTCTCCAACGATTGCTATGGCAGCCGAGTTGGGCCGGATGTAGTTATCATGAAACGCTACAACATCCTCTCGGGCGATGGCCTTGATTGACTTTTCCGATGAGCGACGCGCCAATGGGTTATCCATGCCATAGATTACCTTTCGTGAAAGTGCCTGAGCAATCTCAACTGGACGCGATCTGCGCGATGCAACACTGGCAACGTATTGTTGCTTGAGCTTGGCAAGCTCCTGCTCGTCGAAGATTGGCTCGCGCAACTCCTCGCTCAGGATACCCATAACAACCGACAGATGGCGGGTAAGTGCTGATGCAGAGATCGTCATGGACTCGCCAGTAGACGACACACTAATGCCAGCTCCAACACCATCGAGGGTCTTAGCAATCTCTAATGCCGAACGCTTCTTGGTGCCCTTCGAAAGCATGTCTCCGGCAACAGCAGCTGTGCCCTCCCTGCCCACGGGATCATAAGCTTCTCCACCATGCAGCACCATCGAGACTGTAACCATAGGCTGTTCACGATTCTCGATCACATAGACTTTAAGTCCGTTTGAGAGCGTAAACTCTTCATAGTTCGGAAATACAAACGATGTGCCGGGAAGGGCACTGGGCCGTACATCAAGGTTCGGTTTATCTGTTCCTGTGGCAGACTGATTGGCCGTGCCTGTTGCTTGCTGTGGTGCGGGCTGAACAGCCTCGACCTTTTTACCGCGTCGTTTAGAAGTAGTTGTCTTCTTCTTCTTTGTTTGCGATTGTGCCGACACTACAATCGAAAGCATCAGCACGATCGTCAGAATGTGCTTCATCATTGTTCTTATCCTTTCGATGGCAAATAGGTGAGAACAATGCGCTGCTTTGTACCAAACATGCGTTTGGCAACACGTTGGATATCAGCCTTGGTTACCTTGCTATACTTTACAAGTTCATCATTGATGGCTGAAGTAGATCCATCGAAACGATAGGCGTTCGATAACGCAAGCGCCTTTTGATACACTCCCATGCGTTGCTCTACAACATTCATCTCGGTGATGTTCTTTGCCTTTTGCAATTCCTCATCAGTAACGCCATAAGCGATTACATTCTCAATTTCTGCATCAATGGCTCTTTCAACCTCTGCAGGATCTTTACCCGGTGCAACGATGCCAACACAGAAAGACATGCCTATGAGCTCTCTTGGGAACAGAGACATGCTTGCTTGTACAGCAACCTGTAGACTGTCTACGAGCGTACGATACATGCGTGATGATTCACCATTGGTCATAATCGTGGTAAGCAGGTCTGCCGCATAGGCATCAGGATCTGTCTGGTTCATAGCACGATACGAGATAAACAACGCAGGAAGCTGGGCCTTTGGATCATTGATTGTTTCGCGGATTTCTCCATCAAGGGGCTTGAGCTGGCCAACAACCGGACGCTTCGGCTCGGGTGCTTGAGCGTAGCCACCGAAGTAGGCATCAATGGTCTCTCGGATCATCGCTTCGTCGAAATCTCCACTCACGACAAGAATCGCATTGTTCGGCGTATAGAACTGATTATAAAATGCCGTGAACTCTGCAATTGAAGCGCTATCGATATGCTGTGCAGACCCAATTGGCGCCCACTCATAGGGTGTGCCCAAGAACAGTGCCCTTTGCGCCTTCTCCAGCCATCCACCATACGGGGCGTTGTCGTAGCGGTTCTTGCGCTCTTCCTTAACAACACCACGCTGGGTCTCAACGCCGATGCTGTTCACCTGAAGCTTTCGCATACGCTGGGCTTCGATCCATAGTCCAAGGCGAACCTGATTTGACGGTAATACGAAATGGTAAACCGTCTGGTCGTTACTGGTGAATGCATTAAGCTCGCCCCCTGCACCATTGACCATCTTGTCAATCGTACCGCGCTCGATTTTGTCGGTAGACTCGAACATGAGGTGCTCAAAGAAATGGGCAAACCCTGTGCGAGCCGGGTCCTCATCGCGAGAGCCAACCTTGTAGTGAACAACCGTTGCAACAACGGGTGCAGAGTGGTCCTCATGGAGGATAACGTGAAGTCCGTTCGGCAAGTCATACTCTTTGAATTCAAGGGGCTTTTGAGCCCAACTCGATAGTGTACTGCCGATGGACACGGCAAGCAGGACTGCCGCCGAGTAAACCATTCGGGTCATAGGATGTTTTTTCATGATAACGTTGAACGAAAGCTTAGAATACGTTGAATTAGCGGAATTCTTGCAGCTAGGAGGAGAAAAACAACTATCCATGCACTCAGAATTGGCAGGACGTTGCCATAGCGCACAAACGGCGTGATGATGTTATTTGGCATCACTTCTACAAGGCCCACAGCAGATTGTTCGACAGGCAGCTCAGATACCGATTCTCCAGTGGCGGCAATGAGTCCTGAGACCCCAGAATTCGCGCAACGAAGAACTGGCTTGCGCGTTTCAATCGCTCGCATACGCGCAATATTGTAATGCTGACGTGGTCCAGCTGTTCCATTATACCATGCATCATTTGTAACAACGCATAGTGTGTTGGCACCATTGAGCACGAAATCTCGCGAAACTTCCGGGTAGATTGACTCAATACATATGATTGGGCCAACTCGAAGAGTTGTATCAGCGCCTCGCATAACGTACAGTGGATTCCGTGCCTGCCCCTTACCCCATGATGAGATGCCAACCCCCCATTCTATCCAGCTCATGGCAAACGTTAGCTGATCAGCAAATGGCAAACGCTCGGCAAAGGGTGTCAGCACAGACTTTCGGTGCACCTGTACCAACGCGGTGTCGGCATTGATAAGATATGCTGCATTAAACACATCGTACTTGACCGTTGGATCTTGTTCTGATTTTCGTGCTGAAGGCGGAGCTTGATCTGATGGGTATATCATTCGATCGGCTACACCCGTTAACAGTGCTGCACTGGTGCGCGCCACCCAGGTGCGCAGACCGGTCCATTCTACATCGTGCCGCGAATCCCTAATAACAAATGGCAGAGCTGTTTCGCTCCATACAACTAGGTCGGGCTTCTGCGCTGCAGCAATAGCACTGTCTGTAAGGGTGATGTGCACAGCGAGCTGCTGGCGAGAGTCTGACCATTTGTCCCATGGATTCTCATTTGGCTGCACAAGCATTACGGACTGAACATCTGTAGCTTTTGTTGGCAATGCATAAGGTTGGGCCTGTTCTTGGCGGATCCCGCCAACGACCGACCATACTCCTATGTAAACAGCATAAACGGCAAGCAGGATATTGCGTGTGCGCTTTGTGCTCACCTGAAAGGAATGCGACAGCATCGATGTGATGCTATTGGAGATGCCAATCAGAAAAGACAAACCATACACCCCGACAATATCGGCCACCTGGCCAAGATTGAGATTCCCTAGCGTGTATCCACTTGTTAGCCAAGGATAGGAAAAGTCTGTCTGTCCGTGAAGCCATTCAAAAGCTGTTAGCACAAACGGGAAGCTCAGCAACAACCAGCCTGAGCCCATTCGCTTTCGTATAGATGCTAGAGCAACAAACGGAAGCATCAGTAGCAACGGATGTATAAACAATAGCGCAATTCCTGTGGCAAACAGATATGGGTCTGTCTGTTGTTGCCAGCTAGCTATCCACCAATTCGACATTGCATGGAATAGTGCAAGACTGATGTACGCATACCAGACTCTGCGATTCCAACCTATCTCAGGACTTTCCTCTGTAAAGAGCTTAAGAAGGGGCATGTACGCCACTAGCATGAGTACGCCCGAGCACCATTCGACAAACGAATAGGAGAACCCGAGTAATAGTCCGGACGTGATTGAAAGCTTTAGTGGCCGTGAAATGGTCATATGTGGGTGCAAAACTACAAACGGCTTCCGCGCCAAAGGCACGGAAGCCGTTTTGTTTTCTAAGAAATCGAGACTGTTACTTTGTTACAGTTACCGTCTTCGATGTTACAACACCATTGCTACGCAGGATCAACGTGTACGACCCTGATGCAAGCGGAGCTGCATCCAATTCGATCTTGTGTGTGCCTGCAGCAAATGCTGCATTTACAAGTGTTGCTACTTCCTCGCCAGCTGTGTTCACAAGTGTAACGTATACCTCACCTGCTTGAGCAAGCGCGAACGTAACCGATGCACCGGCAACAACTGGGTTAGGCGTTACATCGCCGAGTGATACACCGTTGTTTTCACCCTCGATTGTTACTTGTACTTCTTCAGATGAAGAACGTGAACCGTCCTTGTCAACCGCTGTGAGACGATAGACATATGATCCAGCTGCAAGGTTCTCATCTACCATTGAGTACTCACGGCGTGATGTCGATGTACCAGCTGCCGCAACCGAACGGATCTTCTGGAAGGAAGAAGCATCTGCGATATCACCAGCCTTAACTGATGTGAGAGATGCGCGCTCTATCTCAAAGCGATCAAGATTCTTTTCTGAAGCAGTAGCCCAGAATACGTCTACATTCTTCGAACGTGCCTTTGCGTTGAAGTCAACAACCTGCACTGGTACAAGACCACCACCGTTTGTTTCGAAGAAGTCGAAGATGCCGCGAACAACGCGCTCTACACCTGTACGCACGCCTGTGCGGCCAAAGTGACGCCAATCAACACCAAGGTATACAGAGTTTACTGTGATGCCTGCAGTTGCTGTACCAGCAATTGAGTCTGTTGTTGAGCGGTCTGCACGAGGATAGCTGTAGGCAACGTTGGTTACACCAGATGTACCTTGATCTGAGAAGATCGTAGCAAGCGCTGGTGTTGGATCTTGGTCGCCAGCAAAGCCTGTACGAACTACCATTTCGCTGTTACCGCGCGCAAGTGTACGACCTTCGAGGTAGCGTCCACTGTAGTTTGGTGAGAATGGTGTTCCTGGAGCCTTGAAGTTTGAACGCAGAACGCGTTGTACAAAGTTGAGGTCCGTTACGATTGATGCTCCATTGTGCTGAGCCGGAAGAGCAGAGCCAGAGATGGCAATGTTCTTCTTACGACCAGGCTGACCTGAAGCAACATAGTTGCGGATGTCATCACGCTCTGTACGTGAAAGTGGATTCAAGTCATGCGCCCAGAACATCGTTTGATAAGCTGTGTAGTCTACCGAACGAATAGCCCATGCTGTTCTGTCAAAGATGTCAAAGTCGTAGCGGTCAGATGATGGATCAATGATATATCCAAGATCTCCAAGAGCCTTCTGCAAACTGTCTGCATTCAAGCGGCTAGCAATATCATTAGCAGTTGGTGTTCCTGTGAGGATATCCATGCTAATGTTCTCACCTGACACAACCATACGGCGTGTTGACTTGATCATGTAGAAGCGAACATCCTTTGAGAACACGTTGTTAGGATTAAACTCATCAGAAGGAGTTGAAACCTCAATGCGATAGCGTGGAGTTACGTTATAGCTCATAGCGCTGAACTGAACTGGCACGTTATAGCCCATCATACCGTAGTATGGCTGTGGTGACCATCCAGGGATACCAAATGTGATATCCTTAGACTGACCAGATGCAAGAGCTGTACCAACAACGCGATCGATTTCAGGTGTTGTGTTAAATGTAGGCGTTGCACTGTTAGCGTTGTTCGATGCAACTGTTTCTACGTAGATACGAACGCGTACTTGTGAGTTTGTCGTGGCAAGAGCACCATTGTTGCGAACGCGTGAACGTACGTCAACTGGAGCCTTTGTCATGATGTATTCAGCATCGCTTGTTGAACCTGCTGCATCACGATATGCTGCAGGGCTCAGGATGTCGATTACTTCTAGATCACTAACGTAGAGACGACCATCAAATTCATCTGCACCAATGTCGTAACCAAGACCTGCTTGACCACGAAGACCGCCTTCGATATCAAGACGTGTACCTGCGAGACGTTCTCCATTGTTGTTCAGGATTGAACCAACCGGTGGGCGTGGTGTAGTGATAACGCGAAGACGTTGGTTTGGAGCCACGCCTTGGAACTCGTGCTCAGCAACAAAATTGCCATATGGTGAGTTGATATCCTGTGCTGTCCAGTTGCGCCATTGAGCGATCGTATTAAACTCTCCCTGCGAACCAGCAGAAACAACTTCGCTGGTGTGTGAGATTTCGATAACACGTGCAATACCTGAATTTGGAGCCCAGAATGCATTCTTGTTCGATACAAGAGCCTTAGGAGCTGTATTTGGAAGATACCATGTGTTTACGCGGCCGTTACGGAAGATCGTACCTTCATATAGAAGCGCAGATTGAGTAAGCGTTGCTGAATTCGCTGGGCTCATAAGAGCAATAGCGTTGTTCATCACAACTGGTCCATCTGAATTCTGCACACCAACAGCAACGATCGCTCCAGAGCCAACAACATTGTCATTAGCAATAACGATGGTGTTGTTAACGATTGAGTCTGCCAGAGTAAAGTACGTTTTGAGACGCGGCGTAATCAACGCTGCAACTGGATCTGTTGATGTTGCGCGCGCTGTATACGAGTGGATACCAGCAATGTTGCCTGTTGTTGTTCCACGTGTGAGACCCCACACGGCATTGCTTGTGATGTACGTGTGCTCTGCCTTGCTTGGGAACGAGATTGTCGTAGCCTGCGTACGTGGGCCAAAGCCCTTATTAACGCCACTAAGCGGCTGGAATTCGTTGCGAGCCTGCTGGATATTGATACCACGTGACCAGTTGCTTGCACGAACACCACTTATCTCGTTGCGCGAAATAAACAGATTCATGTTGTTGTAGCGTCCTTCACCACCGGCAATGATACCAGCGGCGTCACGGGCAGTAGAGCTTACAGCTGTACCCACATTGTAGATGCGGTTGCCCTCTATCTTTACGCCGTCTTCATAACCAACGAAGATACCTGCACGGCGCACGTTGAAGATCAAGTTGTTACTGATCTCTGTTCCTGCATTGTAGTATGGGCGGAACTCATTTACACCAGCCTTGATCAATGGTCCGATACCGATAGAAACGATACCATATCCGAATCCACTGATTTCGTTACCAACGAACTTGTTGTTTGTATTAATCAGCGTATCAAGATTGCCAAAGTTGTCTGGGTTGATAGTATCACGCTGTGTAATGCCCGCGGTGAATCCAATCGTGGTGTTACGTGTGTTGCCTTCAAAACGGAACTGGTTCGATCCTGGGTTGAACTGAATCTGAGGAAGCGAATCAGCATATGATGGTGCTACACCATCCGCATTCGCGATGATACAGTTGCGGATGCTAATGTTCGACGAACCTGATGACAGGTAGAACACAGAAACAGTTGGTGATGGGAAGCCAGGAATTGCATTCTTACGAATAGTGAAGCGCAGTGACTTCTGTGAACCACCATCGACTGTGATATATCCGTCTGAATTTGCATTCTGAGCATTAGCAAAGTAACTCTGACGCTGGATAGCGAAGTTGTTAAATGGGCTAATATTCTGACCCATCAAAACACCGATGCCTGATTCAGACTGCAGATTGATTGTAACACCACCCTTAGCAATAGAACGCTCTACCGATGGGCGGAATGTAATCGTTGCGTTTGCGCCTGCACCAATAACACGGCTCGAAAGATCGATTGCCGGCGTATTGATGCCAGTTGCTGTCTTCGTATACGATTCATCCGTAAACTCAAAGACTACAGAGCAGCTTACACCAAAGAAATACAGCGCATTCATGGCTGAGTCAATCGATGGGAAGTTGCGTGGGCCTGACTTCGTTGTACCGATCGTGTACACACCACAAAGGTTTGGCTCTACAGTACGTGTAATGCACAGTTCGTTATTCGATGTTACAGGATCACCAGGATACTCAACGCGATAGCAGAAGCGATAGTCGCCACCTACCGTTGGTGTAAATGCTGGGAATGTATAGATCGTTTTGTTGAACTGACCTGCAGCGATATCTGGAACAACACCGGTTTGATTATAAACCGTTACGTTGTCCGCAATACGCGTAATGATCAAACGAACTGGAACATTCGACAAATCTTGGATACCGTTGTTCTCAAACACTGCTTCCGGACGAAGTGAACGGTTGGTGATGAGGCGGCTGGCAGCACCCTGGTTGCCCGGTGGTGGAACGAGAACCGCGTTAACACCTGGCTCTTCGTTGTATCCTACTTCGAAAATGAATTCTGGCGTTGCCGGACGTGGCAAGCAGTCATTAAATGTGTTTTCATCTGGGAATGGATCGATGAGATCTGCACAGACGATGGTCTTGTACAGACCAACTTGGTGACCACCAGAATTCGGGTTGAAATTCTCGAAAGCTTGCGTTATTCGAACTGCCGCAGGGAGTGCCTCGTTAACAACAACCGTATCACTCCAAACCAACGAGCCTGATGGTCCGAAGATGCGAGCAATACCTTGGAACATTTTAACCGTATCCAATCCCGAGTTCTGGAAAATAGCTTCAACAGGGATCGGTGTTGTGTTAGGATACTTGAACTTACGTGGAGCATCGTTTGCTTGCGGTGAACGAACCAGACGAGTAGACATATCTCGATTGACAGCAATTGTAAATGAGCGTGTCCATTCATCTGCACACGACGAACCAGATGCTATCGTACGTACTATCAGGATGTACTCACCGCCCACTGCTGGAAGCGTATTCAATGCACCAGCAACGCCTGCCAGACGGCCTGTGGCATTTGATGGGCTTGTCGTGAATGTCCGCGGGAATGCACCAGATGTTGGGCCTGTAGCTGTCCAGTCGGCAGTGTACACTGTATCACGCGCTGGGAGTGGTCCGATGATGCGATAGCGAAGTACATACTGCTGACCTGCCGAACCTGCCTGAACAGAAACACTCGGCATCGGACGATTTGCAGCCGAACCGTCATACAGATTGCCACGAGGAAGGATAGCTGAGCTATCTGGAATGTCGTTCGGGAACGAAGAGACAAAGCTTCCAATAATATCTAAATCGTAGTCTTCGCACTCACCCTGTGAGTACTGTGGGAACGTACAAGGATCATTGATACAAGCTGTTCCCGTGTTCGTCTGAGCCATGAGGCGCAAACGAGTGCGGCCCGAGCGAGTCAAACAGTTCAGCGAAAGAGTTCCTGTAACAGAACCACTACCGAATGCCGACTGAGCACACCATACACGCTCTTCTGGCTGGAAGATGCCGTCCTGGTCAAGGTCAATCCAGATTGTATACGACATTTGCGAAAACTGGTCGCCGTTTACTTGGATACTGATCGGCGTATTTCGAAACGCCATTATTGACTGACCAGTAAAGTACGAGTATCCCGTCTGGTTGTTTTGGTCAGCGATAGGCGAGTTACGACTGAACGTTCCAAAACGGAAGAACGAAATACCAGTACCCCAGAAGCCCGGAGTGAGTGTCGGTCTGCAATACTGGGCTACAACATCTTGCGATGTTGCAAGCAATGCCAACACAAACAATGCCCTTAAGGCAAAAAGGTAGAACCTATGCATGTGATTCCCACAAATGGTTATACGTAAAAGTTTTGATTGATTTTTCAACGTTTAGTTTATAGAAATCGACACACCGACTTCGGACCACAAAATACTCACCCTCGGGCAAACCACAAGTAAAAAAAACTGAAAAAGTTACATCGCGGTGCATGATCACTTTGTGCGCTTGCGATCTGCCGATTTGCGAGTATTAGCTTGGATTCGGGCACTTTTCGGCACTACGAGGTTGCAGCTGGTCTGGCTTCTGTATGAGCTGCCACAGTACACCTCTACTTTTCGTCGTGAACTACCAAGTTCTACGGACGTATACTTTGTTTTCGCTGGGTCTACGCTGATGGCTCTAACAAAGGAACATGTACGCTGGCTAGGTATGTAAGTCATTGCGTTACTTTGATTTACAGCGGCTACAAGGATGTATGGCTGCGCAGGATTACTAGGGTTCTTAATTGTCACTAATCCACGGGCATCGTACTGTGTAACGAAACCAGATTCTGGGATCAGCATAGGCGAGAATTCACCATTTCCCTTGCCAAGCATTACAAGCCCCTTGCCAGCATCGTAGCGCACTACATCGTCTTCGGCCCCGTACATATTGCCACAGACAACCAAATCAAGGTAGGCGTCGTCGTTCAGGTCTATCGCTTCAATCCCCATGATGGGAGATATCTGGGCGATCTCTGGAAGGGGCTTCAAAGAAAACGATCCACCGTTGTTCAGCATTACCACCGACTCCATCATGATGGCCTGACGTTTGTAGCACGTATCCATGTACTCTGGCTCGATGATCTTATCGATCGTAGCAAAGGCGAAGTCTATGAAATCATTGAACTTACGATTCAGAGTAGGCATCTGAGTAAAAACACGATGCCTGTCGCGCATAAGTTGGCGCTTACCGGTGTCTGTGATATAGGTCACTAGTGGATCAATCGATCCATTGTCGTCGAAGTCTGCAGCGTAGATGATGATCGGCTTTTCACGAGAGGCCTTGTAACGATGGTTAAGTCCCTGATTCCCAAGGATATAATCTACGTCTCCATCGTTATCAACGTCTGCTCCAGCGATACTATACCACCAGCTTACTGTAGAATCAAGCCCATAGGTAGGCGTTTTATTGACAAGACCTGAGCCTGTATTGCTAAAGATCGTAATTGGCATCCATTCGCCAACCACGATGAGATCATGTCGGTCATCGTTATCGATGTCTGTCCATATTGCAGAGCGCACCAATCCTACATTCCTAAGGCCGGGAGCTATCGAATCGGTAAGGTCCGTAAAATTTCCTTTTCCATCGTTTACAAGAAGGAAACTCTTATCACAGTATGGGTACTGATTGGTGATAACCCCACCGCCTACAAATAGATCAATGTCTCCGTCATTATCGAAGTCTGCAGCATTAAGGGTTGTAGCGTTTGTTTGCACGTGTGGAACACCAGCAAGCTTCTTGGTATACCTACCCTTGCCATCATTGGTGTAGACGAGCATCTTTCGTTCGGCATCAAGCTCATTAAATTCAACACCACCACATGCAATGACCAGATCGCGGTCTCTGTCGTTATCGATATCTATCAGCAACATGGCTTGAATTTCATGGGTGCTATCAGCTTTGTTCAAACCCAATTCTTGCGGCAAAAACGTACCTGTCTTTGTTTGCACAAAAGCAGCAGGATGAAACCCACGTGAACTTCCGAAGACAACATCCTCTAGTCCGTCACCATTTACATCTGCAACAGCTACAGCTGGGCCTCCCCACGACGCACGCATTGGCATCAAACGGAAGCGCTTGAAGTCGTCGAAGTAGTTTTCCTTGTGATGGTACAGGATACCAGAGGTCGAGGTGGCGTCGATAAATGTGGTTGAATCCGGAAGTGGAATCGCAAACCAGGAACGTCCTGTTGCACTTGCATCACGTTGATCGAGTACGATTGTAGAATTGGCCGTCAGCCTTGTATATACCTGTGATCTTGTATCCGGCCATTCAACAATTACCGAGTCAATCGTTGTTGCAGAGCCAAGACCAACTACCATTAGGTTGTCTACCTGTGATTGGAAACCACGAACAACATAATTCTCACGGTAATGCGAAATGCCTCCAGCTACAACACGCACTTTAGCGCCAAGTCCAGCCGTGTTTCCACCAAGACCAAGAAAACGCAATGCGACGTAGGTACCACGTTTTTGCTCGATAGCATTGTTCTTGTATATGAACATAACCGTGTCATAATTCGGCACGATAAGTTCGCAGTCGCCATCTCCATCAAGATCTGCGTATGCAGCACCAAACGTGGCGCTTGTATCGTCTACACTCCAATCCTTGGCCACGTTTTTAAACTTGAGGTCGTCTGTTTGCCGGAAAAGAAAGTTTGGCTCACGCAACGCCTGGAGGTTTGCAGCCGCAGCAGAGCGCGTATTGAGGTTGTACACGTAATCTTGATCAGAGAGGTCCGATACATAACCGTTTCCGATAAAAACATCCGCTCTTCCATCAAGGTCAAAGTCGTGTACTAGGCATGCCCAACTCCAATCAGTAGCCGCCATGCCAGTCATGTAACCAATTTCAGAAAACTGATTGTAGCCACGATTTAGCTGGACCATGTTTCGGGAAACTTGATTCGAGTCGTATGTCGGGTTGTAAATCGACATATCCCCCGTGGCATTTGTATTGATAATGCGGCGCACATGGTTATCTGGCAACATGTCGGTGGTGATGATATCTGGTAGACCATCACGATTAAGATCAGCAACATCACTTCCCATGCTGAACACAGAGGCGCGCCGTGTCATGCGCATCATACTTTCAGCAAAGGTGCCATCTGCGTTGTTCAGGTAAATGAGGTCCGTTGAATTGAAATCATTCGCTACATATATGTCGGGATAGCCGTCAAGGTTTACATCGGCAACCGTTGCGCTTAGCCCCATACCCTTATCGCGAATCCATGCTTGAGCAGATACATCCTCGAACTTTCCGTTTCCAAGATTGCGATAGAGTTTGTCTGTATTACCAGAGTGCCGATTCTCGAGAGCAGTGAGCATTCGAAATGTCTTTTCGCGGCGTTCAAGCGACGAATCCTCGACCGCCTCGTACTTCTGTGTTACGTTGCGTTGCTGCTGACGCTCAAGAGATTGCGCCATCTCGATAGAGTCGCGCACAGGATCGTTACGCAAAAACTGATGATAGTTTGAGTACACAACGATATAGCAGTCAAGAAGCCCGTCTTTGTCGTAATCGAAAAAGACACTGTGCACACTTTCATTCGAGTAATTAAGACCATACTCAGCGGCATGTTCCGTGAAATTGCCCTTGCCGTCGTTAATCAGCAGCCTACAGGTGTTTTGCCAGCGTGTAATAAAAACATCGAGATCGTTGTCGGCATCGATGTCAACCAGACAAACCCCAGTTGAAAAGAACAATGAATCGTTTGGATAGCCTATTTGTGAGGATATATCCGTGAACTTCAGTGATCCATCGTTTCGATAAAACGCCACACCTGTGAAGTTCGTGAATATCATGTCGGCGAGGCCGTCGCCAGTGTAATCTCCGATTGCAACACCACAGCCTGGAACCATCGAATTGATGCGCATGAGAGAATCTGTGGAGATCTTTACACGCGAGAGATCGGTTCTCCATGTTACTCCAGACTGCTCGGGCTGTATCCTCGTAAACAAGGACTGCTCTTGGGCTACCAGCCTACTGGTAAGCATGCAACAGGCAATCGCTGCGATTACAATCGACAATGTCTGAAGGTTCGTCATGCGCATATGGTTGTTCTCAAGTGCTTGGAGCGGGGCTTGAACCCGCACGCCCCTTACGGGACACAAGATTTTAAGTCTTGTGCGTCTGCCAATTTCGCCATCCAAGCAGGTTTGCAAAGTTACAATTCCTTACGTGTCCTGATAATCTCAAGTACTGCCGGCAGAATACTCAGCAGAATAAGTACACCGATAACGAGGGTAAAGTTCTCTTCAACGAGGGGCTGGTTGCCGAAAACAAAGCCAAGGACAACAAATGTGACCACCCAAACCACGGCACCAACAACGTTGTAGAGCAGAAATCTGCGGTAGGACATTTCGCCAATTCCCGCCACAAAAGGCGCAAACGTTCGGATAATAGGCATAAACCGAGCGATGATAATCGTCTTGCCACCATACTTTTCGTAAAACGCATGCGTTCTCTCTAAGTGCACACGATTAAAGAGCTTGGATGTGGTGCTCGAAAACAGCTTGCGGCCAAACCGCTGCCCAATAGCGTAGTTCACACCATCACCTAGTATCGCAGCCACGATTAACAGAAAACACAGAAAAACCGGATCTAGCGTACCCAGCGAACAAATAGCACCAGCGGCAAAGAGTAGCGTATCGCCGGGAAGAAATGGTGTAACCACAAGCCCCGTCTCAGCGAACACAATGGCGAACAGAATCGCATAACTGTGAGTGCCATATTGGCTTGTGATCATTGTTAAGTGCACATCAATGTGCAGAATAAAATCTACGAGCCCCTGAATAAACTCCACGCTGTTAGCCTTTTGTATGAAGAAGTTGCACAACGTCCCGTTCTATCTCGCTGTGGCCGTGCTCAGCATACCACGCATGCAGCAGAGGATACATGTCTGACTTGTTTTCAAATCTAGTTTTCCATTCGTCAACAAGCGTTTTGGCTGCTTCGGGTCTCGGACCCCAATGCCAGAGTTCGTTGGTATCTGCGTTGAATGCTATCACTATGGGAACCGAACGCGTGCCGTTTGTAAGATAGAGGTCCATTGCTTTGGGATAGCTATCACGATCAAGGATGCGCAGACGGACGGTTTCGCTGAGTGATGCAATAGCAGAGATTACTGGTAATATTTGAGCCGAATCCCCACACCAGTCTTCGGTTATAACAACCCATGTCTGGCCTGCAACGCTATTCATCGCGATGCGCATTTCTTCGGAAGGCTCATAGGTTTTCTGGTGGCGTGCCATCCGCGACCAGTTCAAGTGACGTCCCGATGCAAACTGGTCATCCGGGCCTTGAGCGTGCATACGTTGCTCTGCACGATGCAAAAATGCCTCGAACGTCAAACCCTGTTCAAGCGCCATCTGGACCAGTTGATGCTTCGTCATACGTTGCCTTCCAATGCAATACGGACAATTCCGTTCGCCTGCTCAAGACGAACAACAGCCTCTTCTCGTGAGCAGTTATGGGTTGCCATAACCAAAGCAGTCTTCACATGCCCGTTGGCCACTTCGAGTACATGCCCAGCCTGATCATATTCAACGTTGCAGATGGACATCACAATCCGCTTGGCACGCTCCTTTAGCTTCTCGTTGGTAAGCTGCAGATCAACCATCACATTGCTGTAGGTCTTTCCAAGTTTTACCATTGTGGCGGTCGTTAGCATATTCAGCACCATCTTTTGAGCCGTACCAGACTTCATGCGGGTAGATCCCGTTATGGGTTCTGGGCCTACAACTGGGCATATCAGCACACTCGCATCTTGGGCATATGATGTAACCATTTCTCGATGATTTGTGCTTATGAGTATCGTCGCAGCCCCAACCTTGCTTGCCCTCTGAAGAGCACCCAGTACAAATGGTGTACGGCCCGAGGCGCTGATCCCACATACAACATCATTTGCGCACACATCGACGTCAACGAGAGCTTTTTCTCCGGCTTCCGGGGCATCTTCTGCTCCCTCGACAGAACGAAACACAGCCCTATCTCCACCAGCAATTATGCCAAGAATCATTTCGGGATCAGTTCCGTAGGTAGGGGGCATTTCAGACGCATCAACGATGCCTAGGCGTCCACTGGTTCCTGCGCCAACATACACGAGCCGGCCGCCCCTTTTCATTCTATCTACAATGATATCAACGGCTTGTGCAACATGTGCGAGTTCCTCATGAACCGCAGCTGCAACGGTGGCATCCTGAGCATTGAGCATCGACACAATGTCAAATGTTGATGCGGCGTCAATCTGCAGTGTAGCCGGATTAACAGCTTCTGTTGTAAGCCTCGCGAGCTGCTCAAAGAGTGTCATGAAGCAAATCTAGCATTTGTGGAAGTCGAAATCTTCCCTATCTTCGTGGCTCGTTTTAATTCAATGAACAATTGGCGCCACACTATGGCACATCATAAGTCAGCTATCAAGCGCATTCGTCAATCACGAAAGCGCAAGATTTACAACCGCGGAAACAAGAAGACCATGCGTGAGGCGATCAAGGCAGTACTCACGGCAACAACAGTTTCTGCAGCACAAGAAGCACTCAAGGCAGCATTCAGCATCCTAGATCGCGTAGCAGTGAAGGGCGTGATCAAGAAGAACAATGCAGCCAACAAGAAGAGTCGTCTTGCTAAGGCTGTAAAGAAGCTCGAAGCTACAGCCTAACACACGAAAATTCAACGGACCCGTAGCTCAACTGGATAGAGCATCTGACTACGGATCAGAAGGTTTGGGGTTCGAATCCCTACGGGTCCGCCAACACGCGCATGAAAAGGGCACGAGATAGCGTGCCTTTTTTTGTGGGTTGACGCCACCATCCCAGGTCGTTATGGGCGACCCTACGTGTCGCCCATGATTGCGCCTGCCCATAATCACGCCCTGTATATCTGGGGCACGATGTATCGTGCCCTTGAATCGCAGCCCACCCTAGCCCCTTTTCTTGAATGGGGCGAGCATCTGCGAGAAGAATCCAGTCGGATAGGATTCTACGTTATCGAAGCCGAGCTCTATGTCGCGTCCGTCGTGGGGCATGTATGAGGTACCGAAGAGCCAGTCCCATACGCTGAGAGTGAGACCGTAGTTAACGCTCTTGACGCCTTCTGGGAGTTGCTTGGCATGATGCCAGATGTGCATCTGTGGTGAGTTAAAAATGTACTGCAATGGCCCCAGGGGCAGATAGAAGTTTGCATGATTCAGGTGGCCCACGGCCGTTGCAAAAACGCCGGCTGCCATAAAGTCGATAAGATCAAATCCAAGAAGTGCCAATGGTATGTATTCAAGCACACCGTAGATGATGTTCTCTGCAAAATGATAACGCAGGTGCGCCGCATATCCCATCTGCTCAACGCTGTGGTGTACTTTGTGGAACTGCCACAAGAAGTCCGATGCATGGAGTAGACGATGAATGTTCCACTGAATGAAGTCGCGGACTACGAATATGATGACGAGTAGCAACCACGGCGAGAGCTGCGATAGCGTTGCATGAAAGGCGTTGAGATAGGGAAAAACACTTGATAGGTGCGATTTGACAAGCGAGCTGATGCCGTAAAAGCCAGCAGCACCAAACAGAAACACGTTGAAGAACATGTACCAGGTGTCAAGCCAAAAGTCTTTTCGCAAGACTGCTTGCCCCTTACGCCATGGTCGCATCAGCTCAAGCGTCCATACAAAGGCCGATAATGCTAAAAACAGCCAAAAGAAATTACTCCAACTGGGCGCGGAGATCATGGCCCATAGATTATCAAGCTGATTCTCGTAATACGATAGTACCGCATTCATCGTGATGCTACTTTGTTGTTGTGGGAAGGCCAGCAGCCGACCATGCTTGATAGCCACCCGTCATGTTCGTAACATTTTTCCAGCCCCACGAAGCCATTTTCTCTGTAGCAGATGCGCTGCGACCACCGCGTGCACAATACACCACCACTTGCTTGTCTTTGCCAACTCTATTGATGTTCGATTCAAAGTTGGCATCGTAGAAGTCTACAAGAACTGCACCTGATAGGTGTCCTGCGTTCCACTCCTGTGGCGTTCGAACATCCACGACTACCACATTTCCTTTTCCGATCATCGCCTTTGCTTCTTGCGGTGTTGCATTCTTGTACTGCTGCGCACACGCAACAGAGGCGGCGGCCAGCATGATAACTGCGAGGTTTACAACGAAACGTAACATTACTTGCCTCCTTCTTCTAACTCTACTACTGCGCGGTTCACTGTTGTCCAGGGTCCACCGTTAACTGCAGTGTAGCCCTTGGCATTTGCAAAGTCTGTTGCCTGACCGCTTCTGCCGCCAGATGCGCAGCAAAACACGATGGGCTTGCTTGTTGGAAATGTACCCAGAGAATCCGGAATCTGCTGCAATGGGATGTTCTTAGAGTCCGCTACATGTCCGCCGGCATACTCACCCGGAGAACGCACATCGACAATGGTTGCGCCATTGCGCAAGGCTTCGTTTAGGACTTCATTCGTGCCCCCAAACGCTGATTTGAACATGCCAAACATGGAGTACCCCTATTGTTGCGTTGTCTACTGCTTTGTGCAGCGTACGACGTTACAACGATACGGATATTGACGCGTTTACGGAACGGGGCTCTGCAGGCATAATACCTGGTCCGGGATAGCCATCTGCCCTGCGCGTGAAGTAACGTGCATCGAATAGATTGTTGATGCCGAGATCAAATCGGTAGCGATCAAACGTATAACCGATGACGGCATCGACAACCGTGTACGCCGGGATTACTCCTGATGCAGCCGCTGCATCAAACTCTTTGTTGGATGCGTCTGCATACTGCTTGCCAACGTGAGAGACAAGGAGCGAACCACGGATGTCGTTCCATGACGTCGTTAATCCGGTGCGCAGGTTCGACTCGGGAGCGTATTCGAGTCGTTTGCCATCAATGGCCGAATTTGAAGCGGATTGATACCTACTCTCGAGCACCGTGGCATTGATCAGCCATGATAACGTTGGTGATTTCGAAGACCAACCCAACGCACGATGGATGTGCACCTCGTTCATCCATTCGATACCTCGCGAATAGGCATTGGAAAGGTTTGTCCGAAGTCGATATGCCACACCTTGTTCATTTGTCTTGGATAGCTCTCCGATGCGATCGCGATACTCGATGGCAAAGAGAGATACATCCCAGTTGATCGTGCCATCGAGCGAACCACGAGTGCCCAGATCGATGGTGTACCCCGAGGCGTCCTTGATGTAGGGATCAACAACCAATGTGGGACTTGTAACGCGGAGATCAGAGAAGTTTACAGCACGATAGTTTTGTGTTGCATTGGCGTAAAGCTCTATGCCAGATCCGCCAAACGTATACGACGCACCAACTCCTGAAAGTACAACTCCTCTATCGCGCTGCTGCGAAATCGAAGGATAGGTCCAGACCGTTGCACCAGAACTATCTGTGCCCTTCAGGTTATACGTGCCTTGCGCCGATGTTGAGATGTTGTCGTATCGTACGCCTGGAACAATCTTCAACGATGGTGTTACCTGTAGCACCATTTCTGCAAACACGGCTGTGTTGGCATTTGGGTGACGCATGTTAAACCCGTCTGCGGTTTGATTGTTGTAGAGCGAGTAATCAGCATCAGTTCCTGGTGTTCCCTGCGCCTGTATACGCGCAGATGTGCCGTTGTAGAGTCGCAGTCCAGCAAGCAATGAGTAGGGCATTGCTCCAAGCGAGTCGTCATGACGAATCGTTGTCTCGTTGCCAAGGTTAGCATACGTGTCGTCGATAACCGTGCGCGGCGAACCGTTATCTGCAACAGTGATCTTTGATGTGTTCCCAACAGACTTCCGCTCGCTGGAATTGTAGAACACAACGCTGCGAATACGCGTGCGCTGTGCCACCTGCCAATCAAGTGTTGCCGATGCCATGTTCCAGTCGCTTGTAAACCAGTTGCGACTCCGCGTCGAAGTCTGCGGGTTTACATTGAACATGCTATCTGTTACGCCCCCTGGCTGCTGCGAGAGATACGTCATCTTCGTGGCATCAATCTTGAGTTGCAATGCCGGCGTGAATTGATGCGATACAGCAGCGTATCCGAGGTGCTGGTCAAAGGCACTATTGGCTCTCCATGCATCGGCACGGCGATACTGATAGATGCCGATGTAGTTTGTTGACCCCGATGTTCCACCGAGCTCTGCGTACCCGCTGGCAAAGCCATACGAGCCCCCTGTTAGCGTTACCTGTCCCGAGAGCGGAGCGTTGCGGCTTCCCTCTTTCATGATAAAGTTGACCGTTCCACCGAACTGCGATCCGTATCGAAGAGATCCAGCGCCACGTACAACATCGATATGGTCTACAGCCTGAAGAAGGGGCGTGTAATATGCCTCAGGATACCCCAAGGGATCGGCAGAAATATCATACCCGTTCTGACGAGCGTTGAAGTTGATCATGCGGTTGGGGTTTAGGCCCCGTGCGCCGATACTAAGCTGCAATCCGGCAGGATCCGACTCCCACACATTGATGCCGGCAATAGATGAAAATGCCTGCCGTGCCGTATTGGTAGCCAACACGGTTGGAGCATCCGCTATGTAGACGCGTTCGACTTTCTTTGCCGCATTAATCACGGATACGCCTACGTCCGGCGCTCGCGTGATGCGAGACTCACCTCTGCGACGTTCAAACACCTCAACTGCCTCAAGTTTGATGGTGTCGCCGTTTTTCACCCGTGGCTTAACCCCATGTGGTGATTTAGGGCCAGCTATAGTGGCTGTGGCTGCAAGTACGATGGCGAGAATGAACCGCACGAATACCTCTAAACTCAGACTGAATTAGTCCGAAATTAAATCTTATTTGGATTAAGTCCAAATAAAGACTGGCGCTCAAATGTCACACTAGACATAGTAAAACGCACATAGAAACGAAACCACGTCCACTTTCTCACGTTTTTGAGGATCACAGTACCATGTTAGATACAACAGCTGGATTGCACCTAATTCTTGTTCCCAAGTCTGGTTTTTTGCTTTCAGAACATTTCGAAGAAGCACTTACGCATACACTGGAGGACGCGATTCGTGGAAGCGGAGCCGTACTATATGCACTAAGTGTGAGAGCAGACCACCTTCACATTCTTCTCTCTGTCGAGGGAGTACATGGTCTACATGTGGTTTTAGACACGATTGTTGAATCGCTTCAGGGCACTATATCCGGAAGTGAGCGCTCGATGTCGAAATTTCGATGGGATCAAGGGGTACATGTAACGTTGCTGCCGCCGTGGCATATCGAGATCATGGCAAGCTTTGTGCGAGATCAGCAACGCTATCACCGGACGCACACACTAGAACAGGAACTCGATGAGGTCTTCCGTCCGAACTCGATCAATTTCGACGATGAGACCGAGCAGGAATCAACTCTTTGCGTCAACTAACACAGCAGAGCCTGCTTCGCCCCTTGCAATCATCATCATGGCCTTAGCAAAGCGCTCCATCTCTTGTGTTGTTGTATAGACCGAGGGGGCTACCCGCAGCCCCTTGAAGTCTTCGTGTCCGATGGAGACCGTAAAGATGCGGTGCTTGTCGAGTAGGTACGACGATACCTTGCCAGGATCGGTTCCTTCGATGTGCACGAGACGCAGTCCACACTGATTCTCATCGTCCTTGATGTTCGTCAGGAACGCTACGTTGTCATACTTCTCAAGTTGATCGGTCCATATCGTATGCAGGTAGCGCAGCCGTGCAGCTTTGCGCTCACTGCCTAGTGCACGGTGGAATTGTATCGATTCAATCAATGCGTTATGCATCGCAGCAGGATGGGTTCCGATCTCTTCGAACTTGCGGATGTTGGAATCCATCTCCTTTGGCGCGGCCATGAGAGGCCAGATATCCGCAATGCGTTCTTTTTTCACAAACAGCATACCAGTCCCGATCGGACCCAAGAACCACTTATGTAAGGCTGTTCCGTAATACTCACATTCGAGGTCCTTCTGCGTGTGGGGAAAGTGCGAGAATGCATGAGCACCATCCACGATGCAGCGAATTCCACGCTTAGCAGCCAACCTGCAGATGTCTCGCACCGGCAGTATCTGACCAGTGAGGAATACAACATGCGATATATGGATCACCTTTGTGCGCGAAGTGATTCCCTGTTCAATCGCATCAACAACGTCTTGACGGTTCATGAGTGGCGTTGGATACGACACCTTCTTGAGCACGATACCATCGCGGCGTACACGTTGGTCCCACGTTGTAATCATGCGCGGGTAGTCGTGTGTGGTGGTCAGCACTTCATCTCCCCGTTCCAGGGGCATGCCAAGCTGCAGCGTCTGTAGTGACTCACTAGCGTTGCGAGTGATTGCAATCTCCTCTGGGCTTACAGCAAAGATTTCAGCAAGACCTTCACGAATCGTCTCAACCTGTGGTTCTTGGTGACGCCACATTTCGTATGCAGGCATGTTGTTGGCCTGCTCGGTATAGCGTCTAAATGCCTGCTGCACTGTGCGGGGAGACGGCGAAACGCCACCGTTATTCAGATTGATGATCAAGCGATTAACATCAAACGCCTGCTGCACGGTCATCCAGAAATCCTCATCCCGGGCAACGTCGCCTGCCGGCGATGGGAACGTGCTCGGCAACCACTGCGTTACGGCAGCCAAAGCGTCGGATGCAAACAATGCTGTTGGTCCGATCGCCGCCAGCGACCGAAGAACTGATCTACGAGAAGTCATACAAGCCCCCTGTATGGATTGCACGCTGGTTATATTCGCAGCTCACCTGCGAAAGTCGCAGCTCACCTACGAAAGTACTACAATGAAGACCACAAACTTTCATGCAATTCATGTTGCCGCCGGCGCAAAGATGGTATCATTTGCCGGGTTCGAGATGCCTATCCAGTACCCAACGGGTATCCTGGAAGAACACCGTATCGTACGCACGGGCGTTGGCGTGTTCGATGTCTCGCACATGGGTGAGTTTTTTGTGAAAGGGGCTGATGCATTGGCCTTTATACAGAAGATCACGGTGAACGATGCCTCAAAGCTCTCACCAGGCAAGGCCCAGTACTCTGCCTTGCCACGTCCAGACGGCGGTCTTGTAGACGATCTTCTTGTGTACATGCGCGGTGAAAACGACTATATGTTGGTTGTTAATGGCGCCAATATTGAAAAAGACTGGGCATGGGTTAGCGCGAACACAGAAGGGTTTGCCAATCTTGAGCTCACAAATCATAGCGACGATATCAACCTTCTTGCCGTGCAGGGTCCGAAGAGCATTGAAGTTCTCCAAACTCTCACAGATGCAGACCTTGGCGAAGTTGCCTACTACAGTTTTGTCGAAGGACAACTTGCCGGCGTAGAGATGATCCTCTCACGCACGGGCTATACAGGCGAGATTGGCTTTGAGCTCTACTTCCGCGGCGATGCCTCGGAGTGTGCTCACGTAATCGAGAAGCTCTTTGCAGCAGGCAAGAACGTTGGCATTGCATGGATCGGCCTTGGTGCGCGCGATACTCTGCGACTCGAGAAGGGCTACTGTCTCTATGGCAACGATATCACGGATGAAACAAACCCGATTGAAGCTGGACTTGGTTGGATCACCAAACTTGCCAAGGGCACGTTCAATGGCAGTGACGTTATTGCAAAGGTCAAAGAAGAGGGTCCATCACGCAAACTCGTTGGCTTCGTGATGCGCACAGAGAAGCTCATTCCGCGCCATGGTTACTCGATCGTTTCAAACGGAGAGACCATTGGACAAGTAACAAGCGGTAATACATCTCCGGGCCTAGGAACTGGTATTGGACTCGGCTACGTGCTCACAGCATTGAGCACACCTGGATCGATGATTGAAATTGCTGCGCGTGGAACTACCTTCCCTGCCGAAGTGGTCAAGATTCCGTTCTGCTGATAGTGCGCTAGTCTGGCTTGGTTGGCCTAGGTGCAGCTTCTATGGTAACGCGCGCTACTCCGGCGCGAATCATATCGAGTTCTTTAGCTGCCTGCTTTGATAGATCTATGATGCGGGCATGTTTCCATGGACCCCGATCTGTGACACGGACCACTACAGACTTACCATTTGCCAGATTTGTTACCTTAACCAGAGTGTTAAACGGCAACCATCTGTGAGCACATGTTCTCTCGTTCATGTTAAACACCTCTCCACTGGCGGTCTTGCGCCCGTGGAACTGCTCAGCATAAAACGACGCGGCACCTGTATCTGGCTTAAATCGCATTACATGTGCGGTTAGCGAATCACTTACTGTTTTGCCAGTAGCAACCTTTGCTGAACGCACCGTCTTGGCAGCAACTTCTACCTTACGGTTTGACGCATTATCGAAGATCACTGGTGCTCTTGTAGAGTTTAGCGTATCTGGAACAACATTTTCTAGCCGGGCAATAGTAGCCAAGATTGCTTGTGCAGCTCTCTGCAACGAATCCGACCTCATGCGCAGAAACATTGACTCGATTCGCAGGCTGTCGCTTTTCTTCCATTGCACGTCCCATGCTCGGCGCAAACTATCGGATGTCTGTAAGACACGCGAGGCCTGCTTGCGCAAGCTGTCTATTGCCAAGCTATCTACCTGTGCCTGCATGGCCCCCTGCATCAGCAGCAATACGAGTAACGATATGGAAAAACGAAAATTCAGAACTGCCTAAAAGTGCTTTGCAATGTTTCTACGCCGCAGCTGATCTACAAAATCACGGACGTCTTCGGTTTGACCCCTTTTACTAATCAATAGCGATGATTCGGTTTCGACGACAACGAGATTGTCTGCATTAATCAGCCCAATGAGGCGCCCAGTGGAAGCACTCACAAGGCAATTTGTTGCGTTGATTGCCAAAACATTACCCTCGAGCACATTGTTCTTACCATCTTTCATGGACATACGATAGAGCTCGTCCCATGTACCTACATCACTCCATCCAAAAGCACCCTCTACTACACCAATGGTAGGGTCTTGCTCGAGCACACCAACATCAAAAGACACAGAGCGCATCTGACGGTAGACACTCTCGAGAACGAAGGCCTCATTTTCTGTACCTACAGCACGTTCGAACTGCGACAGCAAAGGCGCATGATCTGGCAGATACTGACCGATACGGTTAAGGATTGTACCCACTGTTGCTACAACGATGCCACTATTCCAGATAAAGTCTCCAGCGTCGATAAAGCGCTGTGCGGTAGATGCATCTGGCTTTTCGGCAAATGTGCGTACCGACCTAACCACCCCACGCAAGACTGGGTTATCTGTATCGATGTCGTCGCCCACTTGGATATATCCAAAACCTGTTTCGGCTCTCGTAGGCATCACTCCAATAGTAATGATACGCTCTAACGCCGTAGTGGCAGCACAAGCCTTTTCAAGCAGCACGTGAAACTCACGTACGTTAGATATCAGGTGGTCACTCGGAAGAACCACCATAATCGCATCATCGCCGAGCAATGCGCGTAGCCGTGTAGCAGCAAATCCAATCGCTGGGCCGGTGTTACGTCCAAAGGGCTCTGACAGGATATGGTGTTCCTGGACACTCGGCAGTTGATCGCAGACGAGATCTCGAAATTCGGGCGTTGTTACAACAAACACGTCTGTAGCATCAATGAAGGGGGCAAGCCTGGCAACCGTGTTTTGGATAAGTGTGCCTTCGCCCAAAACATGGACAAACTGCTTCGGCTTGCGCTCTGTGCTTCGTGGCCAGAGTCTTACACCTAAGCCCCCTGCCAATACTACTGCAACAATCTTCATGGGACGAAAGTACGGAGCCCCGTATCTTCGTGGCATAGTATCTGGAGAAATTTATGCGTCGGTCACTTGTAATCCTCTTTACGATCATTTCTACATCGCTCTTGGCAACGGCACAAGATGAACGTCTCAACTCGTTGAACTTCGATGAGGAGCCGCTTCCAGAGGAAACCGCACCCTACTCAGCGATAGGCATTGGGCCAGTGTTCAGTCTGTTTAGCCCAGATGTGACGGACGTTAATGCCAAGGCGGCAAGTCTTGGTCTGCCGAATATGAACTCCCCCCTACTGATGTTTGGCGCTGAGTTTTATGCGGCAGTTGGGTTTGTTCCCAATATGCGAATAGGGTTTTCATGGCTCTCGGGTTCTACAGGTACAGCCGGAGACTTTACCGACACCATCAGAAAGAGCGTAGACTATTCGGTATCAACAAAGACGCTTCATCTAGACTATGCCCTAACCGCCTCGAGTGCATTTACTGTGCTACCAGGAGTTGGGATTAGCTGGGGCAATCTTGACCTAGATGTTCGCAGAAACGGACCTGTGGTTGATTGGAACTCTGTTAATGGCAATTCTCAATCAACCGAAAACACGCGTTTTTCACAAAGTTCCATCTCTCTGATACCTCGCTTAAGCCTTGAGTATGTTCTTACGCCGTTTCTTGCAATTCGTGCGCAAGGGGCTTACACGATGCAACTTTCAACCTCCGACTGGCAGGCTAATATCCATGCCACGGTTGTAAACATGCCAAGTTCAGTCTCGATGAATGGATTTTCTGCACAAGTAGGCGTTTTTCTGGGTCTGTTCAATTAAGTTTATGCGCCTCTTTCGACGGGGCTCGTAGCTCAACGGTTAGAGCAGCGGACTCATAATCCGTTGGTTGCTGGTTCAAATCCGGCCGGGCCCACAAAAAATCTAAACCAAGACACACTCCTCTGCGTCACGTAAATCATGGTTTGTGTTCTTCTGCTCGTTCTCGGCCTCTCACAGGCCACTGTAGTTTGCGGTTACGCTCAGTCATTACCGCCCCTTCGCTCGGTCTCCAATACTGCTTTCGGCTATGGAGAGCGGCTCCAGTACGATGTAGGCTACAAGTTTATAACCGCGGGTACTGCGGTTTTTTCCATTGGAAACAGTCCAGTACAGAAGGCCGGACGGCCTTGCTACAACATCCGATTCGAAGTGAACTCGCTTTCTTCCCTAGATTTTCTCTACAAGGTTCGGGATCGTTATAGAACGTACGTAGACGTAGACGGAATCTTTCCTTGGGCCTTTCAGCAGTCAATACGCGAGGGAGGGTTTAGCAAAGACTTTACAGCAGTTTTCGATCACGTTTCTAAGACAGCCAAAACCACCGAGGGCACGTTTTCAATCCCACAGTATGTACACGACATAGTTTCGGCTTTCTACTACGTCCGCTCGGTAGATCTGCGCTCATATAAGGCAGGCCAGATACTCTACCTGCAGAACTACTTTGATCGCGCTACACATGATCTTGCTGTCAAAGTACATGGACGTCAGCAAGTCAAGGTCGATGCTGGCACTTTCAATTGCATCGTTGTGGAGCCAGTCATCAAGTCAGGAAGCCTCTTTACGTACGAAGGGAAACTCTTGCTGTGGCTTTCAGACGACGACCGCAGGATACCCGTCAAAGTCTCAACAAAAATTGCAATTGGTTCAATTGACGCTAAGTTGACATCCTATTCGGGTCTTCGAGGTCCGCTTTCATCACTAGTAAGCAAGTAATTACATCATCATGACAGCATTCCATAAGGTTCTGGTTGTTGCTGTAGCATCGGCGTCAGCAACAACAGCGGCCGAAGACGCACTACAGCAATTCCATGCAAAGCACAGGGGGCTAAGCACAGTCTCTTTCTCCTTCAGGGGTAACGGCCTGCAGGGCAAACTTGTTGCCAAACGAGGTGGAATGTATTCCATAGTGGTTGGCGATCGCACTATAGTGAGCGACGGTGAGACCGTTTGGAATGCCTCTGCATCAAATAAAACTGTTGTTGTAAACGACTATAAGCCCGTCTCAACAGATGTATCTATAGAACGGGTGTTCTTTGACGTAATGGCTGTATATCGGAGCAGCATAGCCAGCAAGAGTCCATCTGGGATCGTGGTTCGTCTGGATGCCCCTAGTGTACCAGTACAGATTGCTGGAATCAGCAGTGTAGAGATCACATGCACGAAAAGCATGGTTGTGACGAGGTTAAAGATTGTTTCTCATGGTAGCCCATCAGAGTTTACCATCGAGAACTTTCGTGCTAACCCTAAGGTAGTTCCTACGAAATTCACTTTTCCGATACCTAAAGGTTGGCAAGCAGTAGATATCCGCTGATACACAGACTACTAACAAAAAAGCCCGGTAGCGATAATCGCTACCGGGCTTTTTGTATGTACGAGATTACTATTACTTCACTACAACTACTTGCTGTGTTGCAACGAATCCACCAGCGTTCATCGTCACGTTATACGTTCCTACCGTGAGGTTAAACTCATTAGCGTTGAACTTAATAGCGTGCATGCCAGACTCAACCATTTGGTTCACGAGAACACCTAGCTCACGTCCCATGAGGTCTGTCACAACAACGCGTACGTGTTGTGCTGCAGGAACCGCATACGAAATTGTCGATGTTTCGAACGTCGGGTTAGGGAAGGCTGTTGAGAGAACATAACCGCCGGCCACAATGTCTTCTGTAACACCCGTTGTAATTGATGCAACAGCATTGCGTGTCTTAACACCACCGCACAAGTTTGTTACTTCACAGTAGTACGTACCAGCGTTGGCAACTGTTGCATTCTTGATTTCAAGAGTAGCATTCGTTGCACCAGGAATTGCTACACCTTCAACATACCACTGGTAGCTGTATACGTTGCGTCCTGCTGCTACTACAGACATGGTGATTGTTCCACCTTGTGTGAACTGAACATCTGATGGTTGTGTAGAGATTTTTGCAAGTGGGTCTACAACAACATCAACTGCTGTTGATGTCTTCGAACCGCACATGTTTGTTACAACTACTGAGTATGAACCACCATCGTTATTTGCGGCAATGCGAGAGAGTGTTGAGGCTGTCTCGTTTGCAAGCACTTGCGTGCCCTTCATCCACTGATACGTTACGTTGTCACCAGCGGCAGCAGCTGTAAGCGTCATTACCTTGCCTTCACAGATTGTCATACCCTCCGGCTGACGTGTGAATTCAGGGGCTGTTCCAGCTGTAACTGTTACTGCATTCGATGTGAATGTGAGTTCCTTTGTTCCGAAGCTCATCACACATGAATATGTACCGTTGTCTGCCTTGCGGAAGTTCGCAACTTCAAGAGCAACATCCGTCTTGCCATTGAGCTTTACGCCATCCTTATACCACTGGAATGAAGCCTTACCTTCTGGCAGAACTGTTGGGTTTGCACGGAGGTCAAGGTTTAGTGTTCCACCTTCGCAAAGGTTTGGCGTCATGTTCGAAACTGCAACAAGCGGAATGAATACGCGAGCTGACTTCGACGTAACAGCACCGCAATAACCTGTAATGCGGCATACATATGTGCCGGCTGTGTCTGCTGCAGTAACATTGCTCACTGTTAGCATTGATGACTGTGAGCCTGTGATGCGACCATTGTCGTCAATCGGTGTGTCTTCGTATGAAAGTGTTGCACCATTCCAATTACGCTTCATCCACTGATATGACGGGACAAAATTGTCTGGAGCGCCGATCGCTTCTGCTGCAACAGCAAGGTTGAATGAGCCGCCCTCAGCAACTGGCTGTGATGATGGCTGTTCAGTGATTTGCGTAGGACGCACAACGATGATGCTAGCACCGTCGGATGACTTCTGAATGAAGTTTGTACCGTCGTTGGCTTTCACAAGGCACGTATAGACACCAGCTGTTGAGTACTGAACATTATTCAGAACAACGATGTTGCCTGTTTGGCCAGTGAGTTCCTTACCATCTTTCATCCACTGATATGTTACCGTAGCACCAGGTGTTACGTCAGCAATTGCGATCAGTGTATCGAGTGCACCTACACATACATATGCGCTTTGTGGTTGGCGAACAAATGCAATGATTGGCGCAATCTCATCAGCACCCATGTACGGCTTCCTACGGGCATCGCCATCAGCATCCGTTGTAACTGCTGGAAGCAGTGTGCTGGATCCCCACAGCTCGCGCTGAATGTTCATGAGGTGAAGGTCTGTAGCGCCAACAAACGAAACAGCTACTGATGATGAGTTCTGGTCGCTACCAGAACCAGCACGCCATGATGCAAGTGGGTTGCCTACTGTGTTGCGTGGTACGTTTACACCACCCCAGTTAACGAGGTTTGTACCTGTCGTCATGTAGTTGTTAAAATCAACAACGCCAAGTGGACTTGGTGTTGTTGATGTAAATGTAGCTGCGTAACCAGCAGCCGAACCCTGACCAAAGTTGTGGAAGATATTGTTAACGAGGTTAACTGTACCGCCATTGCTATTGACCGAAAGTGCAGCGCTGTTTGCTGCCGGAGCTGATCCGACGATATTGACAGAGTTGTGTTGGAACGTATTAGCAACACCAGGCACGGCATCGTTGATTAGGCCAGCTGATCCAGCTGATCCACCAACGCTGATCATATTATTGACGATCGAGCCGTTTGTTGAAGTCAAGAACGCAATACCACGTGCGATACCAAAAGTCTTGATAACGTTAACACTGTTATTCTCAATACGTGCACCATTAGTGTTGAAGATGTACATCGCTTCTGAGAACGTACCACAGTCGCAAGAAGTGATGCGATTGCGAGATATCGTTGGTGCTGCACCAGATACATACATACCGGCGGCAACATCACTAAATGAGTTGTTCGAGATTGTGTTGTTGTACACACCTGCGTCAAGCGAAAGTGCCTGAGCTGCTTGTGTGATCGTATTGTTGACCACTGAAACTGGGCCAACGTTTGATTGATTGCTGAGCTCTACAGTTGTGTACCCAGTAACCACTGATGTGTAGCTAACAGGACCCTTAACAGTACAGCCGTCAATAGTTACGTTACCAATACCGCGACCCAAGACAACCTTACCACTGCGGCTATTGTCTGCGGCAGCAATCTGCAACGCGTTAAGTGTAACCTTAGATGCTCCGTTAAGCATCGTTACAACAGTTGCATCATCATTTGAACCATACTGAGGCACAACAGGCGTAACGTTGCGCTGCATAAGAACAGCACCCGAAGCTGACTTACGAATTGTGAGTGTTCCTGCTGCATTGTCGATTTCTGGGATGATAACCTGTTCGCCGTATGTGCCACTACGCAATTCAGCCGTCAGATTACCGCTTAGGCCAGCAACACTCACATGGCGGAGCATGGCTGTAACAGATGGGAACACGTTCGGATTGCCGTTTTGAGCAATGATAACCGTGCCTTGTACACGAGGAGCAACCTCTGTGATGTGACGATCATTGCCCGTATTGATGTCGGCCTGACCGTTTGGTGCAGATGTTGTGATATCAACCGAGTTCAATGACATTGCAGCGAATGTTACCGTTCCAAGCGTAACAACACGCTCTTGGCCAGGCACAATTGCTGGTTGTGGGTAGTACTTCACAACGGGTTGCGGGTTACCATTGATTGACCAATTAATAGTAACAGAGTCTAGGTTGTTCGATCCCCAGTTTCTCACAACAGCTTGGATACTTTGTGCAGTTGCCGCATCAAACTTTGCTGAAGGTGAGGCAAGACGCACGATACCAGCGTCATTGTTATGAGCAGGAGCTTGACGCTCGCGGAAAGAAATCGTCAATCCACGCGGAGGAACCGAGCCAGAAGTCATTTGCGACAGTATAGAAGAGTACGTGAAGTGTGGTCGGCTCCATGTTGCATTGTAATAACCGACGTTGCAGCCGATTGTCTCAGATATACCATTTGTTGCACCGATTTGCATGGCAACGCTTGCATTTACGGTCATATCGCCATAGACGATGTCGATACGGCTACCATTAACAGCTGCGTTAGCCTCGTACACACTGATCTGGAAGTTGTAATTATCGCGAGCTACATTATCAACGTACTCACGCGTGGCATTCTTCCATTGGATGGTCAATACACGGTTTGGAGATACACCCGTAATAGCATACGTAACGTCTCCACCACCAACAGAGGTTAGTCTGTTACCGAACGCCGAAACAGACGGGCGTCCTTGTTGGAGCGGTGTAGCGAAGGTATTCGCACTGCCGAAGCTTATTGAACCGCCTCCGTTAACCCATACTGAGTTGTACGTGGATCCAGCGTATACCACGTTAAAAGGTAGCGCAATCTGCACGTCGGCTGCAGTTGACCAATTTTGTGTGGTAGCATTCCAGATCACCGCACCACCAGCGATTTCGGCATACGCACCCGCAGTAACAGCAACTGAACGGTTCAATGGTGCCTGAGCATTACCATTGACCACAGAAAGCGTCAATACTGCAAGCAGCGCAACCAACGATGTAACGTTGCGAAGCATAGCTCCTCCAAGTGATATATGTAAATGTCGATTTTGTTCCATCATAAACACGCAATGCAGCATGGACACACCGTGCCCATGTAGCAGAAGTATTGAAAATAGGTAACCGTTAGATACCAAACAACCTTAGGCTACGTGGTTTCAGAAAGCAATTTGCGAACCAAAAAAACGCTTATCGAACCAGCGGCTCTACCAATTGCTTCTGTGATTTTGTAAGTTCTTGTTTTTCAACTATTTGGCGTATAGCTAAGCGATTGCTTGTGATCTCGCTGAGTGTGGTGAGAGTTGACAATGCAACAGCGCTGAGGCGATTATTGGTACTAAAAAGTGCCTGTAGCATGTTTTCTACAGCCAGTGAGCTCGAAGAACCCAACCGTTTGAGCGCACCCATGGCATTTTGACGAGTAATAAACTCCCAACCTGGTCCAGCAAGATCAGCCAATTCTTCCAGTGCAGCCGCTTTTCCATTAGCATAATCAATCTCGAGGCGTGCTATTCGTACGCGCTCGTGCGGACCGCGCACGTCCTTTACCTTGCCGGTGTACGACTCAGTTCTCTTGGGGAAGCTTGTAGCCAATTTTGTGAGCACAGTCTGGATAATCTGATATGATGAATCGGCAAGCAACCGCTCAAATGCACTACGAAGATTCTCTGGTATTACCGAAACGCTGTTAATGGCTGCCTTACGGACGTCCGTCTGCTTATCCTCTAGCCCAACCTTAACAAGCTCCCAAGCCTCTGGGAAACCATTTCGCGCAAGCTCGGCAGCCTGCTGCACCACCTCTGAACGCATAGCAGAGAATGTCTCGCGTTGCAGAGCATCTTTCAGTACGGCGATTCGCTCTTTGCCACGCGTTGAATCCCCTCGCATTGCTTCAAGCGCATCATAACGGTCGATCATGTTAGGAGCATGCTTTACCTGGGCAAGTTTTTCATCCCATCCCTTGTCGAACGAAAGCTTCTTCATTACATACGAGGCTGGGTCAAAGAGAACGAATGCCACTTGCTTGTTACGTGGGTTAGGCACCTGCACCACAGCATTCTTTGAGGTTATGTCCACCCTCACACGGTCGTGCGAATTGTCTGAATACCATGCCTCAACCACAATTGGCATTCGGAATGGACCCGTCAACTCATCCATGTGGTGGATTTGCTCAACATCAACCCTTGTCGACGGGATTGTGCTTGCCCCCTGCTGCATTGCACTTGTACTCCAAGAGACCTTGTAATGGGGTTCACCACCTTTATAGAGCCATTGATCAAAGAACCACTCTGGCGAAAGACCTAACGTGTCCTGAAATGCCAGGTAAAGATCATTTGTCTCAACCGTCTGATACATGTGTTTTTCGAGATAGTTCTTGATAACCCTGCGAAGTGCATCCTCGCCAAAGGTATAGGCCATCATGTCGAGCACGGCCGCACCCTTGGGATAGATCCGGGCAGACCCTGCCGTAGGATTTACGATCGGCAGCCTATCCTTCTCAGAGGCCCCAAGAGCTGCCTTATGCATGCCACGCCTACCCCACTGATAACCATCCTCGCCTCCAAGCGCCGGCGTTTTACGGGTAAACACGTGTGGGTAATACGTGGCAAAGCTCTCCTGAAGCCAAACAGATTTCTGACTCCTGGCCGTAACAAGGTCGCCAAACCATTGATGCGTTAACTCGTGTACATTCGTGCCCACGTACGAGCGATCCAACCAGCCCCTTGCATCAGTTTGTGAGAAGTCTCCAAATATCGTGGCAGTGGTGTTCTCCATAGCCCCAAAGATGTAATCTGCTACAGGCACCTGGCTGTACAGCTCCCATGGATATGGGATACCGATGTATTCCTCTAGAAAATCCATTGATTCAGAGCTATAGCGATACGTTGGCTCGATACGCTCAGGATATTCCGGATACGAATACAGCCGTTGTTTTACCCCACTCTTCGAGATGCGTTCTGTTACTGTGTAGTGTCCGATAGCAAGCATCAGGAGATATGATGCATGTGGACGCGTCATTGTGTAATGCCACGTCTTTGTCCCATCGGTATTCACTTTTGTTCCTAGATGGGTTCCGTTCGACAGAACCGCGTACGACGAATCAAATGTTGTGATGGTCTCTGTAATCATCTTGTCGTTCATCTCATCGTACATCGGAATCCAGTGTCGGTTATCAATCCCCTGCCCCTGCGTCCATATCTGCTTCCGCATGCGCTTAGATGGATCATTCCAGCCAACGAAATAGACTCCCTTGCGAGGTTTGGCCTCGTATGTAAAAGTTATCGAGTCCTTTGTGTCCCATGTGAGAGGGGGCTCGCAATACACGATCACAGACGTGTCGGTGGAGCGATATCGTAGGCTGTGCCTGCCAAGTGTTACTGTCTTGATGTCAATACTGACAGCATCAAAAAGTATCGTGTCTACTTGCTTCTGGAGTACGTTAAATACATGCGTTACCTTGCCTTTAATTAATCCCTGCTCCGGTACAAACCGTACGTCTAGCGTCATGCGTTCGATATCTACTGGACGCTCCCGAGGCTCGGATCCTGGGGCATCAATGTATGTTGAGGTATGCACATATGGCGACTGCGCCCACATGATCGTAGGCAGAACAACTGCCAAGAGAAGTAACATGTTCTTCATGAAACCCATAGAAATGCTCATAAACAGGTAAGTTTGGAAATGCAAAATTTGTTGTTGGTAATGCTGGGCGGCGCCGTTGGCAGCGCCCTTCGCTATGGCGTTAGCGTTGCACTGTCGCTTGTCCCGTCCTCATTCCCACTTGCCACAATACTAGTAAATATCGTTGGCTCTTTCGTGCTTGGCTTCGTTGTTGGCACTGTGGGCACCCCCCTAGAGCTGCACCCAAGTACACGTCTAGTTATCGGCACTGGGATTTGCGGCGGCTTTACCACCTACAGTGCATTTTCGGTTGAATCTGTTCAGTTATGGCAGGAACGCGCACCACTCGTAATGGGAACCTACATCCTAGCAACAATCGTTGCGTGCTTTCTAGCTGCATGGGGAGGTACTTTAGTAAGCAAGGGTATTGTTTCAAACTAGGCTTGGTACTTTTTTTCTGCAGAATCCGTCCAATCATACTTATGCTACGCATGCAAACTACACGGAATGCCATTTGGGCTCTAATCATCGCCGCACTGATAACCACCGGCTTAACATGCTCAACAAGCGAGCAACATGTTCCACAACTTCAAAGCACACAAGAGCGCATGAGTACGTCCACACAGAATCTTGATACAGTAATCCTGGGAGCAGGTTGTTTCTGGTGCGTCGAGGCCGTTTACGAACTCATCGATGGCGTAGTTTCTGTAGAAAGTGGCTACGCAGGAGGAGAGAAATTGAATCCCACGTATAAGGAGGTTTGCTCTGGCACAACAGGGCATGCAGAGGTGTGCCGCGTCGTATTCGACACAGAAAAGGTTTCTTTTGCCGACATTCTGCAAATGTTCTTTGCTGCGCACGACCCAACCACACTAAACCGGCAAGGAAACGATATCGGTACCCAATATCGAAGCGCGATCTTTACATATTCAGCGCAACAGCGAGACACAGCCCTAGCATACATCAAACAACTTGATGAGTCGAAGACATTTCCTAACCCGATTGTAACTCAGGTGGCGGACGCACCCAAATTCTACCCGGCAGAAGACTATCATCAGAATTACTATGCACTTAATGGAAAAGAGCCATATTGTGCATTTGTCGTAAGGCCTAAGGTTGAGAAGTTTCAAAAACGCTTTCAAGACCGATTGAAGTCGAAGTAGTAAGTGTTAGCCCCGTGACGTCAACCCGGCACATAGATATCAATGGCATGCATTGTGCAGCGTGTACTTCGCGCGTCGAGGATGCTCTTCGAACTGTTGATGGCGTACAAACTGCTGCCGTTAATCTTATATCGAATTCTGCTACCGTCGAGGTTGACGAAGGTGTGTCAGATGAGCGGCTCTCAGACGCCGTAACAACCGCTGGCTATACAGCAGATCTTATATACACGGAGCGCCCTGCGTCAGCGCCACGCTTCATTGATCGTCTCGACATACCCATCGGTGAATATCGGGCATCACTACTGCTGGCACTTCCGTTTACAACAATCATTGCACTCGCATCAATGCTTCCACTGGTTTGGAGTGAACTTCATCATTGGATTCATCCCTACGTGAGTTCTGCGAATGTTGCCTGCTTTCTCTTGACACTACCAGTGTTGTTTGCCGGACGCAGATTTTATCAGGGGGCATTCAGAGCCGCTATGCATCGTTCTGCAACGATGGATACGTTGATTTCGATCGGTACAGCGGCAGCATGGTTTACGAGTGTTGTTGCAACATTCTCACCACAAGCTCTTCCTGAGCTGTCGTCACACATTGGTTTATACTACGACACAACGTGTACAATCATCGCATTAGTGCTCGTAGGTAAGTACCTTGAATCAAGAGCAAAGAAGAATACGTCCGAGTCGTTAGTGGCCCTGCTGCAACTGTACCCCACTCGTGCGCGTGTAGTGCGTGATGGACAAGACGTGGATGTGCCAATCGAGGATGTCCGCATTGGAGATAGCGTACTCGTCCGCCCGGGGGAGACGATACCTATAGACGGGTCCATCATGAGCGGACACGTTACAGTAGATGAATCAATGATTACTGGCGAAAGCCTTCCCATCGAGCGCACAGCGGGTGGCACTGTAATTGGTGGTACTCTCGTGGTTACTGGTTCGATCACAATCACAGCAACTTCTATAGGCGCAGACACTGTTCTTTCGCGAATCATTACCTCTGTTGAATCTACTCAGTCGTCAAAGGCCCCCATTCAGCGTTTGGCAGATACGATCAGCGGAGTATTCGTCCCCATCGTTATTGGTCTTGCAGCTCTAACATATATCGCTTGGATAGTCGCAGCGCCTGCGGGTGTTTCTCATGATCAGGCCCTCGTCTCTGCCATAGCAGTGCTCATCATCGCCTGCCCATGTGCAGTAGGTCTTGCAACTCCTGCAGCGATCATCGTTGGCAGCGGTGTTGCTGCACGAAATGGAATTTTGTTCTCTTCAGCCGAGTCGCTTGAACTGCTATGCCAAACTGATACAATTGTGCTTGATAAGACGGGTACTATTACGGAGGGACGTCCAACCGTACTGAATGCTCAGTTTGCAGAGAAGTGCCCAGTTGAGCGAGATCGCATCCTTCTTGCTATCGCCTCCCTAGAACGGGTTTCAGAACATCCCCTTGCTACAGCCATCGTTGCTTGGACTGCTACGCACGATGTAGTTGCTCACGAGGCAACGAACGTGAACACCCTGCCTGGACGCGGAGTTACTGGGCTTGTCGATGGCATGTGTGTACGAATTGGCAATGCCATATTCATGGAAGAATCGATGCTGCTGATCCCCGAGCCCCTCACTGCCTCTGCAGTATCGTTTGGCAACGCAGGGCAAACAACCATCTTTGTCAGTATCAATGGCAGCGTTTGCTGCGCCTTCGGGATTGCAGATAATGTTCGAACCACCTCCATAGAGGCAGTTTCCTTGCTTAGGTCCGCAAGCAAAGACGTGATCATGGCAACCGGCGACCATGAACGTGCCGCTACAGCTATTGCACTTCAAGCTGGCATTGAGAACGTACAGCACAGCGTTACACCAGCTCAGAAGCTGGTTATTATCGAGAATCTGCAGCGGCAGGGCAGAAATGTATGCATGGTGGGAGACGGCGTAAACGATGCACCAGCACTGGCAAAGGCCAACGTGGGCATTGCCATAGGCTCTGGGACAGACACTGCCAAAGCAACCTCTTCCGTTACGCTCATGAAGAGCGATCTGCGAGACGTACACAAGGCCATCCGCCTTTCAAGCCGCACGATGTCCGTTATCCGACAAAACTTTGTCTTTGCCTTTGCATACAACGTTCTCGGGATCCCTCTCGCAGCTGGGCTGTTCCTCCCCTCGCTAGGCCTGCAGCTAACGCCTATGTATGCAGCCGGCGCTATGGCACTGAGCTCTGTGACCGTGCTTGCAAACGCACTCCGCTTGCGCACTTTTGAGTAGGTGTTGATTGTTTCTAGCAACAATCGTGCTAAATTTTGGCAACGATGATCGTGCTCGAAAACATACTGCTCCAGCAACAGGTCTTAACGACGCATTTTGCCTGTGATCTCAAGGGTTGCAAGGGGGCCTGTTGCACGATGAAGGGAGGAGCCGGCGCACCTTTACGAGAGGATGAAGTACGCCAGATACAAGATGTCGTTCCTACCGTCCTGCATTACCTACCAGAGCGCTCTCAGCAGAAGCTGGCAATCGACGTTGTTGTTGAAGGGCCCGAGGGAGACCGAACGGTAGCATGTATTGATGATGCTGATTGCGTGTTCGTGCATTATGAAGGAAGCATAGCGAAGTGCGCAATTGAGAAAGCATTTTTCAATGGTGAAATAGACTTTCGCAAGCCCCTTTCCTGTCATTTGTTTCCAATACGAGTTGCCAACTTTGGTGGACCATATCTGCATTATGAGGTGATCGACGAATGTGCGCCTGGTCGAGCGCTGGGCGAGCAGCTTGGTCGTCCGCTTGTTGAGTCTCTGCGCGAGCCGCTCATTCGTGCATATGGAGAGCAGATGTACGAGCAGATACTAACTGCTTCTCGCGACGACTTAGGGGGCCAGCAATGAAACTTGGCCTTAATCTGCAGACAAACCTACAGCAGTCGCTGACACCTCAGCAGATCCAGTACCTCAAGATGCTGCAACTACCAGCGTTGCAGCTGGAACAGCATGTTCGTGCGGAGCTCGAGAACAATCCCATGCTGGAGGAATCAAACGAGTTTGATCCAACCCCGGAAGAAACCGAAGGAGTTACTGGCGACACAGATGCCCAAACAGTTTCAACTGCCTACAGTGCTCCACCGCCAGAGTTTGGTGATAGTGCATCATCTGTTTCTACAGGCTCAATAGACTCCTCGGCCGAATTCGACCCTCAAGATGCATTCGAGTTTCAGAAACTGCTTATCTGCGAAGACTCGTCAATGGCAAGTTCATCGGATACGTATGGATTGGACGATGACGAGGAAGACACATCTCATCTATATCGTGATGTGCAAACGCTCGAAGAAGATCTCCTTGAGCAGCTACGATACCTGCCTCTTACAGATGAAGAGAGATTGTTTGCGGAGTACATTGTTGGCAACATCGACGACGATGGCTACCTACGTCGAGAGCTTGCAGAACTTTGCGATGAGATGAGCAGCAGGTTCGCAGAACATAACTTAGCTGTGCACAATGTTCTGGCTGGAAGCCGAGTGTCGATGTACCAGCAAGATGTCATAGATGGAATCATGCATGAACTGCAGCCTGTAAGTGTTCAACGCGCAGAGCATGTTCTACGAAAGGTGCAATCGCTTGAACCTCCGGGCATTGCATCACGCACGGTACAAGAATGCTTACTAGCCCAGCTGCGTGCAATCGAGCGGCCCAACGCCGCACAGAAGCTTGCAAAAATGATTCTTGCCGAAGCATATGAAGCTTTTGCGATGAAGCATTACCATCTGATTGAACGAAAATTGGATGTTAGCGAAGAGTATCTCCGAGAGGCTATCGACGTTATTCGGCGTCTGACGCCGCGACCCGGGGCGGGCACAATCGGACCAGACGTTAACACCGTTGTGCCAGATTTCATAGTTGAGATCACCGAAGATGATACTGATTTTCTCATAACAGTAAACGACTCCCGTCTGCCAGTACTGCGCGTCAGCACAGCATACGAGCGGTTAAAAAAAGAAGCTAAGTATCATAAGTTCAATAAAGAGACCAGGGAGTTTCTGCGCAAAAAGTACGAAGACGCCAAGTTTTTGATGCAGGCTCTTCGACAACGCAAGAATACCATGCTAAAGGTTATGACGGCAATCGTAGGTCTGCAGCAGGAGTTCTTCCGCAAAGGGCCTGAGCATCTTAAGCCCCTTATCTATCGCGATGTTTCGGAAATAACGGGGCTCGATATTTCTACAGTATGCCGGATCGTGAATAGCAAGTATGTGATGACGGCATACGGTACGTTCGACTTGAAATACTTCTTTAGCGAGTCGCTAACAACAGATGATGGCGAAGAAGTATCCACACGCATCATCAAGCAGAAGATCAAAGAACTCATCGAGGCCGAGTCTAAGAAGAAGCCGCTAAGTGATGATAAGATCGGTAAGGATCTCAAGAAACTCGGATACAATGTTGCAAGACGTACGGTTGCAAAGTACCGTGAGCAACTTCGGATTCCCGTTGCGCGCTTGCGCAAAGAGCTGTAGAATTTCTCCTAGCTCTGCCGAGGCACAACAAGCTTCATGGAGATATCCAATGCAACCGCGCTGTGTGTTATAGCGCCTACGCTAATGTAGTCCACCCCGGTTGATGCATACTGACGAATATTCTCAAAGGTAATGCCGCCGCTGGCCTCTGTTTCTAGTCTACCAGATACAAGGGCAACGCCCTCTGATACAAGCGCAGGCATAAAGTTGTCGAACATCACTCGATGCACACCTTTGCATGACAATATCTCTTGCACATCATCAAGATTTTGAGCTTCTACTTCCACACTGATGTTAGGACGCGACCCCATATCATGCACGATGCGCTCAACGGCGTTGCGAATACCACCACAGGCGGTAATGTGGTTATCCTTAATCATCACCATATCGTATAAACCGATGCGGTGATTCTTCGCACCACCTATGGCGGTGGCGTACTTATCAAGAAGCCTCCACCCAGGGATGGTCTTGCGCGTATCAAGAATGCGGGTTGATGTTCCAGCAATATGATCTACATACCTGCGCGTCTTGGTGGCAACACCACTCATCCGTTGAATGAAGTTAAGCGCCGTGCGTTCTCCCGACAAAAGTGCATGAGCTGGTCCGGTTACTGTTGCAACCACAGTATTTACACGGTTATGCGAGCCTTCGTCAACCAGAAAGTCAATATTCACGGCATCGGAAAGCTGACGAAAGATGATTGGCAGAATGGGGAGACCGCAGATCACCCCTTCTTCTTTGAGCAGAAATTTTGCAGCCCCCTGTGCCGAAGGGTCGATGGAATAGTCGCTTGTGATATCACCAGTACCAATGTCTTCCCTCAATGCGAATTGGATGAGTCGCAATACAGAAGAATCTACTGGAAACGTGGGTGTTTTCGAAGTTGGGCTCATACGTGTACATCTGTAAATCGAAAAGTTGTGCCGTCGAATAGCCCCTTGTCGCTGAGCTTCAACGAAGGTATCACAAGAAGTGCCATAAATGAAAGAGTCATGAACGGGGCTCGCAATTTGGAACCAAGATTCTTTACACGCGCATCGAGCTCTGTATACAAGTTTGCAACAACGTCTGCGGGCTCTGCTGACATAAGCCCAGCGATCTGTAAAGGAAGAACTCCAATATCTCCAGCATGGGCCACGCTGATGCCACCTCTTGAACGTATAACCGCATTGATCGCATCTACAAGATCCACGTCATTTGTACCTGCTGCAACAATGTTGTGACTATCGTGGGCGACTGTGCTTGCAAATGCACCATCTACAAGACCCAAGTTCTTGATATACGCTTTGGAAATCGGGGCCTTCCTGTAACGGTTAACCACAATGATCTTTAGAACAGTGGCATCATCAATATCTACAACCTCGTCGGTTGTCACGAGCTCTCCATCATGGGCAACAATTGCTCGCACTCTCTTGCCGGTGTTCACATCAGCAAGCTCTTCGATAGGTATCTCGTGTATTCCGAAGTTGTTGATCTCGCTAGCCGGACTATACTCCCATGTTGCGCGTCCATCTTTTGCAACAGAAACACCATCAATCCATGTTTCTTGCACGTGCATGGTCGCTATATCATCAACGACGATAAAATCTGCGGGGTCGCCAACTTGAAGTGTCCCAACGGGAAGTTTATAATGCCGTACAGGCGCAACACAGGCTGCGCGGAGGACGTCGTAGATATCATATCCCAGTGCAAGTGCCCGAGCAACTAGCCTGTTAATATGTCCAAGCACTAATTCGTCTGGATGAATATCATCACAGCAGAGCATCACAGACTCTGGGCACAAAGACAACAGTGCATGAAGGGCCTCAAAGTTGCGAGCTGCAGATCCTTCACGGATAAGGATGTTCATTCCGCAAGCAACTTTGTCAAGTGCTTCTTCAAGACTTGTGCACTCATGATCTGTCGTAATGCCCAGCTCTGCGTATGCTCTAGCCTTCTCGCCGCGCAATCCGGGTGCATGGCCATCTACTACACGTCCGCATGCATGTGCAATCTCAATTTTCTGGCACACAGCAGAATCCTTCATCAGAACGCCCGGCCAATTCATCATCTCACTCAAATACCGTATGCGTTCATCACGGAATAGCTCACGAATCTCTGCTGCAGTGATTTCTGCCCCAGCGGTTTCAAAACTGGTTGCCGGCACGCAAGAGGGGGCTCCAAAGGCAAACTTGAATGGTGTACGAGCCCCATCATCAATCATGTATCGTACACCATCGATTCCGCAAACATTAGCTATTTCATGAGGGTCACTCACGGTACAAACCGTGCCATGCGTTACTGCAATACGAGCAAACTCACTTGGTGGCAGCATGGAAGATTCTACATGCACATGAGCATCAATAAACCCTGGCATGATCCATGCAGCAGCAGTATTGTCGTGCGTTTCGATGATGGACGTGATGATACCATCGACCCATTCAACTGTACCATTGAATGTGCAGCGATTGTGCAGATCTACAATCTTCCCCTGCAGTCTTCCGCTTCCAGGCATTACAACTCTCCTTGCTGAAGAAATGGCCATGTACCACGAAGCTTCGATAACACCAAGAAGACGGCACTACCAATGATCGGTGCTACTATTCCCATCTGCTGCTGCACTGGCTTAGCCGAAGCAAAAATCCAGAGCCACATGCTGATAGCAAGCAGAGCGGGAACTGGATATAGCCACATCCGCCAAGGCATGCGTTGCCAACCTTCGCGCTTACGTAAAATCATCAGTCCTACTGCTTGAGCGATGAATTGCGTAAACACTCTCATTGTAATGATTGACTTTATCGTATCGCCGATTGTAAGGGTTGCAGCAAACAAAGCTGCTAATCCCGCGAGAACCAATAGCGATACATAGGGGAAATTCTGCGTGGGGTGCAAAAGACCAAAGGATCGAAAGAACATACCATCGTTGGCTGCTGCATATGGAATGCGGGTGTATCCAAGCATCACACTAAATAAAGACGCAACAGCTATCACAAGGATGAGCGCGGTTCCAACATCGGCAAGCCCCTTGCCAAGAGCTTGATCAAGCATATCACTTACAACGAATGGCGACGTTGCTACAGTGTCAACTGGCAACACACTAAACACGGCGATTTGCATTAATAGATAAAGCACGCCAATTCCGATAATCGAGACGTACATGCTGCGGGGTATGGACCGTTCCGGGGATTGAACTTCGGAACCCAAATAACACACATTATAGTATCCCATGTATGAATACATCGTAGGGATCGTTGCAATGCCAAGTGCTACCCATGCATAACCGTCGGAGAGCTGCGACAGCCAACCATCGGGCGGCGAAACAACACTGCTGATTGTTTGGATTGGAGAGCCATAGCTGAAACCTGCAATAATCAGCATCGTGATTGTGGCAACAGCGCTGCACCATAACACAACCGAGATCTTTCCTACATCTTCAATGCGACGATAAAGCAGAAGCGTAAGAACTGCGATAACGGCTATTGCCATCGCACGGGATTCAAATGACGGGCCTGTTTGTTGAACGCCCGAGAAAAAGAACCGTGCATAGGATGCAAAGCCGAGTGCCCCACTAGCAACTACCAGTGGTGCAGTGAAGGTCGTCTGCCAAATGAAGAGGAATGAGAAGTATCTACCCCATGTAGATTCACCATACGTTTCACGCAGAAACTGATACGTGCCACCTGCTCGAGGAAACTTTGCGCCTAACTCGCTCCAAACACTTGCATCTATGAGGGCGATGATCAGTCCAACCAGCCAAGTAAAGACGGCCATGTGAACAGACCCCATTGTGGCTGCAACAATTGCCGTGGTTACGAACGGACCAATCCCAACCATATCGATCATGTTGATCGCTGTGGCTTGAAACAGGGAAAGCTCTCGACGAAGCATAGTTATGTACGCCTAAGGATTTCTGGTTGCGTCTACAGACCAGAGCAACTTCTCTCTCAGCATATCGAAGTAGGTGCTATCTGCACGCTTGATCAGCTTTACCCTCTGCGCTCCCTTTCGCACTATCACCTCTTGGTTTGGAGCGATTGATCCAATGACAATGCCATCGGCAACAATCTTAGCCTCGGTAAACTCCGTTCGTAGTTCAAGCTTCACTTCGCTCTCGTCGCTTACAATCAGGGGACGCAACGTAAGTGTATGCGGAGCAATTGGGGTAATGCACAAAGCCGCGGCTGTGGGAGCTACAATGGGTCCGCCGGCAGCTAATGAATACGCTGTCGAGCCCGTAGGTGTGGCAACAATAACTCCGTCAGCACTGTAATCTGCCACATGGTGCGAGTTAACATAAGCGCGCACAGAGATCATTTTCGCAATTGCAGCACGCTCAACGATCACCTCGTTTATTGCTATGCCACGCACAGAACCAACCTCGATTTCCAGCGTAGAGCGGTCAACCATACGATACGCACCTGAAAGCAGGCACTCAATAGCTTGCGGGACCTCATCAGAGGAGAACTCAGCTAAAAAGCCAAGACGCCCCACGTTGATGCCCATGATTGGCACATCTGCGTCGATGAGCAATCGTGCTACAGACAACAGCGTGCCATCTCCACCGAACGTGATAACAGCATCTGCGAGTTTTTGAAACTCGGATTTGTCAACAACTCGATGTGTCGAAGTGCCTAGTGGACCCAGATGCTTAGCTGTGGCATCATCTACCACAACATCAACGCCTCGTGCAGAGAGTAGTTCGATAGCTGCATGAGCAGCAACTGCAGCACGAGGGCGCGTGGTGTTGGCGATAATGGCAATACACTGCATTAGGCAAGGTTCCCACTTGATGAGGGGGCCGATGCATTGCCGAATTCTTCAACAAAATTCAGCCGCAACGTGTTCAGTGTCTCATCAAGCAATCTCGATTCTGATGCCTCAAGGTTTCCCTGTGTCTTCTCCTGCAGAATGGCAAGCAAATCAATGATCCAACTTGCATGCTCCTGACTTCTCGACAGCTCGTCGGTAACCGGGTTCTTGACTTTTCCGAGAGCTACAAAGCCCTCCATCTGGTACATCTGAATGAGCAGCGTAAAATTTGGTTTCATAGTTGTAGTTGATCGTTATACAAGGATGCTTGCTAAATCAGCCAGATATGCCGGCACTGGTTTGCGAGTCATCCACGTGTTTTCAAGCGGAACATACGTGACCTGGTTGCCAACTTCACCGATCATAACATCAGTTTTACCTTCGATGAGCGCATCCACAGCTGCTGCGCCGAGTCTTGAGGCAAGAACTCGGTCTCGCACTGTTGGTGCTCCACCGCGTTGGATGTGACCCAGGATCGAGACTTTCGAAGCCATTCCATAGCGCTCTTGAATTGCCTTACTAATTCCTAGCGCGCCCCCTAACTCGTCTCCTTCACCAACGATAATAACAGTGCGCTTGTCGAGACCCTGCGCAACAATCCGATGGTAAAGCTCATCAATATCTGTTAAAGTTTCAGGAACTGCAACATATTCTGCTCCACAGGCAATCCCTACGTCCATTGCAATAAAACCGGCATGACGGCCCATGACCTCGATGAAAAAGATTCTTCCGTGCGAGTCAGCAGTATCACGAATCTTATCAATTGCTTGCGCTGCGGTATTAATAGCAGTGTCGTAACCAATCGTGTAATCTGTACCAGATAGATCGTTATCTATCGTGCCAGGAGTGCCAACAATGCGAATCTGGTGCTCCGTCCACAACATGTGTGCACCATGAAATGTACCATCACCACCACATGCGATAACACCGTCTATGTGATGTGCGCGCAGTTGTTGGGCAGCCTTTAGCCTACCCTCTTCGTTAAAGAAATCTTCACATCGAGAAGTCTTCAGAACAGTACCACCGCGATCAATGATATTTGCTGTTCGTATTCTGTCGAGCACCTCAAAATGTCCAGCAATCATTCCGGAGTAACCACCGATGATGCCAACAACTTCGAGCCCTCGTTTGCCCCCTACCCGCTCAATGGCTCGAATATGGGCATTCATTCCAGGGGCGTCGCCACCACTTGTGAATAAGGCTATACGCTTCATCATGATGCAAAGATACGGGCTTGAGACTGTTTACAGGACCTCTGGCAGGGCTATTCAATGTTACCGAATCTTAACTCGGTGTTACCAAACTGTTGCCTTAGGTTCGCCCCGTAATAATTTCTAAACAGATTCATAATGCTTGGGAGGGCAACATGAAGAATGTATACTCGTGTGCTGCAGCTCTGGTAATTGCTGCTATCTGCCTCACCATCAGCCTCTATGGGCAGGCCTCGACGCAGTCACATGGCAGCTTCGACTTTAACGCAGATGGCGTCATTTTTCAAGCAGCAGATACAAACACTCGTGTTGTAATGCGCTTCCGCATGCAGAATTGGGCTACGTATACTACACGAACGCAGGCGGAAGACGATGAACTTGATCTCTCTGCGGGGTCCACAGACCTTGTAACCCGTCGCCTGCGTCTTCGCTTCGGGGGCTCGCTCTACGATCCTAGGCTCACATTTAACCTCCAGCTGTCGTTCTCACGTTCGGATATGGACTGGACGGACACACAGTTCCCGAACATCATCCGAGATGCCATGGTGTTCTGGAATTTCAATAAACATCTACAGGTTAGCTTTGGTCAAACAAAGCTCCCGGGCAACCGCCAGCGCGTCATATCATCTGCCGACCTAGAGGTCCCAGATCGATCCATAGTAAACGGCGCCTTCAATCTTGACCGCGATTTTGGATTCCAAGGCTTCTGGCGTCCAGTAGATGGCGACGTAGTGCTCAATCTCCGTGGTGCCATTTCCTCTGGAGATGGACGCAATCAGCCAGCGATTTCGGGTGGCGGATTAGCCTATACAGCACGTATGGAAGTTCTACCCTTTGGAGCATTCGAAAATGGTGGCGACTACTTTGAAGGCGATATCATGCGCGAATCAACACCAAAGGTTAGCATTGGCGTCTCCTACCAGCACAATGAGAATCAAACCAAAACCCGCGGAACTCTCGGCAAGGCCCTCTATGCCCAGCGTACAGCAAACGTTCTGTATGCAGACGCCCTGTTGAAGTATCAAGGCTTCTCGCTCTACACAGAGTACGCGCAGCGCTCTGCCGACAACCCCATTACCTACAAGGACACAACGAAGAAGGATTACTCGGCAGTATTTGTCGGAAGCGGATACATGGCCCAAGCCACCTATATTTTTCCTTCAATGTGGAACATTGGGATGCGCTATGCCGTGGTTGATGCCGGCAGCCAACTTGCCGGTCTGTCGGAGTACACAAAGCAAACGAGCATAGCAGGTGTAGTTGGCTATTACATCAACAGACACCGGATCAAAACAAACTTCGAGTTCGGGACCAATCAGTTTCTTCTCTACAACAAGGCAAATGCGCGCGAATCAAATCTCTATGGACGCTTCAATGTAGAGTTCGGCATCTAACCAATATTATCTGTTGTTAACACTGCGTTAACATCGGCAAGATTCATTACCAACTGACGAAGTTTAAACTCCCTTTTTCACTTTAGACAAGAATTACCATGAAACCATTTCGCCGATTAGCCCCCTTCGTATCCGTGTTTCTCCTCTTTACCGCAGTGGTGTTGGCCATGCCAAAGCAGCGCATCACCATCAAGGGCTCGGATACTATGGTGATCCTCGTGCAGCGCTGGACCGAAATGTATCCCGATAAGGCCAATACTGAGTTTCAAGTAACCGGTGGCGGTTCGGGAACTGGCATTGCCGCTCTTATCAATGGCACAACGGATATCTGCTCCTCGTCTCGCCCCATCAAAAAAGACGAAGTAGCCCAGCTTGAGAAGAAGTTTGGATATAAGGGGCTCGAGATTCGTGTTGCAATGGATGGTCTGGCTATCTACGTTCACAAGTCGAATTCAATCAAGCAACTCACCATGGCCCAGATCAAGGATATCTTTACTGGTAAGGTCACCAACTGGAAACAAGTAGGTGGTAAAGACAGTAAGATTCTGCTTTACTCGCGCGAGAACAACTCCGGCACATACGAATTCTTTAAGGAGCACGTACTCAATAAGCAAGATTTTGCAGCAAGCGCACAGCATATGGCAGGTACAGCAGCTCTGATCAATGCTGTTTCAAAAGACCCTAACGGAATCGGCTTCGGCGGCGCTGCGTATGCTAAGAACGTAAAAGCGATTCCGGTAGCCAAGGATGCCAACTCAAAGGCTGTGTCGGCTTCGGTATCAACTATCCATAATGGAGAGTACCCAATCTCGAGATTCCTGTATTTTTATTTGAATACAAAGCCATCTGGCAACGTGAAGAAATTTGTAGACTGGATAATTTCGTCTGCGGGACAAAAAGTAGTTTCCGACGTGGGGTATTATCCGATCAAAGGCAAGTAAGGACTCTGTGTCTCATCCGTTTCAAAGAAGTAACATACGCCCGGGCGAATGGATCGCAGAGTGGTCCATTCGCCTCGTTGCATCTGTATCGATCATTGTCATATTCCTCATCTTCGTTTTTGTCTTTCGTGAAGCCGCCACGTTGTTTACTGCGAAGTCAGCCACGAATGCACCAGCAGAAGTTTCGGCCAATCCTTCAAGCAACGACATGAAGCCAGACACGTACAGTGAAGAACCAGACGTGTATAATCCCGAGGCCGAAGAACCAAGTACTGCATCCGGAGAACCAGGCGCTCCTGGCCAGTTTATTCGATTGTCGAAAAACCCTCGCTATCCACACTATTATAACCCAGACACCGGGTTGCTGCCGGACGACATTGACGATGAGACCGCAGAAGAAGTTGCCACTGCGTCCGGCGACAGCGGTGATATACTTTCGCGCCTATCTGGCGACACCTGGCAGCCAGTTGGTGAAACACCAAAGTTTAGCGTCCTCCCGCTGATTACCGGCACATTAAAGACAACTGTGATTGCCATCCTTATCGGGGCACCACTGGGGATACTCGCCGCGTTGTACGTTGCATTCTTTGCAAAACCTCGCGTGCGGGAGTTTGTAAAACCTACCATTGAACTCCTTGCTGGTTTCCCGTCCGTAGTAATCGGCTTCTTCTGCCTTGTTACAGTAGCTTCGTTCATCCAAGACATCACTGGTGTGTCGTACAGACTCAATGCCATGGTTGGAGGAATTGGCTTATCGCTTGCCGTAATACCAATTGTGTTCAGCATCGCAGAAGATGCGCTCAGTGCAGTACCCAAAACACTCCAAGAAGCATCGCTGGCACTGGGATCTACAGAGTGGCAGACTGCTTACCGCGTTATGCTGCCTGCTGCTGCACCAGGCGTTTTTGCAGCTGTGCTGCTCGGCATTGGTCGGGCATTTGGCGAGACCATGATTGCAATAATGGCTACGGGTAATGCGCCCCTTACCTCACTCTCACCCTTTGAACCAGCGCGCACAGTTGCGGCAACTATTGGTAGTGAAATGGGAGAAGTAGTCTGGGGATCTGAGCACTACGGCGTTTTGTTTTTTATGGGTGTAATGTTGTTCGTCTTTTCGTTCGGACTCAACGCAATTACTGAGCTGTATGTTAAGAAGCGCCTTATGAAGAAATTCCAGGGACGCTAACCATCATGGAACTATCATCAACACACATATCTGCATACAAACGGCTCGTGGGGTTCTTTGCTGTCTTTGTTGCCCTTACTGCCGCCGTGGCTGTATTGGGCGTGGTCCTTGGTATGTTGGGCTCGTTTATCGCAAATGGTGGAACAACGCTATCGTGGCAGTTTTTAACAGAATTCCCGCGAAACAGCAATACTGAAGGGGGCATCTGGCCTGCCTTGGCTGGCACCACCTTTCTTGTTTTACTGATGACAATCCTTGGTGTACCTGTTGGCACTGCTACTGCAGTCTATCTTACAGAGTTTGCAAAGCAAGATTCATGGTTTGCCCGTAGCGTCCGATTTGCCGTTAACACCCTTGCGGGTGTTCCATCTATCGTGTTCGGGCTCTTCGGCGTGGGGTTCTTCATCCAATTCATGGGTGATGGCATCGATTCTTGGCTTGGTACATCTTCGTTTGGGGATGGTTCGCTGCTTTGGTCTTCGGCAACACTTGCAGTGCTCACGCTGCCAGTTGTTATCGTATCAGTGGAAGAAGCGCTTCGTGCAGTGCCCCGCGATCTTCGCGAAGCTTCCCTAGCACTTGGTGCAACTCGTTGGCAAACAATCACCAAGGTTGTTATTCCTAACGCTGTTACGGGCATCCTTACAGGTTCTATTCTAGCCGTTGGCAGAGGTGCCGGAGAAGTAGCTGCCATACTCTTTGTGGGTGTTACATACTCGTCTGAGGTTCTGCCGAGTAACGTAACAGAGAAATTCATGCACCTTGGATACCATTTGTTTGTTCTCTCTACTCAATCGCCTGATGTTGACAAGACACTGCCCCTGCAGTATGCAACCACGCTCGTTCTATTGGGGCTTACATTCCTCTTGAATCTATCAGCTATCCTCATACGATCACGTTTACGCAAGCGGTAACTGCACAGAAGTACTATGGCAAAAGATTTTCCCGTCAAGATCGAAGCTCATGGCTTCAACTTTCACTACGCTACCAAGCAGGCGTTGTTCGACATTACGCTTACGATTCCAGAGCGGCGTGTAACTGCATTTATTGGTCCGTCTGGCTGCGGTAAGTCAACGTTTCTGCGTTCCATGAATCGTATGAACGACCTTATTGACGGCACGTATGTAAACGGACACCTGATGATTGATGGTGTAGACGTCTATTCAAAAGACGTGGATGTAGTAACCCTTCGCAGACGTGTAGGAATGGTGTTTCAAAAGTCTATTCCATTCCCCAAATCGATCTATGAGAACATCACTTACGGACTAACTCTCAACGAGAAGGTCTCCAAGTCAGCGCTTGATGAGATCGTAGAAACGTCATTGCGTAAGTCAGCTTTGTGGGACGAAGTGAAAGATCGCCTTCATCATTCAGCCCAAGGCCTCTCGGGCGGACAGCAACAACGACTTTGCATTGCACGTGCAGTTGCCATTAATCCAGAAATCTTGCTCATGGACGAACCATGCTCTGCTCTGGACCCTATTTCAACAGGTAAGGTTGAAGAGCTTATCAATGAACTAAAAGACACCTATACGATTGTTCTGGTTACGCACAATATGCAACAGGCCGGACGCGTCTCGGACTATACCGGGTTTTTCCTGCTTGGCTCTCTGATAGAGTTCGATAGAACACGAACTCTCTTTACAAGCCCTTCGCAGAAAGAAACCGAAGATTACATCACTGGTCGTTTCGGATAAGACTACTATGCACAGATCATTTGAAGAAGATCTCGACAAACTCCGCACACGCCTTATTCGCATGGGTTCGCTTGTTGAAGAACAAGTGGAATTTGCACTGCGTGCATTGCGTGAAGGCAATCAAGAACTTGCGAAAATCGTTGTTGATCGAGATGATAAAGTAGACAAGCTGGATCTTAAGATTGATAAGCAATGTCAACGGATCTTCGCGCTCAATCAGCCAGTTGCATCCGATCTACGGCTGCTCTTGGCTGCTGTGAAGATCAATAACGAGCTTGAGCGAATCGGAGACCAAGCTACCAATATTGCCTCAATCGTTCTTACAACGCCCAATGCTGTACAACTCGCCAATCAGATCGATGTGCACCGAATCTCACAGGCTGTGTATACGATGCTGAAGTCTAGTCTTGATGCGTTTATCAACAACGATCCAGAGCTTGCGGCACATATTCTTCCGTCGGACTCAAACATCGACAGTCTATACGAGGTGCTGCGCAACGAACTCATTGCGGCAATGAAAGACGATGTTGCCCTTGTAAGCGATGGTGCTCAATTGCTTCTCGGTCTCTATGACCTTGAGCGTATGGCTGATCATGCCACCAATATTGCTGAAAACGTGATCTTCCTGGCTGAAGCAAAGCTTGTGCGTCACAGAGCTGTTAATGAGGAAGGGATCGATGTAATACGTACGATCCAAGAACGGGACAACGACTAAAGTCTATAGCCTACGTAAGTTTGCGCTATGGCAACAAAGGGCATCATACTCGCCGGCGGTAGTGGCTCTCGTCTGTATCCAATGACGTCTGCTTTTTCAAAGCAGCTTCAACCGGTGTACGACAAGCCCCTTATCTACTACCCGCTCTCTACGCTCATGCTGGTGGGCATTCGCGACATCCTTCTGATCTCGACTCCTCAGGATACACCAAACTTCGAGCGCTTACTTGGAGACGGCAGTCGCTATGGCATCAGCCTGTCCTATGCAGTGCAAGATGCGCCCAGGGGGCTGGCCGATGCATTCCGTGTGGGCAAAGACTTTGTAGGGGGCTCACCAGTTTCTCTTATTCTGGGAGACAATCTTTTCTTCGGCAAACTTGATTTTTATAGGCGAGCTCTTGCCAACAACACTGGTGCTACGGTTTTCGGATATCCTGTTACAGATGCCGAGCGATACGGTGTTGTAGAAATGGGGCCCGATGGGAAAGTCCTGTCAATCGAAGAAAAGCCGGCAAAGCCTAAATCAAATCTTGCTATCCCTGGTCTGTACGTCTACAATAATGATGTTATGCAGATTGCCGCAGACCTTCAACCAAGCAAGCGTGGCGAACTTGAGATTACAGATGTGCATCAGGCCTATCTCAAACAAGGCGCTCTTAATGTAGAGCTCATAGGGCGTGGCGTTGCATGGCTAGATACTGGAACGCCAGAAAGCCTACTCGATGCAGGTGTGTTTGTGCATGCAATCGAGAAGCGCCAAGGCCTGAAGATTGGATGCCTTGAAGAGATAGCACTCCAGCAGGGATTTCTCTCAACAGATGAGTTCAAGACGAGTATAGGAATGCTGCCAAAGTCGAGCTACAGAACGTATTGCGAGTCTCTTCTATCTAACGGTACAATTCTGTGAGTCGCACTCAACGAATACGATCCAGCATTCAGTCGTCGTTTACTGAGTTTTTTCAGCGATCAACTTCTACTGGTATCGTCATACTGGTGATGACTGGTATTGCGTTGCTCTGGACTAACTCTGGCAACTACGAGTCGTATCAAGCTTTTCTGCATCAGCCTGTCCAGTTTACATTTGGCGGACTTCATCTCGATTTCTCGTTCGAGCATTTTGTGAACGATGGTTTGATGGTATTGTTCTTTCTTGTCGTTGGACTTGAGATTAAACGCGAGTTGCTCGTTGGCGAGCTCTCATCCCGCAAAACGGCACTCCTTCCAATGATCGCCGCAGTGTTTGGAATGATTGGTCCGGGGCTAACATACCTGGCATTTAATGCTGGAACAGAAGCTGTGCGGGGTTGGGGCGTACCTGTGGCTACAGACATTGCATTTGCGCTCGGTGTATTAGCATTGCTCGGAGATCGTATTCCTACAGGCTTGCGCGTTGTTCTTGCAGCTCTTGCGATTGTAGACGACCTACTGGCTGTTCTTGTAATTGCATTATTCTACACTGCCTCGCTGAACATGACAATGCTCGTTTGGGCAGTAGTCATCACAGCAGTGCTTTTTATTGGAAACCGCCTTCGCATTTTTTCCTTGTGGTTCTACGGCACTCTCGGGCTGGCACTCTGGTTTGTTGTCTTACAAAGTGGGATACACGCCACCATTGCTGGAGTTGTGCTTGCAATGTGTGTACCAGCCCATTCTCGTATCGACCGCGTCTCATTCTTTACACGAGCTCGCAACATACTTGATGCAATTGCTCAAAAGGTAGATAGCGATGAAGAGGAAGGGGCTCAGCTAGATGCTGTCCACTCGCTCGAGCGCATGTGCGAACATGTACAAACGCCCCTTCATCGTATCGAACACGGAATGTCTACCTTGGTTTCATTCATCATCATGCCGCTGTTTGCACTCGCTAACGCAGGCGTGCGTATCGAGTCCGATATGATTTCTGGACTACTTAGCCCCGTCTCACTCGGAATCGCATTGGGACTCTTTGTGGGTAAACAAGCAGGAATAACATTTTCGGTGTGGCTGTCATGTAAGCTAGGTATCACACAGCTACCATCTGGAGTCTCAATGACGCAGATGTACGGCGTATCAATTCTCTGTGGAATTGGATTTACAATGGCTCTGTTCGTGGCACATCTTGCATTCACAAGCCCAGAGCATCTTGCTATGTCTAAGCTAAGTATTCTGCTCGGTAGTACGATATCTGCTGTCGTCGGCGCTATGGTTCTAACCATGCTTACACCCAAAGAAGCTAAGAGAGCATGATCACGTATCAGGTAGAGGTTACTGTGCCTGACGAATACGTTGAAAGATGGTATTCGTACATGACGTCGCGACATATCAACGACGTGCTGACGACTGGACATTTTATCTCAGCAAAACTGGTCAGAATGATAGAACCTGCAGTGAGCGGCAACACACTGTTTCGTGTTATCTATATCGCTCAGTCATACCAAGCGCTGGAATCCTACAGACGTGAGTGCGCCCCGGCATTACAAGCCGAGCATATCGCCATGTTCGGTAGTGCCGTGTCTGCTACGCGCAGTATCACGGAAGACGTTTGGGCAGCACCACTATAGTGCTTCTAGCTGTACACGGACAGCTTTGGTCAACCCCGCATACACAATCTTGTATGATGTGCTGATGGCAGTGCAGATCACTGCTGTCGGAATGTTACCATCACAATAGAGTCGTACCCAATGCTTCTTGCTCATGTATGGCGCACGTGTTGCATCCTCGTAGCTGTCCAAAAACATGATAACGTCCTCTGGATCGGCCTTAAGTGAGATCTGCGGACGCACCTCGTCCAATGGTATGAGTGCAAAGACCTTGCCGGCAACCTTAACTACGAGAGTGTCATTTCCAAACGGAGTTTCAACGTAGGCGTGTTTGAGACCAACGCAATATTCAAGCAGTTCGGCTGCGTTCATACGTCAGAAATGCGATACTGCTCTACAGGAACTCCACCGATCAGATGCTCTTGAATGATGCGCTCCAGAACATCTGGTGTGCACGAATGATACCAAACATTGTCTGGATGCACTACGGCAATTGGACCCATTACGCAGATGCGTAAACAGTCTGCCTTAGAACGGCACACGCCCCCTTCAACATCAAGGCCTAGCTCAGAGATCAGATTCTTGAGGTAATCCCACGATTCCTTACCCGTTTCAGGAGCACAACACTTGGGTGTTGCTGGTGTTGCGCATAAGAAGATGTGGCGAGAATGTGTCCCGGGTTTGCGCTGCTCAACTTTCTTAGCAAGGCGTTCTTCAAGTGGGCTCATGTATGTATACCCGTCTGATCGCTAACCGGCTCGTAGTCTCCACGGATCAGCAATCCATGCGCACGCATGGCAGTGAGAAGAATCATGTTTAAGCGATGCAACACAATCGGCTCGGGATTAGATTCGTTTACCGAGAACCAGCTGATCACAGTCATTGCAACACCTTGTTGCGTTATTGCGCTTACATTGATCAGAAGCTTCTTAGACGTTAGAACTGTATTGGGGTCATCGCCAATAGTTTTGCGTGCATCCTCGATGAAACGCTCAATTGTCTCGGGTCCAGCGGCGATATCCACATAAACCGTTGTCTTGAACCTGCGCACTTGGCGCATATCCATATTCTCAATAAGCGAATCAGCAAGCTTTGCATTCGATACGTACATCACTGTATCGGAAAAGGTTCGTACACGTGTACTGCGAAAACCAATCACTTCAACTGTGCCCTCGATACCCTGCGTAGAGATCCAGTCTCCCACGACAAATGGTCTCTCAGTAAGAATAACAAGCGAACCAAAAATGTTCTTTACGGTATCCTGAGACGCAAGTGCCAATGCTGCACCGCCAATGGAAAGTCCTGTGATGATAGCGGCAATGTTTACTCCGAGCGTTCCAAGAGCAAATGCAGCTCCAAGTATGGCTACAAAGAACTTTATTGTTGAAGCGATCAAGGGAGTTATGGTTACCGCGATATCCCGCCCATGCTCTTTGTGACGCATTACATGTGATACGATGCGCGCACAGATAAGCTGAACAAACTGGTAGACGGCAATCGTTACAAAAACGATTGCTGCGGTGTCGAGAACCATCCCAGACTTTGCGGCTGCTTTTGCCGAGAGCTCCAGATAATTCAGGGCAGACCCATCAATCTGCGTTACCACAACAAGCGCAATGCTTTGTGCAACAGACGATACAAGGTACGCCGGCGGAACGGCATCCATAGTGGTTCGGAACAAGCGCCGAATCAATGATGCGAGTATTGTGCGAAGCACAACGACGACAACAATACTGCCAGCAAGCATCGTCGCTAGAACGATCCATTGCCATGTTGTAAGTCCAAGTGTCATTCTGCGTTCCTATCGTCTATTATTCCTGACCAGGCGTATTGAGGCGTTCAAAGAGACTCTTTATTTCAGAGATCTTCATCTGGCCTTTATCTCCCTGTCCATGAATACGCATAGATGCCGAATCCTGTTCGATCTCCTTGTTGCCAATAACAAGCGCATACGGAATCTTCTTCTGCTCGCTCTCAGCAACCTTACGATTAATCTTCTCGTTGCGTACATCAAGATTGATGCGAAGCCCCATACGCTCAAACTCTGCTGCAAGGTCTTGAGCAAACGTATGATGTGCATCGGCTATCGGCAGAATGCTTACCTGCGTTGGCGAAATCCAGAATGGGAAATTGCCTGCGTAGTGTTCGATAAGTATAGAAATAAAGCGCTCAATCGAACCGAAAGGGGCTCGGTGGATAATCACTGGACGATGCTTCTGATTGTCTGCTCCTACATACTCAAGATTGAAGCGGTCTGGCATTACGTAATCTACCTGAACAGTCCCCAACTGCCATTTGCGGCCGATGGCATCACGAACGATGAAGTCGATCTTGGGTCCGTAGAATGCTGCTTCTCCCTCGCCTATGAAGTACTCAAGCCCCATCTCATCTGCAACAGCTTTGATCTCCGCTTGCGCGCGTTCCCAGTATTCTAGATCGCCACCATATTTGGCTGCATTATCATCACGGAACGAAAGCCGCGTTGAAACATCCATACCAAATGTCGTGAAGACCTTTTGTGTAAGCTCTACAACATTTTTGATCTCATCTTTGAGTTGATTATGCGTGCAGTAGATGTGCGCGTCGTCTTGTGTAAACCCACGAACGCGAGAAAGACCATTCAACTCGCCAGACTGTTCGTAACGATACACAGTGCCAAACTCCGACAGCCGGTATGGAAGGTCACGATAGGAACGGGGCTTATTAGCGTAGATCTGGTGGTGGTGCGGACAGTTCATCGGCTTAAGCAGATACTGCTCGTCTTCCACCGTTATTGGGTCGTATTGCGAATCGGCATAGTAAGGATAGTGTCCGGACGTCTTGTAGAGCTCCAAGTTTCCGATGTGCGGGGTGACCACTTCGTGGTAACCACGCTTGACTTGTTCGTCTCGCAAAAACGCCTCGAGTCTTCTGCGCAAGATCGTACCATTGGGAAGCCAAACCGGCAAGCCCCCTCCCACCATCGGTGTGATCATGTAGAGTTCCAGCTCTTTCCCAAGTTTGCGGTGATCTCTGCGTTCGGCTTCTTCACGCTGCTTGATAAATTCTTCAAGCTGCTGTTTCTTTGGAAACGCTATACCGTAGATTCGGGTAAGCATCTTGCGCTTTTCATCGCCGCGCCAGTAGGCACCAGCAACAGAGAGAAGCTTTGGATACTTGATATGTCCGGTAGATGGAACATGTGTGCCACGACAGAGGTCTGTGAATTCGCCTTGCTGGTAGAATGTGATTTCCGAGTCTTTCAGGCCTTCAAGTAGCTCAAGTTTATACTCATCGCCCTTCTCAGTGAAATATGCTACTGCGTTGTCCCACGTCATCTCGACACGCTGATAGGGTACATCACGCTTTGCAAGCTCGGTCATCTTTGCTTCAATCTTCGGCAAGTCTTCTACGCTAAGCTTATGTCCACCAGGCAGGTCTACGTCGTAATAGAAGCCTTGCTCTATCGGCGGACCAATGCCAAACTTTACCCCAGGATATAGCGACTCAAGAGCCTCGGCCATCAAGTGGGCAGTTGAATGCCAGAAGATCTCTTTGCCTTCGTCATTATCAAAGGTTACGATACGAATAGACGCATCGGATGTAATCTCGCGTGAGAGATCATACGGCGCTTCGTTAACATAGATGCCAACTGCAACGCGAGCAAGACCATCAGAAATGCTCTTTGCGATATCCATGCCCGTTGTACCCGATGGATACTCACGTTTATCGCCATTTGGAAGGGTAATGGTAAGCATACCCCCGAAAATACGGCTCAATCGTCTGATGATTGCTGTTTCTTGCGTGAACCTTCGTAGAGTTCAAATTCGAGTAGTCGGCACTCCAGATCCGCGCTCCAGAATGGCACTCGGCGTTTCGACCGAAGCCCAATCTCCTTGGCAAGAGACATACTGCCAGTAAATACGTAGCCGGTATAGCCTTTGCAATGTTGCTTCATGAAATCACCGATAGCTCGGTATGTTTCCTTGAGTTCATATTCATTGCCCAAGCGCAAGCCATACTCTGGATTGTAGATAACAACCGGGGTGTGAACAGAGTTGGTATCGATGCCCACTGATTCTGGAATCGAAACATCGGTAAAATCAGTCGTTGTGAATTCGACACGCACACCCGCGCGGCGCGCATTATCTTTTGCCTGCGTAATCACCCTGCCATCGATATCGGAAGCCAAGATCAGGGCTGGCAGCTGCTGCAGTTCTTCATCAAATGTTGCATTGCGCATAGATGTCCACTGGCGCACATCAAATGGCAACAAATGCAAAAAGCCAAAATTATCTCTGTGGGCACCTGGTGCTATGTTCTGAGCGATCATGGCTGCTTCGATTGCGAGCGTTCCACTGCCACACATGGGATTCACAAATGGGAAATCAGGAGACCATTTTGTAGAGAGCACAACGGCGGCAGCAAGCGTCTCACGCATCGGAGCTTTGGCCGGATGCACTCTGTATCCGCGGTCTGAAAGGGGCTGACCAGATGTGTCTACATACATCATCAGGTCTTCATCATGCCAGTACAGAAAAACAACAGACTGGTCTGTGGACGAGCCGCTATTGGGCCGTGTGCCTTTCTTATCTCGAATGCGATCTACGATAGCGTCTTTACAACGCATGTTTGCATACATATCGTTGTCGATACTTGGTGTGCTCACAGAACTAATAACGCTTACGTAACCATTTGCAGGGATCCAGTCTTCCCAAGCTACCGAATGAACAGCCTCGTACATTTGGTCCGCCATCCGCGCGCGCCACGATCCAACGCGGACAAGTACGCGATGTGCTGTGCGGAGCCATAGGTTCAATCGCAAACAGTCATGCAGCGTTCCCTGAAGCTCTACTCCAGCCGGCAGTTCTTGCGTTACTGCATAACCCAGCGATTCAACCTCTTTACGAAGTATTGGAGGAAACTCTCTCGGACATGTGATGAGAATCGGGAACGTGTCACCCACGCGACACACTCATGACCGTGCGAAGTGCATTTACCAACTCATCTACATCATCGTTCGTAATCACAAACGGAGGTACTAATCGAATAACATTGCCCGCCGTGGCATTTGCGATCACTCCATGAGTAAGCAACTCCTGCACATATGGGGCGGCATCGGTCGACAACACAACTCCTTGCATACATCCCCTACCTCGTATCTCTCGTATCTGCTCAGGGAACTCATGGTGTAGCAATTCGAGCTGACTGAACATATAGTTGCCAACCTCTCTCACGTGATGCATCAAATCACCACACACCTCCTCTACAACTACGCTGCCGGCAACGCAGGCAACTGGGTTGCCTCCGTATGTTGTTCCGTGCATACCCTTATCGAGGAGTGCTGCGGCCTCTTCGGTTGCAATGATTGCACCAAGGGGTAAGCCCCCTCCTATTGCCTTTGCCACAGTGATGATATCTGGTCGTACTCCATATTTTTCAAATGCAAAGAAGTCGCCCGTTCTTCCTATTCCACTCTGCACTTCATCAGCGATAACCAAGAATCCATACTGCTGCTTTAGTGCAAAGAGAGCATCAATAAACTCTTGTGTTGCCGATTGTATGCCGCCCTCGCCTTGGAGAAACTCAATCATCACAGCGCACGTGTTTTCATCTACGCGCGACTCGAGAGCATCTACGTCGTTGAAGGGCAATACGAGCGTGTTCGGCAAAAATGGCCCCATGCCGTCTTTGTACAGAGGCTTATCCATAAGCGACAGAGCTGCGTACGTGCGGCCATGAAAGCCTCCTGTAAAGCCAATCACGTCGTAGCGTCCACGAGCGCTGCCAAACCTACGTGCAATCTTAAGCGCACCATCTGTTGCTTCTGCGCCAGAGTTTGCGAAGAACACACGTGGATACCCACTGGCATGAACAAGTTGCTCTGCAAGCCGCACTTGTGGTTCCTGGTAGAATACATTCGACACGTGCATGTATCGACGAATCTGCTGTTCTACAGCCTCAAAAACCCTCGGATGAGAGTGCCCAAGAGCATTTACGGCAATGCCACCAAGCATATCAAGGTAAGACCGCCCGTCGGCGTCTGTAATCCGAGCACCAATTGCATGATCTATAGCAACAGGGATTCTACGATATGTTTGGAACACGACAGAGTGTTCGCGCTCTATGATGGCAGTACTGGTACTTGCGATGTTATCTGACATTACTTTTCGAGGATTGTTAACTCTACACGGCGATTGAGCGCACGCCCTTCTTCTGTGTCATTTGTTGCCACCGGCTTGGTCTCTCCATAACCGACTGCTCTGAGTCTCGAGGCTTCGATCTTACCTTCAGTAATCAAATACAACCGAACGGACTGAGCTCTATCGTTCGAGAGAGTGAGATTATCGGCATCCTTACCCATTGCATCGGTATGACCGCTGAGTTCAATCTTCATTGTTGGATTGTCGTTCATCAGCTGAATGAGTCTGCGCAGCTCAACAAAGGATGCAGACTGTAGCGTTGCTAGCTTGCGATCGAAAAAAATGTTCTTGAGCTCTACGGTTACACCCTTTTCAATCGGAATGAGTGAGAGATCTTTTCTATGCTCTGTATACTCGGTAACGGAAGCATAATTGAGCTCTTCATTTACTGCCAGAAACCCGACCGCATCTGCACGAAGCGCGTAGGACTCTCCAGCTGGCAGGGTGATCTTGTATTCGCCGGTACTTGGTGTTGAACGCGCTCTACCAACCTCTTGACCAGTAGACATGATTTCGTAGATAATGTCGGTTTCTACTGGCTCTCCCGTCTTTTGATTGATCACACGACCGGCAACCAGAACAACAGGCTTGGGACGTGCCTTCTCTGGAAGCTTAATTTCAAAAATATCGGCCTCGCCAATAGAGTTGTTGTAGGAGACAAAGTACGCATACTTCCCATCTGCTGGGATCGTGTATGCTAAGTCCCAATCATCGGTATTTATGGTTGATCCAAGATTCTCAGGGGGCGACCAATTCGTCCACGTTGAGTCGAGCCTTCCCGTTACATAAATATCAAACTCGCCGAAACCGCCCTTCCTATCCGAAGCGAAATACAACGATGCATTGTCGGAAGCGAAAAATGGGGTTGCCTCCTGATCGGCAGAGTTTACAACACTACCTAATGACACAGGTTGGCTAAATCCACCGTTAGGTTTCCGGAAGCTCACATAGAGATCGCGATCTCCGTATGAGTTTTCGGTTTGGATCGCCATGATCAACACCGTATTGTCGTTGCTGAGTGCAAACTCACTGTACTTCGAAGAATTGCTGTAACCATCGATGATCAGAGGTCGTGGAATGGACCAGCCACCTGCAGTGCGATTGGCAATAGCCACGGTACGTATGCGCTCTGATGGGTCGCTGTATGCATCAACCAGAAGCATCGTATTACCGTCTGGGGTTATTGAGCAAACACTGTTGTTGCCCCGATTATTGAGAACCGGTCCAGCATTTTTTGCCACACCCCATAAACCATCAGCATCGCGAAGACTTATCCAAATGTCTTCGTTACTCTCTCCGCCGCCAACATTCTCGGGAGCCCCTTTCCGAACAAAGTACAAGGAATGTCCATCAGGAGAAATAACTGGCTTAAGCTCGTTAAATGTGCTGTTTACTCCAGAGCCTAGGTTGATTGGCCTCGTCACCATGGAATCAATAACAATACCTTTGGCCGTCTGCATCGAAAGCAGACAGCCAAGGGCAAATATGATAATGCTATCTCTCAAAGAACTACTTGTTCTTTGTGATGGACATGGAAATCTTTTCAAGTGGGTTATCGCGACCATCGCGAGGAGAATTAACGATTGCATCTGCAACTTCCATTCCGCTGAGAACTTCTCCAAAAGCCGTATACTGATTATCGAGCCATGGGGAATCTGCAACGCAAAGGAAGAACTGTCCACCAAAGCTGTTAGGATCTTGTGTACGTGCAGCTGAGAGAACTCCACGAACGTGCTTGACACTTGAAAACTCTGCTGGTACCTTATCTGGGTGGCCACCTGTTCCCCATGTGCCGCGATCGCCACTAATTGAGTTTGGATCGCCACCTTGGATCATGAAATTCGGAATCACGCGATGGAACGCCGAGCCATTGTAGAAACCTTCAGCAACACGTACATCAAAAAAAGCAGCGTGCTTTGGTGCGATGTTATCCCAGAGCCCAATGACAATTTTTCCGAGCTCGTTGTTACCCTGAGTAACTGTAATTGTGTACTTCATTTTCTCGTTTACCTTTGGTGTTGTTGACTGAGCACATGCAGTAATGTGAATGGCCAATAGAGCCATGATAGAAAGTGCGATTGATCGCATGAGTGAGTCCTCCTGTGATTGTTTAAGACGCAATCTTTTGTATTGACGTTATTCTGATTGGTTTCTTGGGCATACCGTCGTTGTCTCCGAGTGGACCTGGCTCTACCTCGACGTTGCTAATTCGCTCAATAACATTCATACCATCGATAACGTTACCAAAGATTGTCGAGGTATACGGAAGGCGTGATGCCTGATCTAGGCAAATATAGAACTGACTTGTACCAGAGCTGCTTTCCTGCTTGCGAGCCATAACAACAATCCCCTTACGATAGCCCTCCATAGCAGATGGTAACTCCCTATTTAGTTCTACAGGAAGCATTTTCCCCGATGCGGTTTCTCCTCCCTTGCCCCAATCAGCTTTAGCTCCCAAATCTTTTGAGATTGGATCGCCGAGCTGAATCACAAAATCTCTGGCCACACGATGTATGTGTGTTCCGTTGTAGTATCTCTTCTTTACGTGGACCAAGAAATTCTTCACTGTCTTCGGTGCATCTACTCCGTACAACTCTATCATAAACGACCCCATTGACGTTCTGACAACAACTGTATCTGTTGCAACCGCTCCAGGTCTTGTAACCACTGGAGGTTGAGCCATTTCTTGCTCAGGTGGCGCAAGAGCTTCAATTCGTTTCTGAGGCAGATTATGGGGCTCACTACAACCAACAAGCAAGATGGCTGCCCCCAACGCCACACGGTAGACCACAAACGTTAAGAGGGTTCGAGTTCTCAGGAATTTGAGCAGAAAGGCAATCGACCAATAGCCGCTCAGAAATGCTGCCAATGTTGCGATCGCAAGTTGCATACCGCCATCATTCCATGAAATATTTGAGGACTGCTCAACGAACTCGAGCATACCAGCTGCAAATATTGCAGGTATTGAGAGCAAAAAAGAAAATCGTGCAGCATGTTCTCGCGTCATCCCACGCCACAGCGCTGCCATCATCGTAGTGCCGCTTCTTGACGATCCCGGGATGAGCGCTAAGCATTGGGCACCACCAATGACAATCGCATCTATGATTCCCAAATCACTGGTTGTGCGTTTGTACGTCGCAAATCGTTCTGCTACCATAAGCAATAGACCAACAACGATCAGCGACAAACTGATCACTGATAAGTCTTTGGTCAGACTGCCCTCGATTACATCCTTGAAGGTCAATCCAACCGCAACGATTGGCAGTGTGCCTAGTATAACGAGCCAACCCAATCGCGACTCGGGGGACTGGTCCGAGAAGGAGCGCCTGCTGCCTGTGATATTTTCTTTGAACCAATTGGCAATGGTTAACCCGATGTCGTTTCTGAAATACGACAGCACAGCGGCCAACGTGCCAAGCTGAATCGTGGCCATGAACGCAGTCCATTGCTCAGGATGCTGCTCGTTGATCACCCCGAATAGCTTTCCGGCGATAGTCAGGTGTGCGGTACTGGAAATTGGAATGAATTCCGAAAGCCCTTGAACAACGCCCAGTATAACAGCAACTACTATAGACATACTGCAAAACTACACTTTCAAGCGCCTAATGAGCCTCGTACCAAGAGTTACCAGCGCCAGTTTCAACAACTACGGGAACTCCATCCAACGGTAAGGCCTGCTCCATTTCGAACTTTACGATCTGACGCAAGGTATCTGAATCCTGCTCAGGCACCTCGAACAGGAGCTCATCATGCACCTGCAACATCATCAGTCCAGTGAGGTTGTCGCCTCGCATCCTGTTGTGAACGCGAATCATGGCAAGCTTCATCATATCAGCGGCTGTGCCTTGAATCGGCATATTAATGGCCGCGCGCTCTGCCGAAGATCTCAAGCCTCTGTTTGCAGCATTGATGAGTGGGAAGTAACGGCGCCTACCAAGCAGTGTGCTTGCATAGCCCCGTTCGCGAGTACCTTCTATTGTTGAATCGATATAGCCCTTTATGCCTGGATACTTTGCGAAGTAGTTTTCGATGATTTGTTGGCCTTCTGTTCGAGAGATGCCAAGCCGCTGGGCAAGTCCAAATGCACCTAACCCGTACATAATGCCAAAGTTGACGGTCTTGGCAACACGACGTTGCTCTGTTGTAACATCTGCAATCTCAACATCATGCAGGATTGCTGCTGTTGCTGCGTGGATATCTGCGCCGGAAGCAAATGCTGCAAGAAGATTAGCATCCCGCGAAATAGCAGCCATAATGCGAAGCTCTATCTGCGAATAGTCAGCAGATACGATAACGTTTCCATGATGCTGGGGAACAAATGCTTTACGGATTTGCAAGCCGAGCTCCGTGCGTATCGGAATGTTCTGCAGGTTGGGGTCTGTCGAAGACAATCTACCAGTAGCGGCTACAGTCTGATTAAATGTTGTATGGACCCTGCCGGTTGATGGGTTAATCAACCTTGGCAGTGCTTCTACATACGTTGACCTAAGTTTCTCTACTTGACGATAGTCAAGGATCATTTGCGCTATGGGATATGTCTCCGATAGCTCGGTCAAAACACTTGAGTCTGTTGAAAAACCTGTTTTTGTCTTTTTTGAGGCGGGCAGCATCAGCTTCTCGAACAGTACCTCGGCAAGTTGCTTCGGAGATGCAATTGTGAACTCCTCACCTGCTTCCTTCCAGATTTCCTGTTCGAGGCGTTTTGCTTCTGTGCGCATGAACTCACCGAGACCTCCAAGTGCCTGTTGGTTTACACATACACCGTTACGCTCCATGGTAACAAGCACAGGTACTGTAGCAAACTCCACGCGCTGTGCAAACTCAAGCTGCCCCTCTTGGCTGAGCGCGTTTTTCAAAACGTGGCAAAGCTTGAGGGTTACGTCCGCATCTTCAGCAGCATACTCTGCAACCCTTCCAGGATCAACATCTCGCATAGATTTTTGTGAGCTTTTCTTCTCGCCGATCAGTGTCGTGATCGAAATCGGCGAATAGTTCAGCCAGCGCTCAGACAACGCATCCATGTTATGCTGCTTGTCCGGATCCAGTACGTAACTCGCAAGCATACTATCGAAGGCAAGGGGCGAAACCTGAACTCCATATCTGCTTAGAATCAGCATGTCGAACTTTGCATTCTGTCCGAGCTTGGGAATGGTGGCATTCTCGAGTAGCCCCTTAACCGCTGGCAAAATCTCCAACAGAGGTAGCCCATGACGGTCTTCGTGTCTACCAAACAAAGATCCATCATGCGAGATCGTGCTGTCGTCTACATCCACGTAATATGCCTTACCCTCGATTGCAGACAGAGCAATCCCAACAATAGAGCATTGCATCGCCTCGAGTCCGGTAGTCTCAAGGTCAAACGACAATTCTGTAGCTGTTGACAGATCCTTCAACATGTCATCGAAACCACCTGGCGTGTCTACGAGTATGTACTCGTGCCGAACATCTTCAATGGTGCTGAGTCGATGTTGCTCTTCGGCAGCCTCTATTGGCTCGGTGGTCTCAGAGGTGTTGGCATACTTGGCGAATTTTCGTCGAAGCGTATGGAACCCCATTTCCTCGCAGAACGCGTCTAGTGCAGCAGAATCTATTGGTTTACGAACGAGTGCCACTCGCTTTGCATCAATGGGAACGTCGGTATGTATCGTGACTAACGTTTTCGAGAGAAATGCAGCGTCGCGGTGCTCTTGCAGCTTCTTCTTAACAGATTCGCGCTCTACCTCATCGATATGTTCATACAACGCCTCGATTGATCCATACTTTTCAATCAGAGGTATGGCCGTTTTTTCTCCAACACCTTTTACACCTGGAACGTTATCCGAAGAGTCGCCAATGAGTGCAAGTACATCAATTACGTGATCGGGCCCCACACCAAACTTCTCACGCACCTTTGTTGCGTCCATAATATCATATTCACCAACGTCTTTACCTGGACGCAGGATCTTCACCTTGCTATTGACAAGTTGGAAGTAGTCTTTATCTGATGTTACGCAGAGGATCTCGTGTCCGTCGTTGCTCTCACGTTTACAAATCGTACCAATTACATCGTCTGCCTCGAAGCCCGGCATCTCTACCATCTCCAGACCCAGCATTGTGATCATCGTCTTGATGCGGGCCAACTGAGGAACAAGATCCTCTGGGAATGCATCACGATGAGCCTTGTACTGATCATAGAGCACATGCCGAAATGTTGGCTCTGGCGTATCGAACACTACCGCTGTGGCATCGGGTGAATGCTTGTCCAGCAAGGATGTAAGTATATTAGCAAAAGCAAAAACTGCGAAGGATGGTTCGCCAGATGGAGATTGCATTCCAGTGCGCTGCAATGCGTGATAGGCACGAAACACAAGTGACATGCCATCGATAAGAATTAACGGACCCATAGTACAATCTACGGTCGTAGCTTCGCATAATCTCTATGCTCCCACTCATTCCCGATCCAATTCTCTACGTAGGGTTCGTCTTGGTCGTGCTGCTCTTGCTAGCTCTCGATCTTGGTGTTTTCAATCGCACACCGCACGTCGTAAAAGTTAGCGAAGCTATCGGCTGGACGGTCTTTTGGATCTCTCTAGCGATGCTGTTCAACATCTTTGTCCTGTATGAGAAGGGGCCAATAGCCGCTCAAGAGTTCCTTACTGGCTACCTACTTGAACAGTCGCTCTCGGTGGACAACATATTTGTCATCATCCTGATTCTGAAGTACTTCAAGGTCGCTCCACAGTACCACCACAAAGTCCTCTTTTGGGGCATTGTTGGCGCACTGATCATGCGCGGAACCATGATTGCGGTTGGAGCTGCCCTGATAGCTGCCTTCCATTGGATTTTCTATGTCTTTGGCGCGTTTCTCGTCTTCACAGGCATTAAAATGGCCTTCAGCGACGAGGATGATGCCGAGCTCGAAGACAACTTCGTGGTGAAGTATGCACGACGCCACTTCCGCATCACAGATACCTACCATCAGGAGAACTTCAGCATCATGAAAGATGGCGTTCGTTGGTTTACACCGCTCTTTCTCGTAGTGCTCGTAGTAGAGTTTACCGATCTAATTTTTGCTGTCGATTCTATACCTGCCATCTTCGCGATAACCCGAGACCCCTTCATTGTGTTTACATCAAATGTTTTCGCGGTGATGGGGCTACGTTCGTTGTTCTTTGCGGTTGCAGGCGTAATGGGCATTTTCCATTACTTGAAATATGGGTTGAGCTTTATCCTGAGCTTCATTGGGGTTAAGATGTTCATCCAGGATTGGTACAAGATCTCGATTGAAACAGCCTTAGCTGTTATCGCTGGTGTTCTTGCATTGAGCATCATCGCATCTGTTGTATTCCCTGAGAAAGAAGAATTATAAGCAGCGCGATTTCGATACGGGGCACGATCATCATTCTCGCGCTCTTTGTAGTCTCCTGCTCCTCCTCGAAGGTGCGGACCACCGAGCCCCTTGCCGTTAAGCAAATACTAGAGCAGGCAAGGGATCTTCTTGGTACTTCCTATTGCAATGCCGGTACAACTCCAGATTGCTTTGACTGTTCTGGCTTTGTAGGGTACTGCTTTCGTGTGGTTGGAGTTAAGCTTCCAAGAATCAGCTCCGACATCTACAGTGTTGGGAATGCAGTGTCGCGGTCGGAAGTGCAGGAGGGCGATCTCGTGTTTTTCGCCAATGAACAAGGTGTGATTAATCATGTTGGCATTGCCTTGAACGAAAAGCAGTTCATTCATAGCTCAACATCTAAGGGTGTGAGTATCGCAATGTTCTCTGATCGGTACTGGTCTCCGCGATACAAGGGCGCTCGACGAATCGCCCTAAATGCGTCAAAATGACAGTCTGATGTCGGGTGCAACTGCCGTAGTGACATCGACTTAGTGTCTAAAGCTGCCATTACGGCAGTTTTATCATATTGGCACGATTTTCCGGGTGGTACGTCGAAAGCGATGTTCCACCAATGGCCATTGGGATACAAAACAGATGTCATTCCTCATCACCACAAGGAGACCAGTCATGTCCCTGATCAAAGTTGATCCATTCCGCGGTATCGATACGGTGTTTCGCCGTATGAACGAAGTATTCGATGGTTTTCAAGACGGCGGAGTTCGTTTTGAAATTGGCGAGTTCACGCCACGTGTGGACATCTGCGACGAAGCAGAGGCCGTTACGTTGAACGCTGAACTCCCTGGTCTTGACAAGAACGACCTCAAGATCACCATCACAGACAATAGCGTTCTCACGATTCGCGGCGAAAAGAAGCGCGAAGCAAAGCTGGAGGAGAAGAACTACACGCGTATCGAGCGCAATTACGGCTCGTTCTCACGTTCGTTCTCTCTCCCGAAAGACCTCAAGACAGAAGCAATCAAAGCAAACTTCAAAGACGGCGTGCTTTCAGTATCGATTCCGAAAAAGGAACCATCAGCGCACAAAGAACTTGACGTTCGCATTTCGTAACGAGCAGTACATCTCACATTTTCTAGGTTGAAGGAAACCCAATGGGTAAGATTATCGGAATTGACCTCGGTACGACCAACTCATGTGTGGCCGTAATGGAAGGAACAACACCAGTCGTGATCGCCAACACCGAGGGCATGCGCACAACACCATCCGTTGTTGCATTTACAAAGAGTGGAGAGCGCTTTGTTGGTCAATCAGCAAAGCGTCAGGCAGTAACAAATCCAACCAACACGATCTACTCGATCAAGCGCTTTATGGGGCGTCAGATGACGGAAGTACCTGATGAAGCCAAGAGCGTACCGTATGCCGTTGTTGCTGGAGACAACAACACGGCGCGTGTAGACATTGATGGCCGTGTGTACTCGCCCCCTGAGATCTCAGCTATGGTGCTTCAAAAAATGAAGCAGACGGCAGAAGATTATCTGGGTGAGAAGATCACGGAAGCTGTGATTACTGTTCCCGCCTACTTCAACGATGCTCAACGTCAGGCAACAAAAGATGCAGGCGAGATCGCCGGTCTAACCGTGCGCCGCATCATCAACGAGCCTACGGCAGCAGCACTGGCATACGGACTCGACAAGAAGGGTCAAAACCAGACTGTAGCTGTTTACGACTTGGGCGGTGGTACGTTCGATATCTCTATCCTTGAGATCGGCGACGGCGTGTTCGAAGTAAAGTCTACTAACGGAGATACACACCTTGGTGGCGATAACTTCGACCAACGACTCATCGACTTCCTTGCCGATGAATTCAACAAGCAAGAGGGTATTGATCTCCGCAAAGACCCTATGGCCCTGCAGCGCCTACGCGAAGCGTCAGAGAAGGCAAAGATCGAGCTTTCACAAATGCTTCAAACAGACGTTAACCTGCCGTTCATTACTGCAACTGCAGAAGGTCCAAAGCACCTTAACGTGAACATCACTCGTGCACGCTTCGAGCAGCTCTGCACAGACCTGTTCGACAGGTCTCTCAAGCCATGCGAGGCAGCGCTGCGTGATGCGAAGATGACGCCGTCACAAATCGACGATGTGATCTTGGTAGGGGGCTCTACACGCATCCCGAAGATTCAAGAGCTTGTGAAGAACTTCTTCGGCAAGGAACCGTCTAAGGGTGTCAATCCGGACGAAGTTGTTGCCGTAGGCGCAGCGATCCAGGGTGGCGTTCTATCGGGCGACGTTAAAGACGTTCTCCTGCTGGACGTAACTCCGCTCTCACTGGGTATCGAGACAATGGGCGGCGTGATGACGCCGATGATTCCGTCGAACACTACGATACCCCATCGTAAGACGGAAACATTCTCAACGGCTTCTGATAGTCAGCCGTCTGTCGAGATAAACATCCTTCAGGGCGAACGTTCGATGGCAGCCGACAACAAGACACTCGGCAAGTTCCACCTCGACGGAATACCACCTGCCCCACGCGGTGTTCCACAAATCGAGGTAACGTTTGATATCGATGCCAATGGCATCCTCAGTGTTACAGCTAAGGACAAGGCAACAAACAAGGAACAGAACATCCGCATTACAGGCTCGAGTGGTCTCGACAAGAACGAGGTTGAGCAGATGAAGCGTGATGCACAAGACCATGCCGCTGAAGACAAAAAGCGCAAAGATGAGATTGAGCTTCGTAATCAGGCAGATCAGCTTGTATACAGTACCGATAAGCAACTCAAGGAATTTGATGAGAAGCTCGATGCCGACACAAAGGATCGTATCGCGAAGGCCAAGGACCGCTTAGCTGATGCTTCAAAGAACAATGCTGGTGATATACGCCCGGCAATGGATGCTCTCAATCAACTTTGGAGTGAGGCCTCTACCAAGATGTATCAAGATGCATCAACAGCTCAAGGGCAGCAGCCGGCAGAAGATGCCTCCGCAGCTGCTGACGCAGACGGTAACAAGGTAGAAGATGCAGACTATACAGTTGTAGACGACAAGTAATACCTCTCGGATCCTATCCTGGGTCCTTGATGTCCCCCAGCCCGCACCGAATCACCACCGGTGCGGGCTTTCTGTTTATGTACGGTTCTGGGTGCCGTGGTGGTTATTTTTCGCGCATGAAACAATGCATCCTTCTGGTCCTTCTCGCATATCTCACATCACACACTGCATATGCGCAAGAAAACGTTCATGAACGCCACATGGAACGTGCACATCCAACTCCAGTGGTTTCTAGTGAGCCCCCTTTAGCACTAGTTCCGTTTGTTACCGAGACGCCACTGCCAACACTGTTTTTAAACTCAAGCATGATCCAGCCGGAAACAGATCAATTGCCGGCACAGAACGAGTCTTCGATCGCTGTAAACCCACGTAATCCGCTAAACCTATTAGGATCTGCCGTTGACTATCGGGGGAACTCCTCAACATGGGCGTATTACTCAACAGACGCCGGACGCACATGGTCTAACATTACTCTTGGTACTGCACGGCCTGGGTGGACGTCTTCAAACGATCCCTCCGTTTGCTTCGACCATAATGGCAAAGGATACCTGATGTATGGAGGCTTTCGAAGAACAGGAAATGTCCAGTTCGGCGAGAATGGCGTTTTTGTGAGTTCAACAACAGACGGCGGCAAGACGTGGGGCATGAAACATACCGCCGTGATCATCCACACAGGAGCACAAACAGCAGATTCATCTTTTGAAGACAAATACTACATTCATGTAGACACAGCCTCAACATCACCGAATCGCGGCTGGCTCTATACCCCATGGAAGCGTGTTGTCAATCGTGATTCATCCACCCAGATCGTATTCTCGAAGAGTACCGACGAGGGGGCTACATGGTCTTCGCCCGTTGCCGTAAGTGAGCGCTTTCCCGGCACAAGCGAAGCAACCACATTTGGCCAGAGCTTCCCACTCTTGAGAACAGGCCCCGACGGAAGCATACATGTTGTCTGGAATAGCGGCACCGAGAGTGCAATTCGCTACGCTAGGTCAACCGACGGCGGAAAAACCTTTACAACGCCCCGTATCATTCAGAACTATAATCCGTTTGGAATCAAAAGCACGATCAACGGACAGTCGAACTCGCGCGTTAAAAAGGTTGTGCGTGCAGAATGCTATCCGAGTCTTACAATCGACAACACCCGAGGAAGCCGCAATGGAAATCTCTACCTAACCTGGGCTGCAGACAACTATCCCAATGTTTACTTCTCAAGATCAACAGACAATGGAACTACGTGGTCTCCAGCCAAGATTGTACACTCCGATACTACAAACGATCAATTCTGGTCGTGGACAGCACTCGATCCAACATCCGGCGAAATTGCAGTGATGTATAGCGATAGTCGCGACGATACAGCAAACATTGATGTCCGCACCTATGTAAGCTGGTCCGCTGATGGTGGCAACACCTGGATCGACCGACGAGTAGGCGATGGCAACAATGATTTGCGCAACAACCCATTTACTGGAAACACCTTTGCTGGGGATTACTCGGGATGCGACTTCTACGATGGAATCGTCTATCCATCGTGGGTAGATATGCGCAACACCAATATCAACAAGGCAGATAACGACGTCTATACAGCCATCGTTCGCACACGTGCTCCCCAGACACCCCTTGGCTTCCGTGCGCGTACCATACCCTCGGCACCTACTACAATTCTGCTTTCATGGGAGCGAGTCACGGAGCGCGCATTTGGTCAATCTATATCTGCCTCAGACTTTCGGTATCATCTGTATCGAGACGGAATACACATTGCGATGTTTGGAGCGGCTGTTACTTCACATATTGATACAGCACTCACAAAGTACAAGCAATACAACTATGCGCTCGTTGCAGTTACCTCCGACAACAAAGATTCTAGCGCAACGCAGTTTGCATCTACCTTTGCAGGGGGCTCTCGAGCACCAGCACCACCATTAGCTATTTCCGCACTTGGCATTCAGGAGCCACCAGGCATCACTGCAACATATACAACACCACGACTACGCCTAGATTCAGTTAATGCATTGGTCAACTTTTCTGCTTTACGAATATCCACGAGTGAAGTTGCAACTCGTAAATCATACACCGAACAAGATACCGGTGTAATCAAGAGTGAGACTCTGGCAGTTCCATCTCAGGGATGGTATAGTGTTTCGGCTGTTGCAATCGATCGTGATGAAAACGCAAGCCCTTCAAGTGACACGCTCGTTGCTTTTGCAGGATCACTAGCAACGTCGCAGATCACATTTGACCAAGATCCTCGATTTTATGCGCTGAGCGGTCCTTGGGGAAGAACAACGAACTTCTACCGCACGGCTCCAGCAGCTTTCGCATATGCACCCACGGCAGTGTATCAACCTAATAGACGCGACACGTGCATCTTGTATCCCTACCGGAATCTGGCTGCTGCTGGACAAACGCTTCGGCTACAGCTTGACGTTGCAGCGTTCATCGATGCATCTGACACTATGTTCCTTGAGACGGCCAATCGTATACAAGGCCCATGGACAGTTCGAGCATGGTGGAATGCTAGTAAGGATGCTCGATGGGCAGACACAAACAAAGCAGACGACGCATGGAGACGAGAGATGATAGATATCAAGAGCTATGCGGGAGACACGATTTACTCCCAGTTGCGATTTAGAAGTAATGCATCGCGCCAATCTGATGGCTTTTACGTAGATAACATCACATGGGATGTGGTATCGAGTGTAGACAACCCTACATCGCATGCTAGCCTCGTAGTTGCGCCGAATCCAGCGAACTCCCACATCAACATTTCCGTATCAAACGATCAAGACATCAATGCTATATACCTGACCGACATTTCAGGTACAACAGTTTCATTACCATGGAACCAAGTTGGAAGCACAGTGATTGTGGCGTCAAGTCTTCTTGATTCTGGATTCTATATAGTAACCGTTCATACTCAAGACAAGACTCTTCGAGTGCCGGTGCGAGTGCTACACTAGTTCCAATCAACGTTCAGTTACACATCGGTGTTCGTTCGTAGCGTAAACTCAATCGACGTTCCTTTGCCTGCATCGGAGGAAATCTTGGGCTCCGACTCATGAGCCTCAAGGATGTGCTTTACGATCGCTAGGCCAAGCCCCGTTCCTCCAACAGCTCGAGACCTGTCTTTATCAACGCGGTAGAAGCGCTCAAAAATGCGCGTCAAGTGTTCTGCAGGTATTCCGATTCCTGTATCAGCAATGCGCACGCGTAGACCGTGGTCCACAGTTGATGTTGAGATTTCAACCGTACCACCATGAATATTGTATTTGATAGCATTATCTAAAAGATTCGTCAGCACCTGCGAAAGTCGTTCCTTATCGCCATAGACTGTTGATTCCTTCGCCAGGTGCAATACTACACGTACAGAGCGCTGTTCAGCCCTTATGTGCATTGTCTGTACAAGCTCACTGATGAGATCCGAAAGATCGAAATAGCGAAATGAGAACTTGAGCTCGCCACTCTCTATGCGAGAGATGTCAATCAAATCATTCAGAAGTGCATTAAGCCGCATTGCATTATGATATGCCTTCTCTAAGAACTGCATCGACACGTTGGAGTCATCAACTGCACCGTCTAAAAGCGTTTCGAGATATCCCTGTACGCTAAAGATTGGTGTTCGCAACTCATGAGAGACGTTAGCGATAAATTCAGATCGTACTCTCTCTAACCGCTGCATCTCCTCTATATCTCGCGTGGCTCGGTCAGCGAGAGAATTAATACTCTCTGCAATTCGACGTACGTCTTCATGTGCGTCTGGCATCGGTTCGATGCGAACGCGCGTAGCACCATCAGCAAGAGCATGTGTAACATCGACAATCCGCGCGGCAGGAACAGCGATGCGCCTACGCATGCGCGATGAAGAGAGAGTCGTTGCAGTGATGAATCCGACAGCAAGACCAAGAAATAGGATAAACAGTTCGGTTGACATGAACAAAGTTAGACCTGTTCCGTGAAACGGTAGCCAACACCTTTCACAGTTTCAATCCAATGTCCGTATGGACCAAGCTTCTCACGGATCTTGCTTACATGCACGTCTACGGTTCGATCGATAACATACACGGACTCGCCCCATATCCTTCTCAGTAGGGACTCACGGGTAAAAACTTTTCCTCGGTTCGAGGCTAGAAAAGCTAGTAGCTCAAACTCTTTCTTTGGGAAAAAGATCTCTTTGCCATCTACCCGAACAGTGTAACTCTGCCGATTTACCACTACGTTTCCAACTCGCAGGATTTCTGGAGCGGCAATCGTTTCTGTTACAACATTATCGGACCCGCGTCGAAGCATTGTTTTTACACGAGCAAGAAGCACGCGCGGCGAGATAGGTTTCTGCAAGTAGTCATCTGCTCCCAGCTCTAACCCAAGGATTTGATCAATTTCTCCAGACTTTGCTGTGAGAAACATAATCGCGGTGGCGGCAAAAGCGGGGTCCTGACGCAAGGTGCGGCAAACCTCAAAACCATCCTTACCAGGCATCATGATGTCAAGAATCACAAGGTCAGGTCTGCACGTGCGCGCTGTCTCGATCCCTTGAACGCCATTCGTGGCCGTGAACACCTTAAACCCCTCTTTTGAGAGGTTGTACGATATCAGGTCTAGAATGTCCTGTTCGTCGTCAACTACAAGGATTTTCTTTTCCATATGACAGGCAAACTGGATAAGTTACTACGTGCGAAATTACTGCTTGTGGGCTGCTCACAACGTTAAAATCAGGTAATGTTACTTATGGTGCAAGGGGCTTGTTTTTACCTATTTTGAGCAACCTAGAACTATGCTTAGCAGCCAACGATACTGCTTCGTTGCGTATGCGCAATCTGCGCACGTGGTAATGCGTGCCATACGTCTCGTATGCCTACTACTACTTGGTCATGCTGCCTCGTATGCACAGCCAAAATTGTCGCAGAATTGGTACTTCGGTCAGAATGCAGGGCTTACGTTTCGAAATGGTGTAGCCGAGTCCGTTAGCGACGGCCGGCTCTCAACAAGTGAGGGCTGCGCTTCCATATCAGACCCCAACACTGGAGAACTGTTGTTCTATACCGACGGCGTTACCGTTTGGAATAGACTACACGAAGTAATGCCCAACGGACGTGGACTATTTGGTGATCCATCGACAAGTCAGAGTGCTTTGATTGTTCCTGCTCCCGGCAGGCCGTATCTCTACTACATCTTTAACGCTGCACCTGTTACAGCCACCAACGCTTCATCACGCTGTTTGTGCCTCTACTACAGCATCATTGATATGCGTCAGGATGACGGCTTCGGCGATGTTTCAACGAAGAATGAGCTTCTACTTAACGACGTTACCGAACACGTAACGGCCGCATCAGACTGTCGTGGAGACAGCTGGTGGATCATCGTACGCAGCCGTGTCTCACGACATTTTTACAGCCTGCATTTAACGCGAGACGAACTTCAATCGTTACCTGTCATTTCTGATGTAGGTAATCCACTTCTTCAGGTTAAAGACGCTGGACAAATGCATGTTTCTCCAGATAATCGACGATTAGTTCTTACCTCCACCTCCGGCCATACTCAACTCTTTGACTTCGACGGCGAGTCCGGAAAGGTCTCACGAGCTACAATGATTTTACAATCACCCAATGGCGTAGCACACTACGGAGCAGCTTTCTCACTAGACAGTAGATTGCTCTATGTAGCAGCCTCGCCAGAGTCTGCTCTTTCATCGGCTAAGATTTATCAGTTCGATATTACCAAATCAACGAACGAACAGATTGCTTCTTCGGCCTTCCTTGTTGGCGAAGTACGTGGCATTAATAGCTGGATTGCAATGCAGCTGGCACCAGATGGCAAGATCTATGTTGGACGTCCAGGTGAAGCAGCGCTCAGTGTCATCAACTCGCCACACGTGTATGGTCAGGGGGCTCTGTACGCAGACAAGGCATTGCGCCTTAGCGGCGTAATGCGTCTTGGATTGCCGAACATCATCGGGCCCACGCTCATCGAACCAACGCAGCGCGCATCCCAGTGTGCCTTGCCTAATGCAAACTTTGACCCACCGCGAGTTGTCTGTGCGGGCTCTTGCGCCAGTTTTCGCGACTTAAGCACCGGACCAATTGAGTCGTGGATGTGGAGTTTTGAGGGTGGGGTGCCATCATCCTCAGTAGAACGTAACCCATCTCGTATATGCTATACGAAGCCAGGTGTCTACACAATACAACTGGTTACGTCTAATCTCTATGGAGCAGACTCTGTAGAAACAACAATACAGGTAGAAGCATCCCCAACCTTGACGGTAGACTCGATCTTCACTGTGTGTCCGGGAGAGCCATTTACGTTAACTGCTCAGGGCGCGCAATCCTACCAGTGGTCTCCTGCACAGCCCCTTTCCAACGCAAGAATTGCTAGCCCAACGGCGAAGATCTCCACAACAACGCGCTTTACGGTAATCGGTACCTCTAACAGTGGTTGTGCCGATACTGCAACCGTTCTTGTGCGCCTTCCAACAATGCTAGCCAGTGGAGATGCAACAATTTGCGCTGGTGCATCAACTCAATTGCATGCTCAGGGGGCTACGCAATACAGTTGGAGTCCAACGGTAGGACTCGACGACCCAACCTCCCCAAATCCAGTTGCAAGGCCTGCCACGTCTACAACATACACCGTGCGCCTTACGAGTGGGGCGTGCATGGTTGTTGACACAGTTGTTGTACATGTTCTGGATTCATTTGCGGTGAATATCTCATCGCCTGCTTTAACGTGTTCGGCAGATACCGTTACACTTTCTGCATCGTCCGGAACAATTCATGAGTGGACGGGCCAAGGCGTACTAGACAGGTACGCACCAACTACACGAGTTGTACTAGGTACCAACCCCGTAGATATCATTCTCCTTGCTAAGAGTGGCGACTGCGTTGCGTACGATACACTTCATATCGAACCTCATAAGTCCCCAACGATACAAGCTGGTGCAGATCAACAGATTTGTCAGGGTCAGCCGGCGCTGCTGCGAGCGTCCGCGTCCGTACCGAACATCCAATGGATAACAACGGCAGGTAATGTTGTGGGCAATGGAGACTCGATAGTTGTTATGCCAGGCCTCACAACATCATTTATAGCTGTTGTTACAAATGATGTAGGATGCGTTACCGTAGACACCGTAGTAATCCGCGTTACACCAACACCGCTGATTAATGCAGGTGCCGACATTTCACTGTGCCAAGGGGCAAGCAAGCGTCTTCTCAGCGATGGAAATGCAGAATCCATCATATGGTCTCCGGCAGACGGACTCGACAACCCTACTATTACCTCACCAACAGCAAGCCCCCTCGTTACGACCACGTATGTAATGCGAGCTCAAACAGGCGACTGCGTATCAGAAGACACTGTTACGGTGTATGTCTCGAAGCTCAATTTGAAGACAGTCGAAAACCAGTCTATCTGCAAAGGCGGCACCACGCATTTGAAGTCTGCTGGTGCAATAACGTACAGATGGACTCCCTCGAGTGGGCTCAGCGACTCAACATCCCCGTCGCCATATGCTAGGCCAGACACAACTACTACCTACAATGTGGTTGGCAGAGACGCGCTTGGTTGCACACAGACTGCAAGCGTCACGGTGTATGTCCGCGACACCATTCCCATTACCTTGATTGCTGGCAGTATTACGGCATCGGCCGGAGAGGACAGCATAGGCATTCCTGTGTACATCGAAGTTCCACCAGAGTCGTTGCCTTTGCACGTCGATGACTTTCGTGCAACGTTAGTTCACGATGCAACAGCCTTTATGCCATCCTTGGCAGAACGCGGTTCGCTTCGTACATCGATGCGCGGCGCAGACAGGCTATCTCACATCCGTATTGAAGACATCGATATTATCTCTTCCCGCCAAAAGATTACGGAAGTAAAGGGGCTTGTCTTAGCCGGCAGAACGGTTAACACCCCAACAACATGGGAGAACATTGAGTGGTTTGCTGATCATTGCCCCAAGATGAAAACCAAGCCAGGCGTGCTGTTTATTACGGGATGCAACTTATTGGGCAGACTCTTGCGCAGCATCTCCAAGACAAGCGTGCGTATGCTTCCTAATCCACGCAACCGGACCATTGATGTGATTGTAGACATGTCTATGCCAGGTGAATACGACTTACGCTTAACAAGCCTTGATGGCTCCACACTATGGCATCATCGAAGCGTCTTCTCATCCTCCGAACCAGTTCAGCAACGGTTTACTATCGACATGTCTGATGTCGGACAAGGCATGTATGCCTTTATGGCAATAACATCCAGAGATATTCATTCCATACCCGTAATCTGGCTACCATAAGAAGATCTGAGAGCCGTAGTTTTGCGCATGGTTTTTCACTACGCCACTATCGTTGTGGCTGCCTTGTTTCCGATAGTACTCTCTGGCCAAGCTTCAATCGATACAACAGCTGCTCGCCACAGCACGGATAGTTTACGGACGGTTATCTCCACCCAAGTCGTGGTAACTGGTACACGCAACGAGATTCGGCTTAGGGATTCGCCCGTTCGTGTCGAGGTTATTGGGAAAGAGCGCATTCGAAATACTGCCATGGCAGATATTGGAGATGTGCTCAAAGAGCAAACCGGACTGCTTCTTACCGGTACGGTCCGCAATGGCATGCAAATGAATGGGCTTGGTCCAGACTACACCTTGATACTTATCGATGGACAGCCAGTTATTGGCCGTGTTGCCGGCGTACTGGATGTTTCGCGTCTTTCCGTTGGCAACGTAGAGCGCATTGAGATTGTTAAGGGCCCGATGAGTAGCATGTATGGTAGCGAAGCACTTGGCGGTGTTATAAATATCATTACTAAACGACCAGACGACGGCCTTAACGGGAATGTATTCGCACAGTATGTATCGCGTGGGCCTGCGGAGGTTCGTGCAGAAATAGGCTATGGCACCGACAGTCTTGAAGTGTCAGGCTTTGCGAATGTTAAGCATCAAGCCCCCTTTACTCTTCCTCTCGGTGCTCGCACAATTCCCTACGCGGGATTCGATGATGGTACGATGCAGGCAAAGCTGCAGTGGAGGTTTAACCGCGGCTGGAAGGTAACCTCGTGGCTTCGAGGCTTCCGATCTGAGTCGATTGGAACATTTATCGAAAGCGTCGCAGGGCAGATTGCACAGAATACAGGTAGTGTTGTGCAATCTGATGTCTCGACTACGACAAGTCTTGAGTATGCACTTGGCAGGGCGCGACTAAACCTCACAGCGTACGGCTCTGCATTCAACGAGCGATATAACTTCGACACCGTGCAAGGCAACGCAGGATCTGTTGACAACCTTCAGCGTCGAATCGGTAGGCTCTATGCACAGTACGATGTGTCCTTCAACGTATCAAACAGGCTGATGCTGGGCGGAGAATTCTTATACGACGATATTACCGGCTCGCGGTATACCGATTCAAATGGTCGTTCTCCGTTGTACCGCACAGGTGTTGCATTTGCGCAATGGGAAGGGTTGCCAACATCTTGGATCTCTTATGTACTTAGTTGTCGCTTCGACAACAACTCCGTCTATGGCGGAGCGATTAGTCCACGCTTTTCGTTACTCTGGAAACCAAACGACCACATACGTGCGTCAGCGAACATAGGTTCTGGATTCAAGGCACCGGATTTTCGGCAACTCTTTGTAACATTTTCAAATCGTCTTGCCGGCGCTGGATATGATCTGATTGGTGCACAACGTCTGGGCAGAGACCTTCAGCCGGAGAGGAGTCTTTCGTACGATGTTAGCTTGCGCTACGAGGATGGACATCGACAACTTAGCACACGCATGTCTCTGTTATACAATGCAGAGTTGCGTGGCTTTCGGAACGATCTGAGTAACCTTATTGAGTTCTACTTTGTAGAGTCTATCGCTGGCCGCGACGTATACTCATATCGAAACGTTGCCAATGCCTTTACACAGGGCATTGAAACAAATCTCAGTCTTGCCCTTGCCTACGAGCCCCTTGGACTGTTTTCTGTCACAGGGGGCTACCAACTCATCGATGCAGCAGATGTTCAGGTTTTGCAAGCAATCGCAAACGGCATAGCAGGATATATCGACAGACCATTGACACGTGCTGCATACCACGGCCTATGGGGTAGATCCCGCAACAGCGGTACACTTCGTTTGCAGTATGATACACCTAGCAAGGAATCTAGCATCAACATGCGACTGCAGTTCATTGGCAGATTCGGAGATGAGGCGCTGGACAAAAACGGTATCGCCATATCAGATCCACCGCGAAAAGTGTTGGATCGCGACGATGAGTTTGTTCCGGGCTATACCGTGGTTAACGTATCGTATACAACTACGATCGTCATCGCTGATCAGAAGATGATTGTTGGAGGGGGAATTCAGAATGCGTTAGACGTATCAACCCCAACAAGAATACCCGGACTCGTTGGCAGGCAGTTCTATATTCAAACCTCGGCAAACTTCTAAGCTAGATCGGCTTGAACCCCTCAAAGGCTTGCAAGCATGCGTTGCAATAATGCAGGGATCTGCAGAGCGTTGGCCCAAATGGACTCTTGAGAGCGGTATTTCGAGAGCCGCAATAGGGGCAGGCAACATTATTCAGTACTTCGAGTTCAAGCGCGAGAGATTCATAGTGCTCTGGTGGAGCAAGGCCGTGTTTGAGCAATGCAGCACGCCCAGCCTCTGTTAGGCGATTGGTAGACCATGGAACATCAAAGTTTACATTTACCTCTACCGTTGAGACACCCAATTGCTGAATTGCGTTCAGAACATCATTTCTCATGACGTCTATTGCAGGGCATCCAACAAAAGTGGGCGTCATGGCAACACGCACGTGATCGTCATGCACAACTTCCACGGCGGTAACAATTCCCATATCTACGACGGAGATGGTTGGTATCTCTGGATCGCACACGCTCTGCAGCACTTCATATACCCTGTCGGTGGTCATGCTTACCATTCCGCCGACGGATCAATCCGATAGACTTCGGTCATCTCTGTTAGCAATGGCTGAAGGTGATCAGTGTGATAACCCTTTCTACCGCCATAAACAGGCTCTGCATCTTCAGGCAAGATCAACGTTGCCTGATCCATTGTATTTCGTACAAATGCGAGCCAGTCATTATGTGCCTGCTCTTCTCCAATGAACACGCCGTCTGAGACAAGTGCGGCATCATGATCTGAAGCTTCGAACATTCCAAGTGCATAAGGCCATGCTTCACGCAGGGCTGTCTGCATGCGCGCATGTGATTCTTCCGAACCTTGAGCACCGAGCTGCTTAACCCATGTCTGTGCGTGATAAAGATGATATTTGAGCTCTCCACGAATCTTCATTGCCAACTTGGCAAGGGGCTCAAAACTGCTCTGCGTAAGAGCAGTCCATCGAACATACTCAGCAGCATCAAACAGAAAGTGCCTCATGAGTGAAAAATCGTATTCGCCATTGGGCAGCTCTACAAAGTGGCAGCACTTCATGTACGGCTCTGCTCGCATAAAAGCCAGTGTATCGGGATCTGCTTCTCCAAAATGCTCGTGCAGTATTGTGTACAACGCTTGAGCGTGTCCCAGCTTGTCTTGGGCAATGGAAGAAAATGCGATGTCTTCTTCCAACAATGGCCCAAGTCCGGTCCATTCTGAGTGGCGATGGGCAATAATCAGCTCATCATCAGACAATCGAAAGATAAGGTCTCTGCAGGCAGATGCATTCATGGATATCAACCTTCTTTTTGCTGTTTCTTGTATGCTTCTACCTTGTTGCGAACCATGTATGCACCAACGTCGCGATATGTCTTTTCGGGTGTCGTGGCAAAAACATCGGCATCCGCTGTTTCCATTGCCACGATATCGCGAGTATTTACAACCCACATGTTCACTGTCTGCCCCCTACGGCCATATTGCTCTTTAGCCATAAGTAGAGCCAGCTCTGCATTGGGTGCATGAACAACACCAACGTGTACGTGGTGTGCTCCAGACTTCGCCTGATGGAACACCTCATAGGTTTGGAACTGATCGAGCTCCGATTTAGGCTCAAGTTCTGGTGCAGCATCGGCATCTATATTCATCCGCATAACACGCGGATCGAGAGAAATCATACGAGCCATGGACGCAAACTACGAACTTATTGTACGACAAGCACTGGATAGCTGGCTAGTATACCATCGCTGTCCTCGATCAGAAGAACATACATTCCAGTGTATGCATTCTCGATTGGCAAGGAAATCTCGGCCTGTACTCCAGACACTGCAACCGATGTAGACACATGTAATATGCCTTGACTGTCATACAGTGAACATCGCAGTGATTGTCCGTAGCCCTGGGGTGGGCGAACAATAACCGTTACACTCTTGCTTGCTGGCAACGGGAAGGGGGCTCGCAATAGCCAAGCACTGCCGGCACGGTATATCGTTGTCTGAACGTCTACATCGCATCGTGATGAACCTGCTAGCTCAATAGCTGTTCCTCGTGTAAGCAGTGGCAACCCTAATACAGAGCATGTGTCCCGCATGTAGAGTGTATCGCGAAAGATTCCGAGATCCTGAGCCGATGCACAAACTCGTAGCGCTGATGTTTCTAAAGGTGCAATAACTATTGGAAACTGTGACTGAGGAAGTGAGAAAAACACATTCCCGGCAAGTTGGGCATCGCTAATCACTAAGTTTTCATCAGCAGAACGATTGCGTATTCGAATATCTCGACAGCGTAGTTCACCAACAGCGTGATCTTCGATAACAACCTCCGAAGAGCCGGCGTCTAGAAGAAACTCAGCTTTATTACGAGTGTTCAGAACTGAAACTCGCACCGTATCGGATTGGCCAACGCACCCATTACTATCCACAACGCTTACTGTGTAAACTCCACTTTGGGTAACAGTAATTGAGGAAGCAGTTTGCTGTGTAGACCATTTGTACGATGCATAGCGCTGCGTGGTAGCAAGTGTTACCGTATCATCAAGACACATCACGAGATTACGACTTGCAGTAATAACAGGCCGTGGATTCGGATTAACACGAAGCGACGTTGCTGGTATCGTGACCGTACAGCCAGCACTATCTGTTACGGTACATGAAAATGGACCACGAGAGTTTACCACAATCGATCTCGTGGTGTCGCCTGTACTCCATAAGATCTTTGCGATAGGACCGTTTACAGTAAGCGTTGCTGTGTCGCCCTCGCACATTTCACGTTTCGACGCTGTGATTACGGGCTTGAATGAACTGCGCGCTGCAAGCCGTATCGTGTCTGCAACAAATGCACAGGCTATTGAATCGTATGCACGTACGATATACGTGCCCGTATCTCTGAGTATTCTGGCATTTGCCTCGACATTGTCGCTCCAGCGGTATATCCCGAAGGGTCCGAATGCTTCAACAAAGACAGAGTCGCCCGGACAGATGTAGAGAACGGGTTCGCTCGGAACGATCTTGATCGATGAGTTACTCGCATTGAAATTCGACCGATAAATTCCCTGCCCAACTGCCCAACCAAGTGTATCATTGATAAAGTAGATGTCGTCGATATTGCCACGAATACCACAGTTGCGCAGAGTCCATTGCTGCCCACCATTGTCGGTGTAGAGAACAGTTCGATCATCGCCAACGCCCCACCCAACTGTTTCCGAGTGCAAAAACGTACCAAACATATTCTTCCCCGTTTGGTACTCTTTCCACGATACGCCACCGTCTCTACTGTAACGTAGCGAGCCTACCTTTCTGGTTTGACCATCGCAATCGAGACCGCTTGTTGGTAGTAGAATGGATCGTCCGGCTACTGAAATTTCCTCCGTCCAATACTTGGGACCAGTGTTGGAGAACTTCGTCCATGTACGACCGAAATCAAGCGTTCGCCAGAGTATCCCACTACTTACGGCCCACCCTGTACCATCTGCATATAAGAGTCCATCACTAAGACCGCTATTGGGCTCATTGCCGAAGAACACTGTCCAATTACGCCCACCATCACTTGTACGGTAGAACGCCTGCGTTCCATTGATACAGCCACCAACAAAGTACAATCCTACCCGATCATTTAGCCAGAAAGAGCCCCATCCCTTGTCTTGCACCATTGGAGTTGGAGTAATATCTCGCCATGTGGCCCCGCCGTCATCAGAGCGGAAGACCCCTCCCTGCCCTGAGACAAATCCCGTAGTAGGATTCAAAAACTGCACATACTCCAGAAACGCACCTGGTATCGTATTGCCTCTCCAGGTCTTACCTCCATCTGTGGTACGAACAACATGCCCTTCCATACTGCAAGCCCAGCCAAGGTCTGGATTAGACGGCAGGAAAAATACATCGAGGTAGTAACCACCATTAAAAGGGGCTGGTACAACAACTTCGCGCCATTGGGCATGCAGGTCCGCTAGCGTGACGAGACTCACGAGTACTATGATCAGATGCTTGAGTGCGATGGCTTTCATGTGCCTGAACTGAACGAACTAGGCATAAAATTGTTTGCGGAGCGAAATATAAAAAAAGGGGGCGCACAATCGTGCGCCCCCTTCTCCAGATGATAACTGGATTGACTTGCTTACTGACGTACTACGCTAACAACCCATGTGTTGCTGCCAGACGTTACTGCAACATTGTAAACGCCTGATGCAAGAGCTGTCATGTCGATCGATGTACCGAAAGCTGCACCTGATGCAACTTCGTTGATCGAAAGAACACGCTCACCAAGTGCGTTGGTAACATCAACGCGAACCGCACCCGTTAGTGCAAGTGTTGTTGTCAATGTCGCACGGCCGCTCGTTGGGTTCGGATAAACGCTCATGACAGACTCACCGGCTACGACGTCTTCGTTTACGCCTGTGAATACTACTTCGAATTCATCCGAAGTTGATGTGCAACCAGGAACCTTAACCGTAGCTGTGTAGACGCCAGGCATAGAAACCTTGTACTGGCTATCTGTAGCACCAACGATTTCCGCACCGCTGCGTGCCCACGTCCAGCCCGTTACGTTCGTTGCTGTTGTCTTGGCTGTTAGGACATCACCCTCACGTGAAATCATCGGCTTGCCAGGTGCATCATTTACAACAACCTTAACGGTTGCTGAGGCTACTGGGCAATTTGTTGCCTTGTCGATAACTGTTACGAAGTAGTCGCCTGCTTCTGTTACAGTGACTTCCTTGCCATTTCCACCATTAGACCACACATATGAGTTGAATCCATCATCAGCAATAAGCTTGACTGATCCGCCTGTGCAGAACGTTGTTGAACCAACAGCTGTGACGTTTGGCTTGATGACTGGTGGTGTCTTTACACCTACGGTGTCAGACTCACCAACACATCCAAAGATGTCAACTACAACGCAGTACACTGTGTCTGTAGCCTTCACCACGATTGTGCGGTCAGAGCCATAATTGCCACCAGCAAGTTGACCAAGCCATGTGTAAGAAGCATATCCTGCAGGAGCTGATATTACTACGCTATCGCCAGCGCAGAAGTTAGCATTGCCTGTAATAGTAAGCTTTGGACTTGGAGCTGGGTTAACCGTTACTTCTACTTCAGCTGAAGCGCCAGTACAACCGTTATTGTCGGCTACAGTAACTGTGTAGTTACCAGACTTTGTTGCTGTGATTGATTGCGTACTTTCACCACTTGACCAGCGATAAGCATTGAAGCCTGCTGGAGCTGTAAGAACAACCGAACCGCCTTCGCAGAATGTTGTTGGACCGCTGAGAGCGATTGTTGGCTGAGGTCCAGCAAGTACGTTCAGTGTAACAACATTTGATGCGTTTGAACATCCGTTACCATTTGTAACGATGCATGAATACTGACCCGACGTGCGCGCAACGATACAGCGAGCTGTTTCACCGGTGTTCCATACATAGCTTGTGAAGCCGATAGGTGCACAGATGGTGATGTCGCCTGTTGGGCAGAATGTTGTTGGACCAGATACAGTAAGTGTTGCTGTTGGAAGCGCATTAACTGTTACGCTGTATGCGTTAGAAACAGCACAACCAAACGTGTTTGTTTCTGTAACTGTAAGCGTTGCAGCTCCTGGGAGTGTCCATTCTACTGCAACATTTGGCGTGCCTTGACCGGCACGGATGAAGTTGCCGCCAGTGATTGTCCAGTTGTATGCATTGCCTGGAACACCAGTTGTGCTGTAGTTTTCAACCTTGTTTTGGCAAACAACTGCTTGACCAGTTACGGCTGGAGTTGGTAGTGGGTTTACTGTAACATTCAGTGAACCTGATGTTGCACATCCAAAGCTCGATGTGTGCGCAAGGACTACAGTACCGGTAGTTGGACCGCCACCGTTTGACCATTGAACTGTAATCGATGATGTTCCTTGGCCAGAAATGATCGTGCCACCGTTAACTGTCCAAGCATAAGAAATCGTACCGGAACCGGCCGTCTGAGTTGGAATGCTACTTGTGTACGTTACTGTGTTGTTTGTAGCAGGGTTCGTAGCAAGGTTGGTTGCACACACTACCGACGGGCCGCTAACTACTGGTGTAGGAGGCATCGGACGAACAATCGTGCTGATACCACTAGTTACTGCACATGTTCCAGCTGGAAGTACGTCGATAACGCCTTCTGTTACTTGAACGATACCGTTGTTCGTGTTGGGCCAGATTGGAGCAGTCCATGTTACGCGGACTGTACTAGCAGCTACCTGTGTGATGCTGCCACCGACTACTGACCAGCTATACGAGTTGCCGGTTACCTGAGCAGTTGTGTAATCATGCTGCGCATTTGAGCACGGATTCAGGTTACCAGTGATTACCGGAAGTGGCGTGCTGCAAATTTTAATTGAGTCAAGGTCTGTCGTGGCACAAACTGAACCAGGAACTGTCTCGCGGCATGCAACGGTACCAATACCTGCGTTACCCCACTGAACAGTGATGCCTACAGTGTTTTGACCTGAAAGAATAGTACCGCCAGTAACCGTCCATTGGAATACGTTGCCCGGTGTAGCGCCGACGCTGTACGAATGTGTCGAGCTAGCGCAAACAATGCCTGGACGGCGTGTTGCTGGGTTACCGTATCCTGTTCCAGACTGTATATTTGGTGTTGGTACCGGATTAACAATAACGGTTGCTGATGCCGTTGCGCTACAAACCCCGCCAACTGCAGTTTCTGTAACAGAAACTGTCGCGTTGCCAGTTTGGATCCAACGAACATTGATGAGGTTCGACCCCGGAGGCGTGCCACCGATGTTAACCCAGCTTCCTGCTGGAGATACAGACCATACGTAGTTGCTACCAGCAACTGCTGGAGTAGAGTAGGTTTGTTCCGAGTTAATGCACACAACGTTTGGACCACCAACAGCCGGAGTTGGCGTGCGGCTTACGGCAACGTCGATTGTTGCTGCCGTCACTGAGTTGTTGTTGTTGCGTGTGACCGTAAGAGTTTGGTTACCCTGATTCTGCCACTGAACAGTGATAGATGGTGTACCGTTACCAGTTACGAAGAAGCCACCAACAATCGTCCATGTGTATGACACACCACCACCAACACCAAGATTCTCAGTGTTGTACGTGATCTGTTGTCCTTCACAAGCTTGGTTAATGTTACCAGCTGGCGAGGCGCGATTAATCGTCTGTGCTGATACGTACGTCAGCGTACCGACGGTGAATAGAACCGCCATCAACACAGAACGGAGCCAAAAAGCACCAGTCTGACGTGAAGACGAGAACGCGGAATCGAATCGATTCATACGATCCTCCAAATAGAACGTTGAAATATTGTTATTCATGCTTTGTTATTCTTCTTCGAAATGTTTCCTACATAAAATGCACACGGTTGCCCATCGGGCATCCGCACATCTCCGCGAAAATATACCACCAACGGCTATCTGCCAAACCTATTACGATAGTAGTTAGGAGTGCAGAGATTCCTAAGGCATATACTTTTCAACAGGAATCACCAATCAAGTGCCGTGCCAAAAAAAACATTACTGACGTTTGCTGCGCATTTCAGCTACGAACTGCCATAGTTGCTCCACGAGCTCTTTAACGGCAAATCCTGATACTGATGAAACAACAGAGGCCTTGTACTTCTTAGCAAAGGGGCTACTCTGGATCTCATCAGTGAGTTCCGGACCCAGAATATCACCCTTTGTAATTCGCACAAGCCATGGTTTTTCAAGTAGTTGGGGAGAATGTGCACCCAGCTCAGCGCGCAAGACCTCTAAGTCGTGCTCGGGATCCAATGACTGCGCATCGATCAAGAAAAGGAGTACAGCTGTACGTTCTATATGACGCAAGAACTGTGTTCCAAGTCCCTTACCCTCGTGCGCACCCTCGATAAGTCCGGGTATATCGGCAATAGTAAAACTACGGTATTCACCGGCCCGTACCAGCCCCAGATTTGGCACAAGTGTTGTGAAGGGGTAAATCGCAATCTTTGGCTTTGCAGCAGATACGGCAGAAATAAATGTGCTCTTGCCCGCATTGGGGAAGCCAACCAATCCAACATCAGCTAAGAGCTTTAGCTCTAATTCAAGGGTTGCTTCCTCCCCCGGTGTTCCGGGGTCTGCCATTCGTGGGGCCTGATTTATTGATGTAACGAACTCAGAATTCCCGCGCCCGCCGCGTCCGCCGCGTGCCACGATGTATTGTTCTTCGTGCTCGGTCAGATCCGCGATTTGCTCACCTGTTTCGCGATCGCACACAACAGTTCCAACGGGCACCCGGATAACTGTATCGTTACCGCTTCTGCCAGTGCAATTACTCTTTCCTCCATGCGCGCCATTCTCTGCGTTATAATGACGCTGATATGTAAAGTCGAGCAAGGTGCCTAACTGCTTATCTGCCTTAACAACGACGTTGCCGCCATTGCCGCCGTTACCACCATCTGGCCCACCTTTGGGTACATACTTCTCACGGCGAAATGAAATGTGACCTGCCCCGCCATCACCGGCCTTGACCTGAATCCAGGCCGTGTCGATGAAATTCATGCAATACTCCTATGTAGCGCTTGTGCAAACTCCATCGCCACAGCACTGTCGGGATGAGTACCATTTTTTGCATAGAATCGGTCTACAACGCTAGCTGCCTCTTTCCACGTAGGGCACAGTAGAATTTCACGAACAAGTTCATTGAACATGTTGGCATTATCGTTGAAGATCTTGCGTATAACCTTCGAACGTGCTTCATCATCTAGCAGCTGGGCAAGTTTCTCGCGGCGCACCTGCAAGACATCAGCATCGGGACTGGTAGGCTCTGCTTCCGGAGCTTCCACACTTTCGTTCTGCTCTGCAGCAACAGAATCATGATAAATCACTGGCTCTACGTGTGGCTCTTGTACACCTTCATCGATTGTTGCTATAACCGCATCAATGACTTCCATGAACTTTGAGCGTGTCAAAGCCCGCAGCTCCTCACGATACAGCATGCGCTCGAGTGCCTGCGATAGTGGTACGGCCCCTTTGTCGTCGAGAAAGATGATAACGGCTTCGGTAGGCACTGTCTCAGGGGGCAAATCAGGATTCACATCCGAAAAGTACTGATACATCGGCTCGAGAAGCTGCACAAACTCTTCCTGCGATAGGTCAAGAATTGCGTCATTGTCAATCTTCTCGATAATGCGCTCAAACTCGACAACACTCAGGATCTCATTAACTGAGACGTCACCACGACCCGCAGCCCAGGTTCTGATACCCTCTAGCAAATAATCGTGATCACTGAGATAGCTCAACCGAAGTAGCACCTCATACAGGGGCTTGGTTGGCTCGCCCCGAAAGACAAACCATTTTAATGTTGTCCGCGGCCTACACAGAAAGTTCAACCGCGTCTTTGTAGCTGCTTCAATCGTGGCAAGAAGTTCTTCGTGGTCAAATCTTGCATGCTGCAGATACAATGTATCAAGACGTTCCAGTGCTTGTCGAACCTCGGATGCACTGTTGTCGAAACGAGGATTCGATGAACGAATCGCCCTCTCCTCATGCAACCACCATTGAACCTCTGCATTGAAGTACATCCTGTATGCTGGATGTATCTCTTGATTGGCTACAATGGTATGCAGGGCTGTATACGACTGACGCGACTCGAGCTGCTGCTCGAGCTGTTTGCGAACGCGTTCTAATTCCTTTTCAAACATGCTTTTCGTTTGTTCTTGCCGAATGAGCACAAGATACTGACTAGCCGTTCAACCGAACAATTCGGACAGCACAGTAGACAACCTGTCTAATCCTCGCAGCACTGCCGACGAAGCACTGGGATCGGGCGCAGAGTAAACCTTATCTAAACCAAGTCGGGCCGCTTCTGATAATCGTTGATCAAGGTACGGCACTCTTCGGATCTCACCGGTTAAGCCCAGCTCGCCTACAAATGCAATGCCCTGCGGTATTGCTCTGTCTAACACACTGCTAACTACGGCAGCAGCTACTCCAAGATCTATTGCTGGGTCTTGAACAGCAATACCCCCGGCCACATTTACGAAAACATCGCTTTGGCGCACCAGTATGCCCCCTCGCTTCTCCAGAATAGCCAGAATCATCTGCAAGCGTCGAGCATCATATCCCGTGCTTACGCGCTGTGGTTGAGAATACCCTGTAGGAGAAACAAGCGCCTGAACCTCGAGCAGCAGGGGCCGGGTACCCTCCATCACTGCAACAACAGCCGTTCCGGAATCATGCGTGCTGCGCTGCGAAAGCAACACCTCACTCGGATTCAGCACTTCGTGCAGTCCATCAGACCTCATGTCGAACACTCCGAGCTCATTCGTAGAGCCATAGCGGTTCTTGAGCGCACGTAGCACACGGTAGGAATACATGCCATCTCCTTCGAACTGCAGTACTGCGTCAACCATGTGCTCCAGAACCTTTGGTCCAGCAATCATCCCGTCTTTGGTTACGTGTCCGATGATAAACAAGGGAACACCAGAGCTCTTTGCAACCTTCGTCAACAATGCCGTACACTCACGCACCTGTGCAACGCTTCCGGCAGAAGACTCCAGCATTTCCGTAGTAATGGTCTGCACAGAATCAACAATTACAAAGGATGGCTTGTCGCGATTAATGATGGCCGCAATACGCTCTACATTTGTCTCAGCCGCCACGAGTACGTTGTGAACAGGCACGCCAAGACGTTCGGCGCGCTGACGCAGCTGAAACAAGCTTTCTTCACCGGTAACGTATAAGCATGGGGCTTGCAATGCCTGCAATGAGATGTTTGATGCTACCTGTAGCATGAGCGTGCTCTTACCCATTCCAGGATCGCCCCCTACCAGCACAACGCTGCCAGGGACAACTCCTCCACCAACTACTCTGTCGAGTTCAGACATACCTGTGGTGATTCGAACTGTGCCCTCATGTGAAACAGCATCAAGGCGCTGGGTCTGCACAGCTAGCGCACCCTTCGAAGCTATCTTTGACTGCGACTGCTCCACTTCTTCGACCATCGACTCCCAAGCACCACACCCGGGACACTTACCAACCCATTTGGGAGTTGAATGTCCACATGCTGAACAGCGATATAGGGTGCGTATCTTCATGGAGGTAAAAAGCCGAATGTTGTGTTATCAAAGCTAGGAAATGTTCGCCGCGTGAGCGCTACACCAACGATAGAACAGGCATATGAAGTATGCAGAATGGTAACGAAGACACATGCAAAGACCTTCTATGCTGCGTCTCATTTTATTTCGCCATCAAAGCGGGATGCGTGCTATGCTGTGTATGCGTTTTGTCGATACGTGGACGACCTAATAGACGTAGCAATGGAGCGCGGGGAGTTGTCACGCGAAGATGCCGTAGCACTCGTCGAGCATTGGCGCTCTGATGTTGCGGCATTATATGATAGCGCCGCACAACGAGATTCAACTGATCCAGCCTACAGAGACAGAGAAGATGTGTTGCGAGCCTGGGAGCACACCTTGCAGCAGTACCATATCCCCCGAAACCTGCCAAATGAGCTGATCGAGGGTGTACTGATGGACACCACGATCACGCGGTTTGCAACCTTCGACCACCTCAAGGAATACTGTTACAAAGTAGCCTCCGTAGTCGGACTGATGACGAGCGAGATTTTTGGCTACTCATCTCAGGACGCCCTTCCTCGAGCCGTTGACCTTGGCATTGCCATGCAACTCACAAACATCATTCGCGATGTGAAAGAGGATGCGGATAGGGGCAGGATTTACCTGTCACAAGAAGACATGCAAAGATTTGGTGTACGTGAAGAAGATGTGCTGCAGCACAGGATGACACCTGAACTACGCTCTCTACTGATAGAGTATGTACGACGTGCAGATGAATTCTACACCTCTGCAGACAAAGGAATTGCTCTTCTTCATCCAGATAGTATGCTCACCGTTCTGCTCATGAGTCGTAACTATCAGAAAATTTTACGCGTGGTAGAGAACATGAACTACGATGTCTTTTCTCGGCGTGCTAGCACGAGCATGCTAGCAAAACTCTTTGCCGTACCCTCAGCATTCGTAGAATCTCGTAGAATACGCAGACGCTCTCAAGCGTAATGGTATCGTGCAGATGTGATGGTGAAGTGGCCGTAATCAAAATCGCCCGTTTCAAGATTCCAAATAAAATCTACCTGTGTAGGAATCTTCACACCATCGAACTCTTTGTAACTCGAGCATACCATAGTAAAGCTTGCTTGCTCAAACCCACTTTTATGATCTCGATATTTATCTGAGGTTGTGATACGTTCGATTTCATTGTCTTGATTGAAATGGAACATGGCGCTAACCCTTGTTGGGCCATCAGTGATAACAGCCTTTGCTGTTGCGTCATCGATTGGCTCCCAACGCAGCGTCTTCGTAGGCAAGAAGGCTGTCGGTATCCATACAACCTCACTCAGCAAACGAAACAACATCGACGTATCTGTCTCCGGTCCATGAAGCTCTTGCGTTGTAAATGCACCAAGAAACTTGATGTGGCCATGGGCCTCTCCCTGCACATAACTTAGCTTGGCTGTTCGCCGAATACCACCTTTGTGTATCAATACAGCATCCCAAACCCAGCCAGGCTCCATCCCTGAGATAATCTCACGAGCCTTAACACGAAACCAGGGGCGTTCTGGACCATGTCGAAACGTAGCGCGCTGCTCAAGGACTGCATATCGAATGGCTGGATGATTTTCACTGATTACATGCAGCAGATATCTCTGTACAGGTGCAGGCAAGGACGTAATCTGCTCACGAGAAAAACTCGGCAGACTCTCTTTGCTGATGGTCTTAATCAGTTTCCGTTTATATCTCGAGACAAACACACGGGAAACAAGTGCGCTACCCAGCACCAACACAAGAAGCGTTGCTGCTCCACCCAAGATGATATAAAGGAGTTTGTCCATAATCTTCTACGAAGATCGCCGTAGTTCCCAAGCCGCTATTTTGCTCGACGCCGAAGTTACCAACTGCGACGCAGCAATAGCAAGTACAAGAAGTGGCACTACCTTAAACATACCTCGACGCAGTGTCTGCTCTACAATGGCAGCACTAAAGATTGTTCCTGCGAGCCACAAACCAAGCATAACCGCAGCAATCCACGTACTCAATATCACAGAGAAAGTCCGCCGATAGGCTACCACGTTAGCAAACATCACAGCACCAAACAGCCAAACGATTATTCCCCAGAGATCAACTCGTAAGACAACATTCGTACACGTAAGTACTATCACGTCCCAGAATCGACCAAAACTAAATCCAACCAACTGATCTGCACTTGAAGGTCTTACCGGTAAATAGACGTTGAAGAACAGTACATGCCACAAGGCAAACGTGATAAAACTCACACCAATGATTGTGGCCACCATTCTCATAGCCTTAACAGATCCAAAGGCGTTCTTCAACCGCATAAACGTGAGTCCACAACCAAGAACAATCAACAAGGGGGCTTCTGTCCGCGACCACGCAGCTGCCGCAAAGAATACTGCACTCGACCAGATCATTGGTGCAATGGACCGCTCAGCCCCATTCCAAAACAGATATACTCCGCAAACAATGAACACTGCATTTACATAATCAGTCTGTAACAGATATGTGTATCCAAACATTTCAGGTGTGAGCAGAAATAGCAAGTACAGCACCGAGGCTACAGTGGGGTGAACGAGTTGTCGTAGTGCAGCCCACATGAAGATTGAGAACAACACAGCAACAATGCCAACCCATACTTGATTGTGCGTAAAGCCAATAAGCTTCATGATCACCTGCATAAGCATGGTGAAGGGGGCGTAGAATGGCTGGTTTGATAGCTGCCCCTGAAGCGATGGGTGTGTAAAGACTTGATTAACAATCGTATGGTCTACTACCGTATACGTAGCTACGAGATCAATACCCGCCATTGCATCAAATGGTGTTACGGGCCAATAGAAACTGGCCCACATGATCATGTAAAAAATATATCCAGAGAATCCTATAACTGGAATGTCGTAGAGACCAATTCCTCTAGGTGGAATCGTACGCAGGTGGCGCACAAGATCGCGAGTAGTCTTCCACATCGGCAGGGTGCACAAAACACCCAAAATTGCTGAACGGAACATGCTGGTTGCCGTGAGTGGCACTCCGACAAGGTCGCATCCAAAGAACAGCATACTGTGAATAAACATGCCTGCGAATACCGACAATATCGCAGTAATAGTTTTCGTGGTTCTAAGCCCCAGAGCTCCCAGTACCGACCCGCCCATGATCAGATGCATTAGCAACACGAACGGCAAACCAAATTCGGATGGCATTACCTACTCCATTCATATTCGTGTATCAACGAGTCGATGTTGGTTTGTCCGCCGGGCCTGGTAATCCAGATAGAACTTGGTTCGAGCGCAATAAATGCATTCGCATGCTTCCTGCGCGCTGTATCTGTCCATGCAACCACATTCCGAAAACCGATCAACCATGTAAGAATCCGAGGGTCGGTCCAGGTAACTGCTGTTTCCATGTATCGCTTCGCATATGCTTGGGGCGGAAGTAACAATGTATCAGTTGGCCGAAGCTTGCTGTCTATATACTCTGCTACAGACAAATTGGCCATTTGGCGCATAAAGATGCGCTCGCGGATGCTACGGATTTTATTGAGCGAGTCTAGCTTAGATCTGTACAACTCAACACGAGACTCATACGATTGCGCATAGGGGTTATCATTGATGGCAGGGCCCAACAAGAGCAACAGTATGAACACAACGGCTGCAGTTAAGTATACAGCCGGGACTGAAAAAAAGGCTGGTCGTTCGGTGTTCATTGCGGCGATACGTCACTGCGCGCTAGCTAGCGCCTCCGCACCCCCAACAATTTCCAACATTTCTGTTGTAATCGCTGCTTGGCGTTCACGGTTATAAACAAGCTGCAGGGCGGTAATCAGTTCACGTGCGTTTGTCGTGGCATTTTCCATCGCCATACGACGGGCCGCATTTTCTGCTGCATTTGAATCAAGCAGGCCAGTCCAAATCTGCAGTTTGATATACATCGGAAGCAACGTGTTGAGTATCTCTCCCTGCGTAGGCTCATAGATGTAATCAACGTTGGAAGATGTTGACGCATCATTTGTGGTTGGAACGATCGGAAGAAGCTGCGTTGTGCGAACTTCCTGACGCATCACATTAACAAACTGGTTGCCAATGATCTCAACGTGATCGTAAACTCCACCAAGAAAACCATCTGTAACGATGTCTGCAATTTCTATTGCTGTAGAGTAATCAAGTTTTCCAAAGACATCGTTAAACTCTCGCACAACAGCGTCGGTACCCTTACGCGCTGCTGCAACAGACCTCTTGCCAACTGGTACGAGGTGTATCTGTGCCTTAGGGTACGCTGCCTTAAGCTCGGCAATGCGAGTGGATACAACACGAAGCATGTTTGTATTAAATGCCCCACACAAGCCACGATCCGAGCTGATAGCTACTATGGCAACATTGTTAATGCTCTTGCGTTGCTCAAAGAAAGGGTGCACATAATCGGCGTCGGCAGACGATAGATTCCCGAGGATCTTTTGCACTTGATTAGCAAAGGGGCGAGCAGCAGTGATGGCATCTTGGGCACGACGTAACTTCGCCGTAGCCACCATGCTCATAGCCTGGGTAATCTTCGATGTGTTTTTAACCGATGTTATTCGGTCACGTGTTTCGCGTAGCGTTGCCATCGTGCTTTCCGACTCTAAGCAATGAGATTCAACAATATGGCCACTCTTGTGTGAGATAGCCGTTTACATAGTCAGCAATTGTATTCTCGAGTTCTTCGAACGTGAATTCCGGCAACAATCGACGGAACGTTGCCATGTCTGCTTGCGTGTTGTTTTGATACTGCTTCGCCAACGACTCCGGCATATCAACATAGGTGATCGAAGCGCTTCGACCCATCGCAGAAAACACCGCGTTCATGAGGTCGTTCCATGTGCGAGCTTTGCCTGTTCCTACGTTCACAATCCCGCTGAGTGTTGGGTTGTTGAGCAGCTCTATCATAACGCTGCAGACATCCTTCACATAAACAAAGTCTCGCATCTGCCCACCATCTGCATAGGCTGGATCGTTGCTCTTGAAAAGCGTCACCGAGCCAGTAGCCAGGATTTGAGGAACAGCTTTGGAAACAAGGCTTGCCATCGAACCCTTGTGGTACTCATTCGGGCCAAACACATTAAAGAACTTAAGCCCTGCACAGGCCCCTTCCATGCCCTCGCTTCGAATCCACTGATCAAAAAGATGCTTGGAATAGCCATACATATTCAGCGGACGCAAATCCGTTTCCGTGTCTGCATACCCGCGGCTGCCGCTTCCATAGGTAGCAGCACTGCTGGCATAGATAAACCGAGCGTTATTCTCGAATGCGAACTGAGCTACGTCAACGCTGTACTGGTAATTGTTGTCGTAGAGGTAATCAGCATTTGTCTCCGTTGTTGCCGAACAGGCTCCCATATGGATAACTGCATCTGCATCTTCGATTTCGCCGATAGCCATGAGCTCTCGAAAATCTTCCTTGCTAACGATGTCAATGTACGTTTTACCAACTAGGTTCTTCCACTTCGTGCCAGAACCCAGTGAATCAACAATCAGCACATCTGTTCTGCCGATGGCATTTAATCGAGCAAGCATGCAGCTGCCGATAAACCCTGCTCCACCGGTCAGAATGATCATGGTTCGTCCTTACACTGTTGTTGCAAAGCGCTCAGTGAAGCTCGTTAGAGCGGCATTGAGTTTTGCTAGCACATCGTCTGTTAGAGCCTTGTGTACGCGCAAATCGTTGATGATGTCTGCCTGATTTGCATGAACAAAGTCCAACAGCTCAGACTCATAACGCTTGATGCTTTCAACAGGTAGCTCGTCCATGTAGCCATTCGACGCAGCATAGATTACAACAACCTGATCTTCTACTGTTACTGGCGAGTACTGAGGCTGTTTCATCACTTCGAGAAGGCGAGCGCCACGACGAAGCTGCTGTTGTGTTGTCTTGTCAAGATCCGATCCAAAACGAGCAAATGCCTCGAGAGCACGGAACTGAGCAAGGTCGAGCTTCAACGGCCCCGCAACCTTTTTCATAGCCTTGATTTGAGCATTACCACCCACACGAGATACAGAGATGCCAACGTTCAGAGCAGGACGTACGCCAGCGTTGAACAAGCTTGGCTCGAGATAAATCTGACCATCAGTAATGGAGATAACGTTCGTTGGGATATACGCAGATACGTCCCCTGCTTGTGTCTCAATAACTGGCAACGCGGTTAGAGATCCACCGCCAAGGTTGTCGCTAAGCTTTGCTGCGCGTTCTAGAAGGCGGCTGTGGAGATAAAATACGTCTCCAGGATATGCTTCACGTCCTGGTGGACGGCGAAGTAGCAGCGATACCTGGCGATATGCGGCGGCCTGCTTTGACAAGTCATCATAAATCACCAATGCATGACGTCCGTTATCACGGAAGTACTCACCCATCGAGCAACCGCTATACGGTGCAACGAACTGCAACGGAGCTGGGTCTGAAGCAGTTGCAGCCACAACAGTTGTGTACTCCATAGCCCCGTACTTTTCAAGCGTTGCAACAACATTGGCAACGGTCGAGCCCTTCTGACCGATAGCAACGTACACGCAATACACAGGCTTGATGCCCTGCTCATGTGCTTCTTTGGTGTGCGTGTACTTCTGGTTGATGATTGCATCGAGTGCAACAGTTGTCTTACCTGTTTGACGGTCTCCAATGATCAGCTCGCGCTGTCCGCGACCGATAGGGATCAGAGCATCGATCGCCTTGATACCCGTTTGAAGGGGCTCGGTAACCGGCTGGCGATCGATCACACCGAGTGCTTTACGCTCGATCGGATAGAATGCGGATTCTTTAATCGGCCCCTTACCATCCATTGGGCGCCCAAGTGGGTCTACCACGCGGCCCACGAGGCCATCGCCGACAGGAACCGAAGCGATGCGACCCGTACGGCGAACTTGATCGCCTTCCTTCACCAGCGAGTCGTCGCCGAAAAGAACTGCACCAACATTGTCTTCTTCAAGGTTGAGAACCATCCCGACAACGCCGTTCGGGAACTCAACAAGTTCAGAGGCCATCACATTTGTGAGACCATAGATACGAGCAACACCGTCTCCTACCTGAAGCACAGTGCCAACTTCATATACGTCTGTCTCCTTGTCGAATCCCGTTAACTGTCTACGGAGTATCGCGGAGATCTCATCTGGGCGAACATCAGCCATTCTGCTAATTCCTTGAGTATTGTTTCATTTATCGTTGTTGGTGTTTTATGCCGAGGCAAGCTTGTGCTTCAGCACGTGTAGTTGATGTCGTAGTGAACCGTCCTGGATTTGATCACCAATGCGGATTACCGCGCCACCCATGATGGCAGGATCAACCCTGTATGATGCGACAACCTTCTTACCCAGTTTCTTTCCGATTGATGTCTCGAGCGCTGAACGCTGGCTTGCCTCTATCTCTACTGCAGATGTAACCTCGATACGCTCGATCTTCTCGATGCCGTCCACAAGGGAACGAAACTGACCACTGATCTCGCGCCATAGATCCCCACGCCCCTTGTCGATAACAAGGTTGAAGAATTCAAGCATTTCAGGGGTAACAGTGCTTGCTAATGCTTCCTGGAGAACAGCCTTCTTAACTCTGTTTTCGATAACGGGGCTACGCAGCATGGATCGCAGGTCTCGCGAAGCTTCTGCAGTTGAACGCAATGTTTCAACATCACGTGCAACGGCCTCGAGAATGTTTTTGTCGACGGCAACGCTCAGCAGTGCCTTAGCGTAACGTCGAGAAATCTTGAGTGTAGACATGGTGGTTTAGTTCTTTGAGAGTTCGTTCACGTAATCATCGACGATACGCTTGTGATCGTCGCCCTGCAGGTTGCGACCAAGCAGCTTTTCTGTCGCATCCACAACAAGCGTAGATACTTCCGCGCGCAGTGCTTTGATTGCATCATCCTTTTGACGCTCTATCTCGCGTTGAGCTTCGGTAAGCTTCTGCTGCTTCACGTGCTCTGCCTCTTCTGCTGCCTTGCGGATAATCGACTCGGCTTGCACACGACCCTCCTTGATAATCTCCATCGTTTCGCGCTGCGCCTTGGCAATGCGCTCCTGATTGTCCTTGATCAGCTCTTGTGCCTCTCGATTTGCATTTTCAGCTGCAGTAATCGCATCGCGTATGGATGCTTCACGCGCTGCGATACCATCGCGCATTGGCTTCCAGCCGAACTTGCCAATAATCAAGGCAAAGATTGAGAAATTGATAAGGGTCCAGATGACTAGACCGGGCTCGAACTGCAAAAATGCTGGCATTGAAGTCTTCCGTCGAAACGAGGTTGAAACACTGTCACTTACCGATAACATCGGTCTTCGAGAGTTGCACGCAACACCCGAAGACCGACCCTGCAGGCAGGATCGGGTGATTTACATTACTGCTTAACAGCAAGAAGAATACATACAACGCCTGCCAAAAGCGCAACACCTTCGATAAGAGCTGCACCAATGATCATCGTTGTGCGGATATCTCCAGCGTTCTCTGGCTGACGGCTGCTCGCTTCAAGAGCTGCCGCTGCAAGACGACCGATACCGGTGCCTACACCAAATACTGTGATTCCGAGTCCGATGCCTGCTGAAAGCCAAGCAAAAGCAACTGATCCTATTTGTGCTTCCATGTGATACCCTTCCAAATGAAGTAATTGTGAATAATGTGATTGATTCCGACGTAGTAAGCGATTAATGTGATGCCGCATGGTCATGATGATGGTCGTGCGCGGCATGATCACCTAGCGCAAGACCAACGAACACTGCCGAGAGCATCGTAAAGATGTAGGCCTGCAAGAATGCAACAAGCAGTTCAAGCAGATAGATGAACACCGAGAACAATACGCTGATCGGTGCAACACCCCAACCAACAACCTCCCCCATTTCCTGCGCAAAGAAAAAGATCAGTCCAACAAGCGAGAGAAGAACGATGTGTCCGGCAGTCATGTTCGCAAACAAACGGATCATCAACGCAAAAGGCTTTGTGATGATACCAACAACTTCAATCGGCACCATGATTGGAGAGATATAAACAGGTGCCCCTCCCAAGAGGTGCTTAAACCATGAGCCCACTCCAGCATCCTTGAATGCTATGTAGTTCACTACCAACAGCGTTGTTGTAGCAAGTGCCATCGTTACCGGGAGAGCGCCTGTAGCTGCGTGAGCGCCCGGCAGCAGGGATATCAGGTTGAGCGTGAGAATAAAGAAAAACAGACTCAACATGTATGGCATCAGGCGCATTGCACGCTTATCAGTGCCAACATTGGGACGTACAATCTGGTCGTGCACGTAAAGCACTACTGATTCGACCACATTCTGTATTCCACGAGGAGCGCTGATTGGGTTCTTCTTGTATCGACCGCGTGCTACAGCAAAGACGATCGTCACAATGATCATCGCAATCCACTGATAGGCCACGAAGTTCGTAACCGAGAGGTCGAGCTTGGGTCCGGCAGGAGCGCCACCAGCATCCTGCATCGTTGTACTCACTATATGGTGAGGAGCTGCCGGATGGTGCATTGTATACTCCCCCGACTCTTCCATCGCATGCAGATTGGGGTACACATGAAGCGAGTTATACTGATCGACCAATACAACGGGCAGGATCTCGAACTTCCCAAAGAAGATATCCAATTCATGGTGGTCACCAAGCTTATCGAGCAGCTTGTTAAAGGTGAACTTGTCGGACGCTTCCGCAGTTGCTCCGTGAGCACCTGCAGCGTGCGCTGTGTCGTGGTGCGCCGCAGTTGCTGTCGTTGCTGAGTCGTGGTTTGCCGCTGGCTCTGTGCTCATCCAATGAAACCTAATTCGTTAAATTCTTTTTTTTTATTCGGTCTCTTCACGTTCTGTAGCTGAAACTGCTTTTGCTTTTCCGTAGAGGAGTGAAAAAAAAACACCTCTACCATAAGGGTAACAAATGCAGAAATCGAAAACGTGAGTGCAAATACTAAATTATGCAGTTCAACCACAGCCAATCCTACGTATGCCAGTGCTACAACAATTACTCCGCGAGCTGCCAAACTCCCAAAAATCATTGCCATGAATACATTCATCTCTTTCGTAGATGCCTTCTTAGCAATCACGTAGCCAACGAGTGAGTTGGAGACGCTGATTGCTAACGCAATAATTACCGCTACGAATGGATTCTTAACATCCACGTGTTGCTACTGCCTTCCGTTGTGTGTACCGTCTTCACGTTGAGAACTCTTCGCCAGACGCTGAACAGTTCGAAAAAACTGTGTCATCCCAACCACGCTGCCAAAAACTACTCCACTCAACACTCCAACCGGCGAAGATCCAAGTTGTATGTCCGCCCAATATCCAACAGCTCCGCAAACAAGCACCGTACTGGCAAGCTGAACGCCTAAACTCAGATACGGAGCAACCTGCTGCATGGCAGATGTTTTGGACTGCACGTGGGGTACCCCATCGAAAAAACGTGCGCAAAAATAGGTCGTAAGCGCTTAATAGCCCAATTCACGAAGCGTATTGATAACAGCTTCGCCATAGATATTTACACTCTCGCCATACCAAGCGCCATCTGGAACAAATCGCAGTGCGCCGTATGTGGATGGATCAAGGGGCTCAACAGCACTGGTAGCAATCAAACTGCGCTCGTCAGGACGGAACTCATTGTCATAGTCCGTAACGGCTATAGCGCACCCAAACTCCACAGGTGTTTTGATATCCACAGGGGCTTGCTGATACCCTAACAGAGCGAACGGGATGCGAATCTTAACGATATAGCCACCACGACGCTTCGCAGAAACAACCCTAAGTTGTTTCTTGGCATTGAGTTGCGCTGGATCTAAGTCGTCCGTTGTCTTGATAAAGACCTTTGGCAAGTTGTCTCCAAAATCACCAAGTCGTATGGAAAACGTATACAGGCCAGAGTCTGAAGTTCGTCGCAGCACTACGTCGTCTTTGTCGATACTCTCGATATACCGTGACCTCTGCTGCTCCTGTTGAGGGAAAACATCAAACAACAATTCAACCTGATCTGCTATACAGGTATCGCACCAACCGGTTACAATGTTTGAGTCTCTGACATGTATACGAGCATACAAATAGTCGTCGTCGTAAACCATTCTGGCTGTAAAGGAGGCATCCGACTCGCCCGACCACCAGTAAGCTCCCTCAGGAACATAATCTGTACTTTGCACCAACACTTCGGGCACATAGCCGGCATAGACTTGTCTGCTTCTGCTGTAACAGGGAATCGTGAGAAACTCCGTGGAGAAGATTTCCTCGTCTCTCTTGTTGGCTAGCTTCTCACGTGTAATCAAACTCTGAAACGACCGAAAGCTCTCGTGTTGCAATCCCTCGATCCTATCGCTCACAAATTCATCAACAAGAACAACAGCCCCCTCTGTAAAGCGGTATCCACGAATTGTCCAGTCCTCCGCTTTGCGTTTTCGTGTAACGTAACACGCAACATCCTTGATCACTACTCCTACCTCAAGAGGCAACTCAACGTATTGGAACGGCATCCGAGATACGGGCACGAGATACCCCTCCACATCTGCAAACATGTATACAATGCATTCACGCTTGCGATTGCCGAGTACCTGGACAGACAAAGCCAAGTCATAGTATCCATCACCACTAAAATCACCTACATCCCAGCCCCAGATCCTATAGCTGGATCCTTGTGGCATAGCCATACGTACGTCGCCCAGCAAATCCTCTGCAAAGTAGGGGTCTGCCCTGCGCGTGAACTCGTCAAAGTCCATCCCTGCCTGGGCCTGCATACCAGACGGACACACGAAAACACACACTGCAACAGCAGCAATTATGCGGACAAGAGTTTTCACAAGGGGCTTACTTGGCAGCAGCAGAATCCAATATCGTATCACGAACTTCAATGTGGCTAGCCTTAAGGCGAGCACCAAACTGCGCAACAACCTGTGCTGAGGCATATGATGCAAGCCTAGCTGCATGCTCTGGGTGATGTCCATGAAGTACACCATACAAAAATGCTCCAGCATACATATCACCTGCACCCGTTGCATCCACGGCATCTACTGCATAGGCCGGAACACTTGCCTCGATTCCATTCCATGCAACCCGGGATCCCTGCGGCCCCTTGGTAACAACAACATGAGAAAAATCAGAGGCGAGCTTACGGAATGCTTCATCAGCATGGTGCTCTTGCGTTAGTGCCGAGGCCTCGCGCTCGTTTGCAAATACGAGATCAGTGCGCTTCAATACATCACGCAGCTTGTCGCCAAAGACATCTACAATAAACCCATCAGAACAACTTACCGCCACATTGGTATGGTGCTTCTTCGCATAAAACAGCGCCATATCTACAGCTTCGGTGCCATTGTCATCGGTTAGCTTATAGCCCTCGATATAGAGCCATTGACTCTGGGCAATGAGATCTTCCTGAACATGATCCCGACTGAAGTGTTGATTCACTGCCAGCGTTGTATTAAGTGTACGCTCACTATCCGCAGTGATGAGCACCAAACAGGACCCGGTTGCTGCACCAGGTACAACCTCTGCGGAGAGAACAATGCCCATGTCTCGAAACTCTGATGCGTAGAACTCACCATAGTGATCAGCACCGAGAATGGACTTGTATGCAGCTTGACCTCCAAACTGCGCAAAGGCAATAACAGTGTTGGCAGCCGAGCCGCCACTGCATCGATGCGCATCTCGCGATCCTAGAGCACGGATCATCTCGTGCTGCCTCTCTGCATCCGTAAGGGTCATAGCCCCCTTATCAACACCGAATGATTTCAGCTCGTCTTCGGTTACTTTGTACTCTATGTCCACAAGAGCGTTGCCAAGACCCGTTAGCAGGATTCGTTTCATATATCTATTCCCGACTCTCTCATGATTGTCTCACAAAGCTCTCCAAACTCAATACCCATCTGGCGCGCGGCCATTGGCACGAGACTTGTCTCGGTAAACCCTGGAATCGTGTTTACCTCTAGGCATACCGGAATCATATCTTCTGTAAGTCGGAAGTCTACGCGGCTATATGCTCTGCAACCAAGCACCTGATGCGCAGCAACGGCTAGGTTCTTTACGTGCTCCTGCACTTCTTCGGTAAGATCTGCAGGACAGTGGTACTCCGTACGACCCTTTGTGTACTTGTTTTCAAAGTCGTAATAGCCGTCCTTTGGCTCGATCTCTATGATCGGCAAGGCCTGATCGCCCATTACCGGCACGGTTAGCTCGCGTCCCGGAATGAAGCGTTCTATAAGGACTGTGGACGAAAATGAACCTGCTAGAGCCACAGCTAATGACAAATCATCATACGTAGGTGAGTGCAGAATGGTCATCCCCACGGTAGAACCCTGATCGTTTGGTTTTACCACTAGCCCACCCTTGATCTCCTCGATGATTGAATCCATCAACTCTACATCCGAGTATTGTTCAGGTGTAACCGTAACCCAAGCGGCCGTTGGAATTCCAGCTGTTTGAAACAGCATCTTTGATAGCCCCTTGTCCATGGCTGTAGCACTTGCCAACATCTGGCTACCCGTGTAGGGAATGCCACGCATATCTAGTAATGACTGCACGTAACCGTCTTCCCCGAACTGGCCATGCAGCAAAATGAATACTGCATCCACGTTATCGAGATGTGACGAGGTAATACATGCCAGCAACTGTTCAGGAGAAAACTGGGCCCTCTCCTCATCGGTAACTTCCCTTGGTGTTGCCGCATGAAGCTCAACATCGGTAAGGGGCTCGCCTGCACCGCGATAGGGATCAAGTGCAATTACTGTGTGGCCTCGCTCACGCAATGCAAATACCGCTGCGCGGCCACTTAACAGTGATATATTTCTCTCGGGACTAAGTCCACCAAGGAGTACTGCAATCTTCATTACGTTGATGCTTGTTGATGTAGTTGACGTAGAAACTTCACATCCTCCCATGTGTGCTTTTTCCACTCTGGGTTGCGCAAGAGTGCGGCAGGATGATATGTTACAATTGTGCGTATGCCGTGATAATCATGAATCTTTCCACGAAGCTGCGACATACTTTCGTTGTTCTTGAGCAGTGTGTTGGCTGCCGTCAGTCCCAGAGCGAGTATAAACTTCGGCTGTATGAGTTCTATCTGCTTCCAGAGGTAGGGCTCGCATTGGTCCGTTTCTGAAGCCAGCGGCCTACGGTTGTTGGGAGGTCTACATTTCAGGATGTTGCAGATAAACACCGCTTCACGCGGAAGCTCGATGGACTCTAAGATTTTTGTCAAGAGCCGACCAGCCCGACCAACAAATGGCAAGCCTTGTTCATCTTCATCTGCACCAGGTGCTTCGCCAATCACCATGATATCTGCATTGGGGTTGCCACTGCCGAAGACGAACTTGGTTCGTGTTGCACCGAGTGGACATTTCATGCACTCACAGATCTCGGTCTGAAATTGCTCAAGTGTTGTCACGTTGCTATAGCCTTCTGGTGCTGCATTGACGATAGGAGCCTGAGCAGCCTCTGCGTGGTTGGGTAGATTGTCCTCATCGAGAGGCTCGGCAGGGGGCAAACTACGAACAGGACGCTGTACGTGGTCAACGTACAACGTCCTGCCAAACATTTGCTCTTGCTGACGAAGATATCGTAGAAGCTCGGTTCTTGGATCTACCATGCTTCTCGCTTACTCTTCATGTGCTTCTGCTTCTTCTGGTTCTTCGAGAGTCTCGCCCGCTTTCGACTTAACAGCAGTGAACACAATGGTGTTTGACTTCTTGTCGAGCTTACCCTTGATGATGCTGCCGTCTGTAAAGCCCCCTCGAAGCATATCCTCTGCAATTGGATCTTCTACAAGTCGCTGAATCGTTCGGCGAAGTGGTCGTGCGCCATACTTTTCGTCAAAGCCCTTCTCGGCCAGGAACTCCTTAGCGGACTTTGCTACACCTAGTGTGATGTTTCGCGTTGACAGGCGCTTGACCAGGCTCTTGAGTTGAAGGTCGATGATGCGAACCATGTGCTCTTTCTTGAGCGTCTGGAATATCACATACTCGTCGATCCGATTGAGGAATTCAGGATTGAAGAGCCGCTTCATCGTTTCTTCAACCGTTGACTTCATGTTTTGATAGTCATCGGCAGCAGCGTCTGATGTAAAACCGATCTTTCCACCGGCCTTCACATCTCGCATACCAACGTTGGACGTCATGATGATGATGGTGTTCTTAAAATCAATCCGACGTCCGAGACCATCAGTCAACTGTCCATCATCGAATACTTGCAGGAGAATGTTAAACACATCTGGATGTGCCTTTTCGACCTCGTCAAGCAATACGATTGAATATGGCTTGCGCCTAACCTTTTCTGTTAGCTGTCCGCCTTCTTCATAGCCCACATATCCAGGTGGTGCGCCCACAAGACGAGATACGGAGAACTTCTCCATGTACTCGCTCATATCAATTCTGATCAGGGCGTCTTCACTATCGAACATGTAACGCGCAAGTGCCTTTGCAAGCTCGGTCTTTCCAACACCAGTTGGACCTAAGAACATAAATGATCCAATCGGACGCGATGGGTCTTTTAGTCCAGCACGAGCTCTTCGTATCGCCTTGGCTAGGTGTTCAACGGCTTCGTCCTGACCAATAACCTGAGACTTAAGCTCATCGGCCATCTTCAAGAGTTTTGCCGTTTCTCCCTCTGCAATTCTGTTTACCGGAATTCCGGTCATCATCGCAATCACATCGGCAACATCTTCTTCGGTAACATCGTAAGCAACATCCGTAGCATTGGATTCCCACTGCTCCTTCACTTGCTCGAGTTCTGTAAGGTGCTGCTTCTCAAGATCGCGCAAACGAGCGGCCTCTTCGAAATTTTGCGACTTCACAACCTGATTCTTCTGCAGGCGCACCTCCTCGATTTTTGCCTCGAGTTCAAGCACCTCTTTGGGAACATGAATGTGAGCCAGATGCACGCGAGCACCTGCTTCATCCATCACATCTAGGGCTTTATCGGGTAAAAATCTATCTGTGATATACCTGTCTGCCATCATAACGCATGCATGCACAGACTCGTCTGTAAACCGCACACCATGATGCTTTTCATAACGATCGCGAACGTTCGTCAGAATCTGAATTGTTTCTTCTGCAGTTGGTGGCTCTACAAGAATCTTTTGGAATCGCCTATCGAGTGCGCCATCCTTCTCAATAAACTGGCGGTACTCATCCAGAGTAGTTGCACCGATGCATTGGATGTCTCCACGAGCAAGTGCAGGCTTAAACATGTTTGAGGCATCCAGCGAGCCACTTGCTCCACCGGCACCTACAATCGTGTGTAACTCATCGATAAACAGTATCACGTCTTTAGCCTTTTCAAGCTCAGACATCACCGCCTTCATGCGCTCTTCGAACTGCCCCCTGTACTTCGTTCCTGCCACAAGTGCGGCAAGGTCCAGGGTTACAATGCGCTTATCGAACAGCACACGAGAAACTTTTTTATCAATGATGCGAATTGCCAACCCTTCGATGATGGCCGTCTTACCAACACCGGGTTCGCCGATGAGTACTGGATTGTTTTTCTTCCTTCTTGAGAGCACCTGTGCGACACGCTCGATTTCCTTCTCGCGGCCAATAACAGGGTCTAACTTACCTTCTACCGCAAGCTTTGTGAGATCACGCCCAAAATTGTCCAACACTGGGGTCTTGGCCTTTTCCAATGCTGGTTTTGACTTACCCGTGGCGGAGGAGGATGCTGCCCTCTCAGGACGCTGTGGGGCCGGGGTTGACTTGCCACTTAGGTAGGCATCTAGTTCTTTACGAACGCTGTCGTAATTAACGGTGAACTGCCCTAGAATCTGCGCTGCGATGTTGTCCTCATCACGCAGTAACGAAAGCAGCAAATGCTCGGTACCGATTACATCAGCTTTGTAAAGCTTTGCCTCGAGATAGGTGATCTTGAGAACTTTCTCAGCCTGCTTGGTCAGCGGGATGTTGCCGATCGTAAGTGGCCCACTCATAGTGCGGACCGTATCTTCGATTGCCCGTTTGAGTTTGCTCAGATCAACGCCAAGATTTCGAAGAATCTTGATGCCTATGCCTTCGCCTTCACGGATTATGCCAAGCAGGAGGTGCTCGGTACCGATGTAGTCGTGTCCGAGGCGCAATGCCTCCTCACGGCTGAGGCGTATAACGTCTTGAACACGATTTGAAAAATTGCCTTCCATGGCCGAGATCCTCGTTGAACGTGATGATGGTTACTCAAAGACGAACAACCAGCCGTTCTGTTACTTGCAGAAATATACCACGTCAATCCGACGGCCTCGATGGGAGATTATTCACATCCACTCAATCCATCAAATCCTTCACCACTCCTATTCGAGCTACCAATTGCGGCAATGTTACAACCTTAGGCGTCTTGGCTATGGGAACAGACTTCTGAGCTGCAGAGCCCTTTTGCTTGCCCGCTTTGGCCACTGGCTCGGAAGATACCGCGACAGCTGGCTGAATCTGCTGGACAGGGGATGCTTCGTATATATAACGCAGGCGTACATCGCCGTTCTTCACAGGGCGAAGACGCGCCTTTAGCGTATCAATTCTCTCCTGTACTAGCGCCTTATTAGGATCTTCTGGATTTGCCTGGCGCACAGGCTCAGTGGGAAGGGGCTGACCCTTTTTCACTTTTTTACAGGCTTTTGCCCACGCATCATGTTCTTTCCTATACGCAGCATCTACGGCAGCGATTGCTGCTGCAAACTTGTCTTCATCTGCGGCTAGAGTTAGTACAATGTTCATCGACTGATTTGTCTTCATCAGTGCAGACAACTCTTCAAGCGTTTTTAGGCCCTGGGGCGTGAGCGACGCTGTGTTCTTGGAGAACATACCAGACGACTGCAGCACCTCTGCACCCTGCACGAGAGACTTGACGGTAATATCACGTTTAATGATCTTAAACTTCTCTGATGCAGGTATATCAATGGTTTCTTCCTTACGATAGACATTGTATCCAGTAATGGCAACCTTGTGTGGTCCCGACTCTGCAAGAGTCTGGAGATACGATCCATCCTTTGAGTTCGAATTGATTGAAATGCGTTTCCCCGAAGGCGTAAAAATGTAGATCTTCACTCCAACAGGCGCCCCTGTTGTCTCATCACGAATTAAACCTTCAAGATTCATATTCGCTTGCTGAGCAAGGCTGGCAACAGCACCTGATATGATTACCGATACAACGAGCAACATGTTGATCATTCGTGTACTTGCAGTCACGTACTACCCCTTTGTTGAATTCAAAAAAGATGCAATGCCGTTTTTGCAGTCATCTGTCTGACGTGCAAGAGCATTCATAACTGTAGCATATTCAAGACCTGCATCAAGCGACATGCCATGCACGGCATTGAGCATATGCTTTGTAAGCCCCATGGCTGAGAAGCTATTCCTAGCTAGTCGAGCTGCCAGTGAATACACCTCTGACTCTAATGCCTCATCGTCTACTACATGTGTAATCATGTGTAATCTGTGTGCCTCTTCTGCGGAGATATTCTCTGCACTCAGAAGAAGTCTGCGCGCCTGTGCGTCGCCAATCTTTCGAACCAGATAGACAAGCACAATTGCCGGTATAAAGCCAATTCGTACCTCTGAATATCCGAACTGCGCCTTTGAACGGCCAGCAAGAATAAAGTCGCATACTGTTGCCAGACCGCAGCCACCCGCAATTGCAGGGCCATGCACCATGGCTATAACAGGCTTGGGGCATTCAACAATCGACTGCAACATGTTTTTCAATGCTGTAGAGTCTTCTACATTCTGCGTTGGCGATAGCTCTGATACCTTCTGCAGATAGGCTAAATCTGCACCAGCACAGAATGCACTGCCAGCACCTCGCAAAACAATCACTCGAACTGCATCGTCGGACGCACATTGCTGCATCGCCCCATGAAGTGCAGCTATCAGCTCGGTGCTCAGAGAATTACGTTTCTCAGCTCTGTTGAGCAACAGCGTTGCAATTCCATCTGCAATTGTGGTGGTAAGCACATTCATGCGGGCAAAGATACGGTTCTTGTGACGTCTATTGAGCTACCTTTGAACTACCAATGTTCGGTGATGTGTCTCTACGTTATCAGAAACTGTAACGATGTAGACACCCTGGGCAAGAGGTGTGATATCAATAGGCACAACTGCACGTTCAGCAGGAACAGATCGTTCGTATGCACAAAGGGTGCGGCCATGAGCATCTGCGATGCCAATGACAACGTCGCTCTTCATCCCATCAACAGGAACATGAATGAATCCCGTTGCCGGATTCGGGAAGATTTCACGAATCGGCGCCAGAATCCATGGCGAATTTGTGTTTGCGTACACAGAATGCGCCTTGGTTCTTGCCAGTGCTGCTGCATTCAGCGTGGTGTCGATGGCTATCACAAGCTGAAAATTTCGAATATGCCCCGGTGGCAGAGGGCTTGTAAACCGCATACCAACAATTGTAGCTACATCATTTACACCACTGTATTTCGCCTCCTGTCCACGCAGAAGTGCACTCTTGCGCTTCCAAGGAAATCCGCCATAGGTCGACGTGTTATCCATACCATGAAGCACAGGTATTGCATCCGACCATGTTGATGTTACATACTGCGCTAGGAATGGACCCTCTGCGCTTGCACTGCGAACCATCTGCAGATCGGAGTCTGTGTATGTGCTGTTGTCGGCAGGCTGACGTCCAAGATCCCAGTCGCAAAACCACCCAATCGCAACGTCATGCAATGTTGAATCCGAAACATTGGTTAGGGTAACATCCATCACCAATAATGCACGCACTGAGTCGAGCGATACCCGTTGTTCGATCTGCACACCTATACGAAGCGAATCAGGAGCATAGATATCCTGGAGTATGCCGTACTCACTCTGCGGACGAACAAAATCTTTCATTGATCCAAAGTGATTGTTAATCCCTCGTTCTGCCCTGACATTGTCAACAACTTTATCATCAGCAGCTACGATCAGTCCGCCCTCATAGAGTTGACCGCAGTAGGTAAGGAAGGTCAAGCCTTCGCCCTGCCCACGCTGCAGATCAGTATTGCCTATTCGCCCCCTATCCCCGATACTTACCTTCATAGAGGCATTTGCTAGGGTGGTGTACGCTGGTGACGGGGTAACGGCGCACAACACCACCTGCTCAAAGGTTGCTCCAGCAGTATTCTTTCCACGCACAGTAACAACGGCATACGTGGCAGTGTCTGTTGCGCGCGTTACAACGAACTTTATCGCAGGTAACGCTATAGTTTCTCCATGCTGAGCCGGTAGATTTACATCAACGCTGGTATTGTGAAGGAGTTCGATTCCACGCGGACCAATTCCTGCTAGACGAATGCCGTCGATCTGTGTAATCATCATGGCAGACAGTTCATTTCGCACACGAAGAGTAACATCGATGGTATCGCCTACTGTCCAGCGTGCAGCGCCATTGGGCCCCCTAACCAGAGCAGTATCGAAAGCCAACGACACAAGATCGTTGGGATTGCCAAGGACCGCACCCAAAGCATCAACACGTCCACGCGGCAGCAGCAGCGGATCAACGGATGATGGTATCGACGCCCACGGTGCCGGCTTAGCAGTTGCACGCACAACTGCACAGGCCTCGAGCGGACCAAGCTCGGGATGCTTTGAGCGGACCAATGCTACTACACCTGAGACTATAGGAGCAGAGCCTGATGTACAACAAAACCCTGCGTAACCACCATCGTTAGCCGTACTCCAACTGCCATGTCCAGGGGCCATGATGTCTACATGTGGTCCATGACCCGACATCGGCACAACGTTGTCTGTGGCATCAACAACACCTACAGAAAACACACCACGATACGAAGCTGGAAAAAACGGTGTTGGCAAACCATGGTTCCCTGCTGCGGCAACAACAGCAGTGCCACGCGCTACAGCATATGCTACGATGTCTTCATCAATGCATGAGCGAGACTGCCCGCCCCATGAACAATTCACAACATCAATGCCGTTCGTGGCGCAGTACATAATAGATTCATACCCATACACAATACCCGTTGTTCCCTTAGGCATCGTACGCAACGGAAAGATCTTGCATGAGTTGGCAATTCCAGCAATCCCAATGTTGTTGTTCACTCGAGCACCACACGTGCCAGCAACACTCGTTCCATGGCCATTATCTGGGTTGTGGGCATTTGAATACCCAACTCCATCGTCTTTCGCCGAGAATGAGTATCCGTTGTAATCATCAATGTAGCCGTTGTTGTCATCGTCGGTATTGTTGTCTGGTATCTCCGACGTACGCACGAAGAGTGCGTCTTTGAGATCTTCGTGGTCCTGGCGCACGCCACTGTCGCTAATGCCAATAACCACGGAGTCTGAACCATCCTCGACATCCCACGCTTGCGTAGCCCGAATCAAGGATAGTAGGCCCTGCTTTGATGACTCTGGGTCGTTTGGCTCACCACATAGCTCCATTACACACCACGGCGCTGCGCATTCCACCGGACCGCAGCCAACACGGATGTTCTCAATCATACGCTCTGGTGTGATATCCTCCCTATCGAAGGCAACCACATAGGAGCGCAACAAACGATCCTCGATTTCTAATGCGCTGCTGATATCTGTAAGGCGATGCCCGAGACGTTGTGCATCCTGAGCTTGCAGTGATTGCCCATATGGCAGCACCTGGCGAACTATACGAAGGCCCATCTCGTGCAGCACAGCATCAGCCACTGGAGCATACGCGCGCGCTATCCGTACCTTGAGATGTCCGGCAACCACGGCGTCAGGACGTGAAGGGGGCTCGGCTGGCAAATAGCGCAATTGCGCACTCGCAATGGCAGCAGCCGTAAAAAAACAGATCCATGAATACACTGTGGGCATCAATTGCATACGAGCGTCTCGGAATGTAGGAGCGTGTTACCTGCTCCATAGAATGTAACGCGGTAGACTCCCCTGGCAAGAGTAGCAGTGTTCATATGAGCTTCACCTGCATTGAGCAGCGCACGCATCACTTCGCGTCCTGCTATGTCAAGAATTGCGCAACTCACAGCCCCATGATCATCAGCTACCCGAACATCTGCATTGGTTGGATTAGGATACAACAAGCTACGTATTGGTGATTGTTCACGTACAGATGTCGTTGCGTCGATTGCGTCACGTACCGCTCTGCGAGCATCGTCTGCAGATGCTCCAGCACCGATGACAACGCGAAACGACAGAGGTTTAGAGGCACTAACTTGTCCTGTTGTGAGCATCCCAACCGAGCCAGCTATGTCGCCTATGGCATCTGTCGCAATGCTAGTACCACTTGTTAGCAGGCGAATTCGATCAGCAGGTGTAAACCCGTCACCGTCGTCAACAATATCCTCTAAAAGCATACATGCGGTCTGAGCAACATATGACGCGTCAGAGCCTACAGCCGCAACACATACGGAGGCCGGAAAGGCGTCACGGCTTACCAGAAATGCCGCACTTTGTTGTCCGCGTAGAGATTCGGGAATGCATGTATAATCATGTACAATCCGATTATCAGATCCGCCTGAACCGAGGTCCCAATCAAAGACATATCCCAGACCAATGTTCTCCAGAACAGCTGCGTCCGTGCTTGGCCGCACCGTAACGTTCCATACTGTAGCGTGTGATGTTTGAGACGGGAAAACGCATTGCTGCTGCACTTCGATACCAATTGGCTGGAACGAAGCCGAGTCTGCAGCTATACACGTGGATCGATCTGGAAGACGTCCAAAAGGTTTTGATGCAATGAAATCCGATGTAAACGGCGGATCGTTTTTGTAGGCCGCAACCGAGACAGTGCCTTGCATTTGTGCAAACATTCCACCCGAGGCAAGCATCGTAAATGTTGGCTTAAAGCCAAAGCCATCTCCATACTTGGGATCGAAAGGGGCTGAGTACCCAACCATTCCGTCATCAGACATAGAATAGATCAACTTATCGTTTTCAAAACGGTACATCGTTGTAGGAGGTGAGATCATTACAACATCTCTGTCATCATACTTCTCACCGCTCATGATTAGACCCAAAACACATTCACCTGTGCCGATAGCATCAACGACTATCAAGATTGGCTGCATGGTCTTTACGCTGTTTCGTTGAATCAACCCAACTGTCTGTGCATCGTTAACGATGCGCAAAGACCACCCATTTAGGTCTTGAGTTATGAGCTGCGTCTCGAGGTTAACATCGGCCAGATAGTTCGTAAGGCGCAACACAAGCTCAATTGTGTCGCCGGCTCTGTACCGGGATTCTTCCGTATTTGCCCTGCGAACAGTTGTGCCAGTTACGCGAACTCCAGGACGTTGAAATGGCTCCGTTGTTAGCGCTTTTTCGGCGTTGATTCGACGTGGCCGAAAATCACTGATAGTCATATTCACGAATGAGATATCATCGGATGTCTGCCGAATATGCTCGGCTACCTGCTGAGGAGTCAAGGCGGGCCATTTGCCACGTACCAATCCTGCCAATCCTGCAGCAATGGGCGATGCAAAGGATGTACCTGCAACCCCAAACGAGGTGTAGCCTGTAGATACGTCCGTGGTATACGCTGAGTAGCCTGGTGCATAGACGTCTGCATTGACGCCCACACCACTTGTGTTGGTCACACGGTCGTCTACCGTTGTTTCACCGATGCCAAATACGCCGCGATAACCCGAAGGGAAGTTCACAAGCCGCCATGCAGCGTTTGGCTCATCTTCTCCATGATTCCCGCCTGATGCCACAACGAGAACATTACTTGCAAGGCAATAATCAATAACGGACTGATCAATCTGCGAGTATGGTTTAACCACACCCCAACTTGTGTTTACTACGGGCAAACCACGCGATGCACAGTAGATCAGTGATTGATAGCCAAACAGAATACCCCCTCCAGAACGCTTTGAGGTTTTCAATGGGAACATCTTACTCTTGTACCCAACTCCGGCTATTCCCTTGCCATTGTTTGTAGCAGCCGCAGCTAGACCTGCAACTTTTGTTCCGTGTCCGTAGGCTGTAATACTTGTCGTAGAGCCTGGTTTGGTACCATCTAGCTGGTATGCAAAATTGTAGCCGTTGTAATCATCGATGTAACCGTTGGCATCGTCATCAAGTCCGTTATCGGGAATCTCTTTGTCATTGATGGCAATATTTGGTCCAAGATCTTCATGATCCTGCTGAATTCCATCATCGCTGATCACAATAGTTACCGTCTCGGAACCTTGATACACTTCCCATGCTTGCTGGGCGCGGATGGTTTGCAAATGATACTGATTCGCAATTTCTGGGTCGTTAGGAATGCTGTTTACCTGGGCCACAAACCATGGTTCTGCAATCTCGAAACGATCAGCATACTTGGTGGTCAGAAGCGAAGCCATGTGAAAGGGGCTTGCAGGTCCAACGTATACAACAATGTATGTGCGGGTTAAGCGCTCCTCGGATGAGTATAAATCGTGTGCAGATGGAGGGCTTGCTTGCGCTTGTCGGGTTTCAGGATGAAAAAACCGCGTCCGCTCCGGCGCTAACAACTGCTCTACAATGGCGAATCCATTGGGCATCTGTTCTTGTGCGGTTTCTACATCTCGGGCGTGGAGCATCCGAACAAAAAGGTGTTGTTGGAGCACTTCGTACGAGCGCCCGTTGTGCCGAACGCTCATGGTAGCTAACTCTGCCTTGGCATGCATCCATGGGGCTAGCAGGAGACCTACGAGAAGAAAGTGGACAAGATGAGTGTAAGTACGTTTGTGCATGGCAGTTGGTTTTAGCAGATTGCCAGTTCGCAATGGCAAACCCTATGGCAGAAGAACAACGATATATCGTAACGGCCCGAAAATGGCGTCCACTTCGTTTTGAAGACGTCGTAGGACAGGAGCATATTACAACAACGCTGAAAAATGCCATAGCAAAACAGCGTGTCCACCATGCTTATCTGTTCACCGGACCACGCGGAGTCGGAAAAACTACCTGTGCCCGCATCTTGGCGCGCGCACTGAACTGCACCCAAAGCGTTGATTTTGAGCCATGTAACAGCTGCGCATCATGCACCGATATGCTAGACGGACGCAGTGTTGATATCATCGAGATCGACGGTGCATCGAACAACTCGGTTGAGGACGTGCGCAAGCTGCGGGATAGTGCCAAGTACGCCCCTGTTATTGGCAAGTACAAGATGTACATCATCGACGAAGTACACATGCTGTCAACGTCGGCGTTTAATGCACTACTGAAGACACTTGAAGAGCCCCCTCCACATCTCATTTTCGTATTTGCCACAACAGAGATCCACAAAGTTCCAGCAACCATTCTTAGCCGATGTCAGCGATTTGACTTCCGTAGAATGGAGATCGAGACAATCACGGGCCATCTGCGATACATTACAGCCAAAGAAGGTATCACGATAGACGAAGCATCATTGGTTGCTATCGCAAAGAAGGCAGACGGATCAATGAGAGACTCACAGTCTATCCTTGACCAAGTTGTTTCGTTTTGCGGAACAACTATTTCGTCGGCAGAAGTAAGTAATGCTCTTCACCTTATCGATACCGATTTCTACTTTGAGTTAAGCACCGCCATTACGCAGCACGACCTGCCGTCGATGTTCACTCATGCCCGTACAGTGGTGCAGCGCGGATACGACCTACAGGAATGTTTACTGGGCCTGCTCGAGCACTTCCGTAATATCCTTACGGTTATCACCACCGGCAACACCGAGCTGATAGAAGCTTCGAGCAGCGATCTAGACCGTTATGCAACAACCGCATCTGAGTTTACCAAAGCTGATGTGCTCCGCATCATGACGCTTATCACACAAGGCGAGTCGGTGCTTCGTCATAATCCGCCACAGCCACGCATTCGGTTTGAGTTTACACTGGTTCAACTTGCATCCATGGACTCCACCGTAGATCTTGGCAACGTGTTGGCCATGCTCAACGCTCCATCGATACCGGCGACGGTTCCGCCGAGAGCTTCCACACAGGTTGTAGGGGGCGTTGCGATGGCGCAGCCCATTCCGGTGCGACTAGGAACGCCGGTTATCATGAAGACGCAAGAGAAACCCGTTAGCTCCCTTTCGGCTGGCAACATTGCAAAGCAGTGGTCGAAGTGGATTGAGTCGCTCCCAGAACATCTAAGCTTTGTGCACAGTGCAGTAAAACAGAGCGTTCTTACTGTAGACATCACAGACGTTGGGATTGTGTTGCGTCCACAGGCAGAGATTATCTACCATCGCCTCGAAGACAAACTTCAGCAGCTCAAAGAGTATCTCACCGCTACATACGGAACGTCTATCGGGGTGAATCTCGTACGGCCACGTCAAAACGGCACATCGCAAGCCCCTTCCCAACCCAACACCCAACAGGGAACATCTGTGGCCGAGAGCACGTTTCCCGCAGCTCAGCACAGGGAGACATTGCTCCCGATTGAAGAAACTCTTGTAGAACTTTTTTCGGCGCGACGCGCAGCAGCGCCAAGGAAATAGCATGGCTCTAGCAGAAGGCAGTAAGGCACCGTCATTCAAGGCATCAACAGACGGCGCTGGCTCGGTATCGCTGGCCTCGTTAAAAGGCTCGTGGGTTGTTCTGTATTTCTATCCAAAGGATTCAACATCGGGATGCACGGCAGAAGCTTGCGATTTTCGTGATTCGATGTCGCGGCTTACCAAGTTGGGCGCTGCTGTTGTTGGTGTTAGTCCCGACAGTGTCAAGTCGCATGATAGCTTCAAAATAAAGTACGAGCTAAACTTTCCCCTCCTGGCTGATACAGAGAAACAGATATGTCAGGACTACGACGTCTGGAAAGAAAAGTCGATGTACGGTAAAAAGTACATGGGCGTTGAACGTACGACATATATTATCGACCCTAAGGGCAAAATCGTACGGGTGTACGAGAAGGTCAAGGTACCGGGTCATGTAGATAGTGTTCTTGCCACTCTGAAAGAGTTGCAAGGGTCTTCATGATAGACACCCATGCCCATATCGATACCGAGGCATTTGATGGAGATCGTGCAGAGGTTCTACAGCGGGCATTCGATTCCGGTGTCGAGGTAATCATTGTTCCAGATATCAAGCCTTCGGCAAGGCCTAACCTTCGGCAGATTGTAGACGTCACACCAGGACTATTCCGTGGGATCGGCATACACCCTCATCATGCCGGCGAAGTTGATGCCGAGGCACTCGACGTGGTAGAGGCCGACTGCCAGCAAAGCAAGGTGGTTGCCATTGGAGAAATTGGCTTAGACTACTATTATGACTTCTGCTCTCCTGACGTGCAGAAATTGTACTTTCGCGAGCAGCTATGCATAGCAAAGCGGCATGATCTTCCAGTAATAGTTCACAATCGTGATGCCGATCAGGACGTGCTGGATATCATCGACCAGGAACAAGACGGCACTCTTCGTGGCGTTCTGCATTGCTTTTCGAGCGATGTCGCTGTTCTTGATCGAGCCCTTTCACTAGGCATGCATGTATCGTTTACGGGCAACATCACGTTTAAGAAGTTCACACTACGCGACGTTGTTGAACGTGTGCCTACAGACAGATTTATGATCGAAACAGACTCACCTTACATGACACCAGTTCCTTACAGGGGCAAGCGTAACGAGCCAGCCTTTGTAAGGCTTGTAGCAGAGAAAATTGCGGAGATGCGTTCAATGACATTTGCAGAGATCCAATCAGCTAGCACAGCTACGGCCAAAAATCTATTTCGCTTAACTCTGTTTCTTGTGCTTGCTACACTAGCACTCGAAGCGCAGCCACGCGTACCAAACGAAGACGATTACGACCTCGATTCCGAATACGACTATGCTATGGATCAGTATTACGCTGATTCGGCAGCATACGTGCGACTTGTTAAACCGCGCGTCTTCGGCTTCGGCTTTACCACAGGCTCTAACACCGTTACAGAACGCAGAACATATCGTCAGCTCTTTTATCGTGGCCGTGGCGAGAATGTTCCCATGAGATGGCGCGATCTTGCGGAAGACACAGTTGCCTCGTTTTCATACCCGTCGCTTTCAACGTTTGGTGCATCTGTTGCCTATCAGCTCACACCACGCTTCCTGCTCGAGGGCACGTACCTGTACACAAAGAACGTAGGTGATCGCGCTGACTACAACCTGCCACCGATTGTGACAAACATCGCAGAGCTTTCGGTGTTGTATGCGCTTAACCCTTACAACAAGGTTAACTTTCTACCACAAACCGGCGTTTCATTCGCGCACACCAACGACGGCATTACGACCACGTCGCGATTTGGTGTTATTGCCGGTATCGGCGCTGGCGTAGCAATTCCAACGTCCTTCGGCATGTTCTACCCAATGGTGAACGTACGATTCGACTTTATCCTTGGAACGCAGACCGGCATGGTTACATCATCATATCCAGTGATTGACGCAGAGATCGGTTCGAAGTGGTTTAACCCTAATGGTTTACCACGTGACGAAGCTGTGCGTGCTGCTTTAGCCGACGGACGTATCCAGGAAGATCCCGCAAAACCTGGTGAAGGTGTTTACCTGCACAGATATGTAAATCCTGCAACTGGCAAGGCTGTACTTTCTCAAGAGATTGCAGACGTTACTACCATCTACGCTATACCTCGTCTAACTCTGCTCTATTATCCAAAGTGGTAAGATGACCACGATCCTTTCGGGAACAGCTCTTTCGCACGACCTAGCCATTATTAGGTCCCGCGACACACATGTTGATGTGTTCCGTGCCGCAGTGCATCGAATAGGACTCCACATTGCTGCCGAAACGCTCAAGTATCTGCCTTCCAAGCAGCACCACGTTGATACTCCACTTGAGACAACAACTGTTGACGTCATTGATGGCAACGTAGTTGTGGTACCAATTCTTCGTGCAGGCATGGGGCTTCTCGAGCCGTTTCTTGCATTGTGTCCAGGTGCTAGTGTTGGCTTCATCGGGCTTAAGCGCAACGAGGAAACACTTCAGCCAAATGAGTATTATCGAAATCTTCCACCATCAGACGCATCTACAACATTCATCGTTATCGATCCAATGCTGGCTACCGGTGGAAGTATGGTGGCTACGCTTGATCTGCTTCGCCCCCTACCGCATCAACGTTTGCTCGTTGCGTGTTTGATTGGTGCGCCAGAGGGTGTTCATGCCGTGGACGATGCACATCCCGATGCACACATCATTATTGCTGCATTGGACAGAGAGCTGAATGATGTGGGTTACATCGTGCCCGGACTGGGTGATGCCGGAGACAGACTCTTCGGCACAACATAACTCGGCTGGCCTCGTCAGATAGCAACGCACGTTTCTATTACGAGGCTATCATGAAGATCTTTCACTTTGGCGACCATGATGTTGCACGCACAGATATCATCAATGCGAACATTTCAAGCAGCTATGCCGATACGTTTCTCTTCGTAGACATTGAGTTGCAGTGTGAGGCTACGATTAGTCTCAATCAGGAAGACTCATTGATCTTTATGGAAGACTTTATGCAACAAGTGCGAGCAAAAAGCACTACGCACTAATGCCGTTGTCGAGATATTCTTGGACAGCGCCAACTAGTGCCCGAATATCCGACTCTGAGGTGTGCGCATGGACACTGAAGCGCAGGATGGGAGCATCCAACCAACGATGCACCACAACTTCGATACAGCGCTCATCATATAACCATGTCTTCATGGCATCAGTATCTGTATTGTCTGGCAGCATTACTGTGCCAAGCTGCAGCAGCGGGTCTTGTCCTGCCACAGAAATCGAACGCACGCCACCAATACTGCAAAGCATCTTAACGCCCTGCTGAGTTAACTCGCGGCACCTATTCTGCACAGACTCCCAGCTATTGCGCCGCATCCATTCAATAGCATAGGGAACTGTGAGAAAGGGGCTATGGTCGCGTGTGCCCAGAAATTCTTGCTCATCAACGAAGTAGCCATCCTTCGTTGTAGGAATATCCGACCCCCAGCTTACTACGAGTGGCTTCATTCGCTCTAGCCACTGATCACGCGCCCATAGGAACGCACTTCCTTTGGGTGTACACATCCACTTATGGCAGTTAGCTGTATAGATATCGCAACCAAGTGTTGAGAGGTCAAGTGGTATGTGCCCAGGCGAGTGCGAGCCATCAACAATTGTAATGATGTCATTCTCGCGTGCACGCTTGCACAGTTCTGCAACAGGAAGCTGCACACCTGTTGGTGAAGTGATGTGACTCAGGAAGAGTACGCGCGTCTTCGGTGTAACACCAGACCAAAGAAGCTCGAGCAGATCAGAAGAGTTTGGCACCGGAATAGGGATGTGCTGCTGTACATAAATCGCACCCTTGCTCACAGCATGAGCGTTCCATGCACGATTACAAGCCCCATACTCATGATCGTTAGAGAGGATTTCATCACCTGGCTGCAGCAGTTGGGCGATTGCATGTGCTGCAACATTGACGCCAAATGTTGAATTGGTAATGTACACGAGATTTGATGCCTTGGTGCCAACATAATCTGCCAACACTGTGCGTGCCTTCTGCATCTGGTGCATAAGCTCACGGAAGTACAATACTGGCTGTTGTTCTAGTTGCTCAATCCATCTGCGTTGCTCTTGGAGAAGCTCTTTAGGACAGGCACCAAACGACCCGTGGTTCAAGAATGTTATGTCTTCACGTAGGAGATAGTCTTGACGTGTAATCACCACGAACCTTAGTCTTGAATAACAATCTTAACAGAGCGGTTGGCAATGCGATCCATTGGCGTCGAGTTTTCACGTGCTTTCGACTGATATGTGCCTACCGTAATCCTGTCTTTGGGAATGCCACGAGTCAGCAATCGTTCGACCGCTGCGGCGGCCCGCTTCGATGCCAAGTCTGCATTTGACGCATCAGTACCAAGGTGATCTGTCGTTGCTATAAGCTCCACACCCTTACCAGCAGCTACTGCCGCCGATAGTTCGGCGAAGGCTTGTTCGTTGAAGCTTGCAATCGTAGAGCTGTTAAAATCGAAATAGCAGAGTGTTGCTGGCGATGGCCCATTGGCAGACTGTCCGACGGGTACTTGCGTAAATGCTGTACGTGGTGCAATATCCGTAGAGATGATTTGCTGTTCAGAAGAAGCTGACGTAGACTCAAATGCTACCTGCCCCCGAACAGTGATAGTCTTTCCTTGCTGCATAGAACGAATAGCTGCAGAGTCTGCAACTACTGTTTGCATTGCCCCCTCACCCTCGACACGCAACAGACGACCATCGATTGATGCTGTGATGTTTGAACTACAATTCGTATCGCATGTAACAATATGACCTACAGGAATGCGCAGTGGTGTTATACGTTCAATGCTATCTCGCGTGCGCTGAACACGAAAGATTTGTGCTGTGCCATTAACAAGAAACTGCACACTGCGATGCTCTTCTGCCAATTCAGGGTATTCAGCTGGAGTATGCTTGATAACTATCATTTCGAGCTGCTCGGCTGGTATACGCAGTAAGCGCATAACGTGTGACGCTCTCTCACGGGCAACCGCCTGCTCTTCGTCGTTGGCACAAGAACCAACAACAGTAAGCTTGACACCCGGATTCTGTATAGCATAGTCCGAAACGGCATTGACTACATCTTGCTGAAGCTGCGATGCAGGCTTCGCAACAGAGAGCACTTCGGTGCTATTCTTGGCAAAGAATAACACTGGTGCTGCATCTACATACTCCTTCGTGACGGCAACATTGATCACATTTGAGAGCTGCGCCGGCAACATTTCCGGAATCATGAGCTTGGATGACAACACCGGCGTTCTAGCCTGAACGATGGGCGGAGGTGGTGGTGGCGGAGGTGGTGGGGCAACCTGCTGCTTAGGCATACGATAATGCACATTGAAACCTGCGCGGACCGATGTTACTCCCCACTGTACTGCAGAGGTCAGATTCGTAAGGCCTATAAGTGCCTCTATTCGCGGCTCGATGGTTCGTTGCGCATCGAATTCAAACATATATCCAATGCCAAGCACTGTGGCGATAAAGGGGCTGGCAGCGTCTGGCAGATCTACCTCGTACACACCACGAACCTTACTGCCGTTTTCGAAGGTATAGTTCTCATCTGCCGGCTGAATCAACTCTTCCTTTTGCGTAAACCGCGCACTCATCGGAAACCCAGCATACATTCCAATCGAGGCTGTTATCTGAGATCCGGCAATCTTCTGCAGTTGCACATATGGCTCGATGCCAATTGTAGAGTACGTAAGATCAATCGAGTGTCTGGATAATCCAGAAAACACTTGTTGGTCGTTTATGATGTTTCCCAACTCTTCATCATCAGTAAGCATTCCCGATAATCCTACAGCACTTGCACGCATGCCATAGACATATGGCAAACCCAATAGCGTAGACTCAGGTGCGTGCGCGATATGGAACGAATAGCCAAGGTGAAGTCCACTTCCGCCAGTATACTCAGGGCAACAAGCTGGAAAGCTTGACAGCTGACGAAAGCTTGCTGAGTGCAGATTAACACCTCCAGCAAGACCACCACCAATAACTGTTCTAGTCAGTGTTGTGTCGGCAGCATGTGCATAAGCCGATAGTGCAAGCAGCAGACAACAGCGTACAAGGACCATCATGGCCGCGTTACCACCATTGACTGTGCATGCACTGCATCACCAGATCGAATGATCACCGTATAAACTCCACGTACAAACTGGCTCACATCAACACTCACAGTTGTAGATCCAAATAACGTACCAAGATCTGCCGAGAACACCGTAGCCCCCTGACCATCAACTATGCTCAGGTTACCCTGCGTAGGGTATGCAGATGAGATTGCAACCGAAACATCATCAGCTGCCGGCACGGGATATATGGAGCGGATAACAGAGCCATTCTTGACAAAAACATGTCGGTTAGGATTCGGATTCGCTATTCGTAACAGCCCAGGCTTATAACTTGTCGCTACAGATGTACCGAATGCGATTGCAGAAGTATCAAACATTACAACCGATGAATCAAACTCTGCTAAACCAGCGCGTCCGATAAGATGTGCGATAATATGCTCGCGCGCAACGAATGAGGCATTCAACTTCATCGTTATCGTTCGTGTGTCTCCATCAACAGTTTGAGAGACAATCTCTCCAGATCCGTCTACTACGCGCAAAGAATCAGCATAGAAGTGCCGCTGGTAAACCTTCATGGAAATCTCGAGTGGACGGCTGCCCTTGTACTGAACGTTCTCACTGATGTTTGCCACAATGGGAAGTTCTGTCGTCTGCCTGGGGTCTACGCGCACATCCTGCATACGTACAATTGCACTGCCTTGATATGGTACCAGCTTGATACTTGTTGTTGCAGCACACGGCGTAACCTCGAATACGAGCTCATCATTTGCAGAGATTGGCCCACCCGTGTATCGAATGACCATTGTGATTGAATCACCTGGTGCCACAACAACGGGAAACGTTGTTGTTGTTGCAAATGGGGCTCCTGCAGTAAACGTTGCAGCTTGCAGCGTAATTGGATTGCCCGTGGGATTCCCAAGCACGACAGTGCGCTCGGACACCTCTGGGATAAATGCGAGAATAGGATGCGACAGATTGATATCAGCCCCAGCACCTCTACCAAGCACACGAATGCTGCGCGTTACAACCGATTGGCCAGCATAGTAGATCACGACGTTGTCTGTATCGTGGCCGCGCAATCGCGGTACAAACAGCACTTCAACAGACATACGCTCGCCAGGTTGCAGTGTGTCTCCGGGCTTATAACCTTGTACTCTGAATTGCGAGAAAACGCCTTTGCGCATGGAAATGCCATCTATCACAACAGGGATTGGATCGTTGTTCTGAACAATAACGAATATTTTGCGGGCTGTATCGCGAACGCAGATATCACCATAGTCTGTCATATCTCCATAGGTAGCGAGATTTCTATCAACCGAACGGATAACAATCGGCACACGGAATGTACGCTCGCAGGCGATAAGTTCAAGTGTATCTACGAGGTTGCCCGTGTCTTTGGCAACAGCACGAAACTGCACTTGCAAACACTCCCCGGGACGTACCGTGTCTTGCTGCAAGGCACCACGCAGAGTCAACCACAGCCCTGAGAGAAGTTCGCCTCTCTCGAATATCACGGGCACAACTCCAGTATTGCAGATCGACCCACTGATCAGCGTGTCTACCGTTGCACCGATGTAGTGCACGCCGAATGAAAGCTGCGGTGTAGCCACGTCTAGAGGGACAATGCGGAATGTTGCATCTGATTCGTCGGACTCAGGCGTAATGATTCTACGAAGCAGGAGATTGTCACGGCTATCTTCAGAGCACGATGCTAATGTTGATCCATCAGCGCCATACTCTACATCGGTCATAAGCTGACTATGACCAGGCATGCCAGGGATTGGTCCTAGAATCTGACGGTTTACAACATCATACTGACGAATCTGTGGTTGCCCAGCAAAGCCCATGGTGATGTACGTCTCACTTGGGTTGATCGTTACACCAACAACGTTAGACCCCTCACGGTAAATCACACGGATAAGAGAGTTTGTTTGCGTGTCGTATACCAAGGTGCGTTGTTCTTGCGGCGAGTTTCCCTTGCCCTCGTTTGCTTCGCCTGCAAGCGCGATCAATCGGTTTGTTCTGGATACTGAGAGATCACGAATGGCCGGGCCCCCAACTCTTGGTAGGTCTGCATCGAAGCGATACACTTCGCGTCCAGCAGAAGGATCAAATCGCAGCACAACACCATTGATCAGCGAAAGAACAAGTATGCCATCCGCTGAACGTGCGGCAGATGACGGAGCTTCCAACACAACGTCTGCACGCTCAGCTAGACTCGCACCATCATACGTGCGAAGTCTAGCACTCATGAGGCCTGCTACGTATATAATCGCTGCATTGCTGTCGGAAATCATCTCTCCAGCGTTCGCATGATTTACTTCTGTCTTGGCTACGGGTGTAACCGTGCCGTTATTGAATCGCAGCAGCAGGTCTTTCGTTGGTGCTGGACGATCTACAATTGCGGCTAGACTCCGTGTTTGACCCAGATAGGATAGCTTCGATACCTTCGTCGATCCTGGGATAACCCCCTCTGCAACATATGAACTTATGATCGTTGAGGTGGCTACGTCCCATTCTACGATCATCCCATTCTGATGAGCAACAGCGAGGTACTTACCATTGGCACTAAAGGCAATATTCGTTGCCGGAGAGCGCTCTCCGTAGAGCCATCGCGCACCAGAAGCCCCCTGCTTTTGGTACACACGAATCTTCGCGTTATCAGTATACTCTACCGGTACTTGCCACTGTATCGTTGAGTCAAGTGTGGAGTCAATGAGCTTCCATGATTTGCCATTATCGACTGAGTACTCAACATGCGAATGGAAGCCCTGAATAGCCCCTTTCCACGTGATGGTAACGTTTTGGCAGGCGGCCAGATTTTCACCGCCATTAGGTGTAACTACTTTTAGAATTGTCGTGGGCTTATACGTAGGTGTGTTTGCGAAAAGCATCACTTCATGACGCATTCCACCCTCGTAGACAATCGTCAGTACGCCACTAATAGGCTGCGATGTTGTTGGACTGCAGTACAAGTCAAACCGATAGTCGGTACCAGCATCAACGCTTACTGGTGGTGCCTTAGCACCGTATGTACCCTTCCACACGATTCGAAAGTTTGACGAGGATGTTCGCAGTGTATCAATTACCAGTCTGCGCTCATTACCCTGTGCATCTACCGAGGAGGCAAAAGTGCGCAGATTTAGCTTTCTCATTTGCTCCGAACCGGCAGCTACATCACCAAAGTCGAGATATAACGGCACTCTACGAAACAAACTGTCTACAACGAAGACAGAGCCACCCCTAGTTACCGGAAATGCATCCCATGCAATGGAAAGCTGGCCAACATCACCGCTACGCACAGCGTAGAGTACAAGATTCGCACTCGTTGTTGTTGGGATGCTGTTAACACGAGTGCTGAATGTAGAGGTCGTAAAACGCAATGTGTGAATGCCCGAACCCTCTTGTGTAAGATTTACGAGACGTCGAAAGACATTTACTTCAAGCAGATACAGATCTTTTACATCAACATTTGTTGGAGCCCCATTCAACGTTGCCCGAAAGCGAACTGTTATCTCGGGAAACTTCGACGCATCAACATAGGACCCTACACCAGGAATGGCCACACCGTTCAGTACAAGCTGAGCAGAGGCTGTGTATACAGCAGCAATGCCGCATAGCACCATGATCAGTGCACGCAGAGTTATGCTGTTGGTACAGAGAGGTGTTCGTTGAGTGATCATGAGTTAAAGAAGTCGAATAAGGGGCTGTCGTTACAGTGCATGTTCATGTTCAAAGCGATCAAGAAACTCTGTTACAACTGCATCCGTAGAGGAACGCAATTGCTGAACGGTTCCATCAAACTGCACCTTCCCCTCGTGCAGCATAATTACGTGATCGGCGATGTTGTACACGCTAAACATGTCGTGCGTGATAACAACAGATGTAACGTCAAGGTTCGTTGCAACGTACTTTACAAGGTGGTCTATTTGTTGTGATGTAACAGGATCGAGGCCTGTCGTAGGCTCGTCGTAGAATACATATGCTGGCTTGCCCACAAGTGCACGTGCAACGGCGACACGTTTTCTCATACCACCCGATAAGTCGCTCGGACGCTTCTGACCCAGTATGGCGAACTCGTATTCGTATTCCGGAGCCCCCGCCATTTGATATGGTGGCAAAAGTCCAACTGCACTAAGAACCCGCCGGCCCTCGCGTGCAAGAACGGATTTGTCGCTCACACCATGCTCTACAAGTCCGATAACAACATTCTCGAATACCGACAGCGAATCAAAGAGAGCCGCCCCTTGAAACACGTAGCCGATTGAACGGCGTATAGCAAAGATCTGTTCCTTTGTCATAGCGTCAATTGACGCACCATCGATGAGAACCTCTCCACTATCGGCATGTAACAAGCCTACTATATGCTTGAGTGCCACGCTTTTACCGCAGCCGGAACGACCTATGATGCAGGTTGTTTTGCCGTTTGGAATACCACAGGTTACGCCGTTCAAGACAACTTTGTTCCCAAACGACTTACGTATGTCGCGCAACTCAATCATGCATGGGCCTGATTCATTCGGGCACAGATCACATCAAGTGTACCAGTTGGTATTGCATCGATTAGACGCTTGGTGTAGTCTTGATGTGGGTTCGCATAAAGTTCGTTGGACGTGTTCATTTCGACAATCTTGCCTGCATTCATTACGGCGATTCTGTCGCTAATGAACTTTACCACACTTAAATCATGCGAGATAAAGATATACGTCAGGTTAAACTCATCACGTAGCTGCACCAGCAGATTCAGCACTTGTGCCTGCACCGATACGTCGAGAGCGCTCACGCTTTCGTCGCAGATCAGCAGCTTTGGCTTTAAGGCCAGCGCGCGTGCGATGCAGATGCGCTGACGCTGTCCGCCGGAGAATTCGTGAGGGTAGTTTGAGAAGTGCCGAGGCAGAAGATTCACTTTATCAAGCAGATACAGAACGTGCTCTTTTCGCTCTTTCTCACTTGCGCCAATGTTATGCACGTTGAGCACTTCCATGATCGCACTGCCAACGCTTAGCCGTGGGTTGAGCGATGAATACGGATCTTGGAAGATGATCTGGAAGTCCTTGCGCATGGTCTTGAGTTCTGCAGCACCTAGCGAGCGGACGTCTTTCCCATCGAAGACAACCTTGCCGCCAGTTGGCTCTACAAGGCGCAACACAGCGCGGCCCGTCGTGGTCTTGCCGCAACCGGACTCGCCTACGAGACCAAGTGTCTCGCCTGGCATCACGGAGAACGAGATGTCGTCTACAGCTTTTACATGACCTGTTGTTCGACCAAAGAACCCACTCTTGATTGGGAAGTGCACTTCCAGATTCTGTACATCAAGCAGGGGGCTTATGGTTTTGAGCTTGGCGTTGCGCTCATCGATTTCTTGACGTGAGAACTCGAGTTCGTGCACGAGGGATTCAACCGTATCGCGAGTACGTGTTGTGATCGTTCCATCTTCTGCTTCGTCCATGAAGTCACGAACGGTCGGCAGAACCTTGAGTTTTTTGTCGAGTCGTGGACGGCAAGCCAGGAGCCCCTTGGTATAGGGGTGCTGTGGGTTCTCAAAGATTTGTTGCACAGAACCTTGCTCTACAATCTTGCCCTTGTACATCACGATCACATCATCGGCGATCTCAGCGATCACGCCAAGGTCGTGCGTGATGAACATCATCGACATGTTGTGTTGCTTCTGCAGCGAGCGCATCAGATCAAGGATTGTTGCCTGAACTGTAACGTCGAGAGCCGTTGTGGGCTCGTCGGCAATAAGCAGGTCTGGATTGCACGACATCGCCATGGCAATCATCACACGCTGTTTTTGTCCACCAGAGAGCTGGTGCGGATACGACGTCATCATTTGCTTCGGACGCGGCAACTGTACTTCCTTGAGCAGTTGCAGTGTGCGCGCCTGAGCTTCTTCTTTGGACACGTTTTGATGTAGCCGAATTGCCTCGATGATCTGATCACCGCAGGTAAACACAGGGTTGAGCGACGTCATCGGCTCTTGGAAGATCATCGCGATGCGGTTACCGCGATACGTGCGCATGGTTTCTTCCGAAACCTGGAGCAGATCCGTGACCGATCCGTCCTTTTCGTAGAAGATTGCCTGCCCACCTGTAATCTTGCCAGGGGGCGAGGGGATGAGTCGCATTAAGCTTAGGCTGGTTACAGATTTACCGGAACCAGACTCTCCTACAATGCCAAGTGTGCGGCCTTTGTGGACGGTAAATGTTACGTCGTTTACGGCCTTGACATCATAGACGTCTGAGCGGAATTCTGTGACGAGGTTTTTGACTTCTATCAACGGTTCCATAAGGGGTCAAAGATACCGAACCTAGCTGGATAGAGCACGTCCTGCATTCACCTTCAAATAGATCGTCGAGGCCGTTCTGCCTACCGCCATGGCAATGGCCGCGGCCAGCGCCCCGTTCAGGTCAGTGAAGTTCACAAGGACGATCATCACGGCTGTGATGCCCCCTACCTCGAGCGCCGTTGAAAGAGTTACCTTCACGTTTTGTCGGCTCGTTATCAGTACCGATCGATACAACGAGTAGGCAACTGCAATCGAAGGCAACGGGATGAGCAATATCGTGGGCCACACGGCATAATGAGCAAGGTATGAGTCCAACCCGTAGGCCATCATGTAGATGTCATCAATAAGAGGCGTAAGCGCGAGTAGACCGAGAAGCACGGTGGTAACAACTACCGTTAGAATTGCCACCCTTCGAACCGCCCAATAATTTTCAAACTTCTTACCAATGAGAGCTACTCCTACTTCCTGATAAGAGAACCCAAAGCTGCGAAACAAGAACACGAAGGAGTCTACAACCGGCAACACAGCAAGCGAGGCAATGGGGTTTGGCGCATGTACCATGAAGAACGACAGTGTAGGGGTTACCACAAATCCGATCAGCGAAGTGGCAGCAAGGGGCATCCAAAATGTTGTGATCTCAGCGTTTGTAAGGGGCAACCCATCTTGATGCGGACGCGCCTTGTATTCGCGAATGATCGGCTGGCACATCGCTCGAACAGCCGCCGCTTCTAGGAAAACCCCCGTTGTTAACGCGAGCGCCCCAACGATTACGCCCTCGAGTCCGGTAAACGAATACGATACAGCACTCACGATCACCACTAACATCCGCACGATCGTCCCGTAGGCAACAACCTTAGTGTGTCCGTTGCGAATCAGCAGTCCTTGGTACAAGCGCCTATATCCAATAGCTGCAGGCCAAGGCACAAGCACAACAATTGCCCAATACATGCGTGATGAAACTTCGCCTGGGAGCCCCATAAGTGTTGACGTAATCGTGTCAAAGACTACTGGGATGCAGAGGAGTAACATTCCAGCCGTTACCCCAGCATTTACGTTGCGCGTAAATCGTCGCAGCTGTGTAAACGATGCCCAATCGCGGGCCAGCGCAACAGAGGTGCTCAACAGGTGAATCACCGGTGCTTCGATGAACATCGCCAGCGCAAAGGCCACGCCGTGAGCAGCCAGATTTAGCTCTGCATTGGGCAGGCGGGCAACAACAGATGCCACAACCGGTCCCTCAATGGCCATCATAAGCCACGTAAGACTGAGCGGTATCCAGAATCTGACAACATCGCGGGTGGTAAACATCTGGTAAATTAGCCCCATGACGCATCACGAAGTACAAAAGCCGCCGCGAATCATCCTCTATGGCGTGCTCGGCGCAATGCTGTTCTCCGTTCTGTTTACAGGCGGCCTTATTTCTCTTGTGGAGTACGCCCAGGGTTCAGGTGGTCTGCAACATTCCAGCACGTGGATAGCTGTCGTTGTGCCATTCTTGATCACTGGCGTGACTGCGCTCACGATGTGGTACACGCGGCTACATGTAACCATTGCCGACGAAGGTATTCGCATCAAGATACCTCCGTTTCATCTTGGTGGCGGACGCCTCATTGTATGGTCCGACATACAGTCGATAACCCTACGTAAGGTTAGCCCCTGCGGAGAATTTGGCGGCTGGGGCATCCGATGGAACCTCGGTAACCGCATGGGCTATGTATGGAACGGCAAGCAAGGCATGGATCTCGTGCTCACCAGCGGCAAACGCGTTGTTGTAACCCTCATGGATATGCAGGGGGCTCGTCTGGCACTCCAAGATCGAGGTATAGAGATAACCGACCACGCCCCGATTGCCTAATTTGCAGAATGAAATTTCTGCTCGTCTGCATACTCACATGTACAGTCTACACAGCCGTTACGGCTGCCGACACCGTCCGGATCTGTACGTACAACATCCTGAAGTTCTCACAAGACAACGAAGACGGACGCATCCCGCAGTTCAAGATGATCATGGACTCTATCCGTCCGGATATCTTGGTTAATCAAGAAGTGGCAGACAATACAGCAGGACCTCGCTTTGTAAGTGAAGTGCTCACGTGGGCTTCTTTCGCTGCCACACCCTACTCAGATGGACAAGACACAGACAATATGGTGGTCTATAATCAAGAGAAGTTTGACTTAGTGGGCACGCGCAGAATCCCAACGGAACTGCGGGACATCTTTGAGACAACACTTGCACTGCGCACAGACAATCCATCGTCGAGCGACACAGTGGTTATCTACTCTGTCCATCTCAAAGCCCAAGACAATTCATCAGACATGCAGCAGCGTGCACGCGAAATGAATGCACTGGTTTCCACGATTACATCAAAGCGATTCGCCATTGTCTGCGGCGACTTTAACGTGTATGCTCCAAGCGAGCCCGCTTTGCAAGCACTATTGGGACCAACTGCAAAACGCAGCTTTGTGGACCCGCTCGGTACGTCATGGCGTCGTAATGATGCTGCGTATGCATCGTTCTATTCGCAATGCACACGAGCAACAACCATCAGCGGTTGTGGTGGAGGCGTTGACGGAGGCGTTGACGATCGATTCGACTTCATCCTACCGTCGTCTGAACTTGCACCACGCGTTATCACGAGCACATACACACACGTAGGTAATGATGGCCTAGCAAGACTCAATAGTGGAATCGACGTGCCGACAAACAAAAAGTACAGCGCAGAGATGGTTGCAGCACTCAAGTGCGGCTCGGACCACATGCCTGTCTATGTAGACATGATCTTGGGCGACGTTCCTGCGTCGGTAGATGACGGCGAGAGTGTTGGTTGCCTCACCTCACACGACGGCGCTATTACCCTACCACCATCAACAGGCGCTACATACGTGTATGCGATAGACGGTACATTGGTGGGGTCTGTTGCCGAGAGCAACAATGCCTCACGCATTGATGGACTTCTCCAAGGAGTGTATGCCGTTCGTAACGGCATACACACTACGCTTGTCTCAGTAGTACGCTAAATCAACGTTACTGCTTCAGCAGCCACGCAAAGACGAGCGGCGCAACAATCGTTGCGTCAGACTCGATGATAAACTTCGGTGTGTCGATATCCAGCTTGCCCCATGTGATCTTCTCATTTGGCACAGCGCCAGAGTATGATCCATACGAGGTTGTGCTGTCCGAGATCTGACAGAAGTACGACCAGAATGGTACATCGTGCCACTCGAGATCCTGGTACATCATCGGCACTACACAGATCGGGAAATCGCCGGCAATCCCGCCGCCGATCTGGAAGAATCCAACGCCTTTGCCTGAAGAGTTCTGACGATACCAGTCGGAGAGCCAGATCATGTAGTCAATGCCACTCTTCATCGTGGTTGATGTGAGCTCGCCCTTGATGCAATAGGAAGCGAAGATGTTACCCATCGTCGAGTCTTCCCAGCCTGGCACGATGATCGGCAGGTTCTTCTTAGCTGCAGCCAGCATCCATGAGTTCTTTGGATCGATCTCGTAGTACTGCTCCATTTCGCCGCTTAGGAGCATCTTGTACATGTATTCGTGTGGGAAGTAGCGCTCACCAGCGTCTTCGGCATTCTTCCACTGCTTATGAATGTGCTTCTGTATTCTGCGGAAAGCCTCTTCCTCAGGAATACACGTATCGGTTACGCGGTTAAAGCCCCCTTCAAGAAGCTCCCATTCATCCTTTGGGGCAAGGTCTCGGTAGTTCGGCACGCGCTTGTAATGCGAGTGCGCTACGAGGTTCATGATGTCCTCTTCGAGGTTCGCACCCGTGCAGGAGATAATCTGCACCTTGTCTTGGCGGATCATCTCGGCCAGCGAAATTCCCAGCTCGGCCGTGCTCATTGCGCCTGCAAGCGTAATCATCATTTTGCCGTTGGCAGCCAGATGTGCCTCGTAGCCTTTAGCAGCATCCATCAGAGCTGCTGCATTGAAGTGTAGATAGTTCTTTTCGATGAAATGCGAGACTGGTCCGCGCACCATGGGGATCTCCGTAGAATTGGAGGGTAAAAATACCCCTATTTTGCAGCATGTCACAAAATTCCTCATGGCAGCGGGTTGCCGCCGTCTCAACAACGCTCGTTGCCGTCGTTGCTGTTGGCATCGTATTGATGCACCTGCGTGGAATTATTATTCCATTCGTGCTTGCTGGCTTTTTGTCTATTCTCTTTAAGCCAGTTGTTGAAACGTTGCGCAACAAGGGCGTGCCACGCGTGATTGGCTTAATCACCGTACTAGCCATCAATGCACTGGGCATCTGGCTGTTTTATCTCATTGCAGCGGCAGGCGCCGAGTCTCTTTCGGAACGCTCCGACTACTACGCTGAAAAGCTCAATCTGATCGTACGCGATCTTGGGAATTTTATCAATCCGCTGATTGGTCAACATCCATCGACCTTTAAGTGGGAAGACGTCATATCGGTAAAGCAGATCACTTCAATCGCAACGCAACAGGTAGCTGGAATTCTTACCATTCTCAGCGACAGCTTTATGGTTTTGCTATACCTGCTGTTTATGCTCTTGGGTGGCAACTCCCTTCCTTCCAAGATTCGCAATGCATTTGCAGGCAAGGACGAAGAAACACTTGTAATGATTCTCTCAGAATTGCATACGAAGATCCGCAAGTACCTTCAGGTAAAAACGGCATTCAACATTCTCAACGGCGTAGCAGCGTGGATTGTACTTCTGTGCTTTGGAGTAGATTTTGCAGCCCTGCTTGGTTTGATCTCCTTTGCTCTGCACTACATCCCTAACATTGGATCGCTTCTTTCTACGATTCTACCTGTGCTGCTCTACACTGTGCAAACGGGCGATCCGACAAGCGTTGTTCTTCTTCTCATAGTACTTACTGTTGTTCAGAACATCATTGGAAATGTTCTCGAGCCAAAGGTCATGGGCATACGCCTGAAGTTAAGCCCCGTAGTAGTGCTTTTTTCGCTGATCTTTTGGGGTTGGATGTGGGGTGTCGTTGGCATGATTCTTTCTATTCCAATCGCAGCCGTGCTAAAGGTTATTCTTGAGGCATTCCCCAACACACGTCCACTAGGAATCCTTATGGGCAATGGCGATGAATCAACTTCTGCCCCAACATCATAACGTTACTACCGGATGAACGTAGACATACTCGATGCCGGTTATTCGGTAGGATCACATGAGATTCTTAAGAATGTCCAGCTCTCTCTTCAGGGGGCTGGCATCACAGTTGTACGTGGGAAAAGCTCATCAGGGAAGACCTGCCTTGCGCGCCTCATCTGCGGACACATTCCGCCGACTGTAGGCGTGCGAACATTTAATGGAAAGAGTCTCGAGCGCGCAAGCAGGTCAGAGGCCTCTGCAATTCGTGCCTCTATTGGCTACGTTGAACAGGTGTTCTCATTTGTAGAGCACTATTCAGCCTTTGATAATGTGCTTTTGGCTGGCGGTGCACGCAGACTATCGAAGTCTGACGCTACAATGCAGACGCTGGAATTGTTTGCAGACCTTGGACTTAGCCACGTGCGAACGCAGCTTGTATCAACTATGTCACACTGGGAGCGCACACTCGTTGCGATTGCTCGTGCATGCATTGGCGGCACTAAAGTTGTCGTGGTAGATCAGGCGTTCGATGCATGCGACGATCCATCGCTGCGTACTGCGACCGAGGCTCTTCAAAGGCTCTGTGGTAACGAGAGAGCGCTCGTTGTAACTACGGCAGATTTGCAACTCGAGACGCTGTTCTCGAGCCCAAGGGTGTATGAACTACGTGATGGTAGTCTTGGAGATGTTTCTAAACTTCCCTCCGTTGAGTCGCAGATACAAAACGGAGAAATGTTATGACACGTGTAGCCATACTCGGATATGGGGCAATGGGCAAAGAGGTAGAGCGCCTAGCACCAAGCCTCGGTTGCGAGATCGTCTACATCTATGATGTAGAACAGCCAATCAATGAATTATCACCCACCGATTTTGATGTTGCCATCGATTTCACAGTCCCAGATGCTGTGATGCAGAACATCGAAACGTTGTGCGCTCTCAAGCGTCCAATCGTGATCGGAACAACAGGCTGGTACCAGCACATGCATGATGTGCGTGCGAAGATCCATGATGCGGATACTGGTTGCGTATGGGGCTCGAACTTCAGTCTCGGAACACATCTGTTCTTTCGCCTGGTTCGCAATGCTGCAACGCTCGTAAATGGCAACTCTGACTTCGACATCATGGTGCATGAATACCATCATTCCCGCAAGGTTGATAGTCCAAGCGGCACGGCACACACAATCGTGTACGACATTATGCAGCGCGTTGATAGAAAGACGGCCATCGTAACAGAGACTCAGCATCAACGCATCGACCCTCACGCCCTCCACGTTACATCTACGCGTGGTGGTTCCATCGTAGGTAAGCACATTGTTACACTTGACAGTCCGTTCGAGAACATCGAGATCATCCACAATGCAAAGAACAGAAGCGGCTTTGCTCAAGGGGCTCTCCTTGCTGCCGCCTGGATCGCAGCACGGAAGGGTTGCTACGATGTAACGGAGATCATCGACGATCTCGAGGCGCTTTATCGTTCGAGGCAAGCATGATCGCCACACTCGTAGCAATTGCCATGTTACTCGCTCTGCCACACCAAGAGCAGAAACCACAAGCCCCCTTCCTTCGGTTTGAACCCGAGACACTTCGCGTTGATCGTGATGCCTCGGGCTATGTACAGGCAATGGTGCCTGTGTTTACAAGCGGCACTGATACCGTACGACTAACCGGAATAACGGGCTCCTGTGGATGTGCTTCGGCATCCATTCAGCGCGCAATTGCAACGAAGGATACTCCGGCCAAGTTCTATTGCGCCATCAATGCCAAGCATTTTAAAGACACACTCAACACGGTTGAATACACGATAACGCATAGCGGCGCGAACTCGCCAGCTCGGTATTATGTTGTCGTGCGTTGTGTCCAACCATCAAAGTAATCTGCATGAACTACTGGCTTGCTAAATCAGAACCCGAGGTGTACTCCTGGGAACAATTCGTTGCTGATAAGAAGACGTTTTGGGATGGTGTGCGCAACTACCAAGCACGCAATAACATGAAAGCCATGGAGAAGGGCGATCATGTGATCTTTTATCACTCCAGCGATGTGCGCTCGGCAGTTGGCATCGCGCACGTTGTGAAGACTGCCTATCAAGACCCCACAACAGAAGACCCAGCATGGGTGGTGGTGGACTTGAAGCCCGTTCGAGCGTTGAAGCGTCCAGTTACGCTCACAGAGATCAAGGCTGCAAAGGGCATGAATAACGTTGCCCTCGTAAAGCAAGGACGCCTGAGTGTGCTGCCCCTTACCGAAGACGAATACAAGATCATCGTGGGGTTAGGGGGCTAACACCACCCTAGTCTTTAATCTCTTCGTTGATGCGGTCGTCGATGGTGAATGACTGCACGGCCCATCCTTTTGAAGCCCGGTAAAACACAACCACGCAGCGCAGCGCACCCCGCTGCGGCTTGAGTGCGTGTGCATGACGTATGAACGACTTACCCCTGCTATAGGTCGAAAGCAGATCAACCTCTGACAGCGGACCGTTCTGTATCACGTGCTTTGCAAGCACATCCGGCAGCGTGCCGAGAGAACGCGCAACTGAGGCTGAGTCCATGATTGCAAACATCTGCAGCTCACGAGCCCCATTGACAAAGTCACCTCTGATGATGCTCTGCGCAAAGCGCTTTGAGAGCATTTCAGTGTCTGCATTTGACGAGAGAAGCTGTTGGATGCCGCGCGGTGAGATGCTACACTCAACATGAAAATCGATACAAGTGCAATGATGATCTGACGGTTCATGAAATGTCTTACTCCTCAACAACGTGAAACGTATCGAAATCCGGTGTGACGCCCATTTCATAGAGCATAAAGCAAAACTTGTCTGCCGTGCCCTTGATGTTGGTTTGCCTGTTCACTGCTCCATGACCTGAATTCGTTTCAACACGCAGCAGCATCGGACGTGTTCCAGAATAGACATGCTGCAGCTGCGCCGCGTACTTGAAGCTGTGCGCGGGTACAACTCTGTCGTCATGATCGGCCGTCATGACCATGATCGAGGGATACTTTACACCAGACTTGAGCTGATGATACGGAGAGTAGGCATGCAGCGCGCGAAATTCGTCGGACTTGGTGATTTCGCCGTAGTCTGACTGCCAGTTCCAGCCGATCGTGAACTTGTGGAAGCGTAGCATGTCCATAACGCCAACTTCGGGGATGGCAACACGAAACAGATCCGGACGCTGATTTACAACAGCGCCCACGAGTAACCCACCATTGGAGCGCCCGTTCAATGCAAGCTTTGTCGGGTTTGTATACTTGTTTTCAATCAGCCATTCGGCGCATGCAATGGCATCATCGAACACATTCTGCTTTTGTGTCTTGGTTCCTGCCTTATGCCATGCATCACCGTACTCGCCGCCCCCTCGCAGATTAGCGATGGCAATAACGCAGCCCTGATTGAGCAGTGCGATATAGCTCGGACGGAACCCCGGTGTTTGCGAGATATTGAAGCCTCCATATCCATAGAGCAATGTCGGGTTATTGCCATCCCGGCTGATGTGCTTGCTCCAGAGAACTGTCATCGGCACGAGCGTTCCATCCTTACTCTTGACCTTTACCTGCTCTGCCATGTATTGCGATGCATCAAAACCGTAATCAGCTGTTTGCCAGACCTTGCTGTTGTTGCTCTTGACGTCGTACTCAAAGATCGTGGCAGGCATGATGTAGGAGCTGAATGTATACGTCAGCATGCTGTCGGTATCGCGTCCGTCAAAGCCCGACACAGCACCATTCCTTGGAAGTGCAACAGTGCCAGTAATCTTGCCGTCCATGTCGGCGATCTCAACAGTATGCTGCACGTCTTTCATCCACGTGAGAAAGATTCTGCCAGCCCCATACGATACGTCGTCGAGCACGTAGTCGCGCTCTAGAACAATCGTCTCAAACTCGGCACGTCCGAGGGGATCTTTCAGGCGTATGAGCTTTCCCGTTGGAGCATCCTTAGTGCTAGTGCCATAGAGCATGCCGTTGTGGTAGTGGCTTGGATACCACGAGTCTGTTTCAGAATCCCAGATTTTCTTCCAAAGGGCTCGTGCTGAGTCTACATGACGAATGTACACTGTGTTACCATTCGATGCAGCAAGACGTACCGTGCGAAACAGATACGGACTATCCTCAGGAACAAAGCAGCCGATGAAGGCTTGCTGCAGAGACGCATCTGCAAAGACAAGGACATCCTCGGACTGACGTGTACCAACGCGGTGATACATCACTTGCTGGTAGGAGTTCTTGGCTGTGAGTGACTTTGTATCGCCCTGCTTTGCTGCATAGCGAGAATAGAAAAACCCATTCTTGTACCAACTCACACCGCTGTTCTTAACCCATGTTATCGTGTCGATAAGCATGCGCTTAGTGGCAAGGTCCATCACGTAGATATCGCGCCAGTCTGATCCTGCTTGTGACTTGCCATAGGCAAGGTACTTCCCATCTTGGCTTACGCTTGCAAAGGCAAGTGAGATGGTGCCATCTGCAGCAAAGGTGTTTGGGTCTAAGAGGACCTCGGGGTCGTTAACGCCATCTGGCTGACGAAACAGCACGCTGTGGTTTTGGCGTCCGGTGTTCTTGTAAAAGTACATCACGCCTGCCCTGCGCCACGGCGCAGAGTATGTTACGGCGCTATTGAGCTTATCGAGCGCTTCGTACATCTTCGCACGAAAGGGAATCTTGGCGAGAAACTTCTCAGCAACATCGGCTTGCGATGCAACCCATCGCTCTACCTCTGGATCGCGATCGTCTTCTAGCCATCGGTATGGATCTGGCACAACCGTGCCATGGAACGTATCACGCACATCAACGCGCCGAGTTTCTGGGTAGGAAACCTGCGCAAGACTCAGCGTGCTTCCCAGTATGAATACGAGTGCAAGTGTTTTCATCGCAGCAAATTACAACAACGAAAAAGCCCCTTGCAGATTTCTCTGAAAGGGGCTTGTAGATGCTACACATTTGTGATGCTTAGCCGACGAAGAAGTCTCCGCCGTTGTCTCCACCGTTGTCGCGTGGACCTTCGTTGCGAGGCTCATCGCCACCACGGTCTGGACGGTCGTCGTATCTGCGCTCTGGGCGTGGACCGCGATCTCCGCGTGGACCACGATCTCCGCCGCGGTCACGGTCGAAGCTGCGTCCACCACGGTCACCACCACGTCCACCACGATCACCGCCGCGGCCGCCACGATCACCACCACGTCCGCCACCAAAGCGGTCGCCACCTGGACGAGGTCCGCGCGGCACATACTCTTCCGCTTCCATACCTTCCGGCACTGGTAGAAGAGCCTTTCGTGAGAGACGGATCTTTCCATCAGGCTGTACTTCGACAACCTTGACTTCGATGATGTCTCCAACCTTGAGAACATCAGCTACATTCTCAACGCGCTTGTAATCGATTTGCGAGATATGCAGAAGGCCTTCCTTCTTTGGCTTGAGTTCGATGAACGCACCAAGACCTTCACGAATCTCTTTCACCTTGCCCTTGATGATGCTGTCGAGTTCGATCGGCTTCGTGATATCACGGATGCGTGCGATGGCTGCATCGGCACTTTCCTGATTTACAGCTGCGATTGTGATTGTTCCATCATCGTCGATGTTGATCTCAGCACCTGTTTCCTTGACGATGCTGCGGATCATTTCGCCCCCTGGTCCGATAACTGCACCGATGGTTTCGACTGGGATCTGGATTGTTGTAAGCTTTGGAGCGTACTGTGACAGCTCGGCATTTGGAGCAGACATGTGCTCGTTCATGATACCGAGGATGTGCAGACGTCCGTCGCGCGCTTGCTGAAGAGCCGTACGCATGATGTCTACAGACAAGCCTTCGATCTTGATATCCATCTGGCAAGCTGTGATACCTTCGTTGGTACCTGTAACCTTGAAGTCCATGTCGCCAAGGAAGTCCTCGTCGCCAAGAATATCACTCAACACCGCTACGCGAGTGTCTTCCATGATCAGACCCATTGCAATACCTGCAACGGCCTTCTTCATTGGAACACCAGCGTGGAAGAGAGCAAGTGAGCCTGCGCAGACAGTTGCCATCGACGATGAACCGTTCGACTCAAGAATATCCGATACAACGCGAATCGTATATGGGAAGTCTGTTGTCGATGGAATAAATGGCTCAAGTGAGCGTTCGGCAAGATCGCCGTGGCCTGTTTCACGACGGCTTGTTGCGCCGAAACGACCCGTCTCGCCCGTTGAGAACGGAGGGAAGTTATAGTGCAGCATGTAACCGATCTCATACGTTGGTAGAAGGCCATCGATGAGCTGCATGTCTTTCTTTGTACCGAGTGTGATCGTCGTAAGTGACTGTGTCTCACCGCGTGTGAAGAGCGCAGAACCGTGTGTGCGCGGAAGCACGCCTGTTTCGACCGTGATAGGACGAATCTGCGTTGTTGTGCGACCATCAAGGCGGCGTCCCTCTTGAAGGATCATCTCGCGCATTTCACGTGCTTCAATCTTCTTAACGAGTCCAGACACAGTCTTGTTAATGTTGATACCGGCATAGGTCTCAGGACTTGCTGCAACAACTGCTTCTACAGCTGCCGTTGCTAAACTATAGACCTCTTTACGGAATGCCGAGCGCTGATCTTTGGATGACTCGATACGAATCTGCTTACGAATGGGCTCTACAATGGCGTTCTCTATTGCAGTTACAATCTCTGTAGCTGGTGCAGTAGAGGCAGCCTCTCTCTTGGTGATCGTGAGCATATCCATGAGTTCACGCTGCATAGCGTTGATCTCGCGTATCCAGTTATGCGCGAACTCCATAGCTGCAACGAAATCATCTTCTGAGATTTCCTTGCTCGAGCCTTCGACCATCACAATCGAAGAATCCGATCCTGCAACGATAATGTCAAGGTCTGATTCCTTGATTTGTGAAAACGTTGGATTGATAACGAACTCACCGTTAACACGTCCAACACGCACTTCTGCAATTGGCCCCTTGAAGGGGATATCACTAATCATCAGTGCAGCAGATGCACCGATCGTACCAAGTACATCCGGCTCGTTCTCGAAATCGTAGGAGTAGACGGTTGCAATCACTTGCGTGTCGTTGCGCCATTCTTTTGGGAAGAGGGGGCGCAGCGGACGGTCCATGAGACGAGAGGAGAGAACCTCCTTGTTTGTTGGACGTCCTTCACGACGGAAGAAACCACCTGGGATCTTTCCCGAAGAAGCGAGCTTCTCACGGTATTCACAGGTAAGTGGAAGAAAATCGATGTCAGGCTTAGGCTCTGCGCTTGCATTTGCCGTTACCAACACCATTGTCTCGCCGTAGGTCAGCATGACCGCTCCGGCAGAGAGCTTGGCAAAACGACCTGTCTCGATGATCAGGTCTTTGCCGTTGATGGTCCGTTTTACAGACTTCATAGATGCTCCTGTATGACTACAGAATTGAACGAGAAAAAAATTCTCGGCATCGTGATCAACAATCACTCCTTGTCAGGGGGCTTCCCATATGAGCCTCTTGACAAAGAGTGCCACGACGCCGACATATACACGGTGCCAATAGGCACAAAAGAGGGGTAGCGGAATCCTTAGAATCCGCCACCGCATCGGATAGACTTACTTACGCAGACCGAGCGCTGCGATGATGTCGCGATAGCGCTGAAGGTCGTTCTTCATCAGGTATGAAAGCAGGTTTTTGCGCTTTGCAACCAACATGATAAGACCACGACGTGAGTGGTGATCTTTCTTATGCTGCGATGCATGCCCCGACAATGCTGAGATGTGCTCTGTCAGAAGAGCGATCTGCACTTCAGGCTTACCCGTGTTTGCAGCAGAACCGCCATACTTGGCGATGATCTCTGCCTTGCGTTCTTTGGAGATCATGAGTTCCTCCATTCTTGAATGAGATGTTGATAGATAATTGTTTGTTGCTTGTCTTGTTCGAGTTGGGCTAGAAACTCCTCGCGCGACCCAAATTTCTGCTCTCCGCGAAGTCGCTTATGAAACTTCACATCAAGCGTTGTATTGTAAATGTCGTTATCGAATTGAAGAATATGGACCTCAAGTATTGGCACTGTGTCGCTGGTAAATGTGGGCCTCACACCAATGTTGGCCATTGCTAGGTACTCTGCATCACCATGCCGCACAGTTACGACATACACTCCATTTGCTGGTATAAGCTTGTGTGGCTCCGCAGGAACAACATTAGCCGTTGGAATGCCGAGTGTGCTGCCTCTTCCGTCGCCCTTTACAACCGTGCCTCGCACGATGTATGGAGAGCCGAGCATCGAAGCTGCCAGTTCAATGTCTCCAGACTTAAGGGTTTTGCGGACAAGCGTGCTGCTAACTACAATGCCCTCTGTCTCGAGTGGTGGAATTCTCTCTACATAAAATCCAAGCTCGGCTCCTAGATGTCGCAACAGCTCTTCATTACCGCCACGGTTTTTGCCAAAGGCATGATCGTGACCAATGAAGAAATGTTGCACATCAATGTATGAAACGAGCTTCCGTACAAACTCATCAGCAGGAGTTTGAGCAAACTCCGTTGTGAATGGGATCACCACAACGTCATCTACACCCACGTTCGACAGACGTTCGCAGCGCTCTTCAATGCTCGTAAGCAGGGCAAGGGGCTCGCGGTCTGGCCTAGCCAATACGATTTGCGGATGCGGATCGAAGGTGACAACAACAACTCTCAAACCCTCTGCATCAGCCATCCTACGCATATACGATATCACACCCTGATGCCCGCGATGCACACCATCAAATGTTCCTACAGTAATGCATGCCTTTTGCTTGTGCGGCCAGGCACCTTGACCAAACGTTAAAACATTCATGAGGCAACCTCTTTTGTAAGCGCTTGCCGAATCTCGCCAATAGTAAGGGATGCATCTGTATGAAACCCGCCACTTTGAACTCTACGCAGCGTCCACACATAACCACCTACACCTAGCATCACACCGAGGTCACGCGCTATTGAACGTATGTACGTTCCTTTCGAGCAGGTGACGCGGCACTGCACATGTGGCCATATGACCGCAACATCTGAGATGCTATGCACCGTTATTTCGCGAACCTTTGGTGTAAAGTCTTTGCCTTCGCGTGCGAGATCATACTGCCGTTTACCTTGGTGGCGAATTGCGCTAAAGGCAGGGGGCGTCTGTTGTATCACCCCAACAAAGGTCTGTAGCGCCGTGCTGATGCTGTCTGCATCAACTGGCTCACATACCTGCTGCACAACTTCGCCGCCGCGGTCGTCTGTTGTCGATGTTGCACCAAGCAAGACATCAACATCATAGACTTTCACATCATCCTGCAGCGTAGCGATGTCCTTGGTAGCCTTGCCAAAGCAGACAACCAAAAGCCCCGTTGCCAGAGGATCTAATGTTCCAGCATGACCAACACGTTTGATGCGCGTCATGTTTCGGACCTTGGCAACGCAGTCAAACGACGTCCATGTTTCTTCTTTGTCAATGAGCGCGATAGCTCCATCCGTTCTCGCTTGCTCCAACCACTGATCAACACTACCGATAGTAGACCGATCAAGTATCATTCGTTCATTCGTTGTTGTCGCCATTGCCTTCTTCTTGATCGTCATCAGCCGGACGTACGCGATCGAGTATTGCTTCGATTCGCTGCGCTCTGTCCAATGAGTCGTCGATATAGAACTTGAGCTGCGGCGTATACCGCAGCCGCACGGTCTTGGCTAATTGATGACGCAGACGCCCCGTCTCATGTTCTTCAAGATGGTCTAGCACCTCTGCAGGTGAACGACGTCCACCAAACACGCTGAGATACACACGTGCAAGTTGAAGATCGGCAGACAAGCGTACTTCGGTTACCGAAATGAACCCAGCAGAGAGCTCTTCGGCAATCCTACGAAGGGGGGCAGCGAGAGCTTTTTGGATCTCTCCGGCAACGCGTTCTGTTCGAATCGACACTGTTACGTAAGCTTCCGTTTCACTTCAATTGTCTTATAGCCTTCAATGATGTCGCCCATCTCGAGGTCGTTAAAGCCCTGAACGCCTATACCGCACTCGTAGCCAGAATCAACTTCACGTACGTCATCCTTGATGCGCTTGAGAGAGGCAAGCGTACCCTTGTAGATTTCAAAGCCGTCGCGCAGAACACGAACCTTATCATTACGCGTAATCTTACCATTCTGCACATAGCAGCCGGCAATCGTTCCAAGCTTACTGATCTTGAAGATGGCGCGTACTTCCACGGTAGAGGTAATCTCTTCTTTGATATCTGGCGTAAGCATACCTTCGAGGGCCAGCTGAACTTCGTTGATACAGTCGTAGATAATAGAATACAAACGAACATCTACCGTCTCAGCTTCAGCAAGCTTGCGCGCTGCAGGAGGAACATTTACTTGGAAGCCAACAATCACGGCATCTGAAGCAGACGCAAGCATGATGTCGCTTTCAGAAATAGCACCAACACCGCGGTACAGAATGCGAACCTTGACCTCTTGTGTCGAGAGCTTTTGCAAAGAGTCTGCAAGTGCTTCGACAGACCCACTCACGTCTGCACGTACGATGAGTCGGAGTTCCTTAACACCACCCTGCTGAATTTGTGCGGAGATATCGTCGAGCGTCATGTGGCGCATACCGCGGAACTGTTGCTCGCGGCGAAGCTGCTGACGTCTTGTTGCAACGTCGCGTGCTTCTGCGTCTGTATCCATCTCGACGAGGATGTCGCCTGCGTTTGGCAGACCATCAAATCCCGTAACCTGTGCAGGCATCGATGATCCGGCTTGTTCCATCCGGTGTCCGCGTTCGTCAAACATTGCTCGAACACGTCCGGCGAACTGACCGCACACAAAGATGTCGCCAACGCTGAGTGTACCCTTCTGGACCATAACCGTTACAACGTTGCCACGCCCCTTATCAATATGGGCTTCGATAACAGTTGCTTTGGCTGCACGGTCTGGGTTAGCCTTGAGATCCAACAGATCTGCTTCGAGAAGGATCTTCTCGAGCAGCGATGGAACGTTGAGTCCTGTCTTCGCAGAAACTTCTGCTACCTGGAACTTACCACCCCAATCCTCGACCAACACGCCGTGATCGGCAAGTTGTTGGCGGATGCGATCTGGGTTAGCATCAGGCTTGTCAATCTTATTAATTGCTACGACGATTGGAACACCGGCAGCCTGGGCGTGCGAGATAGCTTCAATCGTTTGGGGCATCACGCTGTCGTCGGCAGAAACCACGAGGACAACGATATCCGTGACTTGTGCGCCGCGAGCACGCATAGCGGTAAAGGCTTCGTGACCTGGTGTATCGAGGAAACTAATGGAGCGTCCATTCGGAAGCTCTACGCGATAGGCACCAATGTGCTGAGTAATCCCGCCAGCTTCACCGGCCACAACATTGGCGTTGCGGATATGGTCTAGCAGCGACGTTTTACCGTGGTCTACGTGACCCATAATCGTAACGATTGGAGAGCGCGGTTGGAGGGTATCCGGTGCGTCCTCTTCTTCCTCGATTACCATCTCTGCCTGGTCGTCAACAAAGTCTACTTCAAAGCCATAGTCAGACGCAATCAGAATGATCGTGTCTTTATCAAGACGTTGGTTGATGGATACCATCAAGCCAAGTCCCATACATTTCATGATAATGTCTGCAGCCGTTACGCGCATCAGGTTGGCAAGGTCGGCTGTTGTTACAAACTCCGACAAGCGTAAGATTGAGCTCTCACGTGCAAGTTCTTCCTGACGGATAGCTTCTTTTTCTTCGCGCTCTAAGCGCCTACGCATGCGCAGTTTGGCACGACCACCGGACGGAGCGTATTCCATACCCGAAAGGGTTTGGCGAATAGCGCGCTCTACATCGGAATCCGAAACCTGAGTACGCATACCCTTTGCGTTGGTCTTCTTCTTTTTGTCAACCTTCTTTGCTGCAGCTGGAGTAGCGTTAGGACCGAAGTTTGGACGGCTGCGATTATCAGACGTCTGCTGCTGTCCACCGGGACCACCACCTTGCTGTGGTCCACGACCACGCACCATCGCATCACCGATAGCACCACGGCGTTGATCACCACCGCCACCACCGGATGGGCGCTTATCGTCGCGTTTTGGACGCAGGGCTGATTTCGGTGCAAGGTCGATCTTTCCAACAACTGTTAGACCACGAAGCGTGGCACCTTCGCCAGGCTTGAATTCAACTTCAATGACGCCTTTACGACGGCGCTTGCCCTTCTTTTCATCTGTGTCTGCCGACTCTCCAGCTGGGGCAGCAGGTGCAACAGCAGGTGTGCCAGAGGCATCTGGGGTAGTGGCCTCTACTGGTGCAGCTTCGACGGCCTCGGATTCAGGCTCTGCGGCGTCCTTCTTAACCGCTGGCTTTGCAGCCTCTTTTTGACCCTTCTTCGACTTAGCAACTTTCTGCGCCGCCTCATCAATTTTCTCAAGCTCTTCAGCTTTTGACAAATCGACAACAGCACCCACAGTAGGCCCTGCAACTGGTGCCTGTTGCACGTCATCAGCTACGTCTTCAACCCGAGCCTGGGGCTCTGGAACAGCCTCTGAAACAGGCTCCGTCGGTATAGGTTGTGGTGCCTGTTCAGCTGCAACTACTTCTTCCGGACGCTCGAGGCGCTCCTCTATCTCACGCTCACGCTCATGAGCCTCGGCCATTGTGTCTATAGACACTGCATTGCCTTGCTCAAGATGACTCTTGCGCACTGCTTGTTGGCGTTGGACTTTCTCGCGCTGCTTCTGAGCAGATTTAAGTTCCTTCGCGAACTTTTCGATCACGAGATCCAATTGCTCATCAGTCAATGCAGTTGTAGCCTTGTTGTCGATCTTGTGACCTTTCGACGCCAAGTATCCAACGATTGCATCACGACCAATGTTGATCTGACTCGCAACCTTAAAAAGTTTATTTCCGGTAGAACCAGCCATACAACCTTCGGTTATTCATCGCCTTGTTCAGTAGAAGCATCAGACTCATCGCCTTCTTCTACATGTTCTGCTTCGACTTCTTGTTCGTACACTTCTGGAGTCTCCTCTGCGTACGACTCAGCAATTTCTTCGTCTGTACTTACTGCACTTGAAGTTGATTTTGCCAGGTCGGCATCCTCAAGCGAAATCAAGTAATTCTGGTCTTCACGTTCTTCGAATTCTTCAAGCATCACTCGACGAATACGAACGATCATGTCTTTTGGCATCAAGCCCAGCAGCGACATCGGCTCGGCTTCTAAGAATTCACGAGCTGTGTCGATTCCTGCACGGATAAGTTGGTCGAAGAGCTCACGGCCAATTTCATCACGGAATTCGATCAATTCAATGTCTTCTGCGCCCTCCTTGATCAAGGACAGCGAATATCCTGTCAGCTTCGATGCAAGACGAACATTCTGCCCCTGCTTTCCAATGGCAAGTGAGACCTGATCGTCTGGCACAACTACCACTGCTTGGCGTCCATTCTCACTAATCTGCACGTCGCGCACCTTCGCAGGCGAAAGAGCACGAGCAATGAACAGGCGTGGGTCTTCCGTGAATTCGATGATGTCGATATTCTCATTTCCCAATTCACGCACGATAGAATGGATACGAATACCCTTCATTCCAACGCATGCGCCAACTGGATCTACTCGCTCATCAAAAGACGTTACGGCAACCTTCGCGCGCTCACCTGGTTCGCGAGAGATTGCACGGATTTTGATGATACCATCAAATATTTCCGGGATTTCTTGCTCAAACAGACGAGCCATAAACGAATCATCGGCACGAGATAGAATGAGATCTGGCAGACCTGTTGCGCCCCCTGACCTACGAACTTCTTTCAGGATTGCCTTAACCTGCTGATTTTTCTTGAGTCTCTCGGTTGGGATTTGCTCTTCTCTCGGCAAGCGCATCTCAACCTTGTTGTGCATCACGAGCACATTGTTTGGGCGCACCTGGTAGATCTCGCCAATGATCACTTCGCCAACACGCTTTGCGTACTCATCGTAGATGTTATCCTTCTCAACGTCACGAATGCGCTGGTTCAAATTCTGAATGGCCTGCGCAATCAATCGGCGTCCGAACGAGTCTGCAATGTTCTCGAGCGTGATTTCTTCGATGTGCTCATCGCCAATCTCCGGCTCGTCCCCAGTTTGTTCGCGTACTTCTTCAGCAGAGATCTGGAGCTCTGGGTTCTCAACCTCCTCGACAATCTCGCGCATGAGGTAGATTTCGATATCACCTTTTTCCATGTTTACGATGATGTCGAAGTTCGACTCCAAGCCATACTTCTTGCGCACCATAGCCGAGAGCGTCTCTTCAACGATTCCCTGCAAAAGATCGCGGTCGATGCTCTTCTCACGCGCCATCTCATTGAAGGCCTCGATGATGAGCTTCTTATTGTCTACCTGTTGTTTTACTTTCCGACGTGCCATGTTGTTTCGTCTCCATGACGAGTAGGGGAATTATCCCCTGCCCTTAGAACGTGATCAACACCTTTGCCTCTCGAACATCCTCTGCAGGAATAGTTGCAAGGGGCTTGGGCTCTTTTTTCGATTGTTTTGGCTGAACGTCCAACCCTGTATCGTCTGCCCGCACAAGCGAGCCTTCAGTTACAGAGCCATCAGCGCGAACTACTCGCACCGTACGCCCAACATGTTTCGTTAACTGCCAAAGAAACTTCACTGGTGCCTCGGCACCGGGTGAAGACACATCGACCGCCCGAAGGCGGCCGGCAAATTCATCGTCTTGCAGCCGCTCGTCTATGCCGCGGCTAACATCTCGGCAGTGTTCGTGGGTTATTCCATCAACGGTGTCGATGAAAACATCCAAGATCAACCGTCGCGCCTGGCCCCGCATGACAACGTCGATGAGGGCAACCCCTGCATCGTTGCATGAATCAACAATAACAGACCGAATGCGCTCCGGTAAAGTCTCATTCATACATTCCCTCTTAAAGAGGCATCGTCATACGTGTGCACAAACGAAAAGTGGGCGAAATCGCCCACCCTTCGAAATCGAATGCAAATATAGGGAGAAACTTGTCAAGAAAACGCGTTGAGGCCTGTTATGTCTTGACCCAGGATCAGGGTGTGCATCTCGTGCGTGCCCTCATATGTCTTTACTGATTCGAGATTGGCAGCATGGCGCATGATCGGATATTCGTCCAAAATGCCATTAGCGCCATGAATTTCACGCGCCATACGTGCGATTGTAAGCGCCATTTCGCAGTTATTACGCTTTGCCAACGACACCTGTTGTGGGCGTAAGCTGTTGGAATCCTTGATCTTACCTAGGCGCCAACAAAGCAGCTGGGCCTTTGTGATCTCGTTGAGCATTAATACCAGCTTCTCCTGAATCATCTGGAATCCTGCAATTGGCTTGCCAAACGCAATTCTGCTCTTGGCATAATTCAGCGACGAATCGTAGCAGGCCATGGCAGAGCCCACAACACCCCAGGAAATGCCATATCGAGCCTGTGTTAGGCACGAAAGTGGTCCTTTTAGACCTTCAACACCGGGCAAGATGCTATCCTCTGGAAGCTCTACATCTTGGAATACAAGCTCAGAGGTAACCGATGCGCGCAGTGAATGCTTACCCTTCATCTCCGGAGCAGTGAACCCCTTCATTCCCTTTTCTACAAGAAATCCGCGCACAACTCCGTCGAGCTTTGCCCAAACCACTGCCACGTCAGCCAGTGTACCATTCGTGATCCACATCTTGGCACCATTGAGGAGGAAGCCCCCTTCAATCTTTTTGGCATTGGTGATCATTGATGCAGGATTTGACCCTGCGTCTGGCTCTGTAAGGCCAAAGCAGCCAATAGCATCGCCAGCAGCTAGGCGAGGGAGCCATTTACGCTTTTGCTCCTCCGAACCAAAAGCATAGATCGGGTACATCACAAGCGAGCTCTGCACCGAGGCAAACGAACGAATTCCAGAATCCCCTCTCTCGAGCTCCTGCATAGCCAAGCCATAACAGGTGCTGTTAAGGCCCGCACAGCCATACTCCTGAGGCAATGTTATTCCAAAGAGGCCTATCTCGGCCATCTTCTTTACCAGATGGATAGGGAACACACCGTCTCTGGCGCTGTGCTCAATGATCGGCAGCACTTCATTGTCTACGAAATCACGAACGGTTTGGCGAACAAGTTTCTCTTCTTCCGTAAAAAGCTCGTCAAGGTTGTAATAGTCAGGATGCTGGAAAGGCATGATATCGGCCGTGTGAAATATGATGAATGGGATTAACACTCTAACAACAACAAAATTACAGAATGAGTGCCCATGGTACGTATGTTTGGTTGCTATTCGAAGATATACGTTGATAGCTGTTTCATTTTGAAGTCCTGCGCTGAATGACAATCCCTGCCACGCCCACACCCGAATCTGGCTCCCATGCCCATGGTCATTCTTCCTCCCGCCTGCTAACCCTAACAATCGCCGCTGTTGGCGTTGTCTTTGGTGATATCGGCACCAGCCCCCTATATGCACTCAAAGAATGCTTCTCTCCGCATTATGGTCTGCCACATACCGATTTCGAGATTAAGGGAATCCTGTCCCTCATCTTTTGGTCTCTTACGCTAATCATCGGCGTAAAGTACCTGGTTATCATCATGCGATTCGCCAACAATGGTGAAGGCGGCATCTTGGCACTCATGGAACTTGTTGCAAAGTTTCGCACCAAATGGATGAAGCGTGCCGTTATCGTAGCAATGGGACTTTTTGGTTCTGCCCTCCTTTATGGAGACGGTGTAATCACTCCAGCAATCTCGGTCCTTTCTGCCATCGAGGGTATTACTGTTGCAGCCCCGTCAAACAATCTTGGCTATAAAGTTGTATCGCCAACTCCAAAGCAGCTTGCTGCCTATGAAGCTTCGTCAGGAGTGCTCATCGATAGTGTTGACCCCGGTGGAAAGATGGCAGCTCACGAAATGTACAAGGGAATGCTCATCCAACGGGTGAACGGCAAGGCGATAGACTCTCCCAAGACACTGCAAGAACTTGTTTCATCTAACCATGGAGACGATCTAACGTTTACGGTGGTTAACCGCAGCGGCACAGAAGAAACGATCACTATCGATACCCCAAACTCAAACCCGTTGGTTATTCCCATCACCGTGATCATTCTGTTTGGGTTATTCTTCATTCAGAAATACGGCACCGCTCGTGTTGGCAACATCTTTGGCCCATTCATGTTCGGATGGTTCAGCTTGCTTGCCATACTCGGGATTATCAGCATTGTACAAAACCCCGATATCCTGTGGGCTATTAATCCATACCACGCGATAGCATTTTGTGGACGCCACGGTTTTATGGCATTTGCCGTGCTTGGTAGTGTGTTTCTGGTGGTTACTGGAGGAGAAGCTCTCTATGCAGACATGGGGCATTTTGGACGCACGCCCATCATTCGGGGATGGTTCTACGTTGCATTTCCAGCACTGCTACTCCAATACTTTGGTCAAGGGGCTTTGCTGCTTCGCGAGGCTGATAGCCCGGCAACGTTGTCGAACCCCTTCTTCCATATGGTTCCATCCTGGGCGGTTCTGCCACTGGTTATCATAGCCACGTGCGCAACAGTTATTGCATCACAGGCAGTTATCTCCGGAGCATTCTCACTAACATGGCAGGCAGCGCAGCTCGGCTACATTCCCCGAATCAAGGTCTTGCACACCTCTAGCGAGGAACAGGGTCAGATCTATCTGCCAACCGTTAACTGGTTGTTGTTCGCGATGTGCGTGCTGCTCGTTATCATGTTCTCCTCTTCCGGTGCATTGGCTGCTGCCTACGGTATCGCCGTCACATCAACCATGGTGATTACAACAATACTCGCATGGTCTGCCATGCGGAATATTCTTGGTTGGAGTCAGCTTGTTGCCACGTCTATCAGTTTGTGTTTCATTGTTCTTGATGTGGCATTCGTCTCAGCAAATGGACTGAAGTTTTTCCATGGTGGCTATGTACCGATCGTTCTGGCTGGTGCAATTTTCATTTTGATGGTTACATGGCACAAAGGAAGGCTGCTACTTGCTAGAGCAGTTCAGAAATCAGGACGCGATCTCAAGGAACTGATCACTGAAGAAAATTCTTGGAGAGAGAAAGTTGCCGGTACAGCCATATACTTGACGCAGTCGATCGACTCGGCTCCTAGGGCGTTTCTGTCGAACATTACCTACAACAGGGTTCGGCATGAATGCCTCATATTCCTCTCGGTAAAGATCACAGACAACGCCCGCGAACGAGGGGTAATGAGTAATGTAGATCGCATCAAGGTTGAAGAAAACAAAGAAATGAAAAACATGAATGTCTACTTCGTGAAGATTCATTACGGCTTCATGGACCAACTCGACATCATGGATGATCTTAACTATCTACCAGATAGCGGCGTCCTGGTGGATGTTACCGATGCAGTCTTTGTGCTCGGGCACGAGAACGTCACTGTACGTGATGGTCGCGGTATGGCAAGATGGCGCAAAGAAATTTTCGTATTCCTCCACCGTAACTCGCGAACGCCTGCCTCGCACTTTGGTCTTCAACCATGGCGCGCCATGGAAATCGGCGCTCACGTTGAGATTTAGGCACGCCCTACATTCTGAACTGGTACGAGGTGCCAAGGCGCAAACTTCTGCCTACCAGCCAGCCGATATTCTGTTCGGAAGCCTGACTGCTTACTCCAGCGGGGAATGCAATCGTTGACGGTTGTCGAACGTTGTAATTCAACTCAAAAAGAAATCGTCCGTTCCCCGCGGGGATCGACAACGCAAACCCAAACTGACCACCGAATCCAAACTGTGAGTCAAACATAACAGTGGTTTGCATGGGGATGCTCCCTCGGTCTGCTTCGGGTACACGGGAATAATCTGAGACTTGCGTCATCGACGTCGTTCTGTCTGAATACACTCCAACTTGCAGTAACACACGAGTACCAATCGTATCAACCTTTAAGATCGGAAATCGAAGTGTTGCACCAAGTTCAATCGAGGTTGACTCAAGTGTCGTGACAATGCTGGGAGAACCACCAGGAACATCAACCACATGCAGTCGACCGATGATTCCACCCGATGGCTTGATAAATTCCGTTATATAACCGCCATTCTCAATGCGATGCAGGATACTGAATGCATATTCTGCTGCTGTTTCGGATCTACGGGCATATTGAACACCTACAGCATACCTCGCTGGCGTTCCATAAGCAGAAACATCCGTACCTGTGGATGTACTGAGAGATGTGCTCGCCATCGGACCAAAGAAATTGGGCTGAGCATAAGCTGAAAGCGTCGTTATTACGAGAGTAACAACGACGCTTGTAAACATTGCAACATGATTCATGCGGCTAAAATACAGCGCATCAGGATTCCGGCACCTGCACGGAAATGGCTTGTTTGGACCCGTCGCCATTTTTAACAACAAACATCACACCATCCCCTGGACTCTTGGCAGCGATAATCTTCTTGAGTTGCGAGGGCGATGAGACCTCTTTGCCATCTGCTTTCAAAATCACCGTGTTCGAGCGAAGCCCTCGTTCGGCCATTCTGCCCGTGCGATCGACCTTGTTTACATACACGCCTTGGTCTACGCCGAATGAAGATTTTTGTTCTCCCGAAAGTGGCGATACAGCGAAGCCAAGATCTTTGAATGAAACGGGTTCGTTTTTATCAGGCGTGTCGCTGTCTTGATCTGCTGCATCGTTTGATGCTACATCCTGATAGTTGGGTGCTTTCAATGTTACAGTCTTGGTAATCTCGCGTCCATCGCGCCAAAGTTTCAAATTCACTTTGTCTCCAGCTCGACGCAGCACTATCTCACTCTGTAGTTCATTTGAACTCTTTACCTGCCGACCATCAACGTCAAGTATCACATCTCCCACTTCGATGCCTGCTGCTTCAGCAGCGCCACCCTTTACAACCTTGTTTATGTTTACACCTGCAACCTTCGGCAGCCCTACAGCCTTTGCAGATGCTTCGTCTACGCTGGTGATTTCTACACCGATGTAGCCTCGTTCGATCTTGCCATCGTCGATAATATCCAACACAACACTGCGCATCATGTCTACAGGAATTGCAAAGCCATACCCTGCGTTTACACCTGAACGTGAAGCTATAGCTGTGTTAATACCGATAAGGCTTCCGTTAAGGTTAAACAAGCCCCCTCCTGAATTGCCAGGATTAATTGCTGCATCGGTTTGGATAAAGTTTTCAATCGCATAGCGATTACGCTCGTTCGTATTCTCGTTTGTGCCAACGATACCAATGCCTCGACCAAGAGCAGAAACAATACCAGCCGTAACGGTTGATTGTAGTCCGAGTGGACTACCAACAGCAATAACCCACTCACCAATTCGAATGTCTGAACGCTGAGCCATGTGAGCTGGTGTAAACTGCCCCTTGATCTTCAGCACTGCCAAATCCGTAAGCGGGTCGCGTCCGACCAACTGAGCCTTGTATTCTTTCTTGTCTGTTGTGATTACGGTGATACCACCCTCTTTGGCAGATTCAACCACGTGATTATTCGTAACCACATATCCGTCTGCCGTGAGTAGAACACCAGAGCCAGCTGCATCTCGCTCAGGAGCTTGCTCAGGCTCCTCTTCCCCGTTGCCATCTGGAGAAATGAAGGGGCCAAAGCGACGGAAGAGCTCTTCCATTCCTTCCATTCCTCGCATAGATTTTTTGGCATCAATCTTGACAGAGATCGACACAACAGACTGGGTAACTGCTCCCGCAACAGTAGCGAACTGGTCGTTAAGGAGCTTTACTGCAGGTGGCGCGGCAGCCGGAGGGTTGCCAGCACCTAGGGTTACGTCGCCGGCAAACAATTGCTCCAGCGCATTAGTCGAAAACGAGGTCATCATGATGACCCCCACGACCACACCAATTCCAATGAGGGAGATCGCCGTAAACAGAGATCGTCGTGACATGTGGTTCAACTCCGAAGGAAAATGACAGGGTGAATTAGGGGAATTGACGAAAAAAATTTAGCTCTATTGCGTCGCAGAGGTTAGATGAGGTATAAGCGAATTGCACGACCAAAGGTTTCCTCCATAAGCTCCTTCCGGCGCTCAGCACCCCATAACTCAATGTCCGGCACTAGGTTCGATGCTTCCAGCCCTATGGAAATCTCGTCGTCCCCTAAGCTTACAATAATGTTGCTCACCACCCTCTGCTGCCTTCTGTCCAGCCCTTCCGCTATGCGCAGCATAGATGCAAGCTGCCGCACTACAGACTCATCCTCATCTGGTAACAAGGAAAATGAGGTGTGCTTGCGTTTAGGATGGCTCTTCCTGTGATACCGTGCAATACAGGCAATCAAATCCGTTTCGGTACTCGTAAAGCCCGGCATGGCAGAGTTCTTAATGATGTACTCGCTGTGCTTATGGTGTTGATCAGCAGAAATGTGATAACCAACGTCATGCAGCAGTGCGGCAGCCTCTAGAAGCTCCCGCTCCCGATCGCCCAAGCCATGAAGTGGGGCTAGATGGTCGAACAACGCCACGCTCAATGCCTTAACGTGTTCGGCATGTTCCATGCGGACATGATAGAGTTCACATACATGCTTTACACTCTGGTATCGCAGCGGTGTAAGGTGGTGTCGAAGGTCCATCTCGCGCTGCTGATAGACAGCATCAAACACAATACCCTCTCGCAGAGCATATCCTGAAACTGTAAGCTCCTGAATTCCGAAACCAAGGATGGCCTGTTCGAGAATAAGTGCGCCCGCTACAATAACATCTGCGCGCTTGGGGTCCATACCGGGAATGTCGAGTCTGTCTTTTACAGATCGGGCGTTCACAATTCGATCGATAACTACCAACACATCGTGTCGAGACATTGTGTACCCGTTGTAACTCTCGGGTATACGTTGCTTCATCGCTGCTACCATCGACGCAATTGCAGTAATGGTACCCGAACACCCTATAGCGCGCTTGAAACCATGCTGGAGGTGCCACTGGAACACTGTGGCCCATTCCCCACGAATCAACTGCCTACAAGCATTGATCTGATCATGGGTAACACACGTTGTAGTGAAGAATCGCTTCGTCAAACGTAGGTGGCCAATCTTTGATGAATCAATAGACAATGGTTCACCACGTTCGCCGATTACGGTTTCTGTAGAGCCCCCTCCAATATCAATCACAAAGACACGATCGTTGCGACCTGGCAGACCATGGGTTACACCCACATAGATTAACCTGCCTTCTTCAACACCTGGAATTACGTCTATGTGTATTCCCGTTAGATCATAGACACGACGAACAAACTCGTCTTTATTCAAAGCCTCGCGAACGGCACTTGTTGCAATCGCCCGAATAGATGCATGATGGCTGCGCGCTTCAACGGCAAACCGTGAGAGTGCCTGCAAACCCCGATCCATCGCATCATCGGATAGACACTTCATATCGGTTGCGGAAGAACCAAGCCGCACCATGTCTTTATCGCGTGCATGAATCTGCATGATTCCATGCTCGCTTACGCTCGCTATCACCATGTGGAACGAGTTTGTTCCAATATCGATAGCAGCAATGCGCTGATGTATATGCTGTGTGCTTGTTGCCATTCTATGCCCATCAAAGATACCATGTGTATCTTACTGTCAGATGCGACGATTACTCATGATAGCTGCCATCATTATTGTTGGCTTTATAGTTCTTTCCCCCTTCTTCATGGGGCTTGTACGGCGCATGACAGGGCGCGGACCCAAAGTATAGTCTATAAACCGACAACGGCCATCCGTTTACCGGATGGCCGCTGCGGCGCTCTGTTCACGCAAGGTGTCCTTAGTGTGCTACGGATATTGGGAGGGTTACCGCACCACGAACACCGGTGATTGTTACATAATAGATGCCAGAGGCAAGGTCTGCTGTGATGAGTCTAAACTCATACACTCCTGCGCGCTGCGCTGCGTTGCTGATGAAGGTTGAAATCTCTTCTCCGGCAGCCGTAGTTAAGCGGACACTGACTATATCCTCTGCCCCTAGCTGATAGCGAACGGTGGCAACATCCATCGTAGGATTCGGGAATGCAGATGCCGACAAAGAGGATTCTTCTGCATCATCTAGCACACTTACGGGCGACTTTGCCTTGTATTCTTTATTCACTGGGTCGTATTCCGTCCAGTCTGCATCCCAGCGCTCAAGACCAAATGCGCCACGGAAAGCAACGCGCTCAAAGAACGCATCAGATGCTGTCCCAGTAAATGCTGCACCCGTTGCCAGCGGAGAGGCTGCCTTGATCGCTGGGTTGAATTCTGCTCCTGTAACAAATGCATTTTCAATCTGTGCCAAGCTCGGTGATGCCTTATCAACGATGTTGCCATACTCCGTCTTACCAAGCCAGCTTGCGTCTATACCTGCAGGTGGTGTGCCGCCTGCTAGAGTAAGTACCGAGCCTTTAACACCATACCATGAATTGTTACGGATTTCGATAGAGTCTCCAGCAGCCGCAATCATGGTTGGAACCTGAGCTAACTCAAAGCCGCGGGGCCATCCGACGAATGCAGAGTTGTGAATAGACTGACGTGAGTTGCGCCGAACTTGTGCGGCCGCACCAAAACGAGAGCTATACTGGTTAGCACCCGAGCCAGGGGTCCAGCTGGTGTCTTGCATCGGACCAATTCCCGTTACGTTTGAGAATACCGCCGAAGTAAGGGGCTTGTTATACGAAGCCTGTGCATCGTTGTCTGATTCGAACACTTGCGATGTCGAAACATCAGCTACAGTGCGGAATCGCTGGGCAACTGCAAACTGAACTTTACCGCTAAAGCCATTGTCGGTGTCAAAGTCATCATCGAGGATACCTGTTGAAACCAGATACTTCGCGTTTACTGTACCACCAAACCATTCAAAGCCATCATCGTTACCATACGATACTTGTACGTTCTCAATGGTTGTGCCGCGACCAACACCACCCATAGTAAGAGAGTTTAGCTCTGAATTAGGCTGAGTAGCGATACCTGCAAACTCGATGCGCACAAACTTCAGTATGCCGCTGTTGTCATCGTCTTCTGTGCCACCATACCAACCCTTGCCACCTGGTGTTTGATCTGCTACGCCCCCTTCGAGAGCCGCCTGACCTGCTGGTTGGTTGATGCGCGCCTTACCGCAGATAAGGATGCCACCCCAGTCGCCACGTGCACGCTGTCCTGGCACAGCACGACTTGTGAAGATGATTGGGTCCTTCGCTGTGCCATTGGCGATAATCGTACCACCGCGATTAATTACCAGCGCCGAGTTGTTGCCTGGTTCATCGCCTACAACGATTGTGCCCTTTTCAACCTCAAGCGTTGCACCATCGTTCACATAGACATAGCCCTTGAGTCCATAGATCTTTGTGTTGTGAAGCTTAACATTCTTTGTAATCTCACCCTCAAGAATTGAGTCTACTACAATTGGGGCCGATGCAGAGATCGTGAACGGATTGTCGTTGATGTCTGACTTTGTTGTGTCGCTGAGCAGCACCATACGGAAGTAACCTGTCTGCGTTTGGTCGGCTGGACGGAAGACAACGCCACCTGCGATACGGCCACGACGAGTAGCACTATCGAGTACATTTGCCAGGCCTGGCAATGTTGACCATGGACCGGTGGCACTCTTGCCAAACTCAAAGCGCCAGCGTTGACGGAATGTGTTTGTGGTGTCCCACGAGATGTCTACTGATTGTCCTACACGAAATGCCTTGTTGTTTGTACCCGGCTCCAGCAGCTTAACTGTTGGGTCTTTCGGTACTGGCGCTGCAATCTCGATTGGATTATCGGAAACATCGAATGTTGCAGGGTCGCTTACCAGCGACATGCGCACATAACCTGTTTTCGTAACAACATTTGGAGCTACAAATCCACCCGCGAGCGCACCACGGCCTGCGCCTGCATCAACAACGTTCGATGCATTTGGAATGTCCTGCCATGGTCCATCAACAGATGTTCCAAACTGGAAGCGATAGCTGTTTCCAGCAGCACCCGACGTATCCCATGAGATCGTGATCTTATCGCCCTGTGTGAACTTCTCACCAGTCTTTGAACCAGGCGACGTAAGGCGAACAAGCGGCTGCGCGCGATACTCTTTGTTGATCGGATCATATTCTGCCCACTGAGCATCCCATGCCGGACCATCTGCAGGGAAAGCTCCTCGATAGGACACCTTCTCAAAGTATGGGTCGTTAAGCGAAACTGTTGCCGAGCCATTTTCGAAACTAGCGGTAGTCAAGTAAGGGGCTACAATAAGCGGACGTGCATTAAACGAACCATCAGTTACCCATGCATTGGCAAGAAACGCAGCATTGGGATTACCCTTATCAACTTCGTTGTTAAAGCCAGCCTTTGCAAGCCAGTTAGCATCCATACCTGCTGGTGGCGTACCACTTGCAAGCGTGAGAGTTGCACCCTTAACTCCATACCAACTGTTGCTACGAACCAGAAGCGAATCATTATTGGCAGCAACCATCGTAGGCGCTTGAGCAATTTCGAAGCCGCGAGTCCAACCCACAAAAACTGTATTAACGATACTTGCACGTGATGCACGTCGGATTTGGGCTGCAGCGCCATATCGCGAGCTGTATTGATTAGCGCCAGAGCCTGGAGTCCAGGATGTGTCTTGCAATGGACCAACAACTGTAAAGTTCGAGAAGAGTGGCTGCGTACGCGGTGCATTAAACGAGCCCGATGCGTCGTTATCGATTTCAAATGCCTGCGATGTGGATACGTCGGCAACAGTGCGGAAGCGCTTTACAAGTCCAAACTGTACACGACCCGAAAATCCATTATCACAGTCGAAGTCATCATCAAGGATTCCGTACGAAATCAGATAGCGTCCGTTTACACTTCCACCAAACCATTCGAAGCCATCGTCGTTACCGTACGATACTTGAACGTGTTCGATTGTTGTACCACGTCCAACGCCACCCATGGTTAGCGAGTTGAGTTCGGAATTAGGCTGTGTAGCGATGCCGGCAAATTCAATGCGCACATATTTCAGTACGCCACTGTTGTCGTCATCATCAGTACCACCGTACCAGCCCTTGCCGCCTGCTGTGAGATCTGCTACGCCCCCTTCAAGAGCTGCTTGGCCAGCCGGCTGGTTAACACGGGCCTTACCGCAGATAAGGATGCCACCCCAGTCGCCCCGCGCACGCTGTCCAGCTGCTGCCCTAGATGTAAACACAATGGGATTGGCCGCCGTACCCTGAGCAATAATTTTTGCTCCACGATTAAGTACAAGTGCCGAGTTGTTGCCGGGAATATCACCAACGATAATTGTACCCGGGTCAATTGTCAATGTTGCACCGGCGTTAACGTAGACATAGCCCTGTAAGCCATAGATCTTTGTTGCACGCAGATGAATGTTACGTGTGATCTCCCCTGTAATGATCGAGTCCGGAACTATTGTTTCCGGAGTCGCGATGGTAAATGGGTTGTCGTTGATATCAAACACTGTTGTATCTGCAATCAACTCCATCTTGAGGTAACCGCTTGACGTTGGGACGTTTGGCACTCGCCAGCCACCCGAAGTTGGAACCGACTGACCACGTGTAGCGCCCGAGTCTAGAACATTGGAAGGGCCAGTAAGTGCCGTCCAAGGACCTGCCATCGATGTTGCAAACTTGAAACGCCAGCGCGCACGGAACGTGCCTGCTGTATCCCAGCGAAGTTCCTGCGTAGAGCCAGGACGAAATGTCTCGCCGCCGTTGGGGAAACGCAGCGTAACTGTTGATGGATTTTGTGCTGCCGCAACAATCACCATCGTTATCAGTGTAGTGAATAGGGTTAGAAAACGACTCATGGTATTCTCCGTGTGAGAGGAACGTTTATGATTTCTATAGTCTGTATCCGAAGCCAAGTGATATGCTCATGCCGCGGATGTTTGATTGAATGAGAGCGCCATCTTGCTCCCACGTTAATGGCTGATTAAGAAGGTCGCGAACACTAAGCTTAAGCTCGAGAGACTCGCCTATTGTTTGCTGAACTGAGAGATCAATGACGTCTCGAGGGAGCTCGTATACATGTGGGTTTCCTTGAAACACACCAACGAGATTCACCTGAATGATTCGGCGTCCATAGGTGTTGTAGGCAACACTGACATTCGTGCCCGTTTCTACATTGCTGTAGTAGATGGACCCATTCACCGAGTATGGACTCTGACCCCACATCGAGCGGGTATCCTTTACACCTGCCTGCCCGACTACGATCCGCGAGTCAACCAATGACGCATTCAGTGAGACCGTAAAAGGCATTAGCCACTCGGCAAGCGTTCCTAAGTTGTTACGCACCTCAACCTCAACTCCGATGTTGTCGGCTATGCCATTTGCATTAGCAAATGAACGCACGATCTCAGACTGTTGTGGGAAGAGCGTTTCTTCAATCGCATTTTCAAAGCGCTTAAAAAATCCGCTAATCGACAATACTTCGCCCCCTGCACTGAAATACTCCAAGCGTAGATCGAAGTTTTGAATCAAAGCACGAATCAACTTGGGATTACCAGCTATTGTTGCCTGCTGCTGGAAATCGTAGAACTGGAAAGGGGCGAACTCACGCAACGACGGACGCGCGAGCGTCTGCGAGGCAGATGCTCGAATATTGAAATCCTTTGCCGGACGCAGAATTAGGTTGAATGCTGGAAGAATGTCTACAAGATCTTGGTTCACATTTACGCGATTGTCTGTTACATCAAAGGAGTTAAGACGTTGGATGTTCTTTTCAATCCGTGCACCTGTAACTACGCGGCTTTCCATCCCAGCAAGCGTGAATGGCAGGTCGAGCATTACGTATCCTGCCAGAAGGTGCTCCTGAGCATCGTACTGATCGCTAAGCTTAGAGTCTTCTGAGTAGCTCAAGCGCCCCTTCACTATACTATAATTCGAGTCGGCAAAGAACACACCGAGGTTTGGTAACGCACCATTGTCTGGAATCGTAAGCTTGTCTGCGATATCGTTCTCTACACCCTGCACGATTGTTAACGAACGTGCACTGAATCCGCGCGAGCGATTCTCGAGTAGTCCGCCCACTTTAACCTTAATCGTGGTAGTAACTGGCAGCGTAATGTTCACAGCTGAAGACACTGCGTTGTCTACCAGACCAGAAGAGAAACGTCCGGCGCGCGATCCTGCACCTTGTGGAGAAAGGTCAAATGCTGCGAAGTATGGCTGACCCGAGTCCGAGGCATTTCGTAGAAATTGCAGGCGCTTAAAGTCTGGCTCATCACGTGTTGATCGTGAGTAGCTCAAACGCCAGTCGATGAGCGCATTGGAAACGTCGGTAATCGTATGTTCACCAGAAACTGTGCCGCTGTAGAGTGACTTCTCAACATACTGGAAAGAGAAGAGGCGCTGCGCCTGCGATTGTGCGAAGTTCTCGCCCGTCAGGTGCACATTTTCAAAATCAGCGATGCGGTTATAGGTGTTCTTGAATCCAAAACGGCTATTAGACCCCAAGCGATAGGCAACATTAAAGAGGCCGCCAAATGATGTGCTACGCGATGATTGCACGCCTGTGTAGCTGAAGAGATAGTCTTTAGGGTTCGAGAGAATGCCACCACGAACGATCTCGTTGTTTTGCCACGAGTTACCGTAGTTGCCAGAGGCTACGATGCCGATTTCATCTTCGTTTTCAAGCGTTACTACATCGGAGTAGGTTGCCGACAAACTTCCATTTGGCGTCACAGTCTCTGCTGAGGTGCCCCAAAGGTTGTTGTTGAATGAACGTCCGATTCCGTCAAGACGTGCAATTGCCTCTGCATTGCCAGCGCGCACATCACGCAGAAGCTGGTTCATTCCCAAGCGATCCGAGGGAACAGCTGATGGCATCGAGCGCGACGAGGCACCCATTGCGAACAGATCTCCGTCTGCGCTTGCTGATGCGAAAAAACCATTGTCTTTAAAGGTTACATAGTTATTGTAACCCTGCGAGCCCGAGATCTTCAGTCCGCGCTTGCTTGGAAAATCAATAGTATTTAGCTGAACCAGTCCACCAGCAAAGTTGCCTGGCAGATCAGGAGTAAACGACTTAACAATGTTTGCATTCTCAAGCAGTTCACTTGGAAACATATCGAATGCAAAGGCCTTCTTGTCTGGCTCGGTCGATGTAAGTGCAGCTCCATTGAGGGTTGTGTTGCTGTAGCGATCACTTACACCACGCACGTAGATGAACTTACCTTCGACGAGTGTAACGCCCGAGACACGCTTTAACGACTGTCCAGCATCACTGTCGGGCATTTTGGAAATCTCCTCGCGCCCAATACCATCGCTTACCTGTGCCGCATTCTTACGCTGTGTAAGTAGTGCTGCTGCATTGTCTGTTACCTTTCTGGCCTCGACAATAACTTCGCTGCCCAATTCTTTCGAGACAGCCAGTTGGATATTGAACGTGGTAACGGCGTTATCAGTAACAACTACTCTGTCGAACGTTGTCGTTTGATACCCGACATATGACACTTTCAGTGAGTATGTACCAGCCGAGAGCTGTTTGAGCCGATACGTGCCTTTTGTGTCGGAATACGCACCTTTTTTTGTGGACGTGATACTGATAGTTGCACCACGCAAGAGTTCTCCCGACTCTGCGTCTGTAACTTTGCCTTCAATGGTTCCGGTCTGAGCTGCTGCATACGCAATGCTTAGGCAAAGAACCATGCATGTAAAAATGTGTTTCATAAGATAATGTGAACAATGCTGTGAACGAGAACAGAACGAACGTGGGCGAAACTATCCGTAGGGTGTTAGGTGTGTGTAATCGGCTTGTTACCAACCTGAAACATTGGATTACTCTATGTTTCCTTTTGGTAACAACGGTATTGGGCACAGCTCAGCAAAGGACCCAACGCGTGATGATTGGTGGCATTCAGTACGACAGTGCAGACGTCCTCATCAATCCCACAAAGCTTGAAACGGGGCTAACCATCGCCCTAGAAGCCACACAGAAGTATCGTTTGATTTGTAATCAGATGCGAGATTCTATCCTACGCAAGCGTCCGAATACGCTTTCGGTACTGCAAGCAGCAGACGCGGTGGGTGCAGAGCTCATCGTCTTTTGTAATGTCGGCCGTATAGCAAACCTTGTGCGTTCCGAGGTAATTGTTCTTGGAGGCGATGGGTTTATAGTCAACGTTCGCGGAGTTGGTTACGGCACAACTTCATTGGAACGCGATACCTCGGGGACTGCTATTGCAGACCCTGCGATTTTGTCGTCCTTGCAACGCGCGCTTTGTGTGGCATTAAATGACTCCTCGTTGTACTCCCGAGCCGATACTGTTTTACGCGTAAGGCCAACAGCTCTTGCTGCAATTGGTGGTATTGAGTTTAAGCAACCATCCTCGGACTTGGGAACATGGTCGCTGTTTAAGGAAAAGGTGCCTGCCTCGTATGACGCAGCTCAACTTATCGTAGAAGCCCTCAGAGGATGTGATGATGTAACGTTGATTGATCTTGATACGCGAGACTCAATCTTTGCGAAGGCTCGCCTGTTCATGATTGAGAATTACAACGCAACAACAGCTGCAGAGCTTAATGTACTCTCGGCATTCGAGATCTCGCATCTTGTTTCTGGCACAATAGAGCGCATTCGCGGAGGTGCAATTTGCACGCTCTCATTCGACGAGATAACTCCGCAAAAAACACTACGTCAAATCAAACGCGCCGAGGGAGTTGTAGCAGTAGATTCGAAGGCTGCGCTAAAGGATGGTGTGCGCGAAGCCCTGCAAAAGCTCTTCGTAACTATTAACGACTCAGTGGTACCGTCGCGATAAGGATTCCGCCAGAACGCGAGGTTAACCGCACAACATAGACGCCATCGGCTAGACCATCAACGTTAACTCGAATGTTCGAAGCCCCATCGGGAATCTCGGTATTGATCTGCGTGCGCACAACCTGACCCAAGCCGTTTACGATGTCGATGGCAACAACATCAGCCCCCTGACTGCGAGCATGTATGCTAATTGCATCTTTGACTGGCAATGGCGGATTGAGTCGGAAGACTGTTCGCGGCGTATATTCGAACCAGAATCGTGGACCGCAGGCATCGACTACCACATATCCATCATTATCGGAGAATGTAAGGGGCTCGTATGCTGTAGCAAACATGCCCTTGATGTCGAGAGGCGTGCTGTCGGGAATAGCAGAATGGGCTGTGACATACAGCACAGCTAGAACTCCAGGCTTGCCAAACTGCTGTCCAGTAGGGTATACCGTAAATGTAACCTGAGCTGGCTGGGCGCTAGCTACCACACGCGAGTCCGGTGCATTACCGCCCTTGATCGAGTCCACTGTTAAGTTGATCTGCGTAAAACCAATAGACCACTTCAGACTATCGAGCTGTGCGTCTTTGACGTCACTGTCAAGATGCACTGGTATCTCAACGATAGACTCTGGCGAAACGTTGTATTCATCTACACGGAGCTTTACATCATATGTAATCGGTACTCGTGGAGAGCGGGCCGAGCTGCGCAATCCAGCGGTTGAGATACTCGTGCATGCCGGACCAATGACAACTTGCGCGTCGATAAACAACAGTGCTGTATCCTGCCCGGCAACCACTGGGGCATATTCGGCATCAACAACCAACGACTCACCGCTGAGAATCGTTTTGCCCATCAAAGGTGTTAGCAACGTCCAATGCGGACGCACCTGCTGCACGCGCACATTACGAATGAACATGTCGTACATCGACGGATTGCTGATGGTAATGCTACCCGATGTAACCGTGCCCTTCAGAATCTCTGGCAATACCAGTGGGTCTGGCGTAACCACCAGCTTAGGAATCTCACCGATGTCAATCTTAGCAGTTACTGTATCTACATCGTTGCAGAGCCGATCCTGTATGAAAAACTGAGCAAAGCTCGTTGTATTTGCCGGCAGCAGAGAAGGCTGCATGTCTACATAGATCGTTGCCCTGCCGCCTGGACCAAGGTTTACAGTCTTTGGGGTAATAGAGAATCCTAACGGGGCTCGTGTGTCGCTGATATCAACAACAGTTGAGACAGTCCCATTGTTTTGAATTGTAAACTCTTTTCTAATGATAGGACTGCATGGCAGAACCGATCCGCCGTCGATGAACTTCGGCGTTACTACTATGTCAACATTATCGACTACACCCTCAAGGTTTACTGTAGCATCGCCTTCATCAACATCTGTATCAACGATCAACGTTGCGAGGGATCTTCCAAATACTGTTGGAGTAAATGCGATGTCTATAGCTATCGGTTTTCCGGGGTCTACAACAAACGGCGTTGGTGGCCCAACAACCTTAAATGGGGTGCCTTGCTCTGCAATTCTGGCAAGGAATACGCGAACAGGACGGTTGCCGCGTACTTCTACGGTAACCTGTTTCGTAGACATCTGAGGTTTGCATTCAACAAGCCAATTTAGCGAGCTGGGTCCGACGGTTACATCAGCATTGAACGCGCGGAAGTAGATCTGTGCAGTAGAACGCGTAATACACGTGGTAGATGCTGTTACTTCGATTGTACCATTGTACGTTGCCGGAGCTTGTGAAGACCACTCAAAGTTGATTACTATGCTGTCGTCCTTACGAAGCTTACGTGGTAGCGATGGCAAGAGATATGTCAGTGTTGCTGGAAGGGGTGAAATACGAATAGAAGTTATCGTTGCGCTATCTCCAGTCTGAAGGCGGATGACGCATCGCCCCTTTAGTGGAATACCTACATCAGCAGAGTCTGCAATGCGCGTTGGAGTAATACTTATGGCAATGTTCTCGACCGTGCCACGCACAATCACAACATAGACTGAGTCACACGGGGAAACGCGCACGAAGACCGTATCCTGAAATGCCCCAAGTTTGGTTGCTTTATAGGAAACTGGAATCTGGCGTGCCTGACCAGTTGACAGCGTGAATGTACCGCTTGGCAGACCACTGATGTTTTGGCTGTTCGTCCATGATGTGATGTCGGCCATTGTCGAGCCAACGTTCGTTACAGTAACGTTGCGCTCTAGTGTAGCCCCTTCGCAAATCGAACCGAGATCAATGATCTTAGGATTTATCGTAATTGATGGTTGATTGGAAACACCACGAAGGGCAATCGTCCATGGATTTTTCGATCCGCGAGCTTTTGTAAGATCATCATGCTGCATCGTGAGCGATGAGTTGTCTTTACCTGTTCCACCTGTAAATGAAACGAGCAACGTATCAAGTCCACCGGCTGGAATAACCCACGGCACACCCTTTCGACCGCTCTTCATACCCAGAAATGTAAATGCTGTTGAGGCATTCATGTCTAGTGTGATTGCGCCAATATTGAGCTGTGCATTGCCCGTGTTGAGAACTGGTATTTCTATCGTATCGGATCTGCCACACCCTGTCTGCACATAGGCAGTGGGCACAGAGGTGAATATTGGGGACTGACCGTAAACGCGAACAGTTATAATTGTGTCGCGCTGACATGGCCCCAGGCGCACGCGGAATTTCGCTTGTATCCAGCCTGTATCACGCGGGGTTGCCGTAACGTACGTGAGCGTGCCGTCTGTACGCACCTGCGCTGGCAATTGTCCGACAGTGAGCGAGATTGTAGTGTCGCCGCTGATACGAGTTATGCTAACGATTGATTCGAGATTGGCAGAAGACGTTGATCTCCACATCGATGTTTTCGATGTGGGAGATCCAACTGGTGCATTGAATGAGATGAGAGTATCTACTGGATTAGCAGTGCGCTGACGTCCGTTACCCTCTAGTGATACAACCAGTGTTGTTTCAGGCTCCTGAAATGTTGCCTGTATTGTTGCGTAATGGGGCCCCTGCTGATTGGGACGATACTCAACAATCACCGCAAGAGAATCACATGAAGAAATCGTTGCGGCAATAGGAGTATTCACAATGCGAAACTGTGCGGCATCAACTCCATTCAGGGTTACGCTCCATGGCGAGCTAAACCAGTTTCGATTTCTAAACCGTATTGTGTCCCGCGCAACACTGTCGGGGCAAACTCCTACGAACTTTACCACCGTGTCGCTCTGCGTACGCAAAGCAGGAGCCGTGCGGAAGATTCCACCACCGACAACCCAACCATTGTTATCGTCGACAAAAAAGATATCGTCTGTGCCAGCCCCATCCAAACCACAGGAACGCTTCTGCCAGGTTTGTCCTGCATTGGACGTATAGTAGACAGATTCTGCCCAACCCGCTGCCCAGCCGCGCTGTGCATCGCGAAGGAACGTGCCAAACATGTCCTGTCCAGTTTGAAAATCGCGCCATGTTGCGCCCATATCCGTGCTAAAACGCATGCCATTTGTTGGGCCAGGACCCGAAGCACAACGCGCACCGGAATTCGGTATCAGCACGGAATTACCAAACATGGCAAGTTCTTCGTGCCATGGGTTATTTGTGCCGGTATAGTTGAGAACGGCCCACTGTGCTCCATTATCCTGAGATCTGAACAGCGTGCCACTGCCGATCGCATAAAGCGTATTGGCAGGCATGCTTGCATCCCAATAGGGATCCGACATCGTAGAGCGCGGTTCTGGGTGGGTGTAAACTGTGAATGTTGCGCCACCATCTAGGGTTCGAAAAAATGAACTGGTACCGCATCCACCTCCTGTGAACCAGCCTTCGTTCACATTCTTGAACCATCCACCCCAGACCATTGGAGATGCGGCCGGCTTGATGTTTGTCCATGTCTTTCCGCCATCTACAGATTTGTACATGCCACATGGACCCGAGCAATAACCCGTGTTTTGATCCAAAAACTGAATGTACTCTAGATGGCATGCCCCTAGCGCAGGATCAACTTTTGTTCCCTGCCACGTGTTGCCGCCGTCTGTGGTGCGCACAACATACCCGCCGTTTTGGTCGCACGCCCAACCGTAGTTGGAGTTCCCGGGCAGAAAGAAAATGTCAAGGTAGTAGCCGGTGTTGTACGGACTTGGCAGAGTTACTTTTTGCCAACGCTGCGCAGTTTGCCCATAGGCTTCGAAAGCAAGTACAAGCAGGGCAATGATGGTAGTCAGGCGGATCACTTTCTGATGGCCTAACATAGGAAAACTATCGAGAAGTTTCAGGTCTTATCGTAGGAATGTGTCCTCGCGAGCAGGGCTTGTGGAGACCCATCGAACCGGTGTTTCCAAAAGGCGTTCGATTTCTTCCACATAATGTTGCGCTGCTGGCGGCAGGTCTGCGAACGACCGGATGCCGTCGAGCGAACTCTTCCACCCTGGGTAGCTTTGATAGGTGCACTCTACACGCGAGAGTGTTGCTACATCCGCTGGAAACGACTTCACAACTTTGCCATCTACCACATAGCCCGTGCAGAGGCGTATATCGTCCAGCACACCCAGTACGTCCAGCTTTGTTAGCGCTATCTCTGAGATCCCGTTGATCATGATCGAATATCGCAATGCTGGAATGTCCAACCACCCGCAGCGGCGCTTACGTCCGGTAGTTGCACCAAACTCGTGGCCCTCCGTGCGAAGAAGCTCGCCCGTTTCGTCGTTCAGTTCTGTTGGGAACGGACCATTGCCTACACGTGTGCTATAGGCTTTAACAACACCCATCACAGATGATATCGCCGTAGGTGGGATGCCAAGCCCCGTACAAGCCCCACCCGAAGTTGGGTTAGAGCTGGTAACGAACGGATATGTACCATGGTCTAGGTCGAGCAGCGCACCCTGTGCACCCTCTGCCAACACACGCTTTCCCTCTTTCAGAGCCGAGTTCAACAACAGCGTGGTGTCGGTGATGTACGGATCAATGCGCGAGTCAAACTCGACATATTCATCGATCATTGCATCAACATCGATTGGTTCTGCGCCGTAGAGGGCTTGCAGCAATTGATTTTTTTCTTCGAGGTTATGACGAATTTTTTCGCGCAGCACGTCGCGGTCGAGCAAATCAACGATGCGAATACCAGTCCGAAGCGCTTTGTCGTAGTAAGCCGGGCCAATGCCTCGACCTGTTGTGCCGATCGATCCAGCCTGTTTCTCACGAGCGGCATCCAAGTGCTTGTGATATGGCATGATCAGGTGGGCCTTATGCGAAATGTGCAGGCGCCCCTCAACAGAAATGCCCATGCTCTCGAGCATATGGATCTCTTCCATCAAGGCTACGGGGTCGATTACGACGCCATTACCAATAACGCATGTCGTTTCAGGGTGTAGAATACCAGAAGGGATCAAGTGCAGTACATACTTCTTGCCATCAAACACGATGGTATGGCCGGCATTAGCTCCGCCTTGATAGCGTGCGACAATGTCTGCCTCTTCCGAGAGCATGTCTACAATCTTGCCCTTCCCCTCATCGCCCCATTGAGCACCGACAATGATGGAAACACTCATGACAGGGGGCTTAGGCTTGCGTAGAGGCTACAGAGCCCACGTTCTTATGCTTAACGCGCTCTGTGTACCAAATCAAGAATGCAGAGGCAACGTATATCGATGAATACGTACCTACAACGATGCCAACGAACATCGTGAACGCAAAGCCTTCGAGAACGTCTCCACCGAGGAACACCATAACCAGAAGTGCTCCGAGAACCGAAACACCCGTAATGATGGTACGGCTAAGCGTCTCATTGAGTGAGTGGTTCACCAGCTCTGCAAGTGGCATCCCGCGGTACTTTTCACGGTTCTCACGGATACGGTCGAACACAACCACCTTGTCGTTGATTGAGTAACCGAGGATCGTTAGGTATGCCGCAATCGAATTGATGGAGATTTCGAGATTGAGAATGCCGAGCTTGTTGAACAGCACAGAAATGATGAAGGCCATCGTAACGTCGTGCGCCAGCGCAATAATAGCTGAAACACCGTAAGCCCATTCAAAACGGAATGCGATGTAGAGCAGAATGATCAGCGTGGCAGCAATAAGGGAGATAGCTGCATCCTCTGCCAACTCCGACGAGATCTTTGCTCCCACGTTATTAGCACCGAGGAGCTGCACGGCATTCTTACCACCATTTGAAAACTTTGCATTCAACTCTTCGACCATGTCCGCCGATACTTTCGAGGCGTTGTCCTGTGTTTCGTTGATGCGAATAAGGAAGTCTCCTGGACGGCCATAGCTCTTGATTTCAGGGTTGCCGAACTTACTGGAGCTGAGCGCCTGACGAACTTCTTCTGCCTGGATGCTTGTATTTGCGAACGAAACCTTCGTCTCTGTTCCACCCGTAAAGTCGATACCAAACTCAATCAGCTTTGGCAAGCCGAGTCCAGAAATCTGCGTTAGTAAAATCGCCAGCGTACCAAGTACGCTGAGCAAAATCGAGACGCGAAGGAACGTGTTGCGTTTTGTGACAAAGTCAATATTAGTCTTCCTGATCAAATCCATCTTACACCGTCCTCTTCTGTCCAATGTTAAGTGTAGTTGCGCCGCTCATGATGATTAGTTGGAACATAGCGCGAGTTACCACCACGGCTGTAAAGAGCGTAACTACTGCACCAACAAGCAACGTGATGGCAAAGCCCTTGATCGGACCAGAGCCCCAGATCATAAGAGGAATAGCACCAATGATGTTGGTCAAGTTTGAGTCCAAAATGGCGCTCCATGCACGATTAAAGCCTTGTTCTACCGCCGTCTTGAGCGTCTTGCCGGCATACATCTCTTCGCGCATACGCTCGAAGATCAGGATGTTGGCATCAACGGCCATAGCTGTTGAAAGGATCAGAGCGGCGATACCTGGAAGTGTGAGCGTTCCGCCGAAGGCAGCCAACCCTGCAACAACCAACAATCCGTTCATGACAAGCGCAACGTCTGCGATGGCACCACCGACAGAATAGTATGCAAGCATGAAGACGATGATTAGCGCAAACGAAATCGCCGAGCTCGTAAGACCGCGATTGATAGAATCTTCTCCAAGTGATGGACCAATCACGCGCTCTTCGATGATTTTCACTGGTGCCTTCAACGCGCCAGCCTTCAAGACAACTGCAAGGCGTGTTGCATCTTCTGGCGAGAATGCACCTGAGATCTGTGATGATCCGTTGGCAATCTTGTTCTGAACTGTTGGGGCAGACCATACACGGTCGTCCAATACAATAGCGATACGCTTGCCAATGTTGGCTCCGGTGATCTTTGACCACTCCTCAGAACCTTCATCGTTCATCGACATGCTCACAACAGGCTTGTTTGTATTGTCAAAACTTGGGTACGCATCTTGAATAACATCGCCAACCAAGTCTGCTTCGCGAGACACACCGTAGACTTCAAAGAAGTCTGGCTTAGCACCCTTCTGCGTTGTGTTCCCTGTTGCCGAAAGAAGGATATCCAGTGAAGCAGGCATAGACTCACGAACGCGTGGATCGTTGAGAACAGATACGAACTCGTCTACCTTTTCTGCTGGAATTCGGAAGCTGAAGATTCCATCCTTTGGCAAGTCTTCTGGTTTGAAATTGTTGATCTTTAATCCAACGAGATCAAAGCTCTGTGGCTGAGATTCTTCGTTAGCTGCTACACTTCCAAAAACCATGTACGTGAAAGGGAAGTCTGCTTTGATCCGGCGAATCTTTTCTGCATCGCTTAGCCCCTTATATGGGTCTTGTGGACCCTTTTTCGAGGTGTCTGCCGCAACCTTCGACGTGTCTTTCATTGTTGTGTCTGCTGCTACCGATGCAGTATCCTTTGCTGTTGTATCAACAACTGTGGCTGCTACACCTAAACGCAGGTTTCGTACGGCTTGGTCGATGCCATACATCGCCTTGATCATCGATGCATCCATCATCACACGCTTAAACTCCAAACGAGCCGTCTGCGAGAGAAGTTTGCGCATTTGCAGTGTGTCTTGTTCGTCTGGCATTTCGATAACAAGACGGCGTGTGCCCTGCTTCTGGATGCTTACTTCCGAAACATTGTACTTGTTGATCCGCTGCGAAAGAACGATTTGGGCCTGCTCAACTGCTTCATCGGCATCGCGACGGAGCTTGTTCTCAACCGCTTCCTCTGTTAGAGGTGTTGCCTGGAAGTAATTGATGAGGCTCTTGCCCTTACCACGGAAGTTTTCGAGGAAGGTTGCAAGCACATCGCGGTCTGAATTGTCAGTTGCTTTGCGCGTTTCATCAATGACGCTCTTAAAAACATCATCGATTGCCTGCGGATCTGCAGATGACTCGATGAGTTTGAGGACGTCTACTTCCAGAGTAAGGTATGTGCCGCCGCGCAGGTCAAGTCCCAACTTGAGACGTCCGGCACGGGCACTCGCCATATCCTCGGCATGAGTACTGTCCCACTTTGCTAAGGCGATACGCCCCTTGAGAGAAGTATCGGCAGCAAGGTCACCACGCTCAGCTGTGAGCGAAGAATAACCGTACGTAGGCCACAGCAAAATTGCGGCCGCAGCGATCGGAGCAAAAATGAGCATCCATTTGCTCAATGAATTCCAGCGCAAGAGTCCTCCAAGACAATCTTTCGGCAACGTCTTTCCACCCCCACATACGGTGGCGGAAGGACGGCGAATATACGGAATGCTAACTTTGTAGAGCCCATGGATAGAAGAACTGCTGAAACTCCCGAAATAGACTGGTCCAAATACCCTGTGCCCAGGGTGCGGCACCATGTGAATTCACAGGCCTATTTACCGGCCCACCAACACCTATTTGTTCACCACCAATACCCCCCTCTTCGCACCGATGCTGAATGGGGCTCCTGGTTTGCCAATTCCAAGCCTGCTAGTGTATTGGACCTCGGGTGCGGACGTGGCGCATTTTTGATTCGCCATGCGCTAACCCATCCAAATGTCAACATCTTGGGTGTAGAAGTACGCGAATCTCTGGCCGACTATATTAACGGAGTGATTTCTGGGGAGGGGTTGAAAAATGCCCATGCCCTGTGGTATACACTTGCAAACGGACTCGATTGGATTCAGCCGGGGTCGATCGATTACGCAGTGTATCTGTTCCCTGACCCATGGCCCAAGAAGCGCCACCATAAGCGTCGAGCATTTTCCCAGGGATTTCTCAAGATGGTTCACAGGGTGCTCGTACCGGGCGGACGTCTTTACCTTGCAACCGACCGTGAAAACGTAGATGCCTATCAACGCGAGGTGCTCTCGGCATCCTCGCTTTTTTCGATCAGCCCCTTGATGGACGATACCACATGGCCTTTCCGCTTTACAACTGATCAGCAGATGTTCTGTGATGCAAAAGGAATACCCTACGTGCGATATGCTGCGGAGAAGTGCTAAGTGCTCTTAGCTGAGGTAGTTATCATGGGTTACCAGCAGGGTTTCTTTCCCATGGGCGACCCCGAGACTGGCAGCGTGTATTGGCACCGGCCCGATCCGAGGGCGGTAATCCCTCTTGATGCAGTACGATTTTCGCGATCTCTGCGTCGGACGGTACGAAAAGAAACCTACAAATCGACAATAAATGCGAGTTTTGATACGGTAATTCTGCGATGTCAAGAACGTGAAGACACGTGGATAACCGACGACATCATCAGCACCTATACTCAACTTCATTACATGGGTTACGCACACAGCGTTGAGACATGGCTAAACGATGAACTTGTCGGTGGTCTTTATGGCGTTGCTATCAATGGCGCATTCTTTGGTGAGTCTATGTTTTCCAGAAAGCCAGATGCGTCGAAGGTGGCGTTTGTTCGGTTGATCCAGCACATACATGCACGTGGGTTTACTCTTCTGGACACACAATACATCAATGAGTTTACCGCATCACTTGGTGCAATTGAAATCAGCGACGCTCACTATCAAGAACAACTCTCCATTGCTCTCTCCACGTCCGCAACATTCTAGGGTGCTTCTAGCAATCGGTTCTGCAATTGCATTGCTAATCGTGCAATCGTGTAACACGGTGTATTATAAGCGGCATGCCGATCCACCGCCTCCTCCGCCACCACCACCTACGTGTGCGGCATTGCCGGTTAAGGACTCAGCGGGATTGTTGAAGCTAGACACGGTTACACCAACCATACCACATGTGCGATACTATGTATTCGAGCGCGTTCAGGGGGCATCGAGCAACTTGCAAGAGTATGGTCTGCTACCCGTCGAGAATAATGAGGAGCGGTGCCTCCTCATCCGTGGCGCCGACATGAAGTCGGCGTGGTATGTAGCAAGTTCAAAAACCGGACCTTCATCAATTGCCATAGCGCCCTGGGATGGCGCAGAGACATCGATGCTACTGTCCCGTATTGTTGATCACGGCAACCATCGCGACGGTGCCATAGTACAAGGTATCATAGATGGCAGTACCGTAGAGACAGACTCAGCTTCAATCGGATGTGATGATTCGCTTGCATGGGATGGCCACCCTGCCCTATCGCCTAACCGAGATTGGATTGTGTTTGCCTCCAACCGTAGCGGCTCTCTGAATAGCACAGACCTTTGGTATGCTCGCCGTTATACAGATGGAAGTGTTGGGCCTGCACGCCCCCTTGCTGGAACGAACACCTATTGTGATGAGTTGTCGCCGTCGTTTTTACCTCAAACGTCGATGACACTCATGTTTAGCTCATCTGGTCATACCACCTTTGGTGGCTACGATGCTTTTGCTGCAGAGGTTTTCGAAGATGGAGACTCGTTAATTGCACGTAATGTGGCTAATCTTGGTGCGCCCATTAACACGTCGGCCGATGAGATTTTCCCTAGCATGTCGCCGAATGGTGTTGACTTATACGTAGCATCGAATCGAAACAACGGACGAGAGAGTTACCGTAAAGACTTTGATGTCTTTGTCGCATATCAACAAATCTCTGATGAAGGTCCGGTAGCAAAGCTGACTGGCCGTGTGGTAAACTCCCAAACTCAGCAGCCGGTGGTTGATGCAGAGGTAACCGCTCGTTCTTCATCTACACGACGAGTTTTTTCTTCAACGCGAACAGATAGTGCTGGATCGTATTCCATAGATGTGCCAGTGAGCACCCCAGTGCAGATAACAGCACAATCCGATACTCTCTTCTATGACTCATACAGCGTTGAAATCCCAAAAGACTCGGCCAACAGCATCATTGTACGAACAGAGCCAATAACGCTTTCAAAATCGTTAACGCTCCGCATGAATTTCCCAACGGCGGAATTCAACAACCCGTACCCTAGAACACTTGATTCCAATGGCATAGAAACAGCCAGAACATGGCAACTGGATATCGATGAGCTTGCGCAAAATGTTCTGTCTGGATCAACGAAGATCAAGAAGATATCACTGGTTGGACACACCGATGATGTTGACACAGATGAATCAAATGTTGTTCTCGGTAAACAGCGAGTAGAATTTGTTATTGAGAGACTAGTCGAACGCGGCGTTCCGCGATCAATTCTCGAGGGTAGCAGTCAAGGCGAACAGCAATTGCTCAAACGCCGCAAAGATGAAACCATCGACTCTTGGCGTAAACGCTGCAGACGGGTTGAACTTACTAAGGTTACGTCATGAGTATAGGTACATTTATAACACCAACGAATGTTGCGCGAGCCGCCATAGCATCCTTTATTGGTATTACCCTTCTATTCGTTGGGCTCATTATGTATTCGCTCAGCAGTGGACTGCCAACACTTGAGCAGCTGGAAAACCCGCCACAAGAACTTGCCACGCGCGTGTACAGTGCAGACGGTGCAATGCTCGAGCTTTTCGCAACAACTCGTCGCACGAATCTTCGCTATGATTCAATTCCCAAAGGATTCATCAACGCCTTGGTAGCAACCGAAGATCGCGCCTTCTACGACCATTGGGGCGTACACATGATGCGCATATGCAAGGCTGCAGTGAAAAATGTGCTTGCTATGAAGGCAAAAGAAGGTGCCTCGACCATTACCCAACAGCTTGCACGGAATCTGTACTTCTCTCAGGAGCAAACGATTTGGCGTAAGATCCGAGAAGCGTGGACAGCCGTTCAGATTGAGCAGGCATACACGAAAAACGAGATCCTAGAAATGTATGCCAACACGGTGTATTACGGACGCGGTGCATACGGTTTGCGAGTAGCGTCGATGACGTACTATAATAAAGAGCCCATGGACCTCACAGTGGCTGAATGCGCCTATCTCGTGGGCCTTTTTAAGGCTCCAGAAAAGTATGGAGCAGACGACTCTCTCGGCGTGAGCCGCAGAAATCTTGTTCTCTGCATGATGAATGAAGTTGACTATGTAACTGATGATGAGTTGGCAGCATCAACTGCCGAGCCACTACGCAAGGTTGCACCGAGCACAGTCTACAAAGGCATCGCACCCCATTTTGTTGAGATGATTCGTCAAACACTCACAAGTGATGACATATGGAAAGAACGTCTGGCCGGACACGACATCTATCGTGATGGACTTGTTATCTATACAACGCTCGATTCTCGTGTTCAGAAGTATGCAAATCAAGCACTCGATGAACACCTGCGCGACTACCAACGCATGTTCGACAATTCATTTTCTTGGAATAGCCGTCAGCCTCTGCTGAAGAAGTTTCTTGCTCAAGCCATACGCCATCATCCAGACTATGTAACTGCAACCGAAGATCGGCGTGATGCGGTTACTTCGAGGCTTATGAATAACGCCAGATTTGTCGATAGTGTTAAACGAATTGTTACGGTGATACAGGCTGGCCTTGTTGTTATCGAACCTTCTACAGGCTACATCGTTGGTATGGTGGGGTCTTCTCCTCTTAACATGACCCTTCAGCCGGCGGCGCGATATTCACTCAACCATGCAACACAGATTGTGCGTCAGCCAGGTTCGTCCTTTAAACCATTTGTTTATGCAAGTGCCCTTGAATCGTCACCAGACATTTCTCCGGAATCACTTGTCGAAAGCGGTCCATTCAGCTATGCCCTGGGCGATGGCACAGTATGGTCTCCTCAAGGTTCTCGTGAAGGGGGCGGACCAATTTCGTTACGCAGCGCACTTAAGTTCTCGCTCAATAGCGTTGCCGCACGATTGGTTACTGAGACCGGGTTTACAGATCCAGAGCAAGTGGTAGCTCTGTGCCGCCGCCTTGGTATTACCTCCAAGCTTGATGCCGTCCCGTCAATTGCACTCGGCACTGGCGAAGTATCTCCGCTCGAAATGACAAATGCCTATGCTGCCTTCGCCTACCATGGCGCTTACAATGCATCTAGCTATATCATGCGAGTAGAAGACCGCATGGGCAACGTACTCTACGAAGCAAAGCCATTCGAACGCCTTACCAGTGAGGCCTGTTCACAGCGCACATCTGACAACATGATTGCGATGATGCGCGGCGTTGTCGATGGTGGCACAGCATCAAGTATTCGAAGATTCTTTAAGCATGACGCTGCAGGAAAGACAGGAACAACAAACGATTTTGCCGATGCCTGGTTTGTTGGCATAACTCCGCAGCTAGCATGTGGTGTGTGGGTTGGATTCGATGATATGCGTATTCGATTTACCGGCGACTATGGTCAGGGGGGAAAGGCGGCTGCTCCTATATGGGGGCGTCTAATGCAGAAAGTTTATGCCGACCCATCAACGCGATGGCGTAAGAAAAGCTTCGACGTTATTCGCGACTCAACAGATGTTGTTACAGATCTCGATATGACGAATCCAATTCAGGAAGTAGCCCCATTCCGCAAACAAGACACATCAAAGAAGCAGCCATGACCCCATTTTGGCAATTCACCGATGGAGGCACACTGAAGGTGGGCACGATGTACTGTATTGGGCGTAACTACGCTGCACATGCCCGAGAGATGGGGGCAGAGATAGTTGCCAATCCAATCGTTTTCATCAAGCCGCCGTCTGCATACCGCAACGATGAGGCTCATGTGCAACTACCAGGATTTTCGTCTGATGTGCACCACGAGGTAGAGCTTGTTGTTGTTATCGGTAGCCCTACAGATGAGTGCTCTCCTGACGAGGCGTGGAATCATATTGCAGGCGTTACGGTAGGTATAGATCTAACAGCTCGCGATGTGCAGGCAGAAGCAAAGAAGAACGGACACCCCTGGGCGGTCGCAAAATCCTGGAAAGGGTCTGCCCCATGTGGAAACGTGATTCCGATGCAAGAGTGTGGCAGGGGGCCATGGGATCTCAAACTTGAAATCGATGGCGTTCTTCGGCAGTCTGGTAACACGCAAGACATGGAGCGCTCGGTAGAAAATCTTGTCGCCTATTTGTCGCAGGTATTTACACTACAGCCAGGCGACTGCATCTTTACGGGAACACCTGAAGGTGTTGGTCCTGTTTCTGCCGGACAGGTTGCCGTGGCACAGCTCAACAATACACCTATGCTCACTACAAGATTTGTCCTATGATCTCCTCTAGGTCCCTCTTTGCAGTGTCGATTCTTGTTGCCTCACTCGTCCTAGTCGGATGTGGAAGCATAACACGTGTTGAACGTGATGTACATACGATCGTTGAAGTAGATACGCTCGTTACCAAGCGCGTGCAAAACCTACCGGGCGAGCGAGACAACGGCATCATCTTTCCGTCGCCCACTACGGAGAGCAGAGACCGCGATGTGCGTCGCTATGATAGTTTAGCAGTTCGCGAGTATCCAGCATTTATTCGTCTGGGTTTGTTCGAGGGTATTGGACTGATTGGCTCTTCAATAGACGGCGAGAGTACCAAACGCAGCATGTTCGGTTTGTACTACGATATCAACGACCTGCTCTTTGGACGCGAAACGGATTCTACGTCGCACCTCTTTGATGGGTACATCCACCGCATTGGTATCATGGAATGGAAGCTGCCTCTTTTTGACAACGCACAAGATTGGACATGGGGCGTTACAGCATATGAGCGGCTCCAAGCAGATGCAGAGAATTCCCTAACTGGCATGGGTGTGTTGACAGTGTCGAAACGTATCTATTACAGCAAGCGCATTCCCTATATGGCATTGCGTCCGTCTGTATCGTTAGCAGCATTCCCATCCATGTATGTTAATACCAGTGTATCAGGTGATGTTGGAAGTATTGGCGGGTTAAACCTTCGCGCATACGTTGGCTATGCATTTGGCGGCGAGTTCGGTCGTTCACGTCAATCAAGCACATCAACATTCGAGTCAGTCAATTTCCCATACTTCGGCATTGGCGTCTCTGCATTAGACTTCCTCAATCGTGAAGAAGAAACCGAGACAGAATGGAAATACCACGAGCATTCTGCATGGGAAATCGGAGCTATCGACCTTACCCTGCTCGGTAGTAGCGCCGAACGTTCATTTATGTCTCCAGCAGACCCTCCCGAGGCAGCACCCACGATCAAGGGGCTTACCGTTCGTCTAGCAACAGCCGACATAGCCCTTCCATTCTTGAACTACAAAGTGTCTGTTGGTACTTCCTTGTTTGAAGCCCTTATTCTGGGACCATCTGAATACGGCATTTCGATGCTGCCGATTCGTGTAACCTACCACTGGCTTCCATTCAAACGAGACTTAAGAATCGATCCGTTTATCGAATACGGTTACGCCCCCTCCTCATTTGGTCATGTTGGGGTGCGCACGACACTACCATTGAGTGACCAAATGAATCTGCAGATTGTTACAGGGTATGTTCAAGGAAATACGGGATCATCAATTCCAGGCTTAGAAGATCAGGGATATTCATTTATCACAGATCGTTACAATCGAATTACAGCTGCGGATCCAAATTTTAGCACGGTCTATTTGGGAATAGGAGTTGGGCTGTATACTCGTCAGTTCAATCGCGGAGACTTGCGCTACGGAAAAGGCTATCCGCATGAATAGTGCACAGGCAGCGATTGTTGGTGTGATGTTGCTCTGCACGGCTTGCACATCACATAAGTTCACGATGCAGAAGTATGCCATTGTACCCACACAAGGTGTAAAGCTGGCCAACAAGGACAAGATTACACTAACTGCTGTAAATGCGTTCCGCATGAACGGGCCGTCAAAGGTGGGGTTGCGTGCACAGCGACAAACAGAGCTTATTTTTTCTACCGAGATCATTCGCAGTAGTCCAGATCGGATCATTATTCAAACACGCACAACGCCGTTTGATGATTCTACATCGGCTCGTAAAGGGATATCGTTTATCATTGAAGGCGACTCTACAACTATTGTCAATGGAGAAGATTCGGTAACGTACTCCACACCTCTACCTGTAGGCAAGCCTTTTTTGTTTACGCTATTGAACAACGGGGCGTGGTTTGATGTTGTTATCGGACATAAGATGTTTGGATGCCAACGCACCGAGCTTGCAAATACTGAGTGGTTTCTCATTGCAGTGCCAGGCCAAGGTTCGATAATTGTTGGTGATCCGCAATTCAACATCAGCTCGCAAACATTTTCGCAATTCTAATACCACATGGCGCAAAACATAACAATCGTTGGAGCAGGCTTAGTTGGCTCTCTCTTAGCAACGGTACTGGCTAAACGGGGCTATACTGTCCGTGTATTTGAACGCAGACCCGATATGCGCACAAGCGCTGGTTATGCCGGACGCTCAATAAATCTTGCAATGTCGGACAGAGGACTGCGTGCTCTTGAAACTGCCGGCTTAGCCGAAGACATTCGTGAGATAGCCATACCCATGCATGGACGAATGATGCATGATAAGCAGGGCGTCCAGACGTATCAGCCATATGGCAAAGAGGGACAGTTCATCAACAGCGTTTCCCGTGGCGAGCTAAATAAGACGCTTATGTCGGCTGCAGAACGCCATGGCGTAACATTCACGTTTAACGCACGTTGCGTAGATGTAAACATCGACACAGCCTCGGCAACATTTGAACTACCGTCTGGCGAAACAATTGTTACCAACGCAGACATACTCTTTGGTGCAGATGGTGCATTTAGCGCAGTTCGGGGTAAGCTGCAAACGCGTGATCGCTTCGACTATTCCCAGTCATATATCGAGCATGGCTACAAAGAACTTCACATCCCTGCTGATGCTACCAGTGGTTTTCAAATTGAGAAGAATGTGCTGCACATCTGGCCACGGCACAATTACATGATGATTGGTCTACCAAATCCCGATGGATCGTTTACGCTAACATTATTCTTTGCGCACCACGGATCTCCTTCCTTCGACGAGCTTCGCACACCTGAGCAGGTAACTGCGTTCTTTCATCAAGAGTTTGCAGATGCAGTTCCTCTTATGCCATCATTGCTGGAAGATTTCTTTACCAATCCCGAGTCCTCTCTCGTAACGGTGCGTTGCAACCCGTGGGTTTTCAACGGTAAGGTTGCCTTGATTGGCGATGCAGCGCACGCTATTGTTCCATTCTACGGACAAGGCATGAATTGCGGTTTCGAAGATTGCAGCATTCTTATCGAGTGTCTAGACCACTACAACGGAGATTGGGCTTTGGCTCTCGAATCATATGCCAGGCTACGGAAACCAGCCGGTGATGCCATTGCAGATCTAGCACTCGCCAATTTTATTGAGATGCGGGATAAGGTAGCCGACGCGAGATTTTTGTGGCGTAAAAAGATCGAGGCATGGATCTATGAGCAGTATCCAACCAAGCTCATTCCTTTGTACACAATGGTCACGTTTTCAGCGCACATCCCCTACAACGAGGCGCTACGCATTGGTAAGGAGCAAGACGTGCTGATGGAGGATATTATGTCGATCCCAGAAGTTCTCAACGACTGGACTTCCGATGAGGCAGTGCAGGCAATTCGCAAGGTGATGGAATCGCGTCCTGACATCACAATTGCATCAGGTTCGCCAAGCTAGTTCTCGTCAGCTTGTATACGCACTGGACTCGCCCACCGTCCGCCGGTTGTTGTCCCAACCAGTAGATACAATCCCGTACCCAGACCCTGAACATCTAGCACCGACTCGGTAGATGTTCTCACGATACGTCCGTGAAGGTCATAGAGCTGCACTAACTCGAGTGTGCCGGCACGTTCATGAACATCAAGAACAATATGCTCGCTGGCTGGTTGTGGTCGTACTCTCATGATAGGACCATCGATAAACACGATGGCGCGTGATCCAGGATAACAGATGCCTTTTACTGTGAGCTGGCCATCACGACGCGTAATGCGTGGTTTTCTGCTGATCTGTAGCCATTCCACCGTATCAATGATAACAGGCGAAGTTTCAAACGGGGCCAGTAGCGTTGAGCCAAGTATGCGCGTGCATTCGGAAGGCGTCCGAGTAATGTTGATTCCGTCTACGTCGAGTACCATCTGACGCATCTTGGTTGCAGAGTCTACAGTAGAGGACACTATCGTACCATTGGTTAGGCCTGTTGGAACATACAAACGCGAGTCAATACGAAGATGAATCAGTCCATATGCACCGAGAATTTCAGGCGTTGGAGAATCATGTTGAAAGCTCAAAGGAATTGCAACGTTGGCCGTACCAGCCTTTTCAGAAACCACACCACCAATAACATAGGCATGCTCTGCGTTGATCGTTGCACGAACCGGCAGATATCGTGTTCCCGGACAGGGCTGCTGAACCACAATCTCAAGTGAATCATTAATCGTTGCGTCAACAGCACCAATGATCTCAAGTTCTACCTCAATACTATCTCTTGCCAGATCTATTGGAAATGATGTAGGTCGCACGAGACGTACGCCAGATGGTGGCTGGATAGAAGTTATCGTTACCGATCCTTCGTACATGTGTTTAAGCCAAACCGTAGAACGAGAAACACTGCCGATTTCGATAACCCCAAAATCAATAGCCGGACGCGAAAATTGGGGCCAGCTTGGCAGCACGGTAACTTGAATTTGCGCAGATTGATCACTACAACCGCTACTATCGGTAACGTATACTGTGTAGAGACCTGCTTTCTTCACTGTAATTGATGATGTTGTCTCGCCGCTGCTCCATTGATAGCGCAGGAATCCTGGTGTTGCAGCAAGAAGTGTAGAATCTGTCGGACAGATAGTCGTGCGTCCGCTTACCTCTAGAGTTCGACGAGAGAAAACTCTCCATTGAAATGGGGTAATGATTGCACCTGAATCACCCACTGTAGCCCCCCAAGGGCTCTTGTAAACATTGTTACCAGTTTCTGGCGAGACATGAACTCCAGGTATACCTCCGTCAATAAGGAGCTTCACAGACGCATGATTTTTGGTGAGGACCACCACACCGCCAGCACCACCACCACCTGGCCCATTGGATTGATAACGAGCCCCCTGATTCCCACCATTACCACCCCGAACATCAACGACCAATTGCCCCGTTATGACGTTGGCATCCACAACAATCGTTCCACCAGCTCCCGCTCCTCCGGCACCATCGCCAGGTTGCTGTGCCAGGCCGTTCTTCCATGCCGCGGTGTCCATAACAGACGCCCCCCTGCTGAGAATCGCGCCCTTGTTTGCGAGAATCAATCCCGCGCGAATGACAACAATTCCACCACCATTGCTGCCACTGGTACCCTGGTTATTGTTCTGATGAGCACCACCACCGCCGCCGCCCATGAAAAAGTATTGGCGTGCAACATAATTGGACATGCTCTGTCCACCCCGTCCGCCCGCATCTTTAAAGGGGTTGCACCATGAGTTTGCATCACCTCCCTGCCCACCGGTGCCGCCGTTTCCACCACCACCGCCGCCAGCATTTGCACCATTGCCTCCACCAGCAGCATTAGCTGCAGAGGCTTTGCCAGCTGAAGCTACCGAGCTGCTGAGCCAGATACCTTCGCCCTTCTCACCTGCTGCACCATTCTGATACGGAGCGCTCCAAACAGCAGTCCCACATGTGTCTTTGGGTAGCGAAACTTTGCCACCGCGAAATCCAGCACCGCTCGCGTCAATGTTGGCATCCAGCGTAAGCACACGTTCCACATCGATAGCGATAACACCACCTGTGATGCCATTCCACGGCTTTGCATAGACCGTTCCAATCACCTGGGCATCCCCATAGCGTTGAACGCGTACAAGCTGAACAATGCCAAGAACATTATACTCATGTACCCATGGTGTTGTGAACACTACCGTATCATTAGCAATGCGCTGTACCTCGAGATACTCTGCAGCCCCTGCACTCCGTAGCGACTCTACAGAGCCAAATGTAGAGTCTACTATCTCGTTGATGTCTGCCCCCTTCATCTGTATCATGAGAACACGGCTACCAGGCTGAAGGCCTGATGCGTTAGCTGTTCGCACGGCACGCAAACACGGGAAGATCTGTACCACAGCCTCGTAGGAATTAACAATTCCCGACACTTGCTCACAAGCAACAGGTAACTGAGAGTAGACCCGCTGTGAACACAGCAGGAACATCACGGAGACGATGATTGAGATAATTCTCATTGTATTGAGAGTGCAAATTACCCATCTTGAGTTCCATGAAGGCTACACGTCCACGCGCGCTACCGAAGAATGCCACCATCGGCATTGTATCTCCTTCATCCCCCCAGCGAGACGAATCACGGCTGCATCGCGGCATCCGATATCTTGAACAGCTTGGATATCGCATCAAGTTGGGCAAACACGCGCTCTCGTCTCACGGGGGTTATCTAGCAGGCTTGGATCGTGAACGTGCAAGTGACATCAATACTATGTTCGCAGACCCCACCATAGATGCGATTTTTTGCGCGCGTGGGGGCTATGGATGCGCACGCATCTTACCGCTACTCAACTACCGCACAATTCGCAGGAACCCGAAGATATTCGTTGGCTTCAGCGACGTAACATCCCTTCAGCTAGCACTATGGAAAAAGACGCGCTTGGTAACCTTTAGTGGTGCCATGCCAAGCGTTGACATGGCAGATGGGTTTGACCCCACATCTGAAGATCAGTTCTGGAGGGTGTTAACCTCGCGCAGGGCACTCGGCACACTTAAACAACCGTGGCCGATGGAGCAATTGCGCGCAGGCAAGGCAGAGGGGGCTCTCCTCGGTGGCAATTTGTGCGTGCTCACGAGCATACTTGGAACCGATTATATGCCATCTCTTCGTGGTGCAGTGGTAGCACTCGAAGACATCGGCGAGGCAACATATCGTATAGATAGGATGCTCATGCATCTTGCCTTAGCTACTCGACGCACACGTCCAGCAAGCGTTCTCTATGGCTTTTGGTCTCAAGAGTCGCAACAGATTACGTCAACCCCGCCACGAGATGTTGACGAAGTGTTACAGGAACGGCTGGACATCACGCGCGGTCCAATATTATCGGGCTTGATGTATGGTCATGAGCCCACAAAGTTTACCCTACCATTCGGGGTTCGAGCACGTATTGATGGTGGCCGAAAAACGATCTCACTTATTGAAGCCGCTGTGGTATAGCCGCGACCACATCCTCTAATACACGAATGTTTGCCTGGAGGAATGTTTCTATCAACGCATGGTATGTACTATTGTTCAGCAGAGAACCATACCCTACAAAGGCTATCGGTGAATCCGACATGAGCGATGAGCACAACAACGCCAACTCACTTGCCCCGTGAGATCGAATACTTTGTGCAACAGCATCTCCCTCATCTGCATACGTTAACACGGCCGCACCAAGGCGCGCAACGGTTTGCAGTTGCGCCCCTCTCAGCGCGTGGCGAACTTCGTCGGGGTAGTCGGCGTCAACTCGTAGATAATTTGCAACAGGCCGTATCAGCAAGGTTTCCGGACCCCTCTTATCAAGCATACGCGCAACTGCTATGCAAGCCTGACGGCCAAGCCAAGAGCCAGAACCGGGGTCTTCTACAGATCCGCCCCAGCCCCCCGATCTATGAAACTCGCCATGTTGATCACGATACAACGCTATTGAACCAGTTCCCGCAATCAGAGCAATACCAGATGCTGTGCCATAGGCTGCGAAGTGCACGAGCTCTACGTCACTCATTACTATCAACTGTGTTGACACTAGCCCCACATAGACCGACCACGATTCTTTGAATGACGCCGCGTATGAATGCCTCTCACGTGGAGACCAAACACCAGCCATGCCAACTATCACAGCATCTAATGGTGATACTGCCTCATCACCAACCACAACGGTAGTAGCAAGAAAAGAGCCGATCATCCGACAGAGTTCATCTGTCTGTTGATCGGCTCGCGATGGACGTGCACTGGGTAAAAGAGAACGCGCTACAACATGACCATCAATGGAGAGTCCAACATCGGTGGATGTTCCACCTCCATCAATCATCAATACCTTCATCAGCCTGCCTTAGGGGGCTGCCAGCTGCCACGCTTCCATGACTGAAGCTCGATAGTTACCGAACCAACATATACCTTCATCTTGGCCTTAACAGGTACACGAGCAGCATCATCACTAAACCATCCCTCGAATTTTCCAGAGAGTCCGTAGATCCCCGTCCAATTGGCTACACCGTCGAAATATGTGGTCTTTACGGGGTAGTCTACTGCGTCGATATCCGTTGATTCCTTGGTGCCACGAAAATTGATAACCGTTGACACGAGATTCCCCATAACAACCGTTGGAAGAGTTATCGTCTTCTTTGCATCTATCAGTGTGCGCGCTGTATACAACAGGGAACTTCCGTCGTTGCAGTATTTCGAAATAGACACCTCTTTGCGGTTTGTTACCTGCTTGTTACGAGAGGTCTCCATCAGAACTTTCATATTGGTGTAATCGAACTCGTATTTATCAAACTCCCACTGATTCCCTTCAACCTGCGTGGAGGCATTAAAGAGATGTGAGAACATCGCGGTGGAATCCATCCACGATAGATACGTAGAGTGCAGAGCAACAAAGGGGATGCTTGGATTTGAATTGATCAACACCTTTACTTTTGCCGTGCGCTTGCCATTCAGCGTTGTGTATGGCTCTGTAACAGCGCGGATTGTACCCAGTGTTATTCCGGCATAAGAAACGCGATAGGTAAGATCTTCACCAGGGTAGATAAATGCTTGGGCTCGAAGTCCGCTTGATGAGACAAGGAGCAATACAACATAGAAGACCGACTTCATCATATTCATATTCATGATATGATTATTAATAGAATAGTCCAGCAGCACAAAGTTATTTCAGCTTGGCAATTCTAGCTGCTTCGGGAAACAATGTAAGCGCTTTCTTCACTTGCTTATCCTTAGCAAGCATCACAGCTGTGTAACCATTGTTATTGAACACCGATCGCCCGATGTATGCTTTAACAATAAGCTTTATGTATTCAGCATCTTGCGTAAACTCATTGTCTTTCCATTCAACGCTCTTGCCTTTGGCCAATGTTTGCATGATCTCCACATCAGCTTGCGTAATTGTAAGGTCGCGTAGGAATTTCGCGATGTCTTGTCCGTACTGAGCACGAATATCCTTACCACGCAGACGCATGATGTTGTCTGCAGTTTCCCAGAACAAATTCTTGGCGCGAAGATTGCGTGCTAGGAATCCTATTGTGTCTTGCTTGACGATGTAGTCTGGAGTTATGCCACCACCGCCGAAGACTGTGCGTCCACCGGCAGTCTTGTATTTCGGACGCTTGTTGGTAGAATCATCTGCATCATGATTGATGTTGTCGCCTTCTTCTCCTTCTTCACGACCCTCACCACCATAGTACTTGGCTTTGTCTTCGTATGGGCGCTGAATGAGACGTCCACTTGGTGTGTAGTACCTGGAAATAGTAAGTCGAAAAGCAGAACCATCTCCGAGTGGGTATTGACGCTGAACAAGCCCCTTGCCGAAGGATGTTTCACCAACTACGAGGCCACGATCGAGATCCTGCACCGCTCCGGAGACGATTTCGCTCGCAGAAGCAGAACCGCCATTGATCAACACGATAAGCGGGATATTCTCAAGTGCACCGCCCTCGGTTGACCAAAAATCTTCATCGAATTCGGGACGGCGTCCCTTGGTGTAGACCAGCTTCTTACCGGCCGGCACAATCTCGTCTGCGATTTTAAAAGCCTGATCGAGATATCCGCCAGGATTATATCGAAGGTCCAGCATTAGTTTCTTCATTCCTTGCGAGCGAAGATTTTCAACAGCACGCATCAATTCATCATGTGTTGTTGCGCTGAATCTGTTTGCTGTGATATACCCAACATCTGTTCCGTCGATCATGAAGGATGCATCAACAGAGTTCATTGGAATCTTATCACGCGTAACATCGAACACGAGCAGATCCTTTTCTCCCGAGCGTTTGATATGAAGCTTAACAACGGTACCCTTTGGCCCGCGCAGCCTTTTCGGAACTGTTTCGCGCGTAAGCTTGATGGCAGTTGTGTCGTTGATCTTCACAATCTTGTCGCCAGCGAGAATACCGAGTGCTTCACTTGGCCCCCCAATGATCGGAGAAACCACAGTTACTGTGTCGTTTACGATGTCGAATTCGACACCGATGCCGTCGAATGATCCACGAAAGTCCTCTTCGACCTTCTGCATGTCTTTGGCGGTGATGTAGACTGAGTGTGGGTCGAGCTCATCAAGCATACCTTTTATTGCAGCCTCGGTGAGCTTCTGCGTATCTACATCTTCCACGTAGTTCTTCACTGCCATAGACAAAACATCAGAGAACTTCCGTGTTTGGTCCATCACCGAGTCGCCAGAGAACAGCGGTTGAGCTAGAAAGCCAATGCCGATGCCAAGGCTAACCAGCACAGTGGCAACTACGTATGATCGAAATGGTTTTGTTTTCATGTTCTTTATACTCGTTGTCGGGGCCAAAACTACGCAATACACGCCCGTAAGCAGACGTATAGGGATCTCATCCAGTCTATCTGATGATCACCAAAGGAATGATCATCGGCGTGGTGGTGTGTACAATACACGCATAGGATCCGGCAGGGATACCCGAGACATCCATCTGCAATGCCTGCGTAGCTTCGCCATACCACGACTGCTCTAGAATAATTGCGCCGGTAACATCAACGAGCTGTATTGAAGCCTCGGTGAGGGGGTCTGCAAAACTCACAACAATCTGGTCGGTAGCTGGCTGTGGTGTTATCATCAGCGCACCAATCTTGCGCGAGGTTGCTTCTATCGGTACATCACACCGTGTAAGCCCCTTGTACTTTTGTCCATTACTGCGCCCCTCAAGAATAAGCGTGCGCAACAGGCAGTATTGTCGGAACTCGATTGTATCGCGCACAAACTTGACGGAATCTGCCACCTTTGGTGAAAAGCATACGATCAGCGCAGCCTTCCCATCTACAGGGTCTACCGAGAGTGTGAACTGCGACTGTGGCATGGAGAAGACCGCATTCTGCCGAATAAATGGCTGAAGGAACACAACGCTTCGTATACCTATGTTCTCAAGCGCTAGGGTGTCGCAACGTACTTCGCCGATTGTTACAATCCCCATGTCGTGGGTTTGCACAACATCGAAACTGCCATCGATGGACATCATGAAGCCAGGTATCGTGTCAATTCTCGTGGTAACGTTACCCGCCGAATCGACAGCCTCAAAACCATAGATAGCATCGCGAAACATATCAAGTATCTCGATGTTGAAGGTGCGATCAATGATCGTTGAGTCGGTCATCGTAACCCGACAATTCACCAGAACAGAATCTAGTATACGTGCACGTTCAAGCCCAAGATCAGATCCAACCTCGTCTGAGATTTGAATAGTAAAGGCAGGCTTGCACGAATCTCTGTTATCGAGGATCTTCGGTCCATCCATATCCTCGCGTTCTTCAACCACCAGGTATGCAACCTTGCGATCAGAACAGGAGTCGCCGATAATAACTGGACCCTCGAACTTCTGCTGCTTTACACCTTTGTGACAGAATTGAATCTGGATTCGTTGGCCTGGTGCTAAGGTAAAAGGGGCTACTGGTGAGTCTACAACCATCGATCCCGGAAGCGTAATCTTCGTAATCGTTTGAGGGAACTTGCCGTAGTTCTCAATTTCAAATGAATCGCACCGTATGCGCCCAATAGGAACAACGTACTCTCGTGTAACGGTCTTTGCGGTATCGTCGCGCGATGCTACAGGCCCAACAGTAAAGCCTGGTATATCAACAACAAACTGAGACTTCTGTTCAACACCATCCTTAACCTCGACGATAGCTTTTCCATCGAGGTATCTATTAACCAATGAGATCTTGATCGGCACCACCGCCTGTGGCGGACTAAAAGACGGCACCGTGTACGTCGTATTCATGTCGGCAGTGGCAATTACATTGTAGGTCTGAATACGCGAATCACCAAGCACGGAATCTGTCATTGCTCCATCGAACTCGTAGCATCGTGTATTGCCAACAAGTTTCGGTGGGTAAACATCAAGCGGACGAAACGACATGCCGCCGATGTACCCGTACGAGTTTGCATCGCCATACCCATACACATAGATACCAAAGTTGGTATCGGCTTTAATCTCGTGCACACCATCGCGCATGGGCAGGCGCGCCCATGAATACGACGAAGCACCTATGGGCAGAAACCGTGTTTGATCAACTGGAACGCCATCAATGACCAGTGTTCCCAATTTCACAGTAGGAATAACAACGTTCAGCCATTGCTCGAGATAGACGCTATCAATTGGACGTATTTTACCACCAACATAATCGTAGATATAGGCCTGGATACTGATAAATCGATACTTATCCATGAACTGCTCCGCTGGGGGCACGAGCATCATGGCAGGGTCTCCACGACGCGTAACGTCTTGTCCGCCCCCTATACCACTTGTCTTCTTCAGCTGAACAGTGATAGATGGATTTGTCGTGCGAATCAGATGCGCATTCAACAGTGGTCGCTCCATCACCTGGCCGCTCATGAGCACCTGTTGGAATTGATCATCTATGTATACTTCGGTAGAATCAAATGCAGCAATCACGCGATAGAGGTCGTTACCAATATTCAGCTCGTTACTCGTACGAGCAAATGGCGTTACATAAGCACTCTTACCCCATGTACGGATGGGTGTCATCTGCTCGATAAGACAATCGCGCGAACCAAGATCTGCTACATTCTGAATCGGCACAATTGCTCTTTGCTGTCCACCAAAGACCGCTATTGGCTTATCAGATCGCACAATTGTGCCTGTTAAGTCGTTGGTCGTTCCCTTACGAGGATCTGCTTGGACTAGGTAACTATCACCTTGATCGAGCACAATGGACACGGGCCTCTTGGCTACTGGGACCTTCACAGTAGGTACCGATGGAATGATGGTTATCTCTGTGCTGTCTTCTGTTGCTACAATAACAAATTGCGATGGTGTGGTTGTGGCATTAGGAGTGGATCCATTTAATCGCACATCAGAGTTATAGGCTACAACCATGTAGTCATCTGCGAGAGCATCGGTAGGCAGTACCATAAATGCTTCGCTGGTTAGGGTTGCCTGATTGAGTGCATAGACAGTTACTTCATCTTCAGACTCAACGTGTATGCTTTGCAGTGCTACAGTCTCATTTTGCGACGATGTGTAATTGAGATTGTTTGCACCACTTGCATTGATACCACGCAACTCAATGTTCTGATAGAATTTCGAGAGGCTTACAATGTTTCGTACATCTGTTATTGCGAACGTATCAACAACTTCAGATCCATCATTGCGCCTCCATGTGACACGTCCGCGAGTTGGACGTTCTGCACCGATATACACATACAGTTGGTGTTCCCGCTGAAGAAGAGGATCGGATGCAACCTGGTCTTCTTGATTATGCCAATTCGGCATAAATGAAAACCAAAAATCTTTGCCTTTACTGTCAGGGTACACTTGAGCGTGCGCCGTCTGAGATGCTAGGCAGCAGATAACAGTTCCTATGAGCGCAAGCCAAACCTTCATCATATACGTACTGAACCCTTCTCGATACCATCAGCATCATAGACCGTTACCGATATGCCCGAATCATCAACGGCAACTCGTGCAAAGCCGCCTCCCGAATGGGCTAGAACACTATGTTTACCTTTCGAAGTTTCACGACTGCCCCCTCCGCCGCCCGAGACTAGGCACGTAAATCGGTCTTCAGGATTGCGAATCACTTGCAGGTCATGGTCGTGTCCACAACAGTACATCCGCACCTCGTGCTTGTCGAGCAATGGTTTTACATGTTGCACAAGGAAGGCGTGATCCTTGTACAGTCCGTAACTACGAAGTGGGTGATGGCCAACAACAACCCGCGTACCAACAGATGCGCCGAGAGTATCATCCAGCCACTGCAATTGTTCCTGCCACCCTTCACTTTTTAGCACAAGCGCCGTTGTATCAAGAGCCACCAACGTCAGTTTGGTTACAGATGATACCGCAACCTCGTGCTTCCATGTCTGGCCCGGCATATTCCAGAGCGCGTTCTTCTGCGAGTAGGCAACCTGCGCCTGCACATTACCTCTATGATCGTGGTTGCCGAGAGCAGACCACCAGGGTAGGTTAAGCCCTTGATAAATATCTTCGAACTTTGTTTTCCACTGTGGGTCGGCTGCCGATGTAACACCACTGGGGTAGAAATTATCTCCCGTACTTACAACAAAACTGGTTCCGGTAGACCCCGCAACCAGCTTCAGCGCCTTTGCCACGCGTTTCTGCAGCGCACCACCGGTGCCCCAGTCTCCTACAACAAAGAACGAACATGGAGGCTCGAAAGTATGCGCAAATGAGCCCAATGGGCGCAATGCGATTGCGCCTGCCAGGGAAATGAGTAATTGACGTCTGTTCATCCTGTGCCAAAGTACGATATTCGCACCGTGCACAAACTCTCTTACGACGAACTCGTTGCAATTCGTGCCTCCCCGGAGGAAGCCACCAAGCTGCCTAGACACCCAATCGCGGTGGTTGTGCACGACGTGCGCAGTTTGTACAACGTTGGATCGTTGTTTCGAACCTCCGATGCATTTGCGGTTGCTAAGGTTGTGTTGTGCGGCTTCACACCAGCCCCACCGCGTCCGGAGATCTCGAAAACGGCCTTAGGCGCCGACAGCGTTGTACCATATGTTTGGTTTTCAACAATTGACGAAGCAATAGTCCACCTTCGTGATGAAGGCTACAGCCTCTGGGCGGCCGAAATCACAACGGACTCTTCTCGTGCACAGGATTTGACAGTTGAAGACTTCCCACTTGCGTTGATCCTTGGCAATGAGCTAACGGGTGTCCCTACCAAGGTTCTCGACCAGTGCAAAGGGGCCCTGGAAATACCAATGTATGGCACAAAGCATTCCCTTAATGTTGCCGTTGCAGCAGGGATCCTACTTTCATCCATCGTCGATACATACCGGCAGCTTACATGATTACCGTTGCTCTACCTACACTTGAGATTGCATCTCCATTAACTGAACATGCTATCGGCATCTGCGAGCAACGGGGCTGGCAGGTTCGTCATGCTACTCTGGACGAATGCGGCGACCTACTCAGAACAAACATGGTGGATATTGCTCTTACAAGCCCGTATGGCTACGGCAAAGGTGTAGCAAGCGTAGACTATCGCATTGTCAAGGGTCCGTGCCTGGCCCTTGAGGATTACACGAACTGCTACGGCATAGACTTTCCAGCACACAGTAAGGGTCTAGCGCTGGCGTACTCGCCCGAACCAACTTCGTTTCCAACAATTATCGGACGTTTAACTCTGGCAGAGAAGTTCGACATCGGTCTCGAGCTTGTTTCATCAGCCGACCACGCAGACTGTGTGATCGGACCTGTCGCTGCTGGTAAGCCCCCTGCCATGGATCTCGGTGAAGAATGGTTTGATATCGTAGAATCGCCCCTTCCTATAGCACTCTGGGTAATGCGCGTTGATAGCGAGGCTAGCGATGTAGAAGCCTTCGTTCACGAGTGCGCCAACCAACAGTTGCTTCATGCCAACGTTAGCGAACTGATTCCTTTAGACGCAGATCACATGCCCCGCGAGGGCAAAATCCTCTACCGTTGGTCGGATGAAGTTGAGGAGGGTCTTACTGCGGCCCTGCACACGATGTTCTACCATCAATTGCTTCCAGAAATACCGGCCATCAAGGTCTTGGGTAGAGACTAGCAGTTGTCGAGTATCTTTGCATCACGTTATCAATTGGAGAATAATCGATGCAGATCTACGTAGACAGCGCGAACATCAAAGAAATCCAGCATGCAGCCTCTATGGGCTTCATTAGTGGCGTTACGACCAACCCGTCTCTCCTGGCAAAGGAAGATCCATCGACGAATATTCGCGACCTAATCAAGAACATCCATGCCAGCGTGGGTGGCCACACAAGTGTAGAAGTGATCAGTACAGACACAGATGGCATGTTGCGCGAGGCAGATGAGATTCTCTCCTGGTTCCCTGAAGCCACCATCAAGATTCCATTTATACCGGCTGGTCTTACTGCGGTGCGCAAGCTCTCGGATCAAAACATTCCAACAAACGTAACATTGCTCTTTACTGCCAACCAGGCTTTGATCGCAGCCAATGCTGGCGCAACCTATGTTAGCTTGTTCATGGGACGTCTCGACGATATCGGATCAGACAGCCTCGTGGCTCTGCATGACACATGCGAGATTTGGGATGCTCAAGGTCTTGATGCAATGATCATCGCGGCATCGATTCGCACGCCCATTCACTTGCTGGAGTGCGCCAAAGCAGGTGCACATATAGCAACCGTTCCCTACAAGGTGTTAATGCAGTCAATGAAACACCCCCTAACGGACGCTGGACTTGATGCCTTCCTCAAGGATGCAACTAAGATCAAGATGTAAAGGTTAGTGCATCCATGAAGAATACACTTTTTACTCTGGTACTAGTTAGCTGCATTCTCTTTCTGCACGCATCGGCAAGAACAACTGCCGTTGGAAAAAAGGCAATCGAATTTGAACTCAGCGACCAGTTCGAGCGTGAATGGTCGTGGAAGCAGAACTGGAAGGGCAAGTCTACCATTATCGTGCTCAGCGACTGGAAGGGTAGTGACTATACACCAGCGTGGACCACGCCTCTAACGGCAAAGCTAAAAGACCGCGTAAAGTTTGTGGCGCTTGCAGACGTATCGCTTGCACCAGGCTTCTTGAAGGGCTATCTGCGTTCTAGATTCAGAGATGCGTATCAAACCCCTATCCTGCTGGACTGGGACGGTGATGTGTTTTCGCATTATTCTTTTGAATCGGGCGTTCCCAATGTTCTCTTTGTAGACTCCCAGGGAGTAGTACGCCTACACGAGTGGGGCAAAGGTTCCGCCGAACAAGCCAATGCATTTGCCGCTAACGTTGAACAATTGTTGTCGGGCCGGTAACCAACGTTGATCTGTAATGCCAGCAGTCGTTGATAAAGCAGCAAAGTATTCCGAAATCGTACGTCATGCGGCTGACGTCTTTTCGCAGACTGGCTATCACGCTTCCAAAATCCAAGACATAGCCACTGCTGCCGGTATTGGTAAGGGAACCATCTACGAGTACTTCCGTACCAAAGAGCAGCTATTCCTAGCGGTCTATGATGCATGGATGAGCGAGTTCGAACAGATTATCAGAACACGCATCGAATTGGCAGAGGATGCGTTAACAAAAGTTGATGCAATTCGCGACAGTGCAGTTGAATTTTATCAATCCCGGGCAATGCAAGCCCCGTTGCTATTAGAGTTTTGGGCTCATGCATTGCGCACTGATAACCCGGCGTTTCTTGCACGCATTAATCAAACACGTGATTTCCTGAAGGCTACCGGCACCAAGCTCACCAAAGAGCTGGTGCAGGCGGGATGGTTTCGCGAGGTAGACGAGCGTGCATTTGCCAAGCTAGAGTCAGGAATTAGCGATGGTATTTTTCTAGCCTGGGTACTCGATGGACAGAGTTTTCCGCTCGATAAGGCCTTTACATTTCGGCAGAGCTTGATTGGTATGGGGCTCCTCAACGATGATGCACGAGCAGTGCTTACAAACAAGCTTAACACCAAGCTTAAGCGCGGATTCTAGATGCTGAGAGTCCGATGATTATAATCCCAGCATAAGCTGTATAAAGAGCGTCCAGATTATTGCTTTGCGAACTCTACTCCGGGTTTGCTTCGAGATAGCAGCCTTCTCATAACGATCAATACCGAAAACGATCAGCAGTGTAGAGCTAAGGATAAGTGCTAGTACACCCATGGCTGGCAGTACATCAAATGATTTGCTCTTCGTGCGCCCGATTCCATCCCACCACGGTGTGCCGTAGAGTAATACAAGATGGGTTACATAGATGTGAAGCCCCTTCCTACCATACAACAGGCACAACTCCCGATATCTCCACGCGTACCGCAATAGAATGGTACAGATCGCAATAAATAGAAACGCTATGGCGATGCGCTCAAGAACAATGAACTCACTGTCTGGCGAAGAGACGTACGTCCATGATATCCCGATAGAAAGTAGGTACTGATGAATCAACATCAAGACTATTGCACTCGGAAGCGCATACCGGAAGCCCAATCGCCGCAGCCAGGCATACTTTTCTTCATCCGGCATCGCAATGATGAAGGTACCTGTAAAGACGCCAACAAACATGTATGAGGCAATCGGAAAGAATGGGAATATCGCCCCATGCTTCATCGTTAGGTATGGACTTAACCAACTAGGCAAGGCACTGTGCAGATTCGTGTAATGCATGATTGGTGATAAGCCAAGAATTATACACGCCGCGATAAGTGCTCTGCGACGCATTTGCACAATAGACGTTGTACTCTCCATGACCAGCACAAACACGATCAGCGTAGCACCTATCAGCTGAAGGATGTTAACGATCAGTGTGTTATGCCATGACTCAGCAGACACATATGGCAAGTCTAGAAATCGGCGTCCAGGAAACACCATGAAGTACCCGATGCCCATGATCGTAATACCCATGCGTATCCTTCGCTGCAGTACATCCTGCCGGATTTTACCATCTTCTCCGCGCTTTGCAGCAAACACATGCGCCATGCCAGACACAATCAGAAAAACTGGAGCAGTGCAGCCTCGAACCCAGTACCATAGTTCCCAATGTATCGCACCAGACCTGAGAACGGCCTCTGGGAGCAACGAGTCCAGTATATGCGCCTGCACCATGATCAACATGGAAATGAAGCGCGCAAGATCAAGGGCATACATACGGTCGGAGCGCATTGCCGCAAAGATCGTACTATTTGAGAAGATACATGGAACCGCAAAAGTTCAATGTATGTTTGAAGCCTAGGCAGCTGCACAACCTGGAAGGTTTATCGTGAAAATCATCGTTATTGGAAGCGGCTTTGGCGGCCTTACGGCAGCTATACGACTTCGCGCAAAGGGATACGACGTAGAGGTTGTAGAAAAGCGCGACAAGCCCGGCGGCCGCGCCTATGTATACGAGCAAGATGGGTTTGTATTCGACGGCGGACCAACAATCATTACAGCCCCCTGGTTGATACATGATCTGTTTGAGCTCTGTGGTAAGAAAACAGACGACTACGTCAACATCGTCCCTATAGATCCTTTTTACAACGTCCGCTTTCAAGACGGAACGGTGTTTCGTTACAATGGAAAACGAGAAGAGGTAATCGAACAAATCCGTTCGTTTAACCCAGGCGATGTTCAGGGCTATGAGCGCTTTTATAGCAAGACTGCTGCAATATTTAAGGCGGGCTTTAACCTCATAGATCAACCCTTTACGAAACTCACCGACATGCTGTCTGTCTTGCCTGACTTGATCAGGCTGCGCTCGGACCGTAGTGTAGCAGCATTTGTAAACTCTCATATTAAAGATCACCGTCTGCGCCAAGTGTTCTCGTTTCACCCCCTACTCGTAGGCGGCAACCCGTTCCAAACCACAAGTATTTACGCGCTCATTCACAAACTTGAGCAGGAATGGGGCGTATGGTTTGCCATGGGCGGTACAGGCGCACTCGTTAAGGCACTTGTGAAGCTGTTTCAAGATATCGGCGGCACGATTCGCTACAACTGCGAAGTAGAGGGCATGCTGATTGATGATCACACGGGAACAGCAATTGTACGTGGCGTTCGGTTGAAGAGCGGCGAAGTGCTGGAATCTGATCGAGTTGTCTGCAATGCAGATGTCGCGCAGGCATATTTGTCTCTTGTTCCGGCGAAGTATCGAAAGAAGAACACCAACAAGAAGATTGCAAAGACCCGCTATTCAATGTCGTTGTTTGTGATGTACTTCGGCACAGACAAGCAGTACCCCGACATGGCACACCACGAGATACTGATGGGGCCTCGTTACAAAGAGCTGGTAGAGGATATCTTCACGAAAAAGCACTTAGCCGACGACTTCTCATTGTACCTTCATAGACCAACAGCAACCGATCCATCTCTTGCCCCACAAGGATGCGACTCGTGGTATGTGTTGTCACCAGTGCCACACCTCGAATCCGGAACTGATTGGTCTACGATGCGCAAGGTGTATCGAGATCGGATTGTTGCAGAGCTCGAAAAGCGCTACATGCCAGACTTGAGCAAGCACATCGTTAGTGAACACATTATTGATCCTGTACATTTTCGCGACGAACTCAATTCGTATCTCGGCAGTGCATTCTCTGTTGAGCCGATTCTCTTCCAGAGTGCGTGGTGGCGTCCGCATAACAAAAGCGAAGACGTAGACGGACTCTACTTTGTAGGGGCTGGCACGCATCCTGGTGCTGGGTTACCAGGTGTAATGAGCAGCGGAACTATCGCAGCGCGGATGATTTCTCAGTTCTGATGATGTATTCAGACAGTATCTAGTCTTCCCAGAGAATACCGAATACCAACCACGACACCACGGTTACGATTCCTGTGTGGGAGACCATCACTGCAACATCGCCCCATGCGTCTTGGATTGCCAGACCAGCTAGTGCCGCCAGTGTAGCCTGTATGCCAGGCATCACAAGTGGTAGTAGTAGCGGAAATGAGAGCACCGGCAGAAGAGCACTTCTTGTGCCAGCCTTAGCAACAATTGCAGACGTGATTGTAACAACCGATGCAAGACCAAAGCTTCCGAGAACAACAACAAGTAACAGCAAGCTCCATGATCCTATTTGAATAAGGGGCATGAGCAGAAGCAACAAGAGCAGAAGCGCTAGGTTGGATACAAGCGAGTAAAGAACGTTGCCAGCAAGTTTACCCCAGTAAATAGATCCTGTGGGCGCACTGAGTCGTAGATACAGCGCCGTAGCACGCTCTTCTTCATTCATAAAACTGCGCGCAAGGCCACTCATCGCAGTAAAGAACATCAATATCCAGATAAGTGCTGCCGTTATCGGCTTTGTAAGGGGCTCTTCTGCCGTTGAATACGCGAGCAGTGCAACGGTTGTCACAACAAATAGTGCCAACGTTGTTAAACCATGGCGTGTGTGCAACTCAGATCGAAGATCCTTGTTGAATACAGCTATCCAGCGCACAGGTTTCATAACGGATCTAGAGACGGTAACGATATCCTAGCACGATGCCCAACCTCTGCAATGTCCAGGGCCCTGTCGTAGCAATATCACCAAGTGAACGCGAGTATTGCATTTCTGCCGAAACAGAGGAGCTGTATGTTACTGGGTATAAGAAACCAACAGTACCATAGACGGATATGTAGTTTGTTGATAGCGGCTCAGCAACCACGGACTCAGTAGCACTCGTGCGCGTTCCATCCTGATATGTCCATGATGATGGCCGAAGAATAGTCCTGCGCACATCGGCATTTGCAGACATGTTCATTCCAAGTCGCACACCTGTGCCAACAAAGAAGTACTTCAGTGCGTACCACTCAAGTCCAAGCGATACATCAAGATTCGTAAGCGACAGATCTGCCTCGGTTGCCTGCTGTAACAAAGTATATCGAGCCGAAGCGGTATCAAAAACTGTCGCCATCGCAGTGTCGGGGGATACGATCGTGCCTCCAATAGCAGACAACCCAATAGAACCTGTCAGCATAAGTGAACCCCGTGCGCGCCATGAGACTGTCGTAGCAACTCCGTAGGAGCTTCCAATTGCTGCCGAGTTAAAACTCTGCTGAGCCTTGCTGATTATGGGGATCTTTACCGTTAAATCATGTACAGCGGATGCATATGTGGCACTGGCACCTATCATCCATGCGCCCGCCTCTTCACACAAGGGATTGTTACCTTCGGACAAGGCATAAACTACTTTGTTAGAGGTGTTGTCGTATAGCTGGCAAACCGTAAAGTCTTGAACGTTCCCAGCCGCATCGGTTGCTCGAAAAACAACCTTTGCAGAGCCTGCATCTCCAGATCGCTTAACAACCAACGTAGCCTGTGGCACACCTTCAACGATGGGGGGAATAACAACATCAGTCCCCGTAGACGAAACAAGCGTTATACTTTGCAAACCCTTATCATAGTCACGGTCATCACGGAAGGTTATCGCATATCCGTCCTTTACGGTATTCCCGTCTGCCATCGGGGGGTCCTTGTCCTCAATCGCATTTGCCTCATAGAAGGACTGGCCAGCCATGTTCCCATAGGCATCATAAGCTGATTTATCAAAACCAAAGCCATACGAATACAACCCAAATGGGGCACTTCCTTCGATAACGTGCGAACCAAACGGCACCTTAACCTGGGCCATTGCGTAGCGACTTTCGCCAAGGGGCACAAATAAATTTGTATCGATTAGACGTCCGTTCAATCGAATCTTCGAGGCTGTAGCCTTTTGTGAAACAAGGTTGATATAGTGATTCCAATCACCGTTAATCGGTGTAGCAAATCGGTATTTCTTCATGAATTGCTGCGTGGGGCTCACAAGAATCATCATGGGGTCGCCAACACTGTCTCCATTCTTGAATCCCTGTGCAAACTGCGCTACGAGAATAGGTTTGTCTGCCGTAACCTGCACGCTCTTCATACAGTTTAGGTTTTCGTAGTGCTCACCAGAACGAAGCGTTGCAACAAGACGTGCATCTTCGAACACCTTCGTGCTATCGTTTGCAGCAACAACACGATACGTGTACCTCGATCTATCCTTGAGCATACCAACGTAGTAGTGTTTGCCCCATGAAGCAAGTGGAGGGAGCTGCTCGATAAGGTGATTACACGCTTCAACCTTTGGCGGGATGTATGCACACGCATGACCACTGAATACCGCAATCTTTTTGTTGGACTTCACAAGGGTGCCCGTCATGTCGCACATGCCAACTGTTTCCCACCGAGCAGTAACAGTGTAAACATCACCTCGTTGCAACTTTACCGTGAACGGCACACCTGGAGGATTACCAAGAGCCGTGATTACTCGCGGTGTAATTGTTACTTCGGTCTCGTTATCTGTAGCTACGATGGACAAACCAGAAAGCATTTCCGGAGAAACCTGGATCTTGGAATACCCGACAGCTCTATACTCCGTGCCAAGAACCGTTGTTGGCAGACCTAGGTAGGTATCGGTTGTTTGATACCTGCTGCTAAGACCGTAAACACCAATCGCCGAATCGGCAGTCACATGCACAGCCAAGCGCTCGGGCCTCTGAACTGCGCTCAACTGAGCCATTGCTGGTATCTGTACGTTTACCACCGTATTGGCCTTTACGGTGATCGTGTTTTCATACTGAAGCTGTTCAATTTCAATGCGCACCTTCGCATTGTGATTGCTTGTAACAAATAGCTGCAAGCGCAGGCTGCCTTGCCGACCAGCTTGATCGTTCTTACCAGCTTCACGAAAGTTCTTCATAAAGCACAACCAAAACTCAGTGCCCTCTGAGTTCATATCCGTAGCATACTGCTGCGCCCACGAGGTGCATATACCAGTAAGAAGTACCACAACAAACAGTAGCACTCTCATCGCATCACCGCCATGCTGTGGTATACAGTACCATCAGAAGACACAAGCTCTACGATGTATCTGCCAGATGCTATCTCGGATTCCATGAAATTCATAGTGAACTCGTTCTCGCCTGCCTTTGCTGGAATGTCTGGGAATGCCTTGATAAGGCGTCCCTGCATAGTTCGAACATTGATAGCCACTACTTGCTCGCGCGCAACGCTGAACGATAGCCGCGACACGGTAGAAAATGGATTCGGATAATTTCCTGTAACAGCCGTTGGTGTGGTAAGCTGACCGTTTCCTTCAGGAGAGCGCAGAAGAACGCACGTATTGGACGATATCTGCAATTGAACACTATCGAGGGCAATGCTATCAATGGTAAGAATGCCCTCGTCATCGCCACCATATACGCCCTCGAGCAGAAGTGCAAAGATTGTATCATGTACTCCAGCACCAACCGACCCACACGTGTAGGTTGCTAGTGCCTGTCTACGTTCAACACGCGAAGACACAGGGCCAAAGGTTTGGCATGTTACTGCGTAGGTTGGATCTCCTACCACGTCAGCAATCCTTACTACACCTGGAGTAACACGGATTGTTACATCAATCTGCCCCAATCGTGGAAGCTTCCCAGCAACAGGGATACGGATAACCTCACCCGCCCTGATGCGGAGAGTGTCGGGAAGTACCAAGTCTGTCGCATAAGTCGCAGCACCAGTGCCAGTGATTGCGAATAACAAGAAAAGTGCACGTATCATAGGAACTCAAATATACCCAAGCGGGCTTTGCTAGAATTCCTGAGATACGATTACCTCATAGCCTCGTTCCTTATTGCCAACTATAATCAACGAGAAGTTGTTACCGAGTGTGGCCAACTGTACCGGAAGTGTGTATACCTTAGCAAGGGTAGTAGCATCGTAGAAGAAAAATGTGCCTCTGCGATCTTGTTGCGAGATCAACACATCGGATGAAGTGCCAGCCTGAACTCCTACTGCAAGATGTTCCCCGTCGCCAGGCACATCCGGTATAGAATCAATGGAAACAGAGATTGATGCAACATCGCGCGTTGCATTGATAACCCGCCTCTTTGTGTAGCCGGTCTGTGGTGTGAGCGGCAAATTCGTGAACTGCAGAACCTGAGGGCTGCCGCCAACATCAGAGTAGATAGCAAGAGTACGAAGCCCCAGTTTTACTCCAAGGGTAGCCGATACGCCCTCAACTGAGCAATTCGGATAACTTGGCGAAAGAGCAGATGTGATGCTGTTGCCGTAGAATAGACGTCCACCTGAAAGAACATTTCCCAGATTAACACTGGCGCGCACTTGATCAGCAACGCCATGTACGAGCGTTACCAGAGAAGCCTCGTCGAGAAATGACAGCGGTGATGTGGGGTCTTGTTGTTCAACCAACACAAGGTCGAGCGCCCCATTACGCTCGCACACAACAAGGTCGTATGATGCATCTGCACGTAGCGACGCATCAGCAACACGGAGAACAACAGTGGGGGTTGAAGCTGTCGTTACCGTTAGTGGCACTTGTCCTGGATCCAGAGCAAGTGCTGCCGATACCCGGTCAAATGCAATGTTTCGTGCCAGTGTTGCACCAGAACTATAGCCGTTGGGTGCATTCTGACTCGTGCGTGCTCCGGTGGTTATTGTTACTGGACCAAATGAGGGGGCGGCATGAACAATACGCACGGCTGCTTTTCCAGAGGATCCAAACGGACGTTGGTAGTTTGGAGCAATCACCAGAGCTGCACGTCCGGCTGAGTCAGCGGCATAAAGTGTAAACTTCCCACGAACATCTATAGATGTGCTGTCATTCGATATCGAGCCCCCAGCAAACGATGCCTCGATAACATCTGCTCGTTGTTGCTCACATGCAGTTACAGTGGTATACGCGCTTAACTGGAATGGCCCAAGACCTTGTGCGAGCTGGACCTTTGACACCGGCAATGATGCGTCAAGCGGATTTGATGAAAGATTGGCAACTCTCACCTCTGCTGTGCGATTTAGGATTTTGGGAAAGGGGCGCTCTGCATTTCGAGATAAATCCGTCTCTTCGATAACTGTAAATCGTGGTTCGTCTGAGCTCGCGTTACGGTAGATAAGGATGCTATATGCTCGCCTTTCGCCAAGCTCACATTCGAAGGTACCTACAACCTTTGTCGTGCCCTGAGCTGCATCTACTATCGAAAAGACTGCCAAGCCCGGGAGAACCTCACGGTAGACCGATGCCTGACGAAAACTAATTGCCGTTGGAAACAAGGCGCTTCCATTGGGGCAACCCAAACGCACATCAAACACACGTCCTGTGTCGGGAATCAGATTAATCACACGCACCTGTGCAAGAGGAAGCGTAGTTAGTGCCGCATTGGCATTTGTAATCAGAATCGTATCAAACACATCCGGCTTGCCCCTTTCAGGAACAGCATAGATCGAATAGACTGAGTTCTGGATAAATCGTACTCGCTGAGGGGACTTATATTCCTGCGTACCATTTGACGTTATCGTGATATAACTCGAGTCGCCAGGAGAGCGCACAGTGTCCGAAAAGGCTAGCGAGGGAACATCTCCCGACTCAAATCCCTGCTCCAGAATAAGCTTGCGAGATGCACCGTCGGTGATGACGTTAAAAAAGCGGGTAACTATTCGGCGGCTTCCGGGTGCCGGATCAACGATGCTCATATCCTCGCTGGCGCACCCCAATAGCCCCATTCCAACGATGAAAACAGCCAGCCAAACACGTATTTGATGTCTTAATTGCATTTCAGCCCATGAACGTATGGCAAGTTGCGATATTTTTGCGTCCCACCTACGTTGAAAAAACCCATTCTGTGGAAGAACGCCTACAATCAATCATCGACCGATTCGCCGAGGTAGAGCAGTCGCTTAACGACCCCTCTGTGGTGAATGATCCTAAACAACTCCGCGATGCGTCGCGAGAGTACAAGGGGCTATTGCCAATTGTAACGGCTGGTCGAAATTACCTGGCCCTCGTGGATCAACTCAAAGAGAATCGCGTGCTCATCGATGATCCGTCTACAGATGCCGATCTGCGCGACATGGCCTACGAAGACACACATGCACTTGAGGAACAACGCGCTGCGCTTGAAGAAGAACTAACTATACTTCTGATTCCTCGTGATCCCAACGACTTCAAAAACTGCATCATGGAGCTTCGTGCAGGTACAGGGGGCGAAGAAGCCGCGTTGTTTGTTGGGGACCTCTACCGGATGTACCAGCGCTATTGCGAGCGAAGGGGTTGGACAACCGAGTCTATCGACGTAACCGAAAGTGAACGTGGTGGATACAAAGAGGTTACCTTCCAAGTCAATGGAGACGAAGCGTTCGGAGTGTTGAAATATGAAAGCGGCGTGCACCGTGTGCAGCGGGTTCCAGAAACCGAGTCGCAAGGCAGAGTACATACATCCGCTGCAACAGTGGCAGTGCTGCCAGAGGCCGAAGAGGTAGATGTGCAGATTCATGATGCAGACCTTCGCGTGGATATTTTTCGCTCTGGTGGAAAGGGTGGACAAAACGTAAACAAGGTCGAGACGGCTGTTCGCCTTGTTCACATTCCAACAGGTATCGTCGTGCAGTGTCAAGACGAACGTTCGCAGTTAAAGAACAAAGACAAGGCAATGAAAGTGCTGCGGGCAAGACTCTACGAGCTTGAACTTGAAAAGCAGCAGTCAGCCATCTCAGGTGCCCGCAAAGACATGGTGCGCAGCGGAGACCGTTCAGAGAAGATCCGGACGTATAACTGGCCCCAGAATCGTGTAACCGACCATCGCTTAGAGGGCGATGCAAAGAATCACCCATTACAATCCGTCGTAGACGGAGAGCTTGACGCAATCATAACCGCTCTTCGTGTGGCAGAACGTAGCGATGTTTCGTAAACGAAGTTATAACGCTATCTTTCGTCATGGCCATCAAGGAACGTCTTAAGCAACGCTCATTTTCATCGCCCTATCAAGAGGCTATGCTTGGTGTTATGGTCTGCTCGGACATACTCGTACGATCACTTGAACACGTTACCGAGCCCTTTGGCATTACATCTGCACAATACAACGTACTTCGGATTTTACACGGCATCCACCCAGACGGACATCCGCGGCGTGAAATCATCCAGCGCATGATCCATGTTACTCCGGATGTTACAAGACTGATAGATCGACTTGAAAAACTTAAGCTTGTGCAGCGTGGTAAAAGTCAGCACGACAAGCGTCTCTCGCTAACGTTTATTACCGATAAGGGGCTAAGCCTACTCGACACCATACAGCCGCACCTAGATACACTCAATGCTAAACTGTGGAGTGGGCTCACTGAGCAAGAAGCCCTTGACTTAGCTAAACTTTGTGATAAATTGGCCGAGGTGGCATAAGATTTTCTCTTTATTAGAGGGGGCTCGTATGAATATTCCAGAACGCTTGCTTGGACGCGTACTCTTTTCGCTTCCGCTAGTAGTCTTTGGTTCTTTCCACTTTATGGCTGGCGCTCAAATGGCTGGCGCGGTTCCGGCTTGGGTGCCAGGTGGTGTGATATGGGTTTATATCACAGGCTTTGCGATGATAGCAGCGGCGGTAGCTATGCTAACCGGTAAGATGGCCAAGCTGGCCGCTCAGCTTACAGCACTTCTTATGCTTACCTATGCGCTGGCTGTTCAGTTGCCAGGCGCAATGGCTGGCGATCACATGGCTACGGCCAGTTTCCTCAAGGATATTATGCTTTGCGGTGGTGCACTCCTTATGGCCCACATCAATGAGAGCTGAAAAAGCAGCTGAGAAGTATACATTTGAGCAAGAGAGATGATACCCTCATCTCAATCACACACACAACCGCACAGCCCCATGAGCACAACTCATGGGGTTGTGTGTTTTAAAGCGGGATGTTGCCGTGCTTCTTCCAAGGATTCGTGTCTTCCTTTGTGCGAAGCATGCGTAGAGCTTTGATCAGCTCGCGTCGCGTCTGCTGCGGTTCGATAACATCGTCTATATATCCGCGCTCAGCCGCTTCATTTGGGTTAGCAAACTCGGCATTGTATTGATCTTGGAGTTCTTGCGAGCGCTTGATTTTGTCTTCTGCTGCTTCAATCTCCTTACGGTAGAGAATCTCGGCAGCACCTTTGGCCCCCATAACAGCAATCTCCGCTGATGGCCATGCCACATTGTAATCACCACGGATATGCTTCGACCCCATCACGTCGTATGCACCTCCGTATGCCTTGCGTGTGATCACCGTAAGCTTTGGCACCGTAGCCTCGCAGAAGGCATACAGCAGCTTTGCGCCATGGCGAATAATGCCACGCCACTCCTGCTCGGTACCAGGAAGAAATCCCGGCACATCTTCAAACACAACAAGTGGAATTTCGAATGCATCGCAGAAGCGCACGAATCGAGCACCCTTGACCGAGCTGTTAATATCTAGCACACCAGCAAGTGAAGCAGGCTGGTTTGCCACGATGCCAACCGACATACCATCCAGTGTGGCAAACCCAACCACAATGTTTGTTGCATAGTCTGCATGCACTTCAAAGAAGTCGTGCTCATCAACAACTTCTCGGATTACGTCTTTGATGTCGTAGGGGTGATTGGGATTGGCCGGTATAATGCGGCACAACTTCTCACACACCCTTTCTGAACTATCGTTTGTTGGACGAACAGGGGGCTTCTCACGGTTACTCGAAGGCAGATACGACATCAACTTGCGCACGTTGAGTAATGTCTCTACCTCGTTATCACATGCGAAGTGCGCAACGCCACTAACAGAGGCGTGCGTCTCAGCACCACCAAGCTCTTCAAATGTTACCTCTTCGTGTGTTACTGTCTTTACCACATCGGGTCCGGTAACGAACATGTACGACGTACCCTTCGTCATAAAGACGAAGTCTGTAAGTGCAGGTGAATACACAGCCCCACCGGCGCATGGACCAAGGATAACGCTTATCTGTGGGATTACACCGCTGGCCATAGTGTTGCGAAGAAAGATGTCTGCATAACCTCCAAGTGCTACAACGCCCTCTTGTATACGTGCGCCACCCGAATCGTTGAGTCCGATCACTGGCGCACCGATCTTCATAGCAAGGTCTTGAATCTTAGCGATCTTCTCTGCATGTACTTCGCCGAGCGACCCGCCAAACACCGTGAAGTCTTGCGAGAAGATGCAAACTGTACGGCCATGAATAGTACCAGTACCAGTAACAACGCCATCGCCTAGTGGACGCTGCTTTTCTAGTCCGAACTTTGTTGAGCGGTGGCGTGCAAGCATGTCGACTTCGCTAAACGACCCCTCATCTAGCAGCACCTCAATGCGCTCACGGGCTGTAAGCTTACCCTTGGCATGTTGTGCCTCTATCCGGGCCTGCCCGCCCCCTTGCCTTGCTTGCTCTTTGAGTTTTTGCAGTTGTTCAATCTTCGTGTCCACTAGTTCCTCCGTGTTCGACGTTTCGAAAATAGGCAGTAATTTGCCGTCCTATGTCACATCGCCTCGTCCTCATGCTTTCGGCAGTCTTCATGATGTTTGCCATCTTTGGTTTTGTCTTCGCTTTCGGTGCATCTGTGGGAGACAACGACGATATCGCCACAGGCAACCTGTGGCTTGGCATCACCATGATTACCACATCTGCTCTTGTGCTCCTGATTGGGCTGCGCCTTAAAAAGCAAGCAGATGCAAGAATCGATCGTACCATTACAGATTTGTTATCTAAACATTCATACATCGAGGCAGCCGCATTTGCCGATGCCCTTGGCATTACGGTTGACGACGCGAGGGATGTTCTTGACAAATTCGCGCGATCAAACAACTGGCGCAGGCTCGAGCTAGAGCATTATAACGCAAAGTACTACACAGCCTGGCAGCATGATCGCAGGTAAGTCCGTAGGTGTAATAATACCAGCGCTTAACGAAGAAGCCTCTATTGGCATTGTTGTAGACTCACTTTCAAGATCGTTCGACCGAATAATAGTGGTCGACAATGGATCAACAGATCAAACCGCAGCGATAGCTCAAGGTAAAGGGGCTACTGTCGTTAGAGAAACATTTCGAGGTTATGGTGCTGCGTGTTTACGTGGCATGGATGCGTTTCGAGCTTCACCACCGGATATTATTCTCTTCATAGATGCTGATGCCAGCGACCATCCAGATGACGCCTTGCAGGTGGCAACACTGGTTGCAAATGGATCATGCTGCTTTTGTATCGGAAGTCGCGTTCGTGGCAACCATGAAGCGGGCTCGTTAACACCGCTGCAACAATTCGGCAACTGGCTCTCAACAACCCTGATTCGCTTGCTTTGGAGGGTGAACTATTCAGACCTTGGCCCCTTACGTGCTATCAAATGGGAGGTTCTTGAAAGCTTCTCGATGAAAGATCGTACGTGGGGATGGACTATTGAAATGCAGATAAAGGCTGCAAAGCAGCATGTATCTTTGATCGAGATACCAGTGCGTTACAGAGTGCGAATCGGCACATCCAAAATATCTGGCACCATTCTCGGATCAATCAAGGCTGGAGTTAAGATCATCGCCACAATTATCAGATATGTCTAGTTATTCGCGACTTCGCGCAATGTGCTTTGCACTGGTTGGCATATGTGGTTTCGCTGCCACAGGCACGCTTTTCAGTAACAATACCATGCATGTTGCGCTGGCTTGGACGATGATGACCGTTCCGTGGCTTACCATCTTAGCAGACGCTCGCCAATTGCACAGCCTTCTGTTGGTACACGCACGCCGCATGATGTTGTGGACATTTTTCTGCTGCGCAACATTGTTGTTCGTTAACACGGATGTTTTCTCAGATGATGCCCATCGCTACAGATGGGACGGATTAGTATCCCAACACGGGATCAACCCCTATATGTATGCCCCATCCGATACTATTCTGATAGAATTGGGCCATATAGCTGGCAACGTGATCTATCCCACTGATATTAACAACAACACACTACGGACGATATACCCCCCAGCATCACAGTTTGTTTTCCAAGCAATCACAAGCATCTTTGGCACACATCCAACTGCATTTAAATTGGGCTGGGTCTTGCTCTGCATTGCACTTGTTGTTGCAACGCTTGCGTTAACATGGGATAAGCCTCAGACAGGTGTCCAATACCTAGCAATACTGCTCTCCCCTATCATGCTGCTGCATGGGTTTCTTGATATCCATGTAGATGTATTGATGGCCTTACTCATAGGAGCTGTGCTACTGCCGATCTTTACGACGCGTTCCCAACGTTTCGTTCAAACAGTGGGGTTCGCCATCGCTATAGCCCTGAAGTACCTCCCGATTTTGTTCATACCAATGTTCTTACATCGCAATGCGAGCAACAAGACGCGCATTCTGCAGGGTGGAATGATATTGGGCATAGTGTCTTTGCTCTTTCTACCATTTCTCACACCGGGCATGTTCGATGGCCTCGGTGTTTTTGCAGCCAAATGGCAAGGTAATTCACTGCTCGCATATCTTTGGGAACCCTTCATGGGGCCTGCGAATGGCCGCCTCGTACTCTTGGCCTCATCTGTAGTTATGAGCTTTTACTGCATCACTCGCTATCGCGACAACATTGCATATGCAACAAGTCTTGTACTAGCGTCGATATATGTCTTTTCGCCCGTTGTGCATCCATGGTACCTGGCGCTGCCGCTCATACTCTGGGTGGTTGTGCCGTCTCGCACGATTATAGCGTGGACATTTTCAATCTTCACATACGGCTACACATATGCGTTGTACAAAGAGCACGGCGTGTGGGAAGAAGGCACAGGCCTGCTATTCATACAATACTTCGCCGTCTACATAGCCTACTGGTTTGATGTAACGCGCGGCCCATGGATGCCTAAACCTGGCAGCTCAATTACTGTTTCGTAATCAGCATGGTATAGGTTTTGCCTTTGGAGTTGATGGTAAGTGCATACACTCCTGAGACTCCATCGATTGCAAGGTCTTGTAGTTCTTGGGCCGACTCAATGCGTGCAACGATTCGACCGAGCATGTCCGACAAAACAACTTCGGCACCAGCAGCCCCTTGTAGCGTAACAGAACCCGACGTGGGGTTAGGATATACGCTCATTGTAGCCCCATCAATCAGATCTACAACATCTGTAGTTCCGACAAGCAAATTATCAGACCAACGGCTACAGCCAGCTGTATCACTAATGAGAACACGATAGAAGCCGTCGCCTGCGATCTTCACTGTACGCGACGTAGCTCCCTTGATTGGTTGACCTTCGCGATACCACTGATAGTTTACAAGGTCTACACTGCATGTAAGCACATCTGCACTACGGGTGATCATAGGCATCTGTAGGCCCGGCGTAATTGTTATCGTAACAGTATCCGTGTTCTTGACGCAGTCGTCGAAACCCTTGATGCGGCAGTACAGTTTATATGTGCCTTGCTTGAGTGAGGCCGTACCAAACTTGTAGCTCGTTAGCGGAAGCTTCTCATTATTGAGATACCACTCATACATCGGATAGCCAAAGCGCACTTCGAGTGTTGTGTCTTGTCCTTCGCAAAGCTTGATGGCATTTGTGCGCGGACGAATCAACGTACTTGGACCACACTCAAGTGCAGCTACAAAACCATCTGTAAAGCGTTCGCCGGTGATCTTCTCGCCATCAACATACATGTACGTATCGTATGCACCCACCAGATATGGTACATTCTTGCTATCTACTGCTACACCTCTGGCTTCGTCGTCATACGGGCCGCCGAAAGCACGCATCCAGTCTACCTCTCCATTCGAAAGAATACGAAGCAGGAATCCATCGTCGCCGCCGACGGCATCTTCTGCGAAGGTTCCCATTACCGTTGTGCTGTCAAACGAGCCCCCTACAAACATGTTGCCCTTTGCATCAGCAAAGATTGTTGTGCCAACATCATTGAAGGTGCCGCCGTAGTTCTTGAGCAATTCGAACGAGCCATCCTTAGCCATACGAGCAACAAAAACATCGGACCCAAACTCACCATTTGCTTTCAGTGTTTGTGTGCCGAAGTTCATTGTCTGATTCATTGAGCCAGTGAGAACAAGGCGGCCATCTGGCATTGCGTGGCCTGCGATAACATCGTCTATGCCGCTCCATCCAATGCGTTGGGCCCATAGCGGCTGCCCGGTAGCGTTCACTGCGCGAACGAAGAAGTCTGCTTTACCAGCATAGCTATCAAACGTTGCATTACCGAAGGTAACCTGTCCGATGAATGTTCCGTATGTGTAGACTCGATCTCCGTTAGGGGAGACGGCCACACCTTTTGACATGTCGTTGTCGGATGATCCTGCACCCACAACCCACTGAAACTCACCAGATGCGTTCATCTTCGCCACAAAAGCATCAAGCTTGCCTACGGCCTTGTATGACTTTGTACCAAACTTACCTATGCCACCAATACCACCAGAAACATAGACGTTGCCTGTTGAATCCACTGCAACATACGGGGCTCCTTCATCGTATGTAGGCGAGCCAAAAACCTTGATCCATTGCACGATACCAAACTTGTCGAGCTTGGCCACAAACATGTCCATGCTTGATGCATCTGTGCTTTCAACCAGCTCGCCGGCAACTACCGCTTGATCAACAAAGGCGCCACCAAAGTAGTAGTTGCCCTGTCCGTCAACAACGATGTTTGCAGCTTCATCAACGTCGAAACTTCCGTGTGCAGAGGCATTGATCGCTTGCCCCTTTGATGTAAATCTTCCAGTAAAAATGTCGTAGTTACCAACGGCTTTGATATCCATGCCTGCAACATTGAGCGAGTCTGAAAAGACGCCAACGGTATGGATATCACCATTGGGTGCTAGAGCCAGGGCATTGACATCATCGAAGCTGGGACCCGTTATCGTCTTGATCCATGTGTAGCGCTGAGCCGTTGCTGATACAGACAACACAACCATCATGAGAGTGCACAAGTGCACCATGCGTAGAACAACGTTGTTCATACCAATCCCCTTTTATCAGGGCTTGAGTCCCCGACCAGTTTTCAAAATGAGACTATTCGATTGCAGTTCGTCAATAATGGCATCGAGAATGCCATTGATAAACGTACCACTTTTATCGGTGGAATAGCGCTTTGCCAGCTCAATCACTTCATTAATTGTGACCTTCACCGGTATTTCTTCGCAGGCCATCAACTCAGATATCGCAAGACGCATAAGGATGATATCGAGAATTGCGATACGATCAAAGTCCCAGTTCTGAGCATGTTTCTTGATGAGCTCAGTGCTCATCTCCCGATTGGTAACACAGGAACCAATCACATTTCGAGCATATGCGACTTCGTCATCACTCCAACGAATCGGTACATCTGCCTCTAGTTCTCGCACCTCGTCGGGATGTAGTATTCGATCACCACTCGTGGACTCTTTGGCATCAAACGTAAACTCGCGATAAAACACATGATTGAAGGCTACCTCGAGCGATACGTCGCCGCTATCTGTTGCGGCTAATATCTGCAGAACCTTCTCACGTGCCAGATGGCGCGTGCCCTTAATCTTCGAATTACGACTGGTTGGAAAGTCGTTCTCGGGTGTATGTGTAGGCAAAGAAACTCCCTGGTTTACACACCACGGATCGTTGGCGACCCGTTGTATGATCCATGAACATGGCGCACTTTTCGCAAGCGCTCTTCGGCAAGAGCATTTGATGCTTCAAACGTGGGAATGTCTTTCTTACTTGCGAGTGCAAACACATCCATCGTGATGTCATAGACGCCTTCGGCCTGACGCATAACCTTGTCGCGATCGTAGCCTTCTACTTCCGAGGCCACATTCATGAGCCCACCTGAATTCACCACGTAGTCTGGAGCGTAGAGAATACTCCGGGCCTTGAGGGCTTCACCGTGTTTCTTTTCATCCTTGAGTTGGTTATTCGCGCCACCACATACAATGGCACACTTCAATGCTGGGATTGTATCGTCATTGATAATAGCACCCAAAGCATTTGGTGAGAAGATGTCGCAATCATGTCCAAATACATCATCCGGAGAGATTACTTCGGCTCCCGTGCGAGCAGCAAGTGCAGCTGCCTTTTCAGCATAGATATCGGAAACAAAAACCTTGGCTCCATCCTTTACGAGGTGCTCTACAAGGTAGCTAGCAACATTACCTGCCCCCTGCACCACAACCTTCTTTCCAGAGAGCGAGTCGCTTCCCCAAGCAGTTTTTGCAGATGCTCGCATTCCCGAGTACACCCCAAACGCTGTTACGGGGCTGGGGTCTCCTGAACCACCTGGGCCTCCAACACCAGTAACAAACTTGGTTTCCATGCGAATCCATTCCATGTCGCGCACGCTGGTGCCCACATCTTCGGCAGTGATGTACTTGCCACGCAGTGAATCTACCATGCGTCCGTATGCACGGAAAAGGGGCTCTGATTTGTCTGTGCGAGAATCGCCGATGATCACTGCTTTGCCGCCGCCAAGATTTACGCCACTTACGGCCGACTTATATGTCATTCCGCGCGATAAACGCAGAGCGTCGGTGATCGCAGCTTCGTCTGATTCGTACTTCCACATACGCGTACCGCCCAGCGCTGGGCCGAGGGAAGTATCATGGATGGCGAGGATGGCACGCAGGCCGGTTATTGGATCGGAACAGAGCACTACTTGCTCGTGCCCCATTGATGATAGCGTGTCGAAGATTTGCATAGAACGAACATGTCTTGAGTGATGAGAGGGCAAAAATACGAACGGCCGCCCAATGGACGGCCGTTCTTGCATGTGATCTCGACGTTGTGCTTAGTAACGAGGACCACGGTCTTGACGAGGACGCTCTTCACGAGGGCGTGCTTCGTTGACGACCAGCGGTCGTCCGTTCATGTTGCGGCCATTCATTGCTTCAATAGCCTGGTTGCCAGCGGCAGCGTCCGGCATTTCGACAAAGCCGAACCCGCGCGAACGTCCGGTGAACTTATCCTTCACAACGGAAGCGGACTGCACGGCGCCGAATTCTGAGAACGCCTTTTGGAGTTCACTATCGTCCATCGAATACGGCAGGTTGCCTACATAGATATTCATACAATCGACCCTTCACGGAGCTGTGGACATCACTAGTGTTGAACCATTGAATTACTCTCTACCTAGTGCCCCGAAACGTAGCTCCGCCAGCGTTTCAGTTCTGCAAGTTACCGTTAAAATCAACCCGTGCAACAAGTTTTCCACAGCTATGTCAAAATTTTACGTGATTACCGTAAGGAGGCTAGGTTGCTAGCCACCGCGCCCCAGTTAACAACGTTCCACCAAGCAGCAACATAGTCCGGACGCTTATTCTGGTATTTCAGATAGTAGGCATGCTCCCAAACGTCTATTCCGAGAATAGGCGTAGCGCCCCACGACGACAGTTTATGTTGGTTTTCGGCCTGCAAAACGAGTAATCGTTGGTCGTCCTTACGATAATGCAAGAGCGCCCACCCGCTTCCCTCTACAGCACCTGCTGCAGCACTGAACTGCTTTTTGAAGGCCTCAAAGGATCCAAAACTGTCTACAATCGCTGCGAGAAGGTCGCCCGTTGGTTCACCACCACCTTCTTTACCCGGTGCCCCCATAACCTTCCAGAACATCGAGTGCAGCCAATGTCCACCACCGTGAAATGCCGCCTGCTTTGACCAATGCTGAATCAGGGCGTAATCTCCAGATGCCCTAGCCTTGGCAAGCTCCTCCTCGGCCTTGTTGAGTCCGTTTACATAGGCTAGATGATGTTTTCCTTGGTGGATCTGCATCGTCTGAGCATCTATGTGAGGCTCAAGGGCCTCAAACGCATACGGCAACGCAGGCAGCTCATGCTTGCCCCCTGCAACAACCGGCTCAAAACCTATCGCATGGAGCGAAGGGGCTGATGTGATCGCCGCAGCTGCGCCAAGCGCTGCAGACGCAAGAAATGAACGTCGTGTGGACATGGGATCCTCGGGGAAAGAGACGAAATGCTAGGTGCAAAGGTACTAGGTACTAGGTACTAGGTACAAAGGGACGGGAGGGACGTTCGCTGCTCGCTGTTCGCTACTCGCTACTCGCTGCTCGTAAAAACTCTTCTACCTCCAAAACGTCTTCTTCACTGCCCATAAAGCATGGTATGTGCTGATGAAGTGATGTGGGTTTTATATCGAGTACACGTTTAACACCATCGCTGGCGCGCCCGCCGGCTTGCTCGATGAGAAATGCCATAGGGTTAACCTCATACACCAAACGCAGCTTTCCATCAGGCATGGATGTGTCGCCGGGATACATAAAGATGCCGCCGTAGTGTAGGGTTCTGTGGATGTCTGCAACCATAGTGCCAACATAGCGCAATGAGTATGGTCGAATGCCATCGTCTGAGGGCTTTAGCAGATGCGTGACATAGTCTCGCACGCCTTGCGGCCACTTGTGCGCGTTACCGGAGTTCACCGAATAGATCTTTCCACGTTTTGGAATACGGATCTTCTCATACGTCAGCAGGAATTCTCCGATGGTTGGGTCGAAGGTGAAGACGTCTACCCCATTGCCAGATGAATACACCAACTGCGTGCTTGAGCCATACATCGCATACCCTGCAGCAACCTGCTTCCAGCCATGTTGCAGACAGTCTTCCAGTGTTCCTGGGGTGTTTAGGGAAGGATCAACTCGCTTATAGATTGAGAAGATCGTACCGATCGTGACATTCACATCGATATTCGATGATCCATCGAGTGGATCGAACACCAGAACATACTTGCCCTTGCGATATTCATCAGGAATGGCGATCATGCCGTCGGCCTCTTCTGAGGCCATCACGCAGAGGTGTCCGCCATGATCCATGGCACGAAAGATGACGTCGTTGGCATGAATGTCCAGACGCTTAACGCGCTCACCATGGATGTTTGTACCATCGGTCTGACCCAACACGTCGTTTAGTCCAGCGCGGCGCACATCGCGCGCTAGGATGCGCATCGCTAGTGTAAAGTCGCGCAGAAGGTGGGAAAACTCGCCGGTAGCATCGGGGTGCATCGCCCCCTCTTCGGTGATATGCCGCTCAATCGTGATGAGCTTTGAGGTTTTGACAATAGGCATAGGGCTTGTGATCAGTCCATACGAACAGAAAGCACTGGGCATGGGGCTTTACGGAGCACGCGCTCAGTGGTGCTTCCAAACAGGAAGTGCTCCAAGCCACTGCGCCCGTGGGTACCGATAGCAATAATACTGATGTCGTTGTTCTTAGCATAGTTGCAGATTTCGTCGCTAGCACGACCCTTGACAATCTTTGTCACAACCTTAAACCCTTCGGCCGTGTGCTGCTCGGCGATGCCATCGATCTGCTTCTTGGTGTTTGCCTCGAGCTCCTTCTCAATATCGGCAAAGCCAACCTGTGCAAAGCTCCAGTCGGCTGGATACACAACGGGCTCGACTACATGCATAATGTGGAGCACAGCGTTGCTCCCACGTGCGATCTCTTTTGCAACCCCAAGGGCCTTTGCGGCGTTTTCAGAAAAGTCCGTTGGTACGAGAAGTGCAGAAACGGTAAGCATGGCTTTTGGTAGTTTGTGAACAATATGCGCAATGTAGTAAACCCTTTGCTCGAATTGGCTCTATCTCCCACCCGGGTAGCTACGGTGTTGTTGCACCTGCTACGACGTCTATGCTACGTTCTGGTTGTATACGGATGCTGCATTTCTGCATCTTCTGCCACCGGCGACTCAGAGGGCACGTGGAAGTGGAAGATCATTGGTCCGTTCGAGAACTATAGCGGCGTAGCCTTTGTGCGCAAGCTCCCGGCAGAGCGTCCGTTTGATACCGCGGCCCATACAAATGCTCGTGGTGGAACAATCCGTTGGCGCGATGTCCAACGGCCGATTTCAGCCTCAATTGAATTCTCTGAGGCCTGCATTGATCATCACGGCGCGTATATCGCCAATACGTTTGTCGAATCAAGCAGCAGGCAGAGCGTAACTCTGCATACAGCTTTTGCCGGAACGCTGGAGATCTATGTTAACGACTCGCTGGCATTTTCCTCCATGCGGGACCTTGTTACCAAAGAGAGTGTTCCTGTAGCGAAGATCACCTTAGAAAAGGGATGGAATCGCATCATGCTAAAGGCTGGCAACTACGAGGTGCCATTCTGCTTTGTTACCCTCAAGATGGTCGACGCTTCTGATGAGATCATGCAGGGGTTGTTATCGACAACAGAACCAAGACTCTACCCACAACGTACCGTCTCGCCCGAGCCCCTTGCCATAACAGACTCACTCTTCACGATGGGGTATCTGCGAGATAAGCGATTCGGTGGGTTGGGCAGTGCGATCGAGTCAGAGACCGATGCATTGATGCAACGCGATGTAGCCGATATCATCAAGCAGGGACAGGGAGCGTTGTTGCTTGACGGACTTCATCGAGCAACAACCTCGTATCCGGAACGCTTCGATGCATGGTTTCTCAAGGCGTACCTACATCACGAAATTCAGAATAAGGATTCTGCGATCTACTGCCTCCAACGTGGTCTCGAGCTTGACCCCGGAGCCTATGGCCCTGTCGAGCTTCTGCGCAGACTACAACAACAACCCGAACTCTTCAGCTACTTCCGCCCAGTGAATGCTGATAGCATAATCCGATCGACATTCTCGAATAAGCCCCAAACGAATGTGCAGTCAGAGATCGTTTTGCACGACGAACGCATTTTCGTTCTTGCAGGGGGCTCTGCAGTTGTAGAAGTTGACCAGATCGTACGCATCGCGTCGGACGCAGACATTGCAAAGTTCTCTGGGTATCGATCAGATGACATCCACAACTCGCTGTCGTTTTCTATTGTCGATTACAAGTACTATGGCGACTCTGCTGTCGCGCAGCCAAAGGATGGCGGCTTTGTTCTCGATAATATCGAGATGGGCGATCTTGTCCGCATCCGACGCAGATACATTGATCGCGACTCTACGCACATCCCTCTCTACTATCGTCGGCGGCACGAGCTTCAACGCTCGCAATACACCCGCCGCTCGCGATTCCAAATCATTACGCCTTCTGCAGACCGATTTCAGTGGCGATCATACAACACAATGGCAGAACCCGAGTATGAAGAAACCCCTCTTGGCTACCGTCTGCTCTGGGATGAAGATTCTCTCGAAGCTCTGCCGAACGAGCCAGATATGCCACGTGCCGACATCACGGGGCTGATCGAAGTTGGTACAGTTCCCTCTTGGGAGTATATAGCACAACGATACAACGACGCTTTCGCGCATAACAGTGGCGTTACTCATATGGTACGCGACATTATGGACGAGATCGCGCCCGCCTACCGCGAGGATACGCTGAGCAGACGCGAAATCATTCAGCGAGTACGTGAGTACTTCGGCAAGCTCAATACGCGTTTGGAATCAACATCACTTCCACACTGTCGCAGTATTGATGCCGTCATGACCGATGGTCCTAGGTCAGCGTCTGATTATGCAATCATGTTCGTTTCAATGTTGGCATCGCGCGGCATCAAGGCGCATCCAATGGTTATCGATACAACCACGACGCCATTTCATGCGCCCCCTACTCCCTCTGCTGTTTTCAATCATGTGATTGTCGTTGTACCGGGCGACTCGCTTCCATCATTTTTTGATCCTACGGCACGTCCGCTTGAGTCATACTACTCGTTGCCATATAACGTTCGAGGCGCATTTGGCTTAGTTGTCCGCAAAGGATTGCGCGAGCCGATGTATGTGGCAAACCATAGTGCTATGGTGCGCTACATTGTTGACTACGCGAGTATCAAGCCTAACGAGGATGGCTCTACAACTGTCGTACAGTCAACCTATACCACCGAGCAAGATTCATCAGTTACACGGACACACATTGCCGAAGCCGATTCTCACAAGTCTGAGATGCAAGCCATGGGTGACAGCATCTGGTGTCAGCCGGTTGCGGGCAATCACCTTCTTCAATTCTACCGCAGGTCAATTCAGCAACGTGCGTTTTCAGCTGATCCGAAGGATAGCACACGGCTGCTGGTTGCACTACCATGGAGAAGTGGATTGAAGTATCCGGAGGTTCCGTATGATACAATTCTTCGCAAGACACCCTTATTGCGCCGTGCCATGATTGATTCGCTCGTATCAACGTTTGTGATTCACGCGCCAGCGGGCTACACGTTTGCGAAGACTCAACCACGTGGCATATTTAATGTTGAGAGCACGAAGTATTCATTGCTTTCGATACAGAACGGTGATTCTCTCGTTGTTACACGTAAGATCATCATCACACAACCGTATGTTTCTCCAGAAAGCTATCCGACCTTTCAGGTTTCACACGCCAAGATGATTGAGCTCGACAAACAGCCTGTCATCTTGATTCCGCGCACGAGTTCGGTACCGAAGCGAAAGAAGAAGTAATGAGCTCTGCGGGATTTCCTCAACGCGTTGTCTGCCTTACCGAAGAAACAACCGAAGTTCTCTATGCAATCGGTGCAGAGAATCACATTGTTGGCATCTCCGGCTTTACAGTGCGCCCGCCACATGCGCGCAAGGAAAAGCCAAAGGTTTCAACCTATCTCGATGCCAAGTTCGACGACATCCTTGCATTGAAGCCAGATGTTGTCTTCGCTTGGTCGGATCTGCAAGCCGACATCTCTGCAGAGCTTATCCGTCGGGGCATAGATGTTGTCTGCTTCAATCATCGTTCAGTCGATGGAATCCTGTCGATGATTATGCGCCTGTGCTCGTACATGGGATATGCCGAAAAGGGTCATGCATACGCGGTAATGCTGCAAGGCCATGTCGATCGCGCGAAAGAGTTAGCAACTCTTCGCTCTGTCCGTCCTCGCGTGTATTTCGAGGAATGGTACGACCCTCTCATCACGGGCATCTGCTGGGTAAGTGAGATCATCGAGATCTGCGGCGGCATTGATGTGTTTGCCGAAAACCGCGCGCATCCGAATGCAAGGGAGCGCATTCTTGCCGATATGCATGAGCCCCTTCGCAGAAATCCTGACATCATGCTTGCGTCATGGTGCGGCAAGATGCTGAAGCCCGAACGCATTATAGCGCGCGCAGGCTGGGGATCGTTTCGTCCGCATGCCACAGGCTTTCTGCGCGAAATCCCCTCACCCATTATTCTGCAGCCAGGCCCTGCCGCGCTAACTGACGGCATAACTGCCGTGATGAGCATCTTCGATGAATGGGACGGGGCTGGCAGACCATGAAGCACATCGCGCATACATCATCCCGCATCGATGCAATCATTTGTCTGAAGGGTCAAGCCCCCTCAATGACATTGATTGAGCTCTTTGCCGACGTACCTATCATCGCCGCCGATGGCGCTGCTAACCTTCTTTACAATCTTGAGATCTTGCCCGAGTACATCGTCGGCGATCTTGATTCTGTATTGCCCGAAGTGCTCGATGCAATGCGCGAGACAACGGAGATCATTGTCGAAGTCGATCAAGACATCAACGACTTTGAGAAAGCCTTTCGATTTGCGCAGCAGATGCTTTGGAAGCGCGTGCTTGTCACAGGCATCCACGGTGGAGATCTTGAGCACACGCTCAACAATTGGTCGGTGCTGATGCGCTTTGGTGCGAACATGGATATCATAGCGATTGATGGCGAGCGAATAGGTATGCCACTGTACGCAAATACAAGCTATCAGTCGGAGATGGATGAGATTATCTCTCTGATACCACAACCCGAAGCAACCCTGACCACGCGCGGCTTAGCATGGCCGCTTACCCTAGAGTCTCTCACGCTAGGTTTGCGCGAGGGGGCTCGCAATCGATCGACAGGCGAGCATGTTGAACTGGAGATCCATAGCGGCGCTGTGTTCATGTTCGTGGACGCACGCCTGCCGCTTCTGCCTGCCACTACCCAACCCGCTATATTGCAGGATGAGTCGTAACATCACCCAGTGGCACAGTCCACGTCTGAACAAGTCCATGGAGATCTGCGTCTACGGAACATTCGGAGTTCCTATTCTGATGTTCCCTAGTGCGGCAGCAGACTATCTTGAATACGAGCGGTTTCATCTGATTGATTCTGTGCAGCAGTTCATTGACGTAGGTATCGTGAAGCTGTACTCGATCAACAGCATCAACAGTGAATCATGGCTTAACCATTCGATGTCGGGCAGAGACAAGGCAATACGTCATCAGCAGTACAACGCCTACATCACCGACGAAGTTGTGCCATTCATCCAAGACACGTCTGGTGGCCCCTTACCTATCCTTACTGCTGGTGTATCGCTTGGCGCATTCCATGCAGTAAACTCTCTCTTCCGTAGACCTGATCTATTCGACGGCGTGCTGGCCATGAGCGGCGTGTATGATCTGCATGCCTACTCAAAGGGCTACTTCGACGAAGACTGTTACTTCAATTCGCCAATGGATTACCTGCCAAACCTCTCAGATGATTCGATCCTTACAATGCTGCGCAGCAAGAAGCACATTCACATCGCAACCGGCAGTGGAGCCTATGAAGATCCATCAGCATCAATGGCCCTAGGGGCAGTGCTCCACGCAAAAGGAATCCCCCACACCTTAGACGTGTGGACACAAGACTATACACATGATTGGCCTACGTGGCGCGCTATGCTGCCAGCACTTATTGAGCAAAGAGTAGCATGTAGCGAGTAGTGAGCCATCGGCTCGCACCTACCTAGCCTTCAAGCTCATCAAGATTGATGTCTTCGTCTTCGCCTAGATCAAAACTAAAGTCGTCTTCGCCAGCGGCGGCATGCAGAATCTCGCGCGCCTCTTCGAGATCGTCTTCAAAAACCATCAGATTGTGTCCTCCAGACTGATCGTCCTTGATTTTGTGATCTATGCCTGAAGCTTTCAGCTTCGAGGCAAGAAGTTGGGCTTCCATTTCATTGGTACAAGATGCGAGCAAGATCATAGAATCACCATTATCTAATTCTTTGGTTGAAGGTACTTTTTAGCCTTCACCGGGTTCGCGTCCATCCACTTCTTTGCCTCATCATTGAGGATAGTGAATGTTCGTTTTTGATGGGCTTGCTTTAATTCTGAAAGAGGATTTGAGAACGACCAAATGATACACCATGTGCCAGATACAAGCAGATCATCTTTTGTATCAACACCTGGCGTTTTTTCATCCGACTTATATAAGAATTTACAAATCTGCTTGCGAGTATCGGTCGGAAGGGGTTGATTCCAGCGCGCATATATTATCGCACCACCCTCTTTCCCATCATATACCTGTATCAGGAGCTCATCGGGTTTTCCAATAGTTGGTAGCGCCTTCTTCCAGTCTTTGAGAATCTTCGTAACAGCAGGTGTTGCGGCTCTGCTCTTCTTGGCTGGAGTATATCCAGCTGGCTCCTCTCCCGTTTGGTATGGGAAGCGCGAAAATGGCAGCTCTATCTCGAGTGGCAGCTTAGAAAAATCATATCTGGTTGTGACAGATTGCACAGTCACGTTCTTGCCCATTTGTTTTACAGCAGCATTGATGTCCGGCTGAGCAACAACAGTTACACGCAGATGCAACGTAACAACACAAATGGTGATATGGAGCATGAGATTAGTCACGCGTGAGCTTTCTGTAGGATATGCGATGTGGACGTTCAGCATCGATACCAAGGCGCTTACGACGGTCTTCTTCGTACTGTGAATAGTTTCCATCATACCAGACAACGTTACTGTCGCCCTCGAATGCCAAAATATGCGTTGCGATACGATCTAAGAACCATCGATCGTGAGAAATGACTACAGCGCAACCTGCAAAGCTTTGCAGGGCTTCTTCAAGCGCACGAAGGGTGTTCACGTCCAGATCGTTTGTTGGCTCGTCCAGCATGAGGACATTAGCCCCTTCTTTGAGCATCTTGGCAAGGTGGACTCGGTTGCGTTCGCCGCCGGAGAGCTGGGTAACGAGCTTCTGCTGGTCCGAACCGCTGAAGTTGAAGCGCGCTACGTATGCACGTGAGTTCACTTCGCGATTGCTGAGCATCACAACGTCGAGGCCGTCGGTGATCTCCTGCCAGATGGACTTCTTGGGGTCGAGCGGACGGTTCTGATCGATGTAGCCGAGTTTGACAGTTTCGCCGACAGAGAATGTCCCTGCATCTGGCTGTAGCTCTCCCGTGATCATCTTGAACAGCGTTGTTTTACCAGCGCCGTTCGCACCAATCACGCCGATAATGCCGCCTGGTGGAAGAGAGAAGCTGAGGTTCTCATACAACAGCTTATCGCCAAAGGCCTTTGTGATTCCTTGGGCATCAATCACCTTGTCTCCAAGACGTGGCCCAACAGGAATAAAGATTTCCATCTCTTCGTTACGCTTGACGGTTTCTTCGCCGAGAAGCTTCTCGTATGCAGAGATACGCGCCTTGTTCTTTGCATGACGTCCCTTCGGATTCATGCGCACCCATTCGAGCTCTTCCTTCAGGGCCTTTTGACGCTTGGATTCCTGCTTCTCTTCTTGTGCAAGGCGGGCAGACTTCTGCTCCAACCAGCTCGTGTAGTTACCCTCGAACGGAATACCATGTCCGTTATCGAGTTCCAGAATCCAGCCAGCCACGTTGTCGAGGAAGTAACGGTCGTGGGTAACAGCGATGACAGTTCCTTCGTAATCGTGCAGGTGACGCTCAAGCCACGAGATTGATTCGGCATCAAGGTGGTTCGTTGGCTCGTCCAGAAGCAATACGTCTGGACGCTTCAGGAGCAAGCGCACAAGAGCAACGCGGCGGCGCTCACCACCGGAGATCACACTGATGAGTGTGTCAGGGGGAGGACATCTCAACGCATCCATTGCCATCTCGAGCTTTGAGTCGATATCCCATGCACCGATAGCATCAATACGCTCTTGGAGCTTTGCCTGCTGGTCCATGAGCTTCTCGAAATCTGCGTCAGGATCGGCAAACTTCTCGCTGATCGCATTGTATTCGCGCAACAGCGTTACGGCCTCTACAGCCCCTTCTTCAACAACCTCGCGAACGGTCTTGTTGGGATCGAGCTCTGGCTCTTGCGACAGATACCCGAAGGTTACGTCCTTGTTCTTCGTGATCTGGCCTACGTATTCGTCGTCGAGTCCTGCAATGATCTTCAGGAGCGTGGACTTACCAGCGCCGTTCAGACCGAGCACGCCGATCTTCGCGCCGTAGAAGAAGCTCAGATAGATATCGCGTAATACTTGGCGGTTCGGCTTATAGATCTTGCCGACACCTACCATGCTAAAAATGATCTTTTGGGATTCTTGTGCTGCCATAGGGCGCGAATTTACGATGCAGAGGTGTATCTGACCCTACATCAACCGCTGTGCAAAACCCATGATAAGGTCGTGCACAAGCGTTGCTGCAAGTTTCGAGGTACGATTATCCTGATCAAGTGTGGGGTTTACTTCTACTACATCGAACGCTCGAAGCTTGCCGGAGGATGCTGCTCGACGCAGAATTTGGGAAACTTCATGTGGTGCAAATCCATCGGCAGCGGGGGCACTCGCACCCGGGGCGTAGCCCGAGGCAATGGCATCAATATCGAGAGATACATATGCACTTTCTGCCCTACTAACAACCTGCCATGCCCCTTCCCACGAGCCTGTAAGGCCACTGGCACGTATGTCGTCTAGCATCCAGACATGTGCGCCAGACTCTTTGAGAAAGTCTAGGTGTGCACGTGCAACCACAGAGTGCTGAAGACCAAACTCGACAAAACTTCCAGGGAGCAAGTTTGACTGCTGTTGTGAAAGCATTTGATAAAACGGCGAACCCGAATGGGACCTTCCATCTTTCAGGGGGCGCACATCAGCATGCGCATCAATGTTAACTACCCCATAGGGTGTCCCGATTGTCTCCATCGCACGTATCGTTGGCCACGCTGTGTCGTGTCCCCCACCTACTATGATAGGCACGTATCCATGAGCCAACACTTGAGTTACAACGTCATATTGCTCGTCATGAATCTGCTCGAGCGTCTTGCCGTCTGTTACAATGTCTCCAGCATCAGCAACAACTAACTCCTCGTTACGAACAAGCTGTTCAAATGATGATATGGCAAGTTTACTGAAGGCCCTGCGGAATGCGGCAGGTGCGAAAGCGGCACCTGGACGTCCACCGTTTCGCTCTACTCCGATATGTTGTGGGACACCGATAATCACAAAGACACATTTCGTTCCACTTGGAACGTCTGATTCATAGCGAAGTATATCGCCAATACGGAGATCGTCTTGATCATGCGACCGAAAGATCAGCGATTGATCTGGTGGTTGCAGAGTCTTGAGAAAACTATCGCTGCCCATTGTTTAACGTGTGATAACGAGTGGAATCGTATGGCGTACGTAATCCGACTCAATCGATATCGTATACGAACCCGAGGCAACAGTCGAAGGAATATCAACGCGCACTTCTCCATTTACAACATCACCTTGATGGAGAACAGCAACAATCTGACCTATCATGTCGCGTATTGCAATTGTTGTAGAGCGAAGCATATCAGATTGATATACTTGAAGCCTCAATGTTCCGTTGTCAGTTATCGGATGCGGCACCACATCGCATGCAAGCACCGTTGATACATCCAAATCATCATGAACGCTTGTTGTACCAACATTACCTAAAAGCCGAACCTGTTTTGCAAGGTTTCGCTCATCATTGCAATACACACGAATGGAACCAGATGTTAGACCCGCATCTGGACGCTCAAATGCCACGATTACTACGATTGAGTCGCCTTGCTGTAAAGTTGCAGGTAACGCCATGCTTGTTGACACGATAGCAAAGTGCTTTCGTACTGAGAAGATCGCCATGCTGTCTACGCGCAATGGAGCCGAGGATCCCGAGCGTATAACAAATGAGTTTTCAATTTTACCTGATGCTGCAAGCTGGAATCGCACCGTGTCGGTACTTACAAGAATGGTTGGCTTAGGTGCAACAATAAACTGTGTCCACGCCCTTCTGCCAAAATCTGGCTCAAATGTCTTGATGGTTTGTCCACCTGACTTGAACAGCAAGCTTCCAGAACCAAGCTGGTCGCGATAGAACCAGAAATCTAAACCAAGGTCTTCCTTGTTGATGAGTTCAAAGTCATAGCATCCTGGCTCGAGCTTGAAGTCGTATGTGAACAGCTTCTCGCTCTCGAGATTGGATCCCTCTGCAACGATCTTCCCATCATTTACTCGGCGAAGTGTCCACTCGTACTGTTCTTCGGCCTGCCGATTTGTTCGCAGCTGAATTTGCAGATCATCATAGTACGAAGGCGGCATAACGAAGTTTGTGCGTCGGGTGTTATTGTTCGAGTAGCCATCTGCATCAAGATTTACAGAAACAACAAACTGATACGTGCCTGCTTTTGAAGGCCATTCTGGGATAGGGAGCGCAACAGTATCTTTTTCGAGAAACTTCAATCTGCCCTTCCACTCGAAGGTGGATGCCTTGCTTCCCTCTGCACCATACTCGATGGTACAGGATGTAAGATCTGCTCCACCTGTATTCTGCAGCACTACAACGGGATTGCCGCAGATAGGATTAAGTCGGCTGTAAAACTCCCAAGTGTTCGGAGAGATCACATCTGATATCGATGCATCGATGTTGAAATTTGGAGCCCCGTAACCAATGAGTTGGGTTGATACTTCCCAACGACCCCAGTTTTCTTCTGCTACTTTCTTCTTTACTCCGTAATCGATTGTAGCAACTTTTTTACCCTGCAGGAATGGCGTGGCCTCCCATTCGTAGAGATCGACCATATCGCCAGGACACCAACCTGTTCGGTCTATCAACCATGTTCCACCTTGTGGATAGACTGGATTCGTTGCGCATTCCTTCCAAAGGATCCAGTTGAAGCGCTCTGCACCATCAATGCTGATGAAGTGTTCACGCTGACAAAACTCAGCACAGTTTGTGTTGTTGCTGAACTCGTGTCCACTAGTGACAGCCTTTAATCGAAATGTCTTTGCTTCCGGGTGCAGCGTCACATCTACAGGTACTATCGCCTTATTTGTGATAACGTCTGGGTAGTATGCTCCGCGCTCATAGATTACTTGATCAATCTGTTTAACATCGCGAGGGGGCGTACCCTTTCTGAACATAAACGTTAAATCAATGAGTTCCTGTTGATTGCCTGCAGAAAGCGTTACGTTGCCACGCAGCAATGGGGCAAAATCAGTAACGTCGTATTCCCATCTAAACCCATTGGGGCCTAGGTCTAATCCGATGCCATAGGGGGTTATGTAGCGGCTGATTTCGTAGTCTACAACCGGGCTGAAATACGGCGACATCTTCTTTCGAAGCGTAGTCTCTGCCGGTACCATTGTTGAGTCTACCTTGAAACCATTTTCATCATACGTAAAGAAATACCCTGCCTCTTGCACGAGCACTGTGTCTGTTGCTACTGATGGATGATCCTCGGCGTCGGGCTTGTATATGCGTGGCTCTACAGTGCGGTTGAAAAGTATTACTGACGTGCGGCGTGCTTCGGATTCAAGATCGTTATCTATGCGGACGGCAGAAACGATAATCCCAGAGCCCTGCTCAAAGGCCAAAGCTGGGCGTGATGTGTTGACTTCGGTTAGATAACCAAGTTTGTCGCCACGGAGAGTCTGAAGAGTAGGAACGCCAAATAACGCGGCATTCAGTCCACTTATCGAACCATCACGAGCAACCGTAGGATCTGTGTCTGTTTCACCATTGTAGTACCCAATCAACTTGGTGTATTGTGGGTGCACATCCGAGATGGGCCGATGCATCCACTGCTTAATCGTTGCCTCGTCCAGCGCAACATTCCATACTTGCATCTCATCAAGGAGACCTTCATATGAACCCGAGCCCCCTGAGCCAAATACGAACTTGGTGATACCAGCCATTTTACGCGTCTTGCCATTACCCTCGTGGAAGAGAACGCCATTGCAGTACATACGCATCACGCCTGTCTTCGACTTCACGAAAGCCCAGTGATTCCAGCGACCCTCGGTTGATTCTACGGGTGCCGCTTTCTCGATGCGGTCGTAAGCACCATTTGCTGGGTCGATGCCAGCATCCCAATACGCCGTTTGATTATCCCATGGAAGGTGAACGTTGAGTACCCGGCGTCCACGATCATCATATGCTTCAAACGTATTGTGTGCACGAGGCAGACGATTGGGGTTGCCCCAGCACCAAAACGACACCGTAACCTCGTCTCGAATTGATGCACCAATATCACCTTGTATAACCAGAGCATCGCCCGCAGTGAACTCATATGCCTTACGAGATTTTTCAACGGAAACCCCGTTCGTACTCGAGCCAGCTTGGATTGCAATTATCGAAGGTGCGCTAAAGCACGACATCTCAATCAGCAGATCAGATGTTCCGTCCCATACAAAGGGTGTTGTGAAGGCAACATGATTCTCGCCTTTTACAAAGGACACATCTCTGCGCACCACGGTTGTCAAACCCTGACCATTCAACAGTTTGGGCATCGAGGCGCCGGATGCAGTACCGATGCGAATGGTGAACAATCGAATGTTCTGTGCAGCAGTTGTCGTTTGCAGCTTAACACCGTGAATAGCGCCAGCTGTCATACCGGCATCTCGCATTTCCTTCGCTGTCCACGTGAATGCTGCTCGACCGCCGTTAGGCTGCAAAATGGCAGTGTTCGAAAACGTATTTGCCCCAACCGTATAGAATTCCCCCATGCCAGAGGTGCGCTTTGCCGTATCTGTTCTAAAGCGAGTCTTCATGTTCACAAATGAATTGCGATACATGAACGAGTCGGGAGTTGCTCCACGTACGCGATAGTTGGCCTGCTGCAGGCGTGTTGAATCGAACTCACCTGTTGAATCACGCAACATTGTATAGGTAAGGTAATCCCATTCGCCACATGGAAATCTATCCTGCGTTGTAGCAGGATCGCATTTCAATGTGTAGAGCATAACAACCTTTTCATACTTGTCCTTCGGGGGGAACAACCATGTTCCAGAACGCTTTGTCGTGTCTTTAAACGTTAGCGTTTTAACATAGATGGTATCGCCATCCTTAGCAGATAGCGATGTATAGGTTATGCTCATCAAGGCACAAACAATCAACGTAACGATAGCGTAACAACTACGCATAAAACAGCCTCCCTATTAGGGGGCTAATCTACGAAAAGGGACGGGAGGGACGGGAGGGACATCTCGTCGCCCTCGCGAAAGCGGGGGCCCAGGCTACTTCAACAATGTATATGAATTCCCGCTTTCGCGGGAATGACGTTCGGCATTCGCTGTTCGCTGTTCTCAATGTCTCGCTACCCCACCATCCACATTAATAGTCTGGCCTGTGATGATGCCCGATGCGGGCAATGCGAGAAAGGCTACAACATTGGCGATGTCTTCTGGTTCGTCTGCGCGATGTACTGCTTGAGTTGGTATGATGTGCTCTAACATTGAACTAACACCGGCATTTGTACCTGCGCTTTGTGTTGCTGTTAAGCCAACAGAGATGGAATTTATCGTGATACCATACTTGCCTACTTCGGCAGCAAGAGAGCGGGTAAAACCAATAACTCCCATTTTGGCAGTTACATAGTGAACCAGGTACGGAGTTCCCAGCCAGACGGTATCGCTACTAAAGGTAATTATGCGACCGAATTCCGCCTTCTTCATGTGCGGCAGTACAGCACGAACGGTGTGAAAGAGTGAATCCAGCGTAACGTCCAGTGTACGCGTCCATTCTTCGTAGGAAACCAACTCAAATGGTTCTTCGAAGTAGTAGCCAACATTGTGAACGAGAATGTCGATTCTACCGAACGTGGAGATGGCTGTTTCTACAACGCGCGCAACATCGTGCGGGTTTGTCATGTCGGCCTGGATAGTAACCACTTCGCCGCCTGCGGCGCGCACAGCCTGCTCGGTATCAGAGGCCATCTCAACATCTGCAATTACCAGCTTTGCCCCTTCTTCAGCAAGGCGCTCACAGAATGCACGTCCGTTGCCCACAGCAGCGCCAGTAACAATTGCTACTCGCTCGTGGAGGCCACGTTCGAACCGTGTTATCTGCATAATTCTTACTTGTGGATGAGGCCTAGCTCGAGACCCACTTCTTGGAATACGTTCAGAATAGCATCGAGATGCTCATCTTCATGCGTTGCCATGTAGCTCGTGCGCATCATCGACATGTTTGGTGGTACACCCGGCGGAATAAATGCATTAACAAACACGCCCTTGTCGTACAGTTTACGCCAAAAGACAAGCGCTAGTTCTGCATCGCCAACAACTACAGGCACGATACCGGTTTCTGAATCAATCACCTTGAAACCCAGTTCCGAAAAGCCTTTGCGCATTTTGTCTGCATTGCTGATGAGCTTTGTAATGCGTTCGGGCTCCCGCTCGAGTACGTTAAGTGCTGCCAGAGCAGAGGCAACAGATGCTGGTGTTGGAGAGGCACTAAAAATCAATGCAGGCGAGTGGTGCTTGATGTAATTCGTGACACGCTCAGGACCAGCGACAAATCCACCTAGTGATGCGAACGTTTTTGAGAATGTTCCCATCGTAAGATCTGTTTCATGAACTAAGTCGAAGTACGATGCGGTGCCACGTCCACCCTTGCCTACAACCCCAGTTGCATGAGCATCATCAACAAGAACGCGAGCCCCGTACTTTTTACAAACAGTAATAAGATCTGGAAGGTTAACGATCTCGCCACTTACAGAGAACACGCCGTCGGTTACGACAAGCTTTCCTGCATTTTCAGGAAGCGCAGACAGCACACGATCGAGGTCTTCCATGTCGTTGTGCTTGTATCGCACAAACTCGGCAAAGCTTCCCTTGGCAAGTAAACAGCCATTAATGATGCAGGCGTGGTTTTCCTTGTCCGATATAACGTAGTCGCCCTTTTGCACAAGGGCGGAGATCACACCAAGAGCTGTTTGATAGCCTGTAGAGAACAACAGAACGTCTTCCGTACCGAGGTACTCAGCAAGCCTTCGCTCGAGCTCTACGTGGAGATTAATCGTACCTGTTAGATAACGGGAACCAGAGCAACCAGTACCGTAACGATCGATGGCGTCCTTGGCCGCCGCCTTTACCTCTGGATGCGATGTTAAACCGAGGTAGTTGTTTGATCCTGCCATGATGACCTTACGGCCTTCAAGCATTACAACCGGACCCTCGTTCTCTTCTACCGGACGGAAGTACGGATACAATCCGGCTGCTTTGATGTCATCTACCCGAGTAAAATCTCGACATTTTTGAAATAGGTCGACCACAATGGCTCCAAAGTTTCGTACTGTAACTGTATGCTACCCGTAATCCTGCAAATATCGTAAAAGTGCCCTGCTCAACTGCTATCTCAGGTTATCCACTTGAATAGGAAAACCAAGATCCGCACCCTGCACCACTTTAATACAATTTTGCAGGTCATCCTTACTCTTGCCGGTTACTCGCACCTTTTCGTCTACAATTTGGGCGGTAACCTTCAGCTTCTGGTCTTTGATAAGGGTGGTAACCTTTTTCGCATCCTCTCGGCTAAGTCCAGCCTTCAGCTTTACTGTTTGGCGCACATTCTTGCCCCCTAACAACTCCACCTTCTGTTCGTCGAGGGCCAGAACGCTTATCCCACGCTTAATCATCTTAGACTTAATGATCTCGAGAGCAGCTGTAACAAAGTGCTCCCCCTCGGCTCGTATCTGGAAGGTCTTATCGTTTCGATTAAGCTCTACCTCGCAGTTTGAACCACGGAGATCATACCGGTGGTCGATTTCTTTACGAGCTTGATTGATGGCATTATCCGCCTCCTGAAGATCAACTTCGCTAATGAAGTCAAATGAAAATGTCGACATAGATATTTCAGGGTGTTTTTGCATAAATTAGTAGTCGTATGAATCTACGAATCACAACGCCGAGTTTGCGATACGCACGCCAGGATATTCCTGCCGGCCTTGTCGTTTTTCTTGTTGCATTACCACTCTGCCTAGGCATAGCGTTGGCCTCGGGTACGCCCCTTTTCTCTGGGATTATAGCAGGGGTTATAGGGGGCGTGGTTATCACGGTATTCTCAGGATCGGAGCTCTCTATATCCGGACCCGCAGCAGGTCTTGCAACCGTCGTAGCGGGCGCTGTTACTTCACTCGGCGACTTACCCACGTTCTATGCTGCTGTATTCTTAGCTGGACTGATTCAGCTCGTGATTGCGGCATCGGATGCTGGGCGTCTTGGGAATTTTATACCCCACTCGGTCATCAAGGGTATGCTCGCTGCAATTGGCATCTCCATCATTTTGAAGTAGATTCCCCACTCTGTAGGCTACGATCACGATTTTCTTGACGAAGCTGGCATTGAAGGTGTTCTGCAATGGCACAACATCCTGAGCGATCCGATGTTGATCATCAATTCGCGCCTGATTTCACCCGGGGCAGTGCTGATCACGCTTGTTTGTATGGCCATTATGCTGCTTTGGGAGCACCCCCGCGTGAAGGCCATGCGATGGTCCACGGTTGTTAGCGGCACGCTGATAGCTGTTGTTGTTGGCACCCTCATCAACAGTCTTTTAGCAGTTACAATGCCCCAATATGCCCTGATTGGCCACGACCACCTTGTAACACTGCCATCAATCGACTTCTCAAAGGGAGTAGCAGAAATCTTCGTAACGCCTAACTTTTCTTCCATTGCACGCATTGATGTTTGGGTTGTAGCTCTAACAATTGCAGTTATAGCAAGTATCGAGTCTATTCTCTGTCTCGAGGCTGTCGATAAAATGGATCCTGAGCGACGCATCTCCGATTCTGGCCGAGAGCTCTTTGCGCAAGGCATCGGAAATACACTCAGTGGTTTAATAGGGGGCTTACCTGTAACCAGCGTGATTGTTAGATCATCCGCTAATGTCTATGCTGGAGGACGCACCAGAACCTCTTCTTTCATTCACGGCATCACGCTGCTGTTTGCGGTACTCATACTCCCATCTGTCCTTAACCAAATCCCGCTCGCTTGCCTTGCAGCCGTCCTTTTGATGATTGGCTACAAACTTTCTTCTATCAAGATCATACGAGCAACCTGGCACGAAGGATACAGTCAGTTTATCCCATTCATCGTAACCTTGGTTGTAATCGTAGCAAAAGACATCCTCATGGGTGTCGGTGTAGGCCTCGTAGTGAGCACATTCTTTGTAATGCGGTCCTATCATCGCAAGTCTATAACATGCGTGCATGATGGCCCAAACTACCTGATTCGGTTTAACAAGGACATTACGTTCGTCCACAAGTCTCTCCTCAAGGAGACACTACGAAACATTCCAGACAACACGAGTTTAACAATCGATGGTGTCCATGCCAACTACATCGATCATGACATCCATGAGATGATGACCAACTTTCTCGAGGGCTGTCCAACCAGGAATATTTCGGTACGGACAATTGGCGTATACAATTAATGGAAGTGGTTTTTGATGGAAGATTATCGCCGACTGCTACTTAACAACAAGGCTTGGGTGCAGGACAAGCTTAATATCAGTCCTACTTTTTTGAAGACAGCGCCGCAGAGCAGAAGCCAGATTACTTATGGATTGGCTGCAGCGACAGCCGCGTACCTGCAGAAGATGTAACTGGAACGATACCGGGCGAGCTCTTTGTACATCGCAATGTTGCCAACATGGTTGTGCATACAGATTTCAACATGCTGAGCGTGCTGCAGTTTGCTGTGGAAGTTCTTAAAGTCAAACATGTGATCGTTTGCGGTCACTATGGTTGTGGTGGCATCCGCACAGCTATGTCTCGGAGAGATTTGGGCCTGATAAATAAGTGGTTACTACACATCAAAGATGTTTATCGATTCCATGCACAGGAACTTGATTCAATCGAAGACGAACAATTACGTGTAGACAGATTAGTCGAGCTCAATGTAATGGAGCAGGTTCACCACCTGTCCGACATATCCTTTGTGCAGAGAGCCTGGCGCGATCACCAAAGGCCTATGCTGCACGGCTGGATATATGATATCAATACGGGCTACCTTAAGGATCTTATCAAGGTTGATCCTAGTAAACACGCGCACGACATCTACGAATACGACTTCTAGTTCTTTGTCTTGGCGTTACCTTGTAATCACTACGTTACGCACACGGCGCACGCCAATCGTAGGCTGCTCATAAACAACCACATAACTTCCGGAAGCAAGGTTGTTGGCAATCAATCTACCATTGCCTGTTATCGCCCCCTGCAAGGTAACAACTGCAATGCGCACTCCCCTGGCATCGTAAACACTGGCAACACCCTCATCTGCGGCAAGGTAGACTGACCCATCCTCTGCATACAGACGGATGTCTGTCTCGGGTTGTTCATCCACTCCAACCACAACGTTCGTTGCAGACAAGTCGATGGTATAATACGTGGCGCACGAATCAAGCGAGAAGCGCAACGTGCCAGGGACAACCCCGTCTTTTGTAAGTGTGGATGGGGCTAACGAGACCACTACATTGGTTGGCTTGTTGTGTTGTAGAACCAACCCTGTCTGCATTGACGTGGTATACGGATCCGTGATTTGCACATCAGCTACGAGCGTTCGCTTCGCACCCGTGAGTGTTGCTGTGATTGCGAATGTCTTACTCACTGTTTGCTGTGAGGTGCGGACGGTGTCGAACGTAACCGATTTAGGATGAGCAAGATTAAGCGGGGATTCGCGGAGCGTTAAGGGTACATAGAACATTCCCTCGCAACCATCGCTCAGATACACAAGGGAGAGCGTGTCTACGGTAGTTCCTGTCATAATCTTCGGAATCATACTTATCGAGACAGTTCTATCTGCGCCCGGCGGGATTGTTACTGCGTTATCCAGCAACACCAATGTTCCAGCCACGCTTGAATAGACCTCTGCAACCTGAATCGGGAATACTGTTGGATTGTTGATACCAACAAAGACGGTTCGCACAGTTGGGGTATCACAATTGATCTTGGTTCCAAGATCAATAGGCATTTTGGTAAACATCTTTGCAATCGTGCGCGTACCCGTAACGGAGGTTCTGTATCGCCAATTGCAACGTTTGTCCATAAATGCAATGTCGTCGCGAATCGTACCAGTTGCCTTTATCGTAACTGCAACATCAATAGATGCCTTGCCCCCTGGTGGAAGTACCACTGGTAATGCGGCCTTGGCACTAATCATTGATCCTGTAACAAGAGAATCCACGATTATGGTGTCGGAGCCAACATTCTGTATGGTGTACGTCTTATTTGCAAGATTTACGCACGTAGGCAGCGAAGGGACAGCGAAGCTTGGTGGATCTACAGCCGCTTTGAGATCGTATATCTTGATCGTTACATCAGCCGTATCACTACAACCAGAGGAATCCGACATAATCACCTGATAGAGTGCCTGCTGATCAATTCGTGCAGAGACAAACTCAGTTGGGTTGTTCATCGAGGTGCCGTTTTTCAACCATTGGTAGTTGAATGGAGGCGTACCTTTCGTGGGTACGCATGTAAGATCTACTGTTGTGCCTTGGCAAACCTTTAATGCAGATGCGGTAATCGATGCCTGTGGGGATGGGCGTACCCGCACCACGCAACTGTCTTGTACTATGTTACCCACGTTGTCTGTTACCGTTAATCTCAGCAAGTAGTTGCCGGTAACAATAAAAGAAAAACTACCGGTTGTTGTTACGGTGTCAAAGCCGAGACCCGTCCAACGATATGAATAGGGTTCGGCTCCGGCACTGGCGATAGCAGTAACATTTGCAGTAGAGTTTTGGCATGCGCGTGCACTGTCATTGAGTGTTACAGCTAACTCAAACGTTAGAGGAGTACATGCATCACTCGTAAATCTTGTTTTCATGTAGGCTGCAACGCGCGAATGAAAGTTAAGGTTGGTGCCTTGAGACGTAAGGTGGCAGTACGACATAATTGTACCCTTTACTGCCTTGGTGCCTTTATAACACGAGCCCCCTTCTGCAGCAACGCAGGAGTCAATAGGAGGGGCCCAACCACAATGAAAAGTGTGAGGAGAGCCAACAGTGTGTCCCGTTTCATGAGAGAACACGTCTGTATCCCAAACGTACCCAGCTGCTGGATAGGTAATGTTGTTGTTGAGTCCACTTACAGCATAACCGTAGTCTTTGTTGCACATTGTCTCAAGGTATGCTACGCCGCCAATGTTGTTTATGCCCGATAAGAGATGCGCGATAGTTCGATTGACACCGCCAAAATTCGCACGCCATCTATCTCTGAATTGAGTTAGGAGATTGCTGGTGTTTGTGCCAGGATAGGGATCTGCAGTTTCCCAGATGTACAGTTGGCCGATACGAATAGTAGCGGTGATGTCCCGCTCGTAAATAGCGCTTGCAGCAGCCACCACAGACTCTGCATACTGCGTAGCCTTTGTCCGATTGCGTCCGTGATCAATGAAATATGGCTCATCACCTTCAAGGGCTATCGTAATAATACGATAGCGCACCTGTGATTCCTCTGATTGCTTGGGTTGCTTGATACGAATTCCTGATGGCTCTTCAGCGTGGCACGACCAGGGATTACTCTGCTTTACATGCGAACGATCATACAGGATCATCGTAGAGCCCCCTTCCTCAATCGACAAGGGGCTCATCAGATACTCCTGATGGTCGTATTTGTTGCCGAGGTCGATATGGCCCGTAGCCCAGTTCGGATAAATCGCCATCATTACGAATGAGCCAGGAATCGACGGAATGATGCCGCGCAAAAGCACACTTGTTGGCGCCGCATACCGTACAGGGCCGTTCTCCGTCATTGCAACAAGTATGGAGCCCTCGTCAAAAACCCGATACCTACGAAGCTCGGCTACCACCGTACCCATGCCCGGGAGCTGCAATGGCATCCGAATCATCCCGTCCATGGGGAGCCCAAGGGCCTTCATGAACTTCATGTCGTCGATCGCGACGTATGAGGCCTCGTGGGCCTCTGTAAACCCAGCCGGACGAGGCACAGTTGTCAGGATCTCGAGCGAACGCTCGTTATCCAGACGCGCATCTTGCGCTACCGCGATACACGAAGCACACAACACAACGACAAGAAGGGTAAGTCCGCGCATGGGAACTCCTTTAAGTAACATGACCAACAGTGGCAAACTACGGGTATTTTGCCGTAGTTTTTTCCATACCCTGTTGGCCAAAACGACCAGCTAGAGAAACCCTTTCGGGTGGCATATGGTTTCAGCGGTAGAATTCAGATGTAAGTTTGACGGCAAAATGGAGTCGGCCCGTGAACACAGTTCTCACCACACTGGCAATCGCGCTCGTCATGAGCGCTCAGCTTTTTGCGACAGACGTTGCGATCACGATCGCACCGCGAGCAGAAGATCAATCGATCTTTAAGCTTGGAAATGTCTACTCGGGCCGGACAAAAGGTGGGTTCTATTCACCTGCAATGTTGCGCTACTACATTTCCGGTATCACACTTCATTTGGGTAACGGCACCAACGTAGCCTTTCCAGACACGTACATCCTCGTTGATATCCGCGATGTCCAGCGCTTTCCAATTGGAAATGCCGACGTTTCTGCCGGCATTGACAGCATAAGCTTTCATATTGGTGTGGATCAAGCACGAAACCATCTAGACCCTACCACATACCCCGACTGGCACCCGTTAGCACTCAAGAATCCATCAATGCACTGGGGTTGGGCAGCCGGCTATAGGTTTGTTACCTACGAGGGTAAGTCAGGAACATCCGCAGGCGCTATCAATGCTACGTTCCAAATTCACACACTCGACGACAAACTCTATACAAAGTGCACAGTTCCATTAGGTGGCATGGTTTCCTCTGAGATTCCGCTTATTGGATACTACGAGCGCCTGCTCAATGCAATCGATATCTCAAGAGGCGTTATCAATCACGGAAGCGACGAAGAAGCTTTGGTGCTCATGGCCAATATGGGCCAGACGCGTGATGCCTCGTCCGCCGTGTACACGGCATCGTTGCCCACAAGTGTCGATGAAGAGATCAAGCAAGACATCGCAGTACCTAACCCGGCGCAGGACCTTGTAACGCTTCCATCACACGCGTCGCGCGTGATGATCTATGATGTGCACGGTACTCTTGTTCAAAACACGAAGCTTGGTGCTACCGTCAACGTCGTATCAGTAGCATCGATTGCTCAGGGCACATACCTTTTTGTCATTGAGTACGATCATGGAAAGCCCCATGTCTCATATCTATCAATCGTACGCTAAGCTATATCTCGGCATTGTTGTCGTGATCTGCGGCTGCAGTGTAGAGCCGCCGGAACCATCCCCGTATGCCAATCTGATAGACGTTCCACCGGGCTTTCCAGAGCAGCAGTTCCCGGCAGACAATGTACCCAACGAGGATAGGATCCTACTTGGCAGACTTCTCTTCTATTCAACGAAGATGTCGCAGGACTCTGATGTAGCATGCGTTAACTGCCACTACCCTGGCTCTTCGTTTACTGGCATGCAGCAAGTAAACCAGGGAACACAGGGAAGAATCGGAAGCCGCAATTCACCGTCCCTAGCAAACGTAGGCTACAAGCCGCACTTCTTGATGGAAGGGGGCGTACCCACACTCGAGATGCAGGCGCTTGTTCCTATTCAAGAACACAGCGAGTTTGGAATGAACATGCTGGACGTGATTGAGAGGTATACAAGCGACAATGTTGTGCAGTCACTTAGCCACAAAGCCTACGGACGCCCCTTTGATGCCTTTGTGCTCACAAGAGCTCTTGCATCGTTTGAGCGAACGTTCGTAAGTGGACGCTCACGAGTTGATCGCAACATGCTGTCTGCTGCCGAAAAACGTGGTAAAGATTTGTTTTTCAGTAATCGGACTAACTGCTCCTCGTGTCATGGAGGCTTTCTATACACCAACCATGGCTTCGCGAATAATGGTGCATATGAATCGTATGCAGATCAGGGCAAGGCAAGACTAACTGGCAAGCAATCAGATGCTGCAGTGTTCGCAATACCATCATTGCGAAACATCTCCGTTACCGCACCGTACATGCACGATGGTCGTATTCAGTCGCTATCAGAAGTGATAAACCACTATAACAGAGGGGGCTTTGCACACCCCAACAAGTCTGCTTTGATTCGCCCCTTGGGATTGAACTCTCAGGAAACATCCGATCTCGAAGCATTTCTTTTGGCGCTTACAGACGAAACATTTCTTTACAATCCAAGATTTTCACGTTGAAGACACTCATCATCATCACGTTTGTCTGCACGCTCTTCATACAAGGTTGTACAGATCCAGAGTATGTTGTTCAGTTTGATGAAACTCCATATGGATTTTCACATGGAGAACTGCCGGCACCAGAACTACCTACCGATTACCCACTTACTCAACAACGGGTAACACTTGGACGCCGCCTGTTTCATGACGGACAGTTGTCCAGCACGGGAACACAGAGCTGCTCTTCATGTCACTCTCAGGCTGCAGGGTTTTCCGATAATCGCAAATACAGTATTGGCGTACGGGGCTTGCCAGGAACAAGGCAAGGCATGCCGCTCATTAACCTGGCATGGCATAGACGTGGATTTTTCTGGGATGGTCGCTCACCTACACTGCGCGAGCAGGCTCTGCACCCTATTCGCGATACGCTGGAGATGGATGAGTCTCTCGATAACGTAGTAAAGAAGCTTCAAGCCTCGAAAGTATACCGCGAGCAGTTTGTGCGTGCCTTTGGTAATGACTCTATTACTCCAGAGCGAATCGGCATTGCACTTGAACAGTTTATGCTCACGCTTGTTTCGACCCAAAGCAAATTTGATAAGGTTGTTCGTGGATACGATCTGTTCTCGGAATCTGAAGAGCGTGGACGCCAACTCTTCATGCGCGAATTTGATCCAACTGGTAGAACTAAGGGTGCTGAGTGTTTTCATTGCCATGCAGAACCGTTTTTCACAAATGACAGGTTCATGAACAACGGACTCGACGATGATGCCTCCTTCAGAGATCTTGGACGCGAGTTAGTTACCGGTAGCCCTACAGACAGAGCAAAGTTCAAGGTGCCAACACTACGCAACATCACACGCACTCCCCCGTATATGCATGATGGGCGCTTCACCTCTCTAGAGGAAGTTGTACGCTTTTACAACACAGGGGTAAAGAAGTCCAGCACTGTCGATCCGCTCATGCAGTTCAACCTTAAACCTGGATTGAATCTCAGCGTCCATGACGAGCAAGATCTCGTAGCGTTTTTGAAAACGCTAACAGACGAGGTCTTTCTCACCAATCCACTCTACAGGATGCCGTAATGATTCGCTGGTTTATAGCTGTTGCTGCATTTGTTATCGCTACAGCAGCGGATGCACAAGAACTCTACTTTCCGCCACTTTCAGGCACTTGGGAAAAAGTTTCGCCGTCGTCGCTCAACTGGTGCGGAGATCGCATCGATTCACTCGTAGAGTTCGTTGGTAAGACCAATGGCAAGGCGTTCATCATTCTCAAGGATGGGCGTATTGCCCTCGAAAAGTATTACGGAAATTTTACCAGCGATAGCTTATGGTACTGGGCCTCTGCCGGCAAAACAGTTACGTCTGTTCTGGTTGGTATGGCTCAGGCAGAAGGCTTGATGGATCTCAGCAAGCCAAGCAGTAGCTATTTGGGATCAGGCTGGTCATCATGCACACAGGAGCAAGAACAGAACATCACAGTTCTACATCACCTGACGATGACCACCGGCATCGGCTTTGAGCGCAACAACGACAACTGCAAAGAGCCGGCATGTCTTACCTATCGTGCAGCGCCTGGCACTATTTGGGATTACCACAATGCATGCTACCTCTTGTTGCAAGACATGGTAGCGAAGGCCTCCGGAATATCCTATCAGCAGTATTACACACGCAAGCTCGGTATGAAGCTCGGCATGGGTGGGATCTGGTACAATGGAACGCTATTTTCCAAGCCACAGGCAATGGCACGTTTCGGCCTGATGCTCCTTGCAGGCGGCATCTGGAATGGCGACACAATTCTAACGGATAGGCAGTACGAGACAGCGATGAGGTCAACGTCGCAAGATCTGAACAAGTCTTATGGCTATTTGTTCTGGCTCAATGGTAAAGGCAGTTTCATGCAGCCATCAATCCCATTCGTTTATAAAACTGATCTCGTTCCAGCAGCACCCGACGATATGTATGCAGGTATGGGCAAGAATGATCAGCGCGTCTACGTGGTTCCAAGTAAGGGGCTTGTAGTCGTGCGCATGGGAGATAAGGCAACCGAGTCACGACCGGCAATTAGTGGCTTTGATGATGATCTGTGGAACTATATCAATGCTCTTCCGTGTGGATCAACTTCTGTGAGCGACAAGCCGATGCACACACTCGGACCTGTTTGGCCAAATCCTGCATCAGACGAGGTACATTATGATGGAAGCGAGATCACCATCGTTAACGCTATCGGACAAACCGTTGCCACCACTACAGAGCCAGTTCTGCATATTGGCCACCTACCTGTTGGTGTTTACCATGCTCTCGTGCGCAACGGCCAGTCTCGTTGGAAAACAGTTGTTATTAAGCAGTAACCCACAGTCCCCTGACATGGTGTTCGAGCGCGAGCCCCGCGATACAGTTCTTGTAACGCTTCAGGATGTAGTTCCAAACCTTCTTTGTGATGTTCGTTATGCTACCGTAAACAACTTTACGGGTCGCATATTGTATCAATCAGACACGTTGTATGCACGACGGGTTGTAGCTGATGCTCTAGCAAGAGCCCAAGAGCTTGCTCGTTCTTACAAGCTTCAAATCAAGATCTACGATGCGTATCGTCCGCTAAGCGTTCAAAAGCTCATGTGGAGCATCGTTCCAGATGAGAGATTTGTTGCAGATCCAGCAAAAGGTTCGCGTCACAACCGGGGTTGCGCACTTGATCTCACGCTCTGTGATTTGCAGGGCAATGAATTAGATATGGGTACAGGCTACGATGAATTCACCGAACGGGCTGCGGCTACCTATACTGATCTTCCGCAAGAGGTTCTCAACAACCGTCAACTGCTCAACAGCATCATGACATCGGCAGGCTTTACCGTTCTGCTATCTGAGTGGTGGCATTATGATATTCTTGGCTGGGAGAAGTACGCAATTCTAGACGAGTAAGCCGGTCCGACATTCCTGTGCAACTGCGTCCCAGAGAGCAATGCGGTGTTCTAATGCACGCTTGGCTATGGCAGCGACTTCTTCATACCGTTGCTCATGATCAGCACACAATAGCTCTACCATGCGCTCTGCAAGAGGTCCGTGGTGTCCACCATCTACTTCAACATGGCGCTCTAGGTAGTATCGCAGATCGCTAAAGCGGCTGCCCTCGTTGTGCTCGAGCGAGTCGAGAATTCCAAGGAACATCGTCGGAATGATCTCTTCGCGTCCGTAGGTAAAAACGCTCGCAATCTCATGAGCTTTACCGCCGGAAATAACATCCATGGTAAACGAGACAAAGTCCTGGGATGCTTGCGGCGCACCAACGTACTTCATTGCACTCGCAACATCAACTCCAGATCGAAGCACGTCCACAAACGCTTCTATTGCAGCTGTAGAGCCCCCTACTTCTTGCATCGCATCGAGATACATCTCGAAGTGACTCATCCGGACACCGTGACGATTAACATCACTCTCTTCACCTACTACGATTTCATTGATCAAGAATCGAGTTTCGGCATCGCCCACAGGCACCCATGGTGTAGTGGTGCAGGTTAGGTGCTGCTGTAGCGCCTTTAGGAGCGACATAAAGTCCCATACTGCCCAAACGTGGTACTCCATGAAATGGGCAACACTCTGCCTGGACGTGAGAATTGAGTACAGGGGATGTGTCTGCAGTTTAGTCCTTTGCTCAGCTAACAGCGATTGTATGTCGTGAAGCGTCATGACGTCTGAAACGATATCGATTCGTACCGAGTTCCAACGAACCTATCATTGCTATATTTGGCACATACTCTTCACATTACTTACTGCAGGAAAGCATACGTATGATGCGCAAAACTCTTACGATGATCATGCTAGTGATTGCGTCCGTCGCAACACTATCTGCTGGAGACCTAAGCATAGGGGCATCTGTGCTTGGCAAGGCAGGAATTAATGCAACAGAAACACCTGAATACACAAAAACGGACCTCAATGTTAACTCCATGCCCGACATTGGTGTTTCTGCACTCTATTTGTTCTCTAGAACGTCGAATACAGGTGTGATGCTCGACCTTGGATACGACTCATACTCGTACCGTATGAAGTACTACGAGGCAAACCCTATGTTCGATAACGCTATCATGACGCACAGCCTTCGCAAGATCAGCATTGCTCCAAGCCTGTATCTTGGTGGGTTTCAGATAGGCGTTGCTTTTGGTCTTAACAGCGGCTACGCTCAGCTTGATAAGGATGGGAACACGATATCTGAAGACGATTCCGGTGTGTCTTCTACAACAACTGAACTGCGAATTGGTGCGATGATTCCAATAGTACGCGGCAAGTCATCATCTCTCAACCTCAACATTCGCGGCGGCTACATGCTGTCTGAGACATTTGCAACACCACAAAGGGCGATTAATACGGGTTCGTTTATGGGCATGAACTCGCACAACTCGAAGATGGCTTCGCTTGGTCTCGGAATAAGCTATTACTTCACGGTTATGGATTAATCGTCCAGAGGCGTCGCACCTCGGCGCAACGGTTCAGAAATCGTCCCAATGGAGAATCATTTGTGTAAGGGGCTCGCATTCCACGAGCCCCTTCCTATTTGTGTAGCCAATGATTGTTTGTGCGGTGGTTCGTAATGATGCGGGCGGCCGTTACAATAAGCCCCCGATTGCATGCGTCTACTTAAGGAGATCATCCACAGTTACAAGCCACGATGCGCATTGCTACCTCCTAGATAGACACCTGTTTTCTACATATACAGTATGGAGGATGCTATGCGTTACGTCATCAGTGGAATACTCGGCCTTGTTCTTGCCCTTAACTCTTGGGCACGCGTACATCCTGAGCCGGCAATTCAGCAGGACAATAGTTCAAGACCATTGCATCGTGCTACCCCACACGAGGGAAACTATGCGCGCCTAACCAAAGCGATTGGAGTTGCTGTAGACTCTACTGCAAACGGAATAGTTATTGCGGAGGTGTTTGTCAATATGCCTGCATATAGTGCCGGACTTTGCAAGGGCGACAAGCTGATAGCCGTCAATAACAAACCCGTAACCACACTCCTTGTAGCAAGAACACTAACACAGAACATCAAGAGTCCGTTTGTAATGGTTGATGTTATCCGCCGAGACATGCGCATCAGCCGGCATGTTGAGGTAGCAGATGGCGTACCACAAACAATCGGAGCCTATAAGGATGGGGCTACACTATCTCTGGCATTCCATGCGTTATCCAGCAGCACATTGGAACAGCTCGAACAACTTGCAGCCACCTTCCCTTCTAACACCATCGACACGGTTATTCTTAACCTTTCCAGTTCGGCCACGGGGCCAGTTGAGATAGCCCAGCAGATAGCTCAAACCTTGGTTGGATCACACAAAGACGCAGCAGCGACGATGAAAATCATTGTGCTCCAGCACGATGCCAGCTCAATTGCTCAGTCTGCTTTGGCGCGTATAATTGTCCAACAACAAGGAGCGGAAGTTTGGGGCGCAACTGCATCCGCACCCCAGTCTATGGACATGAGCGGAGCACAGACGCGTTCTTCTGGTGCAGCAATACACAGATTAAACGAAGAGCGCTCTATGGATGCAGCTCCAATGCAGTGGAATATGGCAGCATTTCGAGAACGCTATCCTGTGCCTAACGAACGTGCGCAACAACATCCTATGCTTTTGGCTCATGCATCCGTTGCACCATTGGCATGGGGTATACATGGCGATGCGTATACAGCCATCCAAAAGGTTCGGTCGGCACTCTAATGGTGCTACTTCAGCGCCAGCCCTGCGTCTAGAAGCTCCTTCACTATCTTGAGTGAAGGGGCTTCGGCATAGAATCTCACAAGCGGTTCTGTGCCGGAGGCACGAATAAGAAGCCAGCCGTTCTTGACGTAGAACTTATAACCATCGGTAGTGTCCATCACTTCGACTTTGTGCTTGCCGATCATTGTTGGCTTTTTGGCACAAGCCTTGAGGATAGCCGTCTTTGTCTCATTCGTCACGTGTACATCGCGTCTGCGGTAGCGGTGCGGACCAAACTCTGCATCCAGTTCATCACACAACTCTTTAAGCGACTTCTTCGTTACGGCCATCATCTCTAGCAAAAGCAGGCCGTTGAAGATTCCATCACGCTCTGGAATATGCAGCGATGTGCCCAAGCCCCCTGACTCTTCGCCACCGATGAGAATCTTTTCTTCTGTCATCAACTTGGCAACATGCTTAAAGCCAACAGGTGTCTGATAGATCTTGATCTTATGCTTCTCGCAGTATGCACTTACCATTGATGTAAGCGACACTGTCTTCACCACTGCGCCCTTCATACGCTTGTGCTCACGCAGGTACTTCATGAGTAGCATGAATACGCGATGCGGATCTACGAATGCACCCGTATGGTCTACCGCACCTACACGGTCTGCATCACCATCGGTGGCAAATCCCATGTGTGCCTTATGCTTCTTCACAGCTTTTGAAAGGGGCACTAGGCACTCAGCTATCGGCTCTGGGTGATCGACTTCGCCAAACGATGGATTATACTCACCGTGAATCTCAACGATATCCGGCAGAATGCTCTTCATGAAGTTGATACCTGCTCCGTGCATCGGATCGTACACGATCTTGAGCTTGCTCTTGCGGATGGCCTTGATATCAATCTTCTTTACGATATCGGCGATGTACTCTGTCTTAGCATCAAAAAGCTTGATTGCCTTTGACTTCACATACGCATCAAGTGTATCGACCTTCATCTTTGGCGCAACCCCATTGAGAGCTGCGAGGTGTTTCTCGACTTCTGCGATTTGCTCTGGAACGGCCGGCCCACCAAACGAACCCTTGAGCTTATAACCACTGTACTGAGCCGGGTTATGTGATGCTGTGATCACAACACCCAACTGGGCTTTCTTCTTCTTCGTGTGAAACGATACCTGCGGCGTAGTCGAGATCGTATCCGTAAGATGCACCGTGATCCCGTATGCCGCGAGGATGCGGGACGTCTCGATCGCAAACTCACGCGAGAGAAACCGCGTGTCGTGTCCAACCACAACACTTGCCCCCTTCTTCTTGAGGGTCTTAACATACTTGGCCGTAGCGTGCGCTACCAGCGACAGATTTTCGAAGGTGTAATCGCGGGCGATAACGCCACGCCATCCGTCTGTTCCGAATATGATGCTCATAGGGATCGATTGCTTGTGAGCGAGGTACGAGGTACTAGGTACGAGGTACTGGGTACTAGGTACCTAGTACCTTGTATCTACGATATCGTCGATTCTCCGGCATATTCCGCTGCATCGCCCAGGATCTGTTCGATGCGGAGGAGTTGATTATACTTTGCTACGCGATCTGTGCGGCAAGGGGCTCCTGTCTTGATTTGTCCGGCGCCCAAAGCCACTGCTAGATCTGCAATTGTTGTGTCTTCTGTTTCACCCGAGCGGTGCGACAAAATCGCGGAGTATCCAAAGCGCTGTGCGAGAGCAACGGCGTCTATGGTTTCCGAGAGTGTACCGATCTGGTTAACCTTTACAAGTATCGAGTTGGCAACGCCTTCTGCAATGCCACGTGCAAGGAACGACGAATTTGTCACAAACAGATCATCGCCAACCAACTGCACTTTGTCTCCGATTGCGTCAGTAAGAGCCTTCCAGCCTTCCCAGTCGTTTTCACCCATTCCATCTTCGATAGAAGCAATTGGGTATTGCTCAACAAGTTTGGCATACCAGTCTACCATCTGTGCGGCTGATTTCTTCTCGTGCGTGCTCTTGTACATTACATACGAACCGTCTTTAACCATTTCGCTGGCGGCCACATCAAGAGCGAGCACGATGTCTGTGCCCACCTTATAGCCGGCCTTTTCGATTGCTTCGAGAATAACGTCGAGCGCTTGCTCATTCGAGCTGAGTGAAGGGGCAAATCCACCTTCATCTCCAATGCTTGTGTTAAGCCCCTTACCCTTGAGCACACTTTTCAGTGCATGATACGTTTCGGTGCCCATGCGCAGGGCTTCTGAGAACGACTCTGCGCCGATAGGCATGATCATGAACTCTTGGATGTCTACGTTGTTATCTGCGTGACGTCCACCATTGAGGATGTTCATCAGAGGTGTTGGCAAGAGCGATGCGCGCACACCCCCCAGATACTGGAAGAGCGGCAGACCATGAAACTCCGCCGCTGCCTTTGCTACGGCCATTGATGCACCGAGTAGCGCGTTTGCGCCAAGGTTTGACTTGATTTCTGTACCATCAAGTGCAAGCAGGATCAAATCGATCTGACGTTGATCAGAGGCAGCCATACCAACAAGAGCGTCGGCAATCACACCATTAACATGCTCAACCGCTTTCTGCACACCCTTGCCAAGGTATCGGGCAGCATCGCCATCACGAAGCTCTACCGCCTCGTGCTCTCCCGTGCTCGCACCCGACGGAACGGCTGCACGGCCCATAGAGCCGTCTTCGAGGAGAACGTCTACCTCGACAGTAGGATTACCACGTGAGTCAAGGATCTCGCGGGCAAACACATCGGTAATTGTTGACATACAAGGGGCTCCGGGGAAACAGTAGATACTAGGTACGAGGTACTAGGTACAATCCGTCTTGCCCGTGAAAGCGGGCATCCAAATCAAAGAAGGTTGCTTCATCAACTCGATAACATATCGAAGCGAACATTATCGATTTGTTTCGCAAGGCGAATGTCCAGAATTGTGATGCCGCCCTGGTCATGTGTGCTGAGCGTGAAGCGCACCTTATTCCAGCCGAAGAGATGCATATCGGGATGATGGTCCATCTTTTCGGCGATGAGAGCAACAGCGTTGATAAGCCCCATGGCCGCAGCAAAGTTGGTTGCAGCTACCTCACGAACAAGTGTGGCGCCATCGCGGCGCCACAGGGGAATGTCTACGAGGTGTTGCTGTAGTTCGCTCTCAACGAGTGGTGTTGGGCGTGCCATGCAAAGTAAACTTAGTTAAGATGAGCGTTTAGCTTTTCGGTGATGTAGGTCTTTGGTACTGCACCCACGATCGTATCTACTACATTGCCGCCCTTGAAGATGAGCAACGCTGGGATCGAGCGGATACCGTATTGCATTGCAACGCGCGGATTGTTGTCGACGTCTACCTTTGCAATTGTAGCCTTACCTGCATACTCCGTTGCGAGCTCATCAACGATCGGAGCTATTGCACGACATGGTCCGCACCATGCTGCCCAAAAGTCTACGAGGACAACACGTCCTGATTCGATCTCTGCTGAAAATGTATCGTCTGTTAAGTGCGCGGCGTTTGCCATGGGAAGAGAACCTTACTGCGATGTTGTTAAATGTTCATGACCGACGAATCGGTTGACGAAATTACGATTTCTTCCGTGTTTGCTACTCGCTGCTTGCTGCTCCCATTGCCTCAATGATCATGGCAATCGTGGATGTGGCTTGAGCAAGGTCCTCAGGAGTTCCGCTGTTATCGATCACGAAATCTGCCAAGCCCCTTTTCTGTTCCATGGGCATTTGCTTGTCTATGCGACGCCGGACCTCCTCGGCTGACAGGCCAGACCGTGCTGTAACGCGGTCAATACAGGTTTGGGAGGGGGCATCGACAACAATGATATGATCGAAACCATCTTCGAGATCGATCTCGTATATCAGGGCACTTTCGATTGCTACCACTCGGGTTCCCTTCTCTGCCTCGGCCTCAATGGCCTTCATATGGGTCTCGAGCACGCGCGGGTGTACTATGGCATTGAGCTTGTCACGGTTGGCATCGTTTTCGGGCAGGGGGCCAAACACCAGCGATGCTAAGAGGGGGGCATTCACGCCATTGGGTGTGAGAACCTGATCGCCAAAGGTTGTACCTAGCTCAGAGCGGACCTCGTCGTCTGTGGCCATGATCACTTTTGCAGTTGTGTCGGATGAGTACACAACCCACCCCCTCTGCTGTAAGAGCATGGAAACATGAGACTTACCAGTACCGATGCCGCCTGTAATACCTACGAGTGTCATGGCGCAAAGCTACAACAAACCGCGCCTTTTATGAGCAGCCGCTTCATAGTTATCAACACTTTCGTATGTTTGTGGCTCTAAAAATTCAATAGCACCGTTCGTCTAGGGGTTAGGACACCGCTCTTTCACAGCGGTAACACGGGTTCAATTCCCGTACGGTGTACCAAAAAACAATGCGTTGAGTGGTCAAAAGCCGCCTAAACGCAAGCCTACGGAGTCCTTTCACACCTGTTGTGATGGGACTTTTGTCGTTTATGGACCGTTCGTTGAATTCAAGGGACTTACCGAGATATTTTTTGAACACTGTATTGCTTGTCTGAATCGATAAGAATAATATTGTCTTTCATTTTTCCTACCATCAATGAGAGACATTGTGTACGCGCTCTAACCTAATTTCACTGGCACTGATTGTTGGCCTTCTGACACTTCATGGGTGTGCATTCCCACTTTTTCGCAGTTCCATAATAGAGCAGAGCAAGCAGGTCGTTGCTACTCGAGACAACATCCCATTCTATTCGAACACCCAGCGTGGAGTTGGTGATTCACTTGGTGTGATGCAGAATAAGCGAGGTGATACAATCTCAACAATGGCATCTATGATATACGGCACGTGGCACCTTCAATGCTTGAATGGCAAGGACACTGTATGGGTCAAGAACGGCGATGTATCAACTATTCCAGTACTTGAGGCGACTAAACTCGGTCTATATTCAACCGTGAAGGTACCCAAAAGCAAAGCCGATGAAGCATGGTCGCGCGCTGTAGTCTGGGTCAACAAGAACAGTGACATGAAGGTGCAGACATCATCAGACAATCTGATTGACACCTATAATCCAATCACAGCGGGCAAATACGGATTCACTGCAACGCGAATGGTTATTGGTGATACTTGCACTATCGAGTTGGAATGTAAGTACAAGGCATACCAATATGTGTATGGAAACAACTGTCTCGCATACACTCGTTCTGGTCTCTACTTCATTCTTACAGGCATTGACGAGAGCTATGTATGGTCTGAATGAACGGCATCTAGCACGAGGCGTTCATCTGTGACAAGCTGTGGCTTCTAAGAGCCTAGAATCTGATGTACCGTCACCTCTGGTAGCTGCTTTGAGCCTCACGCACCACTGTTGCAGGCGGGTGAGTCTAATAGACACTAGATTTGCCTACCTGAGTGGCTGACTCTTAACTATCAACTGCTCTTGTATTCAACTCAAAACTACACTAGATGTTAGACATCAAACCTACCCACAAGCCGATCAAAGAGTACTTTGATGAACTGAAGGCGTTTGAACAACATGGTCAGACGAATGAGATGACCGTTCGGAATGCGTTTCAGGATGTGCTTCAGATATACACGAAGAAGCTCGGATGGCAGTTCGTTGAGGAATACACCATCAAGCGGACGGGTAGACGTAACGCATCGGTAGATGGGGCTCTGCTTGACCAATTCTCACTTCCTCGTGGGTTTTGGGAAGCAAAAGACACCCACGATGACCTCGCAACAGAGGTGGGAAAGAAGTTCGCTGATGGCTACCCTCAGTCTAACATTCTATTCTGGCAACCGGGACGTGCTATCCTGTATCAAGATGGGCGCAAGATTCTTGACGAGGACATTTTATCGGCTCCGAAGTTCGTAGAAGTTCTCAAGACGTTCTTTGAATATGACCAACCCATCATCAAAGAATGGGAACACGCAGTAGAAGAGTTCAAGAACACGATTCCGACTCTTGCAGGAAGTGTTCTGAATATCCTGAACGAACAACGCAGGACCAACCGCACGTTTCAGACGGCGTTTGACGGGTTCATGGGGTTGGTGCAACAAAGTATCAATCCGTCTCTCTCGGTTGACGCGGTAGAAGAGATGTTGATCCAACACCTTCTCACAAGACGCATCTTTACCACGATCTTCAACGCGAATGATTTCCTGAGTAAGAACGCTGTTGCACATGAGTTGGAAACCGTTGTTCTTACTCTTGTTCAAGGATATGGTGTTGGAATAGATGACTTCCTGAAACCCCTTGATAGGTTCTACAAAGCCCTTGAGATGGCTGCTGCGAGCACAGATGATTACTCGCAGAAACAGACCTTCTTGAACCATGTTTATGAGAAGTTCTTTCAGGGGTTCGCTGTTAAGGTCGCAGATACACATGGTATCGTTTACACACCGCAACCGATTGTAGACTTCATGGTTAAGTCTGTTGAAGCTGCTCTTCAACGTGACTTCAACAAGTCTCTCGCACACGAAGGTGTTCACATTCTTGACCCATTCGTTGGAACAGGAAACTTTATCCTTCGTGTGATACGTGAGATACACGCTCAGAACCCCGATGCACTGCGTCACAAGTATCTGAACGAGTTGCACTGCAACGAGGTGATGTTGCTTCCATACTACATCGCTTGTTTGAACATTGAACACCTTTACTTTGAACTGACGGGTGAGTATCTCCCATTCCCTGGCGTCTGTTTGGTTGACACGTTTGAACTCGTAGAAGACCGTCAGATTGGGATGTTCACAAGTGACAACACCGACCGCGTGCAACGTCAGAAAGATGCGCCTATCTATGTGGTGATTGGGAACCCACCGTATAACGCAGGTCAGGTGAATGAGAATGATAACAACAAGAACCGCAAGTATCCCGCGATTGATAAGAGGGTTCAAGAAACCTACGTCAAGGACTCAACTGCTACGTATCGTGCTGACTTGAGTGACCCATACGTGAAAGCTTTTCGTATGGCCTCTGATAGAGTGTTGACAAGGGGCGAGGGGATTGTGTGTTTCGTCACCAACAACGGATTCCTTGACGGAATCGCATTTGATGGAATGAGGAAGCATCTACGACGAGACTTCAACCGGATATGGCTTTTTGATACAAGGGGTAATGCTAGAACATCAGGTGAACTCCGCCGCAAAGAGAAGGGCAATGTCTTTAACGATGCCATTCGTGTAGGCGTTGCAATCACAATGCTTGAACGTCATTTAGGAGCATCTTCGGAGAAAGCAGATGTTCTTTTAAGTAGGCTCGGAGACTATTTGGAGTCTTGGCAAAAGCAGCAGGCAGTGGTGGATGCGGGTGTATTTGCTGAAATGCAGATGACACAGATAGACCCCAGTGAGAGCGAAGGATGGCTTGGGATTGAAATGGCTGACGATTGGGATGAGTTGATTCCGTTGGGGAGTAAGGAAGCGAAACGAGGTTCAGGAAATGTTCTGTTTCAGACATACTCACTTGGGATTCTTACTAACAGAGATAGATGGGTATACAACTACGACGACCGTGTGGTGATGAGGAATATGGAGGCCGTCACAGAACTATACAATGACCACGTTGCAAGATGGCCTTTGTATCAATCCTCAAAGGATATGAATTCGTTCGTCAACAACGATGATAGTAAGATATCATGGTCTCGCGACCTCAAATTGAAGGTTCAGCGAGCAAGAGTGGCTGAGCATTCAGTAAGACACCTTAGAACAAGTTTGTATAGACCGTTTGTAAGGCAGGCACTGTATTTCAGCCCTGTGTTTGTTGACCAAGCGTTGACCTTTCCCCGCATCTTCCCACTGCCTGAAACCGAGAATGCCGTTGTGTGTGTGTCAGGCATTGGCAGCACTAAACCTTTTCAATCCCTTGCCTCTGATGCAATCCCATGTCTTGACATCCTTGAAAAGACACAGTGCTTTCCTCTCTACATCTATGATACCGACGGCACCAACCGCCGTGACAACATCACGGACTGGGGCTTAGAACAGTTCACCTCCCATTACAACGACTCTACCATCACGAAGTTGGATGTCTTCCATTACGTGTATGGTATCCTTCACGACCCAGCGTATCGGGAGAAGTATGCTGCGAATCTCAAACGTGAACTTCCACGTATCCCGTTCGCAAAAGACTTCTGGTCCGTAGCGAACACAGGCAAACGTCTCATGGACATCCACGTCCACTACGAAGACCAACCTGAGTATGCTCTCACCGAAGAATGGACACTACCGAAGGGATACCTTCATCCCTATGGTCTTCCTGTAACATCAGTGGATGGGGTTCCTGAACGTGACCGTTTCAAGGTCACCAAGATGAAACGAGATAAGAAAGACCCTACACGTCTCATCGTCAACGATTTCCTTACCCTCACGGGAATCCCCACCAACGTAGACGAATACAAACTCGGCAACCGCTCTGCGTTGGATTGGATTGTAGACCAATATCAAATCAGCACAGACAAACGCTCAGGCATCACCAACGACCCCAACCGTGATGATGACCCATCCTACATCGTCAGACTCATCAAGAAGGTTGTGACGGTGAGCGTGGAAACTGTGGAACTAGTAAAGAATATCCATTGACGGAATAGTTGCTTGAGAATCACTTCATCGGTCCTTCTTCTCAATCCACACAGCGAGTTTCTTGTAGGGGGCTAAGAACATCACAACGGCCAGCAAACTCATGGCTACCATGATCAGGAAGTAGTTCTGATTGCTCATGTTGTCGTAGAACGACCCAATATATCCGGCTAAGTAATTACCAAAGAAGCTCGATAGGAACCAGACGCCCATGAACATACTCACCATGCGGGCTGGTGCAACACGCGAGACCATTGCTTGTCCGATAGGCGAGAGATAGAGTTCGCCAATGGTAAACAAAAGGACAACCCCTGCTACCCATAAGACGTTGAGCTTTTCCTGACCTTCAGCAAGGCCGGCAACAAACATCATGAGCAGGAATGCAACGGCCATCCAGCCGCAACCAATAGCCATCTTCACGATAGACGATGGCTCTGATGTACGAGAGCGCTGCCATGCCCAGACTTTGTTGAGCAATGGGGCTAGCAGGACAATGAAGAACGGATTGAGTGTCTGGAACCATGACGATGGTATGTCGAATCCCAACACGTTCCAGTTGGTCTTTTCGTCGGCCCATACTTGTAGCGCATTTCCTTGCTGCTCAAAAACGCCCCAGAACAGGATGTTCACAAAGCAGAGGTATCCAATCACAAGAAGGGGGCGAACCCAGTTTTCGTTGGCTGCTTCCTCCGAAGCGTTTGCCTTGATGACGTTTTGATTCTCCTTCGGCAGATGCTTCGTGCCTCTCCAGTATACAAACGTGCCAACAAGCATGCCGATGCCCGCAGCAGCAAAACCATAGTGCCAGCCTACCTTTTGGCCTAGCGTTCCGCAGACGATCGGCGAGAAGAACGCTCCAAGGTTTACGCCCATGTAGTAGATCGTGTATGCACTATCAACCCGTGAATCGCCGGGCTGATACAACGACCCCACCTGCGCCGTGAGATTTGGCTTGAAGAGTCCGTTACCAAGAATCAGAAACACAAGTGCAAACAGAAAGAAAGGTTCAAATGCCATCAGAAAGTGACCGATGGCCATGAGAATGGCACCGGCATAGACGGCATTGGTCTTACCCAAATACTTGTCTGCAAGCAAGCCGCCGATAAATGGCGTGAAGTACACAAACCCTGTGTAGAGACCATAGATCTGTGAGGAGACTCCGATAACTGAGAGGTCGCCAAAGAGATAGCGCAGCATGTCGGCAATGGCCGTGTAACCAATAACGCTGTCAGACAGACTCGGATCAATAAGCAGGTACTGGGTCATGTACAGCACCAGCAGTGCTCTCATTCCATAGTAGCTAAATCGTTCCCACATTTCTGTGAAGAAGAGATACGACAGGCCAATAGGGTGACCCAGAAATTCTCGCGTTGTCGACGACATGGTGTTCCTCAGCGAACGGGTATTGTAACAAACATGACGATTCGTGCAGGCTTACAAGATATTGGAATTGGTCAACATTCCGCCCAAATGCTTCGTAAGTACATCGAGTAAGATCGAGCGATCACGTTCTGTTCCAGTTTGCATCCGCAATGTTTCATCTGGGAGTGCTATTCGATGATCATCACCAAAGATGGATTCATATCCGGGAATCGAATCCACAAATGCTGCCGCTTCTTCTGGAGACTGCATGCCCCTTGCCACTTTACGTGCTAGGGGGCTTTGCATTGCTGCCGCGACAAATCGAGGATGATGCATCATGTCAGCAGACCTGTATGCCAGCAAGACCTCTTCGGCCCATTCCTGACCGGATGCAGCGGCAGCATGAATATCGAGACGAACTGCTTCTATTGAAGAGACTCCCGCGATAGAAGCAAAGACATCAGCATAGGGCGATGACGGTCGCTGCTCGATTGAACGCCCCAGGGCGCTTTGAAGTGATTCGGGCAGATAACCAAGAAGCTCTCTGATGTCATGGATTGTCTCACGCAGAAAGTCAAGTGGAATACTACTCGTTCCGTTCTCAATGTCAAAGGAACCATGTGTCGAGATTATACGGTTGGTCTGACAGAGAATGTCGTTGTATGCTAGCTCCACATCACCATTGTATTTGGTGTCGACATGATCCGCCCAAGAACGAGAAGAAAACAGGTAGCGCTTCGCAGGAAACCAATACCCGCGCCTGTGGGCATCCCATAGCATCACAGTGTAGTGTGTAGGACCAGTGAGGATGATAACCTTCGAGACATAGTCTTTGGGGAGTGTAAGCGCTGCCGCACAGAACAAGCTCATCTCGTCGAGGCACGATACAATTCCAAACGACGAGCCCTTGCGGTGTTGCGAAAACGTTCGATGTGCTCGAATGACGTCGTAGGTGGTATAGGTGTAGTTAGGAAACACGCCCGATGCAATACTCTGCTGCATCCATGAACTATCGTGTGCCCCGCGCATTTCACAGTACTTCGTGTAGTAATCCAACCCCTGCATCGCCCGTTGGACATGTTGTTCTTCGAGCCGACGCGACTCTTCATGAACATTGAGCATTCCATTGATCTGACCTATGAAATTGGGGTGTACATGCTCAAAGTTCTTATCAATGAATCTCTTGATGGCAAACAACTCAACTGGAATCGAGGGATCAGCAGGTTCAAGTCCATCTAACCGCTCAACAACTGCATCTCGGCGCTCCCATAAAGAGTCTGAGAGGAGATGCGACAATACCAGAGGCATGATTACCTCAGGGTGAACGATAGCGTCGAAATAGTTTGGTGCTACAACATTGGGCTGCATGCCGTCAAGTTACTTCTATCTTTGCCAATGGCATTGTCTGTTGCGTTATTCGTTGGCATGTTCATGTCGATGGTTGCTATCACACTGTTTCTGCGACACAGAGGCATACTTGGCGTCGCATCGAAACCTGTCCTGTCAACGATCCTCATGGATGTGATTGGACCTGCTGTGATCTTTCATGCATTCGCTTCAGCCCAACCCAGAGAAGAACACTTGCTTGCCGCAACAACGGTCTACGCGGCAGAGCTTCTCTGTGCCGTCCTTGCCTATGTCGTCGGCAAATGGATTTTGCGATTAGAACGGGGCTCACTTGGCGTCTTCATCATCGCCGGCACGTTTGGTAGTACGAGCCTGATTGGCAACGCCCTTGTGCAGATTCTCTTTAAGTCCGATTCGTCGCTTGTCTCGATGTCTATGATCATCTCACAGTTTGGATTTGGTCTACCTGCAAACACGATCGGCATTCTACTTGCAATTCACTTTGGAAGTTCTGCAGCCGGTCAACCAATCACGAAACATCTCAAGCGATTTGCAGTCGTTCCCTGCATGATCGCACTCTACGCAGGATTGCTGTGGTCGCTTCTGGGACTGCCAGTCGGTGGCTATGGACTAGAAGTGATCTTCGGGACCTGCGTGTTTGTTGGTGCAGCTCTACCCTTTGTTTCTGCAATGTTGGTAGGATTGTCGCTCGAGAAGATCAATATCCGCAAGGACCTTGGGGTCCTACTGGCCGTATCAGTAATTGCGCTACTGATTGAACCTCTGATTGTATCAAAACTGCTCAACGTGCTCAGCGTTGATCAACAAACACGGCTCATTACGATTCTCTTTTCTGCAATGCCAGCCACTCCGCTTGCCGTCGTATTTGCTGTGCAATATGGCGGCGATGCTACACTGGCAAGTAAGCTATCAACAGCAACTCTTGTCTTGAGCGCCGTGTCTCTTCCGCTCATTGTCTACCTTGTTTGAGTTTCCCCCATCAAGGCACAACGAAAGCCACCGAAGCCGTTGAGATGAACTGCCGAGCTGCGGTGACGTCGACTGTGGCTACATGCGAGCCCAACAGATCGAATACGCGAACTTGTATTGGAAGATGGTTATCTGCAACCTCAACCCATGAGCCCCCTATCGTGCGCGTGATTCGAATCGTTGGCTGGATGTTCTGTTCATCAACAGATGTTGCACCATCGATTTCATACGCACCGATTGACGGAGGTTGTGCAAATTGTCTTCCATCGATGTCGATTGCTGGCTCTGTAGATGCATAGCCCGCTCCTCGTAAGGGGCTTGCGGGCAACGGCTGACCATCGCCAGTTGCATACGAGCGCAGAAGTGGATCTTGTCCGAATAGGCTGGCTGTTTCTGTAAGCTGCGCTTCTTGCGGACGTGACGACGCAGGTGCGTCAACGTTATACCAGCAGTTGTTTCGCAGCGTGAACGATGATGGATCGGTGTTGCCACCAATGTTCACGTGACGTGATATCGAAGATCGAAACACAATGAGATTGTTCTGAAAGATGTTGTTACCGCATGGGAGGAATCGTGATGGGTCTACGGTCTCCTGGAGAATGCGCACAACCCACCGGACAGGATCGATGATTGTATTGTTTGATACCGACACTCGCACGCAACCCACGTAGGCAATCGGCGCTATGGAACGAAGAAACACATTAGCTACCACTTGGATGTCTGCTGCTTCATAGGGGGCGTCAAGTGGACGAAAGAACTGGAGTCCGGTAGAACCGCCAAGATTGAGTGCACGCTGTCCACCGTCGATAAACCGGTTACGTTCGATACGTAGAAAACGACAGCCCCCTTTTGCCTGAATACAGTTGGAGCCTTGACGTTGGAACGTGTTGCCACGAAACACGCCATAGTGACATCCCACCATGTCTACCCCACTGCCCCCTGCTGAGCCATCTTCAAAGACGCAGTTCTCGACAACGAACGAATCAAGTCCTGAAAGTTTTAGCTGATCGTTGTTACCCGTTGCCGACATCGCAGCAAACGTCAAATCACGAAAGGTGATATGATGTGTTGGTGTTTCAATTGTACCGCCATCATCACAATTCATGCCGTTGCCTATTTGCCCCTTAACCGTAAAGTTCTCGACAACAAGATGAGAACAATCAGAAAAGTGTATCGACTCCGAGCCACCATCAAACACAACGGCATCTCGGGATTCTCCACGGATCACGATTGGCTTGTTGATGCTGCCAGCGATGTTCTCAATCCAATAGGCACCGCGATAGATAGCCGCGTGCAGCAACACAGTATCTCCCGGACGCGCCTGCAGACACGCGGCGCGTGGTTCGGCGTACTGCTGCGAAGGTCCAACATGCAGAACATCTGCACTGGCCGGCACAGATAACACCAAGGTGGAAATCGCAATGAAAAGCAACAGCATATCTACCGCACCTTCTTACTTGCTTCTACTTCGCGCAGAAAGCGCTTAGCGATAGAAAGCGACATTGGGTTGTCGTACGACAAACGCTCAGGGTGCCACTGCACAGCAAAGAGGAATGGCTTAGATGCCTTTAGTGTATCGTTCCACTCGAGCGCCTCCACAATGCCATCTGGTGAATAGGCAGATGCTGTGAATGTTGGCGCCAATTCTGCCATACACTGGTGATGGGCCGAATTCACGGTGCCGTTATCAGCAATGATATCAGACTTCATATAGCTGCTCGAAACAAATTCAACTTCGTGTTGCGAATCCTGCTGCTTGTCTCTGTTGTACCGATGCTCAATTGTTGTAGTGTATTGTGTTGGAATGTCTGCAATAAGACTCCCACCGAATGCCACATTGAGAATCTGCATTCCACGGCAGACGCCAAGTATTGGCAGATCTAACTCGCGAGCGCGTGCGATAAGTGCAAACTCCATCTCATCGCGAACAACATCAGACTCACAAACGGGGCGATAATCAGCCCTCTTGTATCGTATAGGGTCTACGTCGGCACCGCCACTCAATACCAATCCATCAATGTTCTGCAGAGAGAGGGCTGCTTGTTCTGCTGATAGACCGGCAAGCTCAACGATCTCAAGATCAGCCCGGGCGGCTTTGAGCCACTTGATGTAGTTAACAACAACTGTTTCAGAACCCTTGGATATGGCAATGCGCAGTGGCGGTGTTGCTTGGCTATAAAGAAGAACAGGCAATTGCAGCACTATCACAAGAACTGTTAATGCTAATCGCACGAGACCTCCACTCTGTGATGTTTGTTGTTATCGTTCGCAAGATACGCCGTGCCCTTTGCAGAATGTTGGATGAAACCTCTATACCAATCACCCATTTCCAAGGAAAAGCGGGCGAGCCAACGGCTCGCCCCTACACGGCACCTGCTGTTCGGCACTCGGCACTCGCTGTTCGGCACTTACCGTGCGTCATCCCGAGCACTGGAGGTGCGAGGGACCCCGAGCGTATTGTGTAGCGTGGAGCGTGGATTCCCACCCCCCGCTTTCGCGGGGTGACGTTCTTTCGCGTGAATGACGATCGGGAGTTCGCGGGACAAATGTTCGTTCGTTTATCTTACCACGACAATCGGAACACTGCCGGCAACGCCGAGCTGGTCTGATACGACCACGGTGTAATGTCCGGACGTGAGATCGGAAACGGTAAAGGAGACGCCCTGAATGCCTTCGGTTACCCGACCGGAATACAAGGTGGAGACGTAGGTACCTACGGCATCGAAGAGCTTAACGTCGATAGAGCAACCGCGCTGTACGGCAAGGGGCACAACGCATGCTTCGCGGACTGGGTTTGGCGCTGGGTCGAGGACTTTAATGCGATACCGCATGGCCGCCTCTAGTTCGGCGTTGGGTTCGTCTTGCACAGAGGTCACTGCATTACCGAATGGCACAGATATCAATTGGTCTTGATCGTTGAGCTTCACGGCGCGAATCACGGCATTGCAACGCAATGGTCCGAGTTGAAGTCCGTTGTTGTAATCCTGACGGTTATCGCGCAGTGAATCTAATTCCTGTGTTGCCACGTAGTACACATTATTCGGTCCAACAGCCGTTGATAGCGACCAGGTAGAACGTCGGGCATCAAGTAAGGTAGGGTGGTTTCGTACTACCTTCCACGAATCTGAAGCTTGATCAATCGAGCCCGTTGCCGCATAGACGGAATGTCTGGCTTTGCCCTGTTCATTATGATCGATCGCATCGATTACAACGACAAACGAACCGTCTTTTGCAAGATCGATATCCATGTGTCTGACGAGGCCGTTGTATTCATCGAGCTCTACTTTTCGAACAGGTATCCACGAACCATCAACGAAATGATACGCGTCCAATGAGCGATCGAACTCAGACTGCGTTGTCTTGAGTGAACGAGCAAACACCAGCAGAGCATCCTTACCATTACTTTCCATTCGCGCCTTGGAAAGGTTTACCCCCCCTTCACGTTCGACTTGCTGCAGATCTACAGTGCCGTCTGGCCGCAGGCGCGCGGACATGAGACTCGACTCGTTACCAGAGATATCGTCATTGATCCATGTAATGAGATACGATCCGTCATCAAGCGATGTCGCACCTATACTGCGATTTACACCTCGCGTTGCCTGCAGTGGAATTGTCTCTTGTAACGTCCATGAGCTATCTGTGCGGACGATGCGGCGAACATATCCCTCGATGGTATTCGACGTTGGATCAATTCCATTCCAGACCATGATGGCGCTACGCAGATCGCGCGCTACAGCAAGTGTCGGCACCCCGTCGATAAGTCCGTCGGTTGCTTCTGCTGGGTCCGGAAGCGGCACAACACGTTGAGTTGACGCATCATACCAGGCGGCATGAATATTCTCAGTACGCAGTAGGTCGGCGTACTGTAATGAGGCTGGTGTGTTATAGGCATCTACGTCGTTCTGCACCCATGCAATCAGTGTGCTACCGTCATTACCTAGAAGTTGAACTGTCGGATCATGCATCGCATTGCGATTGTCAGCTATCACTGCGGTACTTGTAAGCGAATGCGTAGCACGCTCGAGTGTAGAGAGTACCAAGCGGCCATTTCTTCCAAGCAACGATTGTTCAAGGTGCACTGTGACAAGCTGTGAGTCGTTTGCGGCTATCGCAGGTGCAGGTCTGTAGTATGGCGTCTCCTCAGGCAGCTTCGATATCTGCTCGAGCGTTTGCCCTTGGTCACGGGGCTTGGAGGTTCCACTCGATGTGAATACCGATTCCCATGCCTCGTCAAACACAAGGTATGAAGGCATGATGCGTGGGTCGTACAGGTGGAGCATGCGCCCCCTGAAGAGATCGATGTTGATGATGCCAAAGAACAGCGAGAGTTCCATGTTGAACCAGCGACTGTAGTTGAGTCTCGTTGGATAGTAATCGTACTCGGTTGTCGCTACGGGACCCTTAAAGATGGAGCCTGAGGCAAACATGTAGTCATCGGTTACCGAAGCGCCGATTCCAATGAGACCAAGCATGCTGGCTTCGATACCACCACCGCCTGTGAGCGTGAATGCCACAGACTGACTCGTCGGAAACTCGTCTTGCTCTGTTTTAGAAGTCGGCTCCTCTTCACCAACATGTATCAGTGAGCCTCGTTCTTCTGTACCGATGTTTATCGTTGACGTATGCTGGACTGAGGCATCGATTGTAAATGTCGGTGTGATTTGCAGGAGTCCACCAGAAGCAACGAGTGTCGAGGTCTTGATTAGGCGCTCCATTGTTTCCACTGTTTCTTTAATCCACCGTAACATAGAGACAGCCCCGCCAAAGCTCGACGAGTACAGAGAACGTACTCGGAGCTCGCGATTCGGAATCAATGTGTCCCGTCCAGGCAAAGGGGCTTCTTCAAATCGGTAGCGTGCAGTGAACTCGCCCTTCCGTTGGCCATCAACCGCCGTACTTGCTTTCGTATATTTTGCACCACCAGCAAGACTAATCGTCGGAACCCAGAACGAACCACCAGGAGCCGAGCCTTGCATGGTAAACTGACGTGTCGCAGGGTTGTAGTTCGCATTCACCACAAGGTTAGTCGACTTGTCGGAACCCTCTCCTTCGACGAAGTACGTGATGAGTCCAAACACTGGCACAGTTGATTCAAAGACACTTTCTGGCATAGGAATCGAAACGCTTATCGGAATTGACGTTGCCGTCGCCGTACCATTCAGTCGTGCTGATGTGCCATTAAGCCATTCAGCGCGCGGCAGAATCCTGATTGAGGTCTTTTGTACCTTCGTGGGCTTGTCGGCCCCTTTGAACTGATATCCAATATTGATCGACACCTGTTCTCTATCCGGTGCAACATGTGGCCATGGATACTGTGCAACATCACGGATTGTCTTAAAGATGGACGATTGCTTATTGAGATCGCGAGATGTCGGCTTGATGCTGAATGTATCAAGTACTGCACCTGCTGAACTCAGAACAGTGAATCGCAGATAGTCGATGTCCGACGATTGCGGTTGCATTCCAAAGTTGTAGTTGCTCGGCATAACCTGCAATCCCGACGATCCGGCAAGTACTGATTGCTCGTACCGCGTTGTATCTGGATCAATCGGTTGGTCGGGGAACGGCAGCATGGATATCGGGAAGGAGTAGCTTGTCTCCCGAAATGGATAAACGCCATTAAGCTGGATCGTTGACCACTTTACAACGCATGTAATCGTCGACCCCGAATCGAGGGACGTCAGATCGAACTTCGCTGCGGCAACTGCCGATCTCGGAATAGATTTATCGCGTGGATAACGAAATCCTGTAACCACCTTCTTGCTTACTGGCCCGCTAGACTTACTATTAAGGTAGAGAGTAATCTCAAAGCTGTCGGCAACGTTCGCGCGTGGAGTATAAGGTGGTGTTGGATCGTAACTGACAACGAACTGCGATTCAGGTGCGCGTCCTTGCTGGAATGGACCCCAACCCTGTGATGAGTAAATCCAATTGTTTGTGCTTTCACCAGGGAACATAGTTGGAACCTCGACCTTTGCAAGCTCCAACTTCGTTGATCGCGCTACGCCACATGTGGTCGTGCGGACGAGTCCATTAATCGTGTACGGCGCCTTGTCGGGTGTGAGTGAGTTGAAGTCGAATGCCGGCAGAACGATTGTGTCCCTACGTGGACGTTGAGAGTCGAACATGAACGCCGTCTTGCCAGACTTATCAACGATGGATAGTGAATCGATTGAGACAACGGCATTCAGGTTAGTGATCACCATCTTCTGCTCGAGTTTCTTTGTTGTCGTATCGTTCACGCGAAACGTAGGGTAGGTAAGGCCGAGCGGAGCGTAAAGGTTGGGGTTTGTGCGAAGAGTAAGCGGAGACGTTACCAAGACACCCGAAGAAGGCAGCGTCATACTCTTCGAATACAATCGTGCTTGTACTCGCACCGTGGACAGGGGGAGGTTCTTAATCTCATACAACGTGTCTGCTGCCGAACCAGATCTTGCACCTACAGCCTCAGGATTAATGCGCATTGTCTCTAGAACTTCTCCGGCACAATCGATTATTTCCAGACGTACCGAATCCACTGCATACGGATGGCTGTATCCAACGGTGCTGTTAGGATCGAATGCACGCCAACGCACCGCCAATTCAAGAATATCGTTCGAGCCCTGCAACGCAGGTGTGTTATCTACCGAAGGTGGATTTGTGGAATAGTTCATCTTACGCACACGCAAGGCAAGGGGCTCGCGATACCTCGTTACTATACGCTTGTTGTAGCGTATGCCCCCTTCAGGTCCACCATCGGTGATGTAGCGCACTTGTAGTGACGACGTGTTGAACGTTCGGAATGGAAAACCACCCGATACAATGAGTGTTGAGTCATAGGTTAAGCGATACGGAACAGGATAGGTAATGGAGTCTATCACGGCACCAGTATCGTCAAATGATAAGACCTGTATCTCTTCAGTCTGTGCTGGCAGCTTTGTAAAGAACAGCTTTGCATCAAGTCTGCCCACTCCACGAATCAACTGCGTTGACGGCTCGATATCCCACTCCATCAACAATGTATCAATTGGTGGCTCGGCTCGCATGGATAGCGTATCCGGACGAGTGTTAATCGTCCTCACGATTTCTGCACCAATATCATTGGACAACGAAGTGACTGGGGCTACCGTAAGCACAGCATTTACAGGAAGCAGTCCTGCATCAAATGCAAACGACACAACCTTCTGACCCTGCACTGGGACGATGGTCTGAACCAGGGCCGATGTGTTGCGTGTACCATTCACGCGAAAGCGAACACCTGTTGCATCAGGCGTGATGTTCGAAAACCGCACCACCACGGGCGTCTTGCGTGTAGCAATGAGGGTTGAATCCAATCGTGGCGAAGACGTCAATACACCTGGCGATGGAACCATGAACACCGGGTGTGCAAGGGTATATCCCGGACTTCGCTCACCAACTGGTGATATGTCCGTTGTCTCGAGGATTACCTTCGCGCTAAGGGGCAATCCACTCGTTTGAATTCTCGCTCTGCGAGTGATTGGACTCCCATATTCATAGGAGGCATCAGGCCAGTAGACAACCGAATCTCTTGATATTACATACTCAAGACTAACCTCTGGGGAGATATATAGTGGGTTTCCGGGCATCGTTGAATCAATGATCTTGAAGCGCGCAGAGGTTGCCCACCCCGGCAGAAATGGGCGCACATCTGTTACAGCTGGCGTAATCGTTGATGAATCCCCTTGCGTGTATGGTCCCCAAGAATCCGCAATCAAGAAGTACTTATCGAGATCGCGTACATCGAAACCATAGAAGTAGTCCGGTGCATCATCACGCTGATCATTGACGGCACGGGTTCGAACGACATAGGTTCCTAAAGAGAGCGCTTTTGCATTGAATGTAATTGAATCCGAGCTTATAAACGTCCCTGCCTTTGCAGTCACGTTCTTCGAATTCACCACCTTGCCAGATGCATTCGTCAGGATCATGCGCAGTTCAACAATGCGTGGCGGAAGACTGTCAATTCGCACCACGTAGTCTTTGTTTGTACCCGGCGTAATCGGCAATGTGCCGTTGATAGAATGAACCGGTGGTGCGTCGGCGATAGTCAGAGGATAATCACACTTCGAATTCGGAAACACTTTGCCGAAAATGCCACGAACCGTAAACGTTGTTCCCCTGCTAACGTTGCGCATGTTATAGGTAACCGTAACGCTATCGCTGCTTCCATTGTATGAAAACGTGTCGCGCACGAAGGTGCGAATCTGACCGTCGTCGGTCCTATAGTGCATTGTTGCTTCAACTGCAGTGCATGCTGGTCCTAGCCCCTTTATCGTAAATGTATTGGGCAGATCGACGCCCCGGCGAAACGGACCAAAACCCTTCGATGCGGTTACTACGGCTACGGGAAAAGAATCTGGGATAACAAGATCTTGCACATATCCGCCAGCAGGACTACCCTGGTACTCAACGATTGCACGCACGCGCACGCCACCCGGCCATGGGTTAATGTCAAAATCCAGGTCTAGAGAATGAAACAGTCCATTCTTATCCGCAAATGGTATATAGGGTGCCCCGAGCTCCGTTACTTTTTTGATTGTATCACCTTTACTACCGATTAGCATGAGCGTGGCACGCGTTGTCTGCGGTGGAAACAGATTGATAGTAAAGCCACCTTGTTCACGGCGCCCAATGGTGCGTGTAAGCGGCGTAATGAAGAGGCCCCCTTTACCATCGGCTTCAAGTAATGCGAAAATTGTTTCCATGAATTCAATCGGAAACACACGCGTTACCGTGTATGGCGTTGGGCTAAATCGATTACGTAGCGTTAGCGTAACTGCTAACTGCGGAACGGGGCTAGGCGGCACTTTCCCTTCTGCAAGTGGCATGTATCGATAGCCGCTTGCTGCAGGTCCTTCAAGTGTGTCGATTGTTTTGAGCGTCACGCCATCGTTGGTATAGAGCACCCAACGATAATTCTGAATTGTAACGTTTGGATCTGTGAGCTTCACCTCGAATTCGCTAAGAATGCCAAATCGCGAATATGGACCTTTGGGATAAAGCTCGAATTGCGCAAACGCAGAGCTTACGCATAGCATGATGAGACATGCAACTAGTACAAGGCGCGACATTATAAACCTCGTGAGGAGATTGAAAGGGGCTCGGCGAAGATACGGGGGACGGGGGTACGAGGCAATAGGTACTAGGTACTGGGTGCGAGGTACGTTCCGTCGCGTTATCGAACGATAACGTACGCGCGGGAACGTCCAGCGGTGACGAGATACGCCCCTTTCGCGAGCGTTGAAATGTCGAGTGTTGCCGATGTTGTCGCAACTGACATTGACTGTTCAAGTACCACACTACCTGCCAGATCATAGAGGCGAATCACCGTTGCTTCTGAATCTATTCCGGATATCGTGAGTTCATCACGTGCTGGTTGTGGGGCAACGACAAGCGGGGCCCATGCAGACTCTTCAGGAACGGATGTTGGATCTTGCTTGTAGGTCCTGAAACCGCGGACGTTGCTCCACAAGCCCCATCCCGACTGGTTCTTTGCGCGTACACGCCACGTGTAGGTGTTGTCTTTCACAAGACCAGTGATGGCCTTTGTAAGCGTGATCAACGATGTGTCGCTGTACACTATGCTGTCTGCTAGTGTTACCTCGAGATGGTAGCTTGTTACTTCTGCGTTGCCCTTTAACCACGACAAGCGGACGCTATCTACATGGAGGCGTGCTGTGTCTGCTGGCAGAGTTAGTTCAACTGTTGTTGGTGTTGGTAGGTAACGGAATGACCACCGAGCCGACCACGCACTCCACCCCGAAACGTTTTGCGCACGCACTCTCCACGTGTGCCAAGAAAGGGGCTCAAGCATACTAAGGACCAGTGTTGTGTCGGTGATGAGCGACTCAACAACAAGCGTTGTAGTGTCGAGCTTAACCTCTATCTGATATGCTGTGATATTTGGCGTGGACTGCTTCCATGACAGCGTAATGGTGTCCTTTGCAAACACCATCGCATTGGTTGGCGACAATAGCTGTGGTGTTTGCGGGTATGGAACACTCTTGAATTGCCAGATCGCAGACCACTCGCCCCATCCTGAAGCGTTCTGTGCCATCGCACGCCACGTATAGCTTGACGCTGGCAGGACGTTCAAAGCAACTACGGTATCCGCTACGACGGTATCAACTACCACTGTTCCCATGTTGTTGTATAGCTGCACCCGATATCGCTGCACCTCGGGCGTGGCCTGTAACCAACGGAGAATGGCTGTGTTGGATCGTAGTTGTTCGGTATTTGTAGGTGTAGCGAGTACAACACGCGATGGATATGGCAGCGTATTGCATATGCGGCTTTCGGACCACTCGCCCCACCCTGACACATTCTTAGCTCGCACACGCCAGACAAGCGCACTTGCAGGGGGCAAGGTGTTTATGCCACGTATCGTATCGGTAATCGTGGAATCATTGTAAATAGCTACGCCGCCGTTGCGCACTTCGAGTTGGTAGACAACGACTTCTGGCGTAGACCTCTTCCACACGAACTGAGCCTGGTTAACCTTGAGCTGCACACCATCTGCTGGTGCCGCAAGAACCACCTTTGCCGGCACAGGAAGTGGCGGTGGAGCAAACAGTGATTCGTAGGTTTTAGCATAGGAATACTTCGGACGGTTGGCCACTGTGGCGTCCCAGTTGATCGACCACGTCATCATCCCCCGAAGAGTGGGATAGCCCCCTACCTGAGCAAGTGTGTATTGCCCCGGACGTGGACCTTCGCCCTTGAGGTACTTGATAGCCGCCGTGATCGTTACAGAGTCGGTGTATCCCCCACCGGCAGCGTTTGTGCTAGCTGGAAGACCCACTGCCACTTTAGAAGCAGGGATGCCCGCAAATGCACCCCCTGGTGCTCGAGCAGTAAAGCCCTTGATCACGGCCTCTGTTTGCGACACGATGAAGTCGGCCGTTCCCTGTGTGTAGATCTGATTATCGATGCCGTACATCGTGCCGCTGTTATAGAGCTGCACATGAACCAGGTCCAGTGAATCACGAAGGGCATCAACAATCGGAAGGTATCCACCCCAAATGCTCCCGTATCCCGACATGCCCCCTTGAATGTAAGCTGTCTCCGGGGCAAACGTAAGAATGAGTTTGCGATTATTCGTGGTACGATAGTTGGCCATGATCGTGCGGATAGCATCAATCAGGTTGATCTGCGCTACACTTTGCGGTGCAGCAATAGTTCCACCATTAACAAGGATCGATGCTCCGTGTTCGATGTCGATATCTAGTCCATCGAAACCATACGTTGTCAGGATGTTACCAATCGACGTAACAAACGCATCGCGATTCGCTGTTGTCGTCAGATCGATCGTAGCTGTTGCGCCCCCTACACTCAGGATTACCTTCTTGCCTGTTGCCTGCGCATTTTGGATCCGCGTTTTGAACTGTTGCACCGTACCACGATCAGGCGCAAACAGCATAGTCATGTCGGTATTCGAAGTAGGCATCGCGAACGCAACCGTGATCACGTTATACCTACTGTCCACTGCATCGATATCGATGTAAGGGGCATTTGCGTAGTTCCAGTTATGCCAGTATCCCACGAGTGCCGGATTGGGAAGTTGGCTATAGAGATCGGCTGTGCCGATCATTAGAAGAGCTGTAACGAAGTATACAATGTGTTTCATATCAAAAAATACACACTACCTTCGATCTAGTTGTTTTCTATCAAAAACTCAGAGAGATCAACACTTTCCCCGTCAACACTGAAGGACAATCCTTCATATCCACCTGAGGAGACTTCAACTCTGCCGAATCCAGGTATGGCTAGAACAGTATTATAGTTATATGAGCCCGTTGAAGATACATCCTTAGATAAACTTGGCAGGCGATAGATCTTCGTGGAAGACGCAAACCCTATCAGGTAGCGAGCTCGACCGTCCTTTATAGCAACTACAAATGGGCAATACCCGCTGCTTCCATAGTAGCCGGAACCACACAGCCTCATATTCATCGCATGCGAATTATCAAACGGTAGTTGTCTCCCGCTAGTCTCTTCCGAGGAGTAGATGACCCAGGATCCATTGTTTTGTGTTATAAATGCGTTGCCAAGACACTTGATTGACTTTGTAGCATTGTTCCAATCGGTAATCTGAAAGTCTGTTTCCGTGCTTACAAAACGGGTTTCCCCAGCAGGTGTGGTGTAGACAAAGGCACGGTTTTCATCTTTGACAATGATTTTTGATATCTCGTTATACCCCACCCTGCCAAGCTCTGTTTTCCGTGGTAGAAGAACATCTGTGGTATTAGACTCCGTCGAACCGCTGGCAGAAACGAGAGCATAATCATACCATCCACCCTCGCTATCTGAGAGATTTCGCTTTTTGCCCCTATACTCAAGGTGGTAGCCATTTTCATCTTTAATCGTAGGTAACTCGCCAGTGCCATCTGCAATCTCATTGTATGAAACAGCATTCAGCAATCTGTTGCGCGAAAATGTCTGCTCAATATTCTCGGAGTCAATATACCTGCCATCATCTTCGGAGTCGCCGTTCGACGAGATGTAGAATCCATACATTGCCCAAGACACAGGCTTTGTTTCGTAAACGATTAGCATATAGCCACTAGCACTGCCATAGCCGCCATCGGTTAAGTATGGTGTTATGCGCTTCACTGTCCTGTCGTCGTGTACGAGCTTGGTAAAGCCCCTTTTTTCGGCTTCTGAAATCAGCTCGATATTCTCGCGTTCTATATATGACAAATCATACGATACATCATCTGATGAAGGTTCATACCATGACTGTGCTTTGAAGTGCTTCTTGAGATCTGCTGCGGTAAAGATTTGCCCATGCCGAGCCAAGATCTCGTTACGCATAATCTTGAGCTCTTCCTTAGTGTAGCCATGCAGGTCTTCTTCCGAGAGGCTGTAGATCGAAGCAAACTCGTACATGCCTTGCCCGTTTGCATAGCTCAAAGGCATGCAGATGAATACTAGCAACAATGCGAATACCTGTACCATAAAATATTTGCTTTCGTGTAACAAATGCATCATCCTAATCTCTTAGGCTTTCCATCTGTTTAATGAACTCGATATTCTGTTTTTCTATTGCTGTAAGCCATGCAGATACGTCTCGTACTGTGCCCTTGTACCACGATTGAGATCCAAAGTAGATTTTCATCTCTTCGGTTGTGAAGATGTATCCGTGGCGGGCAAAGATCTCATTGCGCATAATCTTGAGATCGAACTTTGACATACGCTCAATATCACCAGCAGAGAGAATCTGCCTTGAGGCTATTTCGTACAAGCCCCTTGTCTCAGCTTACTTTGAAGGGCTTCGGTTGAGCTTGCGCTCTATAAACTTGATCATTTCGATATTCTTTTTTTCTATCGACGTTAGACTGGCCGATACGTCGCGTGATGTTCCCGAGTACCAGCTCTGGTTTTCGAAATGCTCTCGTAGATCTGAGCTCTGGAAGATAAATCCGTGGCGAGCAAAGATCTCATTGCGCATAAGTAGTAGTTCTTGGGCAGAATAGCCTTCAAGATCCTGCACATCGAGCAGGCGCTCAGATGTGAATTCATACATTCCCTGAGCATACAGGCTTAGACAACTAGCAAAAAGTACAACCAGAAGGGACGATATACGATACATACGGTGACCTCATACCATCTATAAACAATCTAGCACTCTCAATTTACAGTCAATAGCGCTCTCTTGCCACGTTCATAAGGAAAAACATCTGTCAACTCTCCTGAGAAGTAGAACTCGTACGCTATGGCTCCAAAGGAATACTGCACGTCGCGAACCATAAATACTGCGCCCCCCACCTCCGGATTGGGCTTGGGAACTGACTTCACGAAACCGAGATTGAAGAGCGAGGCGATGATTTCGGGACGATGGACTACTGGGTATCCTGCACGCTCCCACTGCTTGATGATTTGCTTGGCAAATAGAGCGGTATAGAGATACGAGTAAAAGTGGTCAAAATTGACGAGCCTGCGCACGCGGATGTTAAATGTATCGTTAAGGCTATTGTAATAGCTCTTCGTTGTATCGTAATCAAGAAGATTCTCGTACTCTTTACCCAAGTAGTATGGGCTTGTTGTGTTCTTGAGGTTTTGCTCAATTCGCAACGCAGTGTGCTCTTTTATTCCAGCAACTCCGTATGAGAACGTTGTAGAAAGTGCAAGAGTACGCAACGGGGCTACCATGCCTTTAAAGCGCTCTCGACGAGAATTAAAGAGTCGTACTTGCTCACCCACAATGCAGGCAACAATGTAGCGAGATTCTATACCTGCAAGACGAGCCGCAGAATCTATCAGCTTTCTGTCTTTAGAAAGTGCCTCTTTGAAGTATTTCCACTCGTCGATATTCATCCATTCGAAGACACTCAGTTTCGTTGCTACGGCCTGACGCTTATTCATGCGCTCTCGCATAGCCCTTACAGCCTGTTGATATTGAATGTTTCCCTGCATTCGCAGGTCAACTGCATCAAGCATTTGCAATGCGGTACGTTCATCAGCAGTGTGCTGGTACGCCTCGAGGATCAACTGGGCGTTGTTCGGATAGTAGTCGTTTAAGAGCAGGAGCCGATCAAGCACCTCGTATCGATGCTTTCGCATTGATCCACTATCAACCTTAAAGTTGAGATTGTACTTGTCGTGCATCTCTTGGAAGTATCTGCTATTGGCATCTACCACTCCGGAGTCGTCTGTTAACTTAAACGTCATGGCAAGCTGCGTTGCTACAAGCAGCGCACCATACAATGCAAAACAACCAATAATGACGAAAATGGGTATACGTATGTAACGCCGACGAAAGAAAGACCTCATAGCACCATGTTGTAGTAGTGGCACAAAAATGCTAAAGATTATAGTACTGGTTGCTTCTGAAGCAGCATGCTATGGTTACTGCAACAATGGACTACAGCCTCATCGTCGAAAACCTTACTAATCCTACGCTCTTATTTATCGGCCTGTGCCTATTATATTCTATCGGTTTTAGGGTGGACAAGAGCTTCAACATCACACTTGCTATGCCGCTCTATCAGTACGTTGCAGGATTGTAACCCACGCCGCCACCTCATCGATCAACGTCCGGTACATCGGTGTAATCGCACCGTATGTGAAGAACCCGTGGATCATGCCTTCGTATTCGCGGTAGGTGCTCTACACGCCCCCTGCTTGTAGCAACGCGTGATAGTTGCGTCCATCATCGCGGAGAATGTCGTTCTCTGCCGTCGCGATAAACGTGCGTGGCAAGCGCGCAACATCATGCGCATATATGGGTGCCACCTCTACACGCAAGCGATCTTCCTGCCGAGGCGCATACTGCTGCCAGTACCAGTGCATGCCTTGTGTGGCAAGATTATAGCCACTTGCAAACTCCTGTGCCGATGCAGTTTCTAGTCGTGGATCAAGGCATGGATAGATCAACACCTGAAATGCCAGAGGCACAACATCCTGCGAGCGCAGCGCTACTGCGGCCGCGATGTTGCCACCCGAGCTATCACCCATTACACCGATGCGTTGTGGATCAACGCCTAATTCATCGGCATGGGTGATGCACCATTGGAGTGCCGTCCACGAGTCTTCGAGCGGTATAGGATACGGATGCTCAGGTGACTTACGATATTCCACACCCACGACGAGGTGCCCGCTCGCATTAGCCAGTGCCCGCAGCGATGCTTCATAGATCTCGAGCGTGTTATGCACCCAGCCCCCTCCGTGAAAGAACACGATGCAGGGAAGGGGCTTATCATCCAGCGGACGAAACACGCGCACGGGAATGTGTCCACCAGCAACATCGATTTGCAGTTCTTCACGATACAAGATCTCCTCGCGCTTCCCAGACAACGCAACCCAGCTATCAACATTTGCGCGGAGTTCTTCTACAGAACACTCCCACACTTCGGGCATCTTCGATGCAGCGCGCATCGCAAGTAGACGTGATATTTCGCGGGCAAAAGGCATGCGGCAATATATGTGTGGTGCGTTTGACACTATATAAAAAGGGTGCTGCCGTAGATACGACAACACCCATGTCATCTTCGAACGATTGACTATAGGCGGTAACGAACGCCAGCACTATACCCGAAATGAAAACCTGTCCAGTATGTATCACCAAAGCTCAGCGTTGGTGAGATCTGAGAAAACAATTCAAACTTTGGGGCAGGATTCCACAGCACTCCGGCCGTGCCACGAGCACCAAATGACGAACCATACCAGGCACTTCCAAAAGAAACGATTGCACCAGCGCCTGCATACCAGTCAAGGTTTTCTATGCTGGACACCTTGTCATGAGCCAAGCGGTAGTCACCTGAAATTGAAAGACCAGTGTAATACTCCGTAGCAAGCAAAGCAGAAAGGTCACCATACCGTGCGCTAATGCCATACCCCCAATAGTCATATCCGAGACCGACGGCTAATGCCTTATCAGGTGAGTCTGTCGTTGCAGCTGCTTGAGCATTCAACCCAGATTGCAACGCGCATAGAGTGATGAGAATTGTCAAACAGTGTTTCATCGTGTTACCCCCGAACTGCTGAAAAGAATGTGAATGCCTACCTTTGTGATAGGCTTTCAAATGTATAAAACTCATTATGATGCACAGTCTTGCAATTGTTTTATTTCAATCACATAACAATCTATTCATGAGACGTCTATTCCTCCATGCTGGTATGCTTGTTCTTATCGCGAACGTTGCCATGCAAGCGCAGACCTCTGTGCGAATTCCAGAGCCGATCACGCACGCGCCGGCAGAAGAACGATATCGCGTGTACCTGGCTCCAGACGGTAATGACGCCAATTCCGGAGTACGGATATCGCCGGTGCTATCATTCGCACGCGCTATTGCAGTACTCAAAGAACGGACCTCTGATGCACAGGGGCGTGTGCCGTGTGCGTTTCGATTTCTTTCGGGCGAGTACGCACTGCAGTCCAACTTTATTCAGCGCGCAGAGGATTACAAGGTCACGGGGCCCGCAGGTACCCGCTTTCTGGACCTCAGTCTTGAGGGCGAAGGTTTTACGATCCTTGATGCATCGAAGATCACCATCACACCTGGACATGGGGTGTTTACACTTTGTGGACGTGGCATCACTGTAAGCAACATCGTGATTCGCAACAGCAGTGAGTTTGGCATCAGGCTGGGGCAACCGGGATACCGCTGCACGAATGTTCTGTTAAAGAAAGTCATAATTGATGGAACTTACTCACATGGCATCAAGATAGGTGATGAGACATCTGCTCTCTCAGACACAACGATGCTGCAGCATTGCACGGTGCGTAACACCAACCTCATGAACATCCGGGGTGAGAAGGGTCAGTTCGGCAGTGCAATCAAGATGTTTGGAGCACACGACGTAATCGTAGACAGCTGCTTTGTAGAACGCAACTGGGGCGAAGCTGTCTGCATCAATAACTCACAACGTGTTGAAGTGCGCAACACCACAATCATAGACAACTGGGGGCCTGCTGTGTATTGCGACGTTGCATCTGATGTGCGCATTCACGGCAACGTGTTCAAGAGTAATGAAGACACGACGATGTTTCCTCGTGGACATCGGGGCATGGTAGGTGTGCTTCTCAGTGCAGAGGCGTGGGACGGATCGCGAACGGACTATTTCACCGAACGCATCGATGTTTACAACAACGTGTTTCTCAACATGGCTGGATGTCTCGACATCTGGGAAGGCGCAGTTGGCTTTCTTCAGCGTCAGATCATTCGCGATGTTCGGTTTGCGCACAACACCTGCATAGGCATGTGGACCACACAGGGAAATACCAGCACCGCATTTGTGAATGCGGTCTATTCGAGCCCCTTTCCAGCAAACCGTACCATCAGCAAAATCCGCGTTGCCAACAACATCTTCTCGGTCTCTCCCCTCAAGGTAGCTCCCAAACTATGGGTGCGCCTACCAGCAGAGATCATACCGGCGTTTACCTATCCCAACAATTACTGGCGAACAGAAGTCCCGGGCATCGGCACAACGTTTAGCAACGTTATCAATACGTCGTTGCCAGAAACCGAACCAGCATCACTCTATCCTAGCGCAACACCAAGCCTGCGCGGACGCGTCCCGTCGACACCCGGCATAGACCATGATGCAAGGGGCTTGCAGCGCGAACGCGATTCAACGAACGCCGGAGCGTTTGAGTGGGAGCGAGAGTCGAATGTACTTGAATCTGATGATTCCGAATCTATCCTATCCAGTTACATGGTGTATGGACAGAGCTACGTTATAGCGGCACAGCAGTCGGCATATACGATAAGCGTTTACTGTCTGGATGGTCGAATGATATCTACGTGTTACGTTCTGTCAGGTGAGAAGAGCACTGTTGTATGGGGCGAGACACGGCAGGCAATTATATGTTTACAACGACGCAAATCGCGTTAATCAGTCAACCATGATGGGCGAACCGCATTCATGACAACGTTCGATACAAGTGATAGGATGAACCAGAATAGTAGGATTGGTAGGGCTACTGCTAGCAGTGGGTTCATTCGTGCCAGCATTCGGGTTATATGTAGTAACATGGCAACCTATAGGTGCGGCAACGTCCAAGTACGGGGATTACTTCCCATTCGTGCCCAATGGCCCTAACAGAACCAACTGCATGGCATAGCTTGGTTTATGCCTCGCCCACTTCGAGAGTTAGAGCTTCCTTATGGAGTACCGCGCACGCCGGAAGAGGCGTTTGCGAAGGTGGTCCGGGAGCGGGGGCTGGAGTTGGGGTTAACGCAGAGCGACCTGGAGGACGAAAACGCCATCGATAGGTCGTATATCTCCAAGCTGGAGCTGGCCAAACGGGTGCCGGATCTGTTGGTGATCTTTCATATTGCCAAGAAGCTTCAGCTGGACCCAAGTGAGCTCATCAGACGCGTAGAACGTTCAATTATCAGCGCGTAAGTCTTGAAAAAGGTGCTAGTACCGCTCGCGCAGCACGGTAAGATGGTGGTGCGCATGCCCCACGATGATGCTCTCAATAGCGCGCACGCTTACAGGATTTCCGTTGGCATTACCCATGAGGATTCGTTGTGCCTCTGTGAAGCTCTCGAATAAGATGATGTTCGCAAGACGCAGTGCTAGGAATTCTTCGATAATGGACGAAAACGCCTGCGCGTCAAACTGCGCATTGGATACATAATCGTTCTCATCAAAACCCGGCAATGGTTGCGTCTCCCCTCGCGCTATGCACAAGGCACGATATCCGAAGATGCGCTCACAGTCTACAAGGTGTCCGATAAGCTCCTTGATACTCCACTTACCTTCGGCATAACGATGCATCGCGCGCTCGTTATCGATGATCATACCTAACTGCTCAACTTCGACAAGTTGTGAACGCATGAGCGCTGATACATCAGCCCCCTCAATGGCTTGTATGTAAGGGGCGTAATAGGCGGGATATTCGATCGATTCTGGATTCATTTGCTTTAGCTTTGGACCATGATTGACTTCTCTATCCAAGAGCGCGATGCGCTCGTGCAGCGCGTTCGCGAATTTATGAGCAAAGAGCTCAACACAGACCTTGGCAGGTTCGATGCGGAGTTCCTGGTTGATTTCTTCACAAAGGAGATCGGCGCGTTCTATTACAACCACGGACTCTACGACGCACAGGCTGCCCTTGAAAAGCGACTCGACGATCTGCGTGAGTCTATTATGTCACTCGAGAAACACACGTCATGAATAGCCCCCTACCAATCCTTATCGCATTGGCCATAGTTCTTCTGTCCACAGCTGCTCACGCCGAGACGTGGCTTGTTGGCCCCACCCGTGAATACAAGACGCCAAGTGCTGTTGCCACACTTGTGAAGGATGGCGATGTGGTGTCCATCGACCCCGGAGAATACACAGGTGATGTTGCCGTGTGGCGTGCCCATAAGCTGACCCTGCGTAGCAACTCAAACTCGTTGCGGCCGGATGTAATACTCCGTGCCGACGGAAAGGCCGCAGAACAAAAGGCGATCTGGGTAATCAAAGGCGATAGCTGCGTGGTCTATGGCATAGACTTTCGAGATTGTGTTGTACCCGATAGGAATGGGGCTGGCATTCGCGTAGAAGGCACAAACATTATTGTTTCACGTTGTGCCTTTCGTAAAAATCAGGATGGCATTCTGGCCGGGAATAATTTGAAGAGCACTATTCGTGTTGAGCATTCAGAGTTTGAACAGAGTGGCGCAGGCGATGGTCTTTCACATGCGATCTATATCAATCATGTGAAGGAGTTCATCTTCATGTTCAACTACTCGCATGGTACGCTGGTTGGACATGAGTGCAAGTCTCGTGCGCACGCGAACTACATTGCCTACAATCGTATCACAAACGAAAATGGAACAGGTTCGCGCAATCTTGATCTGCCCAACGGGGGTTCTTCTGTCGTGATTGGGAACATCTTTCACAAGGGTGCTAATGCCGAGAACGGCAACTTCATCGGGTACGGACTCGAGGGCATGAGCGATACGGTTGACAATTCTCTCTACCTTGCACACAACACGTTTGTGAGCCAGCGTGGCGCAGCAACACTTGTGCGCCTTGATACCAACACCGTTTCATACAGACTCGTAAACAACGTTATTGTTGGACCAATCGTCCTCATAGTAGGTCTTCCGCGTGGACAACAGGTGAATGCAAACTACGTCGGCACAATTGAGAGTGCTAGGTTCCAAGATCCTACCACCTACAACTACCGTCCACGCGCTGATTCTCCATTCAGGGGGCTAGCACAAGACCCAGGCTCGGCTCAGTACTATGTTGCTGGTGTCCCACACGAACGTCCACTAACAGCGCTCCTCCATTACATACACCCTTGCGAAGAACGTCTGCGCCTCGGCACGAATGATGCAGGTGCTTATGAATATGAAAACATCACGGACGTAACGGAACATGCAGCAGTTGGAACATTGCATCCCAATCCTGCGTCGTCATATGTAAACATCAGTAGTATCGACAAGCCAGTAGCCGTCTATACGCAACACGGCGTATGCTTGATGCATGATGTAGATCAATCAACGATTGATGTCTCAACGTTCCCTGCTGGACTCTACTTTATCGTCTGTGGTTCGCAGGTGCAGAAGCTTATCGTGCAGCACTAACCCAGGTTACCAGATCACCTGATACTGCATTACGATTTGGGTTCTGCGAGCCCCCTGTACAAGCTGTCCGTATGACGATTCCTGTGTAGAGATGCCATAGGTGGGTCTGCTCTGCAGATCGAGTGTGAGCCTGCTCTTGATGCCATCTAGCAAGAGCGAGCAACCAACGTTATAGATGTCGGTAAGGTGTCCGTCCAATCGGTCGTACCACGACAGCGTAGCCGCCACATAGGGCATAAGCCCTGCATCGCCAACAACCTTGGGCAAGAAGACGCCAACATGTGAGTAGACTACTTGTCCGGTACCAAACATGGGGAAGGCGTTGCCGAATGATGGGCCAAACATGGTAAGGGGCTTTATCTCTGTGCTATCGAGTCCGGTTTGGTTAGCAGTACCAGGATTCATCACGCCGTTGTATCGCAGATAGTTGCGTCCGTAATTGTTGTTGAACAGCCCAACGAATGCGCTGAGTGACGTTCCGTCTCGTGCTATTGGCGCGTCGTACATCGACTCAACAGCCATGAGCAGAAGATCTTCGTAGAGCGTGTCTGATCCCAACGTGCGCCACATGGCATTGGGTTGGTGCATAAAGCCAGCAGCCACATTGAAGATGTTTTTCTTGCCGTAGTAGGTGCCTGCCATATTCGATACCTGATGGGGCTCGTGGTCCCGAAACTGATAGATCACGTATGCCTGACGCTGCAGGCTGTGTCCGACTTGGGCAAATGTGGCTGATGAGCCAAGGGGCTGGAGTGGCGCACCATTTGTTGTAACAGGAAATGGATCGGAAAGTGCCACGCGATAGTCAATAGGTCCAATCTGTCCGCGTGCTGTAAGACTCAACTTGCGTCCGAAGTTGTCGATCTGCTCCACCGTGGCCTGACCAAACACGGGGATATCTGCTGTTGGCATGGCAACCACTGCTGGTTGCGAAAACCTGCTTAGTCCATTCACAAAAGCGAGACCTGCACCAAGCTTCAATTCATTACCATCAGACACCCGGTATTCACCAAACACATCATGGAAGAACGCCTGAATCTTCCGATTGCTGCTTGGACCAAAGTTGGTGTTCATGTTGTTAAAGCCATAATGCAGGAACAGCGTTGTGCGCTCGTTTACAGTACAAAATGCCTGGATCCGCGCCCGGCGAATACCGATATCAAAGGTGTTGTCTGCAGGAGCACCCTGTTGAAGGGTGTTCGGGTTGCTCTCGTTATAGCGCGACCAGAACTGACCAAACATCTGGAGTTTGATCGCTCCGGCAGTGTCTGTTGGAGCCGCTTGGGCAGTTGTTACAGCAACGAAAACCAGCAACATCTGCAAGACGATGTAACGATATGGCGCGTTGCGGGTCATAAGATGTATGGAAATTAGGAACTCAAGGGTTATCAGCGTGCTTCTTTCCCTCTCGTGCGCATTGCTAGTCTCGGGATTCACGTCCCTGCAGCAGGACGTTACAACGTCTGTAGCAGACAGCATGATGCGTGCCACTAAGAACATTGTGGTTCTCGATGTGTGCACTCCCGAGGAGTATAGCTTAGGACATATACAAACCAAGGATGCCGTTATCTTGGTATAAAGTCGCACAGGTAAACGCAGTGCGGAGGCATTAGAAATTCTCGGCAATCTGAAGTATTCTCGTATTCATAACATGCTTCGTGGATTCCTGGCATCGAAGAAAGAAGGACGTCCATTTACTAAAGGGAAATGATGAGAGCCATTGCACTCCTCATCCTATGTTCATCGTTGCTTGTCTCGTGTAATCGAGAGCAAGCAGATCGTAATTCCGTTGAAAGCGGAAACCCATCGGGTGACTCTTTATTCGTCCCTCCCGATACGTCAACTATACCACACAATGCAGCGGGAGATCTGATTCGTTACGGACGTGAGCTTCTGGTGAACTTTCCGTATTACCTGGGTCCGAAGGGCAAGGTTGGCAAGTACGGAGGCAATGGTCTCGGCTGTCAGAACTGTCACCTCGAAGCTGGCACGCGTCCGTACGGACTCAACTACTTCTCGGCTCACGCGCGCTATCCGCAGTATCGCGCACGCGAGGGCAAGGTGCTCACGCTAGCAGACCGCGTCAATAACTGCGTGGAACGTCCACTCAATGGAAGGCCCCTTCCCTTGGACTCCAAGGAAATGGTGGCCATCGTTACCTACATGCAATGGCTTGGCAAAGGCGTACCCGTTGGCGGAAATGTACCAGGCGACAAACTCAAAGAGATCGCATTTCTCGATCGCCCAGCAGACCCCGTTAAGGGGCGAGCAGTATATGAGATACACTGTGTTCGTTGTCACGGAGACGATGGCCAGGGTGTTCTCAAACAGGATGGTATTGCATATGTATACCCACCATTATGGGGTAAGCTTTCATATCAACCTGGCTCTTCGATGCACCGACTGATTAAGTCGGCCCAGTTCATCAAGTACAACATGCCCCAAGACATTGCACGTTGGGACAAACCCGTTCTTACCGACGAAGAAGCCTTCGACGTAGCTGCCTACGTCAACGATGATAAACTTCATGATCGTCCACGCCCCGACCTCTCAGGTGAGTATCCCGTCCGCAAAGAAAAACCCATCGACTATTACTGGGCCCCATTTGCAGACCCATTCCCACAACAGCAACACAAGTACGGTCCGTTTAAGCCCATCATCGAATGGCGCAAGAAGAATGGACATGGGACGGGGTATTGAGGAAGAGGTACTAGGTATGAGGTACTAGGTACTAGGTACTAGGTACGCAAGAAGAAGGTACTGGGGTGCTAGGGTACACGAGCGTACACTTCAATATCAGTTTCTCTAGATTCCCGCTTTCGCGGGAAAGACGATTTGTACCCTCGTGTACCCCTGCGTACCTCGTACCTAGTACCTAGTACCTAATACGGCCCTCACCCTATGCACTCTCCCCAGATAATCTTCCACCATCATTGTGTAGATGCCTGATGGGAGTTGCTGCACATCGATTGTGGCGCGTGTGCCTGATGTCTGCATGAACAGTACTTGCTCGCCGCTGATGGCATACATGCGGATTGTGCGGATGCCGGAACCGAAGTTCTCAAGGTGCAGCTCGGATGTTGCTGGTTGAGGATATGCAGTAACGGCAGAGACAGATTCTATATGCTCTTCTGCAACATCTGTAAGTGCAACGATCTCTACGAATTGGGAGCCAGTTTGTTGAAGTGATGCGAACTCTGTGTTGCGTGGTGTGATGCGGATGCGGTAGTCCTTTGTGACGGGCACAGAGACGGGCACGCGCCACAGATAGCCTTGGGCGGCTGCCGGAACGCTGTCGCGGATGATTGCAATCACGTAGTCGCCAAGCATAAGCTCAAGGCGGACGCTGCCACGGATGTTTGTTTGCCACGTGATGGCGTAGGCGCTGTCGTGCATCCACTTCACATCTGTGGCGGGCTTAACAAGACGGATGTATGGTTCGCCAACCATGAAGCTGTCAACAACTGACCACGCACTCCATTCGTTGCCGGTCTTAGCGCGTGCGCGCCAGTAGCGGCGTCCTGCCGGACCATTGGCAAGGATTGTTGCTCTGTCGTCTTGGTTAATGACGTCTATTATGGGCGATGCCATATCTCGTGTGAGTGATACCTGCACACGCAGGGAGTCAGACCGTCCCGGCACGATCACGCGAAGCGCGCACGATGAATCCATCAACACCTTCTCATCGCTGATTGGTGTCTGCAGACGAGGCACGCGCGGCGCTCCGGGCGATGGTGTTGGTATGCCAAAGCAGAACTCACCCGGCTGGGCATCTTCAACAACAAGCTCTCGTGTTATTGGATCCCACCGCGTAGGCAGTGGCGTAAATCTGCCGCTATCGATCACCGGCCTGTGGTAGACAACATGCTCACGGGCGCGCACGCCAAGCTCGAGCGTGTCTACGTGAAAGCGCATGGTCATGCGCGCATTGCGAATGCCCTCACAGGCAAAGTCCACACGTGCTTGTTTGAGAGAGGGGGCTTCACCTGTCCATAACGGGTTCTTCGGCGACCACATAAAGCGACGCGCTGTTGTGGTGTTGTAGAAGAACGACTCCAGCGTTGTGAAATCCGTGCGGAGTCCGACGAATGTTTGACCCTTGTAGTATCGATACGTCTCGCCAGTGAGCACATCCTTTGCCTGCGCCGTTACCGTTGCACGCCCCGTTGGCCAGAACGGCACCTTTGTTGCGCGGTACACATACATCTGCTTGGGGTAGTAGGCTTCGAACACAACATTTCCTACAGAATCAACCTCAGTTACGCCGGGCGCTCCGTCATTAGCGGCACTTCCCCATCCAAGCAGTCGGTGTCCGTCGGGTAGGGTCTGCAAGCCCCCTTGAATGCTCACGTAGATATCTGGTTGTGGACGATACTCCCACACCATGGTAGCTGTCTTGTTGACTTCGTCCAGCTTGTATTCCACACCACGCGAATGCATCGGCTGATGCTGCGTCCCGTTATCGAAGAGCGAGATGTTGCCGTTAGGCAAACGCCGAGCATCGTGCTGATAGCTGAAGTACGTTGGGGCGTATTCTTCGTGGTCACCGATGAACGCAAACTGATTACTCTTGCCACCGAGGGCCCACATGATTTCACCAGTTATGCGGTTTACCTTGACCACTTGCGACATGTGACGCAGGGAGACGATCCAGTTTCCATCGTCGTCGATCCAGAGTGAGTTATTGTGACTGTATCGAATAGCCGGTGCTGTTAGATCTTCGTACGACTCGGTAACGGGAATGTGGTCCAGGGCGCGCCACTGTGCAACAACCTTTCCATCGCAATCGATCTCCTGAATCACCGTCACCACAACGTTTGCTGCTGGATGTCCATTCGGCACAACCTTGCTCATGTCTATCGTAACATCTTCCGACCCCAGGATCACGCGATGTCCGTTTGGCAGCATCTGCAGATCGTGCTGTACCGTTAGATAGCCCCCTCGCTGTTGCAACAGCCGTTCTTGTTCTTGAAATAGCGTGTCCACGATATAGACACCTGCAGGCACGGTAGCACCGGCGAATACCACAAGCTCCGAATACCCCAAGCGTCCATCAGGAAACACCTTATACTCGAATGGATAGTTTGCAACCTTACCTGTCTTGATCACGCCACCGTTTACGTTATACGCTCCCAAATACGCCCCATACGGACGCGGGGAAATGCGGCAATTCGGTGCTAGCAGCAGAAACCCCGGCGAAGGGGCGATATTGGTTGTAACCTTCAGCGGCGCAAGATCAGACTGCGCCCATACGCTGGATGCAGCAATCAAGAGTCCGATGATATGGAGCAGGGGGCGGGTCATGGCGCACAAAGTATAACTATAGCCCCCTACTTCGCAAACATCAGGTGGCGGATCGTGGAGAGTCCGCTTTCGATGCCGCGCATCTTCATGCCGAGGTCTGTTTCGGCTTTCAGGGTGATAAGGCCACCTTTTAGTGGACGCCGCGCAGGCTGCTTGAGCTCTGCGGTTGTTACAGGCGAGATGTTCGATGGGTCTGCTCGGAAGAACTCCGCAATGCGCAGGGCAAACTCGTAGCGGGAGCAGTAGTCTGCTCCGCCAACGTGGTAAATGCCGGAACGCTTCTTCTGGATGATGCGCAGAATAGACTCGCTGATGTCATCGACGTACGTCGGATTAGAATACTGGTCGTTTACAACGCGTATGGGTGTGCGCGATTCGAGGGCATCAAGTACCCAACGGACAAAGTCTGGACGTTCTACAAACGGACCATATACCACGTTGGTGCGCACAACTGCAGCCTGCATGCTGCCTACAATACATGCATTCTCGCCCGCAAGCTTTGACTTACCGTAATAGCTGATCGGATGCGGCACGGCAGTCTCTGCATAAGGACCCTTTTGTCCGTCAAAGACGTAGTCCGTTGAAACATGCACCATACGCGCATCCACAATGCGCGCAAGACGAGCAAGGTTCTCAACCAGCGTAACGTTCACATCCCAACACGTTTGTTTGTCGGACTCACACTTGTCTACGTTGGTCACTGCCGCAAGGTTGATGATCACCTCGGGCTGCGACTTCATGATGGTTTCTTTGAGCACGTTTTTGTCGCGCACGTCGATGGTGCTCTGCGTGATACGCACATCCTCGTATGCCAGGGGGCGAGAGGATACCAACTGGAGGGGTGCGTCGGTCTCTTGAAGGAGAATCGGAATGAGTGATGCAGCTGTCGTGCTGCCAGCGCCAATGATCGTGATCATCGCGCAAATTAGGTTGATTGCCTGGTTCAGCCGCTTAATCCAATGCGATCAAGGCTGCGATACTGAATTGCCTCACGCACATGGTCCTCGGTGATCGCATCACTGCCCGATATGTCTGCAATGGTCCGCGCAACCTTAATGATGCGGTCGTACGCACGTGCAGAAAGTCGCAGCGATCGCATCGCTTGCTGGAGGAGAGCACCTGTGACTGTGTCTAGTGCGCAGTATTCCGCAATCTCCTTGGTAGACATGTCGGCGTTTTTGAAGAGATGCGCGCGACGGGCAAATCTCTCGTGCTGACGTTCTCTCGCACGCACTACACGAGTGCGCGACATACTCGACGTTTCCCCCGTTGGAGCAGCAGCCAGATCGTCGATGTCTACCGCCGGTACATGCACGTGAATATCAATGCGGTCAAGAAGCGGACCCGAGATCTTGGCCATGTAGCGCTGCACCTCCTGCATGCTGCACCGGCAATCGCGCCTGCTGCCAAAGTTGCCGCATGGACATGGGTTCATCGAGCATACCAGCATCACGTTGGCCGGATATTCGACGTTCATCTTTGTGCGGGCTATGCGAATGGATCGTTCTTCAAGGGGCTGACGTAGCACTTCAAGCACATTGCGCTGAAACTCTGGCACTTCGTCGAGAAACAATACCCCATGGTGTGCCAACGTAACCTCTCCCGGACGAACCACTCCAACGCCCCCTCCGATCAGGGCGGCATCACTGATTGTATGATGTGGCGCTCGAAAGGGGCGTTGTGTTACCATTGGCTGTCCTGGGGGGAGAAGACCGGCAACAGAGTGAATCGTGGTGGTCTCTAACGCTTCTGTGAGGCTCAGAGGCGGTAGAATGGTGGCGAGTCGTTTTGCGAGCATGGTCTTACCAGCCCCGGGCGGACCTATCATGATGATGTTATGTCCACCCGCAGCGGCTACCTCGAGCGCACGTTTTACTGAAAGCTGTCCCTTGACATCGGACATGTCGATCTTGTGCTTCTCGGAGGCTGTTCGAAAGAGTTCATCAACATCAATACGCTTAGGCGCTGTTGTGTTTGTCGCAGAGAGCAGGTGTATTGCATCATGAAGTGTTGTTACCCCGTAGACATCGATATCCCGAACGATGGCAGCTTCGCCTGCATTGCGCTCAGGTAGGATGATGCGTCGCTTTCCCTTGCTCTTGGACATCATTGCAACGGGCAGGGCACCCCGTACTGGACGCAAGTGTCCGTCAAATGAGAGCTCTCCCATAAGCACCGTGTCGGACAGATCAACATCATCGATCAGCTCCAATGCCTGCAGCATACCGATAGCAATCGGCAGATCAAACGCACTTCCCTCTTTGCGCACATCGGCCGGAGCAAGGTTCACGGTGATGCGCCGCGGCTGCCAGTCAAATCCGCAGTAGTGAAGGGCTGCCACCACACGCTCGCGAGATTCGCGTACGGAGTTGTCCGGTAAGCCCACGATGTTGAACGACGGCAATGCCGTCTCGATGGTTACCTCGATATGGACCAACAGCGCGCCAATTCCGAGCACCGATGCTGATTGTGTAGATGCATACATGATGTGATGACTCCCTTCTCTTCTATGTGCCTGCAGAGAATCAAAACGTGACATCATACCTTTGTATCAATGGCAAAAACATCTCCGACGTGGTACGTTGTCTGGGTTGGACATTCCCCCGGTGTCTATGCATCTTGGGATAAAGCGCAGAAACAGATCAACGGCTTTCCAGGCGCGAAATACAAGTCGTACACAAGCGAGGCAGCTGCACACGAGGCCTATTCGCGAGGCTTTGCCTCTGAGATCGCTTCAGGGTCTGCTGCGAAATCTTCATTAAAGAAGAAGCTTGCATGGGGCTGTGTGTTGCCCGCAATCGCCGTCGATGCAGCCTGTAACATGTCTACCGGCGAAATGGAATATCGCGGCGTAGATATCGACTCTGGTACGTTGCTCTTTTCTATGGGCCCCTTCTATGATTCTTCCAACAACCTTGGAGAGTTTCTCGCATTGGTTCATGCGCTGGCCTATTGCAAGGAGCGTGGACTTTCGCTGCCGATCTATTCGGACAGTCGAACAGCACTTGCATGGATACGCAACAAGCTTGCAAAGACCACCGTTGAGCGCACGCAGGGCAACGCACAAGTCTTTGCGCTTATTCAACGTGCTGAGAACTGGCTCAAGTCCAACACCTATCCCAACAAGTGTCTGAAGTGGGACACAGAGAACTGGGGCGAGATTCCTGCCGACTACGGACGGAAGTAATCAGATATTTGCATCCTATGAACATCTCTATCGTTGTCCTCCCCCACGCGCAAGACTTGCCCATTCCCGCATACGCATCCGATGGTGCTGCCGGAATGGATGTCTGCGCGGCTGTTTCCGAGCCAATGACCTTGCCGGCCGGCAAGATTGTGATGGTTCCAACCGGACTCTGCGTGGCAATCCCGCGCGGATATGAAATGCAGGTACGCTCGCGCAGCGGTCTGGCTGCAAAGCAAGGTGTGTTTGCACTTAACTCGCCCGGTACAATCGATAGCGACTACCGGGGAGAGATCAAGGTGATCTTGGCAAACTTCTCGAGCGAAGATGTTGTTATCGAGCGCGGTATGCGTATTGCACAGTTGGTTATGGCGCAGCATGCAACCGTGCAGTGGGACGTTGTTGGGTCGCTTGATGAAACACGTCGAGGCGAAGGGGGCTTTGGTAGCACAGGAGTACATGTATGACGATCAGCATTGGATCCGATCACGCAGGATATGCGTACAAAACAGAACTCAAGTCGATGCTTGTAGCGCTCGGACACGACGTGATCGATGTTGGCGCCGAGAGCGAAGCATCGGTAGACTATCCGGACTATGGCACGGCAGCGGCCGCACTTGTCCGCGATGGTAAGGCGCACTACGGTGTCTTGATCTGCGGCTCTGGCATCGGCATTTCGATTGCTGCGAACAAAGTCCAAGGTATCCGCGCAGCCAACTGCACAAGTGTCGAGATGGCACAACTGGCACGTCAGCATAACGATGCAAATGTTGTTACTGTTGGACAACGCCTCGTAAGCCTTGAACTGGCAAAAGAGATCGTGAGTGCGTTTTTGTCGACACCATTTGAAGGGGGCCGGCATCAGCGCCGCATAGATAAGCTCAACGGTGCTGGAGAGCAGTCGTGAAGGCCGACGTACTTGTGATCTGTGCGCATCCTGATGATGCAGAACTCTCATGTGCAGGCACCATCAAGAAGCTCACGAACGAAGGTCGCCGCGTGGTCTTTGTCGAATGCACGCGCGCGGAGCTAGGCACGCGTGGCACGCCCGAGATCCGAGAAGCAGAAGCCGCAAGCGCTGCAGCCATTCTTGGTGTGCATGCACGCGAACAACTTGGTATTCCTGACGGCGGCGTTGAAGACACGCTCGAGAACGCGCACAAACTGGTTGTTGCTATTCGGGCATGGAAGCCAACGCTGGTGCTCATACCTTCTGAGTGGGAACGTCATCCCGACCACGAAGCAGTGCATGCTATTGCTCGCAGAGCCGCCTTCTTGTCGGGCCTTGTGAAGATCACCACCACGCGCGACGGTGTTGAACAAGCACCGCATAGACCGAAACGGATGCTGTGTTATCAGCAGTTCTATGACTTTCCTGGTGGACCCGACCTGTTCGTTGATGTAACCGAGACGTTTGGTGACAAAATGAACGCTATTCGCGCGTTCTCATCACAGTTTCATGTCCCCGAACACTACACCAGCAACGAGCCCGAGACCCTTCTGTCGAATCCCGAATTCCTGCTCACCATCGAAGCACGCGAACGCTACTACGGTAGCCGCATCGGCGTTACATACGCAGAAGGCTTCAAGACGGTGGGGCCCCTTGGTGTTTCGTCGTTGGGTGTGTTTCTGTAGGAAGCTTACCGCGCTGCGCGAAACTTACCGCGCACACTCTTGGTGTGCTGTTGGCGCACGCGCACCACATCTTGTTCTGTGATCAACACATCTTTTTTTGCCACCAGCTGCGTAACGTACATCGATACCTGTGCGATCTCGGCGTCGCTGTATGGCGCGGCAGGCATTCCTCTTCGTGTTCCGTTACTCATGGACATCAAGCCACGTGCACCAAACGCTACAATGCGTATAAGCTCATCGATGGGTTTATTCCAGATCTCTTTCTGCTGGATGCTTACCGGACCTTGTCCTTTAGTGCCATGGCACCGTAAACAATACTCCGTGTAAATGGCTCTTCCACGGTCGTTCTGTGTGCCTGCGCTCAAATTGATTACAGCGGAACACGATAGCGCTGTCGTCAGCAGCAACAGTGCAGTATTCCATACCATAAACATGTCCTTAGAGGATGTGTAGCAGCAAAACTACATACTATTTGCCACGCGTGAATTCCCACATATACGCACCAACAGGATCTAACCGTTCGCTGTTCGATATGGTAATCGTTCTATCTCGGAGGACATCATAGCACGTGCGTGCACCATTCAGGACATCGTCAAGCCGACGCATATTGATGGTTCGTGGTTCATTGTCTGCGTTCACAACAACCACAACTACGGTCGTATCCGTGTATCGCGCATAGGCATATACACCCTGCTCTGGGGCAAACTGCATGAGGCGTCCGCGCGTAAGGGGCTCGCTATTCCTACGATATCGTCCGAGTGTCCGAATTAGCGAGTAGCACCCCTGTTCTTCTGCCGTTCGTTCAGCGGCATTCCACACGCTGCGAGTATCGGAAGGCCATCCACCCGGCATATCCTGCCTGATCGTTCCGTGCTCTCGTGTATCGCTCATCGCTGCTTCTGTTCCGTAGGTTATGCACGGAATGCCACGCAACGTATACAGCATCACAAGCCCCATACGAAGTTTGGCTGCGTTGCCCGCGACAATGCCACGAATGCGAGGCAGATCGTGATTGTCAAGGAAGATCACCTGATTCATGGGTTTTGCGTAAAGGTAGTCTGCTGCCAGCACGCGGTAGAGTCTACCTGCACCGTCGTCCCAACCAGAGGGTTTCGTGAGAACATCACGAAGGGCGTTATAGACCTGAAAGTCTGTTGTGCCAGGTAAGTGTGTGTCCGGACTCAGTGGAAACTTTTCTACGTAGTATGCCTGCGATGCATGCGAATCAACCCATGTCTCGCCAAAGATGAAGAGCCCAGGAAATACACGACGCAGTGTCGTGTTCACATTCGACATCCAACGTTGATCTGGGTATGTGTACGTGTCTACACGAAGCGCATCAACATCTGCTTCTTCGATCCACCAGATCGAATTCTGCAGAAGATATCGCGACGCATGTACATCGTCTCCGTTCACATCTGGCATTGCACGATCGAACCAGCCCCTTGAGAAGCGCTTCTTATCGCTTGGTGCCGCATACGGATCATAGAGCGATGTCTCGCGGGCGTTTGTCTGTGTATACTCCGGCCACCAGTTAAACCACGAACTGTCAGGGGGCGAGAGGAACAGTCTGTGATAGCTACCCACGTGATTGTACACCACGTCCATAACAACGCGCATGTTGTGCGCATGTGCATCGCGCACAAGTGATATGTAGTCGTTATTTGTGCCGTATCGAGGGTCGATCGTATAGTGGTCTGTGATAGCATACCCATGATAGCTCGAGCGTGGCTGATCATTCTCGAGAAGTGGACACATCCATATTGCTGTAACGCCAAGACTATCGAGATCATCAAGATGCTTGCGGATGCCGAGCACATCACCTCCATGACGTCCGTACGGCGCCGATCTCTCGGACATATTCTCGCGCATCGCAGCTATCGCGTCGTTACCCGTATCGCCATTTGCAAAACGATCTGCCATGATCAGATACACAACGTCGCTCGCATCAAGGCCTATGTGTTTGTGTTGCGACATATCTCTGCTTCGCAGTGTAAAGATCGTCGTGTCGGCACTACCATCGCGTTCAGAGATCACGCGCATATCTTGCGCCGGTGCATTTCGCACATCCAATCCTAGATACCGGTAGCGTGCATTTGCAGCTGTTGTGTTCCAAAGTGTTTGAACACCGTGACCCTCGAGGCGAATGCTTGCCCCCTGAAGATTTCCTTCAACAAGCAGCTCAAGCGTATCAACACCAAGGTACGCCCACCAATGTGGCGGGTCTACGCGCTGGATTGTGGGCGGTTGATTGTCCGCCAGGAACAGTGCAAGAAGTAGTGCGAGCATAGTCATGGACCAAAAATTCGGCAATTTCACGGTATGGCAAGAGTTGAAGCCGAAGTATACCACATACCCGTCATGCTGCAGGAATGTCTTGACGGACTTAATCTTACATCCGACGAGATCTATGTTGATGGTACGCTTGGAGGGGGCGGGCATACCGCAGCTATGCTCGAGAGAGCGCCAGAGGGTGCCGTGATCGTGAGCTTTGATGCAGACGAGCAGGCCATCAATCATTGCTCGTCGCGATTTGCAGAGGAACTCAGCAAGGGAGAGTCCTCGCGTCTGCGACTAATGCACGCCAACTTTGCAACCATGGCCGAGGTGTTGAAAGGCGAGCACGTGCAGGGCGTCATTCTCGACCTTGGCGTCTCTTCGTATCAGTTTGATCACCATCATCGCGGGTTCAGTTTCCGCATGGCCGCCCCGCTCGATATGCGGTTTACGCCCGATGGGCTCACGGCAGCGGACATCGTGAACACATTTACGGAAGAGCAGCTTGTAAACATCTTCCGCGACTATGGCGACGAACCACAGTCGCGGCGTATTGCCAAAGCAATCGTGCAGCGCAGATCCATAGCCCCTTTTACGACAACTGTAGACCTGCGCGATGTTGTTGTGCAGCACATACCGCCGCAACATCAGCCCAAGACCATGGCGCGGTTGTTTCAGGCATTACGCATCGCCGTCAACGACGAGCTCGGCAGACTCCAGCATACGCTTGAGTCCATCATCCCACTCCTTGCGCAAGGGGCTCGCATTGTGGTGATGAGTTACCACAGCGGCGAAGACCGCATCGTGAAGAATGTCTTTCGTGATCATCCAGAGCAACTTCGGATACTAACAAAGAAGGCTGTTGAAGCAGCACCCGAGGAGCTGGCGCGCAACCCACGTTCTCGCAGTGCACGTTTACGCATTGCTGAACGACGTTGAAGTCTGTTCGGTAGATTTGCACATCGCAATAATGAGAACCTCATGACGAACGTTGCTACGTTCACACACCAAGACCTGCTTGCCATCTTTGGCAACGCTGCAAGCCACCTTCCATCAACGCTAAAGGTAACCAGCATTAGCACGGACACCCGCACGCTCGTGCCTGGAAATGCCTTTGTTGCGCTGCGCGGAGAACGCTTCGACGGACACAACAACGTGCAAGAAGCACTTCAGAAAGGGGCCTCCCTTATCGTCGTAGAGGAGTCTTCGGGGCTTGCGTCGAATGATGTAACACTCGTTGTTGCATCAACACTCAATGCTCTCGGGTCATTCGGCTGGTACCACAGACGTCGGTTTACCATTCCTGTCATCGCTATTGCTGGTGCAGCAGGAAAGACATCAACCAAAGATCTCACGGCACACGTCCTTTCGCAGGACATGCGCGTACTCAAGACACAGGCTAACTACAACAATCAGGTGGGAACGCCGCTTACGCTGCTGCAGCTCACGGATGATGTTGATGCTGCTGTGATTGAGATCGGCACCAACGAGCCAGGAGAGATCGAGATACTCAGTGCAATGGTGCAGCCTACGCACGGACTCATCACAAACATCGGCAAGGAACATCTCGAAAAACTCATCGATCTAGATGGGGTTGAGCGCGAAGAAACAGCACTTTTCGATTATCTGCGTGATCATGGCGGGCTTGCCTTCGTGAACAACGACGACCCTCGCTTATCGAAGTATGCCACCAGCTTTACGCGTGCCATCACGTTCGGTGTTGAAAACACGGCAGATATACATCTCACTGTTGGGTTTGATATAGATGTGCGGCCTTCTGTTCATATCGTACACGGAACATTTGCGTTTCGCGCACAACTACAGACGCACGGCCTTGCCTCGGCATACAACGCGGCATGTGCGGTAGCCATTGGGTGGTCTATGCAAATGCACCCCGAGTTTGTTCAACGCGGTCTGAATACATACGTAAACCCTAGTTCTGCCGGTTATGGCCGAATGCGAGTTGAGCGCATCAATAATCTGACAGTACTCAACGACACCTACAATGCGAATCCTGAATCGGTTCTCATGGCACTGCGAACACTGCAGCGCTATCCGGCAAGCAAGCGCATCGCCATCTTGGGAGATATGCGCGAGCTTGGGGTTTCGGCAGAAGAAGAACATATGCATATCATCTCGGCATCACAGGAATATGCCGACGTTGTAATCGTTATAGGCGACGAGTTTCGTCGGGCGGCCGAGAGACTCGATGCGCCGCACCTTATCGTTACACCTACCCATCGAGGTTGTGTTGAACACCTCCTGGAGGTAGCTCGAGACAACTCTGTAGTACTTGTGAAAGGTTCTCGCGGTATGGCCATGGAGAGAGTCTTAGATTTGTTGCAGGGCGCTTAAGCGAAGAATTCTTGGGGAAAGGGGCTGCATGTTTTATCAATTAGCACTTTGGATAAGGTCCATCACCGATGTTCCGGGGATCAACCTGTTTTCCTACATCACGTTTCGCGCAGCTGCTGCTGCCATCTTTGCGCTACTGATTACATTTCTCATCGGACCTCGAATTATCGCCATGCTAAAGCGTATGCAGGTGGGTGAACAGGCCAAGGTTGAGTTGCAGAGTGTTGGACTGCATTTGAACAAAGCGGGCACGCCAACAATGGGTGGACTTATTGTCTTGGGTGCTGTGCTCATACCAACACTGTTATGGGCCAATGTGTTGAATATGTACGTTGTAATGGCAGTATTTGCTACAGCCGCTCTTGGTGCTGTTGGGTTTTTAGATGACTATCTGAAGGTTGTGAAGAAGTATCCTAAGGGTCTTATTGGTATTTACAAGATCACAGGACAGGTAAGCGTTGGATTGGTTGTAGGGGGCTCGTTGTACTTCATGCCAGAGGCATTTGGATTGCAGCCATGGGAGCGCGCAATTACAACGATTCCATTTGAAAAGATGGCGCACTTTGATTTTGGTTGGTTATACATTCCCCTTGTTGTGTTCATCATCACGGCAACGTCAAATGCAGTGAACCTAACGGACGGGCTTGACGGATTGTGCATTGGCACCGTAGGCATTAGCGCGCTAACGCTTGCTGTTATTGCCTATGTCTCGGGCAGCGCCGTGTTTGCAGACTACCTAAACATCATCCACCTGCGCGGCACAGAAGAGCTTACGATCTTTTGCGCTGCTATGGTTGGCGCTGCACTTGGCTTTCTTTGGTACAACTCATATCCGGCGCAGGTCTTCATGGGTGATACCGGATCGCTCGCACTCGGCGGTGCAATTGGTGTTCTCTGCGTTTTGATCAAGAAAGAGTTCCTCCTGCCCATCGTTGGTGGGGTGTTCTTTGCTGAAACGCTCTCGGTGATCATTCAGGTATCGTACTTCAAGTACACCAAGAAGAGGTTCGGAGAAGGACGCCGCATCTTCAAGATTGCACCACTGCACCACCATTTTGAGAAGAGTGGGTGGCACGAGGCCAAGATTGTTACTCGATTCTATATCGTTGCAGTAATGCTTGCCATCATCACGATGGCGACCTTCAAGGTGCGATAAGCCCCTTAGCGGAAGATAACAGTCTGTGTGTAAGAGCCGCCGAGTCCGTATTCAGGAGTAACGACTACAAACACCACGCCGGGGTCTATCTGCGAGATATCTACTGTACGACGCTCTGTTTCAAGGATGATACAGGAGGTGTCGGACCAGACCTTACCCTCGTGAAAGTCTACAACATATCCACCCTTCATAAACAGCGAATCGACGATGTTTAGGTTGTTGTCTCTTCGTACAAAGCAACCACTATTCGCCTGCCATATCGAGCTGTAATGCGTGAGATACGTGTTGTTGTATGGTTGAAGATTGGTGACTGTACCGGTATTTACTGCAAAGACGGATGTGCCCGTATGATCCATGAGCGCAATTGAATCCCGCGCATTAGGGGCAATCAAGTAGTACCCGGGCGCAGCCGAGCTCGTGCTCGCTACGGTTAGTTGCTGAAAACCAGATTGTGCATACAGCGAATACGCTGTGGCAAAGAGAAATGCCAAGAGGATGTTCTTCATTCTTGGGGATAAGAACGAAAAACCGGTGATTATGTTACAGAGGAGCGTTTGTTACAAAAGATCTGAAACATCTACATAAAAGATCTGACCTCGCACACCTGTAAAGAACACACGAGAATCGAAAACCCGTATGAATCGCAATGTTTGATCGTCAGGCATAGTAAACACGCGCCAGGTTACTCCTGAGTCTTTACTGACAAAAATACCTGGATAGCCGGCTGCGAATATGATTCCACGACTAACACCTACATCAAGGATATTAGGACGATGGACATAGGTGCCCTCTGGGCGAAACACCGAGTATGATCCACTATCCGGACAGATATAGGACTCATCTTGAGCGCGGACAAGCCAGCCCCCTCCCAGTCGATAAACGTCTTGAATAGACCGAGATGGTAACTCCATAAATGTGCGTTGCCACGTTATGCCACGATCCTTCGAGTTCCATGCCCCTTCCGAAGTACAGGCCCAAATGACACCCTCACTGCTGCGCAACCGGTTGATAGACGCATAGGGTAGTTTAAGCGAAAGTGTATCCCATGTACGTCCGGCATTACTACTACGCAGCAGCACGCCTTCCTGCAGACCAACAACAACAGTTGTGTCGACAACAGCCAAGGCATATTCACCACTATATGGTAGGGTTGATGTAAAGAGATCAACCTCTGAACCGCAGCGCTTAACATGAACCAACCCTCGCGTAAGCGTTGATAGAATAACGCCGTCCTGAAAAGCATCTGCTGATTGTGGAATTACACCACCTAGTCCATCATGCAGTGGATACGCTACCTGCTGACCCGACGGAAGAAATGCCACACCATGCTCGCGAAGCCCGATATAAAGACCGTGATCTGAGGAGACGATACGTCGCACATCGATGGACTCAAGATTCCGATTGATACTTACTGGCTCCCATACACCACCAGACATGTTGTGCCGGTAGAGCGCACCCTCTTGAGACACAGTTCCTGCATACAGCGATCCTTTATGGAGTTGAACAGCACTCACATATTCAGGGGACATCTGCTGCATGCTCAACTCTTCCAGAGCATCGGTGTTCAACTTGAGCTGGATGATTGGCAGACGCTTTCGTCCGATCACAACAAGTGAATCATTTACTGTGATACAGGATGACTGCATCAGTGATGATGAAGTAAGCGAGTAGGTGACACCGTATGGTGTTGATACGAACAGCGTAGAATCGCGAACCGAATACACATTATTATCGTGGGTGGTCGACAACGCAGCGTTGTTGTGGTCCCAAGCCTCAATTAAGCCATTGATGTTGCGGATACGGTTAACACTTCCCGAGCCATATCGTTTGATCTGATTCCACGACAACCCATGATTCGTTGACTGGCTTAGTGTGCCATTGGCGGTGAGCACATAGACGGCATCACCATGAGGAAGAATGTCGACAACCGATTTGTTTGTGAGCGGTACCGATGGTTCAGACCAGGTAACACCTTCATCCGATGTAGCGTACACACGTTCAGATGTAAGAGCCAAGAAGGAGCTATCACAACGCAGCAATGACTGCAACCCGAAGAATGATCGGTCGCCCAATCTCTGAACGTTGAGCTTGGGCGTCGTATCTTGTGCACGTACAGAAGTGCAGAAACAGATTAACACCAACGAACCTGCAGTGAACAATACCGAGGCTTTGTGGATTCCCGTGCGAGTAAGCATCAAACAAATATCGGTAATGACTGCTCTTGTGACCTTGCTCATCTTCTTCGCGATGGTTGGCACTGGGCGAGCGCAGGTTGGTTCAGCCTCGTACAGAGTGGTTCAGCATGGAAATGCCTATCCAGGATACATTCTAATCGCTCCAACGGGAAGTGACACGCTCGGCATTATCGACAACAGTGGCCTGTTTGTGTTTCCCGTTAACGTAGGGTTGCACACAAATCTGAACTCACACAACAACAAAGACCTTACCTTTTTTAGTGTCTCATTGAGCACAGGTACCTTTGATCAACGTGGGATGGTCCTCATGAATGCGGGCCTGGAGATAGCCGATAGCATTCGCCCGATAGGGCCATACATTCCTGATTTTCATGAAGGATATGCTACCACAGACACCACATTTATGGTTCTTGGAACATACCTCATGCCGGTAGATCTTTCCTCCGTTGTTCAAGGCGGAAAGGCCGATGCCAATGTTGTAGGAACACTTATTCAAGAAGTTTCTGCCACGGGGCGAGTGTTGTTTGAGTGGAAGTCGTTCGATCACATCTCCTATCTCGACGCCACAGAAGACATCGACTATTCACAGTCGGTCGTTGACGTACTCCATGCTAACTCTGTGATACGCGATACCGATGGTAACCTCATCGTTTCGTTTCGTCATACGGATGAAGTAATCAAGATCAGTTACGCAACTGGAAAGGTTCTCTGGCGTCTTGGGGGGTCAAAGTCGAAGAACAACGAGTTTCGCTTCCTGAATGACTCAACCAATGGCTTTGTTGGATTTTCCCACCAGCATTACGCCACGAGAACGTCACGTGGAACATTGTTGATGTTTGACAACGGCAATCTAAAACCAGCACCACGAGCCTCGCGAGTTGTCGAATATGAGATCAATGAGCCAGCAAAGACCATTCGCAAGATCTTTGAGTACGTCCCAAACAAGCCTGTGTATGCTGTGTCAATGGGAAGTGCCAGAGAGTTGCCAAATCAGAACATCATGATCGGGTACGGCTCGGCCGCAACGATTACCGGGACAACGAATGACATCGCTGCTGAGGAGATTGATCGTAGTGGCAATGTCGTAGCAACGGTCTACAACATCCCAAGTCCGAAATTCCGTCCGTACCGCATTGTGAAGTCAACGTTCGGTATGACCGGCCTACAGCGCACGATCTCTGCTACAGGAAAGACGTCCTTTGCAACATCTGACAGTACAACGGGCATCGCTCTGTCGGCGACGCGCGTAAACAAGCCAACAATTGTTACCGTAGAGCGACATCACTATGCGCCTCGAAATATCAGTGATACCATTAAGGGGCGTCCGTTCTATGCTCCAGCACGATGGACTTTGCGTACCAGTGACTCAACAGCATTAGCTGGTGCAACAATTCTGACATTAGATCGCAGATCGCGAGTAGATGATCCAGCATCTGTGACGGTGATGTATCGACCAGCGGAAGGTGTTGGTAAATTCGAGCCTGTTGCTGCGTCGTTCTCTGCCGCAGACTCTTCGTGGACAATGCCATTTATCAAACAGGGCGAATTCGCTGTTACCTATGCAACGCGTGTATCTCCAGAGAAGATCTTCCCACGCAATCGAACCACAGCCATAGCCCGCAATGTCCAGCTACGATGGTATCGAACATTGTATGTTGATTCATACGACGTGCAAATGTCACCTGATAGCACGTTTGCGACCGGCGTGATTTCAGGCACAACAAAGGACACATCATTTGTGCTTCCCATCTTGTCTCAGAATACAACATACTGGTGGCGTTTGCGGACATTTTCCATACGCGGAAAACGCAGTTTGTGGACAGACTCTTGGAGATTTACAACTCAAATCGACGTCCCCATCGTGTTGGCACCAGACACCACGAAGAGCCTGAATGTCGTAACTACGCAATCAGCGTTCCGCTGGTCACGTGTGAATGGGGCTTCTCACTACCGACTCGTTGTTACCGATACAACAGACAAACCCCTTCTTGATACACTTACCACGGATACACTCATGTATCCCGTGTCCTCCCTGCCTAGCAATACCCTGTGCAGATGGAGCGTGCGGGCGTTGATCGACACTGTGTTTAGTCCGCCTTCTACAACACGCACAATCGCCACGACACCCAGCAAGCCCCTTCAAAGCTTTCCCGAACCAAACATCTACCTTGCTAGCACACCAACACCTGTGTTACGTTGGTTGCCGAGCGATGCTCAGGAATACCGAGTACAACTCATGCGATCATCTGATAACGTGGTTGTTCTTGATTCCATCCATGTAGGGACGTCCCTGCCAACACCCTCTCTCGAACCCGGAACATCTTATCGGTGGTTGGTATCCGCCATTGGTACCTTCGGTGCGTCTGATCCCGCCGAGCGCATATTCTCGGTTGCAACTGGTGTAAGCCTTAGCAGGCCCGCTATCAGCGGCGGTCTCTCGAGGAATGGTGTAGAGTTCACCCAACCATCAGCTTGCTCATGGGAGATCGTTCCAGACGCACTTGAGTACCAGGTACAAGTAGCAGCCGACGTTGTGTTTGATAATCCATACATCGACACCGTTATTGCAAAGCCCGAGCTTGCTGTGGTGTTTCCGCGCGCGTCATCGCTCTATGCCTGGCGCGTTCAGGCCCGCCGGGGGTATGAGATTGGTCCATGGTCAGATACTGCATATGTATCAACCAAACTTGACGGATCCACAATCATCACGCCGACGTATCCAGTGCATGGGGCGAGGGGAATAGCAGAATCGGACATGTTTCGGTTCGCTACAAACGGAGAGTTTGAGAGTTATGAGGTCCAAGTATCTCGGGACCCCCGACTCGGCGAGATCGATTTTAAGTTTTACTGTTTTACCGATAGCACTGGGTTCTCATTCCTGAGTTCGGGCACTCGATACTACTGGAGAGTGATCGGCACTTCGTCGAAACGACCACGGTTTATTAGCGACGTGGCAACGATGGTGGTGGGCGATGAGGTTTCTGTGCCAGCCCCCTCTCGTGAAGAGGATCTTGTTGACGTTGTCCGGTATGAATCCAGTATCCTTATGATAAATAAGACAGATACGCCGATTGTTGACGTGAAGGTCTACGACATTCTCGGCGAGTGTTTGTCCACTCACCACCCTGCGGCAGATTCCAACCTTCTGATCGTACCAACAGATAATACAAGACCCCGGTTTTTTGTCGTAACTTTTTTGTCTGGAAGAACTTATCTTACACGTGTGTGATCAGAGTACGCGCCTTTTAGAACGTTAAAAACGAACTGCTTTTTTTACAATTACTTGCAAAGGAGCTAATCGCATGACATCATTACTGCGACGCTTTTCCGACCAGACACGTCTTGCCTGGGTGCTTGCATTGACGGCCATCATCATGATGACCGCTGTTACTCAAACATTCGCACAACCATGTTCATATGGTTATGGGAATATCATTGTTACAAGCCCAGCTACTGGTAGCACTTGGGTACGTAACACAACGTTGACGATTCGATGGTATGGCTCTCCATACACCGCGGGCAACTACGGCGGCAAGTATGACATCTACTATTCGAGCAACAGCGGAACAACGTGGAATTCTGTTGCATCTCGTGTTGACGGATATGCAACATCGTTTAACTGGACGATTCCAGCTTCTGTAACACCCGGATCAGCGTTCCGAATTCGCGTTGATGAGTATTTCGATCCATCAAGCTGGTACTGCACACTCTCCAATCCAGGGTATACCGGCAACTTTACGGTCACAAAGGGCTGCTTCCCTCCGACGATGACGCAGCAACCTGTTAGCCAGACAGTGTGTACTGGTACCAGTGCAAGTATGAGTGTTGCTTCCGACATGATGACCGGTACCTACGAGTGGTACAAGGACGGAGCTCTCATCGCAACAACACGTTCGAATGTCTACACTATCAGCCCCGTTACACTTTCAGCGGCCGGTGTCTACAATGTTGTTCTCAGGGATGATTGCAATCCTTCAACTGCAACGATTACTTCTGCTTCAGGTCGTCTAACGGTTATTGAGTCGCCATCTATCAGAACCGATCTGCCAACATCGCGTACGGTGTGTGAAAGTGCAAATGATACGCTTCGTATTCGCTCTGTTGGTGCTGGACGTCGCTTCCAGTGGTTCAAGAATGGCGCTGCCATTACTGGTGCAACAGATTCTAACTATGTCGTCAACAACGCTGGTACGACATCAACTGGCTCATACTATTGCGTCGTTTCTGGTACATGTACACCACCAGCACAAAGCGTAACATGTTCATTGGTTGTTGCCACGAAGCCACGTGTCACTGTTGAACCGAACAATCTTGACATCTGCCCTGGCACTAACGGAACAATCGGTGTTACGGCAACAGGCCTTAACCTTGTGTATCAGTGGTTCAAGGATGGCAAGGCTGTTCCTGGTGGATTTAACTCGACGCTTACGTTCAACAACTACGATTATTCGATGAATGGCCAGTACTACTGCCAGATTGCTTCGAATATTCCAAACCCTAACAACTGCGTTATCACGGCACAAACGCGCACAATTCGTGTCAGTGGCTTCCGTCCACCAAAAGTGAAGACGCAGCCGCGCAAGACGATCGATGCATGTTTAGGAGCACCCCTCAGCGTACTTGCTGAATATACTGGTACTGGTCTGAGCTATGAGTGGTACAAGGATGGAAAGCTCGTAGCTAACTCGAATTCAAACGAACTTGTCGTTGCCAAGATCTCTCCAACTTCTGCTGGTAAGTATGTTGTTGTTGCCACGGGTACGTGCGGACTCAAGACTACCTCCGACACCATCAATGTTACTGTTCTTGACAAGCCATCTATCTCCAAGCAGCCTGAAGGTGCTAAGCTCACTGTTGGCGATCGACTCGACCTCACACTTGAAGCTACTGACATCCGCGCTGTGCAGTGGCACAAGAACGATGTTGCCATCCCTGGTGCTACTACAACTACCTACACCAAGAATTCTGTGGTTAAGTCTGATGCTGGTTTCTACACAGCACGCATTACGAACAGCTGCGGTGGTGTGGTTACGAACTATGCCAAGGTTGAAGTCAACGATCCTGTTGTTCCACGTCCTGCTATCGAGCTCGGACAGGTAAGTGCTGAGTTTGGCGAAATCCCTGTTGGATACGACAAGACGATCACACTCAACGGTCTGATCAAGAACGTGGGCAACGCTCCTTTGAGCATCACAGCTCTGAACATTGCTCCAAGCGACTTCTCTGTCAGCAACGCCCCTGCTACACCTTTCGAGGTAGCACCTGGTGCTGCGCAGACGATCACCATCAAGGCTGCTCCTACAGCTAAGGGGCCATTGTTCGGATCGCTCACGATCTTGTCCAACGCTCCTCTGACGCCACAGGCATCGGTTGCACTCTCTGCTACATACGTGCTGCGTTACAACCACCCTGCTTCGCAGGATTTTGGTCTGCTCGAGACTGGTAAGTCTACAGACAAGTGTGTAACGGTAACAAACACATCAGCTCAAGAGGTAACAATCGATCAGGCAACGGTTATCGGTCTCAACGCATCTGAGTTTACGGTCACAACAGCTATGCCTGTTACGATCGCTGCTGGTGCATCGGCTGAGATCTGCGTCAAGTTTGCTCCTGGTACTGCCGGTAAGAAGTCGGCTCAGCTTAGCCTACGCTCTTCCAGCGGTGGTAACGCTACGATCGACCTAACAGGTTCTGGAGAAGTTCCGGGTGATGTTGTTGATGCAACAGAAGCTGGAATCAGCGTTTCTCCAAACCCTGTGCGTAATGTTGTCTCGTTGAACTTCGGTAAGGCACTTCCGGAGATGAACATCTCGATTGTATCAACGAGTGGTCAGGTAGTTACCAACGTTAAGCACGACGCCGTCGAGGCCGGTTCTACATTCATGTTGAACATTGGCGAAACTGTGGCCAGTGGTTCGTACTCCTTTATCATTCGCATTGGCAATGATGTAATGTCTCTGCCATTTACGGTGATCAAGTAAGCCCCGTACATGATCTTTATCAAGGGTGTTGTGCCTCGGGCGCAGCACCCTTTTTCTTTGCTGACTATCTTTGAACATGTTGTCGCACAGCCACATCGGAATCATTATTCCATCCGGCGGATCGGGTACGCGATTCGGATCGACCATGCTGAAGCAATATCTCGAGGTCGGGGGCTTGCCTGTAATTCTGCATAGCGTGCGCACTGCTCTTTCGCTACAAGGGGTAGAAACAATCGTGATTGCGGCCCAGCAGTCGCAACACGACGTACTATCTGCTATGATCCATGATGGTGGTCTGGCAGACCCACGTATACACTTCGTGCAGGGTGGTGCAGAGCGCCAGGAGTCGGTGTACAACGCCCTGCAGCATGCATCTATACATGCCACACGTATTGTTGCAATTCACGACGCCGTACGCCCGTTTGCATCTGCTGCTCTTTGGGGCTCTGTGCTTGAGTCAGCAGAACGTTATGGTGCGGCCATACCCGTCTTGCCCGTATCTGATACAATCAAAGATGTTCTCGACGACGTGGTCGTGAACACCGTAGACAGAACCTCCCTGCGGCGGGCCCAAACACCACAGGCATTCACCACAGACATAGTACGGCATGCATACAGCACAGCCAGGGCCAATGGGGTTGTTGCTACAGACTGCGCAAGCCTATGCGAGCAGATGGGCGTTCGGGTGCATTGTGTGCCAGGCGAAGACCACAATATCAAGTTTACTACCACGTTCGACGCAACGTTGGCAGAAGCGATATTGATGCGTAACCAATAATGGTTTTCGTGGTTGTTTTGCGTCAATATCATTCGACGTGTATATTCGCGCCGCACGACACTTCAGTACTTTTTTTGTAAGGATTCTTTCATGTTTTGGACACCCGAACTAGCTTCATATCTCGAAGATGCGCCGTGGCCAGCAACAAAAGAGGAGCTGATCGATTATTGCAATCGTACGGGCGCACCATTACAGGTGATAGACAACCTTACCGAGCTCGATGATTCGGAAGACATTACCTTTGAGGGTATTGAAGATCTTTGGCCCGAATATGAAGAAGGTTCTGATGATCTCTTCTTCAGTGAAGACGACGACATGTACGATAACTAGACATCTGTAAACTCGCAACCAAAGCGCCCAGTTGGATATTCCTTCTGGGCGCTTTTCGTTCTATACACTCGAAGTACGGTATTTTGCACGTCGTGAAGATCCTGCACCCTTTGTTTGTCTGTATCTTATCTCTTGGATGTTTCGTTTCAGGAGGTGTCGCTGTATTGGCTCAGCAGACTGCTGATGAATATCGCGACAGCGTAACGCTAGCAGGTGAACGCTCGCGCGCGCTCCAGTTAGAGGAGCTGCAGGAAGTTGATATCACGGGTTGTAGCGAGATACCCGAGGTTGAACTACTTGGTGTTATTTCGTCACGTGCTAGCGATAATACGCTCGGACGAAAGCTTGTTGAGTTCTATGAATCAACAATGAGACGTAACAACAAAAAGCCAGCCATCATTTATCGGCGATTTGCCGATCTGCGCAGATCATATGAAAACGACCGACGATTCTATGAATCAAGTCTTGCCAAGGAAGATAGCGCTGCAATCTTGCTGTATCTGAACCAACAGGGATATCACAACGCAGAGGTTCTCTATGGGTTTGGGTATGATGGAGTTGCAAAGAAGAAAACCCTACGTTTTGTTGTGAATGAGGGTAAACGTGCCGCCATAGACACGTTTGTGATTCGAGGTTTGGTGGTTGGTGATGAGGAGTTTCAACAATCTATTATGTCGCAGATTCAAACACGCAGTGGAAGCCCCTTTACTGAGGCCACCTTGGAGCGAGACCTTTCGATGGTTCTTCGGGAGCTGCGCAACAACGGTTATTATCAGGCATCCTATACTTCTCCTACTGTGCAGCTAAGCAAGGATGGTCTTCATGATACTGTGCTTGCACGTATTTACGTGGGCAAGAGAAAGCGTATAGGGTCTGTTTCATTCGAAGAGAATGTTAACACGTACCGTTCTGTGTCGGAGGCTACCCGCTCACGTCAGCTTGAAATATCAGCGGGAGATTGGTATAGCGAGGAGAAGATCGAAGAATCTCGCTCCAACCTTATGGGGCTTGGCACATTCGAGGTTGTACTTATCGATACGCTTGTTCAAAAGAACAGGGAACAGGATTCGGTGTTGCACCTTCGTGTGTATACAAGAAACGCAAAGCCTCATGATGTAGGAATGAACCTGTTGTTCTACCAGACTGCCGTGGACAACTTCTTGAACCTTGGTCTTGGTGCAACACTTCAACATCGCAATGCTTTTGGTGGTGCTCAGGTTGCCTCGATTACTACACAGTATGTATTACAAGACGTAGCCAGACTTACACAAGGTCAGCAACTCGAGAGCGAGGCTCTTGCATCATTGGTGCTTGTGTGGCCAAACATTGGACGTCTGTTCGATCAACGTATAGCCCTTCAGACATCCACGTTTTACTCTGCACGACAACTGATTACGCCGTTTCGTCTGGAGTCTTTTGGTTTAACTGCCAGAGCACCAATCTCTCTGTATACACATACGTTTTTCAACGGTATAGATCTAAGTGTTGGACTTGAGCGTCAAATTCCTTTGAACTTTGACTTTGCTATCAACCGCGCACTTGCCGAAGCGAATACGGCAGAGGATACGGTATACGTACGCTCCACGTTTAATCAGTTTTTGGTCCTGAGTGACTATCTCAAAAAGTCGAGTGATTTCTTTACAGGTATCAACGCGGGTTTTACTCTTCGTGGTGATCATCGCAACAGCCCAGTTAACCCCACACGTGGAACCCTCTCGTCCATTTCTATTGAATGGGGCTGGGGGGCCGGTAAATACATCCGCGGACAAGGGTTTGTGTCCAGTGCGTTTGGTGTAGGAAATAGGCTTGTTGGGGCTACAAAGGTTAAGGTAGGGCATATCGCGCTGCTAGACTTCGTGCGTGGCGACTCGACAAAGAACAATACGTATGTTCCTCTAGAGCGGCAGTTTTTTGCTGGCGGTCCTGCCAGCATTCGGTCTTTTGCCTCGCGCAGACTGCACGATCCTGCATCTGGTAGGATCGACAATGTTTCGGCAAACGATGATTACGTCCTGGCTAATGTTGTCGGTAGCGCCTCTCTTATCGAGTTGGGATTTGAATTGCGCTATACCTTCAAACGTCCAGATGGACTCGACGATCTATGGGCTTCTCTGATTGAACGAAGTGGCGTTACGTTTTTTACAGACATCGGGAATTCTTTCAACCGATTCACATCTGAGTTGTACGGAACTGCCAAACTTGAAGATTTTGTCTACAACAGCGTTGTTGCTGTAGGCGCTGGGTATCGTTTTGAGACACCCGTAGGACCGTTTCGTGTGGATATGGCTACTAGTGTCTACGATCCAACACGGGTAGATGGTCGATGGATCACAGATCGCAAAGGCGTGTTCAACAGCGGTAACTGGCAGCTAAGTATCGGACTCGGTCACGCATTCTAGATTTCGAATGCGTTTTACGTGATTTTCTTGATCACACTGTCGTGTATATCTACGTGCGTTGCGTTTGCTACAAGTGACAAGATGCCGTCTGTTACAAGATGGGGCTCGTGGTGTATGTTAAGATCGGCTGTTGTAAGACGATCAATGAGCATGGGTGCTTCGCCCCCTGTCAGCACAACCGTTGGTTTAGCTTTTCCAAACACCTGGGTGTATGAGTTAATGGTTTGGCATATACCACCTACTACCGAGTTGGTAACGCCGGACATTAAACACTGTGTGGTGTTAACTCCAACTACCTCTGTGGCGGGCGTATAACGCATTTCTTGAATCGCTACTGTTTGCTTACTAAGACCAAACAGTTGTGTGTTGAGTCCAGCGAAAATTACACCACCTAAAAACTGGCGATCCGTAGACACCGCATTCACCGTAACTGCTGTACCGCAGTCTATTGTCACAACTGGCGGAGTGAATTTTGCTATCGCCCCGATGGCTCCAAGCATTCTATCTATGCCAGCGTTCTCGATTTTACTGAGGGATAACAGAGACTCATTGCGCATGAGCAACGTGTGAGCATTAACAACCTGATGCCCGGTGATACGCTGAAGCACCTTTACGATTGCGGTGGTTTGTTTATGGTTTACACTGGATAGGCCAATGATATACCGCTTTTGAACGTGATCACGAAAGTGATGCTGTACGTTCTTTTTCCACTCTTTGTCGTAGGGAAAAGACAGAAAGACATCGTCGTGGTGAATCTTTACCCTGCTGTTTCCTACATCAATGGCTGCTATGCCATAGCTGACACTGTTGATTTCAATCATTGTATCGTATAGTGTCGCCATTGTCGATGATCCGTTCTTCAAGTGTAGTAATACTTCTAACCAGCAAACGTCCGTCGTCCATTAGTCGTTCAAGTTTCCAGGTATCTGAGGAGCCCCGTACCTCTATCTCCTTGTCTTCGATATGTAACGCATTCCACCATTCCTGAAGCACATCAGAGGGGGGCTGCTGTGAGAAGTGGTTAACCCATGCTAAAAGACTATTGCGCACCTCTGCAACCGATACATCTATTCCCTGAGCCAATAAAGACGTACAGAGCTGTGTTATAGTGGCAGGAAATGCTAGCTGCTGAACATTTATACCCACACCAATGGTTGTAGCTGTGCAGCGAGAGCCGACGAATTCGTGCTCAATCAGCAGCCCGGCAATTTTTGCCCATCCATCCTGTGTATTGACTTGTATATCGTTGGGGTACTTCAGACGAATCTGTATTGAATCATCCAACGTCCGTAGCAGTGCATAAACCGCCAGCGAAGGATAGGCCATTGCTGCCACTAGGTAATCCTGACTGGGTTGTTGGGTGTGTCTGGTGCCGAACGATGCATAGACGTTTGCGTTCGCGTCCCCTACCCACTCTTTACCATTACGCCCCCTACCCGCCGTTTGTTCGTCTGCGGTAACTATCACACTCGAATAGTCGCGAAGCATTGCCTTGACAACATTATTCGTTGAGTCAACAGTTGATAGATGTATGTGCATAAACGTAAATATATTTACAAACAAACACACTGCGATGTTTTTCTTTACAACATTACCTGAATTTGTGGGATGGTTTTCTAATTTGTACGATTGATGAGTACGAGCGCCGATACCATATGTGCACTAGCTACACCGCCCGGTGTTGCTGGACTTGCTGTTATCCGCCTTAGCGGAGGGCGTGCTTTTGAGATTTGCGACCATGTCTTTGAAGGCTCACAAAAAGTGTGTGCTGCACACTCACACAAGATTTTGTATGGATGGTTTACGTGTCGCGGTGTGCGTATTGACTCTGTAACGGTCTCTGTGTATCGCGCGCCCAGCTCGTACACCGGAGAGGATGTAGCCGAAATCGGTTGTCATGGTGGGGTATTCGTCACAGAACAGATTATCGACGCACTTGTCGAACAAGGGGCTCGATATGCCACCCCAGGCGAATTCACGAAACGGGCCTTCTTGAACCACAAACTCGACCTAACTCAGGTAGAGGCCGTGGCCGACATCATCCATGCTGAAACAAGGGTTGGGGCGCAAACAGCTGCGCGACAACTCTCTGGTGGGTTCACAACGAAAATGTCCGCCGTACGGGAGCAACTACTCCAAATAATTGGATTGTTAGAGCTTGAGTTAGACTTCTCAGAAGAGGATGTGGAGTTTGTTGATAGAACAGGGCTGCGATCCCTAGTTCAATCCCTCTGTGATGATGTAGATAGGCTTGCAGCTCACGTAAAACAAGATCAGGTACTACGATCTGGGTACCACGTTGCCGTGGTGGGGTTTCCCAACGCTGGTAAGAGCTCGCTATTCAATGCCCTTCTCGACCGTTCAAGGGCAATTGTAAGCGCCGTAGCGGGCACCACTCGAGATTATCTTCACGAAACCATCATCATAGACGGGTACAGCATCCATCTTGTTGATACGGCCGGTCTGCGAGACTCTAATGATCTAATCGAACTAGAGGGGATATCCCTCACAGCCTCGGTAATGCAGGAAAGCAACCTTATTCTTGTTGTTAACGACGCAAGTCTTGGTCGAGATCACTCCAAGAGCTTATTCAACCAACTTCTTGCTGTATACCCAGAGTCAAAACACATCTACGTAGACAACAAAATCGACCTCGTGCATGACGTCGAGCCTGGTGATTCGCTAGAATGTTCTGCCAACACAGGGGCTGGTATAGATGATGTCAAAAGGGCTTTGGTTGATTTGGTTAGAGAGCACGGTGTTGCTCCTGGTGATGTATTGCTCAATGCCCGTCAAGCTATGTTGTTGCAAAACATAGCAAATAGCTTAAGATCGTGTCTTGCGGGAATGGATTCTCAGCTTTCTAGCGACCTTCTTGCTGTAGATCTACGAACATGTATACGCCTTCTTGGTGAGATTTCTGGGGAAACTTGGAATCCAGATGTATTGGAAACTGTCTTTTCGCGATTCTGCATAGGAAAATGACATGAGTTCAGACCTAATGATCCGTCCGTTGGAAATCGAGGACTTCACACAATTCCTTGACATACAGAGTGCGGCGCTGCTTCAAGCTCCAGAGGTGTTTGGATCTGATTATGACTGGTTTGCAGGGCTTTCAATCCTGTCTAAAGAGCAGCGGTATGAAAGATATATGAACTTCCCCTACCAATATCTGTTGGGTGCCATTGACCCCAATGGGAATATTGTAGGGATGATTGGGTACTCTAGCCAAGGATCCACCAAGACAAAGCACAAGGGTAGTTTGTGGGGTCTTTTTGTACGAGAAGAATACAGAGGACAGGGTATAGCCTCAATCTTAGTCGACTCGATTATGGAGATCGCCAAGGATGTCCTTGAAATTGAACAACTTCAGTTAAGTGTGAGCACCAAAAACCAAGCGTCCTATGGGCTTTATCTCCGACTTGGGTTTACTGTGTATGGAACAGAAATCCACGCTATGAAAATTGGCGACTCCTATGTTGACGAATACCTGATGGTCAAATTCCTCATGTAGTGTTTCACGTGAAACAATTTTCTCGGGTTTTTATGTTTCACGTGAAACATCCAAGTAAACGATATGTATGATGTGCTTGTAATAGGCGGCGGGCATGCGGGCATAGAGGCTTCTATGGCATCTGCTCGTATGGGTATGCGGGTTGGTCTGCTTACGATGGACCCGTCTACAATAGGGCGCCTTTCTTGTAATCCTTCGATTGGCGGTAGCGCAAAGGGGCATTTGGCTAAGGAGATAGACGCTCTCGGTGGTGTAATGGGGCGGATAGCTGATGCGTCCGGTATCCAATATAAAATGCTCAATACATCCAAGGGTCCGGCTGTTTGGTCGCCGCGGTCTCAGAATGACAAAGACCTATATCCCCTATTTGCACAACATTTCATTACTACGCAGCCAAACATCACGGTGATCCGTGAACAAGCCACCGGGGTGATTATATCGCACGACTGTGTGAAGGGTATACAGACTTCGTCTAACACAGAGATTCTTGCACGAGCCGTGGTGTTGTGCGGTGGAACGTTTCTGAACGGGGTTATGTGGACGGGTGAAACCGCAACCCGCGGTGGGCGTGTTGGGGAGGCGGCCGCGAACGGGATATCGGACGTCCTGCGCAGTTACGGGCTAGAGACTGGTCGCCTAAAGACTGGTACACCCCCTCGCATACATCGGGCATCTGTTGATTACACAAAGACACAACCGCACAACGGTGACGAACGTCCTGTGCCATTTTCCATCACCACACCATACGTACGTAATCAGTTGGCGTGCTTTGCCACAAGCACAAGCGCTGAAACGCACGACATTCTCAGGGATGGGTTTTCTCGGTCGCCAATGTTCACAGGGCGCATTCAAGGGGCGGGTCCCAGGTATTGTCCTTCTATTGAAGACAAAATAGATCGCTTTGCAGAGCGCGATTCACATGTGGTTGTGTTGGAGCCCGAGGGGCTTTCTACGGACACCGTTTATGTCAACGGATTCTCAACTAGTTTACCTTTTGATATCCAGGACGCCGGACTGCGCAGTATTCCCGGTTTATCCAAAGCAGAGGTGTTGCGTTACGGATATGCGGTTGAATACGACTTTTTCTACCCCTACCAATTGAAGCACACCTTAGAGACAAAGGCTGTTAAAAACCTCTTTTTTGCTGGTCAGATAAACGGTACATCAGGATATGAAGAAGCTGCATCTCAAGGTTTGGTTGCAGGAATCAACGCCTCTCTTGCTGTTCGTGAAGAAGGGACTTTTACACTCCAGCGAAGTGAATCATACATCGGGGTAATGATAGACGACTTGGTAAACAAAAACACAGATGAGCCATATCGCATCTTTACCTCTTTAGCAGAGTACCGTTTGTTATTGCGGATAGACACTGTCTATACAAGGCTGTCTGGCTATGGGCGCGCTTTCGGGTTAATCGACAACGAAACCTGGAGGGTTATCGAGCGCAAAGAGAATGTAAAGCGGACTTTGTCTAGCGATATAACCTCACTAAAAATCACTCCGCAGGCGATCAACGAATACCTTGTCTCATTAGGTGAGGAGCCCCTTACAGAAAGCACAACGGTGACAAATCTAACGCGCAGACCAAAGGTTAAACTTGAAGGTGTTCTGCGGTATGCTACCGAGATTTTTACTACCGTTTGTGAAGAACACGAAGACGTTGTTCATGCGATCGAGACAGAGTTAAAGTACGAAGGGTATATAACCAAACTCCACCGCGACATAGAGCGGTTTAAAGATCAAGAGCAAATGTCTATACCTGTGGGTTTTGAATACAATCGTGTGAAAAGTCTGTCCACAGAAGGTCGACAAAAACTTCAGAAAATTCAACCTGCATCGCTAGGCCAAGCCTCGAGAATACCGGGTGTCTCGGCTTCTGATGTTTCTATTTTGGCTCTCTACATGCGCTGAGTACAGTACGTTTTCTTCTACCGTACAACGCGTATTGATGTTGATTGCGAGCCTGTAGGGGTGTCGCACATAAGTATGTATGCTCCCGGTTGTAGTTGTGAGACATCTACTACATCACCTGTACCTACGACCGACTTGTTGAAATAGAGAAGCCCATCAAGGCCAAATATCTGTATTCGAGTGATAGGTGTGTGGCCGCCTATATAAAGCGCGCTTGATGCTGGGTTTGGCCCAAGTGTAATCGTGGTTTGGTGTGTTTGTTCATCAACAGAAGAAGGGACGCCCCTTACCTCTATGGTGAATGGTGTTTCTTGAACGGCGTTTTCTAGTGTGGCATCCATGGGTGTAATTCGAATCGAATACCCTGTATCAACCGGTACATTTACAGGAACCTTCCACAAGAATCCGGATTGCTGCGCAGGAATGTTATCCTTGATGAGAGCGGCAACGAGATTGTTCTTTATGAGCTCTAGTTTGAACGGGGCTTCTATGTTGGTGTTCCACGTTACAGCATACGACGAGTCGTGATACCAAACAGCCTTCGATGCAGGCTTCTGAATTGCAATAAATGAGCCTTCAACAACAAAGGTGTCTATCTCTGACCAATCAGAAGTTGTTGTTCCATACCTAGACCGCACCCTCCAGAAGTATGTACCGGGAGGAAACCCGGGGGTTATCTCTTTGTCTGTTTGCTTGTCTGTGCTTTCGATAAGCAGCGTACCTAGTGGTTGCTGAATTTGATAACTAATGTATTGTGTTTGTCCTTGTGGGGAAACCGCGAGCCTAAAGGACCGTTGTGCCCAGACAGACTTCCCTGCTATAGGAGAAAGAGGTACAGGAACCGCGATACTGTCTGCACCAGGTACCACCGGGCTACCGAAGCAGAACTCTCCTGTACGGGTTGTGTCTACGACCAACTCTTTGGTGTTTGGGTTGTGTCTGGTTCGTAGTGGACGAAATGAACGTTGCCCAATCGAATCTCGATAGTACACAACGGTGTTTGCTGGATCTTTTATACCTAATGCGGTGGTAGAGAAGCGGAATTCACCCGCATGATCAACCATACCCTCCTGCGTTAATGTAACGCGACAAGGATAGACAATGTAAGGTGGAAGAGTCCGCTCTGGTTTACCATTTACTATACGTTCAAACTTGGGGTTCTCCGGAGCCCACATATAGCGCCGTGCTGTGGTTGTGTTGTAAAAGAACGATATCAGTGTATGGTAGGTAATCGTAAGCCCAACGGTGTCTTTACCACGTGTGTAGGTGTAAGTATTTGTGGGTAGTATCTCGTCTATCAACACATCTGCTGTGTGACGCCCCGTTGGATAAGGGGCTTTCACAGCCTTGTAGGGATACATCATGCTTGGGAGTTGTGCTTCATAAACTTCTTTAGTTTGTGTATCCACCTCTGTAATTATTGTCCTATTATTCTGCAATGCAGAACCCCAAGCTATAAGCTTATTACCGTTAGGGAGTGTCTGTACAGCCCCTTGCACGCCAGCATATACATCAGGGGTTTTCCGATATTGCCAGACAAGTCTGCAGGTCTTGTTTACCTCATCTATTTCATACTCTGCTGCACGCGACCACTGAGGGGTACGCTGCGTGCCGTTGTCGAAAAGGGTAATTTTTCCGTTACCGATACGATTTACATCGTGTTGGTACGAGAACTCGGGATTGTCGGGTATGTCGGGGTTTTTCGAAAACACAAACTGATTGAGTTTTCCGCCCAGGATCCATAGCACCTTGCCTGTCTTCCGGTGGATCTTCGCAACGAGAGATGCATGCCGTGCGCTAATCAGAAAGTGCCCATCGGTGTCTACCACAATTGAATTAAGATGGAAATATCGAATCGAAGGAGCCGTTAGGTCTTCAAAGGTTACTGCAACCGGAAAGTGATCTAAACTCCTCCATTGAAACAGGATGTTGCCGTCTATATCTATCTCTTGTATCAACATCTGCTGAACCGAGGCGGCAGGATTTCCACCTGGAACCAACGAGCTCATATCTACGGTAACATTCTCCTGCATAACTAAGAGCCTGTTCCCGTTTGGAAGAACGTCGAATGTGTGCATGGCTATGTTATACTCATTAGCCCCGTACACAGTATCTATGATTTGAAGGTTTGTGTCGACGAGAAAAACACTCGATGATTCACGTGGACCAGTACCGGCAGATTGAAAAACCGTGTACCCTAGCCTACCGTCTGGCAGAATCCGAAAGTCAAAACCATACTCAGGAATAAATTTGGAGGTAATGGGCTTACCATCAACACCCAAAACCATCAGCGAGGGGGCAAAAGGTGGTGATGTGACGCGCGAGTTGGGGGCTATATACAGTGCTCCTGGTGCAGGATTTGTATTTACTCCAACAGTTACTGGTGGAAGTATCTGTCCAACGAGAGGTGTGAAACACATCACACAGATTGCCGCAGCAAGGGTAAGGATATTCATAGTGCCTTAATAAACCACATTCCAAGGAAAACGTGACAAATTACAATGGATAAAGATTTGATTATTCACGGCGTGTAACTTTGCCTTATGATAGACATACGACTTATACGCGAGAACCCAGATTTTGTCAAGACAAATTGTCTAAACAAAAATGATGGAAGCAACATCGACACAGTAGTAGAGCTTGACGTTCAACGGCGCTCAATCATACAACAAGTGGAAGAGCTCAAAAGTGTTCGCAACGCTGTATCTCAAGAGATATCTGCCCTTAAGAAGAGTGGTGCTAACGCAGAAGACAAGATTACCGCAATGCGGGATGTAGGAGATAAAATCAAACAACAGGACGAAGATTTGCGCTCTGTAGAATCACAGATAGAAGAGATAATGCTGTTGATTCCAAATATTGCCCATAATAGCGTTCCTGTTGGTAAAGATGCATCTGATAATGTAGAGGTACGCCGATCTGGAGTTTGTGCAGAGCGTGAACACCGTGTAGACCATATTGAAATCTCTCAAAGGCTTGAAATACTTGATTTTGAAAGAGGTGCTAAGGTTACAGGTTCTGGTTTTGGTTTCTATGTAGGAAAAGGGGCTAGACTGGAAAGGGCCCTGATCAACTTCTTTCTCGATACCAACACTAATGTTCATGGGTATACAGAGATCATGACACCATTTGTTGTCAATAGTGATTCTTGCCGTGGTACAGGACAACTACCTAAGAGTCAAGAGGATATGTATCACATCGAGCGGGACGATCTCTATCTTATTCCTACGGCAGAAGTACCTATCACAAACTTCCACCGTGATGAGATTCTTCCAACTCCTTCCTTGCCCATCAGATATGCTGGATACTCTGCTTGCTTTCGTAGAGAAGCCGGAAGTCATGGTAAAGACACCCGAGGATTTCAGCGTGTTCACCAGTTCAACAAAATAGAGCTCGTAAAGTTTGTTTCACCTGACAACTCGTATGGTGAACTTGAATCTATGGTTCAGGGTGTTGAGAGTATTCTGCAAGCCTTAGGTCTTACTTATCGCGTATTGCTTCTTTGCACTGGAGATATGACGTTCGGTGGTTCTAAAACATATGATCTCGAAGTTTGGTCGCCCTATGAACAACGTTGGCTAGAGGTTAGCTCTTGCACGAATTTTGAATCTTTCCAAGCAAGAAGATCAAATATTCGTCACAGGCAAGACCCAGGAAGTAAACCTGAATTCGTTCATACGCTCAATGGTAGCGGATTGGCAACATCGAGGATTATGGTTGCTCTTCTGGAGCAGTATCAAACTGCTAAAGGTAACGTTACCATACCAGAGTGTTTGCAACAATACTGTGGTTTCAACGAAATCTAACACACCCACCCTCATCTTATCAAATTCTATTGTGTATTCTCTTGAGGAGAAGAAAGAAGAACTATATAGTGTAATATGTCTGTGTAAACAGTGGATATCCTATCGATATAACGATTAAACAATCTTTAACACCCACATACCTTTACCACTTACGCAGAATGCTTACAAAAAACATAACTGTAGATAACACACGGAAATCCACTGAACACCGTTTTCAATTAGTGCAAACACAACACTTGCCTTCCACACACATTACCCTGCAAACAAACTTTTCGTAAGATTCTCCACCGGTAAAAAACACTCTTGTTAACAACCCTACGGGCAACTTCTAACAAGACCTATTCAACCACCTAAACCTCAATACACGCCTTTTAACCCGCTGTGGATTGTGTATTGTTTGTGTATACATCCGTAGAAAACCCGACACACACTCTAGCATCGTAACAAAAGTACCCGTTGCGTGTCTTTAGTTCGATGTTTGCATTCCTACTCCTGCTGGCGTTTTTAACAGACACACCATCCTTGCGCATAGAAACCTCAGGTGCGCGAGCCTCCGGATACTTTCTTATAGGTGGATTGAACGTCGACAGTGCGGGCTTAGTAGATAACACTGGCTCTTTTGTTCATGCAATACAAACGGGTCCAAACATCAACCAACACCCAACACCCTATCGTGGTTATACATATTACGATGGCTTGTTAAGGGCATATGTGGTTGTAGACGCTAGCCTTCGAAAAATAGACACGTTCAATGTTACTCCTCCATACACCACAGATTTTCACGAAGGCTATCAAACGCGCGGCAGACGCTATATCGCTCTAGGAACAGAAGCACGCACTCTTGATCTATCGGGCCTTATACAAGGCGCCAGTGATTCAGCACACGTTATCGGAGCTATTGTTCAAGAGATTGATAGAAGGGGCCGAGTAACATTCGAATGGAGATCCCTCGATCATATACCTATCACGGTAGCAACACCAGATATTGATCTTACTCACAACCGTATCGACTACCTACATGTTAATGCGGTTATAGAGGACGAAACAGGAGATCTTATACTCTCGTGCAGAAACGCAGTTCAGTTAATAAAGATTGATCGCAGCTCGGGCAGTGTTGAGTGGGTGTTAGGGGGCTCGGCATCACAACGCAACGACTTCACATTTGTCAATGATACTGTGGGAGATTTTGTAGGCTTCTCCCATCAACACAGCCCGGTAGTTTCAAATGAGGGTGAGATTCTCTTGTTTGATAATGGAAATCTGAAATCCTCCCGACAGAGTAGGGTTGTAGCATATAAAATTAACACCACACTCATGACGGCAACCAAGACATGGGAGTACACGCCCCCTTATCCCACATTCTCACCAACCATGGGCAGTGTGCAACAATTAGAAAATGGTAACATTTTGATTGGATGGGGCACAACACAAAACGGCCTGGTGGCAACAGAGGTGTCGCGCAACGGCACTATCCATGCTGAGATTACAACACCACACCCATTAGCTTTTCCATACCGGGTGTACAAAGCGCCCATTGCTATGACCGCAGTAACCAAAACTATTTCTGATAAGGAATTGGTTGAGTTTACCACTCTCGATAGCACGACAAAATTCACACTCCTGGCAAACACCCTAGAGGACCCTACTGAGGTAACCATAGAGCGCCACACCTATCCACCAAACCACATCATCTATCGTGACACAATACCTTGTCATGTATTTCCAGAGAGATGGGTGGTAATGTTTAACAACCCTAGCAACACATACACAGCGTTTATCGATGTGGCACGAACCATAGCCGAAGAAGATCCGTCAGCTGAGCGAGTGTACTATCGTCCCAAGGAGGGCGTGGGTGAGTTTGTTGCAGTTTCTGCAACACAACACGAACACCCCCCTTAGTTAAGATTAACAACCTCTTACCTGGTGAATACATCTTGGGTTCACAAATGTGCACACAACCCGCATTGGTGTACCCGAAAAACGACGACAACCAATCAACCACAACCATTCCTTTGTTTTGGACCAGCGCAATAGGTGCTGATGGCTACGAGGTCGAGATTTCTACATCCCCCGAATTCAACAAGGATGTACTCTTTATGCGCACACTTCGCCCGGACACAACAGTTAAGAATTTAGCCACCAATACAACCTACTACTGGCACGTTCGCATGGTGAATCAACCAGAGGTGGGACCCTGGACACAAACTTGGAAGTTCAACATTATGGCACCAACAACCATAAACGATGAAGGTGAAATCACCACCATCCCTGTTGGGTCGTTAGTGTTCGTCTATGATGTACTCGGTAATGAGATAGCTCGTGAGACGATAACACAAGACCAGCAACGCCTAGCCCCTTTTATAAATGATGGCTTGTTGCTGATAGTTGCTACTACACCTACAGGATCTATCGTCCGCACTATTATCTCGCGCTAGCAACCTTAGCATGCGTGATGTATGCTGTACACAAATCGATAGTTGCGGAAATCCCTTTTCTGTGTGTGCGCTCCATACCATGAGAAGCGTGTACACCTGGTCCAATTAGACCCACGCGTACATCTACGCCCGCACGCCAAGCGGCTGTTCCATCTGAACTGTAAAAAGGATAAACATCAACTTGGTGTGCAATACCGCGCTCTTGAGCCAACTGCACAAGAGTCTTACGCATATCGTAATCGTATGGTCCACCTGAGTCTTTTGCACAAATCGAGCATGAATACTCATTCCCCTGACACGCATCACCGACAACACCCATGTCGATTACGAGCAGGTCTTCTACCGTTGGACTTAGTGCGGGTGCGCCACCATGGCCAACCTCTTCGTAGGTGCTAAAGAAAAGCTCTACAGGTGCATCAATTCCGCTTTCGGATACATTGCGTGCCACCTCGAGCAATACGTAACAACCAGCCTTGTTATCAAGAAAGTGGCTCTTCACAAAACCATTTTCAAACTCCAGGTACTTTGGGTCAAAGGCGATAATGTCGCCTACACCTATTCCTAGACCCTCAACCTCTTGCATTGAAGACACAAGCTCGTCTATCCGCACGTGCATTACAGAGGTAGACCGCTCTTGAGTAGAAGCCTTGTTGTTTGCGTGCGTTGATGGGTTGTTGAGTAATAGCGTTCCATTATACACATGATTATCCATCGTGTGGATACGCACATAACCACCCTCGAATGACGGCAATAACGGACCCCCCAGCAACGAAAAGCTGAGTGTACCATTGCTGTTAATGCCAGACACTATAGCTCCCAACGTGTCGGTGTGTGCCGCCATCGCTATTGTTGGATTGCTACCCAACGAACACCGCAACGCCCCCTTTCTCGTTTGAGTTGGACAGAATCCATAGCTACGTAAAGTACTCTCGATAAACGCTATGGCATTAGCAGTGTAACCAGAGGGAGAATCTATAGCGATGAGATCTCGGAGGGTGCGAAGTGTGTTCATAAGTGTAGGTTTGTAAGTATTCGCAAACATAGCGTAAGATTATACGAGGTTCACCACCACATGGCACACATAGACCCCTTCGAAACAACACTATCTAATGGTCTACGCGTTGTTATATGTCCTGATAACTCAGCACCCGTAGCAAACGTTACAGTAATGTATCGTGTTGGATCGCATGATGAGCGTCGTGGAAAAACCGGACTAGCTCATTTGTTTGAGCATCTCATGTTTGATAACGCGGCCCCGGGAGTAGATAAACAGTACGACCTATACTGCACCAAGGCAGGGGGCTCTAATAACGCTTATACCACGTTCGACTACACAACATATCACATCGATGTACCCGCGCACAATGTTGAATTAGGGCTGTGGCTTGAATCAGAGCGTATGCGCGAGTTTCGAATTACAGATCACGCGTTAACCACGCAGCGCAGCGTTGTAATTGAAGAAATCAACCAAAACGTATTCAATCAGCCGTATGGAATTTGGCGCAAAGCACAACAGGAGATGGCATATTCTCAAGACTCTTCATATTCCTGGGATGTCTATGGTTCTCCCGAAGACGTTGCCTCTATAACAATGGAGGATGCTAAGGGCTTTTTTGAGACGTATTACCATCCATCTAATGCTGTATTGTGTATCTCAGGAGATGTTGATGTTGCATCTATACTCACGCTCGTGGAAACCCATTTCGGGGCTATCCCAGATAAACATAGAATTATAGAGCGGACGCCGTTTCATCAACAGATGATAAGAAGGGGAACATCATTGGCTGTTGAAGACAACGTGCCATTAACCGCTGTTTTCATCAGCCTCCACATTCCAGGTTTTGCCCAAAACGAGTTACTAGATGCTGAGATTACCTCCACAACTATTGGCTCTGGAAGAAGCTCTTTGCTCTACAAGAAAATGGTGTCAGAACTCCAGATAGCATCAGGTGTTGGGTGTTTTGTAGACAGAAGAGCAAACGATTCTCTCCTAACGCTTTATGCCTATGCATCAACAGAGAGCGTAACAGCCGACCAACTCGCAGACGGAATCCTGTCAAGCCTTGGCAGTACAACGATTACCCCAGACATGCTTTCTGCAGCGGTGAACAAACTCAAAACAGCACACGCGGCAGAACTGCAGAAAGCCAACGGAGTTGCCGACATGGTGGCGTGGACTACGTTGTTTTGGAACGACCCTCTGTATGTAAACACAGCGCTTGAGCGCTATGAACGTGTCACGGTACAAGAGGTGCAAAGCATGTTGTTCGATGTCGGCAACTCGGAACAACGCATCCGACTAGACATAATCCCCTCGTCAACGAACACAAACTAACCGTTCCGCAGCCAACCGAATAGTCGAGTCTTCTTTAGCAAAACAGACACGAACAAGGCGTTCGTGACCCCTTTGTTCGCCGTTGTAAAATGGCGATAGCGGAATAGTGGCAACGCCAAATTCGCGCGTTATGCGCTTAGCAAAATCTACATCCTGTTCATCAGAGATTCCCTCATACCCAAGAAGCTGAAAGTATGAACCGGAGCACGCCCGCAGCGACCACGCGCTACCCACGAGCAGCGATCGCAATAAGTCTCGTTTCTTTGTAAAGAAAGATTGTAAGCCCAGATAGCGCGATGTATCCTTCATGTACTCAGCCAACGCAACCTGGGCTGGGGTGTTCACGCAAAACGATAAATATTGGTGAACCTGACGAAAGACCCGGGTAAGATCGCTCGGTGCCACACACACCCCAATCTTCCATCCCGTAATGTGAAACGTCTTACCAAACGATGTCACAACAAACGTTCTGTTGCACAGTCCTGGGTGCGTACTCGCCGAAATATGTTTGTGCTCATCAAAAGTGATCAACTCATACACTTCATCACTCAAGACAAGCAGATCGTGCTTGTTACATATCTCAGCAAGTGTATCTAGATCATCAAGCTCAAGAACACTACTACAAGGATTGTGTGGAGAGTTAATGATGATTAAACGCGTCTTACGTGTGATCAGAGAGCGGACGTGATCCCAATCTGGAGTGTATGTATTTGTCCGCAGGTTTGAGGTCCGTACAATACCACCATTGGCAATGATAGAGGGGGCATATGAATCATAACTCGGATCCATGATGATCACCTCGTCTCCAGCACTAACCACAGATGCAATAGCAGTAAACAGAGCTGCGGTTGCTCCGGGTGTTATGGTTATCTCGTGCTCAGGATCTACCACACACCCATGGACACGTTGGTATTTATCGGCTACTGCTTGACGCAGCGCCAACAAGCCCGGCATTGGGGCATACTGGTTGTGCCCACTCTTTGACGCCCCATAGAGCAACTCTGGTAACAGTGGGTCTGCGGGATAGTCGGGAAACCCCTGTGAAACATTAACAGCCTCTACCTCGTTGGCAAGAGCTGTCATAACAGAGAAAATCGTCACGCCACGTTGTGGCAGTTTATTCGGAATCGTCGGGCTCATCGTCGAATATGAGTTTAACACGCTTCGCAACGTCGTCATCATCTCTATTAAGACCAAGTGCAAACTCTACGGGGTCGCCTTCGCGCAAATCCTGAAAGTCTGCATTAATCATGTCAGAGGCATGGAAGAAGAGGTTGTTGGGCGGATATTTTATAAACCCATATCCGTTCTTCATGGACAAAATGTACGATTCGAAACGCTCTGCGTCATCATCTACACTTTCTTCCTCGTAGCGCAAACCCCGCTGCTCTATCATCTCTTGATACTCACGCGAATCACGGGGCGGACGCGGTTGGGTGTCGTCGCGTCTGACAAATAAATTCTGTACGATTTCATCGTCTTTTGCGTTACGACTCTCAATCAGCTCGTGCATATGAATCGGGTATGTAACCTCGTTCAAAAGCTCGTGAGAGGTACGTGTAACAACGTGCTTGCCCTCGTTGTCAACAAACTCGAAATCCCAAGACAACACCATGATTCGTGCACCCAGGTTGTTCATTTTTCGAACAAGGGGCACATAATTACCATCCGAGGTTATCAACACTACAACATCAAACTTTTTGAGTAGAGTAAGGTCGTACGCCTCAAGAGCCATCCACACATCGATGCCCTTTTCTTCCCTGCGTCCACCCGTGTTACGTAGCGGTAGGTAGTGTGCAATAACGCCCTCCCACATGAGTATGTCTTCAAACACACGATCGTAATACAAAAGATTGCCGCGCGTTTGAGCCTCATTTGCCGAGATCCGGCCACGGAAGAAGTGGCTATCAACAATCTGGCACAGGTGCATCTCGGTGTTTTCCAGAGAGGCTACCTGGTTGCGGATAAAGTCATGCAAGCCACGCAGACTGATTCTGCTATTGCGAACATGGTTAAAGGCGTAGTAATTGCTGACGTGTAGGAAATAATTACCGTCATAGAACACAGCTATGCGTGTGAGCTTTGTGTCGTTCGAAAGGGGCATTTTCTAAAACCTGTGGACTTTCTGCTGGTCTGCTATAATAGTAGCAATTCTCTACGTTCGAGAGCAACACCTACTACTTTTTTCACTCGCAAATGTATCAATTTTCGGATTAGTACTTTGCGCCAGCAGCTTGAAGAATCTGAAGTATTGTCCACCGACGATTCATCCGTGCATACGTTAGCGCACTCTTTCCGCTATAATCGACAATTCCGAGATCAGGTTTTCTACGTAATAATATCCGCAGCATTTCATCCTCCCCCAAGACAGAAAGTAGCATTGCCGCGGTTCTACCTCGTATGTCACGGGCATCAACGTAAGCCCCCTTTTCGAGCAATTCTTCGAGAGCTCCTAAGTGCCGATTCCCACATGCGATGATGATGGGTGGGTTGCCCTTTCGGTCGGCCAGATTCACAAACGCCCCTGCACCAACAAGTTGCGAAACAACATTTGTTGAACCTACTTGACATGCAACATGGAGCGGTGTCTGCCCACGATAATCCAGGACGTTTGGTTGAGCACCGGCAGCAAGTATGAGCGGACAAAACCCATCGCGATTATGAAAAGCCGCTAGATGTAACACGGTAACACCAAGTGGCGTTGCAATGTTTGGATCTGCGCCAGCATTGAGCAGAACCTCGGTCATTACACTATCGTTGGCGATAGTAGCCACCATCAGGGCAGTCAAACCCTCGGCATCAGTCTCATTGATGTTCAAAGACTTTGACTTCCTCGATAACACCCGCTGAACAGATTCGATGTTACCCGTCTTCACGGTCTCAAGTAGACCCTGCGCTCGAACCGAACTTGTGGATACGAGAAATGCGACAACGAACGGGATGATGTAGAGAAAGGCGAACTGCATTAGAAGCCCTGACGCTGCAGGAATATGCCTTTGTCTACCTTGGAGAAGAAGTCTTGGTAGTACTTAGGGTCGGAAACAGCCGACACCTCTACAGGGTTACCTGTGTTGTCGAGGATTTTCGCCTGAAAGTTCGCACGCACCTTACAACGTCTACCGAGCTCCGACACATTCACACTAACCTCTACCTGTTTGAACTTGTTGTAACGGGTGTCTTGTGTTGTTCGGTTTCGGCTACTAGAGCCCCTTGTGTCGAAAACAACATCCAGAGCGTCTGTCCAATATCGAGTACTGGCACTTTTATCCGACAGCTGGATTTCTTTTGTTGCCGTTAGTAAACCAAGATCCATGACGGCGTTTTTCACAACAAATCCATCATCCTGAAGAACATTAAGCATGGCCTTCATCACAAGCTTTACATCGTTTGTATCGAATTCACGCGTCTGATACTCACGTGTTTGAAGTTGTGTTTGCGGTGTTCGAACCTGTTCGGGAAAGCGTATGGTTGTACAAGCCGTTGCCATAAACAACAGAGCCGTAAACGCCGCGACTGAAAATCTATACCACGTCATTAGAATTTGCTCTGATGATAGGTGAACGACTCAACTTTGCTATCGGCGCTGAATTTGATAACAACTGTAAGTGTACGCTGGGTGGTACTCGCAGCACCAGAGCGATTAGAGAAACCACCAAGAATCAGGAACATTCCGCTTTGGCTCTCCGAATATGATGCCTCGGTCGCAATCTTATCATACACCCATGTCTCGCGATTGTTTTCATCCAACGTTGTGATATTCGGAGATCCCAACAGTTCGGCTACTTGTGCACCAGACATACCCTTTTTGATTTCCTTTCGCACAACACCAGCGGTAAGCTCGCGTTCGCGTGTTGATGAGAGGTCGCGTTGGTTGTCTTGTACTGTTCTGCAACCCGTGGCAACGGTTACCACAACTATAGCTGCAAGGAAAAGACGAATGAGAGTCATAGTGTCCTCGAAAAGTAGATTGGTTTACAATTGAAAGATAAAACCGGCACGAAACATAACTACTTGCGGGGTGGCTACTCGTTGTTCGGTAAAGTAATAGTCAAGAGTATTACCATCGACAAGCTCAGCGTGAGGAATGTTTGTGTCGCTACCCCATAGATAACGGACACGTACATCGAATAATGTGCGCTGAAGAGAGTTCGGCAACGTTATAATGTCATGAACCTTGATCGCCAGCCCCATCCCAACCCCATAGTTCCATGTTAGTGCACCATTACCATCAGAATCGGTGAGTGTGTCGCCTGCTCGAATGTGTCGAAGGGTAATAGTAGACGAAAAGATGGTAAAACCAGCAACCGCTTCAGCATAGGGAAACAACCACGAGTTGATGGTTGGTTGGAAGCGGATGTGCGCAAGGATGGGTATCTGTACATTTGATGACGTTAACTCGAACCTGCTAGAGAAACTACTAGACCGCAGAGACTTTGAATCTGCACCATTGAAATACACACCAAGCTCTCCGCCCACAGCTAGTGGTACAGGGTCGAAATAATATCCGCCCTCAACTCCAAAACCATATGCTACCGGCGGCTGGCCCAACAACTCAAATGCATTGCGCAGGTCTAACTGAGACACCGCCTGTTGGTAATGAATCTCAAACTGCATGTTGAGAGCCTGCTGTTTGATACGACGAATCGTTTCATCATCAGGCATTTTCAATTCCGACGGGTTATCTGGGTTAGAAGGCACCTCTCCAGCTATTTGCGCGTGTAAGCAATACGCACTCAGCAGCATTAGTACCGTGGAAACAATCGACTTCATAGATGCGAAGTTACCATCTGTTTACAACCAGATGATAACTCGGAAGTAAAATCTATGAACAACAGTTTCGCACCGCAGCTTTAAGGAGGGGACCTTTATGTTGTCGGGTGGACGTCGAGATTTTGTGAAAACCGCTATCCAGGCTTGCGGTGGCATTGTTACCTCCACAGCTCTTCATGGTAAGGGGCTGGTAGACTCTGGATTGAATGCACTAGTAACTGGGCAGATTCTTCATGAAGCCCAGAACGAGAGAGTGTGGGCCTGTTGGATAGGACAGTCGAGCGTGCTCATCAAGCTGGGAAACACGTGGGTGTTAACAGATCCCGTGTTCGCAGATGTGGTTGGGTTGAATATTCTCGGGGTGCGGATAGGACCCCGCAGGATACTGCCTCCTGCAATTGCTCTTCACGAACTACCCAAGCCCGATCTCATCCTCCTTTCCCATGCACACATGGATCACATGGACCGCTGGACGCTGGAGAACATTTCTGAACGGTGGCCCAACGAAATCTCAGTGCTAACTGCGTCGAACACACGAGATGTCATTATGGATTTACCTTGGCTCTCCTGCGAAGAGATAGACTGGGGTGAGACAACAACACTCCGCGGCCTGTCTGTACGAGCATTGCAGGTGCAGCACAACGGATGGAGGCTTCCCGGTGAACGTTGCCGCAGCAACGGTTTCAGGAGAACAGGCCGCAGCTACAATGGCTATGAGATCGAATTCGAAGGCATCCGAATTGTATTTGGTGGAGATACCGCGTTCACCAATGAGTTCAAGACAATATCCAGAGAAGTCGATCTTGCTATTATGCCTATTGGCTCGTACGAAGGCTACACCGCCTATCATTGTAACCCAGAAGAGGCTGTAGCAATGGCCAACATGATGAAGGCGCGATCCATCATGCCAATTCACCATCTAACATTCAGGCAAAGCTCAGAACCTGTTCGCGAGCCCCTTGCCAGACTAATCAAAGCAATTGATGGTGGTAGCGTGCACATAGCAGCACGACTTCCCGGAAGCACGTATCGCTACACAGCGTGATAAAGTGCAGAAAGAGGTGGTAATTTCAGCGTTATGGATTCACTCTTTGACGACGCAGAAACCACCGACCCAACAACCACACAGAGGTTTTTACCACTAGCCGAGCTCGTGCGGCCAACCACCATAGATAGTGTCATTGGTCAAAAACATCTTCTTGGGGAGGGCGCTCCACTTTTCTCGTTTGTTCAGCGTGGAGAGCTTCCCTCAATACTCTTGTGGGGTCCGACCGGTACGGGCAAAACAACATTAGCCCACATTCTATCTCGTGCAATTGGTGCTCACATCGAGCGGCTAAGCGCCGTAGACTCTGGTGTAAAAGAATTGCGGGAGATTATTCGCAAAGCAGATGTTCTCCGTAAAAAAGGCACGCGTACAGTTTTGTTTATCGACGAGATTCATCGTTTTACAAAATCACAGCAAGATGCACTTCTACATGCCGTCGAAAGTGGTGGCATTACACTCATTGGCGCTACAACAGAGAACCCATCATTTGAGGTCAACAATGCGTTGTTATCGAGATGTCAAGTGTATCGACTCGAGCTTCTCACAGAGGAAGAGATTCGCAGGGTTATTGAACGAGCTATTGAAGCCTTGCGCGCGAGCCGCTCTGTTACGTTAACAGTGGATGACTGGCCAGCTCTGATTCGTGTTGCTCATGGAGATGCTCGTAAAGCACTGAACATTATCGAGACAATTACCATCAGTGAACAACACGCCGATGCAACAATACATGTAACGTCTGATGTAATTAGCCGCGCAATACAGAGACCCCTTCCTCGATATGATAAAACGGGCGACTATCATTACGATACGATTTCGGCGTTTATCAAATCAATGCGGGCAGGCGATGCAAATGCAGCGTTATTCTATGCCGCCGCTATGATTCAGGCCGGCGAAGACCCACTCTTTATCGCACGACGCATGATTGTTTTTGCAAGCGAGGATGTTGGATTGGCAGATAGTCAAGCATTGCCCTTGGCACTGAGCGCGTATCAATCTGTAGAACGAATTGGTATGCCCGAGGGCAGGATAATGCTGGGACACGTAATCGTGTATCTAGCGAATGCTCCGAAGTCAAGAGTGGCCTATAATGCTGTAAACGCCGCCCTACTAGCGGTTGAATCGGCCGACAGCTACGATATACCCATGCACCTACGCAATAGACCTCCAGCCGCACCAAGCGCATATACGGGCTGCCTACCGGCGCAGTATCAAAACCTTAACTTCTTCGATCAAACCTAGACTAGTTACCGGGAGATTGTTGCCCAGCAGCGCCCCCTGCATTCATTGCAGCCTTGCGCTTTGCACGTATCCAGTTATAGTTAACCGACTCGCGAAGTGTAACACCTTTGCGGATGACACCCCGTTCTTTCAATACGCTATCTGCGGTAAGATAGCGCTGCACGTTTCTGAGCGAACCGCGGCTGCCGTGTGGGATCTGAGATATAGGAATGAGTGCCTCTTCCATACCCATCGGATCTGCTGGTAAGTCAATCGTAACATCCTGGTTCGACGTTGCATCTAACCATGGGCCGCCTCGCCTGCGGGTAAAATCAAACACGTCTAACACAAAAACAGGGGTTCCCGAAAAAGGAACCAGTCTGTGTTTCGCTGTGTCGCGTTGTGCAACCCTAATCCATTCATATAGCCACTGTGCATCGTGCATGAGCTGACGAAAGCATGAATGAGACACAGGCCTGCCGGGCATATCGAACTGGTGGAATGCCGTGCCTGCCTGTTGATGAATATTCACCGTAAACGGTAGTCGCCAGGATGAATTGAGAGACGAGATTCGTAATCGTTGTTTCCAGTTTGCAGCATAACGTCCCGGCAACGATGGCTTGCGCTCTTCCCCGCTATTGGTAGCAGCAAAGCGTACCAGTTTACCATTCTCATAGCATGCATAAGCCTGATACTTAACGCTTACTACCATAATTTTTTGGATGGTATCTGCCGCTGCCCAATACTGTGGGAATATGCTATATGCTCGTACGTCTTTTACATTCGAATCGGGCAAAACGATGGTGTCGCCCAGCCGGATGTATCGCAGATCTTTTCTATTGAGCAACGTAACAATCCGATACATGTCAAATGTAGGCTCTGCCTTAGCATACGTACGTTGTATGCTGTCAAGAATGCGCTTTGTAGAAATCACAAGTTTGTGGTAGCCGATGCGAGGAATCTGCGTATTCAACAAGTCAATCTGTGCCTGCTTCGTGCCAGTAGTTGCTGCAACACTATCGAACACCTGATCACCAACAGAACCGTTTGCCTGATCGTATGAACACGAAAAAGCAAGCAACCCGACTAAACATAAAAACGCAGATAAAAAGTATGCGTAATGGACTCTATATGACATATACGTACAACATGAAGTTGAATCTCGGTAGTTTAGCTCACACCTCACTCTACCGTGTATGCTATGACTGCGAACCTACACAGACTTGTCGTGATAAACATTTTCTGTGCCATTCTTTTTGGATGTCAAGACAAACCAAGTGGCGAAGAGCGCTCCACAGAACCCCCAAAACCACCTCAACCACTGGTTCAACAGTTAACCTACAGGGTTATTCAGCGTTTACCCCACGACACGAAGGCGTTTACCCAGGGTCTTGAAGTTTTTAAAGGGGCTTTCCTAGAAAGCACAGGACAGAATGGCTCGTCAAGTCTGCGTAAGGTTTCAATTGCCACAGGTAAGGTGGTTAAGAAAACACTCCTGGATGCCAAGTACTTCGGAGAAGGCATCACACAGCTTAACGGCAACGTATACATGCTAACATGGCTTAACCAGCAAGGGTTGGTTTTTGATGCATCTACACTGCAGCAAAAGCAGACGTTTTCCTACTCTGGTGAGGGATGGGGCATAACCAATGATGGTAAGTATCTCTACATGAGCAATGGAACCAGCATAATCAATGTTGTGGACCCCACGACGTGGTCTGTTGTCCGATCAATGGCCGTAACAATGGATGGTATGGCCGTCTCAAGCATCAACGAGCTCGAGTGGATCAACGGAGAAATATGGGCCAATGTTTGGCAATCAGATAAAATCATCAGGATATCTCCCGCTACGGGAGTTGTTACCGGCATCCTGGATTTAACGGGTTTGCTGCTTACGAACGAGCGGACACCGACAACCGATGTCTTGAATGGTATTGCGTGGGACGCCCAAACAGCAACCGTATATGTAACCGGCAAGAACTGGCCTTCCGTATTCGCACTTTCCGTCCAGTAGCAACCCCCTTCCGCCGTCACGTTTTCGTCAGTTGAATACACAAGGGTCAAACAGCACTCACCAAGGTGCTGATTGGCTTTACCTACTGTTGGAGGTTGTGTATGATTCTGCGATTTGTTGTTGTATTCCTCTTAGCTCGAGCCATGGCTATGGGGGAAGAGCTCTTCACGTTGGCATTTCCATCTCATGGCCAACAACACATTTCTCCATCCACCACACTACGCATTCATGCTCGTGTGCCTATAGATACGGGTAGGTGGCACACATCACACGCAGGACTTCTTGTCTTACGAGATTCACTTGCCCAGCACACTCCACGAGAACAATGGACACAACACAAGGTTGTGGGCAGGTACACATTAGTAGATCAATACACGTTTACATGGCAACCCCGCAGACTGCTACCGAACACGCGATACCGCTGTGTTCTTGGCACTGATGAATATGTCTTTACAACAGCACCAGATGTACCATGTCCTGTAAGCTTTGATCTACAAGACAAAGTAATCCTGTGTGACAATGCACTTACCCTGCGAATGTCGGGCCCCCTACCCGGCGGCATAGATATCGATAGCGTGATCATCCTTGAACAACAACATCCAGAGGGATATTGGACCGACGCACCACATCAACTGCAGGTGAATGGAGAAGTGGTAACAATTCTTCCCGTTGATACGTGGAGGACGCACTCGATGCTCCGCTTGAAAGTTCGATCCTCGTGGTATGCAGGTGATGTAGCAACCGACAGATCATATGAAGCCATGGTGCGGGGCACCACAAGAATGAGCTGCTCAATGCGAATTGAGCCGCAAGGGACAGCTAGCCCAGATGCTGCAGCAGTGATTGCGAAGAACAACCGTGTTGTTGTTGCCGGAGATACAACCTATCTATATGCACCGCACGTTGTTGATAATCGCTTCCAGTTTTCACACTGGGATTCTGAATCCATACAGACAATCAGGAACAATGCGGACGAACACTTCTTTGTGCTCAGATGTGCCGATATGACGAGGGACCTTTCGGTTACAGCTGTGTATAAGACGCTTGACTCCCTCTCTGTGCAAATCAACATACACACAGCAGGAAGTGTTGAAGTCTTTGATGTTGACGGTACGTTGTTGGAAGTCCTCAACGATACCGCGAGAATAGACATAGGCCTGAACGAAGCGGGTGTGATTTGTATTGCAAGACCCTCTATGGGCGCAGCTTTTCTGGGTTGGGACGTTGGCGGATCTCTGATGCCATCTGGATCCATCGTACTTCCTACACGAAGCGCCAAAGTAACACCCAATATTTCCGTAAATCCCCGATTTCAGGTTCTCGAACCCACGATAGATGAGGAGTATCGTCTGCGGGCCGGCATCACCGATATAGACGCCAACCCATTGTTTAATGTATCAGACGCAGTCCGATTTACCACAGCAAATGAGTTTCGATCAACACACCCCAAAACAGAAACTGTATGCATCCTAGCTGAGCGTTGCTGGGAGATTATAGGATACTATGATCAAGGAATTGGCGCGCCCGTTTGGTTCGAGCAAGGACTGCAAGACTACTGCCTTACTGCAGAGCTTCTCAATCCGGAAAATCTTATTGTGTTTTACGTGCGACGTAAAGCAATAGATCTGCGTATTGAGGATGTATTGCTGGCATCTGAAGATCCAACAGACATCATGCTCCAACGGCAGCCACATCCAGAAACAAAAGTAGAAGTACAGCGACAAGAACATATAGACGGCGTGCGTGTGTGGATAACACTCGTATCGTCAGAATGTGTTGATAGAGGGGTGTCAACCGCCCGATACCACGTAATGTGTGGTGATGCGATTCGCTTTATCATACATCCGGCGCAACATCGAGGTCAGCACTGGCGATGGTGGAGCAATGTGCCAGGCTATGCTACTCCGGCTAGAACGGGTAAACAACATCCCACAACCTACTCGATGATCATCGATGAAGACCTAGCACGATTCGAAGCACGCGACTGTGCCAACGAACCGTTAGGACATAAAGAGATACGACTACAAGCAGCATTCCGGCAAGAGATGGTTCTCGAGTCGATTGGGTTGCGCGTACGAGTAAATGCAAGGGGCGAGCGCGACAACGCTCGATTCGAGGAACGATGGTTTGACCCACTTACGTATTACGATCGAGACAACGACGAGCCACGTGACGGGCGCCAGCTTGAGTATGTTCCACGAAGAGGAACACCTGTGCGTTTGAGATTTTCACTGCCCCTTGACCCAGAATCAGTGTTTCAAAATGCAATCACTGCCGAAAGCTTCGACAACATTTTGCTAGCAAACCCCCACGACAAGGATGTAGACTTTGATGTTACTGCAGATACAAGTGGAAACACAAATCTGCTTTCGTCTACCGGACAGTTTCTCGACATCGTAGAATTTTCGATCTGCAAGCCGTATACTACACCAAGAAAGCAAGCGCTTCACACTGGCTCCATAGATCTTACCCTTCGCACGCGTATTAAAGCATACACGGGGGAACCCTTACGTGCATCGCAGACACTTGCTCTGCGCCGAATGGAAATCCCGGGGTTTGGAATCAAGATTTGCGAGCAAAACGTCTATGATGATGGCGACTGGGACTTATGGCCATTTGTAAATCGAGGTGAGTTGTACCACGCCGTATATGGGGGTAACCTTACCGCCACCAATGCTCTGCAAACAAAACACGGCTTTGCACGGCTACCTAACTGCGATGACCAACAAGGGGCTGTGGGTGAGTGTACAACGCTGCACGGAGACGAGGATGGACCCCTCAAGTTTGGAGAGCGGGCCATCTGGCTCCAGTCCTCGTGGATGGACCAATCAGATCTCGCATGGGTTCGCATGGCAACCTGGGACGAGGATTGCAAAGACGATAATGATTGTCTTGTGAACAACCTTGAAGACGTTGTCGACAGTTTGCGCGTGCGAGTGGCAAAGTACAATGTGCCGATAGAATTCGCCGCCCTGGACTGGAAAATGCTCATACCCGACATCATCAAAACCGGAGTAGATCTTATCGATGCATTTGTAGCACCCGATGATCAGGACGACTTTATATCAGAGTGTACCATCCTGCAAGACAGTCAGGAGTTATGGGGCATGAAGACAGCGCAAGCCCCCTTTATAACCCGATATCATGAGAATGCCGACTATCTCTTCAAAGGTCAATGGTACACGACACGTGCAGTCGTGCGGTAAAGACCACAACGTTATACTTCACACAACCATATTGGAGATTCTAATGTTCAACGTCATACTTGTAACACTTGTTCTCTCATGCTCATTGCTAAACGCAGGTGTTTGGCCGGCAGGGGGCGCGCTCTATCAACCACTGCAAGTTGGTTCTGCAGTAGAAATTACTTGGGATCGAGCATTATCTGCAGACCACGTCGATATACAGATGTGGGACGGAGACAAACGCATGTTTCACCCCATAGCAAGCGGGGTCTCAGTTGGGCGAACAGCATACACATGGGTTATACCCCAATCCATTACTCCTGGAAAACTCTATCGCTTTGTTGTGCGCGACGCTGCGAATCCACATAGGGCCGAATTTTCAACGGGCTTTCATGAGATACTAAGCGCAGGCAGTGTTGCTACAACGGTAGATCCTGAATATCCAGAGACAGAGCTCTTGATAGTATCGCCCTTGCCCGCCGACGATCGAGCACGAATAGCCTGGAAAGACTACGATGCTCTGAGCATCGACGTTATCGACATTCAAGGAACCGTTCGACAAACACTTGTTCCACCACCATCAACACGTGCCTGTGTGTTGTTAACACATGCGCTCAACAGCGGACAGTATTCAATTATGTTGCGTCGGGCTGATGGAAGGATCATAACGAAGACCCTTATGGTGTCGCACTAAAGATCTCGTGCTGAAGACTATCGTTTAGACGAGCCTCGAAGAATCCGACGTGCATCATCAAAGAATTGAGGTGCCTCGGCACTTCCTGGCAGAAGGTGAGCTGCAGACTCGGGTATGCAATAAAACCCATGACACAACGAGACGCTCTTGGATGTGGTGTTGGCGCTGATTGACCCCTTGTACACGTAAAACGGAATGTCTTCGAAGGCGGTAACCATCGTGCGACCATTCGTGCGCTTGGCAGTAATCTTGATCATTGCTCCACCGTTTTGATAACGGTCCCGCATGTTGGCAACGAAGTTTCCTAGACTGTAGACAACGGGAACAGAATCTGTCTTCGTCTTGATGTAACGAATGGGCTGCAGAACATGGGGGTGCATACCCACGATTGCATCTACGCCTTTTGAAGCCAAGAACGATGCAGTGCGACTCTGTATAGGGTGTTCAACGGTTTGATATTCATTACCCCAGTGCATTATCGGAATCACAAGTTCGGCCCCTTTCGCACGAGCTCTGGCTATATCCTTTGCCATTATAGAATCGTCGATAAGGTCCACCACATTCGGCTTACTAACAGGAAGTCCATTTGTGCTATACGTATAACTCAGGATAGCAACCTTTACCCCTTTAACATCGATGATCAGCGGATGTAGCGAGTCGCGCTCCTGCTGTGTGCGATAAGATCCGGTGTGCTTGATATCGAAAGAATCCAAAACGCGAATAGTGCGCTCGATACCCCGCTTACCCTTATCAGCTACATGGTTGTTGGCTGTAACGAGAACATCAAAACCTACGCGCTTGAGATCAAAAGCAAAAGCATCAGGAGCAGAGAAGCACGGATATCCAGTGTACGGTTCTCCACTTAGCGTGGTTTCGAGGTTTGCAATTGCAAGGTCTGCTGTCTCAATTGTTGGTTTAACAAACTGAAACCAGTGCTCGTACTCGTATCGCTGGTTGGACACGTTCCATGCAGCAGTTACTTGTGGTTTGTGCGACATCATATCGCCACCTACGACAATCTGTATCGTTGTGTCGCGCAACACCTCTGTGTTTGCATCACCCGTAGCTGGGGTGTCCTGAACGGAGCACGACAACGGCACCACGACAAACACCAACAGAGACAAACAGAAAAACTTCATCACAAGCAACCTTTACAACAAGAGACAAATACCATACATGGGAGATACAACCAACGCACCTGCACAGAGCTGCCCAAACTAGCTACTCAAAGCATAACGCGTTCCTAGTTGGGGGATAATGATCCTACTAGAGGGCAGTATGTGGTGTAGTTCCACAGCCATACGATCACATGCGTCTGTGTCGCCATGTGTGATGACAATGGTTGACGGCTGTACATCAACAGCTAGCTGCACAAGGTCTTCGCGCACAGCATGACCGCTAAAACGAAACCGTTCGACCTTGCAAGACCGAGAAGCATTCTTTGTCCCAAAGGCGAACGGTTTTTTGGCTTCAGAGCTCATGAGTGCATAGCCTGGTGTTGTTGGATCTTGATACCCTACAAACGCGATGCCGTAATTGGCCAACCCCATCCATTGCAGTGCAAGTTGATAGGACATAGTGCCTACATTCATCATTCCGGAGGGGGCTAGCACTATCGATGGTTGTTTGAAATAAGCTCCAGTATCAAGCTCACCTCTTCGTAAACGTTCTTGGGGTACGTCTGAAACCTCAAACCCGGGACGCTTCATCGGATCGCTGTAGCAGTACTGATCATAAATCTTGTTGATGCGCACCCCAATGCCCCCTGTGTAGATGGGCATGTGTGGTATGCTACCTCGTCGCATCAGCCCATACAGCAGTGGAATCATTTCTTGAAGCTTTCCGAGAGCAAAACACGGGATCAATACAGAACCGTTATTCTGCGACACCCCATTGATAAATGCCGCCAACCGCTTCGACTCTTCTGGAAACAGTGGGGTGTTGTCGCTGTTCGCATTCGTACACTCGGTGATCAAGACATCAGTGTGTGTACGAGGTATCCGAGCTTTTGGAACAACAACCTGATCATCGAACTTGACATCTGCAGTATGCAAGATTCGCAGCCCATTACATTCAAGAGACACACTTGCAGACCCTAGAATGTGCCCAGACCAATGATACGTCATCACAACAGGCGATCTGCCGGAATAACCACGAATTTCAAGGGGCTCATCATACGGCAACGCCTCAAATGCATAGCGTAGTTGTTCGATAACGTCCTTGTCGAAGAACTCCAGCCATTGCGCCGGAAACAACCGTCCAACTTCGGTACGAAGAAGCCTTGCCCCATTATGCATCACAACATGACTTAGGTCGCGCGTAGCGGGGGTCATGATCGGCCGCAGGTACGGCAGCCTGCGCATCACGTAGGGAAGCGCGCCTATGTGGTCTGTATGTGCATGCGTGATTGCTAGTATGTCTGCGGGATAGTTTTCCAGTAAGTCTATGTCTGGAAATGCTTTAACAGTCCTATCGCGTGGGTGTAGACCCGCATCGATCAGCATCCCGGTACCGTCGAGTTCCAGATAACAGCAGTTTGCACCGATTTCCTCGGCCCCGCCCAACATAAGAAGATTAGCTTGCACGCACAAACCTAACACGCGCCGAACCTCCGTAGTTTTGACCGGTTGTCCACACCACAGGCTACGTCGATGCAATCACCAGCCCCATATACACCTTCAACCAAGGTTCGCGTTGTTACTGCGGCATCGTTGTTCGATGGACACGATGCAGCGATCAACGTTATGCGACGCATTATCCAGGCCACTGGGTGTGAGGTTATCCACCTCGGACACAACAGATCTGTGCGAGAGGTCGTCGAGTGTGCCATCCAAGAGGACGCACAGGCAATTGCCATGACGTCGTATCAGGGCGGACACGTGGAGTACCTAACCTATATGCGTCAACTGCTCGACGAGCGCGGCGCTCATCACATCAGAATTTTTGCAGGCGGCGGCGGTACAATTCTTCCCAGCGAGATCGAGCAACTACATACCAATGGCATAACACGTGTCTATTCCCCCGATGATGGCCGAGCCATGGGCCTACAGGGGATGATTAATGACCTTGTACAGAAGAGTGATTACGTAACGCCAGTTACCGACGCATCAAGTCTACACGATCGCGTTCGTGCAAAAGATCCTATGGCTATTGCGCAGGCAATCTCTTGCGCAGAACGTGGTGAACACGACGTCATCGACTTTGCCAAGCACGTTAAACGGGCGCCCGTGCTGGGCATAACAGGTACCGGAGGGGCTGGGAAGTCCTCACTAACCGATGAGCTTGTTCGACGATTCCTACTTGATCATACGGACAAAACAATTGCCGTTATAAGCGTTGATCCATCAAAACGCAAGACAGGCGGCGCACTTCTTGGAGATCGCATACGCATGAATGCTGTTAGCGACCCCCGTGTATACATGCGCTCATTTGCAACACGCGAGGCCAATGTTGCCCTCAACCCACACGTACGTGATGCGATAAACATCTTGTCGTATGCCGAATATGATGTGATCATTGTTGAAACTGCAGGTATCGGGCAAAGCGACTCACAGATCACAGAGCTAGCAGACGTAGCCATGTACGTTATGACGCCTGAGTTTGGCGCTGCAACACAGTTGGAAAAAATCGACATGATTGACTACGCCGATGTGATTGCCTTGAATAAGTTCGACAAGCGCGGAGCATTGGACGCGTTGCGTGATGTGCGCAAACAATATCAGCGCAGCCGGCAGTTGTTTTCTCAGTCGATCGACGAAATGCCCGTATATGGCACAATTGCTTCGCAGTTCAACGACCCCGGAGCAAACACGCTCTACCGTGTTATCAACGATTTGTTGGTTAAAAAGTGCTTACTTGCGTGGACATCATCATACACGGTTTCAAACGAGATGAGCGAAAAAATCTACATTATTCCACCCGACCGCATCCGATACCTAGCAGAGATAGTCGAGAACAATAAGCGCTATGATGCATTTGTTGATGAGCAGGCTGATATCGCTAGAACGCTATGGAAACTGCGCGGCGCTATTGAGCACCTGCAACAATGAGAAACGCAACAATCATACTCCAAGCATTTGTTGCCGCACTGCTTGTTGCATGTGGTAGCTCCGATGTTGTGGCACCCAATGCTCAGAAGGCCTCGGTTCGTTTCTATAATGGGAACGTGCAATCGGCAGGTATAACCATGAACGACAAGGAGTTGTTTGCTACAACGAACTCTGGAGATGTTGGCGCACGGCAGACAATAGACCCAACAACCGATACTGTTCAGTTGCGGGCCGTGGATGGTCCAACAAATGCAATCCTTGCCAGACGCAACGTCATCATCAAACCCACCAACTACAGCGTTGTGTTGTTTCCCGCTACAAGTGCATTTAACTGTGTCCGGCGTCCAGAAGAGTGCGTGCTGCACGAAGATGCTACTGCACCGCCAGCAGGACGCACAAGGATACGTGTCATAAACGCCACTACCGATGCATCTCGGTTGTCTCTCTCCATTGATGAGATGGACGTGTTGAAAGAAAACCAGCTTAGCGTGTGTTCGATCTCGAATGTTATCGATATCGAGGGTGGCGATCACAATATTCGCCTGTTGCACACAGGGAGCGAACAATATGCTGTTGCCTACCGAGATGTTGATCTACGGTCTGGCACAACCTATACATTGCTGCTTACGGGTTCGCTGGCCTTTGATGATAAGCAGCCGTTTCGTGCACGATTATATGCAGACGATGAAGAAGCAGAAAAGGGCGTTGACTTACTCATACCGCCCGACGTTGGTAAGTATCAGATCGTGAACGCCGTTGCCGGTCTGAGATCATTCGAGGCTAAACTCGATGGCGTTGCGCGTCCAGAAACGGCAACAATAGAGTTTTCTAAGACGTCTGGATACGTAGATCTTGAGATAGGTACGCACACAACGGGCATCTTCATTAATAGCACTCCACTTATTCAAGAAACACGAACAACCACAACGTTGCGATCACGTAAGACGCTGTTTGTTACTGGGTCGATGGTTCCGCCAAACATTGCCGGCATTGAACTTGTAGACCTGGTAGAGCCCCTTACTTCGAACTCTGCAACAATTCGCTTTGTGAACCTCTCGCCCGATGCCCCCGAGCTGGATTTTTATCGCATTGTTAATGGCGTAGAAGCAATCATCGACGGCTGTGCGAAAATGGCTTTTCGTGAAACAACAAGTACAGCTAATGGAAAACTTCACTTCACAGAGCTGCCGGCAGGACGCATCACAATTCTTGCGAAGAAGGCTAATACACAGACGATCGTGCTGCCTCCAACCCAGATATCTCTTGTGCCTGGTGAGATCTCTACCTATTGGCTAGGGGGCGTAAGTGCCGCCGCTCAACTGTACCATGTGAAACACAAATAGTACACCGATGACAACAGAGCAAACACAAACAGATGTAGCACTTGCCGCACTTGAACAACGAGCCGCCGAGATCGAGGCAAAACTTCATCATGAAGTTCGAACCTTGCTTGATACGTGGGAGGCAAAGAAAGCTTCGTACGAAGGTGAGCACTACACGTACACAGTGCGTGGCAAAGAGATCAAGGTGAAGAATCATACAGAATCGCTGGCCCATACACGCGTGCCCAAGATTGCGCTGCCCAAGTTTCAAGATTGGGGTGAAATCGTTCGTTGGTGCATGCAGGAGAATGTTCCCGGTGAGTTTCCATATACGGCAGGTGTTTATCCCTTCAAGCGCACAAGTGAAGATCCAACACGCATGTTTGCCGGCGAAGGTGGACCCGAGCGCACAAACAAGCGGTTTCATTACTTGTCTTTAGGAATGCCCGCCGTGCGCTTGTCTACAGCATTCGACAGCGTTACGCTCTATGGCGAGGATCCAGACCACCGTCCCGACATCTATGGAAAGATTGGCAACTCTGGTGTGAGTATTGCTTCACTAGATGATGCTAAAAAACTTTACTCCGGTTTTGATCTGTGCTCCCCTACCACATCTGTTTCGATGACGATAAACGGACCAGCACCAATGCTGTTGGCGTTTTTCATGAATGCAGCCATTGATCAAGAGTGTGAAAGGGTGATCAAAGAACGCGGCCTAGAGGCAGACGTATCAGCGAAGATTGATGCCATGTATGCTGAACGTGGAATGCCGCGTCCTGTGTATCGCCATGGCGATGGATCAACAGAACTACCAGAGGGCAACACCGGTCTTGGGTTGATTATTCTTGGAGTAACAGGCAATCAAGTACTCGATGCCGAGACGTATGCGGAGTGCAAACAGCGTGCGCTACAAAATGTACGAGGAACAGTGCAAGCCGATATTCTCAAGGAAGATCAAGCGCAGAACACCTGCATCTTCTCGACGGAGTTTGCTTTGCGCATGATGGGTGATGTTCAGAAGTACTTCATTGATGAAAAGGTTCGCAACTTCTACTCCGTATCGATCTCTGGCTATCACATAGCAGAGGCGGGAGCAAATCCGATAACACAGCTGGCATTCACATTAGCCAATGGCTTTACGTTTGTTGAGTACTATCTCTCACGCGGAATGCACATCGATGATTTTGCCCCCAACCTTTCGTTTTTCTTTTCGAACGGAGTAGATCCTGAGTATAGCGTGATTGGCCGTGTTGCTCGTAAGATCTGGGCCAAGGCCATGAAGCACAAGTATGGTGGCAACGAACGCTCACAGATGTTGAAGTATCATATCCAAACATCTGGCCGCTCGCTACACGCCCAGGAGATCGACTTCAACGACATTCGCACGTCGCTGCAAGCGCTTTATGCGATCTACGACAACTGCAACTCTCTTCACACAAACGCGTACGACGAAGCCATCACAACCCCCACAGAAGAAAGTGTCCGCAGGGCGGTTGCTATTCAGTTGATCATCAACAGAGAGCTCGGGCTTGCAAAGAATGAGAACCCAATTCAGGGCTCGTTTATTATTGAAGAGCTCACCGATCTCGTCGAGGAGGCCGTCTACACAGAGTTCCGTCGCATCACAGAGCGGGGCGGCGTTCTTGGTGCAATGGAGAACATGTATCAACGTAACAAGATCCAAGAAGAGTCTCTCTACTATGAGACGCTCAAGCATACAGGCGAATACCCTATTGTTGGCGTGAACACCTTCCTGAGTTCAAAAGGAAGTCCAACTGTTATCCCAGCAGAGGTCATTCGTTCAACCACAGACGAAAGAGAACAGCAGATTTCAAACGTCAGAGCCGTTCAAACGCGCAATGGTAAGACCACAACAGATGCGCTTGATATGTTGCGGAAGACCGCCGTTATGAATGGAAACATCTTCGAGGCACTCATGGAGGCTGCTAAGGTGTGTTCACTTGGACAGATGACAAATGCGCTGTATGAAGTGGGTGGACAGTATCGTCGAAACATGTAAGTAAAGGGGCTCGTGGTTACGATAGAGACCATCCGTGATGCACACGAGCGCATTCGTACGCACGTACACAACACGCCAGTGCTGACATCCAGCGCCATCAACCAGATGGTCGATGCCCGTGTGTATTTCAAGTGTGAAAACCTGCAAAAGGTTGGTGCATTTAAATCACGTGGGGCCGTAAACGCAGTATTACGTCTCGATGATACAACGGCAGCTCGAGGTGTTGTTACGCACTCAAGCGGTAATCATGCACAAGCATTGGCATACGCAGCTGGCTTGCGTGGCATTCCCTGCACAATCGTGATGCCGCACAATGCACCGGCTGTTAAACAGGCGGCCGTTCGTGATTACGGCGCTTCGATTGTTCTATGCGAACCAACACTGGCCTCTCGACTTGAGACCATGCACGATATTGTTGTTAAAACAGGTGCCCATCCCGTTCCGCCATACAACGACGAACGTGTGTTAGCCGGGCAGGGAACCCTGGCGCTGGAGTTTCTCGAACAGGCAGATGATCTAGATGTGATCATCGCCCCTGTAGGTGGCGGCGGACTCTTAAGTGGTGTTGCTACGGCTGCCCGTGCGCTGCGTCCGCACATAGAGATCTTAGGCGCAGAACCCCAAATTGCCGCAGATGCTCAGTTGTCGCTCCAAACAGGGATACTTCAGCCCCCTGCTGATACAATGACTATTGCAGATGGGTTACGAACGGGGCTTGGAGATATCACCTTTGCCCACCTGCAAAGAGCTGGCGTTGGAATAATGACGGCATCCGAAGATGCGATACGCGAAGCAACCTATTGCATCATGGAGAGGCTAAAGGTGGTGGTAGAGCCAAGTGCGGGTGTATCGCTTGCTGTGATGCTCGAAAACCCAGGACGCTGGAGTGGACGCAACGTGGGCATTGTGCTGTGTGGCGGAAACATTGATATCCGCCGATTACCGATCTAAAACACCCCCGAACAGGCTGTTTTTCCGTAGTTTTGTGGTCCTTTGGACACGTACGGACAGTTCATGCACTCGGGTTATGAAGCAATAATCGGATTGGAAGTTCACGCGCAGTTAACCACTGCGTCTAAGGCCTTTTGTGTCTGCCCCACAGAATACGGCGCTCACCCAAACGTAAACGTATGTCCAATCTGTTTGGGTCACCCAGGAACACTCCCCGTTCTGAACGAAAACCTCGTTGCTTACGCCGTTAAAATGGGGCTGGCAACAAACTGCAGCATACGGGAGCGTTCGACCTTTTCTCGCAAGAATTACTACTACCCAGACCTTCCCAAGGGGTATCAGATTACCCAGTATGCAGATCCCATCTGCTACAATGGCCATATCGACATTGAGACAGTTGATGGTGTAAAGCGAATTGGTGTTACTCGCATACACATGGAGGAAGACTCAGGAAAGAGCATTCACGATCTTGATATAGATACCCTCGTAGACCTGAATCGCGCAGGGGTTCCACTGATAGAAATTGTGAGCGAGCCAGATATTCGCACTGCCCATGAGGCCTATCTATATCTTCAGCAAATGCGTCAGATACTCGTGTATCTCGGGATTTGCGACGGCAACCTTGAAGAAGGCAGTATGCGCTGTGATGCGAACATTTCTGTGCGCCCAGTTGGACAGCAGAAGTTTGGAACGAAGCGCGAAGTAAAAAATCTAAACTCCTTCCGCAACGTTGAGAAGGCAATAGACTACGAAATCAACGCACAGATCGCGGCTATAGAGTCGGGCGAATCTATTGTGCAGCAAACCCTGATGTGGGATGTCGGTAGTGGGCAAACCAAGGTGATGCGCTCTAAAGAGCAGGCTCACGACTATCGATACTTTCCAGAGCCAGACCTAGGCCCTGTTGTGGTATCGGCAGAGTGGAAAGAAGAACTGCGCCAGACCCTGCCGGAGTTGGCTCTAGCGAAGAAGTCCCGTTTTCTATCAGACTATGGATTGCCCGAATACGATGCGGTAATTCTTGTTGATGAAGTATCTGTGGCAGGATATTACGAGACAACGTGTGCGTTACTCAAAGCCCCTTCTCCGGAGACATGGAAGCTTGTCAGTAACTGGATTATGACCGAGTTACTGCGTATTAAGGGCGAAAAGAAGTGCGATATTGACCAAGTGGGCATCACACCGTCACAGTTAGCATCATTAATCGATGTGATAACAGACGGAACGATCAGCAGCAAAACGGCGAAGGAGCTCTTCCCAGACATGCTCGGCAGCAATAAGCTTGCTTCCGAGTTTATCGAGGAACGCGGCCTACGCCTGGTTTCTGATGTCTCGGTACTTACAGCTATGGTTAATGATGTTATTCTAGCAAATCCAGATAATCTCAAGAAATATCGCGAAGGCAAAACAAACCTCCTGGGGTTCTTCGTTGGTCAGGTATTGAAAGCATCTGGGGGTTCGGCACATCCATCAATCGTAACCGATTTGATGAAAGGGGCTCTTGATAATGCCGAACTATAATCACTATTGGCGAGGTGCATGATGCCAATCACACCCACAAAGACGATATGGAAGAACGGAACATTTGTCCCGTTCGAGAAGGCAACAACTCACGTGCTCTCGCACGCCATTCATTATGGCACTTCGTGGTTCGAGGGCATTCGTTGCTACGACACAGAGAAAGGCACGGCAATATTTCGTTTGCTGGAGCACATGCGAAGGCTGCATCATTCACTGAAAGTGTATCGCTCACAACTTCCGTTCTCAGTAGATGAGTTGTCGGAGGCCGCTGTAGATCTCGTTAAGCGCAACAAGCTGAGCAGATGTTACCTGCGTCCGTTTGCCCTTCGTGGCTTTGGCGACATGGGAGTATACGGCCTCAGGTGTCCGCTTGATGTATACATTGCCGCTTGGGAATGGGGTCCGTATCTCGGTGACGATGCCGCATCCAATGGCGTGGATGTCTGTATCTCTTCATGGGATCGGATAACTCCTAACTCCATGCCATCTCTGGCTAAAGCGGGCGGCAACTATATGAACTCGCAGCTTGTGAAGATGGAAGCAGTGGAGAACGGCTACGCAGAAGGCATATGCCTGGATGCATATGGCAATATCGCAGAGGGTTCTGGCGAAAACGTATTTGTTGTAGTTGACAACGAGCTCATAACGCCTCCAGCTGCAACGTCGTTACTGCCCGGCATCACGCGCGACACAGTGATTACCCTTGCTCAGGAGCTTGGTGTAACAATTCGTGAACAAAACATACCACGTGCGATGTTGTATCTGGCCGACGAAATGTTCCTTACAGGAACAGCCTGTGAGATAGCGCCAGTAACATCGGTAGATCGCATAGCTGTTGGGCGCGGCAAGGTTGGACCAATGACGCGTGCTCTACAACAAGCATTTCTCAACATCACCGTAGGGGGCGAAGACCCATACGGTTGGCTAACCTTCATCAAGAAGAGCCGATAACAACGAAATACAAATCGACGAAATCAGGAGACAACCATGGCGAAGGCCAAGGCAAATACACCACCAGCAAAGAAGACTACACCGGCAAAGAACCAAACTGCTTCTGCAGCCAAGACACCAAAGGTTGAGTTGTTCGACCTCAAGGGCATTAAGCCAAACGTTCTTGTGGATTGGTACAAGACTCAGCACCTTGGTCGTCGCTTGGACGAAAAGGCTGCCAACTACTTGAAGATGGCAAAGGGCTGGTCTTATCATGCACCGTTTGCCGGACACGACGGTATTCAACTGGCGCTGGGTAAAGTGTTTCGTCCGGGCAAGGATTTCTTGTTTCCCTACTACCGCGATATGCTCACATCCCTGGCTGCCGGTTTATCGGTAGAAGAGATTATAGCCAATGGCTTGTCTAAGGATGCCGATGTAGCCGGCGGTGGCCGCCACATGAGCAATCACTTTGCGAAGATTTCGATTAACCTTCAGAACTCATCCTCGTGCACGGGTAACCATTCGCAACAAGCTGTTGGTACGGCGCGTTCGATTAAGAAGTTCAAGGGAGACGAAGTGGTTTTCTGTTCAACAGGAGATAGCACTACGTCGGAAGGATATTACTACGAAGCCGTTAATGGCGCAGACCGCGAAAAGCTACCTGTTGTGTTTGTTATTCAAAACAACAAGTATGGGATCTCGGTGCCATTGCACGAGCAGACAGCAAACCCAGTTGTGGCAGACAACTTCAGTGGCTTTACAAACCTGAAGATATTCTATTGCGATGGCCGAAACCCCATTGATTCATACAACACAATGGTTACTGCGCGCGACTATGCGGCCAGTGGTAAGGGGCCGGCAATGGTTCATGCAGACTGCGACCGTATCGGATCGCACTCAAATTCAGACAACCACGAGCTCTACCGAACAAAGGAAGATATTGATGCAATGAAGGGGCGGGATCCGCTTTCGCGCATGCGCACCTCACTTATAGCCGCAGGTATTGCGTCGGAGGCAGAGCTCTTGGCCATTGAAGAAGCAAACAAGCAGGCCATTTTTGCGGCTGCCGATGCAGTAGAGCCCCTTCCCGATCCCGATCCAGCATCATATAGTCAGTTTCTGATGCCCGAGCCCGTCGTTGGATATAACGACGATTCAGAAGTTCGTTGCCAGCCGGCTGCAGATGCACCCGTGGTAACGTTCCGCGAGGGCATTGTAAATGCCATGCTCGAAGAGTTTCGTCGTAATCCGGCAACATTTCTCTTTGGGCAAGACGTTGCCTCCCGCAAGAAGCAGGGAATTTTCAATGTCTGTAAAGGCATGTTGGATGAGTTTGGCAACGATCGTGTGTTCAATGCACCGATAGCCGAAGACTTTATCGTAGGTACAGCCAACGGCATGACGCGTTACCGCGACGACATCCGGGTTGTTGTGGAGGGGGCCGAGTTTGCCGATTATTTCTGGCCTGCGATGGAACAGCTGATTGAGTGTACGCATGATTATTGGCGCACACGCGGACAGTTCGCTCCGGCGATGGTCATTAGGCTGGCCTCTGGCGGATATATCCAAGGCGGATTGTACCACTCACAGAATCTAGAAGGCACATTTACAACCCTTCCCGGACTGCGTGTTGTGTGTCCAGCCTTTGCTGATGATGCAGTTGGATTGATGCGCAACGCCATACGGTCGCGCGGCACGACGATGTATCTGGAGCCCAAATTCCTGTATAACTACCGCCCAACATCAGCCCCAATGCCATCTGAGGACTTTATCATCCCGTTTGGCAAGGCTAAAGTTCGACGCTCCGGTAGCAGCCTTACCATCGTTACGTATGGTACGCCGGTGCATTGGAGCTTGCAGGCAGCCGAGCAGCTGGCAGCAGAGGGTATCGACGTAGAGGTTATCGACTTGCGTTCGCTAGCCCCTTGGGACAAAGAAATGGTCTTTGAGAGCGTAAAACGCACAGGGCGCTGTGTGGTGGCTCACGAAGACAAGAAAACAGGCGGCTTTGGTGGCGAGATAGCCTCTTCTATTAGCGAAGAGCTCTTCCGTTACCTCGATGCACCCGTTGCCCGTGTTGGATCGAAAGACACACCAGTTGGCTTTGCCAAAAGTCTGGAACAAGTAATTCTGCTGAACGTTGGCGACATTGTAAACGCAGTCCGCGCTACAATGTCGTTCTGAGCTATGTGAACAACCTCGATGTTTCGGGTGTGGATATCGTCTGTAACCCTGAATATTGAGAGATGGTTACCATAGAAATTGCTGTTCATATTTCTCTTTGGTGGTAATCCACTGATAACCTATATTTGCAAGTCTATTTCACTCCGCGGAGTGTGGACCTACGTGTGTACACTCGAAAACGCGAGTGGCATCGGCTTGCATTTCGATCGTGAAATGTTCCGAAGGTCAGTACAGAAATTGAGGAGTGCATGAGCACAGAAGACATAGACAACTACGCGGGAACCCCTGTATCTACGGGGCCTGCGGCAACTGATGCTGCGGCAGACTTTTTCTCCAAGCAGTGGAAGGTTGTTGCTGGCGTTGTGGGTGCAGTTGTTGTTGTAGTTGCCGGCTACTTTTACATGGACAACCAAAACAACGAGTTGAACATTGAAGGGCTAACACAGCTTTCACGTGTTCGCCTTGCTTATGATGTCGGCCAGTTTGATATGGCATTGTCCGGCAAGGGTATCCCGCCAATGGATGGCGAGCCCGTAAAGGGGCTTACAGCAATCAGTGACGACTATGCCGGAACGCCTGCTGGTGAGATGGCGGCATTGATGGCTGGTAATGCATACGTAAATCTTGGTAAGCCGGCCGATGCGGCAGCACAGTTTGAGTTGGCCTCGAAATCAGATGCCCAAATCATCCAAATCGGTGCTATGAAAGGACTTGCTGCAACTCTAGAGTTGCAGAAAAAGTTCGCAGACGCAGCTGCCAAGTACGAAGAAGCCGCAACACTAGCTGATAACACGGGTCTTGAAGAGGACTGTTATCTAAGCGCTGCGGCTGCCTACGAGGAAGCCAAGAACACTGCAAAAGCAACCGAATTGTACCAATTAATTGTGAAAAATTTCGAATTGTCAGCGGTAGCCGCATCCGCAAAATCGGGTTTGGCGCGTCTTGGCACGGCAATTGATTAGCATAATTGGGCGGTTTCGCCATTTTTCTGATTTGAGTAAATGAAAAACGTGAAAAAATTAAAGTATAAGGTTTTTACAACTGGAGGTTGTATGCAACGTTGGTTTCGTCTGAGCAGCTTGCTGCTTGTGCTAACCGCGGCATTTAACGTAGCCCAAGCGGCTTTCGTTGAGGTTCGTGGTAGTCTTCCTCCGGGTGCGGTTCGCGTATTTGTGCGTGACACCGTTTATCGTATTAGTGGCACGTACACCGTTGGTGGAACGCTTCTGATCGAGCCCGGAACAACAGTTGAGTTTATGCCAAACGGTCGTTTGGTAGACTCAACAGGTGGTCGAATTATTGCTGATGGTCGTGCGTCTGCGACGTACAATCCAACAGCGGTGAATCCGCTGGTTCCGCCGTACACGGGATACGATGATGTATCGTATTTCGGTGCAGCTGGAGTTGTCACCTCGACAATCTCAACAGAACCTACGATTCACCCATCGAAGTATTCGGCGATCTTCAATGTTGATCTTGGCAACAATGTCAACCTCCAAGGTTTGACACCTGCACAAGCGATCATGTACAAGGCAGCTCGTCTCGAGCTTGGCTCTGTTATTTCGGCTATTCGCCTAAATGCATGGTTCCGCCCAACAGGTGCTGCGATCAACGTTACGCCGGGACGCATCACATTTAAGGCGGGCGATGTCAATACGTTCTCACGCGAGTGGGGGCATATCGTCGTTCTTCCTGGTGCACGTGCCGCGTTCTTCCGCGATGTCGACTTTGTGAACTTCCGTAAGGACACAACAGTAGACAACCGTCCGGTGTATCTGTCAAACAGCAACGGCCAGGCTTTCACCCCAGCTCAAGCTGAAGCGGCAAATGCTGGCCTGTTGGAAGCAACGAACGGTGGTGGTGGTGCTATCACAACATTCTCGTCACGCACGTGGATTGTTGGATGTAACTTCCGCAACAACATGTCACGCTATCGTGGTGGTGCTATTCAAATTCTTCAGGCACCAGCTGACACATATGCAGGAACAGCGCTCCAGTTGTACCCAACGGTATCAACTAGCGGTCTTCCAACATACCCAGCAACGGTAAACCCATTCATGACTAACCCAGTGACTGGTGATCCGATCAACTCGGATCTTGCAATCACTGACTACATGTATGAGGCTAATGCAGAGACAATGACAGACGTTAATCGTCAGTCTGTTGACGACGCCCGCTTGGCTCTGTACCTTGGTCGTATTCGGCAGTCACGTTTCACTGGCAACTATGTACTTCTTTCAGATGTAGATACAGTGCGTGTCGGCGGTATCCGCGTAGTTACGGACGCAAACCGTGCAGCTACTGTATTCGCAAACACGAACCGTTCACAAAAGAACGAAGCATTCGGTGGAGCAATCTACGTATCTGGACGTACACCAATGATCGTCGGTATCGGTGTAAATGATTTCCAAGGCAAAGACACGATGGAATTCAACAGCAATTATGTTGAGAACCGTCAATCTTCAACACCTAATGGAAATTTAGTTTCACAAGGTGCTCGTGGTGGTGCAGTGTACGTAGGCAACCAAACAAGCGTAATCTTCGCTGGTCGCTATACAACGAACCGCACAGAAACACCATATATCACAACACTTGCATCCACAGGTGCTGCATCAGTTGGCAACTTCTCTAAGGGTGGTGCCATCTATGCTTCAACTGGAGCATGGCAAATCCAAGTACGTGGTAATCTCGATAACAACCCACCGACACACTTCCTGGGTAACTCTTCAGGACGTGGTGGTGCCATCTTTGTAGAAAATGGTACAAACGACAACCTCGTTTCACCATGGATCGGTGGTTCGGATGGTATTATTAACGCTCGTAACTATGGTTTCAACATCAAGTTCCGCGACAACCGCGCTTCGGTAGACGGTGGTGCCATCTTCACAGCACGTAACATGTATATGTACGGTGCTGGTGGTGCTTCGGGACCACTTTGGATCTACGGAACGAACTACGGTGTAGAATTCCAAAACAACTCAGCTAACTTCTCTGGTGGTGCTATCAGCGTTCAGATTCCACAGAATCTTCCGATCGCTCGCCGAACACTGCGCTTTGTTCGTGGACACTTCCTCAACAACCGCGTAGGTCAGGTAACTGGCGCAATTGCTAACGAAGTACGTGGTGGTGGCGCTATCTACACTATCAATGCAGACCTTAACGTTGTTAAGGGCGTTGAATTCCGTTCAAACAAGGTATGGAACGGTAACGGTGGTGCCATCGCAGTTGTAACACCTGACACGCTTACTCGCAAGCGTTTCATGGTTACAGACATGGACGACATCACATTTGATGCCAACGGTACAGCAACTGGTTACAATCCACGTAACGACATCTTCACACTCCAAACAGCATCTCCACGCCCAGACGAGCGCATGCTTACTCGTTTCTACGATAACGAAGCATATACAAACGCAAGCCGTCAGGGTTCTGGTACAACACAAAGTGGCGACATAACACTTACACACCCGGGAACAACACTCCGTGAAAATGGTACTGGTCTTGGTGGTGCTCTCTATATTCTGGATAGCATTCGTGTCCGTGTAGACACATTCTCATTCGACCGTGTACGTATTCAGAATAACGTTGCTTTCAGCGGTGCAGGTATGTACTCTGATAACTACGATCTGAAGCTTGCAATGGCTCGTTGTTTGGTAACAGGCAACAAAGCAACATCAACTATTGGTCGCGCACAGGATGTAGTAGATGGTCCACTCGTAGGAACAAGCAATGCCGCTTCAAGCGACCTTGCAGGTTCTGTATTGTTTGGCGAAGTAACTGGTCCTCTTCCATGGAAGACATACAGCTACGCATCAAACTCTATCTATGACAACGATGCACGTTTCATCATCCGTCTACCAGATGCTCAAGACACCAAGGGTGTTCTTGCAGGAACAACTGGTATCGGTTTTGGTGGTGTTGACACTCTTCGTGGTAACTACTGGGGTCGCACAGAAGCTAACGTAAACACGATTCTTCCAGCGACACCTAACACATCATCATTCGGACGTATCCAGGAAACATTCTTTATTGCTGGTAACGGCAAGACGCACATGCGTTTTGTTCGCCAGGGAGCAGCGAATCCAACAGAGCAAGGTCCATTCGAATCTGATTGGCGCTACACCTACACACCAGTAAACATTGGTGATGTTCCTGATACGCTTCTTCTTGCTGGTCGTATCTACGACATCTTCGATAAGGGTACAGACATCAAGACAGCTGATTATTCAAGCCGTCGTATGTCTCCAATCGAAGACTTTGCAGTTGGTATTCCACCAACACTTAAGCTATACAACGATCCAGCACAGCCATCGTATGAGAAGTACGTAAAGCGTATGACTCGTAATCAATTTGATGCCGATGCTCATCAAGACATTGCAGCAGTTCAAACAGAGTTTGTTGGTAACCATCCAATTGGATACCCTGTGTTCCTCGAAGCACGTGCAGACTACAGTGGAACAGCTGAGATTAGCAATAACGACGCTCGTTCATTCAACGAGTCTGTGTTCTTCGTTATCAACGAGCGCACAGGTGACTATATCCGCGTAAACATGAAGCAGCGTACTCTCACGGACACGATCTATCGTTCACGTGTAGAGCTTGTGCCTGATTCATCAAATGGCGGCGATCCGAACATCCGTCGTGCATACGAAGGGCTTGCTACCTACGGTACAGGCGCAACACTTCTGTCATTCCTCGTAGACAATGCAGTTGCTGAAGATTCATCAGCTCTGCAAGGTCGTCGTTGGGAAGGTTCAACACAGCTTGGTGAGCTCGGTGGTGCAAACTTCCGCCTTGGAAACCGTCCATCACTTCCAACATCAAATGCTGGAAGCGAAACATACTACGGTGGTGAGCGTTACCGCGCACTTCCAGTACGTGATGGTGACCAAGTTGTTATCGTATCTCGTACAGTTCTATGGAAAGACGGTGTAGTAGAAGCCCTCAAGGGATCTCTCAGCTTCACAGTCGGTAACAATACAAACCCACCAGTATTCACAGGTGCAGCTGATACGCTTCCAACAAGCCCACTGCTTCACCCAGAATATCGTAACCGTGTATTTGTAACAGAGAATCGTCTGTATACACCAATAACAGCAGCCCAATCACCACGCGGTGGTGGACAGCCAAGCTGGTTCAACGAACCACCTAGCTACCCAGCCGATGTAAACAATCAGCCAATCCCTGGCCGTGACCTTTACGAGCGTGATTCGATCTTCTCTATCACAGCAGTAGATGTAAACAAGTTCTACGATCCACGTGTTGTTAACGATCCAAGCTTCAATGCTCAACTCGCTTACTTCTGGTCTATCAAGACTGGTAACAGCGGTCTGCGCTACTGGCTGCGTGACACATTGATCCGTGCAAACGCAACAAACAACAACCCAAGTTGGTCGGCAACAGGTTACCGTATGTTCCGTGGTCGTCCGATCAATCCTTACATCGTACCTGGTGGCGAGCTTGTAGAAGTAGTAGCGAAGAACTTCCCACCATCTGTTGAACTTGTCGATTCACTCCGCAAGAACAACTGGACAGAACCCAACATCGCTCGTTGGGTATATATCTACCCATCATACTTCCACGCTGAATCATACGATAACTCAACACTTCCGAAGAACCAACAAGACCCATCAAACACCAATGCTCGCTATCTCCAGCAGGATACAGTGAACTTTGGTTGGCTCGACACGGTATCTTATCAGTTCCGTATTCATGTTGTTGATTCGATGCCACGCTTTATCTGGCGCCACAACGCTACAGGTGCAGCAGCCGTAACGTATCAGAACATGTTGCGTGGAGATGTAACGGTAGTTCTTGATCCTACAACAACGGATCCAGATGCATATGATGCAACAACTGGTACATATCGCGATACACTCCGTTACACAACAACAACATCACGTGTTGGACGTAAGTTTAGCCCGACAAATGCTAACCCGAACAACATTCTTACTGAAGAGTACAACAACCCAGCCGTTAACTATAACGACTCATTGAACATTCACTTTGTAGCAAACCTTGCTGGTATTCCAGGACAAGATTCGCTTCGCTTCCGCGCAGACATCAACACAGACGATGAGTTTGAAGATGCAGCAGCTGCAGATACAAATCGTGCGGTCGTTAAGAAGTATGGTGCATGGGACTTCCGTTATGGTAAGACAGCATACGGTTTCGTATCAACGTCAGTGCGTGAAACACCTAGCGAGACATCAGTTGATAATATCGTTCAGGCTCGTCCAAGCTGGATGGCTACTCGCTACATGCGTAAGTTTGCTAACCCAGGTCAGACAAGCCCATTTGGTCAAGATTTCACAACGAAGGGTCAAATCGATATTCGTATCGATGCAGCCGTCGCGCGTGATCTTTTGAAGCCAGTAAACGATTTCGATCCAGGCAGCCCAATCAATGGTGATCTCAACGTTGATACGGTTATGTCGATTATCGTAAATGATGGTCACGGTGGTGTTAACACGCTCACACGCCGTCTGTTCGTTAACGTTCAGCCACGCCTTCTTGATGCCAACCTTGAGGATGCAGAAGAAGACAAGGATTACAACGTACAGCTTACAGATTCATCACGTCGCATCAAAGTATACGACCCTAACTTCGGTCAGGTTCAAAACTTTGAACTCATCTACATTGATGAAAACCGCGACAGCATCGCAGTTGACCCATACTTCACTGAAGCAGGTCAGATCATCTTTGATGCATCACGTAAGACAACACCAAAGTGGCTGAAGATCAACCCAACAAGCGGACTGCTCTATGGCAAGCCGACAGTTACTGATCTTCCATACTCAGACACAACAGTGAATGTTACAGTTCTTGTTACAGATGCTGGTGGTCTCCGCGACATCAAGACATATACATTGAATGTACGCGCTGTTAACCACAAGCCAGATCTTCTTGCATCACCAATTATCCGTTGCGTCGAAGCAGGCAAGGAATACACAGACAAGATTCGCGTAAGTGATATTGATCTTGCGCGCAAGCAAGCTGGTAACGAAGAACTCACGTTCACAGTTATCGAGCCAGCTGGTTCATGGACATTCGCACCAGCTAAGCTGTCCAGCCCAATTGCTGACACGCAACAGGTAACTGTAAGCACATCGAATCTTCAGGGTACAATTGAGAATGGACGTATTCGCATCCGCATTGAGGTTACAGACCGTCAAGGCGAAAAGGATACACTCACATACTCAGTTGCAGTTTCTGCTCAAACACGTTTCGCAGCTGATGTTCGCATCGAAAACGCAATTGGTGGACGGCAGACACTCACGTTCGGTGTAAGCGGCACAGAAATCGCAACACGCGGTGATGAAGCTGCAACATTTGGTCGCCTTGATTCTAACTATTGTGAATATGAATTGCCACCAGTTCCGTTCATCGACGTATTTGATGCACGCTGGACAATTCCAACACGCAATGGTATCATCCGCAACATCCACCCATTCTCAAACACACCGGGCGAGTCGATCTACCAAGGTCGTTTCCAAGCTGGTGGTGAAAATGGTGTTAGCTCTTCATACTATCCTGTCAAACTTTCATGGTGCCGTTCACAGATCCCTGCACGTGATGCATCGAACCCAGGTTCGTACTACATCCGTGATGATCAATCAAACGGTGGTTTGTTTGCTTACAACATGAAGACGGGTGAAGGTCGCTCAATCGGTTCGGTACAGCATCGTGTATCTGCTGACAATTGTGATACGCTCGTGATCACATCGACAGCTATCGAAGGTTTCATCATCGTGTACGACTTCACAACAGATGTCGAAAACGGTGAAGAGACACCAGCTGGTCTCGCGATCACAAGCACAGCACCAAACCCATTCACAACATCAACAACTGTGAACTTCGCTGTCCCAACTACATCTAAGGTCTCTGTCGAGATATACGATGCAATCGGAAACCGCGTTGCCACACTTGCAAATGATGTCTACAATGCCGGTATGCACTCGATCGAGTGGAATGGCGCTGCAAACGGAGTAGCATTGCCAAATGGCGTGTACACAGTACGCGTATCGGACGGCGCTGCATCAACGTCACAGCAAGTAGTAATTGTACGCTAACGCTTATCTACAGGGTCGGTTTTCGGACCGGCCCTATAAGTAACCGATGATAACAACAATGAAATATTTTGGAGTCTTTATGAAGAAACAGGTATTGATTGCCTCGGCGATTGTACTCTGTTCATTCGCGATCGGTGCAGTAGAGGGCGTGGCACAGCAGATCTTTAATCAGTTCCGCCAGCCAAAGCTCGTCGTCGGTCTCCCATATCGGGACATCGATGCCTGCCCAACATCGAGTCTGAACAAGACAGTTATACCGCCGTCGCAATTCACATTGCCACCAACGTATGTTAACGATCTTGATGATGGTTATGCATACATTCAGTTTCCTAACGGGGAAACATACAACTACAATGGTCGCCTGTATTCAGGTGTCTATGTAAGTATCAACGGTTTTCTCACATTTGATAACACAAAGCTTGTTCCTGCTAAGCAGTCAATCGGCTTGTTTATCAACTCTTCATCATATCCTGATAACGCAGTTTCTCCATACTGGGGAGACCACCGTTATCGCACAGCAGGAGATGTTGCGCAAGGTTACATGCCTTCACAAATCTCATGGGTGATTGATGTAGACCGTGATGATAATTGTGATACTATCAAGCCAGTTCGTCGATGTCTTGTTGTTCAGTGGAAGAGCCTAAACATCAATGCACAGAACATCAACTCTAGCGTTGGTAACTTCCAAGCACGTCTGTACCTCGGTGGTCAGGCGAACAACAACCAGGGCGAGATCGAATTCGCGTATGGTCCAATTGGTGGCAACCCGTACACGACGAACACAACAGTTGTTACTCGTGGTGCTACGGTTGGTATCAAGGGTGATGGCGGTTTCCCTGGGTTTCTTGCTGACTTCTGGAACGGCTTGATCTGGCAGCCAAACGCAGGATCCAACACCCGCACGGATTCTACATCAGTATGGCAGCCATCAGGCGGCCGTTCAGATGGTCGTATCCGTTTTGAATCGATCATTTACTTGACATTTAGTGACTGGGGTTATGGCGATGCAGACACATCAGGTGCTGCTAACGAACGTCATGCCGACCTACCACAAAATCGTCGTGTAACGGTAAACGATGCTCGCGTTATCATGCGCTCAATCGTTACTAAGCAACCTCTTGATTCAGTGTGGAAACGTCAAGCATATTTGGGCGACGTTAATCATAGTGGTCGTTACTACTTTACAAAGCTGACAAGAGATTTCTCTGGCGACTCATTGGTTGGTTCCAAAATTATTATCTGGCGCCGTACTATCGACGTCGAGCAGTTCTTCCCTGGTCAGGGCGTAGGTCCAAATACAGGCAAGCAAGTTGTTCGTGTTATGTATGAAGGCGACGGGCTCTATGGAGTAGACGGTAAGGCACCAGATGTAAGCTCACTCAACCAAATTTATTATGAGTGTAACGAGTATGATGCAGGTTTGATCATGCGATATATCTCTGGTCGTCTGCCATACCTCCCTTGGATCTATGACAACGATACACTCGGACCAGATTTCGGTAAGGTTGTTGAAGTAGCTGAAGCGTCAAATATCAAGTTCGGAACACCGAATGCTATTGGTAATGGTCTCACACGTGTACCTGTGTACCTAAACGGTGCTCACAAGGGTGCAATCGGCGTACGATTCAATTCTGATGCCGAGATCGTAGACGTTGCAAAGGCAGGAAACTCGAACATTCTTGTAGATGCATCAAAGGATGTGGTTGCCATTGCTGGCAACGGAACATTTGAGGCAAGTCAGCCGATCGCGTATGTAACTATCAAGGATGGTGGATTAGCACGCATCTCTGATGTACGTTTCAATGACAAGATCGTTGGTGGACACACATTGAACATGGTTGAAGCTAATAACGATGTTATCTCTGTGTATCCTAACCCTGTATTTTCATCGATGACACTTGCTCTCAACGTCGCAACAGCGGGTGCACTTGAAATCCGTGTATACGATTCTTTTGGTAAGCTCGTAGCAGTACTAGCTTCTGAAAACGTAACACCAGGAACATTCAGTGCAAGCTGGGATGGTAAGGATGCAAATGGAAACCTCGTAGCAGCTGGCACGTACATGGTACGCATCAATGGTGCAGGAATCGATGCAACTCAGTTGTTTACAGTTGTCCGTTAATCGACTGTTCTAATTGATTCATGAAAAATTTGCTGATGACTGTGCTGGCCGTCTTAACGGCGGCCAGCACGCTCTCAGCTCAAGACACGCTACGATTCGAATCTTATACGACCGTAGACGTCTGCTCGAATGAACGGCGTTGGCTGCTAGCCGTAAACCTTGGCAAAGTGTTACCAAGTGACAGCCTAGTGTCCTTTGACATTACAATAGGGTATGATCGAACCAAGCTGAGGCCTACCGACGTCCTGAAAGAAGGCACTCTATCATTATCAATGGCATATGACCCGTTTTTAAACACGGTTGTGCCAAACGAAATGAGAATAGCAGCTGGAAATATTATCAGGACGGTTCATGGAGACTTACCGCTGGTTGCTGTAACAGGAGACTTTCTCGGAACGTGCGTTGATTTTGATACTCTTGGGTATCCTTGGCCAGCAACGTTCAATGAAGAGTTCAAACGTAAGTATACTGTGATTCGACGCGATACTGTGAAGGCTATAGCAGTAGCAAAGGGGAACAAGAATAGTGGTTTGCAGGCTGTAGATACGGTTGTTTCGTTGCCTAGTGACAGAGACTATGTCGATGTCCGAGTTCGTGGGGTGGATTTAAAAAGCGATAGTACTAGATACCGCTTTACGATAAAGTGTTCCCGTGAGCAGTTGTCAGTTGCCAACGACAAGCCAGCGATAGGAATGACAGATATAGTTGCAAATCGGACAAAAGATGGCATGGAAATTACAGCCACTGTTACAAGTGCAGCACCTGAAATGGTTTTGCGCTATACACATGGGTCGAACACAAGGCCAGATACAGCTACCGTGACAATATCCAGTGAAGATCTATCTCTATGTAGCTGCGAAAAGCCTGCGCTGCGTGATACTATGAGAATAGCGATTGACCCTACTGTAAGTGTTGCATCTTCTGATGAACACGTTGAAATGATATACTTGATAGATAATGCTATCAACATTCAATGTGACCATGAGGAGATGAAGAAAGCACAGATATTTTCAATAACTGGTGAGCTGATAACTTCAGCAACCATGCAACGAGATGAAACTGTGCTTCGTCCATTGAATCTAACCGCAGGTAGCTACGTATTGCGTGTTACATGCGGTAATCATCAACATATAAAAATGATTTTGAAATGAACAAACATCTGATCAACTCATCTGAGGAGTGTATTATGAATCGTCGTTATGCTCTGTGGGGCAGCGGTACCGCACTTGGTGCTGTTCTCGTCCTTGCAGCATTAATCGGCATTGGTTCGACTGTGCTCACAGCACAAACGAACAAGCCAGAGCTGCCGACGCTCTCGTTAACTGGAGACGGAGCAAGTTGGAAAAGGGAAGTTTATCCTGATGGTCGCATATGGTCATCAAGCCGCGGTCCGAATGGCGACCGTAATCTCCTCGTTCCAGTTTTCATCAAGAACTGCTGGCGCACAACGTCACAGTATGAAGCTTTCCCTATCTACACCTTCAAATTCAAAGTGCAGTTTGATAGCTCAGCACTTGAATTCGTTGGTGTCGAAAAGAATGGCCCACTACGTGGTCCACAGATGACGCCAGTTAGCTGTCTAGCTAAGGACTTCAACTTTACGTCACAGGTTGCTCGTGATGTTACGTTCCAAAGCGTAATCAATGCACCTGCGCAAAACCGTTTGCGTGGTAAGCGCGTTATGGTTACAGGTGTGTCTTCAAAGGCTCTACCACAGACAGGCGATGTAACACAGCCATGTGACCAGCGTCCATACGTGGAGCTTGTTTACTTGCGCTTTAAGGTTGTTGCTAACCCAGCTATCGACCCAGTGAGCTCACGTACACCTGTTATTCTTACAAATGACACATTGTACTACAATGACTTCCAAGTTGGTAAGGAAATCGTATTCCCAGGAGATGTTGCTCCAGGTGAATTCGCTGGCCTTGGCGGCGTAGACAACTATTACCTTGACAACAACGGTCTCGAGCAAATCCGTGATCCACTTCGTCCTTCGAAGCCAGGTATGATCTGGGTTGAAGTAACAGATGCTACTCCACGTTTGTCATTTACAAACGTTGCAAATCCAGCATTCCGTCTTGTAGACTCAGTAGATCGGTCAAACGGTTCACAATGGTATGTTGTAGATCCAGTCACAGTGGATTATCAAACACCGTACGAAGACCAAGCCGGTGGTATCGGTACACGCGACGTTGATGTTATTAACGCCAACGCTGGTACACGTGCATATGATATCATGGTGCAGTCGGACTCTAAGTGGCTCAAGTTCAAGTCATTCCTCAAGGGTGGTGGTGGCCAAACTGAATTGAACCCATTCCCGAACCCAGTTCGTGAAGGTTATGTTCAGTATATGGACAAGGCTATCCTTGGTGCAATTGGCGATCCACTCGGTAACCCAACAACTGGTCAGCGCGACCTTAACCTGCGCATCATTTGCGATCCTAACGAACTTCCAAACGGAGACGAGCAAGAAGTTTGTGGTACCTACGTAGGCTACCTCACATTTAAGTCAAGCTCACTCGAAGTTTCAAACATTCGTTTAAAGGTAACATTCATCTACTTCCGCTCACCATATGAGCCGAACGTATTTGATGAAAACGACAACTGGAAGCGCAGCCAAGAGTTTCTTGGTCGTGGTATCAAACTTCAAGTACGTAACTCTAACGTACCAAACGATATAACATACATGGTGTTTGGTGTTGGTAATCGTGCAACTGATGCATGCGATACACTTTTTGGTGAAACAATCTACACGAATGGCCTCAGCTCATTCGGTGCACGTTGGTACCCAAGAAATCCTGATGGATCATATATCTATCAGAACGGTCTCGGCGATTTGTGGGCTGCTACAGCTCAGCGTCCAAAGTCATCTTCACGCGATATTCGTTCAATCTATAGCGACACAACACTTGCTTACACTTGCCGTTTCGATGCAGGTGGAGACATCAACTACCCTATCGTAGTTGCATGGGATACTGATGAATTTTCACCAGGATCTGAGTTGTTTATCCGCGACACACTGAACGGTTCACGTTTCAACGTAAACATGCGTGCTGGTACAGTTCTTGGTGGCACACGTCAGTCATACACAATTCGTGACGCCGACATCAAGGCATTTGTAATCGAGTACACACTTCCAAAGGTTGCTCGCTTCCCAGTAATCAACAAGGGTTGGAATCTTCTTTCGGTTCCAGTTAACCCTTCATCAAGCTACTGGCGCGATGTATTCAAGAATGCCCTGAACATTCCAATTCGTTTTGCTCAGAACCTCTATCAGAACAACGAAACAAACCTCGCTCCTGGTGTTGGTTACTTCGTGAAGTATTCTGATGATGTAGACAAGACAATCGCTGGTTCACGTATCCGTGCAATCAACGAAGGTTCGTTCCCTACTCGTCTGTATGATGGTTGGAACACAATTGGTTCACTTTCGTACCCAACATCAACAGAAAATGTTAGCGTAACAGTATTCGGCAACTCAGGTACATTCCCTGAAATCATTGGTGATATCTACGGTTATGTTACAAATCGCGGCTACCAAGCTGTTACAGAAATCGAGCCAGGTCTTGGTTACTGGATGAAGGTTAAGGGGCAGGCATATCTGAACATCGCTTCAGGTAAGGGTAGCATCAACAATGCAGTTGTTCGCGAGAATGTTGAAATGAATTCAACACGCGTAACAATCAGCGACGCTGATAACAATGTTGGTAACGTGTATGTGGCTGCAAAGGGCATCGTTGATAACAAAATGATGTTCGAACTCCCACCGACACCACCAAACAACCTCTTCGATGTGCGCTTTACAAGTCAGACAAGCGTAGAAGATGAAGCTAACCCAACAGTTCAGATCCAAGGTGTTACGTTCCCAGTAACAGTAATGATCAACAACCCACGTCAGAACTACACAGTCGTTAACCCGATCTCTGGCGCAATCCTCGGAACAGTGGTTGCTGGCCGTATGAACTCTGTAACTATCACAGATGCTCGTACACCATACATCCGCCTGATGGGTGAGGAAGCAAATGTTGAAACACTCAACGTTGTTGCTACACCAAACCCAGTTTCAAGCAATGGAGTTGTGAACGTAACAGTTCCTGCAAACGGACATGTTACAGTAGCTCTTTATGATGCAGTTGGAACACTGGTTTCAACGCTCATCGACGAAGTAAAGACATCAGGTGTTTATGGTGTTGACCTCAACGCCGCAAACCTTGCTCAAGGTCGTTACATCATCAAGGCAACTGTTAACGGCGTTACAGCAACAAATGCAGTAACTGTTGTTCGCTAAGACATTCTTTCGAGAAAACAAGAAGGGCAGCAGATTTCTGCTGCCCTTTTTTGTTCCAATTACTTTCCGATACTATGATACGTTACATCGCACTCGTTGTTATGTGTACGCTTACTTCGTACGCACAACGCATCGAGATACCATTGGGATTCGTCAACAATGTGGGTGATCAATCAAAGACCTACGGGATAACCTTTGCAGCACATCCACAGGGATCGAACGAGCTAGACTCTGCCCTCGGTGAAAAAGAGATACCATCTCTGCCCCCTCCAGCCGGAGTGTTTATTGTGTACTCGATACCACCTAGCGCAGAATATATGTGGCTAAGTCCTATTGACGTGCGTAAGCTAGAGATAGGCAAGCAACACATGGTTGAGTATACAATTGGTATGACATGGAATGCAGGCAAGCTAGACGTTTCGTGGGGCCCAATACCAAACCTGATAGACTCAGCATATCTGGTGGACGTGGTATCAGACTTTCCTAATAACTTTATCAAGGTAAAGCTCGAGCCTGGCAAGTCATACTCAACGATCAACACGGCCATAACCAAGCTAAAGGTCATGGTGTGGTATAATGCCACTTCGCTATCGGTACAGAATACTGAAGAGGAATTCAAGCTCTATCCCAACCCCTTTGATGAACAGTTCGTGATAGATGGGGCTTCTGTGGGCGCTTCGTACGACATCGTCGATGTTGCTGGAACTACTGTAGCTAGCGGCGTTGTAGAACGTACAAGACACGATGTATCAACAGCTGATGGTGCTCCGGGTCTCTATATCTTGCGTTTGCGTGGTACGGACGGCTCGGTAACAATGAAAAAACTCCTCCGCAAATAGAGCACTACAGAGCACAGAGTTATGAGTGAAGAACAAGAACAACGACCACGGTCGCAGTCCAACCATCGACGTAGACGTCCACCGCATTGGCGTCCTGCAGGTGAGAGGCAACACAGACAAGACGCCAATCGGGCAGTATCTGGTTCTATATCGGTTGTTATCCCATTGTTGAATGAAGAAGAGTCTTTGCCCGAGCTTTCACGTCAACTTGAATCCGTACTCGATCGAATAGCTCGTGGTAAATACGAGGTAATCTTCATCGATGATGGCTCTACCGACGGTTCATACAATGTGATCAAGGATATCAACGCACGAAACAATCGCTTTAAAGCTGTAAGATTTCGTACCAATCACGGCAAGTCGGCAGCATTGGCAGTTGGTTTTGCAGAGGCAACTGGCGATTTCGTGATTACCATGGATGCTGATCTCCAAGATGACCCCCACGAGATTCCCGCATTGATCGCAAAGCTGGAAGAAGGCTACGACCTTGTTTCTGGATGGAAGCGCAAGCGTTACGACCCATGGCATAAGACAGTGCCATCAAAACTCTTCAATGCTGTAACGTCGAAGATGAGCGGACTAAAGCTTCACGATTTTAATTGTGGCTTAAAGGCATATCGCGGAGAGGTTGTAAAGACGGTTCAGGTATACGGCGAAATGCACCGGTACATTCCCGCACTAGCTCATTGGGAGGGTTTTCGAGTAACTGAGCTACCTGTGCAACATAAAGCTCGCCAGTTTGGTGTGTCGAAGTTTGGTATGAGCCGGTTTCTCAAGGGATATCTGGACTTACTTACCGTGATGTTTACAACGCGGTATGTAAAAAGACCCCTGCACTTTTTTGGAGCATTAGGATCGCTGTTTGCTGTGCTTGGGTTTGCAACAGACCTCTATCTCGTGATTGAAAAGTGGCTGTTTCAAGTATCGTTTAGTCAACGCCCATTTCTGTTACTATTCGGCGTTGCCATGATCATTGTTGGCGTACAGTTAATCTCGATCGGACTAGTGGGCGAACTCATCGTAAAGAATAATCTCAGCCATCAACGGTTTAGTATTCGTGAGCGACTTTCGTAACAAAATGCCAATTGTGCACTTCCTACCACAAGCACTATGAACACTACACGCATTGCACACAGCATCCTTGTTCTTGTCTTGGTTGTGTTTGCTTCAGTAGACACGATATCTCAAGTACGTTTCCGGCTTGCGTCGGGCCTTTCAACCGATTGGATTACCAACGACAACCCAGCCGTTTACCCACTAACGGGCTCGGATGATACAACACAGGCAAGCAGACCGTTTGGTGGTGCATACGATGGATCTCAGGTTGGATGGGGTATTCGTGGCTATATGGATCTGGACAAGCAAAAAACATTTCGGATTCCAGTTGGATTAGATGTGTTCTATTACAGTGGCGCACAAAGTGTTGTTGGCACGAACTACCGCTTGCGGGTAGAACATACAAACACACTCTATTCTGCGTTTACGGGCTTTGAATGGTCTTTTGTTGAGTTCCCGCTCGCATTTGCACGCGCATATGTAGGGGGCGAGGCACGATTCCTGTTTGTAAGCGCCAATACAGTTCAATCACAGGGTGTGAACATCGCCAATGGCGAAGTGTTTCCGTTCTCTAATACATATTCGAGCAAGCCATCAACATTTCGCATGGGTGCCATGGCCCGACTAGGCATCGAGGGCGAGCTTTACTACCCAGTGTTTCTGAATACAAGCGTTGGATATGGGATAATGAATCTTCTCGGACGTGATACGCGTACGAACGCCCAAGGTGGACGAGGAGAACTTCTTACATCAAGCGATTTGAATGAAGGTGGCGAAGGAATGCTCCAACACCTCAACTTCTCATTCATGATCCAAGTGCGGCTATAAACGTTTACTTGTAGAACGTTTTCTCGAATGCCCCCTGCTCGGGCTTGTTGAAAATTATACGCCAGATGATTCCGCGCATAAAACCAGTGCCGTACGAAACTAGCTGCACGTACGATGCAACTATGCAGCGCAAACCCAATAGTGGCGAGCCGTACTTGATGGTTGACTCAACAAAAATGCCAAGTGTGTAGAGCGCAGGGAACATCATTGCAACCCAGCCGTGCTCCTGTGTAAGCCACATGTAGGTAGACACCAGCAAGAGCATAACAAATGCAGCTGGAAAGAAATGCGTAAGCTTCAATGTACTTGGGTGGCGCAGCGTGATGTTAATGCGGGCAATGCCACTGTTGTGTATCTGCTTAAAGAACTTCTTGAAATCAGTTCGACGCTTATGGTATACCCATGCGTCTGGAATAAGCTGAACATTGTAGCCCCCTTCCATCATGCGGATGGAAAACTCAACATCTTCGCCAAAGCGCATCTTAGAAAAACCATCCGTTTCGTTAAAAACATCGCGCGAGATGCCCATGTTAAACGAGCGGGGATGAAATGCCCCGCCTACACGCTTCTTGCCACCACGAATTCCTCCAGTTGTAAGAAGAGAGGTCATGGCATAACTGATAGCCTTTTGCGTAGGAGTAAAAGACTCATGCTCCCTGTCGGGTCCACCAAATGCATCTATATTGCCAGCCGTTACTGCATCATCGATGGCACGCATGTAATGAGGGGGCACCGTGCAATCCGAATCGATGAACATGAAATAGTCGCCCGATGCTCTTCTACAGCCGTAGTTGCGGGACGGACCCGGACCCGAGTTGTCCTTGGTGAAGTACGATAGGTCAAGCCTGCCGCTGTACTCGTGGCAAACAGATTTCGAGGAAACTGTAGAGCCATCTTCGACGATCACCACCTCAAAATCGGTGAATGTCTGCGCTGTGAGACTCTCCAAAAGCTCGCGCAATTCGTCGGGACGGTTAAAAACGGCAACAATGATTGAGTACTTCATGGCTGGGCACAAAGATACGCGTGTTATGCGTGCTATTTTTGGGGCGATGGCTACAACCCCACAAGATCCGGTGGTGCGATCCGAGCAGATGGGTCTGCTCCCACGTACCAAACGCAACATCCGCATGCAGTATCGTCTTGCGCAACACACGCTTATACCATGGTTGGAAAAGCTGCGTGTTCTGCCAGACCACGCAGCAGTTTGCGAGATTGGTTGCGCAGAAGGCGGCGTCCTAGCTGCTTTTGCCGATCAAGGTGCTTCGTATTCTCTTGGTACAGACATCCAAGAGCCCCTTTTGAGAATTGTTAGCACACCAGTATGGAGTGAGCTTGGGTACAACATCACCTTCACACAACATGATGTGATCTATGATGAGATTCCAACTGCGTGGCAACATCGATTTGATGTAGTGTTGCTGCGCGATGTGATAGAACACCTTGACGATCCGGGCATAGCACTTCAAAACATTGCTCGCATTATGAAGCCAGGCGGCGTGGTAGTTGTGACCTTTCCGCCGTATACATCTCCATTTGGTGGACACCAGCAGCTGCTCGGCACTAAGCTTGGCGCGCTGCCGTTTGTGCACCTACTACCATGGAGCATCTTTTGCGCTATGGTTCGCAGGGGCGATCCCGTGAATCAAGAAGAGGTAGAGCGCCTACATACAATTCGCTGCTCGGCACATAAGGTTACACAGGCAGCAACGCGCGCCGGAATGACGATACTCGATCAACGCTATTTCGGACTTCGTCCCGTGTTTCAATGGAAGTATCAGCGTCCAATACCAAGCTTTGAGATTGGGTCGCTTGCCTTGCTGCCCGGCATCAAAGCCATCGCGATGGAGGCGGCCTTTGTGCTGCAATTGCCTCGATGAAGACGGTGCTTGTTGTTGCATATCACTTTCCGCCAGGGGGCGGACCCGGTGTGCAGCGTGTACTCAAACATGTAACATACCTGCGCGATGCCGGATGGCGTCCGATCGTGATGACAGTCGAGAACGGAGACTTTCCGGCACGAGACGAATCGCTGCTTTCGAAGATCCCCTCCGATGTTACCGTCGTACGCGTTCCCATCATCGAACCCTATACATTGTATCGGAAGTTCATGGGCGCTAGAGGTGCAGCCATCGATGTGAACGTGAACAAGTCCAGCGACCAACGATCCGGTTGGAAAGAACGTCTGGCGGAGTTTATTCGCGCAACGTTCTTTATCCCTGATGCACGCTTGGGTTGGCTCCTAACAGCAGTCAAGCGCGGCGTAGAGCTATGCAAGCAGTACAACGTGGATGCCATCTACAGCTCGGCACCACCCTACACATGTGCACTGATCGCACGGTCCGTTAAACGCAAGACCAAGCTTCCGTGGGTTGCAGGGTTTCGCGATCCGTGGACGGATTTTCTGACCACGCCAGACAGGTGGTTTCTTCCCGCTGCCATCGACCGAGCTCTTGAACGCTCTGTGTTGAACGAAGCCGATGCTGTGGAATGTGCCTGGACGGGCATAGCAGATGATGCTCTCAGAAAGTATCCGCATCTGGATAGATCGAAGTTCTATCACGTACCCAATGGATTTGATTCGGCAGACTTCCCCAAGGTGGATTACCAGCGCAATCAGCGCTTTACGATTACCTATACGGGCTCGATGTACGGAAGGCGCACGCCAAGGGCCTTTCTAGACGCTCTGGCGCGTTTGAATGAAAGGGGGCCCCTTACACCCGAAGATGTTCATCTGCGCTTCGTAGGACGCTTTGGCGACGAAATACACGCCATGATGGACGCATCTGTGTTCGCCCCCTCGATAGAGAAGATTTCCTATGTGCCCCACGAAGAAAGCGTGGGATATCTCATGAAGTCGGAAGCCTCACTGCTGATCGTTGATGATACCAAGGAGAGCGCCGAGATTGTGCCCGGGAAGGTTTATGAGTATCTCGGGGTTGGACGCCCCGTAATTGCCCTAGCCCCACGAGGAAGTGCCATAGCACGTCTACTCGACGAAACACAAGCCGGACGCAGCGCGCCCGTTGACGATATTGATGGTATAGCAGAGATCATCGGTACGTTTGTTGAAAGGTGGAAGCATGGGTTGGAGTGTACAACCCCGTTACATGATGTGATCTTGACATACGAACGAAAAGAGTCGGCAAAAGAACTTGGACGTATTCTCAACGAGGTATCTACGTGAAGCTGTTTAAGACAATCCTTGTTGCTGTTATAGCAATTCTTGCGGCGATGGTGGTGTGGAGTGTTCTCACAGCCGTGTTGAGTTTCGCGTTTAAAGTCACAATGTTGCTTGTAAAAATCATTTTTATTGTTGCTCTCGCATTACCAGTCTTTTTCTATTTGCGCCGTAAACTTCTGTCATCAAAATGATCAAGCATATCCTTGTTCTGCTCTCCTGCGGTACTCTTGTGTTACATGCGCAACCCAAGTACAATCCACTTGCTGTTGACCTTACGCGTGTGATCCTCAAAGACGTCTTTGAGAGCAATGCGGTGCCGTTTGTGCAGCCTATGGTAAATACGATCAATGCAACATCGAATGCGCGGTTCTACAGCAGTGCGTATGTGCCTAAAAAAGTAAACAAGGCCTACGTACGCATCAGCATCAATGGTATGGCGGGGTTGATCAATGAAGACTTGAGATGGTACAAGCCAAGTCTCGACCTTGGTCCGCGAGAAGATGTTGCTACGGGGCTTGCCAGATACGGCACCTTGAAGATTGTTAACAACAGGCCTACATATGTTATCGGTAGTACATACCAGGATACGCTTGGTTTGTCTACACTCCTGATGAAGGAGCTCTTACGTGATGCCCAAACAGAAGGCTACTTTGGTATACCCGATCGCGCTGCCTCACTCTTTGGCTATGCACCAGGCAATGCCGTTGTTTTGCCAACGAAGGAGAACATTACAACAGTTCTGCAAAAGAGACCTGAGTATCTCTGGCTCGATTCGGCTGGTCGTGCCGGTATAGATGCGCTATTTCAAACACTTACACTCCCACCAGCTCTAACGCTTCCTCCTGGTGCCAACTTATCCCGATTGGTTGCCGCTGTTCCACAAATTGAAATCGGATCATTATTCGGTACTGAACTTCTTGTGCGCTTCATCCCACCTGTAGAGTTTGATACCAACGTGGGAGATTTTTCATTCTACGGTGTTGGTCTTCGTCATAGCATCTCGCAATACTTTCCGCAGCGTTGGTTCGACTGCTCTATACAGGGTGTATATCAGCGCACAACACTTACAAATACTATTGGCCTTACAGAGTCCAAGCTGGCGGCAGATGCTACGATCATGAGTGCCAACGTGCAGCTTGGCAAGCAACTTGGTAAATATGTTGATGTATACTCTGCATTCTCATATGAGCACATTGATGTTACGTCCACATATACGTACACGCTCCCTCAAGAGACACAGATTCAACTTGGGTTGTTGCCCGAGCCCCCTCCCGGACAAAAGGCAATACCAACAGCAGAACAGCCAGGCGATCAGCGTCCGCAGAGCTCAACGGTGCTTGCCGAGAACATCAACGTTAAGTACTCAGTTGGTATCAGCGCACACTATGGTCCATGGCGTGCAGCATTAGATATGAACTTCAGCACGTTCGACATCGTATCGCTTGGTCTATCATATACCATCAATCAGCCAGACGCGCCTTCTGTCCAGAGCGAGTAACGTGTCCAGCGCGCACGAGCGCATCTATCATATCCTCTAGCCAGCGAGCTTCTGTTTCTGAATGCTCGCCAAGAATGTGCTTGCGCAGCGCAGATATGGTGATGTACCTGCCAGCCTGAACACCCCGCAATGCTTCTACTATGCGTCCGCGCCAAATACGCTGGGGCTGCCCGCGGAACATTGGCTCTTGTGGCTTTGTGCGTGTGATGTTCTGCATCACAAACGCAGACGGACACATAGATGATAGGGGGCAGGCATCACACTTCGGATTGTGAGCCGTGCATATCGTTGCACCTAGGTCCATCACCGCATGATGCCATAGTGATGATCTACGCAACGGAATAATGCTCTCAGCAAAGGCACCTAATGTATCGTCGTCCACAACATCGGCCGTTGTGGTCTGGCGAGCAACAAGCCTTGAGTATACTCGGCGAATATTCACATCGAGCACCACCACACGTTTGTTGAACGCAAAACAAGCGATTGCTGCAGACGTGTAGGGTCCGATGCCTGGAAGCCTGCGGAGCAGATCGGGATCGGAAGGAATCACACCTTTGTGGACGTTTACAATTGCCTTTGCCGCATCACGCAGACGCAGCGCACGTGAGTTGTAGCCCATGCCTTGCCACTGACGCAACATGGTGCCATTAGAGGCATTAGCAAGATCATGGATTGTTGGAAACACCTCGAGGAACAACGGCAGCTTCTCTGCAACACGTGATGTCTGTGTTTGTTGGAGCATTGTTTCGGATACCAACACAACATATGGGTGCACGTTTTTCATGCGCCACGGAAAGAGGCGTGCATGATGTTTGTACCAATCAATCAGTGTTTGTGTCAGTTCCATACGTTAGATTCGAGCTGGCATGCAGCAAACGATTTCACACGAAACTATTGAACGTGCGGTTGCAGAAGCAATTCGTATCCGCACGAATGCATACGCCCCATACTCAAACTTTCTAGTCGGGGCAGCATTGGTTGATGGTGATGGCAATATTTACACAGGTTGTAATGTAGAGAATGCGAGCTACGGACTTACAAACTGTGCAGAACGTGTTGCTGTGGGGACAGCAACAACTCTCGGCCGCAGAGACATTATTCTCTGCGTTGTTGTAACCGATACACCAGCCGCCGCAGCTCCCTGCGGCGCATGCCGGCAGGTACTTTCCGAATGCAACCAGCACATGCAGATTCTGTGCACTACCCCAGACAGAAACGACGTGTGGTGTACCCTCGATGAATTGCTTCCGCGCGCATTTGGTCCGAACGATCTCTAACCAACGATTCTTACTATGGCTATTGCAGCAAACAACAATGGCAAGGCAGCATCAGTATGGCTTACGGTGCTGGTCTGTGGCTTAGGGTACTTCGTTGATATCTATGATCTGATCTTGTTCAGCATTGTGCGTCCAACGTCGCTTCGCGACATTGGCCTGGTAACCCCAGACCAGATCATGGGCGCTAGCGAGTACATCCTCAATGCGCAGATGATCGGCATGCTCATTGGGGGCATCATCTTCGGAATCTTGGCAGATAAGCGCGGACGTCTCTCGGTGCTGCTCGGCAGCATCTTGATGTACTCGCTCATGAACATCGTGAATGCCTTCGTGAGCACCGTAGACATGTATGCCATGTGCAGGTTCTTCTCGGGAATAGGTCTTGCCGGCGAGTTGGGTGTAGCTATCACCCTTGTTGCAGAAGTGATGCCCAAGGAAACGCGCGGTATTGGAACAACACTTGTTGCCTCACTAGGTATCCTTGGTGCTGTTGCAGCCTTTGCCGTGCACGAGATGTTCGACTGGCGCGTGGCCTTTGTGATAGGGGGCGTGTTGGGTTTGGCACTCCTTGCACTACGCGTTGGCGTGCGCGAATCCACGATGTTCCATGCGCTGAATGAAAAGGCTGCTGATCGTGGCAACTTCCTGATGCTTCTCAAGCCCGAGCGTTTGCCCCGGTATATCAGCTCGATTCTGATTGGCTTACCGGTGTGGTTTGTGATTGGAATCCTGGTGACGTTTTCACCAGAGTTTACCAAAGAGCTAGGGGGCTCTCTCGACGTAAATGCCGGACAGTCTGTGATGTGGGCATATGTAGGTCTCTCCGCCGGCGATTTAGTTAGTGGGTTGTTAAGTCAGTACCTCAAGAGCCGTCGTCGTGCAGTGTTGATCTTTCTCCTTCTCTGTGCTGGTATGTCGGCTTGGTATTTGTTTTCATCTGCACGCTCAGCTACGGAGACATACCTCCAAACAGCGCTCCTTGGCTTTGCTGCAGGGTACTGGGCAGTCTTTGTTACCACGGCTGCAGAGAAGTTTGGCACAAACCTGCGCGCAACGGTTGCCACAACCGTTCCCAACTTTGTACGTGGCGCTCTAGCCCCTTCACTCATGGCCTTTACTGAGCTTCGGCATAGTGCATCACCCGTGATCTCCGAACATCCTTTAGTGTCGGCAGCGGTTATCGTAGGAGGAGTTACAATGGTCTTAGCCTTTATCGGCTGGGTAACATTGAAAGAGACCTATGGTAAGGACCTCAATTACATTGAAACGTAAGCCCCGTTACAATTGCCTCGCTAATGCGTGGTAGTTTTGCGTCCATGACGCACAACGAACGAATTGTCATTCTCGATTTCGGGTCGCAATACACACAGATTATTGCACGCAAGGTGCGCGAGGTGGGCGTGTATGCAGAGATCCATCCCTACAGCATTTCTCACGAAGCTCTCTCAGCGCGAGCGCCAAAGGGCATAATCCTCTCTGGCGGACCCTCCAGCGTGTACGCTGATGGTGCTCCTATTCCGAGTGTTGATGTGTTCTCATTCGGCGTGCCGGTGCTTGGCATATGCTATGGACTGCAATTGATTGCCTTTCAGCTAGGGGGCTCTGTAGACAAAGCTGCGCGTCGTGAATTCGGTCGTGCTATGCTGCAGATCGATGATACATCGGACCTCTTTGCAGGCCTTGGCGCAGAGACGCAAGTATGGATGAGTCATGGCGATCATTGCACGTCAATCCCCGATGGTTTTGAACGCATCGGTCATACAGAGAATGCAGAGATCTGCGCCGTGCGTAACACCGAGCGCAGAATTTGGGGCGTACAGTTCCATCCCGAAGTGCATCACAGCACCGAGGGTAAGACTATCCTCAAGAACTTCGTTGTGAACATCTGCGGATGCGCAGCAACATGGAATGCATCGTCGTTTATCGATAACGCTGTGCGTGAGATTCGCGAACGTGTTGGTAATGGCGGTGTGATCTGCGCATTAAGTGGCGGTGTTGATTCAACCGTTGCCGCCGTTCTGCTTCACAAAGCCATAGGCGATCAGCTTCACTGCATCCATATCGACAGTGGCCTGATGCGTAAGGGCGAGAGCGCGAACATCATCGAGATGTTCAAGACGCACTTCAGTATGAGCGTTGATCTTGTCAATGGCAGCGAAGCATTTCTTACCCGCCTCGAGGGCGTGAGTGATCCGGAGAAGAAGCGTAAGATCATTGGCAACACGTTCATCGACCTCTTCGATATCGAAGCGAAGAAGTTTTCTGATGCAAAGTTCTTGGCGCAGGGTACGTTGTATCCCGACGTAATCGAATCGGTTAGCATCAAGGGTCCGTCTGCTACGATCAAGACCCACCACAACGTAGGGGGCTTGCCGGAGAAGATGAACCTGCAGCTTATCGAGCCGTTTCGCGAACTCTTCAAAGACGAGGTTCGCCGCGTTGGACGCGAACTTGGCATCCCCGAGTGGTTCATTGAACGTCACCCATTCCCGGGTCCAGGCTTAGCTATTCGCATCCCGGGAGCTATCACAAGCGGGAAGCTCGACATCCTGCGCGAGGCCGACGAGATTTATCTTGAAGAAATCCGCAAGGCCGGACTCTATAACGATATCTGGCAGGCATTTGCCGTGCTGTTGCCGGTACAGACCGTAGGCGTGATGGGAGACGAACGCACATACGAACACGTCTGTGGTGTGCGTGCGGTAACCAGCACTGATGGCATGACGGCCGACTGGTATCACATGCCGTATGATGTGTTAGCACGTATCAGCAATCGCATTATCAACGAGGTTCGCGGCATCAACCGCGTTGTGTACGACATATCCTCAAAGCCCCCTGCCACTATTGAATGGGAATAACAATGGACGGACTGCAACTGCACTTGCTCACGAACCATTTGCCGATCATTGGCACCATGGCGGCACTCTTGGTGGTCATTCTTGGGATGCTGCGCAAGAATGATGGCGCTATCACAGCTGGGCTTATCACTTATGTCTTGATGGCTGTGGCCGTAGTACCTGCATATCTAAGTGGCGAAGAAGCCGAGGAACGTGTGGAAGAAATCGCAGGTGTGAGCCATGATGTGATTCACGAGCACGAAGAGATGGCAGAGTTGTCACTGTGGCTTACAAGTCTGTCGGGACTTCTTGCCCTTGGCGCATTGTTTACACGTAGTAAACAATCGGCATTAGCACCCAAGGTTGCAATAGCCTTTGTAGTACTCGCTGTTATTGCATTTGGTCAGGCAGCGCGCACCGGACACGTGGGCGGCAAGATTTGACGTCCTGATCTCGGCACAACAGTTGCTTCTCCTGCAGAAACAGATACCGAAGAAGTATAACCCAACACAAGAGAACTATGAAGAAGATCCTGGTACCCATATCAAACGGCACTGAAGAGATGGAGGCTGTTATCATCATAGACATGCTACGTCGCGCAGGGTGCGAGGTTGTTGTTGCTGGCGATGGAGATGTTGTGGTATGTGCTTGGGGTACACGGATTTTGCCGGATGTTATGATCGACGACTTCACGGATGATGATGTCTATGACGCAATTGTTCTGCCAGGGGGCACGCAGGGTGTAAATCACTTTATAGCAAACGGACAGCTCGAGCATATCATTAAGCGACATCATAAAGTCCAGGGGCTTATCGGCGCTATCTGCGCAGCCCCGTTAGTGCTGCATGATTTTGGTATGCTGCCCCCAAATTCCGTGGTCACATCACATCCGGGTGTGGCAGAAACATTTGCCCCCTATACCTATACACTCGACCGCGTTGCAACGGACGGCAAGATCGTAACCAGTCGTGGGGCAGGAACAGCCTTTGAGTTTGCCCTAGCTCTGATCCGTCGGCTCGTAGACGAAAAAACGTCGCTCCGGCTTGCGTCCGATATTGTGATGTATGAATAAGGAGTATGTGACATGAGTATGCATCAACCACCCTCTACCGAATGTTAAGGTAAGAGCGCCGAAACGCGTTCGTTCGATACGGCCCGGTAATGCCGTAAATTGCGCTGTGAAACGCTATCTCATTACTTCGGCGCTGCCGTATGCCAGCGGTGTTACCCATCTTGGAAATGTGGTTGGGTCTACGTTGCCGGCAGACATCTACGCGCGCTATTGCCGGCTGCGCGGACGCAATACACTTTCGATTTGCGGGTCCGACGAACATGGTGTGGCCATTACGATTGCGGCAGAAAAGGAGGGGGTAACCCCTCGTGTTGTGATCGATCGATATCATGAGGCAAATGCCAGAGCACTGAAGGGCCTCGATATCGACTTCGATCTGTATGATCGCACATCCAACCCAATACATGCAGAGACAGCACGCGAGTTTTTTCTCGTATGGAAAGAGAAGGGGCTTCTCGAAGAAAAGGTAGACGATCAGTTCTACGACGAAGACGCCAAGATGTTTCTGCCGGACCGCTATGTCGAGGGCGTATGTCCAAACTGCAGCTATGACAAGGCACGTGGCGATCAATGCGATTCATGTGGTGCATACTATGATCAGCTGAGTCTTCGTCAGCCCCGTTCATTGATCACAGGAAAGACACCTGTTGTCAAGAAGACAACGCATTGGTATTTCCGTCTGGATGCATTCCAGGATTGGTGCGAGAAATACATCGAGTCTCACGCCGGCGAATGGAAGGATAACGTTGTTCAGCAGAGCCGCTCATGGCTAAAGCAAGGTCTTGCACCGCGCTCGGCTACACGCGATATGTCGTGGGGCATTAAGGTGCCAGTAGACGGCGCAGAAGGTAAGGTTCTCTACGTATGGTTTGAAGCAGTGTTGGGATACATCTCCATCACGAAGCAGTGGGCGGCCTTACAAGGAACACCCGATGCTTGGCAGGACTGGTGGAAGAATGCCGAGACTGAATACACAGCGTTTCTCGGTAAAGACAACATCGTGTTCCACACGATCATCTTTCCAATTCTTCTGCAGACACATGCAGAAGAAGGTTACATCCTGCCGAAGAATGTTCCTGCTAATGAGTTTCTAAATCTTGAAGGTAAGAAGTTTTCGAAGAGCCGTAACTGGGCGATCGACGTGCTGCAGTACTTGGAAGCGTTTCCACAGGCGCAGCATAAAGATATCGCGCGCTATGTGCTTACGATGAACATGCCGGAGACAAAAGACAGCGACTTTACGTGGAAGGATTACCAAGCACGCACGAACAACGAGCTTGCTGCAATCCTAGGCAACTATGTGAACCGTGTGATGCAGTTCACGCAGAAGAACTTTGATGGCAAGGTTCCGGCCATTCCGACGGGTTATGAACCTGGCGAACACGAGCAGCTTCTTGCTGATTCGATTGCTTCGGGACTTGCCGCTGTTGCAAAGAACCTAGACGACTATCGATTTCGAGATGCCGCAACAGACGCGATGAACATTGCTCGTGCGGCCAACAAGTATTTCAACGACAAGGCTCCGTGGAAGAGCATTAAAGAGAATCAAGACGACTGCGCGGCAACGATGAATGTATGCCTGCAAACTATCAATACGCTCGCTGTTGTCTTTGCGCCGTTTTGTCCACAAGCAACAGCGCAGATGCAGACTATGCTCGGAGGCCCAACATGCACGGGTGCGCCAGGCAAGGGGCTAGTAGGGTCTGACGTCTGGATGAGTGCTTCACAACATGTGTTGCAGGGTGGTGAGCCCCTTGGTGAACCCGTAATTTTATTTACTAAGATTGAAAATGAAACTGTGGAACAAGAGATAGCCAAGCTTGGCGACGTAGAGCCGGTAGCAGACGACACCATTGACATTGATGATTTCACAAACGTGAAGCTTCGCACAGGTGTTGTGCTAGAGGCAGAGCGTATTGCTAAGTCTGAGAAGCTCTTGAAGCTACAGGTAGATCTTGGTACCGAGAAGCGCCAGATATTGGCAGGGATAGCAAAGCACTACACGCCGGAGGATCTTGTTGGAAAAACGATCGTTGTTGTAGCAAATCTCAAGCCAGCCAAGCTGATGGGTTATGAATCGCAGGGTATGGTTCTTGCAGCTTCGAATGCTGATGGTGTGCTTACACTTGTTCAGCCAGGCAATGCCGAAGTGGGCCCAGGAGCCGAGGTGCGCTGATGAGTGAAGAGAGCGCTCCACAGACGCCAGAGCCTGTTGTTATTGTTCAACAACGCAACCTGCTCAATAGATGGAGTATTTTTGTTTTGTTGTTCGTAAGCGCAGGCTTCACTATTCTCTACGTGAGCAATGTTATTTCTGTGCGGAAGCTTCTCGAGCGCAAACAAATGCTCGAGCGCAGTATGGATTCGTTAAAGACAGTAAACAAGACGTTAGAAACAGAGACATATAGATTGCAATCTGCCGACCGTATAACGCGGTTAGCGCAGGAGCGGCTTCATCTTATGCCCCCTCCCAAGGCACCTGTTGTGCTCGAGGACAAATCGTCGAAATGAATACCGAAGTACAACAACGAGATCCCATTGCATGGAAATCAGGCGTCCTGGTTCTATTCTTCGGGATTGCGTTTACAGTGATTATCGGACGCTTGTTCTTTGTTCAAGTAATAGAGGGTGCGCGCTATCGTGATCTTGCAAAGAAGCAATACGAAAGCAAGGTACCACTGCGTGCCGAGCGCGGCAGGTTGTTAGATAGAAACGGACGCGATCTAGCAACGATGATGAAGATGACGTCGTTTGCTGCAGACCCTACCATTCTTGAACAACCCGAACTAGTGGCGCAACTGCTAGCAGCTACTGGCTCAGAGCCGGCGTCGGTATACCTTAACAAGATCCGCTCTACAAAAGCTCGTTTCGTGTGGCTTGCGCGGGGCATTAATACCGTGCTGTTTCCCGTGCTGGATACGATCAAGATTCGCGGACTTATTCGTGTTAAAGAGCCCAAGAGATTGTTTACCCATGGCCCAATTGCAGCCCAGGTAATCGGTACTACAGATGTAGACAATAATGGTCTTACAGGAATCGAATTGCAATACAACGAACTGCTGCAAGGCAAGAGCGGATTTGTTGTGATGCAGCGTGACGGCAAGGGGCAGCTGCGTCCAGGGGTTGACCCCGAGCGCGAGGCTGCACTTGATGGAAAGAATATTCAGCTTACGGTAGACCTGGAAATGCAGCGTGTTGTTGAACAAGAGCTTGCCCGCGGTGTATACGAGAATGGTGCAACCTCTGGTACGGTGATCGCGATTGAACCGTCTACGGGCGACATTCTGGCGATGGCTTCGTATCCATCGTTCCATCCGAATAGGTTAGATAAAGCAACCGATGATGCAATTCGCATTCGTGGTGTTACAGATCAGTACGAACCAGGATCTACGATGAAGGCTATTACGGCTGCAGCACTCATCGAAGAAGGTAAGGTAGGCCGCACCGATCCAGTAGACGGGGGCACGGGTCAGTTGCAGATGCCCGGTGGGGCCGTGATTAAAGATGACCATCCAGTGGGGAGAACAACATTTCAGGGGGCTCTTGAACAGTCGAGCAATGTGGTATTTGCTTCGCTGTCGCGCAGACTAGATGACCGTGTGTACTATAAGTACGTACGGGATTTTGGTTTTGGTATACCAACAGGAATCGATCTACCAGGTGAAGTTCGCGGCGTACTCAAGCGTCCGAATCAGTTTGATCCGACAACAAAGACCTATATGGCCTTTGGTTATGAAGTAAGTGCAACCGCTCTTCAGTTGCTATCGGCCTATGCAGCTATTGCAAACGATGGTGTTCTGATGCAGCCGCGCATTGTTAAGGCAGTAATGGGAGACAAAGACCAGGAAATGGTGGAATTGTCGCCACAAAAGGTGCGTCAGGTTATTCGCGAGCAGACTGCACAACAACTTCGAGAAATGCTCGTAGGAGTTGTAGAGAGGGGTACGGCAACACAAGCCGCGATTCCTGGTGTGCGTATAGCAGGCAAGACGGGCACGGCACAGCAGCTAACGAATGGAATGTATGACCGCAAGAACTACACAGCGTCATTTGTGGGGTATTATCCTGCCGATAAGCCGCGGGTTGCGATGATTGTGATGCTAGACCGTCCGACTGTGAGTATCTATGGCGGACAAACAGCGGCTCCGATTTTTCGTCGAATCGTACAGAAGACCATGACGATGCTCAAGCTAGATGTTGCAGTACAGCAGAAGATTGCCGCATCTCGCGTTTCGGATACAGTTGTTGTACCAGACATACGTGGTCTGTCCTATGCAACTGCAGATTCAGTCTTGCGACGCATAGGGCTTGGGCTTGATACCAATGGCTCTGGACCGCTCGTAATACGCCAGAACCCAGGACAGGGAGCTCGTCTAGAACGGGGCTCATCAGTACGTGCAGAGTTTCAGGTGCTGGCCAACAACGCAGAGCGTCCGATTGTTGTGGGCTTTTCACTCCGCAAGGCCATTACCGTGCTGCATGCTGCTGGCTATGAAGTTCGCATTCGTGGTTCAGGTAAGGTGGTGCAGCAAGAATGGAACAACAAGACCTGTATCCTAACTGCACAGGGTCCGTAGTATTGTGTAACTCAACCTGGATCTTTGGGTTCTATGGTTATTCCAATTTCCTTTACGCGTATGCTGAACTGTTGGTTTCTAGCAATCATCATACCCTCTCTTGCATCTACTGCCTTTGCGCAGAGTCCGATGCTTACAGAGGTTATGAATTTTGCGCCCATCCCCGTGGGAGCAAAGCGCGAGCTACGCTCTAGTGTAGAGGGCCTACCGCCTGGTGGCAGTTACCAGGTACTGCAAGCCCCGTCGCAACCATTTACACTGATGAGCGATGGTAACGACCTTACAGTGCGTGGCAACGAGATAGAAATCCGCGTTGCGTTCGAGCCAGTATCCGAGGGCGACTTCCGTGATGAGATTATACTGCAACGGACGCCTTCAACGGGGCAACAGTTCTATGATGTAGTGCGCATTCGTCTCTTTGGTACAGCATTTCGCATTCAACGTACCGATAATCTAGAATTCGGAAATGTGATGACGGGCGATACAGCAAAACAGGTAGTGCTCTATCGTGTTAATCGAAATGATGATTTCACATTTGCATTTCAAGGCTCGTTGCAGCCACCATTTATTATGCTAACGCCACAGGGTCCGGTGAGACGTGGCATTGATACTCTGGCCATAGTCGTAGCATTCTCACCCACTGCGGTTGGAACGGTTTTGGATACCATAGGTCTGATTCGAAGAGATCGCATGGGGCGCAACCTGGATACTGCGTACATAAAAATGAACGGCATTGGCAACGTCATGCCCGAGAGCACAGTTGTTAACCTGCGCGATCTTACCGCCGGTGATTATGCAAACAGGACGGTAAGTATTGATCTACCGGCGAAGTTGTATGTAACAAACTTTACGTACAACGTTGAACCACGCTCCGCATCGAGCTATACATCGGCCTCGATCATCTCTCCTACAGTTCCAAGTAAGACGAAGCAGGTGAACGTAGGAGTTACTGCAAATCCACAGAAGCGTGTAGACGAGAGGACTATCTATATGCTTCTGAGAAAGCATTCGGATGGACGCGCTGTAGACTCTACAGCGATAATACTAGACGTGGCCGCTGCATCACGGCCTAACACATGGACTGCAACACTGGGTCCCGAAATCATAAATGCACGCATTGGTGATACCTTACTGCTTGCACTACAGGCAAGAACATCAGATCCAGTTGACGAGCCAACACAGCTTCAATCTCTTACCTGTAGCATATCCTATAACCCAACGGTATTTGTTCCACTTCTAGATCAGAATCAGAAGTTATCTGTTGTTGATAACAAGCAGGTGCTTGTTACATCGGGTATAATTGCTCAGCCCCCTACAATCAATGGCGATGGCGACACGATTGTTACGTTGCGTGCTGTTGTTGCGCTGGGTGATGCCGACTCAACTGTACTTGATATGTCGGATGTGGTTTGCACCGACAACGCTGGTAAAGAAGTTGTGATGAAGGGTACATCTACAACCTTGCGTATCACCAATGCATGGCGATACGCAGGTGGACGTACACGACTGGTTAACACGTTACAAGATTTGATGAGGCTAGACATAGACCCTAATCCAATCGAGACATCTGCGGTGTTGCGTGTGCGAGACTTGCCCCGCGAAACGGCCTCTCTTGTGATCATTGATGCTATAGGAGCAGTACGTGCCGACCTTTCATCGCTGTTGAAAAGTGGCAAACGAGACTTTACCATTGCGTCGTCTGGTAGTGCCGATGTTGTCCTAAGTCCTGGAACATACTATGCGAGATGTGCTGCAGAAAGCATCTTAGGAAACATGATCAATAGCATCGTTAGATTATTTGTTGTGAAGTGATTCCCATGCCGCAACATCTGTTGAGAGCTATTGTATACATTGTTGCCTGCCTATACGTGTTTGTGCCAAAGCTTTCGGCACAGGTTATAGACGTGTATGGTGGAGGTGTTGTATGGCTTCCAACAAACTCTTTTGCCGATGTTTCTGGAATACCCAGTCCGCAAAGTATACGCTTCGATGGTACATCCTCGGTTTCTACTACCACAATAGGTATTGGCACCAACCTCTATACGCTCGGCAACATCACCTTTGGTCTCGGCCTTAGCTATACACCCATAACAATGATGTATGCGGCCGAGGAGCGCGCACCGATAGCACTTCAAGGGGGCGGACTATACATAGCAACACTGCGTCATGACATAGATGCAAAATTCAATATCGTATCGGTTGCACCACGAGCGCAATACAAGCCCCTTTCGTGGTTCACACTACAAACAAGTTTATCGCTCAACGTCGTTGGTGATCCACGGTATACTCAGGTTATGCGGTTTACAGATCCTGTAGGGCTTCCGTTTGTAGATGGACAACTTGAGCAGATTACAGGCCGTGGTAAGATTGCCAATGCACGCATCATTGTACCGTCGTTAGCAGTGCATGCTCTTGCCGATGTTCCAATGAACGCCTCACGCACGATCATGTTGCAGCCGCGTGTTGGATACCAGCAGGCACTTGTTAGTATGACCACGGATGGTGCTTTTATGATGGCTGGCCTGGATGCCAGCCTTGGGATTCGCATCGCATTTAATGAAGCTCCCACAGATACGATGCGTGTCCCAATTCAGCCGGATACGATGTACCCCGTCTCGTTAGCGACGGATACAATGAATCGCGCGCCCGAATCGATAGAAACGGTTTTCGCACGTGATACAGTAGTCGAGTTACGTCTCAGCATACAGACAACCTCTACGGATCTACAGAGTGTTGTTGTAGACACTGTTACAGATAATCAGCGAACGTATCGGCGAGTGCGTGAAACATATCGCACGGTGTTGCCGAAGCCGCCAAGTGTGTTACGGGGCTCCGTCTCCCTCCAGTTTGTAGACGAAGACGGAGGCATCACGGATAAGGCTAAGCTTACAGCTACACGTGTTGCTGCAAAGCGACAAGTACCAATTGTACCATTTGTTGTCTTTGACACACTCTCGAGTGATATACCGGATAGGTACATTCAGCTTGCACCTGAGAAAGCATCCTCATTTCAAGAACATGCGTTGCTTGCATCAAAGGAGCATTGGCACTATCACCTATTGAACATTGTTGGGTCGCGTATGCGCTCGCAAAAGCAGAGTACGTGCACACTTCAACTGTATGTGTCGTGCGCAGATACGGCACTGGGCAATGCGCGCATGCTTGCCGTGCAGTCGTATCTAGAATCGCGTTTTGGCGTGCGATCATCACGGATTACAATCGTTCCTCCATACATGGGCCTGCTAGAGAAAGACACATCGGTGGTAGCTGGTAGTGTTGTGATTTCGGATCCAACAGGAAAGCTGTTACTTCCGCTGGAGGGACAGGTGCGTATAGTGGAGGCACGGCTACCGACCGTACAGATAACACCTGATGCAATTAGCGAGGTAGGTATTACAACATGGAGTATTGGTATTCGGCAGGGGGCCAGTGAGATTGCTTCGATACCAGATAGCACATCAGAATTGCACGATGTAACAATCAATCTTAACGACGTGATGCTGGCTGATGGTGCAATGAAAACACCTGTATCGTTTGTGCTGCATCTGCAGGATGCGGAAGGTACAACAACACAAAGCGAGCCGGTCTCGATGCAGTTAACATCCAAAGTTCTGCGTCCGTCTGAGAGAGCAACAGAACTGCACAGATCCGAAACATTGCGCATTGCACGCAGCACGCCTATACAGCAACAAACTACCGTAACATCAAGACAACGTGTTATCGGGGCACCTGCATGGGTTACTACAGGACTTCAAGCCACTGAAGTTGGGCTGTATGAGCAAGGCGCTAAGGTGTATATACAAGAAGAGCGCAAACCGTAGACCGGCTGACGCTCTCCAACACACACACAACCTAGGGCGTTGTGAACACTCGTTTTTATAACGCGAATCATATTCGCACCCCAAACTTCAACCCTGCAATCGTCAAACAAATAGCCGAAGGTCTAGGACTTGATTTCACCAATGAGCCCATAGAATATTCCATAGGTCAAGAGAAGACCACCTTCGCCCCAATAGATCTTTTGGATTATATCTATGCGGTTCTTCATTCACCCGCATATCGTGAGAAGTATAAGGAATTCCTCAAGATTGATTTCCTGAGAGTTCCATATCCAAAGGATGCGGATTCATTTTGGAAATTGGTGGAAAAGGGTAAAGCCATACGGGAATTACACCTCCTTGAAAGTCCGCTAATTGAGCATAGAATTCCACAATATCCAATAGCCGGAACGAATCAAATGGGTAAAATTCGCTATGAGGATGGGAAGGTGTATATCAATGAGTCACAATATTTCTCAAATGTCCCTCACATCACATGGGAATTCTATATCAGCGGTTATCAACCCGCTCAAAAATGGCTCAAGGATAGAAAAGATCGCACCCTCAATTTCGAGGACATCAATCATTATCAACATATCATCATCGCCCTCACCGAGACAGCTCGTCTGATGAAAGAGATTGATGATTTGGGGATGGAGTGGTAGTGACTGTGACCTCCCCCCAAAAAAACTCTACTTTTAACCGCTTCACTTTTCTGGGGGGAGGTCACACAATATTAGTAGCAGAGAAACGCTTCCATTTGTCATAATGAAATAATAAGCAGTAAATGACGAATAATTGTTGTAGGTTGAGTGTATATAGTATTTGTGGAGACCAGAACCCACACTAAAAAACGGGTCATTGTAAACAATGCACTATTTGTAAAGTTATAAGAAGTATAGTTATGGAAAATATAATCAAGGTAGCACAATTAGTAGTTGGAATATCTGTATTATTTGTATGGGTATTTAGATTTGACAATATCATTAAGGAGTTTAAGCAATTTGGTTTAAGTGATTTAATGAGAAGTTTTGTAGGTGCATCTAAAATAGCCTTAGCCACATTATTGATAGCTGGTGTTTGGTATCCATCTTTTGTACAAGTATCATCTCTATTAATGGGCATATTTATGATGTCTGCTCAGTATTTTCATTATAAAGCGCATAACCCATTTGTAAGAAGAGTACCTTCGTTTGTTTTTCTCATTTTGTGCGCTTTTTTAGCATACACAACGATTAATAAATAATGAATGCTACCATAGTATGTACATTGTTCTCAAGTATATCTTTCTTTTTATATGTTGTGATGTATTTCGTCACAGATAATTTGCAGAATGATTTTAAGAGATTTGAATTAGAGCAATTTGGTTTATTGGTTATATTTTTAGAGCTTTTAGGTGCGCTAGGTTTAATGATTGGATTAAAATATAATCCTCTTTTAACGATTTCATCTTTAGGCCTAGCCTTATTAATGTTATGTGGATTTATTGTCAGGATTTATTTTGGCGATAGTATCTGGATATCATTACCTGCATTGTTTTATATGCTTTTAAATGGCTATATATGTTATCTCTCACTGCGATAATGACCTTTAATAGAATTATTACTTCAAACTGCACGCAGCTCCGAAAATAGCACCGTCATAATGAGAGAGTATTCTCTCATTCTCCGAAAAAAGTACGAAGAAGATACGATATACCTAGACGCAAATAGTCACCATTCTACAATGACATAAAGCGTTCATAACCGTCTAATACAACTGCCGTGAACATGGCATTAGCAAACCCACCTTGTATAACTGGAAAGCCAAATATGGCGGAATGGAAGTCAGTTAAATTCTCCGCATTAAAGACTTGGAAACTGAGAATGCACGCTTGAAGCATATCGTAGCCGATCATTACAACTTTTCGATCTCAGACTGCCACTTAGAAGGGGATATCTGAGCAGAAGTAGCACGTTCGATGGCTCGTGTAAAGAAGTCCTTTGCCTCGGCTGCATTGCCTCGTGATTTAGCGAGAAGGCCAAGTTCGCCCAAAGCATCTACTTCGAACTGTGCTAGGCGGGCAGAGCGTGCATTGTCGAAGGCTGCCTGTAAATACTTTTGCGCATCAGCCCCTTGACCATTCTGACGGTAGCGGCGTCCGAGTTGCAGTGCAAGCTGACTGCAGCGAATTGGATCTTTACCGATTGCACATGACTCGTAATCTGCTCTGAGTTGCTCTACAACAGAATTTGTTGTCGTTGCCTTTGCGTCTACATCCACTCGCGTAACTTCCTTCACCGTTGATGGCTCAGTAGCAACTGGAACTAGCACAGGTGCTTCGGGCTGCGCAACTGGGGCCGGAACAGATTCAGCTTGTTTACCTGTTGGTGCAGGCGCAGGCGAGCTGGCTGGTTCGGCATTGTTTTGTGTTGCATAGTACACGGCACCACCCGTTACGGCAATGGCTGCACTTCCGGCTAGCCATGCCCATACACTCTTTGTAAGTGTACTAAGTATACCTGCAGCTGCGGCACCGGCAACAACTTTTGCGGCCACCGAAGATTCGACACGTGCGAGAAAATCAAAAGGATATCGAACGGTTGGTGCCGACTCGGCGAGGAGACCCTCTACGGTAAGCATTTCGCGTACTTCCTGTGCGAACTCGGGCGACTCGATTTGCCGCTTATTGAATTCGATCAATTGATCTTCACTAAGTGTGCGATCAAGGAAGCCTTGGAGCAATTCTTGATTCGTCATCGTAGTTCACTGATAATCGTTGACATTTCTTCTTGTATCATTTTTTTAGCTCGGAACACACGCACCTTGGCCAGCGAAACACTGATACCATTGGCCTTTGCGATGTCCTCATAGGGCAGGTCATCAAAGTACTTCATCTCAAGTGCCTCTCGAAACTCCTCGGGAAGTTTGGCAATTGCATTGTGCAAGGCCTGCTTCAACATGAAGTCGCTGCTATGACGTTCACGTTCCTCGGGAGGCATCATTTCGTCTGAGTACTCCAAGGTGTTCTTACGACCACGCAGAGCCTTTAGACAATAGTTGCGAGCAATTGTAAACAACCACGCCGCAAAAGAACCGTCGGAAAACGAGTTTCGCTTATCGTACACCGTTAGCGAAATGGTCTGAAACATATCTTGTGCTTCGTCGTGGCTACCAAGGGCACGCAGACAGTATGCGTATAGACGTTTGTCGTATCGCTTAAAGAGGCTCCGATAGGCCTGTTCGTCGTTATGGTCACGAACCAGCACAAAGAGCTCTTCATCTGACATAAGTACGTGCATGGAATCCACTGTTGTTGTCTGCACTGCAAGAAACCGCCCGCAGTAAATGAGTTACAAATGTATGTTTGCAAATGCAATCTTTCTGGGAGCAAACTAGCTGGCTCGAGGCAGATCTTGTTGTTATAGGTGGTGGTCTTGTAGGGATATCCACGGCTATAAGTTTCATTGAAAACAACCTCGGAAAAAAAGTAGTAGTACTTGAGCGCGGACTCGTTCCAAGCGGTGCCTCTACGAGGAATGCCGGTTTTGCCTGCTTTGGCTCGGTAAGCGAGATTGCTTCAGATATCGACTTAATGGGTGCAGATCGTGCTCGCGATATTGTTCAGCAACGTATCGATGGATTAGCCCTGTTACGGGCTCGTTGCAAGGGGGCAGACATTGGCTATCAGGATGATGGTGGACACGAGATTTTTTGTGATAACCATCCAGCTCTTGCACGTATCGAAGAAGTAAACGACTGTATAGCTCCTATTCTGGGCAACAACGCATTCGCAATTCGTAATGATCTTATTCGTGCCTATGGATTTAGTAGTGCGGTAACTACACTGGTGCGTACTCCCTTCGAGGCAACACTAGATTCGGGTAAGCTTGTGCGGTCGCTCTGGAACATTGCCTCGTACAATGGTATCGATATTCGCACTGGCGCAGAAGTTGTCGAGGTTGATGATACAGGAGGTTGTGTTAACGTGCATGTTCGCACGCATCACAATGCGCATACGATTACAGCACAGCAGGTTGTTCTTGCTACGAATGCTTGGATACCAGGCTTAGTAGCCAGTAGTCATATGCCAGCTATACGTCCTGGTCGGGGCCAGGTGCTCGTTACCGAACCACTTAGAAATCTTGCTTTGCGTGGTTCTTTTCACTTCGATGAAGGCTTCTATTATTTCAGGAATCTCGGCGATCGGGTTTTGTTAGGGGGCGGACGCAACCTTGATTTTGAAGCAGAGACTACAACATCTCATGAAACTACCGAGCCGATCCAGTCTGCTCTCGAATCTATGCTGCGAGATCTGATCCTACCAGAGCACCAAGAAATTGCAATTGCATATCGATGGGCTGGCACGATGGCATTCACAACTTCGAAGCAGCCATACGTTGGACGTGTTTCCCCAAGCATAGTTGTTGCGTTTGGTTGCAACGGCATGGGTGTTGCGCTTAGTAGCTCTATAGCAACAAGCGCATCTACCATGCTATGACGGCAGATGCGCTTGAATCTGTAAACCGGGAAGGATGTTTACCTTTCTGTGTCCTTGATTGCCATAGCGTATACAACCAAACCAAAGCCAATCTTGTTCACGGCATCACCGATGTTGTAGATCAGATCCATGTTTGATGGTGGTGCAATACCTGCAAGCAGGTTGCCCGGCAGGAGCATGTAACCAATTGGATAGATTGCCCAGCCTATAAGTGCGAACTTGCTAAGTTGATTAAAGGCAGCCTGGACTGTGGCGTTGCCAGAAGCAGCGGCAACTTTCTTGCCTTCGCCTACGAAGATTTCATAGATGATACCAGCCCAACCGATTGTAGAGATAACGCCCCACATCACATTGCTTTGTGGCTGTACTGCTTCGCCCATGTAGCCAGCAACGAGCATCAATACAGACGATGCGATCAAACGCCACATCATACCAGATGATGCGCCAGCTGGACGCAGAAGCATGTAGAATTCTACGCACATCAAAGGAACAGTAAGTGTCCAGTCGATATAACGGAACTGCGTTGGCGATGTTCCCGTCTCCAACCACACGCCACGCATGTAGAAATAGTGCACAGCTGCGATCATAGTGATCAAGCCAGAAATGAGAAGCGACGTCTTCCACTTATCTGCTACACGTCCGCGTTCGAAGAAAAAGAACACAGAAGCAGCAAACATGGCCATATAGCCAGTGAAGAACGTAAAGCCGATATAGTCACCGGCAGCAAGATTTCCGTCGGCAGCAAACGCTGTCGAAGAACCAAGGCAGAGTACAGTCAGCACCCACAGTGCAGTGCGTAGAACATTGGTCATCGTGAACCTCCGTTAATAAATGGTATAATGGGAACCGTCACGACTAGGATTCAGTTCCCGGAGCATCCTATAAGTGGCAAAATATTTTATAAACCAATGTAACAGCGGGCTACTTTTCCACATAAAGCCTAGAAGTAAGTAGTTTTGCCCGGTATGGCAACAGCACAGCGCGATATCGTATCGGGTCCGATAGAGCTTAAGGGGCGCACCCTTCCAGAGCTCGAAAACCTGTTTTTAGAGCATGGAGAGCGTAAATACCGTGCTAAACAGGTTTACGACGCTATGTACATCCAGCGGGTAGCTGGATGCGAAGACATGGTGCTTCTGCCACAACCGTTGCGTGAGAAGCTTAATTCCGAGTTCCGTACGCAAAGTGTGCAGCTTAAGACTCTTCAGCATTCGCAGGACGGCACGAAGAAGTTCTTATTCGACCTTTGGGATGGCAGATCGGTAGAGAGCGTACTTATTCCTAGTGAGATGGTCGAGCAGGATGGTCAGCCGCGCAGGCTTACACTCTGCGTCTCAACACAAGTGGGCTGCAATCTGGGCTGTGTCTTCTGCGCAACAGCATCGCTCAAGTTAACCCGTAATCTTAGCTCGGGAGAGATTGTAGATCAGTTTCTTGAGGCTCAGAAGCATTCATCGAAGCCCATCACGAACATCGTCTTTATGGGCATGGGCGAGCCGATGAATAACTATGAGAACGTGATGCTGGCCACGGAGATCTTTACCGACCAGCGCACGAAGATGGTTGCCCCGCGTCGAGTTACCCTCTCTACAGCAGGCGTTATCCCCGGTATCATCCGCATGGCCGATGAGGGACGTATCATCAAGCTTGCGCTTTCGCTACATGCAACTACGCAGGAGAGGCGTGCTGAGTTGATGCCAATTGCAAAGAAGTACAAACTTCCAGAGCTTATTGAGTCGCTGGAGTACTATTACCGTAAGACACGTAAGAGCGTGACGTATGAGTACATCTTATTCGACGGTTTTAACGATAGCATCGAAGACGTGCGAAGGCTAGGCAAGCTAGCGCGCAGGATGCCTACGAAGGTAAATGTGATACCATTTCACGACATCGACTTTACGCAGCCACAGGGTTTTGCCAAGGAGCTACGTCCGTCTTCACGTGAGAAATTCGAGTGGTTCATACGTGAGCTCCGCAACGACGATGTAAACGTATTTATACGATCATCTTCTGGCGAAGACATCGACGCCGCCTGCGGTCAGCTCGCATTCTCAACAGAAAGTAGCGCAGCATGAGCCCCCTTCACCGAGTATTGGTATGCCTGCTTGTTCTTTGTGCAGCATCACTTGGCATCTTTGCTAGCGCTGGAGACAACTATCCATTAGACAGCTTTGACCCAGATCCCGAGCTTATCTACTATGTGCGTACTACGAACGGAGACGTCTTGTCTGGCTTGTCTACGCAGGTAAAGGAAGATGGCAAGGGGCATTACATAGAGCTCACAACGATCAATGGTCGCATACAGATATACGAAGTGAACATTGCCTGGATTGGCTTGTATGCAGACAGTTATCGGGCAGACAGTAGGGGTTTGATCATACCCAATGCAGAGCCCATTGGCAACGACGCCTACATCGGTGTTACCGAGGCCGTTATGCCCACCATTGGTTTTGGTTACACACCGTATCTGAATGTTGTAGCTGGGCGTACGATCATTCCGGGTATAGGTGCAGAGAATCAGTTCTCGCTTGTGAACATCAAGAGCACGATTTACGAAGCTGAGAACGGACTCGTTGAAGGGGGCAAGCAATTTTATGCAGTGGGCTTTAACGCATCGTGGGTGAACGACGTAAACTTTATTGGTCACATATACGGTGCGGCAACATTTACCGGTAAGCGAACGCGCTTAACCACGCTGTTGCATTGGAAAGCCGTTGGTAAAGAAGTTTATACAATCAGTTCTGGTACCTTGGCCAGCCGATTTCAATTTCCCTACATCAATGGCACGCTTGGCGTTGCGTTAATGATGGATGTACGATTTCCCGAGCTGCACGATGTACACCTCCTTGGCGAACTCTGGGGAGCAGACATCTCGCGTCCCGCCCAATCCGGCCTCTTTGTTGGCTTGCGCCAGACCAACAACCAGCTTACATACGATTTCGGTCTCGGCCTTCTTCCAAGGGGCGTATTGGTTCCCATTGTGAATTTCGCCTGGACACCGTGGTAACCGGTTTGTAGGGGCGAGCCGGTGGCTCGCCCTTACAGTCTCTGCTGCCAGCGTGAGGGGTTGTTTTGGATATAGCGGGTGATGTTTGCGAGATGGGTGGAGTTGCGGATGACAGACTCATGGTAGTTGCGTTGCCATATCTTCAAGGATGGGAGGCCCCAATTGCCCCTGACTCTTCGAGTGACCTGTGCCTTGATATGGCTTAAAATTGAACCTATACTCTGTTGTTGGTATCCAGGTGAACAGACCGTGTCTGCATCTGCAAAGGCGCTAAGTATGCGCTCTCCATGCTCGTTGAGAATCCATATCACACCATGTACGTGATCTGGCATGCAAACGAGAAGTTCTGAATCAACCGATACGTATGGTCGTACCAACGGTGTTTTAAGCCACTCATCTTGAACGATGTTGCCAACATCGAGTAAATGGACCCGGGCCTCTTGAATCTCCGAGAAGATCGGCTGGTGATAATAGGCCAGAACGGTGACGAAGTAGGCTACTGGAGCAGAGTAGTTGCGCTCTCGAAGGCGTACGGATGTTCTGACAGGCAGAAGCCCCTTGTTTTGATTTGACATAGAGTGATTCCTTTTGAAGTTCACTCTATAGTGCCATTGAGGTATGCAAACGTGACAGATGCCGCATCCGAACCTTACATTTTAGGAGGTAGAGACCCTAAAAAACAAGGATGTGGGTCATTTCCAGTCACTTTGCTATATTCGTGGCCCAACACAGCCGGTCAGGTAGCTCAGTTGGTAGAGCAGAGGACTGAAAATCCTCGTGTCGGGGGTTCAATTCCCTCCCTGACCACACATATATCCTCCCGAACCACACTCGGAACCACGTCAAGTGGTTGGATAATAACGATGTTAGACCCTTTGAAACCGTAAGGATTCAGAGGGTCTTTCTGTTTGACCCGTTTTCCTTGTTTGTAAGGACTTACGAGGACAGAAAACAGAAAAAAGACTACACTTTTAGGACTACACTTTTTGATGATGGTGAACGGGTTCCAGACGTCCCAAACCAAAGGGACGTCTGGACACCCTTCAAGTGTCATCGTGACGTGCTCCCCCAAAATACTACCAACTGAAATGATAGTTTGGTGGTCGAAAGGAGCGAGGTATGGGACGCAAGCATCATACAGAAGAGCAGATCATAGGGATCCTGCGAGCAGCTGAGGTGATCG